>Ga0208246_1000001_pt1 | contig 1231476 bp, 1071 predicted proteins | sample RifOxyD2_FD_184039 | JGI IMG/M metagenome (GOLD analysis project Ga0208246, IMG submission 184039) | Soil microbial communities from Rifle, Colorado - Rifle Oxygen_injection D2 (SPAdes) | ecosystem: Environmental > Terrestrial > Deep subsurface > Rock core/Sediment | place: Rifle, Colorado... | reverse complement strand
TCGTTCTTGCAGCGCAGTAACAATTTGCTTACAGATGGCTTCATTGGTGAGGAAATGCTGCCCCAGCGACTTTTTGAGCGTATATTGCATGACTGCAAAAGTAGTATTTTAGCACCCTAAAAAATGGCTCATGAGTAATGAAATGCAAAAACCAGTGATTGGCTTTACCTGCGGAGATTTAAATGGTATAGGGCTTGAATTAATTATAAAAACTTTAATGGATCAAAGAATACTCGATTTCTGCACTCCCATTGTGTTTGCGAGTAATAAAAGCTTGAATTTTTATAGAAAAGCTATACCAGATTCCAATTTCAATTGTACCAATATCAATAATTTTACCCGCATCAACCCAAAACAGGTAAATATTTTCAATGTATGGGAAGAAGAAGTGGTGATTACCCCAGGTGAATTGAATAATACGGGTGGACAATATGCATTAAAGTCTTTAGAAGAAGCTACCAAAGCACTTAAAGAAGGCCATATTCATGGATTAGTAACCGCACCTATACATAAGAAAAACATTCAATCAGAAAGCTTCCAGTATAGTGGACATACTCCTTATTTAAAGGCTTATTTCGGAGTAAATGATGTGGTTATGTTAATGGTGGCAGAAAATATGCGAGTAGGATTAGTTACAGAACATGTAACTGTTGAAGAAGTAGCGAAGCATATCACTAAAGAAAATATTATCAGCAAATTGCAAATCATTCACCAGTCTCTCCAAAAAGATTTTGGTATTGATAAGCCAAAAATTGCTGTGTTGGCATTAAACCCTCATGCAGGAGACGAAGGGTTGATTGGAAAAGAAGAAATTGAAATCATCAAACCAGCTATAAAAGAAGCCAAAAATAAAATGTTGATTTTTGGGCCCTATCCAGCAGATGCTTTTTTTGCAAGAGGCACTCATGAAAAGTTTGATGCCGTTTTAGCGATGTACCATGATCAAGGATTAATTCCATTTAAATCATTGGCTTTTGGTGAAGGAGTCAATTATACCGCAGGACTTCCTGCTGTAAGAACCAGCCCTGACCACGGAACCGCTTTTGATATTGCTGGTAAAGGGAAAGCAGACCATGCATCTTTTTTAGCTGCCACTTTTGAGTGCATCGATATTATTAACAGACGCATGGGCTATGCAGACAGAAATCGTAACCCTCTGCGTAAAATTAGTGCAAGAATGCTGGCAAATGCCATTGATGAAAGAATTGAAGAAAACGAAGGATAATACCATGATTTATTTAGAAAATACCGAACTCAAAATTGCCATTTCAGAGAAGGGTGCTGAACTTCAAAACGTTTATAATAAAGAAACTCAATTAGAGTATTTATGGGAAGGTGATCCCGCATTTTGGGGAAAGAAAAGTCCGGTATTATTCCCCATTGTTGGCACTTTAAAAAACAACCAATTTACTCATAATGGAGAAAGCTATCAATTGAGTAGACATGGATTTGCAAGAGATAAACAATTCAAGCTTACAGAGTCTAGTAATACCCGTGTTAGTTTAACCTTAGACGCAGACGCAGAAACTTTGGCTCAATATCCATTTCTATTTAGGTTCTCGATAGTATATGAGATACATAAAAATAAACTCAGTTGCACTTATCAAGTGACCAATATAGATGTTAAGCCGCTTTATTTTTCGGTAGGTGCACATCCTGCATTTAAAGTTCCCTTAGAAGATGAATTCGATTTTAGCCAATATTATTTAGAATTCAGTCATCTTGAATCTGCAGGAAAATGGCCTATTACAGCAGAAGGATTGATTGATGAAAATCCAATTCCATTTTTCCATAGTAACAATAGAATTAATTTAAGCAAGGAATTATTTTATGGAGATGCCTTAGTATTTAAGCAATTGGAATCTTCTTCTATCCGCCTTAGCAATGACCAATCTAAACATGGTTTCTTATTCTCTTGGTCTGAATTTCCTTTTATGGGTATCTGGAGTGCAAAAGATGCCCCATTTGTATGCATTGAGCCTTGGTGTGGCATAGCCGATTCTGTAAATGCAACTGGAGAACTAAGAGATAAAGAAGGAATGATACTATTAACTCCCGGACAAAATACAGCTAGAACCTGGTCAGTTGAATTATACTAACTATTTAAAAATGGCATCGCTTAAACCAGTGTTAATGGTGTAGGCCGTATAGTTTATTTCAACCCTACCCTTTTTACCTTTCATTTTGTCTTTAATGGCTTTGTCGGTATCATCAAATTCTAAAGTAATTCCTTTAGGGAGCTTGTAGTCTTTAGCATTAAAACTAAATAATACTTTGTCGGGCAAACCATAAGCAGCATATTTCCCATACTGCAATTCCATTTCGTAAGTCCCATTTTCACGGGTAGTAGTGACCGATTTTCGAATTAATAAATTGGTTTCATCAATATATAAAGTAGATAAAATAATTTCTCCTGCATCGGCATCTGGCAAAAGTTTAACCACTCGAACAGGTGTGCTTCCAACGGTGCTCATTCCTGCATCAATGGCCACAAATCCAGTTTGCATAATCATACTACCAATATTAATGCTGACTCCTCCTTTAGGCAACACAGAGATTCCTCCATCACGTTGTAGTTTAAATTTGTCGGGACTTTTGAAAAATACTTTCACTCTACCAATTGGAGCTTTAATGAAAGCAACATCTGTTTTCATTCTACCGTCAGCAGTATAATCTTTTACTTTTTCTAATTTAGCTTTTACTTTCATCACCAAAGCATTCATGTCTTGTGCATGAAGCGCAGCTGAAAGAGACAAAGCAACAAAAAGAATCAAAAAATTTTTATTCACTATCATTTTCATAAATGGGTGATTAACTGAGAATATCTTTTTTTCTAAACAACCAAACGGCACTTCCAACAAACAACACAATATGAACGGCTAAAACAGTAGCAGATCGTATGATTTTATCCGGATACTGAATACTTCCGATAATTGCTTCGTTGGCATCGTTCACTTTAAAGTCAAAAAACTCTTTCCAGGTAATCATATGTGTAGTGAATAAATAAGGTTTAATCAAATTAAACAATGGAATATTCATGGTACTTAAAATAGTACATACAATAATAACGCTCATGGTTGCAACAATGGGTCCAATAGAATTTTCTGCAAAAAAAGATAAAAAGAAACCTAATGCGGCTACTGTAATCATTGCCAGTGCAGCAAAACAAAATGCCCCAGCATAACGCCAAAAAACATCCGACTCTTTTACAATAACCACATAACTGCTTTTCATTAAAAAAAGATCATCTGTTCCAAATATCAACATACTCAAAAACAAACCCATAATCGCAATCCAAATCAACAACAACAAAGTATAAATAACCGAAGCAATAAATTTGGCCATTACTATTGCAGTTCTTGATTGAGGCTTTGTCAATAAAATCCTAAGGGTTCCCATATTGGCTTCCCCAGAAATCATATCAGCAGCAATTAATGCAATCAATAAAGGCACATGCACCAATAAAAGTTGAAGAATCACATAGCAAATAAAATATCCATTTAATATTTTACCATCTACACTAAAAGAATTGGCAAAGTCGGCCATCACAAAGTCTGCATATTCTTTACCATCTACCAATAAACCCAATTGTATTACGCCAATCAGGGCAGTAATAGCAGCAAAAGACAAATAAGTTCTTGGTCTTTTAAATACTTTGTATAACTCAATTTGTAAATGTTCCCACATGTTGTTTTCCTGCTGTTACTTGTAAAAAATAATCCTCCAGGCTATGTCTTGCCTGCAAGGAGTAAATATCAACGCCCGACGCCGCCAACATTCTATTGAAGTTGGGAATATCTTCTTTATTTAGACCAACCATAATATGTCCATCTCTTTCAGGCAATAAATTACTTGCCCAATTAGATGCTTGTATAGTTTGAATGGCTATATCATTATTAGCCACACTAATTTGCAAAATGGTTTGCTGGTCATTAAATAATTCAGCAGAAGTACCCTCTACTAATTTTCTCCCTTTATCAATAATCAAAATACGAGTAGCAATTTGTTCAATTTCATTTAATAAATGGGAAGAAACAATTACCGTTTTTTTCATTTCCCTCGATAAAATCAAAATTAAATTTCTAATATCGGCAATACCTTGAGGATCTAATCCATTCGTGGGTTCATCCAAAATAATCAATTGAGGATTATGAACAAGGGCAATGCCGATTCCTAACCTTTGCTTCATTCCCTGTGAGAAAGTTTTAACTGTATCATGTGCCCTTGAAGCAAGACCTACCATTTCCAATTGGTCCATCAACATTTTATTGGTGGGCTTTACCCCACTTAGCTTGGCAAACAGCTTTAAATTCTCGTAAGCAGATAAATATTTATAGACGTCTGGTTTTTCAATAACGGCACCAATTTGTTGAAGAATTTCTTTTCGATGCTTGTTTAAATCGTATCCAAAAATGGATATTTCTCCACTTGTTGGGGTAATAAGCGTTAATAGCATTCGAATAGTGGTACTTTTTCCTGCGCCATTTTGACCCAGGAATCCATATACATCACCTGATTCAACCGAGAAAGAAAGCTGGTTGACAGCAGTGAGGCTATTGAATTGCTTTGTGAGTTGGGAAACTTTTACTATTTGTTGCATTGGTTTGTATAACAACAAAACTAGTTAAGATGTTTAAACTTTTAGGTATTGCTGTAATGCTTTCACATAATCTTCAAAAGCCTTGAGGCCTATCGGGGTAACTTTACAAGTTGTTTGAGGGTAGTTGTCCTTAAATTGCTTGATTACTTCAATATAACCAGCATCTTTTAATTTTTGTACCTGCACGCTCAAATTACCCGCAGTAGCATTCGTTTTCTCCCTAATAAAGGTGAATTCAGCCTCTTTAACACTAATGAGCAAGCTCATTATTGCTAACCGTAACTGCGAATGTAATATGGGATCTAGTTCCTTAAACATTTGATCTAGTCTGAGCCAAGTATTTTCTTCTTAAAATGATGCCGGGAATAAACCAGCAAACCAACGCAGCAATAGACCCTAATAACATATCGAATCTACTTTCTGTAAATAGACTTAACAAAAACAACCCATAAGTAATGATTGCTCCATACTTCATAGGATTAAACTTTTTTACCAAGCCTGTAACCATTGTTGGGAAAGCATAAAATAATATATATATAGAATAAAGAGAGGGAGTAAAGGGCCGAATTACTTCATCAGGACGACCATCTGAAAAATGCTTCATTAAGGTCCAACCTTCTTCAGCAATTAATTTTTCGGTTTGAAAAGGGACTATATTTTGATAAAATCCCATTGCGAAAAGACTGATGCCAAAAACCAGCCAAACCGAATTCACCAGATCGTCATCATACTGCTTGGCTTTTTGAATTTTTTTCTCTTTGATAGAAATATATACCTGCGGTATAATGGCAGCTAAAACCAACCACCAGATATCAAACCATAATTTGAAATCATAGGTTCTTTGTAAAAAATTCATCAAGGATGCAATTGAAACAACTCCTCCCCACAACAAAGACCCAATACCTGTATCGTGGTAGCTTCCTTTTGCTTTTTTAATCATTTCAGCAATTAGCTGTAAACTTTCTTGTTCCGAAAATTTGGTTTCATTAGCCATTGAAAGAATTTTTAAACTTTGCGCGTAAAATATATCCAGGAATAATCCAGGCGCTTATCACTGCTGGAATTAATAACAAGATGATTTCCTTGGAAGAAATATAGACAGCTGAAATTGACAACCCCCAACAAACGAATCCACCAATCTTTAACGGTGTAAAACGCATAATGGCCCCAGTTAAAAAAGTAGGCATTCCGTATAATAATAAAATAAGTGCGTACATCAATTGCCAGCCTCCCAGCTTTGTGGCGATAAAAGAAACCAATCCCATACTAATTCCGAATACCATCCAAACGTATCCAATCATTTCATCAGTATAGGTTTTAACAGTTTCCTTTTTTTCTTTCAGGTTTAAATAATACAATTGATACACCAACGCCACAATGATTAACATCCAAATATATCCTGCATTGGCCCCTAAAGAAGTGTATGCAAGTAATGCGTAATGACCCAATGAACATATAAAAATAATCCATCCCCATAAAAGATAGAGTGTACCATTTTCAGAGTACCGATTTTGCGCTTTGTTAATCATGCTTTCAATTAATGCAAGGCTAGATTGGGCAGCAAGTTGGGCTTGATTACTCATACAATCAGTTTAGAAATATAAAGATACCCCTGCCAATTGTAGCAGGGGTAAAATAGATACACAAATTACTGACAAGCGGCCAATAACTGTTCAGCCTGTTCCTTGCCCCAGCTAGGATGCAGTTGAGAGGCAGGTTTATAATTGCCAAATAATTCTACAGACTTTTCAAATAGTTTCTTCGCAATAGCTTTACCCCCACCAAAAGCTTCTGGCACATTCATTAAATATTGGCCTTCTAACAAATAAGGTCTTGGATTATTGGGCTCAATTGCTTTTGCTTTTGCAATGGCTTCCGCAGCAACAGCACCATATGATTGCCATCTACTCATAGGATCAACTACCAATTGCATAACAGCTACTTGTTGCTTTAAACAAAAGATTTCAGCATTTGCTTTTTCAATCGCTTCTGCTTTTGCAATTAAATCTTTCACTTTTTCAGCTGCTTTATCTTTATCCGCAGCAGGATTCATGAAAGCAGCTATTGTGTAATTTCTAGCAGCATAATAATAAGGCAACCATTGAGTTTTCTCTGCATCGCCTACTCTTTCAAAAAAAGAAGCAACTGCACTCATGTCATCGGCCGTTTTACTATCTTTCATTTTACTGAATCCATTCTGCATAGCAGATTCATATTTTGTTTGTGCATTTAAGCCAATGGTTGTGAAAAGCGCAATAGCTAAGATTATTTTTTTCATAAATGATTTTTAAAAATTGATTGTTTAAGATTAATTATTTTTAAGTTTTTGATATTCTTTTTCAACATTGTTTACCCTGTTGCCATGATAAGCTTTTAAGTATTGAAAAACCAATCCAATACCCCAGCCTAGGATGGGCCAAATAGGCCAGAAATGATCTAGATTTCCCTTAGACCCAAAATACCAGATTCCAATTAAGAAAAGATTGACGAAAACATAGCTTAACAAGCTCCACTTAAAGCCTACTCTTTCTTTGGCAATTTGCCAAAGTACTTCATCTTTAGGTTCGTTCATGTTTGTGTTGTTCATGTTGTTTAGTTTAAGTTTTATTAAAGATTATTATTGATATTTTGTTGAGAACGGTCTACACCCCAGCTTAGAAAAATGCCCAGGAAAAAACTTCGATCAGCAGGAGGATTTACTTCAGAACGTATTAGTTCTCCGTTGGTATCTCTTAATCGGCCACTGTAATTATATCCAAAAATTTGTCGCTCATTAAACACATTATTTACACCAAGTACTACTACGGCATTGGCTTTCCCAATTTTAGGCAACCAATTCAAGCTAAAATTATTTGAACTGTATCCAATTGTTTTATCAGATAAGAACTCTTTAGAAGATCTGTTGGGATTAAAATATGGTCTACCTGTACTCCAATTATAACTCCAGTTTACACCAAACATATTCTTTACCCAGAACTTTTTTAAAACCACACTACCACTATGTGTTGCCGCAAAAGTTGGTTGTACTAAAGCAGTATAATTATTATAATCTCTTTTGGTATCCAAGTAAGAATAACTAATCCAGTAGTCAAAGTTTTTAAAGGTTTTTTTATCTCTCCAAAAAAGCTCAATCCCTTTTGCATAGCCTAACCCATTATTACTTACGTTAGTAGGGAAACTATTAGACGTTTTTAATAGACTTACATAATCTTTATAAAATGCTTGTGCACGAAAAGTATAGCTACTCGAAATATGCTGATAGGTTAAAATATAATGATCTGCTCTTAAAAAATCAACGGGTGGTTGATTGATTAAATACCTTCTTTCAGGTGTTTGATAAAATATTCCATAGTCTGCTGTGAATTGACTATTTCTTCCCAATTTATAAGATAGCGCTGCTCTTGGGGCAATATTCATTTTATTTAATAAGCTACTATGTTCTATTCTTACCCCCGGCCTGAATGCCAATTCATTGGTGATGTACAGATCCGCTTCTGCAAATCCTGCTTTATAAAAATCATTTATTGAAGACGGAAAAAAACCATTGACACTTTGAAAACGACTACTGTCGGCATTGTTCCATACTTCCGTACCAAATCGAATGGTATTAATGGCACCAAATCTTTTGTCGACTACAATTCTTCCTTGTAACATCCACTGGTGCGCATTTAAAGAAAAATTAGTTTGATCAATCACCGCAATATTAGTTAGAGGTACAGCTTGGTATTGTTGATTTTGAACTTGAGTGAGAATTTCATCCTTGTTATAACTTACACTAGCTGCTATATTTATTTTCCATCCATTTCCTAAAAATTGTCTGAAGCTTAAATTGGTAAATAAATTTTGATTTTTTAAACTGAATGCGTTCCATAATCCTACACTGTCTAAAGAAGGATTTCTTACACCTAATGCACCTGCGTTATAATAAGCATAGACTTTAAAGACACCATTCTTTTTTGTTTTAAATCGATAATTCATATCGGCAGTATGAAAATCGGGTACTTTAAAAAAGTCTGGTGCTTGCGGAACTAATTTTTGGTATACTGCCAAGTTGGTCCAGTTATAACTGAATCCATAACTTGATTTTTTATTGTTGGCTACTTGTTGTAAACCAACTGTTGCAAACAATGGAGATAACCCAACTTGCAATTCAGATTTTTCTGGGATGTCTAAACTCTCTAAACTCAGCACACTACTTAATGCTTGTCCATATAAAGCAGAATATCCACCACTGCTAAAAACTGTTCCACTAAACAAGAATGGTGAGAATCTGCCTCTTTGTGAAATTCCTGGAACACTACTGTAAAAGAAATTATTAACAACCGTACCATCTATAATGATTTTAGCTTCCTCAGCAGAACCACCCCTAATAAATAGTCCTTCCTGCTCTCCTACTTTTTGTGCACCTGGCAAGGTTTGAATGGTGGCAGAAATATCCGCATTTGCACCTGCAGTAGTGGCTATATCTAATGCTTTTAAAACGGTCCCTTTTTTCTTGTCGCTTGCTTCATAAGAACCTGCAGTTATGATGACCGCTTTTAGTTCATTGATTTCTTCTTTTAGGTTAAAGCTGATTACCACCGAATCAGTTCCTAAAACAACTGGAAGCTCCATGGTCTTATACCCAATATTACTAGCCACCAATAGCGCATTTCCTTTTTCGGTTGTTTTAAATGAGAAAGACCCGGTGGAATCAGACATCGTTCCATCATAGCTGTCTTTGATGGCAATATTAGCCCCAGCTAGAATACGCCCTTTATTATCTTTTACTGTCCCTTTTATTAAAACTTGGGCTTTTAATAAGCTTGCTAGCATCATACCCGCTATAAAAATTAAAATTGCTTTCATTGTATTCTTTTGACAAGACAAACGTAGACTAGTTTATTTTATAAACCAAATTATTTTATAAATATTTCCTATTACAATCAACTACTAAATGTGTTATATTGTTATAGCATTGATAATGAACATTTTATGGCAAATAAAGCTGTTTTTCTTACCGCTAAATGGGAATACCTGGTGATGTTGAATTACGAAGTTTCTCCATCAATTTTAGCTCCCCACCTTCCTAAAGGCACCGAATTAGATTTATATGATGGAAAAGCTTTAGTAAGCTTAGTAGGTTTTCTTTTTAATGACACAAAAGTTTTTGGCTTACAATGGCCCTACCATACCAATTTTGAAGAAGTGAATTTGCGCTTCTATGTTAAACGAAAGGAAGGCAATAAATGGAAACGAGGTGTTGCATTTGTTAGCGAAATTGTCCCTAAACATATGATAGCTTGGATGGCCAATGCATTGTATAACGAGCATTACAGCAGGATGCCCATGAAGCACCAAGCACATATTGAAAATGATTTTTTACAATTGAATTACGAGTGGCAAAACAAACAACAATGGAATAGCTTAAAAGTAAAAGCCTTGAATCGACCAATACCAATTGCGAAAGACTCTGCTGAGGAATTTATTTTTGAGCACTATTGGGGTTATAATCAACTCAACAAAAATACTTTGATTGAGTATGGAGTAGAACATCCCTCTTGGGATGTATACCCTATTACTTACTACGAACTAAATGCAGATATCGCAGGTTTGTATGGAGCTGATTTTGTTCCTTCTTTATCGAAAGAACCACATAGCATTATGCTTGCAAAAGGATCTGCAGTCACCATTCGCAAACCAAGCTTTTTTAAAGTTTGATGCCAATAGTAAACCAATAAGATTGGTTAACCTAAGCTATAACTGCAACTAAATTCAAAAGTTGTTTTGCAAGTGCTTGATTACCTTCCAATTTAACCAGTGGAAAAATTTCTTTGGGCAAAACAGCTTTTGTAAAAAGCTTCCACGCAATATCTGCGGGTATAACTGTTCTTGCATATAAATTATTTAAAAGTCCATCCTGCTGAATCTGCCATTGCCCAGCTTTAAATTGCAAATAACAAATAGCGCCAATTGATCCTGCTACTTCTAATGCAACAACTGCTTCATCGGGTGCTTGATGATCTTTCAATAAATGAGGAAGTCCTAAAAAAAAGGTTTGGATAAATGGAGCAAAAAATGTTGCTGTCATCAATGCTTCTGTTTTTCCGACTGCTTCTCTAATTTGCAATTGATGATGGTATTTCTCTGTGTATTCTCTTGCAACATGGAACCAATTCATAGAGGTTGATTCTCCAGCCCATGCAACTGAAAAAACAGCTTTTTCATAAGGGGCTAACTCATATAACAATTGGGTATGAATTGGACCAGTAAATTCTAGGAGTTCAATTAATAGTGCTGGACTGAACCTTTTAGCAGCAAAAATAAAACTGGCATTTAACTGATTGATATATTTAACCAAAGATTGATAATCATGCTGAGAAGGACCACTGTCAGCGAAATGTTTATCTCTTAAAACGGCAATCCCTCTTATAGTTGTATCGAGTAAATGTGCCACAATATCTTTTACACTCCAATCTTTTGCTACTGTAGACTTATTCCAATCAGCAGGTTCCAACTCTTTTAACAACTGAATCAAAGATTCATGTAGAGGCCTGAATAAATGAGCAGTTTCTAAAAAAGTAGCTTGATGCATGTATTAAAAATAAAGAAAAAAAAAGAGGCTGTCTTAAAAGACAACCTCTATATGATCATTTAACCTTAATCTTTATTTATACTGTTCGCCAATTCCTTTAGCTAACTCGGTCATTTTCTTAAGACCATCTTCAGGTAGGTTTCCTTTCTTAAATTCTGCTAATACATCTGGTAATTTGTTCTCCATTTCCATCAAGAAATGAGCTTCAAATTCTTTTACTTTTTTAACCGCTACTTCACGTAAAAGTCCCAATGTACCTAGGTAGATTATGGCAACTTGCTTTTCTACAGACATTGGAGAATATTGCAATTGCTTTAATATTTCTACGTTTCTAGCACCTTTGTCAATTACTGATTTGGTTGCAGCATCTAAGTCTCCACCGAATTTAGAGAACGCTTCCAACTCACGGTAAAGCGCTTGGTCTAATTTAAGTGTACCAGCCACTTTTTTCATAGACTTAATTTGCGCGTTACCACCCACACGGCTTACAGAAATACCTACGTTAATAGCCGGACGAATACCTGCGTTAAACAAGTTACCTTCTAAGAAGATTTGTCCGTCGGTAATAGAAATTACGTTGGTAGGAATATAAGCAGATACGTCACCTGCTTGTGTTTCAATAATTGGCAAAGCAGTTAAAGAACCACCACCTTTTACTAAATGTTTGATTGACTCAGGAAGGTCATTCATGTTTTTAGCAACATCATCATTGGCAATTACTTTAGCAGCTCTTTCCAATAAACGACTATGCAAATAGAATACGTCACCAGGATATGCTTCACGTCCTGGAGGTCTTCTTAATAACAATGAAACTTCACGGTAGGCAACGGCTTGTTTTGATAAGTCATCAAAAACAATCAATGCTGGTCTACCTGTATCTCTAAAGAATTCACCAATTGCTGCACCCGCAAATGGAGCGTAGAATTGTAATGGAGCAGGATCAGATGCAGAAGCTGCAACGATGGTGGTGTAAGCCATTGCACCATTGTCTTCTAAGGTTTTCATTACCCCAGCAACAGTTGATGCTTTTTGACCAATCGCAACATATATACAGTAAACAGGCTTGCCTGCGTCAAAAAACTCCTTTTGGTTAATAATAGTATCAACGCAAATAGCTGTTTTACCAGTTTGACGGTCACCAATTACCAACTCACGTTGACCGCGACCCACGGGAATCATTGCATCAATTGCTTTAATACCAGTTTGTAATGGTTCTTTTACTGGCTCACGATAAATAACCCCTGGCGCTTTACGCTCCAACGGCATTTCATATAATTCGCCTTTGATAGGACCTTTACCATCAATTGGTTCACCTAAAGTATTGATAACACGACCAACTACTCCTTCACCTACTTTGATAGATGCAATCTGACCTGTTCTTTTTACTTTCGCACCTTCTTTAATGCTTCCGCTTTCACCCATTAAAACCACACCCACATTGTCTTCTTCAAGGTTAAGGGCAATTGCTTTAACACCGTTTTCGAATACTACCAGTTCTCCGCTTCGTACACCATTAAGGCCGTACACACGGGCAATACCATCACCCACCTGCAATACGGTTCCTACTTCTTCTAGTTCGGCAGAAGCATTGAAATTGCTGAGTTGCTGTCTCAGTATCGCTGATATTTCATCTGGTTTAATATCTACCATTTTGTATGATTTAAAAGTTGATCTTAATGTATTTTGTTATCGAATATTTGGAACAAATTGATTTTGAAGGAACTGTTTTTTAATTTCACGCAAATCAAATGCAATACTAGCATCTACTTGCTTGTTATTAAATTCCAATACAAAACCCCCAATTAATTTTTCATTTACAGCAGTCTCTAATTCAACTGAAGTAAAATTATTAGCCTTTTGTACGCTTGCTTCAATGGATTTTTTCAATTCTTCAGAAACAGGCACTGCAGTAGTAAGTTTTACTTGATGTATTCCTTTAATTGCATTGTATTGATTAATAAATGCGTTAGCAATCTCAGGTAAATCACGCTCTCTACCTTTTCTTACCAATAGATTGCAAAACAGTGCAGTTAGTTCAGATACTTTACCATTAATTACTGCAACCAACATTTTTTCTTTTTGATCTGCCTTAATAATAGGACTACGTAGCATATTCAAAAAGTCGCGACTTGCTTTGCAAATAGCTTGTATATACTGCATATCAGTACGCACAATGTCTAATTGATTCCTTTCTGTTGAAAGATCAACTAGGCTTTTGGCATAACGGTCTGCTAATCTTGGATTCGACATGTATTAGTTCAGTTTAACGCCTTCAGCTAATTGTTTAATATAATTCTCTTGATCGCCTTTGTTAGATAATTCTCTGCTCAATACTTTTTCAGCTACTTCAATTACCAAAGCACCTACCTGATTTTTAACATCAGTTAATGCAGCATTTTTTTGTTGCATGATGGCAGATTGTGCTTCAGCTACAATACGATCATATTCAGACTTTGCTTTGTCTTTAGCATCTGAAACCATTTTATCTGCTGTTTCTTTTGCTTCCTTAATCATCACCGCTCTCTCTTCACGAGCTTTAGCCATCATTGCTTCGTTCTCATTCTTCAATGCAGCCATTTCAGCCTTTACTTTATCTGCAGAAGCAATTGCATCAGCAATTCCGGTTTCTCTTTCTTTCAATGAAGATAAAATGGGCTTCCATGCAAAGCTCTTCAACAAGAAGAATACAATAAGGAATGCCAGTAAAGTCCATACCAACAATCCTAATCCGGGTAATAACAGTTCCATAATATATTTTTAAAACTTCAATGTTTAGTTAAAGATTACTGCATCGATTGCCCTGTGCGCACGATGCAGTAAAAAGTTTGTGCAACTAGGCTTTTAATACAGCCAAGATACCAGCGATTACCGCGAAAAGGGCAACACCCTCTACGAAAGCGGCAGTCAAGATCATGTTTGCACGGATGTCGTTAGAAGCTTCTGGCTGACGAGCAATGCTTTCTACAGCACCTTTACCAATTTGACCGATACCAATACCGGCACCAATTGCAGCTAATCCTGCACCAATAGCACCACCTAAATGGCTCATGCTAACATCCAACAAAGTGTTAATAACTGACATACTGTTTGTTTTAGTGATAAAAAAAATTAATGATGCGCTTCATCGTGGTGTGCACCTTCCATTGACTGACCAATAAATACGGCAGTTAAATTAGTGAAGATGAACGCTTGAATAAAAGCAACCAATATCTCTATAAAATAAATGAAAATGGTAAATGCCATTGATACAGGAGCAAAACCCCATCCTGCAACCTTACTCATGGCTCCGAAAATAAAAATCAACATCACAAAGCAAGTAATTACAATGTGGCCCGCAACCATATTGGCAAACAAACGGACAATCAATGCAAATGGCTTGGTGAAAATTCCTAAAAACTCTACAGGTACTAAGATTGGCTTTACAAAACCAGGTACCGGAGGATTAAAAATATGCGCCCAGAAATGTCTGTTTGTGCTGAATAAAATAACAAAGAAACTAATCACACCTAATACAATAGTGAATGCAATATTTCCAGTTACATTGGCTGAACCAGGAATTAATCCCATCAAGTTATTGATCAAGATGAAGAAAAATACGGTTAGCAAATAAGGCATGAACTTTTCGTAAGCATGACCTAAATTAGGTTTACCCACTTCGTCTCTTACAAAAGTGATTACAGGTTCTACTGCATTTTGGAATCCGCTTGGAGCTACTTTAGCACCGTTCTTCTTGTATTTATTTGCAACCCCAATCATTAATACACATAACAAAGTAAGTGCGATAAACATTTGTACTACGTTACGAGTTAAACTCATATCGTAAACGGTTACCGTTGTATCGTGTTCCCCTGCTTCATTTACTGCAATGATATGTCCTTCTTCAGATTTATACCCTTGGTATACATCGTGTCCATGGTTAAATTTGGAATAATTAAACATGGTCAATCCTCTCTCTGGAGAATATAAAATTACAGGCAATGGAATGCTGATATGTTTTTCCCCTATGGTAGCAAAATGAAACTCATGGGCATCCATGATATGCTCCATAATAAGCTTGGCCGGATCAAATGAACTTGCTTCATGCTTTTCGCCGCCACCTGCTGGTGCGTCGCTTGCAAATGAATTCGCAGAAAAAAGCAATAAGAATATGCTGAAAACAGCTACCAGTAATGTTTTTATGCTTTTTGAGGCCATACCCATCTCTAAATTTGCGGCAAAGATAAGGGTAGAAGGGGGAAATTTACTGCAAAACAGCTTTCTTTTTCTCAAACTGCATTTCGTGTAATCGGGCATAGAATCCTCCGGCAGCCAATAAACTGGCATGACTCCCTTTTTCCTTTAATTCGCCCTTGTCTAACACAATTATTTGATTGGCTTTTCGAATAGTACTTAGTCGATGGGCAATTACAATAGAAGTTCGGCCTGAAATAAGGGTATCAATGGCTTTTTCTATTAACAATTCACTTTCTGTGTCAATAGAAGAAGTGGCTTCGTCTAATATTAAAATGGCAGGATTATAAAGTAGCGCCCTAATAAAGGAAATTAGTTGGCGTTGACCTAGACTGAGCGTGCTTCCCCTTTCCATTACATTGTATTGGTAGCCGCCTGGCAATTGCATGATAAAATCGTGTACCCCAATCATTTTTGCCGCTTCTTCAACTTGTGCCAGGCTGATTTCAGGATTTCGGAGGGTAATATTGTCCATTACGGTTCCTGAAAAAAGAAAAACGTCTTGCAATACCACCCCAATGCCTTTACGCAGGCAGTCCGTATCCCAGCGGTTTATATCCACCCCATCAATAGCTATTTCACCTTCTTGAATTTGATACAAACGATTTAGCAAACTAATAATGGAGGTTTTTCCGCTTCCTGTATGACCAACTAAGGCAACTGTTTCACCTGCTTTTACTTCAAAATTGATACGGTGTAACACGTTCTGGGTACCAGTATAAGAAAAACTCACTTCTTTAAATGAAATATCGCCTTTGATATGTTTTGGAGCAAAATCATTAGGTGTAGACGGGGGCAATTCATCGGTATTGTCTAATACCTTCAACACCCTTTCCGCTGCAATCATGCCCATTTGCAATACATTAAACTTGTCTGCAATCACTCTTAAGGGTCTAAAAATTTGGTTGAGATATAATATAAATGCCACCAATAAACCGGCATCTAAAGTTCGGTCGGCAATCCACCAAACCAATATACCCATACTAACTGCCAATACCACTTCAACCACGGGAAAAAAGACAGAGTAAGCAAAAATGGCATTGATATTAGCGTCTCTATGTTTTTCGTTGATTTTTTTGAACGCCCCAGCCTCTTTATCTTCTGCTGCAAAAGCTTGAACCACTTGCATCCCAGTGATATGTTCTTGTACAAATGCGTTGAGCGCGGCCACCGCATTGCGAACCTGCATAAAACTTTTGTTCACGCTCTCTTTAAAGTAGTAAGTGGCAATGATCATAATCGGGAATGGTGTTAAACTGACCAAGGTCAATTTCCAATCCATATAAAACATGGTGGCCAAAGTAATAATAATGGTAAGTAAATCGGCCACAATGGGGATTAAGCCATCCGAAAAAATTTCGTTGATGCTTTCAATGTCATTGATGGTTCGAGTGGTAAGTGTTCCAATTGGGGTTTGATCAAACTGTCTCAAATTCAAACCCAATACTTTTTTATACACAGTTACCCTAAGGTCTTTCACCACATTTTGTCCCATCCATGCTGTGATATAAGAAAACAGAAAACGGATAGCTGTTTCAACAAATAAAAAACTGATTTGGAAAATAGTGACAGCAATGATAAACCTACTCACATCGGACAAATCATTTCCAAACAATACCCATTTTACCCAATCGGGTATCTGTGTTGCTTTTCCCGTTGCACCGTTCACCGTTAGTTGAATTAAATATGGTCTAACAGGAGCCGCAATTGCCATGAAAATGGCCAGGGCTAAACTTAAATAGAAATACGACTTATAAGGCCTTACAAAAAAGAAGATGCGTCTTAATAAACTGAAATCGAATATTTTTTTCTTGGCGTTTGCGGTCATTGCAGCGCAAATGTAAACAGAAATTATTGTTGATTAGCCTTCCAAATTAACCAACTATTTAAGCCAACATAAATGACCAAAAACACTTGGGCTGTAATCATATCAAATCGATTGGCCTGAGCAAGTTTTCCCTCTTTCTGTAACTTCAAGGAGTAAATAGATAAGCTTACGCCTGCTATGATGAACAATAATGTTATGCCATGCAATAAGTCTACCAAAGTAAAAGTGGTAGACTCTGGCAAAGAAGCTTCCACTACATATTTATTACCAATCACAGCAAATAGCGCTCCCACACTTAATCCAAAACGAGAGTCGATACTATCGGCATGAATATAAAAACAGATATAGGTAATCAAAAAAGAGATGTACATGCCCAGAAACATTTTCCAGAATAAGTCTCCTGCATCGCGGCTTAAACTAATTCTTGCCCTATATGAACCATACTCAGTATGTGCTGTGTCAATAGATGGGTCTCCAAAAGCAGATTCATACATTTTTACAGAAGTACTGGTAACAAAACTATCAATTACCCAACCCCTTAAAGTAAACCGAGGATCATAGTTTTTTCCTAAAGTATCTCTCGAAAACACCAATTCGGTAGCATCAAATTGTGAATTTTCAATAGAGAACCATAGCCTTTGTCTATCAAATGGAAAGTTCTGAATACTCCAATTATCTTTCATGATACATTGCAGTTTCATTTGCATAAAATAATCTCCACTCGAAGAATCAATGGTAGAATAGAGCTTAGTGACCGACTTGGCGTTCGGTACTTCTAAATATTTATCAAATTCAAAATCTCGGTTTGTATACCGCATCCAAAGCCACAGATTAATTGTATACTCTTTTTGTTTAAAATCGATATCATGAATACTAGTGACATAAATACCCGTTTTAACAGTATCAGGAACAGAAAACTGGGCTTTTGTTTGTTGAAGACTTATAAACAAAAGAACAAAGGCGATTACACAAACTTTAAAATTGGGATGCTTCAAGAAAAATTTTTATTTAAGATACATCATTCTTTAGCAGCCGCATAAAACAAATTCAAATGAAGCCTTTTCGTATCTTTGTAATGTATGGATTCAGCCCCAATTCAGTCAATAGAGCCTAGTTTAGCCAAATACACGCTGAACGAAGAACAGGAGAAAAAAGAAATCATTCGCCATTATCGAGCATTATTAAAAGCCTTGCGCCCCAAATTAAAAAAAGGGGATAAAGAATTACTTAGAACTGCGTTTGAAATGGCAGCCAATGCGCATAAAACCATGCGCAGAAAAAGTGGGGAACCTTATATACTTCACCCCATTGCAGTTGCAATGATTTGTGTAGAAGAAATTGGGTTAGGGGTACGGAGTACCATTTGCGCATTATTGCACGATACGGTAGAAGATACCGATATATCTCTAGAAGATGTTGAAATGGAATTTGGTACAGAGATTGCCAAAATTGTAGATGGATTAACCAAAATATCTGGAGTAATTGACACCAATACCAGTCAGCAAGCAGAAAATTTCAAAAAGATTCTATTAACGCTAACAGATGATCCTAGAGTTATTCTTATAAAGCTGGCCGACCGTTTGCACAATATGCGAACCTTAGACCATATGAAAAGAGAGAAGCAACTAAAAATTGCTTCAGAAACGGTTTGGGTATATGCACCCCTTGCGCACAGAATGGGTTTATACAGCATTAAGACCGAGTTAGAAGATCTTTCCATGAAATACATGGAGCCAGAAGCTTATAAAGACATTGCAAAAAAATTATCAGAAACCAAACGTGAAAGAACAAGATATATCAATGAATTTATTCGCCCTATCAAAGAGAAATTAGTAGCTGCCGAATTTGATTTTGAAATTTATGGTAGACCCAAAAGCATACACTCTATTTGGAATAAAATCAAGAAAAAATCAGTGGCTTTTGAAGAAGTGTACGACCTTTTTGCCATCCGGGTTATTTTAAATGCACCTCCTGAAAAAGAGAAAGAACAGTGCTGGAAAGTGTACTCTATGATAACCGACGAGTATAATCCCTCCCCAGAAAGATTAAGAGATTGGTTAAGCAATCCAAAGAGCAATGGCTACGAAGCATTACATACAACGGTAATGGGTCCGCAGGGTAAGTGGGTAGAAGTTCAAATACGAACCAAGAGAATGAATGAGATTGCCGAAAAGGGACTGGCTGCTCACTTCAAATACAAAGAAGGAAAAGATGGAAACGACGAAGATCGTTTTGATAAATGGTTCGGTCAAATTAGAGAAGTATTGGGAGCGCCTGATACGGATGGAGTAGACTTTTTACAAGACTTCAAAACTTCGTTTTTAGCGGAAGAAATTTATGTGTATACTCCTAAAGGAGAAGTGAAAATGTTGCCTACGGGTAGTACCGCACTTGATTTTGCTTTTGCCATTCATTCTGCCATTGGCACCAAATGTATTGGAGCAAAAGTGCACCATAAATTAGTACCAATTGGTCATAAACTCAGAAGTGGTGATCAAATAGAAATCATTACCAGCAATAAGCAAAAACCCTCAGAAGATTGGCTGAATATGGTAGTTACTGCCAAGGCCAAAAATAAAATCAAAGACAGTTTACGGGAAGAGAAAAGAAAAATTGCAGAAGATGGTAAATATGTTTTACAAAGAAAATTAGAATCAATTGGGGCAGCATACAGTCAATTTAATATTGATGAACTAATGCAGTTTTATAAAGTAAATTCCTCACTTGATTTAAATTACAAAATTGCAACCAAGGCAATAGACTTAAGAGAGCTGAAAGATTTCCAGGTTTTAGGAGACAAAATTGAAATACCTAAACCAAAACCAGTTATTCCCGAATTAATTTCAGACCCAACCAAATCAATTCCTAAAAAAGATTCTGAATTAATCATTTTTGGGGAAAGTAGCGATAAAATCATGTACTCGTTGGCCAAATGCTGTAACCCTATTCCAGGGGATGATGTATTTGGTTTTGTGAGCACTGGAAAAGGTTTAATTATACATAGAACCAGCTGTCCCAATGCTACACAATTATTGGCCAATTATGGGCATAGAGTAGTTAAGACTAAATGGGCAAAGAATAAAGAAATTTCATTCTTAACCGGATTAAAGATTGTAGGACTAGACGACGTGGGTGTTATTAATAAAATAACCAATGTAATTAGTGGAGATTTACGGATCAATATCTCAGGACTGAGTATTGATTCTAGGGAAGGGTTATTCGAGGGTACCATTAAGGTATTCGTGCATGACAAAGAGGAATTAGAAGAGCTAGTAAATCGATTAAAATCGCTAAATGGAATCCAAACGGTTGATCGATTTGATACAGAAAAAGAAGGTTAAATATTTAACCCCAAACTCTTATTCTTATCCCTTATTTTTGCGGCTTAGACAATAAACTATGGTTGACGTAATATTAGGCTTACAATGGGGCGATGAAGGAAAGGGTAAAATAGTAGATTATTTTGCTCCTAATTATGATATCGTAGCCCGTTTTCAAGGTGGCCCAAATGCAGGGCATACGCTATATGTAGAAGGAAAGAAAATGGTATTACACCAAATTCCTTCAGGTATATTTCATCAGGATAAAGTAAATATTATTGGTGGTGGAGTTGTATTAGATCCTGTTACATTAAAAAGAGAATGTGATGCTGTTGCAGCACACGGTATTGATGTAAGAAAAAATTTATTTATTTCGGAGCGTACCAATATTATCATACCTACCCATAGAGCTTTAGACAAAGCTTCAGAACTATCTAAGGGTGAAAGTAAAATTGGTTCTACCCTAAAAGGTATTGGACCTGCTTATATGGACAAGACTGGTAGAAATGCATTAAGAGTAGGTGATTTATTAGACAAGAACTTTACTAGTCAATACATTAAACTTCGTTTAAAGCACCAGAAATTATTAGATAATTTTCATTTTATCGAAGATATTTCTGCTTGGGAAGAAGAATTTTTTGAAGCATTAGAGTTTTTGAAAACGCTGAATGTTATCAATTGCGAGTACTACATTAATAATGAAATCACAAAGGGCAAAAAAGTATTGGCTGAAGGTGCACAAGGAAGTATGCTAGATATTGATTTTGGCACTTTCCCATTTGTTACCTCTTCAAACACTATTTCTGCCGGAGTATGCACTGGCTTAGGTGTATCTCCTAAAAAAATAAACGACGTAATGGGTGTTTCAAAAGCCTATTGCACACGTGTGGGTAGTGGCCCTTTCCCCACTGAATTAGAAGATGCTACAGGTGAAGAATTGAGAAGAATTGGCAGCGAATTTGGTGCTACTACAGGTAGACCAAGGCGCTGTGGTTGGATTGATTTGGTTGCACTGAAGTACACTTGTATGATTAATGGTGTTACTAAAATCATCATGACCAAAGCGGATGTTCTAGACAGTTTCAAAGAGTTGGAAGTGTGTACAGCTTATGATGTAAATGGAAAAATTACCGAAGAAGTACCTTACCAAATTTCCAGAGCTAAGATCAGCCCAGTGCTTCAATCTTTTAAAGGCTGGAATAAAGATACTTCTACCATTAAAACAGCTACAGCTTTACCGGAAGAAATGAATACTTATATCGATTTCATCAACAATTATGTGGGTGCACCTGTTAAGTATGTTTCTAATGGACCAGGAAGAGAGCAGATTGTTAGCTTGTAGTTTTGGCATTTGATTTGATATTGAAAAATTTATTTGGTTAATACAATTTTGCGTACAAATTTTACGCTCTAAATCTTATTAGAAATATGGCAGCGAAGTCTGATAAGGATAAGAAATCCTCTACCCCAAAAGTACCGGCAAAAGTAGCCGCAAGTAAACCGTCTCCTAAAGCAAAGAAAAAGGAAGATGATGACGACGATGATGATGATTTGGAAGACGATGAACCCGTTGTGAAGTCTTCTGCTAAAAAATCAGGCGCAAAATCATCCGCTAAAAAATCTGGAGATGACGAAGATGACGACTTAGATGATGAAGCAGATGAAACTGCAGACGATTGGGAAGCAACTGAAGAAGACGACAGTTGGGATCCTGATTTTGATGAATTTGACTTACCAAAGAGTAAGGGGAAAAAAGCAACTGGCGGAAAGAAAAAAGAAGAAGAAGAGGAAGACTTTAAAGTAGACGAAGACTTTAAAGAATTTGATCTTTTTAATGACAAAAGCGGTGGCTTTGACGATGATGACGACGACGATTTTTAAAAGTTCATACCATTTTGAAAAGAACTAAAAAGGTATATTCTGTAAAGAACTTACCGAATATAAAAGAGCAAATACTGCATTGGATTAACCAGTTCAGTATTTGCTCTTTTTTAGATAATCATCAATATCATTCTGAGCACCATTCAGTGGAATGTATTGCTGCTGCAGGTGAGTTAGGTATAATAAAAGGGGCGAATACTGCTCAGCAAATTGATGCATTTTATCAATCCACTCAAGATTGGCTATTCGGGCATTTTGCATACGAATACAATGCAAAGCATATAAATAGCAATCAACTAAAGACACCGATAAATTTTAGCGATGCCTTCTTTTTTAGGCCAGACCATATTATAACCCTAAATGAAGAAAGTTTAATTATTGAAACCTATTCTTTGTCACCTGAGACAATATTTGAACAAATCGTTGCTAAGAATAAAGTAATAAGTAGTATTGTTCCAATCAGCATTACTGCTGGAATGAGCAAAGAAACATATATCAAGACTGTACAACAATTACAATCGCATATTCAACAAGGTGATTGTTATGAAATCAATTTTTGTCAGGAATTTTATTCAAAGAATGCATCAGTTGACCCCATTGCATTATATGAGCAATTAACCACACTCTCTCCCACCCCATTTGCTTGTTATTACAAAGAAAATAACGCTCATTTAATTTGCGCAAGCCCAGAAAGATGGTTAAAAAAACAAGGGAATCAGATTATTTCCCAACCAATAAAAGGAACCGTAAAAAGAGCGCTAACCGATCCCCAAAAAGATACTCAGCTGAAAAATGAGCTATTTGAAAGCAGTAAAGATAGAAGTGAAAATGTAATGGTAGTAGACTTAGTCAGAAATGACTTTAGTAGAGTGTGCAAGCCAGGTTCAGTGTTAGTAGATGAATTGTATGGCATATATAGCTTCCCACAAGTGCATCAAATGATTTCTACCATCAGCGGACAATTAATGGATGAAGTGGGTATAAAAGAGTTGGTAGAAACCGGATTCCCAATGGGTAGCATGACAGGAGCACCCAAGAAAAAAGTAATGGAGCTAATTCACCAATATGAACCTATCGAAAGAGGCATCTTTTCAGGGGCAGTGGGATATATCAATCCAAACAAAGACTTTGATTTTAATGTAGTTATTAGAAGCTTATTGTATAATTCTCAAACCCACTACTTAAGTTACTTAGTTGGTAGCGGAATTACCATTTACAGTAACCCAGAATTAGAATATGAAGAGTGTTTGTTAAAAGCAAAAGCCATGGAAACCGTACTAGGCAATTGATTCATTTTTTAATTGAATAAAAGCTAATATCTCTTCTCTCCCTTGGTGTTTTTCGGCGCTCGTAACAAAATGCTGGGGTAAAAATTGCCAAGTACTTCTAAGTGTATCAAAAAAAGCTTGAATATTATTCGCTACAACTGTTGGCTTCTCTTTGTCGGTTTTAGTAAATACCAAACTAAAAGGAATTTGCCATTTGTCTAATTGGCTAATAAATTCTAAATCGATATTTTGTGGTTTGTGCCTGCTATCGATTAATACAAAAACATTCACCAGATTTTCTCTTTTGCGCAAATAGTTTTCAATCATTTGCTCCCATCTTCTTCTACTGCTTTGGGCTACCTTGGCAAATCCATAACCTGGTAAGTCTACTAGGTACCATTTCTTGAAACCTTGGTTTGTTTTATTGCTACTTTCTATTTCAAAATGATTAATTAACTGTGTTTTTCCGGGAGCAGAAGAGGTTTTGGCAAGCTTATTATTCTTGCATAACATATTGATTAATGAAGATTTACCCACGTTACTTCTGCCAATAAAAGCGAATTCAGGTCTATCCGGTGCAGGACAAGCTTTGTAATCTGCGTTAGAGATGACGTATGCTGCTTTCTTAATTTCCATCCTGCAAATTAAACAAAAGCCCCCACCTTTATCAATTTAGCTAATATTCATTTTTAACTAATATGCTAACCTTAATGAGAGTGACAAATTTCTACCTGAAGCGGAAATACCACTAGCGAAATGTCGGTAGTTGGTGTCTAAAATATTTTCAAGAGCAACTTGCAATTGAATTTGCTTTTTCAACTGAAATGAAGATCGTAGGTTAAGTGTGTACCAAGCAGGCATACCATCCGGGGTAGCATATTGCAGATTATCTTCTCCATTTAAATTGTATTCAGCCAACCTTTTCCAACCATTAAACAACACCCAAAAATCAGCATTCCATTTTGGGCCTTGGCGTTTTAAACTAACCCGACCATAAGTTGGAGGAACATGATCCAATGGGGTTATACCGTTTACAGCATCCCTAAATTGCCCTTTAGTAAAATTAATCACACCTTCAAAAGAAAGGGATTCTACCAACTTTACAGATGCATTTAAACTAAGCCCATATATACGAGCCCTTGCTTTGTTTTGTAAAGCAAAAACAGCACTTTTTACTCCACTATAAAAAATACTATCCTGCCCATTAAATAAATATTTATCTAATACCAATGCATTTTCAAAAGCAGTATAAAATACAGCTGCACCATAACTAAATGAGTTGCTGTATTTGTTTAGATTAAATTCAATATTGTAAGTGTATTCGGGCTTTATATTGGTATTGGGAACTACAACCAGTCCAGTTCTTGAATCGAAAACTTTTGCTAAATCATCCACATTAGGAGAGCGAAAACCTGTACTAAATACCCATGCAGCTCTTAGATTGTTTTTGGTGGCGTAAACGATTCCTAAATTGCCTGTAATAGATTGATTACTTTGCTTCACTTTTGTAAACGGGAAGCGAGTTACCGAAGTATCTACAAATTGTGCATTTAATTGTACCAGATTAAATCGGAGCCCATCATTAATGGTTAATCGATCAGAAATTTTAAACGTGTGTTGAGCAAATATTGCATGAGTGGCCATAGATGTTGGACCATCTGAATACCTTGTAGTAATTCGGCTTTTTGCGCCAGTCAGGATATTCGTCCTTTCAGCAGTAGACTTTACATAGTTACTATAAGACTCTGCACCAATGTGCAATTCATGCTTACCGAAATAATGCTTGGCATCAATATTTAAACCAAAGACTTTAATTCTTTCCCACCTGAAATCTTTACTGCTGTTTTGAAATCGGCGAGCCATTCTACTTTCTTCTATATCCTGAAAACTAGTGGTGATTTTAATGTCTTTAAAAAAACCTGATTGCTCTTTTACATTTAAATGATACGCCGCCATATTTCTAACTTGTGGCCCATAATACCACTCCGAAAAAACAGGAACCCCTCCACTTATCTCTGAGAGTCGATCATAACGAGGAATATCATTGGTATTAGAAAACTGAAGATTCAATATATGCTGTACTTTTTCGCTACCCTGATATAGAAATTTTTGGGTTATATCAACTTGTTTATAAGCAGAGCCAATTTGTTTGTTGGGATTGGAATTTGGTATAATCATGTCTATATTTCCTACCCGTTCAACATAAATATTTCTTTTTCCAAAGTTCGGATATGCAGCGCTTCTATTACTTCCTTGAACTAAATCGCCAAAACTTCCATAACTAACTGAAGTAAAGGAAGCCCATTTTTGTCCACCAATATTCAGCTGAATATTACCCCTATTCTCTTGCATTGCACTGGAATAACGTAAAGTAGTTGCGCCTGAAAATTGTGTTTTGTGAGTGGTTGATAAAATAGGGTCTTTGGTACTTAAACTGATCACTCCTCCTAAAGCATCACTGCCAAATAGGGTTGAAGAAGGACCATACAAAATCTCCATTCGGTCTAGAACCATATTATCGATGGTAATGATATTTTGTAAATGACCTGCACGATAAATAGCATTATTCATTCTAACACCATCTACTACCATTAAGATTCTACTTGCCTCAAACCCTCTTATAACAGGACTACCACCCCCTTGCTGACTCTTTTGTACAAATAATTTACCAGAATTAATTAGCGCATCGGCTGTATTGGGTTGATAATTAAGTTGCTCTCGTGTTTTTAAAACATCAATGGTTTGTGCAACCCTTTTAAATTTTTCTGCAAAGCGGCTGGAATAAACAACAACATCATCCAATAGTGCTGAATTCGTCTTGACGGTATAATTCAGTTGTTGTGCATTAATACCGAGAACACTTACCAGCATTAAAATGCTTGAAATCATTTTCTTTCTACACATGCAATCATCAACCTTTAGAATTACATCCAGTTAAGTTATTTTTTCTTCTTTATTATTAAACTATCTGCTGGAAAACGGGCTTTCATGGTGTCTCTTACTGCAACCTACCAATCCATCAAAATAGTTCTTTCCTCGTCAGTAAGCTTGGCATCTCTATGAACAACGGTATAAGATTCTAAAGGCATTTCACCTCCTTTAACTTCATCAAAAACTTCTTCTAATTTATGGTATTGCTTTGCTAGTCTATAAGAAGCGAATTCATTAAAATTGAGGTGCTTTTTTCCATCTTTTACATGATCATCTAACCACCAAGCAATTGGCTGAACTTCGGCATACCATGGATAAACCGTGCTATTACTGTGACAATCGTTACAAGCTTTCACTAAAATTTGTTCTACATTTTCTGGAACTGGATACAATGAACTAATATCATTTTCTTTATTTCCAGTAATGTTTTTTTCTGGTCTAAAAGCTTGTAGAACCAGCAAAATGACCAATAGTGTTAGTAGCAATTTTTTAAACATGGTATACTTTTTAATTGGTTAAAATATTTCCAGTCATTTGGGCTGGTATAGGTACTCCCATAAAAGTTAAGATAGTTGGTGCTATATCGGCTAGTTTTCCGGGTACAATCTTCCCTTTCCATTCCTTATCAATTATAAATAATGGAACTGGATTTAAAGTATGTGCAGTATTAGGAGAACCATCTTCATTAATCAAATAATCTGCATTTCCATGATCGGCCGTTAAGAAAATGGTATATCCATGCTCAATTGCTAGTGTAACTATTTTTGCAACACAAGCGTCTACCGTTTCCACTGCTTTTACCACTGCATTAAAAACACCTGTATGACCTACCATGTCTGCGTTGGCAAAATTCAAACAGATGAAATCAGCAGATTCTGCTTCAATCTCAGGAAGAATTTTTTCTGTTAATTCAGCAGCACTCATTTCTGGCTGTAAATCGTATGTAGCAACTTTAGGCGACGGAGCCATGATTCTAGATTCGCCGGTAAACGGCTCTTCCCTACCACCACTAAAGAAAAAAGTTACGTGTGGATATTTTTCAGTTTCTGCAATTCTAATTTGCTTTTTACCATGAGCCGACAACACTTCTCCGATGGTATTGGTTAGGTTATCATTTTCAAAAATCACATTCACATCCTTGAATTTCTGATCATACATGGTCATGGTAGTATAATGCAAATTCAATGGATGCATATTTTGTTCTGGAAAAGCTTGTTGGGTAAGCACTTCAGTGATTTCTCTACAACGGTCAGTTCTAAAATTAAAAGCAATGACGATGTCTCCTTCTTCAATCTTTGCAATAGGAGCTCCATCGGCTTTAGTTAAAACAGTTGGTAATATAAATTCATCAGTAACCCCTGCATCATAACTAGATTGAATGGCCGCCTCAGCATTTAGGGCAATATTTCCTTTTGCATTAACCAAACAATGATAAGCCAAAGCAACTCTTTCCCATCTTTTATCTCTGTCCATGGCATAATACCGTCCACTAACTGTTGCGATGGTGCCAGTTGTCTTTTCTAGATGTGCTTCAACATCTTGAATATATCCCAACCCGCTTTTAGGATCAGTATCCCTTCCATCGGTAAATGCATGTACAAAAACATTACTGAGCCCTTGCTCATGACAAATGGTACAGATGGCTTTTAAATGGCTAGTATGAGAATGAACCCCTCCATCACTTACTAAACCCAATAGATGTAGTTTTTTACCTTTCAGTTTGGCCTGTTCAATAGCATTTTTTAATGCTTGATTGGTTGCTAAAGAACCATCTCTTACTGCAACATTTATTCTTTGCAATTCTTGATATACAATTCTTCCAGCTCCTAAATTTAAATGTCCTACTTCACTATTTCCCATTTGTCCTTCAGGTAAACCTACTTGCTCCCCACAAGTGATTAGCGTTGTATTTGGGTATTGGGAATATAAAGAACTAACAAATGGTACATTGGCATTTTGGATGGCATCGGCAGATTTTACTTTCCCTAAACCCCAGCCATCCATGATGATTAATATTACTTTTTTGCTCATGCGTTAAAGTTAACTTATTTCTCATTCAGCTTTTGGCTGTACATTTATCAAATCGGTAAAAATGCCCATTTTTGGCATGATTATAGCACATTTTAAGCTTAAATGGATTTTATGAAGAACTTGATTTTAGTAATTGGATTTATTTTGGGTGGGATATTGAATTCCCAAGCCCAATCTGAAACAGATATGGTTGTTAGAGCACTAAAATCGGCTAACCCAGATATGATTACCACTTATTTGGATGATTATGTAGACTTGAAATTATTAGATAAAGACGAAGTGAAGAATATGAGCAAAAATCAAGCTGCTTTAGCCTTAAAATCATTTTATACTGATAATGGAATAAAAGGATTTGAAAAGGTTTCTGATGGTGGAAAAGGAACACTCGTTTATATCTTGGGAAAATTAACAACTTCTGGAAAAAGCTATAGCATAACTGTTCAGCTCAAGCAAAAAAACGGGACTTTGTATATTATTACAATGAGAATTAGCTAAAGAAGGCGCATGAATTCATTTGATATTGCTTTGGTTTCTTTAATAGAAGCTGCATTAAAAGAAGATATTGGTAGTGGAGATCATTCTACTTTGAGTTGTATACCTGCTTCACAACAAGGCAAAGCACTTCTCAAAATAAAACAGGCAGGTATATTGGCGGGCGTTGAAGTAGCTAAAAAAATTTTCAACTTTATTGAACCAAGCGCTCTATTTGTAGCTTTTAAAAAAGACGGAGATCAGATGCAGGTTGGAGAAATTGCATTTGAAATTACTGCATCCGTACATACTATTTTAAAAGGGGAAAGACTGGCGTTGAATTGCATGCAAAGAATGAGTGGGATTGCAACCCTTACAAATCAATATACCCAACTACTTAAAGGATACCATACCCGTTTATTAGATACAAGAAAAACAACTCCCAACTTTAGGTTACTTGAAAAAGAAGCGGTCAAGATTGGAGGAGGCATTAATCATAGATTTGGTTTATATGATATGATTATGCTAAAAGACAATCATATTGACTATTGTGGCGGAATAATTGAAGCCATCAATCAAGCTTATAACTATTCCAAACAATTAGTGCAACCTCTAAAAATTGAAGTAGAAACCAGAACCCTTTCAGATGTTGAATTAGTATGCAACTTGGTGCTAAATAAAGTAGATAGAATAATGCTTGACAATTTTTCTCCAGAAGAAGTTACCCAAGCGCTAAATATTATACAAGGCAGAGTAGAGACTGAAGCTAGTGGAGGAATTAGCTTAACAACTATTGAAGCTTTTGCAAAAACTGGGGTAGATTTTGTTAGCGTGGGTGGTTTAATTCACCAAGCCCAAAGCCTCGATTTAAGCTTAAAAGCAAGTTTCGTGAAATAAATGACCTGATTCACAAAGTTTTTCCCTTTTAGCGTATTGTTTTTTGTAATTTTCCAGCATATATTTTATTCATGAAAGATGAATATAAAAAGTTAGCATTTCTATTTTGTCTTGCTTGCTTTTTTTTAGGAAAATCCACTTTATCCGCCCAAACTTTTGCAAAAGATAGTATTGATCGTTTGCTTACTAAACAGGGTTCCGCCTTTGAACGTATTCGATTTCTAAATAATATTTCAGAAATATTATCAGATAAAAATACAGAGCTAGCGATGGATTACGCCAATCTAGCTTTATTAGAATCGGAAAAAATTAATGAACCCAAAGAAAAAGGAATTGCACTTAATAATTTAGCTTGGATTAAATACAGGAAAGGTGATTTTACCGCTGCATTTGATTACAGTACAAAAGCCTTAAAATGGAATGATTCTATCCGAAACTTACCAGCACTAGCCGCTTCATTTAGATGTATGGCTTCTGTTTATAATTCTCAGGGCAATACAACTAAGTCTATTGAATTCTTTTTTAAAGACCTATCGCTTCACACACAACTGAATGACCAAAAAAGTATTGGGAGGGCATTAAATAACTTGTCTTTTACTTTTTTAAGAGGAAATATAACTGATAGCGCTTTGCATTATTCCAATAAAGCACTTGCCCATAATCTAAATTTAAAAGATGATTATTTAATCGCATTTGCTTATAGAAATGCTGGGGACATATCAGAAGCTAGAAAATTATTAGACAGTGCCAAATATTATTTCAATCTTTCAATAGAATATGCAATAAACATAAAAAGCATACAGCTTCAATTGACTGCTATGTATAGGATTGGTAGAATTTTGAATAGCGAACTTAAATACGAAGAATCTATTAATTATTTAGAAAATGCACTTCAACTCAGCATTAAAATGGGTGCAAAATCTGAAACTGCATTAATTTATGGCCTATTGGCAACTGCCTTTGAAGGAATTGGAAATTATAAAGAAGCATATCAAATTCAAAAAAAATCTAGCCAACTAAACGACTCTTTGTATCAAGAAAAAAGCAGGTCTAAACTAGCAGAAATGCAAGCCAAATTTGAGGCTGAGAAAAAACAATCAGAAATAAATCAACTTAAATTAGAAAAAGAACTTGAAATAGATAACAACCAAAAAAAGACCATTTTAAATTTTTCATTAATGATTACTATGATTGTAGTAATTGTTTTGCTAATTAATATCTGGAGAAAAAATAAATATAAAACAGCAACCAACCTTTTATTACAAAAACAAAAACAAGAATTAGAAGAAACATTATTATTAAAAGACAGAGTTTTCTCTATTGTTTCACATGATTTGCGTTCTCCTATTGCATCCTTAAATGCAGTACTTCCTATGTTAGATCCCGATTCTTTAGATCATGAAACCTATCATCAATTGAAATTGAATCTAACCAAACAGGTTCAAAACTTAAATTATGTACTGGAGAATTTGTTAATATGGTCTAGGTCTAGAATGAAAGGTGTAGATACACCAGATTTAAAAGAAATTAATTTAACTAAACAGGCAGCCATCTCTGTTGGATTATTAAAAGGGCTGGCCGATCAAAAGAAAATTACAGTAGAAAACAAAATTCATTCCAGTTTAACTATTAAAGCAGATCCACAGCATTTTGATATTATTATTCGTAACATCCTATTGAATGCGATCAAATTTACTAACGAACAAGGCTTAATAAGCTTGTATAGCAAAATCGAGAACGATCAATTAGCAATATGTATAGAAGATAATGGAGTTGGCATGAATCCAGAACAAATCAATCGCTTATTCCAATTAAAGACCCATTTTACTACCCCTGGTACACAAAAGGAAAAAGGAACAGGGCTTGGTTTATTAATTTGTGCTGAATACGCTGCTGCCAATAATTGGGAAATTAGAGTAGAAAGCCAAATAGGAAAGGGGACTATTTTTACGATTATTTTAGTAAAATCTAAAAAATGAGCAAGAAAAACATTGCAGATCAAGCTGGATTTGTTTACAGTACAGATCCTAACTTTCAATTTAATAGAACCCAAAACGAATCTTTAGCAACGCTTGAACCGGCCAAACAAAATCTAATAATACAATTAGACAAGAAACAAAGAGGGGGTAAAACGGTAACCCTGGTAACAGGTTTTATTGGAAAAGAAAATGATCTTGAAGTATTGGCAAAACAATTAAAGAATTTTTGTGGAACAGGTGGAAGTGCCAAAGACGGGGAAGCCATTGTGCAAGGAGATCAGAGAGATAAAGTGTTGCTTTGGTTACAAAAAAATGGCTATAGCAAAAGCAAAAAGAAATAGGATAAAATGAAATTAAATTATATTGAAAAAAATATTCTAACTTACTGTTTTTCTAAAACTTTTCATTCAAACTAATACCATCATGGCAAAAGCAAGTAAAAAGAAAGCCGCTAAAAAAGCAGCTCCTAAAAAAGCAGCCAAAAAAGTCGCCCCTAAAAAAGCGGTTAAAAAAGCTGCTCCAGCTAAAAAAGCAGCTCCTAAAAAAGCCGTAAAAAAAGCTGCACCTAAAAAAGTAGCTAAAAAAGCTGCTCCAGCTAAAAAAGCAGCCAAAAAAGTCGCTCCTAAAAAAGCTGCTCCAGCTAAAAAAGCAGCTCCTAAAAAAGCCGTAAAAAAAGCTGTACCTAAAAAAGTAGCTAAGAAAGTAGCTCCTAAAAAAGCTGCTCCAGCAAAAAAGGTTGCTCCTAAAAAAGCTGCACCCGCTAAGAAAGCTACTCCAGTAAAAAAAGTTGCACCTAAAAAAGCAGTCCCTGCTAAAAAAGCTGCACCCGCTAAAAAAGTTGCACCAGCAAAGAAACCAGCTGTTAAAAAAACAATCAAAAAAGTAGCACCACCAGCTCCTGTAGCTCCAGTTGTGCCTGCTGCTGAACCAGTAGTGGTAGAAGCTCCAACGCTTTTTACTCCTGAAACTCCTAGTTCAGAAAACAACGGTTAAGTTTTATCAGTTTAAATAATATGACCCTGTTTTTATTTTATAAGAGCAGGGTCTTTTATTTTGCAATTACCTCAATGATTTTAAAATAGTTCTTATGAAAAAATGGACCTTCATTTTGATTTGTTTTTTTGTTGTTTCACTTCAAGCCCAGAACAGTTCAGTTATTGCAGAAAAAACAAAATCCATGAAAAAAATGGATGGTTTTTTCCCTTTTTGGTACGATACTAATAATGGCAAAATTTGGTTATTGGTTAACCAATTGAATACGGAATTTTTATATGTAAATAGTTTGCCAGCAGGCCTTGGATCCAATGATATTGGGCTAGACAGAGGACAAATAGGAAATACCCGAATTGTATATTTTCATAAAGTAGGCAAAAAATTATTGCTCATTCAACCCAACTACGACTATAGAGCAAGTTCAAAAGATGTGCAGGAAAAGAAAGCAGTAGCAGAATCATTTGCCTCATCGGCCATTGCCTCTTTTAATATTGAAGCAGAAGAAAATGGAACTTACCTAATAGATTTGAATGCGTTTTTAATTAGAGATGCGCATGGTGTTGCTGATAAAATCAGAAGCATGCGCCAAGGCAGCTATTCTTTTAACGAAGCAAGGTCTGCCATCTACATCAACAATACCAGAAACTTCCCATTAAATTCAGAGTTTGAAGCAATGATCAGTTTTGTAGGTGGAGCAGATGCAGGCAGATTAGTTAGAGCAGTAAGCCCTTCTACAGAAGCAATCACTTTAAGGATGCATCACTCTTTTGTACAATTGCCCGATAATCAATTTAAACCGCGCAAATACGATATCAGAAGCGGCTATTTTGGAAAAACTTATTTCGATTACAGCAGCGATTTTACCGAACCAATTCAACAAATGGTCATTGCCAAACATCGCTTATTTAAAAAAGATCCTACTGCTGCTATTAGTGAACCTGTAAAGCCCATAGTATATTATTTAGATAATGGAACCCCAGAACCCATTCGTTCTGCTTTACTAGATGGTGCTAAATGGTGGAACCAAGCATATGAAGCTGCTGGATTTAAAAATGCTTTTATTGTAAAAGTATTACCCGATTCTGCAGACCCAATGGATATTCGATACAACATGATTAATTGGGTGCACCGATCTACCAGAGGTTGGAGTTATGGTGCTTCCGTTACCGATCCCCGCACGGGAGAAATCATTAAAGGACAAGTAACATTAGGGTCATTAAGGGTAAGACAAGACTATTTAATTTTCACAGGATTGCTTTCCCCTTACGAAACAGGAAAGCCTGTTCCAGCAACCATGAGAGAAGCAGCATTACAAAGACTTAGACAATTATCCGCACACGAAATAGGCCATACACTTGGCTTACAGCACAATTATGCGTCTAGTGTAAACAATCGTGCATCGGTAATGGATTATCCGCATCCTGCCGTTTTTATTAATTCAAAAGGAGCCATTGATTTTAGTAAAGTGTACACCAATGAAATTGGAGAATGGGATAAACGTGCAATCATGTATGGGTATAGTCAATTCCCAAATGGTACCGACGAAACCGCCGCACTCAATAAATTATTAGAAGAGAATCAACAAAAAGGTTTGCTCTTTATTGCAGATGCAGATGCGAGAGCAGTGAGTGGATTTCATCCAGACGCGCATTTATGGGATAATGACAAAGACCCAATTACAGAACTCAATAATGTATTAGCAGTAAGACAAAAAGCGTTGGATCAGTTTTCTGAATCAGCCATTCGACCCAATACCCCAATGAGTACATTAGAAGATGCATTAGTTCCAGTGTATAATTATCATCGTTATCAAGCAGAAGCTGTAAGTAAATTAATAGGGGGTATGTATTACAGTTACAATGTAAGGGGAGACAAACAGATTCAACCAACTGTTTTACCAGCAACTACTCAACTAAAAGCCTTGAATGCAATGCTTAAAACATTGTCTCCAAGTATATTAACATTACCCAATCAAATTGTTCAATTGATACCGCCTAGGCCACCTATGTACAATGGTGTTGGGGAAGTATTTGCTAAAAGAACAGGAATGAGTTTCGACCCATTAGCTGCCGCTGAAGCACTTACTCATTTTCAATTATCTTTCTTATTTAATGCAGAGCGTGCCAATCGTTTAGTGCAATTGAAAGCTATGTCGGGTACACCAGGCTGGGACGATGTATTAGATGCTATCATTAATAGTGTTTGGAAAGCAGCACCAGAGAAAGGTTTAGCCAAAGAGGTTCAGAAACAAACACAACAAATGGTATTGACTTGGTTATTAGCTTTAAGCAAAAATGATCAAGCTAATTATGCAGTTCAGTCCATCTGTTTTAACCGTTTAAACTCACTGAAAAAATATGCAGAGAGTATGGTAAAAGCTGGAACTGATACCCCACATTTTGGATACGCCATTGAAAGAATTAATAATCCCAAAGAAATTAGTTTACCACAACATAAAGAAATACCGCCTGGCGCACCCATTGGTTGTGAGTGGGATCTCTAACATAAATGCTTCTTTTCCAAATAAAAAACCTCACATTTAGTGAGGTTTTTTATTTATTTCAAATGCCTAGCCAAAGTATTGCTAAGCATAAATACCATCTAAAAAATTAAACGAGCATTCTAACTGGCTCTTCTAATAATTGTTTCAAGGTTTGTAAGAATGCAGCACCTGTTGCACCATCCACTACGCGGTGATCGCAACTTAAAGTCAACTTCATAATATTTCCTGGAACTACTTGACCATTCTTCACTACTGGTTCTTGAGAAATACCCCCTACTGCTAAAATACAAGCATCAGGCGGATTAATAATAGCGGTAAACTGATCAATACCAAACATTCCTAAATTAGAAATAGTAAAAGTACTTCCTTCCCAATCGGATGGTTGCAATTTTTTGTCTTTTGCTCTTTGTGCAAAGTCTTTTACTTCAGCACCAATTTGACTCAACGATTTTCCGTCGGCAAAACGTACTACAGGAACCAATAAACCCTCGTCTACTGCAACTGCTACACCAATATTAATATGGTCGTTATAACGAATAAAATCACCCATCCAACTGCTATTAATTTTTGGATGCTTTTTCAATGCCATTGCAGTTGCTTTAACTACTAAGTCGTTAAAACTTACTTTAACAGAAGCCACTTCATTGATTTTGGTTCTTGCAGCAATTGCAGCATCCATATCAATTTGCATAGTCAAGTAAAAATGAGGAGCAGTAAATAAGCTCTCACTTAAACGCTTCGCAATTACTTTTCTCATTTGAGAAACAGGAACATCTGTAAAGCTAACTTGCCCGGCAACAGCATTACTTACAACTGGGGCAGCAGACTTGGCTGCAGGAGCAGCGGCCGCTACAATTGTTGATGGTACGTATTGATCAATATCAATTTTGGTAATTCTTCCATTATCACCTGAACCCTTTACATATTTTAAATCAATGCCTTTTTCAGCAGCAATTCTTTTGGCTAATGGCGATGCAAATATTCTACCACTATTCACCACTGCTTGCTCAACAGCAGGTGCAGCAGTAACTGCAGGAGCTGACGGTGCAACAACCGATGGAGCGGCAGGCGCTTCTTCAGATGGCGTTTTTGTACCTGTTCCCGCTTTTACCGCTGCTACAATTGCAGCAACATCTAATCCCTCCTTACCTATTATACAAAGTAAGTCGTTAACCAATATTTTTTCACCTGCCTGAGCTCCTTGATACAATAACACACCATCCTTGTAGCTTTCCAATTCCATGGTAGCTTTATCGGTTTCTATATCAGCCAAAACCTCCCCTTTCTTCACAATATCACCCACATTTTTTTGCCAAGAAGCTATTACCCCTTCGGTCATCGTATCGCTTAATCTAGGCATTAAAACCACTTCATCCATAGAAGAAATATCCATTGAAGTAGTTGTTTCCGTTGGGATTGGAGCTGTTGCAGGTGCAGCAGTTTCAACAGGTGCAACTGGCGCAGCGGTTGGAATTGGAGCAAGCGCACCACTGCCGTGAATTTTTACTAATTCAGTAATATCTTCACCTGGCTTTCCAAATATGGCCAATAAGTCGTTTACTTGTAATTTTCCTCCATCGGGTGTTCCTATATGAAGTAGAACGCCATCCTGGTAACTTTCTAGTTCCATTGTGGCTTTATCCGTCTCAATTTCAGCCAGTAAGTCACCTTTCTGTACTGTATCTCCTACCCTTTTATGCCAAGCGGCAATTACCCCTTCGGTCATGGTATCACTTAATCGGGGCATTAAAATCACTTCAGCCATTGTACTATATGCTTTAAATGAGCCGTGAAATTACGTTAAAAATCAACTCAATTATTGCCCCTGTGCAAGACTATAGGCTTTTTTGTCTCCCCACATGTTTAATATTTCTGTAGAGCAAACTTTGAAATCGGCCGTAAGTCTTTTATAGAGCTCAATAATATCAATTTGTGTAAGCGGAATATCACCCACACTTTCAAATCTGCAACGGTATTGATTCACTAAATTAGTATAAACTGAACCTGTGGGCCATACCTGAGTACCTCTATTACTGATGGTGACTAGCTTAAATAAATCCAATGTATGTTTCAAACATTTTTCCGCAACAGCATTTGGTTGCTCATTGCTTTCGATAAACATGTCTACACCCACAATAAATTCATTATTGGTATCTGTTGTTTCTAACATGGGATTGTTTTCCAAAGCAAATATGGTAGGTGTTACAGATACATCCTGCATATCAGGTTTTGGATTATGAGCAGGCTTTTGACCAAAATTAGCAATGATGGCATTGGCAAACTCGGTTGTATTCAAATTAGTGGTTCCTTTTTCACCAAAATCGCCGGTATGCTTGCCACTTTCGAGTGTATACAATAAAGCATTCTCAATGGTGCCAGCAGACTGCATTAAACCAAGATGCCGCAACATTCCAATACCACTTAGTAAAAGAGCGGTAGGATTGGCAATATTTTTACCTGCAATATCCGGAGCAGTCCCGTGCACAGCTTCGAAAATAGAGATATGATCCCCAATATTGGCAGAAGGCGCAAAGCCCAATCCACCAACAAGTCCAGCACATAAATCACTTACAATATCACCTTGTAAATTGGTTAACACCACCACATCAAAAAGATCGGGTTTGCTCACCAACTTCATGCATAAATCATCTACAATAACATCATCTGCTTTTAGCTCAGGATATTCCTTAGCAATTTCGTAGAATACTTCTAAAAACAATCCATCGGTCAATTTCATAATATTGGCCTTATGACCGCAAGTAATTCGTTTGCAGCCCTTTTTCTTGGCCATTTCAAATGCATACTTAATCACTTGCATACTACCCGGACGGGTAATAAATCTTCTACTTAACGCCACATCATTGGTAAGCATATGTTCAATGCCACCATAAGTATCTTCAATATTTTCTCTAACAATGGTTATATCAATAGGAATTCCCGCTTTACTAAAAACGGTATCTACCCCATGTAAAGTTTGAAAGGTTCTTTTATTAGCGTAAGTATTCCAGGTTTTTCTAGCAGTTACGTTCACACTTTTTACTCCCTTCCCTTTAGGAGTTTCCATTGGCCCTTTAAAAAGTATTCCTAAAGTCTCAATAGTCTGCTTTGCTTCAGGGGTCATGCCATTACTGTATCCTTTATCAAATACCCATTTACCCATATCTACAACTTCGTACGTCAATGGCACTTTAGCGGCATCGAATATGGATAATACTGCATCCATAATTTCAGGACCTATTCCATCACCTTTAGCAACAGCAATTTTTGTCATAAACGTCTTTTTTTGTGGTGCAAAAGTACAGCTGATTCAACTATTTTAAGCAATTATTCACATGATTATTTGATGAAATACCCCTTATAGAATGTTAATTTACCTACATTTACAATGACCAATCCGTATAAATATGGTTTCTAAAATTTCAGCAGGAATCGAAATCACTGTAGAAGTATTCTATCAGTCCGATTACAGCAATCCGCTGAAAGGAGAGTTCATGTTTGCCTACCGCATTACTATCGAGAATCACAATAAGTTTGCTGTTCAGCTATTAAGAAGACATTGGTTTATTTTTGATAGCAATGCAGAACATAGAGAAGTAGAAGGAGAAGGAGTTGTAGGGGTTCAACCAATTCTTGCACCAGGCGAGCAATACACTTATGTAAGTGGTTGTAATTTAAAAACAGAAATGGGCAAAATGCAAGGGTCATATACCATGCTAAATCAACATTCGAAACAAAATTTTAGTGTCCCTATTCCTTCTTTTGATTTGGTTGCTCCTTCTAAAATGAATTAACTCGGCTTATACTTTGCTTCTTCAAATAATTGCACCGCATCTTTTTTCATTAGTGCATCAAAACTTATTTGATTGTTTTTACTCATCCACTTTTTTACGATTTGCCAACCTAAAAATTGGCCAATATTACCTGGAGACTCCTTCCCAAAAGCTTGGGTAAAAGGGCCTTCAGAAACATATTCTCTTACCAATTGCGGGTCCGATTTATACAAAAGATCGTTTTGGATAAAAAAGCTCCAGATATTTTTTTCATTGTTGATGCAGGCCTCAAGTTGCTTAGAAGAGTACCCTGTGATTAAGGTGTCGGAAAGTTGAGGGAGTAAATGATCTACTACATACATTCGTTTTCCTAATTCAACCATTTGTGCAATTAAGGGCTTTCCAGACATTTGTTCAGGAAACATATCTAAAACAATATTATTTATTGCACTTACTGGTATATACGCAGGTTCAAATTTTCTAGAAATGTAAGCAGGATACAAAGCCTGACCTTCTTCGCTGGTATAAAGGGGATGATCTTTGCCCATGAACAGCTGTAATCCAATAGCAATAGCATCTTCCGTTAGAATAGATCCAAAACTATTTATTGGACCAATGAAAGTAATCAGTTTGGTGGGCAGTTGATATGTCGGAAAATAATGTTTTGTGTATTTTAATCCGGCAATAACTTTTTGAATATGATTGTCTTGTTCCTTAAAAATAGAAGTAGACTGTTTGTATAGTGGCTGATAAGCCTTGTAAAAACTTTTTAAATCGGCCGATTCAGATTGAGGCATTAAAGCCAAAATATTAGACAGAAAAACAGTTGTAAAACCTGGATACTTTTTATCTAGTACAGCAATAGAATTTTCTAATTGATTGGTATCAATGGCAAAAAAATCTTGTTCAAAATGCTGCTGATCTAATTGAATTTTAATTTGAGAAATATCGGGCGCATCTTCACCTGATCTGCAAGCACCCAAGCTCAAAAGCAAAAACAAAGCAATAATCCTTGAATTCATAGGCGAATTAACGGAAAGGATTGCAATCATGTTGTTAAATTGATGAAATTTGTTTCATGAAAATATTCATAGCGCAACAAAACTATCATATTGGCAATTTTGAGCTAAATACCCAAAAAATAATCGAAGCCATTGAAACAGCTAAAGCAGCAGGTGGAGATTTGATACTTTTTAGTGAAATGACGGTGTCTGGATATCCTGCTAGAGATTTTGTTGAATTTGAAGATTTTATTGAAAAATGCACCAACGCGGTTAATATAATAAAAGAACATGCAGACACTATTGGCGTTTTAATTGGAAGCCCTGTAAAGAATAAACATTTAAAAGGGAAAGATCTTTTTAATGCTGCTTATTTTTTATACGAAAAAGAAGTGAAAGCCATCGTACATAAAACCCTGTTACCTACTTACGATGTGTTTGACGAATACCGCTATTTTGAACCAGCATACGAATGGAATATAATTGAATTTAAAGGGAAAAAACTAGCGGTCACTATTTGTGAAGACATTTGGAATTTAGGTGACAACCCCTTGTATCGCATTTGTCCTATGGATGAATTAATGAAATTCAATCCAGACATCATGCTTAACCTTAGTGCCTCCCCCTTTGATTATACCCATGATGAAGATAGAAAAGCGGTAATCAAATCGAACGTTTTAAAATATAAGATTCCATTGTTTTATTGCAATGCAGTAGGAAGTCAAACAGAAATTGTTTTTGACGGAGCATCCTTGGTTTTTGACAAGGATGCCAATTTAATGAAAGCCTTTCCGCTATTTGAAGAAGCATTAGACTGTGTTGAATTAAATGAAGATGGATCAATAATTGGACCCATTTTAGAGCCAGCTAGTAGAATACCAGAAAAAGAATTAAATCCAGCAACGCTTGATCCACAATTAAATATTGAACAGGTATACCGAGCATTGGTTTCAGGCATTAAAGATTATTTTGGTAAAATGGGTTTTACCAAAGCCATTCTTGGATCTTCCGGTGGGATTGATTCCGCTGTAACATTGGCAATTGCCTGTGAGGCACTAGGTGCAGAAAATGTAAGGGCCATATTAATGCCTTCCCCTTACTCTACTGAACATTCTGTAAACGATGCAGTAGCACTGAGCAAGAACTTAAATAACCCATACGATATTATTCAAATAGACCAGGTTTATAATAGTTTTTTAAAAACTTTAGATCCACTTTTCAATGGCCTTCCTTTTTCATTAGCAGAAGAAAATATACAGAGTAGAAGTAGGGGAAATATTTTAATGGCCATTGCCAATAAGTTTGGATACGTATTATTAAATACTTCCAATAAAAGTGAATTAGCCACTGGTTATGGAACACTTTATGGAGATATGGCTGGAGGGCTCGGCGTATTAGGTGATTGTTATAAATTACAAGTGTATGAATTAGCTAGATACATAAACAAGACATCAGAAATTATACCCCATAATATTATTAGCAAGCCCCCGAGTGCAGAATTAAGGCCCAATCAAAAAGACAGTGACAGCCTCCCAGACTATGCAGTGTTAGATAAATTATTGTTCCAATATATTGAAAAGAGACAAAGTCCAGCCAATATGAAAGAGCAAGGTTTTGATGCTGCTTTAGTAGACCGTACCATCAAGATGGTTAATAACAACGAATACAAACGCAATCAATTTTGCCCCATCATTCGAATTTCTCCAAAAGCATTTGGAGTAGGAAGAAGAATGCCGATAGTAGGTAAATATTTGAGTTAATTGTTTTTGCTTAAAACCAAAATAGGAACATGACTATGAAAAGCCAATTTCTTTGTATGGCTTGAAGAAAACAATTGAGCAAAGAAATTATGTTCTTTAGGAACGGTAATTATCAAATCAACTTGTTGTTCATCTACAAAATGATTAACCCCTTCTATAAAATTTTCATCATGAGAAAAATGATAACTTGGGTTCAATTTTTCTAGAACACTATGTACTGCAAAACTTTCGCCCATTACTGTTCCAGGAAATGTTTGTTCAAATTCATCAGGTTCAGCCTCAATATTGAATACCATCAATGCTGCTCCTGTTAACTGTTGCATATTTCCTATTTGCTCAACAGGTATGTACTTTTCAGCATCATTAAAGTCGCAGGCAAATAGTAATTTTTGAATAGGCTTAAAACTAGATTTTGCGGGTACAATAATCAAAGGAATATGGCTATGCTCTGCAATATGAACGGTATTGCTTCCAATTAATGTTTCTTCTAAAGCACCCCCGCCAGTAATTCCCATAACCACCAATTCTATAGGGTTGTTCTCCCCAAAATCTTCTAAGGCGGAAAGAATAGAACCATATACTGCGTGTATATCAAACACAAGACCTGTGTTGGAATATTTTAATAATAAGTCGGCCCTAAATTGATACAATCTTTTTTCTGCTGATTCTCGGAAGCCATCAATTTCAGGTATCTGAATTCCAGGCATCATTGGATCAATCGCTACCGGTATTTCGTAAGCATGCAATAAAACAATTCGCTCTGCTTTTACTTGTTGCGCAAAATGAACAGCGTAATCTGCAGCATTACTAGCAGTAGTTGAAAAATCAGTAGGTACAATGATGGTTTTCATAATCCTAAAGTTACAAGTTTTCTATAATCCCTGCAATTCCTTGCCCACCACCCACACAGGCAGTTACCATCCCGAATTTTTTATTCAAGCGCTTCATATCATTCAACAACTGAACGGTTAATTTACAACCAGTGCATCCTAAAGGATGGCCTAGTGCAATAGCACCACCATTAATATTTACTTTGGTTGTGTCTAACCCTAACTCTCTAATGACCGCTAAAGATTGAGAAGCAAAAGCCTCGTTCAATTCAAATAAGTCAATATCACCTAAATTCATTCCTGCTTGCTTTAATACCTTAGGTATAGCAGCAACAGGACCAATGCCCATGATTCTTGGATGAACCCCTGCAGATGCGCAGTTGACCAATCTTCCAATTGGCGTTAAACCCAACGACAACATCATTCTTTCACTCATCACCAAAGCAAATGCAGCACCATCACTGGTTTGAGAGGAATTTCCAGCAGTTACCGATCCTCCAACCGCAAAAGCTGCTTTTAATTTAGATAAACCTTCCACCGTTGTATCGGCCCTTAATCCCTCATCTGTATCTACCGTATAAGACCTGACTGCTTTTTTACCTTTTTCATTTACATAAGTTTCTTCTACAGCAATGGGTAAAATGCCCGATTTAAAATAACCATTTTCAATGGCCGTTTTGGCTTTCATATGAGACGCGTAAGCAAAAGCATCTTGGTCTTCTCTTGAAATATTAAACTCTTTGGCCACTGCTTCTGCAGTTAAACCCATACTCAAATAATAATCTGGTTCTTCTTTAGCGATTGCATAAGAAGGTACCGTTTTCCACCCTGCTGTGGGTACTAAGCTCATGCTTTCTGTTCCACCTGCAATTATGCATTCCGCCATGCCCGACCTAATTTTAGCGGTTGCAGTTGCAATGCTCTCCAATCCACTTGCACAATACCTGTTAATCGTAATACCTGCCACTTCAATTCCCAATGCTTTTGCTGCAATGATTCTACCAAACTGCAATCCTTGCTCCGCTTCAGGTACTGCATTCCCTACAATTACATCATCTACTAATTTCGAGTCGAGTTGCGGCACAGATGCCATTAATCCTTTGATTACTTCAACAGCCAAATCATCGGGTCTAAAAAATCGGAATCCACCTCTTTTACTTTTAGTAACTGCGGTTCTAAATCCCGCTACTATATAGGCTTCTTGCATAAACTTGATTTAATCATCCAAATGTAGTAAAAATGATTAAAAGTTGTTTATGCAACTAAATTTTAAATGGGGCTTTCGGGGTATTTTCGCAAAAAATAACACATTGTATACTTTACTCAGAAACATACTCTTTAAAGCTCCACCTGAAAAAGTGCATTATTTTTCAATGAATTGCCTTAAAATGGCTACTACTTTGGGGATTGGAGAAACGATTGTAAAAAATCTATTTCAATATAAACCCACTTCTCTAGCCAAAGATGTGATGGGGCTTCACTTTCCAAACCCAGTAGGGTTAGGTGCAGGTTTCGATAAAAATGCGGCCTATTTGCATGAATTAGAAGCACTTGGTTTTGGCTTTGTTGAAATTGGTACTGTTACGCCAAAAGGTCAACCTGGTAATGATTTACCAAGACTATTCAGACTGCCTGCAGATAAGGCATTGATCAATAGAATGGGCTTTAATAATGAAGGAGTAGCTGCTGTAAAAGAAAGATTAATTAATTGGAATAGCAGGGGCAAATCAGTGGGCGATTTAATCATCGGGGGTAATATTGGTAAAAATAAAATAACGCCCAACGAAGATGCTTGGAAAGATTACAGCATTTGTTTCAATGAATTGCATGATCAGGTAGATTATTTTGTGGTTAATGTAAGTTCACCCAATACGCCTGGTCTTAGGGCTTTGCAAGAAAAAGATGCGCTTACAAAAATCTTTAGCGAATTGCAACACCATAATGCTGGGAAGAAAAAACCTAAACCGCTTTTATTAAAAATTGCACCTGATCTTACAAAAGAACAACTAGATGATATTGTTGACCTCTCTTTATCGATGAATCTAAGTGGTTTAGTTGCAACCAATACCACGCTAGATCGATCCAATTTAAGTGCTACTTCTGCTTTACTAAGCGAATCTATTGGCATGGGTGGTTTAAGCGGTAAACCAGTACAAAAAAGATCTACAGAAATAGTACAATATATTTCAACTCAAACAGCCGGTAAAGTTCCTATTATTGCAAGCGGAGGAATCTTTACAGGTGCAGACGCAGAAGAGAAATTTTCTGCTGGAGCTTCTTTGGTTCAAGTTTGGACTGGCTTTGTTTATGAAGGCCCGTCCATTGTAAAAAATATTTGTAAATACTTAGCTGAAAAAAAATAATTAATGGAACATTTATTTACCACCGAAAGTTTAATCAGTTTTTTAATCTTAACCATTCTAGAAGTGGTATTAGGCATAGATAATGTAATATTCGTAAGCATTATCATGAATAGAATGCCCAAAGCATTTCAAAAGAACGCAAGAATAATTTGGATGTTTACGGGCATTATAACAAGAACTATTTTATTATTTGGATTAAGTTGGTTGTTAACGCAAAAGGGAAAACCTGTCTTTAGTTTGTTCAGCAAAGATTTTGACTTAGCAAGTTTGGTAATGTTAGGTGGAGGACTGTTTTTGATTTATAAAACAGTAAAAGAAATACACCACAAATTAGAAGGAGAAGAAGATGCATTAGCAGGCAGAAAAACAAAGGAATTGGGTATTGCTAGTGGTATTGCTCAAATTATCATGATAGATATGGTCTTTAGTTTTGATAGTATCATTACAGCTGGAGGTACTGCCAAACATTTAGAAGTAATGATTGCTGCGGTAGTCATAGCAATGATAATTATGTTTTTATTTAGTGCGAATATTTCTTCATTTATACACAAGCATCCAACTTTGAAAATGTTGGCTTTATCTTTTTTGGTGATGATTGGAATGGTATTATTGGTAGAAGGCTGGAATGCAGAAAAAGCGCATGAACTACACCTAAAGCATTATGTATATTTTGCAATGGCTTTTTCTTTCTCAGTAGAATTACTCAATATGAAAGTGAGAAAAAAATCAGCTCCTGTTGAATTGAGAGAACCCTATATCGAAGTACCCAATGAAGGGTACTCCGATCAGGCCAAATAAGTAGTTCTATTAGAAATCAAATCCTAAAGCAAAATAGTAAACTGGTGCGCCTTTGAAGATACCTTTCATTGGCCAACCTGCGTCAAATTTCATGAAGTAACCCAACAAAGTACTTCTTACACCAAAGCCGTATCCACCCGCAAAAGGCCCTAATCCTCCGGCGTCAATTTTAACTACTACTGGTGTTTGATTATTGGTAATCACTTCGCCTGGACGCTTTATTCCATTATACTTGCCATTCCATGCAGTTCCTAAGTCTAGAAATTGCACCAATTGAAAATTACGTAAGAATGCATTGTTAATGGGTCTATCGAAAATGGTAGCAAAAAGCGGTAGTCTAAATTCACTGTTTATTACAAATGCATTATTACCGTTGGCAATATTTTGTGTATAACCACGCATATTTACTGCTAAAGATTGGAATGCATAATTTTGATCTGCGGCCGGTTGATTCCCATTATTGAACTTGGGTCCAATCCATCCATCAACACCTCCCAAGTAATAAATTAATTTTTGGTTACCCCAAGAGAAGTCTGCCGCCACCCTTCCTGCCCAAATGAAATTGCGGTAAATTTTATGGTAATACCTTCCATCAAATCCAAAATTCATGGTAGGCTTACCATTATTGACAGCCGTTTTTAAGGTTGGCATATTTACATCTAAGTAAACTTTATATCGTAATCCATTCCAAATATTCTGGGTTGGGTTAATCGTATTATCGTGAACGTATTCTATCCTTGATAGAATAAATTTTGAAACAGTATCCTGATAAGCCAATGCATTTGGATTAGGCTGCCCAGCAATATTATCATAAGACTTCAGAACCCCTCTATCAGAACGCAAACCAATGGTTGCTCTAATGCTTTTAACCTCATTTATAGGGTAAGTTGCATTCACCTGATACAAATTGGTGTACAACATATTATTAAACTGTGTATTAAAGAAGTTGGTAACATTACTTCTATAATAAGTAACACCCCAATCTAATTTTTTACGCATGTTTTGGAAAGAGAACATTAAATCTTTGTCTGCTAAATTGGTTCCAAAACGCATTCCAGCTACAAACTTTATGTCTTCCATTAAATCACTTACACCTACCCTGAAAGTGAAATTGAAATCATTTCCATTATTTAATTGAATAGGACCTGATCCACCTGCATATGGCTGATAACGGTTGATTAAAACATTGTTGGTAAAACCACCTAACAAATAATCAGAACTAAATTTTAAACGATAATCGAACAATTTTGATTTTGTTAAGCTACTTTGTCTTTGTTGATTGGAAGGAACTAACAAAGGAGCATTATTTGAACTAGTATCTGGAAGCTCATCAGCAAATTCATTTTGAAATACTACTACTTTTTTTGCAGTATCATTGGCTGGTTTATTGTTGTTGTATTGGATGGCTTTCCCTTCTGCTATTTTTTTATCGTCCAATACTTTCTTTACGTATTCTGTATTGCGGGCATTTACATTTCTTCTTGCCAATGCCAATTCATCCACTTTCAATTTGTATACGAACTTAAAATCACCTTCTCTTCTTACTTCACTTACCTGTCCATTGTTTCCTGCAATTCTAGTTTCTAATAATGAACTTTGGTAATTGGTGATTGGGAAAGTATAGGTTGAATCTTTGTACACCTGAAAATAACTAACACTGTCGGGCTCTTGTTTTTGCCATGCTGTTAAAGTAGAATCAAACTCTTTAGGCGCGGGATTTCTAAGTACTTCTTCCCCTATATAATACAATGTATCTAAGCCATTTCTTTGAGTAGAAAAGAATCCAGCCCACCTGTTTCCAATACCATTTTCATCAGAAACAAATGTAAAGTGATTGGTATTGTATTGCATAGGGAAACGCGCATTACCCATTTTAACGTTTGTTAATTGGGCAATCTGCTTTTCCTTGCTATCATTCAAAATATCTACCATGTAAATATTGAATGGATACCTGCTAGGTAATACCGTGTCTTTATTGGGAGCATTATTACCCGGTCTATTTGAAGAAAAAATAATGCCAACTCTATTAGGGAATGACACCAGCGTTGGATCTAGGTCATCGTAAATATCATTGGTAATTTGCGTGGCCTTTTGTTCTTCAATTTTATAAGTGTAAATATCGGAGTGGCCATTTTTAACCGCACTTAATACGAGGGTATTTGCATCAAGCATAAAGCTTGCATCTAAAATTTGATCAAAGCCTTCAATGGTCTGTTTGAATCGCTTATAACGGGCAATTAAGTCGTAAACAAACATGTTGATCTTGCCCTTCTCCCAATAAATCACCAATAATCTAGATCCCTTCCCATCCCATGCCATTATAGGATAATTTGGATTCACATCGTGCATATTAGTAAGAACCCCACTCTTTAATAGTACTTTCTCATCATAAAAATTTTCCATGAGTTTAACTGTGTAGATACCCTTTTTAAATTCTAACACAGAATAAGTATTGCTTCTAGGATTGGGGTTGGCCTGGAATCTGAAATAATCTTTTTTTCCAATTTCTTCTGTAACTGTTAACTGGCCTTTTAATTGGTTTCTTCTTTGGCGAATATCTTTAATGTAACGATCTTGCTGAAACTGCATAAAATCGGCCAATACGTCTTTGAATTTTTTCTTACAAATTCTTAAACAGGCATTGTTGATGTTTTTATACATTCTAGCCAAATACAATAAGTAAGTGATATTTTCCTTACGATATTTTTCTCCTATATAATTCCAAAATGCATGACCAGCCAATAAAGGCTTTTCAAATGCAAATTGATAAAATGAATTATACCTGCCACTTAATATGGCGCTTTTTAATTCGTCGTCTTTTTCTGTACTCCAAGACTGTCCTGCATAGGCAACATATCCGTCTACCATCCATTTAGGCAAATCCAATAAAGCTTGGTTGCTTGCAAACTCCCCAATGTCGTCGCCAAAAAGCAAGTTGTCTGTTAGTACTTTAGCAATTCCTTCTCTTACTTGGTTTTTTAACTTGGTATGATTGCCATTAAAATAAACGATGATTTTATTATTCACCAATTTAGTAACACCACCTGAATTTTGCCAATCAGAACCAAGACCAATATTGCTGCTTTTATAGTCGTTGTAATTATTATACACGACAATATTGGCCCTACGTTGTAAAGAATACTCAATAAAATTTTCAATAGATTTTAATTCTTCTTCTGCAACCTGACTCACAAATTTGCCCAATTCTACTCCTCCTTGGGTTACATAGGTATTGAAATTGGGAGATTGGTAAAACTTCCAATTAAATTTCTGATGTTGAATTCTGTTTTTACCAAATTCAACACTATTAACCTGTGCACTTAAAGCAGCAGAACTTAATAAACCAAGAAAAAAAATTACTTTACTAATACTATTCAATTGCATATCCGAACTTTGGTATTTAAAATTAGTCATTTACCGTTAAAAGCAGGTAAAATACGTATATGATAAAGGTTAAGGTTTTCACATTCAGTCCAATTCAGGAAAATACCTATGTATTATACAATGAACATAAAAAAGCCATTGTTATAGATCCTGGTTGTTATTTCCCCGCAGAACAAGAACAATTGCTTCAATTTATTGAATCAACTGGGCTTGAAGTGGTTCAATTGTTAAACACACATTGCCATTTGGACCATGTTTTTGGAAACAAATGGGTATATGAAACTTTCAAAACACCGCTTTGTATTCATCCAGATGAAGAGCCAATGTTAAAATTGGCTCCCTTATCAGGTGAAAAATGGGGATTGCCTTTTGAAAATTACAATGGACCAATACAATACCTGCATCCAGGAGATACCATTTTGTTGGGAAATGATGCCCTGAAAGTGATTTTTGCCCCAGGTCATTCCCCTGCAAGTATTTGCTTTTACAGTGAATTCGAAAGCTTTGTTATTGGGGGAGATGTGTTGTTCAGGGAAAGTATTGGCAGAACAGATTTACCAGGTGGTAATCATGAACAGTTGTTAAAAAGCATTAGAGAACAACTTTTTACGCTCCCCAACGATGTTAAAGTATACCCAGGTCATGGACTTACCACCACTATTGGGCACGAGAAGAGGCATAATCCATTTTTACAATAAAGCTATTCAGTCTCTTGCTGCATGTAAGTATTAAATGCTGTAATAAAAATGGCGCCTAAATTTTTGTAAGGAGGAACATAATCGTCAAACTTTTCTTTGGCTGTTCCACTAAACCGAATGGCTAAACTATTCCATAAAGCTGGCCATTTTAAGTTCTTCCCCAACCTTAATTCTTCACTAATCACATTGATTAAACCTTGATTAATAATGCCCGTACCAATTTGTTTAGACGAAATGATATGTGCACCTGGAGCTATTTCTAAGACTTCGTTTAAGCTTTGATAACCACCACAACTTCCCAATAAAACCAATTTTGCCGAAGATGGCATTTTATGAACTGTTTGTTTTAAATAGTAACTATGTCCGCGATGAATAACAATAGAAGGGTGCAATTTTTCTTCATGCAAATAAGCAATTAAGCTATCCTGAGATGCGGCATCCAATTCTTCCGTTTCATCCAATGGAAGGTTTGCGTAAATGGTAATAGGTGTACCTTTTCTAGAACTCACTTCTACCCATTGAGATTTCTTAGTTATTTTCCAATTGGTATTTCTGAATTTATTTAAAAATGCATTGAATACAACCATTCCGTCTTTATCACCATAAAAAAACTGTTGCATCACTACTCTCCCATTTTCTTTGTCTTTCAAATAAGTATTGGGCAATTCATAAATAGGCATGATGCCCAACTTTGCAGATAGGTCAATTTTATTAGAAGGCTCTAATGAAGAAAATATAGTTTCGAGTAATTCATAAATTACCTGCCCTCTCTTATTTTTTATTCCAATACATCTTTTGAGTTCTAATTGAACTTGAGACAACATTAATTTTTTAAGAGCTGGATTGTAAACGCTTGCATAAGAATCTGCCACGTCCACCGCGTCTTCTAAAGAATTGGTTTTCTCTAATCCATTTACAAAACCTCTCATCAATTGTTCTGCATCTTTCTTATCCATTTTTGCTAGAAAGTCGTCTAACTTATTATACGCTGCAGTAATTTTAATAAACTTTTTGTATTGATCATTATTCACCATTGCCAATAAAGAATCGGACCGTGGGCTTTTCATTCCAGAAAAAATTCTGGGATATACCCCATTTACAAAACTAGATGTATACATTTCTTCTTCGCCTGTAACGGCCAAGTAATACAATTCTTGAGGACTCAGTTTGCTTATACTTTTAAATCTTACAAAATCACTTTTTTCGTTGTGCAATGCATTGATTTCATTTATGTACAACTCAATGCTTTTAGCTTTTAATTTATTATATAACACTTTTGCAGCCATTGGCGTATCGCCCTGTTGTATTCTTTTAGCATAATCAATTCTAGTTCTTACTAATAAACTAAAATAACCTGCAGAAGTATCATTCCCAACAAATTTGGTAATGGAATCCATTTTCAATTTGCCCGTATACAATTGATCTAAAAAAGGAAAATACATTCTTCCAGTACTGGTTAAGGAGAGCCTTGAAACCAACTTCACAAAAGGATGATTGATCGATTGAATTTTTTTACCCAATGGATTGGGCGCTGCAGCATAACTATACAACTCTTCCGGATTTCTAAAAGCTGCTAAAATAATTAAGGAGTCTGCTGAAGCAGTTGAAGGACTTCTAAATAAAATGGGCAAAATTTTATCGGGATTACGATCGCATTGCTTAACCAAAATGCTGTCCTTTGCTGCAGACATTCCTCTATTAGTGGCAAGCGCAAAATTGTCTGTCAAAATAATTGCTGACTCTACATCTAGTTGCTTCATTAATGGAGCAATTGATCCTCCAGTTAATTGCTCATTCATTGCAGACTGATAAGCATTCAATAAATTAGATAAAGGAGTACCAGTTACTTTATTACTTTGGTAATTCGCAAGATACCCTTGCAATAAATCATTAACACCCCTTAACCAAGTATACTTTGCATTATTATCTATTTCAGTACTAAGTTCTATTTTGCTTCTTAACCTAGTAATAATATTGGCGACCATTGCAAGTTCAGCATCAGACAATTTATTATCTGTTGCCGGGTATGCTTTGATTGAACTAAAGGTTCTTATTATGTACTCGTGATGCAATTGACGCATTGCAGGAATTGGAGGAATAGAGTCTATTTGCTGAGCAATTAGGACCCCGTTAAAAGCAAATAATAAAAAGAGAGTATGTATTAGTTTATTCATATTCAGTGTAAAAATAGGTAAACAGTCAGTTAACAATTAGATAATAATGCAAAAAGAGCTAATTGCGATTGAATGAAATTAACTTTGTGTAAATAGAATGTTAACATGGAAGGGAAGGCCAAACAGATATTAATTGCAGACGACGAGCCAGATATCTTAGAAATCATCCGATACAACCTAGAAAAAGAGGGTTACCAAGTTCATACGGCTAAGGACGGCAACGAAGCAATAGAGAAAGCCAAACAACTCTATCCCGATTTGATTATTCTTGATATCATGATGCCTAGAAAAAATGGGGTTGAAGTTTGTCAGATATTAAGAACCCAGCCCAGCTTTCAAGATACACTAATCATTTTTCTAACCGCTATGAGCGATGAAAGCTCTCAAATTAAAGGACTTGAAACAGGAGCTGACGATTATATTAGCAAACCCATCAGCCCTAAAGTATTGGTAAGCAGAGTAAATGCCTTATTCAGAAGGGTAACAAGTAAAGAAGCAGGTAAAACATTACAGATTGGCAATATTGCAATAGATCCAGTTAAATTTTTAGTTTCTGTTGATGGAAATGAAGTGATTTTGGCTAAGAAGGAATTTGAATTAATTTATTTACTGGCTTCGAAACCTGGAAGGGTTTTTTTAAGAAATGAAATCCTCACTCAAGTTTGGGGCAATGAAGTAATTGTGGGCGACAGAACCATTGATGTGCATGTTAGAAAAGTAAGACAAAAATTAGGCATAGACTGCATCACCACCGTAAAAGGGGTAGGATACAAATTTGAAATTTGAACACATAGTTCAGCTGCAAAAATGTAAATTGCCTCTATGCTGAACACCAAAAATCTTTCTCCCAAGCAGCTTTCGGCCTTCACAGCCGCTATTCTGGCTATTCCAATTTCAATTGGCATTTGGTTTATTAAACCAGATTTAATTATAGCCATTGTATCATTAATTCTAACATTTATAGGTAGTTATTTGTTAATAGGATTTGTTTTAGAATCTTTTATTTATAGAAAAATAAAATTGATATACAAGTTCATCTATCAAACAAAAGCATCAAAAAGAGAAGAGACTTATTACAAATACATTTTACCACAAAAGGGCATTGATGAAGTAAGAGAAGATGTGGAGAAATGGGCAGAACAAAGAAGCGCAGAAATAGAAATTTTGAAACAAAATGAAGTCTTCAGAAAAGAGTTCCTACAAAATTTAGCCCACGAATTTAAAACACCCATTTTTGCCATTCAAGGCTATATAGATACTTTAAGGGATGGGGCAATTGACAATAGAGAAATCAGTATTCGCTTTTTAGAGAATACGGCTAAGAACGTAGATAGAATGGTAAACCTAGTTAAAGATCTAGATGCTATTTCAAGATTAGAAAGTGGAGAACAACCATTACACAGAGAATCTTTCATTATTCAAGATTTAATAAAAGAAATCTATGAGACTCTCTCTATTAAAATAGATGCTAAAAAAATAAATTCCAGCATAAAAAAAGGGTGCGAGTTTCCGGTAGCTGTTTTTGCAGACAAAGAGAAAGTTAGGCAAGTAATCAATAACCTTATCATCAATGCCATTAAATACGGCAAAGAGGGAGGTCAAATTATTGCAAGTATCTACAAAACCGATGAAGAACACGTTTTGGTAGAGCTCAGTGATGACGGTATAGGGATTGCAGAAGAACACCTGCCTAGGGTATTTGAACGATTCTACAGAACAGATAGAGGAAGAAGTAGAGACGTTGGTGGTACAGGGCTGGGGTTGGCCATTTGCAAACATATTATTGAGGCACATGGTCAAACAATGCATATACGATCAAAAATTGATGTGGGTACAACTGTTGGATTTACTTTAGACAGCAAATAGATATCTATATTTTTTCTTAATATTATCTAATTATTAACTTTTGATTAATTGCGAACCCCTTTAAGCAAAAGGGTAAATTCGCTCAAAATTGACTATCATGGGAATGAATAATATCGGCCGTTTTTTTATGCCAAAGAACAAACTATTCTATGAACTTTTTGAAGACGTAGCAGAAAAAGCGCACGAAATGGGCATTAAGCTCAAGGAAATGGTTAGTGAAGCAGATCAAGACAAGAGAAGAGCCATTTTGGCTCTAATTGAAGACCTCGAACACAAGAACGACGATAATACCCATAAGATTTTTACTGAATTGGGTAGAAATTTTATCACCCCATTTGACAGAGAAGATATCCACTACTTAGCCACTGCCTTAGATGATATTGCAGATTATATTTTTGCATCTGCAAAAAAAATAAACTTCTACAGTGTAAACCCCAACGATACCGGAATTCAAAAAATGGCCGACTTGATTTTGCAAGGCACCATTGAAATTAAGAAAGCTGTATTTGGCTTAAGGGATATGAAAAACCTTCGTGAAATGACCGAAGCCATGGTTAAAGTGAATAGCATTGAAAACCAAGCAGACGATGTGTTTGACATGAGTATTGAAATGTTGTTTCAGCAAGAAAACGATTTTAAAGAAGTAATCAAAAAGAGAGAAATTTATCAAGTAATGGAAATTGCAACTGATAAATGTGAAGATGCTGCCAATGTAATTGAGTCAATTATAATCAAATACGCTTAATCATCTTTAAAAGGAGTTATGTTCACATTACTGGTAATCATTATAGTACTTGCATTTATTTTTGACTATATCAATGGATTTCATGATGCAGCAAATTCAATAGCAACAATTGTTTCCACCAAAGTACTGACCCCCTTTCAAGCTGTAGTTTGGGCGGCTTTTTTTAACTTCACAGCGTTTTTTATTTCAAAATATATTTTCAAAGAATTTGGAATTGGAAATACCGTTGCTAAATGGGTGAATGCAGACTTTATTACTTTAGAAGTATTAATGGCAGGAATTATGGCAGCCATCACCTGGAATTTAATCACTTGGTGGTTTGGTATTCCATCTAGTTCTTCGCATACCTTAATGGGAGGTTTTATTGGAGCAGCCTTAGCGCATGCAGGAGGTTTGTCTGGTGAAGCTGGAGATGTAATTAATTATTCAAAAGTAATACCCACATTCCTTTTTATCTTTTTTGCACCCTTAATTGGAATGTTCATCGCCTTTGTAATTACCATTATCATTGTTCATTTATGCAAGCGATCCAATCCCTACAAAGCAGAGAATTGGTTTAAGAAATTACAGTTGGTTTCTTCCGCAGCATTTAGCATTGGACATGGTGGAAACGATGCGCAAAAAGTAATGGGAATCATTGGCGCAGCTATTATATTTTATGAAAAAAATACCAATGGAGTTGTCATGGATTTCAACACATTCGTGAACGCATATCCTTGGGTTCCATTTACCAGCTTTTTGTGTATAGGTATTGGTACAATGAGTGGTGGTTGGAAGATTGTAAAAACAATGGGAACAAAAATCACTAAAGTAACCCCATTAGAAGGGGTAGCTGCAGAGACCGCCGGTGCAATTACCTTATTTTTAACTGAGCACTTTAAAATACCCGTATCAACTACTCATACCATAACAGGAGCCATTATTGGTGTTGGAGCAACCAAACGTTTAAGTGCAGTAAGATGGGGTGTTACCGTAAACTTACTTTGGGCATGGATTCTTACCATCCCTATTTCAGCATTTATTGCCGCCATTTTTTATGCAATAATTAAATTGATTGTATAAAGATTTAAGCTTCTGAAGCTGGCTTTTACAGTATATTGCAGTAAAGAATAAACTTCAATATGGCGAAAATTTTGGTGACCGGCGGAACCGGATTTATTGGCTCACATACCATTGTAGATTTAATTGAAAATGGCTATGATGTAATATCCATCGACAACTTTGCAAGGTCAACTACAATTGCCCTAGCTGGAATAGAAAAAATCACAGGTAAGAAGATTAAAAACTATACCGTTGATTTAAAAAACTTTGACGAAACAAGAGCTGTTTTCCAAGAAAATACAAATATCGACGGAATTATTCATTTTGCTGCATACAAAGCAGTGGGCGAATCTGTTGAAGAACCATTAAGGTATTATGAGAACAATATGTTTGGACTAATTAACCTATTAAAATGTGTTCAGGAGTTTTCTATACCCAATTTTGTATTCTCCTCATCTTGTACTGTTTATGGCAATCCTGATGTAATTCCAGTTACTGAACACTCTGCAATAAAACCTGCAGAATCGCCTTATGGAGCCACTAAACAAATGGGAGAAGTAGTAATTAAAGATTTTTCAAAAGTAGTTAATACCAATACCATTCTATTAAGGTACTTTAATCCGGTGGGAGCACATCCGTCTTGTTTAATTGGTGAACTACCGGTAGGTAAGCCGCAAAACTTAGTTCCTGCAATTACACAAACTGCAATAGGTAAGCTACCAAAAATGTGGGTACACGGAAGCGATTACCCAACCAAAGATGGCTCATGCGTAAGAGATTATATTCATGTGTCAGATATAGCACATGCACATACATTGGCCATACAATATTTATTGAATGGGAAAAATGAAACCAAATGCGACGTATTTAATTTGGGAACTGGTGATGGAGTAAGCGTATTAGAAGCTATCCATACATTCGAGGAAGTAAGTAAGGTAAAATTGAATTATGAAATTGGTCCTCGCAGAGCTGGTGACGTAGTGGCCATATATGCAAATAATGATGCGGCAGTAACTAAGCTAGGCTGGAAAATCAAATATGGAATAAAGGAAATGATGGACACGGCGTGGAAATGGGAGCTAAAATTGAAACAAGAAGCCGATCAAATTATCAATAACTAGGGCTGCTGTTCCGTTTTATTTAACAAAGCCAAACTATTATAAAAGGAAACAATTTTAACCAAATCTGTTTCCTTTCTTATTTTCAGCCCTTCCCTATCAATAAAACCTTTTACTTCATTTATCCAATCAGGAAACATCAATGTCAAATCATCTACTTTTTTAATCCGGTGCATTTCGTTATTTGCGAAAATATAAAAGTAGAATTGAGGTTCAAGCTTATAGCTAACCCCTTGACCGTATTGCATTCGATCAGAAAAAGTGTAGTGTATATATTTAAGCAGCTTAGCATTCCCTTCAGCTAATACCTGATAAAAACTATTCCATCTCTGTTTATCAATTCTTGGGAATCCCGCTTGAAAAACAGCTGCTCTTTTCCCTTCATTCAAAAATTCTATTCGCTTTACAGCAGAAGTTAAAACAATCAATTGCTTTTGATCGTCTTCAGTAAATAAACGGCTATTGTATAAGTTTAGTTTAAACTGATTTCCTTCAATTACTTCGCCATTAAACAGCGTAATACGTGCAGGAATAAAACTGGCATTAAACCAAGGACTTCCTTCATAAGGAATACCAGAATAATTTCCATCAGAATAATAGGAAGGATCCATATTAAAGCGGAAATAGTAAACATTATAAGCTCCAGCTAGCTGGGCGTTTGCAAACTTGGGGAAAGAAAAAATAATAGCAATAAAAAAAAAGGCAACAACTACTTTCATGAAAAAAACTACTTAACTAGTTGATTGTAATAATTAAATAATTTCTCCAAATCGGACTGCCTTTTAAACTTAGTTTTTTCTTTTTTAATAAAAGCAGCCATTTCTGCAGACTTATCTTCCATTAAAGACAAGAGATTTTCTTCTTTAGACACTTTTATTATCTTAGTGCCAATTGCTCCATAGTAATTAATCAACTTATCAGTAGTAGTTACTGCTCCAGTACCATAAACCATTTTGGTCTCTGTGGCAAACTTGGTATCCATTAATAATTTGGCTTTGCCATCAGACAAAACCTGGTAAAAATTGTTTTGATTTAAATTGTCTACCACATCAAACCCTTTTTCAAAAACAGTAATACTACCGTTGGGCATTTCAAATTCAATCCGATAAATTGGACTAATCACTTCCATATCTGAGCCATCTAGCTCCTGATAAAACAACCGATTAAATTGCAAAAGCAATTTATATTTAGCCTCGCTTTTTAATTTTCCAGCTCTTGTATATAATGAAGCTTTTAAATAATCTGGATGAAAAAGATAATTTACATTTTCAATTGTAGCAGAGGCTGACCTAATATCTAACCCACTCGCATCTTTCAAGAAAATTCTTGTTCCGTATTCTTGTGCTTCTATTTTAACACAGAATACTACTATCAATAGGAGTAACAGTAATTTTTTCATATTGTTAAGTTAAGAAAGTTTATTGATTCGTCATCTTTTCTGCATTTTCTGCCATTTGCAAAGCCTCAATAAATTCTTCAATTTCACCATTAATAACTGCGTCTAAATTATAAGAAGTAAGTCCAATTCTATGATCGGTAACCCTACCCTGCGGCCAGTTGTATGTTCTAATTTTAGCACTTCGATCTCCCGTACTCACCAACGTCTTACGTTGTCTAGAAATTTCATCCTCATGCTTGCGAACCTGCTCTTCGTATAATTTAGAACGAAGCATGGTCATTGCTTTCTCTCTATTCCCCAACTGGGAACGCTCTGTTTGACAAACCACTACAACCCCGGTGGGAATATGCGTTAAGAAAACCTTTGTTTCCACTTTGTTCACGTTTTGACCACCTGCACCCCCACTTCGAGCAGTTTCCATTTTCACATCACTTTCTTTCAATTCAAAATCAATTTCATCGGCTTCGGGCATAACCGCAACAGTAGCTGCTGAAGTGTGCACTCGACCTTGTGTTTCTGTATTGGGAACTCTTTGTACACGGTGTACGCCACTTTCAAATTTCAAAGTACCATATACATCTTCTCCAGTAACTTCTACAATTACTTCTTTGTAACCACCTACAGTGCCTTCACTCTCACTTACTACAGCCGTTTTCCAACCTTTCTTAGAACAATACTTTAAATACATTCCTAATAAATCACCTGCAAATAAACTGGCTTCGTCTCCACCAGTTCCAGCCCTAATTTCCAGAATAGCATTTTTATCGTCTTGTGGGTCTTTAGGAATTAGTAGCTTGGTTAATTCCTTTTCCAATTCTTCTTTTCGTACTTCTAATTCAGGCAACTCCATTTTAGCCAACTCGCGCATATCCTCGTCAGAGCTATTTAAGCCTTCTTTGGCATATTTATGATCGGCCAATACCCGAATATATTCTTCATAAGGTTTTACAATCTTCTCTAGAGAACGATACTCTTTGCTATAAACCCCAAATTCCTTTTGATTATTGATAATTTCAGGGTTGGTGAGCGCAATTCCCACTTGATCAAATCTTGCTTTTATGGCTTCTAGCTTATTCAGCATATACTAAATTCATTTTCGGACTGCAAAAGTACGGTTTTAGAAGGGTTTATACGCCTAGAAACGAAAGCTTATTCGGGTTCCTTTTCCCAATTCTGATATGATTTTAGCATCTAATCCAGCTTCACTAGCTCTATCTTGCATATTTTGCAGCCCGTATCCATCAGAGCCTTTTTTCATATCAAAGCCAATTCCATTGTCTTCAATAACCACTAATATAGGGTCATTAATAGCTATTTTTATGTAAATTTGAGTGCATTGAGCATGTTTCAAAGAGTTGGTTAATGCTTCTTGCATCATTCGCAACAAATGAATACTAACCCCAGGGCTCATCATTTTCTCTTGAATTATTTCTTCCTTAACGTCAATTTGAATAGAGGGATAATTGGGGGCAATTCTGTTTATTAAATTTTTAAACCGATCACTCAACGAAGTCATACTAATTTGTTGGTACTGCATTACCCAAATAGTTTCTCTAAGGGCACTAACCATATCTTCTGCATTCCCTTTTAATTGATACATAGTTTCTGAACTATTGGAATCCATTTTTTCTAACTGGATAATATTTGATTTTATAGCTGCAGCATAAGCCCCTAAATGATCATGTAAGTCTCTAGAAATTCTTTCTCTTTCTTTATAAATCCCTTGTTCAACGGCAGCTTTTCGAAGCTGTTCTTGTATTTTTCTTTTAGTCAAAAATCGAATGAAAAAAACAATTCCCAACAATAAAAGAATACTAGCCGGAATAATGAAAAAGCTATTTTGCCAAATGGGAGGTTCCCGACTAATATATAGCGTGCTTATTGATCCAAATTTCATTAAGGCAATATTTTCCGCTGCTCTAAATTCTAATTGCAATTTTTTATATGGCAAATTGGTAAAACTAATTCTTCTATTGTTAGGTTGTAATGTTACCCACTGGTCAACTATTCCTAAACACCTATATTGATAAACAACTTTATCGGCATTAATAAAGCAGGGAGCTGAAATTTCTAATGAAATAGATTGGTCATTTGAATTTAATTGAAAGTGTTTTGTTAAACCAACTTGAGAATAATTGATTGCGGCATCTGTAACAAAACATTTTAACTGAATTGGAATTGGCCAAACAGTATTTGGATTAATCATCACCAATCCCTCAGAACTACCTAATAGAATATTCCCACTATTATTCTTTGCAATACTTGCTAGTAAATAATCAGATGCAGGAATACCATTTTGTTCTGTGATTGTAGCTATTCTTCCAGATTGTTGATTGAGCAAATTCATTCCGCTGGTAGTTGCTACCCAAATTCTGTTATATGAATCGGCTATAATACCCGATACAATATTACCTGATAAGCCATTGGTTTGATTGTATGAAGTAAATTTTCCATTATTTAACTTATAAATACCATTGCTTAAAGTGGCAATCCAAATATTCCCAACCTTATCTTCGGTACATCCTGTAATAATTGTTCTCTTGATATATGGACTTTGATCACTATCGGTTTTATAGTACTTAATTCTAGAACCAAATTGGTTAAATACATCAATACCAGCATTTGTGCTTACCCAAGTTTGGTTTTTACTATCTGTAAAGGAATGAAGCACATAAGAGCCAGTAATTTGATTATTTACTAAGGGGGCTTCCGCATAATACCGAATAATTTGATTGTTCTTTAAATTCAAAACGATTAAACCAGATTTGGTTGCAACAAACAATTTTTTGTTTTTATGATCAATATTTAAATGAAAAATAGTATTGTCTGTTAATAATTTATTTTGAATACTTGCAACCATAACAAGTGAACCGGAAGGATTAATTTTATAAAGACCTTCATTTTCTATAGCAGCCCATATATATCCGTTTTCATCGGCCGCAAGTGCCCTTACTTTTCTTCTTATTTTTAGTTGTGTTTGTTGTGCAATTGCCGTTCTTTTGTACAACCCAGAAATAGAAGCAACCCAATCATTTCCAAATGAGTCTTGGGTATAAGCAAAAACGGTTTCGCGTTTGTTGTTAGGCTGAAACAATTGAAATGAGGAAGAAGCGGGATTGTAAAGTATCGCACCGTTATTGGCAAAGCCAATCCAGCTTAACCCAAAACTATCGTGGTATGTGCACAAAACAGCATTAGATTGATTAAGCGATGCTGGCAGTTGCGCTGTTTTCCATGAAACAGGTTTTAAAGACGAATCAATTTTAATTATACCAGACAAACTAGCAATCCAAGCAATATTTTTTTGATCAAAACTAATTTGGTTTATTTTCTCATTCAATACAACACTATCATTCAACCAACGCTTATTTTTTGTATCGAAAAAATGAATGATAGGTCTTGATTCATTGGTTTCATCTACCACCCAAATTGCTTGGTTTTGATTGAGATATAATTTGGTTCCAACAACTAAGCGCTTATTATTTTTAAATGCGTCAAATATTTTTAAGCGTTTACCTGATTCTGGATGATATAAATAGAATTGACCATTTTGATATTTCCATATTCCTTTTTCATTAGCAGTAAAACTTGACTGATTGTTGATGCTACTAGCTATTTTTTTAAAATACTTTGAACTATGTTGCCATATAAATATTTGCCCCTCAACTACAATTGCAAGATTACCATTCCCAATTGGGTAAATCTCTTCAAATAAGTATTGAATTACTTTTTTCTTAGAAGGATCTGGATGAATTCGCTCAAACTTCCCTTTATTTAAGTCTAATTTATTCAATCCATTTCTTGTACCCACCCAAATATTACCAGAACCATCTTCAGAAATAGCAGTAATATATTGATCACTCAAACTATTTGAGTCTATTGGATTATGCTTGTACTGTTTAAATGACAACCCATCAAATCGATTCAACCCATCTTGCGTTCCCATCCAAACCAATCCTTTACTATCTCTAAAAATTGCGGTAACTGCATTTTGTGTAAGTCCGTTTTTGACAGAATACTGCAGAAAGCCAGGTTGACTGTACCCACATAGGGTAAACAGTAATGCAATAATTAAAACGAATACCTTAAACCGCATATAAGCTTTAAATTAATACATTTATTTTGAAGCACATAGCAAATACAGCATATGCAGTATAGCATTTTTGCATAATTAAGGTGAACTTTAATAACATGATTCAAATTGGCATAGTAGACGACAAATCCCTTAACCGAAAAATGATTAAGCAGAATTTGCATGGCTTAGCCAATATTCAAATTGTTTTAGAAGCTGTGAATGGCTTAGATTTTTTAGACAAGATCAAAGAAATACCCGTTACTAATTTACCCCAAGTGGTATTAATAGATTTGGATATGCCAACTTTAAATGGCATAGAAACCATTGCCATTGCTACTATTCGCTTCCCAATGATTAAATTTATTGTGTTAACTGTTTTTGATGATGATGAAAAAATATTCGAAGCCATTAAAGCAGGAGCAGCTGGTTACTTATTAAAGGATGATGCGCCCGATATGTTAATTGATGCCATCAACAATGCTTTCCATTTAAATGGAGCTCCTATGAGCCCTGCAATAGCGAGAAAAACATTACAGTGGTTAAAGCTAGGTAACCATCCGTACCCATCCAATCAATCAACTTCAGATAATATATTAAATGTGCTAACAGATAGAGAACAAGAAATTCTTAAACTCTTAGTTGAAGGACAAGACTATAAAAAAATTGCAAGTTCCTTATTTATTAGCCCTCAAACAGTGCGTACACATATCAGTAGAATATATGAAAAACTACATATCAATTCTAAAGCGCAAGCTATACAACTAGCCCATAAATACAATTGGAATTAAAATACAGCATATGCTGTATTGTTTGATGTAGTTGACTGCAATAGCTTCATTCTAAAATAAACAATCATGAAAAAGCTAGCAATTTATGCAGTGCTCCTTTTCTGCTGCAACAACTTAATTGCCCAAACAATTGGCGAAGTTGATCTCAAAGACATAAACAATTATGGTTTAAGAAAACTAAAAGATGCACCTAAAAAAGTTTTCATAAGCCAATTCAAGGTCAATTTTCAAACCATGTATTTGGCCACTGAGAAAAAGGCAGGAGGATTTAGAGGAGGCAGCGACTATACAAGAAGCTATAAAAGTGCCGTAAGTGCTAGCTTATCCTTAGGGCTCAAAGGTGTACAAGAAAATGATTTGATTGACATTACAGACGAACTATATAAAAACTTAGTTGATCAATTAAAAGCAGAAGGTTTTGAAATTATTACTGCAGATCAAGCATTGGCAGCTGAAGAATTGCAAGATTGGGTTAAAAGATCGGGTGGTAGTTTAAGTCAGGCCCAATACGATGGCTATGTTACCGTTGCGCCTAGAGGATACGACTATTTAGTTAAAAAAGTAAATGACGATGGCAAAGAAAAAAACTCATTCTTTAGTAAAGCCCCAAAAATCTCCCAACAACTGGGGGGTGCAATGGTCTTGATGGTGAATATAGCCGTTCCATTTGCAATTGAAGCTGAATCTGGCGGAAGCAAATTGTTGGGTAGACTAGGTGGTGGTGCAAAAGTAGTTGCAGAAACCAATTTAATGATTGGTAGCGATGCATTAGACTATAGTGGAACAACAGGATTTTATGCCAATGGAAGTTCTGTCATTGGTTTCAATATCAAACAAAGCATGTCTAATATTAGTGTAGGTAACTGGTTGTTAAAAAAGCCAATCACCATTGATGGTGTGCTTGAAAAGAAAAAATACAAAGCAGAAGAACAAGCTAAAGTGGATATGTGGGGAACAGATGCAGGATTATTCAGGGTATTTGATGTAGACGATCGATTCATGAAAAATGTACAAGCCATTCCTGTAGAGTCAAGTAAATACAAAGCTGGTGTTGCAGCAGCTGCAAATAAATACCTCAATGCAGTAATGGATGAAATCAGGAGCAACTTAAAGTAGCAAATGCCCAAATATTAACGATTCATCTAAAAAAATAAAACCAAAATGAACTAGGTTTGGTACTCATAAACAGTATCAATGTCTATAGTAGTAAACCATTTGGTTAAAAAATACGGAACACAAATAGCAGTGAACGATCTTTCCTTTTCTTTAGAAAAAGGAGAGATCGTTGGCTTTTTAGGACCTAATGGGGCAGGAAAGAGTACTACTATGAAAATGATTACAGGATCCATTGAACCAGATGGAGGCAGCATTGAAGTGAGTGGAATCAATATGAGCAAAGACCCCATCGCCTGTAAAAGTAAATTAGGTTATTTGGCAGAAGCCAATCCACATTACTACGATTTATATATAAAAGAGTATTTGCAATTTGTTGCAGCAGTGCACCATTGCCACAATCTGCAAGCACAAATTAAAAAAGTGATAGAGCAGGTGGGATTAGGCCCTGAACAACATAAAAAAATTGGCCAACTATCGAAGGGCTATAAGCAAAGGGTGGGATTAGCAGCCGCTATTATACACGAACCCGATGTATTAATTTTAGACGAACCTACCACCGGATTAGACCCCAATCAAATTATAGAAATAAGACAATTGATTAAGGATTTAGGGCAAAATAAAACTGTACTATTCTCTAGTCATATTTTGCAAGAAATAGAAGCCATCTGCAGTAGGGTGATTATCATTCACAAAGGCAATTTAGTGGCCAATCAACCAATTCATGAGTTAAATCAAAGCAGTAGTTTAGAAGCAGTTTTCAGAAGCTTAACAGGCGCTATTAGTGTATAAACTACATAATACTTATATTTGAGTCCATTTAAAACAAATACCATGAGTTACATTATTGATGTACATGCAAGACAGATATTAGATAGTAGAGGTAATCCTACCGTAGAAGTAGATGTATTAACCGACGATGGCGCATTAGGCAGAGCAGCTGTTCCAAGCGGAGCAAGCACAGGAATTCATGAAGCAGTTGAATTACGTGACAACGATAAGAAAAAATATGTTGGAAAAGGGGTTTTAAAAGCAGTCAAGAATGTAAACACTGCTATTGCTGACGCAATCATTGGATTAGATGTTTCTGAACAAGCAGCAATAGATCAAATTATGATCGATTTAGATGGCACCCCTAACAAAGCCAAGCTAGGTGCCAATGCAATATTAGCAGTGAGTATGGCAGTTGCAAAAGCAGCAGCTGACGAAGCTTCATTGCCCTTGTACCGTTATATAGGCGGAACCAATGCCAAAACATTGCCCATTCCAATGATGAATATTGTAAATGGTGGTGCACACGCAGACAATAAAATTGATTTCCAAGAATTCATGATCATGCCGGTAGGCGCTCCATCATTTAGCGAAGGATTGCGTTGGGGTGTAGAAATTTTCCATACCCTTAAAACGGTGTTGAAAAAGAAAGGATACAGCACCAACGTGGGTGATGAAGGAGGTTTTGCACCGAATATTCAAAGCAACGAAGAAGCCATTGAAACCGTATTGGAATCTATACAAGCAGCAGGCTATAAAACTGGTTCACAAATTGTGATTGCCATGGATGCCGCTAACAGCGAATTATGGGATGCAAAGAAGAAAAAATATGTATTCCACAAGAGCAGTGGTAAAGTCATGAGCAGCGATGAGTTGGTGAAGTTCTGGGAAAAATGGGTGAAGCAGTACCCCATTGTATCTATTGAAGATGGAATGGCAGAAGACGATTGGAATGGTTGGAAAGCCTTGACACAAGCGGTTGGCAGTAAATGTCAATTAGTAGGAGATGATTTATTTGTAACCAATGTAGATCGTATTCAACAAGGGGTTGACAAACATATTGCCAATGGTTTGTTGGTTAAAGTAAACCAAATTGGAACCATCACCGAAACCATCAATGCTGTTACTTTGGCTCAGCACAATGGATACAATACCATTATGAGTCATAGAAGTGGTGAAACAGAAGATACAACCATTGCAGACTTAGCAGTAGCGTTGAACTGTGGCCAAATTAAAACTGGTTCAGCTTCAAGAACCGACCGTATGGCAAAGTACAACCAATTAATTCGCATTGAGGAAATGTTGGGTGAAACAGGAACCTATCCAAAAGGAAAAATCAAGTTCGGTAAATAAATCATTTGCACGACTGTGCACAAATCTTACTTGGCAGATAAAGGTTTCTTATTACTTTTATCTGCCATTTTTTTTATGAAGAAAGCAATCCCATACCTCACTAATAAATACTTGATAGCGGCTATTCTATTTATAGTATGGATGTTGTTTTACGACCAGCGAGATTATTTTCAGCAAAAAGAACGCAGGGACGAATTGAAAAAATTAGAACTAAAAAAAGCATACTACGAGCAGGAAATAGAAAAGACCAAAAAAGAACTATACGATTTACAGAATAGTCCGGCAGCCATAGAAAAGTATGCCCGTGAGCGGTATTTAATGAAGAAAGACGGGGAAGATATTTTTATTATTGAAGACTCCAGCGCCCGAAAAAATTAATTCTTTACAATATTTTAATATTGGTACCGTTTTATAAAAGACCGTATCCTCTTGTTCACTCGCAGCCAACTGCTTATGAAAGACTTTAAAGAAGAGGAATTGATTATGTACGTATACCAGGATTGCACACCCGAGCTTACAAAAGCCATTGATAAAGCTATATTAGAAGACGCCGAATTAAAAAAACAAGTAGAAAGCTTGCAGCGGTCTAAAGATCAGTTAGATAAATTGAAACTAAAATCTCCTTCGAAAAAATCCATCAAAGCAATTTTAGATTATGCCAGAATGAACAACAAATAGTTCTAATTGATGGACCAAAAGCAAGTAGCTGAATGGAATTTTGCTTAACCCTCTTTTTTTCGCTTATGATTCTTGACTACTAACCAAATAGCCGGTATAGAAATTGTTAAAAGCGTAAGAAATAAATAAATTTTCGTAGCCTTTGGGAAACTTGCAAATTCAACAAGTAACACAATTGCTATTATCAGAGAAATAGTTACAGAAGTATATTGAATTAATTTCATCATATCAGTAATAAATTATTGTATAAATATCAACTTGAGTATAATGATCATTAGAAATTTTCTGAATGATTATGAGTCCATTGCTTTGTGTAAACATTCGGTTGATTATTTATATACCTTCCATGTACATCCACACGCCAATTAATCCGTATAAATGGAGGAGTAAGGCTTTCCCATGTGTTGTAGTGTCCTAATAAGGTAATATCTCTTGTGCCTGAAAAACCTCGTGAATCAATAAATGGTGAAGACATTGGATCAGCAGTTGTAGGATTAGGAAATACCGATGATACAATAGTATAACCTGCAAAAGTTACATACTCTACACTTGCTGTATGAGTATACTTCAAGCGAATGTAATTTGTTTGAATAGTGCCATAAGAAGATTGATTAACTGAAAAATTAGCCCCATCTTCATCATTGGTCAAATCAGAACTAAATGAAGATACTTTAACAGAATATGTTACAGTATTTTCGTTATTGGGAGGTGCACCCCCATCATTTCCCCCATTCCCTCCTCCACCCCCTACGCCGGGATCTACATTTGAACAAGTTGTACCTAAATAAGACTCTACAACGTTAGTAGTTCCATCAGAATAGTAATATGTAGTGACTAAATACCAGTCCGTACAGCCACTAACAGCGTTGTTCTTCCTTAAAGTTTTATTTTTAGGTTTAATTATAGCAAAAGATTTGATTTTCGATTCTTCAAATTGAAATTGGTATTGTAAGATCCCATTTACACCATAAAATTTAAAGGTTCCATCATCCTCTATAGGCATATTATTAAAAATATTCTTTAAGGTAAATGATTTATACCCATTTTGTCTTTTACCATCCTTGGGTTCAAAACAAAGTATACTTCCAGATAATATTTTGCCAAGTTTATCAATAACTAAAAACAAACTCAGAGTAGAATTTTTATCAAATTTTATTTTTGCTTTATACTCTTCTTTAATTGGAATAATTAAGAAACTAATATTATTATCTCTTTTTTCTGTTTTAGTGTAGCTAACATCGATGCATTGTTTAAGATGTAGAATATTAGAGTTTTGCTCAGCTATGCTAATATTAAAATTTGAAATTCCTATAAATGAATTGAATCGGTTATCATTTATTTCATTGCTACTTATAGCTATTGAGCTATTACTATTTGTTTCTTTTACAATTTGAGAATTTAGCCACTCATCGACTTGTTGGGTAATATTTTTAGTCATATCATTATCGTGGTTTACTAAAATTCCTTTTTGGCAGGATGAATATAACATGATCATTAAAAAAAGGAAATTAAATAGCTTATTATTTTCATAGTATATCTTTTGACATATTCAAAAATATACTTGACAGCAAAACTAATCATTAACCATATAGCTAATTAATCAAAAATGATTGAAAATTAGCCATATAGCTATTTTACAATTATTACAACGTAATTTAATAAGAGATGAAATAATTAATTTTCAATGATACGATTAGCTGTTGTTGAAGACAATATTCATACAAATAGAATCATTTGTGAAAAAATAAAAGAAAGTAAAGAACTTACATTAGTTGCCAATACTTACAACGGTTATGATTTTATTTACAATTTGAATTGTTTAAAAGTTCTACCCGATGCTGTAATTATTGACATTGAAATGCCAAAAATTGATGGGCTTATTTGTACTTCTTACTTAAATTTAAAATACCCACAAATTAAAATTATCGGAGTATCTTATTATGCAAATATTTCATTAATAGCAGAATTTATTACAGAGGGTGCTTCCTGTTTTATTTCAAAACACTTTTGTTATCCTGAAGCAAACCTTTTTAAGGACACTTATGGAAAATTTGATTTATTAAATCACAGCATAAGGATAGCTTTAAATAATGAAAGCTTTATAGACAAAATATTAGTTAATGAAAGTAAGACAATTCATAAATCAATATCAACAAAAATAAATAGAAATAAATACATAGAAATTAATTCAACAAGCCTTGAGGAATATCTAATATTAAATGCTGCAAACTTAAGTTTTCCTGAAATAGGGATGATTATGAACAAAAGTATTCACAGTATAAAAAACTATTATTCAAAATTATCTGAAATATTTGAGGTTAATAATAGAGCAGAATTAACAAGTTTTTGCATAAAATACGGACTAGTAAAGCTTCCTTTTTTTTACGAATCAGAGAGTTATTAAACACAAAGAAGTATTTTTCAAAAATTAGAGAAAAAGTGAAATTTGCACATGACCAAGAAACAGCGTTACCAGGAAGTCATCAACTATTTTCAGGAAACCACTCCCATTGCAGAAACGGAATTAGTGTATGATAATCCATTTAAATTATTGGTGGCTGTAATCCTTTCAGCCCAATGCACCGATAAAAGAGTCAATCAAACTACGCCTGGTATTTTTAAAGTATTTCCTACACCACAAAAAATGGCCAAAGCCAGTTTTGATGAGTTATTTCCGCTCATCAGAAGTATCTCCTATCCCAATAATAAAACCAAACATTTAATTGGCATGGCCAATATGTTGTTGGAACAATTTGGGGGAGAAGTTCCTATGACGGTAGAAGCATTAGTAAAGCTTCCCGGCGTAGGAAGAAAAACAGCCAACGTCATTACCAGTGTGATTGATGAACAACCGAATATGGCAGTGGATACGCACGTATTCAGGGTCAGTCATCGATTGGGTTTGGTAAGCACAAAAGCCACTACCCCTCTTGCAGTAGAAAAAGAATTGATTAAATATATTCCCGAAGAATTGGTACACAGAGCGCATCATTGGTTGATATTACATGGCAGGTATACTTGCTTGGCTCGTAATCCCAAATGTGATGAATGCGGCATCAAAAACAGCTGTGCATTTTTTGCGAAACAAGAAAAGAAAAAAAGCAAATCAATATAGTGTTATGAAAAAAATCATTTGCTTTTTTTTGCTATGCACATCATCATTTGCAACCATTGCTGCGCAAGAAACAAAAAAAAACAATAGGCTAAAATCTGGCAATCCTGTCATTGAAGGCTGGTATGCCGATCCCGAAGGCGTAATACTGAAGAACCAATTTTGGATCTTTCCCACTTTTTCATCCAAATACAAATCACAAGTTTTTTTAGATGCTTTTTCTTCCACCAATTTAGTCAATTGGAAAAAACATGTCCGCGTACTAGATACCAGCATCATTAAATGGGCATATATGGCTATGTGGGCACCATCGATTGTAAAAAAAGACAATCAATATTTTTTATTTTTTTCTGCCAATGATATTCAAAGCAAAAAGAGAAACGGCGTAAAAGATGATTACAATGGAGGTATTGGCATTGCAGTGGCGCCTAATCCCGAAGGACCATATAAAGATTATTTAGGCAAACCCTTGATCAATCAATTTTACAATGACGCCCAACCCATTGACCAGTTTGTTTTTCAAGATAAAGATGGACAATACTATATTATGTATGGCGGATGGGGGCGTTGCAATATTGCCAAACTCAACAAAAATTTTACAGCACTAGAACCATTTCCCAATGGCGATATCGTCAAAGAAATTACACCCAAAGGATATGTAGAAGGGCCAACCATGTTTATCAGAAATGGTACTTATTATTTGATGTGGTCAGAAGGTGGATGGACCAACGGAACCTACAAAGTGGCATATGCAAGATCAAACAATATCTATGGACCTTTCGAAAGAGAAACCACTATATTAGAAGCCGACACCTCCATTGCAACAGGCGCTGGCCACCATTCTGTGATGAATATTCCTGGTACTGATGATTGGTTTATTGTATACCATCGAAGACCTATACCCAATCTAGATAGAGACCATCGAGTTACCTGTTTTGATAAACTCTATTTTAATGAAGACGGTAGCATTCAAAAAGTGAAAATGACTTTTGAAGGAGTAGAGAAAAGATTACTCAATCATTAATAGAATATTATTGAAACAAAATGATTGTTTGACTAATATTGAAAAGATATTCCGGTTATCTTCCTAGTAGTTAAATCAAATTCAAAAAGTAAGTTTATATCTATATCCACCTGTTTGTTTTTTAATCCAACAAAGACTTGATTATCACGTTTACTTTGCCAAGACTTTGGATACGTTTTAACAATTGCCTCAATGTTGTCACCTACTTTTATCGCCTTTTTATTAAAAAAATTTAAACAATAATTGGATGAAGATAATTCTATTGATTCTAGGCTTTTATTCATAAACCAAGCTTTCATCCCTTGATATATATAACAATCCATATTTGCATCATCCAACTCAGAATATTCAACAAGTTTCTTTTGGGGTTTACCAAATTTTTTTACAAACTCATTTTGATTTAATAGTAAAGTATTTTTCAAAGAAGGAAGTGTGTTTAATAGAGTAATATCAAAACTATTGATATGAATGATATTGAAATCATCATTTTCAAATTCATATTTACTTTCCTTGTAGGAAAATATGTGGTCCGAAGCAATTGAAGGGGTTATATTAATAGGTGCGTGCAAGAGTAGTAAAATCAACCAGTAACTATTCTTTTTTAAATGAAAACAAACCATATTCTGATTAGATAAATTTTAATAATAAAACCTACACTGTAGAATATAAATACAGTCTCCTTTGACCATGTACACCAATCGATGTTCCTCATTTGTTAATGAGCTATTTTTGTAACGGCTTTGTAGTTTCAATGCGCGCTATGGACGTTTCTAATCTGGCTCTATTGGCTAGAGTACTATTTAAATAGATGGTTTCTTGTATGCTGTTGTACTCTTCTAAACGCATTACCACCACAGTCTTCCCCTTACTGCGTACAACAACTACAATATCCTCATTATTATTAACTGAATTAGGCATTTCTATAACATTTTCGAAATCGCATCCACCAATTCCCCTTTGGTTATCGGCACACCCATGATTTTATTGTAGCCCTTTGCATCCACCAAATATTGATCACGAATAATTTTAATCAATTGGCCGTTGTTGATTTCAGGAATCAATACTTGCTCGAAATTGGCAATGATTTCCCCCAAGTTACTTGGGAATGGACGTAGGTAACGAATATGTGCATGGCTCACTGCATGGCCTGCTGCTTGCAATTCTAATACAGCACTTTTAATAGCACCATAAGTAGAGCCCCAACCCAACACCAATACTTTACCTGTTGAAGGACCACTATCAATGGTTTGTAGCGGAATATATTTTGCAATCAAATCCACTTTGGCTTGACGCGTTTTAACCATATGCTGGTGGTTATCTGAATCATAGCTGATATTACCAGTAACGTCTTGCTTCTCCAATCCACCAATGCGATGTTCTAAGCCTGCAGTTCCCGGTACCGCCCAAGGTCTGGCTAGTTTTTCATCGCGTTTATATGGCATGAACTTAGGTTCATCTTCCGCCAAACCTTTCTTGAAACTTACTGGTATTGCTGGCAAGTCTGCTGTTTGTGGAAACTTCCATGGCTCTGCACCATTGGCAATATATCCATCACTCAACAAGATCACCGGTGTCATATGCTGAATGGCAATTCTTACCGATTCAAATGCCACATCAAAACAATCAGAAGGCGTGGCTGATGCTATTACCGGCATAGGGCATTCCCCATTTCTTCCGTAATAGGCTTGCAGCAAATCGCTCTGTTCTGTTTTAGTTGGCAAACCTGTGGAAGGGCCACCTCTCTGAATATTAATGATTACCAAAGGAATTTCTAACATCACTGCCAATCCCATGGCTTCTGTTTTCAATGCCATACCGGGGCCTGATGTAGTAGTGATGCCAATTGATCCGCCGTAACTTGCTCCAATCGCGGCGGTGATTCCCGCTATCTCATCTTCTGCTTGAAATGTTCTTACACCAAAACTTTTGTACTTACTTAAATCGTGTAAAATATCTGAAGCAGGTGTAATAGGATATGTTCCTAAAAACAAAGGCAGCCCCGATTTTTCGCCAGCCGCAATCAACCCTATGGCCAATGCCTGATTACCCATAATGCTGCGATACAAGCCAGCAGGCATTTTGGCTTTCTCTACGGTATACCTTGATGTAAATGTTTCAGTTGTGTCTCCGTAATTATATCCTGCTTGCAACACTTTAATATTACTCTGCAGAATATTTTCTTTCTTTCCAAATTTCTCTTGCAAGAAATCGATGGTATTGTCTAGTTTTCTATTGTACATCCAATAGATATAGCCCAATACAAACATATTCTTTGCGCGATCTCTTTCCTTGGTACCTAAATCGGTAAATTCTTTAAGTGCTTCACGTGTTAGTTTGGTCACGTCAATTTTAATGACTTCAAAAGAATCCAAACTGCCGTCCTCTAGAGGATTCACGCCTTCTGGATAATTAGCTAAACGTAAATTCTTCGCATCAAAACCATCAATATTTACAATGATTTTACCACCCGACTTAATGGCTTTCAAATTCACTTTTAATGCAGCTGCATTCATAGCCACCAACACATCTGCAATATCTCCTGGTGTAAATACTTTATTAGAAGAAAAATGTAACTGAAATCCACTCACCCCTGGAACCGTTCCGATTGGGGCCCTGATTTCTGCGGGAAAGTCTGGAAAAGTAGCCAGATCTATCCCTAACAATGCGGTATTATTGGTAAACTGTTGTCCTGTTAATTGCATCCCATCTCCACTATCCCCTGCAAACTTGATTACCACACTTTGTAAAACCGACTCTTTGTTATTCATCTATGCTAATTGAGAGGGCAAAGTTACCAATTTTGGGGGGCATCTAAACTGTCCTTTCGGCATCTTTTGTGCAATTATTGCCATTTTCGTAAACAAAATCCGGTTTAGAACTTGTTAAAGCGCATGATCTACCCCTTGGAATGAAATTTGTTTATAGTAGATTTGAAACAGAAAAAAATTCAATATGGCAATTTTTAAATCGGGTAACCCTACCCTTACGGAGAAGATGTTTGATAAGAGCCACGAAATGGCTGCTGCCAATATGGGCACGATGACTGTTAGAGGCGCTATCAACAAATTTGGTTTTATGATGCTGATGCTGATTGCTGGTGCAGCATACAACTGGAATTTATACGAACAGCTAAAGCAGGATACCATGAATACACTCATGTGGGTAGGTATTATTGGAGGATTAATTTCCGCATTAGCCATCAGCTTTAAACCCAACTGGGCTCCTGTTTTGGCGCCGCTATATGCATTATTAGAGGGCTTATTTATTGGTGGTATTTCTGCTATAATGAACGCAGCATTTGCTGAGTCTTATCCTGGATTAATTATGCAGGCAGTGGGCTTAACATTTGGCGTGGCATTGGCCATGTTCTTATTGTATAATTTCCGTATCATCAGTGCTACTGAACGTTTTAAATCAATGGTATTTACCGCTACTTTGGGTATTGGTATCTTTTATTTAATTACCATGGTATTGCGCATGTTTGGCGTGAACGTAAGCTTTATGTACGACAGCAGTTTATTAAGCATAGGCATCAGCTTATTTGTAGTGGCTATTGCAGCGTTAAACTTAATCATGGACTTTGATATGATTGAGCAAGGTGCTGAAAGAGGCGCGCCTAAATTCATGGAATGGTATGGTGCTTTCGGCTTAATGGTAACCATTGTTTGGTTGTACATTGAAATACTTAAATTATTAAGCAAATTGGGTAGCAGAGATTAATTTTTATCAAATTTTATATTGAAAGCCTCGAAGCAATTCGGGGCTTTTTTGATGGAATGTTTCAAGACTTTTCCTTCGGGAAGCTCCACAAATAGGGTTAACTTTATTGCCTAATAATGTACTATAGCCATGGATTTTAATCGGGAACAGTTCAGCAATGAAGAATTGATTTATCTCTATCGCAATTTGTTATTGCCACGCATGATTGAAGAAAAAATGTTGGTGCTCTTGCGTCAAGGAAAAATCAGTAAATGGTTTAGTGGGATTGGGCAGGAAGCCATTGCAGTGGGCGCTACATTGGCCATGGCCAACGATGAATGGATTATGCCTTTGCACAGAAATTTAGGCGTATTCACTTCAAGGCAAATGCCTTTGAATAAATTATTTAGACAATGGCAGGGCAATAAAGATGGGTATAGTAAAGGGAGGGAGCGAAGCTTTCATTTTGGATCGAAGCGGTATCATATTTGCGGAATGATTTCTCATTTAGGGCCGCAGTTAGCCATTGCCGATGGTGTTGCATTGGCTTATGCATTAAGAAAAGAAGCAAAAGCTTCTGTTGCATTTTCAGGAGATGGCGGAACCAGTGAAGGTGATTTTCATGAAGCGTTGAACGTGGCAGCAGTTTGGAACCTGCCGGTCATCTTTATTATTGAAAACAATGGTTACGGATTAAGCACCCCCGTAAACGAACAATACAAATGCGAGCAATTGGTAGACAAAGCCAAGGGCTATGGCATGGAAGGCATTCGCATTGATGGCAATAATATTTTAACGGTAGTCAATACCATCAAAGGAGTAAGAGACTATTGCATCAATAATCAAAAACCTTATTTTATTGAGTGCATGACCTTTAGAATGCGTGGGCATGAAGAAGCCAGTGGCACTAAATATGTACCCAAAGAATTGTTTGAAGAATGGGGACATAAAGACCCAGTAAAAAAATACGAGCAGTTTCTAATTAACGAGCAAGTGATTACCGAAATGGGTATTGCGGACATCAGAAATGAATTCAAGCAATATATAGAAACAGAATTAGCGGATGCATTCAACGCTAATGAAATGGTGGTGGATACTGCAGAAGAAATAGCAGATGTATTTGCACCTAAAAAACAAATAGAAGGCGTTATTGAATTAGACAACAATCAAGAAAGTTCAGCAACTCCTTCAAGAGAAGCCCGACTAATTGATGCTATTTCCGAAGGCTTACATATGAGCATGGAAAAGCACGAGAACCTAGTATTGATGGGGCAAGACATTGCAGAATACGGCGGCGCATTTAAAATCACCGAAGGTTTTGTAGAAAAATTTGGAAAGGAAAGAGTGCGTAACACACCTCTTTGCGAAAGTGCCATTGTGGGTACTTGCTTAGGTATGAGTTTGGAGGGATTTAAAACCGTGATGGAAATGCAGTTCGCTGATTTTGTGACAGTGGGCTTTAATCAAATCGTCAATAACTTAGCTAAGATTCATTATCGTTGGGGACAAAACGCCGATGTGGTTGTACGCATGCCAACAGGTGGTGGTGTAGGTGCAGGACCATTTCATTCACAAAGCAATGAAGCTTGGTTTACCCATGTGCCTGGTTTGAAAGTAGTGTATCCATCTAACCCACATGATGCAAAGGGATTAATGATTGCTGCTATTAACGACCCAAACCCTGTGTTGTTTTTTGAACACAAAGCACTCTACAGAAGCATTAGTGGAAAATTACCACAAGCCTATTATGAAGTTGCCATAGGAAAAGCCATTACGGTAAAAGAAGGAGACGATATCAGCATCATTACTTATGGAGCTGGTGTGCATTGGGCATTAGATTACCAAGAAGCCCATCCGGAGATCTCCCTACATATTATTGATTTAAGAACATTGGCCCCATTAGACTATACAGCAATTAAAGAAGCTGTTGAACAAACTGGGAAAGTATTGATACTACACGAAGACAATTTAATGGGTGGAATCGGTGGAGAAATTAGTGCATGGATCAGTGAACATTGTTTTGAATTATTGGATGCGCCTGTGTTGAGATGCGCTTCCTTAGACACGCCTATTCCATTTAATATTGAATTGGAAAAAAATTATATGGCCAAGAGCCGCTTAGACCAACAGGTACAGCAATTACTCAATTATTAATTCCCTCCTATGCAATCAATGGTAAAAAAAATCACTGCATTCGTATTCACTTGTTGCAGTGTAACAATTGCAACCGCTCAACAAAATCCGAATGAGCAATACCAAACTCCCTTTTTTGCAGACAAGGATAGAGCAGCAAAAGTGAAAGCCATTGCCCCTGTAATTCAATCCATGTACAGCAACTATGCAAAAGCCAATCATTTCCCCAGCTTTTCATTTGGCGTAGTGGTAGACGGTGAATTAATTGTGACTGGCAGTGAAGGATATAGCAACATCACTAATCAAACCAAAGCCAATACAAGAACCATGTATCGAATTGCTTCAATGAGCAAAAGCGTTACCGCCATGGCCATCATTAAATTAAGAGACGAAGGAAAATTAAAATTAGACGATCCTGTTTCCAACTATATTCCTGAATTAAAAAACCAAGCGCTAACCAAAGATGCAGCCCCAATAACCATTAGAGAATTGCTCACGCATTCCAGTGGATTACCCGAAGACAACCCATGGGGAGACAGACAATTGGCTGATACAGAGGAAGAATTAATTGAGCTGTTTAAGAAGCAAATGAGTTTCTCCAATGTAAATGGCACTGAATACGAATACAGCAATGTTGGTTTTGCCACATTGGGTTTAATCATTAAAAAAGTAACGGGCCTATCCTATAGCGAATACATCAACCAACATTTTTTTAAAAGACTGGGTATGCAAGCAGCCTGGGACTATCGCAAAGTTCCATCCGATCAATTGGCCAAAGGCTATCGTTATGTAAATGATTCATTTAAAGAGGAAGCGCTATTGCCCGACGGTATTTATGGGGCAATGGGGGGATTAATTACCTCCGTTGAATCGTTCAGTAAGTACATGGCATTGCACCAACAGGCATGGCCCGCAAGAAATGATCCAGAGAATATTATTATCAATAGAAGTAGTATCCGCGAAATGCACCAGCCTTGGCGCTATGCTTCTATGAATCCTTATTTTAATTATGGAAATGGAATTGCCTGCCCTGCAGTTTCCGCCTATGGATATGGACTCAATATTTTTAGAGACTGTAACAACAAAGTATATGTAGGACATAGTGGCGGATTACCTGGCTTCGGCAGTAACTGGCGCATCATGCCTGAATATGGCATCGGCGTAGTGTTGCTGGCAAATGTAACCTATGCGCCTACTACATCTATTAATTTAAAAGTATTGGATAGTGTAATAAAGTTAGCAGGTTTAAAGCCCATGCAATTACCTGTTTCAACAATTTTAAATCAACGAAAAAATGAATTGGTAAAATTGTTGCCAAATTTTTCCAACGCAAAACAATCGGGCATATTTGCTGAAAACTTTTTTGATGACTACTATACCGATTCTTTGGTAAAGCAAGCCACAACTGCTTTTCAAACCATTGGAAAGGTTATGACGATTGAAGAACTAATTCCAGAGAATCAACTACGTGGTTCATTCATCATCCATGGAGAAAAAGGGAAACTGAAAATCTTCTTCACCCTTACACCAGAGAATCCTGCATTGATTCAGGAGTATCGGTTGAGTGTGGTGAAGTGATTTATCGAATAATCTCCAACGCCTTCCCCTCCCACTTCGGAAACAATATGCCGTTGTTATTAATGCTCAAATGCTTGTTGGCTACTCCACTAAATACCGATCTAAAATCAGTGGTAACAGGTAGGTCGCGTTGGTCTTCTAATTGGTCTTTGGCGAGTGAACCTATTTGTTGATAGACTTTTCCGCCTTGTACGTCATTGCCTAATATAAAAGAACAACTGGCTCTTCCATGATCAGTACCCCCTGTTCCGTTTTGCGCAACGGTTCTTCCAAACTCGGTCATGGTCATTAAGGTAACATCATCTTGGTAACCGCTCATATCATTCCAAAATGCGGCAATGCTATCACTAAAGTCTCGCACGTTGCGAGCGAATACACCGTTGAGGGTGCCTTGATTAAAATGCGTGTCCCATCCCCCACTCTCTGCAAATGCCACTTCCAATCCTATATTCATTTTGATGAGTACGGCAATTTGTTTTAATGAATTACCGAGTGGACTGTTGGGGTATACTACGCCCGCTACGGGTTGATAATTTTTGATATCATTTACATTCAACATTTTTAATGCTTCAAAACTTTCTTTGCCTGCTCTATTCAATAAACGATTACTGGTTTGTTCATACAATTCTTCAAAAGAGCCCGCTGTTAAATTAGCGGCCATTGGGTTTCCCTTAGTTTGAAGGGCAAAGTCTGCTAGGTTACTAATGGCCAATGCTTCTTGGCTTCCATATAAACTTCTAGGCAATGCACCAGTAATGCTTACTGCCCTAAATGGACTGGCATCATGTCCCATTAAACCTACTGCTCTATTTAACCAACCACTAGAGGTACTCTTGCTAAATGGTGTGCCCGATTCCATATAGTCTTGTGCATCAAAATGACTACGGGTTGTATTCGGACTTCCCACTCCATGCGCGATGGCTAATCTTTTGTCTGCAAAAAATGGATGCAAAGATGCAAAGCTGGGATGCATTCCAAACTGCCCATCCAAATCAAATAATTTACCCGCACCATTGGTGGGATCCATAAATAAAGTGGGTCTAGCTTTCTTCAATTCCGTATCTGTGAATGGCGTAACCGCCATCAATCCATCCATAGCGCCTCTTTGGAAGATGCATACCAATACTTTATTTTTTTTGTAGGGAGCAGGGGGCATTCCTGCAGCAGCCGCACGAGTGATAAACGCAGGTATCCCTCCAGCAATGCCGGTTGCAAATAGTGCCATTGCACCTGATCGCATAAATGCTCTTCTACTACTCATATTATTTTCTTTGAAATTCGGGTGAGCCAATAATGATTCCTACAACTTGCGACAACATATTCTTCGTTCCCTTATCTAATATCATTTGTTCAGCAGTTTTATCTACTGTTGCTGCCTTACTAATTTTTTCTTCTACAGCATCGTCATTCACCAAGGGAATCAATCGTTTAATATTAGCAGCATGATCTCTCTGCGGTAATAAAATATTGCTGTACACTGTCAACGCATCAATAGCGCTTTCGGGTTCATGGTAATTATTTAAAGCAGCTAAATCCATTCTTACTCCAGGAATTTTTTGTGAAGCAAATGCCAAACCAAAATTCATTCGATTTAACAGTGCGCCTGTATTAATCCAATTCGAAGCTCTATCAGGAAAACCTGTTGGTGCTTGGTAATAATAAAAACGTTGCCCCATTTTGGTACACCAATTAAACAATTGAAAAGGTTGTATCACTTGTGCATTGGTTGCCCTTACAGCGCTGATCACCATTTCAAAAGGCGACTTTACTTTTTCATGCGAAACCGATTTTTTCCAAAATGCGGGATCATACACCATGGTGCGCAAAACCGCTTTGATATCTCCATCAGTTGATTGGAATGTTTTCACCATGTTTTTGATTAAACTCGCAGAAGGTGTATCACTCACAAATCTGGTGGCCAACTTGGTGCAAATAAATTTTGCTGTAGATGGATGCTCGGCCAACATGGTTAACACATCAATCCCTTCTTGGTAACCCCCGTTGGCAGGAAAATTTTTATTCAAAATTGTTTTGGGTTCATTATCGTGTTGATCTGCTCTGAATAAGAAATCACCTTTCATTACAAACCCTCTTCTTTCTAACTGAGCAGGATTTAATCTTTCTAATAGATTTCTTGCTGGTGCATCTTTTGCCAATGGCATTACGGTCCATCCTGTTAATGCTTTGGCAACTGTAGTAACATCTGCTTGCGTATATCCACCGTCAACACCTAGTGTATGCAATTCCATTACCTCCCGTGCATAGTTTTCATTCAAGCCTCTAGCATTTCTAGGCGCTGCCATATTTGCCCTTGGCTGATTTTTTATGCTAACACTACTTGCATTATCTAAATATTCTAACATAGCCGGATGCTGTGCAGTAGCCAATAACAAGTCTTTGAATTTTCCCATCACATTAGGGCGAATGGCATCTCGCTCATAAGTGTACACGTATTGCTGGCATTGATTCTTGGTTACTGAAACATTAAAATGATTGAACCAAAAATCGGTGAGTACTTCTTGCAATTGATTATTACTGTAAGCTGCACTCAATACTTTTTGATTAACCAATTCACGATGCAATTCGAGTATCGGCTTATACCCCTCTTGCTCCATAATTACCCGAACCTGCTCTCTGTATTCTTTGGGATCACCTTTAATAGAATCTCTATTGATGATACCTTTTCTAGTTGCTAAACGAATAACCTGACCAGCGTTTAAATAGGTGTTTACAATGGTATCGTTAGATAGCGATAATGATTTAAAATTAGACAGTCTTTTTTCTAGTGCGATATTGGGTAGATTGGCGGCGAACTGTTGTTCCAACCAGTTTTCCAAACCCATATTAACCACAGCATCTACTTGGCCTGGCTTGGCACCAAAACTAAATCGATCCAATAATCTGGCTGCTGCTTGTTGCGGAGTATAGCCAAACTTTTTATAGGGAATGGGATCATCCACCAATGAGCTGAATCCGAAAGTGGCTATGATTACTAAGCAAAATAAAATGCCTTTTGCAAATTTCATGTACTGAATTTGCAGTAAGATAGCTAAACGAACCAAAGGTTTAACGAGTGAAAAGTTATTTTTTGGTTGCTACTTTATAAAGGATACCAGCCATCAATGCAAAAAACAAAGTACCCAATAAGAAATAGCCATTTTCGGATAGCAAATGAACCAGGCCTTCTTCTTGACTTACCGCTGCTAGGAATTTCTCGCCAGATTCAGAACCTGACACAAATGCAATGATTACCCCTGCTACAGCTCCGCCAGCTACTAATCCTGTTGCAAACAAATTCCCTTTGCCTAATTCCTCTTCTTCGGCACTCAACTGTGTGTTCGCTTTTTTCTGTTTGCTTTCTACAATGCCTCTAATAGCACCTCCTAAAAAGATAGGCAAAGTGGTGGCCAACGGCAGGTATGCTCCCACCGCAAAACTCAATGACTTAATACCACAAAGCTCCATGGTGATAGCCAAGAAAACACCCGCAAACACATATTGCCAATCGAGGTTTTGTGAAAGTATTCCTTTAATTAATGTAGCCATTAATGTGGCTTGTGGGGCAGGATATTTTTCTGTACCAATTGCATGATTAATTCCTTGGCTCAACATTTCTGAACTAGGTTTATCTAGGAATTTCACGGTTAAGCCTATCACCAAAGAAGAAACAATGGCGCCCACAAATAAAGCAATTTGTTGATTGCGTGGTGTTGCACCTACAATATATCCGCTTTTTAAATCTTGTGATGTAGCACCTGCATTGGCTGCGGCTATACAGATCATTCCGCCTACTACCAACACCAATGGCTCATAACTTTGACCTGTCCATCCCATGCTTAAAAAAATCAAACTAGTTCCCATTACAGTGGCAATGGTCATACCACTGATGGGGTTGTTAGATGAGCCAATTAAGCCTACAATTCTGGAAGAAACGGTTACAAATAATGCCCCAAATATGATGACTAAAACTCCAATTAATAATTTTTGTAACACACTGTCACCGGGCACTTGTGGCAATAGGGTAATTAATAAAATCAAGCCCAATGTACCCAAGCCTACTACTTTTAAACTCAAGTCTTTTTCGGTTCTTAACACAGTGCCTGCATTTTCTCCGCTCTCTGCTTTTAAAGAAGCCACAGAACCTTTTACCGATTTAACAATCGTAGGGATAGTTTTAATTAATGTAATGATACCGCCTGCTGCTACCGTTCCTGCTCCAATTTGTCTGATATAAGCATAATACACTGCAGAAGAAAAATCTTTAAAACTATGTGCTACGGGATCCCAACCGCCTTTTCCTCCAGCCACTGCTACATCGGCCAAGTACCCTAGTTTCACTAATTGTGCTGCAATCATATCGGGTGGTACCAAGGAAGAAAATAATGGAATAAAGACCAACCAACTTAACACTCCTCCTGCTACCAAGACGCCGCCAATTTTAGGACCAATGATATATCCTACCCCTAAATATTCTGGAGTGATTTCTCCGCTCACTTTTGCGGATGGAAAAAACTTATTGATTTGTTGGGTGGCATAATAAGGTGTTTCTGCAATGACGTGTAATACTTTTTGCAAGAGTGCATACACAAACGCAACTCCTAATCCCCAAAATGCAGTCTTGGCAAAATCTCCTCCTTTCTCTCCTGCTTTTAATACGTCTCCGCATGCAGTGCCTTCTGGATAAGGTAGGTTATCGTGTTCATTTACAATCAAGGCTTTTCTTAATGGCACCATTAATAAAGTACCGAGTAATCCACCTACAATCGCTAAAATTAAAATGGTTAAATAATTAAAATATTCTGCGCTGTCAGGAGAAGATAAAAATAAAAATCCTGGCAAGGTAAATGCTACTCCCGCTGCAATGCTTTCGCCTGCAGATCCCGTGGTTTGTATAATATTATTTTCAAGTATAGTGGTCTTTAAAAACTTACGTCCCAAGGTAATGGCAATCACCGCAATGGGTATAGATGCAGAAACCGTTAAGCCTGCTTTTAATGCTAGGTATACAGTGGCTGCTCCAAAAATTACTCCAAATAAACTACCTACTAATATAGACTTGACGGTTAGTTCAGCCATTTTAGATTCGGGGGCCACAAAGGGTTTGAATTGCTTAGTTGGTTGAGACATAAAAAGTTATTTAAAAAATTAGTCCATCATTTTCTTCAGCTTGCTCGCTAATATAAATAAGATGATTGATGCTGTTCCTGCCATTACCACAAACATCATGAAATACTCATTCAAATTAGTGATAGCAAATCCCATTACATAAGTTGTTTTTCCGTCAGGATACAAGGCACTTAACACCCCTGCTAATTTATTTGCAAATGCATTGGCAGTAAACCATACCGCCATCAACAAGGAGGCAAATTTTACTGGTGCTAATTTATTTACCAATGAAAGACCAATGGGCGATAAACACAATTCTCCACTGGTATGCATAAAGTACATACCTGTTAACCAGATCATACTTACTTTAACACCGGGTTGCACATCTTTTACGCCAAAAGCTATCCATAAATAACCCAATGCCAATAAGAATAAACCCATGGCCATTTTGGTAGGGGATGATGGTTCGCGCTTGCCCATTTTTAACCACAAAAAAGCAAAGATGGGTGCGAGTATTACAACAAATGTGGAGTTTAATGATTGAAAGAAACTGGCTGGCACCACATAGAATCCAAGGTCTCTATTGGTTTGCTCTTCTGCAAAAAAAGTGAGTGATGCGCCTGCTTGTTCAAATGCACTCCAAAAGAAAATCACAAAGAAAGAAACAGTAAAAATAACCGCTACTTTTTTCTTCTCTAAACTACTTAAACTTTTATCGGAGAACACAATGAATGCAATCAATAAAATACTCGCTATCAACAAATAAAATAAATAGCTAAAAATTTTAACGTCGGCATAAATTAACCCAATCGTCAAAATAGAAAACGCCAATAATGATCCCACCATAAAGAGTGGTTTCAAGAATTTTTTGGGTGCGTTGTCTGGTGTAAGTCCCAATGTTTTTCCTTCTGGGTCTAACACATATTTGTTGTGTAATAATTTTAGGGTGGCTACTCCCAAGAGCATTCCAATCCCCCCGGCCAAAAATGCCCATTTAAAATCGGCTGGGTTGCCTGTGTCGCCTACTAAGCCACATACAAATGGGCCCAAAGCCCCTCCCACATTAATTCCCATATAAAAAATGGTATAGGCCGAATCGGTTCTGGTATCTCCTTTTCTATATAGCTGACCTACCAATGAAGAAATATTGGGCTTGAAAAATCCATTCCCTGCAATCATGAAACCCAAACCAGAAAAGAACAACCAAGAAGAGGCATCTGGGTTAGACTCATATAACATGCCACAAAAAAACAAAATGAATTCTCCTATTGCCATCAAGATTCCACCTGCTAAAATGGAACGTTTATTACCCCAATACCTATCCGCTACATATCCACCCACCAATGGTGTTAAATAAATCAAGCCCGTATAACTTCCATATAAATTGGATGCAAATACTTTGTCGAACATTAATGCCTTGGTCATAAACAAGACCAAGATGGCTCTCATGCCATAATAGTTAAAGCGCTCCCACATTTCGGTTGCAAACAATACATACAGTCCTTTTGGATGCGCAATTGATTTCGTTCTTTCCGTCATAGCAATCATTTTCGTTAATGGCTCAAAATAGTGATAAAAGTGAAATTGATGGGTTATTTTCGCAACCAATTTAGCTTTCATGAATATTCTACTATTAGGCAGCGGCGGCCGTGAACACGCATTAGCTTGGAAAATGACCCAAAGTCATCATTGTGATCAACTCTATATTGCTCCTGGAAATGCTGGTACAGCTGCTTTTGGAACCAATTTGGCTATTTCATTGACCGATTTTGATGCTATTAAAGATGCTTGTATGAATTACCAGATTAATATGCTGGTAGTAGGTCCCGAGGAACCTTTAGTAAAAGGAATTTATGATTTCTTTCAAGCTGACCCTTCTTTAAACCATATCATTGTAGTGGGTCCTTCTAAAGCGGCGGCCCAATTAGAGGGCAGCAAAGCATTTAGTAAGAAATTTATGCAAAGACATGGCATTCCTACGGCTGCATATGCAGAATTCACCGCTGATTCTATTGAGGAAGGAAGAATATATATTCAAGAACATGCATTGCCCATTGTATTAAAAGCCGATGGATTAGCTGCTGGCAAAGGAGTCGTGATTGCAGCAACCACTGAAGAAGCTTTGGCTTGTTTTGACGAAATGATCCTAGGCAAGCAATTTGGTGCTGCCAGTGAAAAAGTAGTGATTGAATCCTTTTTACAAGGTATTGAAGTAAGCGTTTTTGCCCTAACCAATGGAGAAGCCTACCATATTATTGGCCATGCTAAAGATTATAAGCGCATTGGCGAAGGTGATACCGGATTGAACACCGGTGGAATGGGTTGTGTTAGTCCGGTTCCCTTTATGGATGCGGCTTTCATGCAAAAAACGGAAGAAAAAATTATTCGCCCAACAGTAGAAGGACTGGCTAAAGAAGGGTTAGAATACCATGGATTCATCTTTTTTGGTTTGATGAATATGGGCGGAGAGCCTTATGTGATTGAATACAACTGCCGCTTGGGCGATCCAGAGACAGAAGTGGTATTACCCCGCTTACAAACAGACTTAGTGGCCTTATTTGCAGCAATGGACAATGGAACCCTAGAAGATGCCAATATTAGTTTTGACGAACGCAGCGCAGCTACCATTATGGCTGTGAGTGGTGGATATCCGGGTGATTATGCGAAGGGCAAACCCATTGAATTACCTGCTGCTAGTGAGGTTCCGAAAGACACCCTGGTATTTCATGCTGGTACTATTTCTTCGGGTGAGCAGGTTTTAACAAATGGTGGCAGGGTTTTGGCAGTAACTTCATATGGGGCAAATATTGCAGAAGCCGTTGAACGTTCTAAAACGACCCTGCAGCAAATTTCCTTCGAGGGCATGTATTTTAGAAAGGATATTGGGTTTGAATTCCCTTGTTAATTCCACTAATTTCAAGCACCTTTGTAACTATTGCTTTAACATACACAAGAACTTAACCATACAATGGGATTATTTAATTTTTTCACTCAGGAAATAGCCATGGATCTGGGTACTGCCAATACCTTGATTATTCACAATGACGATGTAGTTGTAAACGAACCTTCCATTGTTGCATTAAATCGCAACAATATGAAAGAGGTTTTGGCAGTAGGTAAGAAGGCTTTGATGATGCACGAAAAAACACATGAAAGCATCAGAACCATCAGACCTTTAAAAGATGGAGTAATTGCAGACTTTAACGCCGCCGAATTAATGATTCGTGAGTTAATGAAAATGATTTATCCCAAGAAGCCTTTGTTTCCTCCAAGTTGGAGAATGGTTATATGTATTCCCTCTTCAATTACTGAAGTAGAAAAACGTGCTGTAAGAGATAGTGCTGAACAAGCAGGTGCAAAAGAAGTATACATGATTCATGAACCTATGGCGGCAGCTTTAGGTATTGGGATTGATGTAGAAGAGCCTGTTGGAAATATGATTATTGATATTGGTGGTGGTACTACAGGTATTACAGTGATTGCTTTAGCAGGAATTGTTTGCGACCAAAGTATTCGTATTGCAGGTGATGAATTTACTGCAGATATTATGGAAGCATTAAGAAGATACCATAGCTTATTAATTGGAGAACGTACTGCTGAACAAATTAAAATTAATGTAGGTGCTGCAATGAAAGACTTGGATAATCCTCCAGAAGACATGCCAGTAAATGGTCGTGATTTGGTTACGGGTATACCAAAACAAATCATGGTGAGCTATCAAGAAATTGCAGAAGCTTTAGATAAAAGCATTTTCAAAATAGAAGAAGCTATTTTAAAAGCATTAGAAACTACTCCCCCAGAATTGGCGGCAGATATTTACCGTAGGGGATTATACCTAACTGGTGGTGGTGCCCTCTTACGTGGTTTAGACAAGCGCTTAAGTGCAAAAATTAAATTGCCTGTTCATGTTGCAGACGACCCATTGAAAAGTGTGGTACGCGGCACTGGGCTTGCGTTAAAGAACTATCAGCGTTTTCCATTTATCATGAGATAGAACAGCTAATCGGCTTTGAAAAATATTTTTCTGTTCATACGGCAATACTTTAATTTCCTCAGCTTTTTGCTGTTGCAAATTCTATGTATTGTGATGCTGACCAAAGTAAGCAAAACACATGAAACGTTTTTTGGAAGTACTGTATTTGAAGTAACTGGATATTTTAATAGTCGTTACGCCAACTTACAACAGTACTTTAATTTAAAAGAAGCCAATCAAAAATTAGCCGAAGAAAATACCCGTTTAAGAAATGCATTGGGTAGTAATTTTATTTCACCTGACACCAGCTTAATTAATTTTACTGATTCAAGTTTTGTAGATACCCTGGGAAGAAAAAGAAAATTCATTTATCTCCCTGCTAAGGTGATTGGCAATTCTTACACTTTACAAAATAATTACTTAATGCTCGAAAGAGGCGCTGAACAAGGCATCAAAAAAGGCATGGCTGTAATTGGACCAAGTGGAATTGTGGGTGTAGTGGTAGATATGTCTGCCAATATTAGTAAAGTGATGAGTTTGTTACACAGAAACAGCAAAGTTTCTGCCATGCTTAAAAAAGACAATACTACTGGTAGTATAGAATGGGATGGCGCAGATCCTTCTTTGCTTGTTTTAAGAAATATCTCTAAAAGCGCGAAAGTAGTAAAAGGTGATACAGTACTCACTAGTGCTTACTCGGCCAACTTTCCATCGCATTTAATGATTGGTAGAGTAGCTTCCATTACTGCAGATCCTGCTACGAATTACTATACTTTGAAAATTAAAACTGCTACCAACTTTTTTACCATACAATCGGTTGATGTAATTTATAACACCCGTTACAACGAACAAATTGAATTGGAAAACCGAAATCAACAGCAATGAGCAGTTTATTAACCAATATATTCCGGTTTGCCTTTTTTATTCTTCTACAAGAATTTGTATTGAATAAAATACCCGCTTTGCACCAGTTTATTGTTCCTTATATTTATTTTTTATACATTCTTTGGTTGCCTTTTAAAATGGGACCTTGGTCTGTATTATTATTGTCTTTCCTATTTGGATTAACCATGGACTTTTTTACAGGAACCATGGGTCTTCATGCTGCAGCTTGCACACTAATTGGCTATATCAGGCCGTTCTTATTAAGTTTATTAATTCCACAAGAAACCACCGAACAAAGCTATGTAGAGCCCAGCATTAAGAGCATGGGATGGGCGCCTTTCAGTTTATACATTGGCTTACTTACTTTTATTCACCACTTTTATTTAGTATTATTAGAGTGGCTTCAATTTGGAAGTTTTACCTATTTCTTAGGCAAAGTGAGTGGCACAACTGGTATTAGTTTACTACTCATCTTTTTGGCTGAAATGTTGTTCAACAGAAAAGCAAAATATAGAACGAATAGTTAGTGCAGTAGTTCTAGTTTATGCTTAATTTCACGTGGTCAAATCAATTGACTTCTCCTAATATATGTCCGTATTTAATCAAAGCCGTGGTAGGATTATCCAAATCATCATTGGTGTTGTATTTATTGTAATAACAGCACAACTGATTAATCTTCAAATTTTTTCTTCCCAATATAAACTGGCAGCAGAAAACAACGCCATTTACCGAAAAATTATTTATCCTGATAGGGGCATTATTTTTGACCGTAAAAAAAGAGCCTTACTCGAAAACACCATCAGTTTCGATTTAATTGTTACTCCTTCCGAATCAAAAGGCACAGATACCGCCTCACTTTGCGCCATTTTAGGGATTGATACAGCTGAGTATAAAAAAAGAATGCTTGACCTGATTTTTAAAAACACCCGTGTTCGTCCAAGCGTTTTTGAGCCCTTGTTAAGTGCTGAGTTATATGCGAAGCTTACCGAGAATATGTATAAGTTTCCCGGTTTTGTTTTAAGCGAACGTTCTGTTAGAACTTATCCATTTAATACAGCCGCACAACTACTTGGATATATTGCAGAAGTTGACACCAGTTACTTAAGAAAAAACAAACACTTAGGATATGAAATGGGCGACTATGCGGGTATGAGTGGTTTAGAAAAAACCTACGAATCTATTTTAATGGGGCAAAGAGGCATCAAACGTTTTATCAGAGACAATAAGAGCAGAATTCAAGGACCTTACGAAAACGGCATATTCGATACCATCCCAGTTGCTGGTAGAAATTTATTTACCAGTATTGATGTTGAAGTACAACAATTGGCGGAGCAATTGTTACAAAATAAAATTGGTAGCGCAGTTGCCATCAACCCAAGAACTGGAGGTATCATTACCATGGTATCTAGCCCAACCTATAACCCCAATGTTTTAACGGGTAATGCTCGCAGAAAAAATTGGGGCAGAATGGTAATGGATACTGCAAAGCCAATGTATAATAGAGCCATCAAAGGACAATACCCACCCGGATCTACATTTAAACCCTTAGGAGCATTGGTGGCGCTAGATCAAGGCTTAATTACTTCCGATTATGGAATTGGTTGTAGTGGTGGATATGGGGCATGTGGTGGTGTTTATGTAAGATGCGAACACAGTAATGCAGGTCATGCTGCTAATTTAAGATTAGCATTAGCCAATTCTTGTAACTCTTATTTCTCCGACGTTTTTAGAAAAGCATTAGACAATAAAAAATGGGGCAATACCAATCAAGGTTATTTGAAATGGAAAGAATATATGAATGCTTTTGGCTTGGGCAGAAGATTAGAAGTAGACTTACCTAGTGAAGACAAAGCCAATATTCCAGACACCAGCATTTACAATAAATTTTTTGGAGGCGCAAGAAGATGGAACAGCTGTAGCGTTCTTACTCTTGGGATTGGTCAAGATAAAATGACAGCAACTCCATTACAAATGGCCAACTTAATGTGCATCATCGCCAATAGAGGGTATTATTTTCCACCACACTTTGTAGACAGTATAGAAAACGAACAAATAGAAGATACCGTGTTGATGAATAAGTATCGAAAAAAACATGTGGTTACCAATATTTCAGATAACGATTATCAAGCGGTAAACGATGGAATGCACGATGTTACAGTTTACGGAACAGCATCTCACTTAAAAATTCCAGGCGTTGAATATTGCGCAAAAACAGGAACGGCACAAAATCCACATGGAAAAAACCACTCTTTATTTGTGGCTTTTGCACCAAAAGACAATCCAAAAATTGCTGTTGCTGTAGTGGTAGAAAATGGAGGATATGGTTCAGTTGCTGCAGGCCCTATTGCTAGTTTAATTATGGAAAAATATTTGAACGATACACTTAGTGCAGCAGGAAAAGCTACTGCTGAAAGGGTGACCAATATGAATTTAATTCCTCAAGCTATTAAAAATTGGTATACCAGAAAAGATGAAGAAAGAGCTGCTAGATTAGCCAAATTAGCACTAGAAGAAGCAGCAGAAAAAGAGGAGGCAGAAAATGTAAAAGAAAATAATAAAAATAATACTGAAGCTACACTTGAACAAGGAAGCAAACCTGTAGGCAATAAAAAAGACAGTACCGACAAATACAAAATCAAAGCAGCCTTATTATTAAGCGAAGACAAAAAGAAAAGAATAGGAGGGCGTGCACAATGATGAAAAATAAAAATATTTCACAAGGGGTAGACTACCCCATGATTTGGCTCTATTCTATTTTAGTTGCAATAGGCGTCTTATGTATTTTCATGGTAGAATTTAGCGAAGGCAGCAATTGGTTTACATCATTTATAGGTGGTAAAACAAATTATAGCAAACAATTATTCTTTGCAGGGTTCTGTGCCTTAGTGGCCACATTTATTTTACTAACAGATAGCAAACTCTTTACTGCATTTGCCAATTTAATGTATGCATTTGGCTTATTATTAATGGTTGCTACTTTTTTTATTGGGAAAAACATCAATGGTTCAAAAAGTTGGATTCCAATGGGTGGTGGCTTTAATTTGCAACCAGCAGAACTCTGTAAAATATTTACGGCATTGGCATTGGCCAAGTTTTTATCAAGACAAGAAACAGATTTTAGCAAATTGAAATTTCAACTGATCGCAGGGGCTATTGCAATTGCTCCGGCTATACTATCTATTTTACAACACGAATTAGGTTTGGCATTGGTGTATAGCTCTTTTTTAATTGCCATGTATAGAGAAGGTTTACCTGCACAAATTTTAATTTTTGGATCATCATTTGGCGTATTGGTCATTGCGTCTTTAATTATTGAACCTAATACCCTACTGATTATTCTCAGTGCAATTGCTGTATTACTTATTTACTTTGCTCGTAGACAGGCAAGAAGGAACAAAGGATTAATTACTACGATTGTTATTATTTGGATGATCAGTGCAGGAACGCAACGCTTTGTTATACCATATATATTCAATAATGTATTTGAGTGTTACCAAAGCACCCGTATCTATAGTATGGTGGGTAAGGATTACAATTGTTCCGACAATGTTAAATCCTTAAAAAAACAAAAAGCAGGCAATGAAAAAGCCCCTAAGAAACCAGATGATTATAATGTGCGCCAAAGTAAGATTGCCATCGGTTCTGGCGGATTTGCAGGAAAGGGTTTTTTAAAAGGTACACAAACACGTGGGAAATACGTTCCCGCACAACACACCGATTTCATTTTTACTTCATTGGGTGAAGCCTTTGGTTTTATTGGCTGTGTAATTTTTCTAATAATTTATTTAGCACTTTTATATCGTATTATTCGAATAGCAGAAAGACAAAGAAGTACATTCAGTAGAGTGTATGCTTATAGTGTAGTGAGTATTCTTTTCTTCCATTTTGCGGTAAACGTAAGTATGACAATTGGCTTTTTCCCTATAGTTGGTATCCCATTACCAATGGTTAGTTATGGTGGATCTTCTTTACTAACATTTACCATTTTGATTTTTATTTTACTTAGACTAGATGCAGACCGCCAAATGGTTTTGCGTTAATTGATTATTATGACCATTATTCCATTATCTGAAGGAAGTTTTACTATTGATAAAACCAAGGTATTTGTTCCATTTAATACAGCAACCGAAGAATTGAATAGCAGACCTATTGGTAGTTTGTTGGTTGAAATTCAACCCTTTTTAGTGGTAACACAAAAAGACCTTATTTTGATTGATACAGGATTAGGCTACAATATGTCTAATGGGGTACCTCAGATTTATTATAATCTAGAAAAAGCGGGGTATAATCCATCTCAAATAACAAAAGTATTAATGAGCCATTTGCATAAAGATCATGCAGGTGGAATTACTACTCGAAATTATTCTACAGGAGAACAATTTATTGCATTCCCTTATGCTACTTATTATGTGCAAAGAAGGGAATATGAATATGCTATGGGAATTGGCTCTGCATCCTATGTTCAGGCCGATATTCAAATACTAGAAGAGTTCAGCAAAGTAGTTTGGCTAGAAGATGATCAAGGATTTATTGACAACTATATTGAATACCAGTTAACAGGAGCTCATAGTAAATTTCATCAGGTCTTTTTTATTCAAGAAGAAAATGAGCTTATATTTTTTGGCGGAGACGATGCTCCTCAGTTGCAGCAAATGAAAAGCAGATTCGTGGCTAAATATGATTTTGATGGAAAGAAGTGTATGGAGCTAAGAAGAGTTTGGTGGGAAGCAGGACAAGAAAAAGGCTGGAAATACCTGTTTTACCATGATATCTCCAGCCCAGTATTTCATCATTCAAGTCTAACTTAGTTTTTCTTGATGGTAGAATCTGTTCGATTTCTTTGCATCATTCTTTTTCTTAGCTCGGGCTTGTCCATTTTTTTATCGCCAGGACCCTGAGGCCTCATACCACGCTTCATCATTTCTTGGCGCATCATATCGTTGAAATTGCGGTCTAATTTAAAAACCGTATTCACTCTATCTTCTGCGCTCAAGATTTTTTTGAAATCGTTGTTGTATTTTTTACGAATCGATAATGCCTGTTCTTCAAAAGCCAATTCGGCAGATTTATTTTCCTGTCTTGCCTTTTTTAATTCCGCCATATATGCATTATGCACTGGCCAAAACTTTTGCGCTTCCTCGGCACTTAAATTTAATTGCTTGGTGATATAAGCAACTTTAATAGCTTCAATATTAGGCCTTTCCCCAGGAGGCGGTGGAGGGGGCATTCCACCTTGCATTCTACCCATCTTAGGTGGTGGTGGTTCTTGTGCTTGTGCAATAGCTGTTACGCCCATTAAAATGATTAATAGTAAACGTTTCATGTTGTTGTTTTTTTAAATGTTAATTCAATTATTCGCTCAGATAAAGCTGCAGTTCTTCATCTGAAATCTCAGCCACCGTTGTTTCAGAAATTGCATCCACGGTATATTGATGCAAACTATTTTCAGGCCCCGCTAAAGCGTTGGCAGTTTTTAAATACTCATCAATAGCATCATTAGACAAAGCTTTTACAGATTCATTAATATCTATTTTAGCAATTTGTTCCATATTAATGACTATTTCAGGATTAGAAGAAATTTTTGGTTGATTTACCAAATTAAACCCTCCTATTACTAATACACCAATAATTACGGCCGCAGCAGCAAGGGTAAACCATTTACGGCTTTGTTTCATCTGAACAACTGGTGTCTCCTCAATTTGGGTAATTGAATGGTCAGGGGCTATTTGAACTTGAAAATGATCAAAATAACCAGTAGGGACTGATTGAACTGGTGTTTTTGCGATAGTATTCAGCAAAGGTGCCACTTGTTCTAATTCTTGTATGATTTCCTTGTTTTCCATTTTCTTCCTTTTTAAGACTCCAATACGACCCTTGGGTTTAATGCGTTTTAATAAATTCTTCCACTTTTTTTGCAGCATGATGATAGCTGGCCTTCAAAGCTCCTTCACTGGTATCTAAAATTTTACTTATTTGTTCATAAGTCATCTCATCAAAATACCGTAAGTTAAAAACCAATTTTTGTTTCTCTGGAAGTTGCTGAATAGCCAACTGCAATTTCCACTCTAATTGATTCGCGTTAAAATTACTATCCGCTTTAACGCTGTTTCCATAAACTTCTGCTACATCATCAAATGAACTGGTTTGCTTTCTCTTTTTTTGTTCCAAAAAACTTAAACTTTCATTGGTTGCTATTCTATATAACCAAGTATACAATTGACTGTCTTCTCTAAAATTGTCTAATGCATTCCAAATTTTTATAAAGCTATTTTGCAATACGTCATTGGCATCTTCGTGCTCTACTACCATCCTTCTAATATGCCAATACAATTTTTCTTGGTATTGTTTTACCAGTTGAGTAAACGCTGCATTTTTTTGTGAAGGAATCTTAAACTGCTTCACCAATTGAGAATCTTGATTCAATATATATCGATTGTCTTTTAAGTTAGATAAAATTGGAGATGAAAGGTTTAATCGGGCAAAAAAATTTGTATATTCATAGGTATTTGCTATGTATTTAAATAAACCCATACTCGCTTTTAGGCAAAATGTTGCCGACAAGTATACCATTTATAACAGCCTTTTTGCTGCCCTCCCATTTTCAGGGATAGCCAATGTAGGGGCTTTACTTCCAATATTATTGCAATCATGTATAGATGGATACCAAAATGGTAAGACGCCAAAAGAAATTATCGAAGATTTTTTTAATAGGCAAGCCCAAGTAAGCAATGAAGCAGAACAGGTAGACCGCTTATTCAAATTTGTACAATATATTGAACGTCAAGTGGTGCTTTTTGATGCAATTGAAGATGCTGCTTTTGATACCGTTCACAACTTAAACGGAACGGGTAGTTTGAAAGCTTTATACAATGAAGCTTATTTTAAAGGGAAACTCCCTTTATTGAGAGAGAAGCTGAAACAATTCAAAGTTAGGGTAGTATTAACAGCCCATCCAACCCAATTTTATCCTGGTAGTGTTTTGGGTATTATTCATGATTTAGGTGAAGCTATTGCTAAAAACGATTTTGAAACCATCAACCTCTATATTCAACAATTGGGTATTACTCCATTTTTCAACAAGAAACAACCTACTCCATTGGATGAGGCAGTTAACTTAATGTGGTACCTAGAAAATATTTTGTACCAGTCGATTGGAAATATTTATAATTTTATTAGCAACGAAATATTAGAAGAGGAAAATCATAATCCATTTATTGAATTGGGTTTTTGGCCCGGAGGCGATAGAGATGGGAATCCATTTGTAAATGCATCAACAACCCTAAAAATTGCAGAATCATTAAGAAGTGCCATAGTAGTTTGTTATTACAGGGATATTAGAAAATTAAAAAGAAGACTCACTTTTTCTGGAGTAGATATGCTGGTCACAAAACTGGAGGCACAATTGTATGAAAATGTGTTTAGACCAGAAGAAAGCAGAAGGATTCACCAGAAAGAGTTACTAGGAAAATTACAAGAAATAAAAGATTTGATGGTTGCCAATCATCATTCATTATACATTAATCGAGTAAACAGCTTGATTAATAAGGTAAAAATTTTTGGTACTTGGTTTGCTTCAATTGATATAAGGCAAGACAGTAGAATTCATACAGCTGTTATTAAAAATATTGACGCTACACTCAAAGAAAACAATAAGCCGGGCATCCTACCCAACAACTACGATACATTCAGCCAAGAAGAAAAAATCAATTGTTTATTAAAGATTGATCAAGTGATTGGAGTAGATGATACTTCTACTGAAATATCCAAAGACACGGTTGAAAGTATTTTTGCCATCAATAGCATTCAACAAATCAATGGAGTGCAAGGTTGTCATCGCTATATTATCAGTAATTGTCAGTCTGCATTAAATATGATAGAGGTATTTATCCTTTTTAAATTATGCGGATGGAATACCGACCAGCTTTCGGTAGATATTGTTCCATTGTTCGAAACCATTGACGACTTAAAAGAAGCTGAACAAATCATGCAGTGGCTTTATCAATTACCAATTTATAAAAAACATTTACAAGCTCGTGCCCAATCGCAAACGATTATGTTAGGATTTAGTGATGGCACTAAAGATGGTGGTTATTTACAAGCTAATTGGAGTATTTACACTGCAAAAGAGCAGCTAACCGCTATTTCTAGAGAAAATGGAATTAAAGTAAAGTTTTTTGACGGTCGAGGAGGACCTCCTTCTAGAGGTGGCGGAAAAACCAATAAATTTTATGCTTCCTTGGGTAATAATATTGAAAACGAAGAAATACAATTAACCATTCAAGGACAAACCATCACTTCCAATTTTGGAACACTTAAGTCGGCTCAATATAATTTAGAACAATTATTAAGTGCTGGAATTAGTAACACCGTATTTGCAGAAAATAGGATTGAATTAAGCCCAACACATAGAAACCTATTGGAAGAACTAGGAGGCATTAGCCACCAAGTGTATCAATCATTTAAAAAACATCCGCAGTTTCTACCATACATGCAACAGTTTAGTCCATTGAATTACTACAACAAAAGTAATATTGGAAGTAGGCCAGGCAAAAGAGGAAATTCAGACAAATTAGTATTTGAAGATCTAAGGGCAATACCTTTTGTAGGCAGTTGGAGTCAATTAAAACAAAATGTTCCCGGATATTTTGGAGTTGGCTCTGCATTACAGCAATTAAAAAATTCAGGCAGGTGGGATGAAGTAAAATCATTGTTTACTGAAGTGGCTTTTTTCAGGACTTTGATAGATAATAGTATGATGAGCATGCTCAAATCATTCTTTCCCTTAACGGCATATATTCAAGAAGATCCACTATTCGGTCCTGTTTGGAATTTAATCAAAGCTGAATACGACTTAACCCATTCTTTGGTATTAGAGTTATCTGGCAACAATGTATTAATGGAAGATGATCAGCCAGGAAGAGCATCCATATTGATGAGAGATAAAATTGTCTTGCCACTTTTAACCATCCAGCAATACGCATTGCACCAATTAAAGAATGAACAAATTGCAGAAGATCTCAAGATCAATTATGAGAAATTAATTACCCGATCTATGTTTGGAATTATCAATGCTGCTAGAAATTCAGCTTAATCAACTGTCTTTCCAATGCCATAAGTGTAAGCATGCATAGGTTCTATAGGGAGCCCATTTTTGGGCAAGTTTTAGCATCTTTTCTTGCATCGTTTTCTTATGGGTTGCATCAATTTTGTACAACTTACACATGGCTTGTTGTATACCCAAATCGTCTACCGCAAAAACATCTTCCCGCCCCAAACCAAACATCAACAACATTTCTACCGTCCATTTGCCTACTCCTTTAATTTGAACCAATAATGATATGATTGCTTCATCATTCATAGTAGAAAGCAAGCGATCATTTATATTGTGCTCAATGCAGAATTGAGCAACATTTTTCACATAACTCACTTTCGCATTACTTAACCCAATAGCTCTTAGTGCTTCATTGGGTGTTTCCAATACTGCTTCTACTTTAGGTTCTTTTCCTTTGTATAAAGCTAGAAATCGTTTATATATAACCGCTGCAACTTTAGTACTTAATTGCTGGCTCATAATACTAGCCATTAAACGAATGGGGATATTCTTTTTTCGCTTTAAAACAAATGGGTCTTGCGTTAAAATGGAAGCCAATTTTTTATCGTTCTGCAAATGACTCTTATAATCCATTCGAGAAAGTTAACTAATTTTAATAAACACTTATTGCCACAATTATGAAAAAGCAACTCTTTTGTATTTTATTACTTACTGCATTTGGTGGAATCAGTTATAGCTTTGGACAAGCTGGTCCAGAGAAACAAATCAGAAAAATCTTGAAAGAACAAACTGAAGCTTGGAACAGAAGTGATATTGATGCTTTTATGAAAGGGTACTGGAACAACGACAGCCTATTATTTGTTGGCAAAAACGGTCCTACTTATGGCTTTACCAATACCCTTAATAACTATAAAAAGAACTACCCCAACAAAGATTATATGGGTCAGTTAAATTTTACTTTATTAGAAGTAAAGCCCCTATCTAAACAGCTTTGGATGGTTTTGGGTAAATGGGAATTAACCAGAAATGCAGGAAATGTAAGTGGGCACTACACTTTGTTATTCAAAAAAATAAACGGTGTTTGGGTCATTATCATGGATCATAGTAGTTAGTAGGGTCTGGTTAAAAGAGCTTACCTTGTATTTATTAAAAAATTTCTTATATGATATTAATTATTCTAGGCATCATTTTGTTGGTTGCCGCTGGTTTTATGAATAAAGAAAGAGAAGAGTTTATTAAACTAGCAAAGGGAGTAAGAATTGCAGGTATCGTTATTGCATTGGTTGGGGTATTCAGCTCTTGCATTAAACAAATTGACGCAGGCCAAATCGGTGTCCAAAGTTTATTTGGTAAAATCTCTAACAATATTTTATATAGTGGTTTAAACATTGTTAACCCATTGGTTGAAGTAAGAGAAGTAGATATCAAAACACAGAACTATACCATGAGTGGAGTAAATGATGAAGGGGAACTATCTGGGGATGATGCAATAAGGGTTTTAACTGCTGATGGATTAGAAGTTGTGATAGACTTAACGGTTTTATATAGAGTTACAGCTAGTGAAGCCCCCAGATTAATTAGAGAAACCGGGCTAGATTTTAGAGACAAAATAGTGCGCCCACTCACCAGAACAAAAATTAGAGACAATGCGGTTTATTATACTGCCATTGACTTGTATTCGTTAAAAAGAGATTTATTTCAAAATAGAATTTATAAATCTATTGATGACGATTTTAAAAAAAGAGGGTTGATATTAGAGCAATTATTGGTTCGAAATATCACTTTGCCAAATAACGTAAAAACCTCCATAGAAGAAAAAATCAAAGCGGAGCAAGACGCCCAAAAAATGGAATTTGTTTTGCAAAAGGAAAAACAAGAAGCGGAAAGAAAAAGAGTGGAAGCAAGAGGTATTGCAGATTACCAGCAAATAATCAGCGCTGGTTTAGGAGACAAACAATTGCAATACGAACAGATTCAAGTAATGAAAGCCTTGGTTACTTCGCCTAATTCTAAAGTGATTGTACAAGGAAAAGGGAATACCCCCTGTAATACTTGATACAAAAGAAAAATAAAACTTAGGTAATCAAAATCCTATTGTTCAAAATCGATGGGTTTACTCCATAGCTTGATTTGCCAGCGCAAGAAAAAGATAAAGCTAGTAATAAACCAGATATAAAAAATGATATTACCCATGGTGATGGTATCATGAAAAAAAGCATGGTCATACATGATTCCTGCGGTAGAATTAATAGCCAACCAAAATAAACCCACAGAAAGGGTATTTACAATTCGTAAAAGGTATTCACGTACGCCTGGTTCCACGATACAATTTTTTGTTATTACAAGTAATTGTCTTTTTTGTTGCAGATCTAGTCAAAGCTTTGGTTACTTGCAGCGGCTAATTTAAGAATACGATCAAACTGAGCAGGGGTTAAATCATTATAAAAAAAGTAAATAGGATCTAATTGGGTACCATTTTTATGCACTTCATAATGCAAATGGGGGCCCGTACTTTTTCCTGTGCTTCCTACATAACCTATTACTTCTCCTCTTTTAACCCTAGTGCCTACCCTAGCTTTTATTCGAACCATATGTGCATATAAGGTTTCATATCCAAATCCATGATTTACCACCACCCTATTTCCGTATCCACCTGTATTAAACCCGGCATCCTTTACCACTCCGTCTGCTGCAGCATAAATTGGGGTGCCTATTGGGGCAGTAAAATCTAATCCTGGATGTAATCTTCGGTCTTTATAAACTGGGTCAATCCTATAGCCAAAACCAGAAGAAACCCTATTTAAAGTTCTGTTGCTAATAGGTTGTATGGATGGGATTGCAGCTAATAATTTTTCTTTGTTTTTTACCATATTCTCAATGGCCCCAAATGATTTCACCTGAAAAGCCATCCTTAAACTCAGGTTATTAAGCTGAGCAGCCATGCTGGTCACCAACTCGGTCTCCCCCATACTTTGCACCAATAGCACTTCTTTTTTCTTCTCCATTTCCTTTACCCTGGCACTATCTGGTATGGGGTTCGATTCAAAGATGGATCGATAAACATAATTGTCTCTATTGGCTATTTCGTCCATTTGGAGCTGTAACTGTTTAATTCGCTCATCCATTACCTTGTAATTCTGCTTCAAATCGTCATTTTGTTGGCGAAGCAACTTTTCTTTGGGAGAATCTATATAACGGAAAGTAATGGCAAAAATGAGGATTCCAGTAACTATGGATGCTGCTATATACCCTAATACCTGAAGCAACCTAACCCTAAGCGGGGTAGTCAGCTTCTCAAAGCGCATATTATGTGTATTATAGTAGTATTTTACCTTTTTCATGATCGGTTTTCAGCCCCTTAAATCCGTACCTTTGCCCCTTTAAATAACAACAAATATAGTTTCTACAGCCTTAATGGCATATAAAAAGTAATTCATCATGACGAGTGCCGAAATTCGCCAACAATTCTTAGATTTTTTTGCTTCAAAAAAGCACCAAATCGTTCCTTCTGCGCCAATAGTAGTAAAAAACGATCCAACCCTACTATTCACCAATGCTGGAATGAACCAATTCAAAGATTATTTTCTTGGAAATTCTGTACCAGCCAGCCCAAGAATTGCAGATACCCAAAAATGTTTGCGCGTAAGTGGCAAGCACAACGACTTAGAAGAAGTAGGGGTTGATACTTATCACCATACCATGTTTGAAATGTTGGGTAACTGGAGTTTTGGTGATTATTTTAAAGCAGAAGCGATTGCTTGGAGCTGGGAACTCCTTACAGAAATATACAAGCTTCCCAAAGATCGATTATATGTTTCGGTATTTGAGGGTGATCCTTCTGAAGGCATACCAGCATCTACCCTTGCATTACAGGAATGGAAAAAATTGGTGGCAGAAGACCACATCATATATGGCAATAAAAAAGACAATTTCTGGGAGATGGGAGACACCGGACCATGTGGCCCCTGCTCTGAAATTCATGTAGATTGCCGATCTGACGAGGAGCGAGCAAAAATTCCAGGAAGCCAATTGGTTAATAAAGACCACCCTCAAGTCATTGAAATCTGGAACAATGTATTTATCCAGTACAACAGATTAAAAGATGGCTCACTAGTAGAATTACCAGCCAAACATGTGGATACTGGAATGGGATTTGAAAGATTGGTAAGGGTTATTCAAGGTAAACAAAGTAACTACGATACCGACGTATTTACTGGAACATTTGAAGCAATTGAAAAACTAACTGGCAACAAATACGACCGCTCCGATTCAAAAGAAGCAATTGCATTCAGGGTGATTGCAGATCATATTAGGGCAATTGGTTTTACTATTGCGGATGGTCAATTACCATCTAACACAGGTGCTGGTTATGTAATCAGAAGAATTTTAAGAAGAGCGGTTAGGTACTACTATTCTTACTTGAATTATAAGCAGCCTCTATTATTTCAATTGATGCCTGTGTTGGCAAAACAATTTGAAACGGTATTCCCAGAACTACAGCAGCAATTAGATTTTGTAAATAAAGTAGTAAAAGAAGAAGAAGATGCATTCTTAAAAACCCTAGACAAGGGATTAAAAAGAATGGATGACATGATTAATAACAGCACTGATATCATTGATGGTAAAGCTGCATTTGAACTCTTCGACACATTTGGCTTCCCAATAGATCTTACCAGATTGATTGCTTCTGAAAACAATAGAACCATTGATGAAGCTGGATTTGAAAGTGAAATGCAACAACAAAAAAGCAGAAGTAGAGCAGCTGCAACACTAGATACAGAAGATTGGGTAATTGTTTCAGAAGAAAAAGGAGAAGGATTTGTTGGCTATAATCTATTAAGCACTCAAAGTACCATTACCAAGTACAGAAAAATCAGCGCTAAAGGAAAAACACAGTTTCAATTGGTATTTAATACCACTCCATTTTATGCAGAAAGTGGTGGTCAGGTGGGTGATTCAGGTTGGTTAGATTTTGGTAGTGAAAAAATATCAGTAACAGATACCAAAAAAGAGAACGACTTGATTGTACATTTTGTAAATCAACTTCCTACTAATACAGCAAAACCATTTACTGCTATAGTAGATGCAGAAAGAAGACTGTTCACCTGTTATAACCATACAGCTACCCACCTTCTTCATGCAGCACTAAGAAAAGTATTGGGAACCCATGTTGCACAAAAAGGATCCTTGGTAAATGAAGAGAGTCTTCGATTCGACTTCTCGCATTTTGCTCGTTTAACAGAGGAAGAAATTACAGAAGTAGAGCATATTGTAAACGAAAAAATAAGACAAAATATACCCGTAGTCATCACCGAAATGCCTAAAGAAGAAGCACTTAAACTAGGGGCGATGGCATTATTTGGAGAAAAATACGGGAATACTGTAAGAGTAGTTGTAGTCGATCCAAACTACTCAGTTGAATTATGTGGTGGTACCCATGTTATGCATACTGGTATGATAGGGTTACTTAAAATAACTGCAGAATCCGCAGTTGCTGCTGGAGTAAGAAGAATTGAAGCATTAACAGGCAGCAATGCATTTCATTTTTTGAACAAGCAATACACAGAACTAAAAACTGTTGCTGGTTTATTAAAAACCCAAGATCCAATAAAAGCGGTGGAGAAATTAATGCTGGAAAAACAAGAGACCGAAAAAAGATTAGAGAGCCTAGAAACCAAACAGCTTCAATCCATCCGTGATATATTACTACAAAAAACAAAACCGATTTTGATTGGCGGTGAAGAAGGGCAATTTATTGGCGAAATAGTTGAAGTGAATAGTGCAGATCAATTAAAGAAACTATGCTTCGATTTAAAAATAGGATTAGGCAATCACTACTTTGTTGTGCTTTGCGCCAATATTGCTGGTAAAGCTGCAGTATGTATTATGTTGAGTGATAGTATGGTAAATGAAAAAGGATTGGAAGCTCCAAAATTGATTAAGGAATATGCAACTCCATTAATAAAAGGCGGAGGAGGCGGACAAAAAACTTTGGCCACTGCAGGTGGACAGGATGCATCGAATTTGTCTGAACTAATTCTACAAATAAGCAGGCTTGTATAATGGACTTATCTCAAAAATACCAGGCCATTATTGGTCTTGAAGTACATGCACAACTATCAACCAATAGTAAACTGTTTAGTGGTGACAGTATTGCATTTGGCAATGCTCCTAACACACAGGTAAGTCCTATTGCATTAGCACATCCTGGGAGTTTGCCTAAGCTAAATCAACGCGCCATTGAATATGCTGTCAAAATGGGATTGGCTTGTAATTGTACCATTGCTGAGCAATCTTTTTTTGCAAGAAAAAACTATTTCTACCCAGATCTTCCGAAAGGATATCAAATATCACAACATACCCATCCTATTTGTATTGGAGGCTTTGTAACGATTAAAACGAATGAAGGCGAAAGGGCCGTTCAATTAAATCGAATTCATTTGGAAGAAGACGCAGGAAAAAGCATTCACGACCAAGACCCTGACAACACTTGCATAGATTTAAATAGAGCAGGTACTCCTCTAATTGAAATTGTTACTGAGCCTGATTTATTTTCTGCAGAGGAAGCTTGGAATTATGTAACCGAAATTAGGAAACTGGTTCGTTGGATCAATATATGCGATGGAAATATGGAGGAAGGAAGCTTAAGATGTGATGCAAATATTTCTGTTAGATTAAGAGGTGAAACACAATTGGGCACAAAAGTAGAAGTCAAAAATTTGAACTCTATTCGAAATGTAAAAAAAGCGATTGAATTTGAAATCGACCGGATCATTGAGGAATTAGAAAAAGGAAATAAGATTCAACAACAAACTAGGAGTTTTAACGCAGATAATGATACTACTTTTGCCATCAGAGACAAGGAAGAAGCAAATGATTATCGATACTTTCCTGATCCGGATTTGCCTGCAATACAGCTAACAGCGGCATATATTGATTCAATAAAAAATCAATTACCCGACCTACCCCATCAATTAATACAAAACTACCAAACCAAGTATCAATTGAGTGCTTACGACGCGAGCCAACTCTGCGAAGAAAAATCCATTGCCAATTTTTTTGAGCAAACTATACAATATAGTTCTCATTACAAAATGGCAGCAAATTGGATATTAGGGCCCATCAAACAATTGATGAATGATTCGCAAAAAAATATCCAAGAGCTTGGATTAACTCCAATTGAATTAGCGAATCTTATTGAATTAATTGAGAGCGGGAAAATTAATTTTTCTACTGCTGCTTCCAAATTATTACCTGCGATGTTGAATAATTCAACATCGCCACTTGAATTGGCTGAATCATTAAACCTATTACAAGTAAGCGATAGTAACGAATTGGAACAATGGGTGAATGCTACAATTGAATCTATGCCCGACAAAGTAAAGGAATACCAAAAAGGTAAGAAAGGATTGATTGGATTGTTTGTAGGAGAAGTAAAAAAGAAAAGCAAGGGCAAAGCAGACCCGAAAATTGTTACCCAATTACTTGAACAAAAATTAAATACTTAAAAGATACCTATGAAAAAAATTAGTTTTTTGCTACTAGGCACAACACTATTATTTAGTGCTTGTGACCAGAAAAAAAAGTACGGGGCCTTTACCGTTAAAGGAACAATTAAGAATGCCATTGCGCCTAAAGTTTACTTACAAGAATTACCTTATGGAGGAGAGCAACCCATTATTTTAGATTCAATTAGCTTGAAAGCTGATGGGAAATTTAGCTTAAAGGGTATTGCAAAAGAAGAGGGATTGTATAGATTGGTTTTAGAAAATGGACCTGATGTATTAATCGTAAATGATAACGATGAAATTGAAGTTGATTTAGACGTTACTCGCTACAGAGTATATGAAGTTAAAAACTCACCTGCTTCAATGGCCATGCATACGCTGTTTGAAGATTACAGAAAAAAAGATTCTGCATTGTATGCGGTATTCATGGAAATAGATTCTTTACAAGCACAGCCTAAATCGGATAGCTTGTTACAAGTGATTCAAGCTAGCAGAGATGCTAAAGTAAAAGAAATGAATACCATGGTTCGCAACTTTATCAAAGAAAGTGAAAGCCCTGCAGCAAGGTATTATGCGCTGGGTATGGCTTCAAGAACCATGACGCCAGACGAACTAAAAGCCTTGGTAAATGAATCAGCAGAAAAATACAAAGAACATACTGGTTTAAATAAAATCAAGGAGTTAATCAATGCTTCTGCTAAACAACAACCAGCAGCACCTCCTGCATATGCTTTACTTGGCAAAGATGCACCTGAAATTAGCTTGCCCGATTTAGATGGAAAACCATTTACATTAAGCAGCTTAAAAGGAAAATATGTATTGGTAGATTTTTGGGCTAGCTGGTGTGGCCCTTGTAGAAAAGAAAATCCCAATGTTGTTGCTGCCTACAATCAATTTAAAAACAAAAACTTTACTATTCTTGGTGTTTCATTAGACAACGATCAACAAGCTTGGTTAGATGCCATTAAAATGGATAAATTAAATTGGAAGCACGTAAGTGATCTAAAACAATGGGAAAGCGAAATGCCGAATATTTATCAATTCAATGCCATTCCTTTTAATGTTTTAATTAGTCCAGAGGGAAAAATTATCGCTTCTGATTTGAGAGGTAACCAATTATTTAAAACGCTGGAGGAACTATTAAAATAAGATTTAATAATCAAGTGGCTCAAAAAGATTAAAATTAATTAGCGCTATCATTTCTAAAGTTCAAATTGCCACTTGATTTGCATTAATTGGCTAGCACTCATAAACAAATAGGCCCCGATAAATATCGGGGCCTATTTTATTTACAATCTTAATAGATTAGTTGGTATAACCTGGATTCTGTTGAATCAATGGGTTAGCATTAATTTCAGGGTTAGGTATTGGTAATAAGAAGCGGAAGCTTCCTGCTGGTAATGTTTGTGCATTTGCATTAGGAGCATCAGCTAACAAACGAGAAACAGGTAAGTTTCTTCTTTTTAAATCCCAAAAACGGTGTCCTTCATAAGGCAACTCTTTAAATCGCTCTTCTAAGATGGCAGTGATTGCAGCATCTTTAGTAGCTAAAGTAACATTGGTATAACCAGTAATTCTAGCTGCACGCAAAGCATTCAAATCAGCTGCTGCACCTACTAAGTTTCCGCCTTCAGCATAAGCTTCAGCACGAATTAAGTACATTTCACCAGTTCTGAAAACCTTCGCATCGGCAACGTGCTCACCTGGAGTTCCATAAGTAGTTCCACGATATTTAGCCACCAATTGAGCAGGACGACCAGCAGCAGCTAACAATGGTTCTGTTCTGAAGTAAACCCCAAAACGTACATCATTCGCTTGGTCATAAGCACTCATCAATTTAGTTGAAGGAACCCAAGCAGATTGAGCAATTGCACTTGAGTTAGCAGAAGTACCTTGGAATAAAGAACCAATTCTACCACCTAGTGATGGAGTACGGCTTAATTTGAAAGCAACTTCATTTCTATTAGCATCAGTCCAAATTCCAGCAAACTGATTCATAGGAGACAAAGGAACTGCAGTAATGTATTCAGAACTAAAAGTAATAGCATCTGTATACTCTTTCAAGTACAAAGCTACTCTTGCCTGTAAAGCAGAAACAGCAGGTCTTGTTGCACGATAGATATCAGTTAAAGCAGTTGGCAATAACGGTTTAGCCGCAGCCATATCTGCTTTTAATTTTGCAACAAATGGAGTAAGTGTGATTCTTGCAGTTGAAACAAGAGAAGGTGTTTCCATATAAGCCACAGCTAACTCAGAACCAACTGAAGTATTACTGTAGTATTTGTATAACTCAAAATGACAGAAAGCACGTAAAAACAATGCTTCACCTCTTAATCTTTCTTTTAATGCAACTTCAGTTGCATTTGCAGCTACAGCGTTAGGCAAAGCAACCAATACACGGTTAACTCTGTCTATAATTCTGTAGTACAAGTTAAAAGCGGTATAGTTATCGCGTAAACCTACATCCTGAGAGCTATACTGCCACTCATGAGTGGTAGCCGCATTATAAAATTCACCAGGCTTTACTTCGTCTGCAAAAGTTGCATTTAATAGAATGCCCATTTCTACGTTCATAGCAGCATAGGCACCAATAATCCCTGATTCGTTGTTGGCTACTGTTTTCAAAGCGATGTCTCCACCGATGAAGTCAGTTTCTTTTACATCAATCACTTTTTTACAAGCCCCTAAAGACAATAGTAAAAAAGAAAAGATGACTAATTTATTTTTTTTCATGTTGTTCAATTTGATATTCAATAAAGAATATAATACCTTAATAATATTAGAAGTTAATATCGATACCTACCACAAATGTTCTAGGGTTAGGATATTCGTTCAAACTAATATTGTTGTTATCTTCTGGATCCAATCCTTTCCAAGGACTCCAAATAGCTAAGTTTTGTCCTTGAACATAAAAACGAGCACTCTTAATTAAAGTAGTACCACTTGCAGTTTTAATGGTAGGAATAGCGTAAGAAACAACTAAGTTTCTGAAACGCATAAACTTAGCGTCTTGAACATCAGATGAGTTAAATCCTCTGTCTAAGGTAGAGCGTTGGAATTTTTTAACATCACCAGCTTTCTGCCACTGACCATCAATCAACTCTCTTGAAGCTCTTACTGCTTGGTGATAACCTAAAGTTCCTCTAGTAATCCAGTTACCAGTGTTATTGTAACGAGTTACATCAAACTGGTAAGAGAATAAAGCAGAAACAGTGATTGCCTTGAAACGGAAATCTAAATTGAAACCACCTTGGTGCTTTGGTAAGAAAGTACCATATTTAGCAAATTGCCCAGCTTGTGCTTCAGAAAATACAGTAGCTCCGGTTGGGCTTTCATACATTGGACGACCAGTTGCAGGATCTGCACCTAAGTAGTTGGTTGTATAATGAGAACCATAAGGAAGACCTTTTCTAATAATGAAAGTACCTACTACATACTCATTCACCAATCCTAAGTCTTCAATATTGTTCTTTTGAATAGAATGGTTCACTCCTAAAGTAAAACCGAAATCTTTTTTCTTAACAACATCAACACTACCAGTGAATTCTATACCTGTATTGGTCATTACACCAGCATTAATAGCTAATGAACCAAAACCAGTAGTACCAGATAAAGGTTGGTTTACAAATAAGTCAATGGTTTTGTTCTTGTAGATATCTACAGTGAACCTTGCACGATTTTGCCAAACTGCGAAATCAACACCAATATTGGTTTTTTGAATTCTTTCAATTTTCAAATCCGGATTACCAGGATTACTTGGAGCCAAACCTACTACTGCAGAACCACCATAAGCTGTTGTTCCAAATGTAGGAATTTGAGGTCCTTGGTAGTTAGGTACTCCATTCAAAGGAACACCATAAGAACCAGTAGCAATAGATCCAATATTTGGAACAATACCATAACTAGCACGTACTTTTAAATCTGTAAAGATTCTTTGGTTCGCTAAGAAATTCTCTTTCAAAGCATTCCAAGTGAAACCGGCAGACCAAGTAGTGATTTCACGATTTGCAACGTTTACAATTCTTGATGTTCCGTCGCGTCTGATATTCGCGTTGATTGAATACTTATTATCATAAGTATAACGTGCAGTTGCGAAATAAGAACGGATACCAAATCCAGACTTAGCAGAAGAAGCATTCTGAGGGTATGTTGCTGCACCATTTGTAGGTAAAGCTCCAGCACCTTGTCCTGTTTCAGTTAAACGTGGATCTAAGTTAAATAAAGTAAGACCCATTGCTTTTGTCCAGCCACGAATAACTTCAAAATAAGCTCCTGCTTCTACTTCATGAATATTTGCAATACGCTTAGAGTAAACCAAGCTGCTGGTATTGATGATTTGTGAAGTTAAACGGTGTCCTTCTGATGCTAAACCGCTCTGAAACTGTTGTAATGATCCCCAATAAGATCCTGGGTTAATATAACGTGAACGGTCGTCATTTGACACATCTATACCGAATGTATTTTGAACAGTCAAACTAGGTAAAATCTTATACGCTATAGTTAAACCAGAGTTCAACTTAATTTGATTCAAAGAACTTTTGGTATTTGCAATTCCTTCTAATAAGTTACCTACTTGACGCAATGCCAAAGGAGTAGTTGCGCCAAATATGATTGAACCATCTGCTCTGAATGGATTCTCATATGTTTTAGCACGGTAAGTCATTTGGAATGGATTTCTAGGAGTATTTGCACCCTCAAAGTCAGCAAACTTACTAATAGAATAACCTATTTGATTATTGAAACGTACAGTTAAATTATTGCTCTTGTGTTCAACATTTAATCTAACTGTATATCTAGTTAAACTAGAACCTAAATCAATACCTTGTTGATCAAACATACCAGCTGATAAGAAAAAGTTGGTTTTTTCATTACCACCAGAAAGGTTGAATTCATGTGTTTTAGAAATACCTGTTCTGTATAAGATATCTGGCCAATGTGTATCAATAGCTTTAATGCTATCATACAAAAACTGCTTTCTTGCAGCAGTCATACCCGCAGGAATAGCTGGGTTATTGGGAGAATAAGTCCAACCTGGAGTGTTTGTAAATCTTTCTCTTTCCTCATAAGCAAACATTTCAGCAGTATTCATCAAATTCAAGCGGCTGAAATCAGGAGCTTGAGTAAATCCATACTGTGTTCTGTAAGTTAAGTTGGTAGGACCTGATTTACCTTTTTTTGTAGTGATAACAATAACACCAGTACCACCTCTAGCACCATATAAAGCTGCAGAGTTTGCATCTTTTAATACTGTAATAGATTCAAAGTCGTTCGGGTTAATAGTCTGCATATCAAAAGCAGGCAAAGGAACTCCATCAATAACATACAAAGGCTGTGCACCAGCACCAGCTATTGATTGAATACCTCTAATAGTAACAGAAGCTGAACTTCCTGGTTGACCAGAAGCAGAGTTAACCAACATACCAGGAACACGACCTTGTAAAGCTTGGTCAAATGAACCTACTGGTACAGTTTCTACTACTTTACCGCTTAATACTGCAGCAGCACCAGCAAACTGGGTTTTCTTTTCTCTAGCATAACCAGTTACTACCACTTCATCCAAATTTTCTACTGTTGAACTTAGTGATACGTTAACGGTGTTGCTTTTCCCTAATTTTATTTCTTTTGGCGCTAAGTTTAAGCCAGAAATAACTAAGGCTGTTGCGGTTGACGGAACAGAAATAGAGTAGCTACCATTTTCTTTAGTAAGTGTACCAGTTGTGGTACCCTTCACCAATACAGAAGCCCCTGACACGGGTTTTCCACTCTCGTCTGTTACGGTTCCTGTGACAGTTCTGTTTTGAGCCTGTAGTTGAAACAGACTGAACAACAGACACAGGAATACTGTGACTAGTTTTCTCATGATTCAGTTTTTAAGTTTTTGGAATGCTAATATAGTTAAAGAAAGATTAAAACCACTGTTTTGTGGCATTTTAAATGTTTGAACGGTAAAAAAAATAACTCAAATTGTAATGACATGAATTTTAATTTATAGTTAATTCATAATAATATCACTTACACATTAATTTAATTTATTTTATATAAACTTTTAAGGATTTTACCAATTAAAATGAGGATTTTTTAATAATTCTATCGCAAAATGGGAATATATCAAATAAAAAAGGCCCCGATAAGTATCGAGGCCTTTTGAAAAAATCAAACTTCTATCCAATTAATTGTCTGTACAAAGTGGATTCAACAATAATTCAGATGAAGAAATTGGCCAAATATATTGCTGTGCTGTTGCTGCAATTGCTGCAACACCAGGCTTAGCAGGTAGCGGTAATCCTAAACGAGTGAGGTCTGTTCCAGCTAATCCTTCCCCTAAGAGTTCAATTCTTCTTTCGGTAAGAATTGCATTTGCTAATGCATCTGAATTCGCAAAATCAGCTGCAGTAAAAACAGTAGATGCATCAGAACGTCCTCTCACTGCATTCAACAAAGCAATGGCTTGCGCATCTACTGTATTGGTAGATCTAACTCTTGCTTCTGCTAAGTTTAACAATACTTCCGCATAACGAATTACAGGAGCATAGTCTGTAAATATTGATGGAACACTATACTTTGTTAAATAACTCTTCCCTCCATATACCCCAACCATCGCTCTTCTTCTATCAGTGGTTTTCCAACCAGCGTTAGAAACAATACCAGTGGATAATAAAGAGTATTCCCCATTACCACCATTAAAAGCTGCAGGCCCGTAATAATACCCCAACTGATTTTGTCCACCAGGGGCTTCATTAGAAGCAAAAGGCATAGAGAAAATCGATTCAGTTGTGGTATAAGGAGCTTTAAATACATTGGTAACATCTGATTGTAAAGCATGGGCAACACCAGAAGTAGCAGTGAAAGGCGCATTTGCACTAACAATTTTATTCGCTTCCGTAATTACATCCGCATACCTGCGCATGCTCAAATACACCCTTGTTTTTAAAGCAATAGCAGTGTTTCTATGCGCTCTTGTAGTATTATTGATTGCACTGCTGTTAGTAGTAGGCAAATTGGTCTCAGCAAAATTTAAATCTGCTAAAATTTGGGTATACACTTCTGCAACTGTTGCTCTTGCTAAGGCATAATTATCAGAACCAGTATTTCCTTTTAAACGCAAAGGAACCCCAGGCTTTGATCCATTACCATCCCAAAAAGGACGAGCATATAATTGCAATAAAGAATAATAACTCATTGCCCTTAACAAACGTGCTTCTGCTTGGTAGTTATTAGAAATAGTTGCCCCAACAACAGCTGTTCCTTTAGCTGCCATCCCATCTAAGAAAACGTTAGATAAGTTAATGACATAGTAAGCCCTAGACCAATGGTTCTGAACAGAGTTGGTAGAACTATTAGAAGGCGTGTAATTCCAAACATCAAAACCAGTTACCACATTGGTTCGATCATTCATAAAATCTCCGCCACGGATATCATTAAATATTTGGTAGCGGCCGCCATACATTCCGGCATTTTTTATAGAAGCATAAATTGAGCGAACCTGGCCTTCAATTCTGTCTTTGCTGTCAAATGCAGTAAGATCAGAGATTACATTGGTAGGAACCGGATTCACAAAATTTTCTTTGGCGCATGAGCTTAATTGAACCAGCCCAGCAGCCATCAAAACATATATAAGGTTCTTTTTCATTTTTCTGAATTAATAGTTTAACAATTAGAATCCAACATTTAAACCAATAGTAATAGTACGTTGGTTAGCTACTGTATTTCTGTCAATACCAAAGTTGGTTGTACCATTTCCGTTTGAAGAAACTTCTGGATCTGGACCAGGGTATTTGGTAATGATTAGCAAGTTGTTTCCTGAAACATAAAACCTTGCATTAGAAATTTTGGCTTTATCTAACAATGTTTTAGGAAGATTGTATCCAACAGTTAAAGTTCTTAACTTAACGAAATCGCCTTTGAACACGTTGATATCAAGAGGGAAAGCAGATCCGTTTGATACGTTGTCCCCAAAAACAGGTTTAGGAAACTCAGTAACATCACCAGGCTTCTGCCATCTATTTAATACACCTACTTCATTGTTCCAAAAACGCTGGTCTCTTAAACCTGCTTGAGTACCATAATACAACCAGTTACCCATTTGGTAAGTGAATAATGCATTTAATTCAAAGTTTTTAAATCTTAAGTTGTTCTCCCATCCACCAAATATTTTGGCATTGGTGTTTTTATAAACAATAGCATCCGCACTACTTACAGTAGGTGCAGTAGTTCCATCAGCATACATAAAACGAGCTTGCCCAGAAGGTGCAACATGTTGGAAGAATACTTGTCTACCTTGGTTATTAATAAATATTCTTCGACCAGTTGCTGGATCAACACCAGCAGTTCTGGTAACAAATAACATACCAATAGGATAGCCTGGCAAAGTAATGCTTGGATTTTCTAATCCACCAGTTGAACTGATAATATTATTAATTCCAGGGGCTAAAGACAATACTTTGTTGTCATTAGTTGATAAGTTGAAAGAGGTAGACCAAGAGAAGTCTTTCTTCTGCACTACATTGTATTTGATATCAAATTCAAAACCTCTATTGTACATTGAACCAATATTGGTAGGAATATTGGAAGGCAAACCTGCAGAAGGAGGTTGTGGTACAAATAATAATAACCCATCGTTATTACTATTGTAGTAGCCAATTTCAGCAGTTAAGCGATCGTTGAACAAACCAAAGTTTAAACCTACGTCTGTTTTTTTACTGGTTTCCCAAGTAAGGTTCGGGTTACCTGCTTGGCCATAAGCAACGGTTGCAAATCCACCATATAAACCAGAACTATATGAAGATAAAGAAGCAAAGTTTCCTAAGCCACCAATATTACCGACTTTACCATAGCTGGCTCTCAATCTTAAGCTACTGAAAACCTGGTCTAATTTCATATTCTGTATGAACTTTTCAGTTAATACATCCCAGCTTGCAGAAACTCCCCAGAAAGTACCATACTTGCTGTTTGCACCCAATTGAGAAGCACCATCTCTACGAACATTCGCAGTTAAGAAATACTTTCTATTGTAGTTATATTGCGCACGAGCAAATTCAGAATACAAATAGTTTTCACCAATACCTAAACCAGAAGTATTTGGAGTTGCCCAACCACCTTGGATATTTGTAAATGCAGGATCAGAAACCGTTACACGGTTCAAGCCATAACTATTGTTATCAGATTTTTGGTGTTCAATACCCACCAATGCACTCACTGTATGCTTTTCAGCAAATACTTTGTCAAACTGTGCGGTAGTTGTCCAAACCCAACGCTTGTTTTTATTAAAAATAGCAGTAGCCGATCCTGTAGTTGCGAACCCCTCACCAGAAATTGGATGAGAGAAGAAATCGTTGTCCACCATCAAATAATCCAAACCATATTGTGTTCTAATAGCTAACCAATTGGTTGGTTTAAATTGTGCATATACATTACTAATAAAATGCTCGCCATAGCTGTTAGATCTGTTTAAATCTAAAGCAATTTGCGGGTTGTAGAACCCAACCTGACCTAATTTATTACCCATCACACCAATCAAATTATTAACTCTATTGTAACTTCCATCTGCCAAATATGGCCCTACGTTTGGAGCAGTAATCAATGCAACACGACCCATACCTGCAGTAGCAAATGCATCTCCTAAAGAACCAGAGCTAGTTGCCGCAGTATTCTGATCACTGGTATATTGAATTTTACCACCCATCGTAAAGAACTTTCCCGCTTTATGATCGATATTCATTAATAAACTCAACCGCTTAAAATCGTTTCTTCTAATTATACCCTGTTGCTCTGTATAGCCAGCAGAAAAATAATAATTAGTAGACTCATTGGCACCAGATAAACTGATGGTATTGCTGTGCTGAATTCCTTGACGATAAACAATATCAGCCCAATTGGTATTGATGATTTTTCCATCAGCTCCTAATGTAGTAGCAAATGCATTGGTTGCAGCATTAAAGGTGCCCGCATTACGCAACGCTTCGTTTTTGTAGTCAGTGTACTGTTGGGCATCCAATACTTTTTGTAAACGCTGAGGATTACTAATACCCACCCAGCTATCTACTGTTACTTTTGAACGACCTGGTTTTCCTTTTTTAGTTGTAATAAACAAAACACCGTTTGCAGCACGGCTACCGTAAATAGCAGTTGCAGCCGCATCTTTTGCTACGTCTACGCTTTCAATATCATTTGGATTGATAGAAGATAATACGTTACCAGCAGCACTGGTTGAACTACCATCTCCAGTAAATACTGCAACCCCATCCACTACAATCAATGGATAAGAAGACAATGAGATAGAATTGGTACCTCTAATTCTAAGAACTGGAGGAGCGTTCAAAACACCACTTGGAATAACTACTTGCACACCCGCCGCTCTACCACCTAAAGCTTGTTCAAAGCTCTGCGTTGGTTTATTGGCCAATGCCTCTCCTTTAACGCTAGCAACACTACCGGTAAGGTCCTTTCTTTTTTGTGTACCATAACCAACTACAACAACTTCACTTAAAGACTTGTCTTCTTGGCTAAGGCCTACATTAACAGAAGAAAGGCCATTGATGCTTACATCTTTGGAATCGAACCCAACATAACTAATTCTTAGGGTTCGCACTTTCTCCGTTACCTGAATTGAAAAATTTCCCCCATTGTCTGTAAGAGCATTTTTATTTGCACCCACAGCGCTAACGGTAACACCACTCAACGGTGCACCTTTGTCATCAGTTACCTTTCCAGTAACTGTTCGTGCAGTTTGAGCATATGCTTGTGCTACAAAGAGCAGTGCACATGTCAAAAAAACAGCTAGTTTTCTCATGCGTTTTTAGTTTTAGTTTAAGAGTTGTTAAATTTAGGCAGTTTTAATAAACAAAACGCTGCAACAAATCGAAAACTTTTATCCATTTATCCGCAAAAGATACCAGTTATCCTTTTTTCTTACCAGAGATAGTCAATATTAGAACAGGTAATAATACCAAATTGGTAATGGTTCCTACAACTAGTGTTAATGAAGTTAGCCAACCTAAGGCTTTAGTTCCACCAAAATTACTAAAGCTGAAAATGATGAACCCCGCAATTAAAACTAAGGAAGTATAAATAATACTTATTCCGGTATGCTTAATGGTTTGGATTAAAGTAGGTCCTACTTGATTTTGATGAGCAGGAAGCTCTTGTTTATAATTAATTAAAAACCGAATAGTCACGTCTATTACAATCCCCAATGCAACGCTAAAAACCAATACAGTAGAAGGTTTCAGTGCTATTCCTGCCCACCCCATAACCCCTGCAGTAACGATTAGTGGTATTAAATTCGGAATAAGAGAGCTAAATAAAATTCTTACCGATTTAAATAGATAAAGCATACATAGGGTGATTAATAAAAAAGCCCAGAAAATGCTTTCTTTTAATCCATTAATAATAAAACTAGAACCTTCCAAAAAACTAACACTACTACCTGTAAAACTCACTTTATAAGAAGCGGTATCAAAAATTTGGTGAGCTTTAGTTTCGAAATTAGCCAACAATTCAGGCAGTTTTGCACTGCCAATATCTTTCATATTCACACTAATTCTAGCTTTCTGTTTATTACTATCAATGAAGTTATTAATCAATCTATTGAATGCACTTGATCCATTGGTGGCACCACTGTCTTTTTTGGGCTTCAAATAAGGCCCAATGAATGCCAAATCACTTTCATAAGGAATAGCATAACTTAAGGTATCGCCATCATAAAAAGCCTGCTTAGCAAACTTCAACCCTTCTACAAAAGAAAGAGGTCTTGCAGTTGCTTCCGAAGAATCTAAATAACTGGAGAATTCATCTATTGCAGCAATGGGTTTAACAGAACGCATCAACCCATTTTTCTTTTTGGTGTCTACAATAATTTCTAGCGGCATTACTCCCCCAAAATTTTCTTCAAACCATTTTAGATCTGTGTAAATTTTATCGGCCTTAGGCAAATCATCTACTATAAATCCTTCACTCTTAATTCTAAAAATTCCCAGTATGGAAATTAGTGTAACAACAATGGTAACCATATAAACCATACGGGTATGATGAAATGCCCAACGCTCAATCCTAACTAAAATAGAAGCTAAAAATGCATTGTCTAAATACTTAGTATGTTTTGTTTTTGGAGCAGGTAAAAAACTTAGTACAGGTGGAATAAAAAACAAGGAAATAAAAAACAATAACAAAATATTGATTCCAGCTACTGCCCCAAATTCTTTTAATAGTTGGCTTTTAGTTAATGCAAATACCGCAAACCCAATGGCAGCTGCAATATTACAGAACAAAGTTACAATACCCATTCTACCAACCATGGTTACTAAAGCTTCTTCTTTATTTCCCTTTTCTCTATATGCGGTATGATATTTATTTAAAAAATAAATGCAATTGGGAATACCAATCACCACAACCAATGGCGGAATTAATGCAGTAAGCAATGTAATTTTGTAACCGAATAATACCAGCGTTCCCACACTCCAAATAACACCCATACCAACCACAAGTAAACTCATTATTGTAGCACTAACAGATCGGAAGAAAATAAATAATGTGATTGCAGATAGCAACAAAGACCCAATTAAAAACCAATTCATTTCATCTTTTATTCTATCCCCAATAATGGTTCTAATGAACGGCAAACCGCTTAATTGTAATTCAGAATTGGTATTCGATTCAAAGATTTTTGTTTCCTTAACAATATCATTAATGAGTATACTTCTGTATTTACTATTGATGGAATCCTTGCTAACCGTTACACCAAGAAGATATGCTTTTTTATCTGGGCTATGCAATAAGGTTCTATAAAATGGTAAGCTTTCAAAAATCAATTTTGCAGAATCAAGATCAGCTTGGTTAGCATAAGGAGGATTGAATATTTTTTGGGGAACCAATTGTTGATTCACCTCATCATTTAATAAATTAACTGCATCAGGTACACTAAGAACCTCATTAACACCTGGTACTTTTTTAAGTCGTTGACTTAGTGCATAGACCTCATTAAAAAAATCTTTTTCATAAAATTGATCAGATTTTAAGCCTATTACCACTGTATTACCATCTGTTCCAAATTGCTTTAGGAAATCTTGGTATTCTATAAACTTAGGATTATCCGTAGGCAAGGCTCTGGTGAAATCATAACTGAGTTGAACCTTAGAAGCCTGCCATGCCATAAAAGCAGTAGCCAAAAATAAAATAAATAACAAACTAATTCTGAAACGTAAAATTGTTTTCCCTGCCTTATACCACATGAAAAAAGGTTGAATGAGCTGCAAAGAAACAAAAAAACAAGGGAATCCTTGGGTATATTACATTACAAAGTAATAAGAAAGCAACTGACATATTGCTCCTGCAGCTAAGCCTGTATAGACTTCTTTAAGAGAGTGTTCTTTTAAAATTAATCGAGCAGTACAAATTATGCCCGCTAATAATACAGCAATACTAATAGCAATACCGTCTGTATTTTGATAGTGAAATGAAGTGAGGATCAAAGCCGCTGCAAAGCCACCCGCTCCCATTGCATGCATACTGATCTTGTAACTGTTGTTGGCTAATAATCCTGCAACAGAACAAATAAAAATTCCTGTATAAAAAAACTTCAATACTTCAGGTTGATCGGGAAAATTACGACTCAAATAATGCATCCACCAATAAAAAAACATGGTAATGATATAGGGAACAATTCTTTCTTTTTGTGTACGCAAAAATATTCCTGAACTAAACTTAAGGCGCCATAAAAGAAATACGGCAAAAGCAGGAAAAAAAGCAGTCATCCAAAAAACACCAAATAAACGAAGTTTTAATTGCCAATCGGTTATTCCAGCAAACTCAAAAGAGTAATACTGCATTAAGTATAAAAAAAAGTAAGTGGGAATAAAAAGTGGGTGAAACAAATAAGAAACCATTTTGGCAAAACCGGTTACTACAAAATGCCATTGAACTCCCGCAACTGAATTATTATCTAAGGGTTCTTTTTGATGAGTATTACTATTTGTAGTTGTTTCAGATATCATTGAAGAAAATTAAAGTTCTTTACGCAATCTTGCCACTGGAACATTCAATTGTTCTCTGTATTTAGCAACCGTTCTACGAGCAATATTATATCCTTTCTCTTGCAACATTTCTGTTAATACCTCATCACTGAGTGGCTTATGCTTATCCTCAGATTCAATCATATCACTCAATATCTTTTTTACTTCACGTGTACTAACTTCTTCTCCACTCTCCGTACTTAATGATTCACTAAAGAAAAATTTAAGGCGATAAGTGCCAAATTCTGTTTGCACAAATTTGCTATTGGCTACCCTACTTACAGTAGAAATATCTAAGCCAGTTAATTCAGCAATATCTTTTAATATCATAGGACGCATGGTTGTTTCGTCACCTGTAAGAAAAAATTCTTGCTGGTGCTTCATAATGGCCCCCATAGTGCCTACTAATGTATCCTGACGTTGTTTAATCATGTCAATAAACCAACGAGCAGAATCTATTTTTTGCTTTATGAAAAGAACCGCTTCTTTTTGACGCTTATCTTTTTTGCTACCCTTTTCATAATCTTTCAACATGTCTTTGTATCCTTCACTCACTCTAAGATCAGGTGCATTTTTTGAATTAAGGGTGAGCTCTAATAACCCATTATTATTGATAACAAAGAAATCGGGTACAATATAATTCTCCGCCTTGTTCATCTCTCCAACATTACCCCCAGGCTTCGGGTTCAACTTAATAATTTGACCAATCACTTCTTTTAATTGATCGTCGGTTAAGCCCAAACTTTTTTGTATTTTTTCGTAATGTTTTTTGGTAAATTCATCAAAATATTTGGTCAATATTTGAACCGCTAATTCAACACTTTTCCCTTCGTCCGTTTTTCTTTTTAGTTGCAAGAGCAAACATTCCTGCAAATCTCTAGCAGCAATACCAGCAGGATCAAACTGCTGAATTTGAACAATGATTGCTTCAATTTCTTTTTCTTCTACAATTAAACTTTGCCTAAAAGCCAAATCATCCGCAATGGAAGTAAGCTCTCTTCGTAAATAACCATCATCGTCTAAACTCCCAACCACTTGTTCTGCTATTCTATAACTGCGCTCGTCTAATTCTAGCATTCCCAATTGATTCAACACCAATTCATGAAAACTGGTTTCAACTTTTATAGGAATAACTTTTTGGTCATCCATTTCAGGATAATTATCGTCCTTGGTTTTGTAATCGGCAATTTCTCCATCATCATCTACTACATATTCACTGATGTCTACGTTCTCATAATCATCTGCACTACCATCTGGATCTACTTCTTCTTCACCAACACTATCAAATTCATCTTTTAGTTCATCAGTATATTCATCTTCATGTCCTTCTTCCCCTTGTTCTAATGCGGGATTCTCTTCCAATTCTTCCTTGATTCGTTCTTCTAAATTGGCTGTTGGCACTTGCAATAATTTCATCAACTGAATCTGTTGAGGAGACAGTTTCTGCAATAATTTTTGCTGTAATGATTGACTGAGAGACATTGATTAACTAATTACGCTGTAAATTTACAAAGATTTAAAGCCACACCATGTTTAAAAGGATTTGTTTGTTTGTGAATTTATCCCTAATGAGCACAATTGCTATTTCAGCACAAATAAACAATTTGCAAAATCCAACAAACATACAAGGACAGAGCAGCATTCAAGCATATAAGAAAAGGATGGACAGCCTAAAAAATAGCCCTATCAAAATTTTACCTCCTGATCATTATGTTAAAGGATTGGGCTTTTTTTGCAAAAAAGAATTACAACTAGAAAAAGCGACCAAAATTCCCTTCCGTTTTAGACTAGGCAGTTTAGATTATGTCAATAAGCTTGAAGGCAAAAACCAGTAATTATTTTCCTAAGACTTTGTTTATTGCTGCAACCATCCTAGTTCCCTTCTCATGAATCTGGTCCTCTGTCCACACCAAACTGATAGCTGTTGAAATGCAACGACTCATGATTGCATCACTTTCAGCAAAAACGGTTGATTTAAGTTTGGTTAATGCCGCTTCTTGCTCATCACTAATTCTACTGAGCGTTGTGGCGTTTTTTAAATGATCCCATTTGCTGATATAATGCCAGTTATTAGCAAACCAATAAAAATTACCCGCTAATATTCCTTGTTCTTTCATTTCAGCTACAACCGCTTGTGTTTGTTCTGCAGTAGGCAAAAACCAACTTAAAAAACTACAACTGTCTTCACCACCTTCGGGCACTCTTCTGAAACTAATTTCAGGTACTTGTTCTAAATAAGCTCTTAGTGCTTTATTATTTTTTTTCTGTAATTCTAAAAAAGTACTCAACTTTTTGATTTGGGCTAACCCAACAGCAGCATGTAATTCACTGATTCTATAATTGTATCCAATAAAGGGATGCAAATCGGCACCTCTATCAACACCTAAATGATCATGACCATGATCGGTGTAGCCATCCGATTTGGTATAGACTTCTTTATCATTTGTCATCACTACTCCCCCCTCTGCACAAGTAATCATTTTTACAAAATCAAAACTGAAAGTTCCCGCATGGCCAATAGTACCTAATGCTTTACCCTTGTATGTTCCACCAATACTTTGGCAAGCATCTTCTAATAAAATCAAGTTGTGTTCCTTACATATTGCCGCCAATGCATCTAAATCAGCCATACTTCCACACATATGAACTGGCATGACACATTTAGTTTTAGGCGTAACTGCATTTTTAACAGCAATAGGATTTAAAGTAAGTGTATCATCCACATCTACTAAAACTGGAATAGCACCCACACTTAATACTGCTTCAAAGCTTGCTACGAAAGTAAAAGCTGGCATGATTACTTCATCACCTGCACCTATACCCAAAGCAACCATAGCGGTTGTTAGCGCCGCAGTTCCTGAAGAAGTTAATTGCGCGTATTGGCAACCGAAAGTTTCAGTAATCGCTTTTTCCAACTCTTGGGCTTTCCAAATGCCTTTTCTTGGGCCATCAAATCCATAACGCATCAAAATACCTGTTTCTAACACATCATTTACTTCCTTTCTTTCTTCGGCACCAAAAAGTTCAAATCCGGGCATATCCTTACATTTAATTGATTAAATCAGCTAGCAAAGCTATAGAATCCATTCCTAAATTTGCATTATGAAACCAATACTCTTTTATTGTTACGACGCTTATTGTGGCTGGTGTTATGGATTTAGCAGGGTAATGACCCAAATAGCTAATCATTTCCCCGATCTTCAAATTGAAGTTTTATCCGGAGGAATGATTTTGCCAGAAGAACCCGTTCATATTAGTGCTACAGCAGGCTATATTCAGTCGGCCTATAAAACAGTGGAAGAATACAGTGGGGTTAGTTTTGGACCCGATTACCTCTGGCATATCAATAACCCAGATCTCAGTGATTGGTACCCTCACTCCGAAAAACCAGCAATTGCATTAAGTATTTTCAAGGAAATCTACCCAGAAAAGCAAGTCGAATTTGCTGCAGACTTACAAAAATCACTTCACTTTGAAGGCCGAGACCTAACCGATGATGAGGCTTACAAGCATTTATTAGAAAAGTACAGTATTCAACCTGAGCTTTTTTATGAAAGGCTTAAAAGTGAAGAATACAAAGAGAAAGCGAATTATGAGTTTGCATTAGTAAAACAACTGCAAGTAACTGGCTATCCTTGTGTATTATTGCAAGAATCTGAAACTAAATTTCATTTATTAGCCAGAGGATATACTTCCTATCCCGATCTAAAAGCTAGATTAGAAAGGGCTTTACAATCAATTCAATAATCAGATGCTTCTCCAAAACAATTTCCTTTACTTTGCACCTCAATAAATGAACTATGGAATACAATAAATTAATATCGGTAACTGGAATGAGCGGCTTATTCGAAATGTTGAGCAGCAAAAATGATGGCGCTATTGTAAAATCACTAGAAGACAATACCACCAAATTTGTAAGCAGCCGAATTCATAATTTTTCACACTTAGAAAGCATTGAGGTTTACACCATCAGAGAAAACGTAAACTTGGCGGATGTTTTCAAAGCAATGGATGCTAGTAAAGAAGCATTGCCATCTGAAAAAGACGCCGCAGCCGTAAAATCATATTTCCAAAAAGTATATCCAGATATGGATTTTGAACGTGTATATGCAAGTGATATGAAAAAAATGGTTAAATGGTATGGCGTATTAAAAGCAAATAATATTACCATTGAATTAACTGAAGCACCCGAAGAAGGAGAATAAACCGTTCCATTTCATACCTTGTGTGGCTATTAAACAGGTCGTATGAAAAAGTGGTTATTTATTCTAACAATTCTAGCAGTTGGCAATACTGCATTAGTGGCTCAGCAGTTTTATGAAGAAACGCCTGAAGCCATTAAATGGGTTAACAAGAAATTTAAAAAATTAAATAAAGAACAGCGTATAGCGCAGTTAATGATTATTCGCGCCCACAGTAATTTGGGCAATGATCATGTAGTAAAAGTTTCAGAGACCATCCGCAAATACAATGTAGGTGGTCTTTGCTTTTTTCAGGGAGGCCCTGTAAGACAAGCCATGCTTACCAATATGTATCAATCAATGGCTAAAACACCTTTGATGATTAGCATTGATGGAGAGTGGGGCTTAGGAATGCGATTAGATAGTGTCATTAACTTCCCAAGACAATTAATGATGGGTGCAGTAAATAACGCGGAACTAATATATGAATTTGGAAAAGCAGTTGGAGACCAATGCAAAAGATTGGGCATTCAAGTCAACTATGCACCGGATATAGATATCAATAATAATCCAATGAATCCGGTAATTAACGACCGAAGCTTTGGAGAAGACAAATACAAAGTAGCATTATACGGAACAGCCTATATGCGCGGCATGCAAGATATGGGGGTAATGGCAACAGGTAAACATTTCCCAGGACATGGAGATGTTGCAGTAGATAGTCATTATGATTTACCAGTAATTAATAAATCTAGGGCGCAACTAGATGAGTTAGAACTTTACCCATTTAGGGCCTTAATTAAAGCAGGGTTAGGCAGCATGATGACGGCACATTTGTACATTCCAGCAATAGATACTACAGCAAATTTAGCAGCCACCCTTTCCAAAAAAAGTATCACCGATTTATTAAGAAATGAATTGGGATTCAAAGGGCTTAGCTTCACTGATGCATTAGAAATGAAAGGAATTACCAAGTACTTTCCATCTGGTGAAGCTTCCGTTGAAGCGCTAATAGCGGGTAATGATATGCTTTGTTTGCCAGAAGATGTACCCGGAACTATTGCAGCTATTAAAACAGCTATTGATAACGGAAGATTAAGCTGGGAATCAATTGATGCAAAGGTCAAAAAAATATTATTAGCCAAATATCACTTGGGGCTAAATAAATTAAAACCAATTGACACTACAAACTTGGTGAACGATTTAAACGTTCAAACCAATCGAATTAGAACCCTTCTTAGTAAGAATGCAATCACCTTATTAAAGAAAGAAAATAACCAGGTATTCCCATTGAAAAAAGGACAGCGTATAGCCTATATTTCTATTGGAGCACCAGGAGAAAATTTGATAGCAACTCAATTAAAAAATAATTATAACGCATCTGTATTTTTATTTGGAACAAGGGCATCCATTGGAAAACAATTAATGGATGATCAATCAGCCAATAATATTCCACTAGAAAGAGCAGATAGTAGTTCAGCCAATTTGCTGGTTAAAAAAATAAAAGAAGCAGGATTTGATTTAGTCATTGTTGGTATGCATAATTATAGCAGAAGGCCAGCAAAGAATTTTGGGTTGAGCAATGCCTCCGTTTATTTGTTAAACGCTTTACAGTCTTTTAACACGCTTACCATGTATTTTGGCAATCCCTATGCAATAGCTAATTCTACTAATACTGCAAATTTGTTGGCATGTTACGAAGATGATGAAATTACCCAAGAGGCCGTTTATGATATTTTAATTGGCCGAAGTGAAGCAAAGGGGATTTTACCAGTGACAGTAACACCTTCACTTACTTATGGAACTTCTATCACTTACAATAGTTATTTCCCCAAAGTACAAGCATGGGAAGCTGGTTTAGATGCCAATAAATTGAATAAAATTGACTCCATTGCAAATGATGCCGTTGAAAAGGGTGCTGTTCCGGGCTGTGTAGTATTAGTTGCCAGAAAGGGGAAGATTGCCTACCACAAAGCGTTTGGATATACCAATACAGATAAAAAAGAAGCACTCAATCCATCCATGATTTATGATTTAGCTTCTGTAACAAAAGTATCGGCAACTACTGTTTCTATAATGAGATTGGTAGACGAAGGTAAAGTTGATTTAGAAAAAACATTGGGAGATTATTTAAGTTGGACAAAAAATTCAGATAAGGCCAATTTAAAGCTAAAAGATATTCTACTACACCAAGCTGGACTTAAATCGTTTATTACCTTTTATAAAGAACTACTAGATAGTACAACTGGAAAACCTTTACCCGCCTACTTTAGAGAGCGTTCAATGCCAGGTTTTTCTGTTCGCGTAGCTGAAAATATTTATCTAAGAAACGATTGGCAGGACACCATTTTCCAAAGAATTTTAACGAGTCCACTAACCAAATCAGGGCAATATATTTATAGCGATAATGATTTTATTTTTTTGGCTAAAGTAGTTGAAGCAGTAACCGGAAAAAATATTCATGACTATAGTAAAGAAATATTTTACAACCCGCTTTCAATGACCACTACTGGTTTTACTCCAAGAAAATATTTCCCTTTGAATTCATTGGTTCCAACAGAAGACGAAAAACATTTTAGGCAGCAAATGATGAGAGGAGATGTACACGATGAAGGAGCTTCATTGTTTGGCGGTATAGCAGGCCATGCAGGTTTATTTAGTAATGCCTACGATTTAGCCCAATTGTACCAAATGCTATTGAATGGAGGTACAATGAATGGTCAACAATACTTGAAGAAAGAAACCATTCAACAATTTACCGCTTACAATAGCGATATTAGTAGAAGAGGATTGGGTTTTGACAAACCAGAAAAAGACAATTTAAGTAGAAAAGAACCTTATCCTTCAAAATCTGTGTCCTTAAATACCTTCGGGCATACTGGCTTTACGGGAACCTGTGTTTGGGTAGATCCAGACAATGATTTAATCTATATTTTCTTATCAAATAGGGTAACTCCCACCAGAAACAATACCCTTTTTGGAAAAATGAACGTACGTCCAAATATCCAGGAGGCCATTTATCAGGCTATAATCCATTAACATCATATTTACACGTGAATACCGAGGTAAGAATTAACTTCAATGTATAATTTTTACTTATGAAACGCGGTATTCACTATTTTATGCTGATTGGTATCAGCAGCTTTTTCTTAATTTCTTGCTCCAATAACGCCCCAAAGGAAACTAAAATGATTCCTAAGGAGGCGATGGTAGTAGTTAGCATTGATCCCAACGCATTTAAAGAAAAATTACAAAATGGGGGCATCAGTTTAGATAGTATTCTATCAAAAGGATACCAAAAAGATTCTACCAAACCCGAAGACCAACAAAAAGTAGCAGACTTTAGAAATAATTCTGGCATTAATTGGGAAGAAAAAATTCACTTTTTTAGTTACCCTCAAAAAGAGAATAAGGATGCCAATATCATGAATTTACTTTTTAGTATTTCAGACTCAGCGGTATTTAATCGGTACTTAAGCAAATTAAACTGGAAAGACAAACAAACTTTTTCTAAAGAAGCCGATTACCAATACCTACCATTAAGCGACAATAATATTTTAGCATGGAATAAGGAACATGCATTGGTAATGATTTACGAAAATAAAGTGAAACCATATTACGATACGGTAAATATGCGATTTGTTATTCCTGAAAAAAAGGACAATAAAAAAACAATGCTGACTGAATTGTCTCGTTTATTTACACAGAAGGAATCTGCTTCAATGGCGGCTGTTAAAGAGTTTGGTAAAATGTTTAAAACCAAAGCGGAGGGTTATGTATTTGCAAGCTCAGGCGGTTCATTGGCTGCTCTAAGTGGAATGCCATTGCAATTGCCTAAACTAGAAGAATTGGTAAACAATAATTACACATCAGCCACTTTAGCATTTGAAGAAGGTAAAATTATTGCTAAATCAGTAACACATACCAATCCATTATTGAGCAGTATCCTAAAAAAATATGCAGGACCAACAGTAAATACCGATTTAATCAAAACCTTTCCCTCACAAAATATAAATGCTATTGTAATGGCTTCTTTTAATCCTGCAATTTTTGGAGGTGTCTTAAAAGAATTAGAAGTAGAAGGCTTTGTAAATGAATTTTTAACCAAATCAGGTGTTACAGCTGCAGAATTATATGGATCAATAAAAGGTGATATTGCTGTTGTAGTTTCAGATTTAGGAATGGGTATGAATGAGCCTCAAATAAGGAAAGATGAATTATCGATGGTGGTAAAAAAACCAATGGGAAAATTAATCATCAATATCCCTGCTGGAAAACCAGAGAGCTTTAAGAAACTAATGGATAAAATTGCAGAACGTGGTTTTGCAGTTAAAAAAGGGAATGAATACAAGTCAGGCGACTTATTTGGTCAAATAGGAATCTATATGGTCGCAAATGAACAAGGGATGATCATTGCTAGTGATTCGATTACTTATACACAATACAAATCAAATAGTACAAAAGCTACCATTAATAATGAAGCATTGAATTATTTTAAAGGTAAGTCAACAGTCATCTATATTGATGTAGCCAATACACTAAATGGATTTATTAAAGACTCTTCTGGGGGCTATTATAATTCATTAATCACTGCTAAAAATACTATTAAAGACATCATGGGAAGTTCTGAAAACTATTCTGATAATAGCATCAGTTCTGTTTTGGAAATTAATATGCAAAACCAAAAACAAAACAGCTTAGTAACATTGGTTAGCTTATTTACCAATATTGCAGTTGATACCAGGGCAGTTGCAAGAAGAGAAAAAGAAATGGAAGAAAAGCTATTCCCATCAGGAATACCAACGGTAATAAGAGCTAATTAATGCATTTCAATTTAAACAAAGTAATACCAGCAATACTTGCAGACAGATCATCTGTAGGTATTTCTGGTATATGGGGAGAAAATATAGAGTGGAGGAAAGGAGATTTTATTAAAATAACAGCTCCAAGTGGTACTGGCAAAACAACATTGGTTCATTTACTCTATGGATTAAGAAAGGATTATGCTGGCAATATACTTTATGATGGAAAGGATATTCAATTATTGACGCCAAACGAGTTAGCGCTTAATAGACAGTTACACTGGAGTATTGTTTTCCAAGATTTACGATTATTCCCCAATTTGACAGCAAGAGAAAATATTGAACTTAAAAGAGTTCTGCAAAGCCCTATTGTTGCAGCAGAACAAATAAACCAAATGGCTGACCAATTAGGAGTTTTAGCCATCTTAGATCAACAAGCAAAGCATTGCAGTTATGGGGAACAACAAAGAGTATGTATCATTAGGGCTTTGATGCAACCGTTTAATTTTTTAATAATGGATGAACCCTTTAGTCATCTGGATATTGCAAATAAAAAAATAGCTGCCAGTTTAATTGAAGTGGAGTGCAAAAAAAGAAATGCTGGATTAATCATTACAGACTTAGATAAAGATGAACACTTTGATTATCAAGTAAGTTTAAACTTATAAGCTTTGTTAAACCATTTATTAAAAAAATTGATTCGCAATCATTCAGGTCTAATTAGAATGATGACGTCTAGAATAGGATTAGCAATTGCTGTTTTTTTATTACTAACAGCAATACAAGTACAATCGAATTATCATTTTTTATTGAATAGCCCTAATAACAAAGACAGTATTGCAGATTTTTTAGTGATCAACAAAACCTTAAACAACAACAATTTAGGTAATACTAAATTAGACCAAGAATTAATTAATGAAATAGCCAAACAGCCATTTACAGAATCGGTTGGAGTACTTAACCCTAGTAGGTTTAAAGCCAGTATTCAAAGTATTAGTAATCAATTTCCATTTTATACAGACATCTCATTTGAGAGTGTTCCAAGCAGTTTTATAGACGTTAAAAATATTTCATTCACTTGGGATCCAAATGCTGAGTTTGTACCAGTGATTGTGCCAAATATGTTTTTAGACATATATAATTTTCAGTTTTCAATATCTCAAAATCTTCCACAACTGACACCTTCCATTGTAAAAATGATAGTGTTTAAATTGACGGTTTATGGCAAAAATGGCCCCATTAGTTTTAACGCAAAAATTGTAGGATTAAGCGATAGAATTTCGTCTATGCTAGTGCCTGCAGAATTTATACAATGGGGAAATAATTACGCAGAAATAAAATCAGACAATGAAGTATCTAGATTAGTGCTAAAGACCAATGATCCATCGAATACTGCAATAGCAAGCTTTTTAAAGAAAAATAATCTTAGTACCAATAGTGAAAAGTTAAGATACAGTAAATACAGAAAAGTAATAGACACGGTAGTTGCAATTGCAGGATTAACAGGAGGATTGATGTTGATATTTGCTTTAATAATTTTTACATTATTTATACAATTAACCATTGCTAATTGTAAACAAGAAATTAATTTATTGATCACATTAGGTGCTGCACCTAAGCAATTATCTAAGTTTTTATTGGGCCAATTTTACCCAGGAAATCTAATCAGCATAGTATTAGCAACTGTCATGATAGGACTCCTTCAACTAGTATTAAAATCAATATTAGAAACGCAATTTATTTTTATTCCAACATTTATTTCATGGATTACAATAAGCACTTCTGTTGTTTTATCTGTCTTGCTTTGGATAGTGACCCAAAAAGCTATTCAAAAACAAATCAATGCTCAAGCATAAAGCATTTCTTTAACCATTTCTAAAGAAAGTGGCTTAGTAATATAATCAACTACCATTGAATATTTTCTTGCTTTATCTCTATCGTATGTATCGATTGATGAGGACAAAACAATCACTTTTGACTGAATGTGAAATTGCTGGTAATTTTCTAAAAATTCCCAACCACTACTAAAGGGGAAATTTACATCTAATAAAATCAAATAATCGCCTGATTGATCAGCGGTTTTAAGGAATATTTCTGCGGCTTCAATATCAGTAAACACCACCACTTCAATAGTTGTATTAACCATTTGAATAATTCGCTTATTTATGATATTGGTTAAACTATCATCATCAATTAAAACAATTTTTTTATACTGATGATTCTTTTTATAAAAATCAAAATATCCATCTGTTTGATTAAATGAAAGTTTGTGATTTATTTTAAAAATAGTACTGTTGATTACTTGAATCGAATGCCGCGAAGCAGCAATCATTTCATTGCGCTCTTTTTCACTAATATTTACATCATCTATCATTTGGATAATGGATTGAATTTTAGCATATTCATGCCGCAATTCATGAGAAGTGATAAAAGACAATTCTCTAAATGTTTTATCATTTTTCTTTTGTTGTTGCTCAAACCAAAGAATATCTGTAACATCTGTTAGTATACCAGTGATGCTATAATCATCCGCTGCATCAGCAAGCTTTGTACAACGCAAATTAAATACCCTACAAATTCCTTTTTTACAAAAGAAACGAATATTCTCACCATCTACATTTACCGTATGCTGATCTACATCTGAAGCTAATAATTTGTGTAGCAAGTGACGATCGTCTTCATGTGCGATGGCATATAGCTTTTCAAATGCGATTGATTGATTTGTTGGAATAGTATCTGGAAAAAATTGAGCAAAATGATCATTGAAAAAAGTGAATGTTTGATTGGATTGATTGGCTAAAAACAATGCATTTTGAGAAAGCGCAAAAAACCGCTTTAATGCATAAAAAGCCTGCTTTTCATTCAAAAAAAATCGATTTTCCGTATTCATATTCCCTCTTTTAAAAAATCTAATGCGGTCTCTTGCTGCAATTCCCCCTAATTATGCAGTAATTAGGCTGATTCTGTTGTAAAGATGAGATTGAAAAAGAGAAAATCAAGCAATACCTATATATATAGTCAGCGTGATTTCACCCTATTTTTTGTAGTGGTAAAATTAAATACTTAATTATCATTGTATTACACATTATTTTTAATTTTTATTATTAAAAGGATGATACTTTGCATTCAAACTTGAATTAATTTACATTCACAATCCTCGCAAACAATAAAATCGCTATTTATGAAAAACCTATTCTCGAAACGCTTTTTAGCCCTGGGAGTAATCGCGTCCCTTAGCTTTACTGCCTGTCAGAAAGCAGAAACTGAAGCTAATGCACTACAATCCAATAAAAAAGATGCGGAAATGAATGTTGTTGGATCAGCTGCAAATGCATCTGCAATCAATGGTCTAATCTCTGAATCTGCTGCCGCAAGAATGCAGGAAACCTACAAGAAAAATTATTCTGGCAAAAACTTCACAGAATACGTGGTTTTTGATGCTGAAGACATGGAAAAATACATCAAGGAAATTAAAAAGAAATATAAATCAGACAAGGTTTATGTCTATTTTGGTCAATATGATGAAGTTACCGCACCTAAACCCGAGTATAAAGGCAGGGTTTCTGTATTTTTCTTAGGAAACAACAAAAGAAGTAATAGTGGCAATTTTAGAAGCCAAGATGTTGGGGATGGTTCTACTCCTGGCGATGGTTCGAATTATTTGAACCATGGAACTATCTGGCCATAAAATACAACTTTGGATATTATTTCATAAGTTAGCTTTTCACTCAAATCCAAAAGGATGTTGACAAATATTTACCTGCTGGTGCAAGCCAGCAGTTTTTTAGTTTGTATACTATTATATAGATGGCTAAAAAACACCCCTTTTAAATATTTTTTACCTTTTCTACTGTTAACGCTAACCGTAGAACTAATAGGTTATTACCTAATTACTAAGGGCATAAGAAATTATACCCTTTTTAATGTTTTTACCACTATAGAATTTATTTTTTACTCCTTTTTGTTTTCAAAACACTTGAAAACCACCTTATTTAAAAAACTGACCATCGGTTTCATCCCGTTTTATGCTTTTATGGTTTTTTTAAACCTACAATTCGTTCAGGGTTACAACAATTTTCATACTTATACTTTTTTGCTGGGTTCGTTTTTTGTAGTCCTCTTTTGTTGTCTCTTTTTTTATGAGTCGGTTTTACCAGAACACCTAGATCATCCGTTAGCCAAACAACCCTTCTTTTGGGTATGCACGGGCTTATTGTTATTTTACATGGGATCTGTTATTATTAATGCCTTATTTGAGTATTTAAGGAGTTATGACCTTCAACAAGAAGGAAAGAAAATATATGGTATTATTAACCAGAGCTTAAATGTGGTTTTATATTCTGCATTTATCTACGCCTTCATACTATGCCGGAAAACCAAGAAGACATACTCGTCACAATAATTATCTCCTCTGTATTCTTTGTATTACTAGCAGTATTTTTATTGGTACTACTTTATCTTTTTTTGCGCAAACAACGTCAAAATCAAAAGGAAAAAGAAGAGATGAAAAATAAGTTTGAACAAACCATTATAAAATCTCAGTTAGAAATACAAAATCAAACCCTAAACTATATAGGATCTGAAATACACGATGATACGGCACAAGTTGTGTACTTATCGATGCTTCGTATTGCTTATTTAAAAGAAAAAGTAGACGAAAAAGAGAAAGAAGAAATTTACAATTTCTTAAAGAAAGTTTGGAACGACTTAAGAAATATAAGTCATAGCTTGATTAATAATAATTTCCACCAAATTGGTTTTATTGAGTCGTTGGAGCAGCTTTTACACAATATCAATAAAACAGGTAAATACCAAAGCTTCTTAGTAATTGATGAAGATGTCAATCTAGATATATTAGATAAGAGTGTAGACGTCATTTTATATAGAATGATACAGGAAGTAATCAACAATACTTTAAAGCATGCGGCTTGTGATACCATTCATGTTAACATCGGAAAAATAAACCAACAACTAAAAGTTGAAATTAAAGACAACGGAATTGGATTTAATACAGAAGATATTAAACAGGAAAATACAGGTGTGGGTTTAAACAATATCTTCTCAAGAGCAAAACTAATTAATGCTACTGTTCATATTAACAGTATTATTAACCAAGGCACCACAATAACCATATTATTAAATTCAAAATAAAAATGAAAACAACCGTAGCATTAGTTGATGACCATGAGTTGCTAAGATCTGGATTGGCTGCGATAATTAATTCTTTGGGAGAATTTGAAGTAGTACTGGAAGCAGGAAATGGACTTGAATTTATCAAGAAAGTAAAAACGATTACACCGCCAGATATTGTATTGCTAGATATTACGATGCCAGAAATGGATGGGTATGAAACAGCAGCCTGGATAAGAAAACATTTACCAACAGTAAAAGTATTGGTATTAAGCATGCTGTCTAACGATATGGCCATTATTAGAATGCTTAGAAACGGAGTAAAAGGATATATTATTAAAGACAGTAAACCGCATGTATTTAAAGAAGCCATGGAATCTATCCAAAGAAACGAGTTCTATGTTAATGAATTAGTTAGAGACAAACTCATTAACTATGTTTCAAATGAAGAAGAAGAAGGGAAACAAACAGCTTTGCTTTTAAATATTTCAGAACAAGAAGCTCATTTTTTACAGCTACTATGTGCAGATAAGTCTTATAGAGAAATTGGCGAGGAAATGTGCGTTAGTGTAAGAACTATTGATAATTATCGAGATAATTTATTTAAGAAATTAGATATCAAAACAAGGGTTGGGTTGGTTCTTTTTGCTATAAAACAGGGCATTGTAAATATTTATGAATAGATAGTTTATATATTTAAACATGTTTAAGCAATTACATATAGCCTTCCTATTGTTTTGCTTGTCATTCATTTGCATATTGCAAGCGCAAAAACAACCCGTTGCAATTGGATTTTGGAGAGAACATTTGAATTATCAAAAAGCGATTCAGGTAGTAAAAGGTGATTTTATTTATGCTGCTACCAACGATGCGTTATTTTCAGTTGATGCCAATCAAGAAATAAGTAGGTACCATAAAGTAAATGGACTGAGCGATATAGGTATTCAAAAAATTGCATGGGATGAACAAAATAGTCAGTTAATTATTGCTTATAAAAACAGCAATATTGATTTACTAAAAGGAAGCATTACCAAAAACCTAAGTGATATACAAAGAAGCAACATAACAGGCAATAAAACCATCAATAGTATTTATGCTTCAACTGGAACAGCTTATTTATCTACAGGACTAGGCATTGTATTAATCAACCTTAACAAATACGAAATAAAAGATACTTGGGTGATTGGGAATGCAGGAAGGCAGATTAATATAAATGCATTTACAGAAAACAATCAGCACTACTATGCTGCTTCAGATGAAGGGATAAAAAGAATTACGAAAACTGGTTTAGATCCGGCTAACTATCAAAATTGGGAGAATATTTCAGGGCCATCTAATGGAAGCATATCCTTCATTGGGTTTATTAATAACCAATTGATAATCTCCAAAAATGACAGTATTTTTTTACAAGAAAATAATCAATGGAAATTACTGTTTCAAGAATCCAATTGGAAAATTATTAATACTGGTATTAGTGAAAATAAAATAACCATTTGCCTAAGAACAACTACTGGCAATTCTAAAGTGCTGATACTAAATCCAAATGGGAGTATCGAAAAAACTGTAGCAGCACCAGGCATTATCTCTTTCCCTTCTTCAGCCCTATTAAACAACGCTACACTATGGGTTGCAGATCAATTCGGTGGCTTATCTTCTTTTGGTAATATCACCGAAAGGTATATCCCTAATGGACCATTAGGTGTTTCTAATGGGGAGTTTGCATTTTACAATGAAACACTATACCAGGCAGTAGGATCAGTAAATACCGCTTGGAATTATCAATTTAATAATGAAGGAATCCTTCAATTTAAAGAAGGCATTTGGAGCAATATTGGGGCATATAACACTCCATTGTTAGATACAGCCCTAGATTTTATATCATTAATTGTTGATCCAGTTGATGGCAGTTTGTGGGCAGGCAGCTATGGGGGTGGACTAATAAAACAAAACAACCAACAATTACAAATTTTTAAACGACAAAATAGTTTATTAGAAGCCGCTATAGGTGATCCAGGAAGTTACAGGGTTAGTGGATTAGCAATAGACAGCAAAAGAAATTTATGGATCAGTAATTATGGCGCCCCCCATGCACTAAAGCTGAAAACAGCCAATGATAAATGGTTTGGATTTACCATTCCATTTAGTTTAACAGAGAATGCCGTTGCACAAATTATTGCAGACGATTTTAATCAACTCTGGATTCAGAGCCCTAAAGGAAACGGACTCATTTATTACAATTATGGTAATAATATTGAAACAACTGGAGATGATCAATGGAAATTATTTAAACAAGGTGCAGGAAACGGAAACCTGCCTTCCAATAATATTTTAAGCATTTTAAAAGACAAAGACAACAGCATTTGGGTTGGAACAGACGATGGAATAGGGATTATTTATTGTACTGATAATGTTTTGGGTAACTGCGAAGCAACACTTCCTATTATTCAACAAGATCAATTTGCAGGATTTTTGTTTAAGGGTGAACAAATACAATGTATGGCACTTGATGGAGCCAATCAAAAATGGATTGGCACACAAAATGGGGTTTGGTTAATTAGTGCAGATGCAAAAAAAATCATCCACCATTTTACCGCTAATAATAGCCCTTTGTTAAGCAATGATGTTAAAAGAATAACAGTAAACCCTACTACGGGCGAAGTTTACTTTGCTACTTTTAGTGGACTATGTAGTTATAGAGGAACGGCAACTGAAGCAGTAGAAGAAAAAAATAATGTTTTGGTTTTCCCCAATCCTGTTCCCCCTCAATTCAATGGTCAAATTGCCATAAGAGGTTTATCAGAAAACACGCTTATAAAAATTACGGAACTGAATGGCAGATTGGTTTATCAAACAAGAAGCTTAGGTGGACAAGCTGTTTGGAATGGAAGAGATTACCTAGGCAATAAAATTGCCTCAGGTGTTTATCTAGTACTAGCAAGAGATGGAAAAGGAAATGAAAATATAGTTACTAAAATTGTAATAACCAGCGGCAGATAATGCAACTACATTTAGAAACAGAAAGGTTACGAATCAGGGCTTTAACCATTATAGACGCAGGGTTTATGATGCAACTAATGAATACGCCAACTTGGATAAAACATATTGGGAACAGAAATATAAATGATAAAACAACTGCAAGCAATTATATCGCCAACAACATCATTAACAGTTATAATATAAACGGATTTGGACTTTTTTTAGTTACCCAAAAAAAAGATAATCAATCTGCGGGAATTTGTGGAATAGTAAAAAGAGAGGGATTAACTATTCCAGATTTGGGCTTTGCATTAATGCCAAACTTCGAGAGAAAAGGTATTGCAACCGAAGCTAGTAAGGCCGTGGTAAAATATGCAAAAGAATCATTGCATCTAACTCAATTAGCAGGTATAACAAAACCAGAAAATATTGCATCCATTCGGGTCTTAGAAAAAGTCGGGATGGAATTCAAGCAAATGATTCAGCTACCCCAAGATGCGAATATGTTTTCCCTTTTTACTATGGCTTTGCATATGGAAGCCTAGCAATCATTTCTGCTTTTGCATATCCATCTAGTCCTATTGAAACAATAGAACCAGCTGCAGAAAGGTCTAAAAATCCGTCTGGAGCAATAATTGACTCTTCCAAAAAAACAGACTTTAATTGTCCAATTACAAAAAAGGTATTGTTGTAATGAATTGGAGATATCTCAACTAGTTCCATTTCATATCGAACTAAGGCTTCCTTTACAAAGGGTGCAACAATTCCATTTTCATACCATTCTGTTAGTTTAGTTGCCTCAAACTCGTTCACTTCTGGCAAATATTTTGCACTACACTGATGTGCTTGTTGCAAAAAAGTTTCATTGATATGATTGATGGTATAGCACTTTGTATGCTCAATATTAGTAATGGTATCTGGAGCAGCTGCAATTGGTCTATTGATATATCCTATTAAAGCGGGGTCTGCACCTAAATGCACAATGCTACTAACTACAGATAAATTTGGAACACCAGCGTTACTAATAGAGCCAACTAAACTAACTGGCTTAAAGCCGGTTAAACAATTGATAAAATTGGCTCGATAAAACCTTTCCCAGGTTTTTATTTCTTCAATCAAAAACTGACGCATACTTATATAAGGACTCAATCTCGAAATTGTTGATTAATCTTTATCTGCTTTTTCTATTGGCTTATAAAAAGCTGCTCTCTTAGGACCAGGAAAAGGAATTTCGTTGCCTTTTAAACCATGCCATAATACTTTATTAAACTCTAAGTCTGGCACTGCATCTTCTTTAGCTAAATTAAATAATTCAGATCTTCGTTGCCATTCATTCATGGCAGTATTCTTGTCCTTTAAGTTAATATTGGGCATTAATGCGCTATATGAACTTGTATTTGGTGTTGAGGTAAAACAGCGCCACATAGGTGTAGCAGCAGCATCGTATTGACTCATTGGGGGAATACCCAAAATCAATTCCATGGTTCTAAGTGCAGAAGAGGTAGAGTACATGGTATGATCAATATAGCCTCTTTTCACAAAGCCACCTGCAACAAATGCAATACTTCTATGTGCATCAACATGGTCTGCTCCATTTTGCGCATCGTCTTCAACAATAAATATGGCGGTCTCTTTCCATATTGGGCTTTTACTTAAGTTTTCAACAAATAAACCAACAGCATAATCATTGTCGGCCACATGAGCATAAGGAGTAGGTCTACCTAATTTCAATCCTTCTGTATGATCATTAGAAAAGCGAACAGAATTAAACTGAGGCACTTTGTTAATTGCAAGTAATGAATCAAAATCTCTTTTCCACTGGTAAAAGCGAGTAGTATCCATAACCCCATTATTATAGCCAGTAAAATACTTACAGAAATTTCCTTCTAATACAGGGATATTGGCTTTGTAATTGTCTACAAACTCACCATAACTTCTAAAACTTACCCCAGCTTTTTTTGCATGATCCCAAAAAAAGCCTCCTTTATTATTGGCTACTTTTCTATTCCCTTCTCCGTCATAACTACCGCCTCTTCCACCATAACTACTTACCCAACTCTTTTCTAAAAAATCAGTTGCATAGGCACCCATGGTCCAATTGTGTCCATCCATGCTTACTTCTCCATCAACATAAAAATTATCCAATAAAACAAAGTTTCTTGCCAACGCATGTTGATTGGGGGTAATATTTTCACCAAATAAAGTAAGACGAGGATCCCCATTACCCTCTTTCATATCACCCAATACTTGATCGTAGGTTCTATTTTCTTTAATAACATAGAATACATATTTAATGGGGCTTTTATCACCTACTTTTCTAGGTATTGGATTACCCACTTCACCTTGCACTATTTTTTCTTTCACTTTATTATAGGGAGTATTTTGATACACTACTTGAGAATATACACTCATTTGTTTTGGAGTAGGTATATTAATCACACTCATTGTTCCCATAAATAATCCACCAATATATTCAACACTTTTTGGTTTATTTGGATCTCCTTCATGATGTAAAACAATTTGCTTATTTGCAAAAGGATTGGGACCATACACATTGGCTTTAGAGGAAAAACCCTTGCCATTTGAAACAAATATTTTGTTGCCCACTACTTTTACATTGGTAGGGTACCATCCTACTGGAATAAATCCTTTGCTTTTACTTTGAATTGGCTTACTTACATCATACACTGCTAAACAGTTATTATCTGCATTCGCTACAAATAGGGTTTTCTCATCTACAGATAAAGCTAAGCCATTGGTAGTAGAGCCATTGGGCGCATCAGGATATAAAGCCACATTCAATACTTCAACTACTTTTTCTTCCTTGGTATTAATAACTGAAACGGAATTATCATTAGCATTGGCTACATATAAAATGGTTCCTTTATTATTTAATAATAACTCGTTGGGATTATCACCCACTGGTATTTCAGCAGTGATTTTCTTTTCGATAGTGTTAAATAAATACACTTTATCGCAACCCCAACAACTTATATACAATTGTTTCTTATTGGGAGATAAAACGCAAGCATATGCTTCCCCACCCAATGCTTGTTTGAAAACTGTTTTTTTAGACTGAATATCTATAATATACAATTGATTATCTTCTCTAGTTACTACATACAATAATTGCGATTCGTCGTCAATAGCAATCCCTGCAGGGCTTATTTTATTTGGCCATTTTTTCCCTAAAACAATAGAATCGGTTAGGACCAGTTTATTATTGTCAATTGAAAATATTTCGATTCTGTTATTATGACCACCAGATGCATATAGCTTTTTTTCGTCGGCACTAAATACAAGCCCATACCAACTCCTTTCAATAATTTTAGTATCAAGTACTTTTTCAGTAGTAGGATTAATTAATTGAATGCTTTGCGTTCCCTGTCCATTATTGGTGACAGCCATTAATTTTTTTGATTTACTAACTGCCATATTAAGCGGGAGATCTCCTAATGGAAAACTATTCCCAATAGGCGTTAAAGCCCATCCATTAGGCAATAAAACTTTTTTAGCAAGTAATTGCTGAACAGTTTGTGCATTTGCAAAAGCTGAAACAAGTAATAGCGTAGCAACAATTAATTTCCTATACATACAATTCAATTAAGGAAACTAAAGGTAGCATTCTGATAAACAGTAAATTACTGTTTACAATAAAATAATGGCAAGAAATGACTTATTGTTTGGCGAACTCATAACTCCTCACTGGCTTAAAGCTCAGCATTCCCCTATCGCCTGGAGCTACTTTATACTGAATTTGCCTATACATACCCGTTCTTTGGGCCCCTACGGAATCTGCAGTATAAACAGGGAATCTTCGCATTAGGGTACCTTCCATTAGCATAAAAGTATCGAAGCCTTTATACCCTGTTCTTAATTTAGGATCATCTACAATATCTGGGAAACCAATACCTGCCAATGATTCATTTTTAATAGACGCAATTCCAATCACTGTGCCTTTGTCGTTGGGGTCACTCGAATATATATAAATGACCATATCAGGATAAAAATCGTTGTTCAAATCATCTACTTCTGCTTTTCTAATTCTACCTTTTACCTCAAAGCTTACATCTCTAGCTCCACTACCAAATCCAATTGGGCTTACGGTAACATAATTCTTGTCTTCATTTTTATTGTTACATACCAACTTGAAACCAATATTGCCCAATTTCATAGTGGTATCTATTTTCCTAGCTTGGCTGTAAACACCAGTAGCAAATGCCATCATTATACACGCGAAAAGCAAAAAAGGAATTTTCATAATTGAATTTACATATTTCTTCTATATTGACCACCTACTGCATAAAGTGCATTGGTAATTTGTCCTAAGGAGCAATACTTTACTGTTTCCATAAGCTCTGCAAATAAATTATCATTATTTATTGCCGCTTTTTGCAACTGCAATAATGCTTGCTCACTCTTTGATTGATTTCTTAATTTGAATGCTTGTAGGTTTTGTATTTGTTGCTCTTTTTCTTCGGTAGTACTTCTTATTACTTCGCCGGGCAAAATGGTAGGGCTCCCCTTTTTATTCAAGAAAGTATTTACCCCAATTAGAGGCAATTCGCCTGTATGCTTTTTTGTTTCGTAATACAAGCTCTCTTCTTGAATTTTATTACGCTGGTACATTCTTTCCATTGCCCCTAAAACACCACCTCGCTCAGAAATTCGTTCAAATTCGGTCAATACTGCTTCTTCTACTAAATCGGTTAGCTCTTCAATAGCAAAACTTCCTTGAATAAAATTTTCGGTATTGGCAGTACCCAATTCTCTATTAATGATCAATTGAATTGCCATTGCCCTTCTAACACTTTCCTCGGTTGGTGTTGTGATGGCTTCATCATATGCATTGGTATGAAGACTATTACAATTATCATAAATCGCATAGAGTGCTTGCAATGTTGTTCTGATATCATTGAAATCAATCTCTTGAGCATGCAAACTTCTTCCACTTGTTTGAATATGGTACTTTAATTTTTGAGAGCGATCATTCCCCTTATATTTTTGCTTCATTGCCTTCGCCCAAATTTTTCTAGCAACTCTTCCAATTACACTATATTCTGGATCCATTCCATTGCTAAAAAAGAAAGATAGATTTGGTGCAAAATCATCAATATGCATTCCCCTACTCAAATAATATTCAACAAAAGTAAAACCATTAGCAAGGGTAAATGCTAACTGAGTAATAGGATTTGCACCTGCTTCAGCAATATGATATCCGCTAATACTAACACTATAAAAATTGCGAACTTTTTGATCAATAAAATAAGACTGTACATCTCCCATCAACTTAAGTGCAAACTCAGTAGAGAAAATACAAGTATTTTGAGCCTGGTCTTCTTTTAAAATATCCGCTTGCACTGTACCTCTCACTTGAGTAAGTGCTTCCGCTTTTAATTGAGCATAAATTTCTGCTGGTAACACTTCATCTCCACTCACGCCCAATAGACCAATTCCCAATCCATTATTTCCTTCAGGCAATCTTTCTGGTGAAGATGGATTATAGTAAACAGGTCTAGGTGTTTTACTAAACTTTTTCTCAATGATGGCATTTACTTCTGCCCATTTATCATTGGTAGTAATCCATTTTTCACATAATTGATCAATTGCTGCATTCATGAAGAATGCAAGTATGATGGGTGCAGGCCCATTGATGGTCATACTAACCGATGTTTTGGGATCGCACAAATCAAATCCACTGTACAATTTCTTAGCATCATCCACTGTGGCAATGCTCACACCACTATTCCCCACTTTTCCATAAATATCAGGACGAGGATCTGGATCTTCCCCATAAAGTGTTACGCTATCAAATGCAGTGGATAAACGGATTGCAGGTTGACCCAATGAAACATAATGAAAACGTTTATTGGTTCTTTCAGGGCCACCTTCACCTGCAAACATTCTTGTTGGATCTTCTCCCTGTCTTTTTAATTCAAATACCCCAGCTGTATAAGGAAACTCACCAGGAATATTTTCTTGTAATTGCCATCTTAGAATATCTCCCCAATCTTTATAACGCGGTAAAATCACTTTTGAAATTCGGGTACCACTCAATGACTGGGTAGTCAGTGGCTGCCTAATCGTTTTGTTTCTTACCGTGTATTCAAAAAAGTCTGCCTGGTATTTTTTTACTAATTCAGGCCATTGCTGAATCATTTTTTTACAATCTTGATGAAGAGAAGACTCCATTGAAGCTGCAATATTTTCTAACTCTTGTTTTGCACTACTGTTTGCAGGCAAAGACTGAATTGCACCATTCAATTGATACCACTTTGAAGCTATTAAACACTGTTCATTGGTCCATTCATTATAGCTTCTATTGGCGTCTGCTATTTCAGCTAAATATCGCACCCTTTTAGGCGGAATAATTTGTGCTCTTGTAGTTGTTTCATTCAAGCCAGCTTGTATTGCAGAAACCGAAGAAAAATAAACACCCGTTTTATCTTGAATGGTATTCATTATTTTATCAAACAACTGATTGATTCCTGTATCATTAAACTGTGCAGCTATGGTTCCTACAACTGGTAGGTTTTCATCTGCTTCATTCCATAATTCATGATTGCGCTTATACTGCTTTCGAACATCATGTAACGCATCAAGTGCTCCAGCTTTATCAAACTTGTTAATACAAATTAAATCGGCAAAGTCGAGCATATTAATTTTCTCTAACTGAGATGCTGCTCCATATTCAGGCGTCATTACATATAAACTAACATCGCAGAAATCTAATATAGATGCATCACTTTGTCCTACTCCTGCAGATTCTAAAATGATCATATCAAAACCTGCCACTTTACAAATATTAATCGCTTCTTGAACATGTGCACTCAAAGCCGTATTATCGTCTCGGGTGGCTAAACTGCGCATATACGCTCGATTATGAGAGATTGCATTCATTCTAATTCGATCTCCTAATAATGCCCCACCTGTTTTTTTCTTGGACGGATCAACTGAAATAACAGCAATCGTTTTGTCGGAATAATTGTTCAAATACCTTCTAACAATTTCATCGGTTACCGAACTTTTACCTGCACCTCCTGTGCCGGTAATTCCTAAAACAGGAACTGATTCAGTATCTAAAACAGTTGCTTCTGTAGAACCATCCGTTAATCCATTTTCAACTAAAGTTATTTTTCTGGCAACGCTTCTAATTTCTTTTACTTCTCCTAAATTCAATGGCTTTTCCGTGTTTGCTTTTGAATTCAATTCAAAGTCACATTGCATTAACACATCTTCAATCATCCCTTCCAATCCCATTGTACGTCCATCATCTGGACTATAAATTCTTGTGATACCGTGTTGGTGTAATTCCCTTATTTCTTCTGGCAAAATGGTTCCACCTCCACCACCAAAAATTTTAATATGTCCACAACCATTTTGATCAAGCAAATCTTTCATGTATTTAAAAAATTCTACATGACCTCCCTGATAACTGGTAATGGCAATACCTTGCACATCCTCTTCAATAGCGCATTCCACAATTTCAGCAACACTTCTGTTATGTCCTAAGTGAATAATTTCTGCCCCCTTAGACTGTAAAATTCTGCGCATAATATTGATTGCAGCATCATGCCCATCAAATAAACTTGCAGCTGTTACTATTCTAACTTTATTCTTTAATGAAAATGCCATATCCTATTTTTTAAACTCGGGCAAAAATACTGTATAAATGCAAGGGGTGAACAACCGTTAGTTTTTTATTTGGTCAAAAAAAGGGGCTTTTGCATTATCTTGACATTTAAAGGATTTTTATGCGATTCATAGTAGCGATAAACCGCCAACAAGCCCATCCAGTTATTCACTTAACAGATACACTTACAGGATGCACTGCAGAAATATTTGCATTTGGAGGACTGTTGAATGCCTTCCATATTCCATTAAACGGAAGCCATTTCAATTGCATTGATGCCTTTGAATCAGTAAAAGAGGCAGAAGAAAAAATTACTACAGCATTTAAAAGTGCCAAAATAAGCCCATTTGTTTGTAGACTTAATAATGGTCAATATAATTACAATGGTCAATCTTACACCATTCGCAAAAACTACTTAGGCAACCATGCATTACACGGATTAATTTATGATGCCGTTTATGAAATAGATAATATGACCCAATCTGAAGATGCTGCGGCAATTTCATTGTCTTACCAATATCAAAAATCAGATTCAGGCTATCCATTTGAGTATACGGTTCGTTTGCTTTGGGAGCTAAAACCAAATAATAGCATATCTGTAACCACATCAATCAATCACCAAAATGAGGGGCCCATTCCATATGCTGATGGTTGGCACCCCTATTTTACTTTAGGAGGTCCAGTAGATCAGTACCAACTGCAATTTGACGCCGATACCCAATTGGAGTTTGATGAGGCTTTAATCCCCACTGGGAAAAAAATAAAAGATAAAAGATTTTTACAAAAACATTCACTTGAAAATATTTTCTTAGACAATTCTTTTGAGTTGGCCCCAAATGGAAAATGTGTATTGAGTAACCAGCATTTACAACTAGATGTAGTACCCGATGAGCATTATCCCATTCTACAAGTATATACGCCTGAACACAGAAAAAGTATTGCCATTGAAAACTTATCTGGAGCTCCAGATAATTTTAATAATGGCATCGGATTGCTCATGCTTTTGCCCAATAAACAATACCAATTCAAAACAAGTTATCAGTTAACCCAATTATAAATCTACTACAGCTGTCATTGAAATTTCAACATTCACACCACGGGGCAATCCCTTTACAGCAACTGTTTCTCTTGCTGGATAGTCTCCATTAAAATAAGTACCATACACTTCATTTACTTCGGCAAATAAAGTCATATCGCTCAAGAAAATAGTCGTCTTTACAATATGTTCAAAAGACAATTTCGCTTCTTTTAAAACCGCTTCAATATTTTTCATCACCTGGTGTGTTTCAGCAGCAATATTATCTTGTACCAATGCACCTGTTGCAGGATCAAATGCAACCTGACCACTTAAAAAAACAAAGCCATTCGCTTTAATTGCTTGATTATAGGGCCCTATAGGAGCAGGTGCATTCACTGTTTTTACCACTTGTTTAGACATAGAATTTGTTTAATGGAAGCAAATTGCTGCTTTTTAATCAACCTGCCAACCTAAATTTGCAGACCAAGCCCATTTATGCAAATTATTATTAGAGCTACAGACCATCAATACTTCGCATTGGCCAACAAATTAATTGGTGGCAAGAATAAAATTGAAAGGTATGAATCTACCAATGAAGCAATTCCTTATGGTGATTTATTTATTGATGCATGCTTTGAAGAGGATGGGCCTTGCTTCTCTTCTATTCAAAACAGAATTGTTTTAGTGAATGCAGTATGTACTCCATCTGAAATGCTACCCAAGAATTTTGTTCGGTTTAATGGATGGGATGGTTTTTTGTCTCAACCATCTCTGGAAATTGCTGGCAATGATGAAGCAGTTAAAAAAGCAGTAGAACTATTGGAAGCAGCAGGTTTAACATCAGTTGTTTCTGCAGACGAATTGGGGATGATAGGCCCTAGAGTAGTTGCAATGATCATCAATGAAGCCTATTTTGCACTAGCAGAAAATATAAGTACGAAAGAAGAAATAAATACCGCCATGAAATTGGGTACCAATTATCCCTATGGTCCATTTGAATGGTGCGAATTAATTGGCTTTCAGAAGGTTTCAACACTTTTGCAAAGCTTAGCAAAAACAAATGAACGCTATAGTTTGGCACCAGCGTTTCTAAACCTCTAATACATGGCTTTACTTTTAAATATTGATACAGCAACAGGTTATGCGGGCGTTTGTTTAAGCCAGGATAGTAAGGTATTGGCAAGTCAATCTCATCAACACCAAAAAGACCATGCGGCTTTTTTGCAACCTGCTATTGAAGCCATTATGAATGAAGCAGGTTATCAATTAAAAGATATAGATGCGGTTGCTGTTACTGGTGGACCAGGAAGTTATACTGGCATAAGAGTAGGATTGGCTTCGGCAAAGGGAATTTGTTACGCATTAAATAAACCATTAATAATGGTTAATACACTTGCTGTTATTGCCAATGCAGCCATTGAAAATACCCCCCAAACCGATCTAGAAAAAGACGCTGTTTTTTATGCAATGATAGACGCAAGAAGAATGGAAGTTTTTGCTGGAATGTACAACCAAAAGCTATTAGAGTTAGATAATACACACGCATTAGTACTTGATAATGTCTTTTTTGAGGGGCTAAATTGTCATTCTAAAGTAATTTTTTGTGGAGATGGTGCTCAGAAAGTTGAACAATTTACCCTACCATTCAACTATAGTATAGATTATTCGCAACACAATGTAAATCATATGGTTACGATTTCAAAATCGTTTTTTCATGCAAAAAAATTTTCCAATTTGGCCTATTCTGAACCGCTTTATATAAAAGATTTTTATCAACCAATAAAGCCACAATAAGCCCTTCGGAAAAACTAATGCGAATAACCACTCTCTATGCATTACAAAAAAGCTAACTTTGCATAAGTCTTAATACCCCCAATATTACTTGACATGAACGCAACCATTCAATCAATCCTATTAACCAATGGCGCAGAGCCTGTGAAGGTAGATTTCCTTCAGGCAAAGAAGGCATCTTTGATCCTTCGCTCCATTAACCACAAGCTTCGACAGCAAATCATCAAACTATTAGATGAGCATCAAAAGATGACTGTTACAGAGCTTTATGTAAAACTTCGTTTAGAACAATCCGTAGCTTCACAGCACCTGGCCATTTTACGACGAGCCGGCATTGTGAGTACCACCCGAGAAGGGAAATTCATTTATTACTCCGTCAATTACACTCGCTTAAACGATGTGGTTGGTTTTGTGAAAGCATTGGTAGATTAATTACCTTTGCCGCAAAATCATTGCATGTTTATAAAACAATTATACACTGGATGTATCAGCGAAGCTGCGTACTATATCGAAAGTAATGGTGCAGCCGCAATCATAGATCCAATCAGGGATATTGATGCTTACTTAGCTTTAGCAAAAGAGCGGAATGCCCAAATCCAGTATATATTTGAAACACATTTTCATGCAGACTTTGTAAGCGGGCATCTAGATTTAGCTGCTGCAACAGGCGCTACCATTGTTTATGGGCCAAGTACCGTAACCAAATACCCAGTACATGTTGCAAAAGATTTAGAAATATTTAAGCTGGGTAATATTTCCATTCAGGTACTTCATACACCAGGCCATACACTAGAAAGTAGTTGTTATTTATTAAAGGATGAAGAAGGAAATAATAAAGCCATTTTCACGGGAGATACTTTATTTGTAGGTGATGTAGGTAGACCAGACCTTGCACAAAAAAGCAATGAAATAACCATGAATGACTTGGCTGGAATGTTGTATGATAGTTTGCAAGAGAAAATTATTCCTCTTGCGGATGATGTAGTCGTATACCCTGCACATGGAGCTGGTAGTAGTTGTGGAAAAAATTTAGGCGCTGATTCTTTTAGTACAATTGGAGTTCAAAAAGCAAGTAATTATGCTTTACAAGCGGAATCAAAAGAAGCATTTATTAAAGCTGTTACGGAGGGATTAAACGCTCCTCCTGCGTACTTCCCTATCAATGCGAGTATCAATAAAGAAGGGTACACCAGTTTGGACAGCATATTAGCCAACAGCATGCAGCCTTTATTGATCAACGATTTCAAAGAAAAAATTGCTGATAACGCCATAATCTTAGATACCAGACATCCTGATCAATTTATGCAAGGGTTTGTTCCTGGCGCAATCAATATTGGATTAAATGGTCGATTTGCAGAATGGGCAGGCACTTTATTGCCATTTACACAACCGATTATTTTAATAACAGAAATAGGTGCTGAAAAAGAGTCAATTATTAGATTAAGCCGAGTGGGAATAGATAATGTAGTTGGTTATCTATCTGGTGGATTTGAAGCTTGGCAAACTGCTGGAGAATCAATCGATATGATCATAGATGTTGAAGCAGATGAATTAGCCATGGATATTCCATTCGACGAAAACTTAGTGATTGTTGATGTTAGAAGAGAAACAGAATATGCCAATGAACACGTAAAAGAAGCAATTAATATTCCATTGGACCAATTAACCGATCCAGGTAGTATGGCCAATTTAGACGACCACCACAATATTTATATTCATTGCGCAAGTGGATACAGAAGTGTAATTGCTGCATCTATGATTAAAAGACAGGGCATTCACAATATTAGAAATGTGATTGGCGGAATTGAAGCAATAAAGGGTTTGCCCGAAAAATTTGAGTTTGAAAAAGAAACAGCAGCCTTAAACTAAGCTTATTTAATTTCTAATGCACTGTGTTTGGTTGGATCAAAGCTCCATTTCCATCTGCGATGACTCCAGAGATAATTGGCAGGCTTTAATTTTACTGCTTGTTCTACTTTAGCTGCGAACAACTTGGTTAGTTGCCCATCATTATAAGAAAGTGGGTCAGAAGTAATTAATTCAAACTTGATTTCATAATAGCCTCTTCGCACTTTATAAAAGTGACAGAATACCACATGTGTATCATTTAATTTTGCTCCTTTTTCTGGCCCCAAAATAAAAGGCGTCAATCGGTTGAAAAAGGGTACCCAGTGGGCTTTCAAATCGCTGGGAGGATTTTGATCGGCAGCAAGCCCTAAAGCATATCGATCTTTAACATAACTCCTGAATTGGTTTTTGAAATGCTTAGTTGGAATAAGGATGGTGCCGTTTTTAGCACGCATATCATAAATTATTTTGTCCATGACTTTATTAGACAAGGGTTGATACACCCCAACAAATGGATATAAACTATGTCTTGGAATCCAATGATTTAAAAATTCCCAATTAAAAAAATGGCCTGCTAATAATTGAACATTTTTCCCAGAGCTGTACAAATCATTTAACACTTTGATATTTCCAACTAAGCGCTTATCTGCTTCTTTGGTACTAATCGAAATCATTTTAATGGTCTCAACAATGGTATCAATGAAATTGTGATAAAAATCCTTGGCAATTCTGATACGTTCTTTTTCAGTCTTATCAGGAAATGCAATCAATAAATTATTCAACACCACTTTCTTTCTGTATCCAAATAAATAAAACACCAAAATATATAACCCATCTGCAATAAAATACATGACCCGCCAAGGCAAGAGAGATAACAAATAAAATAAAGGGTAGATTATATAATACATAGCCTGGGGGCTTTAAAGAATAATATTCTGTAAAATAGCACTCTTTTCTTGGTGATCCGTATTGTAGTGAAGCCCGCGGCTTTCTTTTCTAAACTGCGCACCTTTTACAATTAAATATCCAACTGTAATTAAATTACGCAATTCGCAAAGTTGAGGAGACACTTTAGTTGAACGATACAATTGCTCTGTTTCTTCAAACAATAAATCCAATCTTTTCATTGCCCTACTTAATCTTATATCGGTTCTAACAATACCGACATAATCACTCATGATTTGCTGCAATTCTTTGAGGCTTTGTGTAATCAAGATCATTTCCCTCGGCTCTGCAGTTCCCAATGCATTCCAATCTGGCAAATGCTCAATCAAACTCAATTGATCAATTTGTTTGCAGGTGTCAATAAAACATCTATGAGCAAATACCATTGCTTCTAACAAACTATTACTGGCTAATCGGTTTGCACCATGTAATCCAGTACTAGCACATTCTCCACAAGCATATAAATTTCGAATAGAAGTTCTTCCCCATTCATCTGTTTTAATACCTCCACAACTATAATGAGCCGCAGGAGCAACAGGTATCATATGTTGCATTACATCAATTCCAATTGATAAACATTTTTGGTAAATATTAGGGAAGTGATGAATAAATTGCTCTTTACCCATATGCCTGCAATCCAAATAAACATGTTCAGTACCAGTTCGCTTCATTTCATTATCAATGGCGCGTGCAACAATGTCTCTAGGCGCTAAGTCCTTTCTATGATCATAACGTTCCATAAAAGCTTCACCCGCTTTATTCCTTAGAATACCACCATCGCCTCTAACAGCTTCTGTAATTAAGAAAGAAGGAGAAACACCTGGCTCGTATAAAGCAGTTGGATGAAATTGAATAAACTCCATGTTTTCAATTTTACCCTTTGCCCTATAAACCATTGCAATACCATCTCCAGTAGCAATTTTTGGATTCGTTGTGGTTCTGTATGCTTGACCACAACCACCTGAAGCCAACAAAACTATTTTAGAAACAATTTTTTCAATTTGATTGGTTTGCAAATTCAATACATAAACCCCATAGCAAGTAATATCCAAAGTAGACTTGGTAACCAAATAACCCAAATGATGCTGAGTCAATAAATCAACAACAAAACAATGGTTCAATAATTGGATATTGGGCAAGGCAGCCAACTGCGACAAGAGTGCTCTTTCCATTTCCATTCCAGTTACATCTTTATGATGTAAAATTCTGTTTTCGCTATGACCTCCTTCTTTTCCTAAACTATAAATACCTTCTTCATCTTTATCAAATGCCGCACCATAATCTATAATCTCCTTGATTCGTTCTGGACCCTCTTTTACTACTATCTCTACTATCGCTTCATTACAAAGCCCATCACCAGCAATCAGCGTATCTTCAATATGTTTGCTAAAACTATCTCTGCTTGCATCCCATACACCTGCAATACCCCCTTGGGCATATTTAGTATTGGTTTCATCTGCCTGGGTTTTAGTAATTAAGATGATTTTTTTATCAGGAAATTGCTTAGCCACTTTTAATGCATACGTTAATCCTGCAATACCAGAACCAATTACTAAAAAGTCAGTTTGAAGCATAAAATAATTTAGAATGAACTAAGCTGGCTCTACCCAAGCACCATGCTCTTTCAACAGATTAATTAATTCGGAAACAGCAATCTCACTATCAATATTTCTCTTCATGATATCTTTTCCTTTATACAAAGTGATTTTTCCAACACCACTACCTACATAACCAAAATCTGCATCTGCCATTTCACCCGGACCATTTACAATGCACCCCATAATGGCAATTTTAACTCCTTTCAAATGATTGGTTACATTTCTAATTTTCGCAGTGGTTTCTTGCAAATCAAATAAGGTTCGGCCACAACTTGGGCAGCTGATGTATTCAGTTTTAGAAATTCTGGTTCGAGTAGCTTGTAAAATACTGAACGCAGAAGAGTTAATAAATTGCTCAACTGAAGTATTACTCAAATAATTACGTCCACTAGTATCTACCACACCTGTATTCATTGTTTGATAACTATTGTTATTCATTCCCAAACAAATACCATCTCCCATCCCATCTAATAATAGAGAGCCACACTCAGTTGCATAATGAATTAAATGCTCATCAGCTGTTTGCCAATTGCTATCAGTAATAATTACAACAGGATTTTGCACTTGCAGATTCATTAGCTCCATCATCATTCTTCTGATAGATTGCATCGCATTTGCATTGGTACTGCTTAAGCAAAGCACCACTGTTTCATCATTGGCGAATTCTTCCAAAAAAGTATAATCATTAACAATAGTAGCATCGTTATAACAATCAACCATTACAAAATTGATGGCATCGCTTTTAATACTCGCTTGAGTATACCCTGACCGGTCATAAATGGGGAAATAACTGTATTTATCTGGACACTCCTCAAAAGTTGCAGGATAAACAATCACTTTTAAAGTGCCTGGTAATGCAAAATCAAGTAATTGATTTCCGGTGAAAATATAATCTGCAGCAGCATCCCCAATGGCCCATTTATCTGTTGTTTCATCATATTTGTACCCAATTGCTTCCAAATGTTTGGGAGTAATATTGGAGATTTTACTGAAATCTGCAATCACCACTGGAACCTGGGCTCCACCTATATTGCTTACTGCAAATGTTTTTCTTCTGCTGTAATGAAATGGATCATAAGGCACTTTGGAAATGCCTGGAACAAGCCCATGAGTAACACCTTCACGATTTTCAATACTGTATCGTTTAATCAAATCTTTACAAACTGGAATTTCTAACTCTGGGTCTTCGGTTAAACTAACCCTAACGGTATCACCAATTCCATCTTCTAATAAAGTACCAATTCCAGCAGCACTTTTAACCCTTCCATCTTCTCCGTCACCTGCTTCTGTAACCCCTAAATGCAATGGATAGCATTCTCCAAACTCTGCTTCCATTTGCTGAATCAACAAGCGATAAGCCTGCACCATCACTTGTGGGTTGCTGGCTTTCATACTTAATATAATATTATGGTAGTCTTCTGAACGAGCAATACGCAAAAACTCCATCGCACTTTCTACCATACCAATGGGCGTGTCACCATACCTACTCATAATTCGATCACTCAACGACCCATGATTCGTACCAATACGCATTGCTGTACCATGCTCTTTACAAATCAACACCAACGGTGTAAAGCGTTCCCGAATACGTTCAATTTCTTCTAAGTATTCTGCGTCGGTATAATCAATCTGTTCAAACTTTTTCTTGTCAACATAGTTGCCCGGATTCACCCTAACTTTCTCTACTATTCTAGCTGCAATTTCTGCAGCATTCGGAGTAAAATGAATATCAGCTACCAAGGGAGTAGTGTAGCCGCGTTTACGCAACTCGTCTTTTATATTTTGGAGATTTTCTGCCTCTTTTTTGGATGGAGCAGTAATCCTTACCAATTCAGCACCGGCTTCAATACAACGAATGGTTTGTTCCACTGTAGCCATGGTATCCATGGTATCAGTAGTGGTCATGGTTTGAACCCTTATTGGATGACCATTGCCTAACAGCAAATCACCAATTTTTACTTCACGCGTTTTTAGTCTATTAAGTTGTGTTAATGAGTTACAGTATAGTTGCATAAAGTACTTTATGGGGATTATCGTTTTCCTTCAAAAAATCCCTGATTGCTTAATATTTTTTTGAGCAATAATATTCTTGCATCAACCAGTGAAATATTAGAAGGAGCTTCCATATTTAATACAAAGAAATAGGGATGTTTGTTCTCTTCAATCCAACCTATCACCCATCCAAGTTGATCTCCGTTTTCATTATAGGTTAAGCCTGTTTTATAACTCAATTGATAATTGGCATTCGATTCTCTCAACATCATACGCTTCACAATCTCATGCGTTCTTTTTTGAAAAGGTAATTGATTAAAAAACAAGCGCTTCATAATACCCAATTGTTCATCAGGGGTTAACTTGATGGTATTATTTAACCAAAAACTGTCAATTGACTTTCCAATGCTATGATTGCCATACTGCAAACTATCTAACCAAAATTGCATAGTATCTTTCCCGATTCTTCTAGCTACTTCTTGATAATAGGGAACAATCGAATTCTTAAATGCTGTTTCCATGGTTACCGCAGAATCCAACTGAATGGTCATTTTTTCATCAGAGACTACACCAGTTTCTAATGCAATTAGCGAGTGAACAACTTTAAAAGTAGAAGCCGGAGAATAGGCTGAGTCTTTATATCTGTTTAAATTATAAATAGTAAAATCGCCAGTGCCATTATCAAATAAAGCAAAAGTTCCTTTCACACCTGTAGAATCAAAGTATTTGCCTATTTCTTCATTTACTTGCACATTGTTGGGTGAACAAGCGGCAAAAAATAATCCAACATTTAATATCACTAATAATTTTCTCATAATTTTTCTTATTTAATCACCCCCAACTCCTTACCCACTTTAGTAAACGCAGCAATGGCTTTGTCTAAGTGCTCCTGTTCATGAGCAGCACTTAACTGCACCCTAATTCTTGCCAAACCCTTTGCCACCACTGGATAAAAGAATCCAATCACGTAAACGCCTTCATCCAATAATTTAGCAGCAAAATTTTGTGCAATTACCGCATCGTATAACATGATGGGAACAATCGGATGATCACCAGGTTTTATATCAAAACCCGCTTCTGTCATTTTTGTTCTAAAATAATTGGTATTGTATTCTAATTGGTCTCTTAATGTGGTAGCGGAAGTGAGCATATCTAATACTGCTATAGAGGCACCCACAATACTAGGTGCAACTGTATTAGAGAAAAGATAGGGGCGGCTTCGCTGGCGAAGCATTTCAATGATTTCTTTCCTACCAGAAGTAAAGCCACCACTTGCTCCACCTAAAGCTTTACCTAAAGTACCTGTGATAATATCAATTCTACCCATCACCCCACGGTATTCATGGGTACCTCTTCCTGTTTTACCTAAAAATCCTGATGAGTGACATTCGTCAATCATTACAATAGCATCGTATTGATCCGCTAAATCACAAATTTTATCTAACTGGGCAATGGTTCCATCCATGCTAAAAGAACCATCTGTTACGATGATTCTGCTTCTGCAATTGGCCGACTCTTTCAGCTTTGCTTCAAGGTCTGCCATATTATTGTGTTCGTAACGGAAACGTTGCGCTTTACATAAGCGAACCCCATCAATTATAGATGCATGATTCAAAGCATCACTGATAATGGCATCTTCTTCTCCAAATAATGGCTCAAATACACCCCCATTGGCATCAAATGCAGCCGCGTATAAAATAGTGTCTTCTGTTCCTAGAAAGTCAGCTAACTTTTTTTCTAATTCTTTATGAATGTCTTGGGTGCCACAAATAAAGCGCACACTGCTCATCCCATACCCATGGGTATCAATGGCTTTATGTGCTGCTTTAATTACATCAGGATGAGAAGAAAGTCCCAAATAGTTATTGGCACAAAAGTTTAATACTTTTTTACCATTCACTACAATTTCAGGGCCTTGCTCACTGGTAATAACCCTTTCCTTTTTGAATAAACCAGCCGATTCAATTTCAGCCAATTCACTGGCAATTCTTGCAACAAATTTTTCGTTCATATTCCATTCATTAGAATGGCAAATGTACTAAAGTTCGGCCGAATGACTTATTCAACCCCTAATAACTCTACTTCAAAAATAAGTAGGGAACCGGGTACAATTTTATCGCCTTTTTGTTGATCGCCATAAGCCAAATCAGCAGGTACATAAAACTTCCACTTGCTACCAACAGTCATTAACTGAAGTCCTTCCTGCCAACCCAAAATCACATTACCTAAAGGGAAGGTAACTGGCTCACCTCTTTCAACAGAGCTGTCAAATATTTCACCACTAATTACGGTACCATGATAATGGCATTTAACTTTATTAGTCAATTTTGGTTTAACCGTATCAGTACCATTTTTGATAATTTCATACTGTAATCCACTAGGCAAAGTTACAACCCCTGGTTTCTTCGCCATTTTTGCTTGGAAAGCCTTTCCAGCCTCTCTTGCCACTGATGATTTCTCTGCACTTAATTTTTGTTGATAATTTCCAATGCACAAGTCTAATAACTCATCGGCTATGACCGATTTTTTACCAGCGAAACCATCAGAAATTCCTTTTTGAAACATGGCTGCCACCAATGGATCTAACCCTTGTGATTTTAAATTTTGCGCTATTCTTATACCCAATGCATAACTAGCACTATCTGCAGAAGACTTAAAAATAGCAGCTGATGCGGCCACTTTAGCAACAGGCTTAGTTGCAGTTTTAATGGGGCTTGGCTTTTTTAATGGGGCTTTTGTAGATGGCTGCGCCTGTGCCTGAGTAAATGATACAAATGCACCTAAAACGAATAAACTAAGTATTTTTTTCATTTGATTTTATATAAAGTAGTTGCAAATTAAGTCAAAAGTAATTGAAAGGCTGTTGTTGCTTTGCTAAATTGAAAACGGTCCATTAATTGATCCATCATTACTTTAATTTCAGCATTACATAAATTACCCATACTTCCTTCGTGTGTATGATTTACCAAAGTTGAATAATTAAATTGTCCATTTTCAATAGCATTTCCAATCTGTTGATAAGCATCTCTAAATGGAACACCCTGTAAAACCAATTTATTTACTTCTTCCACACTAAACATGTATTGAAATTTGGGGTCATCGGCAATATTGGGTGATACCTGAATATGGCTAAACATCAATTGCATCATTTCAATGCAATTATTCAATTCAGTAAAAGCAGGAAATAAATGTTCTTTCAATAATTGCAAATCACGTTGGTATCCAGAAGGCAGGTTGGTGGTCATTAAACTAATTTCATTCGGCAACGCTTTTATTCTATTGCAATAAGACCTTGTTAATTCAAAAACATCTGGATTTTTTTTATGCGGCATAATACTTGAACCCGTTGTTAATTCTGCCGGAAAACTAATGAACGCAAAATTTTGATTCAAGTACAAACAAGCATCCATACTTATTCTGGCTAAGGTATCTGCAATATTAGCCAATGCTGTTGCCACGATTCTTTCTGTTTTACCTCTTCCCATTTGGGCATATACTACATTGTAATTGAGCTGATCAAAGCCCAACAGATCAGTGGTCATAGTTCTATTGATGGGGAAGGAAGAACCATACCCAGCAGCAGAACCTAAAGGGTTTTTATTGACTACTGTGTAAGCCGCTTCTAGCATTGTTAAATCGTCCACTAAACTTTCTGCATACGCGCCAAACCAAAGTCCAAAAGTAGAAGGCATGGCTAATTGCAAATGCGTATATCCAGGTAACAAATGGTTTTTATAGGATTCGCTTTTTTGTTGCAGCAATTCAAACAAAGCATAAGTTGATTCAGCTATCGTTTTAATTTCGGCTCTTAAATATAATTTGATGTCTACCAAAACCTGATCATTCCTACTTCTTGCACTATGGATTTTTTTACCCATATCGCCCAGCTTTTGAGTTAGCAGTAATTCAACATAAGAATGAATATCTTCTACTCCTTCAGGAATAGTAAAACCTGGTTGAATCACCAATTGATAAATGGCTTGTAGCTCTTTTACTAAGGCAAGCATTTCTTGATTGGTTAATAAACCAATACTAGCCAACATCTTAACGTGTGCAATAGAGCCTAATACATCGTAAGGAGCTAATAGCGTATCGAAGTCTTTGTCTTTTCCAACAGTAAATTGTTCTACTGCTTGAGTGGTGTTGGTATTGCTCTTACTCCAAAGTTTCATAATACCCCTTTTAATAAGTTGATATAAAATTCAATTCCTTTTTCAATTTCCAATAAATAAATAAACTCGTCCGCATTATGACTTCTAGCACTATCACCTGGTCCTACTTTAAGTGCAGGGAATGGCATTAAAGCTTTGTCACTGGTTGTTGGACTTCCATAATATATACTCCCTAAAGCTTCCCCTGCTTTTACAATAGGATGATTTGGATTGATTAAAGTAGATTTAATTCGAGTGCTTCTGGGTGAAATGTCTGCAGTTAAATTGGCTTTTAAAGTTTCCAGAATTTCTTCGAATAGGTAGAGTTCATTCACTCGAATATCAATTAAGTATTCTGCAGAAGCAGGCACCAAATTGTGTTGTTTATTCTCGGTATTAAAAGAAGTAACCGTCATTTTAACTGGCCCTAATAATTCACTCACTTTCTCAAATTGATATTGCCGAATCCATTCAATATCTTTAACTGCTTTATACAACGCATTCTCCCCTTCGTTTCTGGCCGCATGACCCGCAGTCCCTGTTGCTTTTGCATCTATGACCATTAATCCTCTTTCGGCAATAGCTAAGTTTAATAATGTTGGTTCGCCAACAATTGCAAAATCAATAGTAGGTAATTGGGGGATCAAAGCCTCTACCCCATTTTTACCTGATATTTCTTCTTCCGCAGTTGCGGCTATAATCAAATTAAAAGCTAAAGCAGGTTTGTTATAATAGTAAACAAAGCAAGCAAGTAAAGAAACTAAGCAACCACCCGCATCATTACTTCCTAAACCAAATAATTTTCCATCTTTTATCAATGGATCAAAAGGATTCAACTGATAACCACTATTTGGCTTAACGGTATCATGGTGTGAGTTCAATAAAATAGTAGGCTTATTAATATCAAAATAAAGATTACTAGCCCAGATATTATTTCCTACTCTATTATATGGGATTTGTTTTTTATTGAAAAACTGGGCAATACAATCAGCTGTTTGATCTTCTTCTTTACTAAAAGATGGAATAGTAATCAGTTGTTTTAATAAGTCAACTGCTTCTTTATACAATAGTTTTATTTCATCCATGTTGAATGGTTGTACCAGCTTTACCAGTTATTAATTCATCTAAATCTGCTGCGTTTCCAATAATTACTTTAGAAACACCCTGTTCAATGGCAACAAAAGCATTGTCTAATTTAGGAATCATTCCTGCAAATATTTGCTGATTCGCTTTAAGCGTTTGATAATAGTTGGAATCAATGATCGGAATAACCGAATCAGCATTGTTAATGTCTAACAAAACACCTTTTTTCTCAAATGAATAAACCAATATCGTCTCAAAAAAAGTACTCATTGCTGTTGCAATGGATTGCGCAATGGTATCTGCATTGGTATTCAATAATTGACCCTTCCCATCGTGAGTTATTGGAGATACCACTGGAACCAATGATTGCTGAATTAACTCATTAAAAAATCCAGCATTTACTTGATCAATATCACCCACAAATCCATAGTCAGTAGCTTCTGCTGTTTTGCTTATACGCTTATGCGCAAGAATAGCATTGGCGTCTGCGCCTGTTAAACCAATGGCATTAGCGCTATATTGTTGTAATTGAGCTACTATATTCTTATTGATATAACCAGCATAAACCATGGTAACTACTTTCAAGGTTTCTGCATCGGTAATTCTTCTTCCATCAACCATTTGCTGCTGTATACCCATTGTTTCGGCCAATCTTGTTGCCAACTTGCCACCTCCATGTACCAATATTTTAGCCTGCTTTATTGCAGCAAAATTTTTCAGGAATTGTTGTAGTGCATGATCATCGTCAACAATATTGCCCCCAATTTTTACAATAACCAGCTGATTCATGTTATTGATTTAAAGAATTTAATATTTCAGCAAGTACTGCTTGAGCTGCCCAAACTCTATTGCCCGCTTGTTGAGTAACCAAACTATTTGGCCCATCTAAAATTTCATCACTCAATTCAATATTTCTTCTAACAGGCAAACAATGCATTACTTTAGCATCATTAGTGATTGCTAATTTTTCATTGGTCAACATCCAACTAGTATCTGAACTTAATTGTTGGCCATATTGTTCGTAACTACTCCAATTTTTTACATAAACAAAATCAGCGTTGTTTAATGCTTCGGCTTGATCATGAATAACGGTTGCTCCATTGGTGAATTGTTCGTCTAACTCATACCCTTCGGGATGGGTAATAACAAAATTAGCACCACCCCAAGCATTTACCCATTGTGCAAAACTATTTGCAACACATTGTGGTAATGGCTTAATATGAGGCGCCCAAGATAATACCACTTTGGGCTTGTATGCAGCAGCATTTTTTAACAATTCTTGAATCGTAATAATATCTGTCAAAGATTGTAAGGGATGCAATGTTGCGCTCTCTAAACTAACTACTGGCACTCCTGCAAAACGAATAAATTGTTTAATAAACATTTCACTATAATCTTCGGCTTTATTTTTAAGAGTTGGAAATGTTCTAATAGCCAATACATCAAAATACTGGCCTAATACAGGAGCAGCATCTTTTATATGCTCCACTGTTGTGCCATTCATCACTGCCCCTTCTTGAAATTCTAATGCCCATCCTTCCTTGTCTACATTAAACACAATTGCTTCCATTCCTAAATTAGCCGCAGCAACCTGCGTACTCAATCTGGTTCTTAAACTAGGATTTAAAAAAAGTAGCCCTATTCTTTTGCCCTTACCTAAATGCCCATCAAGAAAAGGATTCAGCTTGTACTTCAAGGCATTATCTACCAATTGCTGAATATTGGTTACGTCGGATGCAGAAATAAAGTTTTTCATATTTATGCAACAGTGGTTTGTATTTCAATAATAGCCTCTTTTAACGCTTCTAAAAATTCATCTGCTTGTTTTCTTGAAAGCGCTAATGAAGGCAACAATCTAATCACATTGGGCTTTGCTTCCCCAGTGAAAATATTATATTGTTCAAGTAATAATTTCTTTAAGCCTTTCAAGTTATCCGGAAGGTCAAACCCAATCATCAACCCTCTACCGCGAACGTTTTCAATCCCTTCAATGGCTTTTAATTGATTCATTAAATACATGCCTCTTTGTTTGGCCATACTAATCAAATTCTCTTCTTCCATTACTTCTAAAACAGCCAAAGCAGCGGCACATGCTAAATGATTTCCACCAAAAGTAGTACCCAACATTCCGTGTTTAGATTGAATATGTGGAGCAATTAAAATCCCCCCTATAGGAAATCCATTCCCCATACCCTTCGCCATAGAATAGATATCTGCATTCACTTCAGCAATATCATGTGCAAAAAATTGTCCCGTTCTTCCATATCCACATTGTACACTATCAGCAATATATACTGCGCCAAACTCAGTACAAAGTTTTCTAACTAATTGCAAAAACTCAACAGTGGCCGGAACAATTCCACCTACACCCTGTATCCCTTCAATAATTACTGCGGCAATTTCTGCTCCATTTGTTTTAAAACATTCTGATAGAGCCGCCTCATCATTAAAGGGTAGGAAAATAATATGATCTGTTTCATTAACCGGCGCAACAATGGATTTGTTATCTGTAGCAGCTACTGCTAATGAAGTTCTACCATGAAAAGATTTAGAAAAAGCAATTACTTTTTTTCTTCCCGTATGAAAAGAAGCGAGTTTAAGTGCGTTCTCATTGGCCTCGGCACCACTATTACATAAAAATAACTGGAAGTCGGTTTTACCACTGATTATTCCCAACTTATCTGCCAGCTCTTGTTGTAAAGGAATAATAATGGAATTAGAATAAAAAGCAATTTTCTCTAATTGTGTTTGAATACGTTTTACCCAATGAGGGTGCGTATGACCAATACTAATTACAGCATGTCCACCGTACATATCAAGGTACTGAACACCATTATTATCCCACACATAAGAACCTTGGGCTCTATTAATGGTAATATTGTTTAACGGATATACATCAAATAATTTCATAACTAAAAATAACTGGCTTTCAATTTTAATCCGGCCTTTTCATTTAATCCAAATAATAAATTCATATTCTGAACAGCTTGACCACTAGCGCCTTTCAATAAGTTGTCGATGGCACTATGAACAACCAGTTTATTGCCTTGTTTTTCTAAATGTATTAAACACTTATTGGTGTTCACTACCTGCTTTAAATTGATCATTTTGTCTGATACAATGGCAAAAGCTGCATCAGCATAAAAGGATTGATATAAATGTTTTACTTCGTCAAATGGCAAACCAATTTCAACTATGGAACTGATATAAATACCTCTTGTAAAATCTCCTCTCCAAGGAACAAAGTGCAATCCTCTTCCTTCGCCATTAACCGACAGTGCATCATCAATTTGTAATTGATTAATAGATTGAGTAATCTCTTTTACATGTTGGTGTGCGAGTGTTTTATAAGCTTCAATATTATTGGCTCTCCAACTAAAATGCGAAGTATTGCTTAAGCCTTGTCCAGCACCTGTAGAGCCAGTTATACCAGTGGTATAAATATCTGCTAATACGCCTGCCTTAGCCAGAGGCAATAATCCCAATTGTATAGCTGTTGCAAAGCAACCAGGATTGGCAATATTTTGCGCATGTACGATGGCATCTTTATTTAATTCAGGAAGGCCATACACAAATGTTCGATCATTAAATACGGCACTTTCATTTAATCTAAAATCTTGTGAAAGATCAATTAATTTGATAGATGAAGCAATGGCATTTTCTTTTAAGAATTTAGCAGCATCGCCATGACCCATACACAAAAACAATACATCAATATCATTGCTTAACTCAGCCGAAAAAAGCAAATCAGTTTCTCCGAATAAATCAGCATGAACTTTGTGCAAAGGATTGCCAGCATTACTAGTACTATAAACAAAATGAATACTTGCTTCGGGGTGATTTAATAAAAGTCTTATTAACTCTCCCCCTGTATATCCGGCACCCCCCACTATTCCAACTTTAATCATTGGATGCGTTTTTAATATTGTGATAAATAGCCGTTTGGTTTCCAAAAATTTTTGAGAACCCTCTTACATCATTGCCTGTCCAACCATTATTCATTTCTCCATATTTTCCAAACTTACTACTCATTAAATCGTACTCAGATTCAATACCAATAATCTGGAATCTATAAGGCAGTAATTGAACATATACAGAACCTGTTACATGTTCTTGTGTGTCTTCTAAAAACGCTTCTATATTTCTCATCACTGGATCCATCATTTGACCTTCGTGCAACCAGTTTCCATAAAACTGCGCCAACTGATCTTTCCAATTGAGTTGCCACTTGGTTAATACATGTTTTTCTAAAGCGTGATGCGCTTTAATAATCACCATTGGAGCAGCAGCCTCAAATCCAACCCTTCCTTTAATTCCAATGATGGTGTCTCCAACATGAATATCTCTCCCTATTCCATAAGGCGCAGCCAAAGACTGTATATATTGAATGGCATGAGATGGATGGGTGAAGTGCTGGTTATTGACCCAAGTAATGGCTCCTTTTTCAAAATGAATCTTGATTTCCTCTTCTCCAGTTTTGGTAACCTGAGTGGGCCAAGCTGTTTCTGGCAATAAACCTTTTGAATACAAAGTTTCTTTACCACCTACACTAGTACCCCAAAGTCCTTTATTGATAGAATAAGCCGCTTTTTCAAAATTCATTTGAACCCCTTTTGCTTTCAGGTATTCAATCTCTGCTTCCCTGCTTAATTGTAAATCGCGAATGGGGGTAATAATTTCTATACCAGGAATCATGATATTAAATATCATATCAAATCTTACTTGGTCGTTACCGGCACCTGTACTACCATGTGCAACAGCGATTGCATTCATTTTTTTAGCATGTTCTGCTATATGCATTGCCTGACTCAGCCTTTCTGCACTTACACTTAGTGGATAAGTATTATTCTTTAATACATTACCATAAATCAGGTATTTTACAATGCTATCATAATAGCTTTTTACAGCGTTGATAGTAGTATGTGTTTTAACACCTAGGGCATAAGCATGTTTCTCAATATGCACTAATTCATCTTCAGTAAAGCCGCCAGTATTTACAATTACACTATGTACTTCAAATCCTTTTTCCTGAGACAAATAAATGGCGCAATAAGTGGTGTCTAATCCGCCACTAAAACCCAATACCAATTTTTTTGATTGCATGATTACTGCATTTAAAATTGAACAAAATAATTTTTAGAAGTCTTTTTCCTAAACCACTTCAATAATTTACTCTGCTTCACTTTCATGAAACGTTCGTATAACTTTGAGTTTTGTTTGAAATCGGCAATGGTTTCTGCGGGTTCATAATGATCTGCAGGATCGTAAAGCATAGCAGTACACATGCAATTTTTTCGATCCTTACTCATTAAAATATCATAATTCACACAGCTCTTGCAGCCAGCCCAGAACTCTTCATCATCTGTTAGTTCACTATAAGTAACGGGCTCATAACCCAGCTCACTGTTAATTTTCATAACGGCCAAGCCAGTAGTTAATCCGAATATTTTGGCTGATGGATAATTTTTTCTTGATAAATTAAAAATGGTCTGCTTAATTTGTTTAGCTACTCCACTCTTTCTATATGATGGAGAAACAATTAATCCACTATTAGCTACAAACTGTTCATGGCCCCAAACTTCTATATAACAAAAACCCACCCATTTACCATTGGGTTCTAGCGCAATAACTGCTTTTCCTTCGCGCATTTTATTGGCAACATAATCAGGGCTTCTTTTGGCAATACCTGTACCACGTGCTTTTGCAGAAGCTTCCATTTCATCTGTAATGGTAGTTGCATAATGAATATCATTAGCAGTTGCTACACGAACAATAATTGACTGTTCCAACGTATTTGTATAATTATAAGAGTAAAAAGATAGCTTAAAGCCCTGACCAATTTTTCGGAGAAATTTTCACTGATAGGGGCAAGTGCCAGTTGCTCGTCCTATCAGAAACCACGTCGCGGCCTCGGTAATACGATGAATGGTATCAGCAACTGTTCCGTAAAATACGAACAGTTGTTAGCGTATGAATTGAATGTAATGCTTGCTACCATTGTTTCAAATGAAATGCAAATTTACAATTCTTTGAAATACAAAGGGCAATAAAACTGAAATTCCAGATTAGTTAACATTTACTGCCTGAAATTCCGCATCATTTGCATTCCTTGGCCAGGAGCACCTCTAAAAATTTGCATTGGCCCTCTTTGTTGATTGGCAGCAGGAGCACCAAAACTTCTCAGGTTATAGGTAAAGCTGATCATGAAGTACCTTTTCAAAACAACAGTAGAAACGTCTTGTATGGTATTACCAGTAACGTTCCTAGTTAAACTCTGGTTTTGGTTCAGCAAGTCAAATACATAGAACTTTAATTCGCCCTCTTTTTTCTTGAATAATTGCTTGGCAATACTTGCACTCCATAATGGAATATTCGTATTGAAGCCCTCTGCTCTACCTGTATTTTTGATATATCTGAAATCAGTCGAAAACACCCAACCAGACTTAGTATAAATAGTTGGCTCTGCTACAAAAGTTTGGGTAAAGAAATCACCATTCTGCTGTGGCTGTAATGTATAACGAGCAAAGCTAAAACTAGAATTAGATGAGAAATTCATGTCGAAGCCCTCTTTAATATTGGTAGTCCAAGATGCGTTAAAACCAGCAGTAGTATTTCGGGTATAATTACTCAAGTTATTCACTAGGGTTTGACTTTGACTGTTGCTTAAATTAACACCTAAATTGATATTGCTCTTAGGTTTCTTTAAAGGGAATCCATAATTCAAAAATCCATTGATATTATAGGTTCCACTTAAATTAACCGGTCTGGTAAACTGTGCACCATTTGGCAAGTAAGTAGTTGAATTTTGAATGTCGTTTGCGGTAAAGTTTGCATTGATAGTTGCAAAAAATAATTTCTGAGAAACAACATCAAATGAATTGAATAATATGCGGAAAGTATGAATGAATTGTTGCTTCAAATTTGGATTACCCGTTGTAATGTTCAAAGGATTTGAATTGTCAACTACAGGCTGCAACTGTTGTGCAGTAGGTTGACCGGTTCTTCCATTATAAAAAATTCTTAAATTCTTCGTTCTAGAGAAGTCGTAGCGAAAATTCATGGTAGGAAAGAAATTGACAAAGTTCTGTGTAATAGAACTGTCTTTACTTAAGTTTTTACTAATTAAATCTCCGGTTTGAATTCCTGAACCTATACTGAAATTATACTTCGCATTTTGCAAACGATAATTCAATGTTATTCTATTTGAATTAAATGTATTTTCAAAAACGTTGGTCAAATTAGGAACTACAATATCATATTGACCATTCGCTTTATTGTAGGCAAATGTTTGCGTGCCTGAATTATTTACGTTCGAATTATAGTTGTAGTTAAATTCAATAATCTGATTTTTACCTATGGGTTCTGTATAAGAGAATGTAGCATTCATGGTTTTGCTATCTCTATTAGTTATACCAACTTGATTAATGGTATCCGCATAAGGAGTAGCTGTATTAAAGAAGTTATTGATGGAATAGTTAGAAGTTGTTCCATCATTAACACTTTGGCCAGGATTAAAAGCAATTGAATAGGTTCTTCCTTTCTTCTTAAATCGGTGTCTAAATGTTGCTTCCAAGCTAGCATTGTAGCCACTATTGTTTCTATCAGTAGATGCAATAGAATTATTCAAATTCTTACTGGTACCTCTTGTAGAAAAAGTAGTTACGTCTGTGGCGGATGATGTTTCTTGAAAACTAATATTGGGTCTTATAATTAAAGAATTAGAAGAATCAAATTGGTGTTCAATATTGAAATTGATCCGATGGTTCTGATTTTTTGTAATAGAATTATTTAGTTGAGAATTGAAGATGGATGAATCAGGATTTCCTGGAATCAAATTTTGGGTATAGCTATTTTGTTCTCGAACTGTTTGCATATCGTTAAAGAAATAACTACCAGACACTTCTGTTTTTTTACCCCAAATATCTTTATAGTTTAAACCAGCAGCTAAAGTTCTAATTATGCCTCCGCTATTATTAGTAGCGCCGCCTGCACCGCCTCTACCGCCACCTGCAACCACGATGGTTCTTCCGCCTCCACCACCACCTCCGCCAAACAAATCTTGTGCACCAAAATTTTGCTTGTTTACATTATTGGCCTGACCTGTAAACGTAAGTTGACGATCCCCATTAAAATAACTCAAGTTTACACTATTATCATAACGGCCTTCTTCTGAATCTGATCCTCCACCCAATACAGCTCTTCCGAAATATCCTTTGCGCTTATCTTTTTTAGTAGTGATATTGATGGTCTTTATTCTATTTCCATCATCAAAACCCGTAAAAGCACTTTGGTCATTGAGCGCATCAAAAACTTGAATTTTATCAATCATATCAGGAGGCAAGTTCTTGGTGGCCAATTTTGGATCATCTCCAAAAAATCGTTTACCATCCACTAATACTCTTTGTACATTTTCACCTTGTGCTTTAACGGTTCCATCTGCTTCAACCTGAACACCAGGCAATTTTTTTAATAAATCTTCTAAAACAGCATTGGGCTTAGTTTTAAAACTGGAAGCATTAAATTGAACGGTATCTTTTTTTATAGAAATGGGAGATTGTGTAACAGTAACTTCACCTAAATCATTTGCAGCCAATCGTAAATATATAGTACCCAAATCTACCGATGCATTAGTCTTAGAGAAGTTGATCTTTTTTGAATAAGCTTCATATCCCTGAAATTTGATCATTACAATCATTTCGCCAAAGGAAATTTTTTCAACTACAAAACTTCCATCTGCTTTGGCTAATCCAAATACATCCAATGTAGAATCTTTGGCTTCTAAAACGGTAATGGAAGCATCTTTAAGTGCTTGCTTGCCAACACTGTCTACCAACTTCCCCTTTAGGGTAGCTGTACTTTGTGCCATTAAAGCAACACCAGAGAAAATACTCAACACCAATAATAGTAAACGCATAAATCAATTTTTAAAAGCCAAAGCTAAAATGGAACCAAGCAAAACACTTGATTAATAATTTTAATGGCAAGCTATCGTGATAATGGGAAACAATATGAATCAAATCGGTGAAAGCCTTAACTGAATAGGTACTCCACGTCTTCCTTAGTTAAGGTTTTTATAAACCCTTCATCGTCTGTTATTACTTCTCGAGCAAGATTTCTTTTTCGTTCTTGCAATTTAAGAATCTTATCTTCTACTGTATCGGTACATATCATTCTGTATGCGAAAATATTTTTAGTCTGCCCAATTCGGTGAGTACGGTCAATGGCTTGTTGTTCTACAGCAGGATTCCACCATGGATCAACTATGTAAACATAATCTGCAGCAGTAAGGTTAAGTCCTACTCCTCCTGCCTTAAGTGAAATCAAAAACACCCTGCAATTGTCGTCATTTTGAAAACGTTGAATGGCACGTTCTCTTTCAGCTACTGTACTACTTCCATCAAAATATTCATAATCAACCCCTAATTCCTTCATTTTCTCTTTAATCAACGCAAGCATTCCCAAAAACTGAGAAAATACTAAGGCCTTATGATTACTGATATTCTCGGTGATTTCTCTACCCAATTCTTCCAACTTTACAGAAACATTTGGATATCGCTCTTCTTCTTTTACTATAGCAGGGCTATCACAAATTTGACGAAGTTTCATCAAGCCTTGTAAAATGGTTAATTGCGATTTTTGTATTCCTTGATTTTCTACAACTCCCAAAATTTTATCTCGATAATCATTTCTGTACGCTTCATAAATTTTCCTTTGCTCTTGGCCCATTTCACAAAAGAGAACCATCTCTTGTTTTTCTGGTAGGTCTTTGGCTACTTGTTCCTTCGTTCTTCTTAGGATGAATGGATATAGCAACTTTCGCAAATGGTCTTTTTGCTCTTTTTCTCCAAACTTATCAATAGGAATAGAAAATTCTTGCTTAAAGAATTCCATACTACCCAGCATACCTGGGTTTAAGAAATTCATCTGTGCATAAATATCAAAAGTATTATTCTGTAATGGTGTTCCACTTAAACACAATCGACTCTTTGCTTTAAGTAAAGAAGCAGCTTTGGTTACTTTGCTTCCAGGATTTTTGATAGCCTGACTTTCATCAAGAATAACATAGTCAAAAGAAACTTCTACAAACTGCTTGATATCACTTCTCAAAGTACCATAAGTGGTAATAATTACGTCAAAAGCTTTATTACTAATGCCATCTTTTAGCCTAGCACCGCCATGGTGTATATAAAAACTAATATCAGGAGTAAATTTTTTAATCTCATTCTGCCAGTTAAACATCAAGGTTGTAGGACAAACTACTAAAGCCTTCAAGCTTCCATTTTCTGTCTTTAGATGATGTAAAAAGCAAAGTGCTTGAATGGTTTTACCCAAACCCATATCATCGGCTAAAATTCCACCCCACTGTACTTCGCGTAAATAATTCAACCATTGAAATCCACTTTCTTGATATGGCCTAAGGATAGATTGCAAATGCGCAGGAGCCGGAACTGGCTTAATTTCATGATTGTCTTTTAGACGCTCATATTTCTCTTCTAACTGAAAAAACAATTCTTCTTCATCTCTTTGCAAATACAATTCCTCAATTACACTAAAGTGGTATTTGCTGAGTTTCATATTACCCGCCTTACCTTCTCCTACTCTAAACAGTAAAGAATATTTCTTCACCCATTCTTCAGGTAAAATACCCAGGGTACCATCTGTTAATTGTACGAATTGTTGTTTATTAGCCAATGCTTTTTTAACATCATCAACCGTTACTTTTTGCTCGCCAAATTGAATTTCAATTTTGGCATCAAACCAATCTGTATTGCTACTGATAAATATTTTAGTAGATGGTTTTGCTGTATTAAATCTGAAATTTTTCAATGCTTCAAATCCAAAAACAGGAATATTCATTTCTTTTACTGCATCAATAAATAAGAAGAACCAATTGTTCCTCAATACATCTTTCCCTTTTAAAGCAAGGATATTAGAGTCTACAGGGCGAACAAATCCGGAATGTAGCGATTCAATTCGAGCAAGTAATTCTTGTTCAGCAGCTAAATTTCTATGAATGACCAACAACCTATCTGCTATAGGGAAGAATATTTTTTCTTTATCAGTATGCTGAACATCATAGCCTTTATAATTAAATACTGGTTGAAAAAGAAGGTACTCCCCTTTTTCTTTCAAAAGAATTTTTAATTCTGGCTTAACATCTTTTACTTCTTCTTTTTTAACATTGGCAAAATGAACCGGATAATTTTTAGAAATAGGTAAAATAAAACTGGTTAATTTTTCTGACCAATCTTGTTCAGCAATAGTCAACTTACCAGTTGGTGAAAATTGCTCAACCAATAATATGTCTTCTGGCTTTTTCCAAATATAAAAATTGGCCCCATGTTGAAAAAACATTGGCGACTCACATTCATTATTGCTAATCGAAATTAAAGCAGCTGGCAGCTGAACATTACAACTTACTTCGTATTGTTGGTTGTTATAATTAATACTAAACTCAGGTTGAATAAAATGATCAGACAAAACTGCTTCTTGCAAATTCTCTGTCACAAACCTTTTACCTGATGGCAAATAAAACACAAAAGGAGAACCAGCAAACTCAGTAAATAATTTTTTTAGTTTTGGATGCAGGTATTCATTAATTAAGTGCTTGGTTTCTTCGGGCAATTCATCTGTATGCTGTTGAATAATATTTTCCCAAATACCACTAAATGGAGAATTACGATTCAAATATCGATTCACTTCCGCAGACATGAGTTTGCGCAATTGCTGCAATACCATTTTATCGTCTTCAGAAAAAACAGCCGTATTCACAAACTTTGTGAGATCTATTTTTACAGTCTTGCTAATGAATTTGGTTAATTCCTCATTGGCTTCTCCTTGTACAGCTTCTATTTGCACATTGGGATATTGTGTAGGAAAAGAAGTAATCACCAACCCTATTTTTAAAGAAGCTTCTTGATCAGATACTGTTTCTATTTCTAAAGCTGGTTGCATTTCAAGCGTTCTGGGCTTTGTTTCAATCCCAGCAACCACTGCAACCCTTTTTATACTGCTATCTAATACGCGGAGAAAAGGTTTTCCGTCCGTATAAGTAAATTCAAATTTACCCTTAATATCATCATCTAAAGAATAACCATAAAGCGCTAATAACTTATTCTTTTCTTTATCCCAATTTCTAATGCTGTCAAAATAAGCTGCACCATGATTTTTAAATAACTGTAAAAAGACAATTCCCTTATGAACACAAAGCGGATGCTCTGTTTCACTGTTACAGGTGCAACTGGTGTCGAAATTTCTTTCCTCGTTTTTTTGGAGAACTACTTTAAATTGTTCGTTCTCATAATCCAACTCTGCCACCACTCGCTCATTCTTAGCTTCTAAAATGCTTGCTTTATTAGTTCTTAAATATTCTTCGGCTTTTTCGAAAGACTCCGTAGATGTGAGCATTCGAATCAACTTTAGATCCAAGAGTTTTATTTTAACTGTAGTATGCTTTTGATCGTAAATGGTTTCTTTATCCCCCAACAAGTTTTTATCTAACATATCTTGCAAGTGAAATAAAGCACCTGCTTTGTGTCTGCACACTTCAGCCAAATTATAAGGACAAGTACATCTTAAAGAAATGGTTTTAGGATCCTTAAACTGATTGATATGCACTTTATAAAAAGTACTATAGCCATCGTCTTTCACCCTAAAAATAATATTACCCATCAAGTCATCATACTCAATCAATTCAACATTACCCAATGCATGAATTTTCTTGCCCCTACGGATTACTTCTTCCGTACCAAAATTGTAAATATGTTTTATTAAATAAGGTAGTGCCATTGCTTAAAATCGGCCAAAAAAGGCCAATTTGCAAAAGTAAAGGAAAGGAATTTTAAAATGGATTAATAAACTGTAAAATGTGAATGAATTGTTTGTTATTCGCCAGAAACTTTCACAATAAGGTCCCCATTCTTATAAAAAGGCAAAATATTAGCCAAATCAGGGGTTACACAATATTCTAAATCTTTCTCTAACCCATATTGAGCTAATCGATGCCAATGCGTAGTATTACGTATAAATCCTTTTAAATCATTTTTATGCAACTGATACATCTGTTCTGCCATTAAACTACTATCGCAATGAATGGTAAAATATGCCTTAACTCTTTCAATTACTGCTCCAGCAAACAAAGTATCTTCTAAATTAAATTTGTCTTTCCAAGCAGAGCAACCCAGAATTACATTCTTTTTTTGAGCAATCAAATGATTGCAAACCGCTGATAAATTAGGGAATGATCCCGTTACCACTTCATCTGCTCCATTTTGCAAAGCCATATGCAATAATTTAGTGCCATTGGTAGTGGTAAGCACTAAAGTTTTTCCCTCAATAAATTCACGAGGATATTCAGCTGGCGAATTACCGTGCTCCAATCCAGGAATAATTTTTCCATCTCTCTCCCCCGCAGTAATTCCACCTGTATTTTTTCCAATTTGTATGCACTTATCCACTGTATCAACCGGAATAACCCTACTAGCACCATTATATAAAGCCGTTGCAATTGTTGAAGTTGCTCGGAATACGTCTATTACAACAACAATGCTGTTACTAATATCATATATATCCAATAAACGTGGAGATAGTACCGTATGTAAAACAGGTTTTGTGCTCATGGAGCGCAAATATAGTTCAAGATAATTCTACTGCAGGATCCCAGAATTTTTTTTCAAAGTCAACCACCTGATCATCCACCACTTTAACTTTTTCTTTAGCTAGTAATTCTTCCATTTGAGTGGGTGTAGCAAAATGCATTTTGCCCGAAAGTAATCCCTTTCTGTTCACTACTCTATGAGCTGGAATCTCAGGTATAGCATGAGCAGCATTCATTGCCCAACCTACCATTCTTGCACTCATTTTAGTTCCCAAAAAATTGGCAATAGCGCCATAAGAAGTAACCCTTCCTTTCGGAATTAATTTAGCTACTTCAAATACTTGTTCAAAGAAGGAGGGCTCATTAGCCCCACTGGGTAAAATGCTTTTTAATTTTTCAACTGATTTCTTCATACAGTAAATGCAAGATACTTACAGACTATGCTGTATTCGCTTTTTCTTCCAATAAAGCAGAACGCTTTGGCTCAGGAACACAATCATAGTCATAAGGGCAATGCCTGCAGCCATATCCACAACAATGCCCTTTATTTAAGTGATACTCGGCAGTAAAAACCATGTATCCTTTTTCGTCGTAATAAAAATCTTTACCCTCAATCAGCTCCCTGTTCACTTATCAATTGTTTTAAAATGTCATCTTTTTCAATAGGAAGAAGTTTGTCTACTTTAAAGCAACAATAATGAATTCTGTTGCTACCGGCAATATCCAAACCCTCATAATGTGTTTTAATTTGTAATTCTGGCTTAACAGAACTAGCAGCATATACATTATCTGAACTTTCTAACAAATCAAGCTGGAATAAGTTGATTACAGTTAAAGTAAATTGGTAAAGGTCAGGACTATCTGTTTTAAGATGAACTAAGCCGCCGCTTTGCAAGATGGTTTGGTATAAGCGCAGAAACCTTGGATGGGTAAGCCTTTTCTTGAAACGGGAACCCCTTAACTGTGGATCAGGAAAAGTGATCCAGATTTCCGAAACCTCACCTGGATTAAAATAATCGGTGATTTTATCAATATGTGAACGAATAAAAGCAACATTATTTAGCCCCTCGTCAATAGCTGTTTTGGCTCCTCGCCAAATTCGATTGCCTTTAATATCAATCCCTATAAAGTTTTGATCAGGGAACATGCGACCCAAACCCACAGCATACTCGCCTTTTCCGCAAGCTAATTCAAGGGTAATTGGATGATCATTTTTGAAAAAATCAACCCATTTGCCCTTCATATCCTGTGGATACTCCAACACATTAGGAAAAGATTTAATTGCTTCAAATCGGATGAGTTTTTTTTGGCCCATAACCGCGAAGATAAAGGTTGGTTTTAACATTTAAAACAAGCCCGAAATAGAAATGCCCCCTACCTTTGCATAGTGAAAAGACTTGGATTGATACTATTGTTCTGCGTATATGCTGCCGCCAGTTTTGGTGTAAGTATCAAGCAGTTCTATTGTTGCAATCAATTAAAGTCTACTTCTATCAGTTATGCAGCAGTTGAAGAGGCCAGTTGTGGAATGAAACACAAAATGAAAGACTGCTGCAAAACCAAAGTGAAATTTGTAAAATCACAGGATACTCATTTTGCGAAAACAGGGTTAACTAGTATGCCTTCACTTGAATTGCATACGAATAATACTACTTTTTATCCAACCATTCAATTGGTCAATTACAAAGGGGCTATTGCAGTACCACAAAGCAATCCGCCACCATTGTATTCGCCTATACCACTCTACCAATTTTATTGTAATTACAGAATCTGATACCTTTCTCTTTATTTGAATACTACTCATTCCGAGCTAGTATTTATTGGCGTTTATATACCGCATCTTCTTTATCAATTATAAATTTAACCAACATGAAAAAAACAATCATGCTAGTATTAGCAGGTTTCTTAAGCCTTGCTACCTATGCACAGCAAACTGCACCTAAGCAAGACAGCACAAAAGCAACGCATTCTTGCCCAATGCATCCAGAAATTACTGGAACAGAAAAGGACAAATGCAGTAAATGTAAAATGTCTTTAACACCGGTAAAACAATATGTATGCCCAATGCATGCAGATATTACCAGCACTAAAAAAGATGCAAAATGCAGTAAATGTGGCATGGCCTTAAAAGAAGCAAAGCCAGCGCATAGTAAGCACTAATCATTATTTCCTGGCACTTTAAAAAGTGTCAGGAAATTTTTAAAACAGAAGAAGATGAAAAAAAATATATACTGGATCATTGCATTATTATTCATTTTTTTGAACAATGCAATCATCGCTCAAAATACACCAAGCAAACAGACTGCAGACACCACTGTCACTACTGTTCAATTCAGAGTAGAAGGCGCTTGTGAAATGTGCAAAGAAAGAATAGAAGAAGCAGCTAAAGGAAAAGGAGTACAAAAAGCAGATTGGGATATAGCGTCTAAAATGTTGACCTTGCATTATTTTCCTTCCTTGGTGAATATCAATAAAATCAAAAATAGAATTGTAGAAGCAGGGCACGACTTGTTAAATAAGAAAGCCAAAGACAATGTGTACAATGAATTACCAGAATGTTGTCATTATCGTGAACAAGATAAGAAAGCACACGATGCGGAGAATATTAATACCGATGAAGTAAGAGGCATTGTATTAGAAGCAGATAAAAAAGGACAATTCAATCCATTGTATCAAGCATCCATCAAATGGTTGAATACAGAAAGAGGCGTGTTGACTGATAGCCTAGGATATTTTAGTATTCCTATGACCACTAGTTCAAACCGATTAATCATAAGTTATATTGGTTACAAGTCAGACACATTTACTGTAGAAAATCCTTCAACTTTAAAAGTAATTTTAGCAGACGACCAACAATTACAAAATGTAACGGTAACCAACACGAGAAGATCTAGCTATATCAGTACCATTAGCCCCATTCGATCTGAGATCATGACAGCAAAAGAATTGTTGAAAGCAGCTTGTTGTAATTTAAGCGAAAGCTTTGAAACCAATCCTTCAGTAGATGTTTCGTATAATGACGCAGTAACCGGATCAAAGCAAATACAGCTATTGGGCCTAAGCGGCAACTATACTCAACTCACCGTAGAAAATTTACCTGGACCAAGGGGATTAGCCACTCCGCTAGGATTGAACTCTATAGCAGGCCCATGGATTGAATCGATACAATTAACCAAAGGAGTAGGATCAGTAGCCAATGGGTTTGAAAGTATTGCAGGACAAATTAATGTTGAATTGAAAAAGCCAGCAGTGGGTGAAAGACTCTTAGCAAATATTTACATTAATGAATTTGGAAAGACCGATCTAAACTTAAATTTACAAACCAAGTTGAGCGAGAAATGGTCGGCAGGATTATTATTGCACGATAATTTTTTAAACAATAGTAAGATTGATTTTAATAAAGACGGTTTCAGAGATTTACCTACTGGCAACCAGTTCAGCATGGTCAACAGGTACCAATACAACGACTCAAAAGGTTGGATGGCACAGATGGGAATTAAAGTAATGAAGGACAACAAAACAGGAGGACAAACTAGTTTTGATCCAAAGCAACACCAAAATTCTAATAGCATTTATGGCTTGGGCATCAATACCAATCGTTATGAAGGATTTGCAAAAATTGGATATGTTTTTCCACAAAAAGTATATAAGAGCATCGGCTTACAAATTGCAGCTATTAATCATGAGCAAGATTCTTATTTTGGTAAAACCATTTACAATGCCAATCAAAAAAGCTTCTACAGTAATTTGATTTACCAAAGCATCATTGGCAATACCAATCATAAATTTAGAACAGGATTAAGTTTACAGCACGATAATTACAATGAATTATTTAATACCACCAATTACAAAAGAACAGAAACAGTAGCGGGTGCGTTTTTTGAATACACGTATACTGCATCAGAAAAACTAAGTATGGTAGCGGGTATTAGAGGTGATCATAATAATTTATTTGGTTCATTTTTAACCCCAAGATTGCATATCAGGTATGAACCGTTTAAAGGAAGTATTTTTAGAATCAGTGCAGGAAGAGGTCAAAGAACCGCCAATATTTTTGCAGAAAATACGGGCATACTGGTTAGCGCAAGACAATTAAATATCATTGGTGCTGGCACAGGAAAAGCCTACGGTCTCGATCCGGAAATTGCTTGGAACAGAGGAATCAGTTTTGATCAATCCTTTAGACTATTCAACAGAAAAGCAAGCTTAGCAATTGACTATTTTAGAAACGATTTTACCAATCAGGTAGTAACTGATTTAGAAACCACGAACGAAATTCGTTTTTATAATCTCAAAGGAAAATCTTATTCCAATAGTTTTCAAACAGAGTTAAGCATGGAACCCATTAGTCAATTGGAAGTTAAATTGGCTTATCGTTTTTTTGATGTGAAGACCACATACAGTAATCAGTTATTACAAAAACCATTTGTATCGCAACATAGGGCTTTCTTAAGTTTAGATTATACAACTGGTAATAACTGGAAATTCAATTATACCATTACCTACAATGGACAGAAGCGAATTCCTTCTACACTAAGCAATCCAATCCAATTTCAAAGAGAAGCCATGTCGCCTGATTTTTATTTAATGGCAGCACAAATTAGCAAGACGATGGGCAAAAATAAATCCATTGATTTTTATGTGGGAGCAGAAAACCTAACGAACTTTTTTCAGCAAGGGGTGATTGTATCCGCCGCCAATCCATTCAGTCCTTACTTTGACGCATCCCTAGTTTGGGGTCCCATCAACGGACGAATGTTATACGCAGGTTGGAGAATGAGATTGAAGTAAATTAAACCATTAAAGACTATTATTGTTAAAGCTTTTATGAAACAGAATAATGATATATGTATAATTGGTTCTGGAATTGCCGGCGTTTACACAGCGTTGTCTCTTGCAAAAAAAAATATTCCATGTACATTAATTGACAAAGAAAAGTTCCCAAGAGACAAAGTTTGTGGAGAATCGCTGACTTCATCTGTGATAAGATATTTACATCAACTAGATCCTCAAATTTTAGCTTCAGATGAATTTAATAATGCTAAGCAAACCATAAATGGAGTTAGACTATTTGCGCCAAATTGCAACGAAGTTTATCTTCCGTTTATTTCAAATGCTAACGACAAAATTGGTTTAGAATCATCTATTGGAATAAGACGACTGAACTTAGATAATATATTAATCAATCATGCTAAATCAAATCCTTTAATCACAGTCATAGAAGAGTTTGAAGCAACCAATATACAAATTCATGAAAATGGGGTATCAATCCAAAATAAAAAAAATAATTTGATTTTGGAAGCAAAAATTATTGTAATAGCAAATGGATATAACTCAAAAATAGTGAAACAACTTTCCGATTGGAAATGGGAAAATGAAACTGATGCATGTGGAATTACAGCTTACTACAAAAATGTTACTGGTATATCAAATAGCAGTACAGCAGAATGTTATTTGCTAGAAGACCTAAAATCTGGTGGAATGTATGTAATGCCAGTTGAAAACGGCATAGTTAATGTAAACATTGCTATAAGAAATGATGTTAGGAAGAAACATAAAATCAACCTTAGGAAAGTATTAGAAGAAAATTTACATAATCATCCCGTTTTAAAGACTCGGTTTAAGGATGCAATAGAAATTAGAAGTCCAATAGGCCATGGGTATCATCTCGGCATAAAAAAAAGAAGAATAATAGGAGAGCGATTTATATTAATCGGAGATGCAGGAGGATTCAATGATGCAGTAAGTGCAAATGGAATTGCACATGCAATGATTAGTGGATCTCTTGCAGCTGAATCATTAGTTAAATCATATAATTCAAATAATTATTCAGTTACTAATTTTGAAACTTTCCAAAAAAATGTTTACAAAGCATTCTCAAAAATTAGGATTAGTGGCTTTTTAACTCAACCTTTTTTTCTTCACCACAAATTGATGTTTGGATTTGCAAATTTGTTTTTTGGCAAAAAAGGTAGTGAAAAAATTATGTACAAAGTCATGTACGCGAAACAACCTATTCATCTATTGATTAGTTTTTCATTTTATAAAGACTTAATAAAATTATTCATAGAACTACTTTTTAATAATCATTTCAAATTGAACAAAAAAACTAATCTTATTGAAACATAATAAAAATAATTTTCACTAAAATAACTTAATAAAATTTAGCTTAATAATCGTTGATATCGTGCTTATGAAAAGCTTTATGCATCCTACTTCTGTCGAACATTTTTTCATTATTGGCAATAAAAATGGTAGCAACTCCATTCCCAATAAAATTGGTAATAGCCCTTGCTTCAGACATAAAACGATCAACTCCCAGTAACAGTGCCAATCCCTCAATGGGAATCACTTTGGTGGCAGCAAGTGTAGAAGCCAGAATGATAAAACCACTACCTGTAACCCCAGCAGCTCCTTTAGAAGTAACCATCAGAATACCTATAATGGTGATGATTTGTTCCATATTTAAGGTAACGTCAAATACCTGTGCTAAAAAAACAATAGCCATCGACAAATAAATAGAAGTGCCATCTAAATTGAAAGAGTAGCCAGCAGGAACCACTAATCCAACAACCGATTTGTGGCAACCCATATGTTCCAACTTTTCCATTAAAGAAGGCAATGCAGCTTCAGAAGAGGAAGTGCCCAATACAATCAATAATTCATTTTTGATATATCCCAAAAATTTCCAAATGCTAATTTTATAATATCGCATTACAGAACCTAGTATCAAAAAAATAAACAATGCCATCGTTACGTAAACACAAAGCATCAATTTACCTAATGGAATCAAAGTGGCCAATCCATATTTACCAATAGTAAATGCCATTCCACCGAAAGCGCCAATAGGAGCCAACTTCATCACCCAGTGCAACCCCTTAAAAACATATTTCGAACTAAAATAAAAGCCACGCAAAATCTTGTCTTTATATGCAGATTTGCTAATTATAATTCCAGAAATAATTGCCAAAAGCAATACTTGGATGGTTATATTGTCCTTGAAGAATTGTATCCATGAAATAGAAATAGGTGCACCGCTATATTTAGAAATATCACCTTTATTCACTGCCGCCGTATTAACTCCAGCTCCAGGTTCAAACAAAAAACCAACCCCCAACCCAATTAATAATGCAATGGTGGTAACAATCTCAAAATACAGAATGGCCTTACCTCCCACTTTTCCCACTTTCTTTAAATCTCCCATACCACAGATTCCCGTTACAATGGTCAACAAAATAATGGGGTTAATAAAAAGCTTAATGATATCTATAAAGTATTTTCCCAAAGGCTGCATAGCAACTCCTTTCTCAGGAAAAAAATGACCTAATAAAATACCCGCAGTAATGGCAAACAACACCCAAAACGTAAGATTGGAAAAGACTTTCTTGACCATGATTCAAATTAACGATGAAAGATATATCAAATCATTGCATCTCCTAAACAAAAAAAGCCCCGAATAATTCGGAGCTTTTTTAATGCTGTAGGGGGAGGGATCGAACCTCCACGAGGCAGTTAGCTGTAGTACAAAGTTCGGTGGTCGACCCCGGTCGCTCAGATATTGCTATCCTTGCGGCTCTACACTACGTTTATTCTGTTATCCTCACCCCCGAGACAAGAGGGCATGTCTGCCAAAAGTTTCATCACCCCACAGTAAAAAAGAACTAATTTGTTACTTTGATAAATCAAAATTAAGATAAACTTTGTTTAATTAGTTATTTTTCAAACATTTTTATAAAATTATAGATATTATTCAATAATAACTACATATATTTGAATAATATTAAAATAAATGACCAAAAATGCCTAATAAATTAAATCTTGACAAACTAGATTTTCAGATTATTCAAGAAATGATGGAAGATGCAGAGATTTCTTATGCCGATTTGGGTAAGAAATTATTCGTTTCTGGAGGCACCATCCATGTACGGATCAAAAAGTTAGAAGAATTAAAAGTAGTGAAAGGTAAAAGATTATCGGTTGACCTCAAATCATTGGGCTACGATGTTATTGCTTTTATAGGAATTTACTTGGAAAAAAGTTCTTTGTACGATTCTGTTGCAAAGGAGTTGAAAAAAATCAAACAAATTGTGCGGTTAAATTATACTACAGGCAATTACAGCATGTTTGCTGAAATCGTTTGCAAAGACATTCAAGAATTACGATTTGTATTACACGACGAATTACAAAAGATAAAGGGAATAGAAAGAACGGAAACCTTTATTTCTTTAGAAGAAAGTTTAGATAGAAATGTAGTGGTAAGCCCACTCTAAAATAATTGGAATGAATAACTTTAATATAGCCGAATTAACCACTGCCGTTTTGAATCGTTGGAAATTCATCTTGGTTTTCACCATTTCATCTGTAGCCATAGCTGCTGGAATAATTTTCCTGATTACCCCAAAATATACCGCTATCACCAAGCTTTTGCCAGGCAATGCAGTATTGGCCGATAAAGCGCGTTTATTTAATGATGAAATACAACACCTCTATTCATTTTTTGGTTCCGGGGACGACTTAGACAGATTGATGAGCATGGCCAGTATGGATACCAGTCTTAAACAAGTAATCAATGCGTTTAACCTTATTAATTACTATCAAATAAAAGAGAAAGATGCTGGAATGGAGATGTATAATACCATTCGAAAATTTAAAAAAGACCTGAGTCTGGTAAAAACGGTGAACAATGAATTGGAAATCTCCTACACACATCAAAGCAAAGACACTGCTGCTGCCCTTGTTAATTTCATGACCGAACAAACAGCGGCCAAAATGCAAGGTATTTGGAAAGAACAGTATATAAAAATTGGCATACAACTAGATAGTAGTATTGCAGACTTAACGAATCAATACAATCAATTAGTCTTAGCCGCTGAAGGAAATGATGCGATAACCAAAATAAAAATGGATGCAGTTTTAAGCCAATTAGACCAATTTAATAAAATGAGTATTGAAACTAAAATGGCTGCTTCAACTACACCAGAAGCAATCATCGTTTTAGAAAAAGCAACACCACCTGCAAAAATCAGTTGGCCCAATAAAGCAGTTGTACTTCCCTTATCCGCATTACTCGGATTCATTTTTAGTACCGGTTTAATTTTAGTTACTGCAAAACCGAATAGGTTTTAAATGCCCAGCATTATATATTCTAAATGGTTCAATTGGTTTGCCATTGGCAGTTTCTTTTTATGTGGATTATGGTCGCTGCTAACGCAGGAACCATACTTGCTTGTGGTGCCTTTTATTGTAATTACAGCATTCCCCCTCTTCCAATTCATTGTTACCAAAACTGAACAACTGTATTGGCTATTGCTAGTTGTACTTCCTTTATCAACCGAATATAATTTCACGCCATCATTAGGTTTAGATCTCCCCGATGAACCCTTACTCATCATTTTATCAATCACTGTATTTGCGAGTATATTGTACCAACCGGCCCAATACAAATTCATTTTTGCTTCGCCCATTTTCAGGTTTATTATTGCCCTATTAACATGGATGTTCATCAGTTTATACTATGCACCCAATCAATGGTTGGCGCTAAAATATATTTTAGCTAAGTCCTGGTATATTTTACCATTGGTTCTGCTGACGGCTTTGATACATCAACGATCAAGTAATTTTAGAAAGACTTCGCTCTATATATGCATACCTATGTTATTGATGGTGGTGCAAGCTTTAATTAGACATGCGTTTTATGGATTTGATTTTGTAGCCATTAAAAAAACAATGGGACCTTTCTTTAGAAATCATGTGAACTATTCGGCCATGTTGGTTTGTCTACTCCCTATTGGTTTACTAATACACCAATTTACCCATCCGCTTCGCACCAAAAAATTAATCGAAATAGGATTGGGCATTGCCTTCATTGGTTTATTTTTTGCGTATTCAAGAGGTGCATGGTTGGCATTAATAATTGGCATGATGGCTTACTGGTTTATCAAAAAAAATATACTGGGCAAAACCATATTAATTGGGATGATAACAATCTTCATAGCATTTGTTGCATTAATAAACAATAATCGCTTTATGCGTTTGGCACCTGAACATGACCAAACTATTTTCCATGAGAATTTTTCGGAACATTTAAATGCAACCATTGGTTTAAAAGATATTTCAAATGCAGAAAGAATTCATAGATGGGTGGCAGGTGTAAGAATGGTGGCTGAAAAACCTTGGACCGGATTTGGAGCCAATAGTTTTTACAACAATTATCAACCCTATACTGCTGCACCTTTTAAAACATGGGTAAGCAATAATCCAGAAAATTCCACTGTTCATAATTATTTTCTTTTAATAGCGATTGAACAAGGTATACCTGCTCTCCTTCTTTTCACAGGATTTTTTATTTACTTGTTATTATTATCACAACAACTTTATCATCAATTTCAAAACAATTATTACCGCGCCATTTCGCTAGGATTGGGAATCATGTTACTCATGATTGCTTCACTCAATTTCACAAGCGATTTAATTGAGACCGATAAAATTGGCGGATTGTTCTGGTTAGCAGCAGGTATTTTGATTAGTTTGAAACACCATCAACAAATTGAAAAAGAAGCATTAGCAGGTTAAGCGGTTCAAAATAGGTATTGACCGATTAAACCCCGTTTTAATCATTAATTAATGAGCCAGCCATATACACTTGGATAGTTTTGGTGTCTAATATAGAAATAGACCAACACACTATGCTCCGTCTGCTACTAACCCCCTTTATTTTAGCTGCAATGTTTTTATACGCCTGGTTCCCAGATAAATCTTCAAAAGAAAACGATTAATGCACCGTTCTATTTTTCCATTGGTATTTACCAAACTTACCCAGCCATCCTGCTATTACCGTATAAACCATATGAAATGGCTGCATCACTGGGAAAAGCAGTAATGACTTTTCCAATTTAAAAAATTGTGCAACTGGTACTAAAAAATACAGCTCTATTAAAGTTTTGATGGCAATGACCCAGCTGGTAAAGAGCAGTAATTCAAGTGAGAAAATACCCCCCAATAATCCAAGTAATAAGACCAAATTGAATAAATAAACGAGTAATAAAACGCCGAATATTTTTTTATCCTTATAACTATCTGCCTTACTTGCCCAGCGAATACGCTGTTGAATAAATGAATACCAATTGGGCATTGGTGCGGTAGTAACTATCATTTCAATGTTAAACAAATAAGCCAACCGATTCGGAAACTGTTTTTTCATTTTATGCATCAAGAACATATCGTCTCCACTGGCTAAACGATCAATTCCGTTAAACTTACCAACATCCTCAAAAGCATTTTTACTGTATGCCAAATTAGCTCCATTACACATACTGAGAGAACCAGCTGATACAGCGGCGGCTGTAATCCCCTGTAAACTCAAAAAATCTAATACCTGAAACTGGCCAACAAATGTTCCATTTAATGTAAACATGACCGGAGCTGCTATAAATACAGGATCCTTGGTCAAAATCATTGCATTAAAATATTGCAACCAATTAGGAGGAACCAAGCAATCTGCATCTGTAGTTACTATCCATGAACCCATCGATTTTTCTACTGCAATTTCAATGGCTTTTTTCTTGTATGAGTTAGTTGATTGACCATCTAAATGATCTTTCAAATGAATCAATTGAATTTGAGGATATTGCTCGGAAAGCTTCGTGACCAATAAGGGGGTATCATCCGTTGAATGATCGTCTACCACTAAAATTTCATACAAAGGATAAGGCTGCGCTAAAATGCTTTGAATGCATTTTTCAATATTGGCTGATTCGTTTCTAGCAGGTATGATGATAGAGAAAAAAACAGTCGGTTCTAGGGCTTTTGATAATTCAAATGGCTTTAATCTTTTAAACCAATTTCGGTAAACCAATATAAGGCCGCCATATAAAGCAGCCAACACCCCACAAATTAGCATGAACCAGAACTCCATTAAAGCAAAGAAAACCATTCTTATTGAATCAAGACTTAGTTAAATATGCGATGGGGCTGTAAAACGGCCCAAAATTCATCAAATTATTCTTGGTAGTATGAACAAAAGAAACCAATTTTGAATTAGTTGCATAACTAACTATATGCCAAACAACCATTTTAAAAGAGGAGAATTGTACAGCGTCATCAATGGGATGGCTTCTACTGCTGTGGCGAGAAGGCTACAAAAGAATTTCCGCAATGCAGGATTAGAAATTACTATTGAGCAATGGAGTGTATTGTATCACTTATGGAAAGAAGATGGACTAAGCCAGCAAGAACTTTGTAATCGCACTTTTCGCGACAAACCCAGTATTACCAGGCTTATTGATAATTTAGAAAAGCAACACTTAGTAAAACGAGTTGCATCGCCAACTGATAGAAGAATTAATCTGGTACAATTAACAGATGCTGCAAAAGACTTACAACAAATTACGATTGACCTAGCCAATCAAACCATGGCTGAGGCATTGGTAGGAGTAGATAAGAAAGACATTGAAACAGTAAAGTCGGTATTTCAAAAGGTATATGATAACCTTACCTTAACACCCATAGAACAATTGAATTAAGAACTTTAACATACAAAACAATTAACGATGGAAGCCACAAACAAAACAAAAGCCCTCTTGGGCGGAGAATGGATCATCAAGGAAAGCAATCCTCATGAAACTTTCATTCCGGAAGAATTTAATGAAGAGCAGACCATGGTCATGGACATGTGCCATCAGTTTTTAGAAGCAGAAATTTTGCCCATTGTAGATCGTATTGATAAGATGGAGCCAGGACTGGTAGCATCATTAATGCAAAAAGCAGGTGAGCAAGGATTGCTCTCTACTTCCTTCCCTGAAGAATATGGAGGATTAGGAAAAGATTTCATCACATCTACCATTGTTAATGAAGGCATGGGAGGTGGTTACTCTTTCTCTGTTGCCGTTGCAGCACATACTGGAATTGGTTCTTTGCCCATTTTATACTTTGGTACCGAAGAACAAAAACAAAAATATATTCCCAAGTTAGCCAGTGGGGAATGGAAGGGTGCTTATGGATTAACAGAGCCGAATAGTGGCAGTGACGCATTGGGTGCAAAGACCACTGCTAAACTAAGCGATGATGGAAAGCACTATTTATTAAATGGTCAAAAATGTTGGATCACCAATGGTGGTTTTGCTGATGTATTCACCGTGTTTGCCAAAATTGATGGAGACAAATTCACAGGATTCATTATTGAACGTGGTACAGAAGGATTTACCCAAGGACCTGAAGAACACAAAATGGGAATCAAAGGTTCTTCTACCGTTCAATTGTATTTCCAAGATTGTAAAGTGCCAGTAGAAAATGTATTGGGTGAAATTGGAAAAGGACATATCATCGCTTTCAATATTTTAAATATTGGTCGTTTAAAATTATGTGCAGCAACATTGGGTGGTGCTAAAAAAGCAACTGATACTTCTGTTCAATATGCTAAAACGAGAGAGCAGTTTAAATTACCCATTGCTAAGTTTGGTGCTATCCGCCATAAAATGGCCGAAATGGCTATTCGCTTATGGGTTTGCGAATCTGCTTTGTATCGTTCTGCTAAATGGATAGACGACAAAGAACATGAATTAGCAGCAAGCGGAAAATCTTTTGCAGAAGCGCTATTAGGTGCTGCAGAAGAATATGCTATTGAGTGTGCCATGTTAAAAGTATATGGCAGCGAAGTATTAGATTTTGTAGTAGATGAAGGCGTTCAAATACATGGTGGAAACGGATTCTCCGATGAATATGTAATTTCTAAAGCCTACCGTGATAGCCGTATCAATAGAATTTATGAGGGTACCAATGAAATCAATCGTTTGCTTACGGTAGACATGGTATTGAAGCGTGCCATGAAAGGCAAGCTAGACCTAATGGGACCTGCAATGTCTGTTCAAAAAGAATTGATGAGTATTCCTGATTTTGGTTCTGAAGAGGAAGGTACTTATGCGAAGGAATTAAAAGCCATTGCTAATTTCAAAAAAGCCATTTTAATGGTAGCTGGTGCTGCAGTTCAAAAACTGATGATGCAATTAGACAAAGAGCAAGAAATCTTGATGAATATTGCTGATATGGCTATTGAAGTATTCCATGCAGAAAGTGCATTATTGCGTGTGATGAAATTGGCTTCCTTAAGAGGTGACGCTGCAGTAGCTACACAAAATGATATCATGCGTACTTACTTGTACGATGCAGCAGATCGCATTAACAAAGCTGGTAAAGATGCATTGAACAGCTTTGCAGACGGTGATGAATTGCGTATGATGCATATTGGATTAAAGCGTTTTACTAAAGTAGAACCTTTCAATAGCAAAGAAGCGCGCAGAAGAATTTCTGATCGATTAGTTGCCGATAACGGATATAAAATCTAATTGATTTTCAAATAGCAAAACCCCGTCCTGATTAGTCAAGACGGGGTTTTTTATTCGTGTATAATAATATTAAATGAATAAAAGAGGACCTACCTGCGAATCTCTACCCTAGTGCCTACTGGCAACAAGTCGAACAATTCCTGCACGTATTTATTTTTAGTGCTGATGCAACCTTCAGTCCAATTTCTATATTGATCTATCGCGTAATCATCATAAGGAACAGTACCATGAATTCCTATTTCTCCCCCAATTTTTGCATTGGCCGGTATAAGACCCAATGCTTTGCGTTGATTGAATTTCGCATAGCTTTCTGCCGTTGGGTAATCAATAAGCATAAAACGTTCCCACTTGGCATGCTTTCTTTTTCCGGTAATATGAAATACCCCTTCTGGAGTTCTTCTATCTCCCTGGTATAATTTATCTCCCAAATCTTTACTTCCAAATACTACAGGATAAGAAGCCAACCACTCACCAGCTTGATCGTAGATTTTTAATTCGTATTCACTTTTAATAATGTATACCGAATAGGTATCCTTATCTGCATTTGCAGGATCAATTACCCGGTGCTTTCTAAATGAAGTAGTAAGGGTAATTCCAGCTAAAAATAATATCCAGTATAGTGCCCTTTTCATAGTCTCTGATTAAGAAACGAAAATTAACCATTCCAATTGTGGAGCAAATGTTAATTCAAATTCACTTAACAAAGATAAATGATTGAAGGATTGATTACCAAGTGCTTAAACGAACCCCAATTGCATAAGGAAATTGTTCTACCCTGGTAATATCTTTCTGCATTTTGTTTAAGCTATAAGAACCATATAATCGTATTGGCCCCAATCCTACTTCTCCAATTGCCGCTAAACGGAATGGTTCCATATAGAAGTCTGCCTTCTCTTTTTGCTTTCCTCTTTCTGCACTTATTTGCTTATTGCTACTAGATATTAAATAACCCGCACTTACACCAGCACTGAAACTAAAGCCCTTGCGCTTATCAGGGGTTGTATTAATATTAATCATAAATGGTACAGTAAGGTATCCAGCATATAATTTATTCTTAGAGAAAGAAATGGAATCATTAAAAACATAAGGAGCTGGATCATTGTTATAACTGATTTTAGAATCATAACGGAAATTATACATTTCCAATCCTAAACCATATTTAAGGTTCAATACGTTCTTGCTGATATTTAATTTTTGCATGAAGAACCAAAGATTCACGTTAGAAGACTTACCCCTGTTTAAACGATAACTATTTTCATTTACAGGACCATCTTGTGGTCGTAGGGTTTTAAAATAAGAACCCGCTTGTGCAAATCCATAATTGGTATTGTCTCGCATATTAGCAAATCCTAAATCTAGAATCCACCAGTTGGTGCTTAAGTTTTTACGTTTTGCTGGTCGGCGTTCAACACGCAACAAATTGTAATTGTCACGACTGCTTTTTGAAGTACCCGTTGTATTTTCTTCGGATCCCTTCTTTTTAATGATAACAAAATTACCCACTTTAATGGTATCTGTTTCTTGTGTGGATTGAGCGTTTGAACCCAAGGCAATGCATACCATTGCCACCATGCTTACAATTCTTTTCATGTTTTTTACTTTTATTTTCTTTGACGAGTGTCTTCCTCTTGTTTAGCTTTTGAACGGAAAATCGTTCCTGCTTTACGGAATAATCCGCGCAATTTGTCTTTGTTTATTTCTAATGCCCCTATAAAAAGGCTTTTATCTTCATCCATATCTTCTAAAGCCGTATAGACTGGTTTAGCATCATCCATAGAACCATCAGTTGTTGTTTCAGCCGGTTCAATATTGGCACCTTGATTATTTTCCACATCATTTATACCAGCAATTAAATTGGTCGTAGGGGCCGTTTTTATAGTTGAAATTGGGTTGCTCTCAATATATGCAATTGCTTGTTCTTCCTTTTTTGGTGGCTCACTATTACTAACTGTAGCCGATGAATTACTACTAGTGCTTGGTTGTTCAACATTGGTTTTATTAGGCGAGTTGGTGATTTGAATGGAAGCCTGAGGGTCTAGTTGAACCAAATTACTCTTAGGTTCTTCCTCTGTTTGTTCAATACTATTGCTTCTATTTATTGCTGGTTGTGTGCCCACTACTTCAGGTTGCGCCCCATTTATTTCAATTGGGGTTTTTAATTGATTTGTTGGGGCAATCATCCAAACTGTTGCAACTAATCCAATCACTGCAGCGGCAGCAGCATATCGCAGCCATCGCATATATACCACAGGACGTTTCTGCTCTTCTTTTTTATATAATACTTCTTTATTATTGAACACCCACTCTTCTGGAGCCAATTTGGTTTGCATGAATAGTTCAAAAGATGCTTGCAAATCGGGGTGTTGCAATACAAATAATTCTACTTTTTGGCGATCGGCCAAAGACAGTTCATTATCAACAAATAATAAAAACCAAGATTCGTAATTATCTAACGTAATATCATTGGTTGATTGTTTTAACAATTGACTCTTACCTGTAAATATGATTTGCTCTTCGGGTATCAACTTGGTATCTTGTAATAGAGCTAATTCTTCGGCTAAATCTGGATTGTTGTCTATAAACCGCTCTACAGCAACCATCTCTTCGGGGGAGAGCTCTCCATCTACCCAAAGTAGAAAATAGGTTTCGTAATTATTTCGGTTTATAGTAATCATTATAATACGTTTTCGGCGCTAACCAGATAGTTTTTTAATGTTAATCGAGCTCTATGCAAATACACTTTTACCTGACTCTCATTCAAATTCATAATTTGTCCAATCTCTTCATAACTATATCCTTCGTAGTCTTTCAGCATCACCAAACTTTTCTGAGTTTCATTTAAACGATTTAATGCTTCCATTAATGTTTTCTTTAAACCCGAGTGCTGTTGGTACTGAATGCCTGTTTGCTCTTCAAATTCCTCTTTTAACTGTACCCGTTTATTTTTTCGGATATGATCAATCATTTGATTGTATCCAACGGTAAATAAATAAGCTTTTGACTTAGCTGTTTCTACTTGGTCCCTATTTCTCCAAAGTTTTTCAAAACTGGTTTGCACAATATCTCTTGCGTCTTCTTCATGCCGAAGATTTTTCACGATAAACCTGAAAAGGCCATCGGCATGGTTATTTACACATTCATTGTACTCAAACTCGGTCATACAAATAGAAACAGTTAGTTGGTTTGTATATATGATACGTATGGCTGTATATTATGTTACAGCATCTATAAGAATTATTTAAAATTAAGCCGAAGATGCTTTGAGATACCTATAAATTGGTATGAAAGGGGCAAATTATCCTTAATTGGTGTCTAAATTAAAAGCTGCCCAAAAACCCCATTTTACAAAAAGCCAAGCCAGCACACTGTATGCAATTAGTAAAACAATCAATGACCCATAAAAATAAGTTTTACCTAATTTGGCAACTTTCTTTTGCTTTACAGATTCTTTACTGAGTAATTCGGTAATAATATTATTATACACTCCTTTGATTCTGTATAAAAAATAACTCAGCAAAAAAACCAATAATGCACCAATTACAAAAGACAACTTAAATGCATTTAGCCATTCCCACATGATTCTATTTAAATATGCTGGATCTTTTTCTTTAAATGCAACAAGGTTGGTATAAATATAGTACCCATAAAATGTGAGTACATTGGCTACCCAAACTATGCCTACCATTAAGGGGCCTTGTGTTTTAGCCAATCCTACCCTTTGACGGTATTGACACCATAAATAATTATGCGAAATGATTGCTCCAAATACCGTCATAGCTAATTAATAAACATATTTTATTAAGTAAACCACTACCCCAGAAACAATTAAGAAACTTAATAATGAAAGATAGAAATATCGGCCACCTCTTTTTGCAACAGCATGCTTTTCTTCTTCTTCTAGCTTGCTAAAACGACGTATAATATCTAGGAAAATGGCTTTGCCACCATATGCACCAAAACTCATAAAATAAACCAACGCAAGAAATATCAAAATTCCCAGCCGTCCTGCTAGTTCCCAATACCGAATAAATGCGAGCACATCATATACTTCGCTGCTTTGATTGGTCAGGAGTAAATAAACAATTCCTATTCCTATTAAAGTAAGTACGTTACATACCCAAGCAAGGCCAACCATATGTACACCATTGGTCTTGACTGCAAGAATCTCCCGATGAGTTCTAACTACAGTATAGTCATGACAAATTACAGATTCGAATATGTTCATCTTTTTCTGATTCGAAACAATTGGGGTGTTTACGTTACTAAAGTTACTTTAAATTAGTAAGAATCAGTTTCATAAAATCAAAAAGATAATCCTTACATTTTAATAATCAATGGTTTGCTCTACAATGGTCTCGGGTATTTCCCTCCATCCGTATTGCTGATTACGCAATTGAGGTTCAAAGCCTGCCTCTTTAATTGCTTCCTGTATGGTTTTATAGGTAAATCGATGCGGAGCTCCAGCCGCACTCACCACATTTTCTTCTATCATAATTGAACCAAAGTCGTTGGCTCCTCCATGTAAACAAAGCTGGGCAGTTTCTTTACCAACCGTTAACCAACTTGCTTGAATATTCTTCACATTCGGAAGCATGATTCTGCTTATGGCAATCATTCTCAAATATTCATCAGGGGTGGTTAAATTATGAACCCCTCTAATTTTAGTTAATAAGGTATCTACATCCTGAAATGTCCAAGGAATAAAAGCTAGGAAACCATTGGCCTCAGCGGGTTTCATCGCTTGTACTTCTCTTATTCTTACTAAATGTATAAAGCGCTCTTCCAAGGTTTCAACATGTCCAAACATCATGGTTGCACTGGTAGTAATCCCTAGTTTATGGGCTTCGTGCATAATGGCCAGCCATTCGTCTGCCCCACACTTACCTTTCGAAATTAAGCGGCGTACCCGATCAACCAATATTTCTGCTCCAGCCCCTGGCAAAGAATCTAAGCCTGATTCTTTTAAAGCTTTTAGCACATCATGATGGCTCATTTTTTCCAATTTGGCAATATGTGCCACTTCTGGCGGTCCAAGTGCGTGTAGCTTAATGGTTGGATATTCTTGTTTTAGCTGGCGGAAGGTAGTCGTATAAAAATCGAGGCCCAAGTTGGGATGGTGACCTCCTTGTAACAAAAGCTGGTCTCCACCGTATTTCAACGTCTCTTCAATTTTCTTTCTGTACACAGGCATTTCGGTAATATAAGCTTCTGCATGGCCGGGTATCCGATAGAAATTACAAAACTTACAATTGGCAATACATACATTGGTGGTATTTACGTTGCGGTCGATCTGCCAAGTCACTTTACCGTGCGGGACTTGCTTTTTACGCAACTCGTCTGCTATTTGCATTAAATCGGCTAAAGGTGCTTGCTCAAATAAGTACATTCCCTCTTCTACACTTAAAAAGTCAAAATCGAGGGCTCTTTGGTATAAATTGGCTAATTCCATCATAATTGTATAAGTAACAAAGTTAGTATAGATAAGGTTCACCCAAAGGGATATCAACAAAAGAGCGCGCTTATGTAATTATTCATCATTTTGCACAAAAAGCGATTAACTTAACATAGTATGAAACGGGGATTGGCCATATGGGTATTTTCGCTATTATGCTTTCTACAGCTTAGTGCACAGGAAGAATTTGTTCCTCCAGACTCCAAACTCATTACAAAAATTCCTTTTTTTCAGTTGAGTGGTGGTATCATCATTTTAAAAGCGCAGTTAGATGGATTTACAGATTCACTCAACTTTGTTCTTGACACTGGTAGTGGAGGAATCTCACTAGACTCTACAACTGTTGAAAAGCTAAAGATCCCCATTGCATTAAGTGATAAAACCATTCGAGGTATTGCTGGGGTAAAAAAAGTTTCTTTTGCTTATAACCATACACTTCAAATGCCTGGCATAGAAGTAAAGAATTTAGATTTTCACATAAACAACTATGAACTACTTACCAGTGTTTATGGAGTTAGAATTGATGGGATTATAGGGTATAGTTTTTTAAGAAGGTATATTGTTCATTTAGATTTCGATAAAAGAATAATGGAAGTTCATACCCCTGGAAGATTTAAATATCCTAAAGGTGGTCAATTACTAAAACCCAATTTTAGCACGCTTCCTTTGCTACAAGCTCATGTAGAAGACAGCAAGTCATTTTTGAATCGATTTATTTTTGATACCGGGGCAGGTCTTTGCTTTTTATTATCTAGAGATTATGTAGACGATAGTGCCGTTTTTAAAAGCAAAAGAAAATTTTATCCAACGCAGGCAGAAGGGTTAGGGGGTAAAAAGAAAATGGAAATTGCAGTAATGAAATCGGTAAAAATCGGCAACTATAAGTTTAAAAAAGTGCCCGTACATATATTCGAAGACGATTTTAATGTAACCAATTATCCCATTTTAGGTGGACTAATGGGAAACGATTTGTTGAGAAGGTTTAATATTACTTTAAACTATCCTGAACAAACTATTCATATAAAACCGAATAATCATTTTACTGATGCTTTCGACTACAGCTATACAGGACTTGGCATTTATTTAGTGGATGGTCAAATAAAAGTAATTGATATAATTGAAGGCTCTCCGGGTGACAAAGCTGGATTTAAAACAGAGGATATTATTTTTTCAATAGAAAACAATGCTTCTAATAATATTCAGGCTTATAAAAACCTCTTTCAGAACTCTTTAGGAAAAATTAAAGTGGTAGTTCTTAGAAACAATGTTCCATTAATGTTGAACATGAATGTTAAAGACATTCGTAGGTAAGTAAAGATGAACTATTTTGCGCTCCGATACGCATTAATATGATTGAATACAACCGATTTACCCTAGACAATGGCTTAACCGTTTTGGTACATGAAGACACTGCAACCCCGATGGCAGTGGTAAATGTTTTATACGATGTTGGTGCAAGAGATGAGCATCCAAATAAAACAGGATTTGCTCATTTATTTGAGCACTTAATGTTTGGAGGCAGCATCAATATTGCAGATTACGACGAACCCCTTCAAAGGGCCGGTGGAGATAACAACGCATATACCACCAACGATTTAACCAATTACTATTGCCAGCTTCCCGCTCAAAATATTGAAACAGCATTTTGGCTAGAAAGTGATCGAATGTTGAGCTTGGCATTCAGCGAAAAAAGTTTGTCTGTTCAACGAAAAGTGGTTTGCGAAGAATTTCGAGAGCATTATATTAATAAGCCATATGGTGATGTTTGGAAACAAATGCGCCAATTGGCTTATACGGTACATCCATATCAATGGATGACCATAGGAAAAGAATTAAGTCATGTTGAGAATGCACATATAGACGATGTTAAACATTTTTTCTTCAAACATTATCGTCCAGTGAATGCCATTTTAGTGGTAGCAGGAAATGTAAGAACAGAAGATATTAAACAGCTTGCTGAAAAATGGTTTGGGCCCATCCCAATGGGAGATAAATATATTCGTTGTTTACCACAGGAGCCCGTTCAAGACCTTGCAAGAAGATTAACGATTGAAGCAGCAGTACCATTAGACGCATTTGTGAAAACCTGGCATATGGATGCACGTTTAAACAAAGGTTATTATACAGCAGATTTAATTACAGAAATTTTGGGAGGTGGGGCTTCTTCTCGTTTATATCAATCATTGGTTAAAGAACAGAAATTGTTTTCGAATTTAGATTGCTATCATTTTGGAAGCCTAGATGCTGGACTTTTAACTATTGAAGGAAAATTAGTTAAAGGAGTAGACATTAATAAAGCAGAACAAGCTATTGCAGAACAGATTGCTCAAATACAAGAACAACCAGTCTCCATTGCTGAATTAACTAAAGTCAAAAATAAAACAGAAAGCGTAATAGCATTTGAAGATATGAGCATTATGAGTAGGGCCAGCAGTTTGGCCATGTACGAATTAATGGGTGATGCTTCTTTAATGAATACTGAATTAGAAAAATACCAGGAAATTAATCCGCAAGATATTGTTGATTACAGCAAGCAAATTTTTAGAGAAAGCAATAGCAACACATTACACTACCTGGCTAAATAAAGCAAAACCAAAATGTTGAACAGAAAAATACAACCTACTATAACCGATGCGGTAAGTTTTGATTTAAAACTTAGAACATGTGAACAATATCAATTGGATAATAAAGTTCCTGTTTATAGCATGAATGCAGGCACCCAAGATGTACTCATGATAGAATGGGTATTTAAAGCAGGTAACTGGTTTGAGCAAAAGAATATTGTTGCTGGTACCACAAACTTTTTATTAAAAAATGGTACCAGCACCAAAACCGCCTATCAAATTAATGACCACTTTGAATTTTATGGCGCCTATTTAAATAGAACCTGTTACAATGAAACAGCATCGATTACATTGCATTGCTTGTCTAAACATTTCAATGAATTGTTGCCAGTAGTTGCAGAAATAATTACCGATTCTATTTTTCCTGAAGAAGAGTTGATCACCTATCAACAAAATCAGAAACAGAAACTTTCTGTCAATCTTAAAAAATGCGACTTTATAGCCAATCGACTAATTGATGAATATGTGTATGGATTCCATCATCCTTATGGCAAGTATACTTCTACGTTAGACTATGATCAATTAAACAGAGCTGAATTAATAGAATTTTTTAAACGCTTTTATACAGAAGGCCATTGCACTATTTTTACTGCTGGTAAAATCCCCTCGAATCTTCAAAGTCAATTAAATAAATATTTTGGTGCTTTGCCTTTACAACAAAGGGCCATTCCTCATATTCAATATAATTTACAATCGGCAGTAGAAAAGAAACACCAAATCATCAATGATGAAAATGGCGTTCAAGGTGCTATCAGAATTGCACGCCCATTCCCCAATAAGCATCATCCAGATTATCAAAAAACACAAATATTGAATAATATTTTCGGTGGATTTTTTGGATCTAGGCTAATGAGCAATATAAGAGAAGACAAAGGATATACCTATGGCATCCATAGTTATATTCAAAATCATATGGGAGAAACTGCTTGGATGATTAGTACAGAAGCTGGTAGAGATGTTTGTGAAGCAACTATTAGTGAAGTGTATAAAGAAATGGAAATACTTAGAAATGAAGTTGTAGACGAAGATGAATTGAGCTTGGTTAAAAACTATATGCTAGGAACCGTTTTAGGAGATCTAGATGGCCCATTCCAATTAATTGCCCGATGGAAAAACTATGTGCTCAATAATTTAGACGAACAATACTTTTACAATAGTGTTCAACTAATCAAAAATACCGGGGCAGAAGAATTGAATGTGCTTGCCAAAAAATATTTAAACCCGGAAGAGTTTTATGAGCTCACGGTGATTTAATAATTAATTGAGCAAGAAAAACGACCTCTATATTACTTGACTAAATAGATATAACATTTCAAGACCAATTTGCTTACACCTCTCATCGTACACGTTGTTTTGTTGTGGAGTACCATCTGCTAATTTTGGATCCTCATAAGGCAACTTGAATCTTCCATCGGCACCTTGAACAATGGGGCAAGAAGCATCTGCTTGAGAACAAGTTAAAACAGCCCCATATTCTTTTTGAGGATTAGGCAAACTGGTATATACTTTTGAAAAAGCAATCAGCTTTGGGGTTGATGAGCCGTATTTAACTTCATAAACAGGGTTAGTTGAAGTATTGGTTGCAGCTATTTCAAAACCAATATTTCTTAATGCATTTACTGCATTAATATTAAAAGCAGTGACTTCTGTACCACCAGAATAACAATACATATTGCCTACCTTATAATAAGTAGCAGCTGCTTGAGCCATTATTTGAGAAATATGGCTTCTTCTAGAATTATGCGTACATATAAAAGTGAGTTCAATGTCTTTGGCTAATTTTTTCTTTTGTGATATATATGCACTTATTTCGGTTAATGCTGCTTTACGGTCCGTAGGAATTTGATTAAAATTATTCTTGGCTTCATCAAAAAATGATTGCAAGCTTGGAAATAAAACAGGCTGTTGTGCTTTTGACGACATAACTAAACAATTAACTATTAAAAAATTAATTAGGTATTTCACTTGTATAATTTTTTTCTAAACCAAAATGCTAAATTAACTAAAGCAATTAATGCAGGCACTTCAACCAGTGGGCCTATCACACCAGCAAACGCCTGCCCACTATTAATACCAAATACACCAATTGCTACAGCAATAGCTAATTCAAAATTATTGCCAGTTGCAGTAAATGCAATGGACGTATTTCTTGAATAATCTGCTCCCAGTTTTTTCCCTATTAAAAAACTAATGATGAACATTAATATAAAATAGACTACTAAAGGGATGGCAATTCGTAAAACATCCATTGGAATCTCCACTATTAATTGTCCTTTTAAACTGAACATAATAATGATGGTAAACAATAAAGCAATTAAAGTGATGGGAGATATAAATGGGATATAGGTTTTATTAAACCAATCCAACCCCTTCCATTTAATTAATAAATACCTACTGATTACACCAGCAGCAAAAGGGATACCCAAATAAATACCCACTGATTGAGCAATTTCTGCAATGGTGATATTCACGTTCAAACCCTTAACCCCAAAATAAGGGGGCAAAAAAGTAATGAATAAATAAGCATAAAAGCTGTAAAAGAAAACCTGGAAAATACTATTCAATGCCACCAGCCCAGCTGCATATTCCCTATTACCTTCAGCTAAATCATTCCACACTACCACCATTGCAATACATCTTGCTAAACCAATTAAGATTAATCCAATCATGTATTCAGGATAATCTTTCAAAAAGATGATAGACAAAATAAACATCAAAATAGGACCAATCACCCAATTCAATAATAAGGAAAGGCTTAATACTTTAATATTGCTAAACACTTCCCCAATCTTATTGTAATTCACTTTTGCTAGAGGTGGATACATCATCAGTATCAATCCAATGGCAAGCGGAATATTGGTTGTTCCATTGGAAAGTGATTCTATTGCTACAGAAAACTTAGGAACAAAATAACCAATGCCAACGCCCAATAACATGGCTAAAAATATCCACAGCGTTAAATACTGGTCTAAAAAAGAAAGTTTCTTCCGATTAGCAGCAGGAGCACAATGTTCCATATTTGAAAAATTTAACAGCAGCCCCCACCTGGAGTACAAACGGTTGATGAAGCATTATTTTTTATTTCAGGATTTTCTGTTATAGTAATTCCCTTTGGTTTTTCTGCATAAACAGTTACACTAAATATACCTGCGCCCCCATTATTAAAGGCATCAATTTCAGTTTCACTTAAATAGTTTTTCAAAATATCATTGGGAATAATAATGGGCTTTTCTTTTTGTACGATGATATTTTCAAATTGATTCAAGCGAATTAATTCTAAATACACTTCTTTTTGTATTGCACCTGATACGCATCCTGCATACATTTCAGCGTCCTTTCTTAATGCATCTGGTAGTTGACCTACTAGCACTACATCAGAAATACTAAAGTGACCACCTGGTTTAAGTACTCTATATATTTCTTTAATCACTCCATCTTTATTCGGCACTAAATTTAAAACACAGTTGCTTACTACTACATCAGCTGTATTCCCCCCCAATGGCATATGCTCAATATCACCTTCGCGAAATTCTACATTATTAAATCCTAATGCATCTGCATTCATCCTTGCTTTCTGAATCATGGCTGGTGTAAAATCAATTCCAATCACTTTTCCTTTTTCCCCTGTATGCGCTCTTGCAACAAAACAATCATTCCCAGCTCCACTTCCTAGATCTACAACAGTATCTCCCTGCTTAATTTGAGCATATTGTGTAGGTAGTCCACAACCCAATCCCAAATCGGCATCTGCATTGTATCCTTCCATAGTTGTATAATCATCACTCATGATATTATATACTTCGGTACTGCATCCTCCTGCACCACAACAAGAAGCTTTATTTTCGGCAGTAGACTGATTGGCTATTTCTGCGTATTTTTCTTTTACGATTTGTTTTAATTGTTCATCTGTTTGCATAAAATATATTTTAATTTTTTTAAGAATAGTTAGCAACAAGATTGTTGTTGCACTTTTAGTTTATTAAATAGTTGATTAAAAGAGATATTGAATTTTTCGAAAGCTTTCCAATTAATGCAATAACAACTTCTTGGTCCTTCAATCGTTCCTTTTATAAGACCTGCTTCTTTCAATTCTTTTAAGTGCTGTGAAACAGTAGACTGAGCCAATGGTAATTCGTCTACAATCTCTCCACACACGCATTCATTTTTTTGTGCCAATACTTTTAATATAGCAATACGTGCTGGATGTGATAATGCTTTTGCAAACTGTGCCAACTCTTGTTCTGCTTTTATAAATTCTTCTAATTTAGGAGAAGCCATGATTAATCGTTTTTATACGATAAAACAAAACTAAGAATATTTTTCTATTCATCGTATTTTTACGATTAAATATTTTTTGATCTGGGTTATAGAGGAATACATACTACTATAAATAGCTACTCTACTTACTATTATATATTGATACGCCGCCAGCGATTAAATAGGCAAAATCCAACAAACTCCACTTATCCTTTTTTAAAACCGATTATCCCTTTCTTAAAATCCCAAAAAATCACAACTAATTGATTTTCAATTAATTATTTAAAACCTAATTCTAAAGTCCACCTATTACCTAAAAATACTTGGTACTATGTGTTGCATAGTACTAAAAAATACCCCATCTTTGTGTTGTCAAAATAAATGATAACAAACGAACTAAAAATAATCATCATGAAAATCACCACCATTAACCCACTTGTTCAACTAAACAAAACCGAGTTAACTAATTTAACCCAAGTGGTAAAAGAGACCATTGCTTCAAACATGAACAATGAACCCAAAACCAAGAAAAGATTTACTGTAGCTCAACTTTGGAAAATTCAACGTTTCAGCCGTATAGCTCCAGTTAAACCAATTCTTGTTTATTAATCCAATAAAAATCTAGGCCATGGATATTCAAAACACACAGAGTCAGATGCGGAAGGGCGTATTGGAGTTTTGTATCCTTTCAATCATTCGCCAGGGAGAAGTTTACCCCAGTGATTTAGTTGATCGGATGAAAGCAGCCAACCTTCATATTCTGGAAGGTACTTTGTACCCGCTGCTTACCAGGTTAAAAAACGCAGAATTGCTCACCTATCGTTGGGTAGAGAGCAACAGCGGACCGCCACGCAAATATTTCGTTATGACTGAAAAAGGCCTCACTTTTTACAGTGAACTCGAAAGAACCTGGAAAGAACTAGCGGATGCAGTTCAAGTGCTAACCCAACCAATAGCATCACCAGAAAACGAAAACAACCAAAACCAACCTTAACCAAGCTAAATAAACATACCATGAAAAAGGTAATTAATATAAACTTCCAAGGCAGAGTAATTCCCATTGAGGAATCGGCTTACGACGTACTGAAAGTATACGTAGAAAGCTTACGCCGCTTCTTTGCTAATGAAGAAGGAAGAGATGAAATCATCAATGATATAGAAGGTCGTATTGCTGAACTTTTTGGTGAAAGCCTAAAAAAAGGAAGCACTTGTATTACTGATGAAGATGTAAACAATATCATCAACAGTATGGGCAGACCTGAAGATTTTGAAGGTGAAGAATCTAATATGCAATCGCAATTAGGAGGCAATCAACAACAACAATCTAACTTTACACAAGATGCAGATCATAGTGCATCAAGAGGTAGACTCTATAGAGATACCAATGAAAAAATGTTAGGTGGTGTTTGTAGCGGTATTGCTGCATACTTTAGAATTGACCCCACTGTTGTTCGTTTACTATTTTTAGTATTATTCTTTGGTGGCGGTTCTGGATTCCTATTGTATTTATTATTGTGGATTATACTTCCTTCTAAACCATTAGATCACGTAACCAGCAATAGAAGATTGTACAGAAACCCTGAAGAAAAAGTAATTGCAGGTGTTGCAAGCGGTATTGCCACTTACTTCGATATAGCCGTTTGGATTCCTAGATTGATTTTTGCTTTACCATTGGTAGTCGGCATCATTTCCTCTTTTGTAAGTTCACTATTCTGGTTTGAGTTTAATCCTTTCCCTGGATTCATATTTGGATCTTTTGGTGGAACCCTATTTGTTATCTATGCTGTTCTTTGGGCAGTCATTCCTGAAGCAAAAAGCGCTTCAGAAAAATTAGAAATGAGGGGTGAAAAAGTAGACTTAAATACCATTAAGAATACCATTCAGGAAGACTTAGAAGGATTCAAAGCCCGCGCAGAAAAATGGGGTGGCGAATTTTCTGAAAAAGCCAAAGAATTTTCTTCTGAGTTCAGTTCAACTGTAAACGAAAAGAGTAAACAATTTGCTTCCGAAGCCAGTTCTGTTTCAAAAAAAGGTGGCAATAAATTAGCCAATGCTATTGGCATCTTATTTAAAGCATTCTTTTTATTCTTAGCAGGAATATTGGCTTTCACTATACTGGTTGCTTTATTAGGAATGATTGCAGGTAGTGTAAGTGTGTTTCCATTGAAGAGTTTCTTCTTAGAAGGATTTTGGCAGAACTTTCTTGCTTGGACAACATTGATCTTATTCTTATTTGTTCCTGCAATTGGTTTACTTACTTGGTTGGTTCGCAGAATTATCGGAGCAACCGCAGGTAGTAAATATTTAGGATTCACTTTTGGTGGATTATGGACCTTGGGTTGGATAAGCGTAATATTACTTATTGCATCTATTGCACAAAACTTTGATGCAGGTGCCAAAGACAAAGGAGATATTAAAATTGTTCAACCTACTAGTAGCAAACTAACAATTAAAGTAGCTGAATCTAATTTAAGAGTAGTAAGCGGCAAATGGTTTAGAATGGATGGCTTGCTAAGAATGGACGACGATAGTTTGGTATTGAACAATGTTAGGGTACGTATTGCAAAAAGCCCAGATTCTTTATACCGTGTTAGTTATGTAAAATTTAGTAATGGCTCTGATGAAAATGCAGCTTTAAGAAATATTGCACAAATTAACTATGGCGCCACACAGCAAGACAGTGTTATCTACTTAGATCGTGGTTTCAAATTAAATAAAGGAACCAAGTTCCGCAATCAAGGAGTTACTGTTACCATTTTTGTACCTGTAGGGAAGAAAATTGAAATTGATGATAATGTTTCAAGAAGACTAAATCATATCAGCTTTAACTCTGGTCGAAATGACTATGATTGGGACGATGAGTGGAATAATGAAGGATACGAAAGCTGGATGTCTAATCAGGAATATATTATGACTCCTGGTGGATTAGAAAGAGTAAAGAAAGCTGGAGAAATAAATGATGAAGATGAAGATGAAAATGAAAATGACAGCGACTCAGAAAAAAGTGCCATAGAAGAATACAAAAAGAGTAGGGAAGAGTTACGTAAAGAATATGAGCGTAAGCAAAAAGAGGCAGAAGATTTAAAGAAAGAATTAGACAAGCCCGTTGATACTACTCGTTACCGTTATCAAAAAGTAGCAATAGTTGATCCACATATTTCTACCCCTGTTGGTAAAACAAAAATGACCGAATCTCCTGATATTATTGAGCTAGGTTCAGAACTAGGAAGATTTTCCTTACTGAATCTACAATCATAAAGATGGTTGGCACAGGTTGGAAAAAGAACCTCGTCTCTAAATTGGGATGGGGTTCTTGCTTTTTAGGGTGTTTCGTGTTGATTCACTTATTTTTGCACCCTAATAAATTGCTCAATGAAAAATACACCATTTACACAAAAACATATTGCCCTAGGAGCCAAGATGGCGGAATTTGCAGGATACAATATGCCCATCAGTTACACAGGAATTAATGATGAACACGCTGCTGTTAGAAAAAATGCAGGAGTTTTTGATGTAAGTCATATGGGTGAATTTATTTTGAAAGGTGAAAATGCTTTAGACCTTATTCAAAGAGTTACAACCAATGATGCAGCAAAATTGGTAGCAGGTCAAGCTCAATATAGTTGTTTACCCAATGCTACTGGTGGCATTGTAGACGATTTAATTGTTTACTGTGTAGAACCCAATAAAACATATATGTTAGTGGTGAATGCTTCTAATATTGATAAGGACTGGAATTGGATCAGTCAGTTCAATACCAAAGAAGTAGAAATGCATAATATTAGCGACAAAACCTGTTTATTGGCTATTCAAGGCCCAAATGCAACTAAGATATTGCAACCCTTGACCGAGTTAGATATCATGAACTTGAAATACTACACTTTTGTAAAGGGTACTTTTGCAGGGGTAGAAAATGTATTAATTAGTGCTACTGGATATACCGGATCTGGTGGAGTAGAAATCTATTTTGAAGACAGCAATGGTGCAGCAGATAAAATTTGGGACGCTATTTTTGAAATTGGTGGACCTCAAGGCTTAAAACCAATTGGATTAGGCGCAAGAGATACACTAAGATTAGAAATGGGTTATTGCTTATATGGCAATGATATAGACGATACCACTTCTCCATTAGAAGGAGGATTAGGTTGGATTACCAAGTTCACCAAAGATTTCACCGCTAGACCAATCATTGAAAAGATAAAAGCTGAGGGTGTTCAACGCAAGTTGGTAGGATTTGAAATGTTAGAAAGAGGTATCCCTCGCCACGATTACTTAATTAAAGATTCAGCTGGCAATACTATTGGGAAAGTTACCAGTGGTACGCAGGCCCCATCATTAAACAAAGCTATTGGCTTGGGCTATGTTGCTACCCCTCATGCAGCCATTGATTCTGAAATTTATATTGACATAAGAAATACATTGGTAAAAGCGAAAGTGGTGAAAGCCCCATTTGCTTAATTGTTTATACCCAATATTTTACGGGCTTTTTCGTTTTAGTAAAATGAAGAAGCCCGTTTTGTTTTTACTCTTTTGCACCTTTGCAATTGGATTGACTTCCTGTTTTAGAAAAGGCAGCGAAACGGGTATGGCCTCTTATTATGCAGATAAATACATAGGCAGAAAAACCAGTAATGGAGAAAAATTCAAACAAAACAAGTTAACCGCTGCACATAAAACGCTTCCGTTTGGTACAAAAGTAAAAGTGACTAATTTAAGCAATGGTCAATCTGTTAAAGTAAGAATTAATGACAGAGGACCTTTTATTCAAGGAAGAATTATTGACCTAAGTAAAAAAGCAGCCAAAAAAATTGACATGGTGAATACGGGTGTTACCAAAGTAACTATTCGATACTAGTTTGTTGAATAATCTTGATGCAATCTTTTCCCGTTATTTGGTACCCAAATTCATAGCAATAAGTATACAGTTGATTCTTCGCTTTCTTTTGCTGATGGGTAAAATGCGAGGGACTAAATCCTTTCAGATACAATTCACTTAAAGGTACGTTTGCACTTGACCGATGCATAGCAAATAAATCAGCTAGTATTTTTCTATTTCTTAAAAGCAAGCTATTTACTCTTCGCATATAATTACTTTTATCCCCATAAAAATGATTATGGTAACTACTTCTACAGTGGTTACTGCAAAATTTTTTATCGGTTCTTCCAGCAATTTTTTTGGCACAGTGTAAACACTGCTTAGCATTGGTTTCCATAATATGCATTGTGGGCTCAAACAATTTGAAATTAACAAGAAACAATTTCTTTTGGGCTGTAGAAATACTAATTATTACCCGCATTTTAACGGTACACATTTATTGATAAACGTTTGCAAACGTCTATATACGTTAACAGACGTTTATAAAAGCAATTCAGCTAAATAGGTTTAACATATTTGTTGTGTTAACGGCAGTACGCACTGCTTTTATTTAAAAATTATAAAACTGAACCGTTATGAACGCAGTTAAAAACAAAGTCCAATTAATTGGAAATTTAGGGCAAGACCCCGAAGTAAAGTCAATTGGCGAAGACAAAAAAGTAGCCCATTTAAGTGTTGCTACTAATGAAAACTACAAAAATGCAAAGGGCGAAAAAGTGACTGAAACCCAATGGCATAATGTTGTAGCATGGGGTAAACTGGCAGATATTGCCGAGAAATACCTGGTTAAAGGAACAGAAGTGGTGATTGAGGGTAAACTGATCAATCGAAATTACACCGACAAGCAAGGAGTAAAAAGGTATGCCACAGAAGTTCAAGCAAATGAATTGCTTATACTAACCAAAAAAGCTTGAGTACACTCCCCCCGATTCAGTAATACCTTATTTTATCAGTAGATGCAGATGGCCCGATCCCCATCCCCACTGCACTACTGGTAGTAAGGGTATTGAAGTTCCATAGTGGTCGCAAGGATACAGAACTTAGTTATAGTAAGGGCTAATCATGAAATAAACCACGGGTCCTGTAACTGCAACATAAAACCACAAAGGCCATGTAATTCTAGCCAATTTTTTGTGTGCGGGAAATTCGCTGGTTAATCCGCGATAAGCGGTAAATAAAATAAAAGGTAAAATAATGGCTGCTAGAATAATATGGGTGATTAAGATAACTAAATACACTATTCGCATGGCTCCCACAGCTAGCTTTTCTGCTTCGTCTACTATACCATCATGATTGGAATCGCCATACTTGGCTTCCCCTGCTAATAAATGGTGTGCGATATAAGACAGTAAAAAAAAGATGGATAAAACTAGTGCGGTCATCATGAATTTTTTATGCAGTTCATAATTTTTCCTCTTTACCGCCACTAAAGCTGCTACCAATACAAGCGCAATTGATGCATTCACAAATGCGTTAATTGTGGCAAAAATATGTACATCAAATCCTAGCGCTACGTCTAATTTAAACTTACCCAGAACTACTACAACTATAAATACTACCAGAGAAAATATTCCAATTAACCAATTGGCTAAACGATCATTTTTTGCAATACTAGGTTTAAGCATTTTAATCTTTTTTACTTTTATTACTTATCCGTTTATTTTTCTTCTGCCTTGCATGTACACTACAAAGAATATAATTGCAGTTACAATGATTAACCAAAGCCAGCTCAGATCTAATATTTTTCTGAATATTCCACTCTTCTTAGTACCATCCTTCTCTAACATCAGCAAACCAATGTCTCTTGCTAATTTTTTCATTTCGGAACTATCCAATCCATTGTAATAACCTCTTACTTTATATGCTCGGTCTATTAAGACGAAACGACTGGTATGAACAAAATCAGGACTCACTGGCTCTTCACTAAATTGATCAACTTTCAACTCTTCAAAAGCAAACTGATAAATGTCTTTTTTGTTGCCAGTTAAAAACCACCAATTATCATGTATCACTCCAAATCGATCGGCATATTTTTTCAAAACTGGCACAGAATCGTTTTCAGGGTCTACCGTAAACGACATAAATTGAACAATAGAAGTATCAATCTTGTTGCGAACATTACCCCCTTTCTTAAAAGATTGCTGTAAAGTTGACATATTTCTAGTGAGCCTAGGACAAATACTCCTACAGCTGGTAAAAAAGAAATCTGCCACAATAATTTTACCCTGAGGATCATACAAACTAACGCTATCACCTAATTGGTTTCTTAGTTTGATATTTTTAGTTGTATGCCAAATGGTATCGGTAGTAGACTTACCATTTTCCACTTTATTAATGACTGTATCTAGTAAATAGTGCCTTGGCATTACCACTGCTGTTTGACTGGCAGTTTTTAAGATTAAATAACAAGTAATCGGGATTCCCAATGCTACTAGTAATCCAAGTATCGATTTCTTTTTCATATCAGTATTAATAAAAAACCATCGCAATGCAGCGATGGTTCAATTAGGAGAAAAATATATTTAGAATTCAATCAAAAACTAGTGACTAGCTTTCTTACCTTCTTCTTTAGCACCTTCATGTTTTCCAGCTGCACCGTGTTCCTTCTTTTCTACTTTAATAGTACTTTGCTCTTTAAAGTAAGGATCGTAGGTGTTACGTAAATTTTTGAATGAATTACCATCATATAAGAATGCGATGATGAACCAAATGAACAAAGCCAATGGCACCACAATAGTCATGATCAAGTTTTTCATTTCATGCTTTAAGTGCATGAAATAAGCAACAATATAAAATGCTTTTGCCATCATTAAGATTACGATTGTGCCTTTAAGCGCCAATCTAACCCCTACACTAGATAATGGTATATCAATCATCCAAAATCCAATAATCAATTCAATAATAGTTAGTACCGTTAGAATAACCGTGATACGGATTATTTCTTTGGTACCTCCACTTGCATGTTCGTTATGCTCTGCTGTATGTGACATAAAATAATATTAGCGGTTAGTTAGTTAATTAAATCAAGTAAAAACAGGTAAATACAAATACCCATACTAAGTCTACAAAGTGCCAGTACAATCCTGCTTTCTCTATCATCAAATAATGGCCTCTTTCTTCAAACTTGTTGGTCATCGCCATGATTAACATGATGATATTAATAATCACCCCAGAGAATACGTGGAATCCATGGAAACCGGTGATGGTAAAGAAATAGTTCGTGAAATTGGTTGAAGAAGCAGTTCCATCATGATTTAAGAATGGATTGCTACCCCACCATGCACCTTCATGGTGTAAGTGATTCCACTCCCATGCCTGACAAGACAAAAAGGCAATACCACCAATAATGGTCCAGATAAGATTTTTAACTACGCCTTTCTTATCCATATTATGACCCGCCTGTACTGCCAACACCATGGTTACAGAACTGATGATCAAAATGAATGTCATAATACTTACAAACACCAAGGGTGCATTCATGCCCTCTGGAGCAAAAGGAAAACTCTTAAATACTTCATTGGGGTCAGGCCATCCATTGGTAGAAAAACGTATGGTGCCGTATGAAATCAAAAATGCGCCAAAAGTAAAGGCATCACTCATGAGAAAATACCACATCATTACTTTGCCGTACTCTACGTTAAAGGGACTCTTACCTCCACCCCAAGATTTAGTGGTAGGTGCTGTTGCAGTTGTTGCCATGTTAAAGTAAAATTTCGTACACAAAAGTATTGGCTAGAGTTGAAAAAAGGTGCATAAAACACAACTTTTTTGTAATTAGCTAATCCAATTGTAAAAGATGAACAAATAAATCCAAAGTATATCTACAAAATGCCAGTAAGTACCCACCAATTCAATGGATAAACTACTGTAATTTTTAACACTACTTACATAAGCTTTAATAAAAATAACCATCAAAGCAATCACTCCACCTAAAACGTGAAGCATATGCAAACCTGTAATAACTAAAAGAAAAGATGCGGCAGAATTACTTCTGGCACCAGTAAGAGCAATATTTCTGGCTTCTAAATCCATAAAACCCAAAATCTGTAATCCCATAAACAATAACCCTAATATTGCAGTAACGGTAATCAACATTCGATAACGCCCCATTTCTCTGGCTTTAAAAGCCTTTGTTGCCAAATGTACTGTAACACTACTTGCAATAATCACTAGTGTAGAATACATAAAAACAACTGGCAAATCGAATTCTAACCAACTGCTTTGGTTCTTTTTTACAATGTAGGCACTTGTTAAGCCTGCAATCATCATAATGATACTACCCATTGCCACCCATAGTGTAAACTTGTGTGGGTGAATTCTTTTAGGGGCTTCCTTTGCTATCGTATTCATTTATTTAAATTTAATTCAATTAATGATTAATCTTATCTGCCAACATTGCAAGCAATACAATGGGCAAATAAATATAACTGCTGAACATCACTCTTCTGGCTGCTTTCACATCCATTTCTTTATATAATCGTGCACTTTGAAAAACCATGAATAGATTACAAACCAATACGATCCATAAACTGGTTATTCCTGTTAATCCAATAAAATAGGGGACCATGCCAATCGGAATCATCAAAAAAGAATACATGATGGTTTGAATTGCGGTAAATTTAGTCGGTCCCTTATCTGCAGGCAGTAATTTAAATCCTGCTTTCGTATAATCCGCATGGGCTACCCAAGCAATCGCCCAAAAATGCGGGAACTGCCATAAGAATTGCATACCAAATAACACCCAACCACCCAATGCAAAATCATCATTACCCGCTACCCATCCAATTAAGCAAGGCAGAGCGCCAGGCAATGCTCCAATTAATACCGCTATTGAATTGATTTTTTTTAAAGGAGTGTAAATAAAAGCATACAGAAATAAACTAAATGCAGAGACCAATGCAGAGGAGAAATTAAAATAATACCACATCATACCTACACCCACTAAGCCAGCAATCAATGCAAATGTATAGGCTTCATTCTGACTCATATTTCCATTAGCTACCGGACGTTTGGATGTCCGCTTCATCATGGCATCAGTATCTTTTTCTACCGCTTGGTTAATGGCATTGGCACTACCTGTTATTAACATCCCTGCTAAAAAGAGCAATAGAATCATGTACCAATCGTACTCAACTACTTTAGGTGCTAATAAATAACAAATCACACAAGAGAACACTACTGTAAAGCTCAAAGTAAACTTGATCAACAGCATATAGTCTTTCACTTTTGCTGCTAAAGAAAAACTTTGGCTTTTTACCCTATGCTCACTGGATTTTGTCATTCCGTCGTTGTAGTTTAAAAACAATGCTCCCGTTATTCGGGAGCATTGTAGTATGTCAACTGAATAAAAATTACTCAGTAATAATATTAGTGACTGCTTTCCTCGGCTCCCACCGGTGTAGTCTGGGAAATAAATTCTTTTCCATCTTTACCGTAGTCATATGCCCAACGATGTACTTCAGGGATTTCGCCAACCCAGTTACCATGACCAGGATTAATTGGAGTGGTCCACTCTAAAGTATTAGAACCATAAGGATTTTGTGTAGTTACTTTTCTACCTTTGAAAACAGAATAGAAGAAGTTAAACAAGAACAACAACTGTGCAGCAAATACAATCATAGCAACAGTGCTAATGAATCTATTTAATTCTGCAAACTGCTTGAAGCTTTCCCAAACACTATAGTCATAGTATCTTCTTGGCATACCTGCTAAACCTTGGTAGTGCATTGGCCAGAAAATCATGTATGCTCCAGCTAATGTAATCCAGAAGTGCAAATAAGAAAGGGTATTGTTCATGTAACGACCGTACATTTTAGGGAACCAGTGGTAAATACCAGCAAACATTCCAAACATACTTGCAACACCCATTACAATATGGAAGTGGGCAATTACAAAATAAGTATCATGTAGGTGAATATCTAACGCAGAATTTCCTAACCAAATACCTGTTAAACCTCCAGAGATAAATAAGCTCACAAAACCAATAGAGAACATCATACCAGGAGTAAAGCGAATATTACCTCTCCATAAGGTGGTTAACCAGTTGAACACTTTAATTGCAGAAGGAACCGCAATTAACAATGTAAGCAATACGAACACGGAACCTAAGAAAGGATTCAATCCGGTTACAAACATATGGTGTGCCCATACTAAGAAAGCTAATATTGCAATCGCAAACAATGATCCAACCATGGCCATATAACCGAAGATGGGTTTGCGAGAGTTTACAGAAAGAATTTCAGAAGCCATACCCATTGCTGGTAAAAGAATGATGTATACTTCAGGGTGTCCTAAGAACCAGAACAAGTGTTGGTAAAGAATAGCGCTACCGCCTTCATTAGGTAAAGCTCCAACACCATTGATGAAAATATCAGATAAATAAAAACTTGTTCCAAAGTTTCTGTCAAAAATCAGTAAAATAAATCCAGAGAACAATACAGGAAAAGATAATACACCTAATACAGCAGTGAAGAACAATGCCCAGATAGTTAAAGGCAAGCGAGTCATGCTCATTCCTTTTGTACGCATATTCAAAATGGTAGCGATGTAGTTTAAGCCTCCCAATAAAGAAGATACCACAAACAATGCCATAGCAATAAGCCACAAGTCCATACCAGTGCCAGATCCTGGAGAAGCAGAAGCCAATGCACTTAATGGAGGATAAGCAGTCCATCCACCACTGAATGGTCCAAACTCAACAAACATAGAAGATAACATTACAATACTTGCTGCAAAGAAGAACCAGTAACTCAACATATTCATAAATGGAGATGCCATATCTCTTGCTCCAATTTGCAATGGAATTAGAAAGTTGGCAAAAGTTCCACTCAATCCAGCTGTTAATACGAAGAATACGAGTACTGTACCGTGCGTAGTAACCAATGCATAATAAGCATCAGGAGTAATTTTACCTCCTTCAGCCCATTTTCCTAAAATATCTTCTAACCAAGGGAAACTTGCTTCAGGATATCCTAATTGTAAACGGAAAAGTACGCTCATTAAACCACCCAACACTGCCCAAACCATACCCGTAATCAGGAATTGCTTAGCAATCATTTTATGGTCCATGCTAAAGACATACTTAGAAATAAATGTCTCATGGTGATGCTCATGATGATGGTCACCATGCGCTTCGTGATGTAAACCTGCTCCAGCAGGTGCGTGCAATACGGCTTCGTTACTCATACACTGATTCTTTATTAGTTATTACAACCTTGTTAATACTTGGTTGTTGTTTGTTCTATAATTTGGCGGTAACTTTTGATGCTAGTTCAACAGGCTTAGCAACTAATTTCACCGTGTCTTTTTTTGCGTTTGCTGGATCCTTGTCAGGAAATGCAGTGTAGTAATATGGAGATTGGCCAGCCATCTTAGCATCGAACTCCGCTTGGTCTACTACTTCAATAATTCCTTTCATTGAATAGTGGCTATTTCCACACATTTGATCGCAACTTATTTCGAACTGGAAATCTGGGTTACCCGTTTTCTCTTTCATTTCCTTTGTAGTATACTTAGGAGTAAACCACATAGTGGTTGGTATACCAGGAACAGCATCCATCTTCATTCTGAAATGAGATAAACCCACATCATGAATCACATCTCTAGATCCAATGATTAATTTTACTGGACGACCTTTAACTAGATACATGGTTTGCTCCATGACTAAATCGTCATGTGTTAATTGGTCATCCCAAATTAAACCCAATGAGTTAGATGCATTGTCAATATTCTTGTAATATTTTTTACCGAAAGCACCATCTTTACCTGGGTACCGGAAAATCCATCCGAATTGCTTTCCAGTTACTTCTACTACCATGGCTTCTTTTGGAGCCTCCCCGGTAAATAGAAACCAGTTTCTCAATCCAATAACAACTAGTACAGTTAAAACGATTGCAGGAATTACAGTCCAGATTGCTTCTAACTTATTGCTGTGTGCAAAAAACACTACTTTTCTGTTATCGCTTTCTTGGTATTTATATGCAAACCAGAAAAGAACAATCTGCGTTCCAATAAACACAAATCCAGTTACAGCTAATGTTAACCATAACATTGAATCTACACGCTCTCCTTCCACACTGGCTGATCCTTGAGGTAACAATGTTTTATCGTATAAAACCTCATTGCAGTACCATACTCCAATAAGTCCTAAAACCAAAAACACGACCATCAGAAAACCATTAATCTTGTTATTCTGCTTACGGCTATGCTCTTCCCCTTTCAAAATTGCCACATACTCACTTGCCTTAGAGATCTGAAAGATCACTACAAAGATGAGTAACGAAACCGCGGTGATTAATAAAGCTGTCATAATGCTGTATATAAATTATCTAATGTCTAACAAATTTTAAAATGATCGTGTTCACTAAACTTGGTGAATTACACTTTCTTTAAGGTATGGATGGTATTTGGCTATTAAAGGTTTCTTAGACAAAGCCGTTCCAACAAAAAGAATCATTGCTCCAACGAAAAACGCAAGAATTCCAAAATCTAACCAACCCAATGATACATGTTCTTTCATTAATGAGCCCATGACCATTTGATAAAAATCAATCCAGTGACCAAAGATGATTAAAACTGCCATAAAAGTTACCAATGTGTAATTTCTTTTTGCAGAACGCTTCATCAGAATCAACAAAGGACATAAGAAGTTTACAATAAGGTTAAAGAAGAAAATTCCTTTGTACGCACCCTGAGTTCTATGTTTGAAGTAAACCGTTTCTTCTGGTATATTGGCGTACCAAATCAACATGTATTGAGAGAACCATAAGTAAGTCCAGAAGATAGAGAAGGCAAACATGAATTTACCAATATCGTGTAAATGCTCTTGGCTCGTTAATTCTAAGTAGCCTTTGTTCTTTAAGTAAATTACCCAAAGCGCAATCAAAGACATACCAGCTACAAATGAACTTGCGAAAGTATACCAGCTATACATGGTAGAATACCAGTGTGCATCAATACTCATCATCCATAACCAAGGAACAGTAGATCCAACAGTTAATCCAAACCAAACAGTGAACATAGCCGTTCTTACTGTACCTCTGTGAATGAATTTTTCACTGGTTTCACGATCCATTGGAGCAGCATCAGCCTCGTCGTTTAATTTACGAATTCTCCAACCCAAGAAACTCCACAATGCAATGGTTAAAGTAGTCCAGATTACAAAGAAAGTGGGGTTTAAGAAACCAGATTTACCTTTTAAGATAGGATCAGCAGCTACTGCTTCTGTGTCTAACCAATGGTAAATATGATGCTTATGACCAAATACGATGTATAATAACACTGCAAAAGTGATTGCACCAAAAATGGGTACTAAAGTTGAAATCGCTTCTGGAATACGACGGAAAGTTTGTGTAAAACCAGCTTGCGCCAAAGTAGTAACAGAAATAAAGAACATGCTGGCATTACAAATTAATGTCCAGAAAATAGTATTGTACATAAGTGTTCCCCAGAAATGCACTTGCTCGTGCTCATCGGAACTAAAACCTTTGGTGAACATTCCATACAGTAATGCAGCCAAGCCTAAGCCAATCAAGGCGTAAGACCAGGTTTTCATTTTTCCGGGAACTTCAAATTGTGTTCTTAAAGATGCCATTGTTACTCTTTTAGTTCAGTTAGTATTGATCCTATTAGCAGGACCATTTGCTAAATTTATTTTGTTGATGCTGTTGCATCTGCTGCCGGAGCAGGAGCTGCTTTTGCTTTACTTGCTTGTTGTTTTGCTTTGATGTATGCAATTACTTGCCAACGTTGTTTACGACTTAATTGAGAAGCGTAAGAGCCCATCAAGTTTTTACCATAAGCAACAGAATAAAACATTTGACCAGCAGGCATTGCTTCATATTTTGCATCTCCTACTAATGCAGCAGGCTTTGCAGCATAAGGACCAGCACCGTCTTTATACAAAGGACCATTTCCATTTAATTTATCACCATGACAAATACCACAGTTGATTAAATACAAACGCTCAGCTTCCTCCATATCTGTTTTACTCAACGTATCGTAAGGATTAGGAACAGCTTTAGACGCAGTGTAATTGGTGGTATCTCCAGGTTGATCCATAGGAATATGGAACGGCATATCTTCCTCACGAGAAATGGTACCTACCACAGGACGACTGTTGTAGTTAATTCCTTTTTCAGCTAAATTACTGTGGTCAGCATAAGACTCATAAGCACGGCTATAAGCCATATCTGGCATATAAATCGTACCTGGTGTACGCTTAACATCGCTACAAGCAGTTAAAGCAACTACTGCAGTTAAGGAAGCTATGATCAATGTATTCTTCATGATTCGTTAATTCTAAGTGTTCTACAATTAAGCGGCAACAATTTGTTTTTCTTCAAAAGGCATTTCATCCTTATCGTATCTACCTAACCACCAACCGTCTTCAGCAACTTCAACTTTGGTTTCTAATGCACCATTGCTAGATAAGAATGCTTGTAAATCATCGGTGTTTGTTTTATCTGTACACTCAATTACCATTACAAAAAGATCATCCGTTGCACGAGCATGAAAATGATGCTTCTTTACAAAAGGAGCCAATTGGCATAAGTAACAAAAAGTCAATACCATTCCAACAGCTGCAAAAAGAACGGTTAACTCAAACATGATTGGAATCCAAGCTGGTAAAGCAAAATGTGGCTTACCACCAATATTCAAAGGCCAGTCTTTGGTAAAAATCCAACTGATAGAGCTTAATGCAGTAGCAGTTCCGGTAATACCATAAATAAATCCTGCAGTGTGTAAGCTTGTTTCACGCAAACCCATTGCATGGTCTAAACCATGAACAGCAAATGGCGTGTAAACATCGTGGATCTTGTAACCCGCAGTACGTACTTTTTTTACTGCTGGAAATAAAACTGCTTCGTCATCAAAACAGCCTACTACAAATTTCTTTTTTGCCATACTTTATTTTTTGTCTGCAAATGCATTGCTGCAAAAGCAGTAAATAATTTTAATCTTATACCAAGTGCTTCACACTAACTACTAGTGGTGAGCGTGCTCATGCACAAACTCTTCTAATTTTTGTTCTTCTATATTAGCCATTTGATTTTTATATCCTTCACCAGTAGTTTTCAATACATACTTGATTTCTGCAATCGCAATAACTGGGAAGTATTTAGCAAATAAGAAGAAGCAAGTAAAGAATAGCCCAAATGTTCCAGCATAGAAACCAATCTCCCAAATAGTAGGGCTGTAATAAACAGACCAGCTTGATGGTAAGTAATCACGGTAAAGAGAAGTAACGATGATTACGAAACGCTCGAACCACATACCAATGTTTACAATGATACTCATGAAGAACGTAACGAAAATGTTTCTTCTCATTTTGCGGAACCAGAAAATTTGAGGGCTTAACACGTTACAAGCCATCATACCCCAATAGCTCCAACCATAAGGCGAGAACAAGTAAGCACGGCTGTACCAGAATGTATATCCTTCATATTTATTTTGGCTATACCAACCCATGAACAACTCAGTTAGGTAAGCAATACCTACGATTGAACCAGTTAATACAATTACTTTATTCATTGCTTCTATGTGACCAATGGTTACATAGTCTTCCATCGCAAACACTTTACGTACAATAATCATCAAGGTTTGCACCATTGCAAAACCAGAGAAGATGGCACCCGCAACGAAGTATGGAGGAAAGATAGTGGTATGCCATCCAGGAATAACGGATGTGGCGAAGTCAAAAGATACGATGGTGTGAACCGATAGTACCAGCGGCGTACTCAATCCCGCCAACACTAGAGAAAGACTCTCATGGCGTTGCCAATGTTTGGTAGATCCAGTCCATCCAAATGAAGCAATACCATATAAACGCTTGCGTAATTTAGTAAATGCACGATCTCTTACAGTTGCAAAGTCAGGAATCAAACCTGAATACCAGAATAAAAGAGATACAGTAAAATAAGTAGAGATTGCAAATACGTCCCACAACAATGGAGAGTTAAAGTTTACCCATAATGGACCACGTGAGTTAGGGTAAGGCAATACAAAGAAAGCCATCCATACTCTACCCATGTGGAAGATAGGGAACTGACCCGCACACATTACCGCGAATATTGTCATCGCTTCTGCAGCGCGGTTTACACCTGTTCTCCATCCTTGACGGAATAACAACAAGATTGCAGAAATCAAGGTACCGGCGTGACCAATACCAACCCACCAAACGAAGTTGGTAATATCCCATCCCCAACCCACTGTTTTATTTAGGTTCCACTGACCTATACCATAAGTTACTTCACGGTATACGCTATAGACACCAAACATGAGTAAGGCAACAGCAATATAAAAACCTACATACCATAATTTGGTAGGCTTGGCTTCAATAGGGCGAACTATGTCTTCTGTTACCTGCTTGTATGTTTTATCTCCATACACCAGTGGTTCCCTGAGCTGTGATTCGTACTTTAAATGCATCTGTTCTTATTTTGGTCCTTGATCTGCCCGAGAGCAGCATCTGGTTATTTCAATTTCTTAAAAAATTATCCGTGTGCTTTTTCTGTTTTTGCTTCAGCATCTTCGTGATGAGGCATATCATCGGTGTTTCTCACTTTAGCTAGATAAGTAACTCCTGGTAATACGTGCAACATTTCTAACACATAGAACTGACGATTCGGATTTTCTTGTCTTGCAATGGTGATAGCACTTTCCTTGCTGTTGGCGTTACCGAAAGTAATCGCATTAGTAGGGCAAGCTTGTTGACAAGCCACTTTAACATCGCTATCGCTTAATGGACGACTGTCTTTCTTCGCCTTTAACTTACCTTCTTGTAAACGCTGAACGCAGAAAGAACATTTTTCAATAACTCCTCTAGCACGAACAGTAACATCTGGATTCAACACCATTCTAGTTAAGTCGTCGTTCATATCTAAAACAACATCGTTAACGATACCTTTTTGGTTATCACCAAAGCTATCAGAACCTGTGTAATCGGCCCAGTTAAAACGACGTACTTTATAAGGACAGTTGTTGGCGCAATATCTTGTACCAATACAACGGTTATAAGTCATTTGGTTTAATCCTTCACTGCTGTGGTTGGTAGCAGCTACCGGACAAACGTTTTCGCAAGGAGCGTTGTCGCAATGCTGACACATTAATGGTTGGAAAACTACATTTGGATTTTCTAAATCGCCACTGTAGTAACGATCAATACGCAACCAATGCATTTCATGACCACGTAATACTTCTGGCTTACCCACAACTGAAACGTTGTTTTCTGCGTTACATGCTACTACGCAAGCACCACAACCAGTACAAGTATTTAAGTCTACACTCATTCCCCATTTAATTCCAGGTCTTTCAAATACAGGATATAAGGTTCCTTGAGATTCAAATTTTTCTAAACCACCCCAAGGTTTTAATTCCTTGTCACGCTCATCGCGAATTTCAGTTGGGTGATGTTTATATGCAGCTAAGCTTAATTCTTTTACAACTTCCGTACGATTACCTTGTTCAGTATCATAACGGCTATGTGTTTGAGTTAATGCAACAGGATAAGTTTCTTCAGTAAGTGTTAAGCTTACTTCACCATTAGAGAAGTTAACAGAAGAACCACTTAAAGATGCCAAAGCAAAAGCATTCTTACCTACACCAGCTGCAGATTTACCTACTTTTTCGCTGCGGCCGTAACCTACTGCAATACCTACTGTTTCAGGGTGTGTACCTGGTACAATTAGGGCAGGTAATTCAATTGATTTTTGACCAACAGTAATCTTCACGACCTTCTTAGGAGGGTTAACCTCATAAGCATCCGCTTGACCACCGTTGCTGATATCAATACCTAATAAAGTTTTAGCCATTGCTGGAGAAACAACTAAATAGTTATCCCAAGTAGCTCTAGTTACAGGATCAGGTAATTCTTGTAACCATGGGTTACTTGCACCTTGACCAGCACCAATCCCCACTTTTTCATATAATACTAATTCTACTTTACCACCTTTCTTAGCAGAAGAAGCAGCTGCCAATGCACCCGCAACTGCAGTGCCATTAAAGGTTCCAGGTTTAGTAGCTGATTCACCTAAGGCAACAACACCATCTTGCAAAGCTTTATCCCAACCATTAACACCGCCTAATTTAGCTGACCAGAAATTCTTTAAATAAGCTAAATAATCTTCAGTAGCACCACTCCACTTTAATAGACTGTCTTGCCACTGACGTGTTTTGAATAAAGGATAAATAGTAGGTTGTATAAAAGAGAAGTGACCAGTTTTTGCTTCCGCATCACCCCAACTTTCTAAGAAATGATTGTCAGGTAAAACGAACTTACATAATTCAGCAGTTTCGTCTACTTTACCTGAAAAAGATACAGTCGTCTTCACTTTTGCTAAACCAGCTTTAAACTGATCAGCCGCAAACCAGCTATAAGCAGGGTTTGCACCGTGAATCAATAAAGTTCCAACAGAACCTGCATTCATATCGGCTACTAGTTGAGCAAAATTGGCATCAACACCAGCGCGTGTATTTAATAAAACACCCCAGTTGATGGTAGAACCACCAGCACCAATGGCGTTGTTAATTGCATTTACAATTATTTGAACATTTACATCATTGCTTCCAGCAACAACTAATGCCGCACCCTTATGTGCATTCAATGCTTTTGCAGCAGCTTCCACACCTGCTTTCAATTTTGCATCTGCAATACCAGTAACTCCAGTACCATTTACTGCACTCAATAAAGCAGCAGCAATAGCAAGGGTTTCAGAAGGACGGTGTAAATATTTTTCATCTGCGTTAGACCCAGTTAATGAAGCAACAGATTCGAATTGAATATGCTTGCTCATGCTAGGATTCTTCTCGTCTAATTTTTTACCAGTAGCATACTGTCTAGAAAACTCAACTGGATTTAACCAAGTACCTAAGAAATCTGCACCTAAGCTTACAATTGCTTTTGCATTTTCAAAATGGTAAGAAGGAATTCCACGAACACCATAAGTAGCTTCATTGGCCAATAACATGGCGCTGTATGAAACCGCATCATACGTAACATGTTTGCTTCCTGGATATTTAGCCAAGAATTGTGCAATCACTGCTTGTGTTGATGGAGAATTAATTGTGCTAGTTAATAAAACAATATTACCGCCCATTTGTGCAGCAACTGCTTTATCAGCAGCTTCAAAAGTTACTTCCTTACCATCAATGGTAGGGAAACGTAAACGTGAAGTATCATATAAATCAAGTACCGATGCTTGAACACGAGCAGAAGTACCTCCTTTGGTAATAGGACAAAGATCGTTTCCTTCAATTTTTATAGGGCGACCATCACGTACTTTAGCCAAGATACTAACGGTATCTCCATCTTGTACATATGTGGTTGCATAGTATTTAGAAATACCAGGCACAACGTCTTCAGGCTTATTGGCAAATGGAATGGCCTTTTTTACAGGCATTTCACAACTTGCTGCTGCAGCTGCGGCGGCTGTACTAAAACCTAAATATTTCAAGAAGTCGCGACGGGGAGCCTTTGCTTCGAGAAAGCTTTTGCTTTCATCTTCTACAATAGGTAGTTCTTCATTGAATTCGTCTTTTACATCCTTGTTAAACGCTGCAGACTGATTCAGCTCTCCAAAACTTTGCCAGTGCTTTTTTTGCTCCATAATTATTGATTAACAGTTGGAAACCGCGAGCGGACTCCACGTTCGAATGATATATTTAAACAACCCTTTTTAAACTTTTAAGAACTAGTAGTGACACTTCTGACACTCGGTACCACCAATTTTTTCAACAGTGATTCCTTTGGTGCTATCAATTTTACCACTCTTTAAATCTGCATGGTATTTTTCGTAGATGCTATAAAAACCATTGTCTTTGAATTGAACTTTGGTTTCGCGGTGACAGTTTACACACCAGCCCATGCTTAGGTCGGTAAATTGTTTTACTTCACCCATTTTCTGAATTTCACCATGACAAGTTTGACAAGCAACTTGGCCTGCTTTTACGTGTTGAGCGTGGTTGAAATAAACGTGATCAGGTAAATTGTGGATACGAACCCACTCAATTGGTTTGGCCTTACTAGGATCCCAAGGTTTACCTTCTTCAAAACCAGCGTATTTGTATAATTTCTTGATTTCTGCAGTACCATCTACTTCTTCGCCCGCTTCATTGTACATTTTTTCTCCTTTGTACTCGTTGATGGCTTGGTGACAGTTCATACAAACGTTAACAGAAGGAATAGTTGCTTGCTTTCCTTGAGCAGCACCTGTATGACAATATTGACAGTTGATTTGGTTGGTACCAGCATGCACTGCGTGAGAGTAATAAATAGGTTGTTCTGGTTGATAATCTTGGCTTCTACCATAAGCCATTGCACCTTTTGTAGTTAAATAACCACCCACTACAAATAATACAACAGTAACCATTGCGATATACGCTTTGTTTCTCCAGAATGGGATTGGCTCTAAAGCAGGTTGGCCAGTTTTATCGTCGGCTAATTTTTTAAGATTAGAATTAACCTGTAACATGATTAGAGCAACAACAGCTAAAATCAAGGTTAAAATACCAAATAGTAAAGAATTGTCTGCCTCAACATTAGCAGCAGCTCCAGCGCCTTCACCAGCAACAGGTGCTTTAGAAGGATCAGGTACGCTATTAATGTAAGTCAGAATCGCATCAATTTCCGCATCCTTTAAGGTAGGGAAAGCGTTCATTGCAATTTTATTGTACTCATTGTACAAGTTATTTGCATAGGCATCTCCTGTTTTAAGGAAAGCTGCGCTGTTTCTAATCCAGGAGTATAAGTTTTCCTTACTGGACCAACGAGACTCTACACCTGCAAGGGCAGGACCAGCCAATTTCTTATGTGGAGCATGACAAGACGCACAATTGGCGCTGAAAAGCGCCTTACCGTCCTGAGCATTGGCGGCTACACTGAAACTCAGACTCACAAAAAATAAAAAAGCGGCAATGCTGGCTTTTGCTATGGATCTAGACAATATCATATGCACAACGATGGTTCTGGTGTGGAAAAATATCCTTAAACGGAAGCAAAAATATGATAGGATTGTGACAATTACGCAATAGGGAAAAAATTTTTTTATCTATATGCCACTTAATTTTCAATGAGTTCAACAAATCAGGCGATTTCAATTGTCATGAAATGGAAAATTTAAAGCACTTTTGCAGCCATGCTGCATCGTTTAAAAAATAAATGGCAAGTAAGCTGGCTTCAGTTTACACTCATCTTTACCACATTTGCATTAGGAGGCAGCTTATGCGGTTACTTAGGAAGACAATTGCTTTCTTTTACCAGTTTAGAGCGAGGCATCATCTACTTTATCATTTACATAATTGTAGTAACCATTCTTTGGCCATTCTGCGTTTTACTGGTAAGTGTGCCATTTGGCCAATTCAGCTTTTTCAAGCGATATTTAGGCAGAATCAAGGAAAAAATGACCAAAAAGCAGTAAAAACATGGTAAAACTGGCCATTTTTGCATCAGGTGCAGGATCTAATGCAGCCAAAATAATTGAACATTTTGCCAGTAACAAGGCAGTTATGATCAACCTAATTGTTTCAAATAAAAAAGAAGCAGGGGTTTTGGGGATTGCAGCCGCCGCTCATATAGACACCCTGCTTATTAATCGAAATAGCTTTTACGAAACGGAAGATTGTGTGAACGAACTCAAATTGAGAGGAATTAATTTTATTGTACTGGCTGGATTTCTTTGGAAAATTCCTGAAACACTGATTGAAGCATACCCCAATCGAATCATTAATATACATCCTGCATTATTACCCAATTACGGGGGCAAAGGCATGTATGGAAATTTTGTGCATGAAGCGGTGATTGCAGCAGGAGAAAAAGAAAGTGGTATAACTATACATTATGTGGATGCACATTATGATGAAGGCGATATAATTTTTCAAGCCAAATGCAGCATAGAACCTACGGATACCCCATCTAGTTTAGCTACTAAAATTCATGCATTGGAGCACGTGCATTTTCCTGTGGTGATTGAGAATTTGTTAAAAAAATTAGCTTAGTACTTTTTCCATGTAAACCACTTCAGGCAAGGGATTGTGGTAATAGGCAGTAGTGATTTCAAACCCATGTTTAAGGTATAAATGAATGGCAGCTTGTAATCTTTCTAAAGTATCTAATTTCATTTTTGAATAGCCCATTCTTTTTGCTTCTTTGACTATTTCTGCTACCAATGCATCTCCAATTTTATATTTTCTAAATGCTGGTTGTACATACAATCTTTTCATTTCACAAGCGCCTTCCTCAGGTAGTTGCTGTAATGCAACAGAGCCAACAGCAACACCATTGAAATAGGCTAATAAAAGACTGCCATGTGGTTGGCCATATTTTTTTAATGGATCTTTCAACTCAGCGTCAAAGCTTTGAAAACAAAGATCTACAGCCAATTCATCGGAATACTCTTTAAACAAATGCCGGGCTGTTTCCAGCTCGGCACCCTCTGTTGTAATATGTTTTATTTGAAGCATGATTATCCTGGCATGCGAGAAATATATTTCTCTACTTCTTTAATTTGATCAACCACTTGTTTAGTGGTAGGCTTGCAAGCTTTTGCTCTTCTAAAATAATCTTTTGCAGCCCTGAATTCTCTCTTATTCATAAAGATTTGACACATACTAATGTATGCAACCGCTTCACTTTCTTTGTCTGCAATACCTGCTCTAATAGCAGCCCTAATATAGCTTTCCCCTTGCTTAAGGTCACCACGTTGCATACTCATCATTCCTAATTGAAGTTTGTTTGCACCTTCTGCTTCAGGCATGGGTGATCCTAACTCAGAACTTTTTTTCAAATGCTTTTCGGCACTATCAAAATCTTGCTTCATCATGGCCATATTGCCCTTGATGGTATAATAAGTTGAACGTACAGGCTTGTACAATAAATTAGGGTACCAAACTGTGTTGAGGATACGCTCTACTTCTTCCATATCCCCTCTTTCCATTGGTTCTTGAATCAAACGCAAAGGGCCGATGAAAAAATGGCTGGCTAATCCAATCACCCCAACAAAATAAAGGATGAAAGCAGGCCAAAAACCACTTGAATAATTGACCCCTGCAGCAGCAACCAAGGCCAAAAGGCTTAGCCAGAAACGATACTTGATAATAGTATTATAAAACTTCATGTATTTAATTTGGGGGGCAAAGATAAGCCTTATCACCCATTGGGCAAGAGTGATTAGCAATTGGCTTTTGCGCCTTAACTTCATCAAAATCTTTTGTATGCAAAAAATGCTGCTTGCCATTTTGAGTCTATTGTTCATGACTACAGTCGGCGCCCAAATTACCCCTTCACCCTTGGTTAAAGAGGGTCAGGGTCCTTATACCCAATTGATTTTAAGAGGGGCAATGGTGATTAATGGTACTGGATCCCCTGCCTATGGGCCTGTTGATATTATCATTGAGAATAATAAGATTGTTCGTATTGCCAATGTAGGTAATCCAGGCATGCCTATAGACCCTAAATCTAGACCTGCACTTAAAGCAGGAGGAAAAGAAATTGATTGCAGTGGCAAATATGTTTTACCAGGGTTAATTGATATGCACGGTCATATTGGAGGCAGAGCCCAAGGCACCCCAGCAGAATATGTGTTTAAATTATGGATGGCGCACGGAATTACTACTATACGTGACCCATCTGCTGGTAATGGATTGGAATGGGTATTAGACCATAAAAAGAAAAGTGCAGCCAATAGCATTACTGCACCGCGTATTCATGCATATACTGCTTTTGGACAAGGTAGCAAAAGCCCCATCATCAATGCCGAACAAGCAAAGGCATGGGTAAATGATAATGCAGCAAAAGGTGCAGATGGAATTAAATTTTTTGGCGCATCGCCAGAAGTGATGGATGCAGCAATAAGAGAAAATAAAAAATTGGGATTAAGAAGTACAGCGCATCATGCACAATTAGATGTAGCAAGATGGAATGTAGTACAGTCTGCAAAAGCAGGTATGACCAGCATGGAACATTGGTATGGTTTACCAGAAGCCATGTTAGAAAATGGCACATTGCAAAACTATCCAGCCGATTATAATTACAATAACGAACAACATCGTTTTGAAGAAGCAGGAAAGCTGTGGAAACAAGCAGCAGCGCCTTATAGCGAGAAATGGAATAAAGTAATGAATGAATTAATTGCTGCAGACTTCACATTAGATCCTACGATGAATATTTATGAAGCCAATAGAGATTTGATGCGTGCGCGTAGAGCAGAATGGCACGAAGATTATACACTCCCTTCTCTTTGGAAATTTTATGAACCAAGCAGGGTGTCACACGGATCATATTGGCATAGCTGGGGAACAGAACAAGAAATAGAATGGAAAAACAATTACAAATTGTGGATGACATTTATTAATGAATATAAAAATAGAGGTGGAAGAGTTACAGCTGGATCAGACAATGGATTCATTTATCAATTGTATGGATTTGGATTTGTTAGAGAATTAGAATTGTTACGCGAAGCGGGATTTCAGCCGCTAGAAGTGATACGCGCTGCAACCATGCACGCATCACAAGCATTAGGAGTAGACAAAGAATTAGGAACGATAGAGCCAGGCAAGTTAGCAGACTTATGTGTGGTAGATGGTAACCCTTTAAAGAATTTACAATACTTCTATGGCACAGGAGCTATTGAATTAAATGACCAGAATGAAATCATTCGTAAAGGCGGAGTAGTCTACACCATCAAAGACGGAATTGTTTATGATGCTAAGAAATTATTAGCCGATGTAAAAGAAATGGTGGATGCAGAAAAAAAGAAAACAGGTTGGCAGTTAAAGCAACCGGGTGTAAAATAATTTCTATTACTTTTGCGCCGATTCTACCCCAGCATTTTGGAATAATTGAATCATGGTCTCGTAGTTCAATGGATAGAATAGGAGTTTCCTAAACTCTAGATCCAAGTTCGATTCTTGGCGAGACCACAAACCCTCGCAGCGACAGCTGCGGTCTTTTTGTTTTAGGCAACGTCGAGCGCTTGCGTTCGTAAGTTGACGAAAATAAAAAGACCAGGCAACCTTTGGTTGCCGTGGGGCTTTGAGTAAGTTCAATACGGGAAGAAGGCGGTCGCAGACCGCCAATCTTGGCTTGCGGAGCAAAGCCGCCAATCTTGGCACCTGAAATGTGGGGACAATCTTGGCTTATACAAGATTCAATAAATCATCTTGATCTTTGGGGCGGTTAACTACCTGTTTAGTCTGAATGAGATCGGTTTTATGAATTGTTCGTATAGACAAACCATCATCTTCAAAGTATATCGACTTTTCGTAGGCTAATGCAAAATCTAGACCTTCAACTTGCACCATTAAATCAATAGCAACAGGAGGTGTTCCAAAAGTAAAAACGTCCCAATTGGGATGTGAAAGAAAATTATCTAAAGTCATATCAAATACTTGCATTCCAAATTGCTGAAAAGCATTTTTGATTTTTTGATAATTTTCAGAGGTTCGTTCAACCCAAATATCCATATCACCCGTTGTTCGGGGATAGCCATGAAGAATGACTGAATATCCACCAACCAAAATATACTTTACTGATTGATTATTAAGTGCTGAAATAAAATCCCTAAAGTCATTATTAAAAATATTAGCCATGTCATTTAATTGAACGACTCGAGAATTTAAATTTATCCATTTTAGGTGGATTATTTAAGGGGTAATTATATGCAACACTATTTAGATAATTGGCGATTTCTAAGCGCTGAACCCAACTCAGATTTTTGTAGTATTGGGCATGACTAGAAGCCATAATTGCATTCTGGGCCTTAAAACTACTTCTATCTAATTTTATTTCAAGCATAGCCAAATATACAGATTAATTAATTTTATCTTAAACTAGTTAATTGGCATACTAATTATCTAAATCCTTTCTAGCTTTTCCTACCATATCTTTAATAACTGTATCTAACCCTTTTACCTCGCTAGATAAGTGTTTCAGAAAATGAGATTTTTCTGTTTCGTCTAAACTAATATTGGTTTCTTGTAAAAGTTGAAGTATTCCCATCATATTTGCAACAGGGGCTCTAAGTATATGAGAACTGTTCCATGCCAACTCATCAAGACTCTGCAAATATTTAGCTTGTAGTTGCTCCATTTTTCTTTTTGCATCAATAGTTGTTGCACCAATAGAAACACCAATCAATTTACCATTTTCAGCATAATGAGCAGTAAAACTAATTTGTAACCAAGTAAAGTTTGATTCATTATGTAACATGAATTTTTCTTCTGCCTGTATGGTTTTCCCCTGCAAGGATTGTTGGAAATACGTAAAAAAATTATCCTTAGAAACCGGATCAAGATAATCCGTAAAATTGTCATTCAATTGTAATGAATGATTGTAAAGTTCACAAAATTTGATCTCAGCTAACTTGTTAAAATAGATAACTCTATAATTTACATCTAATAGAATATTTGCCTCGTGTCTGCTGTTTTCTAAAAACTTCAAGTTTTCAGTTTGACTCATCACAATCTTCATTAAGTTCTCTCTATTATTTTCAGTGACAGAGTAAAAGTCTTTCCCATATATCATTTCAGGATATTCAAAAGCCAAAAGAAATATATTGATTAAGCTGATGAAATTACTAGCAATTAAAATGCTTGTATATAATTGATTGCTATGCGCAAACAACGTTGTTATATTTAAAAGAAAAAAGCCAATTACCTTAGTCAATAAAAAAAATCGTAAAAAAGCAAATTTTCTATTGTAATCAGAAATAATATCAGTTTTAATTTTCTTTCTAAAAGTAAAATAAACTTTTAGAGAGAAATAAAAATAAATAGCCCAACTGCCTGCTTTAAACAAGTAATGCAAATCTTTACCAATAAACCCTTCATTGAAATTGGTAATATGGGTAGCAAAATCTAAATCACTATTTTGAAGAATTCCCAATTTATGTTCTGCTCCACTAAAATAAAAGGGTATCAACTCAATAACACTTATTACAAAAGGAATAGTGTGCAACCAATCATTTTTTCTAAAATGAGTTTCCCTATAAAGCAATGTCCGAACAAATAAGAACATACTTGGACCTGTTAAATAAAAAAAGGGGCCGGGAACTCTTAAATAATGTGGGTATTGAAAAATTAATTTTGTCGAAAATAACCAATAAAGTATTGAAGTTAAAATCAAAATAGTGTTGGAGATAAACAAATAAACCATAGGCAATTTCCTTGTTCCTTTTGTAAGAACTATGATCAAACAAAAGAGTGAAAATGAAATTGCGATTACATTGAAATATTGAAAATAAGTATGCATGATTGGCTATAAGGTATTCATAGGAGATGGATTCTTACAAAAATACGTCACAGCTCATAGATGCTAAATACCTTAAATGGCTTCAAAATATCAATTATTAAATTTCAAGTATTAATTATTAAGCGATATAATTGCTTTTTGCATAAATATTTCGACTTGTTCCATATCTCCTAGTATAACTGGCTTAATAGCTGCTCCATTCAATTTCCAATTTTTAAACTTTCCTTTGGGTTGTTGAAATAAAAGATTCCAATCATTCGACTTTTGAGTGATGGTAAATTCAATACCGTTTTGTACTTGTTTAAATGAAACCGAAACTTGGTTATCGCCTATCACTACATGTTCAATACTTCCATGAGTTAGCGCAGCAGGCAATTGTGGTGAAATAATTACTTGTTTTTTAAACGCGTAAGGTCTAATTCCAAAAAACTGTTTTACAATTGGCTCTCCATAAGCATATACATTCCAGGCTTGTGTCATCATACCATAATCGGGAGATACTTCATACATGGAACCGGGTAGCGCATATCCAAAAGTCTTATTTACTTTTTTCAATAAATCATATGCTTCATCAGGCCTTCCATAATTATTCTCAGCAATAATTTGCACCGCCGTAGGTAAAGTCATTACCGTACCAGTATAGGTAAAATCATTTTTTCCTACGCTAGCCGCATATGAATACTCTTGCATGTCTCTTTTTTCATTTTTATCAATTCCCGTTACATACATTCCGAACCCATTAGAAAATCTTTTGGCGGTATTTAATGCTTTAATGGCTTGATCATTTTCAGCAACTCCTGTTTCAAGCGGGGTATTCACTACCCAATTATGGTGCATTACAAAGCCTTTGTTCTTGCTTGTAGTATCCAAGACGGTTGCAGCTTTCATCTTAGTCAATTCTTTAACAGCCCATCCATTTCCCAAAGTATCAGCCCTTACAATTGCATCTTCCATTAAGTGCAGAGCCTGCTGTTTAGTAGCAATAAAATCAGCATATGAGTGATCTTTCTCTACCCAAAATTGAGTATTGATTTTAACCTTTAATAAATCTGCTTTTTGTTGATAGTCTTTAGCTAATAATTCTTGTTTTAAGTACGATGCCATTTTAGCCGCATCGGCAAAAGCTTTCTGTGTATAAGCAGCAACATCAATCATTTCAGAAGTTAATCCATGAATTTCCATCATGCCTGCACCATCTGGCAACAAATTACCATCCGAATCATTTTCGGTTAATACCCAATTCAATCCTTTCACTACTGAAGGAAAATATTTTTGTAAAAACAGTGTATCACCTGTCCAACAAAAAACGTCCCAAATTAAAGAGACAAACTGAGGAGTTTCGTTTACGTTACCAGGATTAAAAACAGCACCATTGGTAGACACTTCATGAACAATACGCCCATTTCCATTTGTTTTTTCAGAAATACCATGTACCAAGTCAATGGTACTATAAACCAAATCCTTTCTGCCCATTGCAATCAATCCCTTTAAAGTGTACACCATATCGCCGCCAAACCACCAAGGATAATCTGGCAATCCAGCAACTACCCCTTTGCCAATTCCTTCAACATCTTGTGTTAACCAATCACTGTTATACTTCAACCATTCAAAACTGGTTGCAATTGCATTGTCATTTAAAGTCAAAGTAGAATATTGATTCAAATTCAATACCCGTTTTTTCTTTATAGCAAGTAAGGAAGCAGCTGCATTTTTGATTTGATTATAACTGCTCATCGCTTGTTCTTTAGACTTAGCCGAACCCGCAATAGTGAATGGTAAATAATAAACAGCATTGGGTTTAATCTCAATTTTGTAAGTGGTATTCGAGACAGCTGTATTGGGCTTATTTGTTTTTGAAAAAACCATTTTGCTTGCTTCCCCTTTAACAGTAGAACCATAAACAACATACCAAGGGTTCAATGAATCTTTTACCATCCATCTGTTATTGGAGGGATCAAAGCTGGCTAGATCCTTGGAGTTAATCATTCCCGTTCTTTCACCCAACCATACAGGCATTAAATTTGAAACAGCTTCAATATTAAATTCAATTTGAATCGATTGATTACTGGTGTTTTTGATTGCATATTCAATCTGCAGGCCTGGTAATTGGTCTGGAACAAACTGATACCGCTCAATATTCAGCGGTGTTGATCCCACCGTATAAATATGTTTATTGCCAAAAGGATAATTAACAAACCCAATAGCTTTATCTAAAACATACGCTTTTTTTCCTACTTTAATACTCGCATTAAAACCATCCATTAATTTAATTGGATGATGCCAAATGCCTCCCATTTCATCTTTTACATGCCAACCTAAATCGGGGAAACTACCATCCTGATGGCCAATCATATATAATTTGTCTCCTGCCGTATTAAAAGGAGTTCCTAAGAATGAAGTCTTCCCTTTCAGAAATGGAGCTACTTTAAAAAGGGAGGCAATGGTGATATTGGTGTTGGTTTGTGCATAGAGTAGTCCATTAGAAAACATCAATGCAATGAATACTGCCCGTTGATACAATTTTCCCATAAAATGATTGATTTATTATACCGTGTTAACGGTACTTGAATAAAGTTAATGGAACTTATTTTTACTATTTAATAATCATTTATATGACTACTAAATATTCCTTCTATTTAATATTGATTCTCCTTTCAGTTTGTATTGGTAAAAATGCTACAGCAAAAAATTGGATCGAAACTGAAAATTATATTAATCGGTTACGCATACTCAGTTCTAAAGGAATTGTATTAGATGCCCCCATGGTAAAAGACAAAGAAACAAGGAAGCGTTATAATAATAGCCTACAAGAAGGATGGGGTTTCCCAGCATCTGCTGCAAAACGAGTGTTAAATGGACTTGAAAAAGAAGGGCAACCATTATGGATTCAAGACGGTATTAGTGAAGCCGAAGAGGAAATTATTCAAAGTTTAAATGGATGGAGTGTTGAAGCATTAACGAAAGAATATCAGGTTTTAGAATTCTATCCGCATTCAAATCAGCATATACCTGAACAGTATCAATTTAAAAAGCCATTTTGCTTAGTAGTTGAGCACTATTTTGTTGTTTTAAGTACTAGTTATAAAAAAATTCAGCAAACGGCAGACACGAGCACTTCCATCAAAAAAATGCAGGCATATACCAAATATCCTGTTCAATTAAATAAACTATCAACGTATACAAATAATTCCAGCTTCTCTTCTTTTCTGCCGGCCAAGGAAATAAAAACAGCCAGGATGAAAAAAAATTTTCAGATTGATTCATTAGAGCTGCTTAGAACTGAAAATGCCAATGTTTGGCCTAGAGGTATTACTACACTGAGTACAGAAGATTTAAAAAAATTAAAAGCCTATTATTTGTTTAACTTTTGGGAAAAGAATCAAGAGTACTTGTATATTAGAATACCCGCGAAAGAGAATGCAGCCATCTTCCCGCAATTCGGATTCATACCCAACCATGACCTATACTATACAATTCAAAACGACAGTAATTATATCACCTGGGCAGAAAACAAACCTCCTAAAGATTTCAGGATCAAAAATATCATAGAAGTGATGCGCAAAGGAATGATTGCATATGCTGAAGACCGAGACTTTAAGAGTCTTTACAAACCCGGTAGTACTTGGGATGTAAATGCAAATGGCTCTATGATTCCAACGAACTTATACGTACTTGACCCAAAAGCAGCTGGTCAAATTATTCATCGCAAAGACAAATTGGGCACTTATCAATTAATGGTTCCTCTAGAAAAAAGTATTAATCGTTTTGATGCCGAACAAACAGCATATCAGTTGGCATTGCAAGTTGCAAAAGAAGCAAATATTGCTTTAAAACCAGGTGATGAACCCATTGAGTTCTATTTAAGTGAACCAAGAAATATTTCAGCAGGCAAGTTGCATGTACTACAATATAAAAAAGATGCATTATTAGGAAACAATCAATATCAAGTATTTGCCATCATGAGTATTAATGACGTTGTTTGGTTGAACTATATTTTCAGAAATGAGATTTATGGGTATTTGTTTTAATTGAGTACAGATGCTGTATATTGTTTCAAAAAAGAAAATGAAATATATACCGTTTATAGCATTGTTAATTTCACTCAATGGATTTGCACAAAAACCGATTACCAAATTAGATAGTTTTTGGACGGCGCTTCAACAGCATTGTGGCAAAGCTTATGAAGGTATAATTATTAGTGGCGCAACTGCAGATTTCAAAGACAAACAACTCGTGATGTATGTAAAAGCCTGCGAAGAAAATCGGATTCGTATACCATTTAATGTAGGTGATAATCGATCTAGAACATGGGTGCTTACCAAAAAGAAATCAAGCATAACACTAAAACACGATCATCGTCATGAAGATGGCTCTGAAGATACAGTAACTCAATACGGCGGAACATCAACCAATGAAGGTTTTTCGAATATGCAAATATTCCCTGCAGATCTACAAACGCAAAAAACAATCCCCGCTGCAGCTTCTAATGTATGGTGGATTACTATTAACGACAGTAGTTTTACTTATAACTTAAGAAGAATTGGATCAGATAGATTATTTACCGTTTCCTTCAACTTAAAGCAGCCAATAGAAACACAATTAGCACCATGGGGATGGAAAGATTAGTTATTTCTTCCTAAACAATTTATCATTTAAAATAATTTCGTCTTTACCTAAGTCATAAGGCTGTGCCAGTGTTCTCCATTCTGTACCATCATCGTAATTAAAAACAATGGTATTGCCTGTTACCGTATATTTTCCTGTTTTAGTTCCTTGTGAACTTGCAGAACCACTAATATTTCCGGAACCCGTTATGGCGCCTCTTTTATACATTATAAAAGTGCCGTCTTCTTTAAACTCAATTACGGTTGATTGAGACACTGAACCTGCAGAAGCATAACCGCTATAGGTTTTACCAGCCAAAGATTTTGCAGCAAAGGGCTTCGCTTTTGTACAAATACCCCCATCTAATCCTTTCAATAATGCACCATTAAATTCTGCTTTTATAGATTGTGATTTACCACTACTCCAGTTAATATTCATTTTATTGGCAGCCATACTAAATTTACCAGTATTGGCTTTATTTAATTCCAATTCCTTTTGCAAGTTGAAGGGATTAATGCCATAAGTTGGATTTTTACAGATTACTCCATCTTTTGTAAAATACAACCAGCTGATATCTAAACTACCCCCTCCCCAGAATTGAGTTCTCAAATACAATCCCTCTTGTGCAAAGGCAGAATGTAAACACAAGAAACTTACTAAAGCAATAATGATTTTTTTCATGACAATAATTTTAGTGTAAGATGATTGTGTCTCCCATATCTTCTAAAGCAACCCCCTTTGTTTCTGGCATCATTTTCCAAACATATAATAATTGTAAAACCATCATCAATGCAAAGAAACCAAAAATGATGGTACCCGATATATTGGCAGCAAAATAAGGGAACACTTGTGCAATTAATGCAGCAAATACCCAATGTACTAGAGAGCCAAAAGAAGTACCACTTGCTCTAACAGAATTAGGGAAAAGTTCAGATAAGAAAACCCAAATAACTGCACCTTGCCCAACAGCATGTGCTGCAATGAATACAAACACATAGTATACTACCATACTTTGATCGGTACTATTAAAAGAAACAGCAATCATAGTTAAAGAAAAAATATACCCAACTGAACCAATAAACATCAAAACTCTTCTTCCAAATCGATCAATTAAATACCAACCTGCAATGGTAAAGATTAAGTTCATAACCCCAATTCCAACAGTAGAAAGCAATGCGCCTTCACGGCCAATACCTGCCATTTCAAATACTTTGGGTGCAAAATAGATAATGGCATTAATACCTGATAATTGGTTAAAAAAAGCTATTAAAAAAGCGAGTAGCAAGGGCTTGAAAAATTTCTTATTGAAGAGTGGTTCCGTATTCGTTTTACCAACAGAAGCTTTAATATCTGCAATTACTTTAGGTGCGTCTTCCCCAGTTAATGCCAATACCTTTGCTGCTGCAGCATCATCTTTTTTGAATAGTACCAACCATCTTGGGGTTTCGGGTGTAATCAACATTAACAATGAGAAAAATAAAGAAGGGATAGCAACTACTCCTAACATCCAACGCCAATCGTTTTCTCCGCCCACACCTGCTAACAAATAATTAGAAAAATACGCAATCAAGATACCCGCTACCACATTTAATTGAAAAGAAATCACCATTCGCCCTCTGTACTTTGGTGGTGCTATTTCAGAGATATAAACAGGTGCAACTACTGAAGATGCTCCAATACTTAGTCCGCTTACAAAACGGAAAAACATAAATAGATATACATTAGTAGACAATGCTGCCCCTACAGAAGTAACTAAGAATAGAATACCTATCCAGATCAGGGTTTGCTTTCTACCCATTTTATTGGCAGGAATATTTCCCAATGCTGCACCAAAAGCAGTGCCATATAATGCCATGGCAATTGCTGTTCCATGCATCCAATCTGACAATGACCATAATTCTTGTATGGCTTGTTCAGCTCCTGAGATTACAGCAACATCTAAACCAAATAAAAATCCTCCTAACCCAACGGTGATAGACCAAATGGCTAATTTATTATTCATAGCAAGCTTTATAAAAAGTAATATATTCATTTATTAAATGCTGAACAAAACGAAATTCACTTCATGAAAAGATTTACTACTTTACTATTATTCATTGCTGTCAATAGTTACGCTCAAAAGAAAACGGTCCCGAATCAAGCTGAAACCGCTTTAAGTAATTTAAAAGCGTCTACACTTCAGTTTTTGGAGGGATCATATCCCGCTGATAAGCGGACCGCCTTACAAATATGGGATTACGCCGAATTGGGTTATAAGGAAACCAAGAGTGCAGCATTGCATGTTCAAAACCTTAAAGAAGCAGGGTTTAGCGTAGAAACAGGTGTGGCTGGTATACCCACAGCATTTGTAGCCACTTATGGTACAGGTAGCCCAGTGATTGGCATACTAGCAGAATATGATGCATTGCCAGGATTAGCGCAGGAAGCCATTGCAGAAAAGAAATCCATTGAAGGAAAAGCAGGAGGGCATGGATGTGGTCACCATTTATTTGGGACGGCATCTGTTTCTGCAGGCATCGCTATAAAGAAATTGATGGAAGAGAAAAAAATCAGTGGCACTATTAAAGTGTATGGTTGCCCAGCTGAAGAAGGTGGTAGTGGTAAAGTATATATGGTTCGGGAAGGACTATTCAATAATGTAGATGCAGTAATCCATTGGCATCCGGGCAACCAAAACGAAACAATCATGACCAGTTTTATTGCCAACAAGTCTGCTAAATTTAAATTTTATGGAATATCCTCTCATGCTGCTATGTCTCCAGAGAACGGACGTTCTTCTTTAGATGCGGTTGAAGCAATGAATAATATGGCCAATATGATGCGCGAACATATTCCTCAGGAAACCAGAATACATTATGTAATTACCAATGGAGGTAAAGCACCCAATGTGGTTCCCGATTATGCAGAAGTCTATTATTATGTTCGCCATCCAAAAAGAGAAGTTGCAGTTGATGTATTTGATAGAATCACCAAAGCAGCAGAAGGAGCAGCATTGGGTACTGGCACCACCATGAAATTTGAAATAGTGGGAGGAACACATGACTTATTAATTAATAAAACATTGGCTTCCCTAATGCAAGCAAATCTTGAAAAAGTAGGTGGGGTCGTGTATACAGAAGAAGAAAAAGCATTTGGGAAAAAAATACAAGCAAGCTTTTTTAATAAAGCCCCTGCAATAGAAGAAGCTAGTACCATTCAACCATTACAAAAAGAAATTGATGCGGGTGGTGGTTCAAGTGATGTGAGTGATGTAAGCTATGTAGTTCCAACAGTAGGATTGGAAGCGGCTACTTGGATTCCTGGAACATCAGCCCATAGCTGGCAAGCGGTTGCATGTGGCGGTACTGAAATTGGTACCAAAGGAATGTTGGTTGCATCAAAAACAATGGCACTTACTGCAATTGATTTATTTAGTAAACCTGCTGTGATTGTTAAGGCAAAAGAAGAATTTATAAAAAGCGTTGGCGATTATAAATACAAGCCATTGCTAGGTGATAGAAAACCAGCACTGAATTATAGAGACTAAATCACCTACTTAATAAATACTCTTTAAAAGAAGCATATTCGTTTAACATGGGTATGCTTCTTTTTTCTTTGGCAAATAATTCCATTGCCGCAAGCGGGATTAAGGGCTCCGAACCAATAGCCATTTTAATTGCATCGGGAAATTTTACAGGGTCAGCTGTTTCTACAATATATCCTTTAGCATCATCATGAAATTGTTGGTACTGTTTTAATGCTGCATATGCCACTGCCCCGTGTGGATCTAATAGATAATCATATTGTTGATGCACCTCTCTTATGGTTTCAATGGTAACTTCATCGGAAATAGTATAACCAGAAACTAAAGAACTAAAAGAAGTATAATCTTGATTCATTAAAGCCAATATTCTAACAAAATTGCTAGGATTGCCTACATCCATTGCGTTTGAAATAGTAGGAGTAGTTGGCTTTGTTTTAAAAATACCTGTTAGCAAATAATCAGGCACGGCATCATTTACATTACAAGCAGCAATAAAATGTTTGACAGGCAGCCCTGTTTTATACGCCATAATACCTGCACAAAGATTTCCAAAATTTCCACTAGGAACTGAAATCACAGGAGCAGTTTGATCCTCCCATTGTTGATAGGCTAAGAAATAATATATCTGTTGCGAAAGCCATCTGGCAACATTAATAGAGTTAGCAGAACACAACTGCATCCGGTCATTGATGTCTTTATCTGCAAATACCATTTTAACCATTGCCTGACAATCATCAAAACTTCCTTCAACTTCTAAAGCAGTAATATTTTCTCCACATGTAGTCAACTGTAGTTCTTGAACTGGGCTTACTTTGCCAGATGGGTACAAGATAACCACCTCAATTCCTTCAACACCAAAAAAACCATTAGCTACTGCTCCACCTGTATCCCCAGAAGTAGCCACCAAAATAGTAATCTTGTTGGATTGATTTTTGGAGAAATAGGATAGGCACCTACTCATGAATCGGGCACCTACATCTTTAAATGCAAAAGTAGGACCATGGTATAATTCAAGTGATGCTATAGTAGTGTTAATCAATTTTAAAGGAAAAGGGAAGTTAACCGTTTCACTAACAATTCGGTATAATTCATCTGCAGGTATAGTGTCGCCCACAAATGGTTCCATCACTCGAAAAGCAATATCTTCTTTTGATAGTTGTTGAAGTTGACCAATAAAATCAGGAGTATGAATAGGAATACGTTCAGGAAAATACAAACCCTTATCAGGTGCTTGTCCTAGTATAGTAGCTTCTTTAAAATTGACTATGGGCGATTGCTTATTTAAACTAAAATATTTCATGACGCTTCCATTAATTGAATACCATTGGTATTAATGGTAGTTACATAAGTATGATAACTTAAACCTATGGAATCATAAATTTGACCCATTGCTATTTCAACAGACTTAGCAGTAAATTCATTGGTGCTCAACATAAATATAGATGGTCCAGAACCCGATATACCTCCACCTAAAGCCCCTAACTCTTTACTGATTTTTTTTACTTGATCAAAAGCAGGAATTAAAATACTCCGGGTAGGTTCTATCAAAACATCTTCTAAAGATCTCCCAATCAACTCATAATTGCCTTGTTCTAAACCAGCAACTAAACCTGCGATATTCCCCCATTGCTTAATAGCATCTTTCAATAAAATTTGCTGTTTCAAAATGCTTCTTGCATCAGCAGTTCTCACTTCAATTTGCGGATGTACAATTGTTACATATAAATCAGGTACAGTAAGTTTAATAATATCTAGTGGAAATACAGAACGAATTAAAGTAACACCACCATAAATACAGGGAGCAATATTGTCTGCATGTTTTACCCCTGAAGCCAGTTTTTCACCATTCATCGCAAATCGTACCAAGTCTTCTTTTGAAAAGGGATTTCCCAAAATGGCATTTGCACCAACAACTGCACCTGCTGAGCTGGCTGCACTTGACCCTACTCCACTACCAGGTTTAATTTGTTTATTAATGGTGAGTTTGAAGCCAACTGGTTTCTCGTAAGCTTCCATCAGCGCCAATAAAGCGGCACCCGCTACATTTTGTTGTGGATCTGTAGGCAAGTTGAAGTCGTCTTCATTTACAATGGTAATACCTGGCTCGACTTTGAATTCAATATACATGATATCAAAGGGATCATTCACTGCAAATCCTAATACATCAAAGCCACAAACCATATTGGCAACAGTAGCAGGACTATGTATGGTAATTTTATTAGCCATAATTATGCTACTCTAATAATATCAGCAAATACACCAGATGCAGTTACTTCTGCTCCAGCACCTGCACCCTTAACCACCAAGGGCTGTTCTGGATAACGCTCAGTATAAAACAAAACCAAATTGTCTTTGCCGTACAAATGATAAAAATCAGAATCAGCGGGTATATGTTGTAAACCTACTTTGGCAAGTCCTTTATCAAACTCAGCAACAAATTTTAATTTTGCATTTTTTAATTGAGCCGCTTCATATAATTGCTTAAAATGCGGTTCTTGTTTTTCCATCTCTGCATAAAAATCCTCCACAGAGCCCTCAAAACAACTAGCTGGCAAGAATGCCTCATTGGTAATTTGATTCATTTCCATTGGTTCACCCGCTTCTCTTGCTAAGATCATGATTTTACGCATAACATCTGTACCCCCTAAATCTAATCTTGGATCTGGTTCTGTATAACCTTCCTCTTGTGCACGCTTTACAACTTGTGCAAAAGGAATGGTTCCATTATACTGATTAAAAACAAAATTTAAAGTACCCGATAATACTGCTTGAATCTTATTGATTTTATCGCCACTTCTTAGTAAATCATTCAAGGTTCCAATGATAGGCAAGCCTGCTCCTACATTGGTTTCATATAAAAACTGGGTATTGAATGTTCTGGCTAATGATTTCAGCTTTTTATAATCTGCATAAGATGCTGAACAAGCAATTTTATTACAAGCTACCACTGCAATACTCTTCGATAGTAAACTACCATACACCAATGCAACTGTATCGTTAGCAGTTACATCAACAAAAACACTATTGCGCAAGTTTTTTTCAACAATCGACGCTACAAAGGAATGAATATTGGCTTCAGGAGCTTGATCTAATAAAGATTTCCAATTGGTTAAGTCAATTCCTGCATCATCCAAAATCACTCTTCTGCTATTTGCAATTCCAACTACTTGTATTTGCAATCGCATATGCTCTTTTAAGTATTGCATTTGCTGATGCAATTGACTCAATAATTTTCCACCTACATTTCCTGCACCTGCAATAAAAACATTTAGCTGCTTATAGGTTGTTTCAAAAAAATCTTCATGTAATACGTTGATGGCTTTTTTAACGTCAGCAGCTGCTATAACAGCAGAAATATTTTTTTCTGAAGAACCTTGAGCTATTGCACGAACATTAATGCCATTCCTACCCAAGCCCCCAAACATTTTTCCACTAATGCCTGGATGACTCTTCATTTGTTCACCTACTACTGCAATGATGCTCAAGTTGGTTTCTACCGATACTGGATTTACTTTCCCGTTTTCTATTTCATAAGCAAAGAAAGCATCTATAGATTGTTGTGCAAGGGAAGCATCTGCTTCGTTAATTGCCACACAAATAGAATACTCTGAAGAACTTTGTGTAATTAAAATAACATTGATATTTCGCATGGCCAGCACTTCAAACAATCGCTTACTAAAGCCTGGTATACCTATCATTCCACTTCCCTCTAAACTGAGTAAAGCAATTTTATTGATACTAGATATACCGCGAACAATATCATTATTGGCAACTGCATGTTGTTGAATTACAGTTCCAGCAGCATCAGGTTCAAAGGTATTCTTCACCCAAACCGGAATATTTTTTTTCATTACCGGTTGTATCGTAGGCGGATAAATAATTTTTGCCCCAAAATGAGAAAGCTCCATGGCTTCTTGATAAGAAATGGCTTCTATAGGCTTTGGATTTTGTACCAATCTTGGATCAGCAGTCATCATACCAGTCACATCTGTCCAAATTTCAAGTGTGCTTGCATTGGTGGCTGCTGCAAAAATAGCTCCTGTATAATCAGACCCACCTCTACCCAAAGTAGTCGTATACTTTTTATCATTCGAAGCAATGAAACCAGGCGCTACATATAATTGTGCAGGGTGTCTTGCTAAAAAACTGTCAATATTGGCATAGGTTTTTTCTAATTGAACCGTTGCATTGCCATATTGTTCATTGGTTAATATCAGCTGTCTTGAATCTGTCCAAACTGGCTGCAAACTCATTTCCGCCAATTTTGCGGTAATGATATAAGACGACAACAATTCACCATAGCTTACTAAACGGTCTTTAATTCTAGCAGACAATTCTCCTAATAAAAAAATACCATCACATACTCTTTCCAATTCATTGAGTTGCTGCTTTACCCAACTTAGTGTTGCACTTTGGTTTTGTATATGCAATAAAGCGCGTACCGTTTCTAAATGCTTATGCTCGAGCAATTGAATTTGTTCTTTATAACTTTCGTTTCCAGTAGCAGCTTTAATTCCGATTTCAATTAATTGATCGGTCACTCCACCCAATGCAGACACTACCAGAATCGTAGTTTCTTTCTGAATCGCTTTTGAAACAATCACTGCAACCTTGCTTATATTTTCTGCGTTGGCTACAGAACTCCCCCCAAATTTCAATACCTGCATATAAATTGTTATTAAATTAAGTACCCAAATAAATTATCATTCTTGTTAATAGGGGTAAAGTTGATATGGTATTCTTTCATATTTGCTAACAATCGCTCATAATCTGCTTTGTCTTGCATTTCAATTCCTACCAAAGCTGGACCCGTTTCTTTATTGTGTTTTTGCATATACTCAAAACGAACAATATCATCAGTAGGCCCAAGAACATGATTAACGAATTCTTTTAAAGCACCAGGTCTTTGTGCGAATCTGATTAAAAAGAAATGTTTCAGCCCCTCAAATTGTAATGAACGTTCTTTGATTTCTTGCATCCGATCAATATCATTATTGCTTCCGCTTACAATACAAACCACAGTTTTACCTTTTATTGCAGCAGCAAAATCATCCAATGCGGCTATAGATAAAGCACCTGCAGGTTCAACTACGATGGCATCTTCATTATACAATTTCAAGATTGTGGAACATACTTTTCCTTCATTTACCAATACCATTTGATCAATTACTTCCTTACAAATTTCAAAAGGTGCATCTCCCACTCTTTTAACTGCAGCACCATCCACGAAGGGATCAATATTATCTAGCTTAATTGGATGACCCGCTTTTAAGGCTTCTGTCATAGAAGGTGCGCCTTCAGGTTCTACACCAATTATTTGAGTAGATGGAGATTGATCATGAAAATAAGCACCCACGCCAGCAATCAATCCACCCCCACCCACAGGCGCAAATAAATAATCAATCTTTTTCAGTTCTTCTAAAATTTCAACTCCTACAGTTGCTTGACCCTCAATAATTTTAACATCATCAAATGGAGGAATAAAAGTCATTCCATTGGCTTCTGTAAATGCTTTTGCGGCAGTAGCACAATCATCAAAAGTATCACCCACTAGTTTAATTTCAATATGTCCATCTCCAAACATTCTTGTTTGTGTAACTTTTTGATTGGGGGTAATAATGGGCATAAAAACTACCCCTTTAATATTGAGTAGTTTACAACTATAAGCAAAACCCTGCGCATGATTTCCCGCACTTGCACAAACAACTCCGTTGAGTCTTTCTGTTTCGGATAAACTACTAATCATATTGTAGGCACCACGCAACTTATACGATCGCACAATCTGCAAATCTTCTCTTTTCAGATAAACAGTACAATCATATTTTTTAGACAATGAAGCATTAAAGATTAATGGCGTATGTTTTACCACTTGACGTAGTTTTATACTAGCTGCTTCAATATCTAAACCAAAAGATTGTTTTATTGTATGGTTCCCTATCATGATTGATTGAATCAAAGGTTTGTTGCAATGGTTTTCATATCGGTCATTGCTTGTCTTAATTTTTCACCTACAATCTCAACAGGATGATAACGAATAACCGCGTTTACCGCTATTAAAGTTTTGTTATCTACTCCATTGTCTTTCCCCTCATTAAAATTTTTACCAATAGTATCTGTGCCAATTTTTTCCATAAAGCCTGCCAATAGCGGTTTACAAGCATGGTCAAATAAATAACATCCATATTCCGCCGTATCAGAAATAACCCGATTCATTTCGTACAATTTCTTTCTGGCAATGGTATTGGCAATTAATGGTGTTTCATGCAATGATTCATAATAAGCAGACTCTTCTTTAATCCCCGCTTCTACCATTGTTTCAAATGCCAATTCAACACCTGATCTTACAAAAGCAACCAACAAAAGCCCATTGTCAAAAAATTCTTGCTCTGCAATTTTCATTGTACCTGGTGCTGTTTTTTCAAAAGCAGTTGCACCAGTTGCTTCTCTCCAAGTCAATAATTTTTTATCTCCATTGGCCCAATCCTCCATCATTCCAGATGAAAAAGCACCACTCATAATATCGTCTTGGTGTTTTTGAAACAAAGGACGCATGATTTGTTTTAACTCTTCAGATAATTCAAAAGCTTTCAACTTTGCAGGATTAGATAATCGGTCCATCATTGCAGTAATACCACCCTGTTTAAGGGCTTCGGTAATAACTTCCCATCCATATTGAATTAGTTTTGCAGCATATCCGGCATTTATTCCTTTTTCAATCATTTTATTGAATGATAAAATAGAACCGGTTTGTAGTAACCCACAAAGAATGGTTTGCTCACCCATTAAGTCTGACTTCACTTCGGCAACAAAAGAAGATTTTAATACACCTGCTTTATGACCACCAGTTCCTACACAATAAGCTTTGGCATAATCCCAGCCCTTTCCTTCCGGATCATTTTCAGGATGAACCGCAATTAAAGTAGGCACCCCAAATCCTCTTTTGTATTCTTCACGCACTTCCGTTCCTGGGCATTTTGGGGCAACCATAATTACCGTAATATCGTTTCTGATTTGCATGCCTTCTTCCACAATATTGAACCCGTGTGAATAAGAAAGGGTTGCACCTTTTTTCATCAAAGGCATTACTGCATTAATAACCGAACTATGTTGTTTATCTGGAGTTAGGTTGATTACCACATCTGCTTGGGGAATTAATTCCTCATATGTTCCAACTGCAAAATTATTCTCAGTTGCACTAATATAAGAAGCACGTTTCTGTTCAATGGCTTCTTTGCGCAAGGCATAAGCAATGTTTAAACCTGAATCACGCATATTCAATCCCTGATTCAACCCTTGTGCACCACATCCAATAATCACTAGTTTTTTCCCAACCAATGCATTGATTCCATCTGTAAAAGCAGATTGGTCCATGAATTCGCAAACGCCTAATTGATTAAGCTGTTCACGTAGCGGTAGAGAATTGAAATAGTTTGCCATATTGTTTAATTTGATATTTTTTAAAATTTAGATTACATAGTAAAAACAGCCTGACCCTTATCTAGAAATTCATTTTCAATGAGTTCTTCTGCTGGCTCAACAGCTTCAAACTCACGAATCTTTTCATGGAATCCACTACTGGCTTTAATGATTGCGATTCTAGCAGTGCGTACAAATTCAATCAACCCATAAGGTTCTAAAAATTGGATTAATCGATCGGTTTCTTCTCTATGTCCTGTAGTTTCAAAAATGGTATAATCTTTTCTAATTACTACAGCCCTTGCACCATACTCTCTGAGCAAACGTTCTACTTGTAGTTTTTCTGCAACTGCATCGGTAGGTACTTTGTATAAAGCCATTTCTTGCCAAATGATTTCATCATTGGTATTATAATAAGCTTTCAGCACTTCCACTTGCTTTTCAATTTGCAAGCAGAGTTTTCTTACTACTTCTACAGTTTCATTAATAACAATAGTAAAGCGATGTATAGATTCTACTTCAGAAGGAGAAACATTCAAACTATCTATATTGATTTTTCTTCTAGAAAAAATAATCGCAATACGGTTGAGCAACCCAACTTGGTTCTCCGTATAAACAGTAATGGTATATTCTTTTTTCATAGCAATTATTTTAACCTGATTTCAGAAACACTACAACCTTGAGGCACCATTGGGAATACATTGTTTTCTTTTCCCACCATTACTTCCAACAAATAAGACCCATCATGATCTAACATGGTTTGTAAAGCATTTTTTAGTAGTTTTCTATCATCTACAGATGCCCCATCAATACCATAAGCTTTTGCCAACTGAACAAAATCAGGACTTTGTATATCTACAAAAGAGTATCTTCTATCATTGAAAAGTTCTTGCCATTGACGTACCATTCCTAAAAAGCGATTATTTAAAATCAAGATTTTTACATTCAAGCCTGTTTGCATAATAGTGCCCAACTCTTGTAAAGTCATTTGAAATCCACCATCACCAATTACTGCAACAACAGTTCTATCAAGTGCACCAAACTTTGCCCCAATTGCTGCTGGCAATGCAAAGCCCATGGTTCCTAATCCACCAGAAGTAATATTGCTTTTGGTTTCATTAAACTTTGCATACCTACATGCTACCATTTGGTGTTGACCTACATCTGTTACAACAATTGCATTTCCACCCGTTAATTCATTTAATAAATGAATCACTTCTCCCATGGTCAACTCCCCTTTGGTTGGATGCAATTCTGCGTTAATGACTGCATCGTGTTCGTCCTTGGTATATTGATTAAACAAAGCCAGCCATTCTTTGTGCTGCTTTTCTTGAATCAATTGAGTAAGCATGGGCAATGTTTCTTTACAATCGCCCCATACTGGAATAGTTGCAGTTACATTCTTATTAATTTCTGCAGGATCAATATCTAGATGAATAATTTTTGCTTGCTTGGCATATTTATCTAATCTTCCTGTTACACGGTCATCAAAACGCATTCCTACCGCAATCAATACATCGCATTCGTTGGTTAATACATTCGGGCCATAATTGCCATGCATGCCTAACATACCCACATTTTGCGGATGATCAGTAGGCAAAGCACTTAACCCCAATATGGTCCAAGCTGCAGGCAATCCGCCTTTTTCAATAAATGCTTTAAATTCTTTTTCTGCCCTTCCAAGTATTACACCCTGACCAAAAATGACAAATGGTTTTTTTGCTTCATTAATTAATTGAGCCGCCGCTTCTATATATTCTTTTCGAACAATTGGCTTTGGTCTATAACTTCTGATATGATTGCACTTAGTATATCCTTCGTAGTTAAATTTTTGAATTTGGGCATTCTTACTAATATCAATTAATACAGGGCCTGGTCTTCCTGAACCTGCTATATAAAATGCTTTTGATAATATATGTGGAATTTCGGTCGCATCGGTTATTTGATAATTCCATTTAGTAACAGGAGTCGTAATATTAATCACATCAGTTTCTTGAAAAGCATCTGTTCCTAATAGATGAGCAAATACTTGTCCGGTAATACAAACCAATGGAGTACTATCTATCATTGCATCTGCTAAACCAGTAACCAGATTGGTTGCCCCAGGGCCACTAGTAGCAAACACTACACCTACTTTGCCACTACTTCTTGCATAACCTTGACCTGCATGAATTCCCCCTTGCTCATGCCTTACTAGTACATGCTTTAAACGATCATTATAATCGTATAAAGCATCATAAATGGGCATGATGGCTCCACCTGGATAACCAAATATCGTGTCTACTCCTTCTGCAATACAAGCTTCAAGCACTGCCTGCGATCCAGACAATTCTTTAGTTACAGCTATATCAGTTGTAAGTTGAACAACAATGTCTTTTTGATTGGATTCTTTAACGATTGTACTCATACAAAAAATATTTAAGCTTCATCGGTTACACAACCTTCAGAAGCATCTTTAACAGATTTAGCATATTTAAACAAAACGCCTTTGGTTGCATTCAAAGCAGGCTTAACCCACTGAGCCCTACGTGCAGCAATGATTTCATCAGAAACTTTCAAAGTCATTTTTTTAGTAGCCACATTCAATTCAATTACATCATCGTCTTGTACCAATCCAATTAAACCCCCATTTACCGCTTCTGGGGTGATATGACCCACAACAAATCCGTGGGTTCCTCCACTAAAACGACCATCTGTAATGAGTGCAACAGACTTACCTAAACCTGCGCCAATAATGGCGGATGTTGGCTTCAACATTTCTGGCATTCCAGGAGCACCAACAGGACCAACATTTCTAATAACTACCACATCGCCCGCTTTTATTTTACCGCTATTAATGCCTTCAATTAGTTCAAATTCTCCATCAAAAACTCTTGCAGGACCTTCAAACAATTCCCCTTCTTTACCACTAATTTTTGCCACGCTACCACCTGTGGCTAAATTGCCATAAAGTATTTGCAAATGGCCGGTTGCTTTTAAAGGCGCTTCAACTGGTAGAATTATTTTTTGTTGATCAAAATCTAAATCGGGAACATTCACTAAATTTTCAGCAACGGTTTTTCCTGTTACAGTTAAACAATCCCCGTGTAATAATCCTTTAGACAAAAGATATTTCATTACAGCAGGTACCCCACCATATTGGTGTAAGTCTTGCATTAAATATTTACCACTTGGTTTAAAATCTGCAAGCACAGGAACCCTATCCGAAATAGTTTGAAAGTCATCTTGTGTTAAAGCAACACCCACACTCTTGGCCATAGCAATCAAATGCAACACCGCATTGGTGCTACCGCCCAATACCATGATAATCGTAATCGCATTCTCAAATGCTTTTCGTGTCATGATATCGGAAGGAAGAATATTCATTTCCATCAAAATTTGAATGGCTTTTCCTGCATTCAAACATTCTTGTTGCTTCTCTATACTCAACGCAGGATTAGAAGAAGAAAAAGGTAAACTCATTCCCAATGCTTCTATAGCAGAAGCCATGGTATTGGCCGTGTACATTCCACCACAAGCACCTGCACCCGGGCAAGCGTGTTGAATAATCCCTTTAAAATCATTCTCGTCTAATTGCCCTGCCAATTTTTGGCCTAGTGCTTCAAAAGCAGAAACGATATTTAAATCTTGCCCCTTATAATGACCCGGCGCAATGGTACCACCATACACCATTATAGAAGGTCTATTCAATCTACCCATAGCAATTAAAGCCCCAGGCATATTTTTATCACATCCTGGTATTGCAATAATTGAATCGTAATACTGTGCGCCACATACCGTCTCAATAGAGTCTGCAATAATATCTCTACTCACCAAAGAATAACGCATACCTGGTGTTCCATTACTCATTCCATCACTAACTCCAATGGTATTAAAAATCAATCCCACCAAATCATTGTCCCAAACGCCTTTCTTTACCAGCTTTGCTAAATCATTTAAATGCATATTGCAAGTATTGCCATCATACCCCATGCTCACAATACCTACTTGAGCTTTTTTTAAATCGGCATCGGTTAATCCAATCCCATAAAACATGGCTTGTGCAGCAGGCTGTGTTGGATCTTGTGTAATGGTCTTACTATATTTATTTAACTCCATAATAATTGCTATTTAATTAAGCAGACAAGGGTTTTACTACTAACTGTTTATAGGCTTGCTGTACTTTATAACTATTGGTTTCATTCCAAGCTTTAGGAAATACATATTCATCCAAAGACTTCCAACCAATCACTTCTGCAGCTGTGCCGCAGAAAAAAGCAGCATCAGCCTGCTTAATATCATCAATTGAAAACACCCCTTCTTTTACTTCAATATTCAATTGCGAACAAAGTTCTAAAACAGTAGCCCTTGTGATTCCCGCTAAAATATGACCGGCTTGAGGCGTATGCAATACACCGTCTTTTTCAAAAAATACATTGGCACCAGGGCCTTCAGCCGCATGGTCATTCATGTCTAATAAAAATGCTTCATCATACCCTTTGTCTTTAGCTTCCTGACTAGCTAATATGGAGTTGACATAGTGCCCTGCTGCTTTAGCATGAATTTTAAATGCTTTGGGATTCGGTCTTTGAAAAGAAGAAGTCATAATGCGCAATAATTGATCGCCTAAAAAAGGCGCCATTTCCCATGCTTCAATAAAAACATAAGATTCAGTATTGCGAGCAAAACTCATATTCGCAGGAGCATATACGACTGGTCGTATATAAGCATCACCCAACTTATTTTGTTTGAGTACTTCGTAAGTTGCATCAATTAATTCTTGTGTATTAAAAGAATAAGGAAGATTGATGGACTCAGCAGAAATTTTCAAACGCTCAAAATGTTCTACTGCTTTAAAAATGGCCGTAGAGTCATTGGTCGTTTTATATGAACGAATACCTTCAAATACAGAATAGCCATAATGCAGTGATTGGCTATATAAATCCATTTTTGCGTCGGTTGCTTTTACAAATGTTCCGTTGTGATATATAATGGTATCGGCTTGATAATAATGCATTTCAGTTGATTTAAAATAGGAAAGGACTTTACAAAGGATTGGTTTAAATAATAGTAGAAGCATTCAAAGAAGCATTGTTGCCTTCATTGGTTTCATGCTTCTTTCTAATATAATCGGCTAATAAATCACCCACAGCTTCTGTACCATAATTATTAATTGGGTCAATATCTTTTGTTACAAACGCATGTGTAAGTGTCCAATTCACTGCCTCTCTTACCGCATTGGCTTCTGCTACTAATCCAAAATGGTCTAGCATCATTGCAGCAGATAAAACAGAACCCAACGGATTGGCAATATCTTTTCCAGCAGCTTGCGGATAAGATCCATGAATGGGCTCGAACATAGCTACTGTTTTACCAACAGATGCAGAGGGTAATAAGCCTAAAGAACCGCTTAATACACTGGCTTCATCACTAATAATGTCTCCAAACATATTCTCAGTGAGTACCACATCAAACTGGGCTGGATTAACAATGATCTGCATAGCAGCATTGTCTACAAACATATAATCTACGGATACTTCAGGAAATTGCATGGCCATTGCCTGCACTATCCTGCGCCAAAGCCTAGAAGTTTCCAACACATTGGCTTTGTCTATCAATGTTAATTTTTTTCTTCTTTTTTGTGCATATTGAAAAGCCATTTTAGAAACCCGAACAATTTCTAATTCATGGTAAGCACATTCATCAGTGGCATAGGTTTTATCTTCAGTAAGTGTACGTTTACCAAAATAAATACCGCCTGTTAATTCTCTGAAAATAATAAAATCAACCCCTTCTAATTGTTTGCTTTTTAAAGGAGACAAATGATGTAAAGAGCGATAAGTATTGATTGGACGAATATTTGCAAATAGCCCCAACTCTTTGCGTAATTGCAATAAACCCTGTTCTGGTCTCACTTTAGCAGAGGGATCATTATCAAATTTAGGATGACCAATGGCGCCAAATAATATGGCATCACTTTCCTTACATATTGCCAAGGTTTCCTCAGGCAATGCAGATCCAGTAGCATCAATGGAAACCGCGCCCATTAATCCATGCGTATAAGTAAACTGGTGACCAAACTCTTCTGCTATTGCATTGAGTACTTTAATGGATTGTGCGGTTACTTCTGGGCCAATTCCATCCCCATTTATGACTGCTATTTTCTTTTCCATATTACACTTTTTCTAGTTCAAATTTTTCAATGGATTGTTTTTGACTGATTAAAAAATCAATATCATCGTATCCATTTAATAAGCAGGTTTTTTTGTACGGGTTTAGTTCAAAAGAAGTTGCTGCGCCCGTAGAATCAATCGTGATGGTTTGTGCAGCCACATCAATAGTAAGGGTATCTGTGGCAGTTAGTGCAAAAATTTGCGCTAAAAAATCATCCGATACAATCACTGGCAACACTCCATTATTTAATGCATTGTTTTTAAAAATGTCTGCAAAAAAACTAGAGACCACTGCTTTAAAACCATAATCCAATAAAGCCCATGCAGCATGTTCTCGTGAAGAACCACATCCAAAATTTTTACCAGCCACTAATATTTCTCCAGAAAATACTTTTTGATTTAATACAAAATCAGGCTTGGGTTTTGTTTCATCGTCTTGTTCATATCGCCAATCTCTAAATAGATTTTTACCAAATCCATCTCTGGTGGTTGCTTTTAAAAATCGAGCTGGAATAATTTGGTCCGTGTCCACATTTTCAATGGGCAGTGGAACAAAAGAACTTTTTATTTGCTGTAAAGCTTGCATACTTTATTTACTACTAATTATGATTAATTAATTCTCTTACATCTGTTACTACACCAGTAATAGCAGCAGCAGCTGCTGTTAAAGGACTCGCCAATAATGTTCTTGCACCTGCACCTTGCCTGCCTTCAAAATTTCTATTACTGGTACTAATACAATATTCGCCGGCTGGAATTTTATCCTCATTCATTCCCAAACAAGCACTACAACCTGCTTGCCTTATTTGAAAACCCGCTTCAGCAAAAATTCGATCTAATCCTTCTGCATGTACTTGTTTAGCTACTTGTTGAGAACCAGGTACAATCATCACTTTTACTGAGTCGTGTTTCTTTCTGCCTTTTACTAATTCGGCCACCAATCGCAGGTCTTCGATTCTAGAGTTGGTGCAACTTCCTATAAACACATGCTGAATAGGCATTCCCAATAAAGCCGCACCACTGTTTAAACCCATATAAGTTAGTGCATGTTCTAGGTTTTTCTTTTCTCCTGGATTTGGAATTGATTCTGTCAATGGAATATTTCCATCAATGGCCATACCCAATCCTGGATTGGTACCATAGGTAATCATCGGAGCAATTTCAGCAGCATTAATATTTATTTCTGCATCAAATATTGCGTCTTGATCCGAATACAATTTTTTCCAATTGGCTAATTGCTTATCCCAATCTGCACCCTTTGGTGCATAGGTTCTTCCTTTAATATAATTAAAAGTGATTTCATCTGGTGCAATAATTCCACCCCTAGCGCCCATTTCAATACTCATATTGCAAATGGTCATTCTAGCTTCCATAGAAAGTGAGCGAATGGTACTACCTGCATACTCCACAAAATATCCTGTTGCACCACTGGCAGAAATTTTAACAATGATGTATAAAATAATATCTTTTGAAACAACCCCATTTGGCAAATTGCCCTCAATATTGATGCGCATGGTTTTGGGCTTGGTTTGCAACACACATTGTGAAGCAAATACCATTTCCACTTCACTGGTTCCAATTCCAAATGCAATGGTGCCAAATGCTCCATGAGTACTGGTATGACTGTCTCCACAAACAATGGTCATTCCTGGTTGTGTAATTCCCAACTCTGGACCAATCACATGTACAATCCCTTGATAAGGATGTCCTAGTCCATATAATTCAACCCCATGTTTTTCACAATTCTCAATTAATTGGTCAACCTGCATTTTACTCAGCTGGTCTTTAATAGGTAAATGCTGATTCAATGTAGGCACATTGTGGTCTGCTGTTGCAATAGTTTGCTTTGGTCTGAATAAAGGAAGTCCTCGCTTTTCAATTCCCTTGAAAGCTTGAGGACTGGTAACTTCATGAATAAAATGTTTATCTATATATAAAACAGAAGGACCGTCTGGTATTTTTTCTACCACATGTGCATCCCAAATTTTATCAAATAATGTTTGTGCCATTTTTCTTAATTATGCTATTGCCCTTACTTTATTATAGTTAGTGGCTAAATGTTGTAAATCGGCTTCTACTACTTCTTTTTTGCCATCGGCCACCAATAAAAAGTTTTCGTATAAAGCATCTATATCATCTCTATTAAATTCATATCCCAACTTTTGAAAACGGTGGGCCAGCGCACTTCTTCCGCTTCTTGCTGTCAACACGATTTTGCTCCCTTCGGCACCAACCAATTCAGGATTAATGATCTCGTAGGTTTCTGCAGACTTTAAGAAACCATCTTGGTGAATACCCGATGAATGTGAAAATGCATTAGAACCTACAATGGCTTTATTGGGTTGAACAGGCATGCGCATTATATCAGACACTTCTCTGCTCAATGGATTCAACATTTGAGTATTGATATTGGTATATAGATTCAATTGCTTGTGTTGAGCAATAATCATCACTACTTCTTCTAATGATGTATTGCCTGCACGTTCCCCTAAACCATTAATGGTACATTCTATTTGACGTGCCCCATTCATTACCCCGCTAATTGAATTAGCTGTAGCCAAACCCAAATCATTATGGCAATGACAAGAAAGAATGGCTTTGTCTATATTGGAAACATTGTTCCTTAAGAAAGCAATTTTTTCTCCATACTGATGGGGTAAACAATAACCCGTTGTATCTGGAATATTCACAACAGTTGCTCCAACAGCAATGACTGCTTCCACCACTCTGGCTAAATATTCGTTGTCTGTTCTACCTGCGTCTTCAGCATAAAACTCTACATCATCCGTAAAATTCCTGGCCCATTTTACACATTGAATGGCTCTTGCTAAAATTTCATCTTGTGTAGAATTGAACTTGGCTTTGATATGAAAATCAGAAGTGCCTATACCGGTATGAATTCTTGGTCTTACAGCATATTTTAACGCTTGTGCGGCCACTTCTATATCTTTTTGAACTGCTCTAGTTAACCCACAAACAGTGGCATTTTTAATATGCTTAGCAATTTGGGTAACCGACTCAAAATCGCCCGGACTAGATACAGGAAATCCTGCTTCAATAATATCTACACCCAATTCTTCTAACTGTAAAGCCAGGCCCAATTTTTCTTTGGTATTCAGTTTACAACCAGGTACTTGTTCCCCATCTCTTAGGGTTGTATCAAAAATGTGAATCTTTTCAGCCATATTCAATGGTATTTTTAATATAAAAAGACAGGCGCGTAGCTATTGCTATTGATTGCCTTTAATAACAACAGTACGGCCTGTCGTATTCGAATTTAGATTGCCTTATCTTTAGTTCTGAAACAAAACGAAGGTGATTTTACGCTGTGTAAAGCCCTTCAAAAACCATAAAATTCAATACAGTATTGAATTATAGCCCAACCGAATTACGATGCCCAACCGAACAATAGACCCCTTATTTCAATTAATTCAATCGCTTGAAAGGGCCGAAAAGCGCAATTTCAAACTATATATGACCCGGAATACGGGAACAGGCAACTTAAAAGTGGTTCAACTATTTGATGCATTAGATAAAATGGCTCAATACGATGAAGCCGTTTTATTGAAGAAAACACCCAGCATACAAAAGCAACAACTCTCTAACCTAAAAGCACATTTATACCAAGAAATACTAGCAAGTGTTCGTTTATTGAAGCAAGAGGAAAATATAGACCTACAATTACATGAACAATTAGACTTCGCCAGAATCTTGTATAACAAAGGACTGAATATTCAAAGCTTAAAAATATTAGACAAGGTAAAAGAATTGGCCAAAGCCAATAATCAAGTGACTTATATTCAACAAGTGCTTTTTTTGGAGAAAAAAATTGAGTCTTTGCATATCACCAGAAGTATGCAGGATAGGGCAGAAAAATTATGTGCCGAATCTAATGAAACCAACGAAAGATTGGTCAATATCAGCACCCTATCTAATTTGTCTTTGCTTTTGTATGAGTGGTATATTAGAAATGGGCATGCTCGAAATGAGGAAGATAAAAAATCATTGGATGTTTATTTTAATCATCCAATTTTACATGAGAGTGAGCAAGGAAAAGGATTTTATGAAAAACTCTATTTGTACCAATGTTTTTGTTGGTATGCATTTATTACCCAAGAATTTTTAATGTATTACCGATACTGTATTAAATGGACAGAACTATTTAAGGCAGAACCCAAGATGATCGAAATTGAAACAGCCCATTATATCAAGGGGATGCATAATTTATTGGGAGCACATTTTGATTTAAGAAACTATAGAAAATTTAATGAAACCATCAAAGAATTTGAAGCGTTTATAGAAACACCGGTGGTTCAAAACAATATCAATAACAAAGTACAGTGCTTTACTTATTTATATACCGCAAAATTAAACAAGCACTTCATGGAAGGAACATTTACAAAAGGATTATCCTTGGTTCCAGAAATTGAAGAACGATTATTAGAATACGAAGTTTATTTAGACCGACACAGAACATTGGTATTTTACTACAAAATAGCTTCTTTGTATTTTGGAAGTGGCGACGCAGAAAAGAGTATTGATTACTTAAATAAGATCATCAACTTAAAAGTAGATTTGAGAACAGATTTACAATGTTATGCCCGACTCTTGCATATGATTGCACATTACGAAATGGGTAATTTTGACTTATTGAAATACTTGCTGAAATCGGTTTATCGATTCATGGCAAAAATGCAAAACTTAAGCGCTGCGGAAGAAGCAGTGTTTAGTTTCTTAAAACAATCCTTTCATAGTTCTCCCAATAAAGTAAAACCATTGTTTCAAAATTTATTAACCGAACTTAAAGGAATGGCCAACGATAGAATGGAAACCAGGGCATTTATGTACCTCGATTTCATTTCTTGGCTTGAAAGTAAAATTCAACGCAAACCAGTTCAAAGTATTATTCGTCAAAAATTTATAGCAGCCACCAAAAGAACTAGTGACGCATAATGTCCTGAGTGATAGGGAAACTCATATGCATGGCACAACCAGAAGTAGGTGCAGTATGAATGCTGATGGTTCCATTAAACAGTTCTACCCTACTGGTGATATTGTATAAACCAATCCCCTTTTTTTGAACTGCCAAATCAAAGCCTACCCCATTATCGTAAATGGATAAATAAATACTATTCCTATTTCTACCCAAATCAATTTTTAACTCAGTAGCACCTGAATGTTTTAATACATTGTTCACTTGCTCTTGAACAATTCTAAAAATGCTGAGCTTAAAATCATAATGGATATCGTCTTCAAAAAAAGTATCTGAAACAAAATCAATCTTCATATCGTTCACTGCAGACAAGTCTTCCAGTACACTTTCAATCGCTTTTACCAATCCAAAATCTTTAATTAACGGCGTAACCAATCCTTTAGAAAGTCTTCTAATTTCCTCAATCGCATGTAAAATAAAATCGGCCGATTGACGAAGTAAATCTGATCCAGGTTGCTGTTTCTTTTCGGCAGAAGCGATATACATCATAGCAACAGTTAATTGTTGATTTACATTATCATGCAGTTCTCTGCTAATATCGTGACGTTCCGTCTCTTGTGTATTAATAACTGCTTCGGCAATTTCTTTTTGCTTGATCAAGCGTTCCTCTTCCAATTTTTTCTCCAACAATAATTTACCAGTTACATTTTGTGCAATGGCCATCACCGCATCTTTACCATTGTATTGAATGCGATGCGAAAAAATATTCATGAATATTCGCTCCCCAGTTTTGGTAATATGTTCCCAGGTTCCTCCAGAATCCATTTCATCAGAGGTTGCGATATGTTCAATAAATAATTTCAGCTTACCAAAATTATCTGGAGATCTTAGATCCCACAAAGTCAATTGCACAAACTCGTCGCGGGTATAGCCGTATTCTTTCTCGGCCATATCATTCACTTCTACAATTTGGTGCGATTGCAAATCCCAAATAAAAATGGCCATGGGATTGTAATAGAACAAACTACGATACCTTTTTTCGGAAAGCAAAATCATCTCCGCATTTTCCTTTCGCTCGGTAATATCTTGCATGGCCCCAATCATTCTTGTTGGCTGCTCATTTTCATAAATGATATAGCCCCTATCAAGTACATAAGCATATTGACCATTCGATTTTAAAAACCGGTATTCTTCTTTCCAATAAGGGCTCCCCGATTTTGTATAAGTGTCCGTAATACTTTGCTGTACTCGGTCTCTATCTTCAGGGTGAATTTTATAAATCCAATCGTTGGCATCTACATATACATCTACTAAATCGTAACCAAATGTCTTCTTGAAATTATCGCCGACCCATAAAACTGTTTGATCTGCTAAATTCATTTCCCAAACTGCATCATTGGTTGCTTTTACTACAATATTGTAACGCTCATTACTCACTCGAGTATTTTCTAAATTGCGTTTACGTTCAATACTGTATTGAATAGATTTAGAAAGCAACTTTTCATCAAACTCTGCTTTAACCAAATAATCTTGCGCACCAGCTGCCATGGTTTCAAGGGCCATGTCCATATCAGACAATCCTGTTAAGACTATGATGGGAATATTGGGCGCTATATTATTGATATGCTTAAACGATTCAATCCCTACACTGTCTGGTAAAGAAAGATCCAGTAAGATTAAGTTGGGCTTTTCTTTTTTTAGTAAAGAGTCTGCCTCTTCATTGCTTTTCGCTTTTACAATTTGCCCAATAGGTAATCTTGTTTTCCACAAGAGTCCCTCTAATACAAATAAATCTGCAGGATTATCTTCTACAATCAGAATACATAATAAAGCATTAGGTTCAGGCATAGATTCTTTCTATGGCGTCTTTAAATTTCTCATTCACTACTTTTCGCTTCAAACTTAATTTAGGTGTCATTTCTCCTGTGTCTACTGTCCATTCTCTTGGCAATAATTCAAACTTCTTAATCTGTTCAACATGATTAAAGAATTTATTAAAGCTCTCTACCAATTCACGATAGAGTTCTAATACTTTAGGATGATGAATCACATCTTCATTGGTAGTATAAGGAATACCTTTCTCGCGCATCCATTCTTTAAGCGTAGCAAAAGAAGGAACAATTAGTGCTCCAACAAACTTGCGCTCCGATCCCACCACCATTACTTGCTCTACAAATGGACTCTCTTTTAATTTATTCTCAATGGGTTGAGGCGCAACATATTTGCCACCACTGGTTTTAAAGAGTTCTTTTTTACGGTCGGTTATTTTTAAAAATTTGCCTTCATCCCATACACCAATATCACCTGTAAGTAACCACTCATCTTTCATGGTTTCTGCCGTAAGATCTGGGCGTTTATAATACCCCTTCATTACACAAGGACCTGTTACCATGATTTCACCGTCTTCAGCCAACTTCACTTGAATGCCTTCAATTGGAGGCCCTACTGTTCCAAATTTGGTTCCGCCTTTCTCTTGTCTGTTTACACAAATAACTGGACTGTTTTCTGTTGGACCATATCCTTCGTAAACAGGCACTCCCGCAGCATTAAAAATGCGCAACAGTTTTACCTGACAGGCAGCACCACCAGTAATTATAAAGGAAATATTACCACCCAATGCTTCTCTCCATTTAGAGAAGATCAATTTATTGGCAATGGCCAATTGTAAATTATACCAAGCACCTCCACTTACTCTGTTATCGTATTTTTCTGCTAAGTCAACTGCCCAGAAAAACAATTTTCGTTTGGTGCCAGTTAACTCACTACCCTTTGCCATGATTTTTTCGAACACTTTTTCAAGTAATCGAGGAACCGTAGTAAATCCATTGGGCTTAATTTCTTTTAAATTATCACCAATGGTTTCAAGGCTTTCCGCATAATAAATACTGATGCCGCTGTATAAGTAGATATAGGTACAGGTCTTTTCAAAAATATGATTCAAGGGTAAGAAACTAAGCACTTTAGATTCAGGTGCATCATTAAAAGGAAAACTCTTTTTACTAAACTGCACATTCGTGTAAATATTAGAATGGGACAGCATTACCCCTTTAGGAGTACCTGTAGTACCAGAAGTATAAATAATGGTAGCCAACTGTTCAGCAGGAACTTGTTTTTTTATAGTATCCACTTGAGCCAATAATTCATCGGTTGCTAATGCAGTTACTTCGGTCCAATGCTTTGCACCAGCAATACTATCAAAAGTGTAAATCCCTTGAATAGAGGGAACTTTATCGATAATGCTTTGCACTTTCAACAATAAATCTTCACTACTTACAAAGATGAATTTAACAGCAGCATCATTTAAAATAAACGCCAATTCGTTGGGATTGGTTGTAGGATAAACAGGAACCAATATGCCCCCTACTTGCTGAACAGCCAGATCTGTAAAAACCCACTCAGGTCTATTATTGCTGATAATAGCAATTTTATCGCTCGACTCAGGAGTAAAATCATTGGCTTTAACACCCAATGAAACCAAACCAGCACTTAATTTATTAACTGTATCCGCTACTTGTTGGGTACTATAGGTTTTCCATTTCCCATTTTCTTTGGCAGCCAACATATCATTCTTAGGAAAATTTTCCAACTGATGAGCCACCGCATCAAATAAACGCTTCGTATTCATAATGCAATCGTTTAAAGTGAATTCACTTTATTTAGACAGTCAAATTAGGCAAATAAAAACAAATAAAAAAGCCAGTTTGCACTGGCTTAACAACTATCTTGAATAACTAGTTTAAATAATACTGACCGCCTGGCTGTCGATAAATTCTGCTTTGCTGAAAATCCGTAAATTTTTTGGCTTCTTCCGCATGTGTACTAAGCCATTTTTGGTAAGCTTCTTCACCAAAAGAAGCTCCAAATAACCATTGATTATAGGCTTCAAAAATGCCTTCTCTAATCATATGTTGCCAGTGCGAGAACAATTGATAAGGATAGAGTTTAGCATTGTCCGACATCCATTCCATGAGCAAACGGGTTCTAATACTACCAATATGATCAATGGTTAACCCTTCTGCTACTTGTTGCTTGGTCTTTTCATAAATATCCAATTGCTTCTTTTCAAAATCGGCATATTTAGGAATCAAATGGTAAGGCGTTTTAACAATGGGCCTTAACATATTTTTATAGGCATCCAACATGGCTTTTTTTACCTCATTGGTTCTAGCAGAGTAACTCTCCAAATTCACAAATAGTTCTCCATGAATCAATACCCTGATCCAATTCATTTCTTTATAATAATATTTAGCCGCATTGTAATAATTACCGCTATAAGAAGGAGCTAATTCTATCCCTTTTTCCCAGGTTGCAATGGCTTCGTCTTTTTTGTTTTCTTGCAATAAGCTTTCCCCGTATTCACTGTAAATCACTCCCCCATCCGGAAATTTTTTCAATGCACGTTTGTAGATTTTATTGGCCGCGGAATAGTCTGCAATAGACTTATAAGACAATCCTAAAATTTGAAAACTTTGCTGATCTGCATTGGGTAATTCAATGGCAATTTTACCCGCATCAATTGCTTGCGCAAATTCCCGTTGTAAATAAAAACAGAAAGAAATATTCTTGATCGTCTCTAAATTTTGCGGCTCAATGGCTTTGGCTTTTTCAAGTGCAACCATGGCATTGGTAAAATCACCTTGTTGCATCAGTGCCATGGCAGACTCCTGAAACTTTTTAACAGTAGGCGTTTGCGCGTTTACGCCAACAGCCAGCACCAAGGCAAAAAGGATAAAGAATAATTTTTTCATGCTTAATTAATCTGCAATTAAATGCGTTAATAAACCATCTCTTAATTTAGGTTCAAACCAAGTACTTTTCGGTGGCATTACATTGCCACTGTCTGCAATAGCAAAAAGTTGATCAATCGTAACAGGATACAAACTAATAGCAGCAGCCATTTCACCACTGTCTACTCTTTGTTCTAATGCACCCAAACCACGAATACCACCTACAAAATCAATTCTTTTATCGGTACGCTGATCCATAATTCCTAAGATAGGACCCAAAATTTGTTCTTGTAAAATAGATACGTCTAATACGCCAATTGGGTCATTCGAATAAGTGCCTTCGTTTGCAGTAAGTTTATACCATTGACCATCTACATATAAACCCATGGTATGAATTTCTTCGGGCTTCACCATTTGTTTACCTACTAAACTCACTTCAAATGATTTTCCTAAAGCAGCTAAAAAATCCGAAACAGATAATCCATTCAAGTCTTTTACCACTCTGTTGTAATCCATGATATGCAACTGATTCGAAGGAAAGAGGGTGGTTAAAAAATAACTAGCTCCAGCAGGTGCTTTCTCCTGCATTTGTTGACGCACTTTAGCAGCAGAAGCCGCTCTATGGTGACCATCGGCAATATATGTGCAAGGAATTTCTTTCTCAAATGCAGCCGTTATTGAAGCAACAATTTCAGAATCACTTACAATCCAAATACTGTGCTGAATACCATCTTCAGCAGTAAAATCATACACAGGAGACTTGGCTTGTTTCCAATGATCAATAATGGCATCCACCGCAGCGTGATTGCGATAAGCTAAAAATACATTGCCCGTTTGAGCGCCCGTAGTTTTAATATGATTGATGCGATCTTGTTCTTTTTCAGGACGGGTAAACTCGTGTTTTTTAATGATATCATTTTCATAATCATCCACACTACTCACACAAACCAAACCCGTTTGACTTCTACCATTCATTACCAACTGATAAATATAATAGCAGTCTTTAGATTCTCTAAATAATACATCACGCTTAATAAAAGCATCTAAATTATCTTTTGCTTGTGCATATACTTCAAGTGCATGAATATCAATTTTATCCGATAAATCAATTTCACTTTTAGTGATATGCAAAAAAGAATAAGAATTTCCTTGAGCAGCCAATTTAGCTTCTACACTATTTAATACATCATAAGGTAAACTCGCAACTTGTTTAGCAAGTTGAGGTTGAGGTCTTAATGCCTTGAAAGGTTTAATAATTGCCATTGGGCAAATATCGGTGATATATTCTTAAATGAAAAGTTATGATAATCGGATATTACCCATGCTTTTGGGTAAAGAAATGCAACAAGTCACAAAAACTGGTTACGCTTTCAATAGGTAAAGCATTGTACATGCTCACCCTAATACCCCCTACCGTTCTATATCCTTTCACACCAATCATGCCTTCTTTTTTACAAAGGTCTAAAAACGGCGCTTCCAATGCATGGTCTTTTAAAAAGAACACCGCATTCATTTGACTCCGATCTTCAACCGCAACCGGTGCATCAAATAAAGGATTGGCATCAATGGTATCGTATAATAAAGATGATTTTTTTTGATTGCGAATACCCATTGCATCTAACCCACCTTCTTGAATAATCCAACGAAGGGTAAGCATACTCACATAAACTGCAAACACAGGAGGCGTATTCATTAAAGAACCCGCTTCAATATGTTTCTGATAATTCATTATCGTTGGGATGGTACGCGCTACTTTTCCTAGGATCTCTTTTTTAACCACCACCAAGTTCACACCAGCAGCACCCATATTTTTTTGCGCACCCGCATAAATTAAACTGAAGCGATTGTAGTTGGCAGGCCTACTAAAAATATCACTACTCATATCGGCCACCAATGGCACGGCAGTTTCAGGAAAATTATGCCACTGCGTACCTTCTACTGTATTGTTAGAAGTCAAATGCAAATAAGCAGCATCGGAAGGAATATCGAACCCTTTATTAATATAACGATATTGTTGATCACTGCTATCGGCCACCACTTTCACTTTCCCAAATAAGCTGGCTTCTTTCCAAGCCTTGTTGCCCCAAACACCATGGTCGCAATACGCTGCGGTAGCATGGGTGTCGAGCAAATTCATAGGCACTTGCATAAACTGCGTTGTTGCTCCCCCGTGTAAAAAAAGGATTTCATAGGAGTCGTCTAACTCCATTAATTGCTTCACCGAATCTTTGGCTTCTTGTAAAATTTCTTGAAACCAAGCCGTTCTATGGCCAATTTCTAACAAAGACAAACCAGTATTATTATAATTCAAAACGGCTTCAGCCGCTTGGGTTAAAACGGGTTGAGGTAAAATGGAAGGACCAGAATTAAAATTATGCAGCTTCATATACAAAATCTAAAGCACAAAGTAAACCGATTATCTTTACATAATGCAACTCCCATCAACCTTATTAGAAAATGCAGTAGCACAATTTTCTAAGCTCCCCGGCATTGGAAAAAAAACGGCGTTAAGACTGGTGCTACATTTATTAAAACAAGACATCAACGATGTAGCATTGTTTGGAGACACGATTGCAAAAATGAGAAGGGATATACAATTTTGCAAACGCTGCAACAATGTAAGTGATGGCGAAACCTGTTCCATTTGCGCCAATACCATGCGCAATCAACAAATCATTTGTGTAGTAGAAAATATCAGAGATGTAATAGCCATCGAAAGTACCCAGCAATTCAATGGAACATATCATGTGTTGGGGGGGATTATATCGCCCTTGGATGGAATTGGCCCCGATCAGTTGAGCATTGAGTTGCTCGTGAACCGAATTACCCATGAACAAGTAGATGAACTGGTATTTGCACTTAGCCCCAATATTCAGGGGGATACCACCATTTATTTTATACAGAAAAAGATTGCCCATTTAAAATGTAAAGTCACTACCATCGCACGTGGCATAGCATTTGGGGGAGAGTTGGAATATGCAGATGAAATGACATTGGCCCGCAGCATCGCCAATCGATTACCGGTTCAGCAGTATGTGCAGTAAGTTTTGAAAGCCAATTCCAAACAAAAACCTAACTTCTTTGTTTAAACATTAAAATAGCAGACACATGAAAAAGTGGACTAAAATCATATTAACCCTGGTATTGGTGGGCGCCGTTACCGGCGGGATCATCGTTTACAGAATATTCACCAAGCCGCACCGTGACGTAACCACCGAAAAAGCAATAGCCATCAAGGCACAAGCATTATTTGAAGCATTTAAAAATGATGAAGCGGCAGCCAACACAAAATACCTAGACAAAGCCATTGAAATAGAGGGAGAAGTACTAGACCAGAGCACCAATCAAGATGGACAATCGGTGGTGAATTTTAAAACAGACGATGCATTTTTTGTTATTAACTGTACGTTTAAAACCAACCCCGGAGAGCTGAAACCCGGCACTACCATCCGTTTCAAAGGAATTTGTACTGGCTATATACCAGATGCGAATGTAGTAATTAACGAAGGGGTACTCGTACCGTAATCACCCATTTCGCAAAAAATTAATAACCCCAACAAATTAGATGATATGAAAAAAATAATATTACTCGCCGCATTAGCCATCGGATTTACTCAATTATACGCACAAAAACTATTTGGAACGCGCAACGCAAAAGTAAGTTTCATTGCCACCAATGACGAAGACGTAAAAGCAGTGAACAATGAAGTGGCCAGCAGATTATCCGATAATGGACAATTGAGTTTTAGCTTACTCATTAAAGGGTTTAAGTTTGAGTATGCAGAAATGCAAGAGAAGTTCAACAACGATTATGCAGAGAGCAATAAATTTCCAAGAGCAGAATTCAAAGGAAATATCAGCAATATCAAAGAAGTCAACTTTACCAAAGATGGAACTTACAAAGTGGTTGTAAAAGGAACACTTACGCTACACGGCGTAACTAAACCTTTAACAGTAAACGGTTTAATCACTTTGAAAGCAGGCAAGGTTTCAGCAACAGGAAAATTTCCGATTGTAATGAAAGACTTTAATATTGATGCATCAGCAGTTACAGAAAAAGTGAATGCAGACATCAATGCAGTGTATCAATAGCCATTTACGAAGGGCTATATTTTGCTAGAATACAATATGGGTGTATCTTTGCACCGACTTTGGTGGATTTGTTTATTGTTCAGCCAAGGTCCTAGCCAATACGGTACTATACCGCTATGGGTTAGTTTTTAGAACTAATAAACGTTTGAAGTGACCTCCCCCACACATTCTGGCGTTTATTGGTTAATTAATCACTAAAAGTGTTTGAACCAATAGCTATGCTAATAAAAGAAGAACTCCAGAAAAGAATCCTTGTAATAGATGGTGCCATGGGCACGATGATTCAAAGGCATCAATTAACAGAAGCCGATTACAGAGGTGAGCAATTTAAAGACTGGCATTTAGATGTAAAGGGTAACAATGATTTACTCTGCATCACCCAACCACAAATTATTAAGGGTATCCACTTGTTGTATTTAGAAGCAGGTGCAGACATTATTGAAACCAATACATTCAGTAGTACTACCATTGCTATGGCAGACTACGATATGCAAAGTTTGGCTTATGAGTTGAACGTAGCCGCCGCTAAATGTGCCCGCGAAGCAGTAGCGGAGTTCATGCAAAAACATCCAGGTACAGGACCCAAATTTGTTGCAGGAGCCATAGGCCCATTGAACAAAACATTGAGCTTATCACCCGATGTAAACAATCCAGGATTTAGAGCAGTTACATTTGACGAAGTAGCCAATGCCTATTACGAACAAATAGATGGATTGGTTAATGGTGGTGTAGACATACTATTAATTGAAACCATATTTGATACACTGAATGCAAAGGGCGCCATTTACGCAGCCAAAAAATATTTCAGAGACAAGGGCATACCAGAATTACCCATCATGATCAGCGGAACCATTACCGATGCATCGGGCAGAACCCTGAGTGGACAAACACTAGAAGCATTTTACACATCGGTATTACATGCCAACCCCATCAGCATTGGATTGAACTGCGCATTGGGTGCAGCAGAAATGAGAAGTCATATAGAAGAGTTATCACAAATAGCAGCCTGTTATACATCGGCCTATCCCAATGCAGGGTTACCGAATGCCATGGGAGAATACGATGAAGCCCCACATGAAACAGCACATTTTATTGAAGAGTGGGCCAAAGAAGGTTTCGTGAATATTGTAGGTGGTTGTTGCGGAACAACACCCGATCATATTAAACATATTGCAGACAACGTAAGAAAAATGCAACCCAGACAATTACCTGTGGTTGAAACAACCATTTAAACAATGAGTACAATCAAACCATATTTAAGGCTTGCCGGATTAGAACCTTTGGTTATTAGACCAGAGACCAATTTTGTAAACGTAGGTGAAAGAACCAATGTAACAGGTTCAAAAAAATTTGCACGCTTAATCAGAGAAAATAAATTTGAAGAAGCATTATCTGTTGCTAGACAACAGGTAGAAAGCGGCGCGCAAATATTAGACGTGAACATGGACGACGCTTTGTTAGAAGGCGTAAGTGCCATGACCACTTATTTAAATCTGTTACAAAGTGAACCAGATATTGCACGCATTCCCATCATGATTGATAGCTCAAAGTTTGAGATCATAGAAGCAGGATTAAAATGTGTGCAAGGAAAATGTATTGTAAACTCCATCTCTATGAAAGAAGGAGAAGAAAAATTCATTGAGCAAGCTTTCATTTGTAAATCTTTTGGAGCAGCAGTCATTGTAATGGCATTTGATGAAGTAGGCCAAGCAGATACCAAGGAGAGAAAAATAGAAATCTGTCATCGCGCATACAAGATATTAACGGAGCAAGTAGGGTTTGATCCACAAGACATCATATTCGACCCGAATATATTTGCGATTGCAACAGGTATAGAAGAACACAATAACTATGCAGTAGATTTTATAGAAGCCACCAGAGAAATCAAGCGATTGATGCCATTGGCAAAGGTTTCAGGAGGTGTATCGAATGTGTCTTTTTCGTTTAGAGGCAACGACCATGTAAGAGAAGCCATCCATTCAGTATTCTTATTACACGCCATTAAAGCGGGTATGGATATGGGGATTGTAAACGCTGGGCAGTTAGTAGTGTACGATGAAATAGAACCCACCCTAAGGGCTTTATGTGAAGACGTGATCTTGAATAGAAACAACGACAACAATGAAGCCACAGAAAAATTAATCCAACACGCAGAAACCGTTAAGGCCAAGGGCAAAGTAGAAGTAAAAGATGAAGCCTGGAGAAAAGAGCCAGTAGAAAAAAGATTGGCACATTCATTAATCAATGGTATTACCGATTATATAGACGAAGACACAGAAGAAGCCAGACAAAAATATCCAAGACCATTGGATGTGATAGAAGGCCCGTTGATGGATGGCATGAATATCGTAGGCGATTTATTTGGAGCAGGCAAAATGTTTTTACCACAAGTGGTAAAGAGTGCCCGCGTAATGAAGAAGAGTGTAGCTATTTTAACCCCATATATAGAGCAAGAAAAAGAAGACAGAAAACAAGCACACTTGGCAGCAGGAACAGTGAATGAAGAAACCGCTGGTGCTGCAAAAATATTATTGGCCACTGTTAAAGGAGACGTACACGATATTGGAAAAAATATTGTGGGTGTTGTACTAGGTTGTAATGGCTATGATATAGTAGACATGGGGGTAATGGTACCAGCAGATAAGATTTTAGAAGCCGCAGAAAGAGAGAAAGCAGATATCATTGGATTGAGTGGATTGATTACGCCATCCTTAGATGAAATGGTACATATAGCGCGAGAAATGAAGCGCAGGAATATGAAACAGCCCTTATTAATTGGAGGTGCTACCACATCTAGAATGCATACAGCTGTTAAGATTGCGCCAGAATACCAAAATGGTGTAGTGCATGTACTAGATGCATCTAGAAGTGTAACAGTAGCAGGATCATTATTGAATAAAGAGCTAAAGACCCCATTCTTAGATGAATTAGTACAAGAGTATAGCAAACTAAAAGAAGGATTCGACAACAAAAAATCCGTAAAGCAATACCTACCCTATGCAGAGGCATTGAAAAATAAAGTGGCCATTGATTGGGACAGTTATACTCCCCCTACGCCTAGCTTTACAGGCACCAAAGTATTTGATAATTACGATTTGAATGAGTTAAGAACATTCATAGATTGGAAACCGTTTTTCATCACATGGGAAATGCATGGCAATTTTCCAGCCATCTTAACCGATGAAGTGGTAGGAACAGAAGCCACCAAATTGTACAATGATGCCAATGCTTTGTTAGATAAAATCATTGCAGAAAAATGGTTAACGGCAAAAGGTGTGATAGGATTTTGGGAAGCAGCCAGCAACCATGACGATGTAGAAGTACGTACAGGAAATAACAAAGTGCAATTGAGTTTTCATCGCCAACAAATCAAGAAAGCACCCGGACAACCTAATTTATCTTTAGCCGATTTTATCAGCCCAGCAACTGCCAATAAAAAAGATCATATTGGTGCATTTGCGGTAAGCATTCATGGCATAGAACCACATTTAGAAAAATTTGAAGCGGCACACGACGACTACAATAAAATTATGTTGCAAGCATTGGCCGATCGATTTGCAGAAGCATTTGCAGAAGCGTTGCACTTGCATACACGTAAAGAATATTGGGGCTATGACGCACAAGAACAATTAAGCCCAGAAGAATTAATTAAAGAACAATACAAGGGCATACGCCCCGCACCAGGCTATCCAGCTTGCCCTGATCATACAGAGAAATACAAGTTATTCGATTTGTTAAGCGCACAAGACAATGCGGGCATCTCTTTAACGGAAAGCTTGGCCATGTATCCAGCATCATCAGTTTGTGGTTGGTATTTTTCGCATCCGCAGAGTCAGTATTTTGGAATTGGCAAAATTGAGCAAGACCAATTTAAAGACTATGCTGCCCGCAAAGGCATGGACGAAGCCACAGCGGAGAAATGGTTGAGGCCTATAATGTAAGAATTTTTGTCGTTTGTATTCGACATTTTAATAGTATATTTGTCGAATACAAACGACATTTATGGAAACCCTATTTAGTTTTCAGGCTGGCTTATTAAAAGGCATTCACAATAATTTTCGCAGGTACCTACATGCCAATATTAATTGGAACCAACGAATGATTGGTATTAAAGGCCCAAGGGGTTCTGGCAAAACAACCTTATTACTACAATATTTAAAATTTGATTTAAAACAACCAGCAAATGCGCTGTATGTAACAGCAGATCATACATGGTTTTATAATCACTCTTTACTAGAAACTGCAGAAGATTGGTATAAATTGGGAGGGCGTATTTTAATAATTGACGAAGTTCATAAGTATCCGAATTGGTCAAGAGAATTAAAAAATATTTATGATGGGTTTGCCGATTTAAAAATAATATTCTCCGCCTCAAGTGCACTAGATATATATAGAGGAGAAGCCGATTTAAGCAGAAGAGTGATTCATTATAGTTTAGCAGGATTATCATTTAGAGAGTTCATAGAGTTTTCAACACAACAAAAATTAAAAGCTTATTCGTTTAAAGACTTACTAAAAAATCATCACCAAATAGCAGTTAAAATAACAGAAGACCTACACCCCCTACCGCTATTCAAAAAATATTTACAGTATGGTTATTTGCCCATTACAGCGGAAGGTGAAAAAGAATATCCTATAAAGCTGAATCAAATCATCAATGCAGTAATTGAAACAGATTTAGCATTTATTGCATCTTATGGACCAGGCACTGCGCTAAAAGTGAAAAAATTAATTGCTGTAATTGCAGAGTCGATTCCATTCAAACCAAATATTAGTGCATTAGCGCAAAAATTAGACATAAGTAGAGACAGTCTTTATACTTATATATCTCAACTAACACAGGCAAGAATAATCAACACCTTACAAGCCTCGGGGAAAGGAATTTCAACTTTGCAAAAACCGGAAAAGATCTATTTAGAGAATACGAATCTATCATACGCATTAACGAGTTCCCCAGATATAGGTAATTTAAGGGAGACATTTCTCTTTAATCAATTGCAAAATGCTGGTTTGGTTGTATCTGCGCCTAAAGAAGGTGATTTCTTGACAGAAGGCTATCATATAGAAGTAGGCGGAAAAAATAAAACGGCTAAACAAGTGAAAGCAACTGAAAAACACATCATTGTAGCAGATGAAATTGAAATAGGAATTGGAACCAAAATTCCGTTATGGCTATTTGGGTTTATGTATTAAAATTATGGTTTTAGGCTTATTTATCTATCTCAATTCCATTATTACTAACATTAAATTTTATGTTTAAAAGTAAGTTGCGATTAGTTTCGATTTGATATCCTGAATTAAAGCATTCCGCATTGATTGAGTCAATAAAGTATTTACCAGTATGAACATCCTTATAATACATATAATCATACTTGTAAAATATTTTATCTGATATCATTTTTGTAACACGATTTGCTTTCCATGTTTTAGTATGAAATAAATTGGTTGTACCTCTATTGAGAGATTCAACTTTCATTTCCCAGACATACTTCAATCTAATAATTGAATAATCTAATTCTCTTATCCTGATTTCTCCTTTCAGGTATCCTCTTGCTAATCCTCCAACAGTTCGACCTAAAAATGAATCTTTAAAAGATTTATTTGGCATGAAACTTACAATATAAACAAGACCATATTTTTCATCCTTGTATTTGGAAATAAGTTTAAAGTCTAATCCTTTATTATTATTTCCGTCAATTGGCAACCCTTTTCGCAGCATATCAAACCATGGAATAATATCACCTGTACATAATCGGGAAACTCCAATAAAATTGGTGAAAAGTTTATCCTGATATAAAGTGTCTTTAATCCAATTTGGAGATTTCATGCTTTTATCAGCATTTCGATAATATACCTTTACAAATTCTTCAGCCTTTTCTTTTAAAGTGTCGTAATTATAAATTACTGAGGAAAATTTTAAATTTTGACTAAAAGAAAAATTGCCATAGTTATCCTCAAAGCGATTAGCTACCTGTTTAATTATTGCGTTTGCGCTCCTTGATTTCATTGCCTTACTTCTAACGATAATTTCAGGTAATAAGCTCTTTAATGGCTTCAAAAGCAACCGATTAACATGAAACAAATAAAACAGTTGTTCTTCATAACCAACTGCAGAAATTTTTACCTTTTTGGGGAAGCTTGAATTGGGAATAGAAAATGAGCCATCTTCATTTGAAACAATAGACATTTTATTTGTGTCATTCTCAATAAAAATGATTGTTGCAAATGGAATAGTTTCCTTTGAAATAGAATCAATGATTTTAAAATAAATAAGACTATCCTGTGATACACAATTTTTATTCAAAAGTGAATTATTGTATACATTGATAGGATTTCCCTTTACAGCTAATTGAAGGAATACTGAATTAATTAGCAAGAGAACTGAAGTTATAATACTAATTCTTAATTTGCTAATTATCGTTTTTAACATAAAAGTTTTTCACGCAGGCACTATTTATTTGAACTTAGAAATGAATATTTGGAGATGTAATCTTATTTCGTTTTAAGTACTTTATTTTATACTTGTTTACATAAAACGAGTCAATCTGAGTTAATTTCTGAGGAAAGTCAGTTTGTCTTACAATAATTGAGTCAGGATGTAAAGCAATAAATCGTTCGTATACATTGATTCTTTTTTTCAATTCCCGAAAGGAAACAGTATCAAGAAATTGATCTTTCCGTAGTATGGCATTTAATTTTGCAGCTTCGCCTGAAAATATAATTGTACGATTATTATTGTAATCAGTAAAAACTCGTTCACCTCTTTTATTGATATAGTCTTTTTTGTATTGGCTTGAACGGCAACTAAAAAAGTAGAAGCACAATAAAGCAAATATGCTTTTGACAACATACCGCTTCTCAAAAAAACAACACAAACGATTGCGGGATTTTACAGTATAGTATTTCCGAATATAGGTACTATTATGGTGTCCCTGCTTTGTTTGCATTATTTTTTTGACAATGATTAGATTTTAACACTCGCCAGAACCAGCACAATCAGCATTTGTGCAAGTATTATCAGACCAACAAACATAATCAGCCGCACATTGAGCTGCATTTCCATTTGGCTCAGTAAAAACCTGAGTCAATGTTAAGCCATTTGTGTATGTAAATGTACATAACCATGAACCAGACTCAATACCACCTACAATACTTTTTTGCATTTGCCTTGAAAGGGCATTTCCGATTTTTGATAAGTTTTGTTTCATTTTACTTAAATTGATTTTTAAAAAAGATTTAATGAATCTATTTGGTGTGTTAATTTAAAAACATCACTAGGCTTGTATGCATTATAGATTAATATTTTCCCGCCTTTGGCAATGAGATACCTTGGTATACCATAACCTAACGGTTCATTAATATTTTTTTTCATGTACTCAAAGTCAATTTTTTCATGCACGAATTTATCAGGGGGTTTTAAGTAGGTATATATATGTGTACCTTCTAACTGATATTTATTCACTATTGATTTCCATTTTCGTTTCCACTCATTATTGGTATCACCTTGGGTATTCTGACATATAAAGAGGAAACTAATATCATAATTTTTTAGCTTTTTCTTTAATGTGTTCATATACTTAAATTCTCTGAGGCAAGGTAAACAAGTGGTACCCCAAAGATCGATGTAAACAATTTTATCTTTATAAATTGGTCTTGACAAAAATTCTTCCAGAGTTGAATATTCAGTTACTGATTCAATAAATTTTATTTTTTTATTCTCGTATTGTTGTTGAGAAAAAGAATTTTTAACTACGAAGGAACAAAGAATAAAAAAAATATACCATTTTATAGATAAGTTCATACCGTGAACATACATATTCTAATATCAAGCCCAAAATAATACCGGGGGGTATTTTTACCCCCCGAAAATTATCTTGCAAACAAACCCCTCCATTGATACAATAACCGATCGGCTAAACTAGCTTCCGCTGTAATGACATCTGCAGTGCCAGTCAAACTATTACTAAAATGGATGGGCTTTTGATAATTTGTTTGCAAACCTTTAGTTAGCTTAACCTTAATTAAGAAACTAGTGTCTTTATAGGGAACTTGCGGAATATTAATGATAGTTCCTTGTAACACACCAAATTCATTTCGTTGATAACTATTAAGTGCAATATTCACCTGTTGACCTTGCTTTAATTTGCCAAAATTCTGTTGGGATGCAATCAGCTCTGCAAAATAGGTGGGTTGTTTCGGAATAATATAAAAGAGCTCTTGACCCGTTTTGATCCAACTATTCTCTTGAAAGTAACTGGCAAATTGTAAAGTACCTGTTTCACTGGCAACTAATATGTATCGATTTGACCATTCGGTCAATGCACTTTTGGCATTAAAGAGAGCTGCAATAAAGTTTTGTTGGATATCCGCATTTAGCTTTTCAATTTCCAATAATTCTTTTTGTTTGGCAACAATATTAGCAGACTGATTAATATCCGCAGCATCAACTTGAACTAATTGTTGTTTCTTAGATAATACGGTTGATTTATCCTTAATTAAATCAAGCGGTGCAATCACTTTTTCATTAGCCAGTTTTTCATTAATGTCCAATACTCCTTGTTGCATTGCTAAATCTTGAAGAATCAATTGCTTTTGATTATTCGCGTTCTCCTTAGACAGATTAATCAGCCTAATGTCTTGAGCAATGGCATCACGTTTTTGGTTAAAGTACCCTTTAGTCTTTGCCCAAGAGAGTTGATAGATTTGTTGGGCAATATCTTGATAATTTTTTTGTAAATCTCCCAATTGATTGAGTGTTGCTAACTGGCTAATCGCATTCCAATTATTTCCTTTTAAATCAAGTTCAGTTTGATCAATCCATTTTTTAAACAACAGCACTTGTTTGTAATCTGCATTACTTTGTAAAATGGCTAAAACGTCACCAACAATTACTTTTTTATTTTCAAGTGCATTTAAATAAACAATTCGTCCTTCAGATTTACTAATAATTTGTTTTGGCAAATTATCCCCAACAATTTTTACAGGTGCTTTAACGATATCTGGGTATTGAATAAAAAAAGTTAACGTAAATAACAAACCAATAATGCCAAAAAACATTGCAATGCCATTTCTTACTATCCATACAGGTTTACTGCTAATGATTTCGCGAACCTCATGGCTATAAATACGATCTGCCTCATCTAACCGTTCAATATTAGCCGCTTCGAGCATTGCATCTAAACTATATGATTCTTCTTGTTGAGGCATAATTCGTCTTTAATCACCTAATTCTAATTGATTTTTAACCAAAGTAAAATATTCACCCTTCATTGCTGTTAATTTAGCATGTGTACCTTGCTCGGTAATCACCCCATTGTGTAATACCACTATTTGGTCAGCATTACGAACAGTGCTTAAGCGGTGTGCTACCACTACAACTGTTTTACCTTCAAAAAACAAGTTTAAGTTTTTTAAAATAGTACTTTCATTATTAGAATCTAATGCGTTGGTAGCTTCATCTAATAAAATTAGATCCGGGTTTTTGTAAACAGCTCTAGCAATTAAGATCCTTTGTCTTTGCCCTGCACTTACCCCCGTGCCTTCTGCACCAATTTTGGTATTATAACCCAGTGGTAAACTTTCGATAAACGAAGTGATATTGGCAATTTTTGCAGCATATCTTAACCTTGCCTTATCGGGATAATCTTCCCCAACAGCTATATTTTTAGCAATACTATCAGAAAAAATAAAGCTGTCTTGCATTACTACACCACACTGTTTACGCCAAGCACGATGGCTAATATTTGACAAATTTAAACCTGCTGATTCTGCCTGATCACCAATATATATATCCCCAGACTTCGCTTCATAAAATTTGAGCAATAATTTTAGTAAGGTGGTTTTACCACTGCCACTAGACCCTACAATCGCTGTTACTTTTCCTTGTGGTATTTGCATGGAAATATTTTTAAGTACAGGCTCATTACCAGCGCCTGGATAGGTAAAGCTGATATTTTGAAGGTGTATAGATCGGTTTTGAGGCAACTCTGTAACCAAGGCTGAAGAAGCATCACTGTTCAAATTGAACTGTTCTTCATCGGCCAATTGATGTATTTCATTCAATCTTTCCAGACTAATTTTAGCCAATTGCCAATTTTGAACGAACCCAATCATTTGCTCAATTGGGGAGTTTAATTGCCCAATGATATATTGAATTGCAAGCATTGCGCCAAGGGTTATTTGTCCTTGGATCACTGCTGTTGCTGCCACAAATGTGATGAATATATTTTTGCCCTCGTTAATAAAGAAAGCACCCGCTTGTTGCCATTGATTTAATGCAAGCCCTTTCATTCCTACCCTAAATAGTGATGCTTGTAAATGTTCCCATTGCCATCTTTGTTGTTTTTCACTACCATGCAACTTAATCTCCTGCATACCTTGTACCAATTGAATGGTACTGCTCTGTTCTGCAGCAGCAATATCAAACTGCTGGTAATCAAGCTCTTTTCTTTTCTTTAAGAAGATTAAAATCCATAAAATGTATAGCACACTAGCAGCTGTAAAAACACCAAAAATGAGTACACTATAATTAAGCAACACAACAGAAAAAACCAATAAATTGAATAGAGAAAACAAAGTACTAAGTGAAGTTCCAGTCAAGAAATTTTGAATGCGTTTATGGTCATTCATTCTTTGAAGAATATCCCCTGTTTTTTTGCTATCAAAATAAGCCAATGGCAATTTCATCAGCTTTATCAAAAAACCCGTAAGAATAGAAATATTGATTCGACTACTGATATGGTATAAAATCCAACTGCGAATAAATTCTACTCCCAAACGCCCAATAAACAAAGCCAGTTGAGCTAATAAAACAATATATACAAATTGAATATTTTGAGTGTTGATACCAACATCAACTACACTTTGTGTGAGAAAAGGAAATACCAATTGCAATAAACTACCCAGCATGACCCCTAAGAAAAGTTGGAATACCAGTTTTTTATGTGGCTTTATATAACCCCAAAGTTGGTTAGCATGGTTGTTTGTTAACTCTTTAAAATCATGCCCGTAATTGGCATTATAAAAGTTTTGTCCAGGCTCTAGAATTAAGGCAATACCGGTAGACTCCCCATCCTCATTTTTATCACTTATCCATTTTTGTAAGAACAGCTCTTTGCTGATGGTAATAATCCCTTTAGCGGGATCAGCTATTATTATGTTTTTTGGCTTTGAAAAAAAAGCCCTCTTTTGTGGTGGTAAAACAATGAAATGGTTTTGCCCCCAATGCAGTATTGCGGGTTTTGGCGCTTCTTCAATTAATTTTTCAAAACTTAACTTTAACCCAGATGTTTGAAAACCTATCTTTTCAGCAGCATCACTAATACCTAATAAATTAACACCCTCCTTACCTATCTCTGTTAACTCCCTTAGCTTCTCTAATGCAAACACACGACCATAATACCTACTTATCATATACAAACAAGTAGGACCGCAGTCCATTTGGTTTTGTTGAGGGTAGAAAAAGAAGTTTTGTTTAATAAAGCTTGAGTTAATATATGTTTTCACTAAAAGGAGCTAAAAATCTCAGCAGCGGTTAATCATAATTAGTCCAATAAAAATTATTTTACATCTAATTGGTTAATGAAATTCATTAATTCTTGATAACTATTAGTTCTGAGAATAATTTGATTAAATTTTGATAAAACAATATAAGTTGGAAATGATTTGACATTAAAATATTCGATATGCTTTTTGGATTTAATAAAATAATTTTTCCATAAATAATTTGAATTTAATAAGTATTTTTTTGAATTCATTAAATCATTCTCATCGTTAATAACACCAAAGAATAATACATTTTTAGCTTGAATTTTAAAAATATCATTCATTAATAGTTTATGGTCTGACAAACATGGTAAGCACCAAGAAGCCCAAAAGTCAAGGACTTTATAATAACTATTATTGAGGAATTTAAAAGTTGAATTATTTAATAAATTAAAACCTTCAAGATTATTTATAAAAGAAGTTTCACTAAAGATTTTATTATTTTTTTTAACTTTTACATAAGCAACATCACCAAAAAGACTTACACTATCTAGGGTAAACGTATATTTTTCCAATGTTGAGCTTTTCTTGATTTCTCTTTCGGGAACTAAATTTACAGCAGTATTTAAAATTGGGCTTATGAGTTTATAGTAAATTCCATATTTATATTTAAAATCTAATCCTGTTCCACTTAATTGAATTTTTAAAATAAAGTTATTATTATCAATCATTATAACTCCTTCATAAAAAGAAATATTTGTTGACATTACTTTTAGCTTGTCAAAACTATCAAAATCAACTTCTATCTTTAATTTATAGTAAGTTTTCAAGTTAGAACTATTATTACCTATCCGATAATCGATATTCTTAAATTCAACATTACTTATTTCAAACTGATTAGTTTGTTGTAAACTTCTTTTAAAGACATAAACAGAGTCGTCAGTAAATGATTTATTATTGTTAGCATTAGGGATTATTATTAAATTATCTAATGAGTCAATGCCAACTAATACTTCTAAAATATCATCATTATCTAAGACAAGAAAATCGTCAGAATCAAGACTTCTTTTGCTTTTAATTAATGTAAAAATGGAATCAGGTACAATACCATTCTTGTAATTAAAGTAGAATAATTTATTATCGTTTGTATAAGAATCAAAAATTAAAAGATACTTTAAAGGAGGGATTACAAAACTATTAATATCTTGTTTGGATAAATGAAAATTGAAAGTACTAAAATCAAATTCATTTTTCCCAGGCTTAACAGATAGATTCACCTTATCAAATTGTGAGAAGCAAGGAGTAAAACCCGTTAAAATTAAAAAGTATATTACTATTTTAAACATTCTAAAGTTTTAAAAAAGTATGCCGACTAAAATAGTCGGCATAAAATTATTCCCAACATGTTGGGTAAGCTTTACATTTTTTGGTAACTCCATCACAAGTTACAGATTCACCGTTCTTCATTGCTTCGCAATTTGAAGTACATTTATATGGCGGACATCCAGTACAATCTACAGTACATGAGCTAGGATCTTCTACCATATATCCACCAATAATACTTTTCGCTTGTGATCTAGTGAGTAAAGTTCCGAAATTTCCGAATTTCAGTTTCATTTTTAAAAAAATTAAATTTATTAATAATGTTTCTGCAGCTTATAGCATCAGCAGATTATTGGCTCGCCAAACCACTTGTTGATCACCAAGTGTAGTACCATTTGGCATTTCTTTTCGGGTACTAGTCGAAAAAAATATGATTATTCTTTCTCATGAAAGAAAATAATTGATGTCCTTTATTTGATATCCTTTTGGTAATAAAAAACCATCAATAAAAATAGTTGGAGTGTATTCAATTTTCACTTTTTCACACCATTCTTTCATTTGGTCGATTTTGTCCGTTTGTTTATCTATTTCTCCATTCATTGGGTATTTGTTGGCAAAAACATCATAACTTTTTTCTTTAGCCAAATACCAATCGTCAAGCGCATTTTTGGTGAGATTTTCATCTCCTTTTTCAGATACAGCTAATAAATGTTTAACAGGTTTTGCACCACGGTCATTCTCGTGATTTGTTGTAGTAAAAATAATTTGAGCTTTAACCTCTGGATTACTCTCAATAATCTTTTCAATATCAGGATGTGCTGTTGCACATGGCCCACAATAAGGATTGCAAACTTTGATAATAGTATGTTTTGCATTGGGGTTACCAATAGTTATACCCAATTCACTTGTAGAATGATCAACAATAGATGGCTGATTTTTAAGCAATGACCAAAATACATCATCGTTAAACTTAAGCATTAAATAACTTCTCTTTTCGTACTTAGCAATCTGTAATCTTTTCAACAATGGCTTTAATAAAAACCAAAATATTGTGGGAATGAGTAAAGCGTAAAGTGCAAAAATGAAATTGTTTGCAAATGCTGCTGTTGTCTCAGAAAATGATAAACTGTTATTTGCTATAACCAATATTCCTTCAGCCAATAAAACAGCCTGAACCATTAAGCAGAGTACACACCACTGCTTGGCTACTTTCCACTGGTAATAAATAGAGAAAATGATATAAGGCAGGGCTAATAAGGAGATTATACTTAAAACAGGCAATACCTTACTAATACCAGAGGTCGCTGAGAATAATAATGACCCTGCAAAATATACAAAGCCAACTTCACTCCACGTTACTATGCCCCCTAGCGATGCAGCTTTGGTATTTAAGACAGCACTGCAATTGGCTTTTTGTATACCTGAACAGATTTGTTTTAATAAAGGGTTGCCTTTATCTATATCATACCATAGTAGTAGTACAGATGCAGTTAAACCTATTAACTTCACCAATAAATACAATGTGGGCAAAAGGGTAATGGAACCATTCAAGTATGGAATGAATAAAGAAGTCAAAATTCCTAGTGGGATTAAACTATAAACAACCGTTTTTACACTAGTAGCATTAATCTTTTGTTGGTAATTGATTTCTCCAGAAAACTCATTTGCTTCAGCAACTAAGAAGTTTTCAGTCCATTGAGATAAAAATACATTTTTAGCAATCGTTTCTTTTTTGCCTTGTTGGTTTACAATAACTAGCTCATTTTCTAGAACTTCTAATACTCCTACAAAAACACCTTTTTTAAAGCTTGTAATAAATGGTGTGGGAATCTCTGATAATTTTTCTACCGAAGTTTGAATAACCAGATTTTCAACCTTCCAATTATTCAATGAATCTGAAATAGATAAAAAGCTTGGATAGTCGGGATGCGATTGTAATGTATCATTAATCGTTTCCATGCTTACGTTCACTTTTAATCCCTTTAATAAAGCGGCAACAATTAATGGTTGATTTTCATGTAAACTATTAAATAAAACACCAGTTAACATAATTTCTAATTATGCAGTAAACATCATCTTAAATTATCATATTAAAAAAAAACACCGGGGGGTATTTTTACCCCCCGCCCTGAAAAAAATTATTAAAATAAATTAACATAAGTATTTGTTTTTGTATTGCCTTAATACTTATTTTGCATCAATACAAATACCCCCAAGTGTTTCGTATTAATAGGCTGTAAAACGTAAAACATGACATCAATAATGATGTGTGATGACCATGCTTTGGTCATGAACGCAATGGGGGATTTATTAAGAAAGGTGAATTTTAAGGTTATCGCCACTACACTATCTGGTAAAGCTTGTATTGAAGCCATTCAGAGTGGACTAATTCCAGATGTATTAATTTTAGATATTAATATGCCCGAAATGCCTGGCTATAATGTAGCACTACATGTAAAGAAGCATTATCCAAATACCAAGATATTAATCTTTTCAATGATAACCGATGAAAATGCGGTTAAGGCAATGATTCGAATTGGTGTGAACGGTTTTGCTTTTAAAAATATTAACGATAATGAGCTTGCTGAAATTATTCGAAAAATATTAAGCGGTCAAGAATACTATCCACCTGAATTTATTTTTAGCCCTGAAGAAATAGAAACCATTAAGCAGCAAAATTTTCCTTGGGCTAAACAATTAACGGAAAAGGAAATTCAAACTGCACAGTTACTCGCTTATGATTTTTCAAGAAAACAAGTGGCAGCAGATATGGGTGTTTCTGCCTCTTCCATTAATAAAAAAATGGAACGGATCTTTAAAAAAACCAATCAGAAAACGACGGTTGGGGTAATTGGTTTTTTAAAAAAAGTGGGTATCATTCAATAAATTATCTTTTCTCAAAAAACCACCACAAACGTTTGCGGGGTTTTACGGTATAATTCTTTCTTACATAAGTGCTGATATGGTGGCCTGCTTCGTGTACATCATCGGTTAATAGAACCAGCTTTAAATCTTCTTTAGAAATAGTGCCTTGCTCTGCCATGAATGCACAATAATCCATGAGGGGCTGGTAATATTCTTTCCCAAACAATACCATCGGAAAATCATTGATGGTTTTGGTTTGGATTAAGGTTAATGCTTCATAAAACTCATCCATGGTGCCAAATCCGCCTGGCATACATACAAATGCATAAGAGTATTTCACCAACATCACTTTTCGTACAAAGAAATATTTAAGCGTAATTGATTTGTGTACATAAGGATTTTCGTGTTGTTCAAAGGGCAGTTTAATATTAATACCTACCGATTGTCCACCATTTTCAAAAGCCCCTCTATTGGCTGCTTCCATTATACCAGGGCCTCCACCTGTAATGGTGGTGAATCCCATTTCAGCAATATGCTTCCCTATATCCTGTGCAGCTTTATAATAAGGATGATCTTCCTTGAATCTTGCACTTCCAAATACCGTTACACAGGGACCTAGAAAATGTAAAAATCGAAACGATTGAATAAATTCTAAAAATACATTCCAAGCAAATTTTAACTCATAAGCCCTTGGTTTGGGGCCATCTAAATACACTGCTGCTTCTGGGGGAATGATTCTATCTAATCGTTTCTTCATTTTGACTTACATTTAATACCGAATTCAAATTAATACTTTCTAACAAGTCTAGCCCGATAATTGTAGCACTAGTTGTATGCAAAAAACAATTTTTACATTTTATATGGTTTTTTTGAGTGTGGTGTTTGTTCATGCTCAAACTATGGTTCAGCCTGGAAATTTTCAATTTATTTCTTTGCATGGGCCTTTAATGTATTATTGGAACAATCCAACTGTTGCCACTCAGTTTACCCAAGACCTAAACCAACAACTACTTGCTAAAAAAGGATATTCCCTAGGAACCAGCCCAATTCGTTTTTCTCTTTTAAAAAATATCAAAGAATTCAACTCCAGTAATAGCAATACCACAAGCTCTCCAATCATTCATATGAAACTGGCCGAATACCCTGCCAGCTTATACCTCAAACAGTTTTATCCTGATCAGTTAAACGATTCAAGTCAACAAGGCATTCAGTCTGTGCTCTTAGTAGAATTGAGTATTCAAAACAACAGTGCTGCCGAAGTTTTCAATAGAAGCTTAGAAGTGTTTATCAAGAAAAGCAATTCAATAGGCTTTGGTATTCCTTTTAATAATTTGCATTTAAGCGCCAAAGGATTTAGTGAGCTGATGAAAAAATCAATGGAGATTATTTTAGACAGCAATAACCAAAGCGAACAAATTGAATTAAAAGCTGTACCTCCTAGTATGGGGGATAATTTTATTATTGGTGCTATTACAAATATGCCTAAAATTGCCATTGAAAGCAAGGGACTATTTAGTAAATATGCGCTCAATGGCAAAACCGAATTAATCAGGTGGGACGAACAACGTTACCTAGAAATTATTTTAAGGGGTAAAAATAAAACTTCATTGCAGCCTGCACTTAATAGCATCATAGTAGAAAAGGAAAAAGAGAATCCGCAAGCTGTTTTTGTTTTTCTATTACAAGAAGCCAGAAATATTGTTTTAAACCGCAATTATCAATTAGTGATTCCTGCTCTTGTAAGGGGAAGTAGCAGTTCAGGAATAAGTAATATGCCAATTGTAGAACCCTTAGAAGGAAACAATAACTTTTTGTTCAATGAAAAAGATACCATAGCCCAGTTTAGTATTGAAACTGATATACTAGACAGCACTAAAAAAATATATCCCTATTTATCGAGCAATGGAATTGACAGTAGTTCACTAACCAGAATCAATGACTTCAACAATGAAATCAATTTTTCTTCACTCTATTATTTAAAAGGGAAAATTCGCAACCAAGCTTTTAGTATAGAAGTGGGTGAATTTTTTCGAGCCATTTATTTAAACAATGAAAAAATTGTGCTGCTGAGCGGTATGGAACACCCCGAAAGGATGGTTATCTTTAACCCCAATATTTCAACCGAGTTGATTAACGAATTAATTTTACTCAGTTACAATCGTTTCTTTCAATAATTTTTATGCGTATTATTTCATACAACGTGAATGGCATCAGGGCTGCCATAAAAAAAGGCTTTGACGAATGGTTGCTGTCTGATCCCGCAGATATTATTTGCTTGCAAGAAAGCAAAGCCACCAAAGAAGATATTGATCATGCTGTTTTTGACAAAGCTGGTTACAGTAGTTACTGGTTTACTGCCCAAAAGAAAGGATACAGCGGCGTAGTAATCCTTACTAAAATCAAACCTGATGCAGTACACTATGGCAGTAATATGGAACAAAGTGATTTGGAAGGTCGTGTAATCCGTGCAGATTTTGGAGACATCACTATAGTGAATGCCTATTATCCTTCTGGCACCAGTGGTGATGAAAGACAAGCTTATAAATATATATGGCTAAACCAGTTCCAAGCGTTTTTAGAGGAGTTAAAAAAAACCAGGCCTCATATAATTGTAGTGGGCGATTATAATATTGCGCACGAAGCCATCGATATTCATGACCCTAAAGGCAATAAAAAATCATCTGGTTTTTTACCAGAAGAAAGAGCATGGATGACCCAATTCTTAAACAATGGTTGGATAGACAGTTTTAGGCAATTGCATCCTGAAACAACGGGTGCTTATAGTTGGTGGAGTCAACGCTTTCCTTCTGTTCGTTTAAACAACAAAGGTTGGAGAATTGATTATATCTGCCTAAGCCAAGAACTGAGCAAAAAACTAAAAGCAGCGGCTATTTATCCCGATATCAAACACAGCGACCACTGTCCTATTTATGCTGAAATAAAATAATCATGTTTATATATAATGTAACTACCAAAGTAGCACACACCATTCATACCGATTGGTTTCATTGGATGAAAAACGAACATATTCCGGCTGTTATGGCCACCGGATGCTTTACCCATTTTCAATTTGTACGTTTATTAGAAACGGATGAAGAAGATGGCGTTACTTATGCCGTGCAGTACCATGCCGAAGCCAAGGCCGATTATAACCGCTACATTGAATTACACGCAACTGCTCTGCGCAATGATACTATGCAGAAATGGGGCAACCAAATGATGGCTTTTAGGTCAATTATGCAGGTTGTGAATTGAGTGTGGATAGTTTTAGAAAACAAATTTGGTATTTAAAAATCTTCCTTATATTCCTTTGAAACCCTTTATGGCATTGAATTGCATAAAAAAACAGCTGAAACGCTTTAATACCAAGGCTTTCAGCGATTTACCATGTAAATCATACACTTTTTATTTTTGTTTAAATTCCTCGTCAACCCTTTATTAATAAGGCTTTTAAGCCAAACAAACTAATCAAAAAAAAGAATAAAAATTTTGTTGGTAGCTAAAAGCCAATAAATTTGTTCTGTTATCAAAAAACACTTTAAAAATACATCTATGAACAAAGCTGAATTAATCGCACACTTAGCTGATGATGCGGGTATCACCAAAACACAAGCAAACGCTACTTTGGATTCTTTTATTGATGCTGTAACTAAAACATTAAAGAAAGGTGATAAAGTAACTTTAGTAGGTTTCGGTACTTTCTCTGTATCTAAGCGTGCTGCTCGTACTGGTCGTAACCCTCAAACTGGTGAGACTATTAAGATTAAAGCAAAGAAAGTTGCTAAGTTTAAAGCTGGTAAAGAATTAAGCGGTAAGTTATAATTTTTGCCTTCCAAAAGAATTGAACCCCGCTTTCGCGGGGTTTTTCTATTTTTACACTTTATTAAACAACTTATTCAATTATTTATCATGGGTAGAGGTGACAAAAAAACAGCTAAAGGAAAACGTTTCCAAGGGTCTTTCGGTAAGTCTAGACCAGCTAATCCTGTTGCAGCAAAAAAGGCAGCAGCAAAAAAAGCAGCAACAAAAGCTTCTTAATTCAATAACAAGTGGGTCAGTACCGCTACGCGGAGTTGCTGATCCACTTATTGTATTATCCTTTTACGCCCGACGCAATTTTTTCAATTGCAGCCACTAATACGTCTAAGTCTGCTATTCGCGTGTACACATGCGGCGTTATTCTTACACAACTAATATTCTCCCATACAATGCCTACGGTATGTATTTTATAGGTATTGTACAATTGTTGGTCTAATTGAGCAGGTGTTAAGCCTTTAATACTTACTCCACAAATAGCACAAGAATAGTTAGGTTTCAAAGAAGTATGTAATTGTACGCCTGGTATATTTTGAACTCGACTCGCCCAATAATTTTTTAAATAGCGAATCCGCTCTTCTTTTCGCTTACTGCCTATTGCAGTATGAAATGCAATGGCTTCTCCAATTCCTTGTTCAATGGGAAAGCTACGCGTACCAAGGGTTTCAAACTTTCGAATGTCTGGACTCTGCGGTTTATCATTGCATACCAAGGGCCATATCTTGGGGATATGTTCTTTCTTAATCCATAACATACCCGAGCCAATAGGTGCACTTAAAAATTTATGCAAGCTGGTACCAAAATAATCGCATTCTAAATCGGGTATGGCAAAATCGAGCAAACCAAATGAGTGTGCGCCGTCTACAATCACTTCTAACCCTCTGCGATGCGCCATTTGACAGATCTTTTTAACAGGTAAAATTTGCCCTACCCAGTTAATGATATGCGTGATATGTAAAATTTTAGTTTTAGGCGTGATGGCTTGTTCAAATGCTTTCACAATGGTTTCATCGTCTTCAATTGGAAAATCAAAACTGATTTGTTTATACACGATGCCGTCTCGCAATGCCCGTTGACGCCAAGCCTGTATCATATTGGGGTAGTCTTGCTTCGTGCCAATGACTTCATCGCCTTTTTGCAAATTGAGTCCAAAAATGACGGTATTCAGCGCTTCTGTGGCATTTCTGTTCACTGCGATTTCTTCGGGTGAACAGCCCGCCAACAAAGCCAATTTTTGCCTGAGTGGCTCCCTGCCCTGGTCTAAAATCCGCCACATAAAATAAGAAGGACCCTGGTTCGATAATTGATTATAGCGTTCTACTGCTTGTTGCACCACGCTGGGCGATGGACTTACCCCGCCATTGTTCAGATTGATGAAATTAGATGGCACCGTATAAGCTTGTTGTATCACTTGCCAATAATCTTCGTCTGAAGCAGCAAGAATAGGATTGTCTGAAGTGATTGCAGCCGCCGCTTTAAATTGCGCAGCTTGTAATTGGTTAAAAAAGCCATAACCAGCAAATACGCCGGCCATTGCGCCTGCTTTCTTGATGAAATTCCTTCTTGGCTCCACGGGTTTAATTTTAACGCTTAAGTTAAACATTATCCTCAAAAAACGGTTATATCTTTGTGCTTTAATACACCGATTATGAAGAAGAAAGGGCTGTTTTTATTGTTGATGGTAGTTTTTCTTTTGGCAACTGAATCTATTCAAGCCCAGTGTTCTATTTGTACCAAAACAGCTTCTCAGTTAGGTGAAGGCCCTGCCAAAGCCTTGAACTCTGCCATTATCTACTTAGCATTCGCGCCATTGGCCATCATGGGCTTTATTGGTTTCCGTTGGTGGAAAAAAGAGCAAACTATTATTGCAGCAGAAGAAGCCAACAACAACTAGCACAAATCATCATTAATAAACACCAGATTTTCATCTGAAATGGAAAAAGAGAAATTGTATTTACTAATGGCGGCGAATACCGATTTGGAACATCCTTTTTTCATTTGATCGTGCAACTCTAAATAAATGGCTTTGGTTTTAGGTAACCAGTATTCATAGTTCTGCTCAAACACTTCTTTCTCTGATCCTTCTATATCTATCTTTAATAAATCAATAGTATCCCATTGCTCTCCACGCATGATGGTTTCTACTGATTCTGCGGGTATGGCTTCTGGATTATCAGGACTGGTTTCTGTTACCATGAAGGAACTGCTGGGTCCTGTTGGGTTCATGATAGATAAGTAAACGTCTTTATTCCATAAGCCCATGCAATTGGCTTTAATGGAAGGATGGCCTTGTATATTTTTTAGCAAAGCTTGAAAATTATCCCTGCTTGGCTCTACGGCTATGATTTTACTTCCCGGATATCGATGTGAAAAATAAACCGCAGCTAATCCTATATTAGCCCCTGCATCAATAATACGGGTGGGTGTAAATGGCAATGACACATTATATTGATCGTCTAAAAACACCTGCTTAAACGTGTATTTGTCGGTTGTTTTACTACGTAAATGAAAAGTAGTCTGGTATTTAGAAGAGGTAAATGCGCCGTATTTCTTAAACAATAAATGTATATAGAACTTGATGCCGTCTACTAGTCCAAATGCTTTTATTAATGGTTTAAACCTAGATGCCATATGGGGATTGGTATTAACTAGCCCGAAAATAACCCATTACCACCTAAAACAAAATAAAAAACTCACTTTAAATGCAGAGATGATAGGTACTCGTCTTACTTTATAATAAAAAAGTTTGCGGTGGTGTTGAAGTAAAAAAACAAATAAACGCCAATTCAACTTCTTGGTTAATGATTGATTCCATAGTTGACTGAACTTTTTGAAAAAAAATTGAACGGTCTCTGGAAAGCCTTGAATTGTGGCAAATGCAGCCAAATGCTTGCTCAACATGGTCCTATACCGATTGCGATGTTCTTGCTCTGTTAAACCTTGTTGAATCGTAATATTCTGGGTATGCATGCGTTGGTATACTCCTATAAATGGAATAAATTGAATGCCGCCTGAAATGGTTGCATGCATGGCCATCCACCAATCATAATAAACATCTTTGGGGAATGGCAGTATGGGCATTAATGCCGATCTGCGCATAATACTGGCGTGCCCACTTACGGTATTAAACATGGCCAACAACAAGGGATCTTCCCCTTTTATTCTTCTATTTTTTTTATTGAGTTGCGGATGGGTTGGGATGGCATCACTAAATCTTACGGAATCGCAATAAATTAACGCAGTACTGGGTTGTAAGTCGACCATCATCAATGCCAGTTTCTCTTTTTCCCAAATATCATCTTGGTCAGCAAAAGCAATATATGCTCCACTCGAATACCGAATTGCTTTTTCAAAATTGGCATTATATCCAATATTGGTAGTGTTTTGATACAACTTAATTCTTGCATCGGCTGTAGCCAATTGTTGCAATAACGCATAAGTTTGATCGCTAGAAGCATCATCTACAATCACCAATTCTTCGAAAGGATAAGTTTGTGCCAATATAGACTTCACTTGTGCTTCCACAAATGCGGCGCCATTGTAGGTACACATCACTATCGATAAAGATGATTGCATGATTGTTTAGCTTTATTGCCAATTTGTAAATATAATATTTAATTTAGTCTACTTAGAGCAAGCAAGATGTTGACGAATCAAACGCAATTCCCCTTAATCTCCATTGTCTTGGCTACTTACAATGGAGCAAAATTTCTTCGTACACAATTAGACTCTGTGTTGCAACAAGATTATCCCAATTTGGAAATCATTGTTACCGACGATAATAGTTCAGACGATACACTTGCTATTATTGAATCTTACCAATCTAAGCATCCCTTCATTCAAATTATTAAGCGTACAACCAACCAAGGCTATATCAAAAATTTTGAACAAGGTTGTAGATTGGCAAAAGGCGAATACGTGGCTCTATGTGATCAAGACGATCAATGGCATCCACAAAAAATAAGTAAATTATATGCAGCCATAGGAGATGCTGCGTTGGTATATGCCAATTCTGTTTTATGCAATGAAAATATGGAACCCATTGGAGTTACCATTGCAGACAGGGTCAATTGCAAAAATTTTTCAAGTCCTTTAGAACAAGCAATTTTCTGTAGAATTTATGGGCACGCTATGTTAATTAGGAATGAATTTTTACAAAATATTTTTCCTTTCCCCACTATTATTCCACACGACTGGTGGATTGCATACACTGCAACTGTTAATGGCGGTATCCGCTATATTCCAGACCAATTGGCTTGGTACAGGCAACATAGCAACAACGTATTTGGTGCAGTAGGTGGTAAAAGAAATAAAGCTCAAGAAGTACAAGTTGCATTAAAGGAAAAACAAATTGCCCAAGAAAGAATTGAATTGTTTTATTCCTATTGTCCTTCTGAATTAACACAGGAGAAAATGGTATTGACCAAGCTGAATCAATATTACCATGGATCGGGACTCTTCAATAATATACAAAGAATGGTTTTATTTTTCAAGTACCATCAACAACTATTGGCTTCTAAAAAAAGATCCCAATTAAGGCAATGGTTGTTTTGCTTAAAAATGTTGGTGAAAATTATTTAAGCCAATTGTTGATAGATATTTAAATAAGTTTGTGCTGCTTCATCCCAATTAAATAAAGCTGCTCTCGCCATTACTTTTTCTTCGCGATTGTTTTCTTTAAAATCTTTCATGCCTTCTGCAAAAACAGCTTGCATATTGGCTGGATCAAAATCAGGAAAAATATACGCCGCATCTCCGCCTATCTCTGGCAATGAAGTGGCGTTCGAGATAAAGACTGGTTTGCCAAAGTGCATGGCTTCCACTAGCGGCAGCCCAAATCCTTCAGATAAAGAAGGAAATACAAATGCCCTACAATGGGCATAATACCATTGCTTATCATTTTCTGAAATGGCTCCTGTAAAAATCAATCGATTTTCAACACCCCATTTCTTGGCTTCGGAAATAATTTGTTCTAGATATTGTGGCTGTTGTGTAATGCCCGCAATAACCAATTGCATTTGATTGTTGGCTAATAGTGCAGGCAATACATGAAAATTTTTCTTTAAAGCAATCGTACCAATGGAAAAAATAAATGGCTCTTTAGGCGCATGTATTGGAATGGTTGGCAAACTGGTTTCATTAAAATTACATCCATTATAAATGATTGAAAATGGCTTGCCTTTTAAATTGATATGAGCTTGCACATCTTTTGCCGTGTACTCCGATATAAATACAATATGACTGCTTGCATCTACTTTTTTTTGCAATTGCTTCAACCAATTATTTCTTTTGGTCATCGACTTACGTTCATCATGATAATAATTTAAATCATGGATGGTAAATACAATAGGCTTTTTAAAATGAAAAGGGAAATAAGCACTGTCTTGACTAGTCGTATGCCAAATATCAACTTCTTTAAAAATGGGCAAATGGTATTTATACCAAAACTGAATCGGCAATATTTTAGTGTCTGCTAAAAACTGTTGTTGTTGATTACTTGGCAAGAATAATTGAACCTGAATATTTGCTGCAGTTGCTTTTGCAATTAACGATTGGGCCAATTGTTTACAAAAATAAAACAAGCCCGTATTGGGATATTTCATCCGCTCCGCATCAAATAAAATGGTGGTTGGTTTATTCATGTATCAAGCATTCCCTGTATTTGCATACTCGTTTACAAAAGTAAAAAGATTAAACTGCTCTTTGGATGCTTTGGCTTGTAATGCTTGATAAATGGCTTTCTTATCGTAAGGCTTCATTCTATTTCTTGCAATCAATTGGTAAACACGTTCGGTAAGTAACCAAATTTTTCGATTGTTGATGGATATATGTTGTTGGTGCGCTTCAATGGCGTTGGCTAATTCCACTATTCCTTCTTTTTGTGAAGCCACTGTTTTAATCACTTCAATTTTTTTATCGGTATTAAAAGCTGGCGCCATCATCAAGCGCAGGTTTTTTACAAAACTATCTGCATCGGGTCGATCACTTTTATTCACCACAAATACATCTGCAATTTCCATTAAGCCTGCCTTCATGGTTTGCACTTCATCGCCTGCTTCGGGTACTACTACAACAACAGTGGTATCGGCCAAGCCAGCAATTTCAATTTCACTCTGCCCAACTCCAACCGTTTCAACAATAATTTCATCAAAGCCCGCTGTTTGTAAAATTGCAGTGATTTCAATTATATAAGGATGTAAGCCCCCTAAGGATCCTCGGGTAGCCAATGATCGAATATATACGCCCGGATGATTGTACCAATCGCTCATTCTAATTCTATCTCCTAATAACGCACCCATATTAAATGGTGAAGAAGGGTCAATACATAGAATGGCTACTTTTTTCCCTTGTGCAGTCCAATGTCCAATCAACGCATCCGTTAAGGTACTTTTTCCTGCACCTGGAGGTCCGGTGATTCCAGTTATAGGCGTTTTTCCAATGGGCAAACTTTGTAAAAAATGGTCATAGCCTTCCACTTCATTTTCTACTAATGATATAGCTCTTGCAATGGATTGATGATTGCCTATTTGTATGCCTGCTAATAATTGTTTCCACATATAACTGCTGTAAATGTAAATTTATGCTAACTGTATGCCAAAAAGAGCAACAAATATTTTATTAGTACTGGCCATTATTATGTTGGGTGGGCTATTATGGAGTAGGGCCGTCTTATCTATCAGTATGGGATTAATGGCTGTATATGCTATTTACTATCTAAAACAAAATAACGCTGATCTTTTTTCGCCACTGTTTTTTTGGTGTGTGTCTCCCTTGCTATTGGCATTCACTGGAATTTATCAAGCGGGTTTTACAGAAGCCAATATATCTTTTTTACTCACCCTCATGGTTTATCCAATTGCAGGCATTACTGCTATTGTTGCAGAAAAATACGCTTTTACTAAAACCATTTCGCAACCTTGGATTCATGCTGCATTCATTGCATTATTGTACCCATTGGGATGGTTTGTATTGCATGCTAGTGAAGCATTTGAGCTATATGGACAAGGTAGAACATTGCCTGTATTCATGGATACCGATCATGTTCGTTTTAGTATTTTTTTATGCAGTGCTTTGTTGTTTACATTATTGCCTGTTCGTAATGCGCGGTATAAAAAAACATCTTTTATTATTTTATTGGGTGCGATTCTTTTATTGGCAGTTAGAACAGGTTGGGTCATTTCGGCTATCATCGTTGTTGGTTATGGAATGTATTATTTGAAATCAAAACCTATTACAAATAGGAATCGCAGTCGAAATATATTGATTGCAATAATTGCATTCATCGTCATGCTTGCTATCACACCAACTGTTCAACAAAAAATCAGGTATACCCTCTACGATTGGAAAACCTATAATACCAAAGGATATGATTCAACGTATTCTGATGGAGTAAGAAGAGCCATTAATACAGTGGCTTTAAAAGCCATAACAGAAGATCATAGTACTGCAATTGGTTGGTCTGCTATACCATCTGCACTACAACTAAAATTTACTCAAGTAATGAATGGGCAAAACACCCAATACGGTTGGCCATTTAATCAATGGTTGTTTTGGTGGATGGGCAGTGGTTGGTGGGGCATGGTGATATTTACTACATGGTTATTTTATCCTGCTTGGTATGGATATCGCAACAAGAATCCTTTCTTGATTATTTGGACATTGGCTATAGCAGTTTCTTGCCTAGTAGAAACCACCATCAATTATCAATATGGTGCATTGCTGCATGTTTGGCCATTATTGGTTTGCTGGCAAGCGACAAAAAATCATCGAATTAGTCGATAGTTTTTAAAATCGAAAGGCCTTATTCCTGTTGCCTTTTCAAAATAATAGAGGGCCTTGTCTTTTAAGCTGAATTTTTTCTTAGCAGGATCAAAACTGATTGGCCAATTGGCGCGCTCAATTCTTTCCTGCATTACTTGCGGATGAGTCCCCTTGAATTTTTCTAAAGAATCAAATTGACTGTAATCAAAAAAATCGGGTTGAGCCATATAAGCTGATAGGGCTTCATCATTATGCCAGAGCTTACTAAACTCTTTCTGCTTTTTCATCATTTGTGCTGGAGACTTTACCCAACCATAATGGTATACATAGGCATCAATGGCTTTTACATTTAATTTTTGTTGTCCTTTCCTAAATCCTTGTGCATCTTTATACGCTTTAATATTGCAATCATTTCTAATTACACGCACTTCATTTCGATACCAGGTTCTACTATCCCCCACATAATCATAGGTTCCGTAAAAATGTAGGTACTTAAATAAAAGTCCTTCCACCCGTTGATCGTCTTGGTATTGTTCACACCCTGCTTTAATGGCTGCATGGTACTGCTCGTGTACTACTTCATCCCCTTGAATATAAAATGCCCAAGTGGCATCTTCACTAATCAATTCCATCGCTTTATTGGTTTCTACGGCCAATACCGCCCCTCCCGATCTTAAATTGGGATCCCAAACAGAGTGATGAATCTTGATTTTAGGGTCGTTAATTGATTCCATCAATTCAACGGTTCCATCGGTACAATCCCCAATTAAAATGATCATTTCATCTACCACAGGCAAAATAGATTTTACCGCTTCAACAATGGGATAATCATTTAACACCGCATTTTTAATAATTGTGAAGCCAGCAATTTTCATTTTAACTAAATTGTGAAGCAAAGAACTGAAATCTTTTGTACGGATAAGCTGAAGTGTATGATTAATTTTATTCCAATTTTTCCATTGGCATTGGTCGTTTATCCTGGTGAGGAGTTGAATCTTCACATATTCGAACCCCGTTACAAAGAATTAATCACCGAATGTTTTGCAGAAGCCAAACCCTTTGGCATCCCTACTGTGTTAGAAGAAGGAGTGGCCGAAACAGGCACCATGGTGGAGATTACAGAGATTGTACAAGTGTATGAAGATGGTAGAATGGATATTAAAACCCGCGGTATCAGGGTGTTTCAAGTGTTGGAACTGATTGAATCCATCCCAGATAAATTATTCAGTGGTGCCATTGTTAGTTATCCTAATAATGATGCAAGCACCAAGCCTTTTATCTCTTTCAAAATTTTAGATTCAGTTTATATACTGCATCGTTTATTAAACGTAACCAAGAACTTCAATAAAAAAGTAGCCGATATCTTGAGTTATGATATGGCGCACCATGCAGGGCTATCTTTAAAAGAAGAATACGAATTACTGTGTTTATTTAAAGAAGAGCAAAGATTAGAGTATTTAAGAAGACATTTAGAAAAAGTGATTCCAGTGATCACTGGAATGGAGCAGTTAAAAGAAAAAATCATCATTAATGGCTCTTTTAAAAAAATAAAAGGGTTCAACCTTAATTAACCATCATGGGTATTTCACTTTGTTTAGATTTTGGCAATACACGTTTGAAAGTGGCGGTATTCAATGGGAGGGATTTTCAAGAAGAAATTAATTTACCCGAAGCTACTGTTGAAAGCATAACAGCACTGATGAATCAATGGAAACCTAAAAAAGTCATTCTTTCTTCAGTAATCAATCATGATCCTGCCATTGAATCTATCATGGCCGAGCAAACAGTGTTTCATCGATTAAGTCATGCCAGCTTACTTCCTTTAACCACCCCTGTTGGCAAACCCGAAACAATTGGCGCCGATCGTTTGGCCTTGGTGGCTGCTGCGGTAGACCTTTTCCCCAAACAACATAACCTGGTAATTGGCTTGGGAACTTGTATTACTTATAATTTTATCAATAATCAACACGAATTTTTAGGAGGGAGCATTTCGCCTGGGATGAATATGCGCTTCAGGGCCATGCACGAGCAAACTGCTTTATTACCCTATATAAAGGCAGAATCGCCCTTTCCCTTAGTTGGATATGATACCAAAACCAATCTTTTGAGTGGGGTAATTTGGGGCATGACCAAAGAAATAGATGGAATAATTGACGAATATGCCCTAAAATACAGCAACTTTAACGTGCTATTAACCGGGGGGGATATGCCTTTTTTTGTACCGCACCTAAAAAACAGGATATTTGCCGACCCAAACCTAATTTTTAAAGGCTTATATGCAATCAGTGAGTTCAACAACAGGTAGGCTGGCTTTTGTGGTTAGTTTCATCTCTTTTTTCGCAATCAGTTCATCTGCTCAGGTAAATTCACCATTTTCCCGTTACGGATTGGGCAATTTAGTAGGTTCCCAACATGCCATTAGCCGTTCTATGGGTGGTCTTTCAGCCGCTTATGCCGATGGTAATAATTACAATGTAGGACAAGCAATCAATTTTAATAACCCAGCTACCTATGGTTCCAATTATATGGTTACCTACGATTTGGGTTTGTCTATTGATTCCAGAAAATTAAAAAGTAATAATCCCAGTGGAACTTTTAGTTCTGTTTATTTAATCCCTAGCTATTTAGCGGTCAGTTTTCCGTTAAATAAAGCAAAGGGTTTGGGTTTGGCTTTTGGATTAAGGCCTATAACCAGGGTAAACTACGGCGTAGAAAGCAGGGCCCGCCTTGCTGGAGACAGCATAGGTACCATTTACGAAGGTACTGGCGGCACCAATCAGGCTTTTATTGGAATAGGTAAGAAATGGAAGAATTTAAGTGTGGGTTTAAATACTGGTTACACTTTTGGAAGAAAAGAACTAAGCACCACCAAAACTTTTTACAACGATACCTTACAATATTTTGAATCGAAATCTGCTACTCAAACCAATTTTGGAAAAGTATTTTTACAGTTGGGTGTTCAATACGAATTCACTTTATCTAAAAAAGAAAATGCAGCAGATAAATCTGCAAAAAGTCTATTAATGAGAGTGGGCGCTACTGCTTCTTTACAACAGAATATGAATGCAGTTCAAAGTATCAGCAGACAAACTTTTGTGGTAAATGCTGCTGGTGGATTAATTGAAGTTGACAGTATTGCTAAACAAGACAATATCAAAGGAACCATTGTGATGCCTGCAACTTATGATGCTGGCTTCATGATCATGAGAACCCTTACCAATTCTAGGGGAAATTTCCAATTATGGTCTGCGGGTTTAGAATTCACTACTACACAATGGACCAAGTATCGTTATTATGGTCAACCAGATGCTTTGAACAATAGTTGGGCTTTAAAAATGGGTGCGCAAATTAGCCCTAACCCAGATGGTGGTACCAGCTATTTAAGCAATGTGAACTACCGTTTAGGATTTCAGTTTGGCAAAGATTATATCAATGCAGATGGCAATGGTTTAAAGCATAGTTCATTCACTTTGGGTGCAGGTTTCCCTATCAGAAAATGGAGGAACTACGAAACACAATATACGGTTGTTCAAGCAGCTGTTCAATTTGGTAAAAGAGGATCAGCTGTAAACAATATTACGGAGAACTATACCCAATTAACCCTTGGTTTTAGTTTAAGTGATGTGTGGTTTATTAAACGCAAGTATGATTAATCTACACACTCATAACAAAAATATTATTGCAGCCTTTTTTATAGGCTGCTTTTTTATGCACGCATGTGAGAACGATGTAAATGAAGTAAAAGAATTGGGGAAGAAAAAACCAGGCATTGAAGAAGGCAAAAATATTGTTAGCTTCTTGAGTATGGGGGGTAAAATGAAAGCGAAATTAACGGCTCCTTTATTATTACGATATCAAGGAGACAGTGCACTCAAATCTGAGTTTCCTAAAACACTTTTTGTTGAGTTTTACAACGACAGCATGAGGTTAGAAAGCACACTCAGAGCCAATTATGGCCGATACATGGAAAATGAAAACAAGATTTTTTTAAAAGATAGTGTAATTATTATCCGCATTAATGGAGATACTTTAGAAACTTCTGAATTATTTTGGGATCAAACATTAGGAAGATTTCATACCGACAAACCCGTTACGACCAGTCAGCGTAATCCGCGTCAAAAGTTGTATGCTAAAAAAGGTTTCAGCTCTAATCAAACCCTAACAGATATTACTTACTATGAATTAGATTTGGGTAGCTTTCTAATATTACCAGACAGTACTACAGATAAAAAACAATAAAATCAATTTTATGGAATACCGGAGAATGGGAAGATCAGGCCTTCAATTAAGCGTATTAAGCTTTGGTAGTTGGGTAACATTTCATAAACAAATTAGCGACAATAGTGCCGACGAATTAATGGGTATTGCTTACGATAATGGCATCAATTTTTTTGACAATGCGGAAGTATATGCTTTGGGCGAAAGTGAGAAAATGATGGGCCGTGTATTAAAAGCAAAAAAATGGGACAGAACTTCTTATACCATTTCTTCAAAAGCTTTCTTTGGCTGGAGAGGAAAAGAGAATAAACCCAATCAAACAGGCCTCAGCAGAAAGCATTTAACGGAAGCTTGTAATGAAGCCTTGCAAAGGCTTCAGACCGATTATTTAGACTTATACTTCTGTCATAGACCCGATAAAAACACGCCGATTGAAGAAGTAGTGTTAACCATGAATACCTTAATTCAACAAGGAAAAATTTTATACTGGGGCACCAGTGAATGGAGTGGTGTTGAATTGATGGAAGCACATAGAGTTGCGCAACACTATCGTTTGATTGGCCCTTCTATGGAACAACCGCAATACAATTTATTCGAAAGAAATAAAATAGAAAACGACTATTTAGAAGTATATAAAAATGTAGGGTTGGGCACTACCATCTGGAGCCCTTTGGCCGCTGGTTTGTTAACTGGCAAATACAATAATGGTATACCCGAAGGCAGCCGATTAGCCATTGAAGGTTTCGATTGGTTGAAAGAGCGTTGGATTATGCAAGACAAAATTGAAAAAGTACAACAACTACAATTACTGGCCAATGAGTTGGGTTGCAGCTTGCCTGCTTTAAGTATTGCCTGGTGTATTAAAAATCCAAATGTAACAACTGCCATTTTGGGCGCTACCAAGAAAGAACAATTAATAGATAATTTGACCGCATTAAAAGCAGTGGAACTGTTAACTTCTGAGGTGGTTGGCAAAATAGAAGCAATCATGCAGAATAAACCGGTTATAGCCGAATATTAAAAAGCAAAAAAATAGTTGACCTTCTTTCCAACTTTTCATAAAAACCTTCTCTTACTCATGAAAACTGCTTGGAACAGGTAATAGACATACAAAAAGCTGCTGTAAAAAAGGCTTGCAATGGAGATGCAAAAGCCCAGGCTTGGTTGTACGATCAATACAGTAAAGCAATGTTTAATATCTGTACCAGAATGACTGGTAACAGTACAGACGCAGAAGACCTTTTACAAGACTGTTTTATTATTGCATTTAGCAATTTGCATCAGCTTAAAGTTGCAGAGCAATTTGGTGGCTGGCTTAAAAGAATTGTGGTAAATGAATGCATTCGTTTCAGCAAAAAAAATATTCGCTGGGAAGAATGGGATACAGATCAACAAGGCAATTTGGTAAATGAAGAAATGGAATGGTGGAAAACAATTGATTTCAAGATCATTCATGCAACCATAAAGCAATTACCAGATGGTTGTAGACAGGTATTCAATTTGTATGTATTTGAAGATTATTCACACAAACAAATTGCAGAGAGCATGGGAATTTCAGAATCAACGAGTAAAAGCCAATACCAACGAGCCAGGGCATTATTGAAACAAAGAATTTACAAACAAGTACAAATACATGGATGAGTTTAAAAAATATTTAATCACCAATCATGAGCAGCTTGATACCGATGAGCCCAGTTCATTGGTTTGGAGCAAAGTGCAAGAACAGTTAAAAACTCAGTCTGGAGAAAACTTCGCTCAGGTGCATGACGAATCTATATCGGTAAAACTTGATGCCACAGCTAAAGTTTTTTCAATGCGCAAGTTGGTGCAATGGTCTGCAGCTGCTTGTATTTTGGGCTTAGCGGGGATTGGCGCTTGGTATTTGTTTACTGATAATGATATGGTGAAACCATTGCAAGAACAAGTGGTAACGAATGAAGAAAAACCAAATAGTGGGCCCAGCAACTCTAACAATGACAACACTAACAATAATTCAACCAGCAACAGAGAATCAACTGAAGCTTTGGTTGCAACAGAATCTAATGCTCCTTCTACTAGTTCAACTCAACCAATATTGAGTAAAGCTACTCAATCGGTACAATCAAGAACGGCCAGTTCTGCTTCACCAGTAAACAGCAGCAATAACGCCATGACCGCATTAGCTAATATGGAAACTGGCTTTACACAAATCATCAATTTACAAAAAGGAAAAATCAGCACCACTCCTATGTACGCGGAGTCTGCGAGTTATTTTAATGAATTCAAATCCCAAATTATTCAACTAGAACAAGAGGAAAAACAAATCAAAAAAGAAATTAGTAAAAAAGGACTAACAGACCAACAGCTTGATCAACTGATAAATCTGTATCAATATAAATTAACTGTACTAAAGCAGTTGCAATTAGAAATGAACAAAACCAATAATCGTTACAAACAAAACAGAGGGCCGGTAGATTCTACTCGTGCTTACTTTATTAATATTTAAAAACAGAAACAATGAAAAATACCATTATCAGAGCAATGATTTTATGTGCAATTGGCGCAGGATCATTGAGTTCTTCTGCACAACAAACTACTACTGAAAAGGAAGTTGAAAGAGAAATCAAAAAAGCAGAAAAAGAAATTCAGAACGCTGCAAAGGAAATTCAAAAAGCAAACAAAGAAGTAAAAGTTTCAAATATTCAAATTGAAAGGTCTGTTAAAGAAAGCATGGCAAAAGCCTTGAAACCGATTGTGGTAGAAGGTTTCCCGATGCGAGGCACTGGTACTGTAACTGTTACAGGATTTCCTATGAACATCAATCAGAATTTTGATTATGTATTTAAAGACTTAAAAGATGTTAAAGCCAAAGAAGTAAGTCAAGAAATTAGCACGTCTAAATCCCCCGATATATATATTGACAATACTTCTAGAAATATCCAAGTTAAAATTTGGGATCAATCTAAAGTAAAAGTAGTAACTACTGTTTATTATGAAGGTGAAGGAAAATTAAGTGATGAAGAATGGTTTGAAAAAATGAATCTTTCCTTAAAATCAATTGGAACAACAGTAAGAGTTAAGTCTGGAACTATTTCTGGCGGTAGTTACACTATTAATGGCAGCACATTTGGCTGGAGTGGAAGTACAGGTGTAGCAGTATTTAACGACAAAGGAGAAAGCATAGGCAGCAAATCGAATACAAAGAGAATAGTTACTATCTATGTACCTGCTGCTAGCAAATTAGATATCGATAGCAAGTATGGCGATCTTCAACTAACTGGAAACTATGGAAATGCTACCGTAGATATTTCCAACGGTAGTTTAGAAGCAGAAAGCTTTTCCAAACTATACCTCCGTTCAAAATATTCCAATGTAACCATGGAGAATGCTGCCATTGCCGAAATTGAATTTATGAATGGCCGATTTTCAGCAAAAGAAATTGGTGAAGCAGACTTAGATACCAAGTACTCTACCATTGAAATTGCCAGCGCTAAAAAAGCGGTATTCAGAAGTACCAACGACGAATATGAAATAGAAGATGCCAACGAATTAAGAGGAAGAAAGAACTATGGTAATTTCAGAATCACCAAATTAAATAACTCTCTTGAAATGGATGGAACCAACGCCGATGTTAAAATCAGAAATGTTGGAGCAAATCTTGACGTAATTAAAATTGACAACAAATACGCCGACATCCGCATTCCATTAAGAAATATCAAGAATTATTCGGTTAAATTCATTGGAGCGTACAGCACTGTATACGGAAACTTTGAAAAAGAACCTCTAGTAGTAGAGGAGAAAAAACCATTAGTAAAAGAAAAAGAAACTGATGCCTTGGCTAAGCAGTTGGTTGAAATCAATCGTTCTATTACCCGTTATTCACAATCTCGTGACAACGAATCAAATTTTAGCGCTAAAGTAGGTGAAGGTAAAGGCCTTAAAATAGACATGAGTTGCCAGAATTGTACTGTTGACTTTAAATAAAATAACCATATAAATTTTACAGCACCGAATCTCATGTGTTAAGTCGGTATCGTGCCCCGTTTCTACGGGGTACTTTGTTATTGTATATACCTTAACTTTGGCCCATTATGACGCATATCTATACCATTCTTAGTATAGTGGGTACTTTGCTTTTTATCGGCTTTTTTGCGGGGTATGAAATTGCATTCGTAACTGCCAATAGATTGAGCATTGAACTAAAGAAAAAGCAGGGTAAAAGAAGTGGCGCCATTTTGGCCCAATTCATTGAATCTCCTGCTAGATTTATTGGAACCTGTTTGATTGGGGTGAATGTATTTTTAGTAATCTATGGATTGCTTTTCGATGAACTACTTAAAACAGGAATTTGGCTACCCCTCCAAATTGAAAACAACTTTTTAAAACTGGCTTTTGATACTTTAGTTTCCACACTAGTGGTTTTAGTAATTGGTAAATTTTTACCAAAAGCAATTTTCAGGGCAAAGAGTGATAGTTTATTATTTGTATTTGCACCAGTTGCCAATTTCTTTCATCACTTGTTTCTCCCACTAACCAATTTATTCGTAAACATTTCTCAATGGATATTGAAATACATTTTTAATGTTCGAGTGAAAGACAAAAACGAAGCTTTTACTAAAATAGACTTAGAACATTTTTTTCAACAGACCAAAGACCAGGACGACGAAAACCAGGAATTAAATACAGAGCTTTTTGAAAATGCATTAAGCCTACCTACCGTAAAAATTAGGCAATGTTTGGTGCCAAGAACTGAAATTGTTGCATTAGAAGTAACAGACTCTATTGGTGAAGCAAGAAATTTATTTATTCAAACCAAATTGAGTAAGCTGCTGGTGTACGAAGACAGCATTGATAATATTGTAGGTTATATTCACCAGTTAGATTTATTTAATCGCCCTGAAAGTATTAAAGCCATGCTTCATCCCATTGTGGCTGTACCTGAAAGCATGAGTGCAACTGATTTGATGAATAAATTTACTAAAGAAAGAAAAAGTATTGCTTGGGTAGTAGATGAATTTGGTGGCACATCAGGAATAGTAACCATGGAAGATTTATTAGAAGAAATTTTTGGTGAAATTCAAGACGAATACGATACTGAAGAATTTGTAGAGAAGCAATTAGCTGAAGACGAATTTATTTTTAGTGGCAGAATGGAATTGGATTATTTAAATGAAAAATACAATTTAGATTTCCCAGCAAGTGATTCTGAAACTTTAAGTGGTTACATTATCAATGAACATGAAACCATACCCAAACAAAAAGAAACCATTATCATCAATAATTTCAAGTTTGATATTTTAACTGTATCTGAGAGAAGAATAGAAATGGTTAAGATGAAAGTATTACAATAAACATGGCACTATTTAATAGAAAAGCAACAGCAGATAAAGAGGAGATGTCATTTATTGATCATCTTGAAGAATTAAGAGGTCATATTATCCGTTCGGTTATTTCCATTTTGGTAATGGCCTTGGTAATATTTATATATCGTAACTGGATATTCGATAATATTATCGTTGGCCCTATCAATAAAGATTTTGTTAGTTATAAAGCTTTGTGCGATTTTAGTCATTGGTTAAAAATTGGGGATGCACTGTGTATGCCCCCCGTTGAAGTAACCATGCAGAGTACCACTTTTGGTGGCCAATTCTTAAGTACTATTAGTATGGCTATTGTGGGTGGTATCATTATGGCTTTCCCTTATATTTTTTGGGAATTCTGGCGTTTTGTAAAACCCGCATTAAAAGAAAAAGAAGTTAAAAACACTCGTTTCATTATTTTCTGGGTTTCTTTCTTCTTCTTTTGTGGCGCGGCTTTTGGCTACTTTTTATTAGGGCCATTTACTTTTAACTTCTTGGCAGGGTTTCAGTTGGGTACCGAAAATATGATAGTAACCAGACCCACTTTTTCTGACTACTTAGACAACTTAACCAATATCATTTTAGGTTGCGGACTAGCTTTTGAATTGCCTGTATTGGCCTATATTCTAACACAAATTGGAATTATTACACCTAGTTTTTTAAGGGCAACTCGTAAGTATGCAGTAGTCATTATATTAATTGTTGCTGCATTTATTACCCCTAGCCCAGATTGGATGAGCCAATTAATTGTGTTCATACCATTATTCCTTTTATATGAATTAAGTATTCTTGTTTCCGCAAGAGTATTTAAGAAATTAGAAAAAGACGAAAACAAAGAGTGGGATTAATCAACCTATATACATCACAATAAAGACTATTTTATGGCTTATGTTTTTGACGTTTCCAAACCCATTTCAATTGGAAGTGACCATGCGGGTTTTGCGTATAAATCTGCTTTAATTGCTTGGTTAACCGAAAAAGGCTTCCAAGTTACCGACCATGGAACTTATTCTTTGGATTCTGTAGATTATCCCGACTTTGCACATCCTACTGCTTCTGCAGTAGAAAAGGGTGAAGCAGGTTTTGGTATTTTGATTTGTGGAAGTGCCAATGGAGTAGCCATTACTGCTAATAAACACCAAGGAATCAGGGCGGCATTGTGCTGGCAAAATGATGTAGCGGAATTAGCTAGATTACATAATAATGCTAACATTATTTGCATTCCAGCAAGATTTGTAGCACTACCCCTTGCAGAACAAATGATTGATCTTTTTATGAATACTTCATTCGAAGGTGGTAGACACGCCGACAGAGTGAATAAAATTAGCTGTAACTAAACCAAAAAGCCATGATGAAAAAAATCCTGTTTGGTGCCATGTTCCTTTCTACGGGAATTGCATACGGACAAAAAGAAGATGCATCAACCAAGTTTGCTGCATTAATTACCCCCGAATCAATGAAACAAAAATTGACCATTTTGGCTGGACCAGAAATGGAGGGAAGAGAAACGGGTATGCCAGGTGAAAGAAAAGCCGCTGCCTACATTGAATCTGAATTTAAAAGAATGGGGCTTAAGCCAGGTAATGGAAATAGCTACCAACAATATTTTAATGTATACCAAGACGAACTGTCTAGTATTGAATTAAGGGTAAATGGAAAACTATTTAATTGGGACAAAGACTATATGATGTCTTTACAATCCATCGCTAATGGAAAAACCAGCTCAAAAGAATTGGTCTTTGTAGGCTATGGTATTGTTGATAAAGCTGCTTCAATAGACGACTATGCTGGCCTTGATGTTAAAGGTAAAATTGTAATGATTTTAGATGGTGCACCAGCAGGCTATAAAGCGCCTACACCAGCTCCTGGCTCTAGAGTGCCAAGCCCTATTTCAGGTGCAGCAAAAGCTGCAGCGGCTAGAACTGCTGGTGCAACTGGTATTGTATTAGTGTCTAAAGATTTTCCTCGTAAAACAGCCACTGCTGTTAAAGGAAATATTTACATGAATAAGCCAACTGGCGCTCCATTTATGATGATGACTGTTTCTGAAGAAATAGCTTCTGCTTTAGCAGGACGTACCGCTAAATTATCCAGTGAAAGTTTGGCTTCTTTAACTAAAGGAAAATATATTGCTGAGTTAAGCATTGCAGCTGATAAAAAATCTACTGCTTTAGAAACCAGCAATGTAATTGGAATTGTTGAAGGTACCGACAAAAAAGACGAATACGTTTTCATGACCGGTCACCACGATCATTTAGGTAAAAGAGGCGATGTGATTTATTACGGAGCAGACGATGATGGTTCTGGTACAGTAGGCGTAATGCAAATGGCAGAAGCTTTTGCAGCTGCTGCTAAAAAAGGCAACAAGCCTCGTAGAACTTTGGTATTTATGACAGTAACCGGAGAAGAAAAAGGCCTTTGGGGTTCTCAATACTATTCGGAGCATCCAATTTTTCCTTTAGATAAAACCACGGTAGATTTAAATACCGATATGATTGGTAGAGTAGATACAGAAAGAAAAACTGCAGATACCCTCAATTATATTTATGTGATTGGTCACGATAAATTAAGCTCTGATTTAGCAAAAATTAACGAGGGTGTTAATGCTAAACATTTGAACATGACGTTGGATTATAAATATGATGATCCAAAAGATGTAAACAGAATTTATTACAGAAGTGATCATTATAATTTTGCACGTAAAGGAGTTCCTATTTTATTCTTTTATGATGGAATGCTTAAAGCAGAATACCACCAACCAGGCGATACTGTAGATAAAATCAACTTTGAACTAATGGAAAAAAGAGCAAAGCTGGTATTTTATACAGCATGGGAAATGGCTAATAGAGAGGAAATGTTAAAGAGAGATATTCCATTAACAATGCCTGCGAGATAATTTTATAGCATTACTATTAGTCGTGAATGATTGAAAAAACCAATAGCAAAATAATAAAGCCCCGGACTAATATAGTACCGGGGCTTTTAATTACAAGCAATCGAAACTCCAAAAACTAAAATATTTATTTAACCAACCACATTAAGCCATAGTTCTCGTCCTTTCCACCTAGTGCTGTAACAGCAGCAGCATAGTTTACCGGATTTAGAGAAGCTTCTGTTGGTGAATAACCTAAACGCATTGGGATTCCTCTTGAATCTACTGCATCAGTTGCAGGAGTTAAAACTGGGAAACCTGTTCTACGCCAGTCTTTCCAAGCTTCATAACTAGCTAAATAATTATGCACCCATTTTTCGGTCATGATTTTCTTATGACCATCAACTGCAGCATATGCAATCTCGGGTAAAGCAATATATGTATCATATTTAGCTTGATTAAATACACCATACATTTCCCAAGAAGCTTTAATAGCTGCTTTGTACTTTGCCTCAGCTTCTACATCACCACCTGCAACATATCCTAATTTAGCAGCTTCAGCTTGCATAAACAAAACTTGCGCATAGTTGTGTAAAGTAAGAGGAGAGTTTTGGCTTCTAAATGCAGTACCAATTCTACTAAAAGCTGCTGGAATATTCACTGCAACGTTTCTACCATAAGGTAAGCCCTTAATAACACCACCCGCTAATGTTTCAGCAAAAACTGGCAATCTAGGATCTGCTTTTGGATCCATATAATCGGTCATGGTTTTGCTTATAGCATAGTCGTTACGATTACTGATAGTATAATTGTTATACCAAGGATTGTAGTTATTAGGATCACCTGCGATATAATTATAATTGATGTTTTGTGCATTACTAGATATAACACCAGCAGCTAAAGCAGCAGCATATTCAGTTTTACCTTTTGCAATATCGGCTTTTGAAATACGCAATGCCATAACCATTCTAGTGGTATTTGCAAAACGTTTCCATGCGGCCATATTGCCATTTAATAAAATATCTCCAACTACAGAAGACTCTGTTTCCTTAATTTGAGCCACAGCTTCAGTAAGCTCTTTAAATAAGGCAGTATAGATATCTTGTTGCTTATCGTATTTAGGCGCATAATTTTTATCACCTTGTAATGCTTCCGAATAAGGAATATCTCCCCATATATCGGTCATTTGTAAAAAGTAATATGCTTTTAAAATACGAGCAACTGCAATTTGGTTACTCTTAGAGCCATTTCCATTGGCAGAAGATGAACCTGCATTGTTATCGTTAATAATAGTTTGTAAATCATACAATGGACCTGTATACCAACCAGCGAAACTAGAGTTTCTATCGCTATACAATGAAGATCCAGGATAAGGACCTTCAGATAAATGTTGAATATACAAAGAACCTAATCTAGCACTAGTAACATAAGTACTTAATGCTTGTTCTGCATTCGTTAATAATGCTTTGGTAGAAGCCGTAGTTAACTGTGCAGGAGAAATATTGGTATCGCCAAACTTGTTACAACTTTGTAACGTAGCCAGCAAACCAAAAACGATTAATATTTTTTTCATAAAATGTCTTTTTGTTTTTACTGAATTCGTTTACTAAAATGATGCTCTTAAGTTGATACCAAATTGTCTGGTAGAAGATAACTGACCACCTTCACGATAGAAAGTTTCTAACTCAGATGGATCAACACCCCACTTTTTGGTAGTAGCCCAAATTAACCATGCATTCTGAACCATAAAGCCAATATTAGCAGACTTTACAAAAGGCAAAGATTTTAAGGCAGAACTTGGAATGGTATATCCAAACCTGATTTCTCTTAATTTAACGTAAGAACCATCTAGTAACACATTGCTTGCATCACGCTGACGCGCAGTATACCAATAAGCTCTTGCAGAAATATAACGGTTGTTTTCTTTACCCGCTAAAGCACCATTAGCAAAGATTCCTGGAATACGAATTCCTCCACCTCCAGCATTACCACCTGCAGTGGTATAAGCACCTGGATAATCTCTCCAATCATTTCCTTTATCATTCTTACCAACTGTTTCTTGAGAAAGCCCTGTACCTGAATTAAAGTTTCTGGTTTCAGAATAGAATAAACCACCACTTTGGAAATCAATACTGAAAGTAAGATCAAATGCTTTATACTTAAATGCATTAAACATACCGCCAGTAAACTTAGGAAGTACATTTCCGATTGGAACGTTAATATCATACAATGGTTGACCAGTTGCGTCAATCAAAGTTTGACCTGTTGTTGGATCAGTTCTCCATTTTCTACCATAATAAGTACCCCATTCTCCTCCTACTCTATGCTCTAAACGAGTATCGTAACGATTGGTTGCATATAAGTAAGTATTAATTCCTGGAGCCAATTCTTTAATACTGTTCTGGTTTTTAGCCCAGTTTAAAGTTACATCCCAGCTAAAGTTTTTGGTATCAATTGGTTTACCACTAAGGGTAATTTCAATACCCTTACTTTGAATATTACCTGCATTAATTTGTGCTGTAGAGAATCCACTTGCAGGCGTTACATCTATACCTAAAATTTGATCGGTATTATTATTCTGATAATAAGTAACATCTAAACCAATCTTCTTGAATAAACGCAACTCAACACCAAACTCATAGGCCTTGGTTAAAGCTGGTTTAATTCCACCACCCTTAAATTGATTTCCGATAGTTGCAGAAGGATTTGTTCCGTAAAAAGAACCATTTCCTATTGCTAAATTAAGTGCATGAGCCCCTAAGTCTGAACCTACGCTAGCAAAAGACGCTCTTAATTTACCATAAGTCAACCAGCTGGTTTTAACCAATTCAGTGAAAATAAAACTGGTGCTTAATGAAGGATATAAATAGGAATTACTTTGAGAAGGTAATGCAGATGACCAATCATTACGCAAAGTTGCTTCAACAAATAATAAATCTCTCCAACCAACAGAAGCTTTTCCTAATACAGAATTCACTGTTTTCTTTTCGTAAGAACGACTAACACTAGGTCTTGAGATAGAAGCAGCAATATCAAAATAATTAGGAGAGCTTAATCCACCCTGTGTACCCATTGATAATGCACTGTAGCTGTTCTTACGAACGTTACCACCAATCATTCCATCTACAGAAAAATCTCCAAATTTATTCTTGTACATGATATTGGTTTCAAAATTCATTTCTGAATAACGATCCTGCGAAATATTAAAGTAGTCTAATGTTAAGGCCCCAGTAGGCATTCTACTAGTATTTTCATTGTTATAAGTATTCGCTCTTACATAAGATTGAATATTTAAGTGTTTATTGACTTTAATATTCATACCCACGTTTCCAATTAACCTGTTTTGAGCTTGTGTTGCAATTGCTTCATTTACGATAAAGTAAGGATTATCCCAATACTGAGGTCTACCATAAACTGAGATATCAGCACTTGCATTCGGGTCGCCAATATTCCATGAATTTAAACTACCATCAGGTTCTCTATAATTCACCATACGCTTCATGTCTAATTGACGTTGAAACCATTGGTTAAAATTCTGCGTGATATTCAATCCATCTAAACGATACCCTTCTGCTGGCTTTCCTTGTGTACTATTTGTAGTATAGGTAAGGTCAGTAGAAATAGTAATATACTTACCAATATCAAATGAACCATTCAAAGCCAACTGATGTTGATCTCTGTTTGCATTTGGTATCATCAAACTTCTGTTTTGATTGGCATAAGTCATTCTTAAATTATAGCCTTCGCCACCAGAAGAAAATGATACAGAATTATTTTTATTTACACCGGTTCTAAAGAAGTCTTTCACGTTATTTGGTTGGGCAACCAAAGGAGTTTGCTGACCAAATTCTGCACCAGGATACCAGCTCCAATAAGCACGATAATTATCTCCATTCATTTTAGGACCCCAACTTTCATCGGCACCATACTCTAACATACGTTGACCATTAAAAGCAGCCCAAGATGCAGGATGTATAGCAGGATTGTATTTAAACAAATAAAAACCCTGTGCGTCAAATGATGATCCAGCAGAAGTTAAAGCTGAAGAATATCCACCTGCGTAATCATTTTGATATGGAGGAAGTAAGGCTAACTTTTCAAAAGTTAATCCTAGGTTTACATCTACACTAGTAAATTTCTTACGACTTCCTTTTTTAGTTGTAATAACTACCGCACCATTTGCAGCACGTTGACCATACAAAGCAGTAGATGCAGGTCCTTTTAAAACTGATACACTTTCAATATTATCTAATATAACAGCAGACTGATTAGTGATGGTTCCATCAACTACAAAAATAGGCGCTTGAGGTCCTAAACCAGTAACGCCACGAATCAAGATATCGGCATTATCAAATGAAGAACTAGGTGAACCCACTAATTGCACACCAGCAACTTTACCAGCTAATGATGTACTAATATCCAATGACTTTGCAACCGTTAGGTTTTCGCCTTTTACTTCTTGAACTGCATATCCTAAGGCCTTCTTTTCTCTTTTTACACCTAGAGCGGTCACAACTACTTCGCTCAGGTTATCTACTTCTTCTTTCATTCTTACAGAAGAAGCTTTGTCTGCAGATAATTCTACCATCCCAAAACCTGTTGCAGTAAACTGCAGGGTTGCATTTGGAGAAACTGAAATAGTAAAATTGCCCTCTCCGTCGGCACTTACCGCATTCTTTGTGCCTTTCTCTTTAACAGTTGCAGAAGGTACCCCTACACCATTGGTGTCGGTAACCCTTCCCTTCACTGTTGTTTTTTGCGCATAAGTAATATTCGTAAAAAGAATAAAACCCAGCATTAACAACAAAATTTTTCTCATTTGTTTAGGTTTTGGTTTAGAATTTTAAGATTTCAATGTACATATTTTTTTAATATTGTTAAAATAATCTTAAAGGTTTAAACATTAAAATGGCATTAATTAACCTAAAAAGCACATTTAGTCAAGGTTTCCTGAAATAATATAGCTAATAACTATATTCTAGCCAATAAAAAAGCCCCGATTGATTCAATCGGGGCTAAGAAATTCATATTAATTATTATTGTACTACCAACCCAACAAATAGGCAAAAATCAAAGGCACAACAATCGTTGCATCACTCTCCACAATGTACTTAGGGGTATGAATATCTAATTTACCCCAGGTAATTTTTTCATTGGGAACGGCTCCAGAATAAGAACCATAAGAAGTAGTAGAGTCACTGATTTGGCAGAAATAACTCCAAAAAGGTACATCATGCCATTCTAAATCTTGATACATCATTGGAACCACACAAATAGGGAAGTCACCAGCAATACCTCCACCAATTTGAAAGAACCCTACACCCTTACCGCCACTATTAGCACGATACCACTCTGTTAACCATACCATGTATTCAATACCACTCTTCATGGTTGAGGCTTTTAATTCCTGCTTAATAATATAAGAAGCAAAAATATTACCCATAGTACTGTCTTCCCAACCTGGAACTACAATAGGTAAGTTCTTTTCAGCAGCAGCCAACATCCAACTATTCTTTGGATCAATTTCATAATACTGAGCCAAATCGCCACTTAAGAGCATTTTGTACATAAACTCATGCGGAAAATAACGCTCTCCTGCATTATCAGCATCTTTCCAAACTTTATAAATATGTTTTTGCAAACGACGGAAAGCTTCCTCTTCAGGAATACAGGTATCAGTTACACGATTGTAATGATTTTCTAATAAATCCCATTCTTCTTGAGGACTCAAATCACGATAATTAGGAACACGCTTATAATGGCTATGTGCAACCAAGTTCATGATATCTTCTTCCAAATTAGCACCAGTACAACTAATGATGGCAACTTTATCTTGACGAATCATTTCAGCTAAACTGATACCCAATTCAGCAGTACTCATAGCCCCTGCCAAACTCACCAACATTTTTCCTCCTTCTAACAAATGGGTTTCATACCCTTTTGCAGCATCCACCAAAGCTGCAGCATTGAAATGTCTATAATGATGCTCAACAAACTGAGAAACTGGTCCTTTACTCATATTAATAAAATTTAGAGGGGCAAAAGTAAATTTTTTAGCTGGTATGCCTCTCTTAAATTGTAATAGAATTTTCGTTACTTGCAAGTCCCCCCAAAAAATATATGGACCAACAATACTTTAAAGAATATTATCATTTAGAAAGGGTAAACTGGTGGTTTACTGTTAGAAGAAAGATTTTGAGGGATCGAATCCACCATATATTAAACAACCCAAAAGGAATTCAGTCTTTAAATATTGGTGCTGCCACTGGAACCACATCGGATATGTTAACCGAGTTTGGGGAAGTGATGTCGGTAGAGTATGACCAAGAATGTTGCGAGTATACCCAAACATTTTTAAGCACCCCCCTTATTCAGGGATCTATTACCGAATTGCCATTTGCCAATAATACTTATGATTTGGTTTGCGCTTTTGATGTAATTGAACATGTAGAAGACGACGCTAAAGCGGTTGAAGAAATGATGCGTGTTTGCAAACCAGGAGGACATATTGCTATAACTGTTCCTGCCTATGCTTTTTTATGGGGAGAGCATGATGTCATTAACCAACATTTTAGAAGGTATACTAGAAGCGATTTATTGGGATTATTAAAAAAACATAACGGTAAAATTGTATATCATACTTACTTCAATTCTTTCCTTTTTATACCGATAGCTGCATTTCGATTACTAGCAACTGGATTGAATAAATTAAAGGGACCTAAAAAAGAAACCATTGAATCTGATCATGCCATATTTGGTACAGAAGGATTTTTTAATAACTTGTTAGCAGGAATTTTCTCCTTCGATTATTATTTATTAAAATGGGGAATTCGTTTTCCTGCAGGTGTTTCCATTATGGTATTTTTTAAAAAAGAAAGTGAATGAGTTCAAAATTGGAAAAAATCATTTTTCATAAATGGGAAACAGCCAAATTTGGATCGGTTTACCTAATCTATTGTATTTGGTTTTTACTAGCCGCTTTTGCAGTTATTGCCGAAATGAGCAGAGGCCTTACAGGTATTGATAATTATTTGATATTCGAAGGTGTTTTTAAACATGTAGTACAAGAAAAATATTTATTTAGTTACTACCCAGATGAATATGTTTCTTTTAATAACTACGGGCCAGCTTTTTCTTTGGTGATTGCCCCTTTTGCTTTACTCCCAACCTATATAGGATGTTTTTTATGGGCTATGGCAAATGCAGCGGCATTATTCATTGCTTTAAAAATGCTGCCAGTAGAAGAAAAACAAAAAATTATTTTATACTGGATTGTTTTGATTGAAATGATGACTTCAATACACAGTGTTCAGTTCAATCCAATGTTTACAGCATTTTTCATTTTCACATTCGTTTTCACATTAAGAGGTAAAGATTGGATAGCAACTTTATTTATAGCACTGGGAATATTAACAAAACTGTATGGTATTGCTGGATTGGCTTTTTTCTTCTTTTCAAAAAATAAAATCCAATTTATCCTTTCCTTATTGGTTTGGTTAACGATTATAGTTGCAGCACCCATTCTTTATTCTAGCTATGATTATATTGTACAGAGTTATGAAGATTGGTATTACCAAATCATTAGAAGAAATCAGCAGAATATTGATAATTCAAGAACAGCAGGTATGCAGGATATATCTGTTCCAGGAATGATTCGCAGAATATTTAAATACTATGGTCCAATTGACTTTCCAATTATTGCGGTTGCAGGAATATTATTCGGTATTCCTTTATTAAAAAGACAAAATCAAGACCATCCAGATTTTAAATTAAACTATTTAGCCTTAGTGTTAATATCTGTAGTGATTTTTAGCTCAGCTGCAGAGAGTCCAACATTTGTGATTGCAGTAACAGGGGCAGCACTTTGGTTTATTTCCCAGCAACAACCTTTTACAACTAAAACTAAAGCAACACTTTGGCTATTATTTTTGATGACAATATTATCACCAACCGACTTAATACCACCCTATATTAGAATCAATTTTATTCTTGCTTATTCTTTGAAAGCTTTACCTTGTTTCATCATCTGGTGCTGGTTAATTATCAGTTGCTGGAAAATTCATCTGCCTAAAATACCTGCAAAATGAGCAAGATGGTTGTATTTGTAATACCTGCATGTAATGAGCAATCAAATGTACTCGTGATAGCTAGTGCCATTAAAAATATCATGGCGCCATTAGCATACGATTATCGCATTTTATTTGTGGATGATGGAAGTACCGATCAAACTTTACCCGTTTTAAAAGCAGAAGCCGCCGTAAATAATCATATTCATTTTATTAGTCTTTCTAGAAATTTTGGTCATCAAAATGCCTTGAAAGCAGGTTTAGATTTTGCAGATGGAGATTGTGTGATAATGATGGATGCAGACTTACAGCATCCCCCAGATTTAATTCCAGTACTAATACAAAAGTGGGAAGAAGGAACAGATATCGTTTACACCATTCGAAAAGAACAGACTGATTTGTCTTTACTAAAAAGAAAAACTTCTGCTATATTTTACGATATCATCAATAATATGTCTGATATAGAATTAGAGCAAGGAACAGCAGACTTTAGGTTAATGGATCGCAAAGTAGTGGAAGCTTTTAAACAAATTAGAGAACATGATTTGTTTATAAGAGGGTTGGTTAAATGGATGGGCTTTAGTCAATCAGGAGTAGCTTATTACCCAGCAGCAAGATTGTCGGGCGAGTCTAAATACACCATCAAAAAAATGGTGCGATTTGCTTTACAAGGAATTACTTCTTTTAGCACTAAACCCTTGTACATGGCGGCTTATCTTGGATTTAGTTTTGCTTTTTTATCTGTTTTGTATATTCCATATATCATTTATAGTTTTTACCAAGGCCATACCGTTTCGGGCTGGGCATCTATTGTTGCTGCTATAGCATTTTTTGGGGGATTACAGCTGATGATTTTAGGAATCATTGGACTTTATTTGGGCAAGCTATTTATGCAAAGTAAGAGTAGGCCACATTATTTGGTTAAAGAAACGAATTTGTGAAAATGAATAGGCAGGTATTATTGAGTTTTGATGTAGAAGAGTTTGATATGCCCTTGGAATATCAATTTGATATACCAGTTGAGGAACAAATGCGAATTGGGAAACTAGGACTCGATGCCATTCAACCCATTTTAGATTTAGCAAAAAGCACTTTATTTACCACCGCCAATTTTGCCAATCATTTTCCCAATGAAATAAAGGCATTATCAACAACACATGAAATAGCTTCGCATACATATTATCATACTGCTTATGCAACAGAAGATTTATTAAACGCTAGGTTGCGATTAGAAGAAATTACAGAACAGAAAGTCACAGGATTAAGAATGCCCAGAATGCGCCCTGTATTAATGGAAGATGTTAAAGCAGCTGGGTATGCATACGACTCTTCTATCAATCCTACTTGGTTGCCTGGCCGATACAATAATTTTCATTTGCCAAGAACTGTTTACACTGAAAGTGGTATCAAAAGAATACCCGCTTCTGTTAGCCCTGGCATTAGGGTTCCTCTTTTTTGGTTAAGTTTCAAGAATATGCCTTATAGCTTGTACTTGCAATTGTGCAAACAAACTTTGGCGAAAGACGGTTATCTCTGTCTTTATTTTCATCCTTGGGAATTCACACCTATTGAGCCATTTGGATTACCCAGCTATACCAGGAGATGGTGTGGGCCTGCACTGGTTGAACGATTAATTAAACTGGTAAATGACTTATCAAAAGAAGCAGATTTCAGCAAGATGAACCAGCTCTAGCAATTCAAATTTGATTAGGCCTGTGCTACTTCCAACTGAGATAAGTCTGCCTTTATTCTAAGGTTGGCATATATTTGGTTTAATGAATTATTATTTAGACATTTGTCTAAATATCTAAAAGTCGTGAATATTCTTTTTAAAGCCTTAAATGATGAAACTAGAAGAGGGATTCTCGAGCTATTAAAAAAAAGCGATATGTCTGCAGGTGAAATTGCAGAGCAATTCAATATATCTAAACCTAGTATATCTCATCATTTAGACTTATTAAAACAAGCAGGTTTAGTGGTTGCGAATAAAGAAGGTCAATTTATTCATTATTCAATAAATACCACAGTAATGGATGAAATGCTCAAGTGGATGATGCAGTTTAAATCTAAAAAATAAGAGTATGAAATCAACTTCTTTAAAAGAAATTTTGGTGGTTGCTTTTTTTATTGGGCTACCATTTACCTACTTAGGTAGTATTTATGAATCATTACCAACTATTATACCCACCCATTTTAATTACAAGGGTGAAGCAGACAAAACTGGTGAAAAGTCTACCCTCATAGTTGTATCTATTTTTATGTCGTTCGTGTCTATTTTTACCTATTTGATAGTGAAAAATGCCAACAAAATAGATCCCAAAAAAACAAGTCAATCACCCGAATTACTACAAAAGATTGCATTCCTGATTATTGTTTTTTTAAGTGCAATATTGTTGGTCATTATTCAATCGGCTACAACGGGCTCTATGAAATCAAATCAATTTTTAATGCCGTTGATTGGACTACTTTTTGCTGGACTAGGAAATTTCATGCACAGTATTAAACCGAATTATTTTATAGGCTTGCGTTTATCATGGACTTTAGAAGACCCAGAAAATTGGCGAAAAACACACCAAATTAGCAGCAAACTATGGATGATTGGAGGCATAGTAATTGCCGTTTGTTCGCCATTTATGCCTTTTGCAGCAGGTTTTATTTTCTCCATGATTGTTCTATTGGTGATGATTGTATATCCCATACTTTATTCGTACCGCTTATTTAAAAAATCAAAAGCATAAACATGAAATTCAAAAATATAATCGGCCTAGTAATACTTATCATGTCTTGTTATACGGGTAACGCACAAACTATAATTGGTTCATGGAAAGGAAATATTGATGCAGGTGGAAATCAATTGCCCTTGGTATTTCATATTAAAGAAGTGAATAACCAAATAGAAACCAATTTTGATAGCCCTGCTCAAAATGCATTTGGTATTAAAACAGGAACAACACAATTAAAGAATGATAGCATTATTATTGCTATTCCTTCAATCAACGGGAGTTATAAAGGAAAATGGAATGGAGCCAATCAAATAGATGGTGTATTTCAACAAGGCAACTTTAATACCTCACTTGTTTTAACAAGAACGAATGAGTCTAATAAAGCACCTACACCAAAACCAATTGTAAGACCGCAAACACCCAAAGCACCATTTGAATATACAAGTGATGAAATCAAATTTACCAATGCAGCTCAAACCGTTCAATTTGGTGCAACGCTAACCTTGCCAAAAAATAAAAAAGACTTTCCAACTGTAGTATTGATTTCAGGAAGTGGCGCACAAGATCGAGATGGAACTATGTTTGATCACAAAATATATTGGGTATTGGCCGATCATTTAACGAAAGCTGGAATTGGCGTATTAAGAGTAGACGATAGAGGGGCAGGTACCACCAGTTTAGGTCCTAATCCACAATTGCTCACCAGTAAAGATTTTGCGAAAGATGTAGAAACAGCCATTCAATATTTATTAACCAGAACAGAAGTCAATCCCAAAAAAATTGGATTGATTGGACATAGCGAAGGTGGAGCAATTGCACCAATGGTTGCAGTTAAAAACAGGCAAGTAACTTTTATGGTATTATTAGCTGGACCTGGTGTTCCTGGTTATAAAATTTGGAATGACCAAATGCGCAGAAATTTTATTCAACCCAATTTGTCTACAACCGACTATTCCATTGCAGCTTCTTTAGTAAATGAAATGAACAGTCATTTTAGATTCAGTACGGAGGCGGATACTATTAAAGCCAACATGAAAAAATCGTATGCTAATTGGAAGCAAGCTAATTCCGCTGTAAACGAGTCCAAACTACTTACTGCCAAAGGAATTGAACCATACTTAGGTTTAGTGAATCAATTCAAACCTGCGTTGGCTTGGTTGCAATTTTTTATGAACTATGATCCCGCTGAAAATTTATCCAAACTAAAAATACCTGTACTGGCTTTAAACGGTGCTTCAGATATACAAGTAAAAGCAGTAGAAAATATCAACGGCATTGAACAAGCCCTGAAGAAAGCAAAGAATAAAAAATTTGAAGTAAAAATATTTCCTTCCCTTAACCATTTATTTCAAACATGCACTAGCCCTGAACAATCCTATGGAACAATTGAGGAAAGCTTCTCCCCAATAGCACTACAAATTATAAGTGACTGGATAAATAAAACAAATCAATAGTCATGAATTATCTAGCACATGCATATTTTTCTTTTGGAGACCCAGCCATTTTAACTGGGAACATGATCAGTGATTATGTGAAGGGTAAAAAACAATTTGACTATCCAATTGCCATTCAAAAAGGAATAAAGCTGCATAGGGCAATTGATCAGTTTACCGATGACCATGCCACCACAAAAGCCATCAAGCAAATTTTTTCTCCCTTGGTTAGGCTTTATGCTGGCGCTTTTGCAGATATAGTTTATGATCATTTCTTAGCATTAGACCCCAATGAGAAAACGGCAGATGAGTGGATGCATTTTACCGAAACCACTTATACCCAACTTGGCACGCAGCAAGAATGGTTTCCTCCATACTTTGCAAGGGTATTCCCTTATATGCAAGAACAAAACTGGTTGTATAATTACCGATTTGATTGGGGAATGGAAAACAGTTTTAAAGGATTACAAAGAAGAGCTGCTTATTTAACTAATGCAGAACAAGCTTTTGACCTATTTTTAGCCAACTATACGCAGATACGTCAGTTATCCGCCGATTTTATACCGGATGTTAAAATATTTGCCACTGGTCAATTTCAACAATTGGTAGAACAATAGCTAGGTATATTTGTAAAAATGATTCAAATGAAAAAAATCGGATTTTTTTTAGCATTTGCTTGCATCAGCCTGATTGCTGTTGGTCAACAAAAGCCAACTGAATTAGACAAATCACCCATGGATATGAGTTATTGGCCAGATAACTACCCCCTATTAAAAATGAGTGGCAAAGCCAAGGATCAACCAATAGCCCGCATAATTTATGGAAGGCCAGTTAAAAACGGTAGAACTATTTTTGGGGGGATTATAAAGTACAACGAACTATGGCGTTTGGGTGCTAATGAAGCCACTGAATTAGAAATTTTTAGCCCAGTTAAAATTGCCAACAAAATAATCCCAAAAGGGAGGTATACTTTATTTTGTGTTCCATCAGAAAACAGATGGACCATAATTGTAAGCAAAGACAATTTTTGTTGGGGAAGTTTTACTTATGATACTAGAAAAGATGTGGTTAGGGCCGATGTTAAACCCGAAACAACTGATGAAATTGTAGAAACCTTTACCATCTACTTTAATGAGAATGGCGGAAAAGCCAATTTAGTCATGCTTTGGGACAACCAGCGTGCAGAATTACCTATGACTCTTGTAACTACCAAAAAATAAAATACTATGAAGACCGCTACTAAATACATTCATGCTGGAGCAGAACCAGATCCATCAACTGGAGCTATTATGACTCCAATCTATCAAACATCCACTTATGTGCAAGAAGCTCCTGGCGTAAATAAAGGGTTTGAATATGCTAGAAGCCAAAATCCTACTAGAAAAGCCTTAGAAGAAGCATATGCACAAATTGAAAATGGTCAATTTGGATTGGCATTTGGTAGTGGTGTTGCTGCAACAGATGCAGTCATCAAATTGTTAAGTCCAGGAGACGAAGTAATTGCAGCAAATGATATGTATGGAGGCACTTATCGTCTTTTTTCTAAAGTGTTTGAAAAATTTGGTATCATTTTTACTTATGTGGATACTACCAATGTTGCTAATATTAAAGCGGCTGTTTCTGCTAAAACAAAATTAATTTGGATTGAAACACCAACTAATCCATTGATGAATATTACCGATATAGAAGCAGTTGCAGCCATTGCTAAAGCAAATAATGTACTGCTTTGTGTAGACAATACTTTTGCTTCTCCTTATTTACAAAACCCATTAGACATGGGTGCAGATATTGTGATGCACTCTGCTACTAAATATTTAGGTGGGCATAGTGATGTCATTCAAGGAGCGTTGATGATGAATAGTGCAGAACTAAGAGAGCAGCTTTATTTTATACAAAAAAGTTGTGGTGCAGTACCTGGACCAATGGATTGCTTCTTGGTTTTAAGAGGCATTAAAACATTACACTTACGCATGCAAAGACATTGCGAAAATGGTAGAGTGATTGCCCATTGGTTAAGAAAACATCCAAAAGTGGGTAAAGTATACTGGTGTGGATTTGAAGATCATCCTAACTATGCAATCGCTAGAAAACAAATGCGCGATTTTGGTGGCATGCTTTCGTTTGAATTAAAAGATGATAGTATGGATGCTGCTAAAAAGGTGTTGTCTTCTACCAAATTATTCTCATTAGCAGAAAGTTTAGGTGGAGTAGAGAGCTTAATTAATCATCCAGCTTCTATGACACACGCATCCATACCTAGAGAAAAACGTATTGCAAATGGCTTAAGTGATACATTAATCAGATTAAGTATTGGAGTTGAAGATGCAGACGATTTAATTGCAGATTTAGAAAAAGCATTAGCCTAATGATAAAAAACTTCTGGATACTGACTTGTGTAATATTGTTTGTTTTCGCAAATAGTATTGCACAAGTAAGTAATGTACATCCAATACAAGCGAAATTGGATAGCATTATTAATTTAAACACAGTACCAGGCATTTTGGTTGCTAGCTCCGTAAAGGGTAAACATCAATTCTTTACGGCTGGGGTTGCAGATAAAAAATCGAATCTTGCATTTACTCCTGAAACACAATTTGAAATTGGTAGCATTAGTAAAACTTTTACTGCCTTTTTATTAGAATCTGTATTGCAAAAAAACAATATAGCAGATACGAGTTTAATCACTCAATTTTTACCTGATAGTCTAGCTAAAAATAAAGCAATTGTTGGCATTCAACTATTGCATCTATTAAATCATACTTCAGGATTACCAAGACTTCCTGAAAATATTGGCATACCCCAAGATCGTCTACAACCTTACGCCAATTATAATAAAGACAATTTATATTACTATTTAAATATAACAGAACCCAAAACTTTTGGCAAAATAGCCTACTCCAATTTGGGTGTTGGTTTAGCAGGCGTTATTGCTGAAAATATCAGCAATAAAAGCTATCAGCAATTATTAATTGAATACATCAATAAGCCTTTTCAGTTAAAGCATACAGGAATAGAATCTGCCAAAAGAATGCCCAAAGCCTCTGGATATTTTGGAAATGAAGTTGCAAGCTATTGGGACATGAATATATTAGTGGGTGCAGGTGGTATAAAATCGGATGCAAACGACCTTTTGCAATACTTAGATTTTATGGCATCCAATCAGTCATTACCTGTGGTCAAATCTGTTCTACAAAAAACTACCCAATTAAACAAACAAGTAGCTATTGCCAAAGCTTGGCATACCATTGAAAAAGACGGAAAAACATTACTGTATTGGCATAATGGGGGTACTTATGGCTTTTCTACTTTTGCGGCTTTTAACCCAATCACACAAAACAGCATTGTAGTGGTAATTAATGCATTTAACAAAAATGATATTGCAGATAAATTGGGCATAGAAATTATGACCTATTTCTTAAATGAATAAATGGAAGCCAAGGCAAAACTGCAAGATTTTTTTAATAGAAAAGTAAAAGAATATAACCAGCCTTCTTTTATTGCTTCTGATCCAGTATGTATACCGCATCTATTCACTAAAAAACAAGATATTGAAATTGCAGGTTTCTTTGCTGCCATTTTTGCATGGGGGAATAGAACCACAATCATTAATAAGTCTAAAGAGTTGATGCAACTCATGCAAATGCAACCACATTCATTTTGCTTACATGCAACAATAACTGAATTAAAAAAATTAGAAGGCTTTAAGCATAGAACTTTCAACGCTACCGATCTATTATATTGTATTGAATTTTTTAAACAACACTATAGCATATACGAATCTTTAGAAAATGCATTCATGCCTGCATATCAACCTCCTGCAAGCATTAAAGAAGCGCTTAGTTATTTTCACCAATATTTTTTTTCGTTAGAAGATGCACCGCTAAGAACAAAGAAACATATTTCAACACCAGAAAAAGGCTCTAGTTGTAAAAGACTCAATATGTATTTACGTTGGATGGTGAGAAAAGATAAAGAAGGCGTAGATTTTGGAATTTGGAAAAACATTCAGCCTAGTCAGCTGATTTGTCCAATAGATGTTCATGTTGCTAGGGTAGCCAAAAGATTCAATTTATTAGATAGAAAACAAACAGATTGGTTGGCAGCAGAAGAATTGACTAGCTATTTAAAAAAGCTAGACCCTAAAGACCCTGCCAAATATGATTTTGCGTTATTTGGCTTGGGTGTAATAGAGAAATATTAATTTTAAATATGGCCTCTCCTATTTTAGATATTGCAGCAATTGAACAACTTAGTAAGACTCAATTAATTGACGCAATCAATTGGCTCATCATTCATGATTTTGAAAAACTGGTATTTATTCTCTACCGAATTGATGTAAGCGAAGCAAAAATTAAAACATTACTCAATAAGGAGAACACCAATTTTGCTGCACCCGTTATTGCAGATGCTATCATAGAAAGACTTGAAGAAAAAAAAGTATCTCGACAAAAATACAAGCAAGACCCTTCCGTATCCGAAGAAGAAAAATGGTAGTTTTAATTAATCAGCTCATCAATTCTTTTGATGCTGTAGCCATTTTTTCTTAGTAACTGTATGACAGCAGGTAACTCATTGTATAATTTTTCTTTTCTTCTCGGATCGGTTCCTACGTGAACCAATAAAATATTGCCGTTTAGCTTTCCAGGAGTACTAACCAATGTTTTCAATTGAGTCATAAGTGTAGCATTACTTTTATAGTTGCTCCCCATTTCAGGCCAAGTATAATCTGCATTGGTATAAGTACCAGGGGTAAAACTGAATAGTTCTAACCCTTTCCAATTACACCAACTAGCTACACTATCGTTCCACCATTCATATGGAGGTATAAATAATTTACGTTGCTGCGTATTTATTCCCAAATTTTCCATCGCAGCATAATTTTTGTCTAAATCGGTACTAAAGGAATCGTAGCTCACTAATAACTTATTCCTATTGGTCCAATCATTATACAATAAATGATCATTGCTATGCGCCCCTAAATAGTGTTGCTCTTTTACTAACCCTTTAATAGCTTTTGAAAAAGCTTTATTTTCATAAAATCGTCCTGTAAAAAAGAACCCCGCTTTCACTTTTTCTTTGGCCAATATTTGTTGTATAGTTGACAATCCCTCGCCATACTCATCTCCAGTAAAGATCAATGATACCGATGGTTCAGTAGGGCTAACAGATTTAATAATAGCCCCCATTTGCTTTATGGGAATAGAAACCGAAACAATCTTATTGGCAATGATCTTTTCTTTATTTTTTGCACTATTTTGTTGGGCTGCCAATAAATAAATTAAACTGGCTGTTCCATCCATAGTAGGTTCATTGGTACTATAGTCTCCATAATCATCATGGTATACGGCTAAATCACTTTGAAATGCTGCATATTCATCCGGATTATTTAGTTGTATACCAATCAAATTTTTATAAATACTAGTATAAACTGGTCCGTCAACTAAGCCACCATTAATAGGATAATTTTTTAAGTGTGTAAAACCTGAATGTGGATCAATAGGTGTATCACCCCAATTAGGTAATCCATACACCATGCTTGTTCCCCATGGATTACAGCCAAATAACCAATCTAAATTAGCTTGTTCTAGTTGGTCATAACTATTATCGTTTGTTAACTCCTTATACCACTTGCATTGAATAGCAAATGACGTAGTTAAATTATTACTACACCAAATAAATGGCACTCCTCTGTAAAAAGCATTTTGTTTTGCCTTTTGCCAAACTGCTTCAATACCATTTTTATAAAATTGAATAACGGTGTCACGTTGCGTTCCTTTAAGTTGTTTAGCCAATTCATAATGTCCTAAATTAATAAAGGGATACCATTGATAATGACTGGCAGTATCTTTTCCTAACCAAGGTGTAAGGGGCTCTTGCTTTGCGTATTCATAAGCAGTATTAATAGAAAGCTTATTTGCTTTAGCCAACATAGCAGTGGCCAATTCCATATCGTCCACCCAATTTTCCTCTGCATAAATATAAGGCGATCGTACCGATGCAGTTTGAGTAACACCCCTTTTAATTAAAGAGAACTGATAAGCAGAACTAGCTTTTTCTTCATACAATTTTGCAAATGGAGTTGTTTTAAAAATAGCTGCAGCCAATGTAAATGCTGCACTAAATTTTGCAGCAGTTGAACTTGTTCCAGTGGTGCTGTTTAAAAATTTTCCCCTTTGTTGTGGTTGTCCATTAATAAAATAAACAGGTCGCTCAAAACCTCTACCATAATAATTATCCTCTTTGGGTATTCGCATACTCATATGATCCCGATCATCGGCCAGCTGGTTAAACATCCAATCTTTTCTTGGATGCATTTTAACCAACCAATCCAGTCCCCACTTGGCTTCATCTAAAATATCTGAACGATTGTTCTTTCCTTTCAATCCATTCCATTCATATTGGTCTGCAAATACATGAGGAAAATGGCTATAAGCCGCAAGCAAGTGAAAAGTTGCATTGGCAGTTGTACTACTATATTGTAAATAATCACTGGCATCGTGCCAACCTCCACTTGCATCAATTTTTGTACTGTCTTTAATACCCGCAGATGTTCCGTACAATGTATATCCATCATGCGTATGGCAACTATCATTTAGGAATGGATTAAAGCCGCTTCTTTGCTGGCGCATATATTGAAGGCAAAAGTCAGCCGTTCCATCGTATACAGATGGATCAATCTTGAAAACAGGTGAAACTACTTTTCCTGCTTTTAAATAGTATTGACCAGACTGCACCACCGAACTAAAATTTAAACGGTAGGTTGTTTTAAATGGACCGTAACTACCAAAGTTTTTACCAGCAGCAGCTTGTAATACTACTTTCTGTGTAGCTACATTAATTAGTTGAAAGCTTGTGATGGCATGAGTAGATTTACTTCCAAACACTGCTACTTTGCTGCCTTTAGGTAGGTATCCCAATTGATTAATTCTAATCCAACTACTATCTGAAGCCACTAAATTAGATCCTAGGATTACTATCATACAAACAATCAATAACAATCTTTTCATATCAGCAATTATGCTTTAAAGATACAGTCTCCTACAGGCTTTTTAACCTATTTTTGCAGCCAAAATATTTCAGCATGAAGCTTGTCTCTTACTTGTCTAACGGTCATGATCAATTGGCGTTTTTAGTGGATGGTTTATTATTTGATTGCGACTTGATGCATCCAGAACTCCCCAATAGCATGAATATGTTTTTACAATATTGGGACGATATGTTTCCAATTGCGCAACAAACAGAAGCTGCCATTAAATCGGGTAGATTAAGTAAAGACAGAGGTATTTCACTTGAAGAAGCGATTTTACTTGCCCCTGTTCCATTTCCTACTTCATGTAGAGATGGATATGCATTTAGACAACATGTGGCAGCAGCAAGAAGAAATAGAAAAGTAGATATGATTCCAGAATTTGATCAGTATCCAATTTTTTATTTTACCAATCATCATAGTGTGCAAGGGCCTGGAGATATTGTTTGTATGCCTGATCATTTTGAAAAACTAGATTTTGAATTAGAAGCTGCTATTGTGATATGCAAGAATGGAAGAAATATCAGAGCAGAACAGGCAGACCAATATATTGGTGGACTAATGATTATGAACGATATGAGTGCAAGAAGATTGCAAATGGAAGAAATGTTATTGAACTTAGGACCCGCAAAAGGAAAAGATTTTTCTACGGTGATTGGACCTTGCTTGGTAACACTAGATGAATTAGAAGAATTTGAAATTCCGGCAAAAGAAGGTCATGTTGGTAAAAGCTGGAACCTGAATATGAAATGTTGGGTTAATGGTGTACAAGTAAGCGAAGGCAATGTAGGAGACATGGACTGGACATTTGCTGAAATTATAGAGCGTTGTTCTTATGGCGTAAATATTCAAGCAGGAGATGTAATAGGAAGTGGAACCGTGGGTACTGGATGCTTTTTAGAATTGAATGGCACTGGTAAATTAAATGACCCTAATTACCAAGAACAATGGTTACAAGCAGGAGATGTAGTTGAAATGGAAATTACTGGCTTGGGAAAATTGAGTAATACCATTGTGAAAGACGAAGATGATTTTTCTATTTTGGCTAAAAAGAAAATATAAACCTGATTTATGAAAATAGTTTTGTCTGAGTTACCCATTATGCAAAAACAAGCTTGGTTGCAACACGCTATTGCGCCAAGACCTATTTGTTTTGCCAGTACGATTGATGAAGCAGGTAATAGTAATTTGAGCCCATTTAGTTTTTTCAATTTATTTTCTTCTAACCCCCCAATTGTTGTTTTTTCACCCGCAAGAAAAGGAAGAGATAATACTACTAAACACACTTTAGATAATGTGTTAGCAGTGCCAGAATGCGTAATCAATATAGTAGATTATAGCATGGTACAACAAATGAGTTTATCTAGTTGCGAATATCCAAAGGGAGTAGATGAATTCATTAAAGCAGGTTTTACCAAAGAAGCTGCAACGATGGTTAAACCACCGATGGTAAAAGAAGCTAAAATAAAATTAGAGTGTAAAATAAATGAAGTAAAAAGTTTAGGTGACCAAGGAGGAGCAGGTCAATTGGTCATTGCAGAAGTACTTTGCATGCATATAGACGATGCTATACTGAATGCAGAAGGGACCATGATTGACCAAACCAAATTAGCATTAGTAGCAAGACTCGGAGGCGATTGGTATTGCAAAGTAAATAGCCAAAATCTATTCAAAGTTGCTAAACCCAATACCGCATTGGGGATTGGAATAGACGCCATTCCAGAAAGCATAAAAAGCAGTTCCATTTTAACCGGCAATCATTTAGGACAATTGGGTAACGTAAACGAATTACCCTCGATTGATCCTGCATTTCATGATGATCAATTAAAAAATATTATTCAATACTATTCCATCAATCCCAACGAAATGGAACAGGAATTACATAAATATGCTGCTGAATTATTGAACCAAGAAAAAGTACAAGAAGCTTGGCAAATACTGCTTTCAGGAACTTTGTAAAAGATTTAATTAACCTGATTATTCTTTTTTATAAAATCCTTCGTTCAATCCAAATTTTCTTTCGGGTGCTTTCTCTTCAATTAAGTGAAATTGATTGGGGGTTAGCTGTGTAAAGTCTTTGTAATCTTTTACCAAGTGTTGATAGTCGTGGTAATCGCATTCTACAGCAATCCTTAGCCAGTCCATTGAAGGTTGACTATTCTTTTGACGAAAAGCATGATCAAATCGGATTAGTCGGATAAATAATTTAGGGTTGACGCCTGTTCGTTCTTTAAATTTTCTTTCTAATTGTCTAGTACTGTAACAGGCTTGCCTAGCAATTTGATCAATTGTTAACTGACTGGTTTTACTCAAGAGTTGCCCACATGCCCAATCAATTGGCAGTATGGGCTTTTTTGATATAGCCATTTGCTTTTGAATAAACCGATTACCAATGGCAATCATTGCTTCATAACTTTTTGCTTCGTACAATTGTTCATTCACTTCATGTACTTGATTTCCAAAAAAGATACTGCCATCTAAATACTCATTGACTAATTCATTGGAAGGTATTCCGGTTAATTGATACAGTGCACCAGGCAAAAAAACAATCTGAAAAACTAAGAAACGATGGCCAATTTTTCGATTGGTTACTTGCGTAAACTGTCCATATAAAACAACTGGTAATTGATGAACTACTTTATTAGACTCAGCATATTGAACCCTTTCTTTATCGTATGGATAAAAAGCCAAACATTGCTCTGGCCTGGGCGGATAGGCTTTTATAGGAATTGCCTCTCCTTTGGAAAATTCTAAATGAACAATCCTAAAAAGTTGTACAAACCTTTGTACATCAGGTGCTGGAAGAAAATCCTTCAGAATCATGTTGAATCTAATTTACAACTAAATCATAAGCTAAGTGGTGGACCTACTACTTTCATGCCGTGTGCGGCATGAATTTTATTCATTTCTTCTTCAGTAGGCTTGCTTGTCATTTTATTCATTAAACTAAAGAACTCTTCCATCTTACCCGCTGGTTGTAACATATAAATCATCTTACCGAAATCGGTTAATTGTATCCAAGTATGTGGAATATTTCGGGGCAAGAAAATGGTTTGACCTGCATTTAATACGTGGATTTCTGATCCAACCACAAAACGATAACTACCTTCAATCACTGTAAATATTTCATCTTGTTCCAAATGAACATGTAACATGGGGCCCACTTTTGCAGTACCCACATATTCAAAAACAGACAACTGACCATTGGTGTCTTTGGAAGATATTTTTAAGTCGTTAGGATGTACTCCTAAAAACTTTACAACTTCCCCAAACCTAGACTTCCCTGCATCCACTATAAATGGCTTTCTAGTTTTAGTAGCTTTCGTTTGTGCTACTAAGTTCCCCATAACTACTACAGTAGGCAAGAGCATAGCTGTTTTGGCAAAAAATTCTTTTCGTTTCATGTTTTAGATATTTAACCTAAAACTGCAACGAATTAAGCCATATACAGTGGTAAAAAAACGACATTTTTATCCTAGAGGTCCCCTAACTGAGGTCGCATCACGATATCTTCCACCACAGCCATTGGGGATAGTTTAGATGCAGCAACTATCATTTCGGCTACATCATTTACTTCCATGATTCTATTGGGGTCAATATCAAAACCATCCCAGCTTGCACTTAGTGTTGCACCGGGCATTACGGATGTTACTTTAATGCCTTTTGGCTTTAATTCTTCGCGTAGATTCTTGCTAAACCCTAACAAAGCAAATTTACTAATGCTATAACTACCCCCATTTGCATAAGCATTTAAAGATGCAATGGAACAAATATTAAAAATATGACCCGAACCATTTTGAATCATTGATGGCAGTAGTGCTCTTGTTAAGTAATAGGCACTATACAAATTTGTTTGAATCATTTGTTCTAAAATACCTTCTGCTTCATTATGAATACTTCCAGGAATAAATTGTCCCGCATTGTTAATGAGCATATCTGGTGCTCCAAACTTTAAACACCATTCAGCAAATGCCAATACATCCTCTTTATTGGCCATATCGCATGACATTCCGTTAATAAAACTATTGGGATAGGCTGTTTGCAATTCATTTACGGTATCGTACAAGCTCTTTTCGCCCCTGCTACAAAGCAATAGAGTATTACCTTCAAGAGCAAACTTTTCGGCAATAGCTTTTCCAATCCCTTTAGATGCGCCAGTTACTATTATATTCATCTATTAAAGTTACTAACTTTACCCTATGCAATACAGGCACTTATTTTTTGATTTAGATCATACACTTTGGGACTTCGACACCAATTCTAAAGAAGCATTGAAAGATTTATATGATATCAATCAATTACACCAAAAAGGGATTGAGCAATTCGATGATTTTTTTGAACGCTATAGTTTCCACAATCACTTATTATGGGAAAGATATGCCAAAGGTCAAATTAAACAGGATGAGCTCAGATGGAAAAGAATGTATTTAGCGATGCTCGATTTTAAATTTGCCGATGAAAAATTATCTCGTTCTATGGGAGTTGATTTTTTAGATATACTTCCAAATAAAAACAAGCTCTTTCCTTATACTCATGAAATCTTGGGATACTTACAAGAGAAAGGATATATCCTTCATTTAATTACTAATGGCTTTGAAAAAGTGCAACAACATAAATTAGCCAAGAGTAATATTGCCAATTACTTTACCGAAATGATTACATCGGAAGTAAGCAATAGCCTAAAACCCAATAAAGAAATTTTTGATTACGCACTCAATAAAACTGGTGCAAATACATCAAATAGCATCATGATTGGAGATAATTTAGATGCCGATATTCAAGGTGGAATAAATGCAGGCTTGGATACTGTGTTTGTAAATCATATTAATGCAGCTCCACATATTCAACCTACTTATACCATTTTTCATTTTAAAGAATTAGAGCAAATTCTTTAACGCAATAAAAAACCCGTACCGATAAAATCGGGACGGGTACGTAACAATTGGGGGGATTGATTATGCTTTTTTAGTTGCTGTCGTTTTCTTAGCGGCATCTTTCTTGCAGCAATCTTTCATTTCTTTTCCTTTCATATCACACTTCATTTCTTTACCTTCTTTTGCACAATCTTTTCCTTTTGCGCATTTTTTTCCATCACCATGTGCGAATGCTACACCACTCATTAAGAATGCAGCTGTTGCAAATAAGAACGCTTTTTTCATATGATTTGTTTTTAATTTGATAGTGAAATTACCGATTTTGTTGAATTTTTCAGCAGATTTATTGTTAAAGTCCTAAGCGATTGATTACCAACTAGCAAGCACAGTTACTCCGCCCTTAACTACCTGATTCAGCTCTACATTCACTTTGGTGCCTACTGGCAACAACACATCTACCCTACTTCCAAACTTAATAAAGCCATACTCATTGCATTGAACGGCTTTTTGGCCAACAGCAGAATAGTTACAAATTCTTTTTGCCAAAGCCCCAGCAATTTGCTTAAATAATATTTCGCCGTATTGATTCTTAACAGCTACACTCCAACGTTCATTTTCAGTTGAAGACTTTGGATGCCAAGCAACCAAATACTTTCCCTTATGGTATTGGTTATAAGTTACTTCACCATTCATTGGATATCTGTTCACATGCACATTGGCCGGACTCATGAAAATACTTACTTGAATACGCTTGTCTTTAAAATATTCTACATCGGTTATCTCTTCAATTACCACTACTTTTCCATCTGCAGGACAAATAATTTTACTGTCGTCTAAAGTGTGCGTTCGATTGGGTATTCTGAAAAAAGAAATAATAAAAAGAAACAATGCCAATGTTGCGATGAAAATAATCATTGCCGCAGTTGGAAATGAAGCACTTAAAAAGCTAAATGATATTAGGTTAATTGCTCCAAATAATAAAGCTGTAATAGCAATGGTTTTATATCCTTCCCTATGTATAGTCATAAATATTAATAATTAAAGTGCAAATGTATGGTTGGAATAAGATACTCTTAGAAAAAAAGAAATAAAACAATCCAAACGGCTGGTATAGCAATCAATAAGGAGTCAAATCGATCTAAGAAACCACCATGTCCGGGCATAAAACTTCCACTGTCTTTTACCCCCGCTTTTCGTTTGATCTTACTTTCTAATAAATCTCCCAAAGTACCTGCTATGGCAGCTGTTAACGATATGGCTATAAGTGTTTGATAAGGAAGATTCCAGAAAAAATTTCCAGCAACGCTTACCACTATTACCGCTAAAATCATCCCTCCATAAGTACCTTCCTTGGTTTTTTTAGGGCTAATAGGGCTTAAAGGCGTTTTACCAATTAGAGACCCCACTAAATAAGCCATAGTGTCGTTGATCCAAATGGAGGCTATGATCACCATGGGCAAAATCCAATCTGGCCCTTTAAAAAACTGAACACTATGATCGTATAAATCTACCATCATGGCACATGGAATGGTAATGTACAATACGCCTAAGGCTGAATATAAATTAACTGGATAGCCCAACTTAGGCCTGTAGAAAAAAATGGTGACCAACAATACGATGATGAGTAAATAAATGATGAATGAACCCCAATACCATAGTGGTAAAGACTGGTACAAAGTGCCTTTCCCTGCAATGATGAGCATCACCCAAAAACTGCCTAAAATATTTTGGGATTTATATATGAAAGGAGCCCCTGCATATGTAGCGTTTATCTTCCCCATTAACTGATGGTATTCTACTAAACAGCCTACCATGATAATCGAGAACAGTACTAAAAAACTCCACTGATTGTAGAATAAACCACCCAGCATTACTAATACAAATACCACCGCAGTGATTGCCCTAGTTTTTAATGTTTGAAGATTTAATGCCATAATAAAGCGAAGATAAGGTTAGCGTGGCTACTGGCTAAATGTCTGTTGTATCAATTGTAATGCGGTATCTTTTAAATGAACGGGCACATAAATTTCGGCCTCACCCAATACCGGGTAACTACTATCTTGTTTATTCAATTGCTGAACAGGTATTTGATTCTCTAATAACATGCCTTCCACTATGCTTGCTTCTGCTAAACTTTTGGTTGCAAAAATTTTAGTCCACTGATTCATTGGCTAAAGTTAATTCCTGCTTAGTTATAATTTGGTTTCTTTCCTTTTTTAAAAATAATAGTGCGGGTATAACAATGAGTAAACCAAATACACCGTACCAAATAGGCATTGTTTCGTCCATGGCTTCCTTAATGGGTTTGCCCATTTGAGTATATACATAAATTTGAATGACTACAACCGCATTATTTAAAAAGTGCATTAAAATGGCCAACCATAAATTACTGGTTAAATAATAAATAAGACCCAATACTACTCCCAAAGCAACCCTTGGCAAGAATCCAAAATAAGAAGCGTGTATGGCGCTAAATAAAATAGAAGAAACAATGATTCCTATTGCAGCATTTTTAGTGAGGCCCACTAAAACTCGTTGAAATCCTGCTCTAAATAATACTTCTTCAAAAATGGCAGGAGCTACTGCAATAACTAATAATCCTAGCATTAGATCGCCCATATTTTTCATAGTAGCCAGGGTAATCATGGTTTGTTGATACTCATTTTCCAACTTCCTAGCTTTTGCTAAAAAGTCCGCAGGCATGGGAATGATTTCGTTAATGGCAGATAAGGATCCGCTTAAAAATAGTGCGCCAAAAGAAATAACCCCTACCGCAACTACTTGCTTAATATTAATATGACTATTAAATCCAAGGGTTTGAAATGCATTTTTATGGGCAATTTTAGCAACCGCCCAGGCGGGGATAAAAAAAGCGATAAAAGTGGTAAAAGCATTGGCAAAGCGAGAAAATTGAACGTTTTCAGGCTTCATTAAGGCATCGGGAACTTGTAAAAATGGCACATGAAGTAGCACAGAAGTTAGCCAACTCATCAATAATCCACTTAAAATTAATCCCACTCCTAAAAAGCCTAAAAGCATCGCAAACTGACTAGAATAGGCAACAACAGGTTTCTGATTCATCAAATTGAGTAATAAGGTTGTAAATTTGCATTTCCTTTTATCTTCCGCAAAGCATTAAATGATAAAAGGTAGTGTATTGCAATATGGTTAAAATAGATCAAATAGTACTGCCTGATTTTCCACTTTTATTGGCTCCAATGGAAGATGTAAGTGATCCGCCGTTCAGAGCTGTGTGCAAAGACAATGGAGCAGACCTAATGTATACAGAGTTTATCAGTAGTGAAGGACTTATTAGAGATGCAATAAAAAGCCGCCAGAAATTAGACATATTCGAATATGAGCGCCCAGTTGGTATTCAAATATTTGGGGGGGATGAAGATGCCCTTTCATTGAGCGCAAAGATTGTAGAAACGGTTAACCCCGATTTATTAGACATCAATTTTGGATGCCCAGTAAAAAAAGTAGCCCTTAAAGGCGCAGGGGCAGGTGTTTTAAAAGATATCGATTTAATGGTTCGCTTAACAGAAGCAACTGTTAAAAGCACCAAATTACCTGTTACGGTAAAAACCAGATTGGGTTGGGACGATCAAAATAAAAATATTGAAGAAGTTGCTGAAAGATTGCAAGATGTAGGCATTAAGGCATTAGCTATTCATGGCAGAACTAGGGCCCAAATGTACAAAGGTGAAGCAGATTGGACTTTGATAGCTAAAGTGAAAAATAACCCAAGAATTAAAATACCCATTTTTGGTAATGGCGATATAGATAGTCCACAAAAAGCCAAATTATACAAAGAGCGTTATGGAGTTGATGGCATTATGATTGGCCGAGCAGCTATTGGATATCCTTGGATATTCCGAGAAATAAAACATTATTTAGCAACAGGAGAAATTTTACCAGCACCCACTTTAGCAGAAAGAGTAGCAATTTGTAAAAAACATTTACGCAAATCGGTGGAATGGAAAGGACCGAAAGTGGGTATTTTTGAAATGCGCAGGCATTATACCAATTACCTAAAGGGATTACCAGGTATAAAGGATTATAGAGCCCGCCTAGTTACTTTAATGGAACCAGCAGAAATAGAATCAGTATTAGATGAAGTGACCGCCAACTATGAAGGTTACGAGTTTGAGCGCATGCCGATTGAGTTAATTGACTATCACCAAAAATGTCCAATTAATTAATGGGAATGTCTTTAGGAGATACCCATTGCGAGTAATAGCTATCAAGTACTCCATTTTCATTTATTAAGTATTTAGAAAAATTCCAATCAGGTTGTTTACTGCACCAACCATTTTTAGATGGGTCTGTTAACCATTGATAAACATTTTGTTGATTGGCTCCTTTGATCACTTGCCCTTTTTTCATTAACTGAAAACTAACGCCATAATTGACTTTGCAAAAAGCAGCAATATCTGCATCCGATTTTTTCTCTTGGTCTTTAAAATCATTTGCAGGGAATCCAAGCAATACTAAACGATCTCCATATTGCTTATGCAATTGCTCTAATTCTTCATACTGGCCAGTATAACCACAATCACTAGCTGTGTTCACCAATAAAACTTTTTTTCCTTTGAGCTCACTAAAATAAAGGGTGTCCCCATTATTTTTAATGGCTATTAAATCGTAAAAAGAATCAGAAGGATTTGCTTGATCTTTATTGAGTAAAATATTTTTAGATTGTCCCGTAAGCTTTCCCACAAACATGATAATGGGATAAGCGGCTTTTAATATGGATTGTTTCCAGGTCATTTGAGGTTTTTTTATCAGCAAGCCAGCAATTACCAGCAATGCAATAAGAATAATAAGCATTCGCTTCATATACGTTTATTCAATTAAAAAAGTTTAGACCAAGCCAACAATTTAACCTACCAACCATTTTAATAATTTTAGTTTACCAGTAAAAGGAGGATACTTTAAAGCGGGATCAAACCAAGTAGGCGTTTTCATCACTGCTTTTTTATGACTAAAAGTTTCAAAACTATACTTTCCATGATAGGCACCCGTACCACTAAATCCTCTTCCGCCAAAAGGCAGATTTGGATTAGTTAAATGAAGTGTTGCAGTGTTCACACAAGCCCCTCCTGCAGGCACTGCCTGCAACCAAGCTTGTTCTTTAGCTGAGCTCCCCGTAAAAATATAAAATGCCAATGGATTCGGATTTTTTGCAATGATGGCTTTGGCTTCCTCCATGGTATTAAAACTTAGAATAGGTAATATGGGGCCAAAAATTTCATCACGCATAATAGTTGAATCAACTGAAACCCCGTCTAAAATGGTTGGCTCTATATAAAGAGAAGCCGCATCATATTTACCACCATACACTATAGTTCCGTCTGACAAATATTGAATAATACGATTGAATTGTTTTTCATTAATAATTCTTCCATACCCTTCTTCTTTTGCAGCGTCATTGCCATAAAATTGAGGTATCGCTTTTTTAAGTGCTTCAATCAATTCCACTCTTTTAGATTCATGCACCAACACATAATCAGGAGCCACACACATTTGTCCTGCATTAGAAAATTTAGGCATGGCAATTCTTTTAGCTGCAATAGTTATATTGGCATCTTCCTCAACTACACATGGACTTTTACCACCTAATTCTAATGTTACTGGCACTAAATTTTCAGCAGCCATTTTATAGATAATTTTTCCAACACCCGTACTTCCAGTATAAAAAACATGATCAAATGCAAAATGATTCATCATTGCAGGAATAACGGTAGCCCCATCACCAGGCACATATAATACTTGCTCTGGTGGAAATACAGCATGAATAATTTTTTCCATTACTGCCGCAGTAGCGGGAGCAAACTCGCTGGGTTTCAACACCACTGTGTTTCCTGCGGCAAGGGCTCCCATTAATGGAGTAAATAATAATTGAAAAGGATAATTCCAAGGACCAATAATCAATACTACACCCAAGGGTTCTCGCATCACTTTAGAGCTAGAGGGAAGATTCAATAAATTAGTCGGCACAGCTTCAGGTTCCATCCAAGATTTTAAATTAGCCAAAGTATCTTTTAACTCAGCCATAAAAAATCCATTCTCTGTTACCCAGCATTCTTCTTTGCTTTTATGTAAATCTGCATAGAGTGCAGCATAAATTGCTTCCTCGTGTTCTTCCACTGCTCTCTTCAAATTTAAGAGTTGCTGCTTTCTAAAAGCATAGGGTCTGGTAGCGCCTGATTCAAAAAAATGGCGTTGCTGCTGAAGTTGTGCTATAAGGGCTTGCATTCATCAATTATTTAGATGAACAAGTTAGTTAAATCTGTATATTCATACTTCACAATTGCTCCATATGAAAAAGAAAGAAAAAGGGGTTGTAAACACAGAAAACCAAACAGCCCAAACCAATTCTCGCAGGTCGTTCCTGCGCAACGCAGGTCTTGCTGCAGCAGGGTTTTACATTGTTCCCCGTCATGTGTTAGGACGAGGGTTTGTTGCCCCCAGTGATAAACTCCAAATTGCCGGCATAGGTGCTGGAGGAAAAGGGGAAAGTGATTTGTGGAGTTTCTACAACAGTGGCAAAGCAGATATTGCTTTTTTATGTGATGTAGACGACAGACAATCCAAAAAAAGCAGAGAGCGTTATCCAAAAGCCAAGTATTATAAAGACTATCGTGAAATGCTCGATAAGGAGCATAAATATTTTGATGCAGTTTCAGTTTCAACGCCAGACCATATGCATGCCATTCAAGGCTTGGCAGCTATGCAGTTGAAAAAACATGTGTACATACAGAAACCATTGTCACACAATATTTCTGAAGCAAGAGAATTAACAGAAGCGGCACACAAATACAAAGTGGTTACACAAATGGGCAACCAAGGTGCCAGTGGTGATGGAGTAAGAAAATTAATTGATTGGTACAATGCAGGATTAATTGGAGATGTGCATACTATTTACTGTTATACTGACAGACCGGTATGGCCACAGGGAGTGGGTTGGCCTACTACCAAAGGGACTGTTCCAGAAGGTTTAGATTGGAATCTATGGCAGGGTGTTGCGCCAAATAAAGATTATGTTGACGGTTTATTGCCATTTAACTGGAGAGGTTGGTGGGATTACGGTACCGGTGCATTGGGAGATATGGCTTGTCATATCATGGCCCCTGCTTTTGCAGTATTAGGATTGGGATATCCTGTTTCTGCGGAGTGTAGTGTAGCCACCAGGTATTTACAACCATGGACACGCGCTTATTATCCTGAAAGCTGTCCTACTGCATCACATATTATCCTAACCTTCAAAGGACAAAATGGAAAACCAGATGTAAAACTTCATTGGATGGATGGAGGAATTCAACCTGCACGTCCTGAAGAATTAGGACCAAATGAAATGATGGGAGACGGTGGTAATGGAGCCATTTTTGAAGGAACAAAAGGTAAAATGATTTGTGGCACTTATGGTGCTTTACCTAATTTATTGCCAACATCTAAGAGCAAGGAATATGATGCTGTTCCGCAAACCATTAAGCGTGTTCCAAAAGGTGACGCAGGTCACTATGCTGCATGGGTTGAAGCTGCCATTGCCGGTTATGGTTCACCCGAAGAAAAAGAGTTAAGTTCTAATTTTAATATTGCTGGTCCTTTAACGGAAAGTGTGTTAATGGGCAACCTAGCTATTAGAAGTTTCGATATTCAGAAGAAAGCGGCTAATGGAAGAGTGTCTTATCCCGGCAGAAATATCAAACTACTTTGGGACGGTCCTAATATGAAAATCACCAACTTTGATGAAGCCAATCAGTTTGTGAAAAAGGAATACAGAACATTCTAAATGTAAATACTTGTTTCAAACAAACCCGCATAGAAGAATTTTTTATGCGGGTTTTTATTTTAAAAAACTAAAGCCCCCCGAAACAAAAATGGGCTAGCTCGTTTAGCTAACCCATTTCATATTCTAGAATATGAATGAATTTTTAGATTGAGAACTCCTTCATGTAAGCCGCATTCTTTTCTGCACTTTCCAAAGGATTGGTTCCTGTAAATGCTTCTTGCTCAACAATATGGTGTTGCATACCGTATTTCTTCATCTGACCGAGTATCTTCTTGAAATCGATATTGCCTTTACCAATATGACAAGACTCAATACCTTTTGCGGTTTTAGTTTGGTCTTTTACATGACAAAGTCTAAAACGGTTTGGGTATTTTTTAGCCCATGCAATTGGATCTTCATTGGCTGCAACCACCCAATAAATATCCATTTCAAAATCTACTAAACCAGCATCCGTTCCTTCCATCATAACGGTTTGAGGAACTTGACCGTCTAATACTTTGAAGGAGTAATCGTGGTTATGGTAGGCAAAACGAATTCCGTTTTTCTTACAGATTTCACCACTCTTATTAAACTCGTCGTTGAAACGTTTGAAATCGTCAATCGATTTTTGTGCTCCTTTGTAAGGACAAATCAAATACTTCACTCCTACTTCAGCTGCTTCGGCTGCTTTACGTTCAAAATCTACGGTGTTATTAGAGTGAGCAGACACTAAGCTCATCCCTAAATCGTCCATATATTTTTTGAACTCAGTATTTTTCCAACCCCAGAAAAATCCTTTAGGGCCTTCAAAACTTTCAATTTGCTTATACCCGTAAGAAGACAGTTTTGCTAAAGTGCCCTTGGCATCTTTCATCATATCTTCTTTAACAGTCCACAATTGCAAACCAAATGCAGAAAGTTTTTTTGTTTCGCCTAAAGTGTGCAAGAAATTTGATTTACCAACAAAGGGTAAACTTAAACCTGCAGCAGCAAGGCTTGCTGTTTTTAAGAAATCTCTTCTATTATTACTCATACCTTTTTTTTAAATAGTCAATCAAGAGGATTAAAACAAAACCTATGCCATACAACTAGGTTGCCCAAGCTTTATCTCCTTTTTTATAATCAACACATCCTTCGAACTTGCCTGGAACAGCAACATAGCGCAATACTTTTGTTGCACCTACTTCAGAAGTAAAGAAACCCCATAAAGTAAGCTCCTTCATCATTCTGAAATAATGAGGCATTTCCTCTGGCTTTTTCTTTTCTTGAAAAGCTTTGGCTTCTGCATCTAATTCAGTTAACAATTTGGTGCGTTCTTCTGCACTGGCTTCCATAAAGGCTTTGCCAATTTTTGCTTTTGAATCTTTAAACTTTAAAGCGGCCATACCCTCCATAAATACTTTTGCTTCGGCAGGCTTATAGCAATCTTTTACAATTACTGTCATAAACTCACCCACATTGGCTTCTTTGGCACCAGGCGTATTGGTTTTAGGCAAAATAGTTTCTGCTACTTCATTTAAAAAAGCAATGTCTTCAGGCGTAAATGCTACTGCATCACCCGCTGTTGATTTACAGCCAGATAAAAAAGCCTGTGAACCCAAAATAGTGCCACCCAACAATAGGGCAACGCTGGATAATGCTTCTCTTCTATTCATCATGATTAATGCATTTAATAATTTATAAATTTCCTTTTTTCAATTCGCTTACTGCAAAGTCTGCAGCTCTAGCGGTGAATGCCATATAAGTTAGAGATGGATTCACGCAAGCAGCAGAAGTCATGAAAGATCCATCTGTAACAAACACGTTTGGTGCATCCCAAATTTGGTTATGTTTATTTACTACTGATGTTTTAGGATCAGCACCCATTCTTGCAGTACCCATTTCATGAATACCACGACCCAACACTGCGTTGGCATCATACCCTTTAACATCTTTAACACCAGCATTGGTAAGCATTTCAATGGCATCGGCCAACATGTCTTTGCGCATCTTCATTTCATTCTCTTTCAATTCAGCGTCAATTTTCAACACGTTCAAACCCCATTTATCTTTTACCGTTTTATCAAGGGTTGCGAAATTTTTGTGATCTGGTAAAACCTCACCAAAGCCCATCATACCCATGCTCCAGCCACCGGGTTCAGAAATGGCTTCTTTAAAATCTGCGCCTATCGTAAATTCAGCAACTTTGCTGCCCCATCCACCTCTATTACCACTTCCTTGGTAACCAAAGCCTCTTAAATAATCGCGTTTATCAGTGCCAATATTTTGATAACGAGGAATGTATATACCATTGGCTCTTCTACCAAATGTGTATTTATCTTCATAGCCTTCCATTCTTCCACCTGCGCCTACACCTAAATGGTGATCCATAATATTATGACCTAATTCACCACTGCTGCTTCCTAATCCACCTTCCCAAACATCTGTTGCAGAATTCATTAGAATCCAAGCAGAGTTTAAGGTAGATGCGTTTAAGAAAATGATTTTAGCATTGTACACATAAGTTTTGTTGGTTTCCGCGTCTAAAATTTCAACCCCAGTTGCACGCTTTTTATCTTTGTCGTACAATATTTTAGTAACAATACTCCAAGGTCTTAATGTAAGATTACCTGTTTTCATTGCAGCAGGTAAAGTAGAACTCTGTGTGCTGAAATATGCACCAAATGGACATCCCAACCAACATTTGTTTCTAAACTGACAAGCAGATCTTCCCTCTAACTCTTGTGTAATATTTGCAGTACGACCAATAATCATCGCACGCTGTCCTTTATAATATTCCTTTAATCGTTGAGCTACGTCTTTTTCTACGCAAGTCATTTCCATAGGTGGCATAAATTGTCCGTCGGGCAATACATCTAACCCATCACTGTTTCCACTAATACCTGCAAATTTTTCTACATAATCGTACCATGGTTCAATCTCTTTGTAACGAACCGGCCAATCTACAGCAATGCCATCCTTGGCATTGGCTTCAAAATCTAAATCGCTCCAACGATAACTCTGACGACCCCATAATAAAGAACGACCACCTACATGGTATCCCCTGAACCAATCGTATCTTTTTACTTCAGTATAAGGGCTTTCAGTGTCTTTTACCCACATACCATAAGTTTGCTCATTCAAAGGATAATCACGATCGAGCACCTGGTTTTGCGCAATCATTTCCTGCGTTTTTCTTCCGTGGTGCGGATAATCCCAAGCTTCTTTGTTGGCATTCACGTAGTCCTTTACATGCTCAATATTGCGACCCCTCTCGAGCATCAATACTTTTAAGCCCTTCTCTGTTAGCTCTTTTGCAGCCCAGCCTCCGCTGATGCCGGAGCCAATCACAATCGCGTCAAAATTTTGTTCAGCCATGTTGGTGGTTTAAGCGTTGATAGATGATTATAAAAATTTAAATATTGCAGATGTCAATTGCTTTTTTAAGTGAGCCTATTTTATCTTTTGCAATAGGAATAAACTCTTGCGCTACATAGCCTGTAAATCCAGTGGCAGCAATGGCTTTCATGATAGCAGGATAAAATAATTCTTGTGAATCATCAATCTCATGTCTACCAGGAACACCCGCAGTATGATAATGACCAATATACTGCGCACTCGTTTTAATGGTCCTAATCACATCCCCTTCATCAATTTGCATATGATAGATATCATACAACAACTTGAAATTTTCAGATCCAATTTGCTTGCACAATTCAACACCCCAAGGTGTTTTATCACACATATAGTCTTTATGATCTACTTTGCTATTCAATAATTCCATGATAATGGTAACCCCTCTTTTTTCAGCAAGCGGCATGATTTTCTTTAGGCCATCCGCACAGTTTTTTAACCCTGTAGCATCGTCCATACCATTTCTATTGCCACTAAAACAAATCAGGTTTTTGTACCCCGCATCGGCTACTAAATTGATATGCTCGGTGTAATTTTTGATTAGCGTGCTATGGTATTGAGGGTCGTTCCATCCCTTTACCAGATTAATTTCGGCACCATTGCACATAGTAGACACCATGCCATGTTTTTTTAGTATTGGCCAATCTTTCGGACCTACTAAATCAATACCAGTGATTCCTAATTTCTTTGCTTCAATACAAAGATCATCTAAGGATAAGTCACTGAAGCACCAACGGCAAACAGCGTGATTAATATTCCCTTTCATAGTTGTTGAAACAGTAGCACAAGATGCTAAAGATGGAATTAACGGAGCCGATGCCACAGCAACAGAACCGGTAATAATGTTTTTTATGGCAGAGCGCCTATTGGACAAATTTTTCATACAGCAATTAGAACCCTAATATAATTATTTGTTTGCATCAAAACACCAGGAATTTTATAAATCCTTCAATAAGCCGAATGATTCGGTAAACAGATTGCAACAATGATTAATAAGAGTTAAATGAATATAATCGGGGAGAATGTTTAAATTAGTGCTCCTTTAAAAAAACAAATCACAATAAAAAAAATACTATGCCTAGAAAATTAAGAATGGGAATGGTGGGAGGTGGTAAAGATGCGTTCATTGGCGCTATCCACCGTTTGGCAGCCAATATGGATGGACAAATTGAATTGGTATGTGGTGCATTAAGCATCAACCCAACCATTGCACAAGAGTCAGGTGAAATGTTGTATTTACCCAAAGATCGCATTTACCTTACTTATGATGAAATGATCACCAAGGAAGCTGCACTTCCAGCAGACAAACGCATGGACTTTGTTACGATTGTAACGCCCAATTTTGCGCATTTTGCACCAGCCATGATGGCATTGGAGCATGGATTTCATGTAGTGATAGAAAAGCCCATCACTTTTACATTAGAAGAAGCTAAAAAATTAAAAGCCGTAGTTGCTGAAACAGGATTAACCCTTTGCTTAACCCATACTTATTCAGGATACCCAATGGTTAAACAAGCCAAAGCCATGGTAGCTGATGGTGCTTTAGGAAAGATTAGAAAAGTATGGGTAGAGTATCCGCAAGGATGGTTGAGTAAACTAAGCGAAAGAGAAGGCAATGCCCAAGCAGCATGGAGAACCGATCCTAAAAAATCAGGCAAGAGTGGAAGCATGGGAGATATTGGTACACATGCCGCCCATTTAGCAGAATATATAACAGGCGCACAAATCACAAAATTATGTGCAGACCTTAATACAAAAGTAGAAGGCCGTTTATTAGACGACGATGGATCGGTGCTATTGCATTTTAGCAATGGAGCATCAGGTGTGTTAATGGCATCACAAGTTGCAGCAGGTGAAGAGAACGCATTGAAGATTCGCGTGTATGGAGAAAAAGGTGGATTGGAATGGGCGCAGATGGAACCCAATACATTAATAGTAAAATGGTTAGAAGCACCCATGCAAATATTGCGTGCAGGTGCTAACTATACCGATCGCTTATCTAGTTTTGCTACAAGTAATTGCAGAACGCCAGGTGGACATCCAGAAGGTTATTTAGAAGCATTTGCCAATATCTATAAAAACTTTACTGCGACCGTTCAAGCAAAAATAGATGGCACCACACCTACTAAAGAACAATTGGATTTTCCAGGAGTAGAAGATGGAATTAGAGGTATGGCATTCATAGATAATGTAGTTGCTTCTGCACAATCTGATTTAAAGTGGACCGAATATAAAATCTAAACAATGACCAATATTAAAGGCCCAGGAATTTTTCTGGCTCAGTTTATGGGCGACACAGCCCCTTTTAATTCATTGGCATCTATTTGCCAATGGGCTGCTTCTTTAGGATTCAAGGGAGTACAAATTCCTTCTTGGGATGCGCGTTGTATTAATTTACAAAAAGCAGCAGAAAGCAAAACTTATGCGGATGAGATTAGGGGGATTGTAGCCGCCGCAGGTTTGGAAATAACTGAATTATCGACCCACTTACAAGGACAACTGGTAGCCGTAAACCCAGCCTATGATGCGTTATTCGACGGCTTTGCTCCCGAAGGCCTAAGAGGGAATCCAAGTGCAAGAACAGCATGGGCAGTACAGCAATTAAAGTATGCAGCCAAAGCATCTCAAAATCTAGGACTCAATGCCCACGCTACTTTCAGCGGAGCACTATTGTGGCAAACGGTTTACCCATGGCCCCAAAGACCAGCAGGTTTAGTAGAAACAGGTTTTACTGAACTGGCAAAAAGATGGATGCCTATATTGAATGAATTTGATGAAAACGGCGTAGATCTTTGTTATGAAATACATCCAGGAGAAGACTTACACGATGGTGTTACTTATGAATTGTTTTTAGAAAAAGTAAACAATCATCCACGTGCTTGTTTGTTATACGATCCCTCCCATTTTGTATTACAATGCTTGGATTACAAAGCCTATATAGATCATTACCATGAACGCATTAAAATGTTTCATGTAAAAGATGCAGAGTTTAACCCAACAGGCAAACAAGGTGTTTATGGCGGCTATCAAGGTTGGGTAGACAGAGCAGGACGCTTTAGATCATTAGGAGATGGACAAGTAGATTTCAAAACCATTTTTAGTAAACTGGCTCAATACAATTATACTGGTTGGGCAGTGATGGAATGGGAATGTGCGTTGAAGCATCCTGAAACAGGCGCATCAGAAGGAGCACCATTTATTCAACAACATATCATTCGAGTAACCGATAAAACATTTGATGATTTTGCAGGAACTGGATCAGACGAAAATTTTAATAAAAAAATATTAGGTATCAACTAACTTTAACAACGCTACAAAAAGTAGCGATTCACTTTTTAAACAAACCATTATGAAAAAGTACTTAGTGCTATTTGCCATTACCGGATTAGTTGCAGCAGCTTGCGGCGGTAGTGAAGAAAAGAAAGAAGAGAAAGCTGCAGAAACCACACCAGCAGTGGCTCCGGTAGCAGATTTAAGCAGTAATCCAGACTATACCAAAGGATTAGAATTAGTTGGAAAATCAGATTGCTTGACCTGTCATAAAATAAACGACAAGTTAATTGGACCATCTTATAAAGATGTGGCTAATAAGTATGAAGCAACTGAAGAAAATATCAGTATGCTAGCAGGTAAAATCATCAAAGGTGGTAAAGGTGTTTGGGGTGAAGTTCCAATGACACCACATCCTCAAGTGAGTGAAGAAGATGCAAAAGCAATGGTTAAATACGTTTTACTACTTAAGTAATTTACATGACTAATCTACTATGGATCACTGCCATTGCAGTTGCATTGGTTTCAACACCGGTGACAAAGAAAAATTTATCTGCTTCCGCAAATGAGCCTGCGGCAGTTTCTACAACCCGTACTAATTACTCGAAAGGTAAGTGGATTAAATTGTTTGATGGCAAAACAACCAATGGCTGGAAAACCTATGCCAAGGACAGTATTGGTGGTGCTTGGAAAGTACAAGACGGAATGTTGTACTTAGATTCCAAAGCCAAGAAAGAACAGAAGTTAGGCGGCGGTGATATTATTCATGAAAAATCATTTGGAAATTTTCATTTGAAACTTGAATGGAAGATTTCAAAAAATGGCAATAGCGGCATCATATTTTGGGCACAGAATGATCCATCTAAATACAAAGCTGTTTGGCATACAGGCCCAGAGATGCAAGTATTAGACAATGGAGGACATCCTGATGCAAAAATTAGAAAACACCGCGCTGGAGATTTGTATGACTTAATTGAAGGACCAGACACTGCTGTTAAACCAGTGGGAGAATGGAATAAAACAGAAATCATTGCAAAAGATGGAACACTTGAACTAAAACTCAATGGCGTAACCACTGTTAAAACCAGTTATGGAGATGAAATTTGGTACAGCTTAATAGGCAACAGCAAATTCAAAACCATGGCTGCATTCGGAAGAACTTTTAGTGGACATATTGCTTTACAAGATCACGGAGATGATGTATGGTTTCGCAATATCCAAATTAGAGAATTATAATGCCGACCCTGAACCACGAGTACTTTATGCAACAAGCATTAAAGGAAGCGCAAGCAGCTTTTGATGCGGATGAAGTACCCGTGGGCGCAGTGGTGGTAATGAACAATCAAATTATTGCAAGGGCGCATAATCAAGTAGAACTCTTAAATGATTCTACCGCCCACGCAGAAATACTAGCACTCACATCTGCTTACAGCTCACTAGGAGCAAAATATTTACCAGAAGCTACTTTGTATGTTACAGTTGAACCCTGCATCATGTGTTGTGGGGCAATCTACTGGGGCAAAATAGGCAGCATCGTCTATGGTGCTTCTGATGAAAAAAATGGCTATCGGCATCTCACTAAAGAGCAATGGCCTTTTCATCCAAAAACTGAATTAATTGCCGGTATTCTTGAAGCTGATTGTGCTTTTTTAATGAAGTCTTTCTTTAGATCAAAGCGATAACTGCCTCAGCTTACTCAAACCCTGCTCAAATAAACACTTCGCTCGCTGCCAATTACATTTCTATCTTACTCAAACAAACTCTTCGCTCGCTACCGAGCCTTGCATGTACTTATTTGACGACTTACTAATGCATGCAATTCTCGAATGCTCGCTATGTGTTTATTTGAGCGGGTATTGAACAAGTCGTTATAAAAATCGTAATTATACATTAATAATTGAAATACGATGAAATGGATTTTGCTGCTACTCCTACTTAATTTCTATCCGAAAAACAATATGAAAGAAATCTATCGTTTTTCAACTCAATCAAATTTAAGAGAATGGAGAATTGTTAATGATGGGGTGATGGGTGGAATATCCAGGAGCAATCTTTTAATGACCAGTGAAGGTCATGGACAATTTTCTGGTCATGTTTCATTGGCAAATAATGGTGGGTTTGCATCCATTCAATTGAATCAATCCACCACTATTCCTGATGAAACCAAATACATTTTTTTACGAGTGAAAGGTGATGGCAAACATTATGAATTTAGACTCAAGAATGATTTATATCAGTCCGTATCTTATGTTCATCCATTTAAAACTTCAGGTGAATGGGAAACCATTCGATTAGCCATTGGCGAATTTTATCCTCAGTATTTTGGTCAAAAATTAAATAGGCCAAATTTCAACTTTAAAAACATAGAGCAAATCAGCTTCTTAATATCTAATAAAAAAGAAGAAGATTTTAAACTATTAATTGATGGAATAAGCATGAACTAAACATTAAAATACTCAACTAATGCATCTAGCGTTTCTGTACTTACAGATATATCTTTGATGATCTCTCCCTTATGCATTAGTAAAATTCTGGTACTTAATTTTGCTATATGATTTAAATCGTGGCTACTAACTATAATAGTAGTTCTATCATTAATATTCAATTCCTGTAATATTTTAATTAATCTAATTTGCGAACTAGGATCCAAGTTAGCAAACGGCTCGTCTAAAATTAATAATTCAGGTTTCTGCAATAGGCAAGCTACAATCCCTACCTTAAATTGATTTCCTTTTGATAAATCACGAATGTATTTTTTGAAATCTACCCCACCGTCAAAGAAATAAGCATAGGAAGAAACACGATCATCTACTTCTTGTTTATTTAGACCATGCAGTTTACCAACAAAATAAAAATACTCGCTTGCAGTTAAATAATCAATCAAAAAACCATCATCCAAATACGCTGCTGTATAGTTTTTCCAATCTTCTGTACCATTAACTGGAATACCATTTATTGAAACAGTTCCAGACTCGGGTTTTAATAAGTCGAGTACCAATCTAAACAGTGTTGTTTTACCGGCCCCATTATTACCAACTAAACCAATAAGTTCACTTTTATTAATACTTAACTCAGGGATATTTGCACAAACAACACCGCCGAATTTTTTTGTAAGGTTTTCTATGAATATCATCATTAATTATTTTTCTTTGAAGCCTGCTATGATTGAATATTTTTGTTTTTTTAAGCGCAGTACTATTTGTTTGATCCACCAATTTTGAAGAAACAATGGAATGAAACCTACCATTCCAATTGAAACAACAGCAGGCCAAAATCCAAAGAATGACATAACTATGCCATAAATCCCCATTAATAAGAGCAATGGAATTAATGTACTTAAGAAACTATTTAACCCTACTCCTTGATAATTGAAATTGGCACTTTTACTGATATCAATTCCCTTTGTATTATAAACATTAATCAATACGCCAAATGGTAAAATGAGTCCAATATTAAATGCAAATAAAGCGACATGCAATGGTATGATTCTCCAATCCATTATGCCGTAAAACAAACTAATAATAAATGGAACGGTGTTCAAAATTCTTACTAAACTCAGCTTGCTTTTTACATAATTAGTGAGTCCATGTTTGGAGATCATCAATTGTTCTATATGTGCTGTTTGCCAAGAAAATAAAAACTGCATATAATTCAAGCTACTCAAACCAGTAATCATATACGCCATAACGATTATTATCAGCCTAGGCGATTGCTCATTAAATAAATCTTTATTATAAAGCATAAAACCATATAAAAGAAATATTAAGCTCATTAAAATGGTGTTTCTTGGGCGTTTATTTCTGAATATTAGTTTTAATTCATTTGAAATTAACTCACCAAAGCTATCTGTCCATTTTAAAGAAAGATTGCTGCTTGCTTTGTTATTGGCATCAATATCAAGATAAAAATTATCCCTTAACAATGAGCGATTGATAAGAAATGCCCATATAAAAAATAAAACAGGAATCAGTGCAAGCCAATAATTGTTGAGCAACTGCGGAAAAAAATAAACAGATATAGCTGAAATTGAAAAAATATTATTGGCAGTACACAAGAAAATAGACGCAATAACAAGCACAAATCCAACTAACCATTTTGTATTGATAATTGATTTTCGCTTTAAATAAATTACCATAAAATGATTGGCAAGCATTAGAAAAAATAGGCAAACTAAAAAAGCTATGAAAACGTTAGCTCCAAATTTCTCTAAAACATTTCCTACCATAAATGGTATAAATAATACTAATGGAATTAAATTAAAAAGGCTTAGTAAAGAACGAAGGTTTAAAAAATTAATGAGTTGACTTTTTTTAACATTCTGAATTAAATAGGGCTTAACAGATAAAGTTGGTAATTCTTGAAACCAATAACGAAGAGGTATATCTATTAAAAAGTAATAAAGTAAGATTCCACAAAATGTATCAAACTCTTTTCCAGGGGTTAATTTATATAAAATAGAATTCAACATTGCACCTAGTACAATGGCAGAAGATAAAAGATATACAATCAGAATGCCGACAAAAATTTGTCCAAACAAACTTGCTCCAGAATACCTACTTCTAACAATTTTTTTCGCCTCATTAACGATTAAAGAAAATAACATCATTGAATATAAATAAATTATCTGTATTTTGATAAGTAGTAACTATGAGAATACTGTATACATTTTTATTTTTTATCTCATGCGTCAGTAGTCGTGCGCATGAAAATCCAGACAATAATCCAGAAGCATATTTCATTAGAAAAGTTCTCTTGCGATTTCAAACAAAAGGTTCTATTGTGCTGATTCCGATGGAAACTAAGGACATTAAAATGGTTACGGAAGACACAGAAAGAGAAAGACAATTCTGGCATATACTGGGAAAGTCTTTCCCAGAGATGGCAAAAGATAGTTTACCCAAAATGGTAGCCAGCGCACCTTGGCTCAATAAAAACATTCGATTAAAAGATTTTACAATACACTTCCCCAAGCTAAGCAGCGCCACCGAATCAGAACACTATAGAGCCATTACAAAGAAATTTCACTACGTTCCTGTATATTATGTAAGCAACCCAGTATATTCAAAAGACAAGAGTACTTTCATCGTTTATATTTATTCACCAGAATCAGGTGCAACCACAATTGTAATAAAGAAAAATGCTAAGGGTGCTTGGTATACTGATACTGCGATTTCAGAATATTTGATTTAGAAACACAAATAATTTTCATCTTGAAAACAAAAAAACAGGTCGTAGTCTTTAATATCTTAATTATTGCAGCCTTATTTATTATAGGTGCAGATTGGGCAAATGAAAGAATTCGTATTCTCTTTCACAGCTATTTTGCAGACATTGCTATCCCATTTGGATACTATATGCTATTGTTTCTTGTAGAAGATCAATTCAAGAGACTCCAAAAATGGCACTCAAAAGCATTGGCTATATTTTTGCTATGCTCTCTCTCCGAAACGCTACAATATTTCGGTATTTACGCACTCGCCCGTGTCTTTGACCCTTTAGATTTTATCATGTATGCAGCAGGTGTTTTATTGGCGGCCTTTTTTGACAGAATCATTTTCAAAAGACTTTTTAATTTTTGGTAAATCCTGACTAAATAAAAAACGAATTCAAAAAAACTTTTAAACCCTATATAAGTCATGTATAAGAAAGTAGTTTTTTTGCCCTATTCACATTAATAGCTAAGCTATCAGCGGGACAAGTTGATAAACTTAAAGAAATAACTCCTCAAATTGAGTTTTCAAGAGACAGATTTTACATAGGACAAGTAATGGCGCAACGAATGAAAATTGATAATACCATAGTTGGCATGAATAAAGCTATACAAGAGATGTCATCCGCGTATGATCAACTACTCAATAAATATTATAACAGGCTTTTAAAACTATTAAAGCCTCAAGATAAAGCAACACTTGTGACTACACAAAAAGATTGGTTGCAATTCAGAGATACAGAATCTAAATTAATCAGAACCCTCTCTAAAGATGAATACTCCGGAGGAGGCACAATAAAATCAAATATCATAACCAGTTCTTATGCTGATCTAGTTGTAAAAAGGTGCATAGACATTTTTAATTACTATAACAATATTGTACAATCAAGTAAATAAAGAAATAATCAGATGTTTAAAATATTAACTTCAAGCACTTTTTTTCTTTTATGGTCGTTGTCAGCTGTTGCACAAAGCAACACGAAAAATTCAGTTGATTCTTTAGGTATTCTGAAATGGCTATCAAAAAGTTTTTCATTCAATAAACCAGACACAGGATTTGTTCAATTAGCAGAAGGGAATGGCTATACTAATAAGAACATTAGCGCTAGTATAAAATATATTACTTTCCCAAGCCTTTATTCCAAAACTAAATCTGAGTTCTTAGAGGAGAAATCAACTGAGACATCATTAATATTAAATATTGAATATCACAAAGTAAATAATCAGGAAGCTGTAAGCATAATAAGAGAAGAAATAAGTCCTGATCAATCACAATATGAAAATTTTATCACTATTACTACCATCATGGGATTTGAGAATATATCCATTTGCATTATAGGCGCCTATCCCAAATCAAAAGATAGCATACTAAGAAAAAAGTACATAGAAGCCAGTTTAACTTTACAAGAGCATTAAGGAAACTAAAACAGACGAATAATACAAATTTTGTACTCAAACAATCACGTAAATGAGCATTCGATTATTGTACTGGTATGAAATTGAGTTATTTGGATGTGCTTAGTAAAATACGAAAGTGAGCATTCGATTATTGTATACAAATAGGAGGCTTATGAGTTAAATACACGCAATAATCGGCCGCGAACGAAGTATTTTACTAAGCACATCAACTATCAATGTCGAATTCCGAAACAAATCCCCGCTTTAACACCTAGTTAAACCAATGCAGCTTAAATTTGTAATCAATTATTATACCATTTAAACAGATAAATATGTCATTTACACTAGCACCTTTACCCTATGCGCACGATGCGCTTGAGCCGCATATTGACACTACTACCATGCAAATTCACCATGGTAAGCACCACCAGGCTTATGTAGACAATCTAAACAAAGCCATTGCTGGTACTCCCAACGAAGGCAAGTCTATTGAAGAATTGGTAAAATCAGCTGGTAGCATTAGCCCTGCTGTACGTAACAATGGCGGTGGTCATTGGAACCATACTTTTTTTTGGGAGAGCTTAGCTGCGAATGCAGGTGGCAACCCAACAGGCGCTTTGGCAGAAGCTATTGACGCTGCTTTCGGATCATTTGATGCATTCAAAGAAAAATTTGCAGCAGCAGGTATGACTCGCTTTGGTAGCGGTTGGGCTTGGTTAATTGTGAAAGAAGGCAAATTAGATGTAAGCTCTACGCCTAACCAAGATAATCCTTTGATGGATGTAGCTGAAGTAAAAGGCACACCTATTTTAGGAGCCGATGTTTGGGAACATGCTTACTATTTAAAATACCAGAATCGTAGAGCTGATTATTTAGCAGCATTCTGGAACGTAGTAAATTGGAGCAAAGTAGCTGAGCGTTTTGCAGCAGCTAAATAAATAAAAATCATGTATTTTCACATCACGCTGTAGCATTCTGCAGCGTGATTTTTTTTAAATAAGCTTATATGAAAAACCTACTTGCATTTATTTTAGTTAGCAGTTTATTAATTGCCTGTGCTGGAAATGATAAAACCATTATCGTTATGAGCAAAGGAGAAGCAACCGTTGATTTAAATGCAGGTACCATACAAGCAAAAGATGGTGCGGGTCATGAAGAAAAATTAGTGGCGGTTAATAAAGCAGATATCAGTTTTAAATTAAATACTCCAGCGGGAGAAGCTACTGTTCAATTAAAAGAAAATGGATTGTATATTATTAATGTAAAGAATGATACCATTATTGGTAGCTATCAACAATATTCAAGCGCAGGTCAGGCACAGAAAGTAATTACACAAGAAAGCTTAATTCAAAAAATAGATTCACTACAACAATTAAGTCAAGGAAAAAATGTTTCTGCAGCCAATAGAAATTTTTTCATCCTTCCTAACCAAGCAACTTTTATTACAGCGAATGCACAAGCACAAGTTGTGGGGCCTTATCATCAAATGCGTTCTGCAGAAAAAATAGATGGAAAAGATCCTGAAATTTATCGCTTCTATAGCATCAAGGAAATCAGAGAAATGATTACCAAGCTGCAAGCGCTCACTGTTGCACCTGAATAGGATTAAGGTAATGGATCCCAGCCAGAACCTCCGCCAGGTCTGCATTTGCTGAGTCTTTTAATCAACAACCATCCTCCTTTAAACAAGCCGTATTTTTTCAATGCTTGTTCTCCATATTGAGAACAGGTGGGAACAAATCTGCACTTAGGTCCCATCACCGGTGAAATAATGTATTGGTAAATTTTAATAAAAGGAATCAATAAATACCCAAGCATCCGCGTGATAGAAAACGCTTTTAGTGTTTGATCGTTTTTTATGGCGGGTTGATTACAGCTGCTGCACATTGGGAGTGGGTTCACTAATTTTTCGAATCAATTTTTCCAAAGTCTTTTCCATTGCTATTTGTAAATCAGCAAACACTGGAAGCTCTTTTCCGATGTATAAAAAGAACACATTGAGTTGTTGTTGATTTGATGCAACACTTGTATAAAGCGGTTGCTTTTGTGTTCGATATACTTCGCGCAACAAACGCTTTACTTTATTTCTGTCGTGTGCTTTTTTAAAAATCCGAGAACTAACACCAACCCCAGCTTGAACCAATGCCCCATCAGAAATAGTGTAAAACACTTTAATTGGAAAGACACTAAATGATTTACCCTTGGCAAATAATTGCTCCAGTGCTTTTCTGCTCTTGAGTTTTTCTTGCTTTGAATAAGTGTTATTTTTTGTCATTTGATTACAAAACTAAAAAAGCTCCGTCACAAAGACGGAGCTTAATATGATCATGCCCTACAACATTCAACAGAATGCTGTACCCTAAAGGGTGTGGGGGATTACTTTAATCCTTTTTCGCTAGAAACACTAAGTTTCTTGCGACCTTTCGCTCTGCGGCTTGCCAGTACTTTACGGCCATTAGCAGACTCCATACGTTTACGGAAACCGTGTACGGTTTTACGACGACGCTTGTGTGGTTGGAATGTACGTTTCATTGATGTCTTTTTTTACTAACCCTAAAATATGGTTTCATTTCATTGCTGCAGTCACCATACCGCCGCTTGTGAAAGGACGGCAAAATTAAGTAAAAAAGGTTAATGACCCAACAGAATATGCTCCGATTTAAGGGATTTTCCGAAGAAAATAGCTCCTTTTTCATCAAAATCGGTAGTTGAATCGGTGGTACAGAACCTTATATGCCCATTTTTAGAGCAATGATCGGCCATAGCAGGATGCCTTTCTAGGTAATTGGCCAAACTTTGAGCAACTATTTCACCCTGGGAAACCACTTGAATATGCTTAGGAAGCTGGGCCTCTATTTTAGGAATCAATAATGGATAATGCGTGCAAGCCAATAAAACCGTGTCAATGGCTGGCGACTGGCTCATTAATTGATCTAAACTATCTTTCACAAAATAGTCTGCACCCGCTCCTTCGTGTTCGCCATTTTCAATCAATGGTACCCACATAGGGCATGCTTGTTGAAACACGGTCATATCTGGAAAGAAATGGGCAATCTCTAACAGATAACTCTCACTGATTACTGTCCCCTTAGTGGCTAACACACCCAACTGCCCTGATTCTGAAAAACGACCAATCACTTCCGCGGTGGGTCTAATCACCCCTAATACTCTTTTACTGGGCCCAAACTGGGCTAAATCCTTTTGTTGTATGGTACGCAAGGCTTTGGCTGAAGCCGTATTGCAAGCCAACACCACCAACTCACAACCTTGGTTAAAAAACCATTGTACTGCTTCTAAAGTGTATTGGTAAACCGTTTCAAATGATCGGGTTCCATAAGGCGCACGGGCATTATCCCCCAAATACAAATAATCGTATTGAGGTAGTTGCTTTACCAATTCTTTCAAAATGGTTAACCCTCCATATCCACTATCAAAAACGCCAATGGGAGATTGTTGATGCATAAACTAAAGATAAAAACAAAAAGCCTCTCCGAAATAAATCAGAGAGGCTGTATATATAGTTTTGACTAAAATTATCCTTTCCCTGCAGGCTTAGGCTTAGCTGGAGCAGAACTGCTACCTGATGCAGCTTTCCAAGCATCTTCAATTTCTTTAGGTAAAGCCAACTTTAATTTTTGGGCAGCACGGATAGTAATATTATCCAACAAATTAGGAGTTCCATAAGGAGAAATTACTTCTGCTTTTAATACAATAGTATATTTCTGCTCTGCAATAACTTCTTGCACAGCAGTATATAATCTTTGTCTGTATGGCCCTACTAGCTCTTCATATTTAGCTTGCTCCATTTGCTGAGAATACTCTTGCCAGTTTACTAACTTGTAACGCAATTGTAATAATTCTCTAGTAGCTAATTCTCTTGCTTTAGCAGGCATAGTAGCAGAATCTTTTTTGAAGATGCTGTCTCTGCGCTGAAAGTCAGATACATTGTATTTGTATTCTTCTTGCAAAGAATCTAATCTGTAACTATTCAACAAGGTATCAATCTTAGCAATACCAGGAAATAATGAAAGAGCCGCTTGCTCATCAAAGTATCCTATTTTAACCTGTGCACTTGCGCTGTTAGAAAAAAGTGTAACCGCTGCAAAAGCCACACACACGAAGAGAAATTTTTTCATTGTAATGAAATTTATTGTTTGTTTTTGATTGACTAATTTTTAATGCCCAATTCCCTTAAAACCTCATCCGATTTATCCAGTTTTGGGTCGGCAAATATAACGGTAATTCCTTCACTTTTATCTAAGATAAAATCATAAACCCTTGCTACGGCTATTTTTTGAATAGCATTGTACACTTTATCTTGTATAGGTTTAACTAATTTTTGGCGCTCTTTAAACAAATCACCCTCGTAACCAAAGCGCTTTTTTTGCAAATCGCGAATCTCTTTTTCCTTCACAAACAATTCGTCTTCGCGCTTTTTCTTTAAATCATCGGTAAGCATAATCTGCTCTGCCTCATAATTCTTGTACATTTTATCTAAAACTGCCTGCTTATCATCAATCTCTTTTTGCCATTGCTCTCCTACTAATTGTAGTTTTTTATCGGCATCTCTGTATTCCGGAATTTTACTCAGGATATACTTGGTATCAATAATGGCATAACGCTGTTGTGCTTCAACAGCAGTTGTAAGTAATAATAATGTGGCGAATGCTACTAGAATTTTTTTCATACCTAATTTTTTATGGTTATTCAGGTTCAAATCCAAGCATAAAGGTAAAGCGAGCTGCATCCCTTAATTGATTGGTTCCATTAAACCTATCCAATCCTATGCCATAATCAAATCCAAGCAAACCAAACATAGGTAAGAAGAAACGCATACCTACACCCACAGAGCGTCTTAGCTGGAAAGGATTATAATCTTTAAATGAATACCATCCGTTGGCAGCTTCAAAAAAGGCCAATCCAAAAATGGTACTGCTGGGGTTTAAGCTCAGCGGATACCTCATTTCCATGGTATACTTATTAAAGATGGTAAAGTACTGACTAGCTCTTTGCTGATCTGGGTTTACGCGTGGATTAGAGTTGTCGTAAACGGGGTAACCTCTATGGGCCACAATATCGAACCCTAATAAAGCGAACTGGTTGGTTAAACCCGCATCACCCACTTGGAAACGCTCGAAAGGAGATACTTGTAGGTTTTCATTAAACTTACCTACAAATCCAAACTTAGCAGCAAAACGCATTACAAACTGCTTATTGCGGTCTTCTCCATGTGGCTTACCCAACGGTACAAACCACTCTCCATTAAAACGCCACTTATGGTATTCAATCCATTTGTATGGATTACCAGCAGGATTGATACTGCTGTTGATTAATGAATAAGGTGGGGTAATTTGTAAGCTGGCCATGAAATTAGAACCCGTTTTAGGGAACATGGGTTGATCTATAGACGAACGCTGTAACGCAATTCTAAAGTTCAAGTTGTTTACGATACCATTTTCAAAACCAGGTAAATTGGTTGGGTCGATGGCATAATTGCTCAACTTATAACGGGTATAGTTTAATCCCATCGACAAAGAGAAATAGTCGTCGGGCCATTTTAATTGTTTAGCAATACTTGCTGTTGCACCAGTAGTAGAAATATAACGGTCGTTGGCAATATTTGGATCGTATCGGCCAGTTAAAGGATCAAAAGTTTGACCAAACTTAGTATTGAAAATACTTACCGTTAATGCGTTTCTTTTCTTACCACCTAACCATGGTTCGGTGAAAGAGAAATTGTAAGAACGGAACGCTCTACCATTACTTTGTACACGTAAACTTAATTTTTGACCATCACCCATTGGCAATGGATCCCAAGCTGATTTCTTGAATAAATTCTTTGCAGAGAAATTGTTAAAGGAAACACCCAGTGTACCAGTTAGTCCAATCAATCCTCCCCAACCAGCACTCAATTCTAATTGGTCACTTGATTTTTCTTCAACACTATAGTTAATATCAACCGTTCCATCTTCCTGATTAGGTACTGGGTTCGGAGTAATTTTTTCTTGGTTAAAATAATTCAATTGCGCCAATTCACGAACAGAACGAATCAATAATTGACGGCTGAATTTTTCGCCTGGAATGGTTCTAATTTCTCTTCTAATTACATATTCTTTAGTACGATCATTTCCGGCAATACGAACATTCTTGATGGTTGCTTGAGGACCTTCAATAATTCTAATTTCAAAATCGATTGTGTCGTTGTATACAGCAGTTTCAATAGGCTCTGTTCTAAAAAACAAATAACCATCATCTTGGTACAATCCACTAATATCAGCACCATCTGGTGAAGAAGATTTTCCTAGTTTTTTATTCAACACATCTAGGTTATAAATATCTCCTTTACGAATTCCAAGAATAGTAGTTAAAATGGAATCTGAATATTTGGTGTTTCCTCTCCAAGAAATATTACCAAAATAATATTTACGACCCTCGTTCATTTTGAGGTCAATATTTAAATTACCATTTCCTACACTGTACACAGTGTCATTGTCTATGACGGCATCTCTATATCCCAAGGTATTGTAATACTCAAGTATAGATTCTTTGTCTTCGGTGTATTTTTTCTCATCAAACTTTGCAGAACTGAACTTGATTCTCACATAAGGATCCATCACTCTTTTGGTTTTACTAAAAGTGAGGTAGCCTTTTTCTTTCATATACTCTTCAAAAGTGTAATGTTTTGGAATAACAATTCTTCCGCTGTCCATTACTGGGTACAAAGTGAACCTAGATCTTTCTTTAGAACCTTTAAATTGCTTTTTCAATTTGGCTTCGTCAATACTTACATTGCCCAAATTGATATTGTTGATTTTTACTTTAGGTCCTTTATCAATAAAAAAGTCTAGTGCTAAAGTATTTTCAAAAGTGGTGTCTTTTCTTTCTGCAATTTTTACCTTGGTATCTCTGTATCCTTTTTCTGCAAAGAATTTTTTGATTACTTCCGTTGCAGTGATCTTCATATTTTCAGTTACCACACGATTGGGAACCAATCCTGTTTTTCCTCTGATTTCGTCAGACTGTCCTTTTGGAATTCCCTTAAAGTAAAAATTAGATAAACGAGGCCTTTCAGTAACCGATACTTCAATGTCAATTTCTTTTCCTTCTACTCTGGTAATATAAATTTCTACATCACTAAAATAATTCTGGCTCCATAATTTGGTGATGGCTTTAGAAAAATTGTCTCCTCCAGGAATTGTGACTTCATCCCCAATATTCAAATTAGCTATTGAGATCAACAAGTTCTCATCAAAAAAACGATTGCCAGTTACTTTTACCGATGCAATCTTGTATTTCTTAGGCGTCTTTTGATTAAAAAGATTGATCAAATCTGCGTCAATAGAGCGGATGGTTGTATCGGAGGTTTCTTGTGCAAAAGCAGGTTTAGTAAATAATAAAACAACTAAAGCGAACAATGATAATTTAAACACTTTCTGCATCCCGTTTCTGTTTGTTCTGTTGGCGGCTTTGGTTAAATCCGCACACGCAGCAATTAATTTGGTTCTTTAAGCTGGGCAAATTACCCCGAATAATGAAAACTGTTTGTTAAATAAACTAAGCTATTTGAGTCTCTGACTGAATCTGGTGACCGGTTTTGCCAAAACGCCGTTCTCTAGATTGAAAGTCGATGATTGCCTCATATAAATTTTCTTTCCTAAAATCTGGCCAACGGGTATTGGTAAAATACAATTCCGCATAAGCCAACTGATACAAAAGAAAGTTACTAATTCTATATTCCCCACTGGTTCTGATCATTAATTCTGGATCAGGCAAGTTACTGGTTGCCAAATAATGCTGAAGGGTATCGGCATTAATGTCTTCAGCACGAATTAAACCCTTTTCTACATCTAAACCAATATTTTTTACCGCGTTTACCAACTCCCACCTACTGCTGTAACTCAATGCCATCACTAAGTTGAGCCCTGTATTCTGTTCAGTCATTTGCAAAGCTTCTTGCAATTCATTCCTCGCAAATTCAGGCAATAACTCGGTATTTCCTATAACGTGTAACCTAATATTATTCTTATTGAGGATGGGTACTTCTTTGCGTATAGTGTCTACCAATAAAGCCATTAAGCCATCCACTTCTGGTTGAGGCCTGTCCCAGTTCTCCGTACTAAACGCATATAGGGTAAGGTAGCCAATACCCAACTCAGCCGCACCTTCTACAATATCTCTAACGCTCTCCACCCCATGAAAATGACCATACAGTCTATCTTGTCCCTTTTCCTCTGCCCAACGACCATTCCCATCCATAATTATGGCAATATGCTTGGGCAAACGATCCTTGTTAATTAGTGGCAAAAGGTCTTCCTTTTTAACCATGGGTTTAATTTAGTGTGCAAAATTAACAAAATCAATGGTTTCTGCCGATTTAAATACCTTAAAACTAGCTTATTCACTAATAAGTAGGGCAGCGGTAGCTCTGAAGATTGAAAGAAATACCCACTTTAATGGTTGCAAAAGCATCTGCTTTAAGGCTATTTCCCCTTTGGCGACCTTTAACGCCAATAGAAGCGCCTGTTTCGTAACTTCTATCTTGTAATAAAAAAGCAGGGCTAGGAGAGCCGTCTGGCAATGGTGAAAATGCGTCAGGGGCATAGGTTTGGCCGCTTACATCATCTAAAAAATCAGTATTGGTAAATCGATAAATGAGCTCTGCAAAAACATTGGTTCTTGCATTTAGGGCATATTTGGCGCCAAAAGTGAAAGGAATACTGATGGCAATTGGATTATACACTGGTCTGTCTAAATAAAGCGAAGATCCCTGCCCTTCTGTACCTAATAATCGTAAAAAATATTTCTGGCCCCCCAAATAAGCATAGGGATCATAGGAAAAAGCACCAATTCCAAGGCCTATATAGGGGGTAAAACTAAAAGCTTCAAAGCCTGGTTGAAATCGGAAAAAATTAAAATCTCCAGAAATACCCGCTTCCCAAACATTACTGTTGAAGCTTAGGTTTCTAGCTCTTTGAACATCATTGTTGCTGTACCTGTCCGAATATCCTAATAAAGCATATTCTCCAGATAAACGAACACTGATATAGTTGTTGATTTGCTTTCTATAAAAAATACCAAAAGCGGTTTTGGGCCTATTGAACCTTATTTCAGGATTTAAATCTCCAAAATAATGCCCCATCCCAACCCCAATACCAATTTCTCCAGAATGCTGAAAGCTTTCCATCAACTGGGCTTTAGCCGAAGTGCCGGCTACAAATAAGGCTGTTGCAACTAAAAGCTTTTTCAACATAAATATTGGGTTCAATGGATGCTATTGTAAAATAGCAACAAAAATCATTATCTAAATTGTTAATTTCTTTTATCAAGACCCCAAGTAAGCTTGGTTCGCAGCGTAGAAAGAAAAGTATTTTCGTTTAATCTTATTAAACTAATGTTAAAAGCCTCTTTTCTTACTGCCAACTGAACCGATTTAGGAACCAATTCTCTTCTTGCATCCATTGCAACAATAAATTCATCGGCTCTGCCTTCCACTTCAAAAGAAATAATATTATTATCTGGAATAACTATAGAACGAACATTCAAATTATGCGGACAAATTGGTGTAATCACTAAACTAGAAGAATCTGGAAATAAAATAGGACCATTACAGCTTAAGTTATATCCAGTAGAACCCGTTGGCGTTGAAACTATTAATCCATCGGCCCAATAAGTATTTAAAAACTCCCCATTCATATAAGTATGAATTTTAATCATGGGAGAAGTGTCTTTCTTATGAATGGTAAATTCATTTAAAGCAAAAGGAGCGTCTGCAAATAAAGGGGTATTGGAATCTAGGTGGATCAGGGTTCGCTTGTCTATGATAAAAGTATGATTCACCAAAGCATCTACAGCAGTAGCGAGCTCCTCTCTACTGATGCTCGCTAAGAATCCTAACCTTCCAAAATTAATACCCAATACGGGAATATTTTTTTCTCTAATTAGTGTAATGGTATCTAGCATAGTGCCATCTCCACCTAAACTGATTACACAATCAACCGATTCGCCTAAGTCTTCATAACCAGAAAACTGCTGAATCTTGTTGCACAATTCTTGTGGAATATTAAATTGCTCAAACAAAGTATTGAACAACAATATTTCGGTATCGTGCCTATTCAATTCTTCTAATAAAATTAATAATGGATTTTCTTGCTCTATATCTAAACCACGACTATAAATGGCAACTTTCATGGGGGAAATTTTAATTGACTACATGTTGAGATAAGAAAGCAAGTGCTGATAATTTTCTTTCAGCTCATTGGCATATTCTTCTTCTCCATAAAAATGTCTTACAGCATAATCGTATCGTTGAAATGTTGCAACAATATCAGACACTTCTATTCTATTAATCTTTATAGTTATAACAACCAAGCCAGTAGCGGCTTCAGTATAAGTATTCAGCTGAGTAATATAGGCATCATTGGTTTCAACCAATCTACTTAATTCACCAAATGAAAAATTGCGCTTATCGGTTTCTAAAACAATGATAGCGCCCTTGTCTTCATTGCCTAAAAAAGTAGACATCCCTTTTAAGAATTCCTTGGTAAGCAATACTCCTTGTAATTCCATTTGAGCACTAACTACTGGCAGTAGAGAGAGTTCAAATGAAGCAATTAGTTTTAACGCTCCTAAAAAATGTTCTTCTTGATGAATCAAATACTGCTTCAATATTTCGGGGTCAGATAAATGCATGTCTGCATCTATTGCATCTAATAAATCTTCTTTAGATACTAAGCCAACATATTTTTCTTCACTTAATACGGGCAAATGCAACACATCATAATCATCCATTAACTGCAAAGCAAATGATGGCTTATCCGAAATATTCAGTGAGGGGAAACTGGTATTTAATAATTGAGATACGATCATTCAATTACAAATGTACAAAATGAATTACGCACCAGCGTTAGTTTAACCCTTGTGTTTATCTAAAAATGCACTTAATATACTGTTAAACTCAACTGGAACTTCCATCATGGGAGCGTGTCCGCACTTGTCTACAAAATGTAGTTCGCTATTGGGAATCAATTTATTGAACTCTTTTCCAACAAATGGAGGGGTAATGGTATCGTTATTTCCCCAAATTAAACAAGTAGGTTGCTTAATTTGATTCAATTCTTCACCTAAGTTGTTTCTTATAGCGCTTTTTGCTAAAGCAATGATTTTAATCACTTTAACTCGGCTATTGGTTATTTCAAACACTTCGTCTACCAGTTCTTTAGTAGCCATTGCTGGATCATAAAAAGTAAGCTGTGTTTTCTTTTTAATATACTCGTAGTCTCCACGTTTAGGATAACTGTCTCCCATTCCATTTTCGAACAACCCACTGCTGCCAGTTAATGTGAGGGTCTTTATATGTTCAGGGTGTTTTAAAACATGCACCAATGCAACATGTCCGCCCAATGAATTGCCTAATAAATGGATATTGGAATAACCTCTGGTTTCAATAAACTTATTTACAAATTTTTGCAAACCACCTACACTGGTATGAAAGATATCTAAATCAAATAGAGGCAAAATGGGTACCACTACTTTGTGGCTTTTACGAAAATGCTCAATGAGATCCGCAAAATTGCTCATTGCACCAAATAAACCATGCAAAAGCAAGAGTGTTTCTCCTTCCCCTTCTTCAATAAATTTAAACTTATCAACTTCTTTTAGCTCGTAGTTCATTGGGTTGTTTTTCTTTTGGCCTAGCAATTCTTGCTAAAGTAGTTAAAATACTAGAGATTTTTAAGTGATATTTTTATTAATTGAACCAAAAAAAATGGTCAAATCGGTGAACATATCTTTGAAAAAAGGAATGATTTTACCTAATGCTTCCACCGAATAAGGTCCCCAAAAGTGAATATAGGGATAGCTATTAGAAGCAGCAACGGCTTCGGGTTTAAGCAGCTGCATTTTTTCTGCATAAAAAATTATCACACTAAAAACAGTGATGTACAAAAGGGCATATAAAACAAATCCACCTAATTTATTGGCCCATCCTAATAAAGACAACTCCAAGGCTTGTTCTAATACTGCACCTAAAATTCTTACCGCAATAAAAACGGCCAACATAATTACTATAAATGCCAAGAATGGTAGCCAGCTTGCTGCAATGTTTACTGTGTTACCCAACCATTCAGCTACCCATGTACTCAACTTTAATGCAGCAGCTAGTCCTATAAAAACAGCTGCAAATGAAAGTGCTGCCACAACCAATCCTTGTTTTAAACCCTTTATTAAAGCAAGAACCAGCAATGCCAGCACCATTATATCTAAAAACATAAAGGTTATTTGCTTAATAACGCTTTAACTGCAGCTGCAATTGCCTTGCCGTCTGCTTTACCAGCTAATTGTTTAGATGCAGCACCCATCACTTTTCCCATATCTGCTGCGGAAGTTGCACCAGTTTCTGCTATAATTGAAGCTACAGCGGCATCCAACTCTTCTTGAGTTAATTGCTTAGGTAAGAATTGTTCAATTACCGCAATTTCTTCCGTTTCCTTTTGCGCTAAATCGGCCCTGTTTTGTTGCTGATATATTTCTAAAGAATCTTTTCGTTGTTTCACCAACTTTTGCAACAACTTTTGCTCTTGTTCTTCGGTAATTTGACCATTGGCTCCTGGTTCAGTTTTAGCCTTAATTATTTCGGCCTTGATGGCTCTTAACCCTCTTAACAAGGCTTCATCTTTGGCTTTCATGGCATCTTTCATGCCACCCATTACCTTTTCTTCTAAGCTCATGGTGTATTATTTATTTTGATTTAATTGAGATTCGCGAAACTTCTTATAAAATTCCTTTGCGTGGTTTTTCATGCCTTCTACCAAATCTTGTTGTTGAGTTGCTCTTAAATAGGTATCGGCCATACCCATCATAGTTTGGTAATAAAAATCGGCCATTTCATCTACCATCATATCTTTTGTCCAAAGATCTATTCGCATAGCAGATTTATCGGCACCATCCCAAAAGGCCAACATCATTGCTTTGGCATCTTGTTTTACATCAGCTGTGCTGTCTGATGCAGACCAGTCAATATGTTGAGGAACTTTATTTTCATCTAAAGTAACATTTACAGAAATAGTAGATTGCTTCATATACATCATTTAAAGTGGCGCAAAACTAAGACGAAACCGCTTTTGTAGCGAGTATTTCCTCCCAAAATAACTGGGCCGCTTTTTCCCAACTAAAAAGAGCAGCTCTTTCAATCCCTTTTTTAATCAATTTTTCCCTCATTTGTTCATTGCGGTAAAGCTGTTGCATTTGTTCCGCAATGGTTTCTGGCTGAGCTGCATCTGCATACAAAACAGCGTCTCCACCCACTTCTGGCATACTCGAATTGTTTCCAACCACAACCGGCACGCCCGATTGCATGGCTTCCACTATCGGCAGCCCAAATCCCTCAAAATGGGTTACATACAATGCTGCATAAGCAGCTCCAGTAAGCTTTTGCAAAATACTTTCTTCTACATAACCTGTTAGTACAACGTCATTTCTGTATTTATATGTTTTGAGTTTTTCTACAAAATCTTGGTATTGCCATGCAAGTCTGCCTGCAAAAACCAATTTCATATTACTTTTATGCCATTTCTTAAAAAGAGAAAATGCTTTTAAAATATGCATCATATTCTTTCGGGGATTAATGCCGCCGACACACAGAAAATACTCATAACCATCCGTATAGGCTTCTTTTACTTGTTCTTTTTCTTCCCAACTTAATGGCATAAATCCATTACGGGCAGCCCCACTAATCACGCTTGGATTTAATTTTAGTTTAGGGTAAGATTGAATAATATCCAGTTTTGAAAATTCAGAAACAGTTACAACTCGTTTGGCTTTTTTTAAAAAGCGGGGAGTCATTGCTGCGTAATGCCAGCGCTGGGTCCAACTAATATGCTTAGGAAAATGTTTGAAAGCTAAATCGTGCACCACCAATAATTGTGGTATGCCAGTACTAATACTACAAAAACCATATGGCTGAACCCATACATCGGCTTTCAATTTTTTTATAGCCAATGCCGCACTAATATTGTACCAATAAAAAAAGGCAGGAATATGTCTGGCAGCGGGAGCAACTGTAATCGATTGAACATTGGGTCCTGAAATTAAATCAGCAGCATGAGGCCGATCATAAATAAATACAAACTGATGCTGGGGATATTGATTAACCAACAGTTTAAAGATGGACACCGTATAATGACCGTAGCCTTCTAAATTGGCTGAGTTAAAAAAAATAGCATTTACTGCAATTGTCATGATACAAAGTTAACTGCTAATAAAAACTAATCATGTACATCTGTTACTCCACCAGAAACAGTAAACTTCATTGCATCAGCAGCACCAATATTGGGAAGTGGTTTTACTTTATTAGTAGGAACAAAATAGGTAATGCCAGAGATTGCATAAGAATGTGGTACATAAACCGTTACATGATTTTCCAAACCAAAATCTTCGCTGCTTTGTTGGGTGATAAATCCAATTCTCCAAATATCTGCTCCATCTACATTTACTAAAACAGGTTGATTAAATTTTTTCTTATTACCAGCAAAAGCCTCTAAAAAATCTTTTACGGATGAATAAATGAATTTAATTCCGGGGGTTTTTTCTAAAACAGTGTCGAACAGTGCTACTAATCGATTAATCGCAAATAAAGACGAAAGCCATCCAACCACTAAAACCAATGCAATCACCACTAGAAACCCTAAACCAGGCATTCTAATAATATTGCCATCTGCATCTCTTTGAGCTAAATCGGGTGCTACATTTCTAATAATGCTAGGCAATATATCGTCAACCACATTGAATAAACTGATTACTACCCAAATAGTTATGCCAATGGGTGCCAATACTATTAAGCCCTGAAAAAAATATTGCAGTAAGCGTTTTAACAAAGACTTGAAGGTCATAATGCCTGCAAGATACAGCAACTAATGCAGTTGAGTCGGTTTACCGCTTATCCAAGATATATAGCGTTTAACAATAATTTAATGAAAAATAAATGTTGGAAACTTTGGTAACGAAAATAGTTTCCATAGTTTTGCCCTCCGAAATTAATAATATGGAGCAAAGAATTGTAGAAAAAGCCCAGGAACTCTTTTTCCGATACGGATTAAAGAGTGTTACTATGGACGATATCGCATCCAACTTGGGCGCCAGCAAAAAGACTATTTATCAATACTTTAAAGACAAGGATCATTTAGTAGATGCAGTTGTTCAAAGAGAAATTGAGCAAGACATGCACGAATGTACCAGTATTGCCTGCAGTTGCGACAATGCAGTTCAAGAAGTTTTTAGGGGATTCGAAATGTTGCAAGAAATGCTCGCCACCATGAACCCTGCAATCATTTTTGAAATGCAGAAATACCATCCAGAAGCATATAAAAAAATGAATGCACACAAGAATAAGTTTTTTGTGAACATCATGAAAGAGAACCTGATAAAGGGAATTAAAGAAGGTTACTACAGACAAGATATTAATGTAGAAGTAATAGCACGTTACAGAGTGGAAAGTATTTTCCTAGGTTTTAACCCAGAAGTTTTTATGCAAAGCAAGTTCACTCTTGTTCAAGTTGAGATGGAATTAATGGAACATTTTTTATATGGCATATGTACACCAAAAGGACAAAAACTAATAACCAAATATAAACAGCAAAGAGAAAAATAAACAATATGCACACCAAAATTAAATTAATCGCACTGCTTTGCATGATGGCTACGATGCAAACCGCAATGGCACAAAAAGCCAATCGGTACGAATTCAATATAGAGCAAGCAGTTGCTTATGCAAAAAAGAACAACGTGCAAGTAAAAAATGCATTATTGGCCATTCAAGCACAAATGCAAACCAATAAAGAAATTACTGCTTCTGCGTTACCTACTATTTCAGGTAGTATTGGAACACAGCACTTACCCAACGTTGCAGTTCAAACCTTACCCAACTTTATTTCACCAGCTACCTATCAAGTACTTATTGACCAAGGTGTTAGAGATGGCAATGGTAACCCAATCAAAATGCCAAGTGACTTTGGATTTATTGCAGCGCAGTTTGGAACCAAATGGAATGCCAGTGCAGGTGTTTCATTACAACAATTACTATTTGATGGGCAAGTATTTATTGGATTACAAGCCAGAAAAGCATCCATCGATTTTCAAGAAGCGGCTGCAAGGGTTACCGAAGAAAATATCAAAACCAATTTATATAAAGTCTATTATCAATTAGTAGTTAGTAAAACCCAAATTGAGTTATTAGATGCCAATATCAAAAGACTAGAAAAACTAGACTATGATGTAAAAGCATTGTATAAAAATGGATTTGCAGAAAGAATTGATATTGATAAAATTGCTGTACAGTTAAATAACTTAAGCACCGAAAAAATCAAAGCCCTTAACGGCATTGCAATGGGATATATAGGTTTAAAGACCTTAATGGGAATGCCGGTAACAGACACTTTAGTTTTAACGGATACTTTAGACTATACTCAAATTAAAGAGGATATTACAAAAGGAGATTACAGTTATGAGGATCGTAGAGATTTTCAATACCTAAGTTCTGCTAAGCAATTGAATGCATTTAACGTAAAGCGGTATGAATTAAGCAAACTACCAACAGTAGCATTGGGAGCTAACTATAGCAAGTTGGCTCAAAGAAATCAATTCAACTTTTTTGGTAAAGGAGATTGGTTTACCTCTTCTTCAATAGGGGTGAATATTGCCGTACCCATATTTAGCGGCTTTGCAAAAGACGCAAGAATTAAAAAAGCAAAAATTGAATTGGAACAAACCAATAATCAGTTAGAAAACTTAAAACTGAATATAGATCAATCAGTAGAGCAAGCGAGATTAAAATACAAAACGGCTATTGCAACCTTAGATTTTCAAAAAAACAATATGGCTTTAGCAGAAAAAGTTTACCAGCAAACTAAGAAAAAATACGAGGCAGGTACCGGATCAAATACTGAAATAAATGCTTCAGACGTAGACTTAAAAGCTGCTCAAACCAATTATATCAGTGCATTATATGATGCCATTATAGCAAGAGTTGATTACTTAACTGCAATAGGAAAATTATAAAAATATTAAACCATAAACAATGAGAAAGACAATCTATTTATTACATATTCTAACTACAATCGCGATACTAAGCAGTTGTGGCACCAACAGCAAACAAGACAATGACCTTGCCTCTAAAAAAGCCGCTTTAGAGAAATTAAAAACAGAGCAGAATGCACTAGCTGAAAAAATTGGTGTCTTACAAAATGAAATCAATGTATTAGACACAGCTAATGCTGGAGCCAATGCCAAATTGATTAATATCACTCCAGTAGCAAGAGAGAATTTTGTTCACTACATAGACTTACAGGGAAATATTACCTCAGATAATATTTCTTACGTTTCACCAAGAATGGGTGGAGGTCAAGTAAGAGCTATTTATGTTAAAAGAGGAGATATTGTAACTAAAGGACAACAGCTAATCAAGTTAGACGATGCAGTGATTAGACAATCAGTTATTGCTGCTCAAAAATCTATTGAAACAGTAAAAAGCCAATTAAGCTTTGCAAAAGATTTATACAACAGACAGAACAATCTTTGGAAAGAAGGAATTGGAACTGAAGTTCAATTAATTTCTGCTAAAAACAATGTACAGTCTTTAGAGCGTCAATTAGCCGCTGCAGAGGAACAAATAAAAGTAACAGAAGAGCAATTACGAGCAACTAATATTCTTGCAGACGTAAGTGGTATAGTAGACGAACTAAATGTTAGAGTAGGTGAAATTTTTGTAGGTCTTGCAGGAATTACTCCTCAAATAAAAATCGTGAATACCCAGAACATGAAAGTGGTAACACGTGTTCCAGAAAACTACAGCAATAGAATTAAAGCAGGAGCTAATGCAATCATTAGCTTACCCGACTTAAATAAAGAATTTAAAGCAACTGTAACAACAGCTAGCAGATCTATTGATGCCAATACTAGAAGCTTCGACGTAGAAATAAAGATTCCTTATGATGCCAATATTAGACCCAATCAATTGGCTCAAGTGAAATTTCAAGATTACGAAGTACCCAATGCTATTTCAATTAATGTAAATACGGTTCAAACAGAAGAAAAGGGTAAGTATGTATATGTAGCCGTTCAGGAGGGTAAAAAATTAGTTGCTCGCAAGAAAATGATTACGGTAGGTGAACTATATGGTAAGTTAATAGAAGTAAAAACTGGTCTTAACGAGAAAGACTTACTGATCACCGAAGGATATCAGAATATTTATGATGGACAAACTGTAAAGGTTTTAGCACAATAAAAATAATTAAGCATGAATTTCATTGAAGGCATAGCCAAAAAATTCAAAGAGTTTAAACCCACTAGTTGGGCTATAGATAATAGAACGGCAGTTTACGTGATAACGATTTTAATTTCATTATATGGATTAAATAAGTTCACAACTCTTCCTAAAGAACAATTTCCAGATATTGTAGTCCCTACCATATCTATTACTACCGTATATTTTGGTAATTCACCGAAAGACATTGAAAACTTAGTAACCCGACCAATTGAAAAACAATTGAAGGGCATCAGTGGCGCTAAAGTGAACAAAATTCAATCTACTTCCCAACAAGATTATAGCTTGATTGTGGTTGAATTTGATACAGATATAAAACCAGAAATTGCTAAAATAAAAGTAAAAGATGCAGTAGATAAGGCACAAACAGACTTACCTACCGATTTAACTTCTTTACCTAATGTGCAAGAGTTTTCAATTAGTGATCAGCCCATCATGTTCGTTAATATAAGTGGCGATTTTGATGGTATTAAGCTAAAACAATATGCAGATAAATTACAAGATCGATTTGAAGAATTAAAAGAAGTAAACCGCGCAGAAATAGTAGGTGCACCAGAACGTGAAATTCAAATCAACATTGATCCAGCAAAATTAGCAGCTGCTAAACTTACATTTAGGGATATTGAAAGTGCAGTTAATTTAGAGAACAAAGATATTAGTGGTGGATTGGTAGAAGTAGGAACCATGAAGCGCAATATTAAAATTAAAGGCCAGTTTACCAGCGCCTATGACATGCAGCATATTCAAATCAAGAATGTGAATGGAGCTCCAATTTACTTACAAGATGTTGCACAAATTATTGATACTGTAAAAGAAACCGAGAGCTATGCCCGATTAGATGGCGAAAACGTTATCACCGTTAATATTGTAAAAAGAGCTGGAGAAAATTTAATTAATACAGCAGATGGTATTAATAAAATTGTTGCAGAAATGCAGCAGAGTGAAGAGTTGCCCAAAAACCTTAAAGTAGTTATTACAGGTGACCAAAGTAAAGGAACCAAAACATCTTTTAATGAATTGGTTAATACCATTATCATTGGATTCATCTTGGTATTATTGATTCTGATGTTCTTTATGGGTGTAACCAATGCCTTCTTTGTGGCATTAAGTGTACCACTTTCTGTTTTCGTTTCCTTTATGTTTTTACCATTGGGTGAATTAATAGCAGGTGGCGCAATCACACTCAACTTCATTGTACTCTTTGCATTATTGTTTGGATTGGGAATTATTGTAGACGACGCAATTGTGGTAATTGAAAACACCCATAGAATATATAATAATGGTAAAGTAAAAATTGTACGATCAGCAAAAGAAGCAGCAGGAGAAGTATTTATTCCGGTGTTAGCAGGAACAGCAACCACCCTAGCTCCTTTCTTCCCGCTATTACTTTGGAAGGGCATTATTGGAAAGTTCATGATATACTTACCCATCATGCTTATCTTAACATTGGCAGCATCATTGGTGGTTGCTTTTTTTATCAACCCAGTATTTGCGGTAAGCTTTATGAAGCCTGAAGGACGTGAATTTGAATCTCCTAAAAACGCCATATTCAAAAAATGGTGGTTCTGGGGTTCAGCTATATTAGGTGTTTTATTTAATATAGCAGGCTGGCATGGGTTTGGCAATTTCTTAATCTTTATGATGGGCTTGATTGTATTGGAAAGATATGTGCTTAGAAATATCATTCACTTTTTCCAAGAAAGAGCTTTACCAGGTTTAATGAACCGTTATGAATCTTTATTGAAATACATATTGGTTAGAAAAAGACCCGTGTATTTATTAATAGGATTATTTGTATTATTTCCTATCTCTTTAATCCTATTGATTCTTAGAGATAATCCAAAACCATTCTTTCCAAGCGGTGATCCAAAATTTGTTTATGTGTATTTAAAAATGCCTATCGGTACTAAATCACAAACAACAGATTCAGTATTGAGAATATTAGAAGGAAGGGTATATAAAATACTAGGGAATGAACAACCTGGTAAAGAAGGCAGTATTGTAGAGAGTGTTATTTCAAACGTTGCAGTAGGAGCCAACAATCCTAGAGACAACAATAGAAGTACACAAACGCATTTAGGAAGAATACAAATTTCTTTTGTTGAATTTGAACAAAGACATGGCAAAAGCTCAGCCCCCATTCAAGAAGAAATCAGACAACAAATGAAAGGGATTCCAGGTGGTTCTATAGAAGTAAGACAAGAAGATGCAGGTCCTCCAACTGAACCTCCTGTAAATATTGAAGTTTCTGGTGACAATTTTGATGCACTAGCTAAAACAGCTATTCAGTTACAAAACCACTTAGACACCAATAGAATTGCAGGAATGCAAAACTTAGAAATGGATGTTGACTTGAATAATCCTGAAATAACTGTTAATATAGATAGACAACGTGCTTTAGCAGAAGGAGTAAGTACAGCGCAAATTGGAATGGAATTAAGAACGGCTGTATTTGGTAAGGAAGTGAGCAAACTAAAAGACGACGAAGATGAATATAAAATACAATTACGTTTAAATGCACAGTCTAGAAACGATATCAATGAGTTAATGAATATGCGTATTGTATTCAGAGATTTCACCTCTGGAGCAATCAAACAAATTCCATTGAACAGTGTGGCTACATTGGAATACACCAATACAGCAGGTGGAGTTAAAAGGAAGAATTTAAAAAGAACCATTCAAATTCAATCAGCTGTAACAGACCCTTCATTAACTCCAGAAATTAATAAGGCATTGGCTAAAAAGATTGAAGAATTTAAAGCTAAAACACCTATCCCAGCAGATATCACTATAAAGCAAACAGGTGAAGGAGAGCAACAAGCTGAAACCAGTGCATTCTTAGGAACTGCTTTAATAAGCGCACTACTAATCATCTTTTTAATATTGGTATTGCAATTCAATAGTTTGAGTAAACCGTTTATTGTATTGACCGAAATATTCTTCTCTATCATTGGCGTATTCTTAGGATATGCATTAACAGGAAAGAGTATGGCTACTATCATGGTAGGGGTTGGTATCATTGGATTAGCGGGTATTGTAATTAAGAATGGTATTCTACTCATCGAATTTACTGATGAGTTAAGAGGACGTGGTTACAAAACCAGAGAAGCAGCAATTGAAGCAGGAAAAATCAGGATTATTCCGGTATTGTTAACAGCATTAGCTACCATCATGGGTATGTTGCCATTGGCAGTAGGATTCAATATTGATTTCGTGTCTATGTTCACGCATTTAGACCCTAAGATTTTTATTGGTGGCGACTCAGTAGTATTCTGGGGACCTTTAGCTTGGACCATTATTTATGGTTTAATATTCTCTTTCTTCTTGACTTTAATAATGGTACCAAGTATGTACTTAATTTCTGAAAGATTAAGAAGACCAATGGAAAGATTTTACGGAACTAAATACGTAGCATTATTTGGATTTACCGGACCACTCTTCTTTATTTTTGTAGGAATTATGTTTGGTGTAAGGAAAATTCAAGGAAAGAAAGTTTGGATGGGAGAACAAAAACTTATTTTAGTAAAAAATTAGAATATGCGAAATCACGAAATAGACTACCGCATTTTTGGAGAAGAAATGCAATATGTAGAAGTAGAATTAGACTACAATGAAACAGCCATTGCCGAGCCAGGCGCATTCATGATGATGGATGATGGAGTGATGATGGAAACCATGTTTGGTGATGGGTCACAACAAAACAACAGCATATTTGGAAAGCTCTTGAGTGCAGGAAAAAGAATGTTGACTGGTGAAAGTTTATTCATGACTGCCTTTACCAATGTGAATCAAGGTAAACGAAGAGTAAGTTTTGCTTCACCCTATCCAGGAAAAATCATACCACTTGATTTATCTGCATATAACAACAGAATTATTTGTCAAAAAGATAGTTTTCTATGTGCAGCAAAAGGAGTGAATGTAGGAATTGAATTTCAAAGAAAACTTGGTACAGGATTGTTTGGAGGGGAAGGATTCATCATGCAAAAATTAGAAGGCGATGGCATGAGTTTTTTACACGCAGGTGGCCACGTATTCAAGAGAGATTTACATCCTGGCGAAACACTAAAAATTGATACAGGTTGCATCGTAGGTTTTACCTCTGGTGTAAACTATGATATTCAATTTGTAGGGGGGATTAAAAACACCTTATTTGGAGGGGAAGGATTATTTTTTGCCACCCTTACTGGACCTGGTTCTGTTTGGATTCAGACTTTACCAATCAGCCGCTTAGCAGGCAGAATACTACAATATGGTGTAGGAGCCCGAAAAGAGGAAGGAAGTATACTAGGAGGATTAGGTAATATATTAGACGGAGATGGCAAATGGTAATCAAGATGCTTTTAAAGCAACAATACCAGAGCGAATAGCATAAAGGATCAAGCCGGCCGAATTTTTCGAGCCGGTTTTTTCTTGTAAAGATTGGCGATAAGCTTCTATAGTTCTTAAACTCATGTTTAAATGATCTGCCATTTCTTTACTGGTATATTCTGAACAAATTAATTGCAGAATCAACTTCTCTTTTTCAGATAATTGAATGGATACATTTTTTTGATGTGGATGATACCTGCCATTGGCTATCAGTTCACGTAACCGATTGGTGGTTTCTTTACAATAGAAAGTATTGCCTTCGCTAACTGAATTAATTGCATCAATTAATTCTTGTCTTTTGCAAGTCTTTATTAAATAGGCTTTAATGCCAATAGCCATTGCATCTAAGAGTAATTGATCATTTTGAACTGAACTCAAAACAATCAATTTACTATGTGCAGAATGTTGCTTTAAAAAATTATCAAGCCAAGAAATAGAAAGCCCTGGATATTCTGAATCCATTAATACTATATCAGGTTGGAAATTAAAGATAGTTTCTTCGATTGATTTTGCATTCAGTGTATGATCAATCCAATCAATTGATTGTTGACTTTCCAATAAATGCTTAACCCCATCAGTAAAAATTTCCTGGTTGTCTAGAATGAAAATCCTGATTATAGTTTCAGCGTTATTCATGCCAATCCTATTTTTTTAATTGCTCGTGAAGAATATGGTATTTTTCTAGAAGAGTGATGTACTTATTTTGCAATGTTTGAATTATTGCATTGGCTTCTTGTAAGTTTTTGGGTCTAGCTTCAAGTAAATAATTGGGTATAGATTCAGTTGCGTTTAACTCTCCTAATTCTGTTACATAATCTGATAAATTAACATTCAATACTTTAGCATATTTCACCATCAAATCAATTGATAATTCTGGGTCTTCTGCATGATTGTAGTAACTAGAACGACTAATACCAACCCTTTGAGCAAGTTTGGAAATAGCAATCCCATTTGCTTTTACTAATTCTTTAAGCAAGTGCCCTCGATGCTGTTTTTTTCTATTGTTTTTCAATAGCGTAAAGAAATAAACAATAGTGTTTAATTAATTGGGCAATTAAAAGTATAAATTGGACACTTATGTTTAAAATGGGGCTTATAATCGCTTCAAGCCTTCTACTGCTTTTTCTAAAGTGCTTTCTTTTTTGGCAAAACAAAAACGCAATACTTTATTGTCTTGACCATTTTGATAGAATGCCGAAACTGGTATGGTTGCCACGCCAAATTCTTTGGTGAGCGTTGTGGCCAATTCTTTATCGGAAACCTGACTGAAATTAGCATAGCTATAGCACTCAAAATAACTTCCATGAGAGGGAATACAAGTAAATGGCGTATCGCGCATCAATATTCTAAAATAGTCTCGCTTAGCTTGTATTTGTATGCCCAATTGTAGATAAGCATCTGCGTTTTGGATATATGTAGTTAAAGCAACTTGCTGTGGGGTATTGCAACAAAAACAATTGAACTGATGCACTTTTCTAAACTCTTTCATTAAGTGTGCAGGTGCCATACAATAACCCAATTTCCAACCTGTACAATGATAGGTTTTACCAAAAGAGAAACAAACAAAACTCCTTTCGAATAATCCAGGGTATTTCAAAATACTTTGGTGTTCAATCCCGTCAAAAATTAAATGTTCGTATACTTCATCACTTAAAATTAAGATATCAGTACCTGCAACTATACCCTCTAATATTTGCATGTCGTTTGCAGACATTACCGCACCCGTTGGATTATGGGGCGAGTTAATCATGATCATTCTAGTGCGAGGAGAAATTTTGGCTTTTACTTCATCCCATGGTATAGCATAATTGGGATATTCCAATTGTATAGGAACAGCAATCGCTTTATTTAATTCAATCGTAGGGATATAACAATCATAAGCAGGCTCAAATAAAATGACTTCATCGCCAGGTTGTAATACTGTGGTGAGTGCAGTGTAAATAGCATAAGTGCCTCCAGGTGTTACGGTAATTTCACTCGTTGAATCAACCGAAGCACTATATAAATTAGCTGCTTTCAAAGACAATGCAGACAGCAGCGGCGGATACCCATTCATATGGGTGTATTGATTGAAACCATCTTTCATGGCTTTATCAACCAATCCAGTTAATTCGGCACTCATCATGAAATCGGGAAAACCCTGCCCTAAATTAACTGCACCATATTCATTGGCCAATTGGCTCATTACGGTAAAAATGGTAGTTCCTACGTGGGGTAGTTTAGACTGTATAGCTATAGACACTTTAAAAAAATTAAGGCTCAATAATATTGGCCAAGCGCTTTAATTCAACTTCGGCAACTTTGGCTGTAAATGCCAAGTTAACCAATCTATACGATTCATTTTCAAAACTTTGCTGGGCTAGTTTTACATCAACAATAGTAGCTTGACCCAATTGAAAACGTTGCATCACTAAGTCTAATAACTGCTTACTTAATACTTGATTTTGTTTGGCAGTTTTCAATTGAGCCAAAGTATTTGCATAAGCTTGATAAGTTCTTACTGCACCTGTTTCAATATCTAATAAGAATTGATCGCGCTGCACTTTTGCATTGCGTGTATTAATTTCCGCAACCTGTTGTTGTTTTTTATTGATTAGTCCATTGTAAATAGGAATAGCTAAATTGACTCCCAAGAATGGACCATAGCTTCTATTTTCAAGAATAAATCCTGCCCCACTTTTGGTATTACTAAAATTAATTCCAGTGGTAGCACGTAAAGTAGGAACGCGGAGCGCAGCAGTTTCTCTTTCGATTAACTCATTTATTTTTATTTGCTGCTCTGCTACTGAAACTTGTGGATTCTTTAAAGCCAGTGTTTTTAATTGGCTGAAATTGATTTTTTCATCTACCACAATGGTATCATTAATAACCACTGATGAATCAGGACTCACAAAAATCAAACTCAGCAAATTGGTTTTCCCTTGGTCTATAATTAGTTGTTGTGCTTGTTTAGATTGAACCAATGCATTCAAATCAATTTGAGCTTGATACAAGTCTGCATTATTGGCAAGGCCAACTTCTTGACGGCTATTAATAATATCGATTCTTTGTTGAGAAACTTCAATAGATTTATTAATAGTGCTGAGTAAATTTTGCTGACGAACTACATCATAATAACTGGTGATTACCGAAGCCATGGTACTCTGAATTTGTGCATTCAGCATGTCTTGGTTCATTTTTTGTAATTCATTTAATCTTTGCTGTGCTGCCTTAACCCTAAATCCATTAAATAATAAAATACCTGCAGTAATATTGGCATTCATATTATTTGATGAAACACCACTTCTGGTTACATCTCTAGAAGGGTCTGGAAATTTTTGATTAATCGTAGTAATATTTTCTACATCGTTAACGGTAGCATTAACAGTGGGTAATCCACCAGCAACCCCAACATAATTATTAATTGTCGCTATTTCAACATTGTTTTTAGCCAGTTGAATATTATAGCTATTCTTTAGAGCAATAGCCAAAGCATCAGACAAACTCAGTCTATTTTGACTGTATCCAAACTGAGCCGAAACAGTTCCTAAAAAAACAAGCAGAATTAACTTACGCATCAGTATGAAATTACCATAGGATGATTGAATAGCTTATATTATTACACGAACGGGCAACTAGCTCACCAGCGTACCTACATTGGCCCCTTCTACCACTTGAAGTAAATTTCCTTGAGTATTCATATCAAAAACAATGATGGGTAATTTATTCTCCATACACAAAGTAAATGCGGTCATATCCATCACTTTCAGATTCTGAGAAATACATTCCTGAAAGCTTAGTTTTTCAAATTTAGTAGCGGTTGGATCTTTTTCTGGATCTGCACTGTAAATGCCATCAACCCTTGTACCTTTCAATATAACGTCTGCCTTCATTTCAATAGCTCTTAATGAACCAGCGGTATCGGTAGTGAAATAAGGGTTACCGGTACCAGCCCCAAATATTACCACACGACCTTTTTCTAAATGACGCAATGCTTTTCTACGGATATAGGGTTCAGCCACTTGTTCCATATTGATGGCACTTTGCAATCTTGTATACACCCCAATTTTTTCTAACATAGCCTGCATAGCCATGGCGTTAATTACAGTTGCCAACATTCCCATATAATCGCCGTGGGCTCTTTCAATACCACTATCGGCCTCGTTCATTCCGCGGTAAATATTACCACCCCCAATTACAATTGCTACTTGAACCCCCAAATCGGTTACACGCTTAATATCATGGGCATATTGCTCAATGATTTTAGGATTAAAAGGGTCTCCGTTTCTTTGGTCACCTAATAAAGCTTCACCGGATAATTTAAGTAGGATACGTTTGAATTTTGGTAGCATGAGATTCGTTTATAATTGAGTAGGTTACAAAAGTACAAAAGCCCCTCCGATAAATAGGAGAGGCTTTTGAAAAAATATTCAATGAGTACAAATTATCCTAGCGCAACACGCTTGAATTCAGTAACAGTAACGTTACCAGCACTCTTTAAGTAAGCTTCTACAGTAATGCCGCCATCTTTTACAAAAGCCTGAGCCAATAATGTATTCTCTTTAAAGAATGCATTTAACTTGCCTTCTGCAATTTTAGCCACCATTTCTTCAGGTTTACCAGCCATCTTAGGATCAGCTTTCATTGTTTCAATAACAATGGCTCTTTCTCTTTCAATGGTTTCAGCAGGAATGCTATTCGCATCTACCGCAAGAGGATTCATAGCAGCAATTTGCATTGCTACGTCTTTTCCTGCTTCAGGAGCATCAGTAGTTAATCCTACTAAAACACCCATACGGTTTGCACCGTGAATATATGATGCAACATAAGGAGCTTCAATTCTTTCAAATTTAGCAACCCCAATTTTTTCACCGATTGCAGCTAATTTATCATTGATTAAATCTGCTACTTTAGCACCATTAATCAATACTTCATTTAACTCTTCTGCACTCTTAACGTTGTTGGCAACAGCTGCATCAGCAATAGAAGTAGCAAATGCAACGAAGTCAGCGTTTTTAGAAACGAAATCGGTTTCACAGCTAATACAAACTACAAATCCAACTTTGTTATCCGCAGAAGTACGAGCAATGATCACTCCTTCTTTAGCTTCTCTATCGCTACGTTTTGCAGCCACTTTCTGACCTTGCTTACGTAACCAATCAATAGCAGCTTCAAAATCACCGTTGGTTTCAGTTAAAGCTTTTCTACAATCCAACATTCCGGCACCAGTTGCCTGACGTAATTTATTTATATCGGCAGCTGTAATAGTTGCAGTTGACATAATTATTTCAATTTAAAAATTCTCAAATAAGGCTTATCTACCGCCACCACCTGCAGGTCTGCGATTACCGCCACCCGCTGGAGTACGACGCTTTGGTGCACCACCTGGTCCACCCGCTGGAGCACCAGCACCACGACCTCTTCCGCCACGACCAGCTTCAGATTGTGCTTCTGCTTCTAAACGACGAGCTCTTGCTTCATTTTCGTTGTTGTTGTCATCAGTTTCGTCTTCATCTTTAGATGCTTGACGCTCTGCTAAACCTTCTGCAATTGCAGCAACAATGTAATTAGTAATGATTGCGATAGATTTGGTAGCATCATCATTTGCAGGGATAGCAAAGTCTACTTTATTAGGATCAGAGTTGGTATCAACCATTCCAAAAGTAGTAATGCCCAAACGCTTAGCTTCAGCTAAAGCAATATGCTCATGACCAATGTCTACAAGGAATAAAGCTGCAGGAAGACGGCCCAATTGAGCAATACCACCTAATACTTTTTCCATTTTATCCTTATCGCGAGTAAGGGTTAATCTTTCTTTCTTAGTTAAGCTTTCAGCGCTACCGTCTGCCAACATTTTTTCAATGCTCTGCATTTTCTTAACACTCTTACGAACAGTGTTGAAGTTGGTAAGCATACCACCTAACCAACGTTCTGTAGCATAAGGCATGTTTACACGCTTAGCACACTCAGTAACGATTTCTTTAGCTTGTTTCTTAGTAGCAACAAACATAATTTTCTTACCGCTCTTAGCAATTTGCTTGATAGCAGCAGCAGACTCTTGTAAGTAATCTACTGTTTTGTTAAGGTCAATAATATGAATACCTTTTTTCTCAGCGAAGATGTAAGGCAACATCTTAGGATTCCACTTCTTTTTAAGGTGACCAAAGTGAACGCCGGCCTCCAATAGTTGCTGTTGTAGTGAAGTGTTATTTTCCATTGTGGTGAATTATATAATTTTTTAAAATTTATTTTCAGTAGATATTCAATACAACGATTAACGCTTACTGAACTGGTAGCTTCTACGTGCTTTCTTATGACCAAATTTCTTACGTTCAACACTACGAGGATCACGTTTAAGTTGACCAGCAGCTTTTAATGCAGGGCGTAATTCAGGATTAACTTCAAGCAACGCACGGGCAATACCCAATTTAGCTGCTTCAGCTTGTCCTTTTAAACCACCACCAGCAGCATTGATAACGATATCAAACTTGCCTTCTAGTTCAGTTGTTTTAAGAGGAGCTTCAACTTGGTTCTGTAAATAAACCAATGGGAAATAAGCTTTGTAATCTTTGTCGTTTACAGTTATTTTACCTTCGCCCTTGCTAATGAAGACACGTGTTACGGCTTCTTTACGGCGACCAACTGCATTTTTTTGTTTTTCCATTTTGATTATGCTTGGCGTCTGGCATTGCTACCAGACAATGTTTTAGAATTTAAGTTCCTTAGGTTGCTGAGCGGTATGAGGATGTGTAGTTCCTGCGTACACAAATAATTTTTTGATCATTTTACGACCTAATTTATTTTTTGGTAGCATTCCCTTTACAGCTCTTTCCATTACTACTTCTGGACGACGCTTTAATAAGCTTCCAGCAACTTCTTCTTTCTTACCACCTGGGTAACCAGAAAAGTTTAGGTATACTTTGTCTTCTAACTTATTACCAGTGAAAACAACTTTCTCTGCGTTTAATACAATTACGTAATCTCCACAATCAACGTGAGGAGTGTAATAAGCTTTGTTTTTACCGCGTAAAACAGCAGCAATCTTAGATGCAATACGTCCCACGGTTTGATTAGTACCATCAACTACATACCAGTTGTGTTGAACGGTAGCCGCATTCGCATGCTTGGTGGTGAAATGAAGTTTACTCATGATTCTTTGTTTTAAGTGAAATCGGCGCTATCCCACCGATTAGAATATTCCCATTTTTTGGGAGGGCAAAGGTCTGATACTGCAATGGATAAACCAAGAAATTCAGGAAGTATTTTTACAAGCACATTTGTAACACATTGATTATCAATAAAAATTTGCGCATCTTTTTTTCATCTACCTTTGTAATCATGGCATATTTACAATTTTCAGGGCAAAATTTATTTGATGGAAGCCAATTTCTAGGACCAGACCAGGTGCTCATTACCACAGAAGATGGGATTATAAAAGCCATTATTCCACGTTCAGATGCGGGGGAACAGGTACAACAATTCAAAGGAATTATTGCACCAGGTTTTATTAATGCCCATTGTCATTTAGAATTGAGCCATATGAAGGGCATCATTCCAGAACATACTGGCTTGCCCGATTTTATTTTAAAAATTGTAAACGAAAGGCATTTCCCCGAAGAAACCATATTGGCTGCTATAGCTCAAGGGGAGGCTGCAATGCTAGAAGCAGGAATTGTGGCGGTGGGAGATATCAGTAATAATGCCCTAACAGCCCCCCAAAAACAACAAGGGAATTTAGCTTATCACACATTTGTAGAAATTAGTGGATGGAAGCCCGCCATTGCTGAATCACGTTTTGCAAATGCCCTAGAAGTATTATCGAAGTTTAGGTTGATTGAAGCCGCCGCTTCATTGAGCCCACTAAAAAGTTCATTTAGTCCGCACGCGCCCTATTCCGTTTCTAATGAGCTCTGGCAAATGATGATGCCGCATTTTGAAGGAAATACAGTAACCATACATAATCAGGAAACCCCGGCCGAAAATGAATTATTTACAAAAGGTACCGGAGACTTTGTGCGCATGTACAATGCCATGAATATAGACCATACCCATTTTACCCCAACAGGCCAAAACAGTCTGCCGTCTTACTTCCCCCAATTAGAAAAAGCCAAAAACATTCTATTGGTGCACAATACAACCACCAGCGAAGCCGATATGGATTATGCAAACCAATTGTCTAAGCAAAACTCACAAGACTTGTATTATACCCTTTGTGTGAATGCCAATTTATACATAGAAAATAAATTGCCACCTATTGAATTATTGCGCAATAAAAAATCCAATATCGTTTTAGGAACCGATAGTTTATCGAGCAACCACCAATTGAGCATTTTGTCAGAAATAAAAACCATCACGAAACATTTTCCAAACATATCATTAGAAGAAATGCTTCAATGGGCAACACTGAATGGTGCTAAAGCATTACAACTTGATTCACAATTTGGGAGCTTTGGAATAGGTAAAAAACCAGGAGTGATTGTAATTGACCAACTAGTAAACAATCAAATTAGCGAGGCTAGCACTGTTAAGCGCTTAGTTTAACATTGTTCAACTGACCCGATTTAACATAGAATGGTTAATTGGCCGATTTTTTTCTGACTAGCAAATACATTTTACTCATTACTTCTTGGTGAGGCAAAGTCAAAATAGAAATTCCAATGAACAAGCCCATGATTACCAAATTAATATTATTGGTAAGGTCTAAGAAAAATATAATAGAAAAAAGACCCACCAATGAAATAGCAGTGAGCGGCACACATTGAATCATTAATGATTTCCATGATAATTTTTCCTTTTTTGTTTTAGATAAATGCTGCCGAATATTTTCTAGAGAAGTAATGGAATGCCATAAACCAAAATAGATAATAAAGCATAATGGCAGCGGAAGAATCAACGCACTAATAAAAACAAAAATGACCAACGTAAAAAAGTGTTTTAAATCAACAATATTTTTTTTATGAATAATATAGGAAGCAATGATTGTTAAAATGAAAAAGCCAAAGCTCCCACTAATAGCCAATAAGGCAATATGTTGCCCTTGTAAATAATTGATTAATCCTGGACTGAAAATATTGATCTTTTGTATGATTGGCAAAACGGTATCAATATGCACAAATAGAATAATAAATAAAATCAACAGACCGTACGACACCTGCAACAAAACGCCCAGTAAAGGAACTTTGGGCGAGTCAATGGGCAAATCGGTTTCTCCAAAATGAAAAGCAGAAATCAATAAAAAAAGATAGAAAGATACCGTTGGAAATACATACCATACAATTCCATACAACAGCATTGAAAAGAGGTATTTAGCATGAAATTTTTTTGCGGAAAAAACTTGATTATTTAAGTTACTACTCTGTTTAGCAACTTCATGGTCTAATGCACCATGAGGAATTCCAGTAATGATAATAACAACGCTAAAGAAAACCCATTGAATATAATCGGGAATAGAAAAAAGAAAATGATGTACTATTCCAATAATGCCAGTAAAGCATGCAAGAAAAATAAAAAGTGCTCGATTAAAATGTAACTGTTTAGTTCTTTTTGCCATGCTTGAATACCTGTTTTAAAAAATCTTTCTTAGGCAATTTAGCAAACAATACCGCTTCTTGAAACAAAGAACTGTCTTCATCTAAAAAACGAAGTATTTGCTGATAGGGAACTTTGCGAAAAAGCTGCATCAATATATGCAATGCTTTAGCTGGGCTATACTTAAGTAATTGTAATAGTAATCGATCATAGAATTTAAATCGAGTATGCGTAAATTCAGCTGGTGTTTCTTTATTAAAAAACTGGTTAGCCAACAATTTGCTATCTCTAGTAATTCTATTAAAGGCATAACCGGTGGTAGGTTTAATCATACCAGCAGCAGTTCCAATTGCAATAGCTCCTTCGCTAGTAAACCTATTAAACAAAAAGTTGGTCATTGGTATACTAGCATATTCTGTTTTAACAATCTTGAAAGAGCAGTTCCATTTTCGCTGAATATATTTCTTTAACTCTTCCTCAAAAAATTCAGTAGTATAATCTTCGGAACAAAAACCAGTAATTTCTATTAAAGCGCTATGGGTGCTAAAAGGCAGCACATACGCAAAATTTACACCTTTGGTTTGAGTAATACTAAAATCCATTAATGTAGCAGCTGAAGCATCAAATACGGGTTGCTCAACTTCAATTTCCCATCCAAAAAATTGTTGCTTTAAATACAGATTGGTTTCCTTGGATACCTGTTGTTGGTTCCAGAAACTAGAGTATAATGCTGGAGTAGTAACAATACCCTTATTGGTGTGAATGATAAATTGATTGGCATCTTTATCAATCGATAAAACCGCATCATTGGAATAAACTACTGATTGGTTATCTTTTATTTCATCAAAATGAAAGTCAAAGAAAGACTCACTTTTAATAAAACTATAGCGATATGGATGAATTGTATTTTCAATCGTCTCGTTCAGAAATCCAATACTCAAATTATTCCAAGTAGTATTAAAAATAGATTGATAAGGATGAGCATCATTGGTATGCCAGAAGCACCAAGATTTACTTTGTAAGTAGGTTTTATCTGCATCCAGTATAAGAATAGATTCACCCTTATATTGAGCATGATGAATGAACTGGTACATCAACTGCATACCCGCGCATCCGCCTCCTAAAATGACAATATCGTAATTGGTTGTATTCATAAAAAAGGGTTGCAATAATCAAACTATTGCAACCCAATTATTACTTAAGCTTGAATTAGATTATGCTTTTTCTTCACTACGGCTTAATGCGTAGATTACTAAACCAAATCCAATTTTATTGATGGCATCTGCAATGTTGTAAACAATATCCATTGCTTTTAATGCTGCTGCTGTATCAGCAACTGGTTGCCATCCAAATAATCCACCTGGAGTACCTAGAATATATCCTAATGGATAAATAGCCCAACCTACTAATACGAACCATGATAACACTTTAGTAGCTTTTGCAACTTGTGGACCAGCACTTTGAGCAAGTTTAGCCACTTCACCAAACCAGATTAAGTATACAATGTAGAAGTAAGCCAATCCTGATAATACACCCCATAGTACACTACCATTTCTGTCAAGTACTTCACCAATGTATCCAGTTAATAACATTACTAATGATGCAAAAATTAGTTTCCACAATAGAGAAACTTTAGCACCTGCTTTTTTAGTAATTAAGTAGAACTCAACACACATCAAAGGAACAGTCAAAATCCAGTCTACATAACGGAAGAAAGTGGGTGATTCACCTGTTTCTAAATTGTAGCTTCTCATGTAATAATAGTGAACCGCAGCAATAAAAGTGATTAATCCAGAAACCAATAAAGAGGTACGCCATTTTTTGTCGGTATTATTTAATTCAAAGAAGAAAAATACCGATGCAGCCATCATGGCCATCGTACCAATGAAAAAGGTAAACGCAACATAATTGTCACTCGCAATTGGAGTTGCATTCAAGAGGACTTGTAGCATGTTAGAAGTTTTTAGGTTTAAGAAAAGATTGTTTAAGAATGAACATCTCTAAGTTAAACGCTAATATTGAAAAATGGTTGAAACTCACTAACAATAGGGGTTTCGTCATATTATAATAATAAATACTATTAAAACCATTTGTGGATTTTTGGGGGTCAATTGTTTAAACAAACAGACGTAAAGGGGTTTTCAAAAAATTTTGAGAAAAATGTAAAAAAACTCCTCATCCCAGCATTTAGCTCGAATGAGGAGACCCAAAGAGAAGAATTTCTTACTCTGTAAATGCCAACCAATCATCTTGGTTATTGATTTTCCAAGTTTTTTCTCCGGAACCATCGGCATTTATTAGAACACAATTTAAGTACCCATCAACTGTACCAAAATTGCTGTCTTTGGCAAAACTCAATAATATTTTAGATGACCCTTCCATCCAATTTAATCGAACTGTCCATGTAGATAAACTAGTAATATCTGCAGGCAGGGTTACTGTCTTTACCAACACTTCCGCTTCAGTTGCTGTAGTATAACTGTACAGGTCTATTTTATTGGTCCCATTCATTTTTGCATATACTATTTTAGTTCCATCGCTACTGATTTTGGTTGTCAAAACATTTCTAGAATTTACGATCGATTTAGGGTCACCCATATTACTGTTTACAATTGTACCTGAATAGGCCAAAGGAATAGCTGCAGAAGAAGTAATTACAAAACGCTTACCATCATTAGCTATTTGATGATTAGTAAAACCTAATGGCACAGTGGCTAATTTTTCTTGACCAGTTCCATCAGAATTAATCACTTCAATTGATGTTGAAATTGGATTAGATCCAAAATTATTTTTAATAAAAGCTAGTTTCCCATTACTTAACTGCTTAATGCTTTTATAATTTACACCAGTTGAAATTGCCAATGTAGCAATGTTAGTAAGACTAGAACCATCTTTATTAACTGAAACGATTTTAGTGGAGGGATTAGAGCCACTTGTGATATGAAAAAAATACAGTTTACTGCCATCGCTAGCAACACAAGCATCCCCGATATAAGAATTCAAATTTGATGGAGGCGTTACTGCTACTACCAATTTGGCATTTGCTCCATTGATATCAGTCGTATGAATATTGGCACTATCTATGTAGTATACTACATTATTGGCAACAGTTCCAGTGGCGCCACCATTGGGATCGGAGCTGTTTTTAGAACAGGCAATAGAAAATAAGCTTAGAAAAAAAAAATAATTACATGCTTTAATAATTCGCATAAAAAATAATTGAATGAAAAATATTTATTTTGATATTATTGATTACTCCTAATTACTGTTGAAGCTTCCAAACAATTTCATAGTCTCCTATTGCTGCTTCCTTTTCTTTTAAATTGATTAATGCTTTTTTATAAGCTGCAGCTAGGTCATTAACTTGAACAATTTTAGTTATCTCTTCTTTAGTGAGGGTTTTACCCTTTTTGATTATATAAGGAGCTCCTTTAATTGTAACAGAAAAATATTTTGTATTGCCTACAAAAGAACGGAAACCACCATTGGATACTCCATCCATTTCAACTGTTAAATAGGGTGTCATAGCAGGCTTTCCATCGTAAGACAACTGTAAAGCAATGCTTACTTTTAACAAGGCATCTGCACCAGTTTCTTTTAGCAATGCATTCTCTCCAAATAAGCGCATGCTGCTAGAAGTAAGTGGTTTAATAGGATTCAGATTTTTATAGACAGTTAAGAATTGATCCGCTGTGTTCATCTCATCTTTAAAGAAATCTTGAACCAATTCATAAGAAGGTGCAGAAGGAATGGCATTTTCTGGAAGTACTTGGCCATTGGATACTGCAGCCGTTGCTTGGGTAAATTGTGCATACATTCCAGCTAAAACTTCTTGCAGCCATTCTTCAGGAATTTGAGGAAAATCAATTGATTTGGTTGTTTCGGTTTTGGTCCAATTATTGGTTTTGCTTTCATATAATTGTGTGGTTCCTTGAATACTCATAGACGCAACAGCAATCTTTTTTGCAAAAGACAATGGCATTGCATAGGCCGCATTTAATTTCTTTACAGAAACTTCCAGTTCACTCCCATTCACTTTATCAACTTCAGAAAATACAATACCTTTTTCTATTTCAGGTGAATTGGTAACATTTACCCACATGCCCGCATTAGATCCCGTAACAGCTACAATCGGCTCTTTAAAAACACCCGATTGTGCAATTGACTTTACCAATTGCTGATCACTTACCATTAAATAGCTGTTCTTAAACCCTATACCCTTGTTTTGGGTTTCGATATTTCGAAATGCTGCAGCCGGAATAACCACTTTAGGTGCAGGCTTAACATAGGCAGCCATAGTTAAAGAACGCATACCAATAATTGATGTAACAATATCTACCCTTATTAAAGCATCGGGACCTGTTGTGTAATTAGCCAATTCAAGTACTACATCCTTTGTTAAGTCTATATTTATAGAAGACTTTGCACCATTAATACTAAGTAGTTGAATATTTTTAGCAGGAGGTGGAATCGTAAAGCTTCCTTCTTCAACCCCATTTTTTTCAAAACTGATTTTCTTATTACCACTATTGGGGGCTTCAACTGCAGTGTGAATACCAAAAGACTGGTGTTTTAGCTCTTTACCATTCAACTTAATAGTACCTGCGTATTTAAAAAACTGAAAGCCGTTAGGTGAACTCAACATTAACATAGTAAAATCACCATTGTCTACCCACTCCCCTTTTAAAAAATCATTTGTTGCTAAACCAAGATCTCTAGGGAAAATATTGGTACCAACTGATGCAAGTACTTCAACATTATCCAAACTGGGGGTTTCAGCAACTGAACCCCCTAGTTCACCTGCCAAATTACCCACCAGCTTAGTTACTTTAGACATGGCTTTTTGAAATATGCTACCTCCTTTTTTGGATTCATCTTTTTTGACCTCTGTAGTAGTTTCCGTTTTATCTTTTTTCCAAAATTGTGCTTCAGAAACACTTGCACTGACTAAAAAACAAAGGGAAAGAATCAGTTTTACTTGCATATTCCATATTTATTCGTACAAATATGAAAGCATAACCGAATCAAAAAAATACTCTAAATAGAGTATTTTGAACGAGTTACTAATTCTATTTGAAACAGTACATTTACAATAGTGAGTAAGCGCATTTATATATTAACATACTTGAGTTTATTACTATTGGTAATAAGCACTAATGCTCAATCAACACAACGGGTCAAATTCAATGTATTCAAGAGTAGCGATGGGCTTAGTAAACAAGTAATTAAAGGAATTACTGAAGATACAAACGGATTTATCTGGCTGCTAAGCGACCACCAGCTTCAATGGTTTGATGGATCAAACTTTCACACAGTTCCTTTTGGCAAAGGAATACACCAGATACCGGGCTCTCTATTCTTTGAAATACATCAAGGATTTGAAAAAGATATTTGGATATTTTACAATAGCGGCTATTCCATTTACAATCCAAAAACGTTCTCTTTTAATCATGTTAAACTACCTAATCAAAAAATCAATTGGCAGGAGCAAATATTTGTTAGTCCTGATAAAAAACAAATCATTTTATCCAATAACGGATATTATCAAGTAATCAATACAATAACAAAGCAAACCACTCAATTAATTAAGAAGAAATCAAAAACGATTGGCTTGGCTTCAATCCATAATACCAGTCAATTGCAGTTTTTTACCGAAGACGGATTTGGAATACACATAGAAAATATTGAGAAAAATAGCCGGGTTTCCATTCCTAATCCTCAAAAAGTACCCTACTATATTTTGAAAAGGGTGAATGATTCTATTGTTGTAGCATTTGCTGAAAAACACTTTTTAGCATACGATATAAAGAACAAAGAAATCATTAAACAATTGCCTTATCCTTTTGGATTTGGCATGAAATCCTTTATTAAGAATAAAGATATTATCAATAAAAATGATCAGGCATTCCTGATAATAATGGAAAACGAGATTTGGGAATTTGATAAATCAAGATTGAATTTTACAACTAAACTAGTGGGGTTAAATGGTACATCAACCTTAAAACAAGGATACTATACAAGTCTATTTTTAGACTCAAAAGGGGTTTTATGGGCCAACACTACTTTAAGTGGACTACATGAAATCTTACTTCAAAAACAACCAATCAAGTTATTTTCATCTATAGTACCAGAAGAAAATTTTATTAAATGCTTTTTACCTGACAAATGGAATAACACAATTGTATGTGGCACTTTTGGAGCTGGTTTAATTATATATGACACCATTGGAAATATTTTAAAAAAATACCCCTTAAAAAAATTAGGAGCAAAAACAGGCACAATTGTAACCTCTATTTTAGCATTAGATGAAATCTTTTGCTTAGTAATGCTTTATGGCAGAGACGACTTCTATATTTTAAATAGAAAGAATTTATCGATAAAGCAAATAAAAATTGATTATAAAGAAAAAGAGTTGGCTAATGAACGGCCGAACTATTATTCAATTCCACTTCAAGTAAACCCGACTGAATTCTTATACAATCTAGGGAACTTAAAACTTAGTATAAAGTACAAAAACGGATTAGTATCATTTGAAAAAAGAACAAATACCATCAGCCTTCTTAAACTGAATAGCTTTCCAGCGTATACAAAATATGAGGCACTATTAGAAATAAGTAGTTCCGATTTTATACAGGCTTGTTTACAAAAAATTGGTTTAATAGAAAGCAGCTTGGTATATATTGACAAAAGAAAGAATAATTGGATTTTCGGAACCAGTAAAGGCTTATATGAATTTTCGAATAAAGGCACGTTATTGAATTCCTACACAACCAAAAATGGATTAGGGAATGACTATATCTATGCTGGTATTGTTGATAATGATCATAATATATGGTGTAGCCACGAAAAAGGGATTAGTAAAATTGATACCAATGGCACTATTTCAAACTTAAATAAACCAGATGGCTTACAAGATGAAGAATTCAATTATGGGGCAATTGCAAAAACAACAGATGGCGAATTGTATTTTGGCGGAATAAATGGATTAAACGCATTTCATCCTACCGAAATAAATACCAATCATGATAATGGTAAACTAATTGTTACAAAAATTAGCTCAAACGAACAGCATTTACCTGAAGACACTGCTTTTTGGAACTTGAATGATTTGGAATTTAGACATACTGATAATAGAATAAAAATTCAACTATCTACAATTGGGTATAGTACTGCTACAGCTTATAATTATCAGTATAAGTTAGTAGGCTTTGATAAAGAATGGAAAAATCTAAGAAACACAAGGGAAATAAATTTAGCCCTTAATCCCGGTAGCTATACCATAGAAATAGCAAGTGGCAGATTTTTCAATAAAAGTGCCATTGTACAAAAAAGTATACAAATAAGAATCTTGCCCCCCATTTACTCAAGATGGTGGTTTCTTTTGTTGGGTGGTGGCATATCAGTTACAGCCATATGGTTTGCTGCTAAATATATAACCAATAGAAAGTATCGCAAAAAATTACAAGCCATTCAATTACAAGAACAGCTTGAATTTGAAAGGCAAAGAATTAGTAGAGACTTACACGATAATATGGGAGCATATACTTCTGCACTATTGGCCAATGTTGATAAGCTTAAAAACATTCAAGGCAATACAAAAGAGTTAGATAAAATTCAAAATAACGCAGAACATATTCTGAATAGTTTACGTGAAACTATTTGGGTATTGAACAATAAAGAAATTTATATCGCCGATTTTAGTGACGAGTTTAAAACTTACTGCTTTAATGTTCTTAAAAATTTTGAATACATTGAATTTGAATCAATCGAGAACATTAAAAACAACTGTTTATTAAAAGCATCTGATGCCATTAATCTTAATAAAATTTTACAAGAAGCACTTCAAAATATCATTAAACATAGCAATGCAAATAAAATTATTTTTACTGTTGATTGCAATACAGAATTGATCATTACCATAAAAGACAATGGCATAGGGTTTGAAACTGACAAAAAACACTTAGGTAATGGACTAGAAAATATTGAGTGGAGGGCAAAAGATGCAAGGGTAAAAATTGAAATATTATCCAATAAGAATTTGGGCACTACCATTACCATTACAAAAATATGCTCTTAATAGAGTATTGACATTTATCTAAAATCAACACAATTTTACCCAATGCCTATTCTAATTGCCATAGTTGATGACAAACCCATTAACCGTCAAACAGTTAAGGATAAGCTAATTGAGCACTCATCAATTGAAATATTATTTGAAGCAAAAAATGGAATTGATTTCTTGGAAAAATTAAAATTGGTTTCAACCAAGCCTGATGTTGTATTAATGGATCTCGAAATGCCTGAAATGAATGGGATTGATGCCATTAGTATGGCAACGGCTGCTTATCCCGGAATTAAGTTTATTGTTTTAACTGTATTTGAAGAAACCGATAAAATATTTGAAGCAATTAAAGCTGGAGCGAGTGGTTATTTATTAAAAGAAGACAGCGCTATTCATATTTTAGATGCTATAAATAACGTATATGAGCATAATGGAATTCCTATGAGTCCATCAATTGCCAGAAAAACACTGGAGCTTTTAAAGCAAGTTCCAACCCACCCCATTGTTCAACATAAAGAACAACTAAATGAAAATAGTTCAGATTTAAGTGAACGTGAAATAGAAATCTTAAAAGAAATGGTTAGCGGGAAAAATTATAAAGCCATTGGAGAAAAACTTTTCATATCCCCTCTAACTGTTAGAAAACATGCTGCAAATATTTATGAGAAGTTACACGTGAATAATAGAACTCAAGCTATCAATATTGCCCAAAAACAAAAATGGATTTAAGCCAACACTTCTTGTAAAATAGCATAGCTCTTCATTTGTCCAAAGCCAGGAATATGAAGCGATAGATAAAGTTGATAGGCTTCTAATAATTGCCTGCGAATGTTTTTATTTAATGGAATAGTTTCTAATTCGTTGTAAAAAGACAAATTAGAAATAGCAGAAGTAATTTCCGCAAGCTGACCTTCTAAATAATAAGGATGCAATGGTATATTCTCTACAAAATTCCCATCTTGTAAATCTATGATGGGCGTTTTAGTACTGTACGCGCCTTGTAATTGAAAGCCTAACTCAGAAGCTAAGTGTAAGGTAAAATACAAAGGAAGGTTTCCGGTTAAAGTTGCATTACCCTTGTCTAATTGTTTGAGTGTGTCTTCAATTAAATAGAATAATTCAGGATTGGCCTCAGGTTCTTTTAAGCTGTGCTGCAATAATTCCATTACAAATAGGGCAACCGTATTCTTTACCACATTAAACAAAACCGACTCATACATATATCCCCATCGGTACTCTTTAATGAACTGCAATTGCTTCATTTCATTATGATACACTTCAAGTTCTAGTATTGCGGCGGGGCTAAAATAACTGGCTTTACCAGCAGATGTTTTACTGCTTTGTCTTACCCCTTTTACAATGTATTGTTGAATCCCAAACAATTCTGTGTACACAGAAGTGATGATACTGGTATCGCCATATTTAATGGTACGCAATACCACACCTTTTGTTGAATGCACCGTACTCATTGCTGCAATTTAGTGCGTTGCAGTCAAAGCTGATTCAGTTGATTGAGGGGAAAGCTTGGTAGGCGGTAAATGAACTGGATTTAATTTTATTATTCCAACAGCATGAAAGCCGCGCATGATTAAGAAAGTTAAATCGAACTCAAACCATTTTTTGGCAAAATTGGCGTCGTCTTTGGCATAATGGTGATTGTTCTGGAACAGTTCTCCCATTAATAATATTCCCCAAGGCGAACTATTTTTAGAATGATCCCCATTGTCAAAATTACTGTAGCCATATTTATGCCCGCACCAATTCACCACTGCACCTTGAATAGGCCCCATTAAAAAATGAATGGGTAATAATAAAAACCACCAAGCATTGGGTGCAAAAGCAATATAAAAACTAGTATAAGCAGCCATGAAGACCAATCTGGTTAAAGGATGATGACCAAACTTGTCTAATTTATCCCAAACAGGTAAATAATCTTTGGTGAATTTGGGATCAGGCATACGCTTACCCGTTAAAAAACTTCTGAAGATTAGAATAGTGCTGCGCATCATCTGGTACACATCTTTAAAAAAATGCGGCGAGTGCGGATCTTCTTCTGTATCACTAAATTCATGGTGCATTCGATGCATCACTCCATATGCCCTTGGCACTAAATAGGAAGAACCTTGTACAAACCAGGTACTCAAATAAAAAAATCTTTCCCAGTTTTTACTCAACTCATACATTTTATGAGAAGCAAAGCGATGTAGAAAAAACGAATGAAAAAACAAGGACCCAAACCAATGGGCAAAAAAGAATACAAGAATAGCAAGCATAACAGGTTAATAAGTTGGATGAATATAAAACAATTCAACCAAGCATGCTCCAATATTCAAATATTCAGCAAAAAGGGGGTCTAAAGATTAAACAACGCCTGTAAACTGTTTCAAGAAGCGAACATCATTTTGAGAATACAATCTCAAATCGTTCACTTGGTATTTTAATTGGGTAATTCTTTCCACACCCATTCCAAATGCAAAGCCAGTATATTTATTAGAGTCTATTCCAAAGTTCTCCAACACTTTAGGATGTACCATTCCACTTCCTAATATCTCTACCCAACCAGTATGTTTGCAAATATTACAACCCTTTCCTTCACAAATTAAACAGCTGATATCCATTTCAGCACTTGGCTCTGTAAAAGGAAAATAGCTGGGTCTAAAACGTACTTTAACGTCTTTGCCAAACATCTCTTGTACAAAAAAGTATAAGGTTTGCTTTAGGTCGGCAAAACTTACATTTTCATCAATATATAATCCTTCCACTTGATGGAAAAAGCAATGTGCACGGGCACTAATGGTTTCATTTCGGTACACTCTTCCTGGACAAATTACTCGGATGGGCGGCTTTTGATTTTCCATCACCCTAGCTTGTACACTACTCGTATGGGTTCTCAACAACCAGGTTGGGCCATTTCCATCTTCTGATTTTTTAATATAGAAAGTATCCTGCATATCACGAGCAGGATGGTCTTCTGGAAGATTCATAGCACCGAAATTGTGCCAGTCGTCTTCAATTTCAGGGCCTTCTGCAACAGAGAATCCAAGCCTTTTAAAGATGGAAACCATTTCATTTCTCACCAATGTAAGTGGATGTCTACTTCCTACTGAAACCGCATCACCAGGTAACGATAAATCTTGAGCAGACTTCCCAGCAGTTGCTGTTGAAGCCCCTGCAAACTGCTCTTGCAATGCTTGAAAACGCGCTTCAGCAAAGAGTTTGAACTCATTTAGAATTTGTCCGAACTCCTTTTTTTGTTCGTTGGGTACATTACGCATTTCGCCCATAATGGCTTTTACCAAGCCCTTGGTTCCCAGCCATTTTATTCTGAATTGTTCTACTTCGTCTGTATTATTAGCGGTAAAAGCAGTGATAGCTAACTTATGATCATTAATTTGTTGCAAAAGCGATTCCATGTTGCAAATATAAAAACTTATATTTGTTGCTGCACCAAGCAATTTTACATGGAATATAATACCTCCAGGAAACTCCTGGGAATGAAGGAGTACGGAAGACACGTACAGAAGATGGTGGATTACCTCCTCACAATTGAAGACAGAGACAAAAGACAACAACAAACACAATCTGTGATAGAGTTGATGGGATTTTTGAACCCGCACCTGAAGAACGTAGAAGACTTCAGGCATAAACTATGGGATCATCTTTTTTTCATCAGCAATTTTACGCTGGAGGTAGACAGCCCATATCCCATCCCACAAAAAGAAACCTATAAGTTAAAACCCGATCCACTTCCTTATCCAAAGCGCAATCCTAAATATGCACACTTAGGAAAGAACTTAGAAGTGGTGATAGATAAGGCTTTAAAAGAAGAAGACCCCGAGAAGAAAGTAGGATTTGCCAATGCCATTGCGTACTATATGAAATTATCTTATAGCAACTGGCATAAAGAATTGGTACATGATGATGCCATCCGTTCTGAGCTAGATCAAATTACTGGAGGTCAACTAGAATTCAGCAACACGCCATATATTAAGCACCGCAATCAACCATTCGAGCGTGATGATTATCCAGCACGCAGTGGCGGAAGATGGAAACAAAATTTTGGTGGAAGAAATAATAGAAACCAAGGTGGAGGTCAGCAGCAACGCAATGATCCAAGAAATGGCGGCGGACAACGCAATGATAGAAATCAAGGTGGTGGTCAGCGCAACGACCCAAGAAATGGCGGCGGCAGTAATCGCAACGATAGAAACCCAGGTGGATTTAAGAAGCGCTATTAATATTTGATGAGCAGTTTTGAAGTCATAGGAGGTAAGCAATTAAAGGGATCCATCACCCCGCAAGGTGCAAAGAACGAAGCTTTGCAAATACTCTCTGCTGTTGTATTAACGAATCAGACAGTAACCATTTCAAATATTCCAGATATAGTCGATGTAAATTTACTCATTGAGCTATTGAAAGAAATGGGCGTGCAGGTGAATCGCATTAATCAAGACACTTACCAGTTTCAAGCCAACGAAATTGATGTTGACTATTTAGCTTCGGAAAAATTCAGGCAAAAAAGCGGAAGACTAAGAGGCAGTGTAATGCTTGCGGGTCCTTTATTGGCCCGATTTAAAAAAGCATTTATACCCAAACCGGGTGGCGATAAAATTGGCAGAAGAAGATTAGATACCCATATCATCGGTTTTCAAAAACTAGGTGCCCATTATGCATACGATGAAAGCATTGGTTGCTTTACATTAACCACCAATGCATTGAAAGGTTGTTATATGTTATTGGATGAGCCCTCTGTAACAGGCACCGCAAATATAGTAATGGCCGCTGTTTTAGCAGAAGGTACTACCACTATTTATAATGCAGCATGCGAACCCTATTTACAACAGTTGTGCAGTATGCTCAACCGAATGGGTGCAAAAATAAGTGGCATTGGAAGTAATTTATTGGTGATTGAGGGAGTGGAAACGCTGGGCGGAACAGACCACCGATTACTTCCAGACATGATTGAAATAGGCAGTTTCATAGGTTTGGCCGCAATGACAAAAAGTGAAATCACTATTAAGAATGCAGGGGTACAACACTTAGGAATTATTCCAGAAAAATTTCAGCAACTAGGTATTCAATTTGATATTCAAGGAGATGATATTTATATTCCTTCACAGGAATCATATACCATACAAACATTTATGGATGGAGGAATACTCACTATTTCTGATCATCCATGGCCAGGCTTTACCCCCGACTTATTGAGCATTGTATTGGTAGTGGCTACACAAGCCATCGGATCAGTTTTGATCCACCAGAAAATGTTTGAAAGCCGTTTGTTTTTTACAGACAAACTCATTGATATGGGTGCACAAATTATTTTGTGCGATCCGCATAGAGCAACCGTGATAGGACTCGGCAGAAAAAATACTTTACGCGGCATCACCATGAGCAGCCCTGATATCAGGGCAGGACAAGCACTCTTAATTGCTGCATTGAGTGCAGAAGGCAAAAGCACCATTCAAAATATTGAACAGATAGATCGTGGTTATCAATTTATAGATCAACGCTTGCAAAGTTTGGGGGCGGAGATAATTAGAAAAGGATGAGATGCTTCCTCTTAATAATCAGTATTCTTTGCGCAATTAATACTGCGCTTGCTGATAGTTTAGATATTCAATTAAAAGCTTCAAAAATTCAGCTCGGTGAATCACTGGAATTTGAATGCGTTTACCCTTCTTATTTGAATAAACCTAAAAGTATATTGACACTCCATTTATGGGTTGAAGACTTAAACCGTTTAAAGACCTGGAAATTTAGGTATCCAATAGCAGGGGGGAAAGCCATAGGTTCAATCAAAATAGACAGCAGTATGAAAGAGGGTGCTTATGCATTGCACTTCTTAGTTCAACAATCGCCACTTTCCATCTATGGTAGCATAAATAATTTTATTAAAAAAGACTCAGTAATAAGCATGATCCTATCATCTGGGAAGGAAATTATCATGGATGATATTAAAACAGATGAACAAGGTAATTTCAGAATCAACAAATACATTTTTGAAGACAGTGTCAATTTCATTTTTACCCCTAAACAAAAAAAGAAAGGGAAAAATGATGCTTTAAATATCAGTTTGATTACCCCTGTTGATTCAGTTTTTAAAGCTGAAGTTTCAAAAACACTCGTTGTACAGATTGGAAAAAAAAGTATTGAGTTACCTAAAGCAACTGAAATAGTATTCGATCCATTTAAATTCAGGAATGATAATACCATTCCAGAAGTAGTAGTGTATGGGCATAGAAAAAGTAAAGAAGAAATGTTTAATGAAAAGTATGCCACTGATTTGTATAAAAGAGAGGATGAGAAAATTATTTCAGGCTTCGAGAATTTTACGATGATAGGCTATACAACTGTTTTAGATTATTTAAATGATCGAATTCCGGGTTTAAGAATTTTACAATCAACAGTTAAACCTAGCAAATCCTTATTCACAATGAGTGACACCAAAACCGATAATTCAGAAAATGAAAAATTGTATTGGTCATTTGCTTATCGATCATCCAATGAGGCTAATTTATTTATAGACGAAATTTTAGTTGAGCCGGAACAATTCATTAGTTTTCCAATGTCTGATATTGCCATCATAAAAATCATTCCTCCTCCATTTATAGGAGGTTGGGGCAGTAACCCATTTGCCATTTTAATTTACTCAAATAGACAAGAGTTCAAAAGCCCAACTAACAAACATAGTTTCACAGTTAATGGATATACACCTGCACGTTGGATAATAAAATACTAAAAAGGCCCCGAAAATTTCGAGGCCTTTTGCTTAACACAATTTATTTTTTACTTAATCGTCTTCATCAATTCTTTCACTGCAACTTCTAATTGCTGGTCTACTCCTTTCTTCACTACTTCATATTCATTGTACACTAAGAAGTCTGGATCGGTGGCTGCATTTTCTAAATACTTACCTGCATTGGTTTTAACACCCACGGTTGGTGCTCCCCATCTGATGCCTGAATCCATTAAGCTTTCCCATGCTGCAAATGAACAAGTACCTGGAACTTGCGTTCCTACCAACTTATTTACATTTAATTCTTGTACCATGAATGCATAGCAATGTCCATCACTGTAGTTCGCTTCATTGGCCAATGAAATACTCGGCTTAGTCCAACGGAAATTGGGTTCAAATCCATTGCTTCTTACATCATTGGTATAGTTCATAAATTGTTTACCACTCAAGAAAACAGCTAGGTCTGCAACTAAGTCTCCACCTCCATTGTTTCTGGTATCTACTACTACGCCTTTCTTTAAGAAATGTTTACCCATGATGTCTTCATAAGTAGATCTAAATGTACCATCACTCATGCCAGGAATATGTACATAACCCAATGCACCGCCACTTAATCTTTCTACTTCATCCGCATTTCTTTTAACCCAACGCTTGTACAATAATCCGTTTTCTTCTCCTGTACTAATGGCTTTAACGGTGATTTCTCTTTTTGCGCCATTTTCATTCAAAGACAGTAATACTTTTTTGCCAGATTTTCTATTTAAATATTGCGCAAGGTCTTTGTCTGCTGTAACCATTTCCCCATCAATCATTTCAATGATGGCTCCTGCTTTTACATTTAATCCTGCTTTGTCTAATGGACCGCCTAATACTACTTCTTCAATCTTTACACCATTGCCAGAATAAGCCGCATCATAAAACGCACCCAACGAAGCAGTGGCATCTCCATTGGCATTAAAGTTGCCAAATGCAGCTCCACTATGGCTTACATTCAATTCTCCCAACAGCTCACTCAACATTTCACTGAACTCATAATTGTTGCCAATGGATGGTAGGTATTTTTCGTAATCGGTTTTATAACTATCCCAATTAATTCCGTGGAAAGTTTTATTGTAAAAAGTTTTCTTGGTTCTTCTCCAAACATGCTCAAACATAGCTGCTCTTTCTTCACGCATATTGATGGCCATTTCGCCATTGATAGCAATTCGATCTTGCTTACTACTAGCCACATCTAATTTGGTAATGCTGCCATCGCTACTGATGAAAATATTTTTCTGGTCCTTATCCCAAACCATACTTGCACCATTGGCATTTAATGGAACCAGCATTTTGGTTTCTTTGGTTCTTAAGTTAGTAGTCCACAAATTCATGCCTCTTTCAAAACGAGCGAGATAATACAATGTTTCTCCATCCTTGCTCACCAAAGCATCTCCCATTCCAGATGAGTGTATGGTTGCTCTTGCTCTACGTTGTGTTAAACCCTCCCACTCTATCTCTACTGGTTCTACTGTAGTAGTTTTCTTTTTACTAGTATCTGCTTTGGTTTTTTGCTCTTCCATTTCTTTTACTAGCGCCAATTCTTCTTTGGTCAATTTAAATCGATCCATTGCCGCTTGTGTGAAGAACATTAAGTAAGCATCACTTTGTGCGCCTCCGCTCATAGCAGCGCCTCTTAATCCATCTCGATTACTTTGCCATAACATAGCTTTACCACCCATTACCCATTTAGGGCGATAATCATTAAATCCACTCTCTGTAATATTCATGATTTTCTTTCCATCAACACTTGCTAAACCCACTTCACTTACTGCACTTCCTACTACTGCATAATCAAATAACAACCACTTGCTGTCTGGACTCCATTGAAAATATTGATCATTCTCTGTCCAAGCAAAAATTTGCTCTGAACCTAATATTGTTCTGCTTTGCTTACTGGCAATATTGTATATACGAACATTGTTTCTATTTTCTACAAACGCGATTTCTTTTCCATCAGGAGAATACAATGGTTGTGTATTATCGTTCGCATTATCTAATACTGGTGTTTCTTTAATTAGGGTTGATGCATAAAAATAAGGTTCGTCTGCACGTAGTTTAGTGCTTTCAAAAATGCTCCATTTATTGTTCCGCTCTGCAGTATAAATAATTGATTTACCATCTGGTGAAAAACCAATCCCTACTTCTTGTGTTGGGGTTGCTGTAATTCTTTTAGTTACACCTCCATCTACGCTACTAACAAAAACATCTCCTCTGTATAAGAATGCAACTTCTTTTCCGTTCGGCGAAACAGCAATATTACTTCCACTGCTCACGCGCATTACTTGCTCATCGTTCTTGCGTGCATCGGCTAAAATATTGATGGATAATTTTTGTGGGTTGCCGCCTGCTTTCATTGTATATAATTCACCATCATAACTAAAGCAAAGCGTACCATCTGCTGATGTACTTAAAAAACGTACTGGATGCTTTTTGAATGAAGTTAATTTTTCGCTCTTACCGCCTGCAACTGGCATTTTGTGAATATTAAAACTGCCGCTTTCTTCACTTAAATAAATCAACTCTTTTTCTGCATTGGCAAAAACTGGATTACGATCTTCTCCATTAAAGTTAGTTAGCTTAGTATGCTTGTCTGCTTTAACATCATAGATCCAAATATCTCTGGCAATAGAAGAAGTATGGTGTTTTCTCCAAGTATTTTCTCCTCCTTTTTTATCCTGATAAATCATTTTATTTCCATCCTTGCTAAACTTTACTTCTTCTGCAGGAGTGGTTAATAATTGAGTGGGTCTACCTCCGTTTACACCCACACTATAAAGCTCAGGCATAGATCCCGTAGGAAACTGTCTATTACTTGCCAAGTCCATTCTTGCTGATCCAAATATAATTTTCTGGTTATCTGCTGAAAAATCATAGGGATATTCTGCAGCCGAATGAAAAGTAACTCTTTTGGCTTCGCCCCCAGTAACAGGAATAGTGAATACATCAAAATTACCATATCGATCACTTGCGAATGCAATGGTTTTACCGTCTTTACTCCAAACCGGCATAAAATCATGTGCTTCATGCATGGTTAATGCAGTAGCATTACCGCCTGAAGATGAAACAGTATACAAATCTCCTTTGTAAGTAAACACGACTGTTTTACCATCTGGCGAAATATTTGAATACCGCAACCATTTGGGGTTAGATTGGGCATTCACTTGCCCAGCCATTAAAGCTGCAAGCGTAAAAAGTGAAATTATTTTTTTCATACAGTTTATTGTTGATTGGAAAGATAAAGAAGAACCCGTTGAATATAAAATCAATTGTATGAACGCGGGGCTTTAATTAAGTAACTTTATACAGTGAAAAAAACGATTGCACATATCTATGCATTGGGAGACCAAGCCATTACTATTGAATGGTCTTCTACCATTTCTGAGGAAGTGAATGATCAGGTAATGCATTCATTTCATTTTTTTCAAATACATCCTATAGAAGGAGTAACCGATATGATACCTGCTTACAGCAGTTTAACCTTACTTTATAATCCAACTATAATTCGTAAACAAGCAATGGGGGGGTCTCCTTTTGAATGGTTGAAGAAAAAATTAGCTGCATTAACGGTAGCTCCAGAAACTGTTGCTCAAGAAACAGCTCCAATAATTGTACCCGTATGCTATGATACCAGCTTAGCACCAGATTTAGTAGAAGCAACACAAATAACAAGATGCTCCATTGAAGAACTCATTGCCTTACATACCAGCAAAATATATAAAGTATATATGTTGGGATTCTTACCAGGCTTTGCTTATATGGCATCTGTTCATCAACAAATTCAACTACCCAGAAAAGCCAATCCTAGAAAATTAGTTGCTGCAGGAAGTGTGGGTATAGCTGGTGAGCAAACAGGAATCTATCCGATAGAAGCACCAGGAGGCTGGCAATTAATTGGCCAAACTCCATTAAAAATATTTGATATTACCAAAGAAGAACCTTGTTTATTTAAGCCAGGTAATTGGGTCAAATTTGAAGCTATTACCCTTGAACAGTTTCATCAATTTAATGCCGCTTAAGCTATGAGTATTACCATCATTAAAGCGGGGTTATTTAGTACGGTACAAGACACTGGCCGTAAAGGATTTCAACACCTAGGTATCAATCCCAACGGTGCCATGGATGTATTGGCTATGCAAATAGCCAACCTGCTAATTCAAAATAAAGCAGATGAAGCGGTTATTGAATTTTTTTACCCTGCGCCCGTATTTCGTTTTAATACAGCTGCTTTTATTGCATTGAGTGGTGCCGATTTTGTTGCCAGCATTAATGATATTCCTGTTCCCATTAATCATCCAATATTTGTTCCTGAAAATGCAGTATTAAGTTTTACTAAAAAGCAATCAGGACATATTGGTTATTTGGCTATTCAGGGTGGATTAGAACTGAATGAATGGATGAATAGCTATAGCACCAATACCCGCGCAGGTGCAGGAGGTATGGAAGGACGTGCATTACAAAAGGACGATGAACTAAAATTAAAAGCAAGTGCGATTCAAAAAAATAGTCAAAGCCAATTACAGGTACTCCCCTGGATGGCCGATACCAAAGGATTGTATCAAACACAATCATTAAGGTATTTACCTGGAAATGAATTTTCACTATTGAATACATTTTCTCAACAATTCATGACCAATGCGCAGTTTACCATACTTGCTGATAGTGACCGAATGGGTTATCGGTTAAAAGGACCTGCATTAAAAAGCAAAAAACAAATTGAATTAATCTCCAGTGGGGTAACCAATGGCACCATTCAACTATTGCCCAGTGGTCAATGCATTGTTTTATTAGCCGATCACCAAACCACAGGGGGCTATCCTAGAATTGGCCATATTATTCAATCGGATATTCCTACATTGGTTCAACAGTCACCAGGAACGGTCATCCGGCTAATTCCAGTAAATATGGAAACAGCTGAAAAAATCAATACCAGACAGGGGCAATATTTGCAACAATTAAAGAATGCCTGTACCTTACAACTCAATGCATACCATCGACATTAATTGCGATTTAGGAGAAGGATTCCCCAACGACAAAGCACTCATGAAATTCATTAGTAGTGCCAATATTGCTTGCGGGTATCACGCAGGTGATATAGATACAATAAAATCAACCATCGCCTACTGTGTAGAAAATGGGGTTGCTATTGGCGCACATCCAGGATTTAACGACAAAGCCAATTTTGGTAGAACGGAAATGGAATTATCTGTTCGTGAATTATATGATTTGGTAGCGGAACAAATCACGCTGATGCAAGATGCTTGCAAAGAAATGGGCGCCATTTTGCATCATGTTAAACCACATGGTGCTTTATACAATATGGCTGCTAAAAATGCTACCATGAGTTATATTATTGCTAGGGCTATTAAAGAATTAGACCCACAATTAGTGCTGTATGGACTAAGCAATAGTTATATGATTTCTGAGGCAGAAGCATTGCATATAAAAACAGCATCAGAAGTATTTGCAGATAGAACCTATAATGCTAAAGGACAATTAACACCTCGATCTGAACCCAATGCAATGATTCATACTACCGAAAATGCATTAGCGCAAGTATTGAAAATGATTGAACACAAAACAGTAATTGCAACCGATGGATCTATTGTGTCGTTAGAAGCTGAAACCATTTGTATACATGGAGATGGAGATCATGCTGTATCTTTTGCAAGAAGTATTTATACAGCAATGCATGCAAACAATATTTTGATTAAACCCTGTTCATCCATCTAATGCTAAAGCAAAGTCCTCAACCATCTTCAACAAAATCTGCAATAGTAGGTGCAGCTTTTTTAATGGCTACTTCAGCTATTGGTCCAGGCTTTCTTACACAAACCACCGTATTTACTCAACAACTAACTGCCAGTTTTGGCTTTGTGATTTTGATTTCTGTTTTATTGGATATAGGGGCACAAATGAATATTTGGCGAGTGATAGCTGTTACTGAAAAACGAGCACAATTAATTGCCAATGAACTCTTACCTGGTATGGGTTATTTTTTAGCAGCCCTTATTGTATTAGGAGGCTTTGCTTTTAATATTGGCAATATAGGAGGAAGTGGATTGGGGCTGCAAGTAATGACAGGCCTTGATCCTACTTATGGCAGCATCTTTAGTTGTATTGTGGCGTTGATTATATTTTGGTATAAAGAAGTAGGAAAAGCCATTGATGGATTTACGAAAATTTTAGGCTTATTAATGATTGCACTCACTTTGTATATTGTATTTAAAGCAGCGCCACCTATTGGTACAGCAATTTATCGCAGCTTTATTCCTGAACAATTTTCTGCATTGGCAATTGTTACTTTGGTGGGAGGAACCGTTGGTGGCTATATCAGCTTTGCAGGAGGACATCGCTTACTAGATGCTGGAATAAAGGGAGAACAGGCTTTACCCGAAGTAAATAAAAGTGCTGTTTCTGGCATTGTGATCACATCAATCATGCGCTTTTTATTATTCCTTTGTGTATTGGGGGTTATTAATCAGGGATTAATCATCAATCCTAATAATCCACCAGCTTCCGTATTTCAATTGGCTGCTGGCAATTTGGGATATCGTTTTTTTGGAGTAGTTATGTGGGCTGCAGCAATCACTTCTGTTGTTGGAGCTGCATATACTTCTGTATCTTTTATCAAAACTTTTCATCCTTGGTTAGAAAAAAACGAAAAATGGATCATTAGTTTTTTTATCATAACGAGTACGCTTGCTTATCAGTTGATTGGAAATCCCGTAAAAATATTGGTTACTGTGGGGGCACTCAACGGGTTAATTCTTCCCATAGCATTGGCTATTATTTTATTGGCAGCCACCAAGAAGAAATTGATTAAAACTTATAAGCATCCATTGTGGTTAAGTATTGCAGGCTGGATGGTAGTGATTGCAATGAGTTGGATGAGTGGGCTAACCTTATACAAATGGATTTCTAATTTTTAAATTTTACCACTGTGTAGAATTAATTACTGCAAAAGCCTGATTGCATTGGTTTTGGCATCCACACTATTACAAGGTATTTTATGAATTAATTGTTCGGGGTTTTCCCTTTTTTGTGATCCTGCAAAATATCCTTTATCGTAGTATTTTAATAAGATGGCAAAGCATCCCATAATATCGTCTTCAATTAAACAATTAATAGCAGTCTTGGTTTCTAATCCTCCCAAGCGTTTTTTGATTCTAATGACTGCATTTACTAAATGCTCTTTACTAAATTTTCCATAGCCTTGCAAAATATACTGCAGTCTTTCATCAAATGGAATATCTAGAAACAATACTTTCTTCTCACGCATTTGTTTAAAAAAAATCGTTGGAATATTTACTTCGCCTATACGTTGGCTTTCGTCTTCAAGCCAAATTACTTTTTCACTAGTCAATAAAACAGCTTTATCACTTAACTGGGTAGCTAATAAATTTTCGAACATTTCTTGCCTGGGTTGTGGCGGTTGCCCTAATGCCCCAAATGCTGAACCCTTGTGATGCGCTAATCCCTCTAAGTCTATAACAAGTTCTCCTCTATTACTCAACTCTTGTAATACTTCCGTTTTACCACTGCCTGTATATCCTCCAACAATTTGAATGGGATAAGTCAGGTCAAATTGTTTGAGTACCCAATTTCGGTATGTTTTATATCCCCCTACTAAAGTATATACTTTGAAGCCATAAAGATCTAGTAACCATGCAACACCCGCACTTCTCATCCCCCCTCTCCAGCAATGTACTAATACTGTTTTGGTATTGGCATCTTCTGTTAATTGTTCTACTGCTTCTACCATTTTAACCATCTTGACACCAAAATATTTGAGTCCAATTTTAATGGCTTTCTGTTTGCTCTCTTGTTTATATGCGGTACCTACTATTTTTCTTTCCTCATTATTAAATAATGGTAAACTATGCGCCCCTGGTATATGGGCATGTTCAAATTCACCCTCGCTTCTTACATCAAAAACAGGGTATTGTTTACTTAAAACAATAAATTCATCAATCAATAATTTTGTAACTGCCACGGTACAAATGTACAATTCAAATGAACTAACTTAACATCATGAAACATTTATTACTCGTAAGACATGCAAAGAGTAGTTGGGCCAATGCAGGGCAAGACGATTTTGATAGACCTTTAAATGAAAGAGGCCATAAAGATGCCCCAATGATGGCTAAAAGAATACTTGATCGAGGTATTAAAATAGATTCAATTATTACTAGTACTGCTTTAAGGGCTTTAACAACAGCGGAATATTTTGCTCATGCTAATGAAATACCTAAAAGCAAAATGATTCAACACGATTTTTTATACCATGCACCTCCTGAAAGATTTGCCAAAGCGATTGTACTCCTACCAGATGAAATAAATACGGCTGCTATTTTTGCGCATAATCCGGGTATTACCGATTTTGTAAACCAATTAACATCTACACAAATTGACGATATGCCCACTTGCGCCATATTCGCAATTACAATGCATACGACCAGCTGGAAAAACTGGGCAAAAGCGAAAAAAGAATATTGGTTTGCCGACTGGCCTAAGCAGGTTTAGTCAACTTCTTGGTGTTCACTAAAAATACGCCTGTAAAAATTAAAATGGCCGCCACTAATTTATAAAAAGTAAAATATTCGCCTGTGAATATCATCGCAAATATTGCTGCAAATACTGGTTGCGTATAAATAAAAGCCCCTGTTGCAGATGAGCCAATTAGCTGTATACTCTGGACCGTTAATAGGTATGCTACAAAAGTTGAAAAGATGGCTACATAGCCTAATACCACCCAATGGGTGAAATCAAAACTTTCCCAACTAGTACTTAACATATAAGGAAGGCCAACAGGTAGTATGCCAATAGCCCCCAATGTAAATATCCAACGTAGTACTTGAATTCCTGAATACTTAGCCATCAAAGGTCTTACTAGTACCAAGTAAAAAGCATAAGATATGGCGTTAATAAGCACAAGTATATCGCCTACAACCATATTACTTGCTGCACCACCTGATTGGTCTTTCATTAATATTAAAATACTTGCACCTCCTACACCACAAGCCAGTCCAATTGCTTTCAATAAAGTAAAACCTTCTTTTAATAACCAAGCGGCTATGATGGTTATGAAAATAGGTGAACCTAATGATAGTAAAGAGCTATGTATTACAGTAGTTAATGAAACTCCTTTGATAAAAAACAATTGATTAATCACAATGCCAGTAAGCGCACATATCAAAAAACGGGGTAAATCTTTTCGATCAAATTTTACTTTACCTGGCTTAAATAAAAATAGTATCCAAAATAAAGAAAGCGTTACTGCTACCCTTACAAAGTTCAACGCAAATGGATGAATATACCCTGGAGTAATGAATTTGACCGCCGCATAACTACTACCAAAAATCAAGTTTGCAACAAGGGCAGCAGTATATGCTTTGTAGGATTGGTTCATTTAGGCAAATTTAGCAATAATGCTTTAAGTTGCTCTACATCAAACTGATCAATATTCATTTTACTGTATGTGAAGCTTTGGGCTTTAGTATAAGTATCTTCTAAACTAAATCCTGATTGCGATATACGCAAAAGCCTTTTTGTATTCATCAATAATTCACTCAAATACTCTTGCTCTGTTTGCCCTGGTGTTGGAACTACAATTAATTTTTTGTCGATAGATAATAACTCCATTAATGAAGTGTATCCACCTCTACAAATGATATAATCTGCTTGTTGCAATTCTAATGCAAGATCAATAGTGTCTAAATGATTGAAAACCCTCACATGTGGAGGTACTTCTATAGGTTCGGTTTCTGTTGGAAGCCCCCGAATCAATACTACCGGCTTGGTGAATGCTTCTAAATCTATCAAGATATTGTTTTCTAAAATGGTTCTTTGTGGTTCAGGACCAGATAACACAATGGCAAAACTATATTTTGTAGCACAGGACACCCTTGTAAATCTAGAGAGTAATTTCATATATGATACAGGTACCTTAGGCATTACTGAAGGATGCGATAGCTTGCCTGCCAAACCCGGATTGGTCATCATATCGGGTACCCAACATGCAGTGAACTGATTGATGAAATAATAATTGATCCGTCTAAAAATATATTCCACCCATTGATAGGGTGCTTTTATAATTAACTGGTGGGTAATAAATACAGAAGGAACAACAGGATGGTGCAACCCAAAACGGTTGTCGGAAATAATCAAGTCAATTTGATTTTCTTCAACCACATTTTTTAGCCAAGCTTCTTCGGCTTTAATTGTTTTATAGAGTTTGGGAATCTGAAGTATTAAACTAAACAAAAGCAACAAGCGTGATTTTGCATAATGTACCCGATAACCTGTTAAAGGTAAAATGGTTAAATCGGGAAACTCTTTCAACAACAATGCAGCTTGATGGCCTTCTGCAGCCAATATCACTTTGATATTTAATTGCCTGAAAGCCTTGATAATTGGGATGCAACGGGTAGCATGACCGAGTCCCCAATCTAGTGGAGCAATTAAAACGGTAGAAATGTTAAATTGATTTTTCAAAGTTGCGTTTGTTGAATTAATGAAGCTATTTTATTACTTTAGTTGAGTATATGAAAATGAAAATAAACCAAATTATCCTTTTAGTGTTAGTAATCATGCTGGCATCTACCTCATGTGGTGTTTTTCAAAAATCGAATAAAACCAAATTTTGTGGCTGCCCTAAACACTGAATTTGTTTACCATGAACAGAGATCTATTGGTTTTAACTAAACAAGAATTCTTGACCGAAGCACAAGCGGCTTCAGTTGTTGCAGGGTTAAATAAAATATTAGGCCCTGTTGAAAACTGGGCAGCATTTTGTGTGGCAAATGAAATCATAGACATTAATAAACATAAGATTGTTACCAAAACGCATTTGGTAAAACAAATATTGCAAGACAAGCCAAACAAGGCATTTATCTTTATTTGCAATAAAAACTAGAACGAAGGTTCCCCCAATATTGAGTACTGTGACCCAATAACAAATATCAAGAAAGTTTACTCAAAGCAGATTCCAATTGTTGTAACATAGTTGGGATATCTGCTTTCTTGCAAGTTCCTACACTTAATCTATACCAACTACTATCTGCTCCTGCACCAAATGCAGAAAACGGCACAATAGCAATTTTAGCTTCACTTAAAATATATGTGGTTACATCAGACTGTGTAGCCAGTACATTTCCCTCGGCAGTTTTACTCCCCCTTAAATTAATTTGTATGGTTAAGTAGATTGCAGCTTGCGGCGCAATAGCATCTACCTGATATCCTTTTTGCTTCAATGCACTGATACCATTGTATATGGTTCTTAAGCGATATTCAACTTCCGATTTAAAATGAGTAAGGTAATTTCCGATGGCTTCTTTCATTGGTAAATAATTGGCCACCGCATGTTGCTCGGCCATTGGCGCCCATGCACCTAAATGACTTAAAATGGCTTTCATTTTTGCAATCACGTTTTCAGGACCCAATGCCCAGCCCACTCTTACGCCTGTTGCAGAAAACACTTTTGAAATACCATCTATAAAAATGGTGTAAGGCTTCATGGCAGGATTCAATGTTAATGGATTGTAATGAACGGTATCACCATAGGTAAGCGTCCAATACATTTGATCGAACATTAAATACAATTTCTTTTGATCGGGTGTTCTGGTTGCATTTTCTGCAAGAATTAATTCGCAAATTTCGGCCAAAGCGCTTTTACTTAATGTAGTACCAGTAGGGTTTTGTGGTGTACACAAACAAATTAAGGTAGCTCCTTTTATATGTGGCTTGATATCTTCTACTGTTGGCATGAAATCATTCTCGGGCAAACAGTTTACTTCACAATGTTCTCCATCGGTTAAATGAACATAGTGATTATTGTTCCAAGATGGTACACCATAAATTACCTTATCGCCTTTGTCTACTATTACTTTAAACAATGCATAAATTAATGGGCGACCACCAGATGCTACTTGAATTTCAGCTGGTGTAAAGCTAAGCCCTTCCCAATCTTGAATGAATCCACTGATGGCTTTACGTAAATCCAAAATGCCTTCAGCTGCGGGGTAGCTGGTCTTTTTTTGTTGATAGGCTTCTATAATCAGTTGCTCTAATTCAGCAGGAATTGGAAATTCACTAGGATTAAAATCACCAATGGTATAATTATAAATGGTCTCTCCATTTCTAATTCTTTCGTTGATGGCATTTCCCAACTTTACAATTTCACTTCCTATTAAGGTTTCTGCTAAATGACTCAACTGGCTCATAAAAAAATTTCGTGCAAGGTAAGCAATTGCATTTATTTAGGACCGATTATACCATTTTAACAAATTGCTTTACGCGAAAAGAAGTTAACTTTATTAAAATATAAAATATATGGGAAAAGCTAAATCAACCAGAAAGAATACAAAGAAAGCAACTCCTGCATCGGGCATGGTATCTAAGTCTGCAGGACCTTCAGGTATGATGAATAAAGCACCTGGTGCAATGAACAATAAAAACTTTTCTTCGTCTAAAAAAGGGGGTGGTTTTTCAGTAACACCTAGAAAAGCATCCTAGACTTTCTTAGCGCAACACAAGTATATGATGAAAAAATATTTTGTCACTGTTATTGCATTAATAGCATCGCTGAGTATTTCGAAAATCTATGGACAAACTGAAAACGACTCCATTGCCATTTCATTATCTAAGCCAGTTTATCTGCAAGGTGATTCATTAGAGCTTCGTTTGTATTATCCAAACTATATCAACAAAAAATTAAAATCGGCCACTGCACATATTTGGATAGATCATTTGGACACTAAGCAAAGATGGAAGTTTCGCTATCCAATGATTGAAGGTGAAGTAAATGCTGCTTTAAAAATAAGTGAGCAAATTCCTAGTGGCAACTACGCCATTAGTTGTTTAATTCAATCAGGCTTTTACAGAATGCAAGGTCAAGTGATTGAAAGAGATAAAAAAGACACGGTCATCAATTATATGATGCGTACCAGTACTAAACAAATGATGGTAGACCGTGTAAAAGTTGATGGAAAAGGCTTTTTTACCATGAAGCCTATGTTGTTTCAAGACACTGCTTCTTTTTATTTTTCACCTGTACAAAAACCCAAGAAAAATTATTTAGCCATTTTATTGAAAACCCCTGTTGATTCTGCTTTTGAACCAGCAGCTATTCAGACAGCTTTCTTCAGTGTTGGAAAACCTGGAGAGTTTATCAACAAAAAAATAGACTACAGTCTTTCTTTAGATGATCCTGAATTTGGAAGTGATTTACCCAATGTAACGGTGTACACAAAAGCAAAAACAAAAGTGCAAGAATACGAAGAGTCCTATACAAGTGGATTATTTAAAAATGATAATGCGTATATTTTTGATGGATTAGGAAATGATGAATTGGCCCAATCGCAATCATTGGCTTGGTATTTACAACAAAAAGTACCCGGTTTAAACGTTGCCATAGACTCCGCCAATAATGAAGTATTTAAATGGAGGGAAGAGATTTGCTCCATCTTTATTGATGAGTTCGAAGTAATGCCCGGAGAACAAACAATGGTATTTCCTAGAGATATTGCGATGATTAAAGTATTTAGGCCTCCTTTTCAATACAGCTCTACCACAGGGTTTGGGGGTGCCATTGCCATCTACACGAAGAAAGGAAAGTTTGTAGACAACAATGGCGCAAAGTTTTCTTTTATACTTAAAGGCTATACAGCATTTGATAGCGTTTGGAAATAACGCTTCAAATATTTAGGCATTATTTTTTCAAAGAAAATATTCTAGACAAGTTAAATCCAAACTGGAATTCTCCCTTAGACCAACTATTGGTGGTTTCGGTTATAAAGGAGCGCTCATTCATTCCTGTTGAATTAGAAAAATGCAATTGGAATACATGCCCACCCGTTTCAATATCTACACCAATAGACAATGGGTTGGTTCCAACAGACATAGGCAGTCCATTAGCTACCAATGAATAATCTACCACCAAAGCAACTCTTTTTGAAATCTTGTGTCGGGCTCCTATCCCAAATGCATAAATGGTTTTCTTGTCAGCAGGATCAATCATATTTCTGTACACTAAAGTGGGACTCAATTGCAAAGAAAATGATTCATTGAATTTTCTGCCAATAATCAATTGAGCATAATATCCTGTCCGATCATTAAAAGTTAACGGCTTTAATGGGTCAGGACTTTTATAAGTAAAAATTGATGTACCTGCAACCGCAACTAATGAAACAGGCGTACCTGCTTGTTCTTGGTGAATTAAACGGTATTTAATAAAAGCATCGTATTCTTTTTTGAAAGTGGTTCTTCCAAAGCCAATGGTTAAATCATTGCTCAATCCAAAATCAAAACCCATGCGCATACTGGCTTGGTCTAGCCCAAATAAATCTCCAATGCCTTGTTTAACTGGACCAAAGCGATGCAAGATTCTAAAGTCTAACATGCCTGCGCCCAATATTTCCATTGAATGGCCGTTGATTACTCTAGATGATTTAAAAGCACCGGTTACTTTATTACTCCCCTTCTGGTCTTTCTCTAATTCCTTTAATAAATTGTCTTGTGCAATTACAGAACCAGTAAATAGTATCATTAAACCAATAGTAGTATATATCTTCTGCATCATAGATTGGGTTTTTGAATTTGATAGATTGCTTTAACATTAATATGGATGCTTTTTGCAATTTTATCTTTAACCAATTTGGGTATTTGAATAGCGTAGTCTTCCAATAATAAATCAAAATTGGAGTCTCCAGAAATGATTCCATCTTTCACTTGTAATTGAGCAACAGCAGCCATCTCAGTAGTTTTACCATGTAATTGCATCGTGCCTTTTACATTGAATTGGTAGTTGGCGTTTTTAGTTAGGTCAATGGTTGGTAAAGACTGAATAATGCCTTTGAAATATGCACGAGGATACTTACTACTCTCTACATAATTTTCATTGAAATGCTCTTGCATTAAAGCATTGGGAAAAATGAATCCTTTCAATAGCACACTAAATTCAATATTGCCCGATTTTAAATCAATCACAGAAAGACCTTGATTATTCACTGCTTCAATATTTTCCAAAGGCATTTTAGAAAAGAATTTCACAGAAGCATTTCTGCAAAGCAGTCGCTCTTGCGCATGGCTTTGTGTAGCCAACATCAATAAAATTGCAATAAGTATTCTTTTCATGCAATTAGTTATTTAATGCACCTGAAGATACCCAACATGAAATGGCATTCTTTTGAGCTGTTGTTAAAGAGGCATTTTTAGGCATTGTACCTGCTTCAACAGAGCTTTTAATTTGCGCAGCTGCAGCTTTAACTTGGTCATAATTGGTTAAAGCACCTGGACCATTCACACTGCCAGTATTGTGACAACCCACTGCCCCACAGCTGTTTTGAATGATTGGGAAAACGACTGCCGTAAACCTGCTATCAATGGTTGTGCAGTTGAGTGTAGTGCCACCTGTACCAGGGGCTGGGGTTGTTGTGCCTGATTCTGACTTAGAACAAGCAATGGCTACAAAAGCAACCATTATAGATAGGGTCAATAACTTTTTCATGTGGAGTAGTTTTGGTGGAGAAATGTTTGTTGTTTAAACACAGAGTCTGACACTACCCATAGCGTTGCCTGATATGTTAAAATATTTTTAACTATTTTGGGAAGTAATGAAAACCATCTATTTGTTCATACTATTAATCTCTTTCAGCAAATGCGCAATGGATTATAGTTGCAGCAATGAAATAATTAATGAATCAAACAGTACAATCAGAATTGAAATATTTTATGATGAGTTTAAATTAGATAGTTTAAAAGAAAAGTATGGAAGCAATAAAGAATCAGCAGCAAGTTTTCTAACTAAACAAGGAAATATTTCTGGTCAGTTGTTTCAAATCGATACTATAAGATTTGCTATATCATATAATTTAAACAGAAATGATACCGTAATAATAAATAGAACAATTGGAGGGAGGTTAGTTGAACCAGACTACAGTTTGATTCAAAAAATTATTTTCAAATCAGATTCAAACGGTCAAACTATTGTAAACAGTAATCTACCCAAAATCTTCAAAAGAGCAGATAATTACTTATCATGGATCTTTAAGATTCAATAAATTTTAGCAAAAAAATCCCCGCTACTTTTTCTATAGCGGGGATTGTCTAGCTTATATCTACAATTCTAAATTGTTTTATTCTAGTGGCTTATAGTCCTTAAAGAATTTAAGCGGTGCAGCTTCTGCTAAAGCGCGGTACTGTTTCCAGCTGCCTTCAAATAAGGCATTGGCTTTTACAATTACTCCATTCACTGCTTCTTCTGCATAGCCCATGATGCGATTTTCTTGTTCGCCTGGCATCGTGGTTTTACCCATCACTACTTGGCGAGCTTCCCCTAAAATACCATTAACGGTTTCTTGAGGAATATTGCCATACCCTTGCTTCAATTGGGGTTTACCATTCAGCATTTCGCGAATTTCTTTCAATGCATCTGCAACTGGCTTAGCCGCTTTACGAATGGTATCAACAGCTTTACGATCCATGCTTGCATAACCCGCTTCTACTTTTTTCATGATCTCCTCTACTTCGGTTAAGCGATCATTTAAGGCAGTCAATTTTACAATTGATTTTTCCATTCTTGCATTGGCTGCTCTAATAGCATTTCTTACTGCTAAAGGTGTTGGTGCATTTGGATCATCATTTACTACCACTATGGTACTGTCTTTCAAATCTCTACCTAAACTCATTACTACTTTATAAGTTCCTGGATTTACTGGTAACCCACCTGGCTCAGCAGATCCACCACCGCCACCACCAAAGCGTCCACCGCCGCCGCCTCTTCCGCCACCACCAGCTTGGCGAATACCGCGTCCTTCCATTCCCCAATAATATTTATTGAAGCCAGAATCTGCGCGGGTTCTAAGGTTTCTCACATTCACTCCATTCGCATCATAAATAGCTATTTGAAGGGTATCTGAAATTTTATTCTTTCCTGTATCTGCAGCAGTTTTATTGACGAAGAAACTGATAGGTGCACCAGTTCTTTTGTTCTCCCCTTCATAAGTTCCATAAGTGCTGTATTCAATACCAGAAGCATTTTTCATCTTAGCTTGATAAGCTTGAGGCGCTTCAAATGCTACTAATTTTTTTGCAAAAACCTGACCTTTGTTTGCCGCTAATTTTCTTAATGGACGAATATCATCTAAGATCCATAATGCACGACCAAAAGTTGCAATCACTAAATCGGCTTCTCTTTCTTGAATGGCCATATCATAAGTAGACACAGAAGGATAGCCATTTTTAAATTGTTGAAAATTAACGCCATTGTCTAAACTGATAAATAATCCTTGCTCTGTTCCTACAAAAATTAAATTGGGTTCTACTGGGTCTTGAATCACACACAATGCATAACCCACTACTTTTTTCTCATCCACCATTCTTGTCCAAGTTTTTCCATAATCGGAAGTTCTATAAACAAATGGACGCATTTCACCTCTTCTATAATCGTTTACCACAACAAAAGCTTCTCCGCCATTGTGCTTAGACGCTTTGATTTGTGGAACCCATGCTCCTAAAGGCATTCCCGGCAATTTACCCCTGAAATTGGTCCAAGTTTTTCCGCCGTCTCTGGTTAATTGTACATTTCCATCATCGGTACCAACCCAAATAACCCCTTGCTCTTTAGGAGAAGGTTCAATGGTTAAAATAGTACAATGGTTTTCTGCACCAGTAATATCTACAGAAATTCCGCCGTTATTACTTTGATCAATTTTTGCAGAATCATTGGTAGTAAGGTCGCCTGAAATTTGTTCCCAAGCTGCACCTTTATTGGTACTCTTGTTTACAAACTGACTTCCATAATAAATGGTGGCTTTATCAAAAGGATCTTGTGCAATAGCTGCATTCCAGTTGAAACGTTGCTTAACTGATTTGCTAGGACGTGGAGGACGAATGCTCCATTGTTCACCAGTAGCAATATTATAACGAGATACATTTCCTCCTTGGCTCATAGTGTACACCCAGTTAGGGTCTTCTGCATCTGGCATTACATCAAATCCATCTCCACCACTTACACCTTGCCAAAATGCATTTCTGATTCCAGATCTTCTCCAAACATAAGCAGGTCCATGCCAGCTACCATTGTCTTGTAAACCACCCATTACATTGTAAGGAATTTGGTTGTCTACATTCACATGATAGTATTGTCCTAATGGTAGTTTTTCATCGAACTGCCAGGTCTTACCACGATCGCGTGTAATACCAATACCACCATCGTTTCCATCAATAATAAAATTAGCATCGTAAGGATGAATCCACCATGCATGGTGATCAGGGTGTATACCACTGTATGGAATTACTGGCTTCCAAGTTTTTCCTGCATCATCACTTACATTAATTACCTGATTGATATTGTAAATTCTATTTTCGTTTTTAGTATCTACTGCTATATCCTGAAAATAAAATGCACGATTGGTTACTACGGAAGGATCACTGTTTACCAACTCCCATTTAAAACCACCATCATCCGATTTGTACAAACCATTTTTAGTGGCTTCTACTAATGCATATACGCGGTTTGGATCGGTACGAGCAATGCTGATTCCTATACGGCCATAATCCCCATCGGGCAAACCATTGGCTTTACCCAATTTGGTAAAAGATTTGCCACCATCCATGGTCATATAAAAACCACTTCCACTACCACCACCTTTTAAACTCCAAGGTGTTCTTTTGTGCTCGTACATATTCACGAACAACTTATTGGGATTGGCTGGATCCATCACCATATCCCCTACTCCACTATTTTGGTTGGTGTATAATATTTGTTTCCAAGTATCTCCGCCATCAGTGGTTTTGTAAACGCCTCTTTCAGCATGATCTGCAAATGGATTACCCATTGCTCCTACATATACTACCTCTGGATTGGTTGGGTCTATGATGATGCGGTGAATATTGCGCGTCTTTTCTAAACCCATGCGCTTCCATGTTTTTCCGCCATCCAAACTTTTATAAATACCTTCTCCTAAACTGATTGAGTTACGTGGATTCCCTTCTCCAGTTCCTGCCCAAACCACACTAGGATTGGATTGTACCAATGCAATGGCTCCAATATTTTGTATGGGTTGATCATCAAAAATAGGCGTCCAAGATGCACCCCCATTTTCTGTTTTCCAAACACCGCCACTGGCTGTTCCTAAAAAGATAATATTGGGATTGGTCCAAACTGCATCAATAGCAGTTACACGACCACTCATTCCTGCAGGCCCAATATTTCGGGGCTTCATGCTTTTAAAATGCTTGGATAAATCTACCTGTTGCGCATACGCACTGCATACAGCAGTAATTGCTACAAAGGCCAAGAGTAATTTTCTCATATTCAAGTTTAGTTTTAAGAGCAGGTAATTTCTGAAATAAAGCCCCAATTGCCAAAAACTAAGGATGAGTGGCTTATATTTATCGGTAGAAACAACGCCATTGAAAAACAATTTATCAGTACCCCAAAGCAGCTTTAAAGTAGGCTTATACGCTGCTATTGTAGCGTTTCTTACTTATACCATGATTTTTGGTTTTCGTAAATCCTTTACTGTATGCACTTTCGACGGAATGGCCTATTGGGGATTGGGTTATAAAACCTTATTGGTGTTGAGCCAGATGATGGGTTATTTAATGGCGAAATTTTATGGCATCAAATTTATTTCTGAATTAAAAAGATTGGGTCGAGACAAAATTGTTTTGGTTTTAGTGGGTATTGCTTGGTTGGCTTGGTTATTATTTGCCCTTGTACCTGCACCTTATAATATCGTATTTCTTTTTATTAATGGTTTTCCGTTGGGTATGTTATGGGGCGTTATTTTCTCTTATATAGAGGGAAGGAAAACCACTGATTTTATTGGTGCAGCACTTGCAGTGAGTTTTATTTTTTCATCGGGATTTGTGAAGTCGGTGGGTGGGTGGCTCATCATGCAATTTAATATGAGTGAGTTCTGGGTGCCTTTTGCTACTGGGTTGGTATTTGCCCTACCCTTATTATTATTTATTTATCTGATGGAGCGGATTCCGCCGCCAACGCAGGAAGACATTGATTTGCGCATGAACCGAACAGCCATGAATGCTGATGATCGAAAAAAATTCATCCAACATTTTTTACCAGGTATTATTGCTGCTGTGTTAATTTATGCATTCGCTACCATCTTCAGAGATATCAGAGATAATTTTAGTGCAGATATGTGGAAGGAAATGGGCTACTTAAATCAACCGGCCATATTTTCTAAAACGGAGACCCCAATCACCTTAATTATTTTGGTATTGATTGGGAGTATGGTACTCATCAAGAATAGTTTCAAAGCATTTATGCTGGCGCATGTTTTTATAGGATTAGGCTTTGTGGTAGCGGGCTTGAGCACTTGGTTATTTAGTAAAGGTTCTATAGCGCCTATTTGGTGGATGACCTTGGTAGGACTGGGTTTATACATGGTGTACATTCCTTTTAATTCTGTTTTTTTTGAACGCATGATTGCTGCATTCCGATTCACGGGCAATGCTGGTTTTTTAATTTATGTAGCAGACTCTTTTGGTTATTTAGGAAGTGTAAGTGTTTTGTTGAGCAAAGAAATTTTTAAAGTACAATTGAATTGGGTAAACTTTTTTTCGAATAGTGTGATGGGCTTGTCTGTAGCAGGAGTAATCATTACCAGTTACTCTATGTATTATTTTTATCAAAAGCAAAAAGCAGTTCATGATTAGTTATAATCCCAAAGATTGGTTGCGTTTTATTTTTCAGTTTCACAAAACAGATACAGTAAGACAGTTATTACCATTGATTTTGGGCATGGGTGTTTTCTCATGGGCAATTGTGTACATTGAAATCAATTATTTACAATTGTCTAGTACCAGCTATGCAAAGAATATTACTGTCATGCATAGCTTATTAGGATTTGCTATCTCAATGTTATTGGTATTTAGAACCAATACCGCTTATGATCGTTGGTGGGAAGGAAGAAAGCTCTGGGGGTCATTGGTTAATAACAGCCGCAATCTCGCCCTAAAAATGAACAGCCTATTACCTCATGATGACGAAAAAAACAGGAGCTTCTTCAAAAAAATTATTCCCTTGTTTGCGGTTGAATTAAAAAACCATTTGCAAAACGAAAAAACCAGATTGGCTTTAGATGCACAACCACATCCTGAAATTACCGGATTTGATACGAGTAAACATATTCCAAATCAGGTAGTGGCTGTTCTTCTGAATAAAGTTCATTTATTAAAAAGAGACCAGGTAATTTCTGAGTACGAATTATTATTTATCAATAATGAATTACAATCGTTCATGGATATTTGTGGGGCATGTGAAAGAATTAAGAACACCCCAATTCCTTATTCATATAGCGCATTCATTAAGAAATTTATCTTCTTGTATATTATAACATTGCCCTTAGGATTTGCATTAACATTGGGCTATTTTACCATCCCAGCCACTTTATTTATTTCCTATGTATTGGCCAGTTTAGAACTAATTGCGGAAGAAATTGAAGATCCATTTGGAAACGACGATAACGATTTACCCATGGAAAAAATTGCCGAGAATATTAATAAGAATGTCCAAGACATATTAGCCTAGCAGCAGTTAGGTAGGTGCAAAAAAATAGGGCCGGATTACTCCGGCCCCTTCATTCTCAGTCTCACTATCCTTTCTTCTCGTTGTATTTTTTTTCTGCTTCAGCAGCTTTTTCAAAATCAAGAACCACTCCATTGATGCAAAAACGCAAACCTGTTGGAGGCGGGCCATCTTCAAAAACATGACCTAAGTGTGATTTACAACGACCACATTGAACTTCAGTTCGCTGCATGCCATGTGTATTATCTGGCAAATAAATAATGGCGCCTTTAGTGAGTGGCTCATAAAAACTGGGCCATCCACATCCACTATCAAATTTGGTATCACTTTTGAAAAGCCCATTTCCGCAAACTGCGCAATAGTAAGTGCCCACTTCTTTAAAGTTTTCGAACTTACTGGTCCAAGGGCGTTCAGTGCCTTTTTCTCTGGCTATATAATATACTTCAGGAGAAAGTACTTTTTTCCATTCACTGTCTTTAACAGTCAATTTACCTTTTTCTCCTTTTGCAAAATAGGGGTTGTCTTTTTTGCTCATAGTATCACTAACAAGTTTCTTACTTGAATTGTTCTGTGCTTGGCAGCTACTAAGGCTGAAAACCGCTAAAAGCAAGATGGCTGTCCATTTCATATTTGGGAATATTTAATCAGTTGAATGTACGTTCTTAAGACAGATAAGGTTTGTACTTGTTTAGCCCAAAGGCCAAAAATTTAGCCAAAACCCTTGTTTTTGATGGATGGGGCTCATTTGTTAAAGGATTTTTAACAAGCCCTTTGTATATTTGTAGCTCAAGCAAGCATCGAACCTACATGTTTAATATTATTTTATTCGGTCCTCCCGGAAGTGGTAAAGGAACGCAAAGTGAGAAATTAATTGAAAAATATGGCTTAAAGCATTTGTCTACTGGAGATTTACTCCGTAGTGAAATTGCACGTCAAACTCCACTAGGATTAGAGGCAAAGAACTTGATGGACAAGGGCCAATTGGTACCCGATGAGGTGGTAATTGGTATGATTTCTTCTGCTTTGGAAGCCAATCCAGACGCGAAAGGCTTTTTATTTGACGGATTCCCTAGAACTACTGCTCAAAGTGAAGCTTTAGATAAATTATTGAAGCTAAAACAAACCGAGATTGGCGTTTTATTGGCCATGGAAGTATCTGAGGAGGAATTAGTGAAGCGTTTACTAAACCGAGGATTAACAAGTGGTAGAAGCGATGATACCAATGAAACTGTTATTAGAGCCCGTATTGTAGAATATAAAGACAAAACAACAGTGGTTGCCAACTACTATAGCCAATTTGATAAAGTAGTCACTATTAAAGGTGAAGGAACTGTTGAAGAAATTTTTTCATCTCTTTGCAGCGAAATCGATAAAAGGCTGTCTTAACTAATAGAACTGTTAAAGTTTTTTGACCAATAACCAACTGCTATACCCGTCCCGATTTAATCGGGACGGGTTTTTTTATGCCTTTTTAATAAAGCTATCAATCGTTAGCTTTGTGCCGAAACGAACTAGACCATATGTATACTGTAGAAAACTTTTTAATGGGCCAATGGGTAAAAGGGGAAGGAGATGGCCAATTATTGTATAATGCTGTAACGGGCGAGCCAATTGCCAATGCCACTTCAAAAGGGTTGGATTTTGCGGCGGCCCTTCATTATGCACGAAGTAAGGGTAACCCTGCGCTTAGAAAAATGAGTTTTCACGAAAGGGGGTTAATGTTAAGGGCATTGGCCCTTTACTTAAGGGAACATTTAGAAGAGTTATATTATATCAGTTATCAAACTGGTGCTACTAAAGCAGATAGCTGGGTAGATATAGAAGGCGGTATTGGAAATTTATTCTCTTACGCATCACTAAGAAGAAAATTACCAGACACGCCTTATTGCCTAGATGGAGAACACCATCCTTTAGGCAAAGCCAATACTTTTATGGGGCACCACTTACTCATTCCTAAAGAAGGAGTGGCCATTCATATTAATGCATTCAACTTCCCCGTATGGGGCATGTTAGAAAAAATAGCCGTGAATTTATTGGCTGGTGTTCCTGCTATAGTAAAACCAGCTACGGTAACTTCTTACTTAACTGAAGCCGTAGTAAAAAGAATTATTGCATCTGGAATTTTACCGGATGGTGCATTGCAATTGATATGTGGTAGTGCAGGTGATATATTGGACCATGTTCAATCGCAGGATGTGGTTACTTTCACTGGTTCAGCAACAACTGGTTTGATGTTGAAATCAGGTAAAAGAATATTAGCAGAGAATGTTCCTTTTACCATGGAAGCAGATTCTCTCAACTGCATAGTTTTAGGTGAAGACGTTACTCCAACAATGCCAGAGTGGGATATTTTCATTAAAGAAGTAAGAAGAGAAATCACAACCAAATCAGGACAACGCTGTACAGCAGTTAGAAGAATTTTTGTTCCTGAAAATAAAATAGAGGATGTACAAAAAGCATTGAGTGCAGCCCTTGCTCAAAATATTATTGGCAATCCTTTGAATCCTAAAGTTAGAATGGGTTCATTGGCAGGAGAAACACAACGCAATGAAGTAAAAGCGCAAGTGAACAAATTATTAGAGACTTCAAGTATTTTATATGGTTCATTAGATTCAGTAGAAGTATTAGATGCAGACCCCATTAAAGGGGCATTTGTAAGCCCTTTACTATTATTGAATGAAAATCCATTTGGCAATTCAAACGTACACGAAGTAGAAGCATTTGGACCAGTGGCTACCTTGATGCCCTACAAGCATACAGAAGAAGCAATCTCTTTAGCCAAATTAGGAAAGGGCTCGTTAGTAAGTAGTATTGTAACAACCGACCCTACTATTGCTACAGAATATGTAATAGGTGCAGGAAATTACCACGGCAGAATTTTGGTATTGAATGATCAATGCGCCAAAGAAAGTACTGGGCATGGATCTCCTTTGCCTTTATTGGTACATGGTGGTCCGGGAAGGGCAGGAGGCGGAGAAGAAATGGGGGGATTAAGAGGCGTTAAACATTATATGCAGCGAGTAGCAGTGCAGGGTTCGCCAGACATGATCACCGCAATCAGCAAAGTGTATCAACCTGGAGCAACTGGAAATACCCCAACTATTCATCCTTTCAAAAAATATTTTGAAGAACTAGTTATTGGTGATCAATTAATCACCGAGAAAAGATTAATAACTGCGGAAGACATCAATGCTTTTGCCGATTTAAGTGGCGATCATTTTTATGCGCATTTAGAAAACACCGATTTCAATGGCACAATGTTTGAGAAACAAGTAGCACATGGTTATTTAATTATGAGTATGGCTGCAGGATTATTTGTAGACAGCTACGAAAAAAACCCTGTGCTCTTAAATTATGGTATTGATGAATTGCGTTTTACTAAACCTGTTTATCCAGGAAGCGAAATGCATATTCGATTTACCTGCAAAGAAAAAATAAGGCAAGAGAAAAAAGAACCAACTGATATAGATAAGGGGATTGTTAAATGGCTGGTAGAAATGATTGATGAAACCAATGAATTAACCGGAATAGCAACTATCTTAACCATGGTTGCTAAAAAACCAATACAATAAAATCATTTATATGATAGAGCATATTAAAGAAGGGTTTGTAAAAGTTGATCGCGAGCATGGTATTGCAACTATTGAATTCTTTCATCCACAAAGCAATTCATTGCCAGGGAAAATATTAGATACCCTAGCAAAAGAAATTTATAGTGAAGGTTTAAACCCCGACACCAAAGTAATTGTATTGCGTTCTGCTGGTGAAAAAGTATTTTGTTCAGGTGCATCATTTGATGAGTTATCCATCATCAATTCAGAAGAAGCAGGTCTTAAATTTTTTAGCGGCTTTGCCCATGTTATTAATGCCATGCGCACTTGCGGAAAAATAATTATAGCTCGAATTCAAGGTAAATGTATTGGGGGTGGAGTAGGGCTGGCTGCTGCGGCAGATTATGCCATTGCATGCGAAGGAGCCGATGTTAAATTAAGCGAGCTCGCAGTAGGTATAGGACCATTTGTGGTAGGTCCTGCAGTTGAAAGAAAAATTGGCTTATCTGCATTCTCACAATTAACCATTGATGCGGTAACATTTAGACCAGCAGATTGGGCTAGAAGAAAAGGGTTATATGCAGAATTACATCCAGATGTAGCAGGCATGGACGAGTCTATCATTAGACTGTCAACCACTTTATCTCATTCCAATCCAGATGCATTGCATGAATTAAAAACCATTTTTTGGAAAGGCACAGAACATTGGGATGAGCTCTTGAAAGAAAGGGCTGCCATTAGTGGACGGTTAATTCTAAGCGAACACAGCAAAGCTTTTATTCAACGGTTTAAACAGAAATTGTCTTAACGTAAACTACCCGCAGCCCAGTTAATTCCATAACTGGCTTTAAGGTATTTAGCCCTTAATTGAATGAGCTTCTCTGCTGTTTCGATGACTTTATTTTCGCGGGTGTTGAGAAGGAATAAGCTGCTTTCCCCATTTTGAAATCGGAGGGTTTCTGCTTTTAACAAAGCGGCATATCCATTATATGCTTGCTGGGCAGCAGCTATCTGCTCTTTTAATAAAATTGATTCAGCATAGTACGACCTAATTTTATTAGCAGTACTCCACTGTTTAGCATTCAGCTCGTAATTGGTTTCTGCAATTTTTAGCTTAGCCTGTTTATAAGCACCTTGACCTTCTCTCAAGAAAATTGGAATTTTAAATTGCACGCCCCATACATAATTGTTTTGCAATAATGCACCTCCAAAATCTTTCATCACATTGTAGCCTTGGTTTAATAAATTGGCTTTAATATTTAAAGAAGGAAGTAAAGACTGAAACTTTAATTTTCTTTGTACTTCTAATGCTTCTAACTCAAAAGCTAAACTTCTTAATGTTGGGTTTTCTGTATTGGCTCTATTGATTAATTGTTCAGGGTCTTCTACTGCTAAGTATAGTTGAAACTGAACCGTATCAGGCACTAAATTATCATTCAATAAATAAGCAGCGTCATTTTCATTCCATAAAAAATTAGCCAACTCAAGTTGTGCATTAACTAATTTAGCTTTTGCATCTGCTTGTAATAATTGAAATTGTTGAACTTGAGTGAGCGCTTCAATGGTATCAATTAAAGCTCTGTCTCCATTTTGGTAAGCCAATTTAACCAGCCGAAAACGATCTAAACTTATTTGTACAAACTGTTTGTAAACACTAAATAATTTATAAGAGCCCGCCCATTGCCAATAAGCATTATATGCATCAAAAAGCAAATCGTTCTGCATTTTGAGCTTATCCTGCTCGCTTTGTTGTGTAAACAATGAAGCTTGTTGAAGATTTGCTCTTCGTTGGTCTATCAGCAATCCCTTTAACAGTGGCATTTCCAATCCTAAATAACTACTTTGCCCTCGAGTGATTTGATTATTTAAAAACAAACCTCCATTGTCTTCAAGGCCCGCTTTAATATCCAAACCGCCAATACGAGTAGGCAGTTTAAACTCAGGGTTGGTATTAAAATAATAATTTTTACCGTCAAATGTTTTTCTACTTGCATCCAATTCTATGGTAGGATCAAAGCCACCCCTTGCACTCAATAATACAGCATTCGCTTTTTCAACTTTAATATTTGCTTGTTTAGCAATTGGATGAAAAGACCTAACCTGCTCAATAAATTTTTCAGGGCTTAATACCTGTGCATTTAAATTGAATGCCCAAATACAGCCAATTAAGAATAAATATTTTCTCATGGCTATTTTCCCTTTTTTTCTTTTAGTTCACTCCCCTGCATAGGTGTATAGTATTCAGGAGGGAATCCATTGATATTTCGCCACAATTCATATCCAATTGGTACATCTTTTAATAATGCAATACCATTCGCTCCTCCGCCCATTCTTAATTGTCGCGGCCATGGTTTTTCAGCAGGGTCTTCTACTACTAATAATCTAAACTTGCCATTCGTACTAACCGAAGTTTCTACCGCTGCAACGCGCCCTCCAAATGTACCATAAGATGCTGCAGGCCAACCTGTAAAAACAATTGCAGGAAAACCATCAAAAACAAACCTGATTTTTTGGCCTATTGCTAAAAGTGGTAGGTCCATAGGTTCTGCAAATAACTCTACTGCATATTTTATATTATCAGGAACAATTTCAACAATCATGTCTCCCTCTTTAACCATTTCACCAATACCCGCTTTTCTAGCTTTGGTAATTTGACCATCTTGGGGTGCTGTTATATAATAGAGCTTATTTCTAATATCATAATTACTATAAGCATTCTGCAATTTTGCTACATCAGCTTCTCCTGTTGCCATATTAGACAATGAACCAAATTGCTCACCCTGTGCTTTAGCAATTTTGTCTGTATACTCCTGAATAGTTCCATTTTTTTCAATTCGGATGGCGGTTAACTCTTGCTTGGCTTGCAAAAACTTATTTTCTGCACTGATTTTTTTAGCCAATGCATTTTGGTAACTTACTTTCCTTCTTTCAAAGTCAACTAAAGAAATTACCCCACTATCTAACATGTTTTTTGCAGCATCAATTTGCCTTTTAGTTACAGTTAATTCATTCATCACTGCACCCAAGTCTATACTGTCACTAACTACTTTTAAGGTTTGCTGCCGAAGTTTAACATCTAACTGGTCAAGCTTTAAATCTCGTGCCTCTTCTAAGGCATTTATTTGTGATACAGCAGTTGCAGCTTTATTACTATAGCCATCTACTGCAATTTGCTTGGCATCAATTTGTTTTTTGGTTCTATTAAGTAATTGAGGATCAAAATAATCCGTTTTAACCTCCCCAATTTGCATAATGGTATCCCCTTTCTTTACATAATCGCCCTCTTTAACATACCACTTAACCACGCTACCAGCCAAAACCGTATTTAATTCTTGTGGGCGATCTTCTTGTCTTAATGCGGTTACCGCACCCTTTGCTCTAATATTTTGGGTCCAAGGCAAGAACAATACAATAATCAATAAAATCAATGACGCCCAAAGCCATTTCTTAACATTGTTCTTATTCTGTATCCTGTAAATATGTTGATATGAGTTGATTGAACTATTTTCAACTACATCTTCTATTACAGTACTTATAAATTTATTACTGTCCATAATTTTCATTTAAAAGTGGAGCAATAGTAGACCAATTACCAGCTGCTTTTACAAAGCCATCTTGCAAATAAATAATTTTATTACAACGAGCTGCAGTTTCAACGTCATTGGTAGCAATGATTACAGTTGCATTCTCTTCTGAAAATATATAGTCTTGAATATTGTGTTTATATGTTTTCTCTAAAAAATTAAGTGGTTCTTCTAACAATAAAAGTCTTTTTTTACCAAGTAATGCCCTTAGCAATAAAATGTCTTGTCTAATTTTACTATTTAACCGTTTACCAGTAGGATCTAAAACAGTATCATATCCTTTTGGAAGCCCCTGAACAAAACTGGTTAAGCCGCACCTATTTACCAAGTCGGTCACTTCATCATATTTAATTTCTTCGCTTCCCATAGTGATATTCTCCCAAATACTGCCATGAAAAATATCTTGTTGACTTAACAGAATTCCTGTTTGTGATCTTACTGAATTTAGGTTATAATTACCCATTGGAATTCCGTCTAATAATATGGATCCAGTAAAATTATTAAATGCACCAGTTAGTAATCGTAGAATGGTAGACTTTCCAGACCCAGATTCTCCCATGATACACACTTTATCACCTGGTGCTATATTCATATTCAATCCTTCCAGCGCTTTTGCGTTATTACCATAAGTAAATCCAACATTTTCAAATAATAAAGACACTCCTTTGGGGGTATCAGACAGTTGAACAGTTCCTTGAACTTCAATCTCGCTTTCAGTAATTTTACTCAATTTCTCAACAGAAGTAAGTAAATCATATACCTTATCCATATTTAAAATCAACTTCTCAACAGACGCAATGATGCTTAAGATAACAATATCGGCTGCAATAAATTGACCAATATTAATTTGCTGATCTACTAATAATACGGCGCCCACAATAAGCATTGCAGCCGTAATAACTACTTTAAATATTATTAGACTCCAGTACTGTGTTAGCAATACTTTAAAATAACTTGTTCTAGCATCCAAGTATTGAGTTACGATGCCATCTGTTTTACGAATATTGAGCTTCGTTCCTCTTGAATATTTAAACGACTTAATAACCCTTGCCATTTCTTCTAACCAAGCAGCAGTGGCAAATTTTTGGTTACTTGCTTCAATACTTGCCTGAAATCCTGCAGGCAATGTATAACGCATAATTAAATAAACTATTAAAGTTAAAACAGCGCCAAAGCCAATAAATACAGGGTGATACAACGAAAGTAATATAAGACCAAAGAAAATTTGAATGATTGCAGCTGGCACATCAAGCAATAATTTTTCTACTGCTTTTTGTAAAGAAACGGTATCAAAAAATCGATTAACCAACTCAGGCAAATAATATGCATCCAGTTTTTCAATATTCATTTTTGGTAGCCTATCTGCAAATTCAAGCGAGTATCTAACAAATAATTTTTGTTGTATTTTCTCAGTTACTTGAAGTTGCCTTACTTGTAAGAGACCATAAATAAGTACTGCCGCCACCACTAAAACAATTAAAATAACTATTGATGTAGATAATGATCCTGCCATTACAAAGCCAATAATGGTTTGTATTCCCAATGGCATAGCAAGACTTAAGATACCTGCTAAAATAGCAAATGCGTAAATGGAGGAAACGTCTTTTTTATCTAAACTAAGTAGCTCTAAAATTTTACGAGCTGCGCCCATTGGCGAAACAGCATTCTTATTTTTTTCCATTGCGGGCAAATATTACAAGTATTATACCTAAAGTAGTTTATCTGCCAATAAGCTTTTGTGAAAGTACACAGCTTAATATTCCTAAAAAGAATAATTGGTCAGTTTCTACTATAGGTCATCAAATTCGTAAATCTCATCAATATGGGTTCCTGCGCTCATTTCATAGATGGGTTTAACCAATCCATCGTGCAAGTCATACACCCATCCATGGAGGTCAGGACCCTGCCTTTCTTTCCATGATTTTTGAATAATAGAGGTCTTTGCTAAGTTTAATACCTGCTCTTGCACATTTAACTCTATCATTCGGTTCAATTGGGTGTTTTCATCGGAAATTGCATCAATTTCTTCCCTATGAAAACGATGAACATCTTTAATATTTCGAATCCATTTGTTAATAATTCCAAAATTATGATTAGTCATAGCCGCTTTAACACCTCCACATCCGTAATGTCCACATACAATGATATGCTTCACTTTTAAAACCTCAACTGCATATTGCAATACGCTTAATAAATTAAGATCGGTATGTATGACCATATTGGCAATATTTCGATGCACAAATATTTCCCCAGGCTGAGTACCTGTTATTTCATTAGCAGGAACCCTGCTATCACTGCACCCAATCCACAAAAAATCAGGAGTTTGTACATCAACCAATCTTTTGAAATAATTGGGATCATCCGTCAACTTTTCTTGTGCCCAAGCTTTATTTTCTAATAGTAACCGTTGGTATGAGTTCATATATAAAGATTATGGCTGTTTAAATAACAAATGCATGGGTTGATAATTGCCCTTTTTAACGTGAACTTTAATTCCTCTTGATGGTGCTGTTTCAATAAAATCATTAATTTCTTCAATAATATCTTTATCAATAAAATCTGCTCTAGTGGCATCAATCATAACAAAAGAATCATTAGGAAACGACTGCAAATGCTTTTTTATGATGGGCTTATTCAAAAACGAAACATCTTTTCTTAGCCGAATTAAATAATTGTTCTGATCGTTTGCTACTAAAATAGCCGACCTGAAATTACTCCTAACTAAATAAAATAAACTTACGAGCATTCCAACCACAATTCCAGTAAGCATATCAGTTAAAAATATGGCAATAATGGTTGCAGCATAAGGCATAAACTGATCCCAACCTTTTGCATAAAAGAATTTGATTTCTTTTATACTCACTAGCTTAAATCCAGTAAAAATTAGCACTGCAGCTAGTGCAGACAAGGGGATTCTGCTTAATAATCCTGGGATAAAAACCACGCAAAGCAAAAGTAAAATGCCATTAATAATGGTTGATTTTTTTGATTTTGCACCAGCGTTCACATTTACTGAACTTCTTACTATAACTGAAGCAATGGGCAACCCTCCTATTAAACCTGAAATAATATTACCCATTCCTTGGGCCTTTAATTCTCTATTTGTTGGCGTAATTCTTTTTAGCGGATCTAGCTTATCTATTGCTTCTACTGCCAATAGTGTTTCTAAACTTGCGATAATGGCCAAAGAAAACGCAATACCCCAAATAGATGGGTTAAGTAAACTACCAAAATTAGGTAGTGTAAAAAAAGAAATAAAATCGGCTAAATCTTTGGGAATAGGAAGACTCACTAAATGACTTGCTTCCAATTTGGCATTTGATGAATTGTACTCAAAAAAATAATTTGCACCAGTTGCTAGCAAAACAACCAATAATGGAGCAGGAATTAAATTCATCCATTTTGTATTCTTTATCGATTTAGTTTGCCAAATCAATAAAATAGCTAAACTAATTAGTCCTATTAAAAAAGCAGTAGAATTGATAGCGTTGAATGCTTGTGGAATTTCGGTAAAAGTATTTTGTTGATCATTTTGAAAGAAACGTTCATCGCCTTCAAAATCTACATCATAGCCAAGAATATGAGGAATTTGTTTTAGAATTAAGATGAGTCCTATAGCGGTTAACATGCCTCTTATAACCGAGTTAGGTACATAGTGAGCAATGACTCCCGCTTTAAAAAATCCTAAAATAATTTGAAAAATTCCAGCTAAAACAACTGCTACTAAAAATGCCTCATAAGAGCCCAAACTAGTGATTCCCATTACAACTATTGCAGTTAAAGCAGCCGCTGGCCCTGTTACACTTAATTCAGACTTACTAAAAAATCCAACTACAATACCACCAACAATACCTGCAATGATGCCCGAAAACAAAGGTGCCCCAGAACCTAATGCAATGCCAAGGCAAAGGGGCAGCCCTATCAGCAAAACAACAATAGAAGCGGAAAAATCTGATGCTGTATGCTGTATTAATTTTTTCATTTTAAATATTTAATCCTCCACAAGCGCTAATAACTTGACCGGTAATATACGAACTCATATCGCTCGCTAAGAATAAGGTTGTGTTAGCTATTTCTTCTGCTTTTCCAAATCGGCCCAAAGGAATTTTTTGCAAAAACTGTGTAGCTCCCTCACCATCTTTTAAGTAGTGGGTCATATCTGTTTCTACAAATCCAGGGGCAATTGCATTGCAGCGAATATTTCTTGAACCCAGTTCTGCAGCAATAGACTTGGTAAACCCAATGATTCCGGCTTTACTAGCAGCATAACTACTTTGACCCGCATTCCCTCTAATACCAATAATTGAACTCATATTGATAATACTTCCCTGCTTGGCTTTCATCATTGGACGAATCACTTGCTTGGTCATATTATAGATACTTTTTAAGTTAACATCTATTACTTCATCCCATTGCTCTTCGGTCATTCGCAACAACAAATTATCTTTTGATATACCAGCATTGTTAACACAAATATCAATAGCGCCAAATTCTTTTATGGTGTCATTTACTAAAGATTCGCAATCAGAAAAAACGGCTGCATTGCTCTTTACCGCTTTAGCTTTCACACCCATTGCTTCAATTTGTGTAGCCAAAGCAGCCGCTTTTTCCGCACTACTATCGCTAACATAAGTAAATACAATATGACTTCCTTGTTCTGCTAATTTTAAAGCAATGGCCGCTCCAATTCCACGAGCTGCTCCTGTAACAATAGAAACTTTGCCTTCTAATAATTTCATTTGGTTCAATTAAATATTTTACAAATAAAAACTTTTTATTTCATCTATATATAAACGTTCATTACTTAACCTTGGTACTTTATGTTGTCCACCCAATTTCCCTTTTTGCTTTAGCCATTGATTAAAGATACCAGGATTTAATGCGTGCACCACTGGCATTGATAGGGCCATATCTTTATGTCTTTTAGCTTCGTAATCACTATTTAAACTTTTGAGTGCAGTATCTAATTCAAACGTAAAATGTTCAATTGAATCTGGTTTTTGCTCAAATTCAATCAGCCATTCATGTGCTCCTTGATGCTGCTCGCTAAAATAGATGGGGGCTGCTGTATAGTCAGTTACAATCAACCCCGTATTAGCGCTAGCCATTGCAATAGCACGGTCTGCATTGTCTGCAATCAATTCTTCACCAAACGCATTAATGTATTGCTTTAGTCTACCAGTCACTTTTAATTTGAATGGATACTTGGTAATAAACTGTACAGTATCTCCTACCAAATAACGCCATAAGCCTCCATTGGTACTGATGACTAAAGCATAGTTTTCACCAACTACAATATCACTTAAACCAATTGTTTTCGGGTTGGGTTTCCCGTATTCACTAACTGGCATAAACTCATAAAAAATTCCATTTTCTGTAAATAACAACATTCCCTCTTCTTCTGGAGAAACTTGAGCAGCAAAAAACCCTTCACTGGCATTATACATTTCTAAATAACTACAACCAGCTCCAATGAGCTGTTGAAATTGAGCACGGTAAGGGGTAAATGAAACGCCCCCGTGAATATATAGTTCCAAATTAGGCCATACTTCTTTCAAATTTTGTTTCCCTGTTATTGCCAATATTCTTTTTATCAAAATCAATGTCCAAGTAGGAACCCCGGAAATAGACGTAACATCTTCTTGAATAGTATGATGGGCCATTTTTTCAATCTTCTCTTCCCACTCATCCATCAATGCTATTGATAGCTCAGGGGTTCTAATCCAATTAGCCCAAATGGGTGTGTTCTGCAATAAGACCGCACTTAAATCGCCATATTGCATGTCTTCATTTATTTGGCTTATTTGATGGCTACCACCAATCACCAAACCTTTTCCTGTTAAAAGATCACTTTCACTTCTGTTATTATAATACATGGTGAGCACATCTTTTGCACTTTGAAAATGGCAATCTTCCAAGCTCTCTTGTGTAATAGGAATGAATTTACTTTTATCGTTGGTAGTACCACTACTTTTTGCAAACCAACTAACAGGTGTATTCCAAAGTACATTTTCTTCACCCGCCATAATACGATCGATATAAGGTTTTAAATCGTCGTACTCATGAATAGGGACTGCTTCTTTAAATTTTCGAATATTAAAAAGTTGATTAAAGCCGTACTTTCTTCCAAACTCCGTGTATTGTCCGTGGGTAATAAGGTCTTGAAGCACTTCGCGTTGAGAAGCAATTGGATCATTAGCCCATTGAGCAATACGCCAGTGCCTTATTCGGGCCAAACGTGATATAGCAGGGCTTAATAATTTCATAAATTTTGTTCACTATTCTCCTTGGCCATATCAATGATCCAGTCTTTGCGTTTTAATTCAAAGTTAGTACCAAGATAAAGTCTGCGAACTTGCTCATCTTCTGCCAATTCTTCTGCAGTTCCGTGTTTGAATATTTTACCCTCAATCAAAAGATAAGCCCTATCACATATGGAAAGGGTTTCGTTTACATTATGGTCTGTAATTAAAATTCCGATATTCTTGTACTTTAATTTAGCTACCACTCCTTGTATATCTTCTACCGCAATTGGATCAACACCTGCAAAGGGTTCATCCAATAAAATGAATTTTGGATCAACAGCTAATGCCCTAGCAATTTCAGTTCTTCTTCTTTCACCTCCACTTAAACTATCTCCGTTGTTTTTTCTTACATGGTGCAAATTAAATTCATCTAACAAAGACTCCATTTTATGAATACGCTCTGCTTTAGTAAGATTGGTCATCTCTAAAACAGCCATGATATTATCTTCAACCGTTAACTTTCTAAAAACACTTGCTTCTTGGGGTAAATAGCCAATACCCATCTGAGCCCTTTTATACATGGGTAATTTGGTAATGTCTTGGTCGTTCAAGAATACAGTTCCTTCATCGGGCTTAATTAGACCAACCACCATATAGAAACTAGTGGTTTTACCTGCTCCATTCGGACCCAATAAACCCACAATTTCACCTTGTTTAACGTTTACAGAAACATTATTTACAACGGTTCTACCCTTGTAACTTTTGTAGAGGTTATTGGTTTGTATAGTCAAGTTCACCGGTAACGCTTTGTACAAATGTAATATGTCGTTTGTATATTGCGGCATGAAAGTTACTGAACATATTCAACAGGCCAAGAACACATTAATTTCATTTGAAGTTTTACCTCCACTAAAGGGAAAGACCATCCAACATGTTTTTGATCACTTGAACCCGTTAATGGAGTTCAAACCGTCTTGGATTAACGTAACTTATCATAGAAGTGAAACTGCTTTTAAAAAGAAAGCGGATGGCACTTTTGAAAAAGTAGAAGTGCGCAAGCGCCCTGGTACCGTTGGGATCTGTGCCGCTATTATGAATCATTACAGCATAGACACGGTGCCTCACTTTATTTGTGGCGGATTTAACAAAAGAGAAAGTGAAGACGCCTTAATAGACCTCAACTTTTTAGGAATTGACAATGTTTTGGTTTTAAGAGGGGATGCAGCTAAAAACGAAGCAAGCTTTGAACCAGAAACAGATGGACATAAATATGCCATTGATTTGCAGAAGCAAGTGGTGAATTTAAACAGTGGGATTTATTTAGACGAAGACATTCAAAATGGAGGTAAAACCAATTTCTGTATTGGTACAGCTGGTTACCCCGAAAAGCATTTTGAAGCCCCCAATTTAGAAATAGACTTACAACGATTGAAAGAGAAAGTAGATGCGGGTGCAGATTATATCATGACCCAGATGTTTTTTGACAACCAAAAATTCTACGATTACGTAAAAGCTTGTAGAGATATGGGTATCACCGTTCCCATCATCCCAGGATTAAAACCCATTACCAATAAAAAACAGTTATCTGTATTACCCAGAATATTTCATGTAGACATTCCTACTGATTTATCCAATGCCATTTCAAAATGCAAAACAGATGCAGATTGCGAGCAGGTAGGAACCGAATGGTTAATTCAACAAAGCAAGGAACTCAAAGCCTTTGGTGTACCTGTTTTACACTATTATACCCTTGGAAAACCTAAGGTAATTTGGAATGTGGTGAATGCCGTTTGTTAAATAAGGATTAATCCGAATAATTGATATTTGATTAGCGATTAATTGATAGTCGTCCTGATGAAATATTGATAATTTTGGCCGAACCCAATTTAACCCCCGATGTTACATTTACTAAATAGCATTTCTCAAGCTAATAGTGCCCTACTTTCAGAAGGAGATATAGACAAAGCAATCAATGAAGTTATTGCTATACTTGGCTTTGCCACACAAGTAGACCGAGTATACGTATTCACTAATAAAAAAATCGGCAACGAGCTAAGATTATATTATACCCACGAATGGTGTAGGGAGGGTATTGAGCCTCAATTTGGCAACCCAGAGTTAAGTGATATATCCTACGATTTCTTCCCTTATATGTACGAAACCCTTTCGAAGGACAAATACATGTATGGATTAGTAGAAGACTCCACCAATGAAATTTTTAAAGAGATCATGGAGTCTCAAGGAATCCTAACTTATTTATTTACTCCTATATTTTGTGAAGGAGATTATTGGGGATGGATTGGATACGACAATTGTACTACCAAAGACAAATGGGAACAAGAAGTAGTACAATCGCTTTATACTGTAGCTAGAAATATTGGAATAAGGCTCTCAAGAGAAAAAGCTACATCAGAACAAAACAAATTACTTGAAAGATTTGAACTAACAATTAACGCATCACAACAGGGTTTATGGGAATGGGATATAGTCAATAATAAATTGAACTATTCTCCTATTTTCATGAAAATGATTGGCTATGAACCCAATGAATTTGAACACACTTATGATAATTGGAAAATTCGGGTTCATCCAGATGATATCGTAAACGCAGAGAACTGTTTACATGCGTATTTCAATAAAGAAATTGAAACTTACCAAAACGAATTTAGGCTTAAACATAAAGCAGGTCACTATATATGGATCAATGGATTTGGCATTGCCAAAAGAGATGAAAATGGCAAACCCATTTACATGGTTGGGACACATGTAGATATAACCGCTTTGAAAAAACAACAAGAGGTTTTAGAAGAGCAAAAGAATGAATTTGACAAACTCATCAATAACTTGGGTGAAGCAGTTTTTAGATTAAACAGTTACAATCAAATTACATTCATGAATAATTACTGGCCTGAATTATCAGGGCTTGATATTCAAGATTGTATGATGGAGCCAATTACAGAATTCTTTGAAGAATCCGACAATCAACTCATATTTGAACAGCTAGAAAATTTAAAAACTTCAGAAACAGGAAGAACTACAATAGAAGTCAAATTAAAACAAAAGTCAAAAGATTGGCGTTGGGTAGAATTATCACTGAGAGAAAATAAAGCTGCATCTGTTAAGGATTACTTTATTGCAGGAAGTATTATTGATATTCATGATAAAAAGATTGCTTTAGAAAAGGAAAAAGAATTATCAGAATTAAAAGCTGGATTTGTTTCACTCACTTCACACCAGTTTAGAACACCACTTACCGTTATATTCTCTAATATTGAAGTGATTGAATTGTCTGCAAAGAAATTAAATATTGCCTTATCTGATACAATCAAGGATTCTGCAGATATGATTAAAGATCAAATTGATCGAATGACTCAATTAATGGATAATATTCTTTTGGTGGGCAGATACGATGCAAAACAACTTGCCTATAACTTGAATCCAATAAGTTTGTCTGCTTTTATTAGGTCTATCATTAAAACCTATTTTCAGAATGAGCAGGATGGTAGAACCATCCTACTTAAAGAAGAAGTGTCAGATAACAAAGTAGCAGCAGATGAATTATTGTTTATGCATGTGTTAACCAATATCATTTCCAATGCATTTAAATATTCAAAGGGAAGCCCTAATCCTGAAATTTCCATCTCATATAAAGACAATACTGCCTTTATAAGTATTATAGACTTTGGTATAGGAATTCCTGAGGATGAAATTGAAAAAGTATTTCATTCTTTTTATAGAGCATCTAATACCCAAACTTATCAAGGTTCGGGTTTAGGTCTATCGGTTGCCAAACAGTTTATGGAAATACATGGAGGTAAAATTAAGTTAGAGAGTTCCCTTAACAAAGGCACCAAAGTGATACTCTCTCTACCAATTGTAGCTTAAACTTATTTTATTAACCAATAAAATTGGCTGAATATGCTTTAGGTGGTTTGCCGTATTTTTTCTTAAAGCAATGACAAAAATAGGCTACAGAATTGAAGCCAGATTGAAAAGAAACTTGTTTCACACTGGTATTACCCTGACGCAATAACACTTCTGCCTTCATCAGTTTTATTTCTGTGATGTATTGCTTGGGCGTCATTTTATACTTAGCCTTTATCATTCTCTCTAGTGTAGAAACACTAACAGACATTTTTTTAGCAATAGCTGGTATTGTATTTAATTCGTCTTCGTTTAATTTTTCTACAATTGCTTCAAACGAATCTTCAAAAAAATCTTTGGAATTTCCGTTAGAAGACCCTCTAGTTGAAAGCAATCTTTTTTGTTTTGCATTCTCTTCGTTAATCTGAACAATACCTGTAAGATTCCTTATCTTAAGCAGTAACTCTTTAGACTTTATTGGCTTAACCATAAAGTCATTGGCACCTAACTCTAATCCTTGAATAATTTTATCATCTCCAGACATACCTGAAATAATAATAACAGGAACGCTATTGGTTGTAGGGCTACTCTTAAATAAGCGCAATAAAGAAAATCCATCTAATGGATAGGGCAACATTAAATCGAGCAGTATAATATCTGGCGAAAAGCTGCGGAGTATTTCTAAGGCTTCATTACCATCAGCAGCACCAGCTACTTCATAGGTTTCCTGAAGAATTACTTCAAGTGACATTCGGAGCATTTTGGTATCTTCTACTATAAGTACCTTTTTTCTTTCGTTCATGAATATGGATTATTGGTTCAATGAAATTTCAGTTCTAATACCTTGTGGCTTTACATCTTCAAAAAATATTTGTCCATTTTGGCTATTTACAATTAACATGGCTAATGCAAGTCCTATACCTAAGCCTTGTTGCTCAAACTTGGAACGCTTAATTTGACCTATAGCACCAGATTGAACATTTAGCTCAGATGCTTTACACAATTTTCCTTGGTCAATTATTTCTATACTAACGCCATTAAGACCAGCAGTAAGATTGATTGATACGAGTCCATCTTTATCAGAAAATTTAAACGCATTATCAATTAACTCATATAAAGCAATAGAAAATAATTCAACACTAATATTAAATTCTATTGGATCCATTGTTGCTACACTCAAATTAGCAACTCTATTATGATCAGCTGCAACTTGGTTGGCAATATGCTGCACCAATAAATCTAGCCGAACCTTGCTTCGGTCACTCACTGGAGCAATACCAGATAACTTTAAGTCGTAGTACACTTTTATTTTACTAAAAGTCTGCTTTAACCTATTGCTTGATCTTTCTAAGTAGTTGCAAAAATCTTCAATCTCATCGTTGGCTAAATCATTGGCTTTTTGTTTAATTAAATTGGTAAAAGACAAGATTCCATGCATCGGGGTTTTGAACTCATGGCCAACCATGAGTATAATAGTTTGCTCAAGACTATTAATTAAACTTTTTAAGTGGTGCTCTAATTGGTCTTTTCTTTCTAATCTTCTTTCAATAGATTGAAGCAGTTCCGCACTTTTAAAAGGTTTAAAAATATAATCATCTGCGCCTAAATTCATACCAGTCCTTAAGTCGTTGTATTGAGCTTTTGCAGTGAGAAAAATTAAGGGGGTTTCAATTGCCTTTTTACGCAATTGCTCCAATAATCCAAACCCATCTAAAACCGGCATCATTACATCGCAAAGAATTAAATCTGGCTTTCGTTCAATAGCCTTGTCTAATCCTACTTGACCATTCTCTGCAGTTTCCACTTCATAGTCGTTCAACTCTAAAATTGTTTTTAAAGAATCGCGAATATCTTTTTCGTCTTCTACTACTAAAATTTTTTTACTCATTATTTACCAGTTTTATTCATATCGTATGGAAAGCGAATGGTTACTATTGTACCCTTATTTTTTTTACTCCTTACTCTAAATGAACCACGATGATGATCTGTGAAAAATTTGATGGTCATTAGTCCCAAGCCTGTTCCTTCGATTTCGCCAACATTAGATCCACGTATAAAGGGCTCGCCCAATTTGATTATATCGTCTTCTTCTATTCCAATTCCACAATCAACCACTGTTAAAAACCACCATGATCTAGTATAGCTAACTCTAACAATTGGCGACTCTTTAGAATTAGCAGAATACTTAAATGCATTATTCAATAAATTAATAAGGATATGCCTAATCATGGTCTTATCAAATTTTACCAAACTAGGATTTCCTTTAAAAATCATTTTGAGGAACCTGCCATCAGACCAAGGACTATATGATTCTTCTTTAATTTCATTTAGTAGAGAATTAACATCTATGAGTTCTAATTGCGGTATAATTTTCCCAGACTCAATCTTACTAATGAATAAAAAATCATTCATTAATTGAGTCATTTTATCTACTTGCCCAATAATCCTATTTATATAAGCAGCACCTTTTTCTATTTCTTTTGAAGGCAATTTGCTATAAATCATTTCGAGAATTTCTGCACTAGACAGAATCACAGAAAGGGGAGTCCTTAATTCATGAGAAACCATCGACATAAAGTTTGTTTTCATGTCGCTCAAACTTCTCTCTTTTATAGCAGCATCTAACAAATCTTGTTCGGCCCTTAGCTGGTCGGTAATATCAGTAAAAAATATTGCCACAATTTGACCTCTTTCTTCAACCTGATTAAACCTAGACATATAATACCTAAGTGTTCTCAGCCGTCCAAGCTTGTCTGTTATAATTACCTGATTTTCTTTTCTGATTGGTACTGTATGTCCACTGAAAACAGTAAATAATGTTTTTCTAAACTGTTCTAATCCAGACTCAATTAATCTAAAAATACTGTTCTCGCCCAACATTTCCTTCTCAAGACCAGTAAGTGTTAACCACTGTGAATTCACAAAATTGACCGTGCCAGTCATATCTAAAGTAACAACCAACTGGTCAATATTATTAAACATTAATCCCAGTTCATCATAGTGTTGTTGTAGCCTTTGCTCACTTTCCCTGATACTAGAAATATTAATTCCATAACCAATTACATACTCTACATTTTCACTTACTCCTAAAACAGGTTGAAATCTTCTTAAGTTATAAACTTTATTTCCAACGCTATCTAAATTGACTTCTTCAAACTCAACTGTTTTTTTTGAACGTATGGCTTTCTCAAAAAGGCTTCTCCTACTTACTGCAGCATCTATAGGCTTATTTGCAAATTTGCAATAATCAAAATCGTCTTTTCCAATAATCCAATCACGTATTTCTTTTTTTGAAATAGCCAATTTGTTTACAAACAGATAGCGATGTGAGGGATCAAAAATGGCAATATCAGCTGGTATATTATCTAAAAGGTCTTCATAAAAATGTCGCTCAGACGAAGCTGCACTTAAAAAGTTAATATCAGTATCTGGCTTCTTGTATAACCAAAGATGACCAATGATATTTCCATCAATAGTCATGGGTTTATAATCGCGCAATAAGGTTTGGCCGCTTACAAATCGGATTTCTTCATTCAATACTTCCTGTCCATTGGCATAGATGGATTCAATTCTAGATAAAAAAAGAGACGGCTCAGAAAAGTAATGAGCCGACTGAACTGCATTGTCTTTGCAATTGGTACCAATTAAAATATCGGCAGGAGCATCAATTCCAAAAAGGGTACAAAAAGTTTGGTTAACATATTGCACAGTATGATCTGAAGACTCAAATAGTACTGCATTGGGCAGACTATTGAATATAAAGGATAATTCCTCTTTTTTCAGATTCATATTTGATTAATTTAATTGTGCTGAACCCAATTTGATTAGATTAATTAACTCTTCTTTATTTACTGGTTTTTCTAAACATTCAAGCACACTATCTCCCATACCAATTTTTAAATAAGCAGATAATAAATTAGCTGTAATTACAATAATTCTAATTCTACTTTTAAGTGAACTCTCCATATTTACTCTTGCTATCACTTCATTCCCATCCATATTTGGCATATTGAGGTCGAGTAACAAAATAACTTTACTATTGCCATTTTCATTTAAGAACGCCATCACTTCTTCACCATCAGAAACACAAATAATTTCTGCATCAACATACTTCAACATATGTTTTAAAATCACCCGATTAATTTCATCGTCGTCGGCAATAAGTATGGTGTATGAGTTCTCTTTGTTTATCATTAGAAACGAATCAGTTTTAGTTCTTACCCGACACTCTATTAATGAATGCCATTTTAGAATTTACTTTTACTTTTTTATAAATATTTTTTATATGCTCATTCACAGTGGTATAAGAAACATTTAAAATGATTGAGATTTCTTTATAACTAGATCCTGCTAACAATAACTCAGCAACCTGAATTTCTCTTTGTGTTAATCCAAATTCTTGAAACCGCTCTATTCCACCTGCGGAATTAAATCTATTTCTTGCTGTTTGAATTAAACCAGTCATTATTTCGGGCTCTAAAACGGTTCCGCCAGATTGTAAAATCTCCAATTGTTTTTGCATTTCTGCCAATCTGAAAGGCTTTAATAAAAACCCGTTTGCCCCATTCATCATTGCTTGCCAAGCAACCAATGGATCCTCCATACCCGTTATTACCAATATTTTAACCCCAGGGTAATAACTACTAATTATAGAAATAGCGTCTAAGCCAGATATTCCAGGCAAGCCTATATCTAATAAAATGCAATCGGGTATTATACCTGCATCTTGTCTGATACTAATCCATTTTTCGATTCTATTACATGAAAAAACCAAGGAAAGATCCTGTTGCAAGGAAATATAATTTTCCATGGTTTTTCTCAATTGAATATCATCTTCTATTATACCTATCAAATACATTCTATATTCTTTTGCAATTCTTGTAATAAATAAGAATTGTAACTAAAAACTTATACAAATTTAACCAATTAAGGATGCTGCGTTTTCCCTTAAACTAGGGATACAACCCCTAATTAAATTTACCAATAAGATCATTCAAAAAAAATGAGATTAGTCATAAAAAAGCGGAATCACCATAAATGATGATTCCGCGTACACTCGGGGGATATAAATAAAAAATTATGCTAAACGCTAATTACTGGCTGCAATTATTGAAAGATTGTTTTCCGCTGTATTGCTTACTACAGAAAGGTTTTGATCAGATTCCTTGCTAGATTGTATGTAGTTATTGGTCATCATAAGGAAAACAGTTATCAAGAAGGTAAACATGATAGAACTTATGATGGCAGCTGGCACACGCAACTTTTGGTGGTGCCTTTCTTTGATTTCTTCATATATATGTTCCATGATGTAAAGTGACTACATCATAGTTTAAACAGATATCAATTAGAAATCAGTCTCTTGCATAAAATCAGCGTTTTTTGGCGTCCATTAAGGCATCAAATTGTTCTAACGACAATTGCTTTGCTAAAATGCGTTTCTTATTGTCTAATAAATAAACAGTGGGGGTTTTAAATATATCGTACAACTGCCTATAGTTGGGCAATCCTGCTTTTTCTTCTGCTAGTTTATCTTCCTTGGTTTGGTAAACTTGATACCAATCAGCAGACAATTTATTTTCAACGATAAATTTTTTCCAAGCAGCATGCTCGTTTTCATAAATATTTACTGAGTAAACAGTTACTCCTAATGACTTCCATTTTGCTTTATAAATTGAATCATACCTAGGTATTTCTTCCTTACAATGACCACAATTGGGGTCCCAAAATGTTACAATGGTAAATGGGGCATTTATCTCGTATAATGCCACTTTTTTTCCACTGGTATCGGTTAAATTAAGCACTGGTGCTTGCTGGCCTATTTGATTGGCCATTAAACTGTAAGCCCTTTCTGTGATTGATTTTCGTGATGCAGGATTTAAGAGAACCGTATCTCCTTTTGCATAAAAATTTTCAAAGAGATAAACAAACACTTTATCCTGCCCCATAAACTCAGGATTAATGTATTTATTGGTAAACTTAGTGAGTAAATAAGGATAAATTTCTTTTCCAGTGCGAGCCATCAGCAGCATTTGCTTAACCTCAGAAATAATAGAATCAGGGTCTGCAGAAACATAGTATTTAAAATACTCATCTAACTTGGGCTCGAAAAAGGGTGTTCTCAACAACCTATCTTCATTGAATAGTACATTGTCCCAATAGTGTTGTTTTACATATTGGTATGGATAAGCAGAATCTGGCTTACCCTTTACAATTGGCACTGGTGGTAATTCAGGGCGCTGCATTATATAAAACAAGGAAGACAATAAAGATGTTGGTTTTGTCTTATGAATATTGGTTTGATACTGCTTGATTTCTTTTTCGGTATTGGCAATAGAAACCCTGATTTTATCTGCTTCAGCACCATTGGCAGACTGTAATGCCAACTTCAATTGCTGCAGCAATCTTCCTTTTTCATTAGAAAAACCAGCATAATCTTTAAATAAGTCATTATCGGGAGAGCCTTTGATGATAGCAGATTCTTTGGCACTTGTATCTGCCTGAATAGTAAACCGTTGTTGCTGATCCATCAACAACTCGAATTGTATGGTATAAGTAGGAGAAACCACAAAGTAAATACCGGTAGTAAGCTTATTAGGACCTTTAAATACCCCTTTACTATTTTGGTCTAAACGGGTAGAATCAACCAACGTCATCCCCTTCCCAAAGTAGCTGCCTAAGTAAACCGTACAATTTTTAAGAGGGGTAAGCGTAATAGCGATCTCCCTTCCCCCAGTAACTACCTTTTTTTGTTGAGCTAATAAGCTTTGAAACTGAATCAATATCAACACACTGAACATCAAAAAACGCATATTCCTTATTTAGTGCTAAAAATACGCAATTTAGGGGGCTAAATAGAAAACGACCTACCTTTACAGCGTGAGAAAACAACGAAAAACAGTTGTACTAGAGAAAATACTGGTACAGGATTATGCCGCCGAAGGAAAGTCTTTGGCTAGAGTAGATGGTAAAGTAGTTTTTATTGAGGGAGCAGTTCCAGGTGATGTGGTAGATGTTCAATTATCTAAGAACAAAGCCGATTGGGCCGAAGGGCATACTGTTCATATTCATAGCTTGTCTTCGGATAGGGTAACCCCTTTTTGTGAACATTTTGGCGTTTGTGGAGGCTGCCAATGGCAGATGCTTCCCTATGAAAAGCAATTGTTTTATAAACAGAAACAAGTTACCGACAACCTAACCCGCATTGCAAAAATTAATCTTCCAGAAATAGCTCCTATAATTGGAGCCGATACAACTCGGGGCTATAGAAATAAAATGGAATACACTTTTGCTACCCGTAAATACATCCCAACGGATGAATTTAGAAGAATGAAAGCAGAAGGAGTCGATTTCAATAACCAGCCAGGAGCAGCAGGTTTTCATGTACGCGGATTTTTTGATAAAGTAGTAGAAATAGACACTTGTCATTTGCAGGAAGAGCCCACTAACTTCATTAGAAAAGCAGTAGCAGCTTATGTTCTAGCGAATGAATTGCCATTTTACAATATTAAAACACATGAAGGGTGGATTAGAAACCTCCTCGTTAGAAGCAGTACTACAGGAGAGTTGATGGTGAATATGGTCATTGCCTATGAAGACAAAGAACATCGTATAGCGCTATTAGACCAATTATTACAATCATTCCCAGAAATAACTACCCTTTTATATACCATCAATGGTAAAAGGAATGATAGCCTTCACGATCAAGAACCCATCGTTTACCATGGTAAGGGCTATATCATTGAGAAACTAGAAGAACTTTCATTTAAGATAAGTCCTAAATCATTTTTTCAAACCAATACTAAGCAGGCAGAAAAATTATATGCAGTAACTAGAGAATTTGCTGAACTAGATGGCAGCCAGCTTGTTTATGATTTGTATTGTGGAACAGGAAGTATTGGATTATTTGTGAGCAAATATGCTAGAAAGCTGATTGGGGTTGAAATGGTTGCAGATGCTATAGAAGATGCCAAAGAAAATGCAGCTTTAAATGGGGTAAACCATGCTTCTTTTTTTGCAGGAGATGTAATTGATATTTGCAATGATGATTTTTTTGAAGCACATGGAAAAGCAGACGTTGTAATTACAGATCCACCAAGAGCTGGAATGCACGAAAAATTAGTGAAAAAATTACTGGAAATAGCAGCGCCTACGGTGGTTTATGTAAGCTGTAATCCTGCAACGCAAGCAAGAGACTTGGCCTTATTGAGCGAAAAATACCAAGTAACCAAAATACAACCAGTTGATATGTTTCCACATACCTTGCATATTGAAAATGTTGTACAACTGAAATTGATTAATGAATTATGACAGAGTTTAGACCCAGTAGATTTGAAATATTACCTACCATCGTAAAAAACTTGTTGATCATCAATGGGCTTTTTTTTCTGGCACAAAATATCATTTCAGGACCGAATGGATTCTTGAATATGGAAAATATTTTTGCCTTGCATGGTTGGCAAAGTAGTTTGTTTCAGCCATGGCAATTGATAACCCATATGTTTATGCACGGAGACTTTGGGCATATTTTAGGTAATATGTTTGCGCTTTGGATGTTTGGGTCGGTTTTAGAAAACTTATGGGGTTCTAAAAGATTTTTAACTTTTTACTTGATTTGCGGACTAGGTGCAGCCTTGATTCATTTATTATTCTTAAGTTATGAGTTTGTGCCACTCATGAATGATTATAAAGTCATTTTTAACTTGCATGAAGATGGAGGTGCATCTCTGAACAATGCAATGATTCGGTTTATTGACACTTATAATATACGTTTCGAAAATCACAGTGAAATTATTAGCAGTTTAAGGTTAAACCCAGACAACACCCTTGCTAGTGCTCAAATGTTTGAAGCATTGACCAACTTTTACGATAAAAATATTAATACCGCAACCTTAGGTGCGAGTGGAGCCGTTTTTGGTATTTTGGCAGCCTTTATTTATTTGTTCCCCAATACCTATATCTATATCTATTTTCTATTCCCAATTAAGGCAAAATGGATTGGACTCCTCTATTTCTCTTATGAGTTCTTTTTCGCTCTAAAAAACTCTGCAGGAGACAATGTTGCCAGATGGGCACATATTGGCGGGGCCATTGTTGGATTACTAATTGTTATTACTTGGAACAAAACCCGCAAAAAAACGTTCTATTAGTATGTCACCACTAACACAAAAAAGCGCCCGAAATATATTACTTGGCCAAGACAATAACGCATTGGTATTCTTATTTGCGGTTAACTCCTTGGTTTTTGTATTAATTAACTTCATAAGGATAGTTTACTTCTTATCGGATATTCCTTTGGAATTTTTCAATAAGCAAATATTAGACTGGTTTACGCTTTCTCCTGTTCCTGATATGTTTTTTTCAAGACCATGGACCATTTTCACTTCAATGTTTACCCACTTAAGTATATGGCAACTGATTAGTACTTTATTGTGGTTATGGGCTTTTGGATATATTCTGCAAGACTTGGCTGGTAATAGTAAATTATTGCCCATCTATTTATACGGAGGATTTGTTGGTGCAATAGTGTTTTTATTAACCAACAACTTATTCCCTGTTTTAGAAAGAAATATTTTAACCACCCCAGCTATGATGGGAGGAGGTGCCGCAGTGATGGCGGTTGCATTGGCTACTACTACACTGGCGCCTGATTACAGGATATTCCCCTTAATTAATGGAGGAATACCCCTTTGGGTACTCACGTTGATATTTGTAGCTATAGATTTTGCCACCCTTTCTGGAGGCAATGCTGGAACAGGTGCAGCACATTTGGCAGGAGGAGCTATTGGTTTCTTTTTTGTAAAACAATTACAAAAAGGGATTGATTGGAGTGCTTGGATGAATACACTGGTAGATTGGGTAGACAACTTATTTAATCCTGAGAAGAAAAAAGAACAACAAAAACAATCAGAAAAACATTTCTACAGAGCCAATAGAAAACCGTACGAAAAGATTGCCAATATCACCCAACAGAAACTAGACGATATCCTTGATAAAATAAACCAGCATGGATATGCGTTTTTAACAGACGAGGAGAAGGCTTTTCTAAAAAGAGCCAGCGACCAAGAACTGTAATGAAATCACCACACCCCATTTTTACTTTTATTAAGACCAGCATAGCTGCATTGGGGTTTCCCTTAATTTTCATTTATTGGATTGGGGCATTTAGCGGTTGGATGGATCCTCATATTTTTACAGGCATCACTTTTTTAGCAATTGGGTTTCCCATACTTTTTTTAGTAAGCTTTTTATGGTGCTGTATGGTTGTATGGTTGTTTAGAAAAAAATCATGGCTGGTTTTTTTGTTATTACTGCCTGGAAGCTTTAATCTCTTGAATACTTACTCAATTGGATTAAGCAATTCATTTAATCTAGCAAAAGACCCCCAATCAATAAGGGTATTAACTTGGAATGTAAATGAGTTTTTATTTAGTAAGCCAGAAATTGAATCTTGGAAATACGATCAAGGTGAAATGCTACAATTCATCAAAGAAGTAAACCCAGATATACTTTGCTTTCAAGATTATATTGTTTCTCCAGGTTGGGCAGAACGAGATATCCCAGGATTTATTCGAGATAGTTTAGGATTTCCCTATCAGTTTTTTAGCATGGACGACGTGGCATATGGGACCATTATTTTTTCTAAATTTCCCATAAAAAATAGTGGTCGAATTATTTACACACAAGCATCTCATCCAGAAAGTATTGCATATGCAGATGTAGAAATAGGTGGAAAATCTGTTCGCCTATTTAATACTCATTTTAGATCAATGTTTTTACACCACAATAAATTATCTAGTGGGGTATTGGGAAATTTAAAATACGTTAAAGAAGACACTAATTTTTTATTTAATACGAATCGGTTTGAGAGATTAGAGTATTATGATCGAATACATACTGATCAAGCCAAGCAAGTACTTGATGCATTCGACGATACCAAAATGCCATTTATTTTTTGTGCCGATTTGAATGCAGTGCCTAGTAGTTATGTATATCAACTATTAAGACAAAATACCCTCGATACATATTTAGAAAAAGGTACCGGCATAAGGGGAACCTATAAAAAAGGGAGTTTTTTAGCAAGAATAGATTTAATACTCACTTCTACAGATTGGAAAACAATTCAGTATTATTCTCCAAAACTCAATTTATCAGATCATTACCCAGTGATTGCAGATCTACAACTTGCCAATTAAAATTTTTGTAATTTTAATTATGGCTAAAGGCTGGATTAGAAAAACCACTAAGAAAATTTTCATCATTGCTAATGCAATTATTGCCTTGTTCTTTTTGATTGCAGCATTATCCCCCTATATTAATCCTAACCAAATTTGGCTACATGGATTTTTGGCATTAACCACGCCCTACCTAATTTTAGCATTAATCTTATTTACTTTATTTTGGCTAATATCTAAACCAATTTGGTCTTTACTGCCAATTATTGCTTTACTAATTGGATGGCAACAAATAGCAGTAGTATTTGCTTGGACTGGAAATTCCATCTTTACAAAAAGAAAAGCCGAAAATCATTTTAGAATTGTCAATTGGAATATCCAAAGTTTTAATGGTTTATCAAAAGATGCATTAGCAAAAAAATTAGTAAGAAACGAAGTAGCATCAAGCATATTAAAAACCTATCCCGATGTAATATGCCTACAAGAGTTTAATAATGCTGAGTCAGAAAATAATATCAGTTTATTCAAAAGCACCCATCGTTTTTACTTTTTTTCTAAAGATCATAAGAGAAACGACGGCACTTATCAATCCGGATGCATTATATTCTCCAAATATCCCATTATCGATTCTGGGAGAGTTGTTTTCCCTTCCGAAGAAAGTTTAATATATGCCGACCTTTTAAAAGGGAATGATACCATCAGAGTATTTACAACCCATTTACAGTCTTTTAAGTTTAAAAAGAAAGATTACGCGGATATTGAAAAAATTAAAGACTCAGATGAATCTTCTTTAAGTGCTTCGCTCAGTATAATGCGCAAAATGAAGGCAGCCTATCAAAAAAGGGGGATTCAAACCAATTTAGTCCGAAATGCTCTTGATAAAAGCCCTTATCCTACGGTGATTACAGGAGATTTCAATGACGTTCCCAACTCCTATACCTATTTTAATATTAAAGGAGATAAAAACGATGCTTTTCTACAAAGAAGTTTCGGCTTAGGTAGAACCTTTATTTCATTAGCGCCAACCCTTAGAATTGACTATATCTTATTAGATAAACAATTTGAAGTAAAGCAGTTTGATATGGTGGATGAATCTTTAAGTGACCATATCATGCTAGTAGCTGATATTCGTTTGAAAAAATAAAATAACTTTGCGGCATCATGTCGCTGAAAGTATACAACTCGCTTACCCGTAAAAAAGAAAATTTTGAAGCCATCAATCCCCCTTATGTGGGAATGTATGTTTGTGGCCCTACCGTAAGTGGAGAAAGTCATTTAGGTCATGCACGACCTTTTATCACTTTTGATGTACTATATAGGTATTTGATGTACTTAGGTTACAAAGTAAGATATGTAAGAAATATTACCGATGCAGGCCATTTTGAAGAAGAAGGTAGAGAAGCAGAAGATAAAATTAGTTCTAAAGCGGTTTTGGAAAAACTAGAACCAATGGAGTTGGTACAAAAATATACCAATATGTACCATTGGGCAATGAATCAATTTAACAACTTACCGCCTAGTATTGAACCGACTGCAACAGGACATATTGTAGAGCAAATTGAAATGATTAAAAAAATCATTGAAGATGGTTATGCTTATGAATCGAATGGCTCTGTATATTTTGATGTAGATAAATACAATACCGATTTTAGCGCCAAAGGACAACCCTATGGAATTTTAAGTGGTAGAATTTTAGACGATCAAATTGAAAGTACCAGAGAATTAGACAACCAAGAAGAAAAGCGGAATAAAAGTGATTTTGCCCTCTGGAAAAATGCACCTCCAGAACATATCATGCGTTGGCAGAGTCCTTGGGGTGAAGGTTTCCCTGGATGGCATATTGAGTGTTCTGCAATGAGTACAAAATACTTAGGTAAAGAATTTGATATTCATGGAGGTGGAATGGATTTACAATTTCCACACCATGAATGTGAGATTGCTCAAAGTACAGTGTGCAATCATCAAATGCCTGCAAGGTATTGGCTCCACAACAATATGATTACCATTAATGGTAAGAAAATGGGGAAGAGCTATAATAATGTGATTAAGCTTAGTGAATTATTTGCGGGAACACATCCAATATTAGAACAAGCGTATGCGCCTTCTACTGTTCGCTTCTTTATTTTACAATCACAATATAGAAGTACACTAGATTTTAGCAATGAAGCATTACAAGCAAGTGAAAAAGCCTTGAGAAGATTAATGGACGCTTATGAATGGTTTATGAGTTTTGACCATGTAGCTAATGAAACTGCAAATGATCAAACACTTAATCAAAAAGTAATCAAGTTGGTTACTGAGTTTGATGAGTTTATGAACGACGATATCAATACTGCCAAAGTAATTGCCAATATGTTCGAATTAGTTCCAGTAATTAATTCTTTAAAAGACAAACATATTAGTGCTAATGCTTTAGACAGTAATACGATTGCATTAATGAAAAAACAACTATCTGCATTTATTGTAGATATTTTTGGATTACAAAGCAGTAAGGCAGACAACAACAATAAACTTGAAGGAGTTTTACAATTATTGATAAATATTCGCAAAGAAGCAAAGAATAGAAAAGACTTTGTTACATCCGACAAAATCAGAAATGAATTAAGTGCTTTAGGCGTTCAATTAAAAGATGAAAAAGATGGAGGAATGAGTTATACCATCCAGTAGATTATTCTCCTGGACGGTATTCCTTTTCTTTGTTTTTGAATACATCTTCTTTATAAAAAAATACGTCTTTAAACTTGCCATAAATAAATCCTACAGATTGATCTCTAAAATGAGGAGAGAGTGGATTATTACTATGGCCCCCTGTCACAATCGTTTTAGCTTTAATACGCTTACCAAATTCAACTGCTGCAATAAAACTATTTCCAGAAAAACCATAACGACCTTTAGAACTATACATTGATCTACTTTCAAATGCAGGCAATGAGCCCCACCTAGAAGAGCTTAATGGAACCGCTAAACTTTCTTTACTATCGTCGTACACTTCTGCAAATTTACCGGTAAGGCGCTGATAACGATTGATAGAACCCCATCTTACTTGCCAATATCCATACTTGGCTGTTAATTCGTTCACCACTTCATTTAACTTTTCTAACATTTTTCTTCCGCTGACACCACTGGCAATTGCATTGAATCTGCCAATCCATTCTGTATTTTCTTCTTGGGTTTTAGCACGAGGCCAAAGTGCATTTACTTTAGTAGCCCAATCAATTGCTAATGTAGTTGCAACCGAACTAGTATCGGTAATCTTATTCCAAGCCCTCAAGGTTTCTACTGCAGGTCTAATTTTATTTTTTAAAGAGTCGGTATTACTGGTTGCATCAAAAGCCTTAAACAAAGGAGGCAATAAAATATCAAACGCTGTTAAATAACGATCGTATCCAATTTCGATTAATTCTTCTAATGTAATGCTATCGCGATTGTTTAATAAACGCATGGCATTTATTCCCCTGGCATTCTGGCCATCAGGAGCCATATAATATGGATAATTATTTTTATTCGGGCTACTCTCTCCTGCTAATGTAAATGGAGTTGCATTGCAATTTTGCATCCACCCGCTAGATGGATTAATTAAATGTACCGTTTCTTCTAATGGGTGCACGCCTAGCCATTCTGTTGCAGCAATAGAACCGTCTACTGGTAAGCTAAAATCAAAACCAGGATTTCTTTTAGGCACAAAGTTTCCATGCCAATAAGCAATATTTCCTTGGTCATCGGCATACACCGTATTATTGGTTGTATTAGAAAGTCCTTTCATTGCTAAAGTGTACTCTTCTAAGTTGTTGGCCTTGGTTGTTTTCCAACTCTGTATCAATGCCTTCATAGATCGATTGTACTCTTTTAATGCCAACCATTTTCCATTTCTTTTAGCCACTATAGGACCATGATGCGTATAAAATGCAGTGAATGACTTCGCTAGTTTTTCACCGTTAACGGTATAGTAAATGGTAATAGATTTAGATTTTACAGGCATGAATTTTTTGTCGTATTCATATACCCAGCCTTTGTTTGTTTTAGAAATTTTTTCTTCATACAAATCTGCTACATCTGTATAGCCCGAAGTGTGCATCCATCCTACATGTTCATTAAATCCTTGGTAAATAAAAAACTGACCCCAAGTAGCAGCACCATAAGCATTCAAGCCTTCTTCGCTCACCATTTGCGCTTCTGATCTAAAATAAAAAGGCACGTGTGGATTAATATAGAGCATCGCATTACCCGAAGCAGAACGTTTAGGACCAATCGCAAATCCATTGGATCCTCTTTCTTCAATGTCTTTTATTTGATGATAAGCTGTTGAATTGGTTTCAGGACCGTTTTCATAAAACTGTTTAATTTCTTCAACCGAAGCTCCACCGGTACTTGTTGCAGAAACACTTCCGTCGGTATACATTAAATGAAACCAAGGTTCAAATTTCTTTAAAACAACAGGTCTAACTTCAGGGTGCTTGTACAAAAAATAATTAATTCCATCTGCATGTGCATTTAATAACTTCTTTAACCAGATTGGGCTTTGTAAATAATCTTTTTTTGCATCATTGCTATCGGCTATTAAACGCATGAGCAAATCATTGTACACCAATTTTTCTCCTTCCATCTCAGCTCTTCTACCCAACATTTCTAAATAATTGCGTTCTATACGTTCAAAGTTTTCTTCGCATTGTGAATACATTAATCCAAAAACAACATCAGCATCTGTTTTGCCATAAATATGCGGAACACCATAGGTATCTCTTACAATATTTACTTGTTTGGCTTGCGCTTCCCAACGCTTTACCTCAGCCGTACTAGGCGATTGAGCAAAAGCGGAGGCCATGATCAAACTACAAAATGCAACAAACCCTATTCTCATAAATTTTTTTTTGATGTTATAACGATTAGTAACCAATTATCTAAAGGGATATAGTAATGATTATACAAAAATACTATTGCCCCTTAAAGCCCCACTTTTTCATGACGTTTAAATCTTCTTTTATGCATTCCAACGGAGCAATACCTTGATATGCTTCTTGCTCAACAATCAAGTGTAAAGTGCCTCCATTTTTTAAACCCTCTTCCACAATTTCTTTTACTAGTTGTACTCCTTTTCCTAAGATGGTGCTTTCATATCCATTGCCGTTGGTTCTTTTGATTTCATCTTTTACATGCATAGAAACAAAACGACCTGGATATTTTTTTACAATAGATAATGCATCAGCACCTGTTCCATACAAATTACCCATATCAAATTGCTGGGTTACCATAGAAGGGTCTGTATTGTTAAGCATTACTTCGTACATGGTTTCGGTACCCATCATTTGTGTAAACTCAAAATCGTGGTTATGATAGCCGAATCGCATTCCCGATTTTTTACACAGCTCACCCGATTTATTAAACACTTCCATAAAACGCAACATTTGCTCTTTAGATTTACGCAAACCCGACTCTAAAGATGGGCTTATCACTAATTCTTGGCCTACTACTGCCGCATCTTCAACGGTATATTTCCAAGCATCGGTAAAATCATTTTTTGATGCATCCCAATGATTCGCTCCCATTACGGTATGTCCAGATGGCATTTTCAGCCCCAAGTCATCTAAAACTTTTTTAAATTCAGTAGCGGTGAAGCCATAAAATTTTCTATTCACATAATTGGCATGCTCTACATTTTTATATCCCATTTCGGCAACTGCTTTTAAAGTAGCCAATGGGTCTTTACGCATATCTTCACGTACAGAATACAATTGAACACCTGTAATGAATTTCTTTTTAGCGGCAGCAGAAGCCCAAGAAGGAAGCGTAACAGTAGCTAAAGCAGCTAAAGTACCCTGTTGTAAAAATTTACGACGGTCCAATTGCATATTTTTAATTTTTTGTGATAACCAAAGTACGCAAATTTTGTATGAAAGCAGCATCTGTGCACGAGATCAAACAAGCTTTAATGAGCAACTCCAGCAAAGAGTTGGCTGAACTTTGTTTGAGACTGGCAAAATTCAAAAAAGAGAATAAAGAATTACTTACCTACTTGTTATTTGAAGCACATAACGAAGAAGCATATATAGCTGAAGTAAATCAACTTATTACAGACGTATTTAGTGAAATAGATCCAGGCCAAAACCTCTATTTTGTAAAGAAAACCCTTCGTAAAATTCTGAGGATTGCTAGTAAACATATACGTTATACAGGTTCTAAGCAAGCAGAAGTAGCTATTTTACTTCATTTTAGTTTAAGCCTAAAAAGATCAGGTATACCATTTATGAAAAGCACCGCATTGGCTAATTTGTATAAACAACAAATTAAAAAGTTAAATGCCGCAATTGGTACACTACATGAAGACCTACAATACGACTATTTACAAATGATGAATGAATGCTGATTACTGTTCCTGATCAAAGTAAAGTTTATAGTAATGTTTGCCCGTCATTTCATCATAGCCCTTCTCTATCAAATCTCTTCTGCCATGCACATACACATGAAAGTTTTTATCTAATTTAAGTATGCTCTTAAAATGCCTTTGTTGTTTTTGAATAGCCGCTGGATTAATAGCAAATTCGTCCTCAATATTAACTTGCTTCGCTACTTCATATTGTTGTTTATACTGGGTAAAGCTATCAATTACTTCGGGGTGGTATAATACCTCTTTACTAAACTCATCTATCTGAAATTGATCATGGGTTTTAAAATAATCCATGCTTCTTTGCAGCATATCAATTTGATCGGTTTTGTTAGTATCAAAATGCTCGGTTAATTCATTGCTGATAAAAAGCTTACACATTCCCAAAGTTTCATTGGTATTATGGTAACTGTTAATAATTGGAGCCGCTTGTAAGAAGGCCGATTTCCAAAATGCAGCATCTCCTTGTTTAGAAGCTGTAGATTCATGAATCAAGGCTAAAAACCCTTGATTTTGCTCTTTTCTTAGCAAAATCACCCCTTTTTCAGGCTTTTTGAGGTCAATTCCGTCCTCAATAGACAAATTGATGCCAGCTGGCTGGGTCTTAACTTTTAAAAATTGGTCTTTAGTGCTGGTATGAAAAAGACCAATTGCATCGGTAAAACCATCATCAAAAGGTATATTTTCAAAAAATACCATATAAAACTCACCCGATTTAGCAAAAACAGACTGACTCTTTACATGAAAATGTTCCGCTAACTTTTTACTCCCAGTTTCAAATGTGATATCCCCTTCAAATACCTGAACAATAGTATCATAAACTAGGTTGTTTTCTTGGTTCAATTGGTATTGTTCGGCCTCATTAAAGGGTTTTAGGAAAAAATGGGTCAATGTCTGCTGCCAAAATTCATCGGGAATTTCGTGAGCCGTTTCAGATAAAATTAGGGAGCTTCCTTGGGCTGCATTGCCCGCCTGGTGCACCATTAGCTTGTTTATTATTACGCCGGAAATTGCATTCATAGTACTGCGAATATAGAAGATAAGCAGCCTTTTAAAAACCAAATTCGGAAATCGTCAATAATTTTCGGACCTTTGTATCATTCTTAACCATTAACCCTGCTACATGTACGCCCAGATTTGGACCAAGTACCTACCGATTATTCGCATATTATTAAAGAGAACCAAGCAGGATAACCAAGTGCTTGACCTTAATAGAATTGATTTTGAGCGTTTAGGAACCGGAAGAAAAGCAGGGTATAAATTCACTATTGAATTTAAAAATGGCAAAGTAGCTAATTTAATCAGCAGCTCTGCATTAGCATCAGATTTGGCCAGTGTAATGTTAGACGATGCCAATACTAAATTGATTTTAGAAGGCGGAGAGTTTACGGTATCTCTGAATACAAAATTTCAACTCCTTATAAAAGGAGTGGCCGCTGAATTACCAGCAGCCACAGAAGAGTAAACATTCAAACATTGGATTTTAAAGCTGTTGAAGTACAGAGGGTACGGCAGAAGGGACTAAATTTTTAACTGGTTTGGTACTCATTAAATAGTCGTAGATCGCCCTTAAATCTTCTTCTTTCATTTGAGCAAAGTTTTGCCAAGGCATGGGAGGAAGCAAGTGACGATTGTTTTCTAAGCCCTTCCATTTACCCTTGGTCATTGCAATTTTAAATTGATCAAAATTCCAAGAACCAATGCCCGTGGTATCCGAAGTAATATTGGCAGCATAAGATATGCCTACAGGAGAAACCATTGCAGTTCCTTCTGCATAAAATAATGCCCATCCTCTTTTTAAACTATTGGTATCAATTTCAGGCAAAACATCATTAGCCCTGAATCCTGACAGCAATTGAGCACTGTCTTCATATGGACCCATTGGACCCATTTTCTTGGGGGAATGACAATCTCCGCAACCCGTAATCTTCACTAGGTATTTACCACGCTCAATACTTTGCTCTTTTGAAACAGCATGTTTTTGGGTTTGATTAGAATTATCTAAACATGACTGGATTAAAGCCCCCATGCTAACTAAACTAGCTAATACAAATAACTTTTTCATTGCTATTATTTATAAAATATGATTAATTGTTTCCGCCTCCTACTCGGTTTTGTTCTTCTTGAGAAGCACCACCGCTTCTTCTCACCACATTTGAAGCATTTTTTGCAAAACGGTAAGTGAAGGAAAGAGCTACATGTCTGCTATCAGAAAACTGCTTGAATCTGCTGTCGAGGTTTTGATATTGTTGATCAATTCTCACAATTTGTGAGAAGAAAATATCTCTTGCAGACAAACGGATGGTTCCTTTATTATTGAATACTTGTTTACTTACTCCAAAGCCAACTTGCCACATGGGTTCAATAAATGCTTGAGCAAGCAACAAGTTTTTGTGATTGTAGAACCCGCTTAGTTCAGCAGACCAGCCTTTACCAAACTTGAATTGGTTATTCATATTTAGTGAGAAGGAAGTGAATGATTCGTTTAAAGGCTGCCCATTAAACTCTCCTCTGTATTTATTGTAATAAAGATTTCCAAACAAACCAGTAGTGATTACTTTATTAAGCGACTTATTAAATCCAACACTAAAATTGATATTCTCTCTAGAAGCAATATTCTCTGTTGTTTGATAGGTTACTTTAGTAATATCATTTGCCCTTATAACTTGTGTAATAATATCAGTTGTATTAGAATATCCTAATTTAGCAGTGAACATTCCGTTTTTTAAACTATACCCTAACTCGGCATTTTGAGTAAACTGAGGTCTCAAATTTGGATTACCCTGGTTATAGGTAAACGGATTTAATAAAAGTTGAAAAGGATTTAAATCTCTATAGTTAGGACGATCAATACGACGCCCAAAATTCAACGTGAACGTACTGATATCAGTAGCTTTATAACTTACAAAGGCAGTGGGGAATAATTGTAATAAATTACGCTCAAATTGTTGATTAGTAGTAACCTGATTGCCATTCATGATGGTGTTTTCTAAACGAACACCCAATTGTAAACCCCATTTTTTCCATTGCTTGTTTCCATTCAAATAAGCGGCATATATATTTTCTTTGTAAATAAATTCATTACTTCTTGGATCTACTTCCCAGGCATTATTTTTTAGTACATTAAAGAGTGAATTGTTATCTGTTTCAACAATACTTGCTTTAATACCTGCTTCAAATTTTGCATTATTTTTTAGCGGGTGTACATAATCAATTTTTCCGGTATAAACATTTATTATAGAGGGATTAATGCCTCTTAAAATATAGGGAGCCTCAGCAGGATTATTTAATTGAGGATAATAATAACTGCTCATGTTTTGCTTAAAGTCTGAACTATTTCTAATAAAATCAACATCTGCACTTAACTCCTTACCAGTAGTATCTAATTTGGTTTTCCAATAAATATTGCCAATACTGTTATTAATAGTCATTGCATTCTCAGTAGTTGAATTATAAACACCCTGTAAAACTCCTGAGGCATCACTCACGTTCATTCTAGTAGGCAAGGTGAAGAAATTGTTATTGTAATTATGAGAGAATGAAATACCGAAGCTGGTATTTTTAGTTGCTAAATAATCTAGGCTAAACTTGGTATTCAAGGGCTTTACACGAACACCCATATCAGTAGTTTGATCAAGAACAGATAAAATATCTTTCGTATTAGGATTCAAAATATTTCTAGATAATTCTATTCTATTAAAAGAGATATTATCGAAGTAGTTAACACTTCCAAACAAATTCAACTTCCCTTTTCTATATCCTAAACTACCATTCAAAGCCAATCTTCTGTTTACACCTTGAGAATAAGTTGCTCCAATAGTACCATTTGTACCCATTGGTTTATTCGTTTTCGTTTTGATATTAATAATGCCAGCATTACCAGCTGCATCAAATTTTGCGGAAGGCTGTGTAATTAATTCAATTTGGTCTAGCTGAGTGCTACTTAAAGATTTTAAATAATTAGCAACATCAGTGCTACTCATATAAGTAGGCTTACCATCAATCATGATTACAACACCCGCTTTGCCTAACATAGAGATATTTCCATCTTTATCTACCATTACACCTGGTGCTTTTTCAAGCACTTCCAAGGCAGTTGTTCCAATATTAGTAGGAGCAGCATCCACATTAATTACTGTTTTGTCTGTTCTAACTTCTACTAATTTTCTTTGAGCAACTACTGTAACAGACGTCATTTGTTTTTCCGAAGGTGTTAAAACCGCTTCAATCGGCAAACCTGGTTGCTTAATGCTACTAGTAAATTCATTATAGCCCATTGCATTCACGGTAATACGAAAATTAGCCAGGGGACTATTAAAACTGAACTTACCATCTGCATCAGTGATAGTTGTTTTTACAATAGCAGAGCCAGTGTCTTTTAATAAATAAACAACTGCGCCACTGATTGGCTTGCCTTCCGCAATAACAGAACCGTTAATATTATTATCCTTTGCTGCAGAAGCTGAAAGAAATAATCCAACAAAAAAGAAGAGTGTAAATAACTTTGACATAAAAAAGGTTTGAGGATACAAAAGTTGTTGAAAGAAAGCAGTAAGAAAATCACATAAAGAGGTGAAAAAAAATACTAGAATAAAGTGAATTGTCTTATTTCATTCTTTGGCAACCATTCATCTTTACATTTTACCATTGGTTGATTAAAAAGACTGAGTTTCCAACTCAGACATCACATATTTATGTGGTATACTTTTTTTAATGCGCATAATCTGTAGAAAATGCCTTTCCATATGCGCAAGCAAAAAAGCCATACTATCTCCAGTTTTCAAACTAATCCATGAGGAAAGTGAAGTAACTACTCTGGTATTATTGATATCGGCATTAATAGCCAAGTCTAGCAAACGGTTTAAATGAACTAAGTGAGCCGAGAATTCATTTAAAACCAATTCAGCATTTAATATAGTTGCTGGAATTGCATTTTTGGGAGCTTCCATTTTAGAAGCGAGGCTGCCGTTTAATTTTGGCTGCATCATCTTAATAAAATAGGCACCCAACCATCCAGATTTATAAAATTCAGGAATGCTTTTCTTCTGCATTAGGCTTTTTTTAATGGCAGCTTCAATTTTGGGTAAATACCATCGATTGTAGAAATTCAAATGATCTAAAACCTGCAAAATAGACCAACCACCATAGTTGGGTATAGCATTCAAACTATCTTCATTTGCATTTGCAATTTCGGCTGCAAAAGTTAGCTCAATCTGAGATAGTTGACTAGTGAGTGACTTTAAAAATTCTTTCGTGTTTAACATGGCTAATTTATTCTATACAAACATTTCCTTTTTGGGTAATTGTTTTAAAATGATATCCATTATCAGATTTAACCTTAATAGATCCGGTGTTCTTAATATTTATTTTACCTTCTCCTTGCATAGACACGATAAGGTTATTAATATTTAAAGTGCTCTCAGAAAGTACTGTTGCATTTCCTATTATTTCTAGTAATTCTAATTGATTAACTGGAACCCTAACAGTAACTTGACCAAGTTCGCTTACAGACGATCCATCTAATACCAATTCATTCTTACTGTAAATGGTATTTACTTTTGCAGACTCAGATTGAGGAGCAATAAAAACATGCTGTTGATCTGCACTAACAAGCACCACTTTTAAATTTCCATAAACAACCAATCTCTTATAAGGAGCGGCTATTGCTTTGCCAGCTTTAAAAGTAGGCTTCATACCCGTTGATGCAATTGCACTAAAACAAAGTGCAGTAAATGCGAATGAGAGGAATACGTTTTTCATAAAATTGAATTTTTGATTTTAATAATTTTGATACAGCAAAAATGGCCAACAAAAAACGCTTTATCAACCGCACATAGATGTGAAAATTGATCCTTTATAGGCCAGAAGCTCACATAAACATGTGGTTTTGTCTCACATAGTGTTAATTTCCAAACAGCATTTGTAAATTTGTTAGTAATGAAAAAATGGATACTTGCCTTTATATTATTGCATGGGAGTTTAATTTCTGTTGCTCAAAAAGAAGGGTATGCATTTTTAAAAATCGGAAAAGAAGATGGTTTAGGATTGGCCTCTAATGTTACCTATACGGTTTACCAAGACAAGCAAGGATTTATGTGGGTAGGTACAGCAAACGGTCTACAAAGATTTGATGGGAATAGATTTATTAATTATGGCACCAGTAAGCCAAGCAATGACAACCTGCCTATTGCAGATTTGCATCAAATTATTCCAGTAGGAAAACAAGAACTATTACTAAATTTTGCTTCACAAGGGAAAATTGGTCTTTTTAACCATGCCTCATTGGTATATGAAACTATACCTATCCAATCAGCTAAACCAATTCCATCAAAAAGTGGAATGCGTTTACAACAAGACAGCAAACAAAATACTTTTCTAAATATTCACGGAGTGGGAATATTTAGGTATAGCCCTAGTAAAAAAGCTTTTTTACCAGAAAAAGAAATAGTACTGCCAAAAGGATGGATTGCTAATCAAACTTTTGCAGAAAATACCCAAACAGGTCAAATATGGTTTGCCTGTTTTAATAAAGGATTGGCTGTTTACGATCGAAAAACAAAAAAAGTTTATACTTCTGCATACAACCCCTTACAAATACCCTTGCTTAATAAAAGAGATGAATGGAAAAATATAACAGAAGTTTATATTGACCAACAACAACGGTATTGGATATTTAATTGGCCTGATAAACATATAAGACAGGTTTACGATTATTCTGGTAAAGAGTTAACAGATACGGCTGGATTGAATGTGAACCCACAGTATGAAGAATTAAGATATTTTTTTGAAACTAAGTCTGGAAGTCTTTGGATGTATGGAAGTAATGCATTGTACAGCTATAATCAACGCTTAAATAAATTTAATTTTTATAAAAGTGAATTTGGAAGTAGTATAGGAATTCAATATGAGCATATTCATCATATGACCGAAGACAGAGATGGTAATATCTGGATTGCTAGCGACAATGGCTTGTACATGTCTAGTGATCAAAGTAGTAGTGGAAATGTAGTTAATTTCATTTTTAGTGAAACAAAAGGTGGAATAGAAATAACAGATATTCTAGAATTAAATAATGGTGGTTTTTGGTTAAGTACATGGGGATCGGGAATACTTACACTAACTAAAAATTTAACTAGCTACAAAAACGAACTACTTAGTAATATGCCTAAGCATTTTACTAGTGAATCAAAAATACAGTATCAACAAATCTGGAGCTTATACCAACACAGTAATGGCAAAGTTTGGCTGGGATGCCAGGCAGGCAAGTATATGGTGTACGACACCTTATTTAAAAAAATGCAATATTTTGAAGCCAAAGAAGTTGCAGGAGCAACCATTCGATTTATTACCGAAGATCCTCAAGGAAATATTTGGATGAGTACACAAAGAGGTGATATCATCAAATACAATGGAAAAGGGTTTGATGTAGTACAGAAAATTGGCACAATCGTTAGAAAGATTTTCTTTGATTCGGAAGGACTACTATGGGTAACCTCTCTTAATCAAGGACTTTATTGCTTTAGCGGAGATGGGAAAAAATTAATTCATCACTATACTGTTTCAGACAAAGACAACCCCCTTTTTCAAAAAGGAGGAGATGATATAGATCAACTAAACGATAGTACATTGGTATTTGCGGCAGGTGCGCTCAATTTTATAAATAAAAAAACTAAGAAAGTAACTTGGCTAACAACTGAAGATGGATTACCGGCCAATTCAGTTCTAAGAATCAGAAAAGACCAGAAAGGCAACTGCTGGATGATTACAAGGAATGGGCTTTGTAGATATAATCCAGTTAACGGAGTTATTACTCCTTATGAAAAAAAGGATGGTATTGTAATTGCCAACCTAACAACTGAAGCAGATTATATTACCAAAGACCAGCAGGTACTTTTTGCCGGATCAAATGGCTTATTATTTTTTTCTCCAACTTCTTTTACAAACAACACAATCCCTCCTGACGTAGCTTTTACCGATTTTAAATTGTCGAATACGTATATACCGGTAGATTCTTTACAACTATTACCAAAAGTACTATTGAATTCGCACCAGAATAGTTTTTCCATTAGTTTCTCTGCTCTCAGTTTTATTTTAAGAGATAAACTAACCTACTATTATAAAATGGTAGGCATAGACCAAGATTGGATAAAAGCAGATAGAAATAATACAGTCAACTATTCTTATTTGAGACCAGGGAATTATACTTTTCAAATTTATTGCGAGGACAATGATGGCAATAGGTCTAAGAATATAAGTAGTATGCAAATTTATATTAGACCGCCATTTTGGAGAACGGGATGGTTTATCAGTTTATTATTAACTATTGTAGGGTTGATAGCCTATACTATGCATCGATTAAGGTTAAATAAATTAATTGAAGTAGAAAATATTAGAACAAGAGTAGCAAGAGACTTACATGATGATATGGGGAGTACTTTAAGCACAATCAATATTTTGAGTTCTATGGCTAAGGCAAGACTAACCGATAATATTAAAACAGGAGAATACTTAAATAAAATTTCGGACAATAGTCAACGAATGATGGAAGCGATGGATGATATAGTTTGGAGCATCAAACCATCAAACGATAGCATGCAAAAGATTGTGGCAAGAATGCGTGAGTTTGCTACCAATGTATGCGAGGCAAAAGATATTGAACTCCATTTTTTAACCACAGAGATGGTTAATGAAGTAAAACTGAATATGGAAGCACGCAGAGACTTTTTTCTGATTTTTAAAGAAGCAGTGAATAATGCTGCTAAATATTCAAAATGTTCAATAATCACCATTGAACTTTCAGTTCATGGTAAAAAATTAAACTTATCAATAATAGACAACGGAATTGGATTTGATACAATAAATGCAGATAACGGCAATGGTTTAGGTAATATGAGGAAACGTTCTGATGCTTTGAATGGAATATTAATAATTAATTCTGGAATAAATAAAGGCACTCATATTGAATTACAAATACCTGTTCAATAAAAAACTATGAATAGAGCACTTAGCCAAAAATTCAGATTTTTTACTTTTATAAGTATTTGCTTATTGTCTTATGTACATGGCTACAATCTTAAGGAAACATATTTAGCACCTTATAGTACAGTAGAAGAGTCGTTAAGTTCTACCAGTTTTTTTGAATACTTATTTGCGAATGGGATACTAAGGTTTAGGATACCCATCTTGTTCATTATATCAGGATATTTATTTGCTTTGTACGATACAAGGCCATATGTAGAGAGCATTAAGAAAAGGTTTAACACATTAATGATTCCTTATTTATTATGGAGTGCAATTGCATTATTATTCACCTATTCATTGCAACAGTTTAAGGGTAGTGCGGCAATAGTTGCTCAATCAGGAATTGATCAAATGGGAGACAATAGACCATATAGTGAAATTGGATGGAATGGTATATTTTTTAGATGGTTCTTTACTCCAATCGCTTTTCAACTTTGGTTTATTATGGCTTTGTTTGTATACAACCTGATTTATCCTTTCATTAGATGGATTTTAAATAGAATCCCCATTCTTTGGTTAGGTTTAACTTTTTTAATTTGGTTCTTTCCCTTTCAGATATTCATATTTGATGGCCAAGGATTATTCTTTTTTAGCATTGGCGTATTGGCCCAAAAGAAAGGTATTTTTTTAGAAAAAAGGCCCAAATGGTTAAGTACCGGAATTTTTTTCATCCTATTTGTAGGACTAAGTGTTATTAAAACTTTCATGGCATTTGAGCTTGAGCCTAATGTTGCTTCGACTCACTTAACCCTAACCATTTTGCATAGGATAGCTATTCTTTGTGGAATGACTGCTATTTGGTATGGCATTGATCCGGTTATAAAATACACCATTAACCAAAAGTGGTTTCACCAAATTAGTAATTACTCCTTTTTCATATTTGCACTACATGTACCCATGCTTCCTTATTTAATGACCTACGCATTAAATATTACTTCTAATTTTTGGCTAAACAGAATAACCTGTTATTTATTAGTACCACTTATAGTAATACTAATTTGTATAGCAGTTGGATCATTCATTAAAAAATCACTGCCGAAAACCTATTCAATATTAACAGGAGGAAGAGGCTACTAAACAAATACATATTTATGTGATTGTACCGAATCATTTCAATTTGTAGTTTTAACATACAATTCAACTTCATGATTAAAGTACTTATATACGAAGACAACCCTCAACTAAGAGAAGGTCTAACCATGCTTATTGATGGTAGTGATGGATTTAGGGTTGTTGCTGCTTACAAAAACTGTAACAATGCAGTAGATGAAGTTGCTGCTTTTAATCCAGATGTAATTCTCATGGATATAGATATGCCAGGTATAAATGGAATTGAAGGGTTGAAAAATATCAGGACAAAAAATGCAGAAGTAAAAATATTAATGCTTACCGTATTCGATGACAATAAGAATGTATTTGAGTCGATTAAAAACGGAGCCAATGGATATATTTTGAAAAAGACTGCTCCCGCTCGTTTACTGGAATATATTACTGAAGCTGCAAGTGGAGGCGCTCCAATGAGTGCTAATATTGCCACTCAAGTCTTAAAAATGTTTTCTGCAATGAATAATCAAAAAGGAGAAGACTATAATTTAAGTGAAAGAGAAAAACAAGTACTCCAATTTTTAGTAAATGGATATAGTTATAAAATGATTGCTGCAGAAATGATTATTGCAATAGATACAGTGAGAAGTCATATTAAAAAGATTTACGAAAAATTACATGTAAACAGCAAAAGCGAAGCAGTTGCAAAAGCTTTTAAAGATAAAATTGTATAAATTGTGGGATGGATTTAGGCCTACAAAAACAGTTATTTATAGTTGGAGGAGCAACTTCCGGATTTGGAAAAGCAATAACACTGGCTTTAGTGAATGAAGGAGCAAGGGTTATAGCTATTGCAAGGGGAATAGACAAATTAACTGAACTACAATTAACAGCCCCTAATCAAATTAATATTTTAGCAGGCGACTTAGCCGAAGAAGAAACAATTTCCAAATTACTAGATATAATTAAAGACCAACCCATACATGGAATGGTTGTTAATGCAGGAGGACCTCCAGCAAAGATGGTATTAGAAACCACTTTAGAAGATTGGGATAAAGCTTACCACACAATACTAAGATGGAAAGTGGCGCTAACACAAGCAATCGTTCCAAAAATGGTAAAAGCTGGTTATGGCAGAATTGTTTATATAGAAAGTGTTTCCGTAAAACAACCAGTAGAAAATTTAGTTTTGAGTACTTCACTAAGACTAGCAGTAGTTGGAATGGTTAAAACCCTTTCACAAGAAATTGCTTCAACAGGCGTTACATTAAATATATTAGGACCAGGCTCTCATAATACCCCTGCCATCAATAGGCTTTACATCAAAAAAGCCGAACAAACAGGATTACCTTTTGATCAGGTGAAAGAAATGGGTATACAGCAAATTCCAGTGGGAAAACTAGGAGAAGCAGCTGATTTTGCAGGATTGGCCATTTGGTTATTGAGCCCACAAAGTAAATTTATAACAGGTCAAACCATCACAATTGATGGGGGAGCTGTAAAAGGAATTATGGGTTAACTGCCAAGTTCTTGTTGCATTAGCAGCGCTGTTGCAGCATTTGCCAATAAAAATTTTTCTTCAGGTAAAATATCTTTTGCAAAATAAACAGTTCCCCTATCCAATAAGGAGACCGCTGCCAATGGTTGGCCTTCTTTGGTTAAGAAAGCAAATCCATTTGCCCCAAAAGGCATATTCATAATTTTACCTTTATTATTTTCAACACTAGAAATAGGTACTATTTGGTAATAGTGATTCTTGCTCTTAGCCAAATAACCAATATAGTTTTTTGCTTGCTGCTGAGAAGTATAGTTATCATGAATTAATTGCCACGGAGATTCTTCTTTATTCATGTACAACTGAACATAATACATAGAAGTAGACGGCTTTTTAGCTTGTTGAAAAATATCCAAAGCAATATTCAAAAGACTGTTCTCATTTTTCCCAATTTGAATTTCTCTTGCATTAAAATTAGCCACAGCAAAAACATCTGATTGATTAGCTGTTCCATCACTTAAACCAAATCGTAGTGTTTGTTTTCTATCAATATACCCTACAGAAATAATATTTGCATACTCGGGTGTACCAGGCATTCCTGTTCCTATTCCATATTTTGAATTGCCACCACGTGTCCAAGAACGTTTTACATAACTAGTAGCATAATTGCCAAAGCTTAATTTTTCTTTGATAAACGCAATACCTCTTCCTTTTACAGGAAAAATTTCTTTACCCTTCCATGCTTCACCTTGTAATGAAAGCTTTACAGAAGAACATGCACTCAAGAATCCAATACTAAGCGCTAAAAAGAGTGTAAAAAATTTATTCATAAATAGTGATATTAAACTTGAGCAAAGAAAATATACTCATGTGATTGAAACAACCACATGAGTATGTGAAAATTTAATAGTATTCGTAAAATGAAACTTCAGGATTAGGCGAACCTACTGTGGTAGCCGTTTTTTTAGAAACTAAACCAGCAGCATCAAATTGAAATGTAAAACTGATGTCTTCAGAAATATCCCCATTATCATCATAATATTGAACTCTCCCAGGATTGTTCTTCATGAATATTAAGCCAGGAATATAATGTTCGGTATAACTAAATTGATCTGGATTATGCTTATTGTCGTATCCAGAAAACACAATTCTTTCCTGTAACTCGTAAACTCCATTGGTGGTTCTTTTAAATGAATAGCTCATTTCAGTTAAGTTACCAGCAGCTGAATAAGTAAACAAACGTTGAAGTGCTATTGGAAGACCAGGGAAGAGACCAGGAAGTTTGGTTGTAACTGATACTAGCTGATTTTGTGCATTAATTTCAGGATAATCAACACTCATTAATCGATTGGTTAATGTAAAGTTCTGGATAGAATCTATACGATTTCCAGTATAATGGTAAAGCATATATCCACCTTCATGCTGTACTCTCTTCAACTTATCACCCTCATAAGTTAAAGTGGATTCCTCTTTAATAATGCCATTATTAATAGGGTCATCCACATATTGATTCGTAAACTTTACAAGTTGTTTGCTTTCATTGTAAGTAAACAATTGAAAATCATTTGCGCTTGTGTAGATTTTCTTTAAGAGTTTGGTTTCTGCTACAGGAGCAGGTACTGGATTGTCATTCTTTTTACAAGAAAAAAACAGCAGTGAAGCAAGCACTGCAAAAAAAAGATTCATTGGTTTCATTGGAATTAATTTAGGATTGCAAAGAACCCCTTTAAGCCAACTTGAACCAATCACATATTAATGTGAATTAGATTTCTTTAACAAATGGATTGTACGCTTTTTTAAAAACCTACTAAAATTTTCTTGTCCTATTCTTAATCCACCAATTCCACTCATATTAAAACTAAGATGATCTCCATAATGTAAAATGGCAGTGAGCGCCGACTCGTTAATACTTATTGAACCCGCATGAATTCGATTAGCAATATCTTCTGCTTCTTCATCAGTAGCAGCAAATACTGCAGCACCTAAGGAATATTTAGTAGCATTAGCCAATTCAACTACTTCTTCTTTTGTACTAAATGACATTATTGGCATAATAGGCCCAAAAGTTTCTTCCTTCATCAACAACATATTATGTGTAACGTTCACTACAATTGTTGGCCTGCAATAAAATCCTCCATGAATTTGTTCACAAGCATTACTACCAGTTAAAATTATTGCGCCTAAATTTTTGGCATCTTCTAAATGGGTATTAATCGTTAAAACTTGTTTTTCAAAAATGATTGGGCCAATTTCCCCTTTGTGCTGATCATCGGTAACAAGCTGTAGTGCTTTTGTTTTTTCAATTAATAAATCAACCAACTCATCATGAATAGATTCATGCACATATACTCTTTCAAAACTCAAACAGTTTTGTCCTGCATTAGTAGTGCTTCCTTTTAAAATAGCGGTAGCAGCAACTTCCAAATTAGCTCCTTGCAAAACTATTGCCGGATCCTTAGCCCCTATTTCCATTAAAACAGGAGTCAATTTTTTACTAGCTGCTAAAGAAATCTTCATTCCTGTATTTACTGAACCAGTAAAACAAACTAAGTCTGCTAAACCAACCATTATTGCACCAACACTTGCATCACCGGGAGTAAACAACAAAATTTTCTGTAACCCAGGTACCGACAATATAGTTCTGTTGATCACTTCAATAAAACGAGGTGTTATTTCGCTGGGCTTAACCAATACTGCAGCTCCTGATAAAAGGGCTGGTATGGTATCCATCATAGATAAAGCCAAAGGAAAGTTCCATGGGCTAATAATAGCAACCAATTGGTAAGGAATCCAATTAGCATATTCTTCATAAAAGTCCTTTGTTGTAGCACACCATTTATCAATAGAGTCAATCACCCAATCTATTTCGGCAATTGTTTCCCAAGTTCTGCCAGTATCAGCAGCCAATGCTCCAATCAACAGTTCTTTGTTGATGATGATCGCTTGTTTCCATTCTTGTAAAACCGCAATACGGTTTGTAATGCCCGATCTTACCCATGCATCTTGATGGTTGCGTAATTGCTTACAACGTTGTGCTATTTGAGCTGCATTACAATCGGGTATTTCATAATCGTATACACCGGTTCTAGGATTTCTAACTCGCATATTTGCATATAAAGTTATGCTTTGCGAACATATTTTGTTAGTATAACAATCATTTGACCCTCAATTTTACCTTCAATTTGTTCAGTATTATCGGGAACCAAACGGATATTCTTCACGACAGTACCCATTTTTGCATTCAAACTAGTTCCTTTCACATCTAATGATTTAGTTAACACAATGGAATCGCCCGTAAAAAGTTGTTGTCCATTACAATCCAAATGCAAGTCTACTGAGCCATCATTATCATGATCACCAGTAGCTTTGGCCCAAGCTAGTTTATCATCATCTAAATAAAGCATATCTAATAAATCTGCTGCCCAAGATTCATTTCTTAATCTATTCAACATTCTCCAAGAAACTACTTGAATACCTGGCACTTCACTCCACATAGCAGTATTTAAACAGTCCCAATGCTTGCTGTCTAAAGCTTCTTTCTTTTCGATTTGTTGTAAACATTTACTGCAAATCATGATGCAGTTATCTTCAGTTGTTCTGTCTACAGGCGGCACTTCAAATAAAGACAATGGGGTAGTTGCAGCGCAAAGCTCACATTGGTTTTGGCTACGCGCTTCTATAGATTTGGCTAAACTCATAAAAAGTGAATTGATTAAAGCGCCGAAGATACCTTTTTTACTTTTGAACAGATATGATAAAAGTCATGTACTTATTTAATCAATAGTTTATGAAATTTAATGACTTCATCCTTTTCAATAGGTGTTAAATGCTCTTTGCGATTGTATTTATCAAAAAGAAAAATCACTCGTTTATGCTGCGGATATTTTGCAAGAATGGCTTCCATTTTTTCACCCAGAGGAAAATCTTTTTCGAACAAGGGCTTACCAACTGTTGCAGGTGCTTTTTCGCGGGTATGCATTCTATTGATAGTGGCTTCCAGTGTTGCCAATAAATTAATAGGAATATCGGGCACTTTACTGGCTTTAGCCAATAAGCCTTGTAATTGTTTTTTACTTAAACTACCTCGCTCTTCGTATTGGTGCATTAAACTCATCACAAACAAAGCATCAGGATTGTGTTTGTAACAAGCTTCCAATACTCTGTCTATAATATCTAATTTCCCTTTTGGCATCATACAAAGATACAATAAAGAATATGGCGTATATTTCTGAATAAAATTCAGCCAATATGCATAAACTGCTTTTAGGTTTGCTCCTTATAACTGGTGCAGACTATTCATTTGCACAAGCCAGCAAAGAACCCAATACCGAAAATGTAAATCAATATTTTAAACCCGTTAAATGGCGCAGTATTGGGCCTTTCAGAGGAGGCAGGTCTAATACAGGTACTGGTGTTAAAGGAGATATCCATACTTATTATATGGGTACGACTGGTGGTGGATTATGGAAAACCACCGACCGAGGAATTAGTTGGAAAAATATTTCCGACGGGCAATTTAAAACAGGATCAGTTGGTGCTATAGCCGTTTCAGAAAGCAACCCCAATATAGTATATGTAGGAATGGGAGAACATGCCATGCGCGGGGTAATGACCCATCATGGAGATGGCATGTATAAAAGTACAGATGCTGGAAAAAATTGGAAAAAAATTGGACTAGATGCTACACAACATATTGCTCGCGTAATTATTGATCCAACCAATCCTGATATTGTATATGTTGCCGCACAAGGAGCACTTTATAGTAATTCTACAGAAAGAGGAATTTACAAAAGCACCGACGGAGGAACAACATGGAAAAAAATCTTATACATCAACGATAAAACGGGATGTGCAGAATTATCCATGGATGCAAAAAATCCAAGCATATTATATGCAGCCATGTGGGACCATGGCAGACTGCCTTGGAAAGTAATCAGTGGAGGCCCAGGAAGTGGATTGTACAAATCAACCGATGGCGGTGCTAATTGGGAAAAATTGAGCAAAGGTTTACCTAAAGAAATGGGTAAAATGGCTATTGCAGTAAGCCCAGCAAATTCAGATAAAGTATATGCATTAATTGAAAGCGATTTCGAAAAAAATGCAGGAGGATTATATGTATCAAATAATGCGGGGAAAAGTTTTAGCCAAGTTTCAGCAGAACATAAAATCATTCAGCGTGCATGGTATTATATAGAAGTGTTTCCAGATCCAAATAATGAAAACACTTTGTATGTATTAAGTGCTCCCGCATTAAAATCAATTGATGGCGGAAAAACATGGGAAAATCTACAAGGTGTCCATGGAGATTATCACAATCTTTGGATTAATCCAAGCGATTCAAAAAATTTAGTGATGGCCGATGATGGAGGCGTAACCATAAGTTTTAATGGAGGACAAACTTGGAGCAGCCAAAGCAATATGCCAACTGCACAGATGTATCGCATTAATGTAGACAATTTATTTCCGTATAATATTTATGGAGGACAACAAGATAATTCATCAGTAAAAATTGCGAGTAGGTCTTTTTCCGGAGGGATTACAGCCGCCGATTGGTCGGCATCCGCAGGAGGTGAAAGTGCATTCTTAGCGTTTGATCCAAATAATCCAAGATATGTATTGGGCGGGTCTTATCAAGGAACAATAGAAGTATTAGATACCAAAACAAATGCAAGTACCAATATCATGGCTGCACCCATTCAATATTTAGCAATGGATGCCAAAGACATGAAGTATCGTTACAACTGGAATGCACCCATCATACATAGCCAACACGAACCAGGTACTTATTATCATGGTGCTCATTTGTTACTAAGAACAAGGGATATGGGTAAAACTTGGGACGAAGTATCTCCCGACTTAACACGTAATGAAAAAGAAAAACAAGTAAAACCGGGTATACCATTTACCAATGAATCGGTGGGTGCAGAAAACTATGGAACATTAAGTTATGTAATTGAATCGCCTTTAGAAAAAGGAGTGATCTATACAGGTAGTGATGATGGATTGGTATATATCACTAAAGACGGAGGAGCAAATTGGAAAAACATTACACCAGCAGGATTGGCAGAGTGTTTAATCAATGCCATAGAAGTATCGCCTTTTGATAAAGCCACTGTATATATTGCAACCACGCGTTATAAATTTAACGACCATACACCCGGATTGTATAAGAGTACCGACTATGGAAAAACCTGGACCAATATTAGCAATGGAATACCAGTAGGTTCTTTTACACGCGTTGTAAGAGAAGATGATAAACGAAAAGATTTGTTGTATGCAGGAACAGAAAACGGCGTATATATTTCTTTTAATGGAGGAAAAAATTGGACTCCGTTTCAATTAAACTTACCCAACACGCCTATTACCGATTTACGCGTACATCAAAACAATTTAATCGCAGCTACATCTGGCAGATCATTTTGGATATTGGACGATTTAACATTGGTTAGACAATATAAAACTGCTCCAACTACCCTATCAGTTTACGAACCAGCGCCAGCAATATTAGCCAGTGGCAGTTCGGAGTTAGATGGCAATAATCCTGAATTTGATGGAACCAATCCATACAGAGGAGTTAACCCTGCAACAGGAATTGTAGTGTATTATGATTTACCTGAATTAAAAGAAAAATCAGTCATCACTATGACCATTAAAGATGGTAATGGAAAAACAATTCAAACAATTAGTTCTAAAGCAGACCCCAACTATAAAAGATACGATGGAGCACCTCCAAGAGATGCATTATTATCTACCAATAAGGGCTTGAACAGATTTGTATGGAACTTACGACACGCAACTATGCCGGGTATTCCAAACACCTATATTGAAAGTAGTTTCCGCGGACATAAAGCCATTCCAGGAACCTATACCATCAGCATTGAAGCAGAAGGAAAAACTGTAAACACCAAAGCAACCATTTTGGCAAATCCCAATTACCCTACCACTGCGGCAGAGTATGCAGCGTTTGATGAAGTAATGACGGGAATGGAAAACACTGTGAAAGAAATGCATAATATGGTCAACGAATTATTTTCGAAAAAGCAACAATTAGATCAAATTATTAAAAGCCTACCAGCAGGCGAATTAAAAACCAAAGCAGAAGCTTTATCACAAAAAATGAAAGCATGGGATGAAGATATGATTCAGCGTAAGGCTACTGCTTATGATGATGCGGAGAACTTCTTGAATAAATTTACTGCCAACTATATGTTCTTAATGAATCAAACAGAAAGTGATATACCAAGAGTGAATCAACCAAATTTGGATTTATTAAAAGAATACACCAAACAATGGCAGGTATTGAAAGAGCGAGGAGATAACCTTAACAAAATAGAAATACCTGCTTTAAATAAGCAATTATTTAATGAGGGAATAGGCGCCATTCGTACAAATTAATACAGCCTTATACAACTGACCAATATATTTGTGAGACTAAATCATGATTCATGAAAAAGTTCTTACGATATATTGGTTATTTTTTTGGTGCAATCCTTGCCTTATTGGTTTTATTATTCATCATTTATTTTCAACCAGACAGAAGTTTAGATGAATTAAAACCATTGTATGTAAACAACGAATCGGAGTTTATGCCATTGATGGGCATGAATGTACATTATAGAGACCAAGGAAATCCAACTGATTCCGTTCCACTGGTATTAATTCATGGTACTAGTTCTTCATTGCACACATTTGAAGCGGTAGTAAAGAAAATTAATCCAAACAGAAGAGTCATTACATTAGATATGCCCGCATTTGGACTCACGGGCCCTAATGCAACCAATGAATACAGCTTCAACTATTATAGTCAATTTTTAGACTCCTTTTTAACCAAATTACAAATACCCCTTTGCGATATTGGAGGTAATTCATTAGGTGGTGGTATTGCTTGGCAATTCACTACTTATTTTCCCGAAAAAGTTAGAAAGCTCATATTGATAGATGCAACCGGTTACCCCGTCATGAATGTAAAAGGCTCCATTGGTTTTAAAATTGCTTCAACGCCAATAATTAATAATGTGATGTTGTTCATTACTCCCAAAGCATTGGTAAGTGCCAGCTTAAAGGGAATCTATCAAGACCCCACTATAATTAATCAAGAACAGATTGATCGCTTTCATGATATGGCTATTGCAAAGGGAAACAGAAAAGCTTTATTAGCCATTTTTAAAAAGGGATTAGAGCAGGAGCCAGACAAAATTAAGACCATTCAAAAACCCACTCTCATTATTTGGGGAGATAAAGATGGATTGATTCCTGTACAAAACGCCTATTTATTTAATAAAGATATTAAGGGAAGCAAGCTAGCCATCTTAAACAATATTGGCCATGTTCCTATGGAAGAAGATCCTGCTAAAACAGCAGCGTTGATTAATGAATTTTAAAAACGGAGCATCATCAATTATTGAAAAATAAATCGGGGACAATCACACCCCCCGATATGAAAGTACCCCGATTTTTAGGATGAAATCCTAGTGCAATATGCTTAAAAATTGGGGGACAGATATACCTACTTTTAGGTAATTTTAGTTCATTGCAACGATTCGTCAAAAGAGCCTGCATTATTCACCACATCTTTAACTACTTGATCTAGCTTATCTGCAGCATCATGCAATTGAGTAATCAAGGTTTCTTTTTCTTCTTCGTCAACTAATTTTTCTTTAATTATTTTGGTAATACCCAAAATATCTGAAAGCGGACCTCTTACCAAATGAGACTGAGCCCATGCAATTTCTCTTAACTTTTGGTTTTGAATTTTAAGGCTCTCCATGGTAGATACCCTGGTAGTAATATCTTTTACCACACCAATGAACTTATAAATTTGACCTTGTAAATCTTTATACCCAACCCCATTAATAATTACATGTTTAATGCTGCCTTTCCGGGTTTGAATTTGAACTTGTATAGGAGAAGACTCCCCTTCAATAGTGGATACTTTCCCCATCCATTTATGATATATTTCCTGGTCTTCTGGAATAACCGATTCAGTAAATCGGTCTTTATGAGCCAATGTTTCATGGGGAGATAAATCAAGAATACGGAACATTTCATCACTCCAAATGGCATGACCATCTGGAAGCATTACTTCAAAACTTCCTACATGCGCAATCCCTTCTGCTTTAGAAAGCATTTCTTGAATAGTTAGCGCCTTTTCAATGGCCGCTTTTTCTGTACTCAAGTCTCTAAAATAAGCCGCTAAAAACAAATATTTCCCTGCTCTAAAAGGGGCCCCAGCAGTAATTCGAACGGGCTTTATTTTTCCTTTATGATCAATAATATTTGTATCAACAAATTGATGACCGTTTGTTTTACTTGAAGAAAACTGCTGAAATAATGAAGTTATTTTAGCCAAATCGTTAGGGGGATGAAGTTGAGTTTGATGCATCCCAACCAGTTCATATTTGGAATAACCAAATAATTCACTTGCTCTATCATTCACATCAACCAAATGACCAGTAGTAGCATCAGCAATTAATATCGCATCTTCAGCTCCATCAAATAATGCGGCATAGCGAAGGTCTACAATTCGCATTTCTTCCTCTTGAATTTTGATAGCAGTAATATCGTTACTAAATAAAGTGAGTCCTAATATTTTACCATGCTGATCTATGATAGGGCTGTATTTGTTTTCATAATACAATCTTTTACCGCTGGGGGCAATAAAATTATTGGTAATAATAAAGTTTTCCCCCGCTAAAGCCCTATCATAATTGGCTTTTGCAACTGCATGCATAGATTCAGGTAATACATCAAAAACATTCATACCCACTTGAACATCTTTTAATAAAACGTTTTTAGCAAATGGAATATATGAATCAGAAAAACCTAAAAACTGATAATGCTTGTCAATAGCCAAAACAAATAAATCTTTTGGGCTATTTAAAATAGCTTTCAAAAAAGCATTGTCTTTAATAATTTGCTTTTTACTTTTTTCAAATTCTTTTTGTGTGATGATGAAATTTTCAGAAAGACGTGAGGTATCCGATATATCCAAATGAGTTCCAATAATCATTCCGGTTAACTCGCCTACTTCATTACGCATGGCCAATGCCCTACTTAAAATAATCACCCAATCGCCATTGGCATGAAGCATTCTAAACTGTTGCGCATATTCTTGAACAGGATTTAAAATATAATCGGCAAAATACTCTTTTGCTTTTGCTAGGTCTTCCGGATGTAACCAATCTTCCCAAATCTCTTTAATAGGATATTTTGCCCAATCAGCTGTTGCGTACTCTTTGCGGCCAAGCATTTCAAAATAATAGCTATTGCACCAAAGCTCCTGTGTGAGTACATTGTATTCCCATCCACCCAATTGACCAACAGCCAAAAGGGTTTCGTATTTTGAACTATAAGCAGCATTATTGGGCATGTACAATAAATTAATTTGATTAAAAATATCAATAAGCATCCGCAATAACGAAAGGATTGGCGATTATTTTCAATAGTATCAATTAAACGGCTTACCCTATCAATTTTTAAATACAATTGAATGCTTAAATTGAGTGTCAAATTTGCTTTTATGAAAAAATGCTTCCTTTTCTACCTTATTAGCTTCTCTTTTTTAATAACCAACGCTCAAACTCTTCAACCGATTGAACAAAAATTAATAAAAAAAATAGAGGAGCATTATCCTGCAATGGTAGACCTACTTAAAAATAGTGTTAACATCAATAGTGGAACATTTAATATAGCAGGAGTAAAAGCAGTTGGTCAATTATACAGCAAGGAATTAGAGAAATTAGGATTTACCATAGAGTGGATTAATATGCCCGATTCTGTTAAGAGAGCAGGTCATTTGGTAGCAACAAGAAAAGGCAATAAGGGAAAAAAACTTTTATTATTAGGCCATCTAGACACCGTATTTGAACCAGAAATGCCCAGCAATCCATTTACTGTTTTGAATGATAGCACCATCACTGGTCAGGGAATTAATGATATGAAAGGAGGCGATGTAATCATCATTGCTGCAATGAAAGCCATGCACGAATTAAACTTGTTGAATAATGCAACCATCACTATTTATATGACAGGCGACGAAGAAAATGCAGGAGAGCCAAGAAGCCTCACTAGAGGAGATTTTATTGAAAGGGCAAAGCAACATGATGTGGTATTGGCCTTTGAAGGAGCTGCAGGCTTTAATACCATTGCAACTGCAAGAAGAGGAGCGAGTTCTTGGGAGTTAACTGTTGAAGGAAAGCAAGGACATTCTTCTGGTGTATTTGGTGCTGCAGGTTATGGCGCTATTTATGAAGCAGCTAGAATTGTAAACAGCTTTAGAGAAACATTAAGCAAAGAACAATACCTCACATTCAACCCTGGTATATTTATTGGAGGGTCTGAAGTAAATGCCAATTTTGAACAACAACGCGGTGAAGCATCTGGTAAAACCAATATTATTTCGCCTAAAACATTTGTAAATGGTGACCTCCGTTTCTTAACCGAAGAGCAAAAATTAAAAGCCAGAAACACCATGCGTAAAATTGTTTCAGAAAGTTTACCTGGCGCAAAAGCAAGCATTAGTTTTCAAGATGGCATTCCTTCGATGGCTCCCACAAAAGGGAATGAAGCATTGGCAACAATATTAAGCAAAACCAGTGAAGACATGGGTTTGGGCAAAGTAGTACCGGGTAATCCCGGGAGTAGAGGAGCTGGAGATATTTCCTATGTAGCAGCTTATGCAGATTGTTTAGATGGCTTAGGTGCATCTGGCAAAGGATCGCATGCGCCCGGTGAAACATTAAACTCAAAACAGTATCCTATATTAATGAAAAGGGCCACCGTATTTATATATAGACTACTGAACTAGACATTCATTTGGTAAAAGTATCCCAATTAAAAAGTTTCGAGTAAGTTAATATAGATGCCATTACTGCCATCGCGGCCCATGCCATAATCAATACCAATATTGGTATTTGTTTTTTTACTCATTTTAATTCTTAATCCAATACCATAGCCTGCAGCAAATTCATCAGCCAGTTTCTGCTGTTTGGCTTCGTTGGTAGCCGTAGTTAAATTCAAGAATGCAACTCCGCCGAATAATCCATTTTTTGAAATAGGAAAACGATACTCCGTTTCACCATACCACATATTTTCTCCTCTAATTCTTCCTTGTATATAGCCCCTCCCCGTTCTATTATACATATCCCAAGAAATTCCAGGCATTTCTAAATAGGGTTGTTTGCCACTGGTAACAAACTGACCCATCGTCCAGAATCCAATAATATGAGGCCTTAACAGCTTTTTAGTGGGATTCCAATACGTTCTGAATTCATAGTACAAAGTATTATGCGAACGCGTACTTCCGAATATTTCATTATTGATTCTAAAGCTCATTAATGCATATTGACCTTTTCTAGGATTCACCGCATTGTCTCTATTATCAAATAAAAAATTAGCACTCAATCCAACAGAAGAATACTCGTCTTGCCTAATATTATTTAAAGTAGAATACGCATAATGTGCAGTAAGAAAAGGATTAGGACCTGTTGTGTCTAAGAGTTGATCAACAATATTATAGTGACGATCTATATTAATACCAATACCCGCATACCATGGGCCCAATATTTTTTTATAGAGGGTTTGATAAAAACGGATATAATTAAACTTCATAGGCTGTTCTATTGCAGGAGGCCTAAAAGCATTATTAAAATTGATGCCCAAGCCATACGTGGGTTGAGAAAAAATAAGCCAGCGCCAATCCCCCTGTAAAACCCATTGATCGTCTTTTAAATAAATCATATTGCGAATATTCAGATTAAACTGATTTCGCGTGGTGATGGTTGCATTGGCTAGAATATTAGAACGACGAGTACTTGCTGATTGACCAGATAAAAAACTGGTACTTATGCCACCTCCTATTACAAAACCCAACGCAGGATTGTACCCAGGAATGGGTAAAAAACTGGTATAGAATTTTCTTGGAACCAGAGAATCTGTTTGAGATTGGGCTTTGCGCTTTTTCGATCCAAATAAAACATCACTAATGTCTTTCTGGGGAAATGGGATATTTTGTGCCGCTGCATTGTTGAATACCCATTGCCCAAATAGCAATAACAAAAGGCAAAAAAAAGGTTTCAATAAAAGGGGTTTATTGGGCAACGCAATAGTATATTTAATAAAAGTACACTAAAATGAATAAACGCATCCTAACCGCTGTTTTGAGTTTCTTATTGGTAATATGTATTACCCATGAGTTAAACGCACAAGTACTACCATTAAGAGAGCAGGCAAAAATTATTGATGAAGTTATAGACGACCGACTAAACAATTTATTGCCACTATTAATGGAAAGAACAGGGATAGATATGTGGGTAATGATAACTAGAGAATACAATGAAGATCCTATTGTAAAAACTATGTTACCAGCTACTTGGATTAGTGCAAGAAGAACTACCATGTTGGTATTTTATTATAATCCAGTAACCAAAGAATACACCAAGTCTGCCGTAGCCAGATACAATGTGGGTAGTTCAATTAAAGCTGCTTGGGATATGACCAAGTATCCCGATCAGTGGGATGCATTAATGGCATTGGTTAATAAGCATCAACCAAAAAAAATAGGCATTAATATGTCTAAGAGTTTTGGTCATGCAGACGGGCTAGACCATACAGAGTATGAACAATTCATGCAAAAATTACCTGCTGCATATAAAACAAAAGTGGTTTCTTCTGAACCATTGGCAGTAGCTTGGTTAGAAACCAGAACAGCCAGAGAAATGCAATACTACCCTCAAGTAGTGCAAATTAGTAAAGCCATTATTGCGGAGGGATTTAGCAGCAAGGTAATTACACCGGGCATTACCACATCAGAAGACCTTGTATGGTGGTACCGACAAAAAATCAATAGCCTTGGATTAAGTACCTGGTTTCATCCTTCAGTAGAAATTCAACGCAATGACCAAATTGAATTTGATCATTTAAAAGCGTTCAGCAATAAGGGGTACGATCCAAAAAATATTATTCAACAAGGAGACTTGTTACATGTAGATTTTGGAATTACTTATTTACGATTAAACTCAGACATACAAGAGCATGCCTATGTTTTAAAGCCAGAAGAAAAGGATGCACCTGAGTATTTAAAAAACGCATTAACTATTGGAAATCGATTACAAGATATTTTAACCAATCAATTTGCATTGAACAAATCGGGAAACAAAATATTATCAGATGCATTAGCACAAGCAAAAAAAGAAACCATTAACGCTACCATTTATACCCATCCAATTGGTGCTCATGGACATGCAGCTGGACCCACCATTGGTATGTGGGATCAACAAAATGGCGTACCAGGAAGCGGCGATTATCCCATGTATTATAATACTGCTTATTCAATAGAATTGAACGCTGCAGTTGAAATTAAAGAATGGAAAAAGACCATCCGAATCATGCTAGAACAAGATGGATACTTTGACCAAACTGGTTTTAAATACATTAGTGGAAGACAAACCAAATTGCATTTAGTAGGAAACCCTAGTTGGCAGTAGGTTCTGTACCATTTGTTAATGGAACCGTTGCGCTTATAATAAAAGCCGGAATGGTACATATGATGACCCAAATGAAGAACTCATAATATCCCATGTATTCGCTTAAATAACCACTGAACATTCCAGGAATAATGAATGCAAATTGCATAGCAGCAGCAGCAAAGCCAAAATAAGCCAATTGGTATTTGCCTGGTGCCATCTCTTGTAAAATATAGTAAACCAGTGCCAATAAACCGAAGCCATAACAAAACTGCTGAAATGCAACCAGTAGAATAATGGGCATTTCGTCTACGGGCTGCGTAATTGCTAAATAAGAATAGATCAACAAAGGAATATTCATTACAGCGCACAAAATGAGCAAGGTTTTTCTATTGAATGTTTTAGACGCAACAAAATAACCAGATGCCAGACTACCCAAAACAAATGCGATTATTCCAATCACCCCAAAAATAAAACTGGTGTCTGCTTTATCAATTCCTAGCCCACCATCCATTCTAGATGCTTTAAAAAACAAAGGAGCAATTTTTACTACCTGGGCTTCTGCCAATCTATAAAGAAAAATAAATACTAAACCAATCCATAGATTTTTTTTCTTCAAGAACTGCAACAATACATCTCTATAAATAACAATAGCTTCGGGCGCCGATTCAACAGCATGCACTGCATCTCCACCTGTAGGCAATTTATTTACGCTAATAACACCCATGGTAATCATGGCTATTCCATAAATAATCATCACCGTCATCCAAGCCATTTTTAACCCATAGACTTCTTCTAATTGAAACGCCAATAATACCAATCCAGATCCAAAAATGGCTTTGGCCAACTGCTGAAACACTATTTGCCAACCTATGAATTGTTGTTGTTGAAATTTATTCAATTCATTTATATATACACCATCCGCTGCTAAATCTTGTGTGGCTGCAGCAACAGCAATCGCAGTAAATAAACCAATAGACAAACCAAAAAATCGGTCAGAAATAATGCTCACTGCAACTAAAGCAAATAAGACACCCAAAAAAAACTGAGATACATACACAAAGTATTTCTTGGTTTTGAACATCTCTAATAAAGGCCCCCATAAAAATTTAAGTGCCCAAGGCAACATGATAAAAGAAGTCCAAAAAACAACTTCTTCATCAGGCAACTTAAATGACTGGTACATAATACCCGCTGTACTAGACAGTGCAATAAATGGAATGCCCATCGCAAACCAGGTACTGGCAATCCAACCTAAAGGAGAAACTTGTTTGGTATTAATTTCAGACACTATATTAATTTAAACAGATCAATAAAAACATGAATATAAATCATTTTCGCACTTAAATAGACCGTTTAAAGCGAGGAATGGTTCTATGCTTGGTTGCTTGTTCATAAGCATAAGCCAATCCGATGATGGTTCCTTCCTGATAACCAGAAGCTATAAAAGAAAGTCCTACAGGCAGGCCATGAATATTACCCATCGGAACAGTAATATGCGGATAACCTGCCATAGCAGCAGGTGGACAGAAATAGAACCCAGGGTCTTGGTCTCCATTTACCCAATCAATACAATGAGCCGGTCCATAACTGGTACCCACAATGGCATCTAATTGATTTTCTTTCAACACACGATCAATGATTGCACGAGCCGAAGTAGATTTTGCCAATGCCTGCTGGTATTCACTGCTTTTTAAATCGCCTTTAGCATTGCTCATTTCAACCAGTTCCTGCTTAAAATATTTGAGTACTTTATCTGCATGTTTTTTATTGTACTCAATTAATTCAGGCATGCTCTTCACGCCATTTTTAACTGTAGATAAATATTTATTGAGGCCATCTTTAAATTCATAGAGCAACACTTGAAATTCAGCTTCACCCAAAGGACCTGTTTCTTTTACCAATTCCACAGGAACAATAGTAGCACCCAATTTTTTTAATTGATCAATTTCTCTTTGATACAAAGCCACTACTTCTTCTTGACGACCTCTTAAAAAAGATTGCTCAACCCCAATACGCTTTCCTTTTAAAGCATCCTTATTTAAAAAAGCAGTATAGTCTTTGGCAATTTTATCTTTAGCATTTAATGTTACAGCATCCGCAGGGTCAACGCCCACCATTGCATTCAGTAGAATAGCAGCATCAGCTACAGTGCGTGTCATAGGACCAGCGGTATCTTGCGTTGCAGAAATAGGAATAATACCCGATCTACTTACTAGGCCAACAGTAGGTTTAAGCCCTACAATACCACAAAAAGAAGCAGGTGCAACAACAGAGCCATCGGTTTCGGTACCCACCGCAACTGCGCATAAATTAGCAGAAACTGCAACGGCAGAACCAGCACTAGAACCGCATGGAGAGCGATTGATTACATAAGGATTTCTGGTTTGTCCACCTCTACTGCTCCAACCACTACTAGAACGAGTAGACCTAAAATTGGCCCACTCACTCAAATTGGTCTTAGCTAAAATAATGGCCCCTGATTTGCGTAATTGACTTACTACAAAAGCATCTTTTGCAGCAATATGATTTTCTAAAGCCAATGACCCAGCGGTCGTATGCATTTTATCGGCCGTATCAATATTGTCTTTAATCATGATAGGAATACCATGCAATGAACCACGAAGTTTACCTGCTTTTCTTTCTTTATCCATTTGCTCAGCCAATTGCATGGCTTCTGGATTTACTTCAATCACCGATAATAGATCATGCCTTCCTTGATCTATTTCACTAATGCGGCGCAAGTATAGTTCGGTCAATTTTACTGAAGAAAGAGTTCCAGCTTTCATAGCTGCTTGTAATTCGGCAATTGTGAATTCAGAGTATTCAAACTCATCTCTTCCAGTTGCTTCAGCAGCGGCCAATTCAGCACTGTCGGAACTATTGGTTTTAGATTGATCTTTGCCGCCGCCACATCCAGTTAAAACGGTAGCAGCCGTACCCGCTACAGTTACAGCAGCTGCAGCCGCCAAAGAACCATTGCGCAAAAATTTTCTTCTATTCATAAATCAAAATTGAATAATGAAAATAACATAAAAAGGCCAATCCACTTTGTACATTTGCCGCATGCAAAAACCAATCATTTGTGTAGGGGCCATTTTGGTAGATGAGCTCATCCATGCAGGACATTCCATTTTGCCTGCAACTACTGTAGATGCAAAAATTACTAAAACAGCCGGCGGGGTAGCCCATAATATTGCCAAACAGTTGAGTATACTAGGGGCAAATGTTCAATTAATCAGTGTATTTGGAAACGATAGCGATGGGGATTGGTTAAAACAATCTTGTAGTGCGGCAGGGGTCAAAATTGATGCCAGCATCACCAAAGAAGGAATTTCAGGTAGGTATACAGGGGTATTAAATGTAGACGGATCATTGTATACCGCTTTTTTATCTAATGCAGCAGTAGAAATGGTTACCCCTGCTCATTTAGAAAAACAGGAGGAACTTTTATTAAGTGCCCAATACATTATGGCAGATGCCAATACTAGTGTAGAAAGCATGAACTGGTTATTACAGTTTAGCAAGCGAACGGGTATTCCATTTATCATTGAACCCGTATCGGTACCACCCGCATCCAAATTAAAAGATATGGATTTAGCAGGCTTATATATGGTAACACCTAATGAAGATGAGTTACCAGTGATGTGCAGCGAAAAATCATTCTTAACCCAATTGCAAGTAGAAGAGTTATTAAAAAGAGGGGTGCAAAATATTTGGTTACACAATGGCAAGCAAGGATCTGCTTTTTATAACAAAGACAAAGCAATTACTTTACACGCGCCCGATATAGAAGTTGTAGATTGCACTGGAGCAGGAGACGGCTCTTTGTCTGGATTCTTATTGGGAAAAACTCTGGGAAGAACCGACGAAGAATGCATCAAGCTAGCACACACTTTGTCTGCAGAGATATTGCAAGTGAATGGAGCAATTGTTACGCATTTGTCGCAGACTGAACTTTTATCAAGAGTAAGTAAATATTATCCATCTTAACGCTACACTTATGCATCCAGCCATTCATTTACATCCCGATGTTGCCGCCGCTTTAAGAGACGGAGAACCCGTAGTAGCTTTAGAAAGTACCATCATTGCGCATGGAATGCCTTACCCACAAAATGTAGCAACAGCAAGGGCTGTAGAAGAAATTGTGAGAAGCAATGGAGCCATCCCAGCAACCATTGCCATCATCAAAGGAAAATGCACGGTAGGATTAACAGATGAAGAATTAGATTATTTTGGACAAGCAAAAGACATACTTAAAGTGAGTTTGCGCGATATGTCTTATGTAATTAGTCAGCAACTATACGGAGCAACAACAGTTGCAGCCACTATGCGAATTGCAGCAATGGCAGGCATACCCATTTTTGTAACAGGTGGAATAGGCGGTGTTCATAGAGGAGCAGAAACCAGCATGGATATTTCAGCAGATCTTACAGAAATGGAACATACTAATGTGGCCGTAGTTTCAGCAGGCGTAAAATCAATTTTAGATATAGGGCTCACATTGGAATATTTAGAAACCAAAGGAATACCAGTTGTAACATTTGGGCAAGAAGCATTCCCCAGTTTTTATTCTTCTACCAGTGGATACAATAGTCCATTAACACTAGACACACCAGAAGCTATTGCAACTATGCTGAAAGTCAAGTGGGACATGGGTTTGAACGGATCTGTGTTGATTGCCAACCCGGTACCTTCTCATCAGGAAATACCCGTAGCAGAAATGGAAGAACATATTGTGTTGGCATTAGATGCAGCTAAAAGAGCCGGAGTATCAGGAAAAGACATCACGCCATTTTTACTCAAATACATTGCCAATCATACCAAAGGAGAAAGCTTAGAAGCCAATATTGCATTGATTAAAAACAATGCAGCATTAGGTGCTCAAATTGCAGTGGATTTATCGGCAATCACCGATTAAAAACAAGAAAAAAAAGTTGGATCAAAATATAATTAATTGCGAATGATTTTTCTAGAAACAAAATCATAACGCTGTGGTTGAGTCATCATCATAAATGGTTTCAACACGCGGCCCCATTGCTTTTTTTGCTTATCCCAATCTTGCGCATCGTACACCATTGCATAAGATTTACCCAACACAGAAAACTGATTACCCTCTACTACAATAGCAGTGGACTCATCAATGGCAATACCCAATAAATGCGGATGTTGTTCTATCACCGGAATTAAATCGAATTGACGGTTTCTGGCCAATACATGTTGGTCAATAGCCGTATTCGGAAATAAATTTAAAGCAGCAGGAAAATCAAAAGGCTTGGTCAAATCTTTTCGTGCATCTCCTCCCACTAATAATGTTCCCATAATAGTAGCACCCGCAGAAGTACCCATAAAAACACCACCTCTCTTAAATAATTCTAGCATAGCAGCGTGTACCCGAGTGCCCAGAAATGCATCTGCAATGCGGCTTTGATCGCCCCCAGAAAAATAAATTCCTTTTGCATTTTGAATGGCTTTTATAAACTCAGGCGCATCAACCCCAACTTTGTTACGTGCATGTACCGTTGTTAAATTGGTGAAGCCCTCTTTTTTAAATCTGGTTAAATGTGCACCCGCATTTATTGCAGAGTCATTAGTTGCCGTAGGGATTATCACCACCGACTGGTCTTTCCCTCCAATAGATTTCGCAAATAGCTGATACATGGTATCGGGCATGGAGCCACCACCCACAATGATTAGTTTTCCTTTAGCAATCGCAATTGTTGTTGCAAGCTTTTCGTTGGGAGATTGCGCATTTACTGTTTGCACTATTTGTACAAATGCAAAAACAGTTACCCAGATTTTTCTCATTTATACAATTTTAGTTCGCCAAATTAAGTGAGTTATTTCGCGGGCGTAATGATAATATTGCGATACTCTACCGGACCATGATCTCCTTGCAACATAATTGGACCTGGTTCACCTTCTTTGCTATTGAGCGCACCACCAGTAATGCCTGGAATAATTTGATCTACAATAATGGCTTTACCATTCGCCACCACAGTAACACGACGACCTACTAGAGTAATATCATAGGTTTGCCATTCGCCTGGTGATTTTGCCACCATTTCGTTTGGAGTAATAAAACCATAAATACCGCCAAATAAAGTAGAGCTGGGTTCTTTACCCATATTGTCTTCAACCTGAATTTCGTAACGACCTCTCAAATACACGCCACTATTGCTTCCTGCGGGATACCTGAATTCAATATGTAATTTGAAATCTTCAAAATTTTGATCGGTAATAATATTGGCGCCGCTTTTAGGGCTGGTTAAAACGCCATTGATATTTACCCATTGATTATTATTTCTATCGGCGTGCCAACCTTCAATGCCCTTGCCACTTAATAAATTAATTGGCTTTCCCCATACAGGTGCTTTGTCTCTTTTTAATAAAGGGGCGCGTTCACCAGTGAATGAATGTACTTTACCATAACTCTGCGTGATGGTCCCTTTTAGTTGATCGTTTTCTAAAACCGCATCAAACTCCATATACTTATCTAAACGATCCCACTGAGAAGGAATGCTGAAATGAATTTTACCTTCTTTTACTTGCACATGACTGATGGGTCTTGCACTACCGCCATCGGCTACAAAATAACCTACTAGTGTTTTTACGCCAGACAATTTTACTTCTAACCAAGAGGGCGCAATGCGACCATCCATGTTCACGGTTAAATCCCAACGACCAATGATATCGTTATCGGCGGCATTAAGCGCAGTACTTACAAAAAGTGAAAGCGCAACTAAAAAAGAATATTTTTTCATAACAGCAATCTTTATCCTAAAGATAATCGAATGATTATTATTAAGATAAAGATTTCATGATAACCACTAGAATATTAAATATGGCCGTTCTTTATTTCTTCCACTACGCCAGGATCTAATAGAGTAGAAGTATCGCCCAAGTTTTCTGTTTCTCCTTCCGCAATCTTGCGCAAAATTCTTCGCATGATTTTACCACTACGCGTTTTAGGCAAGCCATTCACAAACTGTATTTTATCGGGCTTTGCAATTGGCCCAATCATACGAGTAACGGTTTGCAAAATATCTTTACGAGTGAGTTCTTCATCACCATGGGTATTGCTATAAATAACATAAGCATAAATGCCCTGACCTTTTACATCGTGCGGATACCCCACTACAGCACTTTCAATTACACCGGCATGCATATTAATCGCATTCTCTACTTCGGCCGTACCAATACGGTGGCCACTTACATTGAGTACATCGTCTACTCTACCAGTGATTCTATAGAATCCATTCTCATCTTTTAACGCACCATCACCGGTGAAATATAAATTTTCATAAGTGGCAAAATAATTGGTTCTGCAGCGTTCATGATCTCCATAAGTCGTGCGCAATAAAGAAGGCCAAGGAAACTTAATACATAAATTACCTTTAAAAACGCCGTCTTCTGCTTCTGTAATTTCTACCCCTTTTTCATCTACTAAAATTGGTTGAATACCAGGCATTGGCAAAGTAGCCCAACCTGGTTTAGAAGGGGTGATTCCCGCTAAGTTGGTGATTAAACAACCACCAGTTTCCGTTTGCCACCAGGTATCAATGATGGGGCATTTTTTCTTGCCTACATTTTCATTGTACCAATGCCAAGCTTCTTCGTTAATGGGTTCACCCACAGTTCCCAAAACTTTCAATGAGCTTAAATCCTTTCCCTGCAAGGGTCCTAGGCCATAACTCATTAAAGAGCGAATAGCAGTTGGGGCAGTATATAAAATATTGACTTTGTATTTATCTACAATTTCCCAGAACCTTCCTGCATCGGGCCAAGTAGGAACCCCTTCGAACATGAGAGAAGTAGCCCCTGCGCTTAATGGACCATATACAATGTAAGAGTGCCCTGTAATCCACCCAATATCAGCCGTACAAAAATGTATTTGGCCTGGTTGATAATTAAAGATGTTTACAAAAGTATAGTTGGTATACACCATATAACCAGCACATGCATGCACCACGCCTTTTGGTTTACCCGTACTACCTGAAGTGTATAAAATAAAGAGTGGGTCTTCTGCATCCATTTCCACCGCATCAATTTCACGAATGCCCATTTCTTCCACATGACGCATTTCATCTTCCCACCAAACATCTCTTCCTTTAATCATAGAGATGGGCGTTCTTGTGCGCGTATATACAATGACTTTTCTTACTGTTCTATTGCCAATTAATGCATCATCAATAACTGATTTCAACGGAATATCTTTTCCACCGCGGAATGCACCATCGCAAGTAATGATGAATTCGCTTTGCGCATCGTACAAGCGGTCTGCAATACTTTGCGCGCTAAATCCACCAAAAATAACCGAATGAATGGCCCCAATTCTAGCACAAGCTAAAATAGCAATAGCCAATTCAGGAATCATACCCATGTATACACAAACTCGATCACCCTTTTGAACACCATTGTTAATGAGTACTTGCGCAAATTGGCAAACACGTTTATGCAAAATGCTATAAGTAAGAATGCGTTGCTTTTCATTGGGATCATTCGACTCCCAAATAATAGCAGGAACATTTCCTCTCTCGGCCAAATGACGGTCTAAACAGTTTTCGGTGATATTGAGTTTGCCCCCTTTAAACCATTCGTTCTTCGGTTCGGTAAAATTCCAATCGAGCACTTTGTCCCACTTTTTTTTCCAAACAAAATTTTCTGCAACAGAAGCCCAGAAAGCTTCAGGGTTCTCTACACTCTCTTTGTACACTTTTTGGTACTCTTCAAAAGAATTGATTTGATAAGGATAGGACATGGCACAATTTTACAAGCGTAATTTAAAACATCTTGTAGAGAGTTGTTAAACATTTCTTGTTAAAACGATATATTTAAGGATGAATAAAACAAAAGGAACTTCTATTACTAGTGTTATCAGCGCATCATCCGTTGGTACCATGATAGAATGGTACGACTTCTATATATTCGGAAGTTTGGCTACCATTATTTCTACTAAATTTTTTCCGCAAGACAATCCCACTGCAGCCTTCTTAAGTACGTTGGCCACATTTGCAGCAGGCTTTGTGGTAAGACCATTTGGTGCATTATTTTTCGGAAGACTGGGGGACTTAATTGGACGCAAGTACACATTCATGGTAACCCTTTTGTTAATGGGAGGTGCTACATTTTTAATAGGTTGTATACCTTCTTATGAAACCATTGGATTTATGGCTCCCGTGCTCATACTATTGCTAAGACTCTTACAGGGATTGGCTTTGGGAGGAGAATATGGAGGTGCAGCAACTTATGTTGCCGAACATTCACCCGAAGGAAAAAGAGGATTCATGACCGCATGGATACAAACCACAGCAACAGTGGGGTTATTTGTTTCTTTATTGGTGATCATGGGAACCCGTGCAGCATTATCAGCAGAAGATTTTGATGCATGGGGATGGAGGGTACCATTTTGGGTATCCATTTTAATGGTATTGGTTTCATATTTGATCAGAAAAAATATGGAAGAGTCTCCGGTATTTGCAAAAGCAAAAGCAGCTGGAAAAACATCCACCAATCCATTAAAAGAAAGCTTTGGTAAAAAACTCAATTTCAAATTTGTATTGCTGGCATTATTTGGTGCAGTAATGGGACAAGGTGTTATTTGGTACACCGGACAATTCTATGCCATGAGTTTTATAGAAAAAACCATGAATGTAGACAAAGAACAAGTAGACAGTTTAATGTTCATTGCACTCATGTTGGGCACACCATTTTTCTTAGTCTTTGGATGGCTCAGTGATAAAATAGGACGCAAGTGGATCATGATGGCAGGCATGTTAATAGCCATTGTATCGTACAGACCGATATATGAAAATATGTACCAAACCACCAACGTGGCAAATAAGATTGAATTAAGTTCCAGCAATAGCATGGTGAATAATGTAAACACAGTCACCACTGTATATGCAGACAGTACCATCCAACAAGAAATACAAAAAACCAATCCAACCAATGGAGCAATAACGACTACTATTAAAATCAGTATCAATAGCAACGATAAGCAAAAGCTCATATTACTGGTATTTATACAAGTGTTATTTGTAACCATGGTATATGGGCCCATTGCCGCATTCTTAGTTGAAATGTTCCCAACAAAAATCAGGTATACAAGTATGAGTTTACCCTATCATATAGGCAATGGTGTTTTTGGGGGATTATTGCCGGCAGTTGCTACCTACTTCGCTACTAATGCCAAAACCGCTGGTAAGACAGACTGGTATTTAGAAGGACTCTGGTATCCAATAGGAGTAGCAGCAGTGTGTTTGGTAATTGGCGTGATATATATAAACGGGAAGGATAAAGAAATTAACGATTAAACTTTTTATTATGAATTTGATTAAGAAAATACTCGGCGTTGTTTGGTTGGCATTAGGTTTAGCGGTGGGCTATTTTGGTGTAACCATTTTAGGAATACCTAAATTAACCAGTGGTAAACAAGATGATTTAGTGTTTGGCATCATTATTTGTTTTATTTTGTTGCCGATTGTAGTAGGTGGATTGCTTGTATTTGGAAAATACGCACTACAAGGAGAATATGATTTGATTGACGATAATCCTGAGCACGCTCATTTTAAACAATAGTTGAACTTAAGCATATACCCCCAAGTGTAGCTGTTAGTGACACGGATCCCTTCATTTTAATGAGGGGATTTTTATATATTCACTATACCAAAATTTCATCCCATGAAAAAATTATTATTGATTGCAACTTTATTAATAGCAAGTAATTCGTTTGCTCAAACCAATGCGAAGTATGTTAATGACGTAAGCTCTGAAAACAATATCATTGCGGCACTATACAATGTGATTTGCGGCGCACCGGGCGAAGCCCGCGATTGGGAAAGATTTAAATACTTGTTTGGGAAAGATGCCAAATTAATTCCAACCGGAAAAAATCCGAATGGGGGTTATCAATACAGAACCATGACCCCCGAAGAATATATTACGATGTTTAGTACCCGTATAAAAACAGGGTTCTTCGAAAAAGAATTAAAGCGCGAAACCGTTTCATTTGGCACAGTAGTACATGCATTCAGCACTTATGAAACTAGAGAAACGGAAAACGGTCCTAGTACCAACAGAGGAATCAATAGCATTCAACTGTTTAAGGACCAGGACCGTTATTATATTGTAAATATATTTTGGTGCGCAGAGAGCATGGGCTTTACATTACCCGCATCTGCCTTGAAATAAATTACTTTTTAATCATTGGTAATTTAATTACAGAAGGATATTGCTTAGAGTGGTGAATTTTATTCTCTACCACAACACCTTTAGATTCATCGTAATTATTTCCACCAGTATTCAAGTTGCGATCGAAACGAGGAAAGTTACTACTAGAAACTTCAATGCGAATTTTATGGCCAGGTGCAAAATAGTTGCTGGTCACCATTGGCGTTAAGTCTACTTTGTACACTTTGCCCTTTTCCATGAACACTTCTTTGTCGTAACCTTCTCTGTAACGCAAGCGCTGAATGGTTTCATCTAAATTATAGGCTTTGCCATCGGGGTACACATCAATCAATTTAATTGTCACATCGGTATCTAGGCCAGTAGAAGAAACATAGAGGGTAGATTCTATGAACCCGGTCACTTCCACCCCATCTTTTAATTCATCTGAAGTGTACACTAAAATATCATTGCGCAATTCCATTTGGGATTGATCAAAGCTGCCGCCTTGCACGGCATTTCCGGTACAGCAAACATTACCACCGTAAGAACCCACGGGATTCATTGGATCGTAAGTGAAAGCATCCGGAATATCTTTGGAAGGAGGCATCATCGATAATGCGCCATCGCCATTGCGGGTATTGGCTTTGCCCGCACTAGCTAAATAGAAAGGCTTCATCTCCGTATTAGGCAAAGGAAAACTCTCAGCCTGTTGCCATTTGTTAGCACCCATGGTATAATAACGAACACGAGGTTGAGTGGTTTTAAAATCATTTGGTTGACCTTTCAACAACATATCAAACCAACCCCAAGTAAGCTCATCATAATTCAAACGCGCATCACCCACACTGCGTTCACCTACGATGGTATTTTCCGTAGCACGTTTATAAGAACAATGTAAAACAGGCGCAATTACTAAGTATTGATTATCGGCCACCATTTTAGATTTAGCCGCGTTGCGCACATGATTGAACAGAGCAATATTGGGCGCAGAAGAAACATCGTACCAACTCACGAACCAATAAGCAGGCACTTCCATCGGCATATTGTCGTGATAGAGGCCACCCTTGAACCAACCGGGATCATTGGGTTTACGCACGATCATTTTTTCATAAACACCTTCAGAGCCTTGCACATTTTTGATGATGTCTTGAACAGGTAAATGTCTTAATCCTTGTGCCCAATCTACTCTTGGATATTCAGGACCCATATCATAAAACTTCTGCAAACGCTGCACATCTTTTTGCTGAATACCCAAAGGTAATCTCGGCGCTAGCTTATCATGTTGCGTACCATATAACCAAGAAGTGAACAACATTTGTTGCGCACCACCACGGTACCAGTTGCCCTGCTCCATGAATTTACCAACACGACCCACACCTGCACCAAAACCTTGCGCCACCATAGCTGCTAAAGCAGGATGGTTCTGAGAAGCCACCGCCATTTGCCATTCAGCAGTAGAAGAACAACCAATCAAACCCACTTTACCATTACTCCAAGATTGTTTGCTCATCCACTCAAGCGCATCGTAACCATCCGTGATGGGCGTGCCTAAAATATCCCATTCGCCTTCAGAGAAAAAGCGACCTCTTTCATTTTGCACCACATAAACATATCCTCTGCTCACTGCTTCGTAAGCCGCTTGCAACGGACCGTTGACCATTTTACCATCAATCCAAGTATTGAAATTATAGGGCGTACGAGAAAACACTACCGGATATTTTCCATTGCCCTTCGGACGATAGATATCAGTAGCCAGGCGAATGCCATCTCGCATAGGCATCATTACTTTTTGATCAATCACCGCAATAGAATCGAGCTTGCGATAAATAGCTAGGGTATCTTGTGCTGATGCGGTTGTTGCAATGGCTGCGCATGCAAACAGGCCAATGGCAAGGAAAAGTTTTTTCATGAGAATGCTTTAGGTAGCATTCAATTTACGAAAAATCTTCTTCGTTCATGGAAAAGTTGACAAGAAGAAACGCCAAACTCGGAAGATTTAATTTTTACCCCAACCAAAACCAGGCTTTGGAACACCAACTGGATAAGTAGGTCTGGGTTTATTATTCTGAGTAGCTACAAAATCATCAACGGTATATTGTGCGAGTAGCTTAATCGCATTTCGTTGTTCGCGGGTTAAAACTTCTAGTGATTTCTGGTATAATTTAACATCATCGAATTTTATCTTATTAGACATTAAAGCTTGAAAAACACTATGAAAGTCAATATAGGTCATTTGCAAAAATTTATCTGCCAGCAAAGACTCTATATCGCTATTTGCAAAACCCAAATTTTTAATAGACAGATAGTACTCATTTAAAGCAGCTACTCTTTCATTTGTGTTTTTGGCTCTACTCAATGCAGATTGGTATTTAGATTCTTGCGGTTCTGGGCTTGTCTTTTTTATTTTACCTTTTCCACTTACAAGAATTGTTTTACCATTTTTGATAATGCGATAACCACCTGGCGATAAAGCTCCGCCGTCATATAATGTATCATATTCAAAAGGCAAGATGATTTCATTCTTCAAATTAATGATGCCAAATTTTCCATTTTGCTGAGCAGCAATAGCACTATCTGTAAAATTATAAACCAGATCATATTTAAACGGAATAATCGGTATTAATTTACTATCTAAAACACCTGATTTTTTTGTTAAGGCGTCTTGAACAACTATAAATTTATTAGGGAGCGAGGTAACATTGGCTAAGGTCTGAGGATATACCTGTTTACCATTGTAGTCAATAATACCAATTCTAGTATTTGATGATGTATCAATTTTAGCAGTAAAATTTTGATTAAATGTTACATGTACACCGCTGTATACAAAGAAAATTTTATTTGCGGTATCTATTGTTACCCAGTCATATTTTGGGAGTACAACTACAGCATTATTTTTAGTGAGTATGCCCACTTTGGCACCAGAATAATCACCAGTAGTTTTATTTTGAACAACCCCATTCATCACGTGAATAAAACCAAAAAAATCATTTTTAAACTGAAATTTACTAGAAGCGACTGGCTCCACTGCTTTTACAGCTGAAGTTACTATGGGGGCTGAATTTTTAGACAACTCCATTAACTTACCCGCCTTATTAATAAATCCAGACTTGCCGTTTTTAGTTACCCCAGACCAACCTTCGGAAAAACCATATAAATAGTCATACACCAATGGAATAACGACTTTCCCGTTTTTATCAATGGCTCCATACTTATTGTTACTAGCAACTTGGGCCAAACCTTCTTTAAAGTTTCCTATTATATCATAACTATACGGAATTTTTAGAACCCCGTTAAGGTCAATGACGCCTGCTTTTCCCAACTTACCGTTCACTAATTCTCTTACAGCAATTAAGCCATCACTAAAATCGGCAAACACATCCGAAAAATACCATTTAAAATCGGTGATTTTATTTCCAGCCATATCAAACAATGCATAAGGACCTGCAAATTCTTTCTTTGCAATCAAACGACCATTCAACATTTTTATATCGTCAAACTCTACTGGTAGTATTACTTTACCATCTGCTTTTATTAGTCCTTTCTTTTCATTTGGATATTTACCATTAGCAACAATTGCAAAGCCATTTTTATTTTCATAAATGCGATCATATATAAATGGAACAACTTCTTTTCCAGACTTATCAATCAAACCCCATTTGCCCCCCGACAATTCATAAGTGGGTGTTTGTTTTGCGCCAATATTCACAGCTGCAAAACCATCAATAAAATCTCTGCCATCATCATATTTTTCAGGAATCACAGCAGCCCCAAAATTATTCAAATAACTTACTTTTCCATTAAATACACGCTTTACCAAACCAAGCCCATTCGAAAAATTACGGGCTACTTCATATTTAAATGGTACAACTAGATTTCCAGTCTTATGAATGTATCCTTTCTTATTGGTGTTGTTTTCTACAGGAATCATTCCGTCAATACACTTTACACCACCGAGTAGTATAATAATATCATACTGAAAAGGAATGACTGTTTTACCAAATTGATCAATAAATCCAACTTTGGTTCCTGGCTTAGTAGCTTCAGCAATTCCGCTACTAAATGAACCAATACTTTTAAATTCAAAAGGAGCAATTACTTTACCAGTTTTATCGACAATACCCAGCAAATTATCTTTTTTCAAGACAATGAAACCATTATTGAATTCATAATGGGGAAAATTGTCTTCGTAAATAGGAGGGATTACTTCCTTACCTGAAATATCAATAAACCCAAATTTTGATCCAACAAAAACCTGGGCCATTCCTTCTTTAAAATCACCCAATCTATCATATTTGAAGTTGACCAACTGAGCATTAATAGACAATGTTACTAATAGTAAAATTGTAGAAGCCACTAAATATTTCATAGAGCACTGATTTAAGGTGTTCAATAAATTTATGAAATATTTATATAATATTAATAAGAGGTAACTAGGCCGCAGTTGTTCGGAAATTCCGAACAGTTGCCAAAGAATCAAGTTGCCCTTTTTCGAACACATTTTTATACGTTCGCTAAATGTTGCTCATATCAAGAAAATTCACATGCAATAATTTCAGGAAAGTTAATTTACTAGGATTTACCAAAAAAGTAATTCAAATGCATAGTCTTGATAACCTATCAATTCTCGGTTTGCTTCTAATTCTTTCCAGGCCTTTTCTAGATGACTCAAGTCTACAATGTCCCAGGTTGACATATTGGCGAATTTTACTTTGATATTTGCAAGTGTTTCTAATTCTTCATCGCTAAAAAGTGATTTGTCAAACTCAGCATTAGAAAGAAATACTTCTCTTGCTCCGCCATTAGAAAGTTTTAAAAATTGGGAACTGATTAGTTGTTCGTTTTCTAAGTAAGCATAAATATTATCATAGTTAGCAGGTACTGGCCCGTATTGAATAGCCCGATAACTTAAACCACTTATGGAAGAACCATGGTTTTTATAATGAGTAAAGTCGGTAAAGAAAAGCAACTTATTAAGCTTCAACTTATCATTAAAATCTGGTTTTGAATGCTTAATAAAATAAGTGAAAAGATTAGCAATTTTAGAAGGTTCAGGCTTTTTATACCCTGTATAATTATTAGGTTTATTGTAAACATTTAAAGACTCACACAAAATATTGGTTTCATCTTCAGCATGAATAAGATATGCAACTTTTTCTTTTGCTTTTTTAAAAGCATTATCTGAAAATTGATCCTTTGCTTTATCAAGAAAATTCATAAAAGTTTGAGGTTCAGAGGCCGCACTTATTAAATTACCATATGCAGGAGTAGGTATCTCTCCATTTTCATAGTTGCTATATCCATTGGCACCCAATCCAAGAACCTCACTCATTTTTGAAGCAGGTAAATCATATTTAGACCTTATACCTGCAATTTCTTCTGGAAAAGGAATATTATTTTTTTCCCTGTACTGGTTATGGGCTTGCATCAAACTAATAGTATCTGCTTCTGTAGTGGTAAATTCCTCACTGCATTTTTCACATTTGAAAAAATGGGCTACTATCTTAAAAGATTCTTTACGATAGATTATTTCCCTTGCTTCCTTGTGAAGGTTAGCACTACCATCGCAATATGGACAATCAATTCTTTGTTTCATGTTCATTGGGTTTTTAGTGAGTAATTCATAAAAAATTTCACTAAATAGTGGAATATTTATAAAAATATATAATTATTTCTACTAAATTATGGAATTTTGAATTAATTTTATAAAAATGAAAACGAAACATATAACTCCTGCCAAAGCCATCCATCCAGGAGAGATTTTATTAGATGAACTGGAAGCTAGAGAAATTAGTGAGAAAGAATTTGCCATTAAATCAGGGATTCAAGCAGACCAACTAAATGAGATCATTAAAGGAAAAAGAGGAATTACTCCTGAACACGCTGATTTAATAGGCAAGGGATTAGACATGGAACCAACCATTTGGCAAAACCTTCAAAATCTATATGAATTAGATCTTGTAAAAAAACGCTAAATCGAAAGTTTCCTAATTTTTCATTTTCAGGGTAATATCACCAATATTATACGCATAAACAGAAGCTGGCAAAAATGTAATTTTAAGCAGATTCAAACCTATCTATTCTAACACTTTTTGTTTGTTTAAACAATTTAAACTGTTGTTAGAACCCTAGTTTTTCCATCTGCTGCAGTTGTTCGGAAATTCCGAACAGTTGAACTTTCAATTACACCCCATCCTCATACACCAGCTGACATTCCATATTAGCGGTAAAGTACACGGTGGTAATAGGGCCACAACGATTGAGCGGAATACGAATATGCATTTCAGAAAAGCCTGGGGGCATTAAAATCGATAGCAATCTTTTTTAACTGCTCTATTAAAGAATCGGGAATAACCCCATAGTCATCCGATTCAGGAGTAGGATTTTCTTTTTAACGGTAATGCTTAATAATAGGTTGAGCAAAAACGCCGTTTTACCCGACTCAGGAGCAGCGCTTAAAACCAGAAGACACGCCCACCGCAGGTTCTTGAAAATGTTGAATACTGATTAACCGATCTAATTCGGCGTCGAGAATGTTTTTTAGTGTTTGCATGGTATGTATTTGAGGGAGCTAAAATTAAAGGGGGTGAATGTAACCTATTGGGGGAGCGTGCCTAAAATTATATTTCTGGTAAGGATTCTGTAGTTGAAATAGAATTAATTATCATTGTATCAAATTATATAAAAGGTTGGCAGAAATAAAGGTTGTGTATAAATAAAAAAGGGGTTATGTCTGGTATTTGGATAATTATTTGGGTAGTAGCATTGATAAGATTGGCTGACTATATTTTATCTAAGGAGCCAGAGCCCGTAAAAGCTGAAAAAACAACTAGCATTCCACAACCAACCTCTAATTTAGATAAACGCCCACTCTCAAAGTGTTACCATTTACTAAAACTAGATGATGAACCAACCTTTACTTTAACTGATGTAAACAAAGCCTATTATAAACGTTTACAAGAAATGTCGGAACTAAGAGAGATAGGCATTGCACCACCATACGAATTGAAAGAATACCAGAGTGCTAAAATAGTGATGACCGATTTTTACAAATATGGGGCGTTTAGGAATTAGCTAGCTACTGAAAGAGGAATAGGCTATATGATACATTCAAATATTGCTAAAACTTTAAGTTGTCTTAACTCATCTTCTTCGATAATAATATCAGAATATTTGGAGTCAAAGGATAGAGGTTTTAGTTGAATCAATTGATGACTCCACTGTTCATCTATAAACTTCTTTTTGCTTCTATACTCTTTAACTGTATATGATGAACCAGAATCAGGATCTTGAATATCTGTAAGTTCCACTAAAACAATTTGCCCCTCTCTTGAACCACCAGTGTATTTTCGAAATAAACAGATAGAGCCGTTTGGAATAACTTTATTCATTGAATCACCAATGACTTCACAGGCAAAAAGATCTTTAGAAGGCTTAAATCGGGATGGAATTTCCACCCACTCACAATCAGAGACTTTCTGTAACTCACTGAAATTTCCAGCCGCAGCCTTTAAATCAAATAGTGGTACTGAATTAATATAAGGTATTACATCAAATTGTTTTTTAACAGAGTGTGTTTTTTCAATTTTAAAATTTGGAATATGCTTTGAAAAATATTCTCTTAAATTATTATCACAAACATAAACATATGTTCCTTTAATGCCTCTTAGTAAAACTGTTTTATAAATATTTAGAATATACTTTTTTAAGTCTTTCATTTCTGAAATACCAACACTGCCATTCCTATCGAAATAATTTTCTTTAAGAATAACAATTTCATTTTTTTCTTTATCAAAAGTAATTTCATTGCCAAAAATAATACCAGCATAATTTAAATCATACGCTTGAGTTGTATGAATACAACCAACCTCATTTATAGCATTATCTGAATTAATCCAATCATCTTTTACAGTATTCCATTTTAATTCAACATTCTCAATTTTAATATCAAATTGAGATTTATCATTTTTTGAAATCCATGGCCATGAAAAGCCAGCTATTAATCGGGAGAGCCCGCTCTCCATTTCTCTTAACTTAATTTGTTCTATTAAATCTGAAATAGAATCAAATAGTATAAATTCATAATCTTTAGAATTAAAAATAGTGTTATGTTCGGGCATTGAACAATTCAAAATGTTATTAATATATTCAACATAATCATTACCTCCTTTTACTCGGAATTGAGATTTTAGTGAATTAATTTTTGTATCAGTTTTTCTTTTTAAAAAATCGAAATCTTCTTTTTTAACATCAGATGGTTTTATTGACTGGCTCTCATCATAGAAAAAAATTGCTTTTCTTGACTGTAAAATAACCCAATCAAGTTCATTACAGATATTCTTGTTAAGATTTAATTTTTCGCAAACAACATCAAAAGCACCAAAATAGGATCCTAAATTAACACGCCTTCTTAAACGATGAGATTCATCGACAATAACAATATCAAAATTTTCTTTTATTAATTCAGCTGGACCTATAACCATATTTTGATTTAAACCTTTGATATTTTTGAAAACCTTTTTTAAAGTTTTCCTAAATGAAGACATTGGCACTACCAAAGCCATTTTAGGCGAAGGGTATTTGTCTTTTAGTTCATTTATTAGTTTTAAAAATTTTGCCTCGTCTTCTCCAAATTCTTTGAAATTAAAATCTTCATTACTCGTATTCAATAATTTGAATAAAAAAATTGCAAGTATAGTTTTACCAGTACCAGCACCGCCTTCAACTATGAAGTTTTTATACTCTTCTTTGAGTAGATTTTCCATTATGACAAGCAATCCATTTCTTTGCTCTACTGTTAATATTTTGTATGGCGAGTATTTAAATAAGTCTGAATTATCAATATATTCAATTGAATGTTTTGAAATACCCTCAGATCTCAATCTATTCCATATAGATTTAAATATATCCCAATAAACTTCTTTCTTTTGATAATAATTATGATTCGCCAAACCTAGGTTTGCATTGGTAAGTTTGTATTGTCCGTCTCCCGAGATATACTTAATTAGATTAGACTCAATATCAAGAGTAGCTGATTTATTAAATTTCTGACTTGTGATTAAATGAACCGATGTAAGTTTATTTTTAGCATTATTTTTTAAGTGAGTACTCATACGATTATAAGTATCAGTAGTCTCACCAACATAGGCTTCTTTAATAACTCCATCACTCAGAATATATACAATTGGCCATAACTCTTTTGCATAATGTAGACTGTGAAAATTATCAAAAAGTTTTGAATTAAAATCAAATTGTAAGACTTCAAAATCGTTAACAAAATTCATAACTCATTATATTTTTTTGCAGACCCTTTTGATTTATCGACAGGATACTTCTCTCCATTTATTCTAATCTTATCCATCACAATTTCTTTGATATCAAACCCGTATTTATCTGCCAATAAAAAGGCATAAGCTAAAATATCAGCTAACTCTTCTTTAACTTTTTCTCGATTAGCTTCTTCAGGATTTTTCCAAAGAAACAATTCTAATAATTCACCCGCTTCAACATTTATCGCTAGTGCCAAATCTTTAGGATTATGAAACTGTTCCCAATCTCTTTCATTTCTAAAATTTATTAGGGCTTGTTTTATTTCTTCAGTTTCTTTCATTTGTTATCTTTTAAATAAGTTGACTCAAACTAAAGCAATTTACACATTTATCCCCCTCAACACCCCCAACAACTTCACCATCGCCCAAGTGTCAATTTTACAATATTCTAGTAAAGCTTTTCGAGTTCGTTCAACATCATCTGGGTCAATCGTATTTTTCAATTGATAAAATGCAGTACTCGCATCCCCGCCATTACCAATGGTTAAATCTTTGTAACTCAGCTCAGGCACTAATGCAGGTAATACATACTTAATAGAATATGAGTCTTCCATTTCAGGTAAGCGATAATCCTTTCTAAAGGGCTGCATTAAATCGAGTAGTCGATCCAAAACATTTTCAACTGCTTCCGTATGTTGAGGATGTTCGCGCATCAACTCTTTTAATCGGGTAGCTTCAAAGCTTTTGTTATAAACCAATATAGAGCCTGCTTCACCTAACACACCTAACAAACTTTCTAAAAATTCCAAACTACTGCTATGCGTGCCTTTGGCTAAATAGGCATAGTGTGCTGGCTCAGCACCTGCTGCGCTTTCTACATGTACTGAATATTGAAAACAAACTTGCCTGTATGGCCAATGTCCATCGTACTCTGGTACTGCTGCACTCCATGATTCAAAATCAATATGATAAATTGGATATTCAATTTGTTCAACAAATGCTTGTATGGCTTCTTGGTTAATATAGGGTTCACCATAATCGGGTTCGTCAGCTTCAATCCCTTTGAAACAAAAGCCCTGAAAGTCGCATGGATAAGGTTTCTCACAATGATTGCCCACTTCTACTTGGGGCATGTCTGTTTTATTTTGCAACATAGCTTTCAGGCTCTCGCCCTGTTCATGTATAAAATCTTGCTCCAATAAAATATCTTCTAACACGGATGACACTGCAAACAGTTCTTGTATATTTAAATCGCCTTTGCGGATATATTGATTATTCAAATGGATAATACTAAAATCAGCCAGTACCAATCCTGCATGGGTGATCACATAATATTGAAATGCCGCATCGGGTATATGTTGTGCTTTTACAGAAGTGGTACTCTTTACTTCATAAGCATACCATTGGTCATTTTGCTTTACCAAAATATCTACTGCGCATAACATCCCTTCGTATTGAAATGCCGCTTCATAAATCACTTCATGTCCTTTCGCTATATACTTCGCCGTATCGGCTACTGATTGCTGATAAGAGAAACTATCTTTTGGCCGCGCGTCTACTCCCCCTGGAAACAATTGCTCTGCTAACTTTCCAACATCTGTTCCTTGTTGAAATACCGCTTGTTGTGCTTCATCCATTTCATCCCTTAACGCTGGCTTGTATTTATGCAACCACAAGCGCTTGGGGCACTGGCAGCCATACATAAAGGTTGACTTAGATAAGATATGTTTGGGTGGCTTTGGCATATTATTTTAATTCAAACAATATTTTATCCGGAATTTGTTTCTGTGCTGCAGCCCCCATTTTCTTTAACTCTTCTGCACGACCCACTAAATTGCCTCGGCCTGTACTCAATTGCCCCATGGCTTTATCATAAGCAGTCTGTGCATTTTTAATGCCATTGCCTACCGATTCCATACTTTCTAAATACAACACAAACTTATCATACATCATTCCCGCTTTCTCGGCTATCTCAATAGCATTTTGATTTCGAAGTTCAACAGTCCATAGGTCGGCAATAATTTTTAAAACCGCCAATAAATTGGTGGGGCTTACCAACATGATATGCTTATCATAAGCATACTTCCAAAGATTGGTGTCTTTTTTTACCGCTTCTAAAAAGGCTGGCTCTATAGGAACAAAGAGCAACACATAATCCAATGCCTTCGCATATTTGGGATAGTTCTTTCTGCTCAGTCCATCTATATGAGTTTTAATAGATGCCAAGTGCATATTCAATGCCTTGGTTCTTTCTGTTTCATCTTCGCTGTTTACATATTGTTCCCAATGCACCAACGAAACTTTGGAGTCAATAATAATTGTTCTTTGGTCAGGATAATACACCATTACATCAGGCTGTAAGCCTCGTCCTTCCTCATCTTTAATGATATTGCCGCCGGGGTCTTTAATAAATTCTTGGGTTACAAATTCGCGGCCCTTCACGAGTCCGCTGTGTTCTAGAATGCTTTCTAAAAGCATTTCTCCCCAATTGCCCTGCGTTTTATTATTCCCTTTTAATGCTGATGTTAAATTATTGGCTTCCTGGCTTACTTGTTGGCTCATGGTAATGAGTCGGTCTATCTCGGCTTTTAATACATGTCGGTCTTTGGCTTCCGCTACGTATACATCGTCCACTTTTTTCTTGAATTCGCCCAGTTCTGTTTTAAGGGGATTAAGGAGCTCGCCAATTTTTTCCTCGCTCTTGGCACGCATTTGCTCGCTATTGTTGAGCATCACTTTATGCGCTATTTCGGCAAACTCTAATTTTAATTGAGTGCTTAATTTATCGCTGGCTTCTTTGGCTTGTACCAATGCTTGTTGGCTGTTCTCTAACTGTGCTTCTGTTTTTGAAACCCTGGCCAACAACTGTTCTTTCTCTGTTTGCAATAGGGCACGAAAACTCAATTGCTCTTTTAGTTGCAATTCTTTTTGCCTTAACTGTTCTTGTAATACAGTTAACTGCGAGCCAGTATTGGCTTTTGCGTAAAATAAGGTGGCTAAAATGGCTAATAATACCACTCCCCCTCCAATAATTAATACCATTGGCTCCATAATAATTGTTTTTGCAAACAAATATAATTGTGATGTCTGCAACCTATTTGCAGACTAATTGATAATACGTACTAATTGGGGAGGGATCTTTATTTGTACTGAGCTGCCATTTCTTGCACAGTAGCTTTGATTTTGTCTTTTAAAGTTTGTGGTTGAATTACTTTAACCTCCTTTCCGTAAGAAAGAATGGTCATGATTAATTCAGTTGTAATATACACATGATATTCTATTTCTACAAAATCGGCATTCTGTTTTAACAACTTTTGAGAATGATGCAAGGGTTGATTCAAAACAAAGGGTGCTTGATACGCAGTAAACTGCAAGACTACTTTTTCGGGCTTGGCTTCGTGTATCTGTGTGATACCAAAAGAGTACTTAAAAAATTCATCAGGATCAAATCCCTCCACTTTGATATACTCACTATTACTGTTGGTGATTTCCTTAATTCTATCGAGGGCAAACATCAATAGATTTTTTCCCCTATCCGAATAGCCTACCACATACCAGCAGTTGCGATACTCTTTTAATAAATGCGCAGAGAACTGGTGCAACTTGGGCTCGCGGCCATATCCTTGATAAGTAATGGCCAATGGTTGTTGGTGAATAATGCTTTGTAACAATTGTTCTAAGTAAGGGCTGTCTTGCGGTCGAACGGGTTCTTCTACTTGCAAAAACTGTCGCTGTGATACGCCGATTATTTTACTAATTCTATACCCTTCTATTACTTTATTAATGGCATTCTCAAACTGCTGAAACAATCGGGTACCGCGGATTTGCTGTAATAGGGCAGTGGAAAAATCCAATGCTTCCCGCTCTTCTTCGGTTAACGGAAATTCTGAAATGGAAAAATCGGGTTCGCTATAATGATACCCACCCTTCTGTTTATGATAGGCAATAGGCGCCCCATAAATTTCTTTCATAGCCGCCAAATCTTTGTTCAACATAGAAATGGAAATGGCTTTTTCTAATTGCGATTCCACTTTTTGATGAATCGATTCCAAGCTAGGATAGGGGTGCATGCTATTGGTTAAACATCCATCAATAATTCTATATCGTAAAACAGCAGATTTGTTTTTGGGCATTACCAATAGGTTATATTTAAAAATAGCACTTTTGATTTACATATAATTTTGCCCCTTGAAATATCCACAATGCAAATAGGTTGCATAGGAGTTGGCTAAATTTATATTATGAGTGAAGATTTTAATAGCAATAAACGCATTGCCTTAGATTTTGGTCTAGGGATGGGCTATTTTAGAATGGGCAAAGATATGTTCACTACCAATCAGGTTTATGTAGGAAACTATGGGAATAGTGGTCAGTACGACCCAGTATTTTGGTTAAGGTTAAATTTGAAAAAAGCAAAAGAAACAACTACTACCAAGCGAATTAGAAAAAAGTGTGCGGGCTTTTCCTTTGTAATTCAAGAAGCTGAAATAACAGAAGAAATAGAAACACTCTACGCCCAGTATTTAGCCAGCGTCAATTTTGATGGCTACCCAAGTTGCAAAGATTGTATTCCCGCACTCAATGATCCAGAAGATGTTTTTGATACCCATATGATTAAGATTTTTGATCAGGACCTATTAATTGCTGTGGGGTTTTTTGATAGAGGTGAAAAATCGCTGATGTCTGTTCTTCACTTTTATCATCCAAATTACAAACGCTTCAGTTTGGGTAAATTCCTAATGCTCCTCACCATGGATTTTGCCAAAGATGCTAATATGGATTTTGTCTACCCTGGTTATATTACCATCAACGGAACTAAAATGGACTACAAAGTATTTCCTCAAGTTGAAGCAATGGAAGTCTTTTTATCTAAAGAAAATACCTGGGCTCCTCTAGAAAATTATCCCAAAACCGAATTGGATATCTATTACTTTAAGCAACTCTTAGGCATAGATTTCGACAATTTGGAGGACGCTTTTAATTAGGCTTAAAATGAATAATTATTATTAAATTTGGATACAACGCATACAAAATGACAAAACAAATCATCATCGAACGAACCTTGAAAGCTATTAATCAGCTTCCAGAGGACAAAGCTGAAGAAATATCAGACTTTGCTGATTTTGTTTTTAAAAAGTATGAAGAACAAGAACTAAGCAAAGGCATTCAAAAACTAGCTTCAGAAAGTAGCGCTTTTAATTTTCTAGAAACCGAAGAAGAGCTTTATACCGTTTCTGATTTAAAAGTTGTGTACAATGGCTAAGGGCGACATTGTATTAATCAACTTTCCCTTCACCAATTTGACTGGTAATAAACTAAGGCCAGCTGTCATTTTAGCTGAATCAGCACTTGATTTTACTGTGTGCTTCATAACAACCCAACTTCAATGGAAAGAAGCCACTGATGTTCTACTTATCCCTAATTCCATAAATGGTCTAAGAAAACACTCATTAATTAGAACCAGCAAAATAGCTACACTTGATAAAACCTTGGCTAAAGGACTTTTGGGCAAACTGTCTTCCATTGAAATTTTAGAATTGAATTATATGCTAGTAAAGTTTCTTAATCTAGAATAATTAGGAGTCCAATTATCATAAAACGGCGTATTCAAGCACGCAAAATCACTATTCTAAAAAAATTTCTGCTATTTACTAATTAGTAAAATTTATTTTCCATAAATATCAATTTTTCGCAAAATAATTGCCAATTTTAAGCAAAGGAAATATTTAATGGAAAATTCTAACCCGGTTGTTTTGTCCGAAATCCTCTTTGGATCGGCCAATCCTGCTGAATCGAAGCGCATTCAACAACTGGTTCGCAAGGGCTTGGCTTATAAAATTGCACCCCGTGTTTACACGACCAACCTTGCGGATAATACGCATGCGATTGTAAAAAGAAACTGGTTCAGAATCATTGCTCATTTATATCCGGGTGCAGTCTTGAGTCATCGGTCGGCGCTGGAATGCAAGCCCACCCCTACTGGTCATATTTTTATAACCCATGGGTATACCAAAATGGTGGAATTGCCTGGCCTCACCATTCATTTGCTCAAAGGCAGGGGGCCTATTTTAGACGACAAGCCCTTTTTTGATGAACTTTACCGCTCTCAAGATGCTCGGGCTTTTTTAGAAAATTGCTCGAGTTCTCGTAAATCAGAGGAAGCGGCAAAATCGCTAAAAACAGCCGAAATCAGTCAAAAACTGACCGATTTGCTTCAAATTCACTCAGAATCGGCCCTAATTCGGCTAAAAGAGCAAGCCAAGGTTTTGGCGCCCATGCTTGGTTTAGAAAAAGAATTAACCGTCTTGACCAAGTTAATTAACGTGGTTCAACAACAAGCCCTGGGACCAAATGCCAACAACTCCAGCGGGCTAAATAATTATTTGGGTAAACCCTTCCACCTACCCAGTGTAAAATTATTGGAAGAATTATACGGGCATTTAGCGGGCAACAATTACCCCCAATATCCCGACCAAAATTTGTCTACAGCAACTTTTCAGCACTTTGCTTTTTTTGAAAGCTATTTTTCTCAGTACATCGATGGCAACGAATTTGAACTATCCGAAGCCCGTCATATGGTGGAAACCGCTTCCCCGCTTTCTGGTCGTAGAGAAGATGCAGAAGACCTCTTGCATACCTACCAGCTTGCTTCCAACAAAAAAGAAATGGCCACCTGCCCTAAAACGGCGCAGGAGTTTATTCAACTATTGCAGAAGCGTCATGCTTTTTTAGTAGCGAGTAGACCCAATAAAAATCCGGGTAAATTTAAAGAGAGCAATAACCCTTCGGGCATTACCGAATTGGTGCCCTGGCAATTAATTGAAGGGACCCTTATCAAAGGGTTTGATTGGTATGCTTTATTGCAGGATCCTTTTGCTAAATCTATTTACTTATTATTCTTGCTTTCCGAGGTCAATCCTTTTGCGGAAGGCAATGGTGCTTTGGCTCGCTTAATGATGAATGCAGAACTGGCTGCGAAGAACCTAACCAAAATAATGATTCCGATTGTTTATGCAGATGCTTATCAATTGGCTTTAAATAAAATCTCCCAACACCAAGACTTTCCAGCATTCATTCAATCAATGTTGAATATTTATGCGTTCAGTGCTACTGTGTTGGGAGATACTAAAAATGAAATGGAGCGTTACCTCCGTTCTGCTCATGCGTTTTATTTACCTAGTCAGGGTAAGCTGCGGTATTAATCTTATTGATACACGCGAACATAATCAATCCACATTTTTTGCGGAAAAATGCTGTCGTCTACGCCCTTTTGTCCACCCCAGTTTCCGCCTACTGCTATATTTATGAGTAAGTGAAAGCGTTGATCAAAGGGCCATTCGTCTACATTTTTATGTGAATTCTTAAAAGAATTGTACTGCTTGTTGTCTACATAGAATCGAATTTCTTCTGCATCCCACTCAATACTGTACACATGAAATGCAGTTGACAAATCCTTGAAATTCATTCCCAAGGTTTTTTGTGTTCCCTTCATTCCATTGTATGCATTGGTATGCACCGTTCCTAATACTGAGTCGGGCCAAAATCCTACATTCTCCATGATATCTATCTCTCCGCTATGAGGCCATCCGCCGTATTTCCAATCGGTGGGTAACATCCAAATAGCTGGCCACATGCCACGTCCTGCGGGCAGTTTAGCTTTTACGTCTATGCGTCCATATTTCCAATCGCCTTTGTTTTTGGTAACTAATCTTGCGCTGGAATATTTAGCGTCGGCCACATTTTCTTTATGTGCTTCTACTATTAACATGCCATTTTCTACTCGGGCATTACTGGTATTTTTGGATGTATAATACTGTAACTCATTGTTGCCCCATCCACAGTTTTGTGGACAGCCGCGGCCTACATCGTACCCCCATTTGGTACTATCGGGTAATCCTTTACCATTGAATTCATCGGACCACACTAACTTTTTGAATGATTGCGATTGAACATTGGCAGAAAGAAGCACCAGCAGGATGATTAAATACCTGCCGATGCTTGTGCTTGCTTGCTTCATAACTGTACTACTATTGATAAACCCGAATATAATCTATTTCCATAGTGGCATTACTGAAGCCGCTTTCTACTGCGCCTCCAAAAGTGCCGCCCATGGCCAGGTTCATGATTAAAAAGAAGTTTTGATTAAAGGGTAAGCTAGAAGTATTGGCTACAGTATGAAATACATTTCCATCCACTAAAAACTTAATAGATGTTGCATTCCATTCCATAGTATAAATGTGAAACTCTGTAGTTGCATTGGTAATATCGCGTGTTCCTCCGTCTGCATTGCCACCAAACCTTGCTGGATGGTGTACGGTGCCATAAATTTTATTCAACTGTGATCCCTTATGCTCCATAATATCTATTTCGCCGCAGGCTGGCCAACTTACAGTGGTAATATTACTTCCCAACATCCATACTGCTGGCCAAGTGCCTACTCCTACAGGTAGTTTGGCTTTCACTTCTACCTTTCCGTACTTAAAGCTGAATTTATTTTGAGTTAAAATACGTGCACTAGTGTACGCACTTCCACTGAAATTTTCTTTAATGGCTTTGATTTTTAATGTGCCGTTAGATACAAATGCATTGTCTAAGCGATTGGTATAATACTGTAACTCATTATTTCCCCATCCTCCAGAACCTGTGCCTATATCGTATCCCCATTTGGAGGGATCAGGCGCGCCGTTTGCGTCAAACTCATCCGAAAACACCAGCGACTGCGCTACGGCAACCGTTATCTGAGTGCTTTTTGAGGCTGTTTGACCCGTACTGCTTTTTGCAATAACGTTTACGGTATAAGTGCCAGCTGCTGGATATTTATAAGTTACTATCCCCGAAGGAACCGTTTGAAAAACCCCATTACCAAAATCAAAATCGTAGGTACTTGCATTGGTAGCTGATGCAGTGAATGATACATTACCACTGTTATCGGTACTTACCACTGCATTCAATGTAAGATTGGTTGGCGTTACTACACTTGGCGCAGATTCTTTCTTGCCGCAACTAAGCAGCAAGAAAGATCCGATAGTTATCACACTTAAAATATACTTCATAACCTATTTTACTTTCAATTTTTGGTACCAAGAGTTTCCGTCTATACCAATATTTCTTAAGCTTAATTCGGTTGCAGAAATAGCCAATATTTCATAGCTGGTTCCGCCTGTTCCAAAATTGATGATACCATTACCTGGTACAGTAAATGCAATTCTAGTTGAATTTGCTGCAGTTGATCCAGTACTTGCATCCATGAAACTTAATTTTCTTGGAGCTGCTATGCTCATTGCAAAACAAGCATCACCTCCACTAAATCCATAGAATGCACTGGCAGCACCAATTGCAAAAGATTGTCCTTTGTTATCGATGGTCATGGTGATATTGTTATTCGCATCTTTGCTGAAACTAATTTCATCATCATAGGCACATGCTTCTCTTGAATCTGGTGTTGCTGCATACCAAATAGGTGCAAACTCATTCGCTGGTCCTACTCCAAAATGACCTACAGCTCCTTTATCGGTTACCCATGTTTTTGAAGTACCACCTGTTAATGCGGTTACAATTGCAGTGGGAATTTCAAATGCTACAAATACCGTAATTTTTTTGCTGATGGTGCTAATGCTTCCACCTGTACCAATTGCATTCACTACAATCGTGAATTCATTCGTACCTGGTGTAGTATATCGGTAATTTATTTTACCTGTTGGTACTACTTGTGTTTTACCATCACCAAAATCAATATTATAAGTAATAGCATTGGTAGCTGCTACAGTAATTGCTACATTACCTGTACCATTACCATTTGGGTTACTTGCATCAACACCTGCAATAACCGTATTGAGTGTTAATCCTGTTGGGGCCTTAATAGCACCAAAGCTGTATTCTGTTTTTTTGCAGCCTGTAAATAGTAGCACTGCAGAAACAAAAAACGCAGACAGGGAAATTATATTTTTAAACATAATGCTCGTTTTATTCAATTAAAAAAGATTGATATCGTCAAAATAGAAAGTGAAATTGCTACTACCATCTCCTACTGTTCCCAATTCAAAAATCAATACGATTTTATGGTAACTATTAGCGGTATTGATGGCACTGTAATCAAAAGTTAGTTCTTCCCAACCATTGGCTACTGTTGTAGTTACTTCTTTCTCAAAGTTTAATGCACCATTGGTTGCATTTTCTACTTTCAACAATACTTTAGCACCCACTCTTGGTGAGTACACTTTCATTTTGAAAGTCTTTTTACTAAAATCGATTGGACCCGCTAATTCAATGAATGAACCGCCCCAAGGTTGGCCTGCACTCTTGATCATTCTTCCCACTTTATTGCTGGTATTAATACCGGTCTTGTGTGGGTTATCAATTACGGTTGCGCCACCTCCATCAAAATTGAGGAATGTATAAGTAAGAGCAGTGTTTTCAAAACTCAATGGCAATGTTACGCCTGCAACTACATTGGTGCTTAGGTATTGTACATCATCCCAATAGAATACTTTACCATTACCCGCTGTTCCAAAATCAAAGAAGATAGATGCTTTATCATAACGATAAGCTGCATTAATGGCTGCAGTACCTGATACATGATTTGCAAAATCAAAAATCAAAGTTTCCCATGCATTGGCTACCGTAGTAGTAGCATCTGTTTCTACTGACTTAGTAGGATCTGCTGCATCTTCAATTTTTAACCTGATTTTTAAACCTGCTGCTGGTGAATATACTTTTACACTCATTTGAGAAGTAGTAGTAGTAATAGGTAAAGCTCTTGCAAAACCACTAGGCGTTCCAATGGTAGTTCCAGCCCATGTTTCAGCACCATTAGGCTTAGTAGTCTTCATTACTTTATTAGCTGCATTGGTAGGATCATTTGCTAACTCAGATTGGTTGTTTCCAAAATCAGTTACGGTATAATTGGTACCTGCAACATCAAAAGATACTGGCCAATCAATTTGATTGGTTGGCATAGTTGCAGCCAAACGAATATCATCGAATAAGAAAGTGAAATTAGGTGAACCATCACCTACTGTTCCTAATTCAAAAATCAATACAATATTGTTGTACACGTTGGCTGTATTGATGGTACTGAAATCGAATCCAATTTCTTCCCATGCATTGGCAACTGTAGTGGTACGCTCTTTTTCAAAATTGATACCGCCATTACCAGCATTTTCTACTTTCAACAAAACTTTTGCACCCACTCTTGGTGAATACACTTTCATTCTGAAAATCTTGTTGGTGCTAAAATCGATAGGTGCGCTCAAAGGCAATACAGATCCACCCCATGGCTGTCCTGCACCTTTAATCATTCTACCTACTTTATTAGTTGTATTGATGCCTGTTTTAAATGGGTTATCAATCACACTTGAATTACCGCCATCAAAATTGCTGAACGCATAATTAATGGTAGGTGATTCAAAAGTTAGTGGCAATAAAACTGGATCTACAATGGTAACCGTTTTGGTTACTTCTGTTTTAGCAGCTCCACCACTTAATGCTACTACTTTAACAGTATAGGTTCCAGTTGCTGCATATACATGACTCACTGTTTGTCCTTCGTTAAAATTAGTAGGTACTTCATTGGCTACATCTCCAAAATACACTTGAAAGAATGTTTCGTACAAAGCTTTTGCACCCACATTCACTTTAAAGTTATTGCTGGCATCTATAACTGCTGTTGCTTCTACGTTTTCTGGTGCTTTAAATGTTACTGTTAGTTGTTGAGTAGCTTCTTTAGTTTTTCCTGAAACGTTATAGGCTACCAACTTTACATTGTATACGCCTTCTTTATAAATATGGGTAGTGTTTTTACCTGCTACCACTTTAGCTGGGGTGGTAGTAGCGTCTCCATAATATACATCATAAGACACTGCACCTTCTCCTTGAGGAGTAATAGTAACTAGTCCAGTATTGTCTTGGGTAATCGTAAATAACGCGCTCAATTTATCTGGAACGCTTGCCCCTTCTACAAAAGAAGTATCAGTAAACTCCTTTTTGGTACAGCCGGTGAAAAGCAATCCCACCAGTACTGCGCTGAATAAAAATTTTATTGATTTCATATCATTTTTTTTGTGGGTTGATTAATAGCCGCTGTTTTGTGGTAAGCCTGAAATTTCCACTTCTTGCTGAGGTATAGGAAATACTTCGTGCTTGCCCACTACAAAGCCAGTGATTTTAGTGGCTGCTTGACCTATTCTTACTAAGTCGAAGAAACGATCTCCTTCCATAGCCAGCTCTAAACGACGCTCATTCCAAATAGCATCTCTTAATGCAGTACCCGCTCCAGAAAAATTATTACTAGTGTTTCCAAATGCACGCTCTCTTACTCTGTTTAAATAAGTTAAAGCTTTTGCATCGTTAGGCGCAGCAGATCTATTGAATGCTTCTGCAGCCATTAACAATACATCAGAATAACGAATGATGCGGAAATTATTGGTGTAGTTCAATTCAATTTGACCAGATGTTTCACCCTTGCGTGGTAAATACTTTTGATTGTATAAGCCAGTATTTTTAAATGGTGCAACTTGATAAGTGATATTGAAACTTGGGTTAGCCGCTTTATATGCTTCAATGTCTAAGATGGTTACCTCCTTTCTTTGATCACCTGCAGTATAAGCTGCTGCTAAGTTTGCGGTGGGTAAATTGGTACTCCAACCTGCTGCATAAGGCATGGCTCCTGATCCATTTAATCCTCTAACACCACACTGTTGTACTGCATAGTTTCCTTGACCTCTTGTTGCTCCACCCCAGTTATAATAAGGTGAGTTATTGCTGTACTGAATTTCAAAAACAGACTCTGGTCCGTTTTCGCCAGAAGCTAAAAACATAGACCCATAATTAGATACCAATGAAAATGCATTGGCAGTAATCACTGCTTCTAAAGTAGTAGCTGCTTCTGTAAATTTATTCTGGTACAAATAAACTTTACCCAATAATGCTTGTGCAGCATACTTGGTAATTCTTCCTTTTTGTACTTGCACTGCAGGTAATGCTGCAACTGCTGCAGTTAAATCTGCTTCTATTTGTTTGTACACATCTGCTTTAGGTGCACGCTTCAAAGATTTTGAATCGGTTAAGCCCAAACGCTTATCTACAAACAATGGAACATCTCCAAAAAACTTTACTAAAGTAAAATAGTAGTAAGCACGTAAAAAATATACTTCACCATATAAAGCATCTTTACCTGCAAAGTTTACAGTAGCTCCAGCAAGGTTAGTTGCTTTATACTGTGTCATGTAATTCGCACGATTCACGCCTTCGTAAGCACTAACCCATAACTCTTGTAAGGTACTGTTGATAGGAGTATGCGTGTAGTCGTCTATTTGTTGTAAGCTTAATACATCTGATGCATTTTCGCCACCCGCAACTGCATTGTCCGATGCAATTTCACCTACTACTACTGCTTGATTTAACCACTGCAAGGGCGTGTACACACTCACTGCCATGGTTCTATAATCTGATTCAGAGCGGAGGTATTCTTTTTCGGTAATTACAAAATCCTCTTTAGGATCGTAGTCTACCCACTTTTTGCAGGAGACACTAAGCATGGAAACCATGGCCAAGCTTAGGATAGTATAGTTGAACTTTTTCATTGTTGTAATTTGTTTTCGTTAGAGTTTAATGTCTAATCCTACAGAGAAGGTTCTTGCTTGTGGATATGCACCACGATCAATACCTGTATCTAAAATTCCTCCAGCTATTTCAGGATCAAATCCAGTGTACTTGGTAAATGTGAATGCATTTCTTACCTGTACATAAACCCTTAATTTGCTGAACGCTTTTTTAATAGTAGGTGAAGTGAATGTATATCCTAGTTGAATATTCTTGATTTTCACAAATGAACCATCTTCAACATAACGATCACTTACTCTAATATTACTGTTTGCATCGGTAAATGAATAACGAGGATATCTTGCATCATTAGTAGAACCTTCGCCAGTCCAACGAGCCAATACCTCTCTTGATTTGTTTGAGAAGTTGGCATTACGCTCATAAGCTTTGTAAATATCATTGCCTATTGATGCGTAAGTAAACATGTTGAAGTCGAAGTTTTTATAATCTAAGCTTAAGTTCCAACCCATGGTAAACGTAGGGAATGGATCTCCAATTTTAGTGCGATCGTTTGCGTTGATTACACCATCTCCATTAATATCTGCAAATTGAATATCGCCTGGAACAGCTCCTGCTTGTGTTGGGGCTTTAGCTATATCTGCTGCATTTTGAAATAAGCCAACTGTTTTGTATCCAAAGAAATAACCTGGGGTTGCGCCTTTTTCAAATACAGTCACATTTTGACTTTGTCCATTGAAATAGAAACCACCTAAAATTTTTGCTGTACCATCATCATTGGTAGCAGTTACTTCGTTTTTAGCTGTAGTAAAAGTTAAGCTAGTATTGAACTTAAGGTCTTTACCAAAAATATCATTGTAGCTAATGCTTAAATCTAAACCACGTGTACTGGTAGAACCAATATTAGCAGTTGGTATAGGCACCGTACCTAAATACATAGAAGCAGATGGGGTAAATAATAAACCATCTACATTCTTTTGGAAATAATCAACTGATAAATTTAATTTTCTAGAAAGGAATGCCGCATCAAATCCAAAATTGGCTTGCAATTGTTTTTCCCAACGCAAAGCATTATTGGCTGCAGATGCAACTGTTGAACCAGGATAAAATACATCTCCAAAATTGTATCCATTACTATTAGCGGTAGGACCATAACTAGGACCACCTGTTACAATAGAAACATATTGAGGATTTACATTTTCATTTCCGATTGAACCATAACTACCACGAATCTTTAAATAGTCTACTACTTTAGATTTAAAGAATGACTCATTAGAGATAACCCATCCTGCAGATCCGGATAAGAAATTAGCAAACCTGTTTTCTGATCCAAATGCATAAGAACCATCTCTTCTTAAAGTTAAAGAACCTAAATACTTGTCTTGGTAATCGTAGTTAACACGTCCAAAATAAGAAAGGTTTCTTCTAAAATATTGATAGTAATATCCATTGATTGCATTGCTATTGGTAGCATTGTTGTTTCCAGTAGCTGCTGTAAAATCTGCAAAATCCCATGAGTTAAATGGAACATCTTGTCTGCTTGCACCTGCTGCATTTCCTGATGTTTTTGCAACAGCCATACCAACTACAGTTTCAAACTGATGATCGTTTTTGATCTTGAAATTGTAGTTCGCGTAGGTTTCCCAAGTCCAGTTAAAGTTGCTGGTCTTTTCATGAGATACACTATTGAATCTTCCTGCAACAGTTGATCCATCCGCATTCATAGAGTTGTCTACGTTTTGAGGACCATAAAATACCAATGGATTAAAACCTTTTGCATTGCCATCATATTTGGTATAACCAAAACGAGTAGTCAACTTAAGGTCTTTCATGATATCGTACTGTAATTCAAATTTTCCGTAGATTTTTGAACCAGTGTTTCTGTTGTAAGTATTTTCTAATTTGGTAAGGGGATTATAAATCTCCGATAACAACAACGTACTAAATCCATATTGACCCACTGTGTTTGGAACAGTGTTCAATACAGAAACAGTAGGGTCGAAATTGATGGCACTACCAATAATAGAGTTGAATGAATTTTCTTGAACCCCTTTGCCAGAAAGCGTTACGGCAGTAGTATTGATTAATAATTTTACTTTAGAACTTAAGTCGAAATTTAAGTTGGCAGTAAAGTTACCACGGCTAAAACGGCTCTTGCTGTCTCCACCCACTATACCACCTTGGTCTACATATCCACCGCTTAAGAAATAAGTCATTTTATCGCTTCCACCTCTTGCCGCAATTGAATGCGTTTGGAAAGAAGCATTTTTAAATACCTGATTCTGCCAGTTGGTACCTACCCCCACTTTACTTAAATCGGAAAATACCACTGGACCTCCAGCTACCGTACTTCCTTCATTAATCATAGCAGCATATTCTGAAGCATTCAATACACCGATGGTATTAATTACATTCTGAACACCATAGTTACCATTGATAGTGATATCGGTTTTTTGGTTTTTACGACCAGACTTAGTAGTAACAACGATAACTCCATTACCGCCCTTTACCCCATAAATAGCGGTTGCCGCTGCATCTTTTAACACGTTGATCGATTCTATATCGGCCGCATTAATAGAGTTGAAGTCGGTTAGTGTTTGAGGAACCCCGTCTATAATAACCATTGGGTCTGTACCAGAGAAAGAAGGAATACCTCTTACCAATACAGTTGGCTTAGATCCTGGTGTACCATTTTGAATCACATTTACCCCAGACGCTCTACCCTGTAGGGCTTCTTCTGTTCTAACAGGCTTTAATTTTTCAATGTCTTCACTTTTAACTGTAGAAATAGCACCTGAAACCTTGGTTATTTTTCTGGTACCATATCCAATTACGATTACATCATTTAAGGTATTGGCTGTGCTCAACTCCAAAGCAATACCCAGGGTTACTGGTCCATTGATGGTGTTTTTTACAGATTCAAATCCTTCAAATGATACTACCACCACTGCGCCTTTGGCAACATTGATGGTAAATTGACCTTGGGCATTGGTTTGGGTAGCCATTGTGGTACCCTGAACAATAACTGAAGCGCCGGCCAGTGCTTCCCCTGTAGTTTTATTGGTTACTTTACCGCTAACAGCAATTTGCTGCGCCAGTACCTGCTGTAGAAAACCACCCATAATAAATAGGAGGCAGAGCAGTAGAAATCTTAATCTCATAATGCAAGCTTTTTGGTGAATGAAATGCAGTCGTTTTAACAACATAAAACTATTTCACTCTACATCAATGAAAGAATAACTTGCCCCTACATTACTACATCATGAATTGTAAATGGTTGATTTTAAACAAAATGGAGTACATCAAAACTACATCAAGCTTTTTTTGTTATATTCATCATACCATTTTTATCGCTTGCTTAAAAAAATCGTCATACTGCTTTTTTTCCCGCTTTGTATAAAGGCGCAAAACACCATTGGGTTACCCGAAATAATCAACTATTCTAAAAACCAATACAATGCTGGTGCCCAAAACTGGGACATCCGACAAGACAAACAGGGGGTCATTTATCTGGCCAATAACGAGGGGCTCTTAACTTTTGATGGTAAATCTTGGCAACTATACCCTTTACCGAATAAAACCATCGTTCGTTCGGTCTTAATTGGCAATGATGGCAAAATATATGTAGGCGGTCAAGACGAATTGGGCTATTTTTTACCCAATCGCTGGGGGAAACTGGTATTTACCTCATTAATTAATGCAATTCCAGAAGCCGACCGCAGTTTTGGGGATGTTTGGGACATCGTTTCTTATAAAAAGGGGGTCTATTTTAGAACTTCTAATAAAATTTTCCGGTTTTTAAATGGTAAAACGGCCGTTTTTACCGCTCCGGGTGAGTTTGCCTACCTAGAAACAGCCAATGACCAACTGATTGTACACGACTATGAAAAGGGGCTGCTCTATTTTGATAAAAACCAATTGCTTCCGCTTTTACCCGCTTCTTTAGTGGCAGGTACAACAAATAGTCTCCAATTACCCAAGACCGATGGGGTAACTTCCATAATACCGATTGGTGAAAACAAATCATTGATAACCACCTTAAAAAACGGGTTATACATACTTAGTCAAAACCAATTAGCAAAAATCAATTCGGACAATAATGCCCTGTTTGCCAATGAGCGTATTTATGCAGCTACAATGGTAAACAACGAATGGATTGCACTAGCCACTACCAATGGTGGAGTATATATTATAGATCATAGTGGAAATATTATCCAACGTTTTGCTAGAACAGAGGGGTTGCAAAACAATAATATCCTCAGTATTTTTCTAGACAAGGAAAAAAATCTCTGGTTAGGACTCAACAACGGCATCGACTTTATTGCGAATAATAGTGCCATCAAAAATATTTCACCCCAGTTAAATGAAGAGTCTGGTTACACAGCCATGGTCCAAAACAACCAACTTTATTTGGGTACATCCAATGGTTTATTTGTGGCTCCCCTTCAACCCGCAAAAGACCTCAGCTTTAGCAAAGGAAATTTTTCTTTGGTAAACAATACACGTGGACAAAACTGGAATCTACAACAAATCAATGGCAAATTATTGTTGGGTCATCATGAGGGCGCATTTGAAATAAAAGGAAATACGGCCATTCCTTTTTCTAATTATGCAGGATTTTGGAATTTCATTCCTTTCCGTTCCGGGATTATAGCTGGTAATTACAAGGGCTTACTTTATATAGATGGTCTTGTTCAAACGCCTATCCCCAACTTTAACGAGTCGTCTCGTTTTGTTGCAGTGGATGCTAATTTAAATACCTGGGTATCACATCCCTATCATGGCATATTTAAAATAGATAGTAATAAACAAGTTACTACTTATGGTATTCAACAAGGCCTTCCATCTAATTTGAACAACCATGTATTTTTTATAAAAAATAAAATAAACGTTGCTACCAGTAATGGGGTTTACCAATACAATAAAGAAACCAACTTATTTGAACCAGATGGTTTTTTTCTAAACCTATTAGGTAACAAAAGCATTCGTTATTTAAAAGAAGACAAAGAAGGTAATATCTGGTATATCCATGAAAAAAATGTTAGCGTAATTGATTTGTCTGTAGAACAACCGCAATTAATTGATGTCCCTGAATTAAAAAATAAAATGCTGAGCGGATTCGAAATGATTTATGCCGTAGACCAGCACAATATTTTTTTAGGGGGCGAGCGTGGATTCTATCATATCAACTATAAAAAATACAAGCAGAATACGCCACCACTTTCTGTTCAGGTAAGGTCTTTAAAAATTGGTAGCAATTTAGATAGCTTGGTATTTGGCGGATACTTTAATCGCTTAGATCTCCCAGCTGTGCAGCTGGAAGAAAATATTCCACAAATCAATTATGATTTTAATAGTGTGCAGATTGATTTTGCTACATCACTTCACGGGTACCTAAATAACATTGAATATAGTTTTAGATTAAAAGGATTAGAAAACAGTTGGTCTGCTTGGAGTCAAAGAACAGAAAAAGAATACACCAATCTCTCTCCAGGGAAATATGTTTTTGAGATAAAGGCTCGCAATAATTTAGGAAATGAGTCTGCTGTTGCCAATTATAGTTTTGTGGTGTTAGCACCATGGTACAGAACAGGTTGGGCTTATTTTGTTTATGGTCTTTTAGCCATTGCTGCATTATTTGGTTTATACTATTGGCAGAAAAAGAAATTCATACAGCAACAACTACGCTTTCAAGAAGAACAAAAAAAGTTGGTTTATATACATGAATTAGAATTAAGTAAAACAGATGGTGAACTGGCTGCTTTGCGCAATGAAAAACTAGAAGCAGACCTTAATTTTAAAAATACAGAACTGGCTTCCTCGGCAATGCACTTGGTAAAAAAAGGAGAGCTGCTTACTAAAATTAAGACTGAGCTAAATCAGATCACTAAAAAAATTGACAACGAATACGCCATTACCGAGTTAAAGAAAATGATTAAAACATTGGGTGAAGACGAACAACTAGACGAAGAGTGGGAGTATTTTACCAAACACTTCGATAAAGTTCACAGTAATTTTATTGTATCACTCAAGTTGATTCATCCCAATATCAGTAACAATGAAATCAAGCTCTGTGCTTATTTGCGCATGAACTTAACTACCAAAGAAATTGCACAGCTGATGAATATATCGGTACGAGGTGTAGAAATCAGTCGTTATCGTTTAAGAAAAAAACTAAACTTGGCTACTGAAGTGAACCTCTTCAATTACCTTATTGCAATAGGCAATGAAGATGCTACGGAACAATAGTATATATTTGGACTAAACGATTATAAATATGAAAGAGCAAAACTTTAAAAATCACTCACAATTGGTATTTGGATGGCATGGTCTTACCTTCTTTGCAATCCTTGCAGTATTAATTGGTTCATTCATTAACCTGAATGGTTCTGCTCCTGAGAACAAATATTCCGCGTCATTAATTTGTGTGATTGCATTAATCTGTTGTTTCTTCTTTGCTTATGTACGCATATTTGCTTTAAAAGCACAAGACAGAGCCATCAGAGCAGAAGAAAACTTGCGTCACTTTGCATTAACAGGAAAACTGTTACCAGCAGGATTAACAGTTAGTCAAATTGTTGCTTTGCGCTTTGCTTCAGACGAAGAGTTTCCTGCCTTAGCAACAAAAGCCGCAGCAGAAAACTTATCGAATAAAGCAATTAAGTTGGCTATCCAAAATTGGAGAGCAGACTGGTACCGTGTATAGCTATTGCTTCTCGTAGAATCTCCAGTTGGTAGCAAAATCTTCCGTTAATGGTTGCTTGGTTAAAATGGCTCTTACCATTTCTACTGGCATGGCATTCATTTTCATTACTGCATCATGGTATTCCTTGTAGCTCATTTTTTTGCTGTCTACCAATTCTTTCTTTAATGCATAAAACTGACGGCCTCCGGTTAAATAGGCTAATTGATACAGTGGAGGATAAGCACCAGTGAAAGACCTTCTTACTTCTCCTTCAGCATTGGCTCTTTCATGACCTACACGGTCTACTAAAAAGTCTATGCATTGTTGAGGGGTCCATTTACTGGTATGGTAGTTCAAAGAAAAGATGATTCTAGCGCAACGATGCATATGCCAGAACAACATACCTATGCGGTCTTCAGGTGTTTTAGCAAATTGCATATCCCATAAAATCAATTCCCAATACAATGCCCATCCTTCACTCCAAAATGGTGTTCCAAAATTTCTGTATGTTCTGTTTCGTTGGTTAACAAACTGTTGCAAATTGTGACCGGCAATTAATTCATGGTGTACCACTGCTTTAGAAAAATGTGGGTTATTCCCCCTCATACTCATCATTCTGTCTGCATACGTCATGGTATTGGTGGGATATGAAATAATAATATCTGCACCCCCTAAAAAGAATGGAGCAACCAACTGTCTTTCAGGACTCATCATCATCATACCCCAAGTTTCTTCGGCCAATGGTGGTATAGTGATTAGTTGATTTTTCTTTAGAAAATCAATGCTTTCATTGTAAAGCTTTAAGATAAGCTCGGGTTGTTTGCCTTCTGGTACATAAGTGTTTTTTACTTTTTCCAACGCTGCTTTCCAATCATTTCCAAATCCCATTTCTTTGGCAGCTTTCAACATTTCTGCTTCACACCAAGAAAATTCTTTATTGGCTATTTCAATTAATTCCTCTGGGGTATAAGGAATCATTTCATTTTTTAATTGTCTAATCAAACTTTCTCTACCAGCTTGTACGCCAACAATCCCACTTTTATCGGAAGCGGTTAATGTGCTATTGGCTTTTGCTTTAAATGCAGTACTGTATGCATTCAACGCTTCATCTAATGATTTTTGTGTTACCGGAACCCACCAACTAAACATGGGATCATATCCATTGTAAAATTCAAAAATACTCTGCACCGTATTTCGTGCATTATTAATAGCGGCAGTAGCGGCTGCTACTTGGTCGGGTTCTATTGAATTCGTTTTCTTAATTTTTTCTTGCAATTGTTTTACTTGATCAATGATATCATTCCATTCTTTTGCAACTGCTTTTGCATCGGGCTGTGTTCCTCTTCTTCGTAATTGTTCTAGCGCATATATTTTATCGGTAAAACCTACCCAACTTGCTACTTTTTGTAATGCAGCAGCATCTAATTGCAATTGCTCTAATCTACTAGCTAGGTCTCGCTTGAATAATATATAGTCTGCCTTACACTCTTGACTTAAGTTTTTAAAATTAACTGCTGCCAATTGTTGTTGGTAGTCTTGTACTAATTTTTGTAAACGGGTATTTTTTTCGGGTGATCCAATACTCCAGTCTGCACCAAAACCGCCTCTGCTATTATTCAATGCTGGGCTATAATATCTATTCAATACCCTGCTATCTGCATTAAATCGTTGAATTAATGCAGGCATTTCCTGACAGGGAATCCATTCATTGGCAGAAACCTGTGCATCTACAATTGCTGGCGTTGCTACTATTGCTGCTGAAAAACTTAGTGCTAATAAATATTTTTTCATCGGTTTATTTTAAACTTTATCTCTTTTTATATAATTAAGTGGTGCCTTTAAATTACTTGAAATCCATGTGCATAAGGATCATCATCATCTATAATAATGGTATTGTATCCGGTTACCCTTGCCCATCCTTCTATTCCTGGAATAATGGCTGGCTGCTCATTCACTGTTGTTACTGCTTCAATAGTACCGTTAAATATAGATCCAATTATACTTTCATGCACAAACACTTCTCCTTGCTTTAATAAACCCTTCGCATACCATTGTGCCATCCTTGCGGATGTTCCTGTACCACAAGGAGAACGATCAATGGCTTTGTCACCATAAAAAACGGCATTTCTTGCAGTAGCTTTTTCGCTAATTGTTTTACCTGTCCACAATAAATGACTTAAGCCTTTGATATGTTCGTTTGCCGGATGTACAAATGAGTAATGCTTGTTTAAATAAGTTCTACACTCCCTGCTAAAACTAATTAATTGGTCTGCGGTAAAATGCTCCAATCCGGCAAAATTTTCTTGTGGATCTACTATGGCATAAAAGTTTCCACCATAAGCCACATCTACTTTAATGGTGCCTAGCCCACTGCATTCAACTGCTAAATCAGTTGCATACAAAAAGGCAGGCACATTGGTTAGTTTTACGGAAACTACTTTTTTACCTTCTTGTTTATATTCAATCAATACCAAGCCTGCTGGTGTTTCTATTCTAAGTTTACCTGGCTGTTTCGGTTGAACCAATCCTTCTTCAATTGCAATGGTAATGGTTCCAATAGTTCCATGTCCGCACATGGGCAAACAACCACTGGTTTCTATATATAATACACCAATATCATTTTGCGGATCACAAGGTGGATATAATATACTTCCACTCATCATATCGTGTCCGCGTGGTTCAAACATTAACCCTTTGCGAATCCAATCGAATTCGCGCATAAAATGCAATCGCCTTTCCATCATTGAATTGCCTTCTAATAATGGGCCTCCGCCAGCAACCAATCTTACTGGATTGCCACAGGTATGTGCGTCTATACAAAAGAATTTTTTATGCGCCATAAGATTCTAGCTAGGTTTTAAAAACAACTATTTTATTCAACCCCTTCATTGGTTAATACTCCATCAACCAATCTCAGTATTCCTGCTTCATTATTATTGCGTAAATACAATGGTAGCAATGCTTCTGGACAATCTTGGTAACAAACTGGCCTTGCAAATCTTCTAATGGCTTCAGGTCCTACAGAAGTGGTTCTTGCATCGGTTGTTGCAGGGAAAGGGCCACCATGTACAATGGCATTGCATACTTCAACACCTGTAGGTACATTGTTAAAAATTAATCTGCCTACTTTTTGTTGCAAAGAATCAACCAGTGGTTGGTGTTGAATTAATTCTTCGGTTGATCCATAAACTGATCCCGTTAACTGTCCTTCCATGGATGCAATTGCTGCATATAATTCAGCTTCATTTTTGCATACTACCAATAAGCTACAAGGCCCAAAGATTTCTTTTTGCAAAGAATGGTTTGCCATAAAATGCAAAGCTGTTGTTTGCATTAAAGCTGGAGTGGCTTGAAAAACTTCAGACAGTTCTGATCCCTCAAAAATTATTTTAATATTATTTGTTCTGGCCAATTGTTTTTTATCGGCATAATACGTGTTACATATTTGCGGGTTCAACATAGTAGCAGGTGAAACTGCAGCCAATGCAGTGGCTAATTCAGCTGCAAAAGAATGGGTTGCATTGTCGTCTAATGCAAATATTAATCCAGGACTTGTACAAAACTGCCCAACACCTAAACTAATTGAACCTGCTAATGCAGCTGCAATAGATGCATTTTTTTGAGCTAGTAATTCAGGTAATAATATAACCGGATTGATGCTACTCATTTCTGCATATACCGGAATAGGTGTTTTTCTTTTTTGTGTTGCAGTGGTGTACAATGCCATACCTGCTTTATATGATCCTGTAAAACCAATGGCTTGTATTCTTTCATCGGCTGCTAATTGTTGACCCAAAATGGGACCTGTTCCTACTAAGCTTGCAAATACACCCTTAGGCATTCCTGTTTTTTCAGCTGCGCGCAAAACTGCTTTTGCAACCAATTCGCTGGTACCTAAATGCGACTCATGTGCTTTAACAATGACAGGACATCCTGCTGCCAAAGCAGAAGCCGTATCACCGCCTGCTGTTGAATAAGCATAAGGAAAATTGCTGGCCCCAAAAACCAATACCGGCCCAATGGGTTGTAAGATTCTTCTTAAATCGGCACGGGGCAAGGGTTGGCGGTTGGGCATGGCTGTATCTATCACTGCATCACACCATGCACCATTTCTCAAGAGGTCTGCATAGAGTTTTAATTGAGTACAAGTTCTTCCTCTTTCTCCAGTTAGTCTTGCAATAGGTAATGCCGTTTCTTCATGGGTTTTTTCTAATAATAGATCTCCCAACTCCATGATTTCTTCTGCAATGGCTTCTAAAAATTCCGCTCTTTCAATAAAAGTTTTTTTACTGAAGGGGATTGAAGCCGTTGCTGCATCATGCAGTACTTGTTCTACTTCTGCAGTGGAAGAAATAGGATAACTCGTAGGAATAAACGCTCCTTTTAATGTGCTAAATGATTGTAAACTAGTAGCCATAATATTTTATAAAGATCGATAGTCTGGTAAAATAGGTCGTTTAGCCAAAGCGGTGGTAATGATATTATTTACCTTATTTAACTCTTCTCCTGCTAGTGGAAGTCGGGGCGCTCTTACATGCGGAGATCCAATACCAGTATGGGTTGCAGCCAATTTAATATATTGCACCAATTTAGGATGAATATCTAATTCTAATACGGGCAAGAACCAACGATAAATGCTTAATGCTTCTGCTAACTTTCCTGCTTTGGTTAATTTATAAATCGCAACTGTTTCTTCAGGGAAAGCATCTACCAAACCAGCAATCCATCCATCTGCACCCAAACAGAGTTCTTCATAAGCCAGCGTATCTACTCCGCAAAGAATTTTAAATCGATCTCCAAAACGATTCTTCATTCTGGTTACATTAGAAACATCTCTGGTAGATTCTTTTACTGCTTGAATATTGGAGTGCTCCTTCAATTGTTCAAACATATCTAATGTTACTTCTATCTTATAATCCACTGGATTATTGTAAATCATAATGGATAAAGAAGTGGCAGCAGCTACTGCTTTAAAATATTGAACAGTTTCGTTATCATCCGACTTATAACGCATAGGGGGCAACAACATAAACCCATCTGCACCCGCTGTTTCTGCTTCTTTTACAAAGGCTACTGCCGCTTTAGTAGTAGACTCTGCAATATTTAAAATAATAGGAAAACTCATGGGCGCAATTAATTTGGCCCTTTTTAAAAGCATGATTTTTTCTTCATTCAACAAAGTACTTGCTTCGCCTAATGAGCCTCCTATAATCACTCCTTGAACACCCGCGTCAATTTGTGCTTGTAGGTTTTTTAAAAATAATTTTTCATCAATAGTTTCGTCGGAATTAAAAGGAGTTAGCAGTGCAGGATAAACACCTATCCAATTGGGTATGGCCATTATTACTGATTTTGGAAAACAATTTAACCAAAACAAATGGGCTAGTCCAAATTATTATACCAATATCTTGTATAACTTATTTCAATAGGTGAGAAAGGGTTCCGTAGTCTTTAGTAAACGCAATAATATTATTGTATTGTTTAAATTCATCTGGGGTATGCATAGTAGTAATGGCTACTGCTTTCATACCTGCATTTGCGGCTGCTTCTACTCCTTTGGGGGCGTCTTCAAAAACAATACAGTTGGCAGGGTCTACTCCTAAATTTGCAGCCCCTTGTAAAAAAACAGCTGGGTCTGGCTTACTCACTGGCACATCAAATGCACTCACTACCGTAGAAAAATAATGGCGGATATTTAATTCATCTAAAACAAAATCAATATTAAAAGGAATAGCTGCAGAACCAATACCCATATGAATTCCCGCAGCATTCGCAGCAGCTAGAAATTCCATTAAACCATCTAGGGGTTTCATGAATGGTCGGTATATTTCCTGGTATTTTTTCTCCTTAGCCATTTCAATTTCACTTACTTGTTCAGGAGTAAATGCGCCTTTACCAAATACCCGATCTAGTAACTCTGAGTTTTTACCATACATTTCTGCAGCAACTTCTTCAAAACTCATTTTGGCCCCCAATTCATTTACCAATACATTATACCATACTTTTTTATGGTATGCCATATCATCTACAATAGTGCCATTTAAATCGAAAAGAAACGCTTTTGCCATTCTTGAAATTTGTGGCAAAACTAAAATAAAATGGTTAGAACTTATTTGGATTTCCCCTTGTATCCTGTTGCCAATTTAAGCAAGAGTTTAAGATAGAGTTTTAATGAGTAAGCATTTACTTGAAACTTCAATGCGTCTTTAGCTACAATCAATGCTTCTTCTTTATCATGATTGGCATGCCATTGTCTATGGGCTAAATTAGCAAAATAAAAAGCGAAGTTTTTACGGGATGCTTTTTCAGCAGCTGCCCTTAAATTTTCGGGCAAATGGGCAATATTGTATAACATCGTTTTTTCGATGTCTAAAAAATTCTTTCTATTCTTAAAGGAGACTGCCGTTGTATTTTGATCGTGATTACGGTATTTAGCCAATACTTCTGGATGATAAGCCACTGGATATTTGGCGGCAATTCTATTCCACATTAACCAATCCTCTGAACAATTAACCATATAAAAAGAGCCCAAGTCTTCGTAGGTACTTCTTTTTACCACTTTTGCTGGCGGTTCTAGATATTGTCTGATTGCAATTCGTTGGTGCCAATCCTTTAATATTCCTCGTTCATCTCCAACAGGAGCATTGGTCCAAACCGGCATACCAGCATCATCCACTACACGCCAATCTGTACAAGCGGCGCCTGCTTCAGGAAAATCAATAAATAATTGAGTGATGGCTTTATAAAACCCTTGCTCTACATAATCGTCTCCGTGTAAAATATGAATGTATTCTCCAACTGCTCTATTAATGCAGGTTTCAAAGTTTCTAACATTGCCCACATTCACTGGTTGTAAAAAATACTTTACCCTTCCTTTACCAACTCTTTCTACTAATGCAGCTACATCCCCATCATTGCTGATATCGTCCACCACTTCTATTTGCATTCGGTCTTCTCCAAAATCTTGAGATAATACTGATTTTAAGGTTTGCTCTAAATAATGAATAGAGTTATAAACTGGAATCATTACAGACCATTGTAACCGTTTAGTACCAGGAGGGAGTGGCAGTATTACAGGAGGTGTAGATGGTATTCGCTCAAAATTAGATTCGGGCATTCATCAGTGAATTGGGTCATAAATATAGTGCTGTTTAATGAAACAGCACTATAAAATAAGCTTAAAGACCCGTCCCCTAGAACTGGTACGAAATCATCAATACCCAATTTCTTCCCGTTGCATTCAGTGGCAATATGGGGGTTATAAATCTGCTTAAATGTTCTCTATAAGAAATATTAAACAAATTATTTACTGCAGCAGTAAGCTGTAAATTTTTTGTGGTCATCACTTTCAAGCCTAAATCTATAACAGTAAAATCTCCTGTTGCTTTCTCATTAAACGAAGTAGAAATGCGGTTTTGAGCAAAGCTATACCTAAGGTTCATATAGGGCTGTAGTTTTGAATTCATTAAACGAGCCGCTAATTTATACTTCAATTCAAACGGATTGATTTCTGGTAATGGTTCGTGCAATTCTTTATTTTGACCATGTACATAGGCAAAGCTCATTTCTTGGTTTAAAAATGCGCCAATTTGTTGCGCATAATTCAACTCGAATCCCAGCATAGCCGCATCTGCTACATTGATGTATTTACGCACGCCTGGAGCAGTTGCAATAACAGGTTTTAAGTTAGGGTCAACCACTGTTGTAATAAACTGACTAATCCTTGCACTATAAAAATTTACTTGAAACAGTGATTTCACCGTTTGATATCTCAACAATAAATCAAATTGGGTATTGGCTTCAGGCTTCAATTGGGCGTTCCCTACTACTTCATACGCATCTAATCCTACAGGCAAATAATTAATAAATTTTTCGGTAATACTTGCACTTCTAACTCCATGACCCAACCAAAATGCCAATTGAAAATGCTTTCCAAAATTTCTGCTTATTCCAGCACTAAAACTGGTATTAAAATCATTAGCGGCTAACAATACATTGTTGGCGATAGTTTTAGCTGCAGGTTGATTAGGTTTAGAATGAACCAAGTCTACTCTTCCAGATGTAGTCAATTGAAACTGTCCTAATTTTTTTTCTAGATGAGCAAAAGCACTGGTTCTTAAAATAGAGCCCTGTTGCCATAAAGTATCATAAAACACTTTGCCAGCCATCATACCTGTCATCATTTTTCTTGACCTAGTGCCATTTGCATATTCGTATTTTAAATCGGCTCCTACATATAAAACAGTATTGGTTTTTCTAAAAACCAATTCAGTTCTTCCTCCTGTGGTTTCCGTATTAGCAAACACATGAGACAACATAGTAGCAGAACTCGGTCTAAGCCCATTTCCCATCTGATGATCTACCAACGAAGTATACACTTGTGTGTTCCATTGGCTATACCATTTATTTTTGGCCGCTACCTGAAACTTTGCTTGAATCATCCAAGTATCATCGCTCAGCAAATCCATCATTAGTGTTGGAAAACTGGTATTACGAGTAAAATTTCGGGTAATATTAATTGAAGCAACCGCCCCTGGTTTTACTAAATAAGCAGTAGTGAAATTGATCGCTGTTCTATTAAATACAGCCGGCATAATACTATCTTTTCCATCTTTATAATCATCCCCTGCAGAATAAGAGAATGCCAATGCAGTTTGCCAACGCTTACTACTTCTATTAAAATACGCTTCTGTTCTTCTAATACTACCATTGGTTTCATAGCCACCACCTACTCTTCCATTCCATATTGGCTTTTCTGAAAAAACAGGATCACTCATTTTAAAATTAATAATTGCTCCAGTAGAAGGACCATACCTAAAATTGTGGGGGCCCTTGTATAGTTCTATTTCTTTAATTTGATTAATCATTATCTGACTACTCGGTGGATCCATTCTGTTTGGACAAGCTTGATGCGCACCCATTGCACCATCGGTTATCAAATTGATTTGCTCCCACTTAAATCCTCTAAAAACAGGGTCAAATCCAAAGTTTCCACTTTTCCGAATTGCATTAAAGCCTGCTATTTGTAATAATACTTGTGATGCATCGTGTTGCACCCAATCTGCAGATTTGAGTTGGTAAGTTTTTTGTGGTGTTTTACCTTTTACTGCATAAACACTAACAGGTGCAAGGGTTTTACTAAAAAAAGTATCAGCATTTTTACTGAAAGACTGTGCCGCAGCATGAGTAAGGGCAATAGTTGGGATTAGAAGGCTCAACAATGCCTTAGAAGAACAAATGTTCATGACAAAATTTTTTGATTAAAAAATAATTAGATCTTAAAAATTATCATGCCAGCTGAGGGGGGTGAAAAATATTTTCATGATGACCCGCTAGTTCATCTTTATTGCCGTACTGAAACTTAATTGGATTAATTGATATTTCTAGCTTATTTATTGATGGAATAAAAACGGTATTACAAAGAATTTCAATAGAAATATTGAATTGATAAGATCCTTTTTGCGCAGCTTTTTGTTGTTCTTTTTCTGCAGCCAATATTTTTTTACTTAATTGACATTTACCATTACACTTTAATACAGGTTTGTTTTTGTTAATACAAGATTTAATGTACACAGCTCTATTGATAGCGTAATCTGCTTTTAAAATAAACCCAGCAAACACTTGCACCATTAGTGAACTCAAAAACATCAATATAATCAGCTGCCTCCTCATTTCGCTTGAATGCAAATATCCAAATAATCAAAAAAGCATTTTATGATTCAAATCATGTTTGATAAATTTAAAGAATACTTTATCCTAACATTTCATGAAAAATCAATTTAGCTTTTTTGCGGTGCTGCTTTTAACGCTTATTCAAAGTCAATTACAAAGCCAAGCAAAACAATACCGCAATACCATCATTCAAAATGTTTGGATTGTAGATGGAACAGGAAGTAATCCTATAAAGGGGGCCGTAAGAATAAACGGAAACCACATTGTGGCAATTGGAAATTTAAAACCTTTAGCAGGTGAAATAGTTATTGATGGAAAAGAGCAGTATTTAAGCCCTGGCTTTATAGATTCTCATAGTCATCATTTTGGTAGCCTAAAAAAAGAGCCAACCGGAGTGGCTATGACCAACCAAGGGATTACCACAATAATCATAGGACAAGATGGAGACAGTTATCCAATGGATAGTCTAAATGCATTTTTTCAACAAAACAATATTGCAGTAAATGTAGCTAGCTATACAGGGCATAGTTCTATTCGTGAAAAAATAATGGGCGAAAATGATGTTTTCAGAAAATCGACTTTGGAAGAAATTGATCAAATGAAAAAGTATTTAGCCGCCGATTTGGAAAAGGGCTCTTTAGGCTTATCTACTGGACTTGAATATGAATCTGCATTTTATAGCAGCAAAGAAGAAGTGGTTGCATTGGCCCAACTAACTGCAAAATATAAGGGCAGATATATAAGCCATATTAGAAGTGAAGACATTCAGCTAAATGAGGCCATTGACGAAATTATAGATATTGGTAAAATAACGGGTATGCCTGTTAAATTGTCTCATATTAAAATTGCCAATAAAGATGATTGGGGCAAAGCAGGATTAATTATTAAAAAATTAGAACTAGCACGCAAACAAGGAGTAGATATTACTGCAGATGTTTATCCTTATAATTTTTGGAATTCAACATTGCGTGTGTTATTTCCAGACAAAGCATTTACCAACTTAAGCAGTGCAGAACTCGCAGTAAACAAATTATTTGACCCCAAAGAATCGGTATTAGTAAGATTTGCTCCTTATCCTTCTTATGCAGGCAAAACAATTACTGCTATTGCTAAAGAAAGAAACGAAACAGAGGCAGTAGCACTAATGCGTTTAATTCAACTCGCAGCAGATTATAAAAATGCAAACCCTAATGCTGGTAGTATTGAAGCATTAGCTGGCAAGTCTATGAAAGATGAGGATGTTGCCGAATTTATTCAATGGACTCATGCAAATATTTGTTCAGACGGAGCTGCAGGTGGGCATCCTAGAGGATATGGTGCTTTTACGAGAGTGCTTGGCAAATATGTTCGAGAGCAAAATAAACTCTCGTTAAGCCAAGCAATACATAAAATGACCCAATTAACAGCTCAACATCTAGGCTTAGAAAAAAGAGGAAAAATAGCAACGGGTTATTTTGCCGATTTAGTGCTATTTGATCCATCTACAGTTAACGACTATGCAACAATCAAAAATGGTAAAGCATTGTCTACTGGCATTAATTGTGTATGGGTAAATGGAAAAATAGTATATCAACAACAACAAGCTACTGGTGAATTATCGGGAACTTTAATTAAACGCAATTAGTAAAGAAGATGAAAAAAGCATTGGTTTTAACGAATGGATTATACCAAACTTCGGATGCAAAAACGGCACATGGTTTGGTAAGAGGTTCTGAACGATTTTTAATTGTCGGAATTATTGACAATGCCCTTACAGCCAATAAAGATGCGGGTGAATTACTAGATGGCATATACAGGAATATTCCTGTTTTTGCAGATTTAAATAATGCAATATCTGCAATTCAAGATGCAGAAATATTAATTATTGGGGTTGCAACTGTAGGAGGAACATTACCAGCAGAAATGTTGGTCATCATTAAAGAAGCCATTAAAAAAGGACTTTCCATTGTAAATGGCTTACACGATTATTTGAATGATCATGTAGATTTAGTTGCATTAGCAAGAGAAAATAATAGCACACTAACAGATATAAGAAAGCCTAAAAAAAGAGAAGACCTACATTTTTTTACAGGTAATATTTTCAACATCAAAACACCTATTGTGGCAGTAATTGGGATGGACTGTGCAATGGGCAAAAGAACAACTGCTAGAATGTTGATGCAGGCTTGCGCTAAAGAAAACATTAAAGCAGAAATGATTTATACAGGACAAACAGGTTGGTTACAAGGGAGTAAATATGGATTTGTATTTGATTCTACCCTAAACGATTTCGTTTCAGGAGAATTAGAAAACGCTATACTTAGTTGTAATAAAGAAGTGGAGCCCGATATCATTTTTTTAGAAGGTCAGTCGGCATTAAGAAACCCAAGTGGGCCTTGTGGATTAGAGCTATTGATTTCCGGAAACGCAAAAAATGTAGTACTACTTTTTGCGCCAAAGAGAATTTATTTTGATAACGAACCACATTGGGGTAAAATACCCAGTGTTGAATCGGAGATAGCCATCATTGAACAGTTTGGCTCCAAAGTAATTGCTTTAGCCATGAACACTGAAGGGTGCAGTAATGAAGAAGCAATTACCATTCAAGCTTCTATGGAATCGTCATTAAATATTCCTGTTTTACTGCCCATTCAAAAAGGAGTAGCCCCATTGATTCCTGTATTAAAATCATTATTGCAATAAAAATTTTGAGTATGAAAATTGTTGCTATTCGTTCATTCATCAAACATATGGCTTTAAAAAAGCCCTATACTATTGCATACAATACGTACTCCGATGTTTCTATTGTATTTACAGAAATACAATTGGCCAATGGAGTTATTGGAATTGGTTCGGCCAGTCCCGCTGAAGATGTTGTTGGAGAAAGCCCTATCCAAACATTGGCTAATCTTGAATCTGATTTTGTTCAACAATTAGTGGGCCGAGATATAAGATGCTTTCAAAAAATAATAGCAGAAGTTCAAAAACATTTTCACCATTTACCAGGAACACAAGCATCTTTAGATATTGCTTTACATGATGCTTTCGGAAAATGGGCAGATATATCTATTGCAGAATTTTATGGAATACAATCAGGACCACTCAAAACCTCAGTAACTATTGGAATTAAAAATAGGGCAGAAACAATGGCAGAAGCTGCAGAATATTTTTCTCAGGGCTTCAGCATTTTTAAAATTAAAACGGGTTTAGATGTAGAAGAAGATATTGAAAGAATATTATTGTTAAACGAAAAATATGGCAAGCAAATCAGCATAAGAGTAGACGCTAACCAAGGCTACACTTTAAGCAAACTAACGCGGTTTATTAATGCAACCGAACACACCGGTCTTGAATTAATTGAACAGCCGCTGACTGTTGGTAAAGAAACCGATTTGTTGTTGCTAGATCAATCTAAAAGAAAAAAATTAGCTGCAGACGAATCGCTTCATCATGCTAAAGCAGCTTTAGATTTAGCCACTGTTAACCATCCATTTGGTATTTATAATATAAAACTCATGAAGTGTGGAGGTATATTGGGTGCTAGAGAAATTGCAGGAATAGCTAAGCCAGCTGGTATACAATTATTTTGGGGCTGCAACGATGAAAGCATTATTAGTATTACTGCTGCTTTGCATGTTGCATATAGTTGTCCGCATACAAAGTACCTTGATTTAGATGGAAGTTTTGATTTAGCGGAAGATTTGGTTAAAGGTGGTTTTGAAATAAAAAACGGGTTGATGATGATTAATCAACAACCCGGATTTGGTTATGAATGGATTTAGTTGGTTACATGATTACTCGCATATTCTTGCATCTTGTATTCTTCTTTAAACTCTTTCAATACCACTGATATATTTTTATCTTTTGATCCAAAATTCATAAAGTCTTTAATCATTTCTAGTACATCGTAATCTATGTAAACCGTATGGGCTGCATCAATAATAACGGTGCAATTTTCTGGTAAATGAGCCAATGTTTGTTTTATTGCTGCTTTATTTAAAAAGGAAACTTCTTGTGCCAATTCAATATGAATGGTTTCTCCTGTATGATGCTTTTCTTTTCTAAAGAAATAAGCCAATTTCATATTTCCTTTTAAAATAAAATAAATACTTACCACTAAACCAACACCCACTCCTTTTAATAAATCGGTAAATACCACTGCAATTACAGTTACCATAAAAGGAATAAATTGCTGGGCACCATTGTGCCACATATGCTTAAAGGTCTTTATACTCGCTAGCTTTAACCCAATCATAATTAAAATTGCTGCCAAGCTGGCCATGGGTATTTTATTTAAAAGACCAGGTATGACCAATACAGCAACTAACAAAAAGACCCCATGTGCAATAGCTGCCAACTTGGTTTTTGCCCCTGCATTTAAGTTGGCCGATGTTCTTACTATTACAGAAGTCATTGGTATTCCACCTAAAAATCCGGATAGCATATTACCAATACCCTGTGCAGTTAATTCTTTGTTTGCGCTTGAAAATCTTTTCATTGGATCCATTTTATCACCCGCTTCTAAGCATAGCAGCGTTTCAATACTAGCCACAATGGCAATGGTTACACCAACTGTCCAAGCTTTCACATTTATAAATCCTTGTAAACTTGGTGCAGTAAACTGACTAGTGAATTCACTAAAAGAAGTAGCTACTGGAAGTAATACTAAGTGTTCGTCTTTAATAGTGATATCATTCCAAGCCATTGAAAATAATTCATTCAATAAAATTCCTGCTACCACAGCTACCAATGCACCTGGTACCGCTTTTAACTTTTTAAGCGCAGGCACTTTATTGAATGCAACAATTATTGCAATAGACACAATTGCTATAATGATTGAACCGGCATGTGCAAAATTGAAGGAATGAATTAAATCAGAAAAGTAGCTCTTGTCATCTAATATATTATAATAAAAGTAATCTCCTTGATGATCTAAATCATATCCGATTGCATGTGGAATCTCTTTCTTGATGATAATAATACCAATAGCTACCAACATACCTTCTATTACACTGGTAGGGAAGTAACTAGAGATTCCTCCTGCTTTAGCTAAGCCTAACGCCAATTGAATGGCGCCTGCAATTACTACTGCAGACAAAAAGGTTTGATAACCCATTTCGGTTATTGCTACTAAAATAATGGCAATTAGTCCTGCTGCAGGACCCGATACACTTACATTTGAATTACTCATATAACCAACTGCAATACCTCCAATTACACCAGAGATAATTCCAGCAAATGGAGGTGCTCCACTGGCTACTGCAATTCCTAAACAAAGGGGTAATGCTACTAAAAACACCACCATTCCTGCAAGCATGTCTGCCTTAAAATACTTAGTAGAAAGTTTCATAATCTTATACTGCTTCTGTTAATTGTTTCTTTTGAACTGGCTGGGTAGTTAGGTTTTTAAAGAAGTCTACTTCCCCTGTTTCTACATTATACATAGCCCCTACAATTCCAATTTCACCCCTAGAAAAATAGTCTTTAATAATTTCGCTTCTATGTAATATTTCTTCCATGCTATTCTCTACATTGGCATAAGCTACATTGTCTTTAAAACAATGTTGGTCTTTACTTTTCAACATGGCTTTACTTATAGCAGGTTTAATGGCACTGAGCAATCCAGTGATATGACCATCTTTTACATCTGCTTGGGCACTTTTAATGGCGCCACAGGCGGTATGCCCTAATACTACTAATACTTTTGAACCCACATATTTGACTGCATATTCCAGGCTGCCTAAAATACTGTCGTTTACAATATTTCCTGCTACGCGGATACTGAATAAATCTCCTAAACCTTGATCAAAAATTAATTCAACAGAAGTTCTTGAATCCATACAACTCAATACAACCCCAAATGGAAATTGACCTTCACGGGTTTCATTAATCATTTCTAAATGATCGTGGTCTTTACTTAAATTATTTACAAATCGATTGTTCCCTTCTACTAATAATTCATACGCTTTAGCGGGAGTTAAGGTTTCTAAGTATTCTTTAGAGTGTTTTCTCATAATTAAATTATTCTGATTAATGCTCAAGAGTGGCATTAACAACTTGTTCAACAAAAAGAGTAAATTAAAACTGTGGCGTTAAACTACGCTCGGTTTGGAGGGGGCACTAAGAGTTCACCATGGTATGCATGATAGCTATCTGCGTGTAAACCAATACAGTGAGAAACAGTGGTATAACTGATGGTTATTAAAGAAGAAGTATGGTGCAAATATTCTTCTAATAAACTGTTGCAATTGTGCGGCTTCTCTTCGGAGCTATTATTTAAAGGATTGGCCGTTTCTTCTTCACCACCGTTGTCAATTGGTGATTCTATATTGGTTAAATGGTCTTGATTAAATTGATTTGCCATAATAAATGGCGTGCTTACTGTAAGCCATACCAATGCCAATACAAAAAATGCAGCATTCAGCTTGTTAAGAATAGTATGTAACTGGGTTGGCTTACGCATAGTTTACAACCAATGGTTGTACGCGTAAAATTAGGGTAAAACAACTATAAGTTGTAAAGTGAGATTCTTTTAATAAAATTTTATCATGGCTTTAACCATCCATGTTTTTGATACCATTCAATGGTATGTTCCAGCCCTTTTTGTAAAGGATAATCTGGTGTAAAACCCAATTGCTTTAGTACAGTTGCATCTACCCCCCAGTTGGGTGCCTGAAACTCTTTCAACCGCTCTTTGTTAAGAACAGGCGTTACTCCCCTTAAATTACCCACCCACTCACTCACATGAGCCGCTGCTTTTGCAATTGGAACCGGTACTACAATGGGAATTGTCTTTTTACCTAGTACTGCTTTAACCATATTGTTAAACTCTTTTGCCGTATAATTATCCGTATCACTTAAAAGAATATTTTGAGCAACAATAGGTTGATCAATACTTAAAAAAACTGCTTTACAAACATCAGCCACATGAATAAAGCTGAGTTGCTGTTCGGTATTACCAATGTACAACTCTAAGTGTTTGTTTAAAGACTGAATTAAGACCAATAAGTCTTTTTCTCTTGGACCATATACGGTTGTTGGGTGAACAATAACAAATGGGAATTGATTCTTGGTTGCCAACATTTGTTCTGCAGCCAATTTACTTTTTCCATATGCCGTAATAGGTGCTTGAATATTGGATTCTGCAACAGGTGTTTTGCCTTGGCCAGGACCATAAGAAGCAAGACTGCTTAAAAAAACAAAGCGTTCAGGAACCATTTCCAACTGAATCAATGCATCAACTAGTCTTTCGGTATTGTGCAAGTTGACCGTATAATATTCTTCTAAAACCCTGCTCTTAGTGAGTCCTGCAGCATGCACCACTACATCAAATGGGCCAAATGCTTCTGCATTTTTTTTGATTTGATTTTGTAATTTTTCTTGATTCGAAAAATCCATTTCAAACAAATGCAAATCAGGATGATTTAAATATCCTTTGCTACTTGATGACCTTATTCCAGCAAATGTTCGGTATCCTCTTTTTAAAGCTTCTTCCACTAAAAAGCTACCAATGAATCCGCTGGCACCTGTTATCAGTATGTTTTTCATTGAAATGCTGGTTATAGTTGCTTAATAAAACAACGTCTGCGCTTATGTTGTCTTGCATCAAAATGCTGCCAAGTACTTTGCACTTTGGTATTTTCTTCAAGCTCAGGATTGCTCTCTGCAAACACTATTCCTGCTTTTGCATAGTTTTTATTAAACTCTCTTAAAACAATTGCGTTTACTCCTTTGCCCTGAAGACTTTTATCTATTCCAATTAATAATAAATCTACTTCATCATTTTTCTTAAGGGCTGTTAGCAAATGAATAAAGCCAAAAGGGAATAAAGACCCATTTGCTTTTTGTAAAGCTTTAGATAACGAGGGCATTGAAATACCAAATCCTACTAATTTATTTTGCTCATTGGCAATCAGGGTAATAAAATCTACCCTAATCATAGAGAAATACATTTTTACGTAGTAGTCAATTTGACGTTGCGATAATTCTACCACTCCATATAGTTCTGCATACGTTTCGTTTACCAATTGAAAAACCTCTTTTGCATAAGGCTTTAAATCTTTGGTAGATTTCATAGGAACTACATGCAACTTAAATCTGCGCTCTACCAGATTGGCAATTTTTAAAATATTTTCTGGTAACTCTTTTGGAACATTTATGCGATACTCAAGCCAATCAACCGCTTTACCGTAACCCAACTGTTCCATGAATATTGGATAGTAAGGATAATTGTAAATAGTAGCCATCGTACCTCGCTCCTCAAAACCCTCTACCAACATGCCTTCATAATCTAAATCGGTAAAACCCAAAGGACCATGAACAGCAGTGCAACCTAATTCTTTTGCCCAATTTTCTACTTGATCTATTAATGCTTTGGCCACTTGGAAGTCTTCTATAAAATCAATCCATCCAAAACGCAAATAATTATTTTTCCAACGCTCCACATATTTCTTGTTGTAAATGGCAGCCACTCTTCCAACTACTTTTCCATTTTGAAAAGCCAACCAATAGCGGGCTTCACAAAAATCAAAAGCTGGATTTTTTTTTGGGTTGAGCGTAGCCGCCTCATCAAATCTAAGCTTGGGAATATTGTAGGGGTTGTTTTTATACAACGCATACGGAAAGTCTAGAAAAGCATTCATCTGCTTTTTACCAGTTACTTCTTGAATGGTAATATCCATAATGGAAGCGGTATTATGCTACAGATACGTGTCTAGCTATATTCAGCTCATTGGCAACCAACTGCAATTTTTCTAATGCAGTATCTAATTGCTCTTTCGTATGTGTGGCCATGATAGACATTCTAATAAGCGATGAATCACTTTTAACCGCAGGGGAAACCACTGGGTTTACAAAAATACCTTCTTCGAAAAGGCGTTGAGTAAATTTAAAAGTGAGGAAATTATCTCTTATATATATTGGAATGATGGGGGTTTCTGAAGCACCCATTTCAAAACCTAGTTCTTGTAAAGCGTTCACCATATAAGCCGTGTTCTTCCATAGTGCTTCTAGTCTTTCAGGTTCGCGCTGAATAATTCTTAAAGCAGCTAATGCAGAAGCAGTTGCTGATGGAGGCGTACTTGCACTAAAAATCATTGGACGTGCAGTATGCTTTAAGAAGTTGATCATTTCTTTGCTTCCAGCAACATAGCCGCCTAATGAAGCCAATGACTTACTAAAAGTTCCAACAATTAAATCAACTTCATTGGTTAATCCAAAATGATCTGCCGTTCCCTTACCCAACTTACCCAACACACCTAAAGAGTGTGCGTCATCAACCATTACCAATGATTGATATTTCTTAGCAAGTGCAACAATTTCAGGCAATTTACAGATATCACCTTCCATACTAAATATACCGTCTACCACAATCATTTTAATGGTATCCAATGGAACCGTACTGAGTTTTTGCTCAAGGTCCTGCATATCGTTGTGGGCGTATTTCAAAATTTTAGAAAAAGACAATCGAGCTCCTTCAATAATAGATGCATGATCTAATTCATCCAATATAATCACACCTGTTCTACCCGTAATGGCAGAAACAGCACCTAAATTAGTTTGGAATCCGGTGGTAAAAGTGAGGGCCGCTTCTTTACCAATATGCTCTGCAAGTGCATTTTCTAATTCTACATGTAAGTTAGAAGTACCATTTAAAAAACGAGAACCAGAGCAACTGCTTCCATATTGGTCAATTGCATCTTTGGCTGCTTTTAATACTTCAGGATGGTTGGTAAGCCCCATATAACTATTGGACCCAAACATCAATACCTTGTTTCCACCAATCATTACTTCAGTGTCATTGTTTTTTTCAATTGCACGGAAATAAGGATAAATACCTGCGCTTTTTAATTCGTCGGGGGTAGTAAAACTTCTAATTTTTTCCAGTAAACTCTCTTGAATCATTCTTTATACAATTTTGACAATTTTGAACTGAAACGCAGGTTTCGGTAGCAAAAAAATCTGCTGAATTTTATTGTTTATTCAGGCTGAAACATTTGCAAAGATATTAAATTACAATAAGTTAACAGTAAAACAATATTAATAACCAACTGATTTAATAGAAATTTACTAAAAAAACAGCCAAAAAGGCTCAATTGATAAACAAAACCGATCTTTTTTCTCTAAAAACTTCAATAAAATGACCAAAATCCTGCTTTTTTTAACAATCTTAATTGGCTTTACTTCTAACAGTTTTGGCCAAAATCAGGTAATTCCATTATACAAAAGTCCCATAAAGGGATCAGAAAATTGGAATTGGGATGAGGCTGAAAACACCAAAAACGATTGGGGTCTAAGAATCGTTTACAATGTGGCCAAGCCAACCCTAACCGTTTTTAAACCAGAAGAAGGAAAAGCCAATGGCACTTCTATAATAATAGCCCCTGGTGGTGCTTTCCGGGCTTTGTCTATCGACAACGAAGGATACGAAGTGGCCAAATGGTTGGTTAAAAAAGGAGTTACTTGTTTTGTATTAAAATATCGTTTAATAAAAAGTAATACCACTGACCCAGTTACTGAAATGAATGCCATTTGGGGAACTGAGAAATTTAACCAACAAAATATGGAGCTAATTCCGTTGGCTATTGAAGATGGAAGAAACGCTATTGCTTATGTTCGTGAACATGCCGATGAAATGAAATTGGATCCTAACCGAGTTGGCATCATGGGTTTTTCTGCTGGGGGAACGGTAACTGCAGGAACAGCTTACGGTTACTCTGAAGCCAATAAGCCCAATTTTATAGCCCCTGTTTATGCATTTTTTCCTAAAGCATTGCAAGGCAAACTGGATACAAAAGCACCTCCAGCTTTTATTTTAGCTGCCACAGACGACAACCTCGATTTAGCCAGTCATAGTGTAGACTTGTACAGTCAGTGGTTGGCAAATAAGCAGCAAGCCGAACTGCATTTGTATGCAAAAGGTGGACATGGATTTGGTATGAGTGCGCAAAAACCCACCAATACTTGGATTGAGCGATTTACAGATTGGTTGGAAATGAACAACTGGATGTCTAAAAGCACTTACAATCCTGCACTAAAACCTTTTGAAAAAAAATCGTTTGCATTTGCACCGGATAAAAATTTACCCTACAGAATTTTATACCCCGAAAATTACGATCGCAGTAAAAAATATCCGTTGATCATGGTATTACATGGTGCGGGCGAGCGGGGTAACGATAATGAGAAACAATTGACACATGGAGCAAAAATGTTTTTGAGTCGGGAGAATAGAACAGAATACCCGGCAATAGTTGTATTTCCACAATGTCCCTCCAATTCCTTTTGGGCAACGTCTTCAATAGATCGTACAAAGAGCCCAGTACAGTTTCGATTCAATTATGACAGTATTCCAAGCTGGCCGCAGGCAGCTGCCAACGCCTTGGCTAAACAATTGGCTAATGAAGAATCGGTAGACCCATCTCGTATTTATATTACCGGTTTATCTATGGGTGGCATGGGTACTTTTGAATCTGTTTATCGCAATCCTAATTTTTATGCAGCTGCCGCACCAATTTGCGGTGGCGGTAACGATTCTTTATATAACAATAGCATTAAGAATACTGCTTTCCGTGTATTTCATGGAGATGCAGATGTTGTTGTGAACGTAGACTTATCTAGAAAAATGGTGGCACGTTTAAAAGAGCTAAAAGTACCCGTTGAGTATATTGAATACAAAGGTGTAAATCACAATAGTTGGGACAATGCATTTGCAGAACCAACTTTTATGAGTTGGTTATTTCAACATAGTATGAAACCCAACAAAAAGAAAAACAAATAGGTTTTATAGTTTGGTTTGTTTTACTATTAATGCAAACGAATTAAATAAGGTTGAAGCAACCAACAGAACAGCGTAATGATGATGATGCAAATAATATTTAAAACAAATCCTGTTTTTATCATGTCTTTTATTTTAACATGACCACTGGCAAATACGATGGCATTGGGTGGTGTACCCATGGGCAACATACTGGCTACACTTGCACCCAATGTCATGGGTATACCCAACGACAAAGGATCCATATTCAATGCAATGGCAACAGAAGAAATTACTGGAGCCAGCACAATCACTTGCGCCACATTACTCATTACTTCGCTTAAAAAAACGGATAGTGTGGTCACTACTAAAATCATCAACAACAAATTACTCGAAGAGAATGAAGCTATATAAGTACCGAGTTGTTGTAACAGATTGGCATCTTCTAATGCCTTGGCCAATGCAATACCACCGCCAAACATCAATAATATTCCCCAGGCCATTTTACTAGTGTCCTCCCAGTCTAATAACCTTTTCTGTGCTGACACTTCGATATCGTTTAAGACATCCATTTTCACATGATCAGTTTCTGCTAAATCAGCGTTAACGGCTGCAGTGCTACCAGCCGAAACAATGAACAGTGTTAATCCCCCCGCCATGGCAATTATAGCATCGTCTAATTGAATGGTCTTTTGAAAACCGTTAATTAAATCTTTAGTGATCCATAAAAAAACCGTGACTGAAAAAATAATTAATACTCTTTTTTCAGGTAATGAAACCTTACCCAGCTTAGCCAGTTCTTCTTGAATAAATGCTTTGCCTTCTACACTATGACTAATTTTATTTGGATACAGCCATTTAACCATTACCCAATAGAGTCCAAAAATCATAACAATGGTTAAAGGCATAAATACCAACATCCAATCAACAAATCCAATAGTATAATTAAACCGCTCACTAATATGCGCCACATAAGCCACATTGGGTGGCGTACCAATAATGGTGCCTAGTGCAAAATTGGATGCATAAGCTATAGACAACATCAATACCAACGAGAAGTTTTTGATGTTTCCGTCTTTGTTGTGATGCTTCGTAATCACATGTATCACCGAGACCGCAATGGGTAGCATCATCATCGTGGTAGCGGTATTGCTTAACCATAAACTTAAAAAACAAGTGGCCAATATAAACCCTAATATGATTCTGTCTCCATTGGTTCCAGTAATATTAATGATACCAAGTGCAATGCGTTTATGCAGGTTCCATTTTTCTATTGCTAATGCAATAAAAAAACCACCCATGAATAAAAAAATAGTTGAATCGGAGTAAGACTTAGTTACGTCTTTAATAGATGCAATTCCCAACAACGGAAATACCACCACTGGTACCAATGCTACTACTGCCAATGGTGCAGCTTCTAATACCCACCAGCTGATCATGGCAAAAGCTACCGACAATACTTTTACCGAATTGGGTGCTAATGAAAATGGATTGAAAAAATAAAACAACAATGCAATAACTAATCCAATTAGCATCGCTATTTCTTTCTTATAACGTTGGTACAACATTTGCCTAAGGTATATAAATCACTCCGTCTTTCATTACCCACAAAGGTTTACGTAATGCAGAAATAGATACAGAAGGATCTCCTTCAAAAATGACCAAGTCGGCTAAATGTCCTGCTTTAATAGATCCAATCTTGTTTTGCATTTGCATGGCTTTCGCATTAACACTAGTAGCTGCTTGTAATACTTGTATTGGTTTCATTCCATAATCCACCATCAATTCCATTTCCAAAACATTCTCTCCATGCGCAAACACCCCCACGTCTCCACCCATTCCAATGGTTACTCCATTGTCCATGGCAATTTTAAATGCTTTCCTTTTTTGGGTTACTGCTTCAGGCTCTGCGTCAACTCCTTTTTTCCAACCCTTGTATTGCGTTACTGATTCTGTTGCAGCCAATGTTGGAAAATAAGTAACTCCTTTTTGTTTCATCAATAATGCAGTTTCTGCATTTAACAAGTCTCCATGCTCTATAGTAACTGCTCCACCTACTATGGCTCTTTGCATAGCTTCATTGGTTTTAGCATGCGCTACCATCACTCTTCCACTACTTCTGGTTACTTCATTCATTAGTTTTAATTCATCTAAAGTAAAAGTAGGCATGGCTTCCTCATTTAGACCCCAACGATAATCGGCATATACTTTAATAAGGTCGGCGCCTTTACCTATTTGATCTCTCACCACTTTAATTAAATTATTTCCATCTGCTTCTTCTGCGCCAATCATAATTTGTTGATCAAGGTCATACCCTTTAGGACCATAAGAACCAGTTGCTACTATTGCTTTTCCTGCAACCAATAATCGAGGACCAGGAATTATGCCATCTTCAATAGCTCTTTTAATGGCTACATCTGCATAACCAGCACCTTCTGATCCTAAATCTCTTGCGGTAGTAAAACCAGCTAACAAAGTTTTCTTTACATGTACCGTAGCCCTTGCTGTTCTATAAGCATCCGACTCTTTAGTTACCTGTGTATCCCAATCGGTTAAATTGTATGGATATAATAATATATGAGAATGTCCTTCAATTAAGCCAGGTGTTAATGTAGCATTGGGATAATTAATCAGTTTTGCATTTGCAGGTACTGCTATTTTATCTTTTGGTCCAACTGCAGTAATGGTATTGCCTTGAACAATGACCGCCCAATTTTGCTGCATATTTTCTCCATCAAAAACTTTGTTAGCAGTTATATAATAGGAGATCAAATTTGTTTTTGAAGCTTGAGCAACGGCTGCTGTATATTTTCCTAAAACGATGGCTGTGAACAACAGCAGATTAATTGCAATGGATAGTGATGGATTTTTCGAATTGGTTTTCATGCAACCAATTTACAACTTTATTGTGCAAGAAATTGCCTGAACCAATGTCCAGATTGTTTCACTGTTCTTAATTGTGTTTTAAAATCTACATGCACCAACCCAAATCGTGCATGATATCCCTCTGACCATTCAAAATTATCCATGAGTGTCCAAGCAAAATATCCTGCAATATTGATTCCGCTATTTTTTGCTTTTAGCAAGGCCACTAAGTATTGCTGAAAGTATTGGATTCGGTTGGTATCGTTGATAACACCATTGATTATTTTGTCTTTGTAAAATGCACCGTTTTCTGAAATAATTATTTTTTTAACGCCTGGATAATCTGCAAACTGCTGAATAATATTTTTGAAACTATTCGGATTAACTTCCCAGCCCATATCGGTAGCTGGTACTTTTCTAGTTTTAGCATTGATATCCGATGCTTGAATAATAGGTATGACTGCATTGTATTTCACCACCACTGGAAAATAATTTTGAACGCCAATAAAATCAAAATCAAAACGCATCCTTTCAGTAAACTTCCAAGCTTTATTGTGTAAATACAGTTTATCCATCAATGCAAATCCATCTGATGGATAACCCATGCCTAAACTGGGTTCTATAAACAGTCTATTCAATAAAATATCAATGCGATTGGCTGCTTCTATATCTTTTTTATTTTGTGTTGCGGGAATAATTTCACTACATGAAAAGCTGGTTCCAATATTTGCATGGGGCACATTTGCTCTAATGATTCTTCCCCCTTCAGCTTGGGCCATTACCGCATTATGAACTGCTGGTAAAAAATTACTGAGTCCCATTTTACCTGGTGCATGTTTACCAATCATATAACCCAATGAAGTAAAACCCATTGGCTCATTTAACACAATCCAATTTTTTACTTTGCTTCCATATTCTTGGGTACATATTTGAACATACCTAGAAAACCATTTTAATAAATGAGTGGAAGTCCAACCTCCTTCTTTTTCTAATGCCGCGGGTAAATCCCAATGGTAAAGTGTTACATAGGGTATTAAATCTAATTTGAGGCACTCATCTATTAATCGATGATAAAATTGAACACCCTCCTGATTTATTTTTCCTATTCCAAGTGGTAAAATTCTACTCCAAGCTATTGAGAAGCGAAATACTTTAAAGCCTAATGCTTTTACTAATAATAAATCATCTTTATAGCGATGATAAAAATCACAAGCGACTGATGGGGTAGCACTTCCTTTTATCTTTCCCTGTTTATTAGCAAACTGGTCCCAAATGGAGAGCCCTCTCCCTTCTGTTTTATAACCGCCTTCATTTTGTGCTGCAGCAATTACCACACCCCATAAAAAATCATTCCCAAAATCACTGGCTTTTAAATTGGCTTCTTTACTCAATTAGCGAAATTTTAGGGAAAGATGATCGAGTTCGTATTGATTAAATTCTTCTTGGTGTACATGCATAGAAGCAGCTGTTTCCATTAGTTTTTCTACAATAGTTCCTGTATTAAAGCTAAGATGGAGTTGAGTTTGATTAGCGCCATTCAACCAGGCTTCTACTTGCTTGCTAAAATTAGCATTTAAATTTGCTAAAATAGGAACGCCAAAATTTTTGAGCGCAGCTGCATTACATAATTGCTCGTACTGCCCTTTTATAGGAACACAGAGTAGTTTTTTATTTAAGTATAGTGCTTCTGCTGGTGTTTCAAACCCCGCCCCTGTAATTACGCCTGCTGCATTAATCATACTCTCTGTAAATAAGGCATTGTCAATTGGCATATAAAGGATATTGGCTCGCTGATTGACTGTTTTTTCTTTTTTGCTAAATAAATGAAACAATTGATTGGGCAATTGATTTAAATAACTAGCTACTACTTCATCACTATAATGAGATAGATAAACAGAAATATGTCCTTGGTTTTTAGGGCTAGCTAATAATACCTGCTCTTTTATTATAGGAGAATAAATGAATTCATCGTATTGTTCAAAATGCAATCCAATGTATTTGGTGGCAGATGCATAGTTGTTTAAAATGAACTCACCCATCCAATCTTTTTTATTGGGCCTTGGTGTTAATGAACTTTTAAAGCTGGCTTGATGACCAAAACCGATGGAGGGCACTTGCTTTATTTTACAAGCCAATGAAGTAATACTTTCAAAATCATTAATTACTAAATCATATTGATCTACTGGTAATGATCTAGCTTCTTTGATGATATTGAATAAGGACAACTCTTTGGCCATTTTAAAATAATCCAATCCCCCTCTGTTGCCATAAAATAAACTAACCCCATTGCTTTGGTATTTCACGGGTAAGTCTACTTTTAAGTTGCTGTTATTGCCACTCAAAAAAACGTCTACTTGCCCGTATCGTTGTATATATGGAATTAATTCTTTTGCTCGAGCAATATGCCCATTCCCTGTTGCTTGTACTGCATAAAATATTTTCATGCTTGTAGTATTAAGGAGTTTAAAAACAGGGTTACTTCGTCTGTAATCACATTTAATGCAGGCTCTTTGGACTGTTTTGGTTTAGCTATAGTAGCATCCTTAATAAATGCCTTTGGGTCATATTGATAAATAGACCATTCGTGATTACAATATTCTAAAGCGGTCAAATTTTCTATCCAGTCTCCACTATTCATATAAATCACTTTTCCTTCTGCGGTTTCAACTGTTCTTACTTGGGGTTGATGTATATGCCCACAAATAACATAATCGTATTTTTTGGAGATAGCCAGCTCTGCAGCTGTTTGTTCAAAATTGCCTATCCAAGAAACAGCTTGCTTTACACTGTCTTTTACTTTTTTACTCAAACTCATTTTTTCCTTCCCAGCAATCTTTAAAAAATAATTGATGAAGCGATTAATTAAAATGAGTAAGTCATATCCATGACCTCCCAGCTTAGCTAACAGTTTGGCGCTTCCCTTAGTAGTTGCATCAAATACATCCCCATGAAAAATCCAAGTCATTTTTCCATCAATCTCCATCACTACTTTGTCTGTTAATTTAAAATTGCCAATTTCTACATCACTATATCTGCGCAGCATTTCATCATGGTTGCCAGTAATATAAATGACCCTGGTACCATTACTTACCATGTTCATGATTTCTTTAATGACTTGTAAATGGCTTGCTGGGAAATATCGTTTACTAAACTGCCATCCATCAATGATGTCGCCGTTTAATACTAAAATTTGTGGAGTAATACTTTTTAAGTAGTTAACTATTTCAGTTGCATGGCAACCATATGTTCCTAAATGCAAATCGCTGATTACTACTACGTTCACCGAGCGTTTTTCCATGGGTAGTGTTTTACAAATCTCCCATTAGCATATTAACCCAGGGTTAAGGAATTATTACGGAATTGTGAATAAAAAAAGGCCACCCAGTTGGGCAGCCTCTTTACATACAAATTGGGATAAATTATTTTGAAACACCATTGGTGTGAACGCCATTGGTTGCACCTGTTGGTATTCCGCTTGGAATTGGAATAGGCTTTGCTTGTTCTTTAACCAACTCTGGCAATTTTACTTTTTCTTTTGCAGCTAAATTGTCTTCGTAAATTTTGATTAGGCTTGGTAGGTTTGGATCTGAACTTAGTTTTTGATCTACATCTATGCCATCAATAATTTCTTTGATTCTGTTGATGGTATTGGTATCTGGTACACTAATGATACAGTCTAAGTTGGTCATTTCATCGTTTTCAAAACGATAGGTATAAACCCTACCTGAAATTTGGCAACCCTGCTTCACTTGTACTTTACCTGTACAAAATATATTGCCGCTAAATTTTCCAGATAATACCAATTCGGAGCATATTAAATCGCCATTAAACACCGAATTAGATTCAAGAATTACTTTTTGCTTAGACAAAAGCGTTCCATTTATACTGCTTTCTATCTTTAAAGAATGTTTGGTCTTAAAATGACCTTCCATAAAAACACCATCGGGTAAGGTAATTAATACCTGGCTTTGATCTATCATATAGCAATGCTTTTGAGTTAAAAGGGGGGATTAAAACTAATCATAATTTCTTTTTTATCCTATAAAACATAATAAATATTTATATTTTGTTTGATGACTAGGGAGAATATGGATTAATAATCGGTGAATAGGGTTTTTATTTTAAACAGTCTTATCTTACTATTCAATCAATTAATGCCAATATGAAAAATAATCCTGTATTGAAAATTGTGGCGCTGGTTGTAGCATTTTTCGTTTTTATATACTTTTTCATTTTTTATTTTTTTGAAGATCATTCTACAGATCAAAACACCCTTTCTGCCCAAGAAAAGGCTGAGGGGTGGGTTTTATTGTTTGATGGAGAAACGACCAATGGATGGCATATGTTTAGCAAGCCCAATATGAAGCATGCTTGGAAAGCAATTAATGGAGAGTTAACGACTAACACCAATGATACTTCTGGCACACATGGAGATATAGTAACGGACGGGGTATATGAAAATTTTGAACTGACTTTTGATTGGAAAATTGCCCGTGAAGGAAATAGCGGGGTTTTTATAAATGTGCAGGACGATACCAGTTATATTGCTACCTGGGCTACCGGTCCTGAATACCAGTTATTAGACAATGCCAATATGCAAGCTGGCTACCTGGATGGTGGAAAAAAGGGGGCTGGTGCACTCTACGGCCTTGCTCCACTTAAAACAACTGTTGAGCCTAACCCAGCAGGTGAGTGGAATAATAGTAGAATCAAGCAAGTAAATGGGAAAATTAATTATTGGTTGAATGGAACCATGACCGCTGAAGAACAAATTGGATCCGAGCGTTGGAAGGGCTTAGTGGCCAATAGTAAGGCTGCGGTATTTCCTGATTTTAGTAAATCAACAAAAGGTCATATTGGTTTACAGGATTGGGCAAAAGGTGTATCTTTTAGAAATATTAAAATTAGAATCATTCAATAATTATTACCATGTTATATAGTAAACATCTTCGAATTATTGCTGCGTTTTGTTTGTTTGGTATTGCGCAAATATTCAGTACACCATTTGCAACAGCGCAAAAAACCGATGTTGGCAAGCTTTCTTCGGGTGGTAAACTCAAACCCGTTCAAGCCAATATGGATATTCGAAAGTATACCCTCAATTTAGATGTAGACATTGCCAATAAATTCATCAAAGGAAATACCACTGTAAACCTGCAATTAAAAAATGCGGCTGATACCATTCTGTTAGATCTTATTCAGCATTATACGATTGAAATGATCAAAGTAGACGGGAAGCCTATTTCATTTGATCATAACGAAGAGAAAATTTTTATTAAGGCAAATGGGGGCGATGGGGTTAAACCATTTTCGACCAGCAACCAATTTAATGCTGGAAATCATTCCGTACTCATTGTGTATTCGGGCAACCCTCCTGAAGCAGTAAGACCTCCATGGTTAGGTGGATTTACTTGGTCCAAGGACCGCTCTGGCAATGACTGGGTGTCTATCAATATTCAAAAAGAAGGTGGAAGAATGTATTTCCCTTGTAAAGACCATCCGAGTGATGAACCCAATGAAGGTGTGGAAATGAATATTACAGTTCCTGCTGGATTATCTGTTGCGGGTCCTGGGCTTTTACAAAAAACAGTTACGAAGAAAAACAAGTCTACTTTTTATTGGAAAACCAATTATACCATCAGTAATTATTGTGTGTTATTTAATATTGGAAAATATCGCGTTTTTAAAGACAGTTATACCACCATCAATAATAATATTGTTCCGATTGAATATTACATTTTAGAAGAAGATTCAGCACAAGCAAAAAGAGTAATTGAAGCTAAAAAAAGAGACTCTAAAATTTTAGAAAAATACTTTGGTGAATACCCTTGGTATAAAGAAAAGATTGGCATTGCTGCTGTTCCCAATTCTGGTATGGAACACCAGACCATGATTACTTTTGACAATAAATTTATTTTCACTAAAGTGGGCGGGCAAGATTACTCAGCTAACTTATTTCACGAATACGCGCATGAGTGGTGGGCAAACAAAGTAACGAATAGAGATTGGGCACATATGTGGATTCAGGAAGGAATTGGTACTTATGCGGAAGCCTTGGCTATGTATGAATTAGGCGGTCAAGAAGCGTATAACCAAATTATTGCTAATCATAAAAGAGGCATTCGCTATAGAAAGCCATTAGTGGGTGGCGAAGAATTATCAGAGGATGAAACCTATGCTGGTAATGATATTTACACAAAGGGGTCTTTCTTTATGCACAGCTTACGGTATGTTTTAGGTGATGAAGTATTTTTAAAAACATTAAAGCAATTAGCAACTGATGAAGCTTATACTTATGATAACACTGTTACATCCACTGATGTAGAACAACTGTTTAGTAAAGCTGCAGGTTATTCTTTAAAACCATTTTTTGATTTTCACTTAAGAACTACTCAAGTTATTGAAGTGTCTATTAAAGAAACTGGCTACCAACAATACCAAATTAAACCATTGAATTATTTTATGGATTTGCCTTTTGAAATTACCCTTAACGGTAATGCTACTCGAATGATATTGGGCAAAGATGGTATATCAGTAAAAAGTACTACTGTTCCAATGGTGGATGCTGCTGGTTATTATTTGAAGAAAGTGGTTATTCAATAATTGTTCCTTGATGATTCACTTGCTTTAAATTGAAGGGATCAATAGTGGCATTTAAAAGGACCGCAAACTCTAATCGGGTTAAGGGCATTTGTTCATCAAAATAACCCAGCTTCCATTTAGACCAGGCTGTTTGAATTTGCAGGGTAAAACTTTTTTTATCTGAATAATTCCAGCTATGGTTAGGATTAAGCTGAACCTTTTGATTGTTCTTTTGATGATTCAGTAAAAGCGCTTGTTTGGCCATTTGCATAATTATATCAATGGCTGCTGAAAGGGTTACTTTTTGTTGATGATTATCCTGAATAAGAAAATATGGTGCCATGTCTTTCGCCAATTCAGTTCTCTTTACTAATGAATCAGGATGAAAATAAGTTCTATTGGCCCAACCTGTTGGAACACCCTGCCCTTTCAATATTCCAGTTGCACCTATTTTTTGTACTGCTTCAAAATGTGGATGTGAAAGTGGAACATCAAAGTATGGCATGATATAGGCATTCGTTTGGAGCAATGCATTTTGTACTTTTCTTACAGCTACTTTTTGGGCTGGAATATTTTCTTTCGCAGCAGTTGCGGCCAGTGTGCCAGCCGCCTGACCAATTAATAATGCTATTGCTTGTAAACGAGTAGTGCCATTGACCACATTGGAAACACTGATGCTTTTTTCTGCTACAATAATTCCTGGGTTATTCGCTGGTATTAAAGTTCCAAGAGGAATATTAAAAGAAGGTACTCCATAAAAATCGAGGTGCTGTGGTGCTTCCGGATTTTTTTTGTGATGATGATCTATCGGATAATCTCCTACTGCAATACCTGTTCTATATAAAGGTGCTGCAATTTGAAACGGCTTTGCTATATGATGAATATCCATTCTTACCAAACCCCTTACTCTCCTGCTTTCTCTGTGATAAGGAATTATTGGAAAACGATCTTTCGTAGGATACTCATCATCCGCTAGCCCCAATTGTTTGAATCCTAATTGATGTTGAATAAAATAAATAAAACGAAGGGTTTGTTCTTTTGCTTTGATCAATTCTTTTTGCCGCTCTTCTTCTTTCATCTCAACAATATTTAAATACATATCATTGCCAAAGCCCGGCCAGTTGATCATGTATTTATTATTGGGAAGTTTTCCATAGTTCAACATTTTTTGCGCATCTACGCTAGGCTTTTGACGCAAAAGATTAAAATAATAATTCGTGCAGGCTGCATCAAATTCGTCTGGATTATAGTTAAGTGGTTTAGCAATGGTGCAGTCTTTCCCCATACCATAATCTTTCAAGATGGCTACATAGGTAATATCTTGAAGGATATCATTGCTTGGCCCCTTATGCACATTCTCTTGGGTAATCTCATTCGATTCCATGCCTAAATCATAGGGTATGCCTGCACTTGCTATGACATCTCCTAGTTCGGTGGCATCTATCACTTGCTTTGCATACACTATATATTTTTCGCCTGTAAGCGTTTGTGTAAACGCGGCGCCTTTGATCACCCCATTATCTACAATGGTTTTCTGAAATTTCCATTGGTATTGTACTGTAAGGTTTTGCGCGGAAGCAACCATTGTTTTAAAAATACTATCACCTACATGTGGTTCAAACAAAGTATTGCTTACCCAACCAGTGGCTACTTTAGAAGGGCCTCCATATACTTTATACAAAGCAGCTCTAAACTCTCCAAAAATACCAGCCGGCAAATTGTGGTTTCCATCAAATGCACAAACACCAGCGGCTGTAATCATTCCACCCAACCAAGTACTGGGCTCTGCAATGATAGTATTAGCGCCCATTCTGGCAGATTGAATGCCAGCAGCAATACCGCTGGCACTCGCACCCACCACCAATACATCGGTCTTAAATGTTTTTTGTGCATTAATTTGTTGAATCAAAATACTGAACAACAAAATCAACCATGTTTTTTTATTTCGCACCTGATTTATTTAAGGTATTTATTAAACCAGCCAATATATCTTTCAAAACGATCTTTCACATAACTAGGTGTGCTAATGCCATGAAATTGTCCTGGATATATAATCAGTTCAGTGGGCGTTCCTAATGAACGAAGTGCTTGATACATTTGCTCAGTTCCTACAGCAGGCACATTAAAATCTTTTTCTCCTACCATGAACTGCGTAGGTGTTTTTATTTTATCTGCTTTTAAAAATGGATAAGACAATTTTAAATAACGATCCATATTTTTCCAAGGAACTCCTAGCTCGTTGTCGTATTGATTAATGTATTGATCAACACCATACAATGAAGAAACCATTGCTACACCCGCACCACTACTGGCTGCTTTAAAACGATTGTCGGATGCAATTAAATAGTCGGTTAATATGCCGCCATAGCTCCAACCGCAAATACCCAACTTGTCTTTATCTGCCCAACCGTTTTCTACAGCATAATCAACTGCACCTTGAATATCGATTACTTCTTTATTACCCCAATCGGCACTAATGGTTTTAGAATAATCCCATCCACGTCCGCTACTACCGCGATAGTTTACACCAACCACCATATAGCCTGCAGCCGAAAGCATTTGACGAGTTAAATCGAACCCATATTCATCTTGTGCTACAGGTCCTCCGTGTATATAAAACAGCGTTGGTAATTTTTGTGTTGCAGAAATATTAGCTGGTCTAAGTGCAATGCTCGATACTTTTGTTCCATCTGAGCTGGTAGAGCTATAACCTTCTACCGTTGCGAGTTCCAGCGGAGCCACAAACTCATCTTGGTGTTTAGTTAATCTTCTAGGAACACCATTTTCAACTGCATATAATTCAGTAGGCAATTGTGGTTCACTCATAGCAGCTAGCCAGTTATTGTTGCTATGTGATTGAAGTGCACCATAACTTCTTTTGCCACCAGCAATTTTAGTGAGTGCACCTGTTGCAATATTGAATTGACCAATATATCTTTCTCTGTCATCAGAAACTAAGGCTGCAACATGCGAACCATCCTTGGTGAATTTAATATTACCAACTGGTCTGTCTAATGTTTTAGATAAATACTTAGAGGTACCAGCACCACTTGCGTCAATTACGGTAAGATATTGCTCTTGGTATGCGGTATACGATTCAGAGGCAGAACTTAAATAAGCAATTGTTTTGCTATCTGGACTCCATACAGGACTGTCATCTGATCCAGGCCATTTAGTTAATTGTTTGGGAATGGCTTTAGGCTTTGCTTCCATCACAAAAATATCGGTATTGATATTTCTATCCGGATCAGCAGTGGTATTACTAACGAATGCAATTTGTTTTCCATCAGGACTAAACACTGCGCCTCTTTGATCAAACTCACCACTAGTTAAAGTATCTATTTTCTTTGTGGTAATATCAAAAAGAAATAGGTGGATGGGATCCCGCTGCGTAATATATCCCACTACATCTTGCTTGAACTTGTAACGATCAATAACAATGGGTTTAGGCGTTTTAGGCTTAGCCGTATCAGCCGGGGTTTTAATGGTCATCAAAATCTTTTTACCATCTGGGCTCCAAGAATAATCCATGAGGCTTGTTTTCAAATTAGTCAGCTGTAATCCCTCACCACCCAAACGATTCAATAACCAAATTTGACTATTGGTTGCACCGTTTCGTGCAGAAACGAATGACAAATATTTTCCGTCGGGGCTCCATCTTGGTTGAGATTCCGCATCAGGGCTATTGGTCAACTGTATCGTTTGCTTTCCATCCCAACTAACCATCCAAATATCTGTATTGCGCTTATTTTGAACAGAATCAACAGATGATAATGTATAGGCAATCCAATTGCCCTCTGGAGATACTTGTGGATCACCCAGTGTTTGCAAACGATAAATATCTGCAGGTTGCAGTTTTCTTTTGGCTGTTGTAGATGTGTTCTGTGCGGTTGCAGATTGCCAGCTCAATATAGAAAGAGCCAACAAGGAACAGAGCATTTTTTGTTTCATGAAATGGAGTTTAAAGGGGGATGATGAAATTTCCGTTGTAAGATAAAAAAGATTTATCCCTATACTAAAAATATCTTGAGCAAAAATGGGTAGCAGTCTCTTGAATGATTTCAACACTGGGGTGGTTAAAAGAAGAAGCGGGATTAGGATCAACCACTATTACTTTTTTATGGTTATGTACACCAACTTGTAGTGCGCCGTATGTAAAACCGACAGAATTAGAAGTACCCATAAAAATGATGGTATCCGCTTCATCAATCCAGGTTAACGCTTTATCATATTGATACAATTCGGTATAGTATTCATCGAACAATAAAATATGAGGCCGCTCCGATTTGTTCTCATCAATAGTTCCATCGCGTTGGATATGGAATAGCTCAAATAATTCTTGCTCGAGATTATTTTCATTTACAGCATTCCAATTGGCCCACACTAACTCATCGCGGTAATGCGCATGAATTTTTCTTTTGTAATTAATATTTCCATGGATTTCTATTAGGCCATCCAAAGCGTGATTAGCCTTAATATGAAGGTTGTCAATATTTTGTGTGATAACTTTTACGTTGCTTTTGGCTAATATTTCATGGGCTTTGTTGGGCAAAGCATCTTTACAGCTTACAAAACGATGGAAATACCATTGCAAAAAAGAGCTGGTGTTCATTCTATAATTTCGATAGGTAGCCATTTCCGTTGGGTTCTCATTCCAAACTCCATTCTTTCCCCTGAATGGTTGAATTCCCGATTCAACAGATACGCCAGCACCAGTTATAACTACAGTATTTTTCATTTTATCAAAATTTAAGCGATACTATTTTAATTGATTTTAAATATTGCATATTAAGCTGCATAGTTCCTTTATTCAGCATCATTAAAATAGCTATCTTCAAAATAATCCTAATGAATAACTATTTGAAAATATTACTTATTCTGTTAACCACATTCATAACCCATATTATATATGGCCAAGTAGCATGTGGGTATGATTTAGGAAGAGCTGATAGTAGTAAAACAAAGCAGTATAAGGCGGAGGAAGAAAAACTAAATCAAGCCATTCGTTCTCAGATTTTAAAAGCCAGACAAACTATTTTTTCAAAAGGTCTTATTCGCTATCAATCTAGCGGAATCATAAAATCTAATTCTACTCCATTACCTGCCACCGTGTATATTCCAGTTGTGTATCATATTATCAGTGAAGATCCTTTCGCTATTACCGATGCAATGGTGCAAGCAAGTCTAGACGATCTAAATAAAGCATATGCGCACCAAGGAGCTTACGGGGTAGACACATTGGGAGCAGATACCCGTATACAATTTAAGTTGGCACAAAGAACCCCAACCGGAGAAAAATCAAATGGCATTAATAGAATCAAATCATTCTATGATACAGTAGATGTAGACTTAGAAGATGCTGCCATGAAAAACCAAATAAAATGGGACCCTGCTAAGTATGCCAATATATGGGTTGTGAAAAAAATTAATGGAGAAATTCAACCAAGTGTATTTGAATGTGGGCAATGGACTAGGGTAGCATATGGTGGTTATGCTTCCGCAGGTGGTGGAATGGTTGTAGCAGGATTGGTTACATCTATTATTGCACATGAGATGGGACATTACTTGTCTTTGTTGCATACGTTTCAAGGAACCAATTGTGTAAACAACGATTGTACCACAGATGGGGATCGGGTTTGCGACACCCCTCCCGATAGAAGTACGCAAGGATCTGATTGTAATAATCCTGAAAATTCTTGCGGCACAGATACCCTTTCAGGCCCTTTCACAGTTGACGTGCGAGACAATATCTCCAACTTTATGGATTACGGAACCAGTTGCCCAACCGTTTTTACTCCCGGACAAGGAGAGCGTATGCGTGCATTCTTAGCGGTATTTAACGGGGGTAGCTTATTAGTGAGTGATGGTGCAACTCCCGTATGTGCCGATAATATTAATGCTTTGTATGAAGTAACTGCTAATCCTTTTCCATTAACTGGCACTTCGGTTGAGTTTACCAATCGTTCAACTGGTGCCAACAGTTATGAATGGTGGATTAAAAACACCGCAACAGGGGTAGAGTCTTTAGTAGCATCGAGCACCAATCTTAATTATCTTTTCTCCACCGCTGGAACTTATGCAGTAAAACTAAAAGCATTGAATGCAGGTGGAACTTGTACCAGCAGTTATTATACACAAGTAATCGTTAGCTGCGGAACAGTTGCTCGATTTTCTCCAGATAAAAGAATTATCTCTTCAAAGAACAGCATTTACGAAGACACGGTTACTTTTAAAAACTATTCTCAAAATGCAGATAGTTTTGAATGGTACATCAGAAATAATACAACTGGTGCACAACAATTAATTAGCACTGCAGTAGATTTTAAATACTCATTCCCTACAAGTGCTAATTATAGTATTTGGTTAACAGCAACCAAAGGAACTTGTACATCAACCTCAGAACGATTTTCTTTAAATGTAGTTGAAGCAACCAGTGATGCTGCATTGGTTCTGTATTCTGCCAACTGCTATAAAAATGATTCTATCCGCTTAGTTTTTGGAATCATCAATGCAGGGGTAGACACCATACCAGCGGGAACTACCGTTCGGTTTTATGATAAAGACACCAGCTTGCCTGGAAGAAAAGAATTGGATAGTCTGTTTAAAACCCCTGCTGATATTTTAGGCAATTGTTCTGCCATTTATACCCATTATGTAAAAGTGGATAGAAACAGACAAGATTCCGTCTATTTAATTTTAGATGCAGAAAACACTTTACAAGAAATTACTAAAGTAAATAACTACACAAGAAGATTTTTATTTCAACCCACTAGAAGTATTAGCCCAAAAGACACTACCGTTTTTGTAAATAGTACTCAGAATATACGATTGAACTATGCGCCAGACCCGTTGACAAGTATTGCTTGGACCAGTAATGTAGGAAGCTTCAGCTGTACCAACTGTTTAACGCCAACCATGAAAATATTGGATACCACATATTTAAAAGTAAAAACGGTCACACAATATGGTTGCGAAGATTCTACTACTGCTACCATCAATATTTTTCCAAACGACTTAGTGGTTAGTGATCAAAAAATATTTTGTTATACGAATAATGATAGTGTTTTTGTTACAAGCCAACTCTGTTTATTAAATGGATATGAACAACTAACCAAGTCAATTAAGGTTCAATATTTTGATACCCTTAAAACAGAGCCAAGTGCTAAGCTAATTTATGAAATCATTATTCCCTCTTCAACTGTTTTCACGAACGGGTGCGCGACCATCCCTCATGCATTTGCTAGAAAAGGTGCAAACAATGTATACCTATATATGAATCCCGACTTGGCTATTTATGAAGAGCAAACCACTAATAATATTATTGGTGAGCCATATAAGGAATTTGCCATTGGCTTACCCGTAACACAAATTGCAATACCAAGAGGAGATCCCTATCCATTATCTATTTTACAATTTGGAGAACCAGTAACTAATATTCGATGGACGCCCAGCTTTGCATTTAATTGTACTGATTGTTTTACACCCATCCTTAAAACAAATTCATCCACCATCATTTCTGCAATAGCTACTAGTCAATATGGTTGTATAGACACCGCATCCATTCCGGTGAATGCCTATTTTACTTCACATATATCTTTACCCAATGTTTTCTCACCCAATGGAGATGGAAAGAACGATTATTTTTATGTGATTGCTGGTAAAGAAGTAACGCAAGTGAAATTGTTTAGAATCATGAATAGATGGGGAGCAACTGTTTTTAATAAGTCTGGAACTTTGCCCAATAGTTATATAGATGGATGGGATGGAACTTATAACGGAAAGCCAGCAGAAGTAGGCACTTATATTTATCAGCTAATAGTGCTGCTCTCCGATGGAACAACAGAATCATATAAAGGAAATATTACGCTACTCAGATGATGCCACAGCAAATGAATACTCTTTTAATTCGTGCTTCACTTGCTTTTGCGCTAGTAGTATTATTTAGCCATATTGTAATTGCACAAGATCCTAGCTTCTCTCAATTTTTTTCTTCTCCGTTAACAGTAAACCCAGCTTTAACCGGAAACTTTAATGGAACCATGAGAGCAGTAAGTAATATTCGTTCTCAAAATGCAGACTATAATAATGCCTATAATACCAAAACCCTTTCAGTAGATTTTAATTTACTCACGAATAAAATAAAATTAAATGATCGGCTAAGTATGGGTGTTCTTTTACTGTCTGATCAAACAGGAAATAAGATTATTACGAATAACAACTTAGCCATTTCATTGTCTTATATGAAGGGGCTAGACGATGAACAAAAAAGATCCATTACCCTTGGCTTCCAAAGCAATTACAGCAATCGAAGATTCAATACAGCCAATGCACAGTTTGAAGACCAGCTCACCCCTGGTGGATTTACCCTTCCTAGTGGAGACATTTTATTAAACAATAATTTGAGTAAATCGGGGGTTGATATTAATACAGGAATCCTATTCCAATATGCGCCTACCAGCGAACACCACTATTATATTGGTGTCTCCCTCTTTAATCTACTTCAATCGCAAAAAGAGTTTGGCAGCAATACCAGCATTGCTCCATTACGCAAAACAATTCATGGAGGCATGATGAGCCCAGTTGGATATGCTGGAACTTTTCATGCAAGTTTTCAGTTTCAACAACAACAAACATTTAATCAACTATTGATTGGAGGGGCTTACAGTTATTATATTAAAGATGCATTGCGTTCTTATGTTGAATTATATTTAGGTGCCTGGTACAGGACCGATCAGAGTATCATTCCTTATATTGGAATTGAATGGAATTATTGGCGATTAGGTTATACCAATGATATGAGTTTTAGCAACCGCATCACTGCAGGTCAATTGCGTTATTCTAACGAAGTTTCTTTGTACTATACTTTAAACAAAGACAAGAGTTTATTAAAATATAAGTGTGGAATTTTTTAAAAATGACTTTCCTTTCTTACCACTCATCGGTTCTAAAAGATGAAGCAGGTAATCCTTGTATATTATATAAACTACCTACCGCCCAGCTTTTAAAAGCGTAACGAACACTCAATGGGTTTTTAATTGAATCATTCCAAATGATAAGGGAACTTTTTTTCTCCGGATTAATTTTTACTTGTGCAGGATGAAAAATTTTGTCTTCCCCTGCTATTTCAAAATCTATAAAAGGTTTTCCGAAACCACTAAAGCCTAAATCGGCATGATGAAAACTAAGAATAATTTTATGATCCGTGGTTTTTTCCATTTGATGATAAATGGGCCCAGAATAAGCAATTCCCTTTACATTGTACTCTTTTGCAAGTGCCCAATATGCCAACCTATTACCAACGAGTTCTTTATTTGGTGGATGAATCAAATTCTGTTCGCCTATATCTAAAGTGACCGCCATCCCAGTATTTTTAACTGCTAACATTGTCTGTAATTGTGCTTCACGAAGAAAAGCACTATTTGCATTTCCTGGTAAATAAGGGGCAATTTGAACAAAATAGAAAGGGAAATCTCCTTGTTGCCATTGATTTCGCCATTCGTTGATCATCTTAGTAAACAAATCCTTATACTCATAAGCATTGTCTCTGTTTGTTTCTCCTTGATACCACAATGCTCCCTTGATTGCATATCCAATAAATGGATGCAACATGCCATTATACATAACAGTAGGAACTTTATTGGGATCCTTTACGGGTAATGCTTCAGGAATTTTTTTGTTTTTAAATGAAGCTAAACTTTGTGCATCCATCCAACTTTCAATAGAAGAACCGCCCCAAGAAGTATGTATAATACCTACTGGTATATTCAGTATAGATTGTATTTTTTTAGCAAAAAAATAAGCGGTTGCACTAAAATTGGGTGCGTTTTCAGGTGAAGCCGTTTTCCATTCACTCTTAGCATCGTATAAGGGTGTTATACTAATATTGCGGGGTGAAGTATAGAATCGTATGTTTGGATTTGTAGCATTTAAAATAGCTTCATTACTGCCGTATATAGGTTGATTATTAAACCCTTTTAATGGCATTTCCATATTCGATTGACCAGAACATAACCAAACTTCTCCAATTAATACATTTTTAAAGCTTAGGGTTTTAGTTCCTTTAATATTCATTGTATATGGGCCTCCAGCAATTGGTGTTTGAATTTTCAGTCTCCAATGTCCATCTTTACTGGTTATTGTCGTTGCTGAATTTCCCCAACTTCCTGTAATCATAATTTTAGTTCCAGGTTTATCAGTACCCCATAAGGCAGTCATTGTTTGCTGTTGCAAAACCATATCATTACTAAAAAGAGAGGGCATTGCTGTTTGTGCATTGGCAATATGTAAAGAGAATATCCAAGCAACTAGTACCAGTAATTTATTGTTCATCTATTCGGTTTTGAGTTTTATAAATCAGTAATGATTTTGTACTTCGGTACAAGTGCTTTCATAATCATCCAAGCAAGTAAATAAGCTACACCACAAAAAACAAACATGATAGTATAACCCGTTTCAATATGCCCTAATGCTTTATAATGGTCAAATAATGCACCTCCTGATTTTGTAACCAAAACACCACCAATACCCCCGGCCATGCCTCCAATTCCTACTACAGACGCAACCGCTTTCTTAGGGAACATATCACTTACCGTAGTAAACAAATTAGCACTCCATGCTTGATGTGCAGAAGCCCCTAATCCAATTAATAATACAGGTAACCAAAAACTAATACCGCCTAATGGTTGAGCTGCTAGCACTACCAATGGTATAATGGCAATTAAAAACATAGCACGCATACGACCATCATAAGGTTCATATCCCTTTTTCATAAAATACATTGGAAACCATCCACCCCCAATACTTCCAATCATGGTCATGCTATACAATACTGCCAAAGGCAACATTATTTCGGTACCAGTCATTCCATATTGATCTTTTAAATATGCAGGCAACCAGAAAAGGAAAAACCACCACACGCCATCAGTAAAAAATTTACCGACAGCAAAAGCCCATGTTTGCTTGTATGCTAGCAGCTGTATCCAGCGTACTTTTTCTTTATTCGCTTCTACAACATCTTCTTTTGCTTTATCGCTCAAGATATATTCAAGCTCACTCTTCGAAAGTCGTTTTTGCAATTGAGGCTGTTCATAGTAAACAAGCCATACCAATAACCAAATAAAACCAAAAACACCTACTACAATAAAAGCAGCCTCCCAACCCCAATTAGCAGCCATCCAAGGAACAGTCAGTGGTGCAAGAATAGCACCCACATTTGCACCAGAATTAAATATGCCGGTTGCAAGCGCACGCTCTTTCTTTGGAAAATATTCTGCTGTTGCTTTTATAGCTGCAGGAAAATTACCAGACTCTCCCAATCCCAACACTGCTCTTGAGAACATGAATCCCATAACACTAATTGAAAAAACGCCAATGCCAGCCCAACTTAATAGCGCTCCAAGGCTATCTCCAATTGGTATTGCTGCTGCATGAAGAATTGCACCAATAGACCATATGATTATTGCCCAACCAAAACCCCATTTTGTTCCTAACCAATCAATAAATCTCCCAGCAAACAACATAGAAATTGCATAAGTGAATTGAAATACGGATGCAATATTTGCATAGTCGGTATTCGTCCACCCAAACTCGTCTTCCAATGTGGGTTTTAATAAACTCAAAACCTGCCTGTCTAAATAGTTAACAGTAGTAGCAAAGAACAGTAGCGCACAAATAGTCCACCGATATTTTCCAATTGGTTGCATACTAAATTATTTATGATGAAAAATATTATTGTAAGGATTCTAAGAGCTTTGTTGTTTGTAGCTGCAGCTCTTCATATAATCCTTTTTCTAAAATTTGTTTTGTAATCAACTTACTGCCCAATCCTGTTGCCAATGCGCCAGCTTCAAGCCAAGTTTTTATATTATTTGCGTCTGGCTCTACACCTCCTGTTATGATAAACTGGGTTTTACTAAATAATGGTTTAACTGCAACTACAAAATCAGGCTTTAAAACATTACCAGGAAATAATTTCACTATACTACAACCTGCATCAACAGCATGATGTATTTCTGTTGGCGTCATACAACCAGGAATCCAAAGAACAGATTTTTCCTTTGCTACTCGCGCTACCTCTTTATCAAAAAAAGGACTAATCAATACATCTGCTCCAGCTGTAATAAAATCTTTTGCATCATCTGCTGTGGCAATTGTTCCAACTGCCAAAATAAGTTCAGGCATCGAAATTTTACGAGCTTCAACCAGTGCTTGAAAGCATTCTTTTGCAGATGAACCTCTATTGGTAAACTCAACCATTCTGATACCACCATCATACAGTGCTTGCGTTATTAAAACAGAAGTTATTGGATTGGAATGGTAAAAAAGCGGAAGAATTTTCTGCTGATTTAATAATGTTTGTATAGTTACAGATTGATCAATCATGATTGTAGCCTATTTAAAATTTCCATAACGGTTTGTTTGGTATGATCTCCTAATTCTTGCATTTTCCCTACTGCTGCCGAAGCTGCAAAATCAACAATTTCCTGGGGGGTCTGCTGTTCATATATGCCGAATAAAAGCCCTGCCATAAAGCAGTCTCCACTTCCCACTTTATCAACTACTTGACTTATTGAAAATTCATGAGATACTACCGTTTGACCCTGATGCTGTAACACAGCAAAATAGGTTTGATTCAATCTAAAAGTGTAAGCGATTGTTTTTACTTGTTTATACTTCTGCTTTAGTAATTCTATACTCTTCAATGCTGCTGTTATTAATTCATCTTTCGTTTTATTTTGACTGCTTTCAATTGTTGATGGAATATGTAATAATTGTTCTGCAGCCCAAATATTTCCCATAACAATATCAGCATGCTGCACTAGCGAATGCATCACTTCAGGAGGCTGTTTACCATATTGCCAAAGCTTTGCTCGATAATTTAGGTCTATAGAAACTGGAATTGATTTTGATTTAGCTGCAATAACAGCTTCAACGCAAGCATCAGCCACTTGTTGATTTAATGCTGGGCTAATTGCACTGAAATGAAAATGATTGCTGGCTTTTAATATTTTTTGCCAGTTCATCATCCCCGATTCTAATTCCCAAAATGCAGAATGTGCACGATCATAAATAACGCCTTCATTCTTTAAATCTGAACCTTGTGGTAAATAATAAGTGCCAATGCGATCACCCCCAAATTCAATGGAAACTTCAATGTTATTTTCTTGAAGTTCACTAATAATTTCTCTAGACAAACTATGATTCGGTAGTCGAGTGCAATACTGCACGGGTAGACCCCAACAAGCCAATGCTGCTGCAACATTTAATTCAGCGCCACCTACATACACAGGTGTTATAGCATCATGAATCCACTTTCGATTCAATGATGGAGAAAATCGCAACAACAATTCACCAAATGCGGAAATCATGCTGGGTATTTGTTTATGTGATAAAACGGAAAAAATAAATTCATAAATTAATTAATTCACATTAGTAATCACTTTTGTCTTCAGTTGATTCTTATACTCATTCAAATAAGCATACCAAGCTTTTGCGTTGGTAATTTCATTGGCTCTATCCCAAGCCGCACCCGTGAAATAGCTAAAGCTGCTGTTTGTTTTAATAGTAAAATTGGTTAGGAAATGCTCTTTTGTTTCTCGCATTTCATTTACCCTTTTGGGGAAAACACAGCCCACGCCTGTTGTTCCAAATTTAGCATCTGTTGGTTCCCAGTAAGCCATGATTCCATTGGATTGATTAAAATAATAATTGGCTTCGCCTGGTCTTTTGATAATCCCAACTACAACAGGTAATGAATCACGTGATGCAGTTGATAGATGAATGTCAATCTTACTCATTTGAGAACCTGCATCAATAGAAATTGTTTTTGTCATGCTAACCTCAGCGCCAGCAACATTCCAAGGTTGGTATGTTAATTTAAAAGTGGTACGAAGTGGACCATTGTCTTGTACTTCCCAAGCGCTGTAATTTTTGGGGAAATAAATTGAATCGTTTATATATGGAGCTAAATTACCTGCCCCTAATGTAAGACCTACATGATAATAATCTAATCCATCCCCGTTATCGGTATGATAATCCTTTAGTCTATATCTTTCATTAATAACCAACTTGCTCGACCTCTTAACCCAAACATCAATTCCATTCGCATTTTCATTGGTTCCCTCTAATGCTTTTCCATAAACACGGAATGCAATTTTATCGTTCTCCCATGCAAAATCATCTTTACGCTCAGGAACATATCTACCATAAGTTTGTGATACAAATTCCGCATGAGGTGAATCTATTAGTAGATATTTTCCAACCTGACCTGGAATTAAATCAACTTGCAAAAGCAAATGCTGAGGCGCTTTATTTCCAAGGTATTCTAACTGATATACCACTTCCTTTTTAGTTGACTGATTAATAACTTTAAAATTACTTGTATCAATAGAAGGATATTTTTTAATTATATCCTTCCATGCAACAGCAACAATTTGTCCTAGCTGAGCCCTTTTTGCAGTATGCTTTATATGAATAATACTATTTTTTTTACCCTGTGCAAATGAATCTGATTGGAGCATACAAAAGAGTAATCCTACAATACCTACAAAAATTTTATGTAACATAAGGATGAATTAAGTGCTGAATAAAATCAGTTAAACAAGTAAGCCACATTTTATTTTAATGTAGCAATTGGATGGGGATCCATATCTGAAAACTCCATATTCTCACCAGCCATTCCCCAAATAAATCCATAATTGGATGTGCCACAACCATAATGCATAGACCAAGGTGGTGAAATAACTGCTTCATGGTTTGCCATAACAATATGCCGAGTTTCTTGTGGTTGTCCCATAAAATGAAAAACTCGGTGCTCAGCAGACAAATCAAAATAGAAATAAACTTCCATTCGTCTTGTATGTGTATGGGGCGGCACCGAGTTCCAGACACTGCCATTGTCTAATACAGTTAAGCCCATCACCAACTGACAACTTTTTATTCCATCCAAATGAATGTATTTATAAATAGTTCTTTTATTAGAAGTAGCTTGTTCTCCCAGCTGCACTGGAGTAGCCTTCTCTTTCGACATTAATTTTGAAGGATACTTATGGTGTGCAGGGGTAGATAATAAATAAAATAACGCAGGATTTTTTTTGCTAGCGCTTTTAAAATGTACATCTCTAGTTTCTTTTCCCAGATAAACACAATCCAATTTTTGAAGCGTAAACTCTTTCCCATCAGCTATTACAGTCCCCTGGCCTCCAACATTAATAATGCCTATTTCTCTTCTTTGTAAAAAATATTCTGCTTTTAATTCTTCTTCTTTGGGCAGAGAGATTGTTTTATTAACTGGTTTTACTCCGCCTATAATAACTCTATCAAAATGAGTATAAAGCAACTTTGCTTCATCCTTTTCAAACAAATTTTGAAAGAGGAATTGAGTTCGCAGTTGTTCTGTATCAAACTGTTTTACTTCATTGGGGCTATTGGCAAATCGGGTTTCCATTTTAATATATTTTTACTTCAATGTTATCTTGCCATCCATCCGCCATCTACAAATAAAACTGTTCCATTTACATAATCAGCAGCAGCTGATGCTAGAAATACTACAGGACCCTTAAAATCATCCGGTACTCCCCATCTACCAACAGGTATCCTATCTAAAATAGATTTACTTCTTTCTGGATCTTCACGTAAAGCCTGTGTATTATTGGTTGCAATATATCCTGGCGCAATACCATTCACACAAATTCCTTTACTACCCCACTCATTGCCAAATGCCCTTACAAGACCTGCAACGGCAGATTTACTGGCAGTATAGCCAGGTACATTTATGCCTCCTTGAAAACTAAGTAATGAGCAGGTGAAAATAATTTTACCACCTCCATTTTCAATCATATGACTACCAAACTCGCGCGCTATTATAAACTGTGCATCTAAATTGATGGAGATTACTTTATCCCAATATTCATCTGGATGTTCAGCTGCAGGTTTGCGCATAATGATACCTGCATTGTTTACCAAAATATCAATACGTTTATTGGCAGATTTAACATTGTTTATGAATAAGTAGAGTTGATCCCTGTCTGATATATCTACTTTGTGGTAAGTAAAACTTCTTCCTGTTGCTTCTATCAGGGCTTGTGTTGCTGAGCAATCATCCACTACAGACGCACCTACAATATTTGCACCCGCTTCAGCCAATGCTAGTGCCATTCCTTGACCCAAGCCAGTATCACATCCAGTTACCAAGGCTGTTTTGCCAGAGAGATTAAATGATGCTAATGTATTCATTTGATTCAAAATAATTTTTTAAATAAAGCGATATCGCTATTCTGATTTTAAAGATGTAAGCCATTGTGGAAGTTGTCCTAAACGCAATAACAACTGGGCTTCATATAATGAAGATGGGTTAACCCTTTCACCCATTGACTCAGCATATTTAAGATGACTCTTAACAAAACTTGTATTAGCACCATGGTATCCAACTAAAATTGGAAATGGCATTCGCCACCATTTATTCTCTTCTACAGTTGGCCAAAAATCAAAATTGCTGACTGCTTCATTGGTTTGTTTATAATTCCAGAATACCAATCCCGACAAGTGATTCGGCATATTAAATAATGCACCACCAGCTCTACCACTTAGTAAACCACCGGTTACATTATCCAACAATGTGTTTCTTGGTTGAGAAGAATGTGATTCAAAACAAGTTGTTGGTGGATACGTCACATTGTATAAAACTGTATTGGTTGAAAATCCATTTACTCCATAAGAATGCCACATGCCTGCTTTATCAACCAGATTTCCCAATAATACATTGGTGGCTCCTAAATTAAAAATAGCTTCATGACCAGGATTTCCATCTATCAAACAATTGAGCACACTTATATTGGCTCCTCCACCTATTTGAACAGCAACATTTACATCTGTAAATCGGGTATTTCTAATCCAGGAATTGGTTGTTTTAGAAAATTGAATCAAAGACCAACCACTATCATCAGTAGCAGAGCCATGATGAACAAATTTATCTTTCCAATTGCCCACAAATGCGATTTCTTCAATACCAACTTCTGTATTGTGAGAATATTTATATACTTCCCATTTATGTTTTGGATCAATTGGATAAATGATAGGCGATACTAAGGTCAAGGTATTATTAGATACCGATTTAACTTGATGTACCACTTTAACATGTACCCCTTCATTTAGAATATAGGTCCATGTATCATCTGCTTTTAAATCTCCTATCTCATACTTTAATAAATTAGGATCAGTACTTTTCATTTCTAAGTATATCCAGTCACCTGCTTTTAAATCTTTTACATTATTCGCTTCAATGTTAAAACTACCTTTGGCTGCAGGAGAAACTACTTGACCAATATTGATGTTTTTTGCTGATGTATTAAATTGAATCATTGAAGGAGTAGTCCACATTTTAGCAGGATCAGCCGGATCAAGTTTATTCTTCATAAATAATTCAGTACCATTTTTACCAGCTCCACTACCTCTAAAAACAATATTACTGCAGTTGATTTTTATTGGTGTATGATTATCACCATCCTCGTTGATTAAAAAACGTCCCTTCGGAAAATAAACAATTCCTCCTCCATTCTTTGTTGCCTCCGCAATTGTTTTTTCGATGGCTTGCTTGTCTGAAATTGCATCGTTGGGAATAGCGCCAAATTTAGTTACATCAAAAACCTTGGCTTTTACATCTGGTATCGCTTTTTCTCCATGGTGATAACCTACATATGAAAAATTAGGTAGTATAGAAGCGGATGGATTTTTCGCGTATTCATCCAGTATCTCAGCTCTTTTTTGAGCTGAGATGGATAATATGAATGATACTTGAAATACTACAAAAAGAATATTGGATTTATACATCTTCATTCAAATAGTTTTATAAATTACCAACCTGGATTTTGTGTAGCTAATTTATTCACGGTAATTTCAGCAGCCGGTATTGGATAAAGCTTATGTTTATCTCCTACATTCTCACCACTCAAAGCACCATATGCAAATCCAGCTCCATTGGCTCTTTGATCAGCAGCTGCTGCCTTCATAGCAGTTACCAATTTTCCCCAACGAACTAAATCGTCTTTTCTTAAACCTTCAAAACATAATTCCCTAGATCTTTCATCTTCAATAGCCAATTGAAATGCATCTTTAGATAATCCAGGAGCAAGGTCTGCTAAAACACTAGGAGTTCCAATAGGTAATCCATACCCACGTCTTCTAACCTGATTAATAGCATCATAAGCAGCTGCAGTAGGACCATTTACTTGATTCTCCGCTTCCGCCAACATGAGCAATACATCGGCATATCTAAGAATTGGGAAGTTAGTAGGTCCATGATTTTTATTTTTCGGATAAAGGAGTTCATAAGACCTTCTCCATTTGGCAGCATCTCTGCCATAAATATTAACGGTAGGAGAAATAGGTACCCTGGCACCAGTTGAATTATTATAAGTATAAGTGGTTAATGTCCAAGCTCTTCTTAAATCTGCATTTGCATATAGCTTATATAACCTTCCAGTTCCTTTTATAAAACCATAACAATAGCCTGAGTCTGCTTCAAATTTAACAGCAGTCATGGTAATACCCATTGTATTTCCAAGTCTACCTGTTTCAAGATATCCGTCAGCCCTGGTTCCTTTAAAATCAGCTTCCCACATACTCTCTCTCACATCATAAATATCCTGAGAATGATTGATAAAAATTTGACTATAGGCGCTATTGGTAAGGGCTGCATTAAAAGTTGTTCTTAATACATGTTCTCCAGAAGACTGCACTTTTTTTGACCATGCCAAGGCTTCTGCATATTTGGTTTTATCATTTAATGGTTGTCCAGCCATATACAAGCAAACCCTTGCTAATATTCCCTGTACAACTGTTTTAGAAACCCTGCTTGCATGTCCTATAGCTGAAGACGTTTTAACTTTTGCTTCTGCATCAGTCATGTCTTTTAATATTTGCTTATACACTTCTGCGGCAGGAGTTCGAACAATATCTGCATTATTGGGTGAACTAGTAGGCGTAAGACGAAGCGGAACATCACCAAATTTAGACACTAATAAAAAATAATAGTATCCTCTTAAAAACAATGCTTCTCCAAGAATGGCATCTCTTTGAACCGCATCCATTTGTGGGATATTAATATTGGCAATTAATTGATTGGCTCTATTTATTCCAATATAACAATTTGCCCATAATGCAGCTACTCGATCATTGGCAAAATCAAAGTTATGTACCATGATTCCGGTTGTTTGACCCGATCTAGCATAATATCCATCATCGGTACCCCCATTCCACTCTAACCATAAATTGTTTCCATACATAGCTTCTGTACCTATCACATCATATACCCCAGCCAAAGCACTGGTTAATTTAGCTTCAGAATTATAATATTCTACTGGAGTTAAAGAGTCTGTTGGTTTTGTATCCAGGAATTTTTTACAACCAGATAAACCAACTATTGCCGAAACCGCTATTATTGTTAATGTTATTTTTTTCATACAATCAATTTTGGAAGTTTAAAAAGAAATATTTGCACCAAAAGTTATTGTTCTTGCCCTTGGATAAGTTGAATAATCGAATCCCGGTGTTAATGCAGAGTGGTATGCACTAACTTCTGGATCCATACCAGTATACTTTGTCCATGTGAGCAAATTTTGTGCTGAAACATACACCCTAAAGCCCCTGATTTTTAATCTTTTTAATACAGAGCTATTTAAATTATACCCTAATGAAACGGTTTTTAGTCTTAAGAATGAGCCATCTTCAACTAATGAAGATGAGTAGCCGCCACCAAAGTAGCCCCTGGTTCTATGAATAGTTGAATTCTGATTATCAGGAGACCATCTGTTTGCATAACCAGCAAATTGATTAAAGTTCAATCTATTCACTCCATTGCCTTCAAACAAAAGTCGATTGTTATTTAGAATATCATTTCCATAAGACCATTGAAAAAAGATATTTAAATCAAAGTCTTTGTAAGTAAAATTATTGGAGAAACCTCCGATATGCTTGGGAACACCATTACCAATTACCGTGTAATCATTTGCATTCACCACTAGGTCACCATTTAAATCCTTATACTTAATATCTCCCGGTCTGATATTCGCTCTTGTATTACCATTTGTTGGAACTGTAGTTTTCAAAACATATACACCAGGTGATGTTTCATTAAAATCAGCAATCTGATAAACTCCATCTGATAGATACCCATACATTTGACCCAATGGCTGACCTACACGAGCAATATATGCCGGCGTATTTCTCCAACCATTATCCCAATTAATAGAACTCAATAAAAAGTTTTGGTTTTCAGCAAGACCTAAGACCTTGCTTCCACTACCCGTAAGTGTTATATTAAAATTAGAGCTCCAAGTAAAATTCTTATTTTTAATATTCAAGGTTGTTAAAGTGAATTCAAATCCTTGATTTTCTACACTACCAACATTTTTAAACGCTCTATCAAATCCAGTTGATGTTGGTAAACTTGCAAACAACAATAAATTAGAAGTCGTTTTCTTATAATAATCAACTGTCAATAAAATTCGCTGATTTAAAAAACCAAGATCTAATCCTATATCAGTTTGCTTGGTTGTCTCCCATTTTAAATCTGTATTTCCTAAAACAGTTGGAACAATACCACTTGCATAACTATTATTGAAAACATAACTATTTCCAATTGGTAATCCATAAGTAGTTAGGTAAGCAAAATCGCCAACTCTATTATTTCCTGTTACACCATAGCTAACTCTCAATTTACCATCAGAAAGAAATTTAAGTTTGCTGGCAAATTTTTCATTACTAAAACGCCAAGATGCTGCAGCTGATGGAAAATAACTCCAATGATTGGCTGATGAAAATTTAGAAGAACCATCTGCTCTAAATGATGCCGTTAATAGATATTTTGAATCATAACTATAGTTTAAACGACTCAATACCGAAGCCATTGTCCATAAAGAACTGGTGGCAGTCACTGGTAACAAGTTGCCTTCATCTAAACCGCTTAAGCCCAAGTTTTCATTGGGTAATTTATCTGCCGACATTCCGTAGGTTGCTGTTTTTGCACCCTGTGCAGTAAATCCACCTAGCAAATTGATTTGATGCTTATTAAATCTTTTATCCCAAGTAAGAGTGTTTTCGCTTAACCAAGAATTAAACTTATTGAAAGTGATAGAGCCATTTACTCCGTTTGCACTTCCGGGAAATCCATATTGCGTTCTTGAATTATTAAAAACATCATTTTCACGCATATTATCAACAAAACCTAAACTCATTCTTAATTTTAGAGAAGGGATAATAGAATACTCAGCATAAGCATTCACCCCAAGACTTTTGGTTTTGTTTTCACGAACTAAATTATTCAAGTTAATAACTGGATTAACCCTGTAATCATTGGCAGGATCAATGCTAGGATCTTGTAATACATCTTCTATATCTGCAACATTGGGTGAAACAGGTCTAGCTCCCCAAACAGCAACCATAATATTATGTGAAAAAGCAAAAACGGATTGACTAGGGCTAATACCTGATTGTTGAAGGCTGCTATAGTTGGCATTAATACCTACTTTAAGTTTGCTATTCACTATTTGATCTAGCACTACTCTTCCCTGATACCTTTTATATCCTGAGCCAATCATTATTCCATCCTGATTTAACGCAGAGCCAGATATGGAGTATTTTGTTTGAGCATTTCCCCCTCTTATTGATAAATTATAATTTGCCATGGGTGCTTGTCTCAAAACAAGATCTTGCCAATCAGTTCCACTTACTGATTTATAATCATCCAAGGTTTTACCATTGGCTAAATATACTTGTGTAGGAGAAGGAAAATTAGTTGGAGAAACTGGCGTTGGATCATATTCGATTTGGTATTTCACAAAATCATATGCACTCATCATGGGTATTTTTCTTAAATTATTTTGAACACCATAGGATGCATCAAAGCTTATAACTGCTGGTCCCTCTTTTCCTTTTTTAGTGGTGATGATGATTACACCGTTTGCACCGCGTGCTCCATAAATGGCTGTGGCAGATGCATCTTTTAAAACTTCTATCGATTCTATGTCTTTAGGGTTGATAATATTGTTGTCTTGGTTTTCTATTGGGAAACCATCCACCACATACAACGGTGAATTATCTTGAGTGATAGAGTTATTTCCCCTAATTACAATATTAATACCAGATCCTGGTTGACCACTTTCAGAACTAACTTGAACACCAGCTACTCTACCAGCTAAAGCTTCGTCAAATGACCTTACTGGAGCTTTATCCAAATCTTGAACATTAACTTTTGCAACTGAACCTGTAACATCTTTCTTTCTTTGCGTTGCATAACCTATTACAACTACTTCATCATCTTCGGTCACGGTTTCTTTAAGCGTAATATTTAATGTAGTAGATTTTTCAACCAGAATTTCTCTGTTAGCAAAACCAACTGAGGAGAAAATAAGTGTCGCATTTTTTTGTGGAACACTAATATTAAAACTACCCATTCCATTGGTAGCTGTAGCTATTTTGGTTCCTTTAGCTATAACCGAAACCCCTTCCAAGGGTTTTCCGTCAGCGCCAGTTACGACACCCTTAATAACCACTGGTTGAGCCAGCACGCCTTCTGCAATTAAAAGCAGAATAAAAGCAAGTAAGTAATTTTTCATTTCTCTAATGTTTAGCAATTAACAATTTTAAATTTATGGGGCGGTGTTTCTAGTAAGTTGATTATTTCGTAATAATGCTTCTAGAAAATAGTAGTCAGCATATACTAATGGCACATCAATTTCATTACCATGCGGAAAGCTACCCACTGAATGTTTTAGAAGAAAGTATCCATTGGTACCTGTATCTGCTAAATAAGCTGACGATGAAAGTGTATTGATGGTTGAAATGGCAAAATTTTTATACGCATCACCTTTTTTCCCTAAATGACCACTTAATTCAAATAAAGCAGAACTAACTATTGCAGCAGAAGACACATCTCTAGGTATATAATTAAGCGCAGTAGGGTTGTATTTCCAGTCTGGAGTAAACCCATTTTGATTTACATTAAAATCCCAATAAGGAACTTTATCTTCTGGAAGATTTTTATGATTCATGTAAAAATCAGCCATTCCTTTTGCTGCATCCAAAAAACGAATATCACCCGTTTCCCTATAAATCATTGTATAACCATAAATACCCCAAGCTTGTCCGCGCGCCCAAGTTGAATTATCTGAGTATCCTTGGCAAGTTTGCTTATTTAAAACTTTTCCTGAAACTGAATCATAATTAACCACATGATAAGAGCTATAGTCTTTACGAACATGATTTTTCAAAGTAGTCTCTGCGTGTTTGATAGCAACGTTTCTATAGATTGGATCTCCAGTAACTTTTGTAGCAAAGAAAAGTAATTCAAGGTTCATTAAATTATCCATAATTACAGGATAATACCAAACTGTTTTACCATCCCATGAAGCACGAAAATCCCAAGATTTAATACAGCCTACGGTAGGGTTAAATCTAGAGATAAGAGACTTAGCGGATTGTATTAAAATATCTTTATACTTTTTATTTTGGGTAATACGATAAGCATTTCCATAACTACAATACATCATGAAGCCTAAGTCGTGATGACTTTTGTTAAACTGATTTTTCTCCAAACTTTCTGTCCATCGTACGGCTTCGTTTTTGAAATCAACATCATTGGTATATTCGTATAAATACCAAAGATTACCTGGCCAAAACCCTCCTGTCCAGTCTTCAATGGACACATATTTGGTTTTTCCATTTTTATCGGCTGTTCTAGGATAACTAGATAGTTCAGAAGAATGCATAAGCATTTGGCGGTACTGTTTTTTTGCAACAGCTATTACATCTCCTATTGATTTGGCATTTTTTTGCTCATTTTTGATCAATACAAAAGCAGAGGATACTGTAATAAAAACAGACAGCACAATCGTTCTGTAGAATGTCTTTTTTGACTCCATATTGGCAAGCTTTATACTCGGTGAAATCACCAATACACAAATCTTAACAATCTCTACAAAACAGAAGGGGTAGAAACATCTTAAATTAGGGGTTGTTTTTTATCTGTTAGCAGAATCCAAACCCTTTTCATGATCGTTTAGATATTCAGAGGGCGATTTACCATAAAATCGTTTAAACTCTTTACTGAAATATTTTCGATCATTAAACCCTACTTTCCATGCTATTTCAGAAATGTTCATTTTGTCGTGCGTTAGTAAGTTAACTGCTCTTTTAAGGCGCATGGATTTTATAAATTCTCCAATGGGTATTTTTACCAATGCACTAAACTTTTTATAAAGTACCGCTTTACTCATTCCTAGTTCCTTAGATAAAATAGGCACACTAAAATTAGGTTCTTCCAAATTTTCGTCAACTATAGCCATTAGCCTTTCCATGAATTTTTTGTCTACTGTTCCAACTTCAACTGCCAAAGGTTCAAGAAATATTTTTTGACTGTAATGTTGCCTTAATGCTTCTTTTGATTTTAAAATATTATTGATATAGGTCTGTAAAACAACTATACTGAAGGGCTTATTTAGATAAATGTCTGCCCCACTTTCAAGACCTTCTATTTGATGTTCTTCAGCTGCTTTTGCAGTAAGCATTATTACTGGGATATGACTGGTTCTTTCATCTTTTTTCAGATTTCTACAAAACTCATTGCCATCCATTTCTGGCATCATAACATCGGTAACAATCAAATCAGGCAGCTCGTTAACCGCTATTTCCCATCCTTTCTTACCATCGGGAGCTTCAGATAATTCATATAAATGCTCTAAGCAGCTTTTAATAAAACCCCTTAACTCATCATTATCCTCAATAATCAATATTTTCTTATTTCCCATAGTATTCATTAGGGCGCTACTCGATTATTGTAAAATTGCCATCAAAATGACTCTTCCCTTTTTGTAAGGTAATAATAAAACAAGTTTCATTTAATCCTGTTTCGGTATTTATTCTAGAATAAAAATCAAGATTACCCTTGTGTAATTCTATAAGGGCTTTAGAAAAAGCCAGCCCAATACCCGTTCCAACATGTTTAACCCTACCTGCGTCTGCTTGATAATAATTATTGAATATATGTTTATGTGCTTCTGGTGGAATTCCAATACCATTATCGCAAATCTTAATTTCAACAAAATCAAGCTGAGTATCTAATAAATCAACTGAAATAATCCCACCATCTGAAGTAAACTTTAATGCATTAGATAACAAATTTGAAAGCACAATTTCCATATGATGGGGATCAAAATAAAATTGAATATTTTCCTTTGATGAATTGAACTGATAAGAAATATGCTTCATTTCTGCTTCGTTGATAAATTTTTCAAATTGAGCTTTTGTAAATTCAACAATATTTAAATGATGAATATTTAGATGCGTGTGACCAGCATCTGCCTTTCTAAAATCAAGCAGCTCATTTGTCAAACTCAATAGACGATCCGAATTACTCTTTATTGTCAACAGTAACTTTTGTACTTGTTTGTTATCTAACAATAATCCAGAAAGCATTTCAACAGGACCCATAATCAAAGTAAGAGGTGTTCTTATTTCATGAGAAATATGGGTAAAGAAGTCCATTTTCATCTGATGCAATTCTTGTTGTTTCACATTCACTAAATGTTCATAACGTAGTTTTCGTTTTAAAGCAATACGAGATGAAATAAAAAATATTACAGCAAAAATTATAAGAGATAAAATAAGCGCATACAAAGTATATGCCCACCATGTTTTCCAAGGTGGTGGATGAATTGTTATTTTAATGATTAATGGCGATTCAGTCCAAACTCCATCATTGTTAGCAGCTTTGATGTGTAAATTATATGATCCAGTAGGAACATTGGTAAAAGTTGCTTTTTGTTCGTTTGTATAAATCCAATCTTTATTATAGCCTTCAAGCCGATAGGCCGACTTGTTCTTTGCCGATTTAATGAAGTTAATAACAGCATATTCAATTGAAATTACATTTTCATCATAATCCAATATCAGCTTTTTAGTTTCCGAAATATTTTGAGATAAAATTTCAGAAGAATCAAAACTATTAATAGGCTGACCGTTTATCGTCAGGCCCGTAAGTATCATTTGGGGAGGGGTTAAATTCAGTGAAATCTTTTTAGGATCAAATTCAACTAGGCCATGGTGTGTTCCAAAAAATATATTTCCTTTTTGATCTTTTAAAAATGATCGGTAATTAAAAACATTACCGGGTAAACCATCATAAATATTAAATGAATAAAACTTTTTTCTATCTGGTCCAAGAAAACAAAGACCATTATTCGTACTAATCCACAAATTATTTTGGTTGTCGGCAACTATACCAACTACTTTATTTCCAGCCAACCCATCCTTTACTGTAAATGTTTTAAATTGATTCGTTGCACTATTAAAAACAGATAAACCGGCATAAGTTCCAATCCAAATTTGATTTGATTTATCTTCTGCTATACAATTTATATAGTCAGATTGCAATTGACTTTCATTTTTTCCTTCTAAATAAATATTGATTTTCCCATCAATATGCGATAAGCGATTAATCCCTTTTTTTGTTCCAATCCATATATTCTTTTTTGTGTCTTCAAATAAATAAGTAATTGCATCGCTAGATAATTCTTTCCCCTTGAAGAACTGAGTGAAAGTTTCAATTTTTTTATTAGTATGATTAAAAATATCAATCCCGTTTTCCTCTGTACCAATCCAAATATTTTGATTGTTGTCATATAAAAGGGCATTCACCGTATTTGAACTGATAGCGTTTTTGCCTTTGTTTCTTCCATACTCGGCTATTTTTTGTCCTTTTTTATCTAACACATTAACCCCACCGCCGCCATGCATTGCTACCCATAAGTTTTGCTGTTTATCAATTAGCAATGATTTCACTAGGTTAGAGCTTAGTTTAGGTTTATCACTTTCGGTATAAACAATTTTTGTGAATTGCTTTTTAGACCTATCAAAATAATTGAGTCCTTCTGCTTCTGTACCAATCCAAAGATTATTCTTCTCATCTTCAACAATTGCACTGATGATATTACTACTAATGGAATTTTTACTAGTAGAACTCTGATAAATAGTAAAGGGAGAGCTGTTTGCCTCTATATAATTTAAGCCACCAAAAAATGTACCCACCCATAAATTACCTTGCCAGTCTTCCATTAATTGATAAATAGAATTTGAAGCAAGAGAATGGTCATTTTCTGGATGATGAATAAAAGAAAAATGATTCCCTGTTTTTGGAATAAAGAGGTCTAATCCTTTTAAAGATCCCACCCATACACGTCCTAACTTATCTGTGTAAACCTTCCGTATTACATTACTAAGCAGTTTTTTATTGCCTATATTGTTTTGATAATGATGAGTGATTTTAAAATTGTGATTGATTACAAAAACGCCATTATTAGCAGTTCCAATCCAATAATTAGAAAGGCTATCTATTGTTGCAGAAATAACATCAATATTTTTTAAAATAATCCTTTCGAGTTTGATTTCTTCTGGTTTGTTACCAATAATAACCTCAATAAGTCCTTTATCGGAACCAGTTAATAATTTGCCATTCTCAGAATCATAGGTACAGGAAAAATTGGCAGATTCAAACTCTGTATATCCTTTCAAACGAATAGTTAAAAAAGAAAGTTTGTCTTTTTTAAATTCTACTTTATTTAATCCTCTAGCAGTTCCCACCCAAATATTCCCTCTCCTATCTTTATATAATGACTTGATAGAGTTATTTGATATACTAGATGAATCTTGAGATGAATGAAAAAAAACCGAAAAAGAATCTACTCTATTATCATATAAATACAAGCCATTATTAGTGCCAATCCAAATTCTATTTAAACTATCAGCTAACAAAGTGGTTATTTTTATGCTTTGTCCTATTGGATTATCGTTGTAGAAAGATTTAAATACCTTCACTCTTTTACCATCAAAACGATTAAGTCCATCCATTGTCCCAATCCATAAAAACCCTTTTTGATCTTGTGTAATCGACAAAACCGATTCTGAGGAAAGCCCATCTTCAACTGAAAAACGATTAAAGTCAATATTATACTGTGCTGAAATTTTAAGCGATATTAATCCCAGAATAAAAAGGAAAAAGATATGTCTTTGTATTTTTTTAGTCATGGATTAAAATTTAACCAACCATTTTTGAAGTTGATCGATCCATTTTTCTGTTACTAAAGTATTATGCATCCCAAAACCATGACCTCCCGCAGGATATATATGCATTTGTGCTGAAACGCCGTTTTCTACACAGGCTTTATGATAGGATAAACTATTTTCTACAGGTACGTCCTCATCATCTGAACAATGAATTAAAAAAACAGGCGGAGATAATGGATGTACCAAGTATTCAGATGAATACTGTTTTATTAAATCAGCATTGGGGTTGGGACCCAAAAAATGATCTCTAGAGCCCATATGTGTGATTGCATCAGAGAAACTGATGACAGGATATATAAGAATGGTAAAAAGAGGAGGTACTACATTTTGTTGATCATTTTTACTATTGAAAATGCTTAATAAACAAGATGCCAATGAAGTCAAGTGCCCTCCTGCAGAAAACCCCATCAATCCAATGCGTGCAGGATTTAAACCCCAATCATTGGCTCTTTGTTGAACAATTGAATAGGCTTTTTTAATATCGATCAAAGGAAGAGGTGTTTCATGATCAGCATTTATACCATTGGGGAAACGATATTTCAAAACAAAAACAGTTATACCCCACTGAATTAAAGTTTCTGCTACCTCATTACCCTCCAAATCAATCGCTAATTTTTCATATCCTCCGCCAGGGCATATAATTACAGAAAGACCATTGGTATTTTTAGCTGGAACAAAAACTTCCAACTTGGGATTAAAATGACCACTCACACACTTAACTCCATTGACGTAAAAAATCTTTTCTTCAGCCGATGAATCCGGTTGTGTAGTATAAGTATCTGGAAACAATAGAATTTCTTCCCTTTTATGATTGACCATTATTTTAGACAAGCTGGTTTCAATTATTTAATATCATATTGGCTCAGTTGAAAATAGTTTAAAAAACCAATCAATACAAATATATCAGTTTCGTGTATGGGTAAATAAAATTCGAGCGCCCTCTTGTTTTACAAGTAATTCTTTACGATGACCCCAAATTTTATCTCTAGCCGCTCTGCCTGCAATAGTTGCATCCACTATTGGTATAGGATAGTCATTTCCAATAATGGTATTACAAAGTTGCTGCTCCATTAAGCTCATCGTATGAGGTTCATGAATAAATGCATTGGGTACATTTTGTAATTCGGGTACCCATTGTTTTATGAAATTTCCTTCGGGATCATGATCGCTGGATTGCTTAATTGGGTTATAGATCCGAATAGTATTCACACCTGTAGTTCCCGCCTGCATTTGAAACTGTGGATAGTGAATACCCGGTTCATAATCTAAAAATTGTCTGGCCAAATAGTGCGCCCCCAATCTCCAATCTTGGTAGAGATGGTGGCATAAAAAAGATACCAGCATCGCGCGCATCCGAAAATTAATCCAGCCAGTTGCAATCAAACAACGCATACAAGCATCTACTAAAGGGAAGCCTGTTTTACCTTCTTCCCAAGCTTTTATAAACGATTCATTTTTTTGATGCGCTAGTAACTCGTAACCTTTATTAATGCATTTGAATTCATAACTACCCTCCACTTCAAATTTTTGAATAAAATGACAATGCCACTTTAATCTTGTGATGGCATTTTTTATGGGTCCTTTAAAATTCGAAATTTTTTGTGCTTCATTCAATGCTTGATAAGCCTGTTTAATACTAAGATTACCCCAGCTGATATATGGTGAAAGTCGAGTGCAACTTTTTCTACTTTCCAAAGGTTTACTAATATGTCTGCTGTAATTCTTCCCTCTTTCTGTTATAAAACTTTCTAGATACTTTAAGGCATTGTCTTCCCCTGCAGGTTGAAAAGTAACTGGATAATTGAAAAGCTTGTCTTTAAAGTCTTGAGGTAATTGGTATTGAGTTTCAAAATTAATTAATGCACTACTGCTAAACTTGTTTTGAATAATGGGTGCATGCATTGTGGCATACCATTTTTTATCCCAGTCTTTTCGATTTCGAATGGCTCTAATAATTCCATCTCGCTGAAACTCTTTCCATTCAATTTGATTGGTGTTGGAAAAAAGCTTTACTAGTTTGTCTCTATCATAAGTGATTTTTGTTCCTGATTCCTGATAACTAAAAATGTTTTGAATATTGTATTGCTCAGCTATCTCTCGAAAAGCTTCTAGCGCTTCTGCATAAAAAATACTCACGCATCTATTATATTGAGCAAGTTTTTGGTTTATCGCCAAAATAGCATGATACTGAAATTGCAGATGTCGAATGCTTGTATCAGGATAATGAATAATTGAAGGCTCAAACAAATAAACAATCAAATACGGTAAACCCTCTTGTTCTGCAGCATATAAAGGCGCATGATCCTGGGTTCGCAGGTCTCTTTTTAACCAGACAAGATTGATGGGTTGGCGGTTATCCACCCACTAATAACAATTATTTTATCGGATTGTTTCTTGTGGCAGTTCAATTTTAAATTCAGTACCCCTATTAGGCTCACTTCTAATACTGATTTTTCCGCCCAGTGTTTCTATTTGTGTTTTCACCATGAATAGCCCCATTCCTTTCCCTTCTGTGTGAGAGTGGAATCTCTTATACAAACCAAATACCGTGTCTTTGTTTTTTTTAAGATCAATACCCAAACCATTGTCTTTGAAAACAAGAACAATTTGCTTATCAATTAAGTAAGACTTTATTTTAATGACGGGTTGAAGATCGAGTTGTTTGTATTTAATACTGTTTGAAATCAAATTATAAAAAATGCTGTAGATATAAGATTTTATAGAATTAATTTCGTCTATTTCTGAAAAGTCTAAGACAAATTCTACACTTTCTTTTTGGATTAAATTTTCTATTGCAAGCTGAATCTCATCCATTATTTCAGAAAACCGTATCAATGTTTTCTGTTCATTAATTTCTCTTCTAATTTGCAATATTAGACTTAAGTCTTTTATTACATTATCCAGTGCCACAACAGATTTATTTAAGGCACCGACCATTTGAGTATTTTCCTCTGGATCAATATCGGGCATTTTCATAAAATTGGTTACCCCGATTATATTAGCAACCGGCGCACGAAGATTATGAGAAACAATATAAGCGAACTGTTCAAGGTCTTTATTTCGCTGAATTAAATCGTTCATCATTTGAGCTTTCTCATACTCACTTACTTTTTGAGCAGATATATCTCGCATAATTTTAGAAGCACCAATCACCTGATTAAATTCATTTACAATTGGTGAAACAGTTAGAGAAACATCTACAATAGTTCCATCTTTTTTCACTCTCACCGTTTCATATCGATCAATTACTTTCTTCTCCTTTATACTTGTGATGATTTTTATTTCTTCTTCATGAAGCTCAGGTGGAATCAAAATATAGATAGATTGACCAATTGCTTCTTTATCGCTATAGCCCAATACTTTTTCAGCACCCTTGTTCCATGAAGTAATAGTTCCATCCAAAGTAATACTCAGAATTACATCATGTGACGAGTTAACAATCAATGAAGACAATGCCAACTTTTCCTCGTATTGTATGGTTTCTGTAATATCCTGGCAAGTTCCAAAAACCCTAATAGGTTCATTATTTGAGTTAAAAGACACCTTCCATCTTTCTTCAAGGAATTTTATACTCCCACTGGGCGATATAATTCTATGTTGAATAGTATCATAATCGGTAGATGTAAAAGAAGATTTAAAAGCTTCATCTACCTTTTGTCTATCCTCCGGATGAACTAAATCTAAAAACGAATTATGGGTTGGTTTGAATATATTTTTATCTAATTCAAAAATGGAGAATGTTTCATCGGACCAATACACACTTAAATTAGATAAGTCTGTTTCCCAACTACCTACTTTAGCTGCCGATTGAGCTTCTAAGAGCCTCCTTTCTGATTTCTTTCTTTCAGTAATATCTAACACAGCTCCCAGAATAGCTTCTTGACCATTGATGGTTTTAATGGAACCAAAAAACTCAATATTAATGATTGAATTATTTTTGTGTATTCCTCTTATTTCGCAGGAATGCTTTTTTTCATTACCAATATTTTCAGAGAGGTATTGTTGCATAACCCCCTTGTCTTCTTCTACTATTAAATCATTTTGATCTTTACCCAGTACCTCATCAATATTATATCCGAATATTTTAGCAAACTCTTTATTGATATAGGTATAGCAATGATTTTTTAGAATAAACGTACCAATTAAAGAATTATCTGCTAGAGTATGGAACCTGTTTTCGCTCGCAATGAGTTGTTGTTCTAGTATTTTTCTTTCCGTTATTTCCTCTGGTTGAACAATAACTATTTGATCATTTACATATACATAATGAACATGAATGTAGTTTTCTGAATCCTTGCTTTTAAAATGGTAATTAATTTCCTTTTGAAAAGAAGTCTTTTCTTTTAAACAACGGTGTAGGTCGTCAATTACTTTTTGATCGTTTTTATATAAATCAGTTGCTTTTTTATTGAGCAACTGATCAATTTGGTTGCTGGCAAATTTGGTAGCAGCATGATTAAATCCTACTAAATGAAAATCATCATTTTCGTACTTCCAAATGAAAGTAGGCTGGGGCAAGGATTGATAGATAGAATAGAGTTCTTCCGGCTCTATTGCAATGGATTGAGGAGGTGGCTCCATTCTCAGAGGACTTTAAATAAAAATACATGAAATATCAAAACAAGACGATTATTTCTATTAATCTCCATTTATGGATATTTATGGATATAAATATGGGTATCAAATCACTTATGGTTGTTATTCTTAATACAGTGTACTAACAAAAGCCAATGTCATATGCCCAGCGAGATTATAAGCTTGAATATTTAACGCTTCTGCATTTTCATCATTGTTCAGTGAATAAACAGTATTGACACCACACATGAATTTTTCTCCTTTTTCATTACGCGTAATTAAAATATCGGAGAAGCCTCCAGAAATTTTATTCGATTTTCTTGTAATCAGCGATATACAACCAGGACTTGAATAGGAAAAATAGGATTGGTCATTTATAATTCCTTTCTCTTTCAATTCCTTAAAAATAGGGTCAGAGGGTTGAATTATTTCAGGAACATTGTATAGTTTACCCGTCAGCTTCTTAGAAAAATATTTGGGAGAAAGCAACACCGCTATTTCATTGGCATGTTTCTCATGTTTTTGAATTACCCAATAATTTGCACTTAGGATTATATAGAACACAATAAAAAGAAGAATACACGATAAAAATATCTTTCTGCTCATTGAGTATTAATATAACAAAAAACCCCAACATTGCTGTTGAGGTCTTGGTGGTGGTGTGGGCCGGGATCGAACCGGCGACACAAGGATTTTCAGTCCTTTGCTCTACCGACTGAGCTACCGCACCTTCCGTAGATATTTCCCCTTCGGGGCTGCAAATATAAGGAGTGGAATGGTTATTCACGCATTATCCACCATTATTTTTCTTTAGAATTCGCAATTCTTTGGAGTTCTTGCAAATGCAATCACATCTCTGATATTGGTCATACCGGTTACAAACTGTACCATTCGCTCAAAACCAAGGCCAAAACCCGCGTGTGGTACGGTTCCGAAGCGGCGCGTATCTAAATACCAGCTCATTTCTTCCGCAGGAATATGCATTTCTGCCATTCTCGCTTCTAGCTTTTCTAATCGCTCTTCTCTTTGTGAACCACCTACTATTTCGCCAATACCTGGTGCAAGAATATCCATCGCGGCTACCGTTTCCTTACCTGGTTCGCATCCATCATTCAATCGCATATAAAATGCTTTGATTTTTGCTGGATACCCTGTTACAATAACTGGCTTTTTAAAATGCTTTTCAACTAAGTAGCGTTCGTGCTCACTCTGCATATCAATTCCCCAACTAACATCGTACTTGAACTTCTTCTTTTTGTAAGCTGGACTATCCAATAAAATTTGAATAGCTTCTGTATAGGTGATGCGCTCAAACTGATTGCTGATAACAAAATTCAACTTATCTAATAAGCCCATTTCTGCGCGTTCGTTCTGTGGCTTTTGTTTTTCTTCTTCTGCTAAACGCTGGTCTAAGAATTCCAAATCTTCTTTATTATGCTCCATTGCATAACGAATCAGGTATTGGATAAATTCTTCTGCCAAGTTCATATTGTCTTCAATATCATGAAAAGCCATTTCAGGCTCAATCATCCAGAACTCAGCCAGGTGGCGGGTTGTATTCGAATTCTCTGCCCTAAATGTTGGTCCGAAAGTATAGATTTCAGAGAATGCCATGGCGCCCAATTCTCCTTCTAGTTGTCCACTTACGGTAAGGTTGGTACTCTTTCCAAAAAAATCTTCTGTATAATCAATATTACCTGCTTCGTCTTTTGGAGCAGAGCCATCCATTGGTAATGTAGTTACCCTAAACATTTCACCAGCACCCTCTGCATCACTTGCAGTAATGATGGGCGTATGCAAATACACAAACCCTTTTTGATTAAAAAATTGGTGCACTGCAAATGCCAATGAATGACGAATGCGAAAAACCGCACCAAATGTATTGGTACGAAAACGCAAGTGCGCTTTCTCTCTTAAGAATTCTAAACTATGTTTTTTAGGTTGGAGCGGATACTTCTCTGCATCTGAGTCTCCTAGTATTTCTAGTGTTACCGCTTTCACTTCAATGGTCTGTCCCTTACCTACACTCTCCACCACTTCTCCTATTACTTTCAGCGATGCACCTGTTGTAATTCTTTTCAAAGTTTCGTCGTCTAATAATCCCAACGCTACTACTACTTGCAAATTATTATTGGTACTGCCATCATTTAAAGCTATAAACTGATTGTTGCGAAAAGTTCGCACCCATCCCATTACAGTTACCTGATCTCCTGGCTTACCATCTGCCAACAGCGTTTTTATCTTGATTCTAGTGTTAAACATCTTTTTACAATTATTTGCTTTTTGGGCAAGGTTTTTGCAAATATAAGACAATCAAGTGCCTAGCTATTACCCTTTTAGCGATTCAGGTTGAATAAAACAGATTATTATGCAAAAAATTTTAGATACGATTTATTGGGGCAACAGTTTAGAGAAATATTTTATAGTAGTAGGAGGCATGTTTCTTACCTGGATACTTTTAAGAATCATCAAAAAAATAGCAGTTAAAAAATTACAAAAATGGGCTGCCAATACTACCAATCAGTTTGACGATGTATTAGTAAGTGCTTTTGATCGTTTTGCTGTACCAATTGTTTATTTAATATTGAATTATTACCTAATTCAGCTTCTAACCATTTCTACTAAAGCAGACAAAGTGCTAAGTGTAGCAGTAAGTTTGGTTACCATGATTTTTGTGGTTAATATGATCAATTATGCCCTTTATTATGGTGTAAAGACCTATATGGATATAAAGGGTGAGCCTTCCGAAAGAATGAAGCAGTTAACGGGAATTCTGACCGTACTTAAAGTTGTATTTTGGTTTTTAGGTATTCTTTTTTTAGCAAGTAATCTTGGTTACGATATTACCACCATCATTGCTGGATTAGGAGTGGGGGGTATTGCCATAGCGCTTGCCGCCCAAAATATTTTGGGTGATTTATTTAGTTATTTCGTCATATTTTTTGACAAACCCTTTGAAGTGGGAGACTTTGTTGTAGTGGGTGCTGAGCAAGGGGCCATTGAGAAGATTGGCGTAAAAACGGTTCGCATTAGAAGCATAAGTGGTGAGCAATTAATTATGCCCAATTCAGAAATTGTAAAAGCGACTATCAAAAACTTTAAGCGGTTAGAAAAAAGAAGAAAAATATTTTCGATCGGGGTTACTTATGATACAAACCCTTTGTTACTAGCTGAAATACCTCAATTAATAAAAGATATCATCAATAATACAACAGATACTGAATTAATCCGATGCCATTTGCTGTCATTTGCAGATTCTAGCATCAATTTTGAAATTGTATACTTTGTTTTAAGTGACGATTTTATTAAATATATGGACATCCATCAGGAAATATGTTTAGCTATTGCCAGCTGTTTTAAAGAGAAACAAATTGAATTTGCCTTTCCTTCTCAAACCATCTATCTAAAAAACAATTAAAGCATTTTTTAGTATTTATTAAATATTTAGTAACATTGCAGTGGAAACAATGCTGATTAGCCCGTTATTGAGCTCCAAATTTTCAGTTACTCTCTTTCCAAATCAACCCAATTAACCTTTCTGAGCTTTTTTTCCTTAGACTGGATTAACCTTTTTTATAGTTTGAATTTGATACCCCCCAAACAATTTTTCCATTTATGTATGACATTCTTCAGTTAAATGACATGCTACTACCAGAGTTACTGGATATAGCAGAACGTTTAAAAATTACTGGTGCAAAAAAACAAGACAAACAAGGCTTGATTTACAAGATCCTTGATTCTCAAGCTGTACAAGAAAGTACCGCGAAAGAAAATGGTGCACCTAAAAAAGCGGGTCGTCCTAAGAAGGCCGTTAATTTTAAAACATCTACTGGTTCTACAGAAGAGGCAGAAGTAATGCAAGAAGCGCCACCAGCGCCTATAGCGAAAGTTACAAAAGCCGCTCCAACACCTGTGACTGTAGTGGCTTCTAATCCCCCTGAAATAAAAAACAACGAACCAGCAGGACCTAGCCGACCCATCAAAAAAGCCATGCCACCTAAAAAAGGACCGGTTGGGCCTGGGCCAAGACCTAGATTAGAAAAACCTACTGAATCTGATGACACTAATAAGAATGATCAAGTAGAAAATGACCCAACAGCTAATATAGCTGCAGCCATTATTCAGACTTTGGAAGCCAGCGACAATAATGGGGAAGCGGCGCAAGCTCCTGAAACCACTTTACAGCAAGAGCGTCCTAGACACCAGCCTGTTAAAAAAGAACCTGTTTTCAATATTGAATTTGAAGGGGTGATTCCTGGTGAAGGGGTGTTAGAAATGATGCCTGATGGATATGGTTTCTTACGTTCTTCCGATTACAATTATTTGTCTTCTCCAGATGACGTATATGTATCTCCTTCTCAAATCAAATTATTTGGTTTAAAAACTGGTGATACGGTTACTGGGTCTGTTCGTCCTCCTAAAGAAGGTGAAAAATATTTTGCCCTTTTAAAAGTTGATTTTATCAATGGTAAGCGCCCCGACGAAGTGCGTGATCGCGTACCTTTTGATTACTTAACACCCTTATTTCCTTTTCAGAAACTGAATTTATTTACTTCTCCTACCAACTATAGCACCCGTATTATTGATTTATTCACTCCAATAGGTAAGGGCCAGCGTGGATTGATTGTAGCTCAACCAAAAGTGGGTAAGACCATGTTGTTGAAAGAAGTGGCCAATGCCATTGCTGCCAATCACCCAGAGTGTTATTTGATGGTGGTGTTAATTGATGAGCGTCCTGAGGAAGTGACCGATATGGAGCGCAGCGTTAATGCAGAAGTAATTGCTTCAACCTTTGATGAGCCAGCTGAAAAGCACGTAAAGGTTTCCGCCATTGCTTTGCAAAAAGCAAAACGCTTGGTAGAGTGCGGTCATGATGTAGTGATTTTATTAGATTCAATTACTCGTTTGGCTAGAGCCCATAATACCGTTGCCCCTTCAAGTGGTAAAGTATTAAGTGGGGGAGTGGAAGCAAACGCCTTACTAAAACCCAAACAGTTTTTTGGAGCAGCTCGTAAAATTGAGAATGGTGGATCATTAACCATTTTAGCAACTGCCTTGGTAGAAACTGGAAGCAAAATGGACGAAGTGATTTTTGAAGAATTCAAGGGTACAGGTAATATGGAATTACAGTTGGAAAGAAAATTAGCCAATAAGCGTATTTTCCCTGCCATTGATTTAGTGGGTTCTTCTACTCGTAGAGATGATTTATTATTAGATAAAGATGTACTACAAAGAATGAATATTCTTCGTGTATTCTTAAATGATATGAATCCTGAAGAAGCCATGAATGAATTACTCAAGCGTATGCGCGGAACAAAAAGCAACGAAGAGTTTTTGGCCAGCATGAATAGATAATTTATTCACTTATATAATTGACAAGGGCACCGCTAGATAACGGTGCCCTTTTTTTGATGTCTGCCCCCAGATATCAACTGATCATTATCGCTTCTTCAAATATTTTTCCAAATCGATCGGTGGCTTTTACTTTAATTGACTTCGCATTTGCAGATGGCTTTATAAAAAACAAATGCTCGGTTAATGTGGGTTCTATGTACTTGTGTTTTTGGGGGAGCGATGGACCCTCATATAATTCAATGGCCCAAGGGTCTTTGGCTACTCTTTGTTCTGGAGTCCCTTTTGATACCCCATCTTCAAACCACTCAATGGTCCACTTAACATCCCAGTTCCAAATATTTACCGCTACTTCTTCTGGATAAGCTTTGGCATAGCCTTTTGGATAAATACGTAGCTGGTGATTGGTTTCTTTTTCGGTGCTCTTGTAATACCATTTGATATCACTACCATTTACTTCATACACACCATAACCTCTCGGGGTTCCATCTCCACAAATTGGACCGGTCCACCAAGCACCACAAACAGTGCCGTGATTATGCTCCATCATATTTCCATCCTCCCAACTTTCATTAAAATGCGTATGACCCGATAGAATATGTACTTTGTAAGGAGCTAATAAACTGTACAATTTTTTTCTGTTCGAAACGGTTCCGCCAAAGTCCTCTTCTTTTTTATTTCTTTTTGGTGCACCTGTAAATGTGGGAATATGTAAACTCACTACCACGGTTGTTCCTGGCGAAACCATTTGTAAATCTTTTTCTAACCAAGCCAATTGATTCTCTGTTAAATAACCAATATACTTTTTAGCTGTTCCAATAAAGAACACATCATCTAATACAACATAATGAATAGCGCCTCTATTAAAAGAATAATAAGTGGGTCCAAATTGTTCTTTAAAAGTTTCTGCAGAATAATCATCCGTTCTTGAATTCAAATCCATATCGTGATTCCCAATCACATTATAAAAAGTAACACCCGTCATGGCAATCGCTTCTTTATAATCTTTAAAAAACTCAAACTTATCCCAAACCAAATCGCCACATCCAATCCCATGGAACAAAGTATTGATAGGGTATTGTTGCATTAATTTTTTAAAGTCGGGTACCGTAGTCGCTTTTAACTGTTCGCAGTCTGATGCAGAAATCATTTGTGTATCGGCCCATACTACAAAATTATGTTGCAGGTCGTTGGTGTTGAGTTTGGTTAATACGAAATCGTGATTCAATGTTCCTCGCTTTCCTTTTACTGGAACAAAAAAGCGAGCTATATAATTTTCATGATCAAACGCATATCCAGCAGGTGAACTAATGTAAACAAAATCAGCATTTTCTTTAACAGTGAATTGATACTCTCCTTTATTATTCGTTTTGAAAACCTGTGTTCCATCGGTAACTGCAACATTAGCAATCCCTTTTCCTTCACTCATTACTTTGCCTTTAACTACTAGATCGTTTTCTTTTTCAAATGCAGCAGCATTCGTTTCAGATATAACAGAAGGCAATGCAAATATTCCACCAGTAAAACCCAGGTTTCTTAAAAAGTTTCTTCTTTTCATTTGCGTATTTTTTTCAGTTCAACTATTTTCAGCAATCTGTTGAGTTACTTCTCCCACCAAACTTTAATATTGATATTGTCTCCGCCCATTGCCTGAACTGCTAAATCATAATTGGTAGTATTGGTACTTTGTACAGCAGGTGGATATCTGTAACGAACCGGCATGACTTGATTATTTAACATGCCTGCAGCTTTGGGCATTAGAGGAAATCCTGTTCTGCGGTATTCAAACCATTGTTGAAAATCGGTAAAGAATAAAGCATAATATTTCTGTAACATAATTCGCTCTAGCGTTCCGTTATAAGCTGCTTTTGCATTGGTAAAATAATCTGTTGGCATTACTGCACCCATTTGTTCAATAGATGCTTTTACACCTTTTTCGTACGCGGCTTTTGCAGCTGCAGTATTATTGTTCCTGAACTCTAATTCCGCTTTAATCATTTCTACTTCTGCATAAGGCATTAATACTACATTCATAGGAGCAGTAACTAAAGCAATATTCATATTAGAAGGAATATAATCAAACTGGTTATCGCTTCCAGCATATCCACTCGGAATACCTTTGTATCCAATATTGGCATTGCCAATTTTATTTCTTGCTTGCGTTAATAATCTTGCTCTTCTAGGGTCATTGAAATCATTTAAATTATCTGTAAAAAATAAACCCGCTGCTCTAAACGTGGTAAAGTCTATTGCTCTTCCCCAAGGAGAAACAAATGGCGTAACACCTGAAAGTTTCACAATTGCTGCCTGATCGTTTGAAGTAAATACTGGATACTTTGTTGGATTATCTACAATGGTTCTGAGTTTGGCCAATGTACCCATTTCGGTACGTTTAGATAAACGCAACAACAAACGCATTTGCAAAGAGTTGGTGAATCTTTTCCAACTGATTACACTATTTGAAAACAACATTTCTGTTCCATAAATCATTGGCTTTGTTGTTACATATAAATTATTGGCTGAATCTAAATCTGCAATAATTTTTTCATACACTTTTTGTTGTGTGGTAAACTTTGGTCTAAAAATTCCTTCGTCGCCTCTAGTTGCTTCTTCCATAGGAATATCCCCAAAACAATCGGTTAGGTTAGAATAAATCATCGCATTCAATGTCATTGCAATGGCCTGGTAATTGGGATCGTTTTGCTCCACAGAAGCCTTGTACATTTCTTTTACATTGGTTAACCATCTGTAATAAGTAGTCCAAGTAGAATTACCAGCTGTTTCCGTAATATCATAACGATGAACACCGCCCGATACACTTGGAAACGGCAACATATCTTGCATGAGGTTAAAAGTAAAGTCATCTGCTTTTCGCATATTAAATGACGATACTTCATATAAAATTGGATTCAATAATGTACCCGGGCTAATTTTATTAACTCGATTAGGATCGGTATTAACTTCCTCAAAATTCTTTGTGCATGACGCCATAAATAATAGCATCAATAAGGATAAGACTATAGATAATTTATTTTTCATGATTTTTTTTTAGGTATTTGAAGGGCTGATTACAATTGTGATTGATTTAAAATTTCACAGTAATATTTGCTCCAATGGTTCTGCTAGAAGGCAATTGGCCCATTTCTACTCCTGGCAAAATGGTAGAACCATTTAATGCTGAAGTTTCTGGATCAAATATGGGGAAGCTGGTAATCATCAATAAATCTCTTCCGTATAATGCAACACTTAATTGCTTAAAGAAAGACTTACCTAGAATAGATTTAGGAAAATTATATTCAAATCTTGCTTCACGCAATTTTAAATAAGAAGCATCAAATGAATTAGACTCTACGTTTGCTCTTCTGTAGTAATCACCATAATATTCAACAGGTAATACTTTCTTCGTGTTTGGTGAATATGATTTATCAGGATTTTGTACAACACCTGCACCAATAATGAAATTCTCTTCACGACCAGCTAAAGTAGATTTCAATTTACCCTGCTCCATCATTTTGTGATGGCTCTGAGAATAAATCATACCACCTAATTGTCCATCAATTAAAAAACTAAATCTGAAATTATTGTAAGTGAATTCATTTCTTAATCCACCCTTCCAGTCTGCATAAGCAGAACCGATGTATTGAATTTCTTGAGGTCGTGCTGGTAACCCTGTTGTATTGTAAACGATTTGTCCATCTGGAGAACGCACAAATCCAAATCCATAAATATCTCCAGTTGTGCCGCCCACTCTAGCTTGAATGGTAGCATTACCACCGTAACCAATATCTTGTTTTCCGTCCATTCCTTCCGCTAATTCCATCACGCGGTTCTGGTTTTTAGCCCAAGTTAAAATGGTATTCCAGCTAAAGTTTTTATTTTTGATAATACTTCCAGATAGAACCACTTCTATTCCTTGGTTTCTTACCGCTCCTGCATTTAAGACCGCTCTTGCATAACCCGTAGTTGGATCCATCGGTACTTCTAAAATTTGGTTGCGAGTAGTATTACTATAAACCGTTAAATCTAAGTTCAATCTGCTTTTGAATAAACGGATATCTAAACCCGCTTCATAGTTGGTAGAAATTTCTGGTTTAAAATTTACGTTATGCAATAAAGTTGGTACAGATCCAGAACCAGGGAATGGGCTAGTACCATAATATTTACTGGTTTTGTAAGGATCGGTATCGTTACCCACTTGTGCAGCAGACAAACGGAATTTAGCAAATGATACCGCAGCTGGTAATTGTAAAATATCACTTAAGATAACACTGGTATTAATAGAGGGATAAAAGAAAGAATTGTTTTGAACAGGTAAAGTACTAGACCAATCATTTCTTCCTGTTACATCCACAAACCATTTATTTTTATAGGCAAATGAAGCAGTACCATATAAAGAGTTTACTTTTTTATTTCTTGCAACATTTAGCACAGCAGGTGTTCCCACTCCATTGCTTAACATGTAAACACCAGGGATGACCAATCCAATTACACTTGCATCCATTCTGTTATAGTTGGTGCTCATTGCATTTCCTCCAACAGAAGCTGTTACATTAATATCAGATCCAATCTTGTCTTTATAAGACAATAAGAAGTCGCTGTTGATTTCGTAATCTTGAATATTTTGCTCTTTGTAAAACCCTCTCAAATAATTCGCAGATGAATAGGGTCTTTGTTGCTTTCTAATTTCGCTAGATAAATCAATACCAGAGCGAAGCATTAAATCAAATTTTTTGTTGATGGTATAAGTTGCCGCCATATTCGCTAAGAAGGCATTGCTCTTAACTCCATTGGTCATTTCATAAGCAATCAAATACGGATTATCAATAAAACTACTGAATGGGTGAACCTGATCTACTTGCTCCTGCCCTTTTTTCCAAATAGGCCTATACCAACTTAAGTCTACATTGGGGTTTTGGAAAATCATGAAATAGGCAATAGACTGGTTATTGTAACCAGTTGCAGGTAAATTATCACTAGACTTATTCGTATAGTTTACTTTAGCAACAAACTTTAATTTCTCAGATACTTTTTGACTAACGCTTAATGCAGCAGTCATTCTTTCAAAACCAGTATTCGGCATGATCCATTCATTTTTTGAATGGGTTAAAGAAGCCCTTACTGATCCATTTTCATTGCCGCTTTCCAAAGAAATATTATTGGTGATGGTAGAACCAGTTCTCCAAAAATCTTTGATATTATTTGGTTTTGCTACCCATGGAAGTCTGGTTGCAGACTGCCCTTCTACATTGGGGTCATATTGAAAATATTGTTGACCATTAAATCTTGGACCAAATGCACTACTGGTTCCACTGGTACTTCCCCCATCAGCTGAAGCACCATAACTATAATATTTTTCACCCGCAGTATTCAATGCTCTTCCTGTTCCCTGACCATATTCGTATTGATAATCTGGCCATCTTAATACGGTGTTCATACTCACATTCGAATTGAATGAAACACCAATACCCTTGTCTTTTCTAGCACCAGATTTAGTAGTAATTAATAAAGCTCCATTGGCTGCACGGCTACCGTACAAAGCCGTTGCACCGGGTCCTTTTAATACCGTGATACTTTCAATATCATCTGGATTAATATCTGAAATACCATTTCCAAAATCTACAGGTACATCTGAACCTGATCCAGCACCATACGCATTACCTACTCCAGAACTGGTTCCACCACCATTCATCGGCACCCCATCTAATACAATCAATGCATTATTTCCATCAGGATTCATAGAAGCGTCTCCTCTTAAAGAAACACGTACAGAACCACCTGGTCCAGATCCCGCAGAATACAAATTCAATCCTGCTACTTTTCCTGATAATGAGCTTACCCAGTTATTTGAACGAGCATCTAATACATCTCCCTCTTTCATGGTTTGAGCAGCATAGCCCAATGCTTTCTCCTGCTTCTTAATTCCTAATGCAGTTACTACTACTTCATTCAATTCACTAGATAATGAGTTCATTCTAGTAACAATATTGTTACCCGTTTTATTAATAGTGATTGTTTGAGCAATTGGAGTAAAACCAACATAAGAAAATGTCAAATTGTATTTGTTGCCAATAGCTAATTGCTTAAAAGTATAATTCCCTTTTTCGTTGGTTGTTACTGTTTGATTTCCTGCTCCTTTGGTTTGGAGCAAAACCGTCACACTTGACAACGGATCTCCTTTTTCATTTAGAACCGTCCCTGTTAAATCGGCCAGAGATTGCGCATAAACAAAGGTTGTTTGCATCAACACTAAAACCAGTGTGAGCACCCTTGCTGTTTTTAAAAAAATGTTTTTCATAATGCAGTTTTGTTTATTCTGCGCGAATGTATACTGCAATAAAAAAGGCCGTCCACTGGACAGCCCTTCTTAACTATTTGATAATGATACGTTTACATTATCATAACCTTCTGTTTACTTTGAATTAATATTGGAGATGTAATGCACAATTAATTAAAGCACCCAAATAATAGATCCATCCATCCGAAATCTGTTACTGCAAACAAACTAAATGCTAAACAATTGAGATATTAGAATTAGACCAGCTCCAATTATTGAAATTCCAAAAACAATTTTTGCGTTAGTCTTTTCTTGAAATTTCACTAAAAGCAATGAAGAAGCTGAAATCAAAATTAAAATAATTGCAATTTTGAAATAATTGTCTCGCAGCCAATTAAATGATGATACTTTTATTAAACATAATATAGCAAGTGAAATAAATGGAATAAATTTTAAGATTTTGATATTCTTCATAGTTTAATTATTTACATCTACTTGCTTCTAAATTACAATTTTCGCCCGCAGTATACTGATATAATGTTGCTGCTGAGTGACATGCGATTCCTAATAATATAGTAACATCTAAAGCAGCGCATCCTATATGCATAATGGTTGCTTCAGCCGCAACTGACAAGATACAATTTCTCCTGATTTTTTCGCAATCATCCACAATAAATGTACTTACAACAGAATTCGAGGATGCTTTTAAAGGTGCTTGATATGTCGTTTGAAAACTTTTCAGTTCATTTATTTGCTCAAATGTTTTCAAAATTGCTTCTTTTTTATCGTCATATGAGGATGCTTTAAAATCATATTTATTTAAAAGATAGCTTTTAATATTTGATAAATGAATAAATGCAGCAAGAAATTCTTCTCTATTATTATATCCATATAAAGAGGGGAGTAAATCTGCTTCAGCCTTTGAAATTTTTCCATCTCTCATATAGGTTTTTAAAACACTAAAATCTCTTACAGAATTATATTGATTCTGTGTGTTAATTATGAACTCTTTAAAAATTGGATCTTTGTGAATATTTGTAAGTGGAAGTTTTGCCAATTCGATATTGGAATTCTTTTTGCATCCAGCTACCATAACTGTTAACAATATAATTATTGAAAAAGCAAGCTTATTAATAGAGAACCTTTTTATCATAAATACAGTAAATTCAATTCTTTTTCGCATAGAATATATTAAGCGTCACGCAGAATTCCCGCTACCGTGAACTCGGTTTTTCCAGTTTCGCTTTTTGCTGGGCTGTATTTTGCTAATCCCCAAGTAGTATTGATTCTACCATCATCCTTTTTTATTTTTATGCATGCCTACATTTCGGGTTAATTAAGGAGTACTTTCCCGTTGACCAAGCTTGGTAATGCAATAGTTGTACTTCCTATTGTTTTACAAGTATCCTCATATAAATTAGAATAATCACTAGGTAAAACCCTAGAAGTTTAAATTCAATAAAAAATTAATACATAGAATTTTGTATAATTGATTGTTGTAATGTATTATTGTTGGAAATAAGTAAATGTGATGGGGCGGGTATTAATAGGTATTGCAGAAGATCATGCTGCAATTAGAAAAATGATGATTAATGAGGTCAAAGAAAAACTTGATTGCGATATCATTGCAGAGTCCGGGAATGGTTTTGATTTTTTAAACGAATTAAAGCTATCTAATCAAATCCCCGATATAGTATCGATTGATTTATCAATGCCGAAAATGAATGGTTATGATACAATTAAAGAAATAAAGAATTTATATCCATCCACTAAAATATTGGTCTTTACTTTTGTGGCGGAATTAGATGCTATTGTAAACCTTTTTAACATTGGCATTCATGGCTTTGTAGGTAAAGCTGATGAAAAATTAAATTTTTCATCAGCCCTTATCGAAATTCTTGAACATGGATTTTTGAAAAACAAATATTATCGTTCCAAACAATTAGCTTCCCTAGATTGGAATAAATATTCTTTCATAGGTAATAATGCTTTTACCTATAAAGAGATAGAATTCATTCAATACAATATTCAGAATTTAACCACTGAAGAGATTGCAAAAATTTGGTTTTGCTCGGAAAAAAATGTTGAGTATCACAGAAAAAAAATCTACACAAAACTTGACATAACAACCCGACAGGAATTGGTAACCTATGCCAAAAAAATTGGTTATGAATTTTAGTAGTCCAAAAAATTATTTTCCCAATTTCTCTTCAAATAATTTCAAAATTCTTTTATACTCATCCGTCCAACTACTAGGTTCTACAAAGCCGTGGTCTTCCATAGGATACACCGCGAGTTCCCAATTTTCTTTTTTGAGTTCAATTAATTTTTGAGATAAGCGCACAACATCTTGAAAATGCACATTCACATCTACCATGCCATGACAAATCAATAAATGATTTTTCAAGCCAGCTGCAAAATTGATGGGGGAAGATTTTGCATAAGCAATAGAATCTTGAACTGGTTCATTTAATATATTGGCAGTATAGCCATGATTATAATGTGCCCAATCGGTTACTGGTCTTAATGCAGCACCTGCTTTAAATACATCAGGCGTGGTGAACAATCCCATCAATGTAATAAAGCCACCATAAGATCCACCATACAAACCAATTCGATTTTTATCAATGCCATAATTTTTTACCAAGAAATCCGTGGCATCTACATGATCGGTTAAATCTTTTCCACCCATATGTCGGTAGATGCCAGTGCGCCAATCTCTTCCATATCCACTGCTGGCTCTATAGTCTATGTCAATTACGGTATACCCTTTATCTACCAACAAATTGTTGAACATATATTCCCTGAAATAACTGCTCCACCAATAATGCACATTTTGTAAATAGCCCGCACCGTGAACAAAAAATACAGCAGCACCGTTTTTCTTTGAATCAGTAGGTTCGTAAATTCTTGCATAAATGGATTGCCCATCGCGTGCAGGAATCGTTGTCACTTTTGCTTCTTTCCAATCGTATTTTTTAAATTCATCGCTCATAGACAAATTAGTAACCTGTATCGGTTTTTTGCCCGGCGCATTTTCTTGTACAAATAATTCCCAAGGCTTATTAATATATGAGTAGCGATATGCAATCCATTTTTCATCTGGGCTCATGCTTACTTCATATCCACCTTCCCATGCCGTGATTCTTTCTTTTGCAGTACCATCCGTTTTAATTCGATACCAATTTAATTTTCCAGGATGTGTTTCATTGGTCAATAAATAAAAATGCTGTTTGGTCTTGCTCAATCTCAAATCTTGCACTTCATAATTACCGGCCGTTAATGCTTTTTTGTTTTGTGTTTTTACATCGAATACATATAAGTGTGAATAGCCGGAAGTTTCACTTTGAAAATAAAACTGATCATTATTGATCCAACCAATTTTGGTTCCGAAGTTTCCACCACCAATGCCTGGTCCACCAATCCATGCATTATCTCTTTGACGATCTATTGGCAAAAGCTTACCAGTAGCTGCTTCTAGCTGCATGATCCAACGGTCTTTGTTGTCTTGAGAACGAATATCAACTATTGCAAAGCTTGCATTGCTGTTCCAATAAGGACCATATATTACTACAGGTCTATTCGTGGGTTTTTTTCCTTCGTATCTTTTTGGATAATCTTTTGCATAATCTGGCAAGTCTTGTATACCTGGAATTGCATCCGTTTTTATTTGCATCAAGGTATCGCGCATACGATCCCAAACATAAAAATCAAACTTGCCCAATGCGTTACCCACTTTGGTTCTAGTATTTAAATCCGTAGTGTATCCCGACTCGGTCACATAATCTGGAACAATAGTTTGTTTATTTCCAGCTGGTGCCTGATACAATCGATAGGTTACGAAACGCGCATCTGGACTGATTTGTAGGCCTTGCATTATTTTCCCATCAGTTGAAATTCTTTTGATGGTATCATTGTAAACAATTCGATTATTTCTTACATAATTAGCGCGCTGCTCTCTTTTATCTTTTCTTTCTTTTAGCACTTCAAATAAATCCAACTGTTGTTTCTGTAACCAACCATCTTGGGTTTGTGTGTTGATTGAAGCCGCGGAGCGATTGAAGTTTCCTGCAGTTGCCCTCCCACCGGAACCAATATTGGTCAGTTGCATGAGTACCCCAGTTTTGGTATGCCAAGCAAATAAATTGGGAGACTTAGTAAAAACAATCCACTCATCATTCATAATAAATGAAGGATTATTTTCTTGCTCTTCTGTTTGTGTTAACCGAATGGTTTTATTGGTTTTAATTTCCGTCCAATAAATATCGCCACGAAACGCATACACCATTTGTGTTCCGGCCAAATTATAAATGGCATTATTTAGTGCGCTATTGCGTTCTATAATTGAATTGTTGGCTTTCTCTGGCGCAGTTCCATTAATTGAATATGCGTATAAAGAATCTGAACTATTTTTTTGTGGATTCCAGTTAAAATAAACCGTCTTACTATCGTTGCTCCAAAATGCATTAGAGGGAGAAGTTCCCATCCATTTAGGATCGCGCATAATATGGTCAACCGTTAAGGTTTGGGCAATTGCATTTATAGAGCTGATAATAAAGAGGAATAGAAATATTTTTCTCATACTATTTTATTTAAAATATTTATTGGCTTCAATATATTCGCGCACTTTATCTGGAACCAAGTATCGAATGCTTTTTCCTGCTTTAATATTATCCCGAACATGGGTTGCAGAAATGGTTAATAAAGGTGCATTTAAAATAGTTACCCTTGCTTCGTGTTTATTAGTAACCGGAAAGTCTGGGCGATTATAAACGATGAAGTCATATTCATTAATTAATAATGATGCGTTTTTCCATTTGGGTAAATTCTGAAAACTATCGCTTCCCATAATAATGGTGAATTGATGTTGCGGGTATTTCTCCTTCAAATAAACCAAAGTGTCTATTGTGTAAGAAGGCTTGGGCATTTTAAATTCAATATCTGATGCTCTTAATCTAGTGTCTTCTTCCACCGCTAACTGCACTAAGTGTAAACGATGGTATTCGTTGAGTAAACTATGTTCTTGTTTAAAGGGGTTTTGGGGCGACACCACAAACCAAACTTGCTGTAAATCAGTTTCATTTAAAACATGGCTGGCTATAATCAAATGGCCCGTATGTATGGGGTTAAAGGATCCAAAGTAGAGGCCAATTTTCATCTAACTTGTTGATTATCAATTTATTAAGACAAATCCTCGGTTACAAAAATGCTATTTGCCTCACTTAATCTTAGGCTCAATCTATAACCAGATACGCAGATTGAAATAGGATCGCCTAGTGGAGCAATCTGTTCTACTTTCACTTTTTCGCCCGGCACACATCCCATTTCCATGAGTTTGATAAAAATCTCGTCTTTCTCAAATGAATCGATGATACCCTTTTGCCCCGCTGTCAATTCAGACAATCTTTTCATATTTCCGATTATATGGTAAAGGTAATCTAGCCCGTATTGGTTTTGTTACGAATTTTGGAGTAATAACCAACTATGAGCAAAATCAATTTCAGAACCGGAGATCGCCCGTTTGTATTTAAAAACAAAACAGGGCTAAAATATTTTATTGGCTCTATTTTCAAAAAAGAAAAACAGGAGCTGGAGCGCATTAATTATATTTTTTGTTCTGATGATATGCTCTTGAAAATTAATCAAGACTTTCTTCAACATAATTATTACACCGATATCATCACATTCGGGTTAAACGAACCGGGTGAACCTATTGAAGCAGAAATATATGTAAGCATAGATCGGGTAAAAGACAATGCTATTCAACATGGGGTTTCTTACGAGAATGAAATGCAGCGGGTGCTTTTTCATGGCGCACTTCATTTATGTGGCTATAAAGACAAAAAGAAAAGTGAAATTATATTGATGAGGCAGAAAGAGGACCAGTATTTGCTCTTGATTACTAAAGCCAAAGAATGAATCTAAGAATATTGGTACTCGGTTGTTTATTGTTTTTTTCTGGATATATAACTGGCCAAAGTTATAGTCAGATAGAACTTAAAGACATTCCCTTCGAACCCAATATAGAGCTGAATAAGGATCTAGTGGAGAAGCTAGAAGAAAATAAAGTATATCGATCTTCTAGCAAAGCAGCTCGTTCATTTATTTATTGGACCAACTATGCCAGATTGTATCCAAAATCATTTAGAGATGAAGCCTTAATTCCTTTTATTAAGCTTCAACCTACATTAAAAGGAAAATATGCCAATAGCTTGATTAAAGATTTGGGTAAAATTGCTCCACTCCCCTTTTTGGAGCCTGAAGCTAAACTAACTAAGGCAGCAGAACTACATGCAGATGATATTGCCCAGAACAATGGAAGAGTAAGTCATCAATCTTCCGATGGGTCCAGCTTTGGTGATCGAATGAAAAAAGCAGGGTATAAAGCCTGTAGTGGAGAAAACATCTCATTAGGGAACGACCAAGATGGATTAAGCTCATTGCTCTTACTTTATCTAGATATTAATTTGCCCGACATGGGGCATAGGAAAAACCTATTCAACTCCAATTACACCAAAATGGGGGTTAGTGTGAAGCAAGTTCCCAATAATCAATTCCTTATAGTACAAGAACTGGGTTGTCCAGAAGCTCCCAAGAACTAGATTCTGATATCTAGCTTTCGTCAAAACCAATTCAACTAGTTCCACGGGCAACCGTTCCACCCTGAAACATTATTTGGATGTGACACGTGGAACGTTGATCTTTACATTCTAGAAGGATTATATGCAGAACGAAAAAAGGAAATGGCAGATGGCATTTAGGCGGTTTGTGCTTGAAAATGCACCTAGTGAACAATACGCAGCATACTTTGGATTGTGCAGAACAGATCTCAGAAATTGGTTTGAAGCACAGTTTTCTAACGGTCTATCTTGGGAGAACTTTGGAAAAGCCTGGCAGTTTGAACATATCATACCAGTTACTTGGTTTGATACAACATCAGAGGAAGAATTAAAAGCTTGTTGGAACTATTTAAATATTCGAGTATCTCCAACAGATGGTTTGGGAGGTTCCTCCGACCTATTATTTGCTAAGAAATACTTTGAAGAGGTCTATGAAAAAACAGCCTTTAGGGGTTGTATATACTATATAAAAAAAGTGGAGTCTATTATTAACGAACAGTTTGTTTCACCGCCATCCAATCTATTTGATTTCATTCAAACCAATCAATTAGCACTGGATGCAATTCCTAGCTTTTCCCATCAAGAGTATCAACAATACCTTGAAACGGAATCTGCTAAATCGGTATTAACCGAAAGAGAAATATTAAAAAAATTCGGTTAGGGCTTATCCTATAATATCTTTGCACTATGTTTTCAAAATACGATGTAATAGTAGTGGGCGCTGGCCATGCAGGATGTGAGGCAGCGGCAGCAGCGGCCAATTTGGGTAGTTCTGTTTTATTGATTACCATGAATATGCAAACAATTGCCCAAATGAGTTGCAACCCTGCGATGGGTGGAATTGCAAAAGGACAAATTGTAAGAGAGATAGATGCATTGGGTGGATACAGTGGAATCATTACAGACCTAAGTACGATTCAATTTAGAATGTTGAACCTAAGCAAGGGTCCAGCAATGTGGAGCCCAAGGGCGCAAAATGATCGGATGCTTTTTGCTGCTAAATGGAGAGAGTGGTTAGAGAAAACTCCTAATGTAGATTTTTACCAAGACATGGTAAAAGAAATCATTATTAAAAATAATAAAGCTTGTGGGGTGATTACTGGTCTTGGCCACGAAATCATGGCCGAATCTGTAGTAGTCACTAGCGGTACTTTTTTAAATGGTGTAATTCATATTGGAGAGAAACAGTTTGGCGGTGGTCGTGTAGCAGAAAAAGCAGCAACAGGAATTACAGAACAATTGGTTTCATTGGGATTTGAAAGTGATCGACTTAAAACCGGAACTCCTCCTAGAGTAGATGGTAGAAGCTTGGATTATTCTAAAATGGAAGAGCAAAAGGGAGACGAACACATAATAGGTTTTTCTTATATGAATATTCCAAGAGTAAAACCTGAAAATCAAAGAAGTTGCTTTATTACTTATACCAATCAAACAGTACACGACTTATTAAAAACGGGTTTTGACAGATCACCGATGTACCAGGGTAGAATTGAAGGTGTTGGTCCAAGATACTGTCCAAGTATTGAAGATAAAATTAGTCGCTTTGCAGATAGAGATCGTCATCAATTATTCGTAGAACCCGAAGGTTGGGATACGGTCGAAATATATGTAAATGGTTTTTCCACTTCTCTACCAGAAGAAGTACAAATGGCAGCATTAAGACAGGTTCCAGGATTTGAAAAATGTAAGATCTTCAGACCCGGCTATGCAATTGAGTATGATTACTTCATGCCCACACAATTAACACATGCGTTAGAAACAAAACAGATTAGCAATTTATTTTTTGCTGGTCAAATTAATGGAACTACCGGATATGAAGAAGCTGCTTGTCAGGGTTTAATAGCCGGAATAAATGCACACCAAAAGTCAAAAAACTTAGAACCATTTATTCTTAAAAGATCTGAAGCATATATAGGCGTTCTTGTTGACGACCTAATAAATAAAGGAACTGATGAACCGTATAGAATGTTTACAAGCCGAGCAGAGTTTAGAACACTATTAAGACAAGATAATGCCGACTTAAGATTAACCGAAAAAAGTTTTAAAATCGGATTGGCTTCAGAAGAAAGAATGAAAGCAGTAGAAATTAAAAAAGGGGAAGTTGCTTTTGTTAAAGAGACGCTTAAAAATTATTCTGTTGAACCGGCTGAAATTAATGAATACTTAACTACCATACAATCTGCAGCTATAACAGAGAAACAGAAAGCATCGAAAATAATCTTGAGACCCAATGTCTCCTTAGATAGTTTACAAGAAGCACTTCCTGTATTAAAGTATTCACTTTCAGATATTTCAGATGATTCATTATTACAGTCAGAAATCCAAATTAAATACGAACGCTATATTGAGAAGGAACAGCAATTGGTAGATAAAATGAGTGACCTCGAAAACATGGTCATACCAGCAAACTTTGATTATAATAAACTGAATGCGCTGTCCAATGAGGCATTGCAGAAAATGAAAAAGATACAACCAAGCACTTTGGGACAGGCCAGTAGAATCAGTGGTGTTAATCCATCCGATATTCAAATACTAATGGTTTACATGGGTAGATAACCTAACTTCAAGAAAACAATTGTTATTGAAACGTTTTCTTAAATGGTTGTTATATGGAGTATCAAGTATAATGATATTGATACTATTGCTATTTTTTGTTGCAAGTATTTATGTACAACAAAATAAAAAAAAGTTAATAGAAGATGCTAGAAAATCTATTGAAGTAAAATATAATAGTCTAGTTAGTATAAATGATATTCAATTAAGCCTTTTTGAACAATTTCCAAATTTATCAATCCAACTCAAAGATGTAGATGTTAAGGGACCAAAATATAATCTACACCATCAAAAATTATTTCTAGCTAAAAGTATTTCCATTAGGATAAAAACCTGGCCATTGATATTAGGCCAAATTGTTTTTAATAAAACAAAATTAACTAATGGACAATTGTTTATTTACACTGATAAAGATGGTAAACGTAATATTGATGAGGTAAAAGCAAAACAAAATAAAAGTTCAAACAGTTTTCCAGAAAAAATAGAACTAAACAATTTTACCATACGTATTAAAGATGATCAAAAGTTAAAAGATTTTAATTTCCTAATTCATTCCTTAAATATTAAGACGAATGAAACAAAAAGCAAAATACTATTCAATGTCAAAAATAAAATAGCGGTAAAGGCATTGATATTTAATCATCAAAAAGGAAGTTTTTTAAGAGATCAACTATTGGAAGGCGACTACATAGTCGATTATAATAAAATCGAAAAAATAATATCTGTAAATAAAATAGATATAACGATAAGTAAAATCCCGTTTGAAATTACTGGTCAATTTGATTTGAAAAAAAATGGTCTGTTTTATTTAAATATTATAACAAATAATATTCCTTTTCAATCTGCTAAATCAATACTGACTAATAATATTAATCGGGTCTTAAAAGAAATCACCATTACTAAACCGCTAAATATAAATGCAATTATTAAAGGACCTTTAAGTGGTGGGGAACCAACTGTTATAGCCAATTGGCAGGTAACAAACACCAACATTGGAAATTCACAAATTCAATTTACCTCAGCCAATATAGCTGGTACTTTTAACAATCAGGTCAACAAAAACCTAGCACCACATGATACAAATAGTTCAATCAACTTATCAAAACTAATTGGGAATTGGCATCAAATTCCAATTGAAACAAATAATATACAAATCTCCAACTTAACTAATCCACTTTTAAAAGGAGGATTTAAAACAGAATTTAATTTAGCAGCCTTAAATCCACCACTCAATACAGAAAACATAGTTATCAAAAAAGGATACGGGAAATTCAATATCTACTTTGAAGGACCTCTAACTAATATAACAGAAAATAATACAAGATTAAAGGGCAGCTTAGAAATAAACAATGGAGAAATATTTATTAAACCAATCAAAAAAATTATTACCAACACATTTGCAGATATTCTTATTAACAACAATACGGTAGAGATTAAAAAACTAACAACCAAAACAAAGGAAGGCAGTCAACTAAATATTACTGGTATTTCAACCAATTCATTAGCAGCCATTCCAAACTCTCCTGGTAAAGCAAATATTATTTTAAATATTTCAAGCCCTTTTTTAGATTTAAATAATTTCAGCTCATCCATACAACAGGATGTTCCTAGATTTAAAAAATCCGGAAAAAATACATTTAGTAGAATTGACCATATTCTAGAAAATGAGACGATACATATAAACTTAACTGCTAAATCAATTAAATGGCAAAAATTAATTGCCAACAATTTAAAATCTACAATAGAATTAAACACGGGAAATTGGCAATTGAAAAACTTAGAAATGAATTTAGGGAAAGGTACAATAGTGCTATCTACTAAAATGATCACTACTAATAACAGATAATTTCTTTCCGCTAAATATCAAGTTAACCGTGTTAAAGCAGAAGACTTATTCTATGGTATGAATAGTTTTAGCTTACCTGGAATTTCACATAAAAATATTCGTGGTGAACTCACTATAAATGGGCTATTAACTACGAAACTAAATCAACAAGGCGGTATTGAACCTAGTAACATTAAAGCATCCGTCAACTTTCAACTAAAACAAGGTAGATTGTTGAATTATGAGCCTCTACTAAAACTACAAGAACATATATTTAAGAAAAGGAATTTAGACTCACTATATTTTGCAACAATTCAAAACAATTTAAGTATAGAAAAAGGCAATATTCATATACCCAGAATGGAAATAGCCACATCGGCATTAAATTTATTTATAGGAGGGGATTATGGACTTGATGGGAAAACAAAACTACATATTCAAGTACCACTAAATAATATGATAAAGCGTAACCAGTCTAAAAAAATGAACAGCTCCTCTAATGATAACAAGGGTGGAACTAGTCTGTTTTTTAAAGCCTTATCCGACAAAACGGGAAAAGTAACAATCAAAATAGATCCAAAAGGCAGTCAATATAAAAAAGAACAGATAGCACATTAATGTATTCACCCACTCATCATAATCATAAAAGCTGCTTTTTACAAAGACAAACATTTGTAGTAGCTTTAGAATCCTACTTAAACAACCTTAACTTATGAGAAAAATCAAGTTGTTGTTTTCTTGTTTGGTATTGACAACCATGTTGCGTGCCCAAGAAACATTTCCCGTGAATGGTGTAGCAGATAAAAGAGATGGCTGCTATGCATTCACCAATGCCACCATTGTTAAAGATGCCCAAAACACCATTCAAAATGGTATAATGGTTATTAGAGATGGTAAAATTATTGCTGTTGGCGCCAATGTGGCTGTTCCAAAGGATGCAGTAGTTATTGATTGTAAAGACAAGTATATCTATCCATCTTTTATTGACATTTATTCAGATTATGGCATGCCGCAAATTCAAAGACCCACTGGAGGTGGAGGTTTCGGCGGTCCCGCTCAATTAACCAACAATCAAAAAGGCGCTTACGGATGGAACCAGGCACTAAAGTCTGAAGTAAACGCTTATAAAATATTTAGTGTAGATGAAGCAAAAGCAAAACCAATGCGTGAAGCAGGATTTGGTACAGTGCTTACCCACCAAAAAGATGGTATTGTTCGAGGAACAGGATCGGTAGTAACACTTTCAGGAGAAAAAGACAATTTTGTAATTGTAAAAGATAAAGCAGCTGCTTTGTATTCTTTTAGCAAAGGTTCTTCTACACAGAGTTATCCTTCTTCTTTAATGGGCTCCATTGCACTTTTAAGACAAACTTATAACGATGCTGCCTGGTATAAGAATAATCCAGAAGCTGCAACTAAAGAAGGATTTAATATTACCCTTAAATATTTTAATTCAAATCAAGCACTGCCTCAGATTTTTGACGTGCAAGACCGTGGAATTGATTTGTGGAATATTGTAAGAGCAGATAGAATTGGAGATGAATTTGGTGTTCAATATATCCTAAAATCAACTGGTAAAGAATACCAAAGAATTAAAGAAGTGGCTGCAACAAAAGCACCCATGATTGTTACACTAAATTTTCCACAAGCACAAGATGTAGAAGATCCAAATGATGCAAGAATGGTTTCGTTGGCTGATATGAAAAACTGGGAATTAGGACCAACCAATCCAGCAGCTATTGAAAAAGCTGGAATCCCTTTTTGTTTAACCTCAGCTGATTTAAGAGATCCAAAATCATTTTTAAGTAATCTTAGAAAAGCAATGGAATATGGCTTATCAGAAAAAGGTGCTATGGAAGCTTTGACCAAGAACCCGGCCACATGGTTAGGGGTTTATGATAAAGTAGGAAGTTTAGATGAAGGCAAACTGGCCAACTTTGTTATTACAACGGCTCCTGTTTTTACTGAAAAATCAATTATTCTACAGAACTGGGTAAATGGTAAAAAATACGCGGTTAAGGAAGATGCGTGGAAAAGCATCAATGGTAATTATACATTAACTGTCAATACAGATAATGGACCTCAAAGATTTACTTTAGAAGTAAAATCTAACAGTTCTGCAACTTTAGTAGGAAAAGATACTTTGTCTAACAGATTTAGTTATGATGGCAAAACGGTTAAAATTAGTTTTGCTCCAATGCAAAGAAGAATGGGAATGGCTGGGCGCACAGGTATGGGAGCAAATGCCGTAGCTCCACTTCCAACAAACGCAGTTAAATTAAGTGGATTTAGTAATGGCAAAAGTTGGAATGGCACAGGTGTAGATTCATTGGGTAACCATATTACTTGGTCTGCGGAAGAGATTAGTTTATCAACTGCAAAAGCAGAAGAGTCGAAACCTAAGGTAATGCCTAAAACAGGTAAATCTTTTTATCCTTTTACGGCATTTGGTAATGATGAAGCAAATATTCCTAAACCAGAAACCATTTTATTTAAAAACGCAACGGTATGGACCAGTGAAAAAGCGGGTAAATTAGAAGGTGCAGACGTTTTGGTTAAAAACGGAAAAATTGCAAAAGTAGGAAAGGGCTTAAACGATGCAACCGCTAAGGTTATTGATGCAACTGGTAAACATTTAACCGCAGGAATTATAGATGAACACTCACATATTGCATCAGCTTCAACCAATGAGGGTGGCCAATCGGTAACTGCAGAAGTAAGAATGCAAGACAACCTTGATCCAGACGATATTAATATATACAGACAATTAAGTGGCGGTGTTACCAGCTCACATATTCTTCATGGTTCTGCAAATACCATAGGTGGTCAAACACAATTAATTAAACTTCGTTGGGGTACAGACGATAAAGGTTTAATGTTTGAAGGCGCCGATCCATTTATCAAATTTGCCTTAGGAGAAAACGTTAAACGTTCATCTTCAACTCAAGGTAATACCCGTTTTCCTGATACCAGAATGGGGGTGGAACAAGTATTAACAGATGCGTTTAATAGAGCTAAAATATATGAGGCCGCTAAAAAAGCAAATACCAAAGGTAATTTTAGAAAAGACCTTGAGTTAGAAACACTGGTAGATATCATGAACAGCAAACGCTTTATTACCTGTCATAGTTATGTGGCAAGTGAAATTGTAGTAGCTATGCGGGTTGCAGAAAAATTTGGATTTAAAGTGAATACTTTCACCCATATTTTAGAAGGATATAAAGTAGCAGATAAAATGAAAGCGCATGGTGCTGCAGCATCAACATTTTCAGACTGGTGGGCGTATAAAAATGAAGTGCAAGACGCAATACCATACAACGCTTCCATTATGCACAAAGTTGGTTTAAACGTGGCTATTAATTCAGATGATGCAGAAATGGCTCGTCGATTAAATCAAGAAGCAGCAAAAAGTGTAAAATATGGTGGCATGAGTGAAATAGATGCCTTAAATATGGTAACTATTAATCCTGCTAAAATGTTGCATGTAGACAGCAAAGTAGGTAGTATTAAAGAAGGCAAAGATGCAGATCTTGTATTATGGTCGGCGCACCCGTTAAGCATTTATGCCAAATCTCTTTATACCATTGTTGATGGAACTATTTTCTTTGATCGTGCAAAAGACGAAGCAATGAGAAAAGAAGTAAAAGCAGAGCGTACTCGTTTAATTAGTAAAATGGTGGGAGAAAAAAGAACCGGCGCTCCAATGGCTCCATTTACTCCAAGTTATAAATATGTACATACTTGTTTAGACCATGGACATAAATTAGGCTTACTAGAAATTGAAGCTGGTGAAGAAGAAGGTATTGAACACAATAGCAACCACTAAAAAAATTATCATGAAAAAAATTATCATATCACTAAGTGCTTTACTATTATTAGTAGGAGCAACAAAAGCACAGGAAACCGTTTATCCTGCAAAATCACAGAAGGGGCTGATTTTCTTAAAGAACGGAACTGTTCATGTAGGAAATGGAACTGTTATAGAAAACGCAACTATTAAATTAAATAATGGTAAAATAGAAGAAGTAGGAAATAATATTGCCATACCTCAAGGTGATGTTCAGGTATTTGATGCAACTGGAAAACATATTTATCCAGGATTGATTTTACCTGCTTCAACTTTAGGCTTACAAGAAATATCGGGCGTAAGAGCTACTACAGACTTCAATGAAATTGGAGACATGAATCCTAGCATTCGTTCTATTGCCGCCTATAATGCAGATTCAAAGATTACGAATACACTAAGGTCGAATGGTATTTTGTTGGCACATACAGCACCTGTTGGTTCTTTGCTTGCTGGTCAATCTAGTGTTGTACAACTGGATGCTTGGCATTGGGAAGATGCTGCATACAAAATGGATAATGGTATGCATATATATTTACCAAGTTTATTAGGTCGTCCGGGAGGTAGATTAGGCGCACTGTTTGCACAGTTTATGCCACAGGCTCCAACAGACCCTCTAAAAGCAGCCTTAGATAGAATTGAAATAGTGAAGGATTATTTTAGACAAGCGAAAGTATATATAGAAAATACGCCGAAGGAAACTAATTTAAAAATGGAAGCAGCGCGTAGCTTATTTCAGAAAAAACAAAAATTGTTTTTACATGGAAATCAGGTTAAACAAATGTTGTTAGCTATTGACTTTGTAAAAGAGTTTGGTTTTGATGTAGTAATAGTAGGTGGTTCAGAAAGCTGGCAAATAGCAGACTTATTAAAGCAGCATAATATTAGTGTTATACTAAGTCAAATGCATAATCTGCCCACGTCGGATGATGATGATGTAGATATGCCCTATAAAGCTCCATCTGTATTACAAAAAGCAGGTGTATTATTTTGTATTAACGATGATGATCCTCAAAACAGGGGAAGAAACTTAGCTTTTAATGCAGGAACCGCAGCAACCTATGGTTTAACTAAGGAAGAAGCTTTAAGTGCTATAACCTTAAATGCGGCTAAAATATTAGGTGCAGACTTAACAACGGGATCTATAGAAAAAGGTAAAGACGCCAATATCATAATTAGTGCAGGTGATATTTTAGACATGCATACCAGCATTGTAGAACACGCATTTATTCAAGGAAGAAAAATTGTATTAGACGACAAACACAAGCAATTGTACGAGCGTTATAAATATAAATATTCAATTAAGTAAAAAACCAAAAGTTCTTGCTTAATTTTTGAGAAGCCCGGTAACGAATAGTTCCGGGCTTTTTCAATTCAATAATTTGTAGAATAATAATAAACTGCAGCGCCCTATTTGTTACCTTAGCTTTTATGGAAAAAAAACTGTTTCTGTTAGATGCTTTAGCCTTAATCTATAGAGCTTATTATGCTTTGATTAGAAATCCTAGGATCACCTCCAAAGGAATTAATACCAATGCACAATTTGGTTTTACTTCTACCCTCTTCGATTTAATTAACAAAGAAAAACCAACGCATTTAGCCGTTTGTTTTGATACACATGCACCCACAGAGCGCCATACCGATTTTACAGATTACAAAGCAAATAGACAAGAAGCACCTGAAGACTTATTGGCATCCATTCCTGATATACAAAGAATCATACGTGGATTTAATATTCCTGTTGTAGAACTAGATGGTTATGAAGCAGATGATATTATTGGTACAGTAGCTTGGCAAGCTGCAGATGTTGGTTATGAAGTATACATGGTTACACCAGATAAAGACTATGGACAGTTATTAGTAAAGCCCCATGTATATATTTATAAACCACCAGCTTATGGGAATGCAGAAGAAATACTAAACGCAGAAAAGATATGTACCAAATGGGATATAGCTAAAGTAGAACAAGTGGTAGATATGTTGGGTTTAATGGGAGACGCAGTAGACAATATTCCAGGTATTCCTGGAGTAGGTGAAAAAACGGCAGCAAAGCTGTTAAAAGAATACCATACACTAGAAGGTGTTTTGGAGAATGCAGATAAAATAAAAGGGGCACTAGGTGAAAAAGTTAGGTCCGGAAAGGAGTCAGCCATTATAAGTAAAAAATTAGCAACGATTATAACCAATGTTCCTGTTGAGTTTCATGAAGAAGACTATCGTTTGAAGGATTGGAATAGAGAAGAATTAGACGCAGTATTTACAGAACTGGAATTTAAAACACTTGGAAAAAGAATTCTAGGTGAAACATTTAATGCCTTTCAATCTGCTCCTCAAGGTGTACAAACAGACTTATTCGGAAATGCGGTTGAACAGAAACTTGTTACAGTTAAAGAAACAATAGAGGAAGAAACCAATCCTAATAATTACGGATTAGTTGCAGACAAAAATATAGAAAACACTAAGCATCAATACCTTTTAATAGAATCAGAAGAAGCTATTAAAGAACTGGTGGCAGAACTATTAACAAAGCAAGAAATTTGTTTTGATACAGAAACAACAGGTATAGATGCCAATAATGTAGAAATTGTAGGATTAAGCTTTTCATACGAAAAACATAAGGGGTATTATATTCCATTTGGAAATAAACAAAAAGAAACTACAGAGAGATTAAAATTATTTATTCCTTTATTTAACGATCCTAACAAATGTTGGGTTGGTCAAAATATAAAATACGATTTATTGGTGTTGAAATGGTATGGCATAGAACCAAAGGGGGAACTATTTGATACCATGTTAGCCCATTATGTAATAGAACCAGAAGGTAGACGCAGTATGGATTTGCTTAGTGCTCAGTATTTAGGGTATGAACCGGTTTCAATTGAAACGCTAATTGGTAAAAAAGGAAAAAACCAAGGAAATATGCGTGATGTTGAACTAGATAAAATAAAAGAATATGCAGCAGAAGATGCAGATATAACACTTCAATTAAAAGAATGCTTTGTTCCTTTACTTAAAGAAAAAGAAGTAGAAAGGGTGTTTTATGAAGTAGAAAATCCATTGGTTAGAGTTTTAACCGAAATGGAATTTGAGGGGATAAAAGTAGACGAAGGATTTTTACATGAATACAGTAGAGAATTAGAAATAGAAGCGAAAAAATGTGAAGAAAGTGTTTATGCCCAAGCAGGTGTAAGATTTAACCTAGCATCACCCAAACAATTAGGTGAAGTATTATTTGATAAATTACAATTAGACCCAAAAGCAAAAAAAACAAAGACGGGACAATATGCAACTGGAGAAGATGTATTATTGAAACTAGCCAATCAACACAAAATAGTAGATGATATATTGGGGTTTAGGGAATTAACTAAATTAAAGTCTACTTATATAGATGCATTACCCGAAATGATCAATAAGAAAACAGGCCGGGTTCATACCTCTTATGCACAAGCTGTGGCAGTAACAGGAAGGCTTAGTAGCAATAATCCAAATCTTCAAAATATACCAATAAGAACAGCAAGGGGAAGAGAAATTAGAAAAGCATTTGTTCCTAGAGAACCGGGGAGAATATTAATGAGTGCAGACTACTCACAAATAGAATTAAGAATAGTTGCTGCAATTAGTGGAGATCCAAATATGTGTGCGGCATTTAAAGAAAGAAAAGATATACATACTGCAACAGCTGCTAAAGTATATGGTGTAGAAGAAAGTGCTGTTACCAAAGAAATGAGGTACAAGGCAAAAAGTGTAAACTTTGGTATTATATATGGTCAAGGAGCTTTTGGATTAGCTGAGAATTTGGGTGTAAGCAGGGCAGAAGCAAAAGAAATAATAGAGAACTACAAAAAAGAGTTTCCATTTATTCAACAATATATGGATGACCAAATCAAATTTGCGAAAGAACACGACTATGTACAAACTTTAATGGGCAGAAAAAGATGGTTGAAAGATATTCATAGTGCAAACTTTACAGTAAGGGGTTTTGCCGAAAGAAATGCCATAAACTCTCCTATACAAGGAACGGCAGCCGATATGATTAAATTGGCTATGATAAAAATTCATGCTGAAATGAAAAAGTCAGCATGGGAATCAAAAATGATTTTACAAGTACACGATGAATTGGTTTTTGATGCAGTTGAATCTGAAGCAGATGCTTTGCAAGATTTGATTATTAACTGCATGGTGAATGCACTTCCTTTACCCAATGAGGTTCCGGTAGAAGCAGAAGTTGGTAAAGGCAAAAATTGGTTAGAAGCACATTAAAACAATACCATGAATTGGGACTTATTTTTTACTGCATTAGAAAAAATTGGAAGCCGCTATTTTGGAGCTGCGCTTATTGCTTTTTTACTATTCTATGTAATATTTAGAAAAAATTGGTTGTATCAAAAAATTCAACAGAAGTTTCCCAAAACAAAAGATTACTTAAGAGAGCTCTCCTATTCGTTAAGCACAATGATTATTTTTAGTTTAATAATAGTCATATTAAATAGCCCAAGTATTGGGCCACATACAACCAGATATAAAGAAATCAATGAAATGGGTTGGGGGTATTATTATGCTGTTTTTCCAATAATGTTTATCATGCACGACCTCTATTTTTATATCATGCATCGCATAATGCACCATCCATCCATATTTAAATATGTACACCTGGTTCACCACCAATCTACCAATCCGTCTCCTTGGGCAGCTTATGCATTTCATCCGCTAGAAGCCGTAATAGAACAAAGTATTGTTGTAATATTTTATTTTACCTTACCAGTACATATAACACACTTGGCTATATTTTTTCTTTTCTCTATTATTTACAATGTTTACGGACATCTTGGTTTTGAATTATATCCAAAAGGATTCAATAAAACATTTATAGGAAAATGGATAAACACTTCGGTTAATCATAACCAACATCATCAATATTTTAAAGGTAATTATGGATTATACACCCTTGTTTGGGATAGACTATTTGGGACAATAAGAAAAGACTATGATCAACAATTTGAAGAAGTAAAAAATAGAACAATAAATATTTAAATGACTGCTTAAGAATTATTTTTTCTTAAACAAAGGAACAGTACTGCAGGGTTCCCCATACATGATGCTCTTAGCAAATGGCCTTAATATCGTGGTAATTTTTACATAAGCTGATGCAGGAACAGGGTCTTCGCCACAACCCTTTACCACAACACGTTGGTCAGTATAATCGGCACCATTAAAATTATCCAAAGCACTTAATAATAATTGTTCTTTTACAAATGCTTCTGTTCCAAAGTATACGCCTTTTGCAATAGGCGTTAAATATACAGCAACCAACATATTAGCCCACATAGGAATGATAGCATCCGCACTACAAGTAAGAGCAACATAACTATCTCTGTATTTTTCCCAATCTGTACTAAGTAAAGCTGCTCTAAAATCTTTTTCTTTAAGAATTAAACCCATAAATAAATAGTCTTTTAAATCAAAGACCAATATCTTATCCTTTGAAAAGAAGGTTTCTAAATCAAGACTAATGATACCGCTTTCGGCTACTTTATTAATTATAGGTTCCATAATAGAGTATAAAATTAGTTAATTGCTTTTAGCAATTTTTACGATAGACGCAAAAAAAGCCCACTTATTACTAAGTGGGCTTTAAATCCGTTTAATTATCGATACTAATAGAAACTAAAGCGATAATCTTTAACAGTTGCTGCTTTTCTTAAAGCTTCAACACTTCTATAAGTAGCCATTTTTCTATTTTGGATTAATGCTTGTTTAACGGTTTCAGGTAAAGCATCAGCAGGTTTTGCAGCAATGGTTTCACCCTTTACAGCAAATACGCCTGAATTTCCAGCAATTAAATCAGAAGATTTTCCTTGAATAGCCTTATTAAATACAGCTCCAACAATTTTAGGTTCGTTGCCCACACCATTAATAAAACCAGAACCAAAGCTTAGGCTATCTGCTCTTAAAACAGATGTACCAGAAGATTTTGCAATTTCCTCCAAGCTACTTCCTTTCATTTTTGTGTCAATGATTATTTTCGCTTTTTTGTCATTTCTAATTAATCCTTCTACCAACGGTCTTGCTTCATTTGCACCCATCAATCCTGCTTTATTAATATTAGTGATCATGGCTACAATAATTTGATCCCCTACTTCTGTGGGATCAGAAACTGCACCTTCTTTGTTTTCATAAATCCATCTAACTAAAGAACGGGTGTTAGCCAATGTACCAACAGTAAAGTCGTTTTGCTTTATTTCGGTTGCAGATAAAATTGGTTTAGCCAATTTTGAAGCATTGTCATTAAATTCTTTTGTTCCTTTTGCACCAGAAGCAAAGCTTGCTGCAGCAGTATTGGCTTCATTCATCGTTTCATTACTACTAAGGATAGGCTTTGCTAAATAAGCAATTTTGTATGCTGGAGCACGATTTTTTTGTCCTAATACTTCAATATAATGGTAACCAAAATCTGTTTTTACAACACCTTTAGATCCAACAGGATTATCAAAAGCGAAATCGTTAAATGGAATTACCATTTGACCCTGAGGAAAATAATCATACACACCACCTTTTTCCTTACTTCCGCCATCATCAGAATATTTTGCAACCAAAGTATTAAAGTCTGCACCATTTTTAATAGCAGTTTGAATACTATCCACTAATTTTTTACCAGTAGAATCATCTCTAACTTGTTGACCACTTTGAGGATCGTTGGTACCAATTAAGATATGTCTTACAGTAACACTATCAGGCCATTGCTTTATTCCAACCATTTTAGCCAATACATAATTGTTACCATCTACATATGGTCCAAATAAACCACCAACAGGTAATCGGGTGATTGAATCTTTATTTGTTACTTGAATACGTGAACCACCAAAGTAACTATTATAATATGCTAATTCGGTTCCTACTTTTCCTAAAAATGCAGCAGCGTCTGAAGTAGCAGCAAATTCAGCTTTTAAGTCGTTTATCTGAGCTAATGTTGCTGCAGAATCAGCAGAAGTTGGTGCTGCACTAAAAGTAACATAAGCAATAGAACGAGTTTCCTCCTCTTTCTTAAATTCATTACTATGCTTCTTCACATAATTATTGATATCAGCCTCTGTTACTTTAACACTTGAATCAGCGATTGCAACATAAGGATAGTAAACATAAGAAGCAGAAGCAACAGCATTATTATCTGCTTGTTGTTTTTCTACCATCCATTTTGGTACATAAACAGATTGAATTAGCAAATTTTGGTATTTATTGCGCAAACTATTTTGAATAGTTGGTTCAATATATCCACTATTTATCATTTTAATTTGTTCAGCATTCTTACTCTTCTTTATTTGGGCAAAAGCTCTTTTGGCATCATCTACCTTAAACTCTCCGGTTTTAGGATCAGTGAATTCTTGACGCAAAGGAGAATTCTCTCCAAATAAAATGTCATTTAATTCTTTTGCAGAAACAGTAAGACCTAATTTTTCAAATTCTTGGTTTAATACAATATTATCTACCTCCATATTGTATACTGTACCAATTAATTGATCACGAGTTGCCCCTTGACCAGCATACATAGCTTCTTGAGATTTTAAGCGCTCTTCAAAAGCGCCACGTTCAATAGATGTACCATTGACTTTTGCAATAACAGAACTGTTAGAAAAAGCTGATCCACCACGTCCAGCTCCATCCTGAAGAATAAAAGCAATCAATGCTACTGCTATGATTACAAAAATAATCCAGGTGCCACGGTCACGAATTGTTTGAATTACAGACATAATTAATAATTAATATATAATTTATCCCGCTTCATATACGGGGAGGCAAAAATAAGGGAAAAACAGGTAGAATAAGTTGTGGAAAAATATGCACATTATTCTGTTGGTAACCTCATTTTTTGGTGGAAAAATCATCTTTTATCCTATTTTATTGTGCAAACAAATAGAATAAAAAAAAATTTTTTATCACAAAAAGAGACTTTGGGTAAAAAAGAGTTGAACTTATACCTGTTAATTAACAGTGCAAGAAAAGTGAACTAAAAAAAAAACTGATGTGAATTCAGTTATACAGTATTGTGTATAATCCAATATAACCGAATAAAACTGAGTGAAATTATTGTTTAAAAGAAAGTGGATAATGGTGGATAAACTAAGTAAGATTAACTTTGCGCTTTGTGGGTAACTAAGTTATCCCGATATACACACTTATAATAGTAGTAGTTGATTTTATATAAATAATTATTAAATATTATTACTTTGGATATTAACATAGCAAAAGCAGAATTAGTAAAAAAAGGATTTTTAGATTTGGAAATTGATCCCGAATTGGATCTCTTTGCTGAGATACAAAAACTTAAAAAAGAAAAAAATGCAGTTTTACTTGCACATTACTACCAAGAAACAGATATCCAAGATGTGGCAGATTATATTGGGGATAGTTTGGGTCTTGCACAACAGGCTAAACAAACTACCGCAGACACCATTGTGTTTGCTGGAGTTCACTTTATGGCAGAAACTGCAAAAATTTTAAATCCATCTAAAAAAGTTTTATTACCCGATTTAAAAGCAGGTTGCTCTTTAGCAGATAGTGCACCAACCCCTTTATTCAAAGCATTTAAAGAAAAACATCCCAATCATATTGTCGTTTCTTATATCAATTGTACCGCTGATATCAAGGCTTTAAGTGATATTATTTGTACCAGTGGTAATGCAGAAAAAATAATTGAAAGTATCCCTTTAGATCAACCCATATTATTTGCCCCAGATAAAAATTTAGGTGCTTATTTAAGTAAAAAGACGGGAAGAGAAATGTTACTTTGGAATGGTGCTTGTATGGTTCATGAAATATTTAGTTTAGAAAAAATAGTTAAACTAAAAATTAGACATCCTAAAGCAAAATTAATTGCACATCCAGAATGTGAAGAAGCTATTTTAAATATTGCAGATTATATTGGTAGTACAACTCAATTATTAAAATATACTCAAACAGATCAAACGCAGGAATATATAGTTGCAACAGAAACTGGTATTCTACACCAAATGCAAATAAATAATCCTTCAAAAACATTTATTCCAGCTCCTCCGGAAAATAATTGTGCATGTAATGATTGTCCTTATATGAAACTAAATACTTTAGAAAAGATATATCTCTGTATGAAGTATGAATTACCAGAAATATTAATGGACGAAAATCTAAGAATACAAGCTTTAAAACCAATGGAAAGAATGATGGATATTAGTAGGGCTGCAGGATTAATAGGGGGTTAAAATAATATACATTTGTTTTAACAAAGCTTTCTCTTTTGAGGATAAACTTTTCAACGAAAAAGGTATCTAAGCCAAAAATGCCTAATATGAAAAGGAACATCCTGCTTATTTTATTTGCAACAATCGCAATTATTGCTTGTAATAAAAATGATCAAACAGTTGTAACCCCAACCGTTACAACCAATACAGACAATGCAATTATCTCGGCTGCACTTAATTTACCAACTGTTCCTTTTGATTACGTCAATTTGAATTTACCTGCATATTTTTTTGTAAATGCTGGCGGTGGTGCTCCTACTTCTGTAAACGGAATTGATAATACACCTGTAAATAATCCAACAACAAATAATGGAGCAACTCTTGGAAGAGTTCTTTTTTATGATAAAAATTTGAGTGTTAATAAGACTATCTCTTGTGCAAGCTGTCATAACTCCTCTTTTGGATTTAGTGATACTGCTATTTTGAGTAATGGATTTGCTGGGGGTAAAACGGGTAGACACTCCATGAGTTTAATTAATGCAAAATTTTACCAGCGTGGTAGATTCTTTTGGGATGAGCGTGCTGCTAGTTTAGAGCAACAGGTATTAATGCCATTTCAAGACCAAACAGAAATGGGTATGACTATTCCTACTCTACTTCAACGTGTTAGAGAGCAAGCATTTTATGCACCACTCATGAGTAATGCATTTGGGGATACCGCTATTAATAGTAATAGAATTGCAATGGCACTAGCTCAGTTTGTAAGAAGTATAGTTAGCAGTAATAGTAAATATGATGTTGGTAGAGCCCAAGTAAACAATATGCCCGCCAATTTCCCCAATTTTACTGCTGAAGAAAATGAAGGAAAAAGATTATTCATAATGCCTGTTCAAAATGGTGGCGCTGGTTGTTTTGGATGTCATACTACTGAAGCTTTTGTATCTGCTAATAATGGACCTCGGAATAATGGATTAGATCTTAATACAACCAATGACAATGGAGCAGGTAGAGGAGAATTCAAAACACATACTTTACGCAATATTGAATTAACTGCACCCTATATGCACGATGGTAGATTTAAAACTTTAGAGCAAGTGGTAGAACATTATAATAGTGGAGTAAAAGCACATCCCAATTTAGACAATGCTTTGAAAACTCCCAATGGTACTCCTATACAATTGAATTTAAATAATGCACAAAAAGCTGCAATAGTTGCTTTTATGAAAACATTGACCGATCCAACAATAGCTACCAATACCAAATGGAGTAATCCTTTTAAGTAAGTTTTTTTTAATATAACTACTTCTTCATCCGTTCAAAAATAAATTAAGGCTAGCCAACACAATTTTTTTAGCTTTAGCCAAAGCTAATCAATGAAGTACCTCTTTTTTACACTTTTATGCTGTTGTTCTTTTGCTTATGCACAATCATATAAAAAAGTGCATAAAAAAGCAATCATGGCAGATTCTCATAATGATTTACTCACGGCAGCTATTGAAAAAAATGTGTTAATAGACCAAGACTTAAAAGGAAAAACACATTCCGATTTAAATCGGTTTAAAGAAGCAGGTGTTGATGTACAATTATTTAGTGTTTGGTGTGATGGTGATAAACTTCAACCATACGCTTGGGCTAATAGAGAAATAGATACACTCTATGCTGTAGCAAAACGCAATCCACAAAAAATTGAAATTGTAGAAAGTTATACTGCATTAAAAAAAGCAGTCCGTAAAAATAAATTGGCTGCTATGTTTGGCGTTGAAGGAGGCCACATGATTGAAGATGATATTAATAAAGTAGATTCATTATTTAACAGAGGGGTACGTTATATGACGCTTACCTGGAATAATTCAACCAGCTGGGCAAGTTCTGCTATGGATGAAACTAAATTAAAAAATGATCCCTCTGCAAAATTAGGTTTGACTGATTTTGGTAAACAAGTAGTAAAAAGAATGAACCAGTTAGGAATGATGGTAGATCTCAGCCATGTGGGCGAAAGAACTTTTTGGGACGCCATTCAAACAACTACCAAACCAGTATTGGTTTCACATAGCAATGCATATACATTATGCCCTGTTTTTAGAAATTTAAAAGATGAACAAATTGATGCTATTGGAAAAAACGGTGGTGTTATTCAATTAAATTTTTATTCTGCATTTATAGACAGTTCTTTTAAAAACAGAGAAAAAATTTTCCTACAAAACAAACAATCAGAAATAAAAGAATTGATTGCAAAAGGCATGCAAAAAGAATATGCTCAAGCATTAGTGGTAGATAAATATAAAGAAGAGTCATTGGCTATTCAACCCCCAATGAGTATGTTATTAGATCATTTAGATTATATAGTGAAAAGAATAGGAGTAGAACATGTGGGTATGGGTTCTGATTTTGATGGTATTAGCGCCAGTCCAAGAGAACTGACCGACGTAACAACCTATCCTTTAATTACAAAAGCTTTATTAGAAAAAGGATACAGCAAAAAAGACGTTACAAAAATAATGGGCGGAAATTTATTAAGGGTAATGAAAGCACAACAATCAAAATAAAATCTATACAACTATCTTTTATGAGAAAAACTTTACTGACTTCGGTATTATTATTTACTACTGTAATGCTTACTGCACAGGCTACACAAAAGCCTCCATTGCATGGAAAAAATTGGATGGCTATAACGGGAAAGCCACTTGCTGCTACTGCAGGATCAATGGTATTTCAACAAGGCGGAAACGCTGTTGATGCTGCTTGTGCTATGTTAGCTGCTACCTGTACTATGTGGGATGTATTGAGTTGGGGCGGTGAAACACAAGCTATTATTTACAATCCAAAAACAGGAAAAGTTATTGGTATTAATGCGCTAGGGGTTGCACCAACAGGAGCTACTCCAGAATTTTTTAAATCAAAAGGCTATCAGTTTCCTCCAGAATATGGTCCTTTAGCGGCCGTTACTCCTGGCACGGTGGGAGGAATCATCCATATGTTATCAGAATATGGAACCATGAGTTTAAAACAAGTATTGGCACCCGCAATGGATTTGGCTGCGGGTTATCCAATAGACGCTCAAACTGCAAATAGTATTGAGAGAGGAAAAGAAAGAATTAAGCAATGGCCTTATAGTAAAAAAGTATTGCTGCCGCATTTGGGTCAAAAAAGAGAAGCGCCTGAAGCAGGTGAAATATTTGTTCAACAAGACTTATTGAACACCTTAAAAAAATTAGTAGAAGCAGAACAAACCGCTTTAAAGAATAAAAAAACACGTAAACAAGCTTTGCAAGCAGCTTATGACCGTTTTTATAAAGGAGATATTGCAGATGAATTTGTAAGAGGAGCGCAAGAACAAGGCGGATTAATTACCAAAGAAGATTTGGCCAACTGGAAAGTAAAAGAAGAAGTTCCGTCAATGATTAATTATAAAGGAATTGATGTGTATAAATTAACTCAGTGGACGCAAGGACCTTCTATGTTACAGGCTTTGAATATTGTAGAAAATTTTGACTTGAAAAAAATGGGCTACAATTCTCCTCAATACATTAATACTATCTACCAAAGCATGAGCCTTGCATTTGCGGATCGTGATTTTTATTACGGCGATCCTGCATTTGCTCCAACACCTCAGCCAATGAGTGGATTATTGAGTAAAGGGTATGCTAAGCAAAGGGCAGCTTTAATCAACCCTGAAAAAAACAATGCCTTAATTACGCCAGGTGATCCCTATCCTTTTGAAGGACGTACTAATCCTTATAACGAACAAATTAAACAGTGGAACCTTGAAATGGATAGTACGGGAAAAAGAAATTTTGTTCCTGCACACGACAGCACTGTTACCGCTAAAGCGGAATTAGAAGCTTATATGGACCGTCTTTGGAGGGGTACTACAAGTGTTGAAGCCGCAGACAAAGATGGTTGGGTGGTGTCTATTACACCTAGCGGTGGATGGTTGCCGGCTACTATTGCTGGAAACACGGGGATTGGAATGAGCCAGCGTATGCAAAGCTTTGTATTAGATCCGGTTATCAACCCATTTAATGTAGTTGCTCCCGGAAAACGCCCAAGAGTTACCCTAACTCCTTCAATGGCATTAAAAGATGGAAAACCCTATCTTTCATTTGCAGTTCAAGGAGGAGATACCCAAGACCAAAACCTATTGCAGTTCTTTTTAAATATGGTTGAATTTGGCATGACTGTACAACAGGCTTCAGAGGCAGAAAATATTAACACCAATCAACTTTGGTTATCCTTGGGTGGAACCAAAATGAAAGACAGAAAGCCTAGAGCTGGAGACCTATTATTATCTGCTAGAACGCCTGAACCTACTCGTGAAGCGCTTAAAAAAATGGGCTATAAATTGAGTTTTGGTCAACGCACCAGTGGCCCAATTAATGCCATTTTCATAGATAGAAAACACAATAGCCTTTGGGGTGGATCATCTAATAATGGAGAAGATTATGGTATTGGCTGGTAAATAGCTAAAAAAACAAGGATAAATGTATTAATACGCTGCCAATAATCTTGGTGGCGTATTATTTTTGGTACAATAAACAGAAAACTAAACACGTTAGTAAAAAAATACTAAAAAAATTAGTGTGTATAATTAAAAACCACTAGTTTTACCACCTCATTAATTTTGACCATCTAAAAAGAACAACATGAGTAATGCAGAAAAATTAAAAGCGCTTAAACTGACTATTGATAAAATCGACAAAGATTTTGGAAAAGGAAGCGTAATGATGATGAACGAAAAAAGCACAGCCCCAATGGAAGTCGTTTCTACTGGCTCGCTTGGCTTAGATGCTGCATTAGGTGTAGGTGGTCTTCCTAAAGGTAGAATTGTAGAAATATACGGACCAGAATCTTCTGGTAAAACAACCGTCGCCATTCATGTTATTGCTGAGGCACAGAAAAAAGGGGGCATGTGTGCTATCATTGATGCTGAACACGCTTTTGATAGTGCTTATGCGCAAAAATTGGGTGTTGATGTTGACAATCTGTTGATTTCACAACCCGATTATGGTGAACAAGCATTAGAAATTGCCGATAGACTTATTTTGTCTGGTGCTTTAGATGTGGTTGTTATAGACTCGGTTGCCGCTTTAGTACCTAAAGGAGAATTGGAGGGGGAAATGGGCGACAGTAAAATGGGCTTACAAGCTAGATTAATGAGTCAGGCATTAAGAAAATTAACAGCAACCATTAATAAAACCAATACCATCTGTATTTTCATCAACCAACTTCGTGAGAAAATTGGGGTTATGTTTGGAAATCCAGAAACCACAACTGGTGGTAATGCGTTGAAATTCTATGCTTCTGTTCGTTTAGATATTAGAAGAATGACTCAAATTAAAGATGGAGATACGGCCATTGGTAATAGAGTAAAAGTTAAAGTAGTAAAAAATAAAGTGGCTCCTCCTTTCCGTGCAGCTGAATTTGACCTTGTTTTTGGAGAAGGCATTAGCAAAGTGGGTGAAATTATTGATATGGGTGTAGAAATGGGCATCGTTCAAAAAAGTGGATCTTGGTTTAGTTACGAAAGCAATAAACTCGGCCAAGGAAGAGAATCGGTGAAAACCTTATTACATGATAATCCAGAATTATCTAACGAAATTGAAGCTAAAATAAGGGCTAAGTTAATTGTGGTGGCGGAAACTCCCGCTGAAGCAACAGAACAATAAATCGCTTTTTAGATGGGTTAGTAAATTGCCCTGGTCTGCAAAGGCCGGGGCTTTTGTATTAAATTAATACCCGTTTAGATAATATTCACCCCTATCTAGGCGTTTATCAAACACTTAGTGGCTCTTTAATGCCCTAAATTTTAATTCATTCGTGCAAATGAACGCAAAGGTACCCAGTTATTCCATCCTGAGCGGCCGTATTCTGCAATGCCTGATTTTATTGGCTTGTGTATTCGGTGGCATTGCGCATGCACAAAAAGGAATAGGGTTCGATATAAAACCCTTCAGAAAAGAGGCTATTTTTAGAGATGATGATAAGATTGGCTATAACCTTCGTTTTCGGAATAATACGAAGGAAAAAATCAGGGGTACCATAAAAGCCAAAGTGGTGAACTATAAAGGCGAAGAGGTATTTAACCAAGAAATGGGTTTTACCATGGATGCCAAAAAAGGGTATATGAAAGATTTATACCTTGAAAACGATAAAACCAAGCCAGGTTTTTATCAGTTACAATTAATGGTTTCTGCTAATAATTATGTTGATACCCTCAATTTTGGATATGGTGTTGATCCTGAAAAAGTATATTCAAATGTAAACAGACCAGCAGATTTTGATCAGTTTTGGGATGATGCCAGAAGGGAATTGGTCAATATAGATCCCAAGTTTAGGGTTACAAGAAGGGGTGATCAAAGTACTAGAGATGTAGATGTGTTTTTGGTAGAGTTTCAATCAATAGAATATCAAACCATCAGGGGTTGGTTATCGGTGCCTAAGAGAAAAGGAAAATTTGCTGTTATCTATGAACTACCGGGTTATTTACAAGATATGCGTCCTGATTCTTTAAGAACAGATATGGCTGTATTCAGAGTGAATGTTAGGGGCCATGGAAATAGCAAAGACAATACCAATGCCGATTTCAATACTTTCAATATTATTAATTTAAACGACCGCAATAAATACATCTACCGTGCTGTTTATATGGATGCATTACGAGGGTTAGATTTTCTGTATAGACATGATTATTTGAAACTAGATCTCAAAAAAGTAATTGTAAAAGGGGAAGGTCAAGGTGCGGTTTTAGCAGCTGTGGTAGCTTCTCTAGACAACAGGCCACAAGGTTGCATCATTGAAAGACCGGTTTATACTGATATGCGAACCTTGTTTTTTATGGCTGGTTCACAAAAAGTAATGCCCTGGCCTGTAGCCAATTTTCAGGCATATATAAAAAATCCAAGAAACCGATTAAACCAAGATGCATTGTTTAAAAACTGGGACTTTTTTGATCCAGTAAATTTTGCACCGAATATTCGTTGTAGGGTTTTGTTTGGGCACAATCAAAAAAATACGATCTGTCCTCCTCAAGCCGCAATTGCTTTATACAATCAAATAAGAATAGACAATAGAAATATATACATGAGTTTAGACGACAACGGCATGGATCATGTCTATTATAGTTATGAAAGTTTTTGGATGAAAAAAATACTCTGAGGAACGTAAATAAAAACTGATGAAAAAATTATTAAGTCTTATAGTTATTGCATTTGTAGCAAACACTGCTTATGCAGGTTTTCCAATTGGCAGAGGAAAATATTTATTGGTACCATCTTATAACTTGTATACAACCAAGGGATATTGGGATGCAGCTGGCACTTATATTCCATTCTCGAATGGGGGAAGATTTGCATCTCACTACTTTGGAATATACGGCGGTATTGGAATTGGAGAGCGCTTGGATTTTGTAGGAAATATCTCTTATATCATGCAAAGAAAATTAGAGACCAATTTAGCACAGTCTAACTCTAGTTTTGGAGACGCCAGCTTTGGATTATCCTATTTACTCAACACATTTGATTATTCTAAATTTTTAACGGTAACTGGTTCTTTAATTGTTCCGCTTTATACCAATGACGCAGCTAAACAACCATTTACCGGATTTCAGCAAGTAGGCGGAGAAGTAAAATTCACTTATTCTGGGTCTAATGGGGAGCGATATTCTAATACTTATTTTGATATCAATCTAGGCGTTCGGCAATATTTTAGTCCTGAAGGGCCTACTCAAATTTTTGGTGATGCTTTATTGGGTATTCCTTTGGATGAAGACAATAAATTGACTTTTCAACTAGCCAGTACGAAATCTACCAGTACTCAAACCGGCCTAGTCTTGAATCCGAACAATTTGTTCTTAAACCGACAGTTTAATTATTTTAGATTAACAGCAGGGTATGGTAGAAAAATCAGCCAGAAATATCAAATTTTCCTCTCGGTATTTACAGATGTGAACGGAAGGAATACGGGTAAAGGAGGCGGAGGATCTATATCCTTAGTTGGCGAACTATAAAAGATCAAAAATTTAATGACAGCAAAACAATACATACCATCGTTAACAGGTGTTAGAGGCCTAGCTTCTATTTTGATTTTTTTTCATCATTTTAATCAAGAAGATTTTCCACCTTTATTGTTCAGGGTATTAAATGAGTTTCATTTTCCCTTATCGATGTTTTTTGTATTAAGTGGCTTTTTAATTTGCTTGCGTTATTACGATAATGTAGAATTGTCCAGTAAGTGGATGCGAAAATATTTGAAAAATAGGATTGCACGGGTTTATCCTATTTATTTAATTCTAACAATAGTTGTTTTTTTATTTGCTTGGATAGCCAATGATACCAGCATATACAACGAAAAAAACAGTCCGCTTACTTTATTCATCATGAACATCACTTTCCTCAGAGGATTTTTTGATGACATGAAATTTACTGGAATTGCTCAAGGATGGTCATTAACAGTTGAAGAGTGTTTTTATTTTTCAGCGCCTATATTTTTTATCTTAATAAAAAGAAGTAAAATATATTTTTTAGTTGCTCCATTGGTTATTACTGCGCTTGGTGTTTCATTGGTATTGATTTTTAGAAATGTAGATTTCTATGGATTTTTTAATTCATTTAAATTCTTATTTATTTCAACTTTTCTTGGAAGAACATTTGAGTTTTTTGCAGGAATGGTGTTGGCTATGATTATAAGAAAGGCAGATGATTCTGTAAGTAATTTTTCTTTATACACTTGGCTTGGTATTATTGGAATTGCTTGCACCAACCTTATAATGATTAATCAACCGATCAGCAAAGAAGTGCCATTTGCGCTATACCAACCAATTGGTATTTTTACTAATAATATTTTATTGCCTATTGCTATTGCAACCTTCTTTTATGGTTTAATAAAAGAAAACTCAGTAGTTAAATCCATTTTAGGAAGTAAAACAGGAGAGCTGGTTGGTAAAAGCTCTTATATCCTTTATCTGATTCACCTTGGTTTTATTTCTCGACTAACATCTGACTGGTTGCACAGCACTGCGGATATTTTTTATGCATGGTTAGATAGAAACGAATATTGGTGGTTATCTGAACACTTAAATTATACTGCACTCGTATTGTTTTCTCACCTGCTTATATTAACACTTATCTCAATTATTTTGTATAAGTTTATAGAAGAGCCTATCAACTTATATATTCGGAAATCAAACTTCTTAGAAAAGAAAAATTAATTATGATTTTCCATCCAAAAAATAGCACCCTTTTTAAACTAACATTTTTACTAATTGCCGGAATGGCATTATGGTGCATTGAAGGAAAGGCACAAAAAGGGAAAACGAAAGATCCTGTAACAGTAAATATTTTACCATATAACAAGAAGGCTAGATTCAATAAAAAGTTTCCTGTTAAATACAAAATTCAGTTTATCAATAACTTAAAAGACCCTCAAGAGGGTACATTGGTGTACACGGTTTTTGACAATACCAATCAGGAAATTTTAGAAAATAGTTTAGATGTAAGAGTTAATGCAAAAAAAACACTGGTTTCTAATTTTGAAGTGCCAATTGTAAAAGAAGGGAACTATACAATTAAAATGCGAATTGAATTAACCAACTTCAATAGCAATTTTGATGGCAGCTTTGCTTATATAGGACCCCCAAGAAAATCAAAAGACCGTAAACCAGAAATAGCACAAGAGCCCATTGTAAACACCCCGCCGCTTAATTGGTCGAAAGATAATTTATCTGGGGTTGCTGGAAGACAATCTTTAAGTGCCGATGAAATTAAAGACGCCCCTACTACCGAAGAGCCAGAGTCGGAAGAAGAAGAGGGTGAAATGATCATCAAACTAATACCTTCTAAAAAAGATGGCGTTTTTTATGATGGTGAAAAAATAAAATACTCCGTTTCTATTGCCAATAAATATAAAGTAAGACAGGACGGCACTTTTACAGCTATTGTTGAAACTGAGTTAGGAGAAACGGTTAGTTCAACACAGGTAAAACTCAAAATTGCTAAAAAGGGCAAAAAGAGTTTTCAAATTGAAATCCCGAAACCCAAAACGGAAGGGGTGTACAATTTGCGAGCAGCAACCAACACGTCTACATATGATGATACTGCACGATATGCTTTTGGGTACAATATTGGTAAAATAAAAACGCCGTATTATTTACCCCCAGATTTTGATGAATATTGGCAAACGGCCATGAGTGATTTGGCAAAAGTGGATCCTCAATATAAAATTTTAAGGGACGAAGAGCATAGCACTAAATACCATGATGTATATAGGGTAGAAATGAAAGGGATTGACGAATTCCCTTTTTATGGTTATTTATCAATCCCTAAATTAAAAGGAAAATATCCTGTTATTATTGGTTTTGGCGGGTATAAGAAAGAGGTAATGCCCCTACTCTTTGATGAGTTTATTTCTTTCTCAGTAAACGTTAGAGGGATTGATAAGAAATATGAAAAAGAATTTAATCCCGACAATATAGAGCAGATTATGCTTAAAGTGGAGGATAAGGATGCTTACGTATACAAGGGTATTTATATGGATTGTGTAAGGGCGGTTGAATTTGTTTATGCTCATGGACATATGGGCATGGATCTAAATAGGGTATTGGCTTTTGGTGGTAGTCAAGGGGCAACCATGGGTTTGGTAACAGCAGCATTAATGCCAGATAAAATAAACGCAGTAATTGCGAGCAATCCCGTTTTTGCCGATTGGAAAAACAGTTTTGCTGTTGGAAAAAATAAACGCGAGCTGGCATTCCCCTCTGATGCAATTGTTAGATACTTGAAAGACAATCCAGATTTTACCGAAGAACAAATGCTGGAAACCTTTAATTATTTTGACCTACAAAACTTCATGCCAAAAGTAAAATGCCCTGTATTATATGCAGTGGGTTTACAAGATGAGTTTATTGCACCAGGGAGTGCTATTGCAGCATATAATAAGCTACCATTTGACGCCCTTTCAAAAAGCGAATTATTTATTTTTCCCGACCTAGGACACGAAATTCCTGTTTACCACAACTCGTTTATTGGTATTTGGTTTAATGAAAAAGCAGTAAGCAAAAAGAAAAGATAAATGCAAAAGACCAATAACTATATTATTTTACTAATTGCCTGCCTGCTTTGCAGCGTCAATTCGGTTTTTGCAGATTATCCAATTGGTAAAAAAAGAACCGCCATAACAGGAACCTTCAATTATTTTTATTCTTCCAAATATTTTAATGATCAAGGAAAACTAATAAGCAATAATCCTGGCGATTATTTCCAGGCCAGCTCTTATAGTTTGAATATTTCGCATGGGCTTAGCAGAAGGGTAGACATGTCTGTTACGATTCCATTTGCATCACAAACATTGGTTAATGGCAATAATTCAGAAACCAAATCTGGTGTTACAGATATAAACCTTGGCCTCTCTGTACACTTTCCTTCGGTTGATTATAAAAGATACTTTACCATTAGAGGCAGTGTCGGAATTCCAGGTTATCAAAACAACCAAACACCTTATTTAGGATATGCTTCTAAGTCGGTCATGTTGGGTGCGAATTATTCATTTACTCCTTATAAAAATGGATTCGCGATTGTTGAATTTATTTATTCTAGATTTTTAGATGCTCAAGATGGTCCCAATCAATACAGGGCTGTTATTACCATGGGTAAAATGTATAACAAACATACTTCTGTAACTGCATCTTTGTCTCATCAGGTTTCCCAAAGCGTTAATACCGCTTTTAATCCCAACTTACAATTGAATAAAAACTTCAATGCCGCCACTTTAAATTTAAGTATAGGCAGAAAGATTAATCGAATGATTACTCCAACCCTACAGGCTTATTACACACTATTGGGAAAAAATGCAGGCTTAGGTATGGGAGCAAATATCTTTGTAACCGTAAGATTACCCTAAAATAAAAGTCATTGATTTACTCAATACTTAAGCCACTGATTAGAATTGCACTGTTTTTTTTCTGTAGAAAAATATACATTCAAAATAAATCGGCACTTAACATTAAAGGACCGCTGCTCTTAACTGCCAACCATCCCAATTCGTTTTTAGATGCGATTATTATTGGCGCTTTTTTTAAACATCCCATTCATTTTTTAGCTAGAGGAGATGCTTTTAATAAACCATACCATCGGTTTTTATTAGGTCTTTTAAATATGATTCCTATTTATAGATTAAGCGAGGGAAAAGAAAATTTAGTCAATAATAATTATGCATTTGCGGCGTCTAAAAGAATTCTTGAAAAAAATGGCATTGTTTTAATTTTTATTGAAGGAGTTTGTTTGTTAACCAATCAGCTACAACCTTTTAAAAAAGGTGCAGCTAGAATTGCTTTAGATTATGAAGGAAAAAATCGGCTACAAGTACTTCCTGTAGGAATAGCATATGATGGTTTTAACGCTTGGGGAAAAACAGTGCAAATAGCTTTGGGCAATCCTATTTTAGCTGAGCAGCTTTTGCCTTTTGAAGACAGAGCAAAAAACATGAACTACTTTAACACTGAAATTAAGTATCGGCTAGAGCAGTTGATAATAGTACCCTCAACATCGCAAACAAAAAAGGGAAAGGCACTTCATTTCTTAGCTCATCTAGGAAAACTATTACATCAACCCTTTTTTAGTGTAATTCAAAAACAAGTAAAAAGTAAAACAAACAGAACTGTTTTTTATGATTCGGTATTATTTGGTTCTTTGTTTATTTTATATCCATTTTATCTAATACTCATTTTAATCATCACTTATTGGTTCATTGGCATCAGCACTTATTTCATTTTAGTATTATTTATCCTTTCTGCAAGAACAATAGTTCTTTGCAAAAATCCGGCTAAATAATTGTTCAAACTATCCTTTATTGGTAATTTGTAGGTATGCGTTGGATGGGTAATAGAGAAAGTAGTAATGTTGAAGACCGAAGAGGAAGTGGAACCGGCCTGATTGCGGGCGGAGGTATTGGTACTATTATCATTGGCTTGCTCTACATTTTTTTAGGAGGAGATCCTGCAGTTGTTGTAAACCAAGTGATTCAACAAGCGCCAGCAGTTTCTAATAAGCCAATTTCTGAAGCAGATGAAAAATTGGCTTCTTTTACAAAAGTAGTATTGGCGTATACTGAAGATGTATGGGACTCTATTTATCAAGCAAGAGGAGAAAACTATGATGCACCCAAGCTAGTTTTGTTTACACAGCAAACCCAATCTGGTTGTGGCTTTGCAAGCGATGCATCGGGCCCCTTTTATTGTCCAGCAGACCAAAAAGTATATATAGATTTATCTTTTTTCCAAGAACTTTCCACACGTTTTAATGCCCCAGGTGAATTTGCCATGGCTTATGTTATTGCACATGAAGTTGGTCATCATATTCAACAATTGAATGGAACAGCAGCTTCTGTACAACGTATGCGATCTAGCTTATCTGAAAAAGAATACAACCAGCTTTCAATTAAATTAGAACTACAGGCAGATTTTTTGGCAGGAGTATGGGCATATCACGCGAATCAATTAAAGAATATTTTAGAGCCCGGAGACTTAGAAGCCGCTTTAAATGCAGCCAACGCAATTGGCGATGACCGGTTACAACAACAGAGCCAAGGTTATATTGTTCCAGATGCATTTACACATGGAACTTCAAAACAAAGAATGTATTGGTTTAAAAAAGGTTTTGAAACAGGAGATCCTTTTAAAGGAAATACTTTTGCACAATTAGAAGAATAAAATTTGAATATTGATCTATGAAAAAGTATACGACGCTATTTGCACTACTATTGAGTTTGCAATCATTTGCACAAGACACAATTACTAAACAGGATATTGTTTCAGCAGCAAAGCTATTTGACTTGCAATACAATAATAAAGAGGTTGATACTATGTATGTTGGTATTAAAGACAACCTAAAAGTGTATAAAGACATGCATAAACAAAATCTTAACAACAGTTTGCCAATGAGTTTATGGCAAAACCCAGTTGTTCCTGGATTGCAAATTGAAAAAAAGCAAAAAGCCATAAAGTGGAAGACAAATAAAAACGTGTTAAATCCAATCAATAAAGCCGACTTAGCGTTTTATAGTATTGCAGATTTATCGGTTTTAATAAAATCTAAACAAATCAGCTCTGTAACGCTTACCCAATTTTTTATTGATAGAATTAAGCAATACGCTGATAGCCTTCAATGCGTAATATCAATTACTGAATCAATTGCGCTAGAGCAAGCTAGGTTGGCCGACGAGGAAATTGCTTCAGGAAAGTATCGCGGTCCATTGCATGGTATTCCTTATGGGTTAAAGGATTTGTTTTCTGTAAGAGGGACCAAAACAACCTGGGGTGCTGCTCCTTATCAAAATCAAGTAATTGATGAAGATGCTTATGTATACAATCGATTAAGAGATGCAGGTGCTGTACTGGTAGCTAAGTTTACTTTGGGTGCTTTAGCAATGGGCGATTACTGGTATGGTGGAAGAACAAAGAATCCATGGAATTTAAAAACGGGTTCTTCTGGATCATCTGCAGGTTCTGCTTCTGCAACAGTTGCTGGTTTGGTTCCGTTTGCAATTGGAACAGAAACCTGGGGCTCTATAATATCTCCCTCATCTACATGTGGTGCAACCGGACTAAGGCCAACTTTTGGAAGAATTAGTAGAACAGGTGCTATGGCTTTAAGCTGGAGCTTAGATAAGATTGGTCCAATATGTAGATCTGCAGAAGACGCTGCAATTGTATTTAATTATATTCATGGAACAGATGGCTTAGACCAGTCTGCAGTGAATATTCCATTTAACTATCAACCAGATGGGGACATCAAAAAATTAAAAATAGGGTATGCAAAAAACTATTTTGATCTAATTAAAGACACATCAAGAAACGAATGGAAGGTGCTGGCGGCATTTAAAGAAATGGGCGCGGAGTTAATTCCAATTGAGTTTCCAGATACGGCCGTTTACAAAGCCAATATTATGGATGTAATTATTAGTGCAGAATCTGCAGCTGCCTTTGATGGTTTAACGAGATTAAATATTGATGACGAATTAACTAGACAAGGACCATTTGATTGGCCCAATAGCTTTAGGGTATCTAGATTGGTGCCAGCGGTAGAATATGTGAATGCCAATCGAATGCGCTACCAATTGCAACAAAAAGTTCATGAGGCATTAAGTAAGGTTGATGTGTTAATATGTCCAACAAGGGGCAGCGGAAGCCAATCAGCAATAACCAATTTAACAGGACAGCCAGTTGTTTGCACACCAACAGGTTTCGATAAAAGATCAGGTTTACCTACCAGTATAAGCTTTATTGGCAACCTTTACCAAGAAGCTTCAATATTGCTGGCTGCAAAATATTATCAACAAGCAACGGAGTGGGAAACCATTCACCCTCCTGCATTTTTGAAATAATTTTTGCTACAATTCAATGTAAAATAAATAATGGTAATGAAAAATAATACCAAGCTAAGTGCAATAATGCTAAGCCTAGTATTATTTAGTGGACTTGTATTTTGGATTTATAGGGTAACACAAGAAAACAATAATTTTCAAGAGCCCGTTATTTATACGCTTTCAGACGAAAAAGCAATGAGCCCTTTTCTTGCTTATAAAGTCATTCTAAATAAAAAAGACAGTGTAGTAAATGGATTTTTTAATCCAGGTTTTTCAAAATACAAATGGTGGGTTTATGTAAATACTCCGAATGAAATAGGTGATTTTTTGCAAATTGCGAATCCGCATATTAATGAAATAAGAATTTATACTATTCAAAATGAACAGCCCATTTTGGCTTATGAATCTGGTGATTATTTTAATTTTAGTAAACGAGTATTAAATGATCCAGACTTTTGGTTTCAAATTCCAAATTCAACCAACGGCTTATTAATTGAAGTAGACAAAAAAGGAGAATCCCTCGAATTACCAATTAGAATAGTAGCCGAAAAAGAAATGACCCAATATCTCTCTAACCAAAAAATGGCATACGGCATTTTTATTGGATGGATGATTTTTTTGGTCTTGTTGAATTTGTTTTTATGGGCCTCTCTCAGAGATAATATTCATTTTTTTTACATTCTATTTGTCTGTTCTTCCGCCTTATGGGTAATATCCAACTGGGGAATAGGGTTTCAATTTTTTTGGCCCAACCTTCCTGAAATGGCTAGTAAGGCAAGGCCTATATTTAGTACAACTTCTTTTCTTTTTATTGTAGAGTTAGCTAGAAAATATTTTACCCCAACCGAGAGAACCCCTATTTATAATGGATTCACAAGAGTTTTGCAGGGTTTTCTAATTCTTTTAATTGCAGTATTTGTTTTTGGAAATATTCTATTAGCAGAAGAATGGCTTAGATATTTAACCCTAAGTGTTGCAAATATTTTATGGTTGGTATCTATGGCAACTGTTTTATTTTTTATCATTAAGAGCTATAAAAAAGCCAAAGCGCTTTCTTTATTTTTTCTTGCTGCTTTTATGGTTCATGCTGTTTTTAGTATTTTAATTATACTATCTCAATATAATGTTCAAGAGAACTGGGTTTTCTTTATTAATAAGTATGGATCGGCAATAGGAATATTGGCAAATAGTACCATTCTTTCATTTGGTTTAACACAGCGATACAATTATTATAAAAAGGAAAGAGAGCAGGCACAACAAGAGTTAATATTGGAACGAAGTTTACAAGCAGATAGGCTTATTCAAGCTCAAGAAGAGGAAAGATCAAGATTGGCCAGAGAACTACACGACGGATTAGGTGGGTTACTCGGTAGTATTAGAATTGGTGCTTTTAACAAGTTGAAACAAGATATATCTAACCAAGCTTGGTTAGATACACAATTGTCTGAAGCAATTGAAGACCTTAGAAATATTGCCCATGATTTAATGCCGGTTAATTTACCAGAGAAGGGCCTTGTTGCTATTTTAGAAAAAACGGTTGCCAGATGGAATTTATCTAACGAGTTTAAGACACATTTAGATTGTACTATTCATAGCAGGTATCCATTAGCAGTGGAAGCCGGACTTTATAGAATTGTATCTGAATTGATACATAATGTGAAAAAACATGCCCATGCTACAGAGGTATATATTTCATTATGGGAGGAACCCAACAACCAAACTATTACCCTATTAGTTGAAGACAATGGAACAGGTTTTATACCCAATCAATCCGAAGGCATAGGGCTTAAAAATATTCGGTATAGAGTGGAATACTTAGGTGGAAAAATTTTGATTGATTCAAACATAAAAGGCACTAGTATTGTAATTGAAATATCCGGATCGAAAAACCCTCTTCATGCCTAATAGAACCAAAATAGCCATTGCTGATGACCATAAAATATTTGCGGAAGGTATTCAGATGGTTTTAAGGGAACAAGAATGGATTAATTGGGTAGGAGAAGCATTTACTGCAAAAGATGCTTTTCAATTATATGAAGATAGACGGCCAGACATTTATTTATTAGACTATCATTTCCCCGATGGCAACGGTTATCAGGTTGCAGAAAAAATTTTAAGTAAATATCCCAACGCTTCCATCATTATATTAAGCATGGAAAACGACAACGATATTATGCACCAATGCAGACTTTTAGGTGTAAAAGGATATATTATCAAAAACCTTTCTTCTGATGAGTTAATTGAGGCAATTGAACAAGTACTTGCTGGAAATCATGTATTTATGTGGGGAGAAGAGCTACAGACTCAATTAAAAGAAGAGGATGGGGGCTTAAGTAAAAGAGAAAAAGAAATCGTTTCTTTAATTAGTAAGGGCTTAACCAGCCAAGAAATAGCAGAAGCCATTAATTTAAGCGTATTAACAATTAACACGCATCGAAGAAATATCCTGAGAAAATTAAACTTAAAAAACACAGCGATGATGGTCCAATATGCTAGAGTCAATCGTTGGTAGCCCATTTTTACTACATTTGCGGCCTTAATAACAAATATGAAGTATTTTTTGAGTGCCCCCATTGTTCTTTCAATGTTATTTTTTTCTTGTAAAAGCCCCCAACAACTAACGGTAGATTATCCCGTTAATAAAACACAATTAACTTATTTGCATACGTATACTATTCCTCATAATTTTTCTTTTATGGAAACAACTGTGGGTGGTTTGTCTTCCATTGATTACGATCAAAAAAGGAACCGGTATTTTTTAGTTTGCGACGATCGATCTTCTATTAATCCTGCCAGATTTTATACTGCTAAAATAAGCATCAAGCAAAATAAAATTGACACAGTACTGTTTACCAATTTTGCTTATTTAAAAGATGAATTGGGTAAAACCTACCCAAGTACTAAAGAGAATCCGTATAAAACGCCGGATCCTGAAAGTATGCGTTATAATCCCAATAGCAATTTATTGGTTTGGAGCAGTGAAGGAGAAAATACCATAAGAGGTAAAGACAGTATTTTAATTAATCCATCTGTCTATTTCGTCAATTCTACAGGAAAATTTAAAGATAGTCTTGCCATACCCCAAAATCTTTATATGAGCTTTAAAGAAAAAGGGCCCAGACAAAACGGAGTATTAGAAGGGATGAGTTATGCAGATAATTATAAAACCTTGATGTTTAATGTTGAAGAACCGCTACAAGAAGATGGTCCTAGAGCTGATTTACAACCAAATGGTGCAATGATTAGATTTTACCAGTTTGATATGCAAACAAAACAACCCACCCATCAATATGCATACGAACTATCTCCAGTAGTATACGCCCCTAATCCTATTAATGAATATAAAATTAATAGTGTTCCTGAATTTTTGTGGATTGGGAATAATCAGTTATTGGTATTAGAGCGGTCTTATTCTACTGGAAGAATTGCCTGCTCCATTAAAATATTTTTAGCAGACTATAACCAGGCAACAGATGTTTCCACCTTTGCTTCTCTTAAAGCGCCAGCTCAATATCAACCGATGAAAAAAACATTGTTGATGAATTTAGATGACCTGGGTATTTATACAGATAATATTGAAGGAATCAGCTTTGGACCTATTTTACCCAATGGCAACAGAAGTATATTATTGGTATCAGATAATAATTTTAGTCCTATCCAAAAGTCTCAAATAACACTTTTAGAATTAAAGACTCCTAAATCTTAAACAATACTTCATAGTTATGTTTAAAAAACCATTAGCGATTTGTTTAGTCATACTGCTTTGGTCTTGTAAAGAGCAAACACAAAAGGGATTACCCCATGTGATTATTGAAACAGCTTATGGAGAAATAGAAATTGAATTGTATACGCATAAAGCGCCATTAACAGCCAATGCATTTTTGGCTTATATAGATTCTGGCTATTATAATCAAAGCAATTTTTACAGAGTGCTTAATATGTATAATCAACCTTCTAATGCGCCAAAGGCTTTTTTAGTTCAAGGGGGTATTTGGAAATCGAATAATAAATTGGCACAAAGTCTTCAAGGAATACCGCACGAGTCTACAAAACAAACGGGGATATTACATAAAGAAGGAACCATTTCAATGGCTAGGAATGAACCAGGTTCTGGCGGTCCCGAATTCTTTATCATGGTTGAAGACGAAACTGGATTTGATTTTGGCGGAGAAAATATGGCGGATGGATTGGGCTTTGCTGCTTTTGGTTCTGTTGTAAAAGGCATGCCCATTATTAGAAAAATTCACGATTTAAAAGAAGCCAATCAATACCTTCAGCCCCCTGTTTATATTCATACGATAAGAAGAAAATAAATACTAGCGGTAACTAGGTTGGTATTCATATACTACTTCAAAAGCCTCTTTTTTAAGAGAAGGAATACCCTGTCCAATTTTTAGATTCTTAAATTGTGGGGTTGGCTCACATACTGAATACTGGTTTCCCTTGTAAACAATTGGATTTCCTTGTGGAGAATCAAATTGTATTGCAACAGTTACATGTTGAGGATAGGAAAGCACAATCATTGGAAGATTGTAAATCTCTTTTACTAAGTAAAAAAAGAAAGCAGCACGGTCTTCGCAATCACTGTATTCTGAAAATAAAGTTTGTTCAGGTGAAAATCTTTTGTCCTTTCCGTATAAGGAAGCATCGTTTTCAAACGCAAAAGAGGAACGAGTTAAATGCATTAAATAGTCCACTCCTTTTTTCTGATTCATTTTAGCCACGGTTTGCTTTAAGGCAGGAATCAAAGATTGATAGGTTGCATTACTAAGTGGAGCAGTAAACTGCATGGCATATTCAACAGAAGGATAATTATTAAATAGTTTATTGATTGACTTATTCACTTTTACTTTGAACTCGTAATTGCGTTGACCATAAGCAAATTGAATAGGCTTTACTTCGTAGCTCTCCGGATTAAAATCGGGCATGCGATTGATCTTATAAGAGAATCCCTTTGTAGCAATATTTTGTGTAACTACTTTAATATCTTGAAAACGCCCTTGCTTAAAGTCAATTTTGCTTCCATAATCATGGTAGTTTAAACAGATATACTGTTCTTGATCATACAACATGGAGGGAATATCATATACATTTTCATTAGACTGAACATACAATAATAAAGTATCGTTCCTTAATCGAGTAACTGCGGAATAGCCTGTTTGATTCAACAAAAACCATTTGTATAAAGTATAGCGATGGTAGTTTTCTTTTTTAGGGCTGATTGATTCCGCCGCGGTTCTAATCAACTGATAAAATAACCAGTCGTCTAATTGCTTCTCTTTTTTAAAAGCCAATAAGTTTTCAACCAAATTGCCAAACGGTAACAAACTTAAAGAGGAGTAAAATTGCTCTATAGCGGTATGTGTAAGGGGCTGCCCTATTAGAACCTGTAAATCGTTCATACTGGGGGTATGAACTTTGTCACCATAAAAATCAATATAGGACCCAACTGGGTCAGGTTTTTTTTCGGGAACAGCCAATTGCTGTGCATTCAAATGCTGAACGCCCAAGCAACTTATGATTAATATGGTCCAAACCCCCTTCTTCACCGATATCCGATTTTCTTAAAGTTACAAAAAGGTAACAATTAATTAATATTAAGTTTTTCAAAAGCGTTGTTAAAAAGCAGTAAAATGGCCGATTTGGTCAATTTGCCGCTAAATTTGCTCAATATTTTAGTTATGCCCTTTCAGTTACAAACGAATTATCAGCCAGCAGGGGATCAACCAAAAGCCATACAAGAACTGGTAGATGGAGTTAACGAAGGCGAACAATACCAAACCTTATTGGGGGTAACAGGAAGTGGTAAAACATTTACTATTGCCAATTTGATTCAACAGGTACAAAGGCCAACCCTGGTTTTGACCCATAATAAAACCTTGGTGGCACAATTGTATGGAGAGTTCAAGCAATTTTTTCCAGAGAATGCAGTGGGCTATTTTGTAAGTTATTACGACTATTATCAGCCCGAAGCCTATATGCCAGTAACGGGTACCTATATTGAAAAGGACCTTAGTATTAATGAAGAGTTAGACAAACTTAGACTACAAGCCACTTCACAATTACTGAGTGGCCGTAGAGATATTATTGTGGTGGCTAGTGTGAGTTGCATTTATGGTATGGGAAATCCTACCGAATATGAGAATGGCATCATTCGAATACAAAAAGGACAGGTGTTATCTCGCCAAGGATTTTTACACGCATTGGTAAACTCTTTATACAATCGTTCCCAGGGGGATTTTACCCGCGGTACTTTTAGGGTTAAAGGAGATACGGTAGACATCAACCTGCCCTATGTAGATTTTGGATATCGAGTTACTTTTTTGGGAGACGAAATTGAAGAAATTGAAAGCATAGAAACCGCTACCAATAAGCGTATTGGCTTAATGGATACGGCGGCTATATTCCCCGCCAACCTATATCTTGCTCCTAAAGACATGATTGTAGAAGTGATGCACGAGATACAAGATGAAATGATGTTGCAAGTGGAATATTTTAAATCGGTAGGAAAGTTTATAGAAGCATCTCGTTTAAAAGAAAGAGTGGAATACGATTTAGAAATGATTCGTGAATTGGGTTATTGCAATGGTATTGAAAACTATTCTCGTTTTTTTGATAGAAGAAAACCAGGTACCCGACCCTTCTGTTTATTGGATTATTTTCCCAAAGATTTTTTATGCGTGATTGATGAAAGCCACCAAACCATTCCTCAGGTGGCAGGTATGTATGGCGGAGACAGAAGTAGAAAACTAGTATTAGTAGATTATGGATTTAGACTACCCAGTGCCATGGATAACCGCCCACTCAATTTTCATGAGTTTGAAAGTTTAACTGGGCAAACCATATTTGTTAGTGCAACACCTGGAGACTATGAATTAGAGAAAACTGGCGGAGTAGTAGTAGAACAAGTTGTACGACCTACAGGCTTATTAGATCCACCAATAGAAATAAGACCTAGCACCAATCAAATAGATGATTTATTAGATGCTATAGACGACCGGGTTAAAAAAGGAGATCGGGTTTTAGTAACTACGCTAACCAAAAGAATGGCCGAAGAAATGGACAAATACTTAGGCCGAATAAATATTAAATCAAAATATATTCACTCCGACGTAGATACCTTAGAACGAGTAGAAATCTTGCGAGACCTTCGTTTGGGAGTAATTGATGTATTAGTGGGGGTGAATTTGTTAAGGGAGGGATTGGACCTGCCGGAAGTGTCGCTGGTAGCTATTTTGGATGCAGACAAAGAAGGTTTCTTGCGCAATGAACGCTCTTTAACACAAACAGCTGGTCGTGCAGCAAGAAACGTAAACGGATTGGTTATTTTTTATGCAGATAAAATGACCGAGAGCATGCAACGTACCATTGATGAAACCACTAGAAGAAGGGCTAAACAAATTGCCTACAATCTAGAACACGGCATTACACCAACAACGGTTAGTAAAAGCAAAGAGCAGGTTTTTGCACAAACATCTGTTTTGGATATTAAGGGTTATGACCCATCTAATCCATATGCTTTACAACAAGAAGAATCTTTGGTGCCAAGTGCTGCAGAAGAACAAGTTGAATTTAAAACCATACCTCAAGTAGAAACGGCCATTAAGAAAGTGAAAAAAGAAATGGAGAAAGCCGCAAGAGATTTAGATTTTATAGAAGCCGCGAGACTAAGAGATGAAATGTTTAGGCTACAAAAAACCTTGACAGAGATGAAATAAAGAAGCATCAGTATAATTCATTAAATTTAAGTAAGCATAATTTTGATTCATGAAAAAAACGGTCGGTCTCATTTTATTTATACTCCCTTTCATACTAAACGCACAGACTTCTTATTATGCAGAGCGCTTTAGGCCACAGTACCATTTTTCTTCACAAAAAAATTGGATCAATGACCCTAATGGATTAGTATACCACAATGGTCAATACCATTTGTTTTATCAACACAATCCGTTTGGAAATATTTGGGGACATATGAGTTGGGGGCATGCAGTAAGCAAAGACCTAGTGAAGTGGACGCCAATGCCATTGGCACTAAGAGAAGAAGATGGTAAAATGGCTTTCTCTGGATCGGTAGTATATGATGCAAAAAATACTAGCGCCCTCAGCAGCAATAGAGAGAACCCGCCGCTGGTAGCAGTGTTTACGGCACACGACAGCCTTAATCAATCCCAACACTTGGCATATAGTATTGATCATGGAAAATCTTGGTCGAAGTATTCGGGTAATCCAGTGCTAGATTTAAATATGCGCGATTTTAGAGATCCCAATGTATTTTGGCACGATAAGACCAGACAATGGGTGATGATGGTGTCTATGCCCAATGAAAAAATGATTTCGATTTATACTTCATTCAGTTTAAAGCAATGGACTTTCCAAAGTGATTTTGGACCAATTGGCGATACATCTGGTGTATGGGAATGTCCTGATTTAATTCAAGTACCTGTTGTAGGAGAACCCGATAAAAAGAAATGGGTATTATTGGTATCACAGAACTCGAGCATGCAATATTTTGTAGGGGAATTTGATGGCGCTAAATTTTACAATGAAAACCCATCCAATAAAGTAGTAAGGCCCGATTACGGTAGCGACTATTATGCGGCTATTACTTATAAGAATACACCCGATCGAATTCCTATTTCTATAGGATGGGTGAACAATTGGAATTATGCCAATGAAATACCCACCAATCCATGGAAGGGGGCTATGTCATTGCCCAGGAAATTAGCCGTGAAAAAAATGGGATCAGAATGGATTTTAGTACAAGAGCCCATCAAAGCCTTGCGAGCCATACGTTCTACTGGGCAAGTTTTGCAAGGACCTATAGCGGTTAAGAATGGGTATGTCCTTCCATTTAGAAGCAATTGTTTTGAAATGGAAGTTGAGTTGAAGCCCGCCATTACCAGTGTGAGTGGAATTAAAATTGCAGTTGGTGGAAACAGAAATTTTGTAATTGGATACGATGCAACACTTGAACAACTTTTTATTGATAGAACCAATACTCCTTCAGGATTTAGCAAACAGTATCCCTATTTTGCTAAGAAGAATGCGTACTTAAAACAACAAAACGACAAAGTTAAACTGCATATCTTTTTTGATAAGAGTATTGTTGAAGTGTATGCCAATGATGGAGAATTGGTATTTACTTCACAAATTTTCCCAGAAGAAAACGATACTGGGATAGAATTTTTTAGTGATGGCAATATCTCTTTGTTCGAGAATATATGGTTCTGGCCTATGAGATCTATCTGGAAATAAATACGAACTTTACCAAGTAAAACAACACTATGAGCTTCAGGAATTTTAAGATGGTTAGTTATGTGGTTTTTGGCCGCGGTAGTTTTAATCAATTAGATGAAATATTAACTCCACATAGAAAGGGTGATGCCCCCATGGTTTTTTTAGTAGACCATTATTTTGAGGGGAAGCCTTTGTTGAATCGCATTCCATTAAGAGGGAAAGACAAAGTAGTGTTGGCTGATGTTACTTATGAACCAAAGACGAGTCAGGTAGATGAGTTGGCTCGCTCGTTGAAAGAAGAATTTGGAACCATTAGTGGAGTGATTGGCATTGGTGGTGGATCAACCATGGATTTAGCGAAAGCGGTTTCTTTGATGATGACCAATCCAGGATCATCAGCCGATTACCAAGGATGGGACTTGGTTCAGGAAGCAGGTGTTTACAAAGTAGGCATACCAACCTTAAGTGGAACAGGTGCAGAAGTAAGTAGAACCACTGTGTTAACAGGACCAACTCGAAAGTTGGGAATGAACTCAGACTTTACCCCATTTGATCAAATAGTATTAGATCCAGAATTAACTAAAGACGCTCCAGCAAATCAACGTTTTTATACCGGGATGGACTGTTATATCCATTGCATAGAAAGTTTAGAAGGCACTTATTTAAATGAGTTCAGCAAAAGCTATGGAGAGAAAGCATTACAGCTTTGTCAAAAAGTATTTGTTGAAAAAAATCAATGGGACAACGAAAGTGATGACCAATTGATGATGGCTTCTTATGCAGGTGGAATGAGTATTGCCTATTCACAAGTTGGTGTTGCACATGCAGTGAGTTATGGCTTGAGTTATTTACTAGGTACCAAGCACGGCATTGGCAATTGCATTGTCATGAATCATTTGGAAGAATATTATCCAGCAGGAGTAAAAGAGTTCAAATTAATGGTAGAAAAAAATCAAATTGAAATACCACAAGGCATTTGTAAAGGATTAACCGATGAGCAATTTGAAACCATGATGAATGTATCCTTGGGCATGAAACCCTTATGGGAAAATGCATTGGGAAAGGATTGGGAGAGCATCATGACTCGAGAAAAACTCAGAGCACTATACGAAAGACTTTAACAGAGGACGATAGGCACAAAGACCTCGTCACTTTAAAAGCTTAGCAGCTTTTATTAAATCTTCAGGCGTATCAATTTCCACTCCCATGTATTGGGTGAGCACCATTTTTAGCGGAACGCCATATTCAAGGTAGCGCAAGCATTCAATTTTTTCTGCTGCTTCTAATGGAGTCATTGGCCAGTTGGTAAAATTGAGTAAAGCTTGTTTACGAAAAGCATACACCCCAATATGTTCATAGTAGGGAATGGAAATATTTTTATCTCTAGGATAAGGAATGACGCTGCGAGAAAAAAACAGTGAATTCATATTTCGGTCCACTGCAACTTTCACGTAGTTGGGGTCTTCAATTAAAGTTGGATCTTTTAACTCCTGCATTAAAGAAGCAACTTGAACACTAGGTTCTTTAAATGTTGCGAGTAATTTTTCTAAAGGGTCTTTTTGCACAAAGGGTTCATCGCCCTGAACATTTACAATGATGTCTACATCTAAATCAACAGCAGCTTCTGCTATACGGTCGCTTCCGCTTTCATGATTTTTTTTACTCATGATGGCTTTGCCTCCGTTGCTAGTGATTTCATTAAAAATAATTTCGCTATCGGTTACTACTATCACATCGCTGAATAAACCTGTGGCGATCGTATTATCATAGGTATGACGAATCACCGTTTTATTGCCCAATTGTTGCATCAATTTAGCAGGAAAACGAGTGGCTGCATAACGAGCAGGAATCATTGCAACGATGTTCATAAATAAAACTTTGTACAAAGATGCATTATCTGGTCTAGTAATGTGTTTTAATGCTGTTGTCGAATGGAATCTTCAACTGATAGTTGAGGGCTTCATCTGTGCTATCATCTAGAACATCTAAACCATAACGCAAAGATTCCACAGGAGTGTAATTATAAGTGCCAAACAAACGGTCCCAAATAGAAAAAATATTACCGTAGTTGCTGTCTGTTTGAGGCTGTTTGTAGTGGTGGTGCACTTTATGCATATTGGGGGAAATGATCACCCAACTAATAGCATTGTCTAACCAAAGCGGTAAACGCATATTGGCATGATTAAACTGCGATAAGACTGCACTTAAACTTTGGTACAACATGACCAACCACATAGGAGCGCCACAAATAATCACTCCAATGGTAGTGAATACGGCCCTAAATACACTTTCACCTGGATGGTGTCTATTGGCGGTGGTGGTATCTACATGGGTGTCTGCATGATGCACCATATGAAACTTCCACATCCACTTTATTTTGTGTTCAATAAAATGGATAAAATAAGCACCCACTAAATCCAGCAATAACAAACCCCCAATCAACATTGCCCAAGCAGGCAATTGAGTTAATTGTAATAATCCAAATTGGTTTTGTATAGCCCATTCACTTGCTTTTACAATTACTAATGCAAAAGCAAAATTGATGATGATGGTAGTAGCCGTGAAAAACAGGTTGATGCCCGCATGTCGGTATTTGTTGTATTTAAAATTGGCCAAGGGTACAATGCCTTCGACGATCCAAAAAAATAAAATCCCCCCCGCTAAGATCAGGGCTCTATGTAAACTAGGGATGGTATTGAAGTAGTCAATGATTTGATCAATCATATTAATATTATTTTAAAGTAAATTAATTACTTTTTTTGATTTCATTTTTCTTAAAAATATTTAGATTTATCTCTAACGAATAAAAACGTCAAATCATAAAACAAAAAAGTCAATTCCTAGATGAGAGCGGGTTTTATGTATATTCATACTACTATAAATAGTAATACTTGAAAAAAACTACTCTCTATTTACTTTTAATTATAGGTATCATTTGTACTTCTAATTTTCCCCAATATAAATATTCTAATCAGTGTTTAAGAGTAATCAGAACAATTCCAATTGGAGTATTTTATGACGATTCTTCAAAATTAATAATCAGAAAAGATACAATTAACCTATTTTCTCTTGGTGAGCTAAGAATAATTCAATTGCAACCAATGGTTCAATTTGAAACAAATCTTAATGTAAAAAATTCCTCTCCCTTCTTTGTTTTTAAACAAAATGAAAATACGGGTAAATATTTTTTGAAGGAAACGGATTCCTCTTTTTTAATGCTTAAAGTTGACTCCTTATTATTTTCTAATGGCTTAAACACTGATAAATATATTTTACCTGATACTTTAAACTGGAGCTTAATATCAGCCGAAAAGGATAAAAATTTCTACGAAACAGTTGATAAGTACATATATAAAGGTTCCATGGATCCTACAGTTCCAGATACCATTTCATATTATTTTAAAAATGCCTCTTTTGAATCAGTTTTTGGATTGAGTAAATCATTAAATCAAATGAAGAAGAGTTCATTATATAAAATAACACTTCATTACAAACAATCAAATCGTGTTCCTCTTAGAGAATTTGAATACGAGTTTGAACAATCTCTAATCGAAGACAAAAATTTCTTTAAAGGATACCGATTTCTTGATTTACACTAATAATTAAGAGTTCAATTTTTCTAATTATTCAACATCAACGGCATCACCAACATCAATAGGTCTTCGCCTTCGCCCTGCTCGGTTGGTTTAATTAAACCAGCTTTGGTAGGGGTAGACAATTCCATTTTTACATCATCGGTGTCTGCTGCGTTGAGCATTTCAATTAAGAAACGAGCGTTGAAAGCAATTTGTAAATCTTCTCCATCGTACTGACAGCTCATGCGCTCGTTACCTTCAAAACTGAAGTCTACGTCTTGTGCAGCCATTTGTAATTCTGAACCAGTAATATTTAAAGCAACTTGGTTGGTGCTTTTGTTTGAGAATACATTTACTCTACGCAATGCATTTTGGAAAGCAGATTTATTTACAATCAATTTATAAGGATTGTCTGCAGGTATTACCACTTTGTAGTCTGGGAATCTAGCATCAATTAATCTACAGATCATATGCGTTGAGCCATGCTTTACAAACAAATGGTTGCTGTTGTAGCTGATGGTTAAATCATCTTCATTATCAGGCAATGCATTCTTTAATAAGTTCAATGGCTTCTTAGGTACAATGAACGAATCAGTTTTGGTTGCATGAGTATCGGTGCGCTTGTAACGAACCAAACGATGCGCATCAGTGGCAACAAATTGTACCCCTTCTTTGCTCAACTCAAAAAATACACCCGTCATTGCTGGTCTTAAATCGTCTCCACTTACTGCAAACAAGGTTTTATTGATGGCAGTTAATAAGGCACTGCTGTGCATATTAAAGCTGGTGGTATCATCGGCAGATGGTTCTTTTGGAAAATTATCTGGATTCTCTCCCATCACTTTGTACTTACCATTGTCGCTGGTAATTTCTACTGCAAAGTTTTTATCAATGGTAAAAGTCAATGGTTGGTCAGCAATATTCTTTAATGAATCCATTAAGATTTTGGCTGGAATACATACACGGCCATTGGCTTTGCTTTCTACTTCCATTTGAACGCGCATCACAGTTTCTAAGTCGGTTGCTACTACATTCAATTTTTTATCTTCTATTTCAAACAAAAAATCTTCAAGAATAGGTAATACGGTATTGGCATTAATAACACCACTAATTTGTTGCAAATGTTTTAACAACGAAGAGGAAGAAACGATAAATTTCATATGATCATTTTAATCAGGACAAACTTACTGTAAAGGGATGATATTTCACAAGCAATTTACACCCAAAATCTAGCCATTGTAGAAGTTGAGCCGATCTATCAGCTCCTGGTATTTGATCTTGTTGATGGGCTTAACTATATAGTCTGTAACCCCACTGTATTCCCTAGATCGCTGAATATCGCAGTCGTCTACAGAAGAACTCACCATATAGATATAGATGGGCTTTTTAAACTGCTCTATGATTTTGTGGTATTCATCTAGGAACTGCCAGCCATTCATTACAGGCATATTGATGTCTAAAAAAATAACATCGGGCAACTCATGGGGTCCTTGGGTCAATTTTTCTCTAAAAAAACCTATGGCTTCACTTCCGTTGTAAAAGGACAAAATATTCTTAGCGAGTCCGGTGGACTCGAGTATTTTGCGGGAAGTAAACTGATAGATTTTATCATCATCTATCAAACAAACATTGTATTGAGTTGCAGCCATTCTAGTTCAGGACTTCGTTTTATCGAGGGGGATATTTGGGGTCCTGAAACAAATATAATTACTTTACCTAAAAATACTAACAGTTGTTTTCAACCGATCCAGATTCTTCTATTGAAAAAGCCTATATGAAGCTTAAACACTATTGTGGGTACCAAGACAGGTGTCACCAAGAAGTGAAAGAAAAATTGTATAGTCTAAAATTGGGAAAAGTGACAGTAGAAATGTTGCTCTCTCGTTTAATTGAAGAAGACTATTTAAATGAAGAGCGTTATGCAAAAGCCTTTGTAGGAGGGCATTTCAGGCAAAAGCAATGGGGTAAGGTTAAAATTGCGTATGCATTAAAACAAAAAAGAGTAAGTGAATACAATATCAAAAAAGCAATGAAGGAAATTCCAGAAGAAGACTACCTTGCTGTTGCCGAAAAATTGATAACCACTAAATGGAATACCCTTAAAAACGAACAATATATTAATCGAACAGTAAAAACAATGGCGTTTTTACAACAAAGAGGTTTTGAGCCAGGTTTAGTTCAAAGCATTTTGAAAAAATTTAGGGCAGACAAATGAAAAAAAAACGACGCTTTATATACCTCCATCTTTTGTGTTTCTCTTTTTTTGGCATGCAAGCAAGCGCCCAACAAGTTGGTTTTACCACAGAGAACGATGCATACTTATTAAAGCTAGAAGACGCTTATTATTCCAACGGCATTTTTTTACACTTGGGCTATGCCGATCAATCTAAAAAAAACACCAAAAGAGTTCATCGTTTTGAATTAGGGCAACAAATATTTACTCCCCTTAAAAGAACTACTAGAACGCCTGCAGATATAGACCGACCTTATGCAGGCTATACTTATGTTCAATATACCCGTACTTGGTTTAACAACGAAAAAACGGTTTTACAACTAACGGGAACCCTTGGTATCATTGGCCCAGCTTCAGGTGGAGAAGGTTTACAAAATACCTACCACCGTTGGTTACAATATGCACCTTTTTTAGGATGGCGGTATCAAATTAGTAATCAACTGGTCTTAAACACTGGGGTACTTTATGCTCACAACCTCATCGCCACCAAAAAATTTAAATGGATGGGCTGGGGAGCTGCTCAATTCGGCACTGCTTTTATAAATGCATCAGTAGGCACCAAAATGGTCTATGGCTTATTCAACCAAAATCAAAGCAGCCAATTATGGAATGCAGGGGTTGAAAAAAAGGGAATGCCTAGTAAGGAGTTTTATGTTTATTGGAATCCAAAACTTACCGCACAGGGCTATAATGCAACTATTTCTGGGGGAAGTAAAACGGCTGCTGATTCGGCGGTTACGCTCCATCCTAAAACCCTGGTATTTCAAAACACCATTGGATTGGCTTATTCTGAAGGAAGATGGGCGGCTCAAATAGAGTTGGTGCACCAAAGCAGAGAAACCACTATTCAATTAAATAGACACCGCTATTTAGGATTGCAATTGCAATACCGAATCAATTAACTTGCTGGTTTAAAATTGGTATATGCATCCATTATCGGTAACCCTTATTCAAAGCAATTTAGTTTGGGAAAATAAAGCAGCCAATCTGGCTCAGTTCAGCGAGAAAATTCAAACGCAAACCGCCCCTGGTCAATTGGTCATTCTTCCTGAAATGTTTAGCACAGGTTTTAGCATGAATCCTGCTCAATTAGCTGAAACCATGGATGGCCCTACGGTTCAGTGGATGAAGACCATGGCTGCTGAGAAAAAAATTATTCTAACTGGCTCTGCCATAATAGAAGAAGAAGGTCATTTCTACAACCGTTTATTATGGGTATTGCCCAACGGAACTGTGGCTCATTATAATAAAAGACATTTGTTTGCATTTGCTGGTGAAAACCAGTTTTATGCAGCTGGTAATAAACGATTGATTGCAGCCGTGAATGGATGGAAAATCAATTTGCAAATTTGTTATGATTTACGATTTCCTGTTTGGGCCAGACAACAAATTCAGGAAGCCCCTGAGTTTGATTTATTGGTATATGTGGCTAATTGGCCAGAACGCAGAAATCATGCATGGAAAACATTACTCATCGCAAGGGCCATCGAAAATCAATGTTATGTAATTGGAGTAAACAGAGTAGGCGAAGACGCCAATGGAATCAATCATAGTGGTGATACTATGTTGATAGATCCTCTGGGTCAAGTAGTTTATCACTGTGCCCATGAAGAAGCGATTAGCACCCATATTTTAGACCCTCAACATTTACAAGATATTCGCCAACGTTTTCCATTTTGGAAAGACGCCGATCAATTCAATATCTATCATATTTAAGTTAGTTATGAAACAAATTATTGCAGCGAATAAAATTTTTACTGGAACAGAATGGTTAATTAATCATGCCTTGATTATTCAAGATGGTATGGTAGAATCTATATTACCTACTGTTGCGCTTAAAGTAACTGCCACCAAGCAAGTACCACTGCTCATTCCTGCATTAATAGATGTACAAATTTATGGAGCAGGTGGAAAATTGTTGAGCGTTTATCCAACGGTGGAATCTTTACAATTATTAAAAGACTATTGTGTAAATGGCGGTGCGGCTTGGTTTCAGCCAACTGTTGCTACCAATAGCAATGAAGTAATTCATGCTTGTATAGATGCGGTTAGGGAGTTTAAAAAACAACCCGGTAATCGTTGTATAGGATTGCATGTGGAAGGTCCATGGATTAATCCAATTAAAAGAGGGGCGCATTTAAGCGAGTTTATTTATCAACCTACAACTGAACAAGTAAAAGAATTATTGGAATATGGAAAGGGTGTTATTACCATGATTACCCTTGCACCTGAAGTTTGTGATGCATCCATTGTAGATTTAATACAATCATATGGCGTAGTGGTTTCTGCAGGACATAGTAATGCCGATTATGCAACCGCAACAAAAGCTTTTAACGATGGGATTGGAACCGCTACCCATTTGTACAACGCTATGAGCGCTTTGCAACACCGCGAGCCTGGAATGGTGGGAGCCATTTTTAATCACCCCACTGTGTATTGCAGCATTGTGCCTGATGGATACCATGTAAATTTTGAAGCCATTCAAATTGCTAAAAAGCAACTAGGGAATCGGTTATTTGCCATCACCGACGCGGTAACAGACACTGCTACTGGTGCATATCCACATCAATTAAATGGAGATAAATATGAATCGAATGGAATTTTGAGTGGATCAGCATTAACCATGTTGGCTTGTATGCAAAAATTGCATCAATATTGCCATATTGAATTAGGGGAAGCCATTCGAATGTGTTCCTTATATCCTGCGCAAGTAATACAAAAGCAGGGAATAACAGGAATGTTAAAGCCAGGCCAAAAAGCTGACTGGATAGGACTAAATGAGGATTTAGCGTTGATACATTCTGTTGAATGAAGTAATTTTATAGACTCAAAAAATTAAACATCATGAAAAAATTATTGGTATTCGCTTTTGCTGCAATGCTCGGCTTTAGCACAAATGCACAAGAAGCAAGTTGGAAACAAATGGAAGATTTTCACGGAGTGATGAGCAAAACTTTTCATCCTGCTGAAGAAGGAAATTTAAAGCCTTTGAAAACGAATATTGCAGACCTAGTTGCAAAAGCAAAAGCTTGGGAATCAGGTGCAGTGCCGGCAGGATATGATGCTACTGTTGCTAAGCCAATCTTAAAAAAATTGGTTTTAAAATGTTATGCTGTAGAAAATGCTGTTAAAGCAAAAAAATCAGATAAAGAATTAACCACTTTAATTACTGCTACACATGATGTGTTTCATGAACTAAAAGAAAAGTGTAAGCCAGGAGAAAAACATTAATTGTTTTTGCTTTTAATCAAAGCTTGAATTGCCGCCATTTTTGGATCAAATCCCATTCGGATTGCATACGAAGATGGCGGTATTTTTATGTCTGGTATAATGCCACTTCCTTTTGGTCTGTTTTGATCCATTACCATTTTATACAATGGGAGCCTCACTCTTAGCTTCGTGTTTGGTAAAGTAATATTGGGGATATGCAGGGCCGAATTACCATAATATCCACCACCAGATTCCTCTCCTACTATGGTCATATTGTCTTGTCCTTTTAATGCACTTATTACCATCGTAGCTGCAGAAAATGTATAACCTCCTTGCACTAAATAAGTGCTTCCTTTAAAAGCCAAACGTTCTTTTGGTTGATAATAGTGTTGTTCAAATCTTTTGTAGTGAATTGTACCGTCGGCGGCTTTGCTCGCCCCAAAATTCATGGCCAACCAATAGAGCCAGCTTGATTGAATGTATTTACCGTGTTTAAATTTTCTGCTAATTGCTACTACAGAGTCTGCAAGTTTAAATGGGGTTTGTTTTAAGTATTTCGTTAGCGCAATACTATTACTGATTCTTCCTCCTCCATTCTCTCTTAAGTCGAGAATTAAATGTTGAATATTTTCTTTCTTGAGTTTTTTAAAACTGCGCCTAAAAAAAGTTTTTAAATTTCCTTTACTAAATGAAGTCAGTCTAATATAAGCGCTAAGTGTAACAGTATCTATACTTAGGGAACGAATCGACAATAAGCGCAATTGTCTTTTGCTTAAAGTGGTTTGTCTAATTGTTGGCCTAGGTCTATTGCTGCCCGTATCTCTTGGAACTGGAGCAAAATTACCTAATGATATGGTATCCGCTTTTCCCGCTTGATTGATGTATCCAATTAAATAAGTACTGTCTACGCCAAATACCTGTTTATAGCCATCCGGAAAACTACTACTCAATGTTTGGTATTGGTGATTGATGGCATATCCATCTGTAGTTATTTGTTTAAATAAATGATCTCTGTAATACGCAATGGGTTTGTTGTTGATGGCTTGTAGAATAGTTCCGCGTTGAATAATGGAATCTTTAAAATAACCATTGCTCAATACAACAGCACTGTCTTCCCAAAATTTGATTTGTAAAGGGAAACGTGGATATCGATAAGGTGGTAATTGCTTGATGAACTTTTTTGAATAAAGCGCAGTAGTATGACCACATTTTATTAAGGCCACCCATGGTGCAATTTTATTTCTGAATTCAATTTCATTTAAAGTATCGGTAATGCCATTGATCATCATTTCAAAAGCACTGTCTAATTGTTCCTTGGGGGTATACCAATACAAGCTTGGATGATTGGCTTCCAATACTTTTTTTAATATTGTAGCATCTTCTTTTAATTTGCTTGCTGCATACTTTGGTAAATCATTATATGCTTTCTGGGCGTTCAATTCGCCCATTAGTAAAATACTCAAAACCAATACCAGCAAGCTTCTCATGCTTAAGAATTAAAAGCATTCCAACCCTGTGCCTTCAAGTCGTATTGATTGCCTCCTTTAGTTAAGAGTTTTACTCCTTCTTCTAAGTCGGTGATGTATCCAATTACACTGATTTCTTCGTTCAGTACAATTTTATCGTGGTCTTCTTGGGCAATGGTAAAAATTAATTCATAGTCTTCTCCACCATTTAGTGCGCAAACGGTTGGATCTAAGCCAAACTTAAATGCCGCTTTTCTACTCGCATCTGCAATAGGCAACTTCTCTTCATATACTCTTGCTCCTAAATTTGACTGTTTGCAAATATGCAAAACTTCACTACTGATGCCATCGCTAACATCCATCATTGCTGTTGGAACAATTTGGTTGCTGGCAAAAAATTCAATGATGTCTTTTCTAGCTTCAGGTTTTAGTAATTTGCCTACTATATAACTCTCGTCTTCTAAGTCTGGTTGAATATTTGGATTCTCTTGGTAGATCTTTTTTTCCCTTTCCATTAAGGTTAATCCCAAATAAGCGCCACCTACATCTCCGCTCACACAAATCAAATCTCCTTTTTTAGCAGTACTTCTTTTTACAAATTGATCAGGGGCTACTTCTCCAATGGCTGTTACAGAAATTACAAAACCTTTTAATGAAGACGAAGTATCACCACCTATTAAATCAACCCCATATTTTTCACAAGCAAAATAAACACCTTCGTAAAACTCATTCAATGCTTCAACGCTAAAACGATTGCTGATACCAATGCTCAATGTAATTTGAGTAGGTGTCGCATTCATTGCATAAATATCGCTGAGGTTTACTACCACTGCTTTGTAACCCAAGTGTTTTAAGGGAGTATACATCAAATCAAAATGAATACCTTCTAATAACAAGTCGGTGGTCACTACGGTCTGTTTGCCAAAATGGTCAATTACTGCAGCATCATCTCCCACGCCTAGAATGGTAGAAGCATTTTGTATTTCTGCATTTTTGGTTAAGTGTTCAATTAAACCAAACTCGCCCAAATCGGCTATTTCTGTTCTTTGTTCCATAAAATCAATTTAGAAAGGTCCTCCGTTTACAACAGCTACTAATTCATCATGAATATGTCCATTGGTCGCAATGATATGTGGTTGGTAAGGAGAATAATAATCCCCTTTAAAGTCGGTTACCTTTCCACCAGCTTCTTCAACCATTAAAAATCCGGCAGCACTGTCCCAAGCTTGCAATTTGTGTTCATAAAATCCATCGAATCTTCCAGCTGCTACCCAACACAAATCAACTGCCGCACTACCCAATCTTCTTACTGGAACCCCCTTTCTGATTAATTTTTCAAATACCTGTAAGGGTCCATTGGGTGCATCTAAATAAGTATAAGGGAAACCTGTTACCAAGCAACTCTTGATTAAACTGGTTTTATTTCCTACCTGAATTTTTTGATCGTTTAAATAAGCTCCAGCTCCTTTTTCTGCAAAATAAAATTCATTCATAAATGGGTTGTATACCGCGCCCATTATCATTTTACCATCCTTCTCTATACCAATACTCACACAGCATATAGGAATGCCATTGGCAAAGTTTACTGTTCCATCAATAGGGTCTATAATCCACTTATAAGTAGAATCTTGTTTTAATTCACCTGATTCTTCACTTAAAATAAAATGATCAGGAAATTCGGCTTGAATGGTATCCATTATGGCCTTTTCTGCTGCATGATCGGCTTCGGTTACCAGGTTATTAATGCCTTCTTTATTGCTAATGGCAAATGTCCCATTAAAAAAATGTCGAAGTTGAACAGCCCCTGCTTCGGTGGCTTTTAATAAGGTTTGTTTAAGCATGGCGCAAAAGTAACCCAGATTCTGCATCTTTGGAACAATATTGTGACTACCGAACTTTCCATAATCATTGTTAATTATCGGGTATATCCCTATTTAGATGCATGCTTGAGGGCAGTCTCAGCTGCTTTGAGTGAATTAAATGCAGAGATTATTGTTGTAGACAATGATACAGATGAAACCAAACAAATTGTATTGGCGCATGACTTTCCAACAATTCAATGGATTTGTTTAACCCAAAATTTAGGGTTTGCTAAAGCCAATAACTTAGCATTACAAAAGGCGGTTGGAAAATATATATTGTTTTTAAATCCTGATACTGCTATACAATCCAGTACGCTCAAAGATGCTGTTCAATATTTAAATTCTAATTCAGCTGTGGGTGCAGTAGGAGTGCAAATGCACAATGGTGATGGATATTTTTTACCGGAAAGTAAGAGAGATCAGCCAAGTTTAATAGGGTCTTTATTTAAATTGATGGGTCTTGCGATGCTTTTTCCTAAATCGGCTCTTTTTAATAGTTATGCTTTAGGCCATTTAGATAAAAACCAGATTCATTCAGTGCCTGTTTTAGCAGGTGCTTTTATCTTGATGCCAACTGAACTAATTAAAAAAATAGGGGGCTTTGATGAATCTTTTTTTATGTACGGGGAAGATATAGACCTCAGTTTAAGGGTACTTCAGCAAGGATTCGAAAACCATTATTTAGGCAACTTAATCATCACCCATTATAAAGGAGCAAGTTCTAAACAAGATCCAGCGTATCTGGATCATTTTTATGGTTCAATGATCATTTTTCTAAACAAATACCGCCATTTATATGGAGGCGCTGTTGGGGCTTGGTGGTTAAAAAATTGTATTCGAATTATAGCTTGGATGGCTAATTTCAAGAAAAAAATTCAATAAGGGTTTTCACAAAATATTATATATAATTCATTTAGTTTAGCTTCGTAGCTTAACTGTTAACGAACGCATGTCTATAATTGATCTTAAACTGCCGAATGCAATTTTAAAGGCACTCAGGCTTCCGCAGAACAATCTCCGCAGAGATCAGTTGAGGGTGCTAAAAAAGCTGTTGAAAAAAGCTAGGTTTACTTCGTTTGGTCAGCAATATCGTTTTGATGAAATCTTATTGAGCAAACACCCTGGAAAAAAATTTCAGGAATTGGTTCCAACTTTTAATTACAATAAAATTTACAATGAGTGGTGGCATAAAACCATCAAAGGACAATCGGATATTTGTTGGCCGGGTAAAATCAAGTATTATGCGTTAAGCAGCGGAACCAGTGAGTCGGCCAGTAAATATATTCCTATAACCAACGATTTATTACGTGGCAATAAAATTGTCATGATTAAGCAACTACTCAGTTTGGGTAAGTACGAAAATATTCCCTTCACTTCTATTGGAAAAGGTTGGCTAACCTTGGGAGGCAGTACCGAATTACAAAAAGGGCCTGGTTATTTTGCAGGAGACCTCAGTGGGATAACCGCTAAGAAAGCGCCATTTTGGTTTCAACCATTTTATAAACCAGGTAAAAAAATAGCTAAACAAAAAGACTGGAATAAAAAAATAGCAGAAATAGTTGAAAAAGCACCTCAATGGGATATTGGCTTTTTAATTGGCGTTCCCGCCTGGATTCAGATGTGTGTAGAGCAAATAGTAGAGCGATATCAATTAAAAAATATTCATGAGCTATGGCCCAATCTCGCCTTTTTTGTGCACGGTGGAGTAAGTTTTGAGCCCTATAAAAAAGGTTTCGAAAAAATGTTGGGTAAACCCATCACGTATATAGAAACCTATTTGGCTAGTGAAGGATTTATTGCTTACCAAGACCGCCAATATGCTAAGGGCATGCGATTGGTAACCAATGAACATATTTTTTTAGAATTCGTTCCTTTTGATGATATCAATTTTACTGCTGATGGAGAAATGATTGAAAATCCCGAAGCTTTGATGTTACATGAAGTAGAAGAAGGAAAGGACTATGCTTTGTTGATTAGTACTACTGCAGGCACTTGGCGTTATTTGATTGGAGATACAGTCAAATTTGTAGACAAAGAAAAGTCGGAAATCATTATCACAGGAAGAACCAAACACTTTTTGAGTTTGGTGGGAGAGCATTTGAGTGTAGATAATATGAACAAAGCTGTTCAAATGGCTTCCCAAAAATTCAATATCAGTATTCCAGAATTTACTGTTGCTGGTATACCTGTAGATAATTTCTTTGGACACCATTGGTTTGTAGCATGTGACGATAAAGTAGATCCAAAGCTATTATGTAATTTCATTGATGAATGTTTAAATGAACTCAATGATGATTATGCAGTTGAAAGAAAAAGCGCTTTAAAGGAAATAAGATTGAGCGTATTAAAAGAAGATGACTTTATGAACTTTATGTTGAGTAAGGGCAAAGTAGGAGGTCAACATAAATTTCCTAGGGTATTAAAAGGAACCATGCTAAATGATTGGTATCAATTCTTAGAAAAAAATAAATGAAGTTGAAGCTATATTTTGCCTGCTTTTTAATAACCACTTCATTATTGTGCTCATTGGCAATTGCACAACCAACCACCAAGAAAAATACTTTTATACATAAAGACTTAAGAGCACCAGAAACCCTTCAAGTACTCTTTAAAACAAACAAAGGAAATTTTATTATTCAGTCTTATCGTTCTTGGGCGCCTCTAGCAGCAGATCGATTTTATACTTTAGTAAAAAAAGGTTTTTATACCAATATCTATATTTTTAGGGTAGAAAAAGATTACGTGGTACAGTTTGGAATTTCTGATAACCCTAAAGAAAGTAGTTTTTGGGACAAAGCCCGACTAAAAGATGAGCCGGTAATTCAAAAACATAAAAAGGGAATGGTTGCATTTGCAAGGAGTGAAAAGAATTCTCGCACTACTCAACTGTTTGTGAATATGCAAGACAATGCTAAACTAGACACTACCATGAGAGAAGGGGTACACGGCTATCCCCCCTTTGGCAAAGTAATCAGTGGTATGAATATCTTTTTCCAATTGAATGACCAATATGCCAAAAGGATACTACCATTACAAGATTCCATCTATCGGTATGGCAATCAATACTTGGTTCAACATTTTCCTGGTTTAGATAAAATTATCAGCGCAACAATTATCCGTTAGAATAACACTAATCAGTTATTTTTGTGGACTGACTAAACAAAGGCTATTGGCATGATTGCACCATTGATGAAGGGATTGGTTTTGGGATTGATTCTGAGTATTTCAGTGGGCCCGGTCATTTTTGCCATTATTAAACAAAGTTTGGCCAATGGCCACAAAGCAGGATATACTTTTGTTGCAGGCGTATCGGCTAGTGATATTAGCTTAGTGTTGGTTTGTAATGTTTTTACTTCCTTTTTTACTACAGCCCTTTCTCATAGTAATGCCATTGCAATTGCTGGCAGCATTTTTTTAATTGGAGTAGGAATCTATACTTTCTTCTTTAAAAAAGTGATTGTAGATGAAGACAATAAAATTGAAATCAAGAAATTTCGCAAAAGAGATTTAGCGGGTATATTCTTATCGGGCTATTTTATGAATATGCTTAACCCGGCTGTATTTCTTTTTTGGTTTGCTTGGACAGCTGCTATTACAGGAGATGCCGCAAGTACCCCCAACCCCAATCAATACAAGTGGATTGTTTTTATAACCTGTTTAGTCTTTGTATTACTTTCAGATATTGCTAAAGTAGCTTTAGCTGGTAAATTAAGAGAACGCTTAACCCCAACTATTTTACACCGAATTAATAAATTATCAGGACTAATATTGATTGGGTTTGGTATTGCACTAATTTGGGGCGTGCTCAATTTTGGAGACCAATTAAAATAGATTGTATCTTTTGACTGAAATAATTATCAGTGATTAAAAAAATCTGGAAAAAAACAAAACGCGTATTGCTGATTTTGTTTTTGAGTTCACTCTTGTATACGATTGTTTGTAGATGGGTTATGCCGCCAATCACCATCACTCAGATTGCCAATACTTTTGGTTATGGTCTCAAAAGAGATTATGTATCGTGGAGTCAAATAAATTACTCGGTAAAATTGGCTGCAATTGCTAGTGAAGACCAAGCATTTCCAGACCATAGTGGATTTGATTGGGATGCTATTGAGAAGAGTTTAAAGCCCAAGAAAAAAGGAAAGAAAACAAAAATTCCATTAGGGGGCGGTGCTAGCACTATTACCCAACAAACAGCTAAGAATGTTTTTTTATGGCAAGGGGGATTCATCACCAAGTTTATTCGAAAAGTACCTGAGCTCTATTTTACCAAATTGATTGAATGGGTTTGGGGCAAAGAGCGCATACTAGAAGTATATTTAAATGTAATTGAAATGGGTCCTGGTATTTTTGGAATACAAGCTGCTGCTAAATATTACTTTAAAAAAGACGCTGCAAAGCTTACTCGTGCGGAAGCAGCCATGATTATAGCTTGTTTGCCTAATCCTAAAAAATTTACTGTAAAGCCAATGAGCAGAAGGGTTGCTTGGCGTTATCCGCAAATATTAAAACAGATGAATAATTTAGAAGGAGATGAAGACATCAAAAATTTATTGCGTTAAAGCATGAACTGGTTGATTGCTTTAATGGCTGCTTGGGTTCTTTCGGTATTATTGCCACTAATTAAAGCCCATGGTGTTGGCTGATTCAGTAATAAATCTTTATAAATAGCAAATAATTCTTGTCTGGGTTTTTCATCGGGGTATTCTCTTAGTTCATCTTTTACCCAAGGCAAATCAATATTGCATAATAAATAACCGTCGTATTTTTTTTTAACGATGGTATCTAAAATAAAAAAATCACATTCCCCAAATACATATTCACTCCACACTTTCAAAACATACATATCAGTATCTATGAATAGTATGGGTGCTTTATTGCTATCTAATAATGATTTAGTTGTCAGCTCCTCTAATTTCAATTGACCTTTTGCAATCTTCAATAAATCTGCAGGCGTATAGCTGGTACCATTTTTTAATAAATATTCTCTTGCATATTCTTCACACCATGCAGATTGAAAGTGTGCTGCCAACGATTTACACAACGTGCTTTTACCTGTACTTTCCGGACCTAGAATTACAAATTTCTTAATGGCTTTCATATTGTGCTTTTTTCTGCCAACTCATTAAGCCGGCAATGGCTAAGATCAAGAGTACCACAAATTGCACACTAGTAAATACATAGCCTTTTATAAAATATAACGGAATAGAAGCAATATTTGTTGCTATCCACCAATACCAGCTGGCCACTTTTTTTCTAGCCATTAACCACATTCCAGTGTATGCGGTAGCACTTGCAAATGCATCGGCCCAAGGAATGGCTTCGGGTGCAAAAGATGCTTTTAGCCAAGTGAGTGCAAAAAATATTATCAGATAAAATGAAATAAAAAACATCCACTGTTGTATCTGATCTTTTGAATTGCTAAAAGTTATTTTCAATTGTACTTCTTGGGTATTTTGGTTGATTTTACTCCACCATATCCAGCCATAGATGCTTACGATTGTATAATACAAGTTTACGCTTGCTTCACCATATAGCTGTCCCTTTAAACTCAAGTAAATGTAAATAGTGGTATTAATCAATCCAATAGGGTATACTAGAATATTTTCTTTTCTGCTAAACCAAACACTAGCAATACCCGCACAAACTGCAACAAATTCTAGTAAGCTTGTTTGTTGCAAACCAGTCATGAATTGTTGGTATATATCTGTTATACTCATTACTTGTTGGTAGGGGTAAAATAAAAAATGGAACCATCTTTAAACTGCCATTCTTTGGTTTGTTTAAAATGAGCTCGAATATATTCATCATCTATTAAATCAGGGTTTTTCCCATATTCAAACCAAACAAGATAAATATTTTGATGATTTAAAAAATGATCAATTTCTTGTTGCAAATCTTTATGCGGCAAAGGATTGGCTTTGATATTCGCTAGAAAAAATACAGCATCATTGGCATTTGAATAAATGGGTGCTTGGTAACTGCTGTAATGCGTTTTCATAAACTGAAGCAAGGAAGAACCTCTCCAAAGATCATCGGTGTATCCCGGTATACCAGCATACCCTATCCCTTCCCAATTAAATAAATGCGTTTGATAATGATGATTTGCACCAATTACATACCAGGTGCTAAAAATCATAAGCATAAATGCTTTCTTATATCTCTTGAAAGCAACAATCCATTGGTAAAAACAATGGGCAATTAAAATAACTAAGGGAATATATAATGGAATTAATAACCGGCTGCTTAAAGTTTCAAACCTAGAAACGCTTGCAATAAATAATAAGAAAATACTATAAACCAATATGAACAAACTTAATACGGTAATATCCGATGCAAAAAATTGTTGTTGAATCAGCCGATACAATAATACAACGATTACTATGAATAAAAGTATAACTCCAATGATTAGTATGGTAGTAGAAGAATCATTTTCACTATTCGGAAACCAATACCACAACACATTTATAAAATCTTGCAAATTGGTTTGGAATGTTTTTAAGGAAGATTGTCTTACGCCTGCTATTGTTTGTGTTAGTAGTTTGTTACGGATAATATTGAGCAATGGTAAACTACAACCAACCAACGCGAGTAGTCCAATATGTTTTAGTTTGGTCCTCCAATTAAATTGAATGTAAAATAGAATGAGTAGGCCTCCTGTAATTAATAAAGTAATACCCACGTATCTTATTGAGCAAGTAATTGCTGCAATAGTTCCAGCTATTAGCAACCAATTCTTTTTTTCTGTAAGTAAATATTGGTGAAAGGCAACTATAAAAATCAGTACTAAAAGTATAAACACTGTTTCAGACCATAACATGGTATACACTTCTAATATACCCGGACTACTAAGTATTAAACACAAAATTAATAACCGAAAAAACCCATTTTTAATTTTTGCATGAAGAAGCAAATAACTACTGGTATATAATACTGCTGCTAATAATAGACTATTAAGTATTGGCGCGGCTGTAATCACTTCAGTAAAAAAAACCAACTTAACCAAACCCAATAATAGCGGGTAACCCAGAGGAAAATTTACTAAGGGTAAATTATTGTAATCGGTAAATTGAAAGGAATCCGAAAAATGATTCGCTGTACTTAAATAGGCAACAGAATCCGGGGAAATACCAATGCCACTATGGGCAGTATAAAAAGCAATCCAAATAAACGCAAATGCAGATGCAAGTAATGCATCCCAATGCGTTTTAAAAAAATGGATTAAATAAGATTTCATGTAATGCAAGATACTGCACTACGCTTTCTTTATTCTGCTTCTGCAACAACTTCTTTTACTTCAGGAATCATGCGTTTCATCATTCCTTCTATTCCAGCTTTCAATGTTATCATAGAAGATGGGCAACCTGAACAAGAACCCTGTAACATTAGATTTACTATACCATCGTTATAGCTTTTGAATTGTATAGCACCGCCATCCATTTCAACTGCTGGTTTTACGTAGTTCTCTAGTAATTCTTTTACGCGTTTAACAATATCGTCGTCGTCTGCGCTCACGGTATTGCTCGCTTCTTGCTTTACTTTAGCTACTTCTTCTTCATTAACCACAACACCGCCATTTTCTAAATATTGTTTCAAAAACTCTTTGATGGTTGGAATAATATCCTGCCAATCTTCGGTATCAATTGTTTTGGTAAGCGTGATGAAATTGCTGGCAATAAACACACTTTTGATAAAAGGGAAACTGAACAATTCTTTGGCCAATGGTGATGGAGTTGCCAAGGATTCATCTGCAAAATCAATGCTTTTTCCAGGGTACAATAATTTGTTTGCCACAAATTTCATGGTCTCTGGATTAGGAGTCATTTCTGTATAAATGCTGATGACAGGGTTGCCAGTCTTAATCATAGTATGCTGTTTTACGTAAGTTATTCTTCTGCAAATTTAAAACAATTCGTTTGGAGCAAAAGTTCAATCCTTGGGTTTAGTCCATTCTTGGCCCTTATTTTTCGGATATCGTAAGTTCACTCAATAAATGCCTTCTTTTTGCGTTATTCTATTTGCGCTACTCATGATTTAGATAAGCAGCTAATATTTAGGCATATGCGAATCATTTTCATTTTGATGATTTTTATAAGCGTTTCGGGTCAATTAAAGGCCCAAAACGACCCTTTTATGCTAGGAATGACCCTTGGCGGGGGTGAAATCAATGAAAATCAGCTTCCAGGCAACTTAAACGAGCATTACCAATACCCTTCAGAAGAAGAGTTAGATTATTATTATCAAAAGGGATTTAGGTTAATCACTATTCCTTTCAGATGGGAGCGGGTACAAAAAACCTTAGGCGGAGATTTGGACTATGGAGAGATTGCAGAAATTCGTAAAGTAGTTTCTTGGGCAGCTAACCGAGACATGCAAGTTATTTTGAGCATGTACAATGGCGGCAGATACCGAAAATATGGGGTGGATTATATTGTTGGTTCTTATTCGGTAAGCAGACAAGATTTTGCAGATTGTTGGAATAAAATTGCCAATGCATTTTCAGGATACCCCAATATTTATGGATATAATTTAATGTCTGAGCCTCATGATATGCAAGCATTCGATTGGCAAACATCCGCTCAGTGGGCAATCACTTCAATTCGTATGGCCGATAGAAGAAGCCGTATTATTGTGTCGGGTAATAATTACGCAGCCGCTGAAAGTTGGGCAGATTATAGCGATCAATTAAAAAATTTAAATGATCCACAAGATAAATTGGTCTTTAACGCGCATTGTTATTTTGATAACGACTTTACTGGAAAATATCTTTTTTCCTACGACCAAAATCAAGCATGGGATTCAACAGGTATTCAAAGGGCAATGCCATTTGTGCAATGGTTAAAGCAAAACAATAAAAAAGGAATCATTGGACAATTTGGTGTCCCAGATACCGATGCACGATGGTTAACCATCATGGATAAATTCCTTCAATACTTAAAAGCAGAGAATGTAACCGCACAATACAGCTCTTCTGGTAAAAGATTGAGTGGAAACCCAGTAAGTACATATCCGCTTGCTAGTGTAGAACGCCCACAAATTAAAACCTTACAAAGCTTTTTAGCAGGTGCTGAAATGACATACAAAAAACCCATTGAAAAAAATGAATCAAGTGTTCAAACAGAGCCTAATATGAATCATATAACACCGGTTGAAAAAGTTGTAGATGCACCTGCAGAACCTCCTTCTTCATTTTTATTTTTACCAGGTACAATCTTGTTGCCACAACCCAATGGTGGATTGTATAAGCCCGTGTTAAAATCAACCTCCACTAGAGAAAAAACGGTGCGCGTTGCTAAATACAGGAAACCTTAAGAAACGATTCTAAGTTTAGCGTAGTTCAACATGATCTTCTTTTCTCCATTTTGCGCAAAGTCAATAGTAGCTACTGGATTATGCGCAGAACCTTCCATGGCTTTTACTATGCCAAAACCAAATTTTTGGTGTTCTACTTTTTGACCCACTTCTAAGCTAGAAGTATCGCTGGGTGCAAAATCAGCAGAAGGAATATGTGCCACTACCTTTGGAGCTAATGGTTGAATAGGCATATATTCAGGCTTGCTGCTCGCTGGTTTTTTAGAAGGGGGCGGTCCATATTTATTTGCAGCTTGTTGAGACGAATTTCCAAAACCTCTTTGCATTCGTTCATATGCAGAGCCCCATTCGGAACCTGCGTGATTTCTTGCACCACCGCCAGCATAAGTTTTGTCAATAGATTCTTCGGGCATTTCGTCTATGAATCGGCTGGGTTCATTTTGAACCAGCTGACCAAAACGATACCTTGAATTAGCATATGTGAGCCAAAGTCTTTGCTTGGCTCTGGTAACAGCCACATAAAATAACCTTCTTTCTTCTTCTAACTCTTCTCTGGTATTAATGCTCATTGAATTAGGGAAAAGGGTTTCTTCTATTCCCCCTACAAACACACAACCAAATTCTAATCCCTTAGCAGCATGTATAGTCATCAACTTTACAACGTCATTGTTTTCCTTGTCATCGTCTGCATCGGTTAACAAAGTAATTTGCTGCAAATAGGAACCTAAAGTTTTATCACCCAATTCTCCATCATCGTTACTAGGACTTTCGGTCCATTCTTTAATAGAGTTGAATAACTCTTGTACGTTTTCGTAACGAGCAAGACCCTCTGTTGTTTTATCGTTGAATAGTTCTTTTACTAGACTGGTATGTTTGCCTACTTGAGTGGCTACATCAAAAGCATTTTTATCGGTCAACATGCTTTGGAAATAGCGAATCATGGTAGTGAAATTTTGTAAAGCTTCTAATGTTCCAGATTTAAATCCAAATTCACCAGCTCTACTCACCACATTAAACATGGGAATATTTTGTTCATTGGCAATAATGACCAATTTTTCAATGGTTGTTTTGCCAATTCCTCTAACCGGATAATTGATGATTCTTTTTAAGGCTTCTTCATCATTGGTATTTACAATCACCCTTAAATATGCAAGAATATCTTTAATTTCTTTTCTTTGATAAAAGCTTACGCCTCCGTAAATCCGATATGCAATTCCCATTTTTCTTAAGCTCTCTTCAAAAGACCGGCTCTGGGCGTTGGTTCTATAAAGAATAGCAAAATCTTTATTAAAATAATGATTACGGAGTTTTTGTTCTTGAATAGTATCAGCAACAAATTTCCCTTCTTCATTATCGGTCATGGTTCTTACCAACTTAATCTTTTCTCCTTCTTCGTTTTCGGTCCAAAGATTTTTTGGTATTTGGCCCTTATTATTTTTTATAACCTGATTGGCTACTTTTAAAATCTGCTGACTACTTCTATAATTCTGTTCCAGCTTTACCACTTTCACATCATCATAGTCTTTCTGAAATTGTAATATATTTTCAATAGTAGCACCCCTGAAACTGTAAATACTTTGTGCATCATCACCCACTACACAAATATTTTCATGAGCAGCCGCTAAGAGTTTGCTAATTTGATACTGAACAGGATTGGTATCTTGGTACTCATCTATCAGCAAGTATTTAAACTTATGTTGGTACTTGTGTAATGCTTCAGGAAAATTATTTAGTAACTCATACATTTTCAACAATAGATCATCAAAATCCATTGCTCCGTTTTTGAAACAACGTTTGGCGTATGCAGCATATACTTGCGAAATGGCTGGCCTATTAGATCTTGCATCTTCTTGTTGAATGGCATAATCGGTTGCGTATTCAGCAGGACCTACTAATGCGTTTTTTGCTGAAGAAATTCTATTGCCTACAATATTGGGTTTATAATGTTTATCGTCTAAATGCAATTCATTAATTACTGTTTTTAAAACAGAACGGCTGTCGTCGGTATCGTAAATGGTGAAATTGCTTGGATATCCCAACTTACTGGCTTCTGCCCTAAGTATTCTTGCGAAAACACTGTGGAAAGTTCCTACGTATAAATTTCTAGCTTCTGCATTACCCAAAATTTTCTCAATTCTTTCTTTCATTTCTGCAGCAGCCTTGTTCGTAAAAGTCAGTGCAAGAATATTAAATGCATCTACCCCATTTGCCATTAAATGAGCTATTCGAGTAGTTAATACTTTGGTTTTTCCGCTTCCTGCACCGGCCACAATCATCAATGGCCCCTTTATATGTGTAACCGCTTCCCGTTGAGACTCATTGAGTCCATTCAAATAATCCTGCATACGTATAAATTCAATTGCAAGATAGGCTAAGGATTGCTTTTAAAAACGGTGAATTCCGGTATAGTGAAGAATTAGTTTAAACAGTTCCGAAGGAATAAAGGGTTTTACTACAATATCATTTATGCCAGTGCTTTTTATGCGTTCTTCAATTTCTCTTGGCAAGCTAGCAGTTAAAGCTATAATGGGTGTTTTTACTCCACGATCTCTTAAAATACGTGTGGCTTCATAACCATCCATTACTGGCATATGCATATCCATTAAAATAATTTGGTGTATAGCAGCATCAAATACATCAACTGCTTCTTGTCCGTTTTGTGCAATGGCTACAGTAGCTCCCCATTTACTTAGAAAAGTTTTTGCTACTAAAATATTTACCTCGTTGTCTTCTACTAATAAAATTGACATGCCCGTTAAAGGCTTACTTTCTTCAGTAGGTGCAGGATTATGAATAATTGGTTGTTCAATTATTTTTTGGGGAGCTATGGGGAAATTAATTTCAAAGAAAAAAGTGGAGCCTTTTTCTGGTTCGCTCTTAAGTTGAAGTTGAGCCCCCTGTAACTCTAGTAACCGTTTACTTATGGCAAGCCCCAAACCTGTACCGCCAAAATTTCTAGAAGTACTGGTATCAGCTTGTGTAAATTGGTCAAAAATCATTTGTTGTTTCTCGGTTGAAATTCCAATTCCCGTATCTTCTATTTCTACCAGTAAATGAATATTTGAACCGTCTTTATGAATAACTCCTATCCTTAATTCTACAAAACCCTTCTTGGTAAATTTGATTGCATTGTGAATGAGGTTACCCATGATTTGACTTGTCCTAGTAGGATCTCCTATTAAATTGGTTGATAATTGCTCATCAATTTTTAATCTTAAATCAACGCCCTTGTCTTTTGCCAAAATGCCAAATCCAGCAATTAATTTATTGGCAATATTCTTCAAATCCATTTCAATGGATTCGAACCCAATTTTTCCAGCTTCAATTTTGTTGTAGTCTAAAATATCATTTACGATAGACAACAAATTATTTGCAGAAAATAATAAGACGTTTAATTGTTCTTTTTGTTCCTCCGAAGGTTTTTCCATCAGCATAATATTGGTCATGCCTAAAATGGAATTAAGCGGTGTTCTAATTTCATGAGACATCGTGCTCAGGAAATCATTCTTAGCTTTAAGACCTTGCTCTGCTTGCTTTTTAGCTTCTTTTAAAATAAAAGCAAATCGAAAAGAAAGTACCAGAGATTGTAAAAAGAAGAAAGTGATATAGCCGAAAAACAAGACAAATCTAGGAGGCTGAATTATATTGAAGTACTTAAGGTTGATTAAGAAAAAAATCACCAATAAAATACCCGTACTGAGTAAGGCATATTTAGCACCCAGCTTTTTATTCAAGTATGCTCGAATATAAATATAGAATACATGAATAATGATACTAAACATTACAATCAAGAATGGATTGATTAGCTGAGTAAAAACGCTAGGAGGAAAAATCAATACTACTAAACATAAAATTCCTGCAAGTATAGCTTCCGTATACAATAACCAATTATTAGTTTCCTCAGGAAATAGATACTTTGTGTAAAACATGAAAAATATAAAGCTGGCAAAAAGACTTAAGTATTCTAAGTGAACACCAATTATCCAAGGGAAATTAGGGAACAAGCTATGTAGTACATAATTATCAGAACCTATAATTCTATAGCTATAGGCAATACAAAATAAAGAGAAGAATAAAATCACTTTATCGTGTTTGCCAAAATAAAATAATCCAATAAAGAATAAACCCCCCATTAATAAAGCCCCAGCTAATAATAAATCGAATCCATCTTCTGCAGCTTTATCTGCTTGAAGAATTTGTTTATTACCAATTAGTATTGGTTTATAAGGACCACCTTTTGAATGCCTAAAATTGGCAATTTGTAAAATTAAATCCAATGTATCTGCATTGGGTAATTCAGCAACCTGTTCCAGCCATTGTTCAGTGGTTGTTTCTTTGGTAGTTCCAGGTGCACCTGCAGCAGCAAAAAATTGTCCATTCACAAAAAGTTTAAAAGAACAATAAGTGTCTGGCAGTTTAATTGCCAATTTATGTTCACGTTTATTATTCAGTAAAACCCGCACAGTATAACTGGCATAACCTTTCGCAGAAAGTGTTTTTCCGTTTATTGTTGTATAGTTCCAGTGATTTGGGAAATAGGTGTAATTGGTTGGGCTTGTTAAACTATCAGAAGGAGATAATAATTGATTCCAATAAATTCCCCACTCTCCTGAAATGGGTATGGTGGTTTGATCTAATGGTATATTTCTTAAATCAATTATTCCATTTTGAACAAGTGGAATAGTCGGTTTTTTGGATTGAGCCTGTCCATTAAATACCCCATTGCTTAGTAGCATCAGTAGGAAAAAACTGACCTGAAGAAAGGTTTTTTTGGTAGGCATAGGGTATTATTGGATATACAATTTATGATATATAATTAATATAAAAAAAGCGCCAACCTTTTTTAATTGGGTTGACGCTTTTAAACGAGTTTTAAGAAATTATTGTTATTTCTTTCTTTCTAACAACTTGAAGAATTGGTCTAATTGAGGAATAATCACAATTCTGGTTCTTCTGTTTGCAGCTCTACCTTCGGCGGTGTTGTTATCTGTAATAGGAACAAACTCTCCTCTACCAGCGGCAGTCATTCTTTTTGGATTCATTCCATAAGAATCTTGCAAAATTCTGACAACTGTTGTAGCTCTTTTAACACTCAAGTCCCAGTTGTCAATCATTCCACCTCCTTTAACTAAAGGAATAGAATCGGTATGACCTTCTACTAAAAATTCAATATCAGGTTGCGCATTCAATACTTTCGCTACTTTTCCCAATACTTCTTTAGCTCTTTCAGTTACTTCATAACTACCACTCTTGAATAATAATTTATCAGAGATATCTACGTATACTACTCCTTTGTCAACCTTAATATTTACATCTTTATCGTCTATATTACCCAATACCCCTTTTAGATTCATTACCAATGCCATATTCAAAGAATCTTTTCTAGCAATAGATCCTTGTAGGTCTTGAATATATAAATCTTTAGCACCAATATTTTCCAAAGACCTTCTAATGCTTTCGGCCTGTGCACCAGTCACCACCGAAAGGTCTTTTAGTTGATTCAATACTAAATTGTTTGTTTGCTTAACATAGTCCAACTGTGTATTAGTGGTATTTAAAAGGGCATCAGCAGATTGCTTCTGTGTTTGAAGATTACTGATTTGATTTTTTGACTTATTCAACTCTTCTTCTAGTGTTCTGTATTTTCCTTGTAACTCCGCATATGCACCATTCAATTCGCCATATCTAGCTTCTGCCTGCCTTAATTGTTTAGGGCTTACACAAGAAAAAAGAACAAAAGCGGCCAAGCTGGCCATTGTGTAGAATTTCATTTTCATTGGTCTTTCGTATTAATAATTGGGTGCAAGTTAAGCAAAAACCACTTTTACAGAAGCATTGTACCAATTGTTATAAAAGTCTTTGAATGTTTCGTCCAATACTTTTCGTTTAATCTTGAGTGTTGGTGTTAAAATACCATTTTGAATGGTCCACTCTTCTGCCATAATAATCAATTTGGCCAATTGTTCGTGGTGTTCAAGCTCTTGGTTAATCTTTTCTAGCAATTGATGTAAGTGTTCTTGTAAGCTGGTTTGGGCCAATTGCCTGGCGTGTTCAGATAAAGTGCATAAAAGCAGTGGAGCAGGCATTCCCCATCCTACTACACAAGCTTGTGCAATCATAGCATCGGACAATACCTTGGATTCTATAGGTGCAGGCGCAACATATTTACCCTTACTGGTTTTAAATTGGTCTTTAATTCTACCGGTGATTTTTAAATAGCCAGCTTCATCAACTTGGCCTTCGTCACCTGTTTTTAAATAGTCATCTTCAAACATTTCAGCTGTTAAAACAGGTTCTTTATAATATCCCAACATATTGGCTTCACTCTTCACCAACACTTCATTTTGTTCACTTAGTTTAACAGTTACACCGGGATAAGATTGTCCTACTGTACCAAACTTACAAGCGCCCTTTCTATTAGAATGAGACAAAGCAGAGTTTTCGGTCATTCCATACGCTTCCTGAATTTCCATTCCTAATTGGTAAAACCAATCTAGGACAGTTGGGTTAATGGGCGATGCACCAGTATACAAATGCTTTACTCTACCTAGACCTAATTTTTTGCGAATGGTTTTTTTAATTATTGTAGATACGATTGGGACTTTTAACAGTTTACTCAATTTATGCTGCGGCATTTTACGCAATATTTCTTCTCGAATTTTTTCCCAGATTCGAGGTACCGCTAAAAAAATAGTAGGTTGAGTATATTGAAGGTTTTTTGAAAAAGAATCCATGCTTTCAACAAAATGAATACAACCTCCTGTAAATATGGCACCACATTCTACCAACATTCTTTCGGCAACATGGCAAAGCGGTAAGTAAGAGAAGAACACTTCATCTTTTAAAGGAGGCGTACTTTCTAAAAAAGAATACACAGCAAATGACATGGTATGGTTATTATGCATGACACCTTTGGGAGTACCTGTAGTACCAGAAGTATAAATGATACAAGAGAGCGCTTTAGGATCAAGTGGACTAAGTTCAGTTAATGGCGAAGAAGTACGCACCAAGTCATCCCAATTTAAACAACCAACATTTAAATAAAAAGGAAAACTGATTTGGGTCATTTCTTCAGGAATGCCCATTCTAATTAATTCAGGGTTATCTAGTTTACCAACAAAAATCGTCTTGGCTTCACTATGCAATAAAATTTCATTTACTGCAGTGCTTGTAATATTAGGATAGAGCGGAACAGAAACCATTCCAGCCATATTGATAGCCAAATCGGCCATGATCCAATGTGCACAGTTTTTACTTAGTATGGCTACTTTATCTCCATGTTGTAAACCAGACTGTTGCAACCAAGCAGCCATTGATCTAATTTCTTTACCCGCTTTAGACCATGAAAAATCTTGGTAAACCCCTTTTACAGGCTCAGACAAGAATAATTTATTGGGCTGGCTTTTTTCGAACCTGCAAAAATTATCAATAATGGTTGGATAGGTGTTTGTCATATTAGTTGGGGGCTTGTTGATCTAAATGTTGTAAACCGTATTCAGGTATTTTGCCTTCTTTATCGGCAAAATAATGGATAATATATTGTAAGTCTGCTTCCATATTACCAGTAGGTAAAAAGGGTTCAGAGAAAGTGATTTGTTTTCTTCCAAAATCTAAACCAGCTAAAATAATTGGTACGCCGGCTTTATGGGCAATATGATAGAACCCAGTTCTAAGCTTGTCTACTTTTTTTCGAGTTCCTTCAGGAGATAATGCCAAAACAAAAGATTCACTCCCATTAAATTTTTCAACGACCTGATCAACTACATTGTTGTTGCTAAAACGGTCTACCGGAAACCCACCAAGTTTCCTAAAAAAGAATCCAAAACGACCCTTGAATAACTCAGCTTTGCCTAAAAATTTTAAATGATATAATCTTAATTTACTTCTTACAGCAAGGCCAACTACAAAATCCCAGGCACTGGTATGAGGGCCTACAGCAATTACACATTTTTTCAGGTGATAAGGAAATTCATCACGAATAGTCCATCCCTGCAGTTGCAGAAAAAGGTTCCAGCATACACGCATAGCAATCGATTGGGAAAATCAAGATAGAAAAAAATGGATAAAAGGGGAAATAAAGTTTTGTGCTAATATTTTAAATGACGTGCACTAGCGTATACCGAATGGGTTAAACTATCCCAATTGGCATACCATTGCATGATAACAGTTGTTCCGTCTTTTTTAACGATTCTATTTTCAAAGTTGGTTAACTCTATACCGTTTTTAATTTGGGAGAATGCTTCAAAAGTTTTTCTTCTGTCCTCCTCAAATACAAAGTCTATATGGTCTTTTCCTACCAATTCCCAATCTTCATAACCCCACAATTTTTCGACCTGGCGATTAATTCTTACGTATTCACCTTTTATATTGATTACACATAAAATATCTAATGAAGCGTCTAAAATTTTTCTTAAATCTCTTACAGATTTTTCCAATTGAAGTTCACTTTCTACTTGATCGGTTATATCATTTACTAAAGCATAAATACCTGTGATTGTTTCTTCAATTTTGATGGGAATATAAGTGACCACCCAGGTTAACTGATTATTTTTTACTGTTTGAATTTTGCACCTAAATTTTTCGGTAGCACCCGCTTTAGCTAGATTAAACTTTCTAAAAATGTCTTCCATTTCTTCAGGCAACATAAAAGGGAAAATACTCTCTCCTTTTAATTTAGATTCAGGACACTCCAACAAAATAGGCAGTTGCTTATTCATTAAAGTGATATTACCTTCTAAGTCTAATGAAAATACTGCGTTGGGGTTTTGATCAAAAAGCAATTGATATGCAGGTTCGCTATTCATAAAGATCAATTTGAATGCTTTATAGCAGGTTAATTATCCACTGTAAATTTCGGCTATTATAATGGCTATAGCAAATAATCGTAGTTCTAAACAAATAAATGTTTATTTGCAGAAACAATTAATGAATGGCATCAGATAGTCGTAAAATCATCATTATTGCCGCACCATCTGGTTCAGGCAAAACTTCTATAACCCGATTCTTATTGCAGAAATATGCTGCTTTGAGTTTATCCATATCTGCAGCAACAAGAAAACCCAGGGGCGAAGAAAAAGATGGGGTGCATTATCATTTTATTTCTGAAGAAGACTTCAAACACAAAATTGAAGAAAACGCTTTTGTAGAATGGGAAATGGTGTACGAAGGCAGTTATTACGGCACTTTAAAAGCAGAATTGGAGCGGATTTGGAACTTAGGAAAGACCCCTATTTTAGACATTGATGTAAAAGGGGCCATTCACTTGCAAGACCAGTTTCCCAATCGTTGCTTGTCCATATTTATTGAACCACCCTCTGTAGCTGAGTTAAAAAAACGATTAGAGAGCAGAGGTACCGAAACGGCAGAGAGCCTTGCCAATCGAGTGAATAAAGCCAGTTATGAGCTCTCTTTCAAAAATCATTTTCATAAAAATATTTTGAACGATAACTTAGAGCGAGCATGTATAGAAACCGAACAAGTAATCAAAGAATTCCTCGGTTGGTAAGCAACGATAGCCTATACAAGAAATACCTTCATTGACGAATAAGTACTTGCCAAAGAAGGTATTTCTAATTTATGTATCCTGATTTATTTGTAGACTAATCCTCGAATTTTTCTGGTCTCATTTGTGGGAAGAGCAATACGTCTTGAATGGATGCTTGGTTCGTCATCATCATACATAAGCGATCAATCCCTATGCCTATACCTGATGTAGGAGGCATACCATATTCCAAAGCCCTTAAGAAGTCGTAATCAATAAACATGGCTTCATCGTCCCCTCTTTCCATTAATTTAACCTGCTCTTCAAAACGTTCGCGTTGATCAATAGGGTCGTTTAACTCGGTGTATGCATTGGCCAATTCTTTTCCATTAACCATTAATTCAAAACGTTCTACCAAACCAGGTTTGTTTCTGTGCTTCTTGGTTAAAGGGCTCATTTCAACTGGATAATCAATAATGAATGTGGGTTGTACATAGGTATGTTCACTAGTAGCTCCAAAAATTTCATCAATCAACTTTCCTTTTCCAATGGTAGGAGGCACGTCTATTTTTAATTGCTTGCAAACTTCTCTTAATCCTGCTTCATCCATTTCACTTACATCTATACCGGTATTCTCTTTAATAGAATCATGAATGCTGATTCTTTTAAATGGTGCTTTAAAGCTGATTACTTTATCGCCTAACTGTACATCAGTAGTACCATGAATGGTCAATGCAATTTTCTCGAATAATTGTTCGGTAATTTCCATCATCCAGATATAATCTTTATAAGCAGTATACCACTCTAAAACGGTAAACTCTGGATTATGGGTACGGTCCATCCCCTCGTTTCTAAAGTTGCGGCTAAACTCGTACACCCAATCAAATCCACCTACAATCAAACGCTTTAAATAGAGCTCATTGGCAATCCTTAAATAAAAAGGCACATCCAAGGCGTTGTGATGGGTAATAAATGGACGCGCAGCTGCACCGCCTGGGATGGCTTGCAAAACAGGGGTGTCTACTTCAATAGCACCTTGCGCATTTAAATATTCACGAATGGTATTAATGATTTTAGTTCGCTTTACAAAAGTGTCTTTTACATCTGGGTTAATGATTAAGTCTGCATAGCGTTGACGGTAACGAAATTCAGGATCGGTTACTGCATCAAAAATATTTCCTTCTTCATCTCGCTTAACAACCGGTAATGGCTTTAATGATTTGGTGAGTAAGGTGATGGTTTGTGCATGCACAGAAGTTTCACCAGTTTTAGTTATGAATGCATAACCAGTGCATCCAATAATATCTCCTAAATCTAATCCGTGTTTAACAACGTTGTCCCAAAATGATTTGTCTTCTTCTGGACAAATATCATCTCGCTTCACATACAATTGAATGATTCCCTTGCTGTCTTGAATCTTAATAAAGAAAACTTTTCCTTTATCGTTGATGCTCATAATTCTACCTGCTACACATAGATTCGTAAACTGATCTTTGGTTTCTTCGGTGTAATTATTTTTAATTTCTGTAGAGAAACTATTTACCGGATACAATGGTGCGGGAAATGGATCAATACCTGCTGCTTGCAATTTTGCAAGCTTCTCTCTTCTTATTAATTCCTGTTCGGAAAAATGTACTTCGCTCATAAATTCAATGTTGTAATTAGTACAAAACAAAAGTCTCGCAGAAGCGAGACCTTGTATATGGATGGGTTAGTAAGTACAGGGAAACGCATTTCCCTACACAATATTAAAAAGACTTTTAACTTATTCAAAAATTTTTTTAAACAATTTTATTAACATTTTAGTTCCAAATGTGAATTCAGCCATTTTTTACTCCTTCAAAAAAGCAAAATTCAGAATAAAAATATGTGCAATTAAAATGCTTAATCGTTTTTTTAATTTGATGAAACATAGATGAATAAAGCGTTTCATTGATATGCATTTTTTTTAATCATTCATTTTTTACGTTCAAATGAATGACAGAAAATTCGATTTTATTAAAGATTGTTTTCCCTGAGTTGCTAAAAAAAATATTTCGGGAAAGCACAGCATATTACCTTTATTGTTGATTAAAACCAGCCAAATGAAGTTTCCATCTCCAGTATCCGTTTCTTGGATGTCTACTTTTATTAATGCTACTACTGCAGGAAATACCAGTGCTTCCATTTTAGGAATCAATGAAATTCATAAAGTGGAGCAAGGTGATTTGGTATTTGTTGATCATCCAAAATATTATGATACTTGTTTAAATAGTGCTGCTGATTTTATTATCATCAATACTGCAGAAGTAAAAATTCCAAATGGAAAAACAATTTTTGTTGTGGCCGATCCCTTTGAAGCCTACTTAAAAATTGTGCAACATTTTAGTCCTTTTCTTCCAGCATCTGATTCTATAGATGCTACTTTACAATTAGGTGAAAATTCCATTATCATGCCCAATGTATTCATTGGAAAAAATGTAGTGATTGGAAATAATACTATTATTCATCCCAATGTTACTATACATGCAAATACAAAAATTGGAAACAATGTAATTATACAATCAGGATCGGTAATTGGTGGTGATGCATTTTATTATAACACCAAAAAGAACAGACCTGTTTGGTATAAAAAAATGTTGAGTTGTGGTAATGTGGTGATTGATGATGATGTAGAAATTGGAACGGGTTGTATGATTGATCGGGGGGTAACAGCAGAAACTAGAATTGGTCAGGGAACTAAAATTGACAATATGGTTCATATTGGTCATGATGTTACTGTTGGAAAAAATTGTTTGTTTGCTGCTCAGGTTGGTATTGCAGGTGGAACTATTATAGAAGATGGTGTAACGCTTTGGGGTCAGGTAGGTGTAAGTAAAACATTAACCATCGGAGCGAATGCAGTAGTCTTGGCACAAAGTGGGGTGCCCTCTTCATTGGCTGGAGGTAAAACATATTTTGGCTACCCTGCTGAAGATGCTTCAATAAAAAGAAGAGAACTGGTTTGGATCAAGCGTATCCCTGAGTTGTGGAAGAAGGTAATGGAATCATAATTGGTATTTCTGCTTCAATTCTCCACAGATTCGATGAATTGATTCAGATAATGGTGTGTATGTAAAGTCTGGAAATTCTTTCAATAATTTTGAGTTATTGAAGCTCACTTTTGCCCTTGCTGTTTTGGCTGTTTCCTTGGTTAATAAGGGGTCTTTCCCACTGAAAAATGCTTTAATTGCTTCTAATCGCCAAACAATCGCTGCGAGTATTGGGGTAACTTTTTTATGCGGAGGTTTTTTATGAAAGGCGGCTGCAATCAACCCGAATATATCTTTATAAAATGCATTGTGCCCACTTAAAATAAATCGCTCACCATTAATGGAGCTGTTCATAAGTAATACCATTGCTTTAACGACGTCTTTTACATCTATAAAACCACTCATGCCTTCGGTATACCAAGGGAATTCATTATAGGCTGATTTAAAAATGCCCGATGATCCACTTTCCCAATCTCCGTTTCCTAAAATAATTACTGGATTAACTACAACCACTGAAAGTCCTTCACTCATGCCTCTCCAAACTTCCATTTCTGACAAGTATTTGGTCTTACCATATTCACTATTACTAGTTTCTGGCGTCCAATTCATCGTTTCATCAATTGGCTTGTCTTCTCTAATTCTTCCTAATGCTGCAACCGAACTTACAAATAGCAAACGTTTTACTCCTTTAGTTATACATGCATTTACTACGTTCGCGGTGCCTTCAATATTGGTATGCTGCATGGCACCTTTTTTTGCAGGATTGAAAGACACTACCGCTGCACAATGGTATACCTGGTCTACTTGGTCTAAAGATTCTTCCAGTGCCACCACATCTAAAATATCTCCTTTTACCCATTCTACACCAGTAGTATTTGCTATTACTGGAATGGTGTTTCTATACAATGCTTTAACTGATTGTCCTGCTTGAATAAGCTGTTGCAGTAAATGAGAACCAACTAAGCCTGAGGCACCGGTTACTAATATCATTGCTCGCATTTATTACAGGTTCCGCTAATAACCAAGTCTGTTTGTACTGCCCTGAAACCCTTTGGCAGCTTCACTTTTGGAACACTTACTTCATCTATACAATAAGTAGTTCCGCAGTCGTCACAAATAAAATGTACATGGTCATCATGGTGATGTCCTGCTGCGCATTCGTCTTTGCAAAGTGCATAACGAACAGAATTATCCGATGTGGGAATGGTATGAATAATTCCTTTTTCTACAAATGTTTGCAGTGTTCTATATATGGTTACACGATCAAAATCTTCACTGCTTTTTTGTTCAATATCACCATGTGCTAGTGCATTACCTGTTTCCCAGAAAAGAGAAAGTATCTTTTTTCTTGCTTCGGTAATGCTAAGCTGATGTTTTCTTAAAATTGCTGTTATTTTAGCCTCCATTAATTATGCTATGGATTGTTATTAAAAATTCCATTTACAAAATTGCTATTGGCCGATCTTTCTTTAAGCAATTCCTGAATGTCTAATTTAAGTTTTTCTATCTCGTCTTTTTTAAGCCCATCATAAATTTGAGAGCGAACTTTTCCATCCCGATCTACCAAAGCAAAAAATTGGGTATGAATAAATTGGTCCTCAATTTTATCTACACTGTTTTTGGGGTCATCTAATAAATAGGCACTACGTGCAATCTGATAAAGACTGTCTTTTCTACCTGTTACCATCACCCATTTTCTGCTGTCTATCTTTAGTGAGTCTGAGTAATGTTTTAATCTTGGAACAGAATCTGTTTCTGGATCACAGGTATGTGCTAATATCATGAAATCGGGCTCTGACTTGAAGGTTTCATAAATCCCCTTCATATTATTGTTCATTTTGGGGCAGATTCCTTTGCAGCTGGTAAAAAAATACTCTACTACCGTTACTTTGCCCAATAAATCCCTATCATTAAATGGCAGCCCTTCTTGAGTGGTGAACTGAAAAGGCTTTACGTAGCTAATTACGGAAAGCTTTCTTTTCCATTTATCGGTTCCTCTAAAAAGGAAAAAATAAAATGCACCCAATAAAACCAAAAAGAAACCTAGATATACCAGTACTCTCTTGCTCATAGTCTAAATTATTTGGCAAAGGTAAGATAGATTTACAACAAATATTTTGCAACAAAGTTGCATTGTTGTAATTTTGTGCTGAATGAAATTTAAGATGAATTGGGACGCATTGGGAATTGCTACTTCTGTGGCTTGTGCCATACATTGTGCCCTACTACCGCTATTTTTAAGCAGTTTGCCTTTATTTGGGGTTAATATTATTGAGAATATTCGTTTTGAATATTTTATGATTGCATTAGCTTTTGTGGTAGGCATATATGCATTATATCACGGTTTTAAAAAACATCACCATAGTTGGTGGCCAATTAGCTTGTTCTCTTTAGGCATTATGTTTTTGATAGTTAAAGTCAATTTCCACGATTTAGAATTAATACTCTTAATACCTTCTGTAGGATTGATTGTAGTTGCGCATTATCTTAATTTTAAGCTTTGTCGAGTTCATGACCATGCCCATAAGGATGATTGTGCACATTAATTGAAAAGGGCTATCTTTAAGTATAAAGAATATATTTAATGAAAACGGCCCAGCTTCAATATGGTTCAGGTAAGTGGATGGTAGATAATATCCCCAATAATTTTCCAACTGAAAAAGCACAATTAGTACTTGTTTTTGGTTCTGGTGAATTGGTTACCCAACTATCATTATTTAATGATGTAAAATCAAAATTTCCTCAAGCAGATATCGTAAGTTGTTCAACAGCTGGCGAAATATTACACAATGAAGTGTATGATGATTCAGCTGTGGTTACCGCAATTTACTTTGAAAAAGCATGGGTAAAGTCGGTATCGGTAGAAATAAATAAAAATGTAAACAGTTTTGAAACGGGTAAGTCTTTAATGAACCTACTTAATCAAGATGATTTAGTATCTGTTTTGGTGATATCGGAAGGATCTTTTGTGAATGGCTCTGACCTTGTTGCAGGATTCAATGAATTAAATACTAATAATATTCCTGTTACTGGTGGATTAGCAGGAGATGCAGCTCGCTTTGCGAAAACGCAGGTTGGTTTAAATACAGTGGCAAAAGAAGGAACAGTAGTAGCCATTGGTTTTTACGGAACCAATTTAGTGATTGGACATAGTTCTTTTGGTGGTTGGGATGAGTTTGGAAAAGAACGGGTTATTACCAAATCTACCAAGAATGTATTGTATGAAATAGATGGTAAAAAAGCATTGGATTTATACAAAGAATACCTAGGTCCTTATGTTGACGAACTTCCTGGATCTGCATTGTTATTTCCCATTTCGCTAAGAACCAATGACGTTGATAAAAATCTAGTTAGAACTATTTTAAATGTAAATGAACAGGATGGTTCAATGATATTTGCTGGTAATATGCCAGAAGGAAGCAAGTTAAGATTAATGAAAGTTAATTTTGAAAAAGTGATAAATGGATCTTCCATTGCTGCTACAAATACTTCTCTGATGCATAAAGATCAACAAGCAGATTTAGCTATATTAATTAGTTGTGTGGGTAGAAAATTAATTTTGCAAGATCGAACTTCAGAAGAAGTACAAGCTGCGCAGGAAGTGTTTGGTAACCACACTGCTATTACTGGTTTTTATTCTTATGGAGAGCTTTCACCTTTTAATCCTGGTTCTAATTGTGAGTTGCACAATCAAACCATGACCATTACTACATTTACCGAATTATAATTATTGCCACTTAATGTCTTATCATAGTTTACTTCAGAAACAAATTTCACAATTTTTATCACCTGCAGAAGAGGCCAATCCAGCTATTGCAAAACTCTTGACTGCAATCAACAATAGTTATTCTTCATTTGAAAGAGATCGAAAAATTACTGAACATGCATTTGATGTAAGTGAGCAAGAATACCAAAGGGCAACAAAGGATTTACAAGAACAAAATGATATTAGAAAACAGTCGATATCAAAACTTAAAGAAGCCATTCGAGCTCTTGATCCATCAGCACCACAGCAATTTGCAGAAGATAATGATGACCTAATAGATATCATCTCATTTTTAGAAAAACAAATTCTTAAAACCAAGCAATTAGAACAAGATCTAATAAATGCTAAGGAAGTAGCAGAAAAAGCGGCAATGGCAAAAAGTGAATTTTTGTCTGTGATGAGCCACGAAATTAGAACGCCGTTGAATGCAATAATTGGAACCATTATGTTATTGCAATATCAAGAATTAGCAGCTGATCAAAGAGAATTGTTGAATGTAATGGAAATTTCTTCAGAGAATTTATTAAGTCTAATTAATGATGTACTAGACTTTAGTAAACTTGAAGAAGGAAAAATTCTTTTTGCCGAAAGAAATATCAACATATTGCACTTTCTCAAGAACATTAAAATGGCTAATCAAGTTAAAGCCGAGGAGAAGCGCAATAGAATAAAGATTACTTACGATGACGATATACCAGAGTTTTTAGTTTGTGATGATGTACGACTTGGACAAATTCTAAACAACCTTATTTCTAATGCGGTAAAGTTTACTAAAGATGGAACAATTACAATAAGGGTAGAATTGAAAGCCAATAATACACAAGATGTAGATTTATTATTCTCCATAGAAGATACTGGAATAGGGATACCTAAAGAAAAACAACATTTAATTTTTGAGAGATTTACTCAAGCCAATAATAATATTACCAGAGAGTTTGGAGGTTCTGGTTTGGGCTTAACTATTATAAGAAGACTTTTACAACTTCAAGGAAGTGAAATATATATAGATAGTGATTTAGGAGTAGGATCGAAATTTTACTTTACGCTTAAATTTAAAAAGAGTACAAGCGAAATAAGAGAAGAGTCTAAGCAAAATGGCACCGAAAATAAACCTGATTTATCTGGTAAAACAATTCTACTTGTAGAAGACGTTGAATTTAATGTAATGGTTGCACAACGTATGTTGCGCAATTGGAACGCAGAAGTAGACTTAGCAGAAAATGGAGCAATTGCTGTTGAAAAAGTAAAACAAAATCATTACGATTTAATTTTAATGGATATTCAGATGCCAGTAATGGATGGGTATACTGCAACCAGTAATATTCGAAAAATAAATAAACAAATTCCTATTATTGCGCTAACTGCATCAGTTATAACAACAGATATTGAAGCCAAAGCGGTACAAATTGGAATGAATGGTTGTTTATCTAAACCATTTAATCCAAATACACTTTATGCCATTATAGCAAATAATATAAAAGAGCAATAATAGAACTTTAATACACTATTGATGGCTACTTTATCACTTGGCGCTCGTTTGCGCGCTTTATTTTTATTGTTTAAAGAATCATTGAATAGTGAGGGCAAAGACTTTACACAAGGTAGTTTGCGTAAAGCCATTTTTTTGCTAGCGGTACCCATGATTCTTGAAATGTGCATGGAATCTGTATTTGCTGTAGTGGATATTTTTTTTGTAAGCAAGTTAGGGTCAGCGGCAGCTGCAACAGTTGGATTAACTGAATCGGTATTAACAATCATTTATTCTTTAGCCATAGGTTTAAGTATGGCTGCAACTGCTATGGTTGCAAGACGAGTAGGTGAGAAAGATACCAAAGCTGCGGCAGAAGCAGGTGCACAAGCATTAATCATCTGCCTTTGCTTAAGTATATTGATTAGCATTACTGGATTATTGTATGCACCAGAAATTTTAGGTTTAGTAGGTGCTTCAACAGAAATTATTAGTATTGGCTCTACCTATGTTACTATAATGCTTACAGGGAATATTGTAATCATGTTGCTCTTCTTAATTAATGGAATTTTTAGAGGAGCAGGTGATGCAGCGATTGCTATGAAAAGCTTGTGGTTGGCTAACTTATGTAATATTTTCTTATGCCCAATTTTGATTCATTTTTATGGATTAACAGGGGCAGCTATGGCAACTACTACAGGAAGAGGCATTGGAGTTTTGTATCAATTGTACCATTTATATAAGGGAAAGGGACTGATTCAATTGGGCCTCTCTCATTTTAAACCCGTATTTGGTGTAATTAAGTCCATCTTAAATATTGCTTCAACGGGTACTTTACAATTTTTAATTGCATCGGCTAGTTGGATTTTTATGGCAAAAATTATTGCAGGTTATGGAAGTGATGCAATAGCTGGCTATACAATAGCAATCAGATTAATCATCTTTTTTTTAATGCCAGCCTGGGGCTTAAGTAATGCAGCCGCAACATTAGTTGGACAAAACTTAGGAGCAAAACAAATTGAAAGAGCAGAAGAATCTGTATGGAAAACAGCAAAATACAATGGAATATTTATGGGTATTGTTTCCTTGTTATTTATAACTGCTGCACCATTTTTTGTAGGGTTAATGAGTAATCAACCAGTGGTAATTGAAACAGGAGCGAGGGCATTAAGAATAATTAGCTTTGGTTATTTGTTTTATGGAGTAGGTATGGTAATGATGAATGCATTTAATGGAGCAGGAGATAGTAGAACACCCACCATCATAAACTTTTTTTGGTTCTGGGTATTTCAAATTCCCGTTGCTTATTTTTTATCTGGGAGTGCCAAATGGGGAACGAGCGGTGTATTTTGGGCTATTGTAATTACCGAAACTTGTATAGCCATCACTAGTATGATTTTATTTAAGAAAGGAAGATGGAAAAAAATTACCATTTAAAACCAACCCCTTTTTCTAAATATAAATACCATAATGATTGGTACAATAATCATTAGTGTTGTTGCAATGAAAAATCCATTTCGTTCATGAGCATAAGGAATCACGTCGAAGTTCATTCCAAATATTCCTCCTATTACCGTGGCTGGCGCTAATAAGCAAGTAACAATGGTCATTACTTTCATTACTTCATTCAATTTTAAATTGACATTGCTAACATATAAGTCGTGTAAGTTGATCATCATATCGCGATGACTTTCTACTAAGTCGTTGGCTTGTACTATATGATCATATATGTCTTTGAAGTATTTTCTGGTTTTCTCTTCTAATAGCTCGCTATCTGTTCTTACAAATCCATTTACAATATCTCTAACAGGTCCAACATTTCTTTTTAGCACAATTAATTCTTTTCTAAGCGCATTTATTTCTGCCAATGAACGTTTATTGCTACTTCGAATAATCCGCTCCTCAAGCATTTCAATTCGGTCACCTATCTTGTCCATTACTACATAGTAGTTATCAACTATCATATCTATCATAGCATAACATAAATAGTCGGCACCACTAAGCCTTAGTTTTGAATCGGTCATTCTTAGTTTTTCTCTTACCGAGTCAAAAACATCTCTGCTGGCATCTTCCTGATAACTAATAACAAAATCTTTGCCCAGTAAAATACTAATTTGCTCCGTTTCTACTGTACCTGTTTGATCATTAAAATACAGCATATTCAATAAGCAATAAAGTACTGGATTAATTTCATCCATTTTGGGTCTCTGCCCTACACTTAATATATCTTCTGCAATTAAATAATGAATTCCAAAATGATTACACAATGATTCTACTTCCTTTTTTCTTATGCCATCAATATTAATCCAACTAATTTTTCCATTATTATTGAACTGATTACAAGTTTCAATGGCATCAAATGTGAATTCACTTAATGAGGTGGGAGTATAGTCAAATACTTTAACTACAATTTTATCAGCCTCTATTCTTTCTGGAGGTAAAGTTGGGTTCACTTTAAAAATATCCCTTGTTCTCTTGGTATTAAACAATGCCAATGGATTCAGGAATTTCAAATATTGGGATCCAGTCATATATTGAAGTTAAATAAAATGAGGTATTTAATACATTTGCCTACAATTTATCCAATGCCTATTTTAAGCCCTTCACCATATCAACCACCACTTCTTCAGTTTAATGGTCATTTACAAAGTATTTATCCAAGTATTTTTAGAAAAGTCCCATTCGTTTACGCTAGAAGGGAACGTTTAGATTTGCCTGATGGTGATTTTGTAGACTTAGACTGGTCAGTTGCTAAAAAGTCATCGAATAAGTTAGTAATTGTTACACATGGATTAGAAGGAGATTCTACTAGACATTATGTTACTGGGATGGCCAAAATATTTTCGGAAAACGGATACGATGCACTAGGTTGGAATTGTAGAAGTTGCAGTGGTGAAATGAACAGATTGGTTCGATTTTATCACCATGGTGATGCAAATGATTTGCGGTATGTAATTGATTTTGCAATTAATCAATATGGGTATGAGGAAATTGTATTAGTTGGATTTAGTATGGGGGGAAGTTTAACTTTTCGTGCCATTGCAGAGTATCCAGAATGGGTACCCACTCAAGTTAAGAGTGCAATTGGATTTTCTGTACCATGCAGTTTAAAAGGTAGTGTTGACGCACTATCTACGAAGGGAAATAATATCTATTTAAAAAGATTTTTGCGCAAACTTGGAGAGAAAATTAAATTAAAAGCACAATTATTTCCAGGCCAAATTGATGCTACCGATTACGATCAAATAAAAACATTTATTGAATTTGATAACCGCTATACCGCTCCATTGCATGGTTATGATAATGCATTAGACTTTTATGAAAAAGCCAGCGTAGGACCATTATTACACCAAATTAATAGACCTTCTTTGATTGTTCAAGCAGTAAACGATCCTTTTTTATTACCGAATTGTATGCCCATTGAAACTGCCGAACAACACCCCACTTTATTCTTAGAAATGACTGAAAAGGGAGGTCATTGTGGTTTCATGGTTAAAGGAGAATTGCATACTTGGGCAGAAAAAAGAGCATTGGCATTTGCTCAATCATTTCGCTAATTGTTGAGTGGCCTGATCCAAATATTTCTAAAACTTACCGGGTTTCCGCCATCCATTCCATGGTCTTGAATAACCAATGATTCTTTGTCTGCATGCTTTTTGTATGAGGCGGCTCCAATCCACTCCGTACCCCCTTGAATAGTTATATTGTTTTGCACTAAAACTCCATTATGAAATACGGTTATAGTAGCGGGTTGTTGTAAAGTGCCATCCGAAAAAAAGCGAGGTGCATTAAACACAATATCGTAGCTCTGCCATTCACCTGGTTTTTTTGACGCATTTACTAAGGGAATATGTTGCTTGTAAATACTGCCTGCTTGACCATTAGAATAAGTAGGATTATTATAAGAATCCAATATTTGTAATTCATATTTACCCATTAAAAAAATACCGCTATTCCCTCTACTTTGTCCCGCTCCAGCAATGATTGCAGGCGATTTCCATTCTATATGTAATTGGCAACTCCCAAATTTTTCTTTGGTTTCAATATTACCGGAACCCTTTACCACATTTAAAATACCTTGGGCATCCATTTTCCATCCTATTGCACCGCCCCCTTCTTTTTGAAAGGCATTGGTATTTTTACCATTAAAAAGTACAATGGCATCGGAGGGAGCATCACTGGCTAATTTCCCAGGTGTAACCATGGTTGGAACAGGCTCCCATACCTCAGTTTTTTTAGATTCTTTTACTAAGCTGTCTATATTGGGTTTCTGTTGAGCAAAGCTGCTGGTAGCAACACAGCCACTGATGATGGTGGTTAAAAGCAATTGTTTCATAGTCTGAATATCGTGAAAAAAACATAAAAAATTGGTATTTCTACGATATTGTTTATGATTGTTAATAGAGAATTTAGGTATTCATTTTTTCACTATTAAATGTATGAATATGAAAAGGGCCATCAAGGTTTTTATTGCAGACAATCAATTGATGTATAAATTAGGATTGAAAAGTATTCTAAGGTCTTATGATTCTTTGTCATTGGTTGGAGAAGATCAGTATAAAGAGAGCTGGGCAGCAGATATTGGGAAATATCAACCTGATGTAGTATTGATAGATTTAGAATCTGATTCGGCATCTGTTGCAAAAACCGTCTTGCAAATAGCCCCACAAACCGCCATTGTTTTGTTGTCTTATGCAATTACCAATGAAATGATACTTCATTTATTAGATGTTGGTGCAATGGGCTTTGTATCTAAACATGCGGATCCAGATGAAATTGTAGAAGCCATACAAAGTTCTTATTTGCAGAAACCTTATTTCTGTAAAATCAGCTCGGTATGTTTAACCAATATTGTTTGTAAAAATTATCAACTCCCCCATAAAATCACGGCAAACTTTACAGAACGAGAGTTACAAATTATTGAAAGAATTTGTGAAGAAAGAACGAGTAAAGAAATTGCCAGTGAATTGCATTTAAGCAAAAGAACAGTTGAAGGACATAGAACAAGAATCATGTTAAAAGTTGGTGCAAAATGCAGTGCAGGCATAGTTACTTATGCTTTAACCAATGGCATTTACCAACGAACAAAATATGCTTAGTTCCAACCACCACCTAAGGATCGGTATAAATCTATTAAGTAAAGAAACACTGTTTTTTTACTATTGATTTGTTCCAATTCAGCTTCTAAAACGCCTCGCTGAGCCGTAACCACTTCTAAGTAGGTGGCCAATCCACCTAAATATAAATCATTGGATGCAGCCACAGCTGCTTGCAAACCTTTGGTCTCTTGAACTTTGAGTTGGTATATTTTTTTGTATTGTTCAATACCACTTAACTCCGTTTGAACTTCATGGTATGCATAAATGATATGCTTTCTATATGTTTCAAATGCTTGTTGTTGATTAGCGCTTGCCAATTGATAATTTCCCTTCAACATATTTTTACTCAGTACTGGTGTAACCAAGCCACCTAATAACCCATAAGTGAGTGATTGTGGACTAAATAAAACAGAAGATTTAAAACTATTCAATGCAGTATATGCACTAATATTCAACGAAGGTAAAAATGCTTTTCTACTAGCTTCTAATTCTGCACCTGCCGCTTCTAATAATAATTCCGCTTCTCTAATATCAGGTCTGTTCACCAATAATTGAGCGGGTACCCCTATTTGTATATCTTCCGGCACAGCTAATTCTGTAATGGGTTTTCCTCTTTTAATAGTAAAATCATATTTGCCTGAAATTGCGCCCAACATATTTTGGGTTGCTGTAATTCTTTGTTGCATTACATTCAGCATACTTTTGGTACCCAACAACTGAGCGTTAAACTGTTGTACTGCTAATTCTGTTGCTCTACCTCCTGCTTTTTGCACTTTTACAATTTCAACTGCATTTTCTTGAAGTTTGATATTATTTTCTAAAATTTCTAATTCTTTATCTAGTGCCAATAATTCATAGTATAAACCAGCAACTTGCGAAACCACTTGTGTTGTTGCCCATCTTCTAGCTTGTTCAGTAGCTAAATATTTACTATACGCAGCTTTTTTTTGATTGGATAATTTACCCCAGATATCCGCTTCCCAGCTACTTCTAAATCCAACAAATAAATCAGGCATATTCAATGGAATTTGCTGGTCTTTTCTAATATTGGGAGATAAATTCATGTCGTAGTTACCCAATCCATTCATGGTATAGTCACCAAACTTATCTACCCCAGTTGATACAATCGCATCTAAACTTGGTTTTGTGATACCCTGTGCCATTCCAAATCCTGCTTTTGCTGCGGCTATTCGTTGAACGGCAATTTGAATATCGGCATTGAATTGAATAGCAGTATCAATCAATTCTTGCAATGCAGGATCGGGAAAAAAAAGTTTCTTTGAAAGCGTAGCAATACTATTGCTGTCTAAAGATTTTTGAAAAGACGGGGGTAATACTTCCGCTTTATTTAAACTTACTGCCTTAGGCATTGCACAGGAGAATGCAATAGAAACACAAATAATAAAACCAAAAACGACACGAATATTTTTCATAAAATTGGGTTCTATTGATCAGATAATTGTTCAGGATGTTCAACAATTGAAACAGGGACAGGAACTTTTTTCTTTTTAGTAAACTGTTCAGATAACTGAGCAAAAATTACATAAAGCCCTGGTATAATAATTACACCAAAGATGGTTCCAAATAACATACCACCAGCAGATGCAGTACCAATTGAACGGTTACCAATTGCACCTGCTCCCGTGGCTATTACCAAAGGAATCAATCCAGCAATAAATGCAAATGAAGTCATTAAAATAGGTCTTAATCTTGAAACAGCTCCTTCTTTAGCTGCTTCTAAAATAGAGAAGCCTTGGCTTCTTCTAAGCATTGCAAACTCTACTATTAAAATGGCATTCTTACCCAATAATCCAATTAACATAACCAATGCAACTTGGGCATAAATATTGTTTTCTAATCCCAATAATTTCAGTGCAACGAATGCACCAAAAATACCAGTAGGTAAAGAAAGGATTACCGCGAAAGGCATTAAAAAACTTTCGTACTGTGCAGCAAGTATGAGGTAAACAAATAACAAACAAACAATAAATATAGAGGCAGCCTGACCGCTTGATGCAACCTGGTCTCGGGTTATACCAGACCATTCATAACTATATCCTCTTGGTAATTTTTCTTTGGCAACTTTTTCAACCGATTCAATGGCTTCACCACTACTAAACCCTGCACCTGCATCTCCATTTACCATGGCAGATGTGTACATATTATATCGGGTTAATTGCTCTGGTCCATAAACCCTCTCTAGTTTAATAAATGTACCATAAGAAACCATTTCACCTCGATCATTTTTTACATACATATTCATTAAGTCGCTGGGCTTAGCTCTGTAATTAGGATATGCTTGTACCATCACTTTATACATTTGCCCAAATCGAATAAAGTTCGTTGCATAATAGCTACCAATTAATGTTTGTAAATCGGTCATGGCATTGTCTACTGATACTCCTTTTTTGGCGGCCATATCGTAATCAATATGAATCATATACTGTGGAAAGCTTGGATCAAATCCCGTATACGCAGCACCTACCACACCAGCAGCTTTAATATCTTCAATCAATTGGTTGGTTACATTAGCAGTTTGTTGTAAATCTCCTGTACCAGTTTTATCAATCACCCTTAACTCAAATCCACTAGTATTACCAAATCCTGGTACCGTTGGAGGAGGCATGAATTCTATATTAGCGTCTTTTATTTTGTTGGTCTTTTCTCTTAAGAGTGGTATTAATTGAGCAACAGTTTGTTCTCTCTCTTTCCAAGGTTTTAAGTTAATCATCATCATACCATATGATGCACCTGCTGCTTCAGTAATTAAGCTGTAACCACTTAATGTAGTCACGTTTTCAACTGCAGGAATATCTTTTATTACTTTTTCTAACTGAACCAAAACATTCTCTGTTCTTTCTACCGTTGCACCTGCAGGGGCAGAAACATTTACATAAATAATACCCTGATCTTCAGTAGGAATAAAGCCTCCGGGAAGAATACTATTTATACCAGCTGTTCCAACAAAAAATACAAACAATAATGAAATGGTAACTATTTTTCTAGCACTTATCCAACTAACCAAATTCATGTATTTGTTTTCGGTTGCTGAATAGCCTTTGTTAAAAGAGGCAAAGAATCTTCCCAATAAATTTTTTCTTTTGGGTTGCCCATGTGTATTCTTTATCAGTAAGGCACATAGTGCAGGTGTTAAGGTTAATGCATTAATACCAGATATCACAATAGAAACAGCGAGGGTAAGTGAAAACTGTCTATAGAATACACCAGCAGGTCCTGATAAAAATGCAACAGGAATAAATACAGCAGACATTACCAAAGTGATTGCAACCACTGCACTAGCAATTTCTTTAATTGCAGCAAGGGTTGCGTCCATAGCAGAGAGATGCTGTTCTTCCATTTTAACGTGTACCGCTTCCACTACCACAATGGCATTATCAACCACAATTCCAATGGCCAATACCAATGCAAACAGTGTTAATAAGTTAATAGAGAAGCCCATTACTTGCATAAAAGCAAGGGTTCCAATTAAGGCTACTGGTACTGCTAATGCAGGAATTAATGTAGACCTAAAATCTTGTAAGAATAGGAATACGATAATAAAAACCAATACGAACGCTTCAATCAAGGTTTTTACTACTTCTTTAATAGAAGCGTCTAAAAATCGGGAAACATCATAAGCAAAATTGTACTTCATACCTGGAGGGAATGAAGTTTCTTTTAATTCTGCCATTCTTGCTTTTACCTTGGTAATAACATCTTTTGCATTAGAACCTGGACGTTGTTTCAACATGATAGATGCAGATGGTTTACCATCTGTTTTTGAAATCATGCTATAAGTCATTGCACCAAACTCAACATCGGCAATATCTTTTAAGTACAATATTGATCCGTTGTTTTCAGATTTTACAACTACGTTTTTATATTGATTGGGTTCAAAGAATTTACCAGTGTAGCGAAGAATATATTGTAAGCTTTGAGGGGTTTTACCAGAACTCTCGCCCGTTTTTCCAGGGGCGGCTTCAACGTTTTGATTTCGCAAAGCATTAATTACATCCTGAGCGGAAACATTATAAGCAAGCATTCTGTCTGGCTTTAACCAAACACGCATGGAGTATTCTTTTTGTCCCATGATTTCAGCAAATCCTACACCGTCAATACGCTTTAGTTCTTGTAGAATATTAATGTCGGCAAAATTGTAAATAAACTGTTCGTCGGCAGCAGTGTCTTCACTCATCACATTTAAGTAGAGCAACATGCTGTTCACGTCTTTCTCTGTAGTAACACCTGCCTTAATTACTTCTTCAGGAAGCTCATCTAATACAGTACTTACACGGTTTTGCACACTTACTGCAGCAACGTCAGGATCAATCCCAACTTTAAATGCAACAGTAATAAGCGTAATTCCATTGTTACTAGATACAGATGACATATAAGTCATGCCAGGTACTCCGTTGATTGCTCTTTCTAAAGGTGTTGCTACTGCTTTTGCACAAACTTCCGCATTGGCACCAGTATATTTTGCAGTAACTGTTACTGAGGGCGGTACAATATCAGGAAATTGCGTAATGGGTAATGTGAACAATGAAAGTACTCCCAACAAAGTGATGATAATAGATATTACCAATGAAAGTACTGGCCGTTTTATAAAAGTTTCTAGCATGATTGCTTTAGTTGATGGTTAGTGCTGTTTGCATAAGACTGTCTAAATTCATCTTTACGGGTTTTATTTTTGCACCCTGACGAATACTTTGAACACCTTCATAAACGATGTTCTCCCCTGGTTTTAATCCAGCTTCAACTATATAATATTGAGCCACTCTTCTACCAGGTTTAAATGCGCGCATTTGAATGATATTGTCTTTGTCTACAATAAAAACAAATGTTTTGTCTTGGATTTCAAAAGTGGATTTCTGTGGAATGATGATTGCATTCTCTACTGAAGTAGTAAGTCTGGCTTTTCCAGATGCTCCATGCTTTAGTAATTTATTTGGATTGGGGAAGCGAGCTCTAAATGCTATGGCTCCTGTGTTTTCATTAAACTCTCCATCGCTGGTTTCTATTTTTCCTGTATATCCATATTGTGTGCCATCTGCTAATACAAGGTTTACAGGACGATCTTCTTTTAAGCCTTTTGAAACTGCTTTTCTATATTGCAAGTATTCATTTTCCGAAATATTAAAATAGGCAAAAACATTGTGTACATCTGAAATAGTGGTTAATAAAGCACCTGGATCAATCAAGCTTCCCATCTTTAATGGAATTCTGTCGATGATGCCATCAAATGGGGCCCGAATAAAAGTATAAGACAATTTCGTTTCTGCACTGGTTTGTGCAGATAAAGCTTCATCAATTTTTGCCTTAGCGGCACTTACTTTAGATACTGCTAATTCATATTCTGTTTTTGCAATTACGTTTTTCTCAACCAAAATTTTTGTTCTACCCAATTCAAGTTCTGCTGCTTTTGCTTCTGCCATAGCATTAGAAACAGCTGCTTTAGCTTTGGCTAATTCTGTTTTATATTCCAAATCATTTATTTGAAAGAGGGGTTGCCCTTTTCTAACTTCTTTTCCTTCGTCTACTAAAATTTTTTCTAAAAAGCCTTGAACCCTTGCCCTTACTTCTACATTTTGTACTGCTTGTATGTCTGCAACATAGTCAGTTTGTAAAAGGGTGTCTTTTTGCACTACTTCCACAACTGGTAAGGAAGGAATCAAGTCTGCAGTACCTGCTTTTTCATTGTCCTTACAGGCCACAAAGGCAAGAATAGCAAAAATAAAAAAGGGTAAAAAACGATGATTTTGAGCTGAAATACGAGTGTTCATGGCTTATTTTCAGTTAAATAAGCGGCAAATATACGTTTTTAATGTTTTTTTAATGTTTCCTTTTATAGATGGGGGTTGTTCTATTATTTAATCGGTGAAGCTGAACAATTAGGCTATAATAAATTAAAATTGGTGCATCAACTTACTGATTATATTTTTATACTATGAGTTTAGTGGAAAGGATAAAATCGAACCCTGGTCTAAAAAAATTTGTTTATTGGCTATTAGTTCCTAAAACAGCTCCAGGATGTAGGTTATGGGTTCGCTTATTCGTTAATCCCTTTGTTCATAAAATCTCCAGCAAAGCCACTATTAGAAATTATGCAAGGCTGGATCTAGCACCCTGGAATAAGTTTTCATTGGGCAAAAAAGCAGTAGTAGAAGATTTTTGTTGTGTAAATAATATGGTAGGCGATGTATTTATTGGTGAGAATGCGCATTTAGGTTTAAGTAATACACTTATTGGACCTGTTAGCATCGGTAACAATACCATATTAGCCCAAAATATCGTTTTATCGGGCCTAAATCATGGGTATGCAGATCCAGATATTCCTATAAAAGATCAAAAAGAAACTACTGCAACAATTGTTGTGGAAGAAGATTGTTGGATTGGAGCTAACTCAGTGGTAGTAGCGGGCGTAACCATTGGGAAGCATTCAATTGTAGCAGGAGGATCAGTGGTTACAAAAAATGTTCCTCCATATACAGTGGTAGGTGGAAATCCTGCTAAGGTTTTAAAACAATACAATCCTCTAACAAAAATTTGGGAAAAACCTTAGGTATATATATCTTTTTTTATTGTTTGATGCACTGCTGTGCAATTTCAGCCAATTATTAAATTGATACTAATCAACAAAAGATTTTTATATAAAAGAATGTGCAATCTTTGTATTTCTTTCAACGAAATCCATTTGATTCTATGGCTGCCATTATTATTTTTTTAGTACTTCATTGGTATCTTTCTCTTTTTGGACAAACATTTTATTTGCATAGATACTCCGCACACAAAATGTTTACCATGAATAAATTCTGGGAAAAATTTTGGTATATCTATACCTGGGTTACACAAGGCACATCTTATTTAAATGCAAGAGCATACGCCATATTGCATAGAATGCATCATGCATATAGTGATACGGAGAAAGATCCCCATACCCCACATTTTTTTAAGGAAGTATTTACAATGATGTGGCATACAAAAAAAGTATACCATGGGGTATTAAAAGGAACCATGCCAGTTGAACCAAAGTTTGATAAAAATTTCCCCGTTTATCCAATCATAGATAAGATTGCAGATAGTTGGATAACAAGAATATTTTTTGCGCTAGTGTATGTAACCTTCTATTATTTCTTTGCAACAGAATGGTGGATGTTTTTATTCTTACCAATTCATTTTTTAATTGGGCCAATACAAGGAGCAGTAGTTAATTGGGCTGGACATAAATATGGATACAGAAATTTCCCACAAGAAAAAGACCATTCTAAAAACACGTTGATTATCGATTTTTTAATGCTGGGTGAATTATTTCAAAACAATCACCATCATGCAGGAGCTAGACCCAACTTTGCAGCCAAATGGTGGGAAATAGATCCCTGTTATCCAATCATTAAAATTTTTCATTGGATTGGAATCATTAAACTAGTTCCAATAAAAGCTAAGAACTAATTTTTCGACCATATTTCATAGATAGGATCTCCCTTAGAGCTGAGACCACTATGGTGCCATTGTCCATTTTCAATTTTGCCAGAAAAGTTAAGAGAGGCCCCCACTCTAGAGGAATCTCGACTAAAGAATGCTATATTCTCGGTATATTTTCCATTGATAAATTGATAAGTGCCTCCACCTGTACCAGAAAACTCACCGGTTTCAATGTTGATGGCCATCCATTGAAAACGAGTTCCAGTTAATAGTTTATAGGTACGTCTGGCTCTTAGAGGGTTCTCTGTAAATTGGTCACCATTTTTTCTTCCACTCATCCGCCAATTTCCAGCTAATGCATTTTCGCCTTTATCAATTACTTCAAAGTGCTTTTCTCCAAATGCAATCTCTTTAGTTTTACCTACTTCTGCTTTATCTCTTGAATCGAAATGAGTAGTAACTCTAAGCTTATTCCCAATTTTAACGAAAGGGCCACCCCAAGTATAATGAAAGGTTTTGTTGTTTAGATTGTACTTTGTTTCAACAAAATAGCCGTCCATTAAACAGATTATGACTTCATTATCATTTTTAGATTTAAATGCTCCTTTTAAGCTTGGTTGTGCATATACTGATATGCTAAATAAAAAGGCGATAACTAAATAAATCGTTTTCATAAAATTGTGTTAGCTGGTGATTTCTAATTTCATTAATAAATCTGTTTGAATATCGTTTCCTAAAGTGAATAAATGACTGCTGAAAACTTTAAATCCATTTTTCTCATAAAAACGAATAGCTCTTGTATTCAATTCCCAAACCCCTAGCCATATATAAGTTGGATGTTGAGCTTTACCAATTGTAATTGCATGATCCAATAATATTTGGCCAAGTCCTTTTCCAAAATATTCTTTTCGAATATATATACGCTCAATTTCAAAAGCAGCTTCATCAATTAGTTCGGTTTGTGCTATAGACCAATTCAATTTTAAATAGCCGACTAATTTTTCGCTTTCGCTAACAAAGTAAAAAGCAGAATGCAGATTATTTATCTCTTCTAATAACTTTTCAATTGATAGTTGATTAGCTAAATAATTATTTAAGTCTTCTTCGGTATTGTGCTCAACAAATGTTTCACTGAAAGTGGTTCGACTGATTTCTTGTAATTGAATTACATCCTCCTCATTAACTTTACGAATAGTATAATTTATCATAATTGGTTTTGAATAAAAAATTCAATTGCTTGAATTTTTTGTTGTTCAGTCAAATCAATTAGGGCAAGTTTTTTTTCATGCTCTTTATTTAGTTGAACGGATTTTCTAATTTTATTGAAATCGGAATCAGCAATTTGAGCAACAACGGATGACTCTTTTTGCTTCCAAGCTTCAGCGTCAATTATCATATCGGCTTGTCGACCATTTACTCCTAATTGATCAATGATTTTTTTTCTGAATTTGGTCTTGTATGCAGCAACTAGTTGAACCTTAGAGAGGGTGTCGTAGCTCTTATTAAACCGGAGTTGAGTAATAGAACAACCTGCTGCATTCATTCTACTAATTAGTCCTTTTGCTCTATCACCAGTGATGGATAGTGCTTTGTATTTTTTGAGTACTTCCTGATTTACTTCATTTGCAGTAGCAAAAGTGTCGTTGGTGTTGGCTTCAATTTTCAATTTTTGTAAAGTAGCCCAATAATTTATTTGACCAATTTTATTGGCTGTTTCTTCTGAAATACCCAATTCTTTCATTAATAACCCTTTTTCGCAATAGCCAAATAATTCCAATTGTTCTTCAGGAGTCCATTGCTGTGCTTGTACTATAAATGTTCCCAATCCCCAAAATGCCAAAATGCACCATAATTTCTTTTTCATATTCGATTGTTCGTTTAAAATTAAATGATAGCCTTTTAATGTAATTTTGCATTAATGTTCGAAGTATTCTTCTCTCAAGTTAAAGATAAAGTGTTGCTTTCCGAAGCAGAGCAAAAGCTTGTTAAAACATTTTTTTCACCCAAGAAAATCAGAAAGAAACAGTACTTGCTTCAGGAAGGAAATATTTGTAGGCATTTGGCATTTGTAGAAAAAGGACTCTTGCGCTCATATAATGTTGATGAAAAGGGAGTTGAACATATGATTCATTTTGCCTGGGAAGGCTGGTGGATGGCTGATATGCTGAGTTTTTTGTCGGATGAACCTTCTACTTATCATATTGATGCTATTGAAGAAGCAGAATTATTGCTAATTAGTCAAACAGATTTTGAAAAAATGTTATTGAAAGTGCCAGTGATGGAAAGGTATTTTAGAATACTTTTTCAAAATAATATTATATCTAAAGAAAGAAGGTTAATAAGTTCAATTACTAATTCAGCAGAGGAGAAATTTTTACATTTATCCGCAACAAATCCAGCATTGATAAAAAGAATACCACAGCAATTAGTGGCTTCTTATTTAGGTATTACACCAGAAACACTCAGTAGAATAAAGAAAAAATTAGCAAAAGGCAGTTCTAAAACTTGATTTAAATCAAGTTGATTTCTTAACCTTTCTCAAGACCTAGCCTTTCCTATTCAATTAGTTTTGCATTTCAATATTTCTCAAATGCAATACAATAACACAGTAGCTATATTGGGCGCCAATTCAGCAATTGGTCAAATGTTGGCCAATCAAATTGGTGGCAATTATCCTTTACTGTTAATGGATGGCAGCACCGAAAATTTGACCCTGCTAAAACAACATATTTTAACAACACACCCTTCTGCACAGGTGGAATTGATTGCCTGTAGTAAAGATGCCTCTTGGGAGGCAGATACAATAATTATTGCAGCCGAAGCTTCGGCAGATCAGGCTTCCATAGCTTCAAAAATAAATGAAGTAACTACATGTAAAACCGTGATTCAAATTAGGTATGCATCAGCTGACTCGGTCTCTATTCAGCCATTATTACCGTATTCAAAATTTGTTTCGGTAGAGTGGGCAAATACTGCAGCAATTGTAGAGGGGAATGATGAAGTATCCTTATCTATAACTGGAGAGATTGTTCATTTATGTGGACTAAAACCCATTTTTAAAAAGTCACTTATATAAAATATCAATATGAATAGTTCAGTATTATTTACGCCATATCAAATGGCAGGTTTGGAATTAACAAACAAAATGGTGATGGCTCCTATGACAAGAAGTAGGGCCGACAATGCAGGTGGAGTTCCCAATCAGTTAATGGCTACTTATTATGCTCAAAGAGCTACAGCAGGTTTAATTGTTACAGAAGGTGCTCCAGTAAGTAGTGTTGGAGTAGGGTACATTAATGTGCCAGGAATTTATACTGATGAACAAGTAGAAGGATGGAAATTAATCACTCAGGCAGTGCACGAAAAGGGAGGAAAAATATTTATTCAATTATGGCATGTGGGAAGAATGTCTCATCCCGATTTCCACAATGGCGCTTTACCACTTGCACCATCTGCCATCAATCCTAATGAAAAGTCGTACACTAAAAATGGTTTTACCGATACAGTAACTCCTAAGGAAATGACTATTGCGGATATTAAACAAACAGTACAAGACTTTAAAAATGCAGCAGCTAATGCAATCAAAGCTGGTTTTGATGGTGTTGAAATTCATGGCGCTAATGGTTATTTATTGCAACAATTTTTTAACGCTACATCCAACCAACGTACCGATGAATTTGGTGGAACAATTGAAAATCGTGCAAGAATATTATTTGAGATTTTAGATGCCTTCAATGGCGTGATTGATTACAGTAAAGTTGGTTTACGCTTAAGTCCAAGCTTGAATGGATTGTTTGGAATCACTATGGACGAAACCACTATACCTACACATGATTACATCGTAAATAAATTGAACGAGTATGGTTTGGCTTACTTGCATTTAACGGAACCTTTTGTTCCCGTAGATCATTTACCGTTTGCAGTTAAAGAAATCGCTAAGCATTATAGACCTATTTACAAGGGAACATTAATCATCAACAGAGGCTTTAATAAAGAAACAGCTACAAAGGTAATTGAAGCCGGCGAAGCCGATTTAGTAGCATTTGGCGTTCCATTTATTGCTAATCCAGATTTAGTGAATAGGTATCAATTGGATGCATCATTAAATGATGTGGATCAGCAAACATTTTATACGCCTGGTGAAAAAGGATATACTGATTACCCGTTTTATTCAGCAAAATAATTTATATACAATGGAATCATTAAAAGATAAAGTAGCTCTGGTAACAGGAGCAGGAAAAGGAATAGGAAAGGCCATTGCTATTGCATTAGCCAAAGAAGGTGTCAATATTGGCTTAATAGCTCGCACTGAAAAAGATCTTCTTGAAGTGGCGGCAGAAATTAATTCGCTGGGTGTTCTATCTATCATTGCACCAGCTGATATTAGCAATATTAACGCAGTGAACTGGGCGGTGGAAAAAATAGAAAATACATTAGGCCCCATAGATATTTTAATTAATAATGCAGGTACAGGTACTTTTGGTAAGTTTTTAGATTTATCACCTGAAGTTTGGGAACAGCAAGTGAGAGTAAATTTATTTGGTGTGTACTATACCACTAGAGCGGTGTTACCAAATATGATGAAGCGCTTAACTGGAGATATTGTAAACATTTCTTCTACTGCAGGTTTAAAAGGGGCGGCAACAACCAGTGCATACAGTGCCTCTAAGTTTGGGGTAATGGGATTAACAGAGTCTTTAATGCAAGAAGTGCGCAAATACAATATCCGAGTAACGGCCATGGTACCAAGCACTGTAGTGACCGACCTAGCAATATCAGCAAATCTGATCAATAATAACGAAGAGCGATTGATGCATCCCGAAGATTTTGCAGAATTAATTATAGCACAGTTAAAATTAAACAGAAGGGTATTTGTAAAAGACAGTTCTATTTGGTCTACCAACCCTTAAATTTATGCATTGAATCACCATTAAAATGGGGAAAATGCACAAAATCAATTACAATTTATTTATAGCGAGTCTGCTTTTGATACTTCCATTCATGTTGAAAGGACAGTATTCATCGGCAGACTCTTCGCTTAATGCAATCATGAATAGCCATAAAGTGATTGGAATGTCAGTTGCGGTAGTAAAAAAAAACCAAATTGTGTATGCACAATCATTTGGTTTAAAGAATCAAGAAACGCAAACATCATTAAGCAATTTGGATATTTTTAGAATTGCATCTATTTCAAAATCTTTTTCTGCTACTGCTATTATGCAGTTGGTTGAAAAAAGATTGATATCGTTAGATGATGATATGAGTAAATTAGTAGGTTTCATCATTCGAAACCCAAAATTTCCAGAGACACCCATCACACTTAAAATGGTTTTATCGCATCGGTCTTCTATAAATGATAGTCAGGGCTATTTCAGCTTAGATGCTATTAATCCTTCTAAAAATCCAAACTGGGCTAATTGCTATAATAATTATGCACCAGATTCGGGTTATATGTATTGTAATTTAAATTACAATATGGTAGGCACCATTATTGAGAAAATTTCTAGCGAAAGGTTTGATAACTATATAAGTAAGCATATTCTGCAACCCTTAGGTTTATATGGAGGGTATTGTGTAGACTCTTTAGATAAAAATAGGTTTGCTACTATTTATGAGTATCATGCAGATTCAGCCAAGTTTATTGCATCTCCCAATGCTTATGCACCAAGAAGTGAAGAGATTGCCAACTATACCATGGGTTATACTACACCTATTTTTTCTCCTACAGGCGGCATGAAAATTTCTGCTACTGATCTGGCAAAATATATGATTATGCACAGTAGAATGGGTAAAGCCAATGGCAAAAGAATTATTTCTAAAAAAAGTGCGAGGAAAATGCAAACAATGATTTCCGAGAAAGAACAATATGGTTTAGCCCTTTCTAAATCGAATAAATTAATCAACGGAGTTACTTTAACAGGACATACCGGATCTGCTTATGGATTAAATAGTGCTCTATTTTTTGAACCCAATAAACAATATGGATTTGTTGTAATCATCAATGGAAGTGAACAAAAATATATAGATGGATATAATGCAGTACTTAAAAAAACGGTAAATAGCTTATATGAAAATATTGTTTTAAAATAAGCCCCTTCTTTTTGAATAATGCAATATCCATTAATACTTAATTCATTTTCAGCGGATTTAAAATTATATATACCCGACCCTTTATTCATTAAACCCACTTATGAACGACTTTGTTTGAACGATGCAGCAACACTTTTTCCTTTTTGGGCAAAAGCATGGCCATCCGCTATAGCCTTGAGTTCATTTCTTCATCAAAATTTAGGTTTAGTCAACAGCAAAAGCGTACTTGAAATTGGAGCTGGAATAGGTTTGCCCTCTTTCTCAATTGCAAAACATGCTGCCCACTTAACTATTACTGACTATGCAGAAGATGCAATTGAATTGATGCAAAAAAATATTGAGTTCGTTGGGTGTAAAAATATAAAGGCTCTTTTTGCTGATTGGAATTCATTTCCTATTTCTATTGATGCCGAAGTAGTATTATTGAGTGATACCAATTATGCACCTTCCGATTTTGAATCCTTGATTAAATTGATTCATGACTTTATTCATAAAGGGGCTACGATAATTATAGCAAGTCCTGAACGAATTACCGCAAGTCCTTTTATTGAGCAACTCAAAATGAATATCACTCAACAAGATTTAATTGAAATCATATATAATGACGAAAAAACTTTTATAGGTTTATTTGTATTGAAACAAAATAGGAAACAAGAAAGCCACTAAAAAGGCCCAAAAGGAATAATAGGGAATAAAATTAGCAATAACAACTCCAACCATTTCTACAGGTTCTTTTCTTGATACAACTTGAAATAATTTAACGGACACTAAAATAAGGTTGATAAAAATAAGCAGATTTGATCCTAACACCGCTACTCTATTGGGTGTTACACCAAATTCTGTTAATCTAAAGACAATAGCAGAAAGTGCGATTCCATTTACTATTATTGTTAATATTGAAAGCATTAGCAGAATAATAAGGCTAATTTTATTCAATTTATTTTTTGTTGCTTCTGTTACAGAGAATAATATGATTGCCATTACACCAATTAATAAGGCATTAAAAATCAGTAAGAAATTTCTATCACTGTAAATATTTTTCCCAGTAAATAATAACGTTATTAAAAATGTTAATAGGGTGATGAAAACAAATGGAGTAAATAGTTTAGCTATAATTGGAGAAATTTTGTTTACTAAGCTAGGATTGGTAAATACTAAGTATGTTGCTATTAATGGAACAGTTGACAAACCCATGATGACAACATAGTTAAAATAGAATTGCTCAATTTTAACATCAATCAAATTAAATAATCCTAAAGTAATTCCTGAAAATAGTCCACCTGCTAAAATCAGCAATGAACACATGACTAGTAAATCTCCATTGAATTTTAAGTAATTTATTCTTTGGGTAGAATCTTTTAAGTTTCCACCAATAAAAGTATACCCAACCACCGACCATAAAAAAATGGGTAAATGCATACAAGCCAAAATGATTGAGTTATTTGATTCAACTGAAGGAAGAAGGTTAATATACAATACCGAAGCAATTATAGTAATTGCTGGAAAAACTAATTTTTTTGAATTTAATTCCTTTTTCCAAGCAAAAAACATCACCAATATTGGTGCTATAATAAATGAAATATTTTTTGCATAATATTCATCTTCGATCAAGCCAAAAAAACTTGGAATTTTTGCAATTAATCCTGCAAGTATCGAGCCGAACAGCAGAAACAAGATATCTTTTATATTTATTTCTACATTATTTTCTTCCATTTGTATAATCATTATAATGTTTGTTTAATTAATTTTTCTAACGCATGAATATGTATCGTAAATGCCTTCCTTCCTTTAGCTGTAATGAGATAGGTTGTATTGGGCTTCTTGCCAATGAATTGCTTTTTAATACTAACATATTCAAGCTTTTCTAGTGCAGTGATATGACTGGCTATATTTCCATCTGTTATTTTTAGCTGCTCTTTTAGGGTTCCAAAATCAACTGAATCTGCAACTATTAGAATAGACATTATACCCAACCTAACCCTACTTTCAAATGCTTTATTTAAGGCTTCTATGCTGTTTTTCACTTTTCGTATTTAAAGTACATGAATGAGCCATAAACAATATGCAGTGCTCCAAAGCCTATACCCCATAATAGTAAGGCTTCATCTACGTATATCGAAGCGAATAAACCTAGTAGTACCAATAACACACCTAAATATTTTATATCTTCAACAGTGTATTTACTGGCATTTAGTAATGCTAAACCATAGAAAAGTAAGGTTGCTGGAAGTATCAATTCAATATGGTTTTGAGTAAATAGTATGAAACAGTAAGCCCCACCTGCAAACATTGGAATACTAAAATTGATCAGCATTCTCTTTGCAGTTAAGTCCCAAATTTGTTCCCCTTTTTTAACAGCGTTTTTATTCGATAACCAAATAGCAGTTAAGAATGAAGCCAATAATACAACACTAAAGTTGATGATTAGTAATTTTAATAGTTCGGTATCAATTGCTCCATCTCGATTAAGAATACTTAAATAAGAAATTGGTTCAAGTGGTGTAATGCCAAGAATAGTATACGATATGCCAATACAAACAAGTGCCATATTCCCCACTATAATACCCGAGAGCCCACTTAAAGCAGAAAATTTGGACGATCGCTCCATCAATTTTTTGATGTCGTTTATTGCATCTAATTGCTCTTTTTGATTATTCATTTAAAATTTATTAAAAAGTACTTTGAATTACAAAGTAAAAGATAAATTCTGAAAAATTCAAAATAATATATTGTTAAAACAAGAGGGTCTAGTAATAACTAGTTTCCGAAATCGTAAAATTGATTTCCCGATTCTGTTAATGACTATTCATCTACTTTGATAGTTTCGTCGAAATATATACAAATCAATTATGGGTGCTGTTTCAAAAAATATGCGTGTTTATCATCGTTATTTGGGCTTCTTTTTAGCTGGAATTATGGCTATTTATTCTATCAGTGGTATTATTTTAATATTTAGAAACACCGATTTCCTAAAAAAGGAAGTACATAAAATTGAAAAAATAGCGCCTAATCTTAATGAAGAAGCATTGGGAAAAGCTATTAAGATTAAGAATTTAAAAGTAAAGAAAGTACAAGGTGATCAGTTGATTTTTGAGCAGGGCTTATATAATAGTGCAACAGGGTTAGCTGAGTTTAAAGTTAAAGAGCTTCCTTATATCGTTAGTAAAATGAATAATTTTCATAAAGCCAATACGTCTCATCCACTATTTTATTTAAATATTTTCTTTGGGTGTTCGTTGATGTTTTTTGTGATTTCTACATTTTGGATGTTTGCTCCTGGTACGCAAATATTTAAGAAGGGAATATTATTTACGATTGCTGGTGTTTTACTTACGTTAATACTTTTATTTGTCTAAACTTTTAAATATATTCATATTTGAAAGTTTGATCTATGCAATTTTATATAAAAAAAATAACTCTGTTTATTTTTATATTACCTATTTATCATTTGGCTAACTGTCAAAAAAATAATTTTGACTACAAAAAAAATGATACCACAATTATAGTTGATAAGACTTCTAAGGATACTATATTGAGTAATGAAGATGCTGAAAGAGTATTTATAGATGTTCAAATTAAACCAGAATTTCCTGGTGGGATTAACGGATGGATAAAATATTTAGAAAAAAATATTAATAGAGATTTGCCTTACAAAAATGGAGCTCCTCCGGGGCGATATACGGTTTTGTTATCTTTTATTGTAGCAAAAGATGGAACAATTCGTGATATAAAAGCAGAATCAGATCCTGGCTATGGCTCAAAAGAGGAAGCTGTCCGTTTAATGGCTAGAAGCCCAAAATGGAAACCAGCTGTTCAAAATGGAAGAAATGTTATTTATAGACAGAAACAGTCAATAACGTTTATGGTAAATTAGAAGTTATATACCAATTACTCGTTCTACTAACTTAGATTCTTTCTTTAATAAACGCTTAGTAACTTTTAAGTCTTTGAAATATCCAATAGTACCAATATCAACATAAACACCAATTGCACCAATCTTATTTGTACCTAGCATTTTATCTACAATAAAACTAGAATATATTAAGTCATTTATAAAAAGTTCAGCAGTCTCTCCATTTACTTCAATTCTCATAGTAATCCATTCATTCAAAGCAACCGGTGCAGCGCCCTCATATTTAAATGGTGCAATCTTTCGAAGGGTATCAAATTTTGCATGTGGATAAGACATATATTGAACCGTGTGATTTCTAAAAAGCTGATTACTTGCTCTGCCCACTTTTGGTCTTAAATAAATACCTTCAAAAGCAGAGTCGTCCTCTTTAATTCTAAAATAAAGCCCAATAAAACCAGCTATTCCACTATACGGTGCCGGATTTTGAAGTTGGCTGTACACTTTGATTTCAATTGTTCCATTTTCGAAATCATCAAGCCCAATTAGTTTTGCATAATGAGGCTCGTCTACTGTTTTTTCAATATTGGTAGAGTCAAATGGAATAGCATTTAAATCTCGTTCTATTTTAATAACTTGTTGATTTTGAAAAAATGTACTCTCGCCAATCACATTGTGTAATTCAAATTGCTGTTTGCCCAAGTTTACTTTTTTCCACGCACCCACATTCTTATTATTTGATTGTGCATTTGTAAGCACTGATATGCAAAGCATAATAAGTATGTAAACCAAGAAATTGATTTTTCTTTTCGTTAAAGTGAATGTAAAAAGATGCATATTGTATGATTTGCAACAAAGCTAGGTAGTTTGGTATACTTTTGTAACTGAATTAGTAAAAACTAGTAACCAAATGGTAACCACAAATTTTGAACCGAAGTTTATTAATAATCCTTTGAATTGTCCAGTAACAAGAGCCATGAGTATTATTGGTGGGAAATGGAAACCGATTATTTTAAATTGTATAGGGGAAAAGAAAATTCGCTTTGGAAAGTTAAATCAGATCATACCTTCTATATCGAATAAAGTCTTGGCTAGTGAATTAAAAGAGTTAGAACTTTATGGTTTGATTAAAAGAACGGAGTATACAGAAATGCCTCCTAGGGTTGAATATGAACTTACCAAAGCGGGTAAATCATTGATCCCAATACTACATGAATTGGCTAATTGGGGAGATTCAACTATTGCGAAAAAAATAATCAAAGAATTAAATTAATGATCATAGCTGATTACTCTGGAGATTTTCCAATTGCCGCTTTCATTCTTCCAAATCATTAAGAATTTGAAAGTCCCCACTTCTAATTTTCCATTTTCAATATGACTGAATTGGTGTTTCCCAACTTCAATTGCACCATAGCCCTCGATTGGATGTACTTCTAAACTCTCTTTTATTAATGTTCGTTTTAAATCGTACTCTCTATTAAATATTGATTGAAAATTAAAAAACACTTTATCAAAGCCAATTAATCCACCATTGTCTTGGTACCATTCAAGGTCTTTGGTGAAATAGGATTTCATTAATTCTATATTCTTTGAATTGTAAGCTTTAAACAATGCACTGTCAAGTAGTGCTATTTTATTGTATAGGCTTATTTGGGTTTTGGAAATGGCTTTTTCATCTTGGTTTTGTGCGGTTACACTTACACAAGTTGAAACACTAAAAATGAGTAATAGTAAATTTTTCATAGCTAAAACTTTTCAGCAACCCTGATTGCAGATCGAATTGCCCCTTCCATATATCCTCCGAATTTACTGGATGTTTCTGTTCCGCAGATAAATAATCTTTCATCTAAGTATCCCTCTTGAAGATAAGGGTGTCCATTGTTCTGATGGGGTAGTTTTATTGTTTGATTACCCTGTATGATAAACTCATCATTCCAAACTTTATCAAAATAAGCAGTGGGATACGCTGATTCTTTACCAAGCAGTTCACTTAATTGTCTTAATACGTTGGCTTTTCTAGTTTCTTGGTTAAGTGTGGAAGCACCACTATTTAAAAATCCTGTGAATCCAAATTTGTTTTCTTCAAAATTGGTATGATCATACATTTCAGAAATAATATCGGAATGACTATAAAGCATACCTGAATATCCCTTTTCGCGCCAGAATGGGCGCACATATTCCACCGTAAATTTTATTGAACCGGCCATCCAAATCTGAACGGTTGGCAAAAGATTTAATAAATGAGGCGGAATTTCATCTGGTAATTTGATGGAACCTATTAATTGCGGCGGCATGCAAATAATGGTTTTAGCACACCTAAAAGTTGATTTGCTTGTTTTGATTATAAGGTCATTCTGATCTATTGAAATATCTTCGGCTTTAGAATTGAGTATAACTTTTGTTTGAAGGAGTTCTTTTTTCAATTGGTCAATTAAACGCTCGGTTCCACCCACTATTCTAAATGATGGATTTTCAGCTTCTGGAACAGAGAAAAGCTGAGGAGGTTCAAATGAGTTTGTTTGAAACACTGATATCCCCTTTGTGTATTGATTGTATTTGTTAAGTTCTAGTTTACCTAATAAAGACAAAAGTTGAACGTGAGCCTCTGAAAACCAAGTAGCCCCTAATTCCATTGGGGTCCCTAAATTTCCTTTTACTGTTTGAATACGACCACCTAATCTTGGGGAAGCTTCAATTAATGTGATTTCATAATTCTTCTGCTCTAATAAATAAGCTAGCGTAAGCCCTGATAATCCACCTCCAACTATAACAATCTGCTCCATTTTTATCAATCAAAATTAAATGATGTATTAATTCAGCTAAAATTCTTGCTAATCTAGAATCGAACACTTATCGTTTCTCCATCGTTAGTGCGTTGATCAATCACCTGTTTTCCATTCTCGGAAATCGTTACTTTTATTTTTCCTTCTATACGTTCTACACTAATATCAAAATCATGTCCAAATGCATGGATACGTTTCAAATTCATACTAGACCAGGTCGAAGGAAGTCGCGGCGTACAATTAAAACTTTGTAACCCCGTTGGTCTAATACCAAATAACCCTTCAGTAAATATTCTACAATATAAACCGCTCTCAGCCGAAAGATGTCGTTGGTTTCCCTCGGGATAGGCTTCTACTGGATAAGGCACATGATTGCCAAGTAAACGGCGATTCGAATAATAGTGTAGAAAACGCAGTGCCTGATCGGTTTCGCCTGCTGCAAATACTCCTCGCAATGCATACAGCGTTGATCTATCCCAAAATATTTTATCTCCGGCAATACTAGCAAGTCCATCCTTGGTCCATAATTTTGGAGAGAACAATGCACGAATGGTTTCAGTACTACGATCGTAAATACCCATGGTAAGGGGAGCACAGATCCATGCCCTTAAGGTATCGTTTTCTTTATAGTATTTGTAAGTTTCAAATCCATCAATTTTAGCGCCGAAATATTTTTCAATGGCTATTTTTAATTTTGCAGCTTCAGCCCGATACAGTTTCAATTGACTTTTTTCTTTACCGATACTTTCTCCAAGATAAGCAGCAGAGATTAATGCATCGTAGTATAATGCAGATGTAGAAAGGTTGGCATTACCTGCAGGAAGTCTACCTTCCAACTCATCCGAATCTGAATTTACTACGCCCGCTGCATTTAATTTTCGTTTGCAATATTCAAGACACCATTCTATCAAACACCATAACTGTTCTGCTTGTTTTTGATCACCACTTGCAAGTGCATAACGTGCCGCACCATATGCTATCATTGCTCCATCACCACGATCTCCGGCACCATTCCAAATATCAGTTCCTTCAGCTATAATAGAACTTGGTATAGGTTGATACGTAAGATTCATGAATCTTCCAAAATGCTGATAGGCATTGAGCGAAGATTTGTTACCATAATCATAGCCCAGAAAAGGAAAGAAAGGCCCAATGTATTCTGCCTGATCGTTAGCCCAGATAGCAGCATAATAGGATTCTCCTCCTGGTCCGTGCATAGGACCACCCTTGGTCTCAAAAATACTTTCAGCTGCCCTGATTTTTGCAAAGGCAAATGCTCTGTTTAAAACGGTATCGGGAGTTTCCAAAACTAAATTATTCCTTACCTGCTGCACAAAAGACAATCGCTTTGCCATTTCATATTCCGCTTCTATTTGTAGAGTTGGCTCTTTTAATTTTGCACCTGAATATATCAGTGAAAAATGAACAGACTCATTGGGTTGAAGTTGATAAGAGCCTCCATGATACCAGTTAACCTGTAAAGCAAAAGCACCTTCCGTTCCCATTTTAGGGTCAGTTTGATAAATACTAGTTGACTTAGGAATTTCTACTACACATTTTTTTCCTGAAATATTTTTAATCCGATAAACTTCACAATAAACAGGTAGATCTGTTGATGGAAAATATTGTCGTGTTAATTCCAGCGTATTGGATACCCTAGAGTTAACGGTTAGTATACCGTTCAGGCTAATGCTGGTTACTTTTTCAGCGGTAATGGGTCGATAGTTGACCGTTACCATTTCAAAAGCGTCCTGTGCAAATCTGCGGGTTAAACTAGCGTGTGTATTATTCGGAATGGTTCTAAGCATAGGCCAGACCAAACTTCGACTAGCATGGAAAGAACTGTCGGAAGCAACACCGTACCTAAGTACACAAGAAATTTGCTTACCGCTCAATTCAATATGATCGTCGTGTGGAATACGATTACCAATGAACCACTCAATTGAACCGTCTGAATTCATTTGCCAGCGGCGATCGTCTTGCGAGAAGGCTAGAAGAGTAATAAAAAGTTGCGTAACTACAAGAAAAAAAATACGTAGGGAATTCATAAGAAAGAATTATTGATTGGCTAGAATATGAATTTAAAGTACTCTTAATATTGATGCTAATCTGCTGCATTCCAATCCCACAAAACAATATCCCATGCAAAACCACCATACATCAATTCATTGATGACTTGAAATCCTCTTTTTTGATGCGCTTTAAGAGAACGAGCATTTGCTTGAGCAATATCCGTAATGAGGTAAGTATATTCTTTTGAAAGACAATCCCTGAAATGTCCGTATAGCTTTTGCACAAGGTCTTGTCCGCGATATTCTTTTGCAACACATAATTGCCCAACTACTACATAGTTAACATCCCTTAATAATTTTCCGTTGTATTCACATTTATCAATGGCATCAAAAAGACCTTCAACAAGGTCGTGCCCATTTCTAATATCTTTTGTTGCAACCAACGCATAGCCCACAACTTTATCACCATCCTTTGCAATGATGGCAGGAGATGCTGAATTCATCGCCTGTAAATATTCTAGCGTAAAGGCAGCAGTTAGGAAACCTTGATCAATGGCCTCTTCGGAAGTTATGTACTGCTTTAAATTCAATGCTTGTAAATCCCTAATGCCAATTATTTCACTTTGGTTTGAAACCCTTGTCACATCAATCAGTGTAGTATTCATATCCAAGTAAATTAAAGGGTTAAATTTCTTCAACTATTGACGTGCCAGATGAAAAATCACCAGAAGTCCATTCCCAGGTTTCGTGCAAACGAATTTTTCCATCATTTAATAGTTCAGGTTTTGAAAAACACTTTCCTGTCATCATTTCATTCTTATTATTAACTTGATGATAACACAATTCAATACATCCGTTCTCATTAACCAATCCAATTAAATGGCCATAAATTATTTTACCTCCTTTATATTCAGAAAAAATGATATTTCCATCTTGTTTGTAATAAAACAATGTTTCTGAAGAGGTTTCTCCATTGTTAGTATTTTGGATAGATCTAAATACTTTGTTATTGTAGTTAATCATTTCATAATCTTTTTCAAGATAAAGGGTTCTCCTGGCGCTACAACTTTTATGCGTTCGGGATTTACTATTACTTCATAAAGCTTTTTGGGATCTCCATTGAAAGGCGAAAAATCTGGAGAATCAACAGAACCCCAATGACATAGTACAAGTTGAGCATTAGGATAAGCATTGGCTAATTTTACCGCTCCATTAAACGTAAAATGCCATTCACTATCCGAGAAGTCAAATAAAATAGCATCTGGTGATTTCATAGTCAAATGCTCAGGTAATAATCTTGTGTCGCCAGGATGCCAAATTGTTCCATCAGGAGTGTCAATCCAAAAGCCGCAAGCATCTTCATTTTTAAACCAACGAGGACTCATGCCAGGGTATGCATTTTGGTATGCATGATCTGCCGGTGTTAATCTTGCGGTTATATTTTTCACTTTAACTGTATCACCAATATTATGGCCAAATGACTGCAGATTCAAATTTTTCATTAATGAATCTACATATTGGGTCGAGTGATATGATTTAACAACTTTAGCCATCCCAACATTTGTAGGAACACTAAAATGATCGTTATCTGCATGCGTAATAAAAACAGCGTCTAAATAAGGAACCGCATTGGTTTTTATTGGGAAATTAATGAGAAGTGGCATGTCAAATCCCTCTAGTAGTGGGTCAACCATAATAGTAGTTCCTCTACTATTAATAAGAAACCCAGCCATTCCCAACCATCTTATGGTCGTATTTTTTGATTTTTGGAATGCTTCTTTTCCAAATGGTTGCGTCTTAGGCGCTTTAGCCTGATACTTTTTAGCTTTGATTAAACTATCAGTATTTGATTGAGCATTTATAATTAATCCGGAAAATAAAAAAACGGTTAAAAATAGTTTTGATAAATTATACATAACATTAACTTTTAAAATTTATACGTGTTGTCTTTTCTATTACCATACTTCTCCATATATTTTAGATTATTCTCATGATTCTAAAATTACTGAAAATAAAAAGCCACTCAAAACTAAACGATAACACTAAAATGGAATACTTAGTAAAAGACAAAAAACTTGAATTAAAATATCAACCAGGTAAAGGCGCTTGGACCTATCATATTCAAGTTCCCAACACGAAACATATAGTTGGTAAATGGGGTTTTATGAAAGTTGCAGGCACTATTGATAACTATAAAATAGAAAGTATTAACCTAGCCAAACTTGGTGACCAAGACAAACTAATTTCAATTAATAGCGAAATCAGAAAAGCAATTAATAAAACTGGCGGCGACATTGTAACAGTTACGCTTTATTTATTGACTTCAAAGGAGCAAATTACTAAAAAAGAGATTTTAGATACTTTCAAGGAATCAGGGGTACTAAAAGCGTTTAAAAAACTAACTGAGGACGAGCAGAGTGCCATTATTGAAAAAATCACGGCTCAAAAATCGGATGAGAAGCAAGTAAAAATGATATTGAAATACATTGAACAGCTGAATAAATAAAAAAGGGTCATACTATCAAAGTATAACCCTTTTAACTTTATATATGCTCCCCTTACAGACGAAAGATGCAGCTTTTCTCTTATCTAAAGGCTATTATTTGATTATAAAACATGTTGTTAGTTCATTTAATATTATAGGAGCAATAATTAAATATGCCAGTTTAATAGGATGCTTATTTTGACATAAGACCAACCACCAATAATTACAGCTAAAACTCCTGCTACATAATATAGCAATGCTTTATTATATTCTTTTGATTTTGGAGCGTAAATGATCATTAATAACAACAATACAGTTATGTGAATGATTGTAAAAGCCATTTGGTAAAATCCAATTAATAAAGGTTCAATTTTTATACTTGAAAAATGTATTGCCACCATTCCGTATAAGTAAACAAAAGAAAGCAATAAATTCTTTAAGAAAAATAATAATATTTTCTTGTTAGTTACATTATCCATGATTCCTAAACTTAGTCTCTTAATTTTAAATTTAATATGTGCTGGTGTATGATATAATAAAACTTATTACACCAAAGGATCAATATTTTTTAATTGATCTTGATTTCTTGCTCTTTCCCAATTATCCAATAATTCAATTTGATGAAGGGCTGTCCATTCTGCAACAATACCTAAAACACGAGGTGGTAAATAACCTCCGATAATTTCATTGTGTTCAATATCAATAATAGCCTCATAGTCTCCATACACCGCATGGAAATGTGGTGGATTATGATCTCGGTAAAACATTCTAATGATTACTCCAAGGAAATAACTAATCTGTGGCATAAGAAAATTTTGGATGGGAAATATCTCCAAAATCTTTTCCAGTAATATCTAGATATATAGATATGGCGTCAATTTCAAGTTCATCAGACCATGCAATAGAATATCCTGTAGTATATACATTTTCAAATTTTGCTTTATCCTTCAATATTGCAAAAATACCCTTGGAAATGAAATCTTTTAGATTAACAATACCTGTTACTCCATCATCAAAGCTCACCCTGATAGTGTAATCAGATAAATATTTAACCTCTTTAACTTTCATAATACAATTTACAACATTTTAAATAACCCTAAAAGCAAAAAAGCCATCATTGCTGACGGCTTTTGTTTTCTTATGCTCCCCCTTCAGGACTTGAACCTGAGACCCTCTGATTAACAGTCAGATGCTCTAACCAACTGAGCTAAGGAGGAATTTCCCCTTTCGGGGTTGCAAAAATAGGGGTTTCTCTATACTTTCAAAAAAAATACCCTAAAAATTACCAAAAAAGCTTTTTTTAAATCCCACAAAAACTCCGTTTTCATTTTCCTTCACAGGGTAAGTTTTTAAAAAATACCCTTCCCCGCTGGTATTGCGGCCGTTTTGAATAGAAAAACGATACCGGTGTAAGGGGCAAACCACATTCCCCAACCCATCTATAAATCCATTAGCCATAACTCCACTGGCGTGCGGACATTTGTGAGCAAAAGCAAAAATTTGCTGCTCTTTCAAAGCCATAGTGATTTTTTTACCATCTGCTTCTACCACGCACATATGGTTCTCTTGCCATTGTAGTTCGCTTGCGTAATCGGCAACTTTAATCCAACTGAATGCTGCTTCTTCCAATTAATAAAGCATTGTTTTGTAGGGATAACGAATCGCATACATTTCTCTAACTTTCTCTAATATAATATCTCTAAGGGCATCTAAATTTTGTTTTTCAGTAGCTGAAACAAATACACAGTTGCCGTTAGTAGCTAAATCCCATTTGTCTTTAAGATCTCTCAATATTTCTTCTTTAACAGAATCCTCTAACCACTCATCAAAGTTCTTTTGCACATACAAATCCATTTTATTAAAAATGGTCAACATAGGCTTTTCAAAAGCTTTTAACTCTTGTAAGGTTTTATTCACCACGCCAATTTGTTCTTCGTATTGTGGATGAGAAACGTCTACCACATGTAACAGTATATCTGCTTCTCTTACTTCATCTAATGTACTTTTAAAGCTCTCCACTAAGTGGTGCGGTAATTTCCTAATAAATCCTACGGTATCGCTTAATAAGAAAGGGGTGTTTTCAAAAACGACTTTACGTGTGGTAGTATCTAATGTTGCAAATAATTTGTTTTCTGCAAACACTTCACTCTTACTTAATATGGTCATTAGGGTACTCTTGCCCACATTCGTATAGCCTACAAAAGCAACCCGAATAAATTCGCCGCGTTCTTTGCGTTGGGTAAAAGACTGTTTATCTATTTCGCTTAAACGTTTACGCAACAAAGAAATCTTATCTTTTACAATACGTCTATCCGTTTCAATTTCTGTTTCACCGGGCCCCCTTGTACCAATACCTCCACCTTGTCTTTCTAAGTGCTTCCACATACCTTTTAAGCGAGGCAACAAATATTGATATTGCGCCAACTCCACTTGCACTTTAGCTTGCGCTGTTCTAGCTCTTCGTGCAAATATGTCTAAGATTAAATCGCTTCGATCAATGGTTTTTACATTCAGCTCTTTTTCAATATTGGATATCTGAGAGCCTGTTAATTCATCATCAAAAATGACAAGGGTAATATTCTTGCCATTTACATACTGTTTAATTTCTTCTAGTTTTCCCTTACCTACAAAGGTTCTGCTATCAGGGTGCGCTAACTTTTGTGTAAATCGCTTTACGGTAGTTGCACCTGCTGTTTCTGCTAAAAAGGCCAATTCGTCTAGGTATTCTTCTGCCTGCTCATTGGTCTGGTCCTTTAGGATTACGCCAACCAGTACTGCTTTCTCCTCAATGGAGATGAGTTGTTTTTTCTCTATCAAATGATCTGTTTATAGTCCACTAATGGAAATACCAATCGTAAATCTGTTCATAGAAGGGCCAACGCCTTCTTTTAACACAGAAGTAATTTGGTAGCTTCCTTGTAAACCTATGATGCCATAACCAATTCTTCCGGTTAATGCAATGGGCGTTCCATTAAAATATTTCTTTGTTACTTCCTTTTGTACAAAACTGTTACCATAAACAGTTTGACCGTTTTTATCTACCAAATTTTTCCCCTTTGTATGAGTTCTTAATAGCGTACCAATTTTAGCACCTATGGCAAACTTCCATGATTTGGCAGGATTCTCAGGATTAGAATAGTACCTTAATTCAACTGGAATTTCTAAGAAAATATTGGTCACTTTAAATTTATCAAAGTGATTTAGGCTATCGGCTATTGTAAAAGGTAAACGGCCAGCATTTGATTTAATGTCTACATTAACATTATCAAAGAAGATATTGCTCGATCCTATACCTGCTCCATAAGCCAAACTCATTCTTTTGTTATTTTTGAATGGCTTATCAAACATTACATAAAAATTGAAATGACGGCTAAACCCATTACCAGTTCTAACACTATCAGGTCTTCCTGTCCAAGTATCTGCTCCATATTGAATCATAAAATGATCTTTTGAGCGCCCACTTAAGTCAATTTTGCTCCAATCTTTTTTCTTGGTTTCGGTAGTTTGAGCTGCGGCACCCAGACCAACCAGCACCGTAAATAATAAAAATATCTTTTTCATTTTGGTTGATTGCAAGATTATTCCCCTTGCAAGGGAGCAAAAATAGTCAAAATGAATCCAACTGATTGGTTAAAAATTAGTCAATAAACCAGAATAAGGGCTTCATTTTTACAAAATTCAAGGTAGAACGATATATAAATTTTATATTTATGCCTCGTAGTAAGCAAAAAAGCACTTGATGAACACGGATTTCTTAAAGGGTAAGCGAATTTTAATAGCAGAAGATGATTTTGTAAATCAAAAGCTGATTACACATTCATTAAATGTAACTGGAGCAACTTTTGATATTGCTGGCAATGGCTTAGAGGCTATTGAAATGCTTAAGCAACAGCCTTACGACCTTATTCTGATGGATATCAATATGCCTGAAATGGATGGGTTTGAAGCTACGCAGATTATTAGAGCCGAAATCAATAAGACCATCCCTATTATTGCCATGACTGGTTGGAGTAGCAGAGCCGAAGGCGATAAATTTACTCGTATGGGCATGAACGCCTGTTTGGCAAAGCCTTTTGGATTAGAAGCTCTATACAAAACATTAGATGAAATTTTTAATGCCCCTCCTCCAACAAAGCCAAGCACTGATAATTTTGGTGTAAAAATGCCAGAAGCTGTTTCAACTGTAGCGGTCGATTTAGAAATGTTAAATGAATTGGCAGAGGGCGATAACGAATACAAGACTACTATTATTAATATGTTTTTAGAAAGTATGCCAGAAAGCATACAGAAAATGCAAGATGATTTAGCAGCAGAGGATTGGGATAATTTATTTAAATCCGCCCACTATGCAAAATCATCGCTTTCAGTAGTTCGTGTTCCCGATATGCATACATTGGCGAATACCATTGAGGTAAATGCCAAAAAGCAGGAAAAACTAGAAACAATTGCACCTTCACTTGAATTATTCAAAAAATATTTTGAATTAGCAAAAGGAGTATTGCATGAAGAAATTCAAAAGCTAAGTACCTGATCATTACATTAATCCAACACTATTTTGAATTTTAGAGATCTCGGTTTAGAGGAAAGATTATTAGAGGGGATTGATGCCATGGGCTATGAAACGGCCACTCCTGTTCAGGCACAAGTGATACAACCCATTTTAGAAGGAAGAGATATTATTGCTTCAGCGCAAACCGGCACGGGAAAAACAGCAGCTTTTTTATTGCCGATTGTTCATAAAATGCTTACACAGCAACATTCTTCGCATCATATTAATGCACTCATAATTGTGCCTACCAGAGAATTGGCTATACAGATAGCTGAAACCATGGAGGGCTTAAGTTATTTCACAGATATCAGTTGTATTGCTGTTTATGGTGGAGGTGATGGGAATTCATTTACAGCTGAAAAAAAAGCATTAAGTAGCGGAGTAGATATGGTGGTATGTACACCAGGCAGGATGATTGCTCATTTAAATATGGGCTATGTAAAAATGCAAGAGGTAAAATATTTAGTATTAGATGAAGCAGATAGAATGTTAGACATGGGCTTCAATGATGATATCATGAAGATTATTTCTTTTCTGCCAAAGCAAAGACAAAATTTATTGTTTTCTGCAACCATGCCGTCTAAAATGCGTGATTTAGCTAGAAAGCTTTTACAGAATCCTGCTGAAATTAATATTGCAGTTTCAAAACCACCAGAACAAATAATCCAACAAGCATTTGTGGTTTATGAACCTCAAAAAATTCCATTGATTAAATATGTGTTGAATAACAGTGACTATACAAGGGTCATTATTTTCTGTTCTAAGAAACAAAATGTTAAGCAGCTAGCTTCAGAATTAAAGCGGGCTAAATTTTCTGTAGAGGAAATTCATTCCGATTTATTGCAAGACAAGCGAGAGCAAGTGATGCAAGATTTTCGAAATAGAAAATTGAAAATTTTAGTTGCAACAGATATTTTAAGCAGGGGAATTGATATAGAAGAAATTGAATTAGTCATTAACTATGATGTGCCCAATGATGGGGAGGATTATATCCACCGCATTGGCAGAACCGCTCGTGCAGCTACATCTGGAACTGCTATTACTTTTATTAGCGAAGCAGAGCAAAGAAAATTTGCACAAATTGAAACGTTATTGGGCAAGCAAGTAGATAAGCTGATTGTTCCAGAACAATTTGGTGCAGCACCAGAATACGCCCCACGCAGTCAAAAGCCAATGGGTAATAGAAGACCTAATCAGGGCGGTGGCAATAGACTTTCATCGCGACCCAATAAACCTAGGCCAAACAATTCAAGGCCAAGCAATCAAGGGCAGAACAATCAGACAAACCCCTAGCGCACAAATTGAATGCAAACTGGTCTTCCAACTGATATTCTATTGCCAGTATCATTGAGTAATCCTGTTGTTTTGTTTCTTTTGAACACCACAATTTCATTGCTGTTTTGATTGGCTGCCAATAAAAAATTTCCTGTGGGGTCTATCGCAAAATTTCGGGGTGCTAATCCAAGTGTAGGCTGCGATCCAACCCAAGTAAGTGTACCATTAGAAGTAACTTTATAAATAGCTAGATCATTGTAATCAACTCTATTGGAAGCGTATAAAAATTGGCCATCGGGCGATAAATGAATATCAGCAGCGCCTGATTTTTTATCGGTCACTTTATCAAACATATTGATTTGCTGTAGTTTTTTTAGTTCTCCCTTTTTAAACGCCAATACAGTTACTGATCCAGTCAGCTCTTGAACAGCATATACTAAGGGTTTGGTGGGATGAAAACTAATATGTCTTGGTCCATCTCCCGGGTTACTATTAAACACCGATAAAGGATTTTCTGATAAAGGTTTGATTGGATTATTTAAATCAACCGCATAAACAGAAATTTTATCTGTGCCTAAATCTTGAACCACTAAAAACTTTTCATCAGGAGATAAAACTGCTGAATGTACATGCGCTTTTTCTTGCCTTGATTTATTTGTGCTGCTACCTAAATGTTGAATGGTTTGTTTTTCATTGCTTAAACTTCCATCTGAATTAATAGCAATGGCGCTTAAATTTCCGCCAGAATAATTAGAAACAAAAACAAAACGATTGCTGCGATCAGTACTAATATGACAAGGATGGTCGCCTCCTGATAACACCGTATTAAGCAATTTAAATTCTCCTGTTGTTTTATTAAATGCATAAGCAGAAACAGCTCCATTTCCTTTTCCTAATTCATTTACCGCATAGACAAATTGATGATTAGTTGATGTGATTAAGAAGGAAGGCTCTTCTGCTTTTTGCTTACTTATTGCTTTTGAAGAACCATCTGCACTAAACTGGTAATAATAAATTCCTTCACTATTACCGGCATTGGTATAAGTGCCAATTAATAAATTATAGTTCAGTTGGTTTTTTTGTGCAAAGGAAAAATACGCACAAACTGATAAGATTAATGTATGGAACATTCTATTTTTCATATGCTAGCTTCTTGGGTATAAATATAAATGCTTTATTGCTAACTGTAGCCGACATCAATGTTACATATGTTACTCATGGCCCATTTTTGCTGTTCTACTTTTGTGTTCTTAAAAAAGAATTATGAAGGTAATAGCAGTTATTTTACTAATTAGTGCATCATTTTTTTCAACTCAGGCACAGGTATCTCCAACTCCTATACAGCTAAGTGAAGCCCTTGAATTGGCTCAGAAAGCCAATCAACAAATACGGTTGGCAAAAATAGATGAGCAGATTGCTGGAGCTAATCTTAAGCAAACCGAAGCTATTTGGTTACCCCAATTAAATCTTTCTTACACTGCAATGAATACCAATAATCCATTGAATGCCTTTGGTTTTAAGTTGCAGCAAGCTAATGTAACAGCAGCCGATTTTAATCCTGCTTTACTCAATAACCCTGGCGCAACCCCTAACTATTTAACGCAGCTTAGTCTTCAACAACCCATTGTTAATATGGATATGTTGTACATGCGAAAAGCAGCAGAAAAGCAAACAGAAGTTTTATCTCTGCAAACAAAAAGAACCGTTGAAGCAGTTAAACTTCAGGTTACACAAGTGTATTTGAATCTTCAATTTTTATATGCTGCAGAAGCAGTTACAAAAACCGCACTTACAACAGTACAATCTATTTACAGCTTTACAAAAAACAGATTTGATCAGGGATTGATGCAAAAATCGGACTTGTTGAATGTGGAAGTACAAGTTAAAAATGCAGAAACTCAGCTGAATGATATTCAATCTAAAATTGCTTCAGCTTCAGATCAACTTGGTTTATTAATGAATCAGCCTAAAGGCATTATTTATACAACAAACACAGTGGTTTTAGCATTGCCTACTTCAATAGTGAAGACTATACCTACCAACAGATCAGATATTAAAGCAATGGAAACCGGATTAGGTATTTATGATATTGCAATTAAAGGAACTAAAATGAGTTGGTTACCAAGGTTGAATGCTTTTGCCAATTACCAATTAAATGATAAGAAAGCTTTGGGTTTTAAAGCTGGTTCTTATTTTGCTGGTGTACAATTGTCTTGGGATATTTTAAAAGGAAATCAAACTAAAAACAAAGCAGCTACTCAAATAATTGAAAAGAGTAAACTGAAAGAGCAATACAATTCAAGACTAGACCAAGAGCAAGTAGCATTACAAAGTGCATTACGTAATCTAAAAGATGCTCAATATAAATATGGACAGTTGCAAAAATCTATTGAGCAAGCAGAAGAAGCATTGCGCATTCTACAAAATAGATATCAACAAGGGTTGGTAAGCACCAACGATATTTTATTGGCACAAACTCAATTGGCGCAACAAAAATTGATGCAAGCTGAAGCAAAGTTGGCAGAATATTCTGCAATTAATTATTATGATTTTTTAACTACAGTACAATAATTTCAAAATAGTATTAAAATGAATTTCAAACTAAAAACACTATCTGTTATTGCATTCATTGCAACCATTACAGTAAGTTCTTGTAGTCAAAAGGAACAAAAAACTGCCACTGTAATTGATAAGCCTATTGAAGTGAAGGTTTCAAGTGCTGGAGTAAAGTCTGCAAATGGAAAAATTGAAGTAACAGGCCAAGTGGAAGGAGTACAGTCTGCTAATATATCAACAAGAGTAATGGGAACCATTACAAGTATGCGTGTAAAAGCAGGTGATCAAGTTAAAGCAGGTCAAGTATTATTCACTATTAATGCTGCAGATATTAAAGCTAAAACAGCGCAAACCGGAGCTATGATTGCTCAAGCAGATGCTGCAATGCAATCTGCAAAAAAAGATTATGAGCGATATACTGCATTATATAAACAGCAGAGTGCAACTGCAAAAGAATTGGAACAAATTACGCTTCAATATAAATCGGCACAAGCCAATTTAGAGGTAATGAAGCAGATGAAAAATGAAGTAAATGCCAATTTATCTTACACTACAGTTACTGCTCCATTTGCAGGAGTCATTTCACAAAAATTAGCTGAAACAGGAAGTATTGCCAGCCCAGGCATGCCTATTTTAACATTAGAACAAACTGGAAATCTTCAAGTAAGTGCATTAGTACCTGAGAATATGATTTCTTCTATTGCTGTAGGTAATGTAGTAGATATGAATATTAATGCTGCTGAAAAAAAGCTAACTGGTGAAATTGTTCAAATTAATACCTCATCTCAATTTACCGGTGGTCAATATGTTGTTAAGATCAGTTTACCTACAGCTGAATCGAAAAAACTGTATTCAGGTATGTATGTAAATATAGAAATACCTATTAAGGAATCATCTATTCATACGGTTCAAAATAATGCTGTGACTGTTCCAGAAAATAGCATTGTATACAAAGACCAGTTAACTGGATTATATACTGCAACAGCGGAAAATACTGCTCTACTAAGATGGGTAAGATTAGGTAAAAAACAAGCTGGTCAAGTTGAAGTACTTTCAGGACTTTCAGCTGGTGAACAATTTATTTTGAGTGCTGATGGTAAATTATACAACGGCGCCCCTATCAAATTAGTAAAATAAACAAAGGCAAAAAATACTAGACAATGGAAAAAGGATTATCAGGTAATATAGCAAAAGCCTTTCTGCAATCTAAGCTCACCATTTTATTAATGGTTGCATTTTTATTGATTGGTGGATATAGCACCATGCTGATGCCAAGAGAGGAAGAGCCTCAAATTCAAGTACCAATGGCGGATATCTTCATTGCCTATCCTGGTGCTAGCCCTAAAGAAGTAGAAACCAAAGTTTCTGCTCCATTAGAAAAAGTAATTTCTAATATAAAGGGTGTTGAATATGTTTATTCTACTTCAATGAGTGGGCAATCCATGTTGATTGTGCAATTTTTAGTAGGCGAAGATGTAGAAAGATCACTGGTAAAGCTCTACAGTGAGATTATGAAGAATATGGATAAGATGCCGCAGGGTGTTAGTATGCCATTAGTAAAAACAAGGGCAATTGATGATGTTCCTGTTTTAGGATTAACCTTATGGGGCGAGCAATACGACGATCATCGTTTAAAACTAATTTCACAAGAACTTTCTAATGAATTAAAAAAATCAAACGATGTAGCTGATATTAATATCATTGGAGGTAGATCAAAAGAAATTAAGGTTGAACTCAGTAAATCATTAATGGCTGCTAATAGGGTTGATTTTTTAACGATATCTAAAGCAATCGGTGGAGCCAATACCCAAAGTGAAAGCGGATCTTTTTATAAAAATGATTCAGCCTTTTCGGTATTAACAGGAAATTTTTTAAGTTCTGCTGAAGATGTTGCTTCATTGGTGATAGGGATGAATGGAGGCTCACCTGTTTATTTAAAGCAAGTTGCAACCGTTACAGAGTCTCCTATAACTGCCAATCAGTATGTGTTTTATGGATACGGTAATGCCGATACCATCGGAATAAAAAAATTCAAGTCTGCTTATCCTGCAGTAACCTTAGCAATTGCTAAGAAAAGAGGCGCAGATGCAATGAAATTATCTGAGAATGTATTATCAAAAATTGAACACTTAAAAAAAGACCTAATTCCATCAGACCTTCAAGTAACCGCTACCAGAAATTATGGCGAATCTGCTTCACATAAAGTATCAGAATTATTATTTCATTTATTTATTTCAATAGTAGTAGTTACTTTATTTGTAATGCTCGCAATGGGATGGAGAGGTGGATTAGTGGTTTTTCTTTCTGTGCCAGTAACATTTGCATTAACGTTATTTAGTTATTATGCAATGGACTATACACTAAATAGAATTACACTTTTTGCATTAGTCTTTATAACAGGGATAGTTGTAGACGATTCCATCATTATTGCAGAGAACATGCATAGGCATTTTAAAATGCGAAAATTGCCACCATTGCAAGCGGCTATTTATGCAATCAATGAAGTGGGTAATCCTACCATTTTAGCCACATTCACAGTAGTTGCTGCGGTGCTTCCAATGGCATTTGTTTCTGGATTAATGGGACCTTATATGAGTCCTATGCCAATAGGAGCTTCTATAGCAATGTTGTTATCATTAATAGTTGCCCTTACTTTAACTCCTTATTTAGGCTATATATTTTTAAGAGAGAAAGAAAAGAAAGATGGTACCAACAATCATCATGCACATACTAGCTTAGAAGCATCTGGAATTTATAAAATTTATAATTCCTTTATACAACCCATGTTAGAAGTTAGATGGAAACGTTGGGCTTTTATTTCAGGAACGGTGGTGGTTTTATTAGCTAGCATGGTACTGTTTTATACCAAATCTGTTGCTGTTAAAATGTTGCCGTTTGATAATAAGAATGAATTTCAGGTAGTAATTGATATGCCTGAAGGAACTACATTGGAAAAAACAAATACGGTTGCAGGAGAAATTGCCGCATATATTGCCAAGCAGCCCATGGTAAAAAATTATCAGGGATATATTGGAACAGCAGGACCAATCAGTTTTAATGGATTAGTAAGACATTATGATTTACGAAGAGGCGATCATGTAGCAGACATACAAGTGAACCTGGTAGATAAATCAGAGAGGTCTATTCAAAGCCATGATATTGCTAAGCAAATGCGTGCGCCAATACAAAAAATAGCTGCAAAATATCATGCGAATGTAAAACTAGTAGAAGTACCACCAGGACCTCCAGTGTTATCAACTTTGGTTGCTGAAATCTATGGTCCAGACTATCAAGAACAAATTAAAATTGCAGCTCAAATTGAACAAATATTTAGAAATACTACCGATGTAGTAGATGCAGATTGGATGGTAGAAGATGATCAATATGAGTATAAGTTTACTGTAGATAAAGAGAAGGCGATGCGCTATGGTGTTGCTACTGCTCAAGTAAATGCAATTGTATCAGGAGGAATTTCAGGAATGCCAGTAGGCGTTATTAGTGCACCTAATAGCTATAATCAAGTCCCCATCAAATTACAGCTAAAAGAGGAAGATAAGTCTGGCGTAAATGAAGTGTTGGCATTAACTGTAACTGGAATGCAAGGGAATGTTGTTCCATTAAGAGATATTGTAATTGTAAATAGACAACTCAAAGAGAAGAGTATTTACAGAAAGAATCAAAAGGAAGTTGTTTATGTAATGGCAGATATGGCAGGAGATTTGGAAAGTCCATTCTATGCTATTTCAAGAATGTCTGATAGTATTCCGCAATTAAAAATTCCTGCAGGGTATACTTTAAAAGAAGAATATACACAACAACCAGAAACTCAAGATAACTATTCATTAAAATGGGATGGAGAATGGCAAATCACTTATGAAGTTTTCCGAGATTTAGGAATTGCATTTGCTGCTGTTATCTTGATTATTTATATGCTGATTGTAGGTTGGTTCCAAAACTTTACTGTTCCATTGGTTATGTTAGCGGCAATACCATTGAGTTTAGTAGGAATTATATTAGGGCATTGGTTAATGGACGCTTATTTTACTGCTACTTCTATGATTGGATTTATCGCACTGGCTGGTGTAATGGTCAGAAACTCTATATTACTGATCGACTTTATCAATATCAGATTAGGAGAAGGAATTCCATTAAAGCAAGCAATAATTGAAGCAGGTGCAGTAAGAACAACCCCTATTCTATTAACAGCTGGTGCGGTAGTATTAGGAGCGGTTATTATTCTATTCGATCCAATATTCCAAGGCTTAGCTATATCTCTAATGGGAGGAACCATTACTTCTACATTTTTAACCTTATTGGTTGTGCCATTGCTTTATTATAAAATGATGCGCAATAAAGTAAAATAAAACTTATGAAATTACTTATTATAACTGCAGTAAAAGAATACAGTAAGTCTGTTGAAAAAATTTTGAAAGACGCAGCGGTCTCCGTTTTTAGCGTTACCGATACCATCGGTGTAAAGAATAGTCCAGATGATTATTTGTTAGACGATTGGTTCGGTTCTGATGATGGCAATAAATATGATTCTGTTTTTATTTTTAGTTTTTGTACCACTTCAGCAGCAGATAAAGTATTTGATTTAATTGAATTATATAATGCTCAGTCAAACGACAATCAATTCCCCATTCGGGCATTTATTGTACCAGTAGATAAATCAACTAAATAAAATAATATGAAAGAAAGAATAATAAGAGCGGTAGCTGGAACATTTGTTTTAACGAGTATATCACTCGCTTATTTTGTACATATCAATTGGTTATTGCTGGCTGCTTTTGTAGGACTAAATCTATTGCAGTCTTCATTTACTAAATTTTGTCCGCTAGACTGTATGTTGAATAAAGCGGGTGTAGGAAAAGAAACAAATGCTGGTTGTTGTAATACGGCTTCTTAAGCAATTAATTGGTTACTTTCAGGTAAATTTTACTTGAATGAATGAACAAGAGCGCAATAGTAGTTTATTAAAAAAGGAACGACTTATTAATAAATTAGCTGTTGATCAACAAAGTTCATTTTTGGCAACTTGGTGGATTGAAATCGCTAATCTAATTAAAGAAGCGGGAGTTAATTGGAACCTTGAATATTTAGAAGTAGTCAACCAAAATCAATATGATTTTTGGATAGAGCAGCTAAAGCGGGAGCCTTGGGCCAACTTTTCTTTTCCTGATTCTGTTATTCAACAGGGAAATATCTATTGGGTGCATGAACTGTTTTATTCAAACTATCCAAGTTCGCTACCTTTAAGGTATTTACCAAAGTTGGAAAAATGGCCAACCAATTGTTCTGATAATGGCGCAACGCTTAAGGAAATTATTGCTAAACTAAACCTGTGTAGTCAACCCATTTATTTGTTTTTTGTAAGAATGAGCCCCGTAATTAAAATGGACTTGTTTGATTTGGCATTAATAGCGTCAAATGATATCATGCCTGACCAGGAGGACACAGCAATAATGGCAATTGACGGTAGTTGGGTAATTTTCAAATCGCTTGAACAGGAATGGGTTTTTGGTCATATATGACCATCAATTCAACTAATTGGACAAAAAAGAAAATTAACCTGGTAAAAATTAACCTCAAATCATTATTTTTGCTGCCCTTAAAGAACAGCAATGTTCTTCGGGCCTATAGCTCAGTTGGTTAGAGCACCTGACTCATAATCAGGGGGTCCCAGGATCATGCCCTGGTGGGCCCACTTGAAAATCAAGCAGTTATGAACGAAAGTTGATAGCTGCTTTTTTATTTCTTAAATGACTTAGAATTATCCCATTATTATTTTCCCAGTGGATGTCTTATGTATCCAATGATTTCTCTAGATTCTGTAAATAAATCTACTAGTTGATATGCAATTAAAAACATGATTGGATAAAATAAATAGGGTCTCTTTTCTGAAAAAGCTAGAACCATATTGGATATTTTTTGAATAAATTCTAACTTGAAAGCAAAAAATAAAACGATTACACCAACGAATAAACCGCCCATAATATCTGAGGTATAATGTAATCCCAAATATATTCTTGGAAGTAAAATGAATAAAATAATATACGATAAACTCAACCAGCCTAGTTTTTGATTGCACTTTAAAATCCCATATCCAAAAACAATAAATAATGTTGCATGATCGCTTGGAAATGAACTAATGTCTTTGTTCCACCAATGATCAATTTCAACTGGTATATTAAAGTTTATATCTTGTTGAGTGTAAGGCCTTGCTCTATATGGTAAAGTAAGCGAAAGTAGAATAGTGGTTACTTCAGCTACAAATGCTGCCATCATTGTAATAATTAACTTGCCCCTATTTAATATCATTTTATTGTTTGTATTATCAAACCATATAAAATAGAATAGGGTTAATATAATTCCACCCTTCAATAAATTATTTTCTGCTATTAAATAAACAAAATGGTCAAACTTGGGATATAAGTAGGCTAATTTATTGAGTAGCCCTGTTAAGAACTTATCTATTTCAAATGGAGGCATAACGAATAGTTTGATATAATCTAATTGATAAAAAATTAAATTTTCTATTTCGCTTCAAAATTTATAGATATTAATGATTATTCTATATATCTATATTTTTTCAATAATTCACACTAAATTATAGCTTTTAATCATGTAAAATTTTGTATTTTAAGCTTAATTTAATTTTCGTATATGCGTTCTAAGAAAAAAAATATACTGCTTGTAGGCTATGATTCTAATATTGGATTAGGAGTACTTGCATGTCTTCGAAATCAGGGATTTGAGTTTTATCTGTTAACCCACAACACTAAAAACGCAGTTAAATATTCTCGTTATATTCAAAAGACATTTTATTATCATGCTGCCAATGATTCATTAAAAGAGAAAATAATTTCAGTAGTCAATCAATACGATATTGATTTTATTATGCCATATGATGAATTGGAAATAAGAGAAGTAACATTACATAAGGAAGAATTAATAAAACATGCTCCTTGTGTTTTGGGAACTGATCCTGCTTATTTTGATATTGGAATTCATAAATTAAATTTAGCTAAATTTTTAACTGAAAAGGGTATTCCGTGCCCGCCTTTTGCAACTTTAGACAATATTGAACAACAGGAGTTATTAATTAAAAATGTAGGATTTCCACTGTTATTGAAGCCAGTAAGAATGGCCAGTGGAAGAATGATTCAGAAAGTGTATGATCAGCAATCTTTGAATAATATTATTGAGGAAAATCGGGATAACCTTTCTAATTTCCTTTTACAACCATTTATTATTGGTTCTGATGTAACCTGCAATGTTATTTGTAAGTAAGGAGAAATTGTATGTTATACTATTCAAGAATCTCCAATAAAGAAAGGTTCAAACTTTTGCAGCAACGATTCGCTTGAATATCATGATGATGCTGAGGTAATTAATTTAGTTGGTAGAATGATGAAAGAATTAAACTGGAATGGTGTTGCTTGTGTAGACATGCGGAGGGACGAAAAAACTCGGAAAGTTTTTATCCTTGAGATTAATGGAAGATTTTGGGCTTCAGTTCTTCCTTCTTTTGTGAAAGCAGGTGTTAATTTTCCAATGGTTCTACTCAAGCTATCACTAGGAGAAAAATTTGAAATTCCAAGGCTAAAATCTGCTATTCAGGTTTCATTTAAAGAATATATACATTCAGTATTGACTTTTGGGAATTTAAAATTCAGCGACACTAAATATAAGAGTTATTTAAATGATCCATTGGCACGATTTATTCAAGTTATTTCTTAAATAATGCGGTTATCTAACTAAATGCTAATACTACGGAACTTCGTATCTTCATTTTCCATTTGCTGAATGTTTTAAATGAACAAACCGTCAGATATAGCTTATAAAGGTATCTCTACTGAAGAAGAGTTTATACATCTAGTAGAACAATTAGCTGTTGGCGTTATAAAGCACCTCCCTGATGCAAGTATTTCACTCGCAAATAAAAAAGCACTTGAGTTATTAGGCCTAACTAAGGATCAGCTTATTGGAAAAACTCCTTTTGATCCATCTTGGCATATTATTAATGAACAAGGGGAAGAAATGCCAGGACAATCACACCCTGCCGCAATTGCACTTTTAACAAAAACACCAGTAAGAAATGTAATAATGGGTGTTTATAGGCCTTTAACAAAAGATCGAGTTTGGATTTTGACTTCTGCTGTTCCTGAATTAGATCAATTCGAAAATATAAAACAGGTAATTGTAACTTTTAGTGAGGTCAGTGAATTAAAACGAAAAGAGATTTTACTCAACGAGAATAATCGTATGGTTAAAGGAATACTTGATTCCTCTTACGATATGATTATTGTGTACAATGAAAAAGGGGAAAAACTATTTTTAAGCAATTCTGTTGCAGAAATTCTTGGTCATTCTATAGATACGCTTTATACTTTACCTCCTTTTTCTTCAGTTATCGAAGAGGACGCAAAGCGAACAGAAGCTGCAATAGAAGAGTTAAAAATTAAAGGTACCATCAAGTATTTCGAAAATAGATTAAAGACAGTTAATGGCGAAGTACTCAATTTTTCTTGGTCGGGAAAATGGGATGAGGATTTAAAATATATTTATCTAATTGGTAAAAATATTACCAATCAAAAAAAGTATCACGAAGAACTTTTAAAATCTAGAAGGCTCTTTAGATTTTCTACAGAAGTGAATGATTTAATATTAAATGCAAAAGAACCATTGGATTTATATAATGGTATCTGTGATATAGCTGTTAATATAGGCGGTTTTGAATTTGCTTTTGTAGGTTTACGAGATGATATAAATGAGAAAATTGTACCCTATAAATATGCCGGCAAAGAAGCAGGCTATTTAGATTTTTTTAAAGAGCATATTTCAATTAAAAATATACCAGAAGGTAATGGACCATCTGGAAGAACAATTAGGGATGGTAAACTCTATTATTGTAATGATATTTCTACTGATCCGGCTATGATAATCTGGCGTGATGAGGCTTTGAAGAGAGGTTTCAAATCTTCACTCACCATGCCTGTTCGAGTAGATAATTATACCATAGCACAGATTGCCATTTATGCGAACAAAGAAAACTTTTTCACTAATGAAGAGCTAGAATTAATGACTCGCATTAATGAGAATATCAACTATGCAATGAATAATTTTGCAATTGCAGAAAAACATCAAACTGCTCAAAATAAACTAGTAACATTATCCCAAGCAATTGAACAAAGTACAACTGCCATAATGATAACAGATGTTAATGGTTTCTTTGAGTATGTAAATCCTGCATTTTGTTTATCATCAGGATATAATTTAAATGAACTAAGAGGAGTTAAAACCAATATTTTAAAATCTGGATTTACTACAGAATCAGAATACCAAAATATTTGGGAAAAGATTTTAAATAAAGAATCTTGGTCTGGGGAATTTTGTAATAGGAGAAAAGATGGAAGCCTATATTGGGTAAAAGCATATATAAGCCCAGTTGAAAATAGTGAGGGTGTTATCACTAATTTTATAGGAGTAGAGGAAGATATAACATTGCAAAAAGAAACACTTTCTACTCTAGAGAATAAAAATAAACGACTAGCTGAAATTGCGTGGGAACAATCTCATTTGGTAAGGGCTCCTTTGGCCCGAATATTGGGAATGATCAACCTTTTTCAAAACGATTTTATTTCTACGGAAGAAAAATCCACTTATTTAAATTATTTAAAAGTTTCTGCAGAAGAACTGGATGCTGTAATTAAAGCGATAGCTATCAAAACAAACGACTAATTCAGCTTGGTTTGTAAATGACGATTTATTATAATTTATTGGTTTTTTAAATTCCTAACTTTAGATAAATAAGTTAGGATGAGTAAAAGTGACAATAGAACAGATATTGAACAGGATTTCATCTTGCTTTTCGAGAATGTTGCTCAAGGTGTTATTTATCTGAACAAAGAAGGTAAAATTGAGGAAGCAAATCCAGCTGCTATAGATCTTTTAGGATTATCACAAGATCAAATTATTGGAGTAGCATCGGGTGATGAACAGTGGGCTACCATAAAGCCTGATTTTTCAATTTTTCCGGGTGATGAGCACCCAGCTATAGTTGCATTAAGAACGGGAAAGCCGGTTTTTAATGTTGTAATGGGTGTGAAACAGGCTGTTAAAAATAAATATGTATGGATTTTAATAAATGCAGTTCCTGAATTTAAAGAAGGAGAAACAGAGCCTTATCGAGTATTTACAACATTTACAGATATTACAGATCAAATTGAATTAGAATCAAAGCTAAGACAGCGCAATAAGCTGCTGCATTTAATATCAACTATTTCTCAGCGCTTTATTAATATTCCATTAGATCATTTAAATAGTGAAATTAATATTGCCATTAAAGAGTTGGGTGAATTTGCCAAAGCCGATAGATTGGCCATTTTCGAGTATGATTATGAAAATGGTTTTGCTTATTACACACATGAATGGTGTGCCCATGGAATTGAATCAAAAAAAGAGGAATTGGCAAAAATTCCATTGAATGAATTTGCATCTTGGATTGAAATCTTACAAAAAGGAAATCCAATTAACATCCCCAATTCAGATCAATTAGAAATTAATAGCCCAATTCGTAATTTATTAGATGCTGGAAAAGTAATCAGCTTATTGGCAATACCATTAATGGATGGTAACGATTGCATTGGTGTAATAGGATTAGAGTCTGTTAATCAGCCACACTATTTTACTACTGTTGAACAAGACCTCTTAGGAATTTTTGCTGAGTTATTGGTGAATGTAAAAAACCGAATTTCAAATGAGCTGAGAATAAAAGAGAGTGAGATAAAATATAAAGAAATTACAGAGAATATGTCTGATATGGTATGGACCATGGACTTAGACTTTAATATTACTTTTTGTAGCGCATCCATTATAAAAATATTTGGCTACTCATCAGTAGAATATCTTGAACTTAGTTATGATAAAATTTATCCAAGAGAAACAATTCAAAAAATTGAAAGCCTTTTAGCCGAGATAAACCAAAATAGACTTGATGGATTAATTAGTGCAAATAAAACATGGACGATTGAGGGTGATTCCTTTAAAAAAGATGGAAGCAAAGCTTGGTTTATTACCGATATAAAACCTCATTTTTCAGAAGATGGAATTTTGAAAGGGTATATTGCTACAACTCGTGATGCAACTACTCGAAAAAAAGCAGATGACGAATTAAGAAAATCACGATATGATTTAGGTGAGCGATTGAAAGAACAAAAAGCAGTTTATGCAGTATCTACTTTAAGTCAAAATGAAGAATTAACACCAGAAGAATATTTTAAAGAGATAGCTAATATTATTGTAGCTGGTTTTCAGGATACTGTTCAAACATATGTTCATATAGTATATAATGGAATTGATTATTTTTCAAATCAATTTAAAGTCACAGAAAATTTTCGAGAATTTAATATTCATGTTTCTACCCAAAATCAAGGGTGCATTAAAATATATATACCAGGATCTTTAGATTTTCTTAATGAGGAAATGGTAATGATTAATACCATTGTTGGTATAATAGAAAAGTACAAACAAATCAAAATAACAAAGCGGGATATTATAGCCTCTGAAGAAAAATTTAGAATTATTGCTAATAATACCTATAACTGGGAATTTTGGGAAGCACCGGATGGGTATTTTATTTATCACTCTCCATCTTGTGAACGTATAACTGGGTATTCGGCAGATGAACTTCTAACTGATTCAGCAATTACCCAAAAACTAATTCACCCAGACGACCTTACTAAATATATTGAGCATAGAAATAATGTTGTTGAAGAAAAGAAATCAGAAAAAGTTAGTTTCAGAATTATCAATCGAAATAATGAAACTAGAATTATTGAACATGTATGCCAACCCATATTCAATGAGCAAGGTGTTTTTTTAGGAACTAGGGGAACTAATTTAGATATTACTGAACGTAAGTTAGCAGAAGAAGCATTATTTGAAAGCAAAGAGATTTACCGTAGTTTGATAGAAAGCTCTGATGCTGCTATAATTATGTTAGATGTAAATGGGAAGTTTTTATTTGTAAATGAAATTGCAGCTAAAATATACGGGAAAACACCTGCTGAGTTTTTAGAAGAAGATTTCACTATTTATGATTTAGCAACTCCTGAGATTGCTAGCCAAAATATGGCTGATGTAGAACAAGTATTTTTTAGTAGGAATGGTATCATTAAAGAATCCACTAGATTAATTAATGGGCACCAGGTTTGGTTCAGAAGTAGTATACAACCTGTTAAAGATTCAGAAGGTAAAGTTTATGCTGTATTTGTTAATGCAACGAATATCACTGAGCAAAAATTAGCAGAAGAACGGGTATTACAAAGTGAATTAAAATATAGAACTCTTTTTGCAGATTCCCCTGATGGGTATTTAATTGTAAAAGATGGAATTTTTGTTGATTGCAATAAAGCAAGCGAATTTATTCTAGGAACTACTAGAGACTATATTATTGGTAAAGAACCGAAAGATATTTCTCCTGAATACCAACCAAATGGTCGCAAATCCGATGAGTTGGTACAAGAAGTAGTAGCTGCAGCTTTTGCTAATAAAACGACACAGTTTGAGTGGGTTCATTTAAAGCCAGATGGAACTCCTGTTTACATAGATATTAAACTCTCTGCAATTGACACACTAGATGAAAAGTTTCTTCTTACTACTTGGAGAGATATTACTGCACAAAGGGAAGCAAAGGAGCTGATTAGTAAATTGAGTAGTGCGGTTGAACAGAGTCCAATCAGTATTTTCATTACTGATCTAGATGGAAATATTGAATACGTAAATCCATTTACGATAACTACAACAGGCTATCAACAAGAGGAGTTGATTGGACAGAATCCAAGAATTTTGAAATCGGGCTTTACCAATCCTAAAGTGTATGACGAGCTTTGGAGTACAATCACTAATGGTAAAGTATGGAGGGGGGTGTTAAATAATAGAAGAAAAAATGGTTCATTGTATTGGGAATCCACTACAATTACACCCATAATTAACGAAGTTGGTACAATTACTAGTTTCATTGCTATTAAGGAAGATATTACAGAGCGAATTAAAATTGAACATGAGATTAAGCAACTCAACACCAATCTAGAAAAGAAAATTGTAGAAAGGACCATCGAATTGCAAAACAGTAATGCAGACTTAACAAAAGCAAAAATTGAAGCAGAAGAAGCCAATCATGCCAAAAGTGAGTTCTTATCTAGAATGAGTCATGAACTTAGAACTCCTATGAATGCAATTCTAGGATTTGCTCAATTGTTAGAGATGGGAACTTTAGATGCCAAGCAAGAAAAAGCAGTACATCATATTTTAAACAGTGGAAAACACTTATTGAACCTAATTAATGAAGTGCTTGAAATATCTAGAATTGAAGCAGGTAAAATTTCTATATCTGTAGAAGCGGTAAAACTAAATAATGTATTTAGAGATGTATTCGAAACTTTAACTCCAACGGCTGATGCATATGGGGTAAAATTGATTAATGAACTTGAAGATAAAGCAGAAATTTTTATTTCGGCAGATAAACAAAGGATTAAACAAGTCTTACTTAATTTATTAAATAATGCTATAAAATACCACGATAAAAGGGGTTGGGTAAAATTATTCGCAACCGAAGTTTTAAGAGATAATAAAACCATTATTCGTATTTGTGTATCAGACAATGGTCCGGGAATTGATGCCAATAATGTTAAAAAACTATTTACCCCATTTGAAAGATTAGGAGCAGAAAATAGTGCAGTTGAGGGAACAGGATTGGGGTTATCGGTAGTTCAGCAATATGCTACTTTAATGGGAGGTACTTGTGGTGTAGAGAGTAAGTTAAATGAAGGAAGCACATTCTGGGTAGAACTTCCTAGAACAAACTCTATTGTTGAAGCCCTGAATGTTCATGCTCAATTAGAGCAAGTAGCGCTTAAAGAAAAGACCATCGAAGAGGCAGTAGTATTATATATTGAAGACAACAGTTCAAATATTGAATTAGTGACCCAAATTTTATTAGCAAAGCGCCCAAAGATAAAATTAGTAACTACAGTGTATGGTAAACAAACTTTAGAGCTTGCACTCGAACATAAGCCTAATGTTATTTTATTAGATTTAAACCTTCCCGATATACATGGATCTGAAGTATTTGAAATATTGAAGCTAAATGAAATAGCTAGGCAAATTCCTGTGATAGTAGTAAGTGCAGATGCTATGCCTGCTCAGGTAAATAAATTATTGGAAGCTGGCGTTAAGCAATACTTAACCAAGCCTTTTGATGTCCCTGCTTTTCTACAAATAATTGATCAATATACTAACCATTAAAATAAATTGATTAACTAATGTAGCTAGACTGTTTAGTGTAATTATTATTAGGTGCATAAATAAAGAGTAATGATGCACCCTTAATAGTTTGTATGATATCTCGAACTTGGTTTTGAGGAACTGCCGGACATCCTAGACTTCTACCTATATAGCCCTGCTTTTGTATTAGCTGATCATTTACATAATCTGCACCATGCATTACAATTGCTCTTTGTTTGGCTTTATCATTAATACCTGTTTCTATGCCAGTTAATTGCAACGACATACCATGTTTACCTTTATATATTTCACCGGTAATATAAAACCCTAAACTAGATTGGTAGGAATTATTTTTGTTTGAAAAATTCTTGGCAAAAAGAACACCTGAATTACGGCCATGTGCAACCAAGGTATTGACTACTATTTCCATTTTTTGCATATCAATGATAAAAAGTCTTTTTGCGGAACTTGGTTTACTAAAGTCTGCAATAGTTAGATACCGTTGATTAATTAATTGACCAGCTTCTTTTAATTTCTCATACCCTCTAATGGCATGTTGAACGGCTAATTTATTAATATTAAACTTATCGGAAAGAATCTCAATATTGGATATAAAAGAGCTGGTCTTAAGTTCCAACTTTTTATTATATGCCTGAGTAGTTAAACTGATTAAAAATAGAAATAATAGGATATGCTTTTTCATAGTTAGGGGGTACTAATGAATATTGTAGCAGCATAATGGATGCCGGGTTGCAAAATTAGCCAATACTGGCTTAATCCAAACCTTAAAACTGTTAAAATGGCTACTTATATATTAGCCTGAGCACTTTTGGCAGAAATTTCCCGGACTGTTTTATCAATTTCATTTGCTGAAGTAATCACTATATCCATGATTTCCTCTTGAGTAACCCCAGCGTCATCTTTTATTTCTAATAAAGAAATAGCCCCCATCATTCTTGCTAATGGAGCTCTTACAACATGTGATTGAATCCAAGAGATCTCTCGTAAAGCTTTGTTTTGTAATTCAATGGCTGCAAGATTCTTCTCCAACTCTAGCGTTCTTTCTTTTACTTTTTCTTCTAATATAATATTTTGATTGGTTAGTTGAGATAGCAGAAATACGGTGTAAAGCAGATTCCTAATTCTTAAATCAACTTCGGTAAGATCAAATGGTTTGGTGAGAAAATCACTGGCACCTCCAGATAATGCTTTCTTTTTAGATTCAGGTGTGATATCTGCTGTTAAAACAAGTATACGCATCAAAGGAAATCCTGAAGGAACTTTTTTTAATTCCTCCATAATATCAAATCCAGAAACTTGCGGCATCATCAAGTCTAATAAAATCAATTCTGGTTCATACTCTTTAATTGTTGTGAGGGCTAGTGTTGAGTCGCTTAACGACTTTACATTTGTATACCCCTTCATCATGAGTAAGTTCTCTAATACTTCAATATTAGCCAATGTATCGTCTATGATTAAAATTCTAGCGTCTTTTAAATCTTCTTTCATGTTTTTATTTTATAATTTCATCAACCGCAGCTAAAAAGGATTTTATTTCTATTGGTTTTGTTAAATAGTTAGTAGCGCCTGATGCTTTTAATATGCTTACTTGATTGGGCATCGCATCTGCACTTATTACAATAACCGGAATTTGCTTTGTTACTTCATTTGCTTTTAACTCTAATAAAATGTCTTTTCCATGCTTATCTGGTAAATTTAAATCTAAGAGAATTAAGGATGGCTTTACCTCAATGGCTTTTTCAAGTGCTCCATTTCCTCTCATATGAATCACCAGTTTGATTCCTTTTCTTTTTGTATCAATAATTTCCTGAACCAATTCAATATTTGGCATATTGTCTTCAATATACAACACAACTCCTTCTTGATTATGAATTGCAGTGTGTTGGCTTAAAGTTGCTTCTTTTTGAATGGTATCTAAATGACTTTGACATTGTTGTAATTCTATCCAAAAAGTACTGCCTTTTCCAGGAGCACTTTTAACGCCTACTTTACCACCCATTAAGTCTACCAACTGTTTTACAACAGCTAATCCTAATCCTGTACCTTCTACATTTGATTTTTCTGCACCAATTCGTTCAAATGGAATAAATATCTTTTCTATATCTTTTTCATCAATTCCCCATCCTGTATCGGTAACAGAAATTCTAATTGGCGTATAACCATCCTCTGAAGTTTGCTTAATATCAACAGAAATAGTTACCTCACCACCTTCATTATTATATTTAATGGCATTATTTGTTAAGTTAATTAGTACCTGTTTTAACCTTTGTCTATCTGCTCTAATATAGGTTGGTACAGTATTATTTAATTGAGTATTTAAACTAATATTTTTTTGATTGGCAGAAAATAATAAACTGTCTTTTATTTCATTGATGACTTCATAAACCTCAATAGGTTCTACCGATATGCTAATTCTTCCAGATTCAATTCTAGATATATCTAACACTTCATTAATTAAGTTGAGTAAGTGTTTCCCACTGTCTAAAATATGTTGCACTCCTTTTTCTTGAACAGGAGTCAATTCACCCATTTGTAATAACTGACCAAATCCTAATATAGAATTCATGGGTGTTCTTAATTCATGACTCATCTTAGATAAGAAATCAATCTTTGCTTTATTGGCCTCTTGAGCTTCTTTGTTTGCATTAATTAAAGAGACATTTGCATTTTCTAAATCCAATGTTCTTTCTTTAATTTTTTCTTCCAAATGTAGATTCAAATCTTTTAATTCATCCTGTATACGCTTTCTTTCTGTAATGTCTTCTTTAATAGCAATATAGTGGGTAATTACTCCATCATCGTTCATAATTGGTCCAATAGTTGCCTGTTCCCAATAATACGTACCATCTTTTTTTCTGTTATGAAAAATCCCTTTCCATTCTTTTCCATGCGTAATATTTCCCCATAAATGCTGGTATTCCTCTAAAGTTGTTTCTCCCGACTTTAATACTTTTGGATTTTTTCCTAATAGTTCTTCCTGAGTGTAACCAGTCGTATGAAATGTGTAAGGATTTGCATATTCTATATTACCCTCTAAGTTGGTTATAACAACAGTTAGGGGGATCTGTTCCACCGCTCTTGACAACTTCCTCACTTTTTCTTCAGCAATTCTTTTATCTGTAATATCAATTCCCATGCATTGCATTTCAGTGGGATTCCCATTAGAATCTGTTAAACATACAAAATCCCAAAGAGTTGTTCTTGTTCCTCTATCCTTTGAAGGCTTGTCTAATTCAACCTGGTGAACAGATCCTGGGTTCATCATACAAGCCATCACTGCTTCTTTTGTTCTTTGGTGATGGTAATCACAAATTGATTTTAAAGAATCTCCATATGCAATACCTTCTTTCTCATACATGGAACCAAAGTCTCTTTCAAATGTTTTATTCCAGTAAGTATGTTTTCCTAATAGGTCTGTTCGCAAAACATAATTTGTTTCACTGTTTACAATTTTTTGTAATCGCTCTTCACTTTCTTGTAACTCTATTAATGCTCTTTTTTCACTGGTTATATCTCTAGTAATTCCTAAAATACCGGTTACTTGATTTTCGGTATTCCAACTTGGCTTTATTACTGTAAGAAACCAAAATGTTTCTCCATTTTTTTTTATTGCTTGCCCTTCAAGTTGCCAAATATCTTTATTGGACAATGTTCCATTCTTTAATTTTTCTTTAAAGGATTGGACGATTTCAAAATATTTATCTACTGTTTCAGGAGTATATTTTTCTCTTAATGAACCGGAAAGAAATTCATCAGGAGTGTAACCAAAAATTGTTTCAATCGATGGACTACAGTAGTTCATTTTAAAATCCTTATCTGTGGTCCAAATTAAGTCGGCAATATTTTCTGTTATTTCTCTATACTTTCTTTCGCTTTCTTGAATTTTTTTATTGTAGTCAATTCTAATTTGCATATTAGAAAGCATTTCCGCAAAAATCTTCAATAGATTCTGTTCCTGTTCCGTAAAAAAATGCTTCTTTTTTACCATATCCAATCCAACAAATCCAACACACTTGGCTTCATTCATAATTGGAACAGTCAGTAAGCTTAAAATAGACTGAGCTTCTAATGCATTCCTGAGTGAACTTTCAATTGGAAGTGCATTAACATCTGGGATATGAATACTTAATCCCTTTGTATGTTGGTCTAGCCAATCTTCCATAATAGAAAACGGTACCATTTGCAAATCATCTATATGTGGTTTTATTCCCTTGCTGCACCATTCATAAGTATTGTTGCTTAGCGAATGTTCAAAATCATAATCAAAAATATATACACGATCTGCTTCCAAAAAAAGTCCCAGTTCTGCTAATGATTCTTGTACTGCAACCTCCGGCTCATTGCGTAAACCACTTAAATATGTTTTAGCTGTTTTCATCATTAAGCTTTGTAGCTTAGTTTGAAAACGCAATTTCTTTTCTATGGATATTTGAGAGCTAATATTTGTAACGGTAGTTAATATTCTTTTTAGCGTTACACCGTCTTCCAAGAATTCTGGTTCAGACTCTAGCATTACCCAAGTTGTATGTCTTCTTTTAATTTCATGTATTCCAGCAATTACTTCTCTAACTGGTTTCTTTGTTTTTATTGCAATTACAGAAGGGTACTCTTCTTTTGGAAAAATATTCCCATCATAATCTAATATTAAATAACCCTCTTCTTGTGATCTCAATTTTGTTAGTTGGTCTACTTTCAACCCTAAAATTCTTTCTGCTGCTTTATTTGCATAAATGGGCAGCCCGGTAGGATCAGAATATACAATACCGATATTTATTTTATTAATTATTTTTTCATTTAGAAACTCAAGATCCTCCATACAACAATGAATTTGTAGATTATTGTTTTAAAGTTAGTGAATATATTATTTCTATTATTTTGTTAATCTTATTCAAAACAAGGTTGACTAATTATTACAATTAATTGTGGGCAATTGAAAGACTGTATCTTCGTTTCACATTATGCTATATAAAATATTAACTGTTGCCGGTCTTGCTACTTTTGAAATTTATGCTGCTATTCCAGCCGGATTTGCATTTGGTATTTCTCCTTGGATTATTTTTTTTACCACAGTTGTTGGTGGATTAGCTGGAGTATTTGTTGCTGCATTTTTGGGTAAACAAATTCAACAGTATGTCAGCAAATTCAGAAAGCCCAAAGTAAAAAAAGAAAATAAAAATGCCCTTATCTTTAAAATTTGGGAAAAGTACGGTGTAATTGGCTTAGGCTTTTTTGGTACATTAACTGTGGGCGCCCCTGTTAGTATTGGAGTTGGCACCGGACTAAATGTGTCTATACAAAAATTATTAATTTGGTGTTGTGCAGGAGTAATCACAAGATGTGCATTATTTACGGCATTAGGCCATTATGGTATGAAATTGATTAATTAACAATGAGTAAGCCAATAAAGAACATCATTTTTGATTTAGGTGGAGTGTTTCTGAATATTGATTTCAGTTTAACAAGCAAGGCATTTATTGATTTAGGTGTGTTGCAATTCAATGAAATGTTTACACAGCATTTTTCAAATCCCTTATTTGAATTATTAGAAACAGGTAAAATAGCAGAGGCTGAATTTTATGAGGCTTTTAGACAAGAAACTAAATTGCCCTTAACCAATGAACAGATAAAAAAAGCTTGGAACGCGCTATTATTAGATTTTCCATCTGATAGAATTGATTGGTTAGAAAATATTGCTAATAAGTACCAAGTCTTCTTGTTTTCTAATACCAATCAAATTCATTACAATCACTTTATTGAATATTTCGCTGTTCAATTTCCTGGAAAGAACTTTGATTCTTTTTTCATAAAAGCTTATTACTCCCAATTTTTAGGCCTTCGTAAACCTTACCCCGAATCCTTTCAGGCTATTTTAGATGAACAAGGGTTACATGCAGAAGAAACTTTGTTCATAGACGACACCTTGAAGAATATTGAAGCAGCTCAAGCTTTGGGTTTACAAACCATTCACTTAAAACACCCATTAACGGTATTAGATATAGACCTTTAATTAACTATTTAATTTCTTCGAAGTCAAGGTAATCGTCCTTTTTAACTCCTGTTGCAGCTGCTTGTTTTTGCTGAGGTGGTTCTTGTTGGCGTGCATATTCTTGTTGCTGAAAAGCTTGTTGTTGCTGCATTTCAGACATTTTTCGCTTGATTTGACTGGCTGTTTTACTAACAGGTATAACTAACCCAAAAATAAAACGGTACAGCATGTAAATGGCTAAGGCCCAAAGTAATACTTTAAACATAAGACTATAAAAGTAGGAATTAACCTATTATAGGGCTGTTAAAACACTCCGAAATCGGAAGAACGGCAAAAATTTGGATTTTAGGGTCTAATTGACGTATATTTGCAGCAAGCTAAGAATCAACAGAAGGGAACGACTATCGTTCCCTTCTCCTTTTTTAACATGGCAACAGACAACAATATTAACCTAATTGAGCAGTTTTTACAGTCCATTTTGGCAGAAGAGCCATTGTATTTTCTAGTATCTGTAAAAATTAAACCTACCAATAATATAAAAGTGTTTTTGGATGGGGATAGTGGCTTACCTATTGAGAAATGCGTTTATTTTAACCGCAAACTCTATAAATTCATTGAGGAAGCAGGAATTTATCCAGAAGGGGAATTTTCTTTGGAAGTTTCTTCGCCCGGTATTGATGAGCCGCTCCAATTAATTAGACAATACCAAAAAAACATAGGAAGAACCATTCAAGTGGTTTTCACAGACGATACTATAAAAGAAGGGGTGCTAGAAACCGTTGCAGAAGCAGATATCATGATACAATGTACTACAGGTAAAGGCAAAAAAGCGGTAACTGAACAAGTACTTATTCCTTTTTCAAATATTAAATCAACAACTGTACAAATTAAATTTTAGCAGAATAAAAAAACAGCGTTATGGCCAGTATCAACTTAATTGAGGCGTTTCAGGAGTTTAAAGACGCAGAAAATATTGATCGTCCCACGATGATGAAAGTGGTAGAAGATGTATTCAAAACCTTACTTCGTAAGAAGTTTGGGGCAGACGATAATTTCGATGTTATCGTAAACGCCGAAAAAGGTGACCTTGAAATCATCCGCCGCCGAATGATTGTAGAAGATGGGGAAGTAAATGATCCCTTGGCAGAAATTGCTTATTCTGAAGCTGCCAAAATTGAACCAGACTTTGAAGTGGGTGAAGAATTGTACGAAGAAGTAGATATTCTAGATTTTGGTCGTAGAGCCATTTTAGCCGCAAAACAAACACTAGCAAGTCGTATTAGTGATTTGAAAAAGAATGTATTGGTTAAAAAATATGGTGACCGTGTGGGTGATATTATTAGTGCGGAAGTTTACCAGGTTTGGAAAAAAGAAGTATTGTTATTAGACGAAGAAGGAAATGAATTGATTTTACCTAAGTCTGAGCAAATTCCTCAGGATTACTTTAAAAAAGGGGAGAATATTCGTGCAGTAGTGGCTCGAGTTGATATGAAAAATAATACACCAGTGATTATTTTATCTAGGACCAGCCCCATGTTCCTTGCTAAATTATTAGAGATTGAGGTTCCTGAAATTTTTGATGGTTTAATAGCTATTAAGAAAATTGTTCGTGAACCAGGTGATCGTGCTAAAGTGGCTGTTGAGTCTTACGACGATCGTATTGATCCAGTAGGTGCTTGTGTGGGTATGAAAGGTAGCCGTATTCATGGAATTGTTCGTGAATTGAAAAATGAAAACATAGATGTAATCAACTTTACCACCAATATTCAATTATTAATTCAACGTTCGTTAACGCCTGCTAAAATCAGCTATATGGACTTAGATAATGATAAAAAACAAGCCAATGTATATTTAAAGGCCGATCAAGTGTCTTTGGCTATTGGCAGAAGAGGGGTAAATATTAAGTTAGCTTGTGAGTTAACCGGCTATGAAATTGATGTTTATCGCGAAGACGAAGAAATCACCGATGAATTTGATATTGACTTAGATGAATTTAGCGATGAAATTGAGACTTGGATTATTGATGAATTCAAAAAGATTGGTTGTGATACAGGTCGCAGTATTTTAAAGCTAACTGTGGATGAATTAGAACGTAGAACCGATTTAGAGCGTGAAACAATTGAAGAAGTTAGAAAAGTACTACAAGAAGAATTTGATAGAGAAGAATAAGCAGCCAATAACCACGTATATTTGTCAAGTATGCGTGGCTTAGTTGTAACGCATATTAGGACCCAAAAACAAAGAATGTCAGAACTGAAATTACCGAGACTGTTAGCAGCCGCCAAAGAATTTAACGTTGGTCAGGATACCCTGATCGAATTCTTGGTGAAGAAAGGATTTAACAGAGATGACCTGAAGCCAACTGCAAAGCTTCAGGAAGACCATTACCGTGCCCTTCAGGCAGAGTTCCAAGGCGACAAAGTTGCGAAGAACAAAGCCGATCAAGTAGAAATACCAAAAGGTAGCCAGAGTGAAGCCAAGAAGAAGAAAGACGAAGAGGAAATCACTTTTAGAAAAGAAGAGAAGAAACCTGCTGAGCCTGTTGCCGAGAAAAAACCTGTGGTAGAAGTAGAAGCACCTATTGCTGCAACTCCTACTGTTGTTGAAACTGCACCAAAAGAGGAGCCAGCTCCAGTTGTAATTGTTGAACCCGTTGAAGCCCCTGTTAAAGCAGCTGCTCCAGTTCAAGAACCAATTGTTGAAGCAACACCGGTACCTCCAGTTATAGTGGCCGCTCCTGAACAAGTTGCAGCGCCCGAAGTAATGAAAACTGAAGTGGCTCCAATTGAAGGACCTAAAGTGATTCATAAAATTGATCTTTCCGCCATTGATTCTTCTACCCGTCCTAAAAAGACGGCTAAAAAAGCAGAGCCAATTCCAGAAAAGAAAGCAGATGCTCCAAAGCCTGCTGCCAAGAATACTTCCAACCCAGTTGCTGCAAAACCAGCACCAGTAGTACCTGCGGCAGTTGTTGCTCCAGTAGCCCCTCCTCCACCTCCAGTGGTTGATGCTCCACCAACAATAGAGAATATTCGTGCTGAAAAATTAGAAGGGCCAAAGATTTTAGGTAAAATTGAATTGCCTGTAAATAGCGATACTCGTCCTAAGCCAATGGGTAGAGACGAGAAGCGGAAACGCAAGCGTATACCGGTTGATAAAAAGGGGGAACCCAATAATGCCCCTGCTCCAAAAGATGCAGAAGGTAGACCATTAACTGGTCCTAATCGTCCCATTGTTCCTGCAAGAAATAACAACCCCAATGCTGGAAGTGGCGGCGGTGGTGGATTTAATAGAGGCGGTGGTGGCCAAGGTGGTTTTAACCGCGGTGGTCAAGGTGGAAATAGAGGCAGAAATGATCGCAACGCACCAAGGGTTGAAGATAAGGAGATTGATCAAAAAGCCATTCAAGAGAAAATCCGTGAAACCCAAGCTAAGCTTGCTGGAACGGGCGGTAGAGGCAAGAGCCTGAAAGCCAAATATAGAAGAGCTAAGAGAGACGAAGCTGCTGATGCACAGGGCGATGACATGATGGAAGACAACAAATTGCAGGTTACAGAATTTGTAACAGTAAGTGAGTTGGCTAATTTGATGGATGTAAGCTTTGCAGATGTAATTGGCAAGTGTATGAATTTGGGAATCATGGTTTCAATTAATCAGCGTTTAGACGCGGAGGTAATTGAATTGGTTGCCAGTGAATTAGGTTTTGAAGTAGAGTTTATTGGTTTAGAAGATGCGGACGATTTGGATATGGATGATGAGGAGGATGATGATGAAGAAAAAACAGACCGCCCTCCTATTGTTACCATCATGGGTCACGTTGACCATGGTAAAACTTCTTTACTAGATTATATTAGAAATGCAAACGTTGTTGCGGGTGAAGCCGGTGGTATTACCCAGCATATAGGTGCATACGAAGTTACTTTACCTAATGGCAAAGCCATTACTTTCTTAGATACACCTGGTCACGAAGCCTTTACAGCAATGCGTGCTCGTGGTGCCAAAGTAACAGATATATCTATCATTGTAGTTGCTGCAGACGATGCGGTGATGCCTCAAACAAGAGAAGCAATCAGTCACTCTCAAGCGGCATCTGTTCCAATGATTTTTGCTGTTAATAAGATTGATAAAGACGGCGCAAATCCTCAAAAGATTTACGAACAATTGTCTCAAATGAATATTTTAGTAGAAGCTTGGGGTGGTAAATTCCAGAACCAAGAGTTATCTGCTAAACAAGGCTTGAATGTTGATTTACTTTTAGAGAAAGTATTATTAGAAGCAGAGTTATTAGACCTAAAAGCAAATCCGAATAGAGAAGCAACCGGTACCATTATTGAAGCTTCTTTGGATAAGGGTAGAGGTTATGTAGCTACCATCTTAGTGCAAAATGGTACACTTCGTCAAGGTGACTTGATTGTATCTGGCCAGCATTACGGTAGAGTGAAAGCCATGTTTAACGAACGTAATCAGCGCATTGAAATTGCTCCTCCTTCTACTCCTGTAGTTATTCTTGGATTGAATGGTGCGCCTCAAGCGGGTGAGAAATTCAAAGTATTTGAAGATGAAGCAGAAGCAAAAGAAGTAGCTACTAAGCGTGCTCAAATTTCTAGAGAGCAAGGATTACGCGCTCGTAAGCATATTACTTTAGATGAGATTGGTCGTCGTTTGGCATTGGGTAACTTTAAAGAATTAAATATCATCATCAAAGGTGATGTGGATGGTTCTGTAGAAGCCTTAAGTGACTCTTTACAAAAACTAAGTACGGCTGAAATTGCGGTAAGAGTAGTATTGAAAGGAGTTGGTCAAATCTCTGAAAGTGATGTATTGTTGGCAACAGCTTCTGATGCCATCATCATTGGATTTAACGTTCGTCCTTCTATGCAAGCTAATAAATTAGCTGATACGGAGGGTGTTCAGATTAAGTTGTACTCTATTATCTACCAAGCAATTGATGAAATCAAGAGCGCGATGGAAGGTATGTTGGAGCCGAAGATTCAAGAGAAGATTACTGCAAACGTAGAAGTTAGAGAAGTTTATAAGTTTGATAAAGCCACTGTTGCTGGATGTTTTGTATTGGAAGGAAAAATTGCCAGAAATAGTAAAATCAGAATTATCCGTGATGGTATTGTGGAATATCCGAAAGGGGAAGGCCAAGCTGCTGAATTGGGTAGTTTGAAACGCTTTAAAGATGATGTTAAAGATGTATCTACTAATATGGAGTGCGGATTGACCATCAAAAACTTCAATGACCTCAAAGTTGGGGATATTGTAGAAGCTTTTGAAGAAGAAGAAGTAAAGCGTACTTTATAGTAAATTGACCTTAATAAAGCCTCAAACCTTGTGTTTGGGGCTTTTATATTTTGTTAAAAGCATTGCAGAGCGTGAAAAACCGCTTTGGTTTGATTATTTTTGATACTATGCAAGGGATGAAAAAACTGTTCGTGTTTGCCGCTGTTCTGTTTACTTTTCTTAGTAACACAGTAGAAGCTCAATCTAAAAAAGTGATCGCAGATAAAATTGTTGGTCAAGTTGGAGATAAAATTATACTTCGTTCTGAAATCATTAATACCATTGCTGATGCCAAGCGTCAAACGCAAGGCCAAGAAAATGTGGTGTTGCCGAATGAGTGTCAGGTTTTAGAAAGTCAATTAATTCGTAAGGCTTTATTGTTACAAGCACAAAAGGATTCCTTGAATGTAGAAGATGATGAAATTGAAGCAGAATTAGACAATCGTATTAGACAAACCATTCAACAATACGGATCAAAAGATATTCTAGAAGAGATTGCTGGTAAAACCGTTTACCAATTAAAAGATGATTTTAGAGAAGCTTTTCGTGAGCAAAAATTAGCTGATCAAATGCAACGTAAGATTGTTGACAATATCAAAATCACTCCAACTGAAGTGAAATTATATTACAGCAAAACTCCGCAAGACAGTTTGCCTTTTTATGAAAGTGAAATTGAAGTAAGCCAAATTGTAATGATTCCGAAAGCGAATAAAGACGTAGAGGAATATGTTGCAAAGCAATTATACGATTATAAAAAACAGGCTGAAACCCAAGGTCCAAAGAAGTTTGAGCAATTAGCAAAAAATTACTCTGAAGATCCAGCTGTTAAAGAAAATGGTGGTCAGTACACATTGAATCGAAATGATAAATTTTGGGATCCAGCTTTTTTAGCAGGCGCTTTTAGATTAAAAGAAGGACAAATTTCTCCTGTAATCAAATCTAAGTTTGGATTGCATATTATCATGATGATCAGTCGTTCTGGGGATGAAGCTATAGTAAGGCATATACTCAGAATTCCTCCAATCACCGAAGATGAAATTAAAGAAACCACTGATAAATTAGATTCACTTAGAAATCAAATCAAGGCTGGTAAAATTAATTTTGCTGAAGCAGTTAATAAATATTCTGATGATGATAATAGTAAGTTTAGCGCTGGCTCTTTAGTAGGTAGAGACGGGTCTACTTTTATTTCTTTAGACATGTTAGATAAAGACATGATTAAGCCTATTAGTGATATGAAACCAGGTGATATTTCTTCACCTCAAATTTATCAAGATGAAAGAGGTAGAAAAGTGGCAAGATTGATTTACTATAAATCTAAAAAAGATCCACATCGTGAAAATTTAAAAGACGACTATAACAGAGTTGCTCAACGTGCATTGGAAGAAAAAAAGACCACAACATTAGAAAAGTGGTTTAAAGAGCATATTCCTACGTATTATATTTTGATTGATAACGAATTCACTAAGTGTACGGAACTGGCACAATGGAAGCAAGCTGCTATGAGTGCTGCAGAGGGAAGAAAGCAATAGTTGGAGGGTAAAAAGCAGTAATTTCATAAAACATTGATAATCAACCATTAAGAAAAGCAGATGCTGATCTTAATGGTTTTTTTATGCCCAATTTTAAAAGCTTGAAAAATATATTTGGAAAATACATGTACATACATGTATATTTGCATTGTGAAATTAGAACAAGCCATACAAAGCACTAAATTCAAAAACGAAATGCATAAAGCAAGTTTGAATATTTTGTATACTGCTTGGTGGTTGAAGACACAAATGAGTAAGGTTTTAAAAGAGTTTGGGTTAACGCACGAGCAATACAATGTGTTGAGAATTTTAAAAGGGAAGTATCCTGAGCAGCTGTGTGTAAAGGATATCAGCTGTAGGATGATTGAAAAAAGTTCAAATGTTCCAAGAATTATTGATCGTTTGGTTATTAAGAAGTTGGTTAAAAGAGCCGATTCCCCTACAGACAAAAGAGAAACGGTAACTACCTTAACCCAAGCGGGATTAGCAGTTCTTGCTGCTTCAACTGAAAGTGTGAACCAACTCATGGATGAAATGGTTAAAATGGAAAACAAGGAGGCGGAGCAATTAAATGTATTGCTGGAACGCTTAAGGGGAACGGAAGTATAATTTTTTTAGAAAAATAGATGTATATACACTTAAATAAATAATCATGAAAACAGTATTACACAAAGCAAACACGAGAGGTCATAACAGCTTTGGCTGGTTAAACAGCTTTCATAGTTTTAGTTTTGGCCATTACTATAATCCGGAGAGAATGCATTTTGGTGCTCTAAGGGTTTTGAATGATGATACAGTTGCAGCAGGTATGGGTTTTGGCAAACATCCCCATGATAATATGGAAATTGTATCTATTCCTTTATCTGGTGATTTACATCATCAGGACAGTACTGGTAGAAATGAAATTATTCGTCAACACGATGTACAAATCATGAGTGCAGGTAGTGGCATTGCGCATAGTGAAATGAACGCCAATAAAGACCAGCAAGTAAAATTTTTGCAAATATGGGTAATGCCTAAAGAATTAAATATCACACCAAGATATGAGCAAAAATCTTTTAAGCCTGCAGATAGGACCAACCAGATTTTAACGGTAGTGGCACCTGACAACAAAGATGCTGTTTGGATTAACCAAGATGCCTGGTTTTCATTGGCCAATTTTGATGCAGGTAAAATAGCTGAATACAAATTAAAAAATTCAGAGAATGGTGTTTATGTATTTGTAATTGGAGGCGATGCAACCATCAATGGCGTGGCATTGAATGAGCGAGATGGATTGGGTATTACAGAAACTGACAAACTTAGTATTGAAGCAAATACCAATACAGAGATTTTATTGATTGAAGTTCCTATGAATATAAATGCCGATTAATATGAAAAGAAGAACCATCGAAACAATAGCATACGGGCAGCCAATGGATATGGGCGGATTCCCTATTCGTCAGGCGCTGCCTTCCTCTAAAGCAGATATGTTAGACCCCTTTTTATTGTTGCATCATGCCAATATTAAAGTAGCTGAAAATGTAGATGTGAAAAATGCGGGCGTTGGTCCTCATCCGCATCGTGGTTTTTCTCCTGTTACTTTTATTTTCAAAGGCGGTGTGCATCATCGCGATAGCAGAGGAAATAGTCATATTGTATATGAAGGAGGAACTCAGTGGATGAATGCGGGTATGGGGGTAATTCACAGTGAAAGACCACCTGAAGATATTCATGCACTAGGTGGAACACAGGAATTGATTCAACTATGGATCAATACACCTGCTGCCAATAAGATGGATGCACCAGCATATATACCTGTTACTAAAGAGGATACGCCTGTAGTGAATGATGAAGATGGATTAACCAATATTCAGGTAGTAGCTGGTGAGCTGAATGGGGTGAAGGGTTCGATTGTTCCTCAAACACCAATCAATATGTTCACTATTCGTATGAAAAAAGGCGGTACTTACTTTATTCCATTTGCGGCTTCGCATAATGCATTTATTTATGCATTGGAGGGAACTGTTCTTATTAATGAGAAAGAAGAATTGCCTGCATTTTATATGGCATCTTTTAATAAAGATGGAGAAGGTGTTCAAATAACTGCAGCAGCAGACAGTATTTTATTGATGGGAACAGGGGAACCTTTAAATGAACCCGTAGTATCTCATGGCCCTTTTGTAATGAATAATCAAACCCAATTATTAGAAGCTTTTAGAGATTATCAAATGGGTAAGATGGGAGTTCTGATAGAGGAATAAACACCATCAACTTATGAATAACAGTGTGTTTCAGTAAAAATATTTTCAAAACATTTTTCAACAAATAAAAATTAAAACAAGATGGCAACTTTTAAAATTGACCCAATGCACAGTGAAATCACTTTTAAAGTGAAACACTTAATGATTACCAACGTAACTGGTAGCTTTCAACAATTTGATGCTACACTAGTAGCAGAAGCAGAAGATTTTAGCGATGCTAAAATTAACTTTGAAGCTGCAATTGACAGCATTTCTACCAACAACGAACAAAGAGATACGCACCTTAAAAGTGATGACTTTTTTGCCGCTGCTACTTATCCTACATTAAGCTTTGTATCTACTTCATTTACCCACAAATCTGGTTCTGAATATGCACTTAAAGGCGATTTAACCATTAAGGGTACTACTAAATCTGTGGAATTAGGAGTTGATTTTGGAGGAAGAATGACTGACTTTTATGGCCAAGATAAAGCTGGTTTCGAAATCACTGGAAAAATTAATCGCAGTGAATTTGGTTTAACCTGGAGTGCTGTTACAGAAGCGGGTGGCGTAGTAGTAAGTGATGAAATCAAGTTAAATATGGCTGTTCAAATGGTAAAACAAGCTTAATTAGTCTTGTTTGAACCCAATGGCAGAAAAATCGTTATAAGTATATGCAGATTGAAATAATAACCGGAAGTCCTAGAAAAGACAGTGTTACGTACAGAGTTGCGTTGCATTTACAACAATATTTACGTGAGCATACCGATCATATGGTAGGAATTATAGATGTTAGAGAGTGGAATCTACCTCTTTTGCAAACCGTATTTTCTTCTGTTGAACAAGCTCCTGATCTTTACAAGCCCTTGGCTAAAAGGATGTTTGCTGCTAATGCCTTTATTTTAGTAACTCCAGAATACAACGGCAGCTATGCTCCCGCCTTACAAAACTTATTAGACCATTTTCCTAAACAGTCTAGAAAGGCTTTTGGAATAGTAACAGCGTCTGTAGGTGCTATGGGTGGTATGCGTGCTTCTCAGCAAATGTTATTGTTGGTACCAGGAATTTTTGGAATTGCTTCTCCTCATATGCTGATTATTCCTCATTTAGATAAGAAATTCGACGCTTCAGGCAATTTGATCGATGAAAGTTTCAAACCTGCTATAGATAATTTTAGTAAAGAATTTTTATGGTTAGCGGGTAATCTTCAGCCAGAATCAGTTGCCGAAAAACGGACTGTATATAATTAATTTTTAAAAGGGTGGCGGAGTTGTAACTTCGCCATTCCTTTTTATATAGCACCATGAGCGATGAAATAAAACACGAATGTGGCCTGGCTTACATTCGTTTACGCAAGCCCTTCTCTTATTACCTCCAAAAACATGGAACGGTAACTTACGGCTTAAATAAGCTGTACCTTTTAATGGAAAAGCAGCATAACCGTGGCCAGGATGGCGCAGGATTGGCAATGGTAAAGTTGAATATTGAACCGGGCAATCCTTACTTGCATAGAATGCGCAGTAATGCCCCTCAACCTATTGCCGATTTATTTTTTAAAATAGGGCAAGAAATACAAGAGTTGGAGAAATATCAACCCGATATTAAGCAACATCCGGGTTTAATGAAAGGGCATCTTCCCTTTTTAGGTGAGTTATTATTAGGCCATCTTCGTTATGGAACCCAAGGAAAAAACAATGTAGAATTTTGTCATCCCTTTATTAAGAGAGACTTGATGCCAGGTAAAAATCTTGCGTTAGCAGGTAATTTTAATCTGGTTAATACCGATGAATTATTTGAGCAAATTGGGGTAAATCCAGGCGACTTCCAAAAGCAGAGTGATTTAGCTGCCATGATGGAAGTGGTACACCATTATTTGGTAAAAGAAGATGAAGCTAATCCCAATAATGCCAATATTACGAATGTATTAAAAAACGCAACTCCCATTTTTGATGGTGGATATACGATTGGTGGCTTGTTAGGGAATGGTCATAGTTTTATTATGCGTGATGCACATGGAATTAGACCTGCCTATTATTATATTAATGATGAAGTTATTGTTGCTGCAAGTGAAAGAGCGGCCATTAGAACCACTTTCAATGTGGGTGAAAATGAAGTACAAGAATTAATGCCTGGTACAGCTTTAATTGTGGATGATTTAGGGAACTATCGAATAGAAAAAATATTAGAGCCTAAAGAAAGAAGAGCCTGCTCTTTCGAACGTATTTATTTTTCTAGAGGAAGCGATGAAAAAATTTATAGAGAAAGAATTGCATTGGGTCATCATTTAAGTGAAACGGTTTTAGAACGCATTGCTTACGATTTAAAAAATACCATTTTCTCTTATATTCCTAACACTGCTGAAGTTGCTTTTTATGGCTTGGTGAAAGGCATGGAAGAATACCTCAATAAAATTAAAGTTGAACGTATTTTGAGTTGGGGCAATGATTTCACGCCCGATAAATTAGAAGAAATGGTGAATCGTAAAATTCGCCAAGAAAAAATTGCGATCAAAGATGTTAAGCTAAGAACTTTTATTACAGAAGATGCCAACAGAAATGAAATGGTGCAACACGTGTACGATATCACTTATGGCACTGTTCGGAATAATGAAGATACTTTAGTGGTAATAGATGATAGCATTGTAAGAGGAACCACTTTAAAAGAAAGTATTATCAGAATGCTTTCAAGATTAAGTCCTAAAAAAATAATTGTTGTTTCTTCTGCTCCTCAAATACGATATCCAGATTGTTATGGGATTGATATGAGTAAACTAGGAGACTTTATTGCTTTTAGAGCAGCTATTGCTTTATTGAAAGAGCGCAATATGGAAGAGGTGCTTGATCAGGTTCGCGACCAGATTATTGCCCTTGAAAATAGCAATGAATTGCATACAGAGAATGTGGTTCGTCAAATATATAAGCCATTTACTACACTGGAAATTTCAGATAAAATTGCACAGTTAATTACGCCTGAAGGAGTAAAAGTACCTGTAGAAGTAATTTATCAAACCATTGAAGACTTACATGAGTGCTGTCCTACGAATACAGGTGATTGGTATTTCACAGGAAATTATCCTACACCTGGCGGAAATAAAGTGGTGAATAAAGCTTTCTTGAATTACTTAAGTGGTAAAAATGTTAGAGGATATTAATTAAGGAAGTATATGATTCTCGTAGGCAAAACTTACTAAGTGTGTAAGATTTTTTACATTGAATCGTTTGTATAAAGGCTGTATTCTCTTTTCAATTGCAGAAGCAGAAACGCCTAAAATATCGGCTATTTCTTTAAAGGAGTATCCCTTGGCAACATATACGATTGCCTCTTTTTCTTTACCAGAAATGGTTAAAAACTTTTGTACAGCTTTATTAATTACTTTCTCAAATTCTTCCTTGTCTGGACCTTGTACGTCATAGCGCATCACTATACCAAAATGTAGATTTCTGTTTACCCTGAATCGGCCAATTATATCGTTTACTAAGCCGTTTTCATCAACAGTTAGAATGCCAATTTTTACTTCCATTGGAACCATTGTTCCATTTTTATGAATTTTCTTTAGTTCAACAGAAAAGCTATAGTTTTTTATACCCGTTTTTCTGCTTAAAATGAAATCAATTGTTTTAGCATTGATTTCATGGGAAAATGCTGCATAGCTAGGATCGGTCTGTTTAATTATGGTTTGAAGGGTAATTTCATCGTCTTTAAATCCCAATGTTTCTTCCCATCCGTCAGCATAAATTAGCTTTTTATCTTTGAACGAATAAATATATACGGCTTCATCTGGAAAACGGAGCAAACTTCTTTTATACTGTTTATATGAACTGCTTTCAGGGTTAGCAGGCAAGTCGGTTACAATAGAAGGATCTATTTCAGACGGCTTATTGGATTTGTTCATACCTCAATATACTAAAAACTGAGTAATCACACAGTTGTTTGGAGAGGGCTATTGCGCTAAATTTGCACCAATTAGCTATCGGGGGGTAGTTAATTTTAAGGTCACAGTCCGAAAGGTATGTGGCCTTTTTTATACCCTATAACAGATGGCGTTAATATTCATTCCAGCTCCTACTGAGGCAAACATTACAATATCTCTGGGTTCTAATTCGTGATTGCTGAGTTCCCCTCTTTTTACTAAATCATATAGTGTTGGAATGGTGGCAACTGAACTATTACCCAATTTATGTATGCTCATTGGCATGATGTCTTTTGGAACATCTTTTATACCATACAATTTAAAGAGTGCTTTAATAAAACCTTCATCCATTTTTTCATTGGCTTGGTGTAAGAAAAACTTTTTTACTTCAGTTACTTCTACACCACTTTTTTCTAAACAGGCTTTCATTGCAAGCGGCACATTTTTTATTGCATATTCGTATACTTTTCTGCCCTTCATTTTTATATATCTGACAGCCGGGTCTGCATTGGGTAAATAAGACTTACCCATGGTAATATATTTCAATTCATCATTGCAATGACTTTGCATACTACTAGCAATAATACCCGAGTTGGTTTCATCTCCTTCTACTGCTTCAATAATAGTAGCACCTGCACCATCACTAAATATCATGCTGTCTCTATCATAATGGTCAATCACTCTGCTAAGTGTTTCAGTTCCTATTACCAAACACCTTTTTGCCAAGCCTGCTTTTATAAATGCATCTGCTTGTGTAACGCCCAAAATCCATCCTGGGCAACCAAACAAAACATCGTAGGCAACACAGTTGGGGTTGATAATTCCTAATGCATGTTTAATATGAGATGCCAATGAAGGAACAGCATCCGATTGAATCGTATTTTTTAAAACATTACCAAAGTTGTGCGCAACTATAATCTGATCAATGCTTTCATGATCTATTCCAGCATCTTCTATAGCATGTTTAGCAGCTATGGCACCCATATCGCATGCAGTAAATTCATTACCTGCATATCTACGCTCTTCAATTCCAGTTATGTCTTTAAATTTCTCTACAATTTCAGCTGATGCAGTAGTTATTTTAACATGATCTTCTCCATAAAAATCTTGGGCTGCAAAATCTTTGTTTGTTTTAATATGTGGAGGAATATAGCTGCCTGTTCCTGTAATAACTGTTCGTATTGCCATCGTTCAGTGTTTAAATGTTCTTCTCAAATGTAATCATAAATAAAAAGGGATGGCAAGCCATCCCCATTTAATTTTAAAGCTAACAACTGTTTATAAGTATTGGTCGCCTTTATTACGTTTTACTTCTGCAACATATTCTTTAATGGCTTGCTCTTTTTCTTTTTTACAAATCATCAATACATCAGGAGTATCTACTACTATAAAGTCGTCTAATCCTTGCAATAGCAATAGCTTCTCTTTGGGTGCAGAAACCATACACTTAGTTGCATCAATAACAATTACATTTTCTGATGCAACAGCATTTCCTAAATAATCTTTTTCTAGATTATCATAAGCACTATTCCATGTACCTAAATCACTCCAACCAAATGAAGAAGGGATTACATATACATTGTCTGCTTTTTCCATGATAGCAAAGTCTATGGAAACATTGGTACAAAGCGGATAAATTCTATTAATAGCATCTTTTTCTGCTGGGGTATTGAAGTTTGCCTTTTCTGCATCGAACAATTCATACATTTCTGGCTGATAAAGTTCAAAGGCCTTCATTACATTTTTTACTTGCCAAACAAAAATACCCGCATTCCATAGGAAGTCTCCACTGGCCAAGAAGGTCTTTGCTAATTCAAGATTAGGCTTTTCAGTAAAGGTCTTTACTTTATAAATTCCATCAGCTACCTGCATGGGTTCATGCTGAATATATCCATAGCCTGTGTTTGGATGAGTGGGTTTAATTCCTAAAGTAACCAATGACTTAATATGCGATACAAAATCTAAAGCCTGTAAAGTAATCTTTCTGAAATTTTCATTATCCAGAATCATATGATCGCTAGGAGCTACAATTAAAGAAGCTTCAGGATCTTTTTGTAGTAATTTATATGAAATATATGCTACACAAGGTGCAGTATTTTTTCTACTTGGTTCTGCAAGAATATTGGCAGGGTTTAATTCTGGAAGTTGCTCTTGTACAATCGAAACATATTCATCAGATGTTACTATGAAAATATTTTCATTGGGAATAAAAGCTGCATAACGCTCATAGGTCCATCTAATTAAGGACTTTCCAGTATTTAAAATATCTAAGAACTGCTTTGGATAACTCGCTCTGCTCTGTGGCCAAAAACGGCTTCCAATCCCCCCGGCCATAATGGCTACATAATGGTGTTGATTCATTTGAATGTCTTTAAAATCTAGATGAAAATTAATACGCTGTTACAAGCATAGAAAACGTAGTCAAGGTAAACTTATTGCTTATTTTAAACAATTCCCTCCCTAATTAAATCGTGAATATGTATGATGCCTTTGTAAATGCCATTTTCGGCAACAATGAGTTGACTGATATCATGTTTTTTTAACAATTCCAGCGCTTCAACTGCCAATGCTTCTGGCTGAACAGTAATCGGATTAGTTGATAATATATCAGCTGCACAAATAGTACTAATATCACTTGTTTTTTCAAGCATTCTTCTCAGGTCTCCGTCTGTAATAATTCCAATTAATTGTTGATTTTCATCAACTACTGCAGTAACGCCCATTCTGTTTTTGGTGATTTCTACTATCACTTGCTTTAAAGTAGCACTTGAGAGCACCCATGGTTGCTCGTTTGCAGCTGCTAAGTCGGCTACCCGTAAATAAAGTCTTTTCCCGAGATTGCCTCCTGGATGAAATTTTGCAAAATCTTTATTATTGAATTGATTCAATTTCATCAAACAAACCGCTAATACATCTCCCATCACCATTTGTGCCGTGGTGCTGCTGGTAGGTGCTAAATTATTGGGGCATGCTTCTTTTTCAACAGTGGTATTCAACACTAAATTGGCTTGTTTGGCCAAAAAGCTTTCTGTATTTCCAACCATTCCAATTAATAAGTTCCCAAAATTGTTAATTAATGGAATTAAGACTTTTATTTCAGGACTTTCGCCACTTTTGCTAATCAACATCACAATATCGTCAGATGTGATCATCCCTAAATCTCCATGAATTGCATCAGCGGCATGCATAAATAAAGAAGGAGTGCCCGTGGAATTAAGTGTTGCAACTATTTTTTGGGCAACAATGGCGCTTTTGCCTATACCACTAACAATTAGTCTGCCCTTTGCTTCATGTATTGCTTGGATGATTTTCTCAAAGTCATTATTAATAAAAGCTTTCAAGCCTATCACGGCTGCAGCTTCTGTTTCAATAGTTAGTTGTGCTAGTGCTTGTATATTATTATTCATGCTTAACAAAGGTAAACTTTAACAGCTTAGCAGCGATAATGCATTAGGTATTCATTAACTTCGCTCCCCTTTTGCAAAAATGCCCTGATTTTGTCAAATATGTTGAAATATCAAGGGAAAAATGACAAAAATTGTTTAACTTTTACTAGTATCAACTGTTCTAGATATAGAAAATAGTATACCCCCAATGGCAACCAGTACCCCAAAAGCTCCGTCAAAAACCGTCACTAAAAAAACTGCAGTTAAAAAAGCTGTATCGGTTAAATCTGAAGCAACTCATCAATATCCTATTCATTCTGCTTTAGAACAATATTTTGGATTCAAAGAGTTCAAAGGAACACAAGAGTCTGCCATCAATAGTTTATTAGACGGTAAAGACACTTTTGTAATTATGCCAACCGGTGGAGGTAAAAGCTTATGTTATCAATTGCCTGCATTAATATTGGAGGGTTGTGCTATTATCGTTTCTCCGTTAATTGCTTTAATGAAAAACCAAGTAGACTTAATACGTGGCTATAGTGAAAATGATGAAGTTGCCCATTTTTTAAATTCTTCTTTAAACAAAGGACAAATTAAAGCGGTTAAAGACGATTTAAACAGTGGCAAAACCAAACTTCTTTATGTAGCGCCTGAAACCCTGACAAAACAAGAAAACTTAGAATATTTTAGTGATCTCAAAATTTCTTTCTTTGCTGTGGATGAGGCGCATTGTATTTCGGAATGGGGACACGATTTCAGGCCAGAGTATCGTAGGTTAAGAGAAATGATGGATATTATTAACCCTGATATTCCTGTAATTGCATTAACCGCTACCGCAACTCCTAAAGTACAGAGTGATATTGTTAAAAATTTAGGGTTAAGGGAAGCAAATATTTTTATCTCTTCTTTTAATAGAACCAATCTTTTCTATGAAATTTTACCAAAAATTCAAAAGGATCAAACGGTAAAAAGTATTGTAAAGTTTATTAGCCAACATAAGGGTAAGAGCGGTATTATTTATACCCTTAATAGAAAAACCACTGAAGAGTTGGCAGAGTTATTAGTGGCTAATAAAATAAAAGCGGTAGCATACCATGCTGGCCTAGATCAAAAATTAAGGGCTGATAGGCAGGACCAGTTTTTAAATGAAGACGTTCAAGTAATTGTTGCAACTATCGCATTTGGAATGGGCATTGATAAACCGGATATCCGTTTTGTAATTCATTTTAATATTCCAAAATCAATTGAAAATTATTATCAAGAAACTGGTAGAGCTGGAAGAGATGGTTTAGAAGGAATCTGTGTGTTGTATTATTCTCATAAAGATGTTTCAAAGTTAGAGCATTTGATGCGCGATAAACCTTTGAGTGAGCGTGAAGTAGGTGCGCAGTTAATTGATGAAATGGTTGCCTATTCTGAGAGCGCTGTATGTAGACGAAAAATCTTATTGCATTATTTTGGAGAAGATACCGAAACAGAAAATTGCGGACTTTGCGATAACTGTAAAAATCCTAAAGAAAAATTTGAAGCGAAGGAAGAGGTAGTTAAAGTACTTAAAGTGGTGAATGCTTTAGACGGAAGATTTGTAACTGATTATGTAGTGAATGTATTATTGGGCAAACTAACTCCTCAAATTAGTATGTTCCGCCATGATGCTTCTCCTGTATTTGGAATTGGAAAAGATAAAGAACCGCATCTGTGGAATAGCTTGATTAGACAAATGCTTTTGGAGAATTTGTTAATTAAGGATATAGAAGAATATGGATTAATTAAATCTAGCGATAAGGGGCAGAAATTTTTAAAGAAGCCAACTTCGTTTAAAATGGTCTTGAATAACTTATTTGAAGACGCCAATGCCGATGATGAAGAGGGTGAAGGTGCGGCTCAAACAGGCGCTGCTGCTGATGAAAAATTATTTGTAATGTTGAAAGAGCTCAGACAAAAAGAGGCTAAGAAAAAAAGTCTTCCTCCTTTTGTCATTTTCTTAGAGAGTTCTTTACAAGATATGGCCACTTTATATCCCACCACTTTAGACGAAATGAGCAAGTGTCAAGGGGTAAGCAAGGGGAAGGCGCTTAAATACGGTAAACCCTTTGTTGATTTAATTGCTAGTTATGTTGCAGAGAACGATATAGAAAAGCCAGATGATTTTGTGATGCGCAGTGTGGCTAATGCCGCCAGTAATAAAATTTATATCATTCAAAACGTAGACAAAAAAATACCATTAGAAACCATTGCTAAAAACAAGGACCTTAAACTAGATCGTTTGTTAGAAGAAATGGAAACCATTGCCGCAAGTGGAACAAGACTCAATTTAGATTATGCAATTGATGAATGGTTGGGTGAAGATGAGCAAGAAGAAATACTAGAATATTTTAAAAGCTGTGAAACCTCCTCATTGGATGTTGCACGAGAAGAATTGGCGGAATTTGATTTTAACTGGGAGCAGCTAAAAATTATGCGAATTAAATTCTTAAGTGTTTATGGGAATTAATGCTTTTTGTTGAAATACATTTTAACTCTATTGGCTACATTCTCTCTGATGTTTAAGTAATACAGATTTAAGTCTGCTACATGATAGTTATTGGTAGTATAAAAAATATTTCCAAAAAATTTCGGCTTTGGCGTCCATAATACATTGCCTTCAACTTTTGCAGCAGCAACGGCAGGGGCAATTTTATTAAACTTTAATAATACCCCACCTTTATTTAAGCTTCTGTCGGAAACAAGCATTGCTTCATTCCAAGCAAGTGGGTTGGTTACAATTGCTTTATATTTTTCTTCTAAAATTAAGGGGGGAGTATAGCCTTCTCTATAAGTACGCCAACTTACTATACATCCTGTTTGGTCTGGAGTTACACAGGCTTTAATTTGACTGTATTCGTTTTCAGCAACTGGGAGCCCAATTAAATATGCTGCTACCAATTTATTTTGGAGAAGCTTATTGTCAAAAAATTCTTTTAGTAATCTTTTACCATGTGTGGTTCCCTGGCTATGTGCTGCAACTACAATTGGTTTACCCGAATGATGATTATTTAAAAAGTACTCAAAGGCTGATTTGATATCTGCGTATGCCAATTCAAAAGCAGCTATTGCAGCTGAACTGTCTATTGCATTTTTGGGAAAGTATGCCTGTAAGTTGGCTTGACGATACCTCGGAGCAAAAACCCGGCCCACTTCATTAAATATACTTGCTTGAAATAATATGGTAGTATAGTCTGTTTTGGTGTTTAATTCAATATTGTTAATTGGTGCATTATAGCCAAAAGGTAATTGATCATCTGTATAGGTTGTGGGATGAATAAAAAAAACATCTACAGAACTATCTTGTTGGTAATTAGCTCTTAATGGTTTAGGTACACTGTCTGCAGGATCTTTCTTATACGGATGTGCTGCCCAATAATGTAAGTCACTGTAATCGGGAGTGTTAATATGATCTCTACGTTCATAATTTTTTTCCATTTGTTTATAGGGCACCCCGCAGGCAATTGCTAAAACCATTAGCGATAATAAAAAATTCATCCTTTGTTTCATATATTAAAGGTCCAGCTTTTTTGTGATTTGCTGCCTATAACCTACAGTTATTGATTTTGCTGTATTTTCGTAAAAATTATTGTTATGGCCATACCAGTTGTTGATTTAGCTGAATTTACTCATGGAACACCTGAACAAAAAGCTGCATTTGTACAAAGTCTTGGAAAGGCTTATGAAGAAGTAGGATTTGTAGCGGTCAAAAATCATGGAGTTCCAGACGAATTAATTGCCAACCAATATGAATATGTACAACAATTTTTTGCACTCCCTTTAGAAAAGAAAAAAGAATATGAAATTCCTGGATTAGCTGGCCAACGTGGTTATACTAGTTTTGGAAAAGAACACGCTAAAGGAAGCGATGCTCCAGATTTAAAAGAGTTTTTTCAATATGGTCAAACAGTTGAAGACCATGATGCCATAAAATCAGAATATCCTGATAATGTTCAAGTGGCTGAAATTGCTCCATTAAATGAAACTTTATTTAGTGCGTATAGAAATTTTGAAAAAAGTGGTAAAGCATTATTGCAAGCAATTGCATTGTATTTAGGTTTAGATGAACATTATTTTGATCAATATGTGCATAATGGAAATTCTATACTGAGATGCATACATTATCCACCAATTACCCATGAACCAAAATCTGCAATAAGAGCAGAACAGCATGAAGACATTAATTTAATTACTTTGTTGGTTGGGGCTTCTGCAGATGGCTTACAAATTTTAACCAAACAGGGTGATTGGGTAAATGTTACTTCATTACCAGAACAAATTGTGGTGAATGTTGGAGACATGTTGCAACGGTTAACCAATAATAAATTGAGGAGTACTACACACCGAGTAGTGAATCCTGCCAGAGAATTATGGCATACCAGCCGTTTTTCTATGCCCTTCTTTTTGCACCCGAGAAGTGAGATGAGTTTAGCTTGTTTAGAAAGCTGTATCAATGAAAATAATCCAAAAGCATACCCAGATGCAACTGCAGGGGAATACTTAGATGAGCGATTAAGAGAAATAGGGCTAAAGAAATAATGATACTTGAATTTGTTAAGACATATCCCCTTTATGAAAGCTGTGTTCATACACAGTATTACTGCTTTTGGCGGTCCTCAAGGTCATTTGGGTATGATGATCAAAACATTTGTACAGCAACGTAAAGATGTTTCTGAAGAAGAGTTACTAGATTATAATGGCTTTTGCCAGATGCTTCCAGGAGCTTCTTCAACCCAGGTTTTAACATTAATTGGTTATAAACGAGGCGGTATTCCATTGGCCATTTTTACGCTATTGATTTGGATTATTCCCGCGTCTATTTTAATGTCTGGCCTATCATTTTTATTAGATTATTATGATAAAATAGCTCATCCAGCAGCCATTTTTAGATTTATACAACCCATGGCCATTGGTTTTATTGCTTATTCTACTTTACGAACATTTAAAGTTGCTATTCATAATACCATTACTTGGATAATTCTATTCATTGCTACCATTGCTACTTTTTTTGCTTTTAAAACACCATGGGTCTTTCCCATTTTGATAGTTTGTGCGGGCATTGCTACCAACTTTAGTGATAAGCGAATTCCGCAAAAGGGAGTTCCTCCCAAGCAGGTCAAATGGGGAAATTTGTTGATTTTTTTAGTTCTCTTTGGTGTTACGGGCTATTTATCTGAAACAGCTACAAAGCAAAACTGGGAAAACAGAAAAGTATATAACCTCTTTGAGAACAATTATCGTTTTGGTAGTTTGGTTTTTGGTGGGGCCGATGTATTGATGCCGTTGATGTATGAACAATATGTAACAAGACCTCAATCTAAGCGCATCTTAGAAAATAAAAGAGATGTACTTAAAATTAATCGTGAAGACTTTTTAACCGGATCTGGAATAGTAAGAGCTATTCCAGGGCCTGTATTTTCAATTGGTGCATTTACTGGAGGTATGGTATTGAAAGATCAAGGATTAAGTAAACAGCTGATTGGGTGTGCCATTGGTGTTATTGCGATCTTTTTACCCAGTGCTTTATTGGTTTTGTTCTTTTTTCCTGTATGGCATAATCTAAAGAAATATGCAGTGATATTCAGGTCTTTAGAAGGAATTAGGGCTTCGGTGGTAGGTATTATGGCAGGTGCAGTAGTCTATTTATTGAACGACCATATTTTGCCAGATTTATGGATTCAAAACTGGTCCATTCTTTGGGACCTGGCAATAGTAATTGCTACATTTTTAGTACTTCGATTAAATAAATTGCCCGCTCCTTTTATTGTAATTAGCTGTTTAATTTTAGGTGCAATTGCCTAATTTTAGTATCTTCCTTTACATCATAAACCTTGCTCATGGTAACCATTGCTTTATACAATTTAAAAGGAGGGGTAGGAAAAACTGCAGCTACAATAAACCTTGCGTACTTAAGTGCAAAACAAGGGTACAAAACTCTGATATGGGATTTAGATCCACAGGGGTCTTCTTCTTTTTATTTAGGGGCTATTGCTAGTGTGAAAAATGAAGCAAAAAAAATATTAACTGGGGAAATGGATTTGGCAACTGCCATTCAACCATCCGCCTACGAAAACCTAGACATCATTCCCGCAGATCTTTCTGCAAGGCATGCAGATATTTTATTGAACGAAATGAAGCAAAGCAAGAAAAAAATTTCTTCGATACTTTCGACCATTAAAAACGAATATGATATCGTTTTTTTAGATTGTCCTCCTGGAATTTCTGTTTTGCATGATGCTGTTTTTGCTGGAGTTGATTGGATACTTATGCCTAATATACCTACTACATTGTCTATTCGTTCTTTTGAATCTGTATTGAATTATTTTAAAGAAAATGAGTTAGACTCATCAAAATTAAAATGCTTCTTTAGTATGGTAGACCATCGAAAAAATCTCCATCATGAAGTCATTAATGAATTTTATAAAGACAAACTCTTCTTTAAAAGTTATATACCCTATTTAAGTGATGTAGAAAAAATGGGTGTTCACGAATCACCTTTAGAAACATTTGCTGCAAGTAGTTTTGCTGCCCAGTGTTATAAAGATCTTTGGAAAGAAATTAAACAGCGTTGCATCAATTAATATGGATAGAGAAATAACTTCATGGTATAGTCCGGCCTTAAACAAAGAGATGCCAATTGCATCATATGGACATTTTGGATTTGCTATTTTATTGATTCCTACTGCAGCAGCAGACTATTTGGAATATGAGCGTTTTCAGTTGATAGATGCCATAGCCCCATTTATTAATTCGGGTAAATGCAGGGTTTTTAGTATCGATAGTATGAACAAGGAAAGCTGGATGAATAATCAGATGCTTCCCGAGCATAAAGCCATTAGACATAACCAGTTTAATGAGTATGTATTTAATGAAGTGGTCCCTTTCATTCGTAATTGCACGAGTGATGAAACAATGATTTATACTTGCGGTGCTTCTTTTGGAGCGCTTCATGCAATGAACTTATTCATGAAAAGACCCGATATTATTAATGGCGCCATTAGTATGAGTGGAGTGTATGATTTAACTGAATACACAAAAGGGTTTTGGGATGATCAAGTATTTTATAATAGCCCAGTGCACTATATACCTAGCTTAAACGATAATTGGTATTTAGACAAAATAAAAGCCAGTCATCATATTCATATCTATACAGGAAGTGGCAATTTTGAAGACCCAGATGCGGCTAAAAAATTTGCCGGTATACTATACACGAAAGGAATTTGGTATGATTTAGACGTTTGGGGCCCAGATATTCACCATGATTGGCCAACTTGGCGCTCAATGCTTCCCTATATCTTGGATAAGAAATTCTAAACTGTAAAAAACTCGTTAATTCCCTTTCGATATATGGTACTCTGCCCTAGCTGAATTAATATTACATATTAATCAACGGCAATTGAGGCATCTTTCAGGAATACTTGGATTTTTAATACTACTGCTTTTAACTGTTTTTACTACTGATGCTCAAGCGCAGTATACAACGGTGAGTGGTAATGTGTACGATATTTCCGCAAGAAGACCGTTGGAGGCTGTAGCCGTTCAAAGTACTTCGGGAAGGGGTACTATCACCGATTCAACTGGTTATTATATTTTAACCGTATTAAAAACCGATTCTATTTGGTTTTCTTTAATAGGAAAATCTACCATGAAATACCCGGTAGATACCATTAGTAACCTAGAGCGGTTCAATGTAATGATTCATGTTCGATCTTTTGATTTGCCTGAAGTAAAAGTTCGAAACAACTATTACCGTTATGACTCTGCAATGAATAGGCAAGACTATGCTAAAGTTTTCAACTTTAAAAAACCAAGCTTGGGTGTTGTATCTAGTCCTAATTATAATCCGGGTGCTACAGTAGGATTTGACTTAGAGGGTATCATCAATATGTTTCGAGTAAAACGAAACAGAAGTATACTGACTTTGCAAAAAAGATTAATAGAAGAGGAAGAGGAAAAATATGTGAACAGTAGATTTTCTAAATTATTTGTAAGAAAAATTACTGGTTTGCAATCTCCAGAATTAGATACATTCATGCGAAGATATCGCCCTACTTATGGATTGGTAAAACTCTTAAACGACCTAGAGTTGGGTTATTATATTGGTCAACAATATGAAGAGTATAAATCTACCAAGTACAATTGGCGTGGAGGATTATATAGAAGAAGGGAAGATCAATAATATTATTTAAAGACTAGCTTTCAATGCTTTTTCTCCCAATAATTGAATTAAAGGTAATAAAGAACCAAATCTTTCATCATTACTAAATCCTTGTTTGTATCTATGATAAATTTGTTGTGCAATCACAGCATTCTTAAATAATCCAAATACATAGTAATAGTTGATATCGCTTAAATCTCTCTTTGTTATCAAAGCATAATAAGCAATTAAATCTGATCTAGATAAATTTCCGGGCAACCAAGTACAATTATATTGTTTAAAAATAGGTTCCTCATTTTGCTCAAACCAATATGCCAGCATGGCCCCCAAATCCATTAAAGGATCCCCTACAGTAGCCATTTCCCAATCTAATACACCTATCACTTCAGTTAAATCGTTATTGAAAATAATATTGTCGTATTTAAAATCATTGTGTAATAGGCTTGGTGCTTGTTCTTTAGGATGATTATTTTGTAACCATTCTGCAACCTGATTCATTGATGCAATCAAATCCGTTTCAGCGTTGTAATATCTTTTGATCCAACCTTCTACTTGTCTATTTACATATCCTTCTGGTTTACCTAGTTGAACCAATTGAGTTGATTCAATATCAATAGCATGAAGCTGCGCTAATGTTTCAACTAATTGCTTTGAACAATGTTCAAATTGAGTTATTGAGATGGCAAGTTTAGGCGCATTATGCGCTCTTAAAATAATACCCTCTAGTTGTTCCATTATATAAAATGGCGTTCCTGTAATTTGCGTATTGGTAGAATAAAGAATAGGTTGGGGTATTTTATTGAAAAATGGTTTTAATAAACTCAATACTTTATACTCTCGCCCCATATCATGTGCAGATTGAATATTGGCACCTGGCGGCGCCATTCGCATCACAAAATTTTTATTTGATGTAGTTAATTGATAAGTTAAATTAGAATAACCTCCAGCAAATCGAGTTATTAAAGTTATTGGAGTCACACCAGGTACAGGTGAAAGTAGTAAATCATTTAACTGATTTAAATCAAATGATTCTTTCTCTGAAAGTGCTACTGTTTTTTCCATAATACCACTATTTATTTTTTCTATTCATTCCATATTTCTTCAGAATACTCAAAGCCAAACTTTGCTTGTGAACTTCATCTGCACCATCCCAAATTCTTGCTCCTCGTTCATGCTGAAACAGATTGGCCAACATGGTTTCATCCGATAGTCCCATTGCTCCATGAACCTGAATGGCTCTATCTAATACTTTTAATACCATATTGGCTACAAAAAATTTAATGCCTGCAATTTGATCACGAGTGGCAGCAGCACCATATAAATCAATATTGTGTGCGGTTCTTAAAACCAATAATCTGGCTGCATCTATTTCAACCCTACTTTCTGCAATAAATCCTTGTATAAATTGTTGATGCCCCAACATTTCTCCTTCTTTAATTTCTCTGGTAGCAGCTCGTTGGCACATCAAGTCAAAGGCTTTCTCTGCAATTCCTACCCATCGCATACAGTGGTGTATTCTGCCTGGTCCAAGGCGTTCCTGCGCTAGTTTAAATCCTGATCCCTCTGTTCCAATGATATTATTAATAGGGATTCTACAATTATTATAACGAATTTCTGCATGGCTTGCCCAGCCTTCTCCCGCTTCACCAAATACGGGAATATTTCTTATAAATTCAAAGCCCGGAGTATCGGTAGGAACGATAAACATACTCGCCCTTTCGTGTGGTGGAGCAGTCGGATTTGTTATTGCCATTACCACTGCAAATGAAGCTCCATCGGCGGATGAAGTAAACCATTTGTGTCCGTTAATAATATATTCGTTCCCTTCTTTAACCGCAGTGGTTGCAAGTCTTGTGGGGTTAGATCCTGCCAATTCTGGTTCTGTCATAGAAAAACAGCTGCGAATTTTCCCTTCTAATAATGGTTGTAGATAGGTAGATTTTATTTCATCAGAAGCAAAGCGGGAAATCATTTCTGTATTACCAATATCAGGCGGTTGCGCATTAAATGTATACTGCCCATAATAAGGGGATAAGGATAATATTTCACTTACTTGTCCAAACTCACATAAGGTTAATCCCATTCCACCTTCATGAGTAGGTAAATGTAAATTCCACCAGCCTTTTTGTTTTACTAATACTCGTTTTTGCGAAAGTATTTTTTCGGTTTCTTTAAATGGCCTAGTAGTATGTTCGCTCTCTAATGGAATTAACTCAGTTTCTACAAATTCCCGAATGGCGGGTAATAAAGTTTCTAAGCGCTTGGTAATAAAAATGGCTTCCATAATAATCATTAAATAGTTACACCGCCATCCGCAGTAAATAAAGTACCTGTGCAATATCCAGATGCAGGGGCAGCTAAAAATAATGCCAGCGCAGCAATTTCATCTACGGATCCCATTCTTGAAATGGGGGCCATTTTTACAAATCGATTTAACCATTTTTCATCTTGCCAAAGTGCTTCAGAAAATTTGGTTTTTATTAGACCAGGACAAATGGCATTCACTCTTATTCCATCAACTCCCCATTCCTTTGCAGTTACTTTAGTAAGCATATTTAATGCAGCTTTTGAAACAGAATACAAACCCAACCCTGGGTCAGGAGTTATTCCTGCAATGGAACTAATATTGATTACCGAGCCTCCGCCTCTTTCTTTCATAATCGGGTATACTAATTTGCCAAGCTCAAAAGGTGCTTTCACATTTACATTCATTATTTTATCAAACGCCCATTCTTCGCAGGTTACTACAGGACCATAGACAGGGTTAGTGGCAGCATTATTTACAAGGATATCAATTCCTCCATATAAATCAACTGTTTTATTAACTAGTACTTTACATGATTCTATATCTCCCGCATTGCCTGCTATTCCAGTACATATACCACCTGCCTCTTCTATGGAAGCAGCTACCTTATCTAGTTCTTCTTGTTTGCGTGAGTTGATTACAACCGCCGCACCACTGGCAGCAAAATATCTGGCAATGGCTTCCCCAATTCCTTTGCTAGCGCCTGTAATTAAGGCAACTTTTCCTTTTAAACTAAATGCTTCATTCAATTTCATACAATTAATTTTTTCTAGATAATGCTTTATTCATGGCTTTCATGAACTGGTCTTTTACTTTCAATCTAAACCAAGTTGGGGCAAGTCTTTTTAGCTTCCACATGGTTCTGGCTGCTTTTGGTAGTATAATATAAAGCTCTTGTTTTCCTGCTCTTATTAATATTTCTTTAGCCACTTCGTTGGCTTCCAAGCCTGATCGTTCTAAAAATGTTTGAGTGATTTTTTTTGTAGCTGCACCGCCTCTTACAGACTGCGCTATATTGGTTTTAAAGTAAGTAGGTTGTATACAAGAAACATGAATACCAAAATCATAGAGTTCACTGTACAATGTTTCACTAATAGCAACAACCGCAGCTTTTGTCATATTGTATCCAGCCATAGTAGGTGCACAGCTGATGGCTGCTGCGCTTGCAGTATTGAGTATATGACCATAACCTTGTTTTTTCATTGCTGGAATAAAATACCAACATCCATACAATACCCCCATCTGATTAATACTTACCATCCATTCGTAATTTTCTAAAGAATAGATTTCAAATTCTGACCCATCACCAACACCTGCATTATTAAATAATAAATCAATCCCTTCGGCATCAAATAAAAAACGTTCTGCTACTTCTTTATATTGGTCTTTGTCTGCAACATCTAATAAGTAAGTGAGCGGTTTTCCTCCTGCTTTAGTTACCAATCCCTCCACTTCTTCCAAAGCTTTTGGATTATTATCGGCCATCCCAATGGTCCAGCCTTCTTCGGCCAGTTCTAAGGCAAATGCTTTTCCTAATCCAGACGCTGCGCCTGTTATAAATGCTCTTTTATGAGGATATTTTTGCGAGAGTGTATACATAGGGCAGGCTTTATTACTTGAATGTAAAAAAAGGATAGCACTTAATGGGCATTTCACCGAATTATTTTAGCTATTCGCCATTCAGCAAATGCTGGTTTAGAAGACCGTATTTAATTCTATCTTTACAGCTTCCAAAAATTGACTCCTTTGAAAAAAATAAGTCTGTTACTAACATTACCCTTGCTTCTATTTTCATGCAAGGATGCGAAAAAAGAAAATACCGATTCAAAAGCAAAACCACCTTCGGCTACCATTGTAGACGTATTAATTGCGGGTGCAGGAAATATTGACAATAATGTGGAAGTGAATGGAGCTATTATACCAATGGAAACAGTCAATATCAATCCTGAGGTTAGTGGTAGATTAACCATGCTCAATGCTCCAGATGGCGGCAGAGTAACACAGGGCGCTATTCTGGCGAGGATTAATGACGCTGATTTACAAGCTAATTTATCTAAAACAAAAGTGTTATTAGATATGGCTCAAAAAACCGAAGAGCGGTTAAGAAAGTTATTGGCCATTAATGGAATTAATCAGTCTGAGTACGACTTGGCTTTAAATCAGGTGACTAGCTTAAAAGCAGACTTACTGGTAACTCAGGCTCAATTAGATAAAACAATAATTAGAGCACCATTTACTGGGGTTTTGGGGTTGAGACAAATAAGCCCTGGTGCGTATGTAACACCGGCAATAACCCTTACTACATTACAGCAAGTAGATCGAGTAAAAATAGATTTTAATGTTCCAGAATTTTATACCAATATGATTCGGGTAGGAGGATCTGTTCAAATTCAAACGAATGAATCAAATCTAAAAAGAAGAGCAACCATTGTGGCAACGGATCCACAAATTAATCCTACAACAAGAAATTTACGCGTACGTGCAGTTTTAGATGGCAATGCCATTGCTCCAGGAACTTTTGTAAAAGTATTTTTAGAAGCAGGCAAAAACAAGAATAGCATTCTGGTTCCTACCAATGCAATTATTCCCGATGCAAGAGCAAAGAAAATAATTGTTGTAAAAGGCGGTGAAGGTGTTTTTGTAGACATTGAAACTGGTTTAAGAGGTACAGGCTATGTAGAAGTAACAAAAGGACTTATGCCTGGCGATAGTGTAGTGGTTACTGGTGTTTTATTTGTAAGACCCAAGCAACCAATTAAAGTAAGATCTGTTAAGCAGTTGAGTGATATTATCAAATAGAAGAAGCAGCCATATCCCATGAATATTTCTGAATTATCATTAAAGAGACCCATTCTTGCAACGGTGATGAATATCCTCATCGTATTGTTTGGAATTGTTGGATATAGTTTTTTGGCAGTAAGGGAATATCCTGCGGTTGACCCTCCAGTAGTTAACGTTCGAACTTCTTATTCAGGAGCTAACTCTGAAATTATTGAGAGTCAAATTACAGAACCCCTTGAAAAAGCCATTAACGGTATTCCGGGTATTAGAAGTATTTCCTCTTCTAGTTCAAATGGGAATAGCAATATTACTGTTGAATTTAATGTTTCAGAAGATTTAGAAGCAGCAGCAAATGATGTAAGAGACAAAGTAAGTCAGGCAGTAAGAAATTTGCCCCAAGATGTGGATGCACCACCTGTGGTAAGTAAGTCAGATGCCAACAGCGACTTTATCATAATACTTGCAGTTCAAAGTCAAACTAAAGGATTATTAGAATTGAGCGAATATGCTGAAAACGTATTACAGGAAAGGTTCCAAACTATTTCTGAAGTAAGCGCAGTTAATTTATTTGGGCAAAAAAGACCATCCATGCGATTATGGATTGATCCAGATAAATTAAACTCTTTTAATGTAACGTTTAGTGATATTAGAACAGCTTTAAACACTGAAAATGTTGAAATCCCATCTGGTAAAATTTATGGTGATAAAACAGAAATAACCATAAAAGCCTTGGGAAGGTTAACAACAGAAAAGGATTTCCGAGATTTAATTATTCGTCAAACGCCTGCCGGAATTATACGTTTATCAGATGTTGCCTATGTAGAAGTTGGGCCTGAAAACGAGGAGTATAGTTGGCGTTTAAATGGGGTTAATGCAGTAGGGTTGTCTATTATTCCGCAACCTGGAGCAAACTATATTAAAATTGCTGATGAATTTTATAAGCGATTAGCCGAGATTCAAAAAATTGAGAAAGGAGATTTTATAATGACTCCTTTAATTGATCAAACCAAAAATGTTCGTGCCTCCATTAAAGAAGTAGAAGAAACATTATTGATTTCATTTACACTAGTGGTATTAGTGATTTTCTTTTTCTTTAGAAACTGGCTAATTGCTATTAGACCGTTGATAGATATTCCTATATCGTTAGTGGCAACTTTCTTTATCATGTATATTTCTGGCTTCTCAATTAATGTATTAACCTTATTGGGAATTGTTTTGGCTACTGGGCTTGTTGTAGATGATGGGATTGTTGTTACAGAAAATATTTTTAGAAAATTAGAAAGCGGCCTGCCAATTAGAAAAGCTGCATTAGAGGGAAGTAAAGAAATTTTCTTTGCAGTAGTGTCTACCTCTATCACTTTGGCGGTAGTGTTTTTACCAGTAATTTTCTTACAAGGATTTGTAGGCAGCTTATTCCGCGAATTTGGAATTGTTGTTGCAGCAGCTGTTTTAATATCAGCATTTGTATCGCTAACTATTACTCCTGTATTAAATGTTTATCTCAATAAAAAAGATGCCGGTCATGGTAAGTTTTATGATATGACTGAACCATTTTTTAGAGGAATGGAAAACGGGTACAAGCGTTTACTAGCTGGTTTTCTAAAAGTTCGTTGGATGGCATGGGTTATTGTTGCTATTTGTGCAGGTATCATTTATTTTATTGGTGCAGGTTTGCAAAGTGAATTGGCGCCTTTAGAAGACAGAAGTAGTATACGTTTTCAAATGAGTGGTCCTGAGGGGGCTAGCTATGGGTACATGGTAGAAACGGGTGACAAGTTGTTGAACTATTTAACCGACTCTGTACCTGAAAAAGATTTTGTGTTTGCTGCAGTTCCAGGCTTTGGTGGAAGTGGTGTGAATTCTGGCACATTGAGAATTAAATTGGTAGACCCAGATCAACGTAATAGATCTCAATCAGATATTGCCAAAGCAATTGGGAAAAAATTGCCAAGTATCAATAACGCCCGAATTTTCCCAGTAGAAGAACAAACGATTTCGGTAGGACTTGGCTCTAGAGGATCCCTGCCGGTTCAGTTTATTCTACAAAATTTAGACTTTGAAAAAATTAAAACGGTCATCCCTAAGTTTTTAGAAGAAGCTAGAAAAGATAAGACTTTCCAAAACGTTGATGTGAATCTTAAATTTAATAAACCCGAATTGCAATTAACGATTGATCGTATTAAAGCAAAAGATTTAGGTTTATCAATTATAGATGTGGCTGATGTAGTATCTAGCGCATTTAGTGGAAGAAGGCTTGCTTACTTTATCATGAATGGCAAACAATATGAGGTAATTTCTCAAGTGGCTTATAAAGACAGGCAAAAACCTGCGGATATTGAAAAGCTATATGTTCGAAATAATAGGGGGGAAAGTATTCCACTAAAAGCAGTGGTTAAATTAGAAGAAAGCTCAAATCCTCCAACATTATATCATTTCAATAGATTTAAAGCCGCAACCATTTCTGCTTCTTTAGCCGAAGGAATGACCATTGGCGATGGGGTAAAAGCAATGCGAAGAATCGGAGATCAATTGTTAGATGAAAGTTTTAAGACCGCACTAAATGGACCTTCTCGTGATTTTGAAGAAAGTTCCTCTAATACTACATTTGCTTTTGGGTTTGCATTAATATTAATCTATTTGGTTTTGGCAGCTCAATTTGAAAGCTTTAAAGATCCATTAACTATTATGATTACGGTACCACTTGCATTAGCAGGTGCTTTATTAAGCTTATGGATTTTTGATCAAACCATTAATATCTTCTCTCAAATTGGTATGATTATGTTGATTGGCTTGGTAACTAAAAACGGAATTTTAATTGTAGAATTTGCGAACCAGAAAAGAGAATTTGGTTTAAATAAAAAAGATGCCGTATTAGAAGCGTCTGCTCAACGATTGCGCCCTATTTTAATGACTAGCCTTGCTACTGCATTAGGAGCATTGCCAATTGCCTTAAGTATAGGTGCAGCAGCAACCAGCCGTATGCCATTGGGCATTGTGATTGTAGGAGGTATTATGTTTTCACTATTATTAACCCTGTTTGTAATTCCTGCAGTGTATACTTTTATTTCTGGAAAGCATGATGCCAAAAAAGTGGATATAACAGATTAATTAAACAATTATGCTAAGCTCTATTTCAGATATCAGGCGCGATTACATGTTGAAGTCTTTTGACGAATCTCATGCAGCCAGTAATCCTTTTGATCAGTTTAAAGATTGGTGGGAAGAAGCAACCAGTGTTGAAATTGATGAAGTGAATGCAATGACTTTAGCCACGGTAGATCTAAACGGAAAGCCTTCAGCTAGGATTGTTTTATTGAAAGGGTATACGCATGATGGCTTTGTTTTTTTTACTAATTATGAAAGTGCTAAAGGACAAGAATTACAGGCCAACCCAAATGCTGCATTATTGTTTTTTTGGAAAGAGTTAGAGCGTCAAATCAGGATTGAAGGACGGGTTGAGAAAATCTCAGAAGCCGATAGCGATGCTTATTTTCATTCAAGACCAGCTGGGAGTAGAATTGGGGCTTGGGTTTCTCCACAAAGTAAAGTAATTCCAGGTCGTTCATTTCTAGAGGAGAATTATCAGAAACTACTATTGCAATACCCTGATGAAAACCAAGTACCTCGTCCACCACATTGGGGTGGGTATATTGTAAAACCTGAGAGTTTTGAGTTTTGGCAAGGAAGAAGTAGCAGACTCCACGATCGTTTAAGGTTCACTCAAAATGATTCAGGAGAATGGGTTAGAGACCGTTTAGCTCCTTAAAGCTCAGCTTATTTACTTGAGTGAAAAATCATTTTGAAGTTGAATAATTACTGCTTGTATGGTTTGATTTAACTGTGCTCCTAAATCAGGAATTTTTTCAATCTGTTCTGCTGTTTTAGCATAGAATTCAATACTCTCCACAGTTTTATAAGCTTGTTTAATTCCTAGACTATAAATGGAAGATTTCATTTTATGTGCCAATAGATAAACTTCATTTATTTGTTTTACTTCAATCGCTTTTAATAAATTAAGCATATCCAAATTAGTGTTTTTTATAAACACTAATATTATCTCTTTTAGAAACGCAATATCGTCTTGGTCTATACCTTGTAATGCAGAGAGGTCGTATAGTTTTTCACTGTTTATTGAATCGGAATTCTTCTTTATTTTTTTAGTAAAGTCTATATGACTGTTTAATTGCAATTGTTTCTTTATGCATTCATATAAACCCGCTTCTGTAAATGGCTTGGTGATATAATCATTAAATCCGGCTTCTGCAAATCGATCGGTTTCTTTCTTGAATGCATTCGCAGTTAGTGCAATAATGGGAACTGCAGCTTTGATGGGATCTCCCATATGTCTAATTAATTGGGTTGCTTCATAGCCATCCACATCTGGCATATGGATATCCATCAGAATTAAATCGAAATCATTTTTTTTGTGTGCTTCAAATGCTTCATGACCATTTGCAACCAATACTACTTCGTGCCCCCATTCTTCTAGAATTTGTTTAACTATAATTTGATTGATGGTTACATCTTCAGCAACCAAAATCCTTTTTTTATCAATAGGTGTAAACACTTCTTCTTCTCTGCTATTTTCAAGCATTGAACTTTCGCCTATTTGGTAAGGGATGCGTATAGTAAAACTTGTCCCTTTATTTAAAATACTTTCTGCTTTAATTGTACCACCTTGCATTTCAACAAGGTTTTTGGTAATGGTCAAGCCTAAGCCAGTACCTCCATATTTTCTGCTTGTTTCTGAAGAAGCTTGAACAAATTCATCAAATATATTAGCTAAATTTTCGGGTGAAATTCCAATACCGGTATCGCTTACTTTGAACTCAAAAACAGGTAAATTACCTGAGTTATTCAATTGAACAGCACTTACTGTAATTCTACCAGATTCTGTAAACTTAAGCGCATTACTAATTAAATTATTTAATACTTGTCCAAGTCTAAAAGGGTCACCTACTAATATTGTTTCGATAGGCACTTGGTTGTCAAAAATCAATTCAAGACCCTTTTCTTCTATTTTGAAAATAAAAGTTTTTAGTGTATTTGAAATTTTTTCCTCTAGTAAAAAAGGAATTTGCTCTAACTCAATTTTGCCTGATTCAATTTTAGTAAAATCAAGTACATCATTTACTATATGCAGTAAATTATCTGCAGATTCAAGTATTAGTTTGGTATATTCTTCTTGTTTGGGATTTAGATTTGTTTTGTACAATAGCCCTCCAATCCCTAAGATACCATTCATTGGTGTTCTAATTTCATGGCTAATATTAGCCAGAAATACTTCTTTAACCCTGCTTGCTCTTTCTGTTTCCTCTTTCGCTTTAATTAATTCTCGCTCTGCCTTTATTCTATTGGTAATATCTTGAGAGAATCCAATAATATATGGTGTACTTGATGTTTCTTCAACCATATAGTTTTGGTAAAGCAAATAAATATGTTCTCCATTTTTGCAAATGATAATGAATACGCCCTCTGCTTTACCTGTTGTTAGTACATTTTGTAGGTACTGTTCATCAAACTGAGTAATCTTATCTTGCGGTACGAATTCCTTAATATTTCTTCCTATTAACTCTTCACTTGAGTAGCCTATAATACTGCAAATTGCAGGATTAACACTCAATAGTTTTCCTTCTAAATCGTGCGTACAAATAAGCGCCTGACTATAATTAAAAAGATCTCTGTATCTCTTTTCATTCAATAGTAACTTGTCTTCAATTTGTTTTCTCTCTGTAATGTTTAGCCCAAATCCTATAACGAGGTTTACTTCATTTTTTTTATTTAAAACAGGGAATAGGTTTCTTAAGTGATATTCAACTTTTCCATCTGCTTGAGTTAACGTTTCTTCCCAAGATAATTGCTTTTTAGAAGCTATAACTTTATTAAAAATTTTTCTCCTCTCTAAAGCTATATCGGCATTTTTATTTCTGTACGTACAATACTCTTCGTCTGTTTTACCGATTATCCATTTTCTTAATTCATCATCTTTAATACCAATAGGATTCACAAATAAATATCTATGAGAAGCATCAAATACTGCAATATCTGTTGGGATACTATTTAATATGCTTTCGTAAAACTTTTTCTGTTTATTAAATTCAGCTTCCGTCTCTTTAATTTTAGTAATATCCATATGGGTACCTAAAATTTTAAGGGGATAGCCTTCTTTATCCTTATCGGTTACAATTCCTCTGTCTAAAATCCATTTATAATTACCAAACTTATCTTTGATTCTATATTCTGTATGATGATGATCTATTTCTTTGCTTCTATATTGCTGATCTTGTTTTTGTAAAATTGCTATATCATCTGGATGAACTGCATTCCACCATTGCTCTGCAATAGTTAAATCAGTATTCTCTAATTCAATGAAAGCTCTTTTTTGGTGTGAAAAGCTGGTTAGATTCTTTTTGTAATCATGCATCCAAACATTGTCTCCCATTTTCTCAAGGGCAAACAATAATTTTTTCTCGTAGTTCTCACTCTTTGCTTCTTCAATTTCTTTTTTAAGAATCAACGCTTGTAATAAATCTATTTGGGCATTTTGAATTGAATAGTCATTTCTTCCAAATGCATTTTCTTCCATTTCTTTGATGGAAGAAAAAGATGGGCTGCCTATAAAAACAAGTAGTTTGGGTTGTTCATTTAGTAAAAATTGACCAGTCAAATGAATGACTTTATCTCCTTTAGTTTGAATGACTATTTTTTCATGTAAGTGTTGAAGCAAATAATCAATTATGGGCCCACTAGAAAAGTTTTCAATTTCAAATTGATTAGTAAACAAATCGTTTAGCGCTAAGGGGCATATTTTTCGGATAGATTTTCCGCAATCAACTATTGCGCCATCCAAATTTAACTTAATATGAAAGGGGAATAAGTCGTCTGATTGTTGTTGATTAAATACTAAATCCATTAATACTATAAGATATCCTTCAAGGTACGATTTATTTATATTGATTTTATAAGTCGCCCATTATAAAAAAAGTCTGTAAAAAATATTTCTTACAGACTCTTATCTCGATCATTTAAATATTATTTTCTTGCCATCACTTTCTCTGCAGCAGCTACTATATAAGGGGTATCTAATCCATATTTAGTAAGCAATTCAATGGGTTTTCCGCTTTCTCCAAAAGTATCGTTGGTTCCAATTAATTCAATAGGAATAGGGCAGTTTCTTGCAGCAACTTGTGCAATTGCATCACCTAATCCACCTATGATATTGTGCTCTTCAACCGTAACGGCGCATTTGGTTTTAGAAATAGATTTAATGATTGCTTCAGTATCTAAGGGTTTAATGGTATGTATATTGATTAGTTCAACACTAATTCCCTTCTCTTCTAATATTCTTCCTGCTTCTATAGCCTTCCAAACCATATGTCCACATGCAAAAATAGAAACGTCCGTTCCTTCACTTAGTTGTTGAGCTTTGCCTATAACAAAGTCACTACCGTCTTCTTTAGTAAAATTTGGCCATTTTGGTCTGCCAAATCTTAAATAGACCGGTCCTTGGTAGGAAGCAATGGCTTTTGTTGCTGCTTTGGTTTGATTAAAGTCGCAAGGGACAATAACTGTCATCCCAGGTAACATTTTCATCAAGCCAATATCTTCTAAAATTTGATGGGTTGCGCCATCCTCTCCTAAAGTCAATCCTGCATGGGAAGCGCAAATTTTTACATTCTTTTCGCTGTATGCAACACTTTGACGAATTTGATCGTATACCCTACCCGTGCTAAAATTCGCAAAAGTAGTAGTATAGGGTATTTTACCTCCAATAGTCATTCCAGCAGCAATACCAATCATATTTGCTTCTGCTATACCCACCTGTACAAAACGATCTGGAAAATCTTTTATAAAAGGGCCCAGTTTTAAGGAGCCAGCTAAATCAGCTGTTAATACAACCACGTTTGGATTTTCTTTACCAATCTCATGAATACCTTCTCCAAATCCACCGCGGGTTTCCTTCTCATTAAGTACTTGAATATCTTTCAATTTCATAGTTGAGTATTTTGCTAGAAAGCTGCAAAGTAAACACTTTTTTATATGGCTTCCTGTACATTTCCTGTTCTTTTAAGAACACCCCAGTGTTGGAGTTCTCCTTTAACAGCTTTTCTAAAGGTTTTAAAAAGCACAATTAATAATAACCAACGATAAATCACCCTTTGGGGAATTAACCAAAGAATCTTCCAAATGGGTTCTTTTTCAAAGCTAAATGCGAATAAGGCCAATAAGATATCGATTCCTAAAAAAATGGCATAATACATACCTATTTCACTAGTACTTCCAGTAAGTAAACCAATTAACATTAAAAAGTCTGCAAATGGTGCAAACAATGGAATGATATATTTGAAAAGCAAAATATCTGGTAAAGCTATAAAACCCAATTTTGGATAATTGGTATTGAATAAAGCATCTCTGTTTTTCCAAAAAGTTTGCAATACACCAAAAGTCCACCTGAAACGTTGACTCATAAACTGTTTAAGTGTTTCAGGAGCTTCTGTTAGTGCTATTGCATTATTTTCATTGGCAATACTATAACCACAGCGCAAAATTCGGATGGTTAAGTCACAATCTTCTGCTAATGTATCAGATGTAAATCCACCTGCTTCTTCTATGGCTAACTTACTAAATGCCCCAATTGCTCCCGGCACTACAGTTATGGCATTAAAATATCCAAATGCTTTTCTATCAATATTTTGACTGGTAATGTATTCAATACTTTGCCAACGGGTGATTAAGTTTACTTCGTTTCCTACTTTAACATTGCCAGCTACCGCACCAATTGTTGAATCATTAAAGTGCATCATCAATTTACTCACCGCATCGGTTTTTAATTTTGTATCTGCATCTATACAAACAACATAATCGGCTTGTGTAGCTGCTATACCATGGTTTAATGCAGACGCTTTCCCCCCATTAATTTTATTTAAAATAGTTACTTGCCCAGTATTTTTAAAAGCGGCTTTAACCACTTCTAATGTATTGTCCGTGCTTCCATCGTTTACAAAAATGATATTGAAATTTGGATAATCACAGCGTAATAAATTGTTTATAGAACTCACTGCATTTACTTCTTCATTATATGCTGGTACTATAATGGAAACAAGTGGGTAGTTATTGAATGGCAGAAGAGTTTGTTTCTTTTCTTTTTTTCTAGCAAGGATTGAGGTAGCCAAAACAATAAATAATCGAATACTACCTAACGTTAAAAACAAAAGAAATAATGCGTTAAAAATTTTACCCAAATAATATCCGCCTTCTGCAAGAAAATAATTAAACCTTAATAAATAATTCTCCTTATAGTTGGGAACTGGGGGCATTACGTCATCCCTAGTTTTCCCCATTAAATCTGCTACAGTAGTAAATTTATATCCTTGCTTATGAAAGTATTCAATAATTTTTGGAAGCGCATCTACTGTTGCACTTCTGTCTCCTCCTGCATCGTGTAATAAAATAATATTACCCCGGTCTTTCATTCTTACTACTCGGTTAAAAATACTGTCTCCATTAAAATTTTTATCCTCATCAATTTGCCAATCTAGTGGATCTATATTTTCGCCGATAGTTAGATAATTTTTTTCCCTACTTAATGCTACTGGAACAAGTTCTTCCATGGTTTCAGGTCTACTATCTGCATTAAAAGGAGCCCTAAACATAATGGTACTTCTTCCAGTAATAGCCTCAATCAATAATTTGGTTGCATCCATTTCTAAGTAAGCCCTTTGCTTACTAACGGTTGCCATATTTGGATGGGTGAAAGTATGATTGCTTATTTCATGACCTGAGTTATAAATTCTTTTGACTAGCGGAATATTTTTCTCTGCTTCAATACCAACAATAAAAAAATTAGCCACTACATTGTAGCGATCTAGTATATCTAATATTTGTCTGGTATAAACTGGATGTGGCCCATCATCAAAAGTCAACACCATTTTTTTCTCAGTAGACTTGCCAAATTGCTTTACCACAAACATAGAAGGGAGTGTGTCATAAAATTCTTCTGAAATCAACATCCATTCCTTATCTAATTCTGTTCTTATATGGCCAGGGGTAGGAGTTGAAATCACATCTAAAATTTCTCCTTCGCCCATAAAATCTACATCATTACTTGTTTCAACTTTTGTAAACTCTTCAAAATTGAATTTCTGAACAGAAGTTTTGTTCATTGGTAAATGATAAAAATCCCAAAGTCTACTGTCTTCACTGCCCATGCGCCATAATGCTGTTCCTGCAAATCCATATTCAGTAGAAAAACGAATCGCATTAAAATTAGTGGCAGCATCTGTAAAATGAACTTCTCGTTCATGACCCAGTTTGTCTTTATAAGTAAAGTATAAATTATAGGAATCGTTATCGTAAGTAATTTTACTATTGTTTTCTTTCGCTATACTTAAAGCTTGCTGATAAGTAACATCTGAACCTTCACCACCTTTAGGCCAATCATATCCAAATCCAGCAATACATAAAACCAATTTGGATATCGGAACTTTTTGTACAATTTGATCTACGGCGGCTTCAATCCATTTTTGACCACTAATAGGACCTGGTTTAGTGCTTGAAGTATATTGGTCGTAAGCCATTAAGAATATATAATCTGTATGCGCAGCCAATGCCTCATAATCATAATCTTCATTAAACGGCATTACATCAATAGAAGTTAATAATCCCCCTGCATGAAATCGGTCGGATAATTTTTTTAAGAATTGGGTTAATAGTCTGTTATCGTTTTCAACTAATTCTTCAAAGTCAATATTAATACCTGCGAAGCCCTCTACTTTTATCCATTTATATAAATCGTTAATTAGTTTTTCACTTTTTTTTGGGTCATTTAGAATCCTGCTTACCACTACACCATCCCATTTTCCATTGATATTATTGGTAAGCATGGGCATTACCCTTAGCCCTTTTGTTTTTTTAATTAAATCATACCCTCGTTTGTCTTTTCGAATAATCAATGAATCTCCAGTTGGGTCGAAGAACATCCATTCGGGTAAGATTAAATTGAGCTTATTAATATTTCTTCGTAGAGAAAAAAATGCTTGAGGATCCCAGTCTACATAAAAAGCAGACCTTATGCCCAATGAATCGCTAAATAGTTTAGAGTGAGAAAGCCTTATGGCACTTTCATTTTGACCTGATCCATTACCTGTAGACCATTTATCGTCAATAAATTTTCGGAACCCCTGGTATTTTTTTGCCAAGGAATCTTGATTTTCATCTGAAACTAAAATTCTTTTGAAGACGCTACTTTGAAGTATTGGTACAGTTGGTTCATAGGCGGTTTTAATAGCAATAATAATAGCAATGACCGTAATAAACAATAGGAATAGCAACAAACGAAACGTCCATTTGAAACGTTGCCATCTGGTAGGATTGCTTGTTTGGAAAACCTGTTTGGACCCCTTGGACATTAGTTGCTTGTAAATTTATATATTATATACAAAGTTAATGCCATTAAACGGCAGCAACACTACCAACCAGGTGGTATAAATTTTTAAGCAATAATTAAAGGTTATCCCTCAAATGTGCTGTAGAAATAAGGTGTTTTAGCTTCAAATTCAGCTGCACAAGTATCTACCATCTTATAAACCCTGGTAATACCTAATTGCTTTCTTTTTTCGTACACTTCATCTTCATGACAATTGCCATTCAAAATTTTGGCAATTTGGGCGTCTCCAAATCCCATTTTCTTCGCTTCTTTTAATAAGCTTTCGGGCAAGCTTTCTAAAGTATGCTTCAATAATTCTTTTTCTATGGTACAAATTTCTTGTATTTGGTATAAGAACCATCGATCAATACCGGTTGCTTGAGCAATAGATTTTACTGTAGAGCCTTGCATGAGCGCGTCTTTAATGCGGAAAATGCGGTCCCATTTTGGCGTCTTTATGTATTCTACAATTTCTTCACTCTTCATTAAACTCTTGCCGTAATATCCCAATCCAACGGCTTCGTTTTCTAAGCTTTGACATGCTTTTTGTAAAGCTTCTGGGAAGCTTCTTCCAATTGCCATTACTTCACCTACACTTTTCATTTGTAGGCCTAAAGTATCGTTGGCTCCTTTAAATTTATCAAAATTCCAACGAGGAACTTTTACAATTACATAGTCAAGCGCTGGTTCAAAATAAGCAGAAGTTGTTTGGGTAATTTGATTTTTTAATTCATCTAATGAATATCCAATCGCAAGTTTAGCTGCTATTTTGGCAATAGGGTATCCAGTTGCTTTTGATGCAAGAGCAGAAGAACGACTTACTCTTGGGTTGATTTCAACCGCTATTAACTCTTCAGTTGCGGGGTTTAAGGCAAACTGCACGTTACATCCACCGGCAAAATTACCTAAAGACCGCATCATCAACATGGCTTTGTTGCGCATTTCTTGAAAAGCGGTATCACTCAATGTCATTGCCGGTGCTACTGTAATAGAGTCACCAGTATGAACACCCATTGGATCTAAATTCTCAACAGTACAAATAATGACTACATTGTCATTACAATCTCTGAGCAATTCTAATTCATATTCCTTCCAACCTAATACGGCTTTTTCTACTAACACTTCATGTATGGGAGAAGCTTTTAGTCCTTTCTCTAAAGCAGCATCTAAGTCTTCTTTACCATGCACAAATCCTCCACCAGTTCCACCCAAAGTGAATGAGGGACGTATAACTAATGGGAAACCAATCTCTTGCGCAAATTCCTTGCCTTCCAAAAAGCTATTGGCCACTCTGCTAGGCGCAACTGCCATTCCAATCTTGACCATTAGTTGACGAAATTGCTCTCTATCCTCCGCTGTATCTATCGCAGCAACGTCCACTCCAATTAATCGACAATTGTATTTTTCCCAGATACCTAGTTCGTCGGCCTCTTTACAAAGGTTCAACGCTGTTTGGCCTCCCATAGTGGGCAAAACAGCATCTATATTGTTTTCTTGTAATATTTGTTCAATACTTTCTACATTCAGGGGAAGTAGGTAAACTCGGTCTGCCATCATGGGGTCTGTCATAATGGTGGCGGGATTACTGTTAATAAGTATTACTTTTATGCCCTCCTCACGGAGACTTCTGGCTGCCTGAGAGCCCGAATAGTCAAATTCACAAGCTTGTCCAATAATAATAGGCCCTGAACCTATTATGAGTACCGATTTGATTGATTGATCTTTAGGCATAGTAGTTGTAGAGATAAATTGTGCAAATGTAAGGCTGCTACATTAAAAGTGGCTAAAAAATAACTCGAATTCAAATTTAAATTTAAATAATAGTAATGGCAGTATTAAAAGAAGGAAGTAAGGCCCCAGCATTTAAAGCGCCCGATCAAAACGGGAATATGGTTTCGTTGTCAGATTTTAAAGGAAAAAAACTGATTCTTTATTTTTACCCAAAAGACGATACACCGGGATGTACTTCACAAGCATGTAATTTAAAAGACAATTATAGTGCACTAATTAAAAAAGGATTTCAAGTAGTTGGCGTAAGTGTTGATAGTGTTAAAAGCCACAAAAAATTCGAAGAAAAATATGAACTTCCTTTTCCTTTAATTTCTGATGAAGAAAAGAAAATTGTAGATAAATACAATTTATGGGGAGAGAAAAAATTCATGGGTCGCACTTATATGGGTACAACACGAACCACTTTTTTAATTGATGAAACTGGTGTGATTCGTAAGATAATTGCTAAACCAGATACTAAGAACCATACTGAAGAGGTTTTGGCTGCTTGGGATAGTAATTAATCAAAATATTTTTAATATAGCCAATAAAATGGCTTTTTTCGCGTTAAAGGCATGGAAAAATATGCTTTTTAATGCCCAAAAAGAAAGAGCCACTAAAGCAAATACATTTGTTTATGGTACCCCCGCAAATACCATTAGACGACAATAGGCGTTTGAAGGAACTTTACCGATATGAAGTACTAGATACTTCATATGAGGATGAGTTTAATGATGTGGTACAATTGGCGGCAACTATTTGTAAAACCCCCATTGCGTTAATTTCTTTAATTGATGCCAATAGACAATGGTTTAAAGCGAGGTATGGCTTAGACATGAAGGAATTTCCTAGAGATATTTCTTTTTGTGGTCATACCATTACTTCTAACACTGCCATATTTGAAATTACAGATGCTACACAAGATGAACGATTTATAGACAACCCTTTAGTAATAGGGGAACCCTATATTCGCTTTTATACTGGTGTTCCATTGATTAATTCAAATGGTTTTAAAGTAGGAACCATTTCAGTAATGGATACAAAGCCCGGTGAGCTGAATGAAGAGCAAATTTTTACTTTACAAACTTTAGCCAGACAAGTGGTGAAATTGCTTGATCAAAATTTGTTGAATAAGCAATTAGAGCAGCAACAAGAAAAGCTGCAACAGCAAATGGAAATGCAGAATAGAATTCTGTCGATCATTGCACACGACGTTAGAAATCCAATAGGTGCGGTAAAATCAATTATTGAGTTGAACGCTCGAAAGATTCTTAGCCAACACGATTCAGTTGAGCTAATGAATATGGCTGGTAAACAAATTGATGGAACAGTTGAATTGCTCAACAACTTGGTAGATTGGGGTTCTATGCAAATGCGTGGACAGGGTTTCGAAAAAGAAAAAGTGCATATGCGAACATTAGTGAGCAATATGTTCAAAAGCTTTGAAGTAATGGCATCATTGAAGTCTAATATAATGGTGAATTTGGTAGACGAAGATTTATTTATCAAGTCTGAGATTAATTCGATGCGATTTATACTTCGCAACCTCATCAGTAATGCGAATAAATTTACAAAGGAAGGAGTTATCACTGTGTATGCACACAAGGAAGATAAAGAAATCATGCTCTCTGTTAGTGATACTGGGGTAGGTATGACAGAAGAAATAAAAGCCAAATTATTTGATGGCGAACATTATCAAAGTACAACAGGAACAGGTGATGAAAAAGGCTCAGGACTTGGATTAATTCTTACAAAAGACTTTATTCATATGTTGGGGGGCACCATAAAAGTAGAAAGCACTATCGACAAAGGCACTTCTGTTTACTTGTACTTTAACGATTAGCTAAAAATAGTATAAACCAACCAACTCATTCCGTAGGCCAAAACGGTCATATAAATCAATTGTATGGTTGGCCATTTCCAAGACTTGGTTTCCCTTTTTACAACAGCTAAAGTGCTCATGCATTGCATTGCCAATACATAAAATACCATTAGTGATAATCCAGTAGCTAGGGTATATACTTTCTCTCCATTTGCATGGGTTGCAGCCTGCAGTTTTTCTCTTAAGCTTTGATCGTCTTCTTCATCTACGCTATATAAAGTGGCCATTGTACCCACAAATACTTCTCTGGCTGCGAATGAAGTAATTAAAGCAATCCCAATTTTCCAATCATAGCCTAAAGGAGAAATTGCTGGCTCAATACTTTTGCCTAATAACCCTGCATAAGAGTTGGCTAACTTTTCAGTTGACAATTGTTTTTGAAGTGAATCAGCAGCAGCAGGGTTTGATGCTATTAATGCTGAATATTTTATTTCTGTATTTTCTATTCGATTTCCAGGTCCAAATGAACTCAAAAACCAAAGCAATAAGCTGATTACCATAATTACTTTACCAGCATCGGTAACAAAAATGCGGGCTTTTTCAATCATTGTAATGCCTGCGTTTTTCCAACGAGGAGCTCTATACATGGGTAACTCTAAAATGAAAAAACTTTTTTCTTTAATGTTGATAAAGAATTTCATTACATAACTAACCAATAAAGCCATAATGGTACCAAGAAGGTATAATGCCATCATTACTAAACCCTGTAAACTTAGAAAACCGAGGTAATATTTTTCTTCAATTACCAATGCAATTAAAATGGTATAAACTGGTAATCGAGCGCTACAACTCATTAATGGGGTTACCAAAATAGTCAACAACCGTTCTTTTTTGTTTTCAATATTTCTTGCTCCCATAATGGCAGGAACAGCACAAGCAAAACTGCTAATCATAGGCATAACACTTTTGCCATTTAATCCTACTTTTCGCATTAGTTTGTCGCTCAAAAAACTAATACGCGCCATATAACCCGTGTCTTCTAAAATGGTAATTAATCCAAATAAAATCATGATTTGTGGAACAAAAACCAAAATCCCACTTAAGCCCGCCACAAAACCATTGATTAATAAATTACTCCACCAAACTTCAGGCAAATTACTAGACAACCAACCTGCTAAAGCTGCGAAACTCCATTCAATGCCGTCCATTGGATAAGTAGCCAACCAAAAAATACTTTGAAATAAAAGAAACAATACCGAGAATAAAATTAAGTATCCCCAAGTTTTATGCATTAGAATATTGTCAAGTTTTTCAGTAAACAGCTTCTTCTCAAGCGGTCCTGTTTCTAAAACATTTTTTTGCATTATTTGCCGAATGCGCGTGTATCGCTGCATAATTTCTTCGGCCTGAGTTTTGGTTGTATTAAAATTATATTCTGCTACAATGTTGTTTAATACAATATGATCTTGACTTTTATTTAAAAGTTCGTCATGATTAATTAATTGGTGAATACAAGCATAATCGCTCCATTCTGGAAAGGCTTGCTTTACTTTCGCAACTGCTTCTGGTGCTAAACTTGAAGTGTCCATAAACTCACGAAGCTTAGTGGTTGCTTCGGGCTGCATTTTTGAAATTACTTTTTTCAATTCGCTCAGGCCCTTATTCTTTCTAGGGTTAACAGCAACCACAGGAATACCTAAGTCTGCCTCTAAACCACTGATATCAATTTTAATATCTTTTTTAGCGGCTAAGTCATTCATGGTTAATGCCATGACAACCGGTATTTTTAAATCGATGATTTGAGAACAGAATAATAAATTTCTCTTAAGGTTGCTTGCATCAGCTACTAAAACAATTAAGTCTGCTTTAATTTCTGAATCAGCTCCCATTAGTACTTTATATGCTACCCATTCATCTGCTCTTCTTGGATATAAACTATAAGTACCAGGCAAATCAATTAATTCAGCTTGCAAATTGTCTTCTAAAGAAAAAATCCCCGTTTTTTTGTCAACCGTAACTCCTGGGAAATTTCCTACATGCTGATTTAGACCTGTAAAAGCGTTGAATAAAGAGCTTTTACCGCTGTTGGGGTTACCAACCAATGCTATATGAAGTGTTTTAGTTGCCAAGGTTGCAAAAGTAGGTGCGCAAATCCGCAGTTGGTTACGAGATTGGGAACAGAATTTAGAATTGATTACGCTACTATTACAATTATCTACTTGCTGCTACTTACTTTTGCACTATAAAGTGCTAAATATGAAAAAATGGATGATTGCTCTACTAATCTTGCCAATTACGGTAGAAGCTCAAAGTAAGCGTAAATTAAGAATTGCTGCAGAAAAAGAGCAGGCGCTTACTCAGAACAACTTACAGAAGCATGTTCAATATTTGGCTGATGATAAATTGGAGGGTAGAAGAACTGGTACAGTGGGCGAGAAATTAGCGATGGAGTACCTGGTAAAACAATACCAAATATTAGGGATAGAACCTAAAGGTGCGGAAGGTTATGTACAAGAATTTGAAATTAATGAAGGGCTTCAAATTGAACCCAGTACTTTTTTAAAAGTAAACGGGAAACAGTTGACTTTAAATGAGGATTTTTTTCCTGTTGCATTTAGTGCAAACGCTTCCATAAAAGGATCGCCAGCAATTGCATTATCAGAAACCAATCAACCATGGTTTAAAGATTTAAAAGAAATTTTAGAAGAAAATAAAAATAATCCTCACTTTGATGTAGAAGAAACGATTAAAAAAATTACCAAAGAGGCGGCAGCAAAAAAGGCAACAGCAATTCTATTATTTAATAGCTCCGCTTTAGTTGATAATGTTCAATTCAATAAAAATGATAAGTCTACCCAATTGCCAATACCAGTGATTTTTGTATCAAAAAAAGGGATGCAACAATACTTTGCTGATGCTGCAGCAACTATTCAGTTAGAGCTTTTCGTTTCATTAAATAATAAAGTTCGGAAAGCTAGAAATGTGGTTGCTTTTATTAATAATAATGCACCAAACACGGTAATACTTGGGGCACATTATGATCATTTAGGTTTTGGGGAAGATAAAAATGCCTTGGATGCTGTAAACGAAGTGCACAATGGCGCAGACGATAATGCAAGTGGAACAGCAGCATTACTTGAGTTGGCAAGAAAATTGAAAAAGCAATCACCTCAATCAAACAACTATTTATTAATGCATTTTTCAGGTGAAGAACTTGGCTTAATGGGTAGTAAATATTGGCTTGAAAATCCCACTACAACCATATCTTCTAATTATATGATTAATATGGATATGGTAGGAAGATATGATACAGCCAGAAAATTAACTATTGGAGGCTATGGCACTTCTCCAGAATGGGGAAATGCTATTCCTACTTTAGCGAAAAATCTTTCCTATAAAATTGATAGTGCTGGTACTGGTCCTAGTGATCATGCAAGTTTTTACAGAAAAGATATTCCAGTTTTGTTTTTCTTTACTGGGAGCCATCCAGACTATCACAAAGCAACAGATGATTGGGATAAAATTAATTACAAAGGCATAAATGATATTGTAAATTTAGTTTACAATATTGTTGCATCTACAGACAATAAAGGAAAAATTGCTTTTACCAAAACACGTGAGCAACAAATGGGTAGAAGTACTCGTTTTACAGTGAGTTTGGGCGTAATTCCTGATTATGGATATACTGGTACAGGAATGCGAATTGATGGAGCTAGTGCTGGCAAATTAGCAGAAAAAATTGGATTGAAAGCAGGAGATATATTGTTACAATTAGGAGACTATAAGTTTGTAGACGTAAACAGTTATATGCAATCTCTTTCCAAATTTAAAAAAGGGGATAAAACTAAGTTGATTTATAAAAGAGGATCAGAGGAAATTTCCGTAGAACTGGAGTTTTAAATTTTAATATGAAGCTGCGCTTAGATGTTGATGAATTGAACGATGATTTTTTTGAAGAAACGCGGTTATTGGGAATAACCGCTACTTTAAAAAATTATCAATTTTGTATGCAGTTGAATACGAATTTGGGTTACGACTTCCGATTGAATCCAGAAATCGAAATACACTTACGTAGAAAAGAAAGAAGCTATTATTTCTCTATTTATCAATACAAAGAAGTGAATTCTCCACTCACTCATTATTTGTATCAGAATCAGTTTGATGGCGAGTACTTATTACCAGAGTTTAAGCATATGGACTTTATATGGTTAATGAAGTATGATTTGGTAGATGACGATAAATGCAATTGGATTAAACAAACTGTACGAAATTTAACTGGTGTTCAGTTGGTTGCAGAGTTAACTAATGAGCAAATTAAAAATAAAGGGAATATGGTTTTTTAGGTATTTTATGGTGCAACCATAATCCTCTTTTCAGTGACTTCTGTTACTTTGCCAATTGGTATAATATGATTCTCTAGGCCATTCATCAATAAAAGGGGTACAACTTCTTCTACTGCTAAAGGATCAACTGCAAACAATAGACCTCCATTTGTTTGTGGATCAGGTAAAATTGAAAATGCTTCCATCACATCAACCCCTTTTTCAAATCCTACCTGTTTACTATACGCATTCCAGTTGCGATAAGTTGCATCGGGTACTAGTCTTTTAGCAAGGTATTGTTTGGCAGAATTTATTACGGGCACTTGACTATAATTAATTAAAGCACCAGTATTACTACCTTCCATCATTTCCATTAAGTGTCCAATTAGCCCAAATCCTGTAACATCAGTCATAGCATGAACGCCTTTTATAGCTCCTAAAAGTTGACCAACTTTATTTAATTGATTTAATTGATGAATGAGTATAGTTAAATCGGGCGCTTCTAATTGACCTCTTTTTTGTGCAGTGGAAAGTATGCCTACGCCAAGCGGTTTTGTTAAGAAAAGTAAATCACCAATTTGTGCTGTATTATTTTTCTTTAAATGATCAGTAGTCACAATGCCATTTACCGACAAACCGAAAATCGGCTCTGTAGTATCAACACTATGTCCACCTGCCAAAGGTATTCCGGCTTCTTCGCAAATGCTTCTTCCCCCTTCAATAACCCTTCGAGCAATTTCAGGAGAAAGTTTATCTACTGGCCAGCCTAAAATGGCCAATGCCATAATTGGTTTACCTCCCATTGCATATACATCACTAATTGCGTTTGCAGCGGCAATTCTACCAAATTGATAAGGATCATCAACAATTGGTACAAAGAAGTCGGTTGTGCTAATTAAAGCAGTCCCATTCCCCAAGTCGTATACAGCGGCATCATCTTTACTGCTATTGCCAACCAACAACTCTTTAAAAATACTAGGAGCAATTTCAGATTGAAGAATACTGTCTAAAACCGCAGGTGCAATTTTGCATCCACAGCCTGCACCATGCGAAAATTGGGTTAATTGTACTTCTGACATTCATCAAATTTGGCCAAAATTAACTCCAAAAAAATAGAAAAGGGTAAAAATGCAGAAAGCTGCGTTTATGCCCCGCAGCTTTCTTACCCCCAATTGTTACATGTGTGTGATAAAACATAAAGTTGATTTAAATTTTCATGCCAGTTTAAAAAATTCCATCAAACACCCCATTTCTTTCACGAAACACCCCATTTATTTTGTTAAGCCCCCTTTTATTTTTAAATGCTTCTTTTATATTAAATTGTTCTTTAATTAATAATTGGGATGAAGCGACTTTTTTTATCGGTTTATATGATTTTTTTATTTGGACTGGTGAAGGCCCAATTTCCTTATACCCAAAAATTTACTTATCCTGCTCAATTACCCACTCAGGTTGTTTATGATATGTTATCAGATAACAAAGGATATATATGGCTGGCAACTGATAAAGGGTTATTTAGATTTAATGGTAGAGCTTTTGTAAAAATTCCTTTTGATAATACGAGTATGCAGTCTGTTAGCTATTTACAACAGGACTCAGAGGGGAATATCTGGTGTATGAACTTTTACAAAGAATTATTTTCCATAAAAAATGATACCCTACGCAACTATTATTTTACAGATAAGCGGATAGTTAATGAATCTGTGATTGTTAATTATGTAGCAACCAAGCAGCATATATGGCTAGCTTCTTTAGAAAACTTGTATCAAATAGATAAGTCTACTGGAAAGACCATTAAAAAAATATACTCCCCAGAATACTTAGGTATTTCATCGATTGTAAAAAATGGAGAAGAAATAGTTGCTTATGGTGCAAAAGGTTGGATTTTTAAATACCCAGCTAAAAAAGAAGAGTGGATTAAAACGACTTTTAAATACAACGACACAAGAATGATGTCTTCTGGCAAATTTATTTATGGTGCTCAAATTGGTAAAATGCGATTGCCTGCATTTATTGTTCAAAATGGGGTGCTGAAATTAACAAAGCCATTTAATATTCCTGAAGAAGTGTTGGTATTTCATTTTGCCTCAACATCGGAATCAGAACAATGGATTTGTACTCAAACTGGGGCTTACTTATGGAATATTGAAACGGGTAATGCTAGATTGGTTTTTCCTAATCAAAGTATCACAGATATTGTTAAAGATTATCAAGGGAATTATTGGATTAGCACTTTAGATAATGGACTTTTTGTATGTCCATCTCTAAATAATAAATTGTACACGATAAATCCAAGCGCTGGATTTGATAATATTTCTAAAGTAACTACAATAAATAACGATACAGTAGTTGTAGGAAGCACTAAAGGGATGTTAACCACTTTCAATATTAAAAGTGAAAGTCGATTACATTATAAATTGCCTCTTGCTACTGAAATACAATTTATTACTTACGACTCTATTAATAAAAATATTTTTACTAATAGGGGGATTGTTAATCTTAAGTCGCCGGATCCAGTTAAGGTAGATGATTACGGTAAAAGTATTATAATAGACCATAAAAAAAATTTAATTGTAGCTTCTTATAATAGAACTTATGTATTGAATAATCCACTTGGCAATCAGCCAAAAGAAACCCCAGATACAACTGGCATTCCACTTTATAGTCACTACATGAAAAACAATATTTTCAGACAAGGACTAAGAATACCGGTATTTAGGAATGCAAGAAGCACTAAAATTCTACTTTCAAAAACAAAAAAGTATTTCTGGATTGCATATTATGATGATTTGTATAGGTATTGTTTTAGCGATAGTACGATTGTAGTACGAAAAAAGAATAATCAGAAATTAATTGCTAGAACACTTTATGAAACAAGTGATTATTTTTTATTAGCAGGCACTTCCAATGAAGGATTGTATGTGATTGAACATGATAAAGTAATAAAACGGTTTCATACTGGAAATGGATTAAAAAGTAATAATGTAATAGGCGTACATGAACGAAATGGAAAAATCTGGGTAAATACCGATGAGTCATTACAAATTATCGATATAAAGTCTGGCATTATTACTAACTTATTGGATGAGTATGGTTTGGGTGGATTAACCGTTAATGATTTTTCACTGCACCCAGATAAGTTATTATTGGCCACTACATCTGGTTTGGTTATAAATGATTACAGAGGCAAGCCAGTAAATGGAATTATTTATTTTCCTGCAATCAAAGCAATTTCCAATGGATTAGAATTAACAATGAATTCAAGCTTGCCTGCTGATAAAAATAATATTAGCTTCTATTTTGATGCAATACAATATAAGTCTCCAACTAATTTAAACTATCGCTATAAATTAGTTGGTTTAGATACTTCATGGAAGGCATTAAGCTATAATATTGGCACACTCAATTTTTATAGGTTAACGCCAGGTTCATATGATTTAAATATTCAAGCATATGATATAAACGGAATTTATGAAAGTGACTTGAAATCCTTCCCCTTTAAAGTTCTGAAACCTTTTTGGCAACAATGGTGGTTCATTATTCTAATGACTTGTTTTTCTATTGGGGTTGCTTATATTTTTCTAAAATTCTGGTCTAAACGATTGATGGTAAGACAAGGATTAAAGGAAAGACTATTTAAAAGCCAATTAGTAGCCATTCGTTCACAAATGAATCCTCATTTTATTTACAATGTTTTAAATACAGTTCAGGGTTTATTATATGATAATAGAAAAACAGAGGTAGGTAATTTATTAGGTAATTTTAGTGATTTAATGCGTAAGACACTTCAGGCAAGTGATAAGCAACTTCAGTCATTAAGAGAGGAGATTGAAAATATTACCCTTTATCTTGAGTTAGAGAAAGCAAGGTTTGATAAAGACTTTGAATATACTTTAGAAGTTAAACTGCAAGATGATTCCTCCGATTTAATTATACCTTCTATGTTATTACAGCCATTTGTTGAAAATGCAGTTAAACACGGTTTAATGCACAAGGCTGGAAAAAAAGAGTTGTCGATAAAATTCATTCAATCTGAATATGGGCTCAATATATACGTTGAGGATAATGGGATTGGTAGAAAACAATCTATGCAAATTAATCAACGAAACAAGAATAAGCCACAGAGCTTTGCTACTAAGGCGATTTCGGAAAGAATTGAACTTTTTAATCGCTTATATAAACTAAAAATAACTCATGATGTAGTTGACCGCTATGACGAATTAAATAACTCAATGGGTACTGCAATACATTTATTTATTCCAAACTACGATAAGGAACAAATTAATTTATAGAAAACTACTTTTCAATACATTCATTTCATGATTAACTTCGAATATGATGGAAACAATAAAAGCTATTATAGTAGATGATGAACCCAATGCAAAGAAAGCATTGCGTGGACTGCTTTCCGAAAATTTTGAAGAAGTTGAAATTATTGCAGATTGTAGTGATGTTCCTGAAGCTGTTAAAACAATCAATAAATATAAACCTGATTTAGTTTTTTTAGATATTGATATGCCTGGCTATAGCGGGTTTGAATTATTGGATTTCTTTGACCAACAACAAATTGGTTTTAAAATTATTTTTGTTACAGCTTATAGTGAGTACTCTTTAAAAGCATTTGAAAGTTCTGCAGTAGATTATATTTTAAAGCCAGTTAGGCTAGAGCATATGCGAAGAGCGCTTAAGAAAATTAATTTTCAAACTTCTAATCAAATTCAATACGGGGTATTACGAGATAATTTATCTCAACAGCATGATAAAAAAGTGGTATTGCAAACCGCAGAAACCATTTATGTGGTTAATCAAGAAGATATTATTTTTATTCAAGCTGAAGGTAGTTATACAAAAATATTTACAGCAACACATGGGGTATTAACCTTAACCAAAAAATTATTAGACTTTGAATATTTAGAAATAGATGGTCCATTTTTTAGAACACATCGAAGCTTCATAGTCAACTTGAATCATATCAAAAAAATTGATAAAAAAGAATTTGTCTTAATCATGAGTAATGAATCTCAAGTACATTTATCACAAGATAAAAAGACTGCATTAATTGAGAGATTTTCTTCAAGAATTATATAATCCATTCTACTTTACCATGTGTAAATTGGTGCTGAATGCCTGCCGTTGCAAGTAAGTCGCCGTTACTGTTTACTGCATTAATACAATATTTTGCAGTGATACTTCCTATTTTAAGTTTCACTAAATGGGCTCGCTTGTACAAAACAGCATTGTATTGGTCTATTAATTTTTGGGGTCCTGTTGGTTGAGTTAATTGATGGTATCTTTTATTAAGATGTATGCAAAGTTCTTTCGCTAGTTCTACTGGTTGGTAAGTTTTGCCAGTAATCTGTTTTAAAGAAACAGCTTTCTGTTTAACCCCTTCAAATTCGGTTTGATTAATATTTATTCCGATGCCTGCAATGGCGTAGGTCCAAATCCCCCCGCTAATCTGGTTTTCTATCAAGATTCCCCCTGCCTTTCTGTCACCCCAATAGATATCGTTGGGCCACTTTATGGTTAATTCTGAAGGAATATATTGCGATAAAAGGTCCCAACTAGCTAATGCAATTGCAGCACTTAGGGCAAATTGGTGTCCTATATTAAGAGTGGAAACATTTAGAATGACCGATAAAAGCAGATTCTGACCCAATTCTGACTCCCATTTTTTACCCATTTGCCCCTTTCCGGCGGTTTGCAAATCGGCAAAAAATGCAGCGCCATGCTCAGCCATTTTAGCTTGTAACTGCTCCATGGCATAAATGTTGGTACTGTTTACCCTATTAAGGTGGGTGAACGGTGTTCCAATTACAGTTTTAACAGCTGAACCTGCCAAAGAATTACTATTTTTGACGAAGTTAACATGAAAATTATTCATTAAAAGACCTATCATTTTTGGAACCACTTTCACTATTGAAAACCCGCGAGAAAACTACAGTCACAAGACTGAACAAAAACTCCAAGATATTTAAGACCATTATTCAAGCAATACTTGATAAAAAAGGCGAAAATATCATCAGCTTAGACCTCAGAAAAATACCAGAAGCATCTGCAGATTTTTTTATTGTTTGTGAAGCAACCAGCACTACTCAAATTAAAGCAATTGCCGATTACGTAGAATATCAGTTGAAGCAGATCTGTGGTGAATCGCCTTATAGACATGAGGGGAAGCAAGCAGCACAGTGGGTATTAATAGATTATATTAATGTGGTAGTTCATGTTATGCACCCTGAAGCTAGAAATTTTTATAAATTAGAAGAAATGTGGAGCGATGCCGTTTCGCAAATGCATGAGTCTTGAACTTAACAAAACTTTTAAGGGACTCAAACATTATTATATATCACGCAAGAAGCTATGTCACAGAACAACCCGTTACCGAAAATAAACTCTGAGAAAGGAGATGGTCAGAAGAAAGGCCCAAAATTTACCATTTATTGGATTTACGCAATTATCGCAATTGTTCTCTTATCCATGCAATTCCTAAGGATGTCTCCGGATTTGGCTCCAACCAGTCAGCAAGAATACTTCGACCAAATGTTGATTCCTGGGGATGTTCAAAAAATTGATATTGTAAAAAACAAGGAAAGAGTTCGAGTTTACATTAAACCCGATCGCTTGTCTAAAGATTTTTATATAACTAAATTCAAGAAAGACTTAAGCAAAGAGAAAGGCAAAGTACAAAATGTTCCTTTGTTCGAATTTGAGTTAACAGGGGATGTTAAGAATTTCAAAGACGATCTTAAAGAAATTTATGCTGCTCATCCTGAGTTGGCACGCGTACCAGAAAAAGCGGTAACAGATGCTGAGTGGACAGGACCTATTTTCAACACTATATTATCCTTATTATTCATCATTGGCGCATGGGTACTATTAATGCGTAAAATGGGTGGTGGTGGCCCCGGTGGCGGTGGCCCTGGCGGGATCTTCAATATTGGAAAATCCAAAGCAACTTTATTTGATAAAGGTGCCAAAGTAAACATCACATTCGCAGATGTTGCAGGATTGGATGAAGCCAAAGTAGAAGTAATGGAAATTGTAGATTTCCTTAAACAGCCTAAAAAATATACTTCATTAGGTGGTAAAATCCCTAAAGGGGCATTATTGGTAGGCCCTCCAGGTACAGGTAAAACATTATTGGCAAAAGCAATGGCTGGAGAAGCACAAGTGCCTTTCTTCAGTTTAAGTGGATCAGATTTTGTTGAGATGTTTGTGGGTGTTGGAGCAAGTAGAGTAAGAGACTTATTTAAACAAGCTAGAGAAAAAGCACCTTGCATTATTTTCATTGACGAAATAGATGCCATTGGTAGGGCCAGGGGTAGAAATGCCATCATGAGTAATGATGAGAGAGAAAATACGTTGAATCAGCTGTTAGTAGAAATGGATGGATTTGGAGGTGATACTGGAATCATTATTCTAGCAGCTACCAACAGACCAGATGTGTTAGATAGTGCGTTATTACGTCCAGGTCGTTTTGATCGTCAAATTTCTATTGATAAGCCAGATGTAAAAGGTCGTGAAGCTATTTTAAAAGTACACTTAGGCCCAATCAAAGTATCTGAAACCTTAGACCTACATAAACTAGCAGAACAAACATCAGGATTTGCTGGTGCAGATATTGCCAATGTTTGTAATGAAGCTGCTTTAATTGCTGCACGCAAGGGCAAGGAAGCAGTTGATATGAGCGACTTCCAAGATGCAATCGATAGAGTAATTGGCGGCTTAGAGAAAAAGAATAAAATTATTGCTCCACACGAAAAATCAATTATTGCGTATCATGAAGCTGGACACGCAGTTTGCGGATGGTTCTTGGAACACGCGTATCCATTGTTAAAAGTAACTATTGTTCCAAGAGGAACAGCTGCACTGGGTTATGCGCAGTATACTCCAACAGAACAATATTTATACAATACCGATCAGTTAATGGATCAAATTTGTATGACTTTAGGCGGAAGAGCTGCAGAAGAAATTTTCTTTGGTAAAATTTCAACTGGTGCTGCCAATGACTTACAACAAATTACTAGAATTGCATACAGTATGGTAACGGCTTACGGTATGAATAAGAAAGTGGGTAATGTTAGTTTTTATGATCCAACCCAAGAAAATACTTTCACTAAACCGTACAGTGAAGAAACAGGAAAAATTATTGATGAAGAAGTTAGGGGGATTATAGACGAAGCATACCAAAGAACCCTGAATTTATTGACAGAGAAAAGGGGTGAAGTGGAGAAATTGGCGAAGGAACTCCTAGAGAAAGAAGTACTTCATAAGAGCGATGTAGAAACCTTAATTGGAAAAAGACCATTTGAAGAAAAGAAGTTACTAGAAATAGAAGCAGAAAATATAGCTGCAGCAGAAAAATTAGCTGCTGATCAGCATAATGATACTACTGCATAATGGCAACATCAAGAGATCATATTTTACAAAAAATCAAACAGGCACTTGTTACCAAAGTGCCTGTTCCCTTTTCTACTATTGCCAATACACCTGATTTATTTCAACCTTCATTAAAGGAGCTGGAAATAGAATTTGCAGAAAATTTTTCTGGATTGCAGGGTAAATTTTCTTTTTGTGCCAATGAGCAAGAACTGGCTTCACAATTATTGCAATTAATTTCAGTTCGTAAATGGGAAAAGGTTTTTTGTAAAGAAATTGCTTTTTGTAAAATGCTAGAAGCAAATGGATTTGATAAAGGTTTTACTAATGATATAGCTACTTGTGATGTATCCATTACTGGGTGTGAGTACTTAGTGGCTCGAACAGGCAGTATGATTTTGAGTAGTGCTGCAGTTAGTGGAAGAACAACAAGTGTTTATGCCCCGATACATATTTGTTTAGCTAAAACCAATCAATTGGTTTATAGTATTGACCAAGCTTTAATGGGGATGACTGAAAAGTATGGAACGAATATACCATCAATGATAAGTTTGGCAACGGGACCAAGCAGAACAGCCGATATAGAAAAAACATTGGTGGTGGGCGTTCATGGTCCAAAAGAAGTTTTTTGCTTTTTAACTGATGATTGATTAATATTAATATCATGGAATTAGCTTGCCGTAATTTATTTGTGTATGGTTCGCTTAGAAGCGGCTTCAATAACCCTGCATATACTTATATAAGTAAGTACTTCACTCTCTTGGGTACCGCTTATGTGAAAGGGAAATTATTTCAATTACCAGAATTCCCTGCTGGGGTTCCTACAGACGATAACCATTTAATTAAAGGGGAATTATATGCTATTAAAGTTCCCGCTGAATGTTCATGGGCAATTGCTCAATTAGACGATTACGAAGGCGTACAAGCAGAAGAAGGTGAAATTCCATTGTATAAAAGGGTCTTAACACCAGTACAAATAAATGGCGTAGAAGAACAGGCTTGGATTTATTGGTACAATGGATCTATTGATGGCGGGGTATTGATTGAAGGGGGAGATTTACTGGCTTATCTGCAACAAAAAGGAAAGCTATGATCAACAATATCAGTGCAGATCATAAAGTCTATTTTCTATCTGACTTCCATTTAGGAGCTCCTAATGCTGATGCAAGTTTAATTAGAGAGAAAAAGTTGGTTCTATTTTTAGATTCCATTAAAAATAATGCAGCAGGCATATTTATTGTTGGCGATATTTTTGATTTTTGGTTTGAGTACAAAAAATCTGTTCCCAAAGGCTATACTAGACTTTTAGGGAAGTTAGCAGAGTTAAGCGATGCTGGAATACCAATTATCGTTTTTACTGGTAACCATGATATGTGGATGAGTGGATATTTTGAGTCTGAAATGAATATTACTGTGTATCATGAGCCCAAAACTTTTGTTTGGAATAATAAAAAAGTATTGATAGGCCATGGGGATGGATTGGGACCAGGAGATCAAGGGTATAAGTTCTTGAAAAAGGTATTTACGAATCCTATTTGTAAATGGCTATTTAGTATTCTTCATCCTGATTGGGGTATTGGTTTGGCCAATTATTTTAGTAGAAAAAGTAAAGAAAAAACAGGATTATCGGATGATCATTTTCTAGGAGCGGATAATGAATGGCTGATTGTTTATAGTAAAGAAGTTCTTGAAAAAGAACATTTTGATTTTTTTATTTTTGGACACCGTCATTATCCTATTGATTTTCCACTTACTAATAATAGTCGGTATATTAATCTGGGTGATTGGATTAAGAATTTTACCTATGCAGAATTTGATGGGACCAATATTCAATTGAAAAAGTTTGAATCTTAATTGGGTTTATGGAACAATTTTTGGAAAAAATAATATTAAACAATTCAGTAAAAAGTTATTTAACTGTTTTACTCGTGATATTGGCTATACTTTTTATTAAGCGGATTGTGTCAAAGTACCTAGCCAAACTGATGTTTCGATTAGTTGGCAAAGCCGGTAAACATGTTGCAAGAGAGTCTTTTTTAAATTTAGTAGTACAGCCTTTAGATTATTTTTTATTACTGTTAATTGGGATTATTTCTATAGATCAGTTGAATTTTCCAGATATGTTAAATGTGATGGTCTATAGAATTTCATTGAAAGAATTTTTAGACGCATTAGCTGATGGAATTTTAATAAGTGTATTTATTTGGTTAGGATTAAGAGTGATTGAATTTATTGCTTTAGTTCTAGAACAGAAAGCCAATCTAACGGCTGATATGACAGATAATCAATTGATTATTTTTTTCAAAGATTTTTTCAAAGCCATTTTGGTAATTATTGGAATCTTAATGATTCTTCGTTTTTCATTTAACCAAGACATTAGTAATTTATTAACAGGCCTTAGTATTGTTGGTGCTGCATTAGCTTTGGCCACCCGCGAAAGTTTAGAAAACTTAATCGCTTCATTTATTATTTTCTTTGATAAGCCGTTTATTACAGGCGACTTGGTTAAAGTAAATGGATTTTCTGGAACCATTGAAAAAATTGGATTAAGAAGTACCCGAATTAGAACACTTGAGAAAACGTATATTTCAGTACCCAATAAGCAGATGGTAGATACTATTGTAGATAATATTTCATTACGGTCTCATCGTAAAGCTGAAATAAGAATTGAAGTAGGTTTAGATGCAACTAGTAGCCAGTTATTACAACTTATTAAAGAAGCAAGATCAATCCTTTTATTGAACCCTGTTGAGGGAATTGCAGTTTATCTTGTTGATACTGGAAAGAATGCGCATGTTGTAAATATAGAATACTTGAGTTTGGTTAGTCAACCAATGGAAGAATTTCTTCAACAACGTCAGGACATTATTTTTAAAATTATTTTATTAATGGAAGACTTAAAAATTCAAATGGCGGCTGCAGCAACAGATGTAGTTGTAACCAACAAATCAATTGGATAAAGAAGACTTTAATTCTAATAAGAATTGCTTGAATTTGGTTAGTGATTGAACCAACTGTGTTTCAGTATCTATTTTATTCTTATTATTCTTTAAATAACTTTTAGCACCTTCTATAGAAAATTTTCTTTGCCTTAAAAGCAAATAAATCAGTTGAAGGTTTTTAATGTCTTCTACTCTAAACAGGCGATCTCCTTTCCTCGTTTTTCTGGGCTGCAAAATATCAAATTCATTTTCCCAGTAACGCAATAGAGAAGTGTTTACTTTAAACCAGGATGCAACTTCACTAATAGAATAATAAAGCTTCTCCTTTAAGACTTCTTCAGTAGGAATTTCAATTAGGTCTGCAACCGCATCCATTTCTTTAAAAGATTTTCTTCCCCTTTTGCCAACTTCTTTTATTTTTTCCGATGCTTTAACTTTTGTGGTAACAGGTGGTTCCAAAGTAACTAAAACAGGTTTCGGTTTTGCCTTCTCTGTTTTTACTTTAACAACAATTTGACTACTTGCATAAACAACAGGCTCTTCCGTAGCTGTTTCATTAATTTCAGTGGGGTCAACTTTAATTTGAATAGGGTCTTCAATCTTTATAGGATCTTCAATCTCGATAGGATCAACAGATTGACTGAGATGAGTTGGTAGAGCCTCTTGAATGGGCTGCGTCAATTCTGTTCCTTTTTTTATGGCCTGCTTCTTAAGCTTTGGCGAAGTGCTGGCTTCTACCGGCATTCCAAAAAGGTCCAACTGTTGTAATGGATTTCCCATGGGTTAAAATTACCACCAAAAACTACTTAAATAGTCGCTTCTTAGTTGCTAGTGGATAAGATGTAAGTATCTTGCACAACTATGGCAAATAATACAATTAAAACGATAATTGTTTGTGGAGCGGGTACCATGGGAAGTGGAATTGCTCAAGTTGCGGCTACAGCTGGTTTTAAGGTAATTCAGTTTGACTTAAATGAATCGATGTTGGTTAAAGCTGGCCAGTCGATCAAGAAAAGTTTACAAAAGTTTGTTGAAAAAGGAAAGATTAGCCCTGAAGTAGTAGATTCCGCTCTTTCAAATATTCATTATACCGCTGATATTACTGAATGTAAAGGGGAACTAGTTATTGAAGCAATTATTGAAAACAAGGATGCCAAAGTTGGATTGTTTAACCAACTTTTTATGAATAATGGACCTCAGTTAATGGTAGCATCTAATACTTCGTCTATCTCCATAGATTTGATTGCTGAATCAATCACTTACCCAAGCCAATTAGTAGGAATGCATTTTTTTAATCCTGCTCCAATGATGAAGTTGGTAGAAGTGATTAAAGGAAAATATACCAACCCTACCATAGTTGAACAAATTGCTGATTTGGCTTTGATCATGCAAAAAACACCTGTGATTTGTAAAGACTCACCTGGTTTTATAGTGAATAGAGTTGCTAGACCTTATTATTTGGAAGCCATGCATTTGGTTCAAAATGGCAAAGCAACTATTGAACAAGTTGATGCTGTATTAACTTCAATAGGGTTTAAAATGGGGCCATTTAAGCTCATGGATTTAATTGGGCTAGATATTAATTACAGTGTTAGTACCATCGTTTGGGAAGATTTAGGAAAGCCGCTTAGATTAAAACCAGCAGCAATCCAAAAAGATAAGATTGATCAAGGTTTATTAGGAGTAAAAACCAAAAAAGGGTTTTATCAGTACGACTAATCGAAATTACCAACTAATATTTACCTCATTATCCCAATTCCCCCTAACTACTAGTGGTTTAGAAATTAATTGAACAGTTTCTGGCTGTTTCTTAATTTTTCCAAATACACCTGTATCCCAAACACCATTTTGGTTGGTATCGTACAAAATGCGTAAATCATAACTGCCTGCTCTATAAAGTTTTCTAACCAATTCTAAAGAGTTTAGTGGAATTGATTCTACTATTTTGTCGGATTGTACAAATTGTAAAACCGGTTTTTTACTCAAATTTAAATTGCTGAATCTTAATCTAATACTACCGTATTCGGTTTCCTTTTTTGTTGCAAATCTTAAAGTATCCGATTTTGCTAAACCCATCCCACCTGTATCAGTTACTGCATCTTTTGGTAAAATAATTCTAAACTGCGTCTGCTCTTTCCAAGGATAATTGATGGATACGATTGTTTTACTAGTATCTAAAGAAATGCTTACCTCTTTTAAAGAAATATAGTTAGAATCTGCAAAAAGAATTTTACTACTGTCAAATGATTTTAACGGCTTTAAAAAACGGAGTTGTAAAGGAGATAATAAATCTTGAGATCCATTTTCTAAATTGGTAGTATAGCGTAAACGATTCTCCGTTTTACTATTAGTTACGTTGGCAACGGGTGTAGAAGATCCTAATGCTTTTCGTTTATACGCTTCAAAAGCATAAAGCGTATCATTTAAATTAGTTCCATTAATTAATATAGGTGCAGATTTAAAGGCAAATAATTTGGTACTATCATCATATTTCTTAGAAAAATTATTGGGTAAAACATAAACAGAATAATAGCCTCCTGATAAATTCTTGAATTCAAAATTCCCTTTTCCATTTATTTTGGTGTAATAACGTGGTCTATTCTTGAAAATAGCCGTATCACTGGTTGTATTGTGAAGTACAACTATTAAAGTAGAGTCTACACTTCCTTTTTCTGCAAGCAATACTTTTCCTGAATAAGTAAAATCGTCTATAGTATTTCCTGTTGAAAAAACGTACCTGAATTCTTTTAAAATATTTCCTTCATTTACGTCTTTAATTGAATTTCCAAAATTGAGGGAATAAGTAGTATTCGCTTCTAAGCTGTCCTTGAATTTGATGGTTACATTTCTAAGTTTGTAATCTGTACTTGGAATGTTTTTTAATGTTGGTGAAACTATTAAGTTGGAGTTGATATCTTGAAGCGTAACAAACTCATCAAATGTTAAAGTGATTAATTTCGGAAAAACATTTACTGCAGAATCTTTGGGCAATGCACTAATAAGTACAGGTGGTAAACTGTCTCTATCACCTCCGCTAGGGGGAATAATATTTGCACAAGAAGAGAATAAGAAAATATTCATCAATAAGCTCGTTATAATTAACCCTGTTCTTTCAATTATTCTTATCATATAATCAGTTATAGTTCCTCAGTATTATTTTCCTCGTCTTCTGGTATTATTTCTGCAATAGAGATATTTAAATCGTTATGTTTTACAAACTTACACCAATGACATTCTTCTTTCCCACAACCAGTATAAAAATCATGTTTTTGTATTTTTTCCCAAACCGTTGTAATTTGATTTTTTACAGTGGCAATATCAGCATCAGTAATGGTGATTTTTTCTTTTCGATAGTTTTTCTTGTTGTCTGGCTCTACAAAATCAAACTCGCTACTAATAACTTGCCAAGCTTTTTGATCGTAATTGTCTACCAATATTTTATAAAATACAGCTTGTCTCCAGTAATCGCCCCCATCAGGCTGTTTTTCGTTGGGCCCTAATAATTTATCTTTTGCTTTTTCTACATCTCCTGTTTTGTAGTCTACAACGTTTACCATTTTACCGTTAAACTCCAGTTTATCTAGTTTTCCTTTTAGTGGAACGCCATTGACTATTACATTTTTAATTGTCCGCTCAATTACAACTACTTTATTCCATTCGTTGATATATGTATCAAAATAGTTACTCAAAACCTCTCCACCATATTCCATTCTTCTGTTGAATTGTTCTTTGGTAAAATTTTCTCTATGACGTTTCATATACCATTCAAAGTCTTCAATCAATTCCTGTTTACTTGGAAATTGATTATTGTCTTGCATTAATTGGAAAAACTTTTGTAATGCATGGTGAACAGCTGAACCAAATTCGGTTGATTCTGATTTTCCAGAAGGGACTCTAACTAAATTATTAAAATAAAATTGTAATGGGCATTTTAGGTAATTATTTAAAGCCGTGACATTCATCACAAATTTCTCTAACACACGATCAATGAAATTAGCCTCAATTTTTTCTATTTGTGGAATAACAGTTTCTTGGTATTGTAAAATAGCAAATTCACTAATTATATCTTTGTTCAAGACTTCTTTGTTGAGGGTAAGCTCGTATGCTTCTTGAATTTCTGCAATAAACATAGAGGGTTCTAGCGGCTTACCATCTATTTTAAAATTACTATACGAAATATGTAAAAACTTTTCTGCTCTTGTAAGCGCTACATAAAACAATCTTCTCAGTTCTTCTTCTTCACTAAAAATGGGCTGAGAGGTAAACATAGTATCTGGCATAGAATATCCGCCGCCAGGCTTTCTCTTTTTTTCCCAGTAAGAGGCATTGCAACCAGCTAAGAAAACATATTCAAATTCCAATCCTTTTGAACCATGTGTAGTAAGTAAGTTTACTCCCTTGTCGCTTCCACTTACTTGTACAAGCGGAAGTTTAATTCCCTCCTTTTCCATTAGTTCAATTGCCGTAATAAGTTCTTCTAAATTCAGAGAAGGATTTCTGCTTGTTTCTTCTTTTAAAAAATTGAATAAGCCCGTCAACTCTTGTAACAACCAATGTTTCTCAGGGTGTTGCATAATATAGCTTAGCACACCTGTTTCACGAATGATATTTTCGAAAAGGGTTGGTAATGTTACATTCGGAACATCTCCAATCAATTTTTCTAAACTATTAATTGCTTTTTGAAGGCCATTTATGGGTACACTAAATAAATCTTTGGCAGGTTGATTGGCAAATTCTACAATGTACTTTCTAAGATTTGTTTTATCATTTCCAAAACGTTTATCTGCAACTATTGCGGTAAGCTTAGCAATTTCAATTGGAGGTATGGCAAACCAATTAAAGTGTAATATTTCAAACAACATTTCATCGCCACCAAATGGGGTATCGTGCTCTGCTGCTAAGTATTTTAAGATAAGCGTAATTTTTTTTGCTAGTGGTAAATCAAGAATATTCAAGCTTCTTTTGCTATATACTGGTAGCTGTTTTAGTTTAAAATAATTACTAAGTGCCTCTCCGTATTTATTTTCTTTATAAATGACACCAATTTTACCAGGCTCAATACCTTGTAATAATAATTTTTCTACCGCTATTGTTATACCAATCATTTCTTGTTGCTCTGATTCATAAGCAGAAAGAATTGGAGGATTGGTTAATCCATTAATTCTTTTGTTTGATGCAATTAATTCTTTACTTAATCCGGGTATCTTTTTTACTAGTCTTTCATTATTGCGATCAATTAGGCTTTTGGCTACATTTAAAATTGGTTGGGTAGAACGATAATTTTCTGTTAGTATGACCGTTTGAATTTCTTTGCTATAGGTATCTGCAAATTTTTCCATGTTTTCAATATTAGCCCCTTGAAATCTATAGATACTTTGATCATCATCGCCTACTACAAAAATATTAGGATGGTCCCAATAGCTAATAAGCATTTCTACTAAATGATTTTGCGTTCCACTGGTATCTTGGTATTCATCTACTAAAATATATTGGAATTGTTCTTGGTATTTTGCGAGCAATAATTTATTCTCTTTAAATGCATCTAATACCCAAATAATCATGTCGTCAAAATCGTATCGATTTCGTTTCTTCATGAGCTCTTTAAAACGATTAAATTCATTTACAGCAGCTTTTAGTTTTTCCATTCGCTCTGTAACCAAATCAATTTGTGTTTGTTTGAGATCACCTTTTTTGAACTGCTTATAGGCCCTTTGATAAATAAATTCATCCCTGGTTGGAATATCTTTTAAATAGACATCAATCGCATTATTGATGTATTCAGCTGTCCAGCCTTCTTTTTTCATATTGCTGAACAAATTCTTTAAATTGTTGATTTCAAAATATACATCACCTCTGTATCTTTTTAATGGATGATTTTTTGGGAAACCATCAATTAACTGTTTAAATATTTCTATACTTTCTAATTCTGAAATTGGGTCTAGTTTTGTTTTTTCAAATAAAGAGAGGTTGTCTTGAATTACATCATTGCAAAAGGAATGAAATGTATGAATATTCACTTTATAAGCATCTGGGCCGATAAACCGCAATAGCCTCTTACGCATTGCAACTGCTCCTGCATCGGTATAAGTTAAACATAAAATATTTTCTGGGTTAGCGTCAGTCTCTAATAATATTTTACCAATTCTCGCACTGAGTATTTGTGTTTTACCAGTTCCTGGACCAGCAATAACCATCACGGGGCCTTCAATAGCGTCCACGGCAGCTTTCTGCGCTAAGTTTAAGGATTCATAAACCCCATCAAAGTAAGCATGTTGTTCTTCCTTATTTGTCATTGTATAAAGATACCATGAACCTTATTAGTATAATACTGTTATTATGTTATTATGTCAAAAGTATATAGTATCAAAACCGTTCAAAAAATGCCTATCAGCTTAGATCAAGCTTGGGATTTTTTTAGTAAGCCAGACAACTTGAAAGAAATTACCCCTGCCAATTTAGGCTTCAATATTATTAGTAAACACCATGGACCAACTATGTACCCTGGTCAAATTATTGAATATACGGTTAAGCCAATTCTTGGGATTCCCCTCTACTGGATGACAGAAATTACCCATGTTATCGATAAACAGTTCTTTGTAGATGAACAACGTTTTGGCCCTTATACTTTATGGCATCACCAACACCATTTTAAAGCAATAGATGGCGGAGTTGAAATGACTGATATTGTACATTATAAATTGCCGCTATGGTTCTTAGGGGATATTGCTCAGGTTATCTTGGTTAAAAGCCAACTAAGTGGAATTTTTAATCATCGCTACAAAGCGGTAGAAGAAAGATTCGGGGTTTGGCCAGGCGCAGACAACAAAGTTATTTTTGGGTAGTTATTTTAACTCTTTTAAGGCGCTTACATTATTATTGATATCTATAGTGGCTATGTAGAGCTTATTGCCGTTTACGTCTGGCACATTATTCAAATTGATATTAGCTTCTTTGTTGGTTACAATTAGTTGAAGAAGTTGACTGTTTATAAACTTGACTTCTTTGCCCAACGGCACACTAAAAATGCCAAAACCTTTAATTTTTAAGTGACCGTTATAAGTAATAGTAACCGCATTTGATTTTGATGTAATGCTGGGTTGGTCTGGGGCATCGTTATTGATCCATGGCATTGGTGGTACCAATGCAGGGTGGCGATAATAGTTATTCCTTAAACTGTCGTTCCAGCCATTTAAATTCTTTTCAAATGTTTTACTACTAAAATAGATACTACCCTGTGTAGTTGTATATTTTCTTAGGGCCTGAATTTGCTCAGGAATTTGATTTTTATTCTTCCAAGCCTCATTACTTCCACCTCTATAAATTCCGTGCCCTATATAAATATGTTTTCCATATCCATTCTCATTCCACCATTTTAATAGTACATCATAATCTGCTAGTTTATGACCACGTTCCCAATACAATTGTGGGGTAACATAATCTATCCAACCTTTACTTAGCCAAAGTAAAATATCTGCATATAAGTCATCATAATTGGTTTGCCCTGCTTTGGTATCACTTCCCATTGGGTCTTGGCTTTTATTTCTCCAAACTCCAAAAGGGCTGATTCCAAATTTTACTCTAGGATTGGTATTTTTAATGGTGCTGCGAATGTCTAGAATAATACTATCGCAATTACTTCTTCTCCAACTGTCTTTTGAAAGACCGCTACCAAATTTTTCAAATGTTTTTTGATCAGGAAATTCTTTACCAGCAATACGGTATGGATAAAAATAGTCGTCCATATGTATGGCATCTAAATCATATCTGCTTAATATGTCTTTTACTACTCTAACTGTATGTTGTCGTACTTCTGGTAAACCTGGATTGAAATATTTTTTATCTCCGTAAACAACAAACCAATCAGGGTGCATTTTAGTGATATGTGAAGGGGCAACAGACGATTTAAAAACATTAAATACCGCTCTGTAAGGGTTTAACCATGCATGAAATTCCATCCCCCTTTTATGTGTTTCGGCAATCATGAATTCAAGGGGGTCGTAATAAGGATTTGGTGGCAATCCTTGTTTGCCTGTTAAATACTCACTCCAGGGCTCATATTGAGAGGGATATAATGCATCGCCAGTGGGTCTTATTTGCATTACAATAGCGTTCATCCCATTCGATTGGTGTAAATCTAACAATCGAATAAAACTGGCTTTTTGTTCAGCAACAGAAAGATTTTTTTTAGCCGGCCAGTCAATATTTTCAACAGTTGCAATCCAAACTCCCCTGAATTCATAATTTGGAGATGTCTGTGCAATTAAGGTATTTGCAATAAGGATAAATAAGATCGCAAGGATAAAGTGCGTCTGGTTTTTCATACATTAAAGATAAGTCATCTGTTTAAATGCGCTCTCTCATTTTATCTAATAAATCGCTTAATTGTGCTGCTTCGTTAGGCGATAGGTTATCTAAAATAGCATCTAACTCACCATTTTTCTCATCCAATCTTTTTAAAACATCTAAGCCGTTTTGTGAAATTCGAACATCCACTAATCTTTTATCGGTATCACAAACCTTTTTTTCAACCAAATCCTTTTTAACTAATCTTTCAACAATTCTACTTGTATCACTCATTTTATCGAGCATACGTTCTCTTATTTGCAGTGTACTTAATGGTTTTTTACTTCCTCTTAAAATTCTTAGAATATTGTATTGTTGATGGGTGATATCTTCTTCTTGTAACACCAATTTAATTTTTTCAGTAATCCAGTTATTAGAAAAAATTAAATTAATGGAAAGTTTTTGGTAAATACTTCTGAAGTTTTCTTGTTGGATATCTTTTTCTATTCCCATATAATGCATCGTGTAAACGAATGTACAAACATTCCCCCTAATCTTCCCATACACTTAGGCCCTCACTGCAATTTGAACAGATATCTATATTTTTTCTACTATTTAATAGCTCTTTTCTAAATTGATGATAATTGCTGTTTTTCCATATTTCTTTAAAACTTTGGCTTTTTAAATTGCCTAACTGGTGCATGGCGTCTTTATCAAAACAACAGGGTACCACTAAGCCATCCCAGGTAATCACATTTGCGTGCCAAAGCTTCCAACAATAATTTTTTAAACCGCTTTTCACCTTCATTTTCCCAGAAGCATCTTTCTTATATCTACTATATTTATTATTTGTAGGGATCAAGTTATTGGGATCTTCTTGATAATTATATACTTGAGCAGTTTTAAACCTAACTTGATCTACTCCAATTTCTCTACCCAGTGCTTTTATATCAGCAATTTGGTGCTCATTAGGTTTTACCACTAAAAACTGAAAAAATACAAAAGGGGTTTTACTATTTAATTGTTTTTTCCATTTAACAATATTTTTAGCTCCTTCAATCACTTTATCTAGTTTGCCTCCTACACGATATTGTTGATATACATCTTGGGTAGTTCCATCAATTGAAATGATCAATCTGTCCAAACCACTTTCTACTGTTTTTCTAGCATTTTCGTCGTTTAAGTAATGTGCATTGGTAGAAGTTGCTGTATATATCCCTTTTTGATTGGCATATTTCACCATTTCCAAAAATTGGGGATTCAAATAGGGTTCACCTTGGAAATAAAAAATCAGGTAAAGAATGTCTTGGGCTATCTCATCAATTGTTTCTTGAAAAAAGTTCTTTTGAAGCATGCCAGTTGGTCGAGTAAATTCTCGAAGTCCGCTAGGGCATTCAGGGCATCTTAAGTTGCACGATGTTGTAGGCTCAAATGAAATTGAAACCGGCATTCCCCATTGTATAGGTTTAGAAATCAATCTGGAGAGTCTAAAACTGGAATAAACCTTAAATCCATTCCAGAAACGTCTTAAAGTAAGTTTAGAAAGTAAATTGATACTGTCGTTTAGGTTAAAGTAAGGCATTGTTCAAATTTATACATTTCACTATACTAATATATTGGTATGTTAAAAAAAATTAACTTATGCGATAGTGGAATTATCAAATATCATCCGTAACTTAATGCTGCATAAGTATTCAAGCCTTTTAACAGTTCTTTATTAAACAGATTGAATACAGCTGCGTCTTATATACAGAACAAATCATTAGAGAATCATTAACAGATGAATGTTCAAATTGGCACGAGGTTTGGAATTATATAAGAAATACAAAATGATTTAAATTTTTCTCATAAGCAGTTAGTTTTGGTTGAGGCCCCTGTTTCTACAGGGGCCGACTTTTTTAGGACTAGACCTAGATAACTTGATACTAAACACCAAACCTTTTTACTATTGGTCTTGCGAGTAAGAAAATGACACAGCCAGTAAAATCAGCTACAATATCCAATATTTCAAATGATCGCCCTTCTATTAAAGCTGCTTGAATAAATTCTATCCCAATTCCATACCCAGTCATCAACAAAACAATGAGGAAAGCAATCTTTTTTTCAGCGGTTGAAAAATAATGACTCAGCCATAAGTAAGCAGTTGTGCATAGTACAGCAAAAATTCCTGCATGTATAATTTTATCAAAATGGGGAATATTAATCCAATATACACGAGGCACTTTGCTAGCTGGCAAAGTAAAAAGAATCAAACTTATGATAAAAAACAGGCTAAATAAAGTCGGCTTAATAAGCCCACTTCTCCAGAACCTTTCTGAGTTGTTCAATGGTGAATGGTTTGGTTACAATGTCTTTCATGCCTAATGCTAGGTATTCTTCTTCTGCATCTTTAACTGCATTGGCTGTCATTGCAATGATAATTGGAATTTTCTCCTTTCCGCTATTTAATATTTTTTGGGTTGCTTCAATTCCATCCATTTCAGGCATATGAATATCCATAAAAACCAAATCGTAATCATATTTAGCAGTCATTTCAACAGCTTCTTTTCCGTTATTGGCTATCTCAATAATATAGCCGATTTTTTTAAACATTTTAGTTGCCAACAATTGGTTCATATTGTTGTCTTCGGCAACCAACATTTTCAGAGGCTTTATTTCTGTACCACTAATGATGCCAGCAGTATTTCGTTGAGGTTGTTGCTGATTTTTTCTAACTAGGTTTACTTGGACTGGGATAATAAATTTAAAGGTAGATCCTTTGCCTACTTGACTCTCTACCCAAATTCTACCTCCCATTTCTTCAATAATTTTTCTACAAATGGATAATCCTAAACCGGTTCCACTGAATTTTCTAGTAGCTGTTGAGTCTATTTGATTAAATGGAATAAATAGAGATTGAATATTTTCTTCGCTGATGCCTATTCCTGTGTCTGAAACAGCAAAATGAAGTTCCTGCAAAGACTCATCAATATGATTAGCGGTTACTTCCAGTTGAATACTACCAGTATCAGTAAACTTAATGGCATTACCTAACAAATTAATTAGAACTTGTTTAATTCTACTTTCGTCTGCAATAATTTCATTTTCAACAGATGGATGAATAGAAGCGCTAAGTACAATACTTTTTTTAAGAGCCATTAAACGAGGGCTGCTAATTGCTGTTACTTGTTGAACAATATTTTGCAAATTGCAAGGCCCTTCAAATAATTCTAATTTATCTGCTTCAATTTTCGAAATATCTAAAACATCATTAACTATCTCTAAAAGGTGTGTACTGCTTGATTTTAATGAAAGCATTAATTCCTCTTGTTCTGCATTTAGAGGGGTATGCTGTAACAAATCAATGGTACCGATAATCCCATTTAAGGGAGTTCTGATTTCATGGCTCATATTAGCAAGAAACCTTGATTTGGCTTTTGTTGCTGCTTCCGCTTGCTGTTTTGTTTCGGATAAATATTCTTTGGATTCTTCTAAATCATTCGATTTCTTAATTAAATTATTCCGATCTATATCATAAGTACGTTTATATAAGCTAACACTCACTGCAATAATAATTAGATACAGAATGGTAGTAATTATTATATCTATTTGCTTGATTTCATTGGACGGATAAGGTATTAGCCATTCGGGGTTCTTTAATTCTAGTACATACAATCCAATAATTAAAAGTATAGTGATGATTATAAAAGGTAAGTGGAATCTTTTTGGGAGTATCATCATAGCCGCTACAACACTCATTAAGTAAGCGGTTTTAGTAGGCCCTTCTATACCTCCATTGCTAAACCATATTGGTACAAAAAATAAAAGGCTAAATACAATATAAATAACTCCTACTGGAACAAATTTTTCTTGGTATCTGGAAATGTAAAAAACATAATAAGAAATCATTGCCAAACATAGAATCATGGTTAGTAATAAAGTATCTCTTTCGAGTAGAATATTACTAGCGAGGCTAATTATCATGGCAATAAATACCATGAAGGAAACGAGGTTAAATATTTTATTCTCCAGCGAAATAATCGCTTTTTTTAACCCAAGAATTTTTTTGATTCGATCTATGTTCATATAAATTATACGGATTAAAGATAACCGTATTTCGTCACTCTCTAGTTATTCTAGCCAACTTTACCCGCTACGTACATTTCTGAGAGTGTTGGGGTTTCACTGCCCCCTGATTTTTCGAGCGTGATCGCAAACATAGAAGCTGCTGGTATATTTTTCATTTTACAAAGACCCGCACAATCACTTAGAACACCCGCATCAACAGGCTTGCCATCAACAATAGCCCAAAGTTGGTATTGTTTGCCACTTGCTGGCTGAGGTAATTTGTTGGGTAATATATAAACGTCTTTTGATTTCATATCCCAAAAAACAGTCGCGTAATTGGATTCTTTACCTGTAATACCAGGCATAGACACTTTTTGCATATTAGGGTCTGTCATCATTTGCATGCTGTTGTACATATCCAAACTTTTCGTTTGCATAATTTGGTTACTGGCTTGCAAAGTATTTTTCTCTAGAACAAGGGCCTGATATTGTTGAGTGGTTTCTTTGAACTTGCTATAAAAATAGATATTCATGCCACCGCTAATCACTAAAAGAACAATTGATGCAGCAGCAAGGAATCGACTTGGCTGATTCATTTTTATTACTGGTACTTCCTGTAGTGGAGTTGAAAATGCTTCTTTATTTTGAACCGTACTATTTTCTTCAGCAATAAATTCCGATTGTAATGCTGTGAAAATTTGGTTTTTTAATTTCGGTGGAGGAGCCACTGCATTGGTTAATGCATTGGCTTCTAAGGCTGATTCAAAATCAGTTAATGCTTGCTTTATTTCAGGATACTGCAGACATAATTGTTCCAGCTCAGCAGCTTCTGCCGAGCTAGCCATGCCTAACACATAGCTTTCAATTATTCCACTTTGTATGTATTCCTGTGTATTCACTCTTTAATTAATTTATGCAATTCTTTTAAAGCCGCCCTCAGTCTGGTTTTGACCGTACCTAAAGGAATATCGAGCATTTTTGAAATCTCATCCTGGGTGTATCCTTCAAAATAAGCTAATTCAATCAATACCCTCCATTCTGGCCTTAAACCATGTACTGCTTTCCTTAAACCAATATCATCTGATTTAATTTCGGCGCTACCTGCAAAATCATATACGTTTTCAGAGAGCTCTTGGTTTTGTTTGGTTTTTTGGAAGCCTTTACTTCTGGTTGTATCAATGGCAGCATTGCGAGCAATATTCAACATCCAGGTATACAAACGGCCTTTAACGCTATCATAGGAATCAATCTGCCTAAAAATTTTGATGAATACTTCTTGCAAAGTATCCGCTGCGGCTTCTTGGTCACCTACAATAGTGAGTATACTGGTATATAAAGCACCAGAATAGTGATCATACAAGTAACTAAACGCAGCTTCATTTCGCTGACTAAGCAGCAAAATAAGTTCGGACTCACTGTATTGAATTACTTGTTCCAAATATTAATTATAGGATATATTGAATTCGTGTAGGTTAACCTACCAATGCTTCATATGCATCTTTGGTCATCAACCCTTCAAAGCTTGAAGGATCTGTAACCGTCATTTTAATCATCCAACCATCACCATAAGGGTCAGTATTTACCAATTCAGGTTGCTTTTCTAGTAAAGTATTTACCTCTGTAACAGTTCCAGCCAAAGGCAAAAACAAATCACTCACGGTTTTAACCGCTTCAACAGTTCCAAAAACTTCTTCTGCAGCCAAATCCTTACCTACTGTATTGATGTCTACATATACAATGTCTCCCAATTCGTGTTGAGCAAAATCGGTAATTCCGATTGTGGCAATATTGCCTTCAATACTAATCCATTCGTGGTCTTTGGTGTAACGTAGTTCTGCTGGAAAATTCATAACGCGGTATTTTTATAGTGCAAATATTGAATAAAATTTGGAGGGATACAATTAATTATCGGCTATAAAGATATTTAAAACCCTGATTGCTCAAAATAGAGTAGCACATGATCTTTAATAAAATTCTCTTGTTCAGGTAGGCTCATTTCTGGTAATTGTTTTAATTGAGCAAAATGAGGCCATCCTTCTTCATCTTTTCCTTCAACTAAGTAATAGCCACTTTGAGCCAACACAGTACAAACAGCCACGTGCATCAAATCTTGTTTTTGCTCTTTGGATATTTTTTCGGCCATAAATCCAGTTTCCTGAAGACCAATTAAGAACAAAACAGCTTCTAAATCGGGCTTTTTACCAAAACGGTCTAACATTTTGGCCTCTAGAGCCCACCAACGTTGCATTAAGTCATCTGTAATAAACATACCACAAATGTAAACCATCAAGGCATGCCATCATCAACCCTGATAAGGTATATTTGCAGCAAATTCAGGAATATGTTACAGGTAAGTGTATTAAAAGCAGCCCCAGAAAGAGTGAAGCAGTTGTTAGCAAAGAAGCATTTTAAACAGCCAGAACTGGTAGATGCCATCATTCAAACAGATGATGAGCGCAAAAAAGTGCAGGCAGCTTTTGACGATACACAAGCCAAAGTAAATGCAGCATCCAAAGAAATTGGGCAATTAATGGCCAAAGGAGATAAAGAAGGGGCTGAAAACATTAAACAAAATGTGGCCAATTGGAAGCAAACATTAGAACCTTTGAAAGAGCAAATGGCCCAATTAGAAAAGGAGTTGGCCAATCAATTGGTGCAATTACCTAATCTTCCTGCGGATATGGTTCCAGAAGGTAAAACGCCAGAAGAAAATGAAATAGTTAGAACAGGGGGATCAATGCCAACACTAGCCGAGGGCTCCGTTCCCCATTGGGACCTCACTACTAAATTCAATTTGATCAATTTTGAATTGGGCAATAAAATTACGGGTAGCGGATTCCCCGTATATATAGGTAAGGGAGCCAAATTACAACGTTCATTAATTCAGTATTTTTTAGATTTCAATACAGCAGCTGGATATACCGAATATTTACCACCATTCATGGTAAATGCAGACTCTGCTTACGCTACAGGGCAATTACCCGATAAGGAAGGGCAGATGTACCATGCAACCCAAGACGATTTTTATTTGATTCCAACTGCAGAAGTGCCTGTTACTAATGTGTATAGAGATACCATTTTAAAAGAATGCGATTTCCCTGTAAAGATGACGGCTTATTCTCCTTGCTTTAGAAGAGAAGCGGGCAGTTACGGAAAAGACGTGCGCGGATTAAATCGTTTACACCAATTTGAAAAAGTAGAAATCATTCAAATTGTGCACCCCAATAAGAGTTATGAAACCTTGGATGAAATGGTCTTGCATGTTGAAAAATTATTACAGTCATTAGAACTCCCTTATCGCATACTTCGTTTATGTGGTGGAGACATGGGCTTTACCAGTGCCATCACTTACGATTTTGAAGTATACAGCGCTGCACAAGACCGTTGGTTAGAAGTGAGCAGTGTCAGCAATTTTGAAAGTTACCAAGCCAACAGAATGAAATGCAGATTCAAAGGTGCAGATGGTAAAACTCAACTGGTGCATACCCTCAACGGCAGTTCATTAGCATTACCCCGCATTGTTGCATGTTTGTTAGAGAACAATCAAACACCAGAAGGCATCAATATTCCTGCAGCATTGCAGTCTTATTTTGGTGCGGCTACAATTTAATGTTTAATAAACCGATCAAAAAATTCTATTGTTCTCAGCATTTGGTCTACGCGTTGGCGATTATTACCCGTGCGTGTTAATTCATGCGTACCGCCTGGATGCCTTACGTACTCTACGGTTCGGCCCAAGACCTTTAAACTTTTGTAGAGCATTTCACTTTGAATAACCCCAGTTCTTAAATCGTTCTCGCCGTGGAAAATGATAAAGGGAGTATGTATTTTATCTACATAATTAATGGGCGATTCACGGAATAAAGTAGGCCTGGTTTTTTCTTCCCAAGGGTAGCCGCCAAAATAATTAGGCACCAATCTCCATGCATTTCCTTCTCCAAAGAAAGTACCTAAATCGTATACGCCTCTTTGAGCACAAGCTGCTTTAAAGCGTTGATCGTGGCTGATGATCCATGCCACTAAATAACCTGCATAAGAACCACCTGTTACTGCTAATCTTGAAGTATCAATGAATCCTTCTTTTGTTGCCAAGTCTACAGAAGTTAAAACATCTGAAGTTGGCCCTGCACCCCAATCATTAACATTCGCTCTTAGGAATTCTTCGCCATATCCACCTGAACCTCTTGGGTTGCCATAAACAATCGCATAACCCTTAGCAGCATAGTACTGAAACTCATGCCACATAGAGCTTTCACCAGGTCCCCACATAGCAGAAGGACCTCCGTGAATATTTAAAATAGTTGGATATTTTTTGCCTGCTACATAATTAGCCGGTTTCATAATCCAATATTCAACAGTGAGTCCCTTTTCGTTTTTGAATGTTCTTTTTTCTGGGAAACTCAATTGTTTTTTACTGACCCAATCATAATTAAAACTGCTGATGCGTTTTTCGTTTTTACCATTCAGATCAATCGTGTATAATTCAAATGGATTGGCTACTGCTGTTTTTACAAAAACAAGCTTATCTGCTTTCATGGAAAAACTACTGATGCCTGCATCGGTTTCTGTAAGCTGTTCTGATTTTTTTGTTTTTACATTGATGCGAAAAATAGGCGCACCACCATTGCTTTGTGAAGTAAAATAAATATGCTGTTCATCTTTGCTCCAAGTAATACCACCCTTGTTTCTATCAAAGGGCAACATTACTAAATCTGTTACAGTTCCGTTCAAAGGCATCACTGCTAATTCTGGCACATTCACAAAAGAAACAGTACCCACTTGTACTGCCAACCATTTTCCGGATGGTGAAACAGAAGGGCTGGAATAAGATTTACCTACATCACCCAATAGCTGTTTCATACCAGAGCCATCCGTGTTCACCATGAATACTTGACTTTCTAAAGCACGATCTGGATGTTGTGAATTATCGGTATTTCCTGTAAAAATAATTTGTTTGCCATCAGGTGTAAAACTCGCACCCCCAAATCTATGAAAGCCTTGTGTAACGGCTTTAGGCATTGATCCTGCTTCAGCAGCAACAACAAATAAATGTGCAAAAGATTGGTCGCCCGAAGTAGTGGCTTCTTCTTGGAAATTCAATTTATTGATGACTTTGGCTTTTTTCTCTGCCACATTCAAAGCTAAATAAGCCCTTATTTCTTCTGTTGTTCCATCTGGATTGGGTAGGGCTTTATTGGGTTGAAGGAATTGATTCTGTTCAAATCCAGGTTTCTCTGCTGGCCATTTTGGAACCGCTGCAGTTGGGTTGAGTTCTTTGTCTTTTAGCATATCTGCCAATGAAACGGATGCACTAAATAATAGTTGGCTTCCATCTGGGCTAAACTGAGGGCTGCTGGCACCGTATCGAAACTTAGTTATTTGTACCGGCTCACCTCCCGCTAAAGACAATAAAAAGATTTGTGGCTTGCCATCCACTGCTCTTACAAAAGCAATTTTTTTACCGTCGGGGCTCCATATGGGTTGGCTTGCATTTTCTTTATAAGTTAATGCCCTAGGAGTTGAAGAACCATCCGCTGCTACTAAATACAATTGATTGGTGTATTTGTATTCCCACTTACTATTGCCTTCGGGTTCAATACTGTTTAATACAAACACCGCATGTTTACCATCAGGGCTTAAACTGATGCTATTCATTTGTTTGATTTTGTACATATCGGTTATTTTAACCAAATCAGCAGTCTGCTGTGCTAATACCATTAAAGGCAATAGGAAAAGGAACAGTAAAAATTTCTTCATTCGACAGTATTTGAGGCTTAAAATACAAAGAATTTGGTTCAGCTAAGCATTGCTGCTGTATTTTTGCAGTACAATTACCGATATATGAGCGAAATGGTGAATGAATTCAATAGCTATAGAGAGCGAATGAATGAAGTGATTCTGAGCAAGAATAATTTAGTGATGAAGCGTCTTTGGAACTTAGATACCAATACCTATGACGAAGGTGCTTTGGATAAAAAAACCAAAGAAATGTTGGGCTTAGTAGCTAGTATGGTATTGCGTTGTGATGATTGTATTAAATACCATTTAGGGAAGAGTTTTGAATTGGGCGTAACTACCGAAGAAATGTATGAAATTTTTGCTGTTGCCAACATTGTTGGTGGAACTATTGTAATTCCTCATACAAGAAGAGCAGCAGAATATTGGGAAGAACTAATTAAACAATAAACAATGTCTACAGAAACTATAGCAGTACCCACTTTAACCGCAAAAGATTTTGCAACCGATCAAGAAGTGCGTTGGTGCCCTGGTTGTGGTGACTATTCTATTTTGGCGCAGGTTCAAAAAATAATGCCAGGCATTGGTGTTCCCAAAGAAAATATTGTAATCATCAGTGGAATTGGATGTAGCAGCCGTTTCCCTTATTATATGAATACATTTGGCATGCACAGTATTCATGGAAGAGCTACTGCTATTGCTAGTGGATTGAAAGCCACTCGTCCAGAATTAAGCGTGTGGATTGTTACTGGTGATGGAGATGGATTAAGCATTGGCGGTAATCATACTATTCATTTACTTAGAAGAAATTTTGATGTTAATATTATGCTCTTCAATAACCAGATTTATGGTTTAACGAAGGGACAATATTCACCCACTTCTGAAACCAATAAAATTACTAAGAGTACTCCTTTTGGTAGCATTGATCATCCATTTAATCCTTTGGCATTAGCAATGGGAGCAGATGCTACATTTATTGCACGTTCAATGGATCGTGATCCTAAACACTTGCAAACTTTATTAACGCGTTCTCATCAACATAAGGGGGCCTCTTTCTTAGAAATTTATCAGAACTGTAATATTTTTAATGACGGGGCTTTTGAAATTTTCACTGAAAAGTCTTCTAAAGCAGATCATGATTTGTTCTTAGAACAAGGAAAGCCATTGGTATTTGGTGCCAATCAAAACAAAGGGATTCGCTTAAATGGATTGCAACCAGAAGTAGTTGAATTAGGTGACAATTTTAGTGCAGACGATTGTTGGATTCACGACGAAAAAGATTTTTATAAGGCTCAAACATTAATCAGAATGTTTGATGATCCACATCAATCTAATTTTCAATTCCCCCGACCGTTTGGTGTTTTTTATGAAACAGAGCGCCCCTGTTATGAAGATATGATGGCTTTGCAAATTGAAGAAACCATTACTTCTAAAGGGAAAGGAAATTTAGATCAATTGTTGCGCGGTAGAGAAGTTTGGGAAATTAAAGACTAACACTATAGATGGATAAGGTTGTTTCTAAGAGCAAATAATACCAATCCAACTCGGTTGCTTACTTTCACTTTCTCAAATAAATTATCTCTATAACCATCAATGGTTCTAGGGCTTAAATTCATTTTGGCTGCAATCTCCTTTAATGTTAAGTCGGTGGCTAATAACTTTAAGAATTCTTTTTCTCTTTCTGGAAGGTTCAAGAAAATTTGGTATTCGTCATTGGGTTCTTCTAAGCCATTTCTTACAGAATGAACCAAGTTCTGGCAAAGCAATTGATTAAAATAGATACCCTTATTGTAGAGCTCATTCAATGCTCTGTTTAACTCTTTTGGGTCGGTGTCCTTGGTCATATACCCCATTGCACCAAATTTTAGCATCTTAATAATGGTTCGTTCATCGTTAAGCATACTTAAGACCATTACTTTAATGCTGGGATGATTATTGAAAATCCATTCCGCTGTTTCAAAGCCGTTCATTATCGGCATTGTTATATCTAACAACACGATATCGGGTAAGTTGCTTGGATCTAGTTGTTCAATAAAATGACTTCCATTGTTGGCTTCAAACAATACATTGAAATTGTCGAAACCAGCAATAATTCCAGCGAGCCCATTCCTCAAAAGGATGTGGTCGTCTACCAAAACGATTTTCTTCATACGGTTGTTTTAGTAAAATCGGGGGTATTACTAAACAGCAATATGAAGTAACTAAAAAAAATTGAATATAATTTATTAATTATACGATTTTCATACCGTTAAATCACGGTTTTTTTTGGCTAGAACTGCGCTAAAGTATAGTCAGGTGTTCCGTTAATTTTATCCTCCATCTTTATGAAGGGTGACTACTTTGTCAAGATGTATTTTTTAACCAGGGGTTACAAACAAACAGAGGGCGGCTAAAACCGCCTTCGTTTTTTAAGTAACTTTATGTATGCTGCTTCATATACACCCAGATAATCCCAATCCCCGTCATATAAAAACAGTAGTAGACTGTTTATTATCTGGAGGGGTGATTATTTATCCCACCGACACCATTTATGGATTGGGATGTGATATTTTTCAACCAAAAGCAGTAGAAAGGATTGCAAGAATTAAACAAGTGGATCCTGCTAAAGCCCAGCTCAGCTTTATTTGTAACGATTTAAGTGATTTGAGTAAGTATTGCAAAACAACGGATACACCTTTGTATCGGTTGCTAAAAAGTCATTTACCAGGTCCGTACACATTCATCTTGCCGGCTAGTAAAGAAGTACCCAAAATTTTGCAGAATAAAAAAAGCACCATCGGGCTTAGGATTCCAGATAATAATATTGCAAGAACCATTGTTGCAGAATTGGGGCATCCTTTGTTGTCTGCTTCGCTTCCAGGTGAAATGGTTGAAGAATACACAGATCCGGACATTATGTATGAAAACTTTGAAAAACTAGTAGACATTGTAATACATGGAGGTAATGGTGGGATGATACCCTCCACAATTATTGATTGCACTAAAGATCCTTATGAGTTAGTGCGAATGGGGGCTGGAATATGGGATGATGCAAACTAAAAAGGCATTTCTATTTGGGTAGGACTGATATTAAAACTTCTTCTATGGTGTTGGCAAAGACCATTAGCCTCAATAGCTAATCGGTGTTCTAATGTGCCGTATCCTTTGTTACTATTCCAACCGTATTGCGGAAACTGCGCATGAATTTTTTCCATATAGGCATCTCTATAGGTTTTCGCTAAAATACTAGCTGCAGCAATAGAAGCATATTTACCATCTCCTTTCACAATACACAAATGCGGAATTTTTTTATATGCAGGAAAACGATTTCCATCAATCAATAAAAATTCCGGTTTTACTTTTAATTGATCAATAGCCATATGCATGGCTTTAAAACTGGCTTTTAAAATATTGATTCGATCAATTTCTTCTGCATCTATACTTGCTACTGACCAAGCAATGGCATTAGACTCAATTACTTCTCTTAAAATTTTACGCTGTTTAGCACCTACTTGTTTGCTGTCATTTAACAAAGGATGTTTAAAGTTAGTAGGTAAAATAACTGCTGCGGCAAACACAGGACCAGCATAACAACCTCTGCCAGCTTCATCGCAGCCAGCTTCAATTCGGTTTTCTTGGTAAAAAGCGGGTAACATTTGGTAAAACTACTTAAACATCAATCAATTCCGAAGTTTGTGTGTTATACCTTTGCATAAACGCGGAAACACTCAAAATATGATAGCAATAGATCGTTCTAATAGGCAAGTAGCTATTTGGTTATTGATTGGTGTAGGGATGACCATTATTCAAATAGCATTGGGAGGAATAACTAGATTAACTGGAAGTGGATTGTCTATCACGCAATGGGAAGTGATTACAGGCACATTGCCTCCATTAAATGAGGCAGCTTGGTTAACTGAATTTGCTAAATACAAACAGACCCCACAGTTTCAGTTATTGAATTTTGAATTTCAATTGGATGATTTCAAATTCATTTTTTTCTGGGAATGGTTTCATCGTTTATGGGCTCGTTTAATAGGATTGGTTTTTGCATTTGGGTTCATCTTTTTTATTATAAAGAAAGCTTTTAAAAAAGAAATGGTTGGCTCTTTATTAGTATTATTTTTTTTAGGGGCATTGCAAGGATTAGTGGGTTGGATCATGGTTGCTAGTGGATTAACCGGTGACGCGGTTTATGTGAAGCCTACTCGATTAGCGCTGCATTTTATTTTGGCTTTGGGCCTTCTGAGTTATACCTTTTGGTTTGCTTTAAAATTATTGGTTCCTGCAAATCATATTGTAGAAAGTAAACCGATTAGAAAACAAAATCTATTGTTGATTGGCCTATTGATATTGCAATTAATTTATGGGGCTTTAATGGCAGGACATAAAGCTGCTAATGTTGCTGCTACTTGGCCCACTATAAATGGAGCATGGGTGCCAGCTAATTTATTTAGCCATCAACCTTTATTATTGAATTTTATAGACAATACTACGCTGATACATTTTATACACAGAGGTTTAGCTTACCTAATTTTAGTGTTAATGATATTCTGGTCTTTTAAATTATTCAAGGAAGCGAAAACACCTACTTTACAACGTGCCGCAAAGTTTCCTTTAATATTTACTTTGCTTCAAGTAGTATTAGGGATCGCGTCCGTTTTAACAAGTAGTACTATAGTGCCCGGTATTTGGGGAAGTTTTGAGTGGATGGCGCAATTGCATCAACTCACTGGAATGTTGTTATTACTTTCATTAGTAACCATTTTATTTCTAGTTCGGCCTAAAATTTGCTAAATTTAAAAAGCAACAGAAAAACCATTATTGTGTTGCTTGCAAATTAAATGAAGCGATATCTGATTGGCATTTGGTATTCATTTCCAGTACAACTATTGCTGTTGCATTTTCGTCGGTACCAAATATTTTTATTCTTCTGGTATATTTTATTTGCTACAGTGGGAGGCAGCTTTATGAAAACATTTGGTGCCTATTCTTTATTTCTAGCACCTGAATATTTTGGTAATATTAGTCCTTTAAGTACAGCAATAGTAGGTGTAACGTCGGGGGTGTTTATAATGAGCTGGAACATCACCACTTTTATTTTACACAGCGGCCGTATTCAATTTTTGGCTACCACTGCGCAACCTTTTTTAAAATATTGTATTAACAATGCAATAATTCCATTTGCTTTTTTAATTTTTTATTTGGTTGAAGCCTATCAGTATACCATTAATCAGGAATTGTTTGCACTCTCCGATTTTATTGGCCTTGCATTTGGATATATAGGTGGATTTATACTTTCGATTGCTTTTGCATTCCTTTATTTTTTTGGCGCAGATAAAACCATTTATAGAACTATTTCTGTTACCATCACAGATGCCAATAAGCAATACGATTTAATTCCAGATCAACACAAAGCCCCCGATTTAAAGCAAGACTTAAGAGTCGATTGGTTTTTTAGCGCGGCTTTTAAATTGCGTAAGCCTAGAAATATAAAACATTATAATCCTGAATTTTTAGAAGCCGTATTTAATCGACATCATTTTGCAGCCATTATAGCCATTATGATTGCATTTGTTTTTTTAATCTTAGTAGGATTTAGTTCAGACACTAAATTATTTCAACTACCTGCAGCATCGAGTATAACATTACTTTTTGCCATTTTAATTGCAGCCGCTGGGGCTTTAACTTTATTCTTACGCTCTTATACTTTTGTTGCAGTAATTGCAGCTTATTTAATAGCCAATATTTTATATCAATATGAAATCATCGATCCAAGAAATAAAGCCTACGGATTAGATTATGCCAAGGGTTCAGGGAGGCCCGAGTACACAAGGGAATCTATACAACAATTAGCTGCAATTGATTCAGTTGAAAAAGACAAAGCTGCTTTCTTACAAATACTCAATAATTGGAAGCAACAGCAGGGCCAAGAAAAACCCATCATGTATATCATTAATACAAGTGGGGGAGGAACCAGAAGTGCTACATTTACGATGAATACGCTGCAGTATTTAGATAGTCTTTTGCAAGGGCAGTTGATGAAAAAAACAGTATTAATTAATGGAGCGTCGGGTGGCATGTTGGGCGCAGTTTACTTCAGAGAATTGTACCATGAAAAAATAAAAGGGACCCCAATTAATTTGCAAGACAAACAGTATGTAAACAATATTTCTAAAGACTTATTGAGTCCATTGTTTTCCTCATTTCTAACTAGAGATATGTTGGGTCCTGCTCAAAAGTTTACCACCAATGGATTTGAATATGTAAAAGATAGGGGATATGCCTTCGAAGAAAAATTAAAAGAGAATACAGGAGGCATCATGCATAAAACCGTTCGTGATTATGAGCAAGCAGAAGCAACTGCTACCATTCCTTCCGTTTTCTTTAATTCTGTTATTACTCGAGATGGACGAAAAATGATTATTGCATCTAGACCAGTAAGGTTCTTAATGAGACCGGTATCAGATACTACCAATATCCTATCTTTTGATCCTGACGCAATTGATTTTAATAGCTTTTTATTTAATCAAAAAAGCAATGATATCAATCTTTTATCTGCGCTTAGAATGAATGCCACATTTCCCTATGTATTGCCAAATGTATGGTTGCCCACGAATCCTGTTATTGATGTAATGGATGCGGGCCTTAGAGACAATTATGGTCAAGAATCTGCGCTAAGATTCATTTCGGTTTTTAAAGATTGGTTGCAAGAGAATACAGCTAAAGTAGTGCTGATACAGATTCGTGATAGAAGTTTAAGTGATTGGGATAAACCATTAGAGAGTAATTCTTTGATTGGGTTTTTAACCAAGCCCTTTTTAATTTTACAGAATAACTGGTTTAAAATTCAGGACTATTATCAACACGACCAATTAGATTATTTACATAAAGCCTATGGCAATAATTTTTATCGCTTTTCTTTTCAATATATACCTTCAAAAAAAGAAGCCCCAGCTAGTTTAAGCTTTCACTTAACTGCGGCTGAAAAAAGAGATATTGCAAATGCAGTAAATAACCCGCTGAATCAACAAGAGTTTGAGCGATTAAAAAAAGTAATTGAATAAAAAATCACTTAGACTTATTTTCCCTTTGGCTTTATAAGTAAAAATGCTTTTGGAATAATTTCTACTTGTAATTCTTCTACCGCATCTCTTGGTTCACCATCAATATGCAAAGGGGCTAGCTTAGGATTTTTGATATGTAACGAAGGTGTTTGAAAATAGAGAATATTTTTTGTGCTCATGTCTTCTACCAATTGTTGCACTTTATTATTTCCTCGCATTTGTCTTAAAATAGCAAAGGGTAGTTTTGCCTTATTCATTTTCTGCACTATTACTATATCCAATAGACCATCAGATAAACTTGCTTGTGGCGCAATGATGGCATTGTTGCCAAACTGATTACTATTGGCAATGCTGATGAAAAATGCATCGGTAAAAAAAGAAAAATGGTCTAATATTATTTCAAACTGATAAGGGTTAGCCTTAAAAAATTGGATAATACTTTGCTGTGTATAGGTAAATAATCCCCTAGTAGACTTTTGTGCAAAGTCGTGTGCTACTTGGGCATCAAAACCCATTCCACTTAGCATACAAGCATATGTTCCATTCACAGAAAATGCATCTACTTGTTCAGCAGAGCCATTAAAAATCAATTCAATAGCTGCTTTCATACTGGTAGGAATTCCTGCCGCACGTGCAAGGCCATTCCCAGATCCTACAGGTATAATCCCAAACTGAACCCCCGTATCTCTTAATGCACCAGTTACTTGATTTACAGTGCCATCTCCTCCTAAAATAACTACATCTGTAAATTGTTCTTTTACAATATGATCTCTTAGAAATTCATAATTACCCGTTGCATTCGTAGGAAATACACGGTACTCAATGCCTTTTGCAGCAGTTACTTTTTCAACCAGCTCTCTGATTTTATCTTTTTTAGATGTGCCAGAAATCGGGTTGATTAAATAGATAATTTTTCTTGTCATGGAATTCGCTCCTCGGTATTACTACCATTTCATTAATGCACTAGCCCAAGTAAACCCACTGCCAAAAGCAGCCAAGCATACTAAGTCTCCTTCTTTGATCATTCCTTTTTCCCAAGCTTCACAAAGCGCTATAGGAATAGATGCAGCTGTTGTGTTTCCATAGTTCATAATATTATTATAAACCTGGTGATCTTGTAATTTCAGTTTCTGTTGTACAAATTGACTAATGCGTAAATTGGCTTGGTGGGGAATCAACATATTGATATCAGTTGATTGGTAACCATTCTTTGCCAATGATTCCATAATCACTTCAGGAAATTTCACTACTGCTTTTTTAAATACAGCAGGTCCATCCATATAAGGAAAATTCTGTGCGTTGTCGATCATTTGATGACTCATAAACATTTGAGAAATCTCCGCATCATCAAAACTAGCGTAGTCTTTAGTTCCCCAATGATTGGCATGTGATCCAGGATTATACATTGCTAAAATTTCAGCTGATTCTCCATCACTATGTAAATGCGTACTTAAAATCCCTTGTCCCTCTTTTTCAGTTGGCTGTAACACTACTGCGCCAGCGCCATCTCCAAAAATCACCGACACATTTCTTCCACGTGTTGAAAAATCTAAACCAAAGGAATGCTTTTCGCTACCAATCACCAATATATTCTTATACATACCAGTTTTAATAAATTGATCAGCAACACTCAATGCGTAAACAAATCCACTGCATTGGTTTCTTACATCTAATGCGCCAATCTCTTTCATTTTCATAGCTCTTTGTACCAATACTCCACAGCCTGGAAAATAATAATCAGGAGAAAGGGTAGCAAAAATGATAAAGTCTATGTCTTGTGCAGTGATTCCCGCTCTTTCAATGGCAATTTTAGCAGCTTCCACCCCCATGGTAGTGGTAGTTTCTTCGGTTCTATGTGCATACCTGCGTTCCTTGATGCCGGTTCTTTCTTGGATCCATTCATCATTGGTTTCCATGTATTTAGTCAAATCATTATTGGTAACTACATTAGCAGGTACGTACATGCCGATTCCGGCAATTTTACTCAATGGCATATGCAAGCAAATTAGAGGGTTAAAGTTAATGAATCTTTATGGTAGGGGTCTGTGAAGAATCAGTTAATGCTGTTGATTGCTTTTAACTGAAGTACGCTTTGAAGAAATTGTGCAGTTTCTTTTTCAACAGTTATAATATCTTTTGATTGAATAGGCGAAGCCATTACATGATTACCAGTATTAGGAACAGGAATCATTTTTTTCTTTTCCGCTGCTGTGCTTATTTGTAAATACATTGCTTTCATTGCAGCAACACTTACCACTGGATCTTGCTCTTGTTCATTTTTATAGTAATACAAAACTAATATTGGTTGATTCACTTTTGCAAAGTTTTCCTTGGTCATAGTAGTCTCTAATAATTCTTCTAATTGCACTGTTGCTTCTAATCTATATTTTGTGTTCCAGTATTGTTGGTAAAGCGGATTGTCTTTTGTAACGCCCATATAGTTGGAACCCTTTACCAAACGTGCAATCTGTAATCCCCATGGGTTATTTAATAACCAAGCATTGGGATCTTTAATGGCAATATTGGGAGAATATAAAACCAAACCCGCAATTTCTGGATACATGGCAGCCAACTGCAACGCTAATGTACCACCAGTTGAAGTACCCATTAAAATGACTTTTTCACCCAATTGTTTTCCAATGGCATAAGCTTCTTTTGCAGACTCAAATAAACTTTCTGCAGTCATATTAATCAATGCGTCTGTAGTATCAATACCGTGTTCAGACAAGCGCGCTAAATACAAATTACAACCAAATGCTTTCGCAATATTCTGGTGCACTGGATTACCTTCCTCTTGACTTGCACTAAATCCATGCAAGTAAACAATGGCAAAAGGTGTCTTTTGTTTTATGCTATCGTTGGCCCAAACAATTCTTGCTTCATTGTTGGGTCGGGTGTTATGTGTTTTTTCTTTTAGGTCGATTGTAGCTTCCAACTCAGTAGCGTTGCTGGGAACAGTCGGAAGAGCTGCAGTGTAAACAGGAGTAGTAGGATGCGGTCCAGCAAAATAAACAAGACCTAACACCAATACGATACCAATTAACCATTTAAATATGCGCATAAACTCAAATTAAATATTTTTAAGCGACCAAGCCCAGGCCATTAAAAGAGGATGTAAAACCAATAATCTGATCCAACCAATTATTGGGGTCATTTGAAAACTACCTATTTTAAAATTCCCTAATTGAATCATATAAATATGTGCCGGAATAAAGGCAATCAAAATGGCTATAACCCCATAAATAGCCCAATTTCTAGTTGCGGAAAAGCATAAACCAATAGCCAAAATTATTTCGGCAAGACCTGCCAATATATTCAAGGTAGGCGCCCATTTGGCCAGATATGGCGGAAATAATGGGGTGTAAAAGCCCGGATTTATAAAATGGTAACTACCTGCAAAGAGGTAAAAAACAACCATTACAATCAATAAAATCAATTTCATGGGCCAAGCGTTCAAATAAAATTAGGGTTTATTATGCATCCCAAGTAGTATAGTTAACAGAATAATGACCCTTATTTACTTGCTCCCCCACGTTAAAGCCGTACCTTTGCCGCTCAAATAAACAGTATGAATCATCTAATTGATTGATACTGAGTCAAATACACAATAATGGAAATAAGAAACATTGCCATCATCGCACACGTTGACCATGGCAAAACAACTTTAGTAGACCGAATTTTAGGTGCTACTAAGGTATTTAGAGACAACCAGGATGCTGGTGAGTTAATTATGGACAGCAACGATTTAGAAAGAGAGCGTGGAATCACCATCTTTAGTAAAAACGCTGCCGTTACCTATAAAGACTATAAAATCAATGTAATTGATACTCCGGGCCACAGTGATTTTGGTGGTGAAGTAGAACGCGTATTGAAAATGGCGGATGGGGTTATTTTGTTGGTGGATGCTTTTGAAGGACCAATGCCTCAAACCCGTTTTGTATTGCAAAAAGCATTGCAATTGAATTTGCATCCTATTGTGGTGATTAATAAAGTAGATAAGCCCAACTGTAGACCAGATGAGGTGCACGATGCGGTTTTTGAATTATTCTTCAACTTAGATGCAACAGAAGAGCAATTAAATTTCCCTACATTTTATGGTAGTGGAAAGAATGGTTGGTTCAATGATAGCTTAACTCAAACAGAAGATATTTTCCCTTTAATGGATGGTATCATCAAATATGTACCAGCTCCTAAAGTAAATGAAGGAACCCTTCAATTACAAATTACTTCATTAGATTATTCTTCATTCTTAGGAAGAATTGCTATTGGTAAAGTAACCAGAGGTTCTATTAAAGAAGGACAACAAATTGCATTGGTTCAAGCAGACGGCACTTTCAAGAAAATGAAAGTAAAAGAACTATATGTATTTGAAGGAATGGGTAAGCGTAAAGTAACAGAAGTATTATCTGGAGATCTTTGTGCAGTTGTAGGATTAGAAGAATTCAATATTGGAGATACTATTGCAGATATTGAAAACCCAGAAGGTTTACCCATCATTAGTGTGGATGAGCCTACCATGAGTATGACATTCAGCATTAACAACTCTCCATTCTTTGGTAGAGATGGTAAGTTTGTTACATCACGTCACTTACGTGATCGTTTAATGAAAGAGACAGAGAAGAACTTAGCATTAAGAGTAGAAGATACAGACAGTGCCGATAGTTTCTTAGTTTTTGGTAGAGGTATTTTACACTTAGGCGTATTGGTAGAGACTATGCGCAGAGAAGGATATGAGTTAACGGTAGGTAATCCTCAAGTATTGGTTAAAACCATTGATGGTAAAAAACATGAGCCTTATGAGAACCTAGTGGTAGATGTTCCATCAGAATACAGTGGTAAAGTAATTGACTTAGTAACCCAACGTAAGGGTGAAATGCAAATCATGGAATCTAAGGGCGAAATGCAACACCTTGAATTTGAAATTCCTTCAAGAGGATTGATTGGTCTAAGATCTCAGATGTTAACAGGTACAGCAGGTGAAGCAGTAATGGCACACCGTTTTATCGATTACAAGCCATGGAAAGGACCAATTCCTGGAAGAAGCAATGGCGTATTAATTGCGAAGTTCCAAGGAGTAACTACTGCTTATTCAATTGATAAATTACAAGATCGCGGTAGCTTCTTTGTAGATCCAGGAGATGAAGTATATGTTGGTCAAATTATTGCAGAACATATTAAGCCAGGAGACTTAAATGTGAATGCAGTGGAAATGAAAAAACTAACAAACCACCGTGCAAGCGGAAGCGATGATGCAGTTAGAATTGTTCCAAAATTGCAGTTTACTTTAGAAGAGTGTATGGAATATATTCAGCAAGATGAGTGTATTGAAGTAACACCAAAGAATATTCGTATGCGTAAATCTATTTTAGATGAGAACGAACGTTCTAAAGTTTCTAAGAGCATGAAGTCTGAGGCAGTAGGTTAATTACCTATTGTTATTAAAATAAAAAGAGGCACTCAAACGAGTGCCTCTTTTGTTTGTAAAAGGGTTTAATTAATTCTTGCTGATTACAGCGTTTTCAAAGCTGATGGTTTCAAAGCTTACATTATACTGCTCCGATTTCTTAGATTTTACTTCTTCAATTAAGAAAGACAATTTGCTTGATTCGTCTTTAGGGAATTTAAAAGTCTTACTGAAATCTTTGTCAGTATAATTGCCTTTGAAAATCATTTCATTGTTGGCATCTTTGATAATCAAGTTAAATGATGCACCACTTGGGTTGTTGAATTTAACCTGAATCGTGTGTAATTGATTTTTATCAATACCGCTATACTTTACTTCTGCATTGCTTTTAGTAGATATATCATAAGCTCTTACAGGAGATACAGACGCGTTGGCAGATAAAAACATCAATGAAGACACTACAGATCCAAAAACAATTCTCTTAACACTGGTAACGATTGTTTGCTTTTTCATACTTTTCTAATTTTACTGTGAGTAATAAATTCTTCTCAAATGGCAACAGCAAACGAAAAAGCTTAGTGTACACTATACACATTAATACCTTAATGGATAAAAGGTAACCCAAAAAAAGGATTTAAAATTGTAAGTAATTGAAAATGAGTTAGTTAAATTTATTTAACCGGCTTGTTTAAGGTATCCCAAAGTAGGTCTTTCAGCTCTGTTAAGCCCTTATTGGTGACTGAGGAAATGAATAAATGGGGAATATTAGCTGGTAATTCTTTACTGATGGCTGCTTTTAATTCGTCATCGAGCATATCACTTTTACTAATCGCAATGATGAAGTCTTTCTGCAACATTTCCTCATTATAGTTTCTCAATTCTTGACGAAGAACCTCGAATTCTTTTCCATGGTCATCACTATCAGCAGGAATCAAAAATAATAAAACAGAATTACGCTCTATATGTCTTAAGAAACGATGTCCCAATCCTTTTCCTTCTGCAGCACCTTCAATAATACCAGGTAAATCTGCTATACAAAATGATTTGGAGTCACGGTATTCTACCATACCTAATTGTGGAGTCAGCGTTGTAAAAGCGTAATTGGCAATCTTAGGTTTAGCAGCGGTTATAGATGACAGCAATGTAGATTTTCCTGCGTTCGGAAATCCTACCAAACCCACGTCTGCCAATACTTTCAGCTCAATATTTTTCCAGCCTTCAATGCCAGGCTCTCCTGGCTGTGCATGGTCGGGTGCTTGGTTGGTAGGTGTAGCAAAATTGCCATTACCCAATCCACCTCTTCCACCGCGCATCCAAATATATTCTTGACCGTCTTCTAAAATTTCTGCTTCAATTTTTCCAGTCTCTTCATCTCTTGCAACAGTGCCTAATGGAACATCAATAATAATGTCTTTTCCATCTCTTCCGGTACAATTGTCTTTGCTTCCGTTTTCTCCATGCTCGGCTAAAACGTTTTTGAAATACCTCAAATGCAATAAAGTCCAAAGATTACTATTTCCTCTTAAGATAATATGACCACCACGTCCTCCATCGCCTCCATCAGGTCCACCCATTGCAGTTAATTTATTGCGCATAAAATGCCTAACACCTGCGCCACCGTGACCACTGCGGGCAAAAATTCTGATATAGTCTATGAAGTTATTCCTTTCCGACACTTGAATGATTTAGCCGCAAAGATACAACATTGCAAATTGTGTTACTTTTTCAATGTATTCCAAGTAGTATAGAGTGTTTCTTGTTGTGGTCGATTATCGGGTATTGATCTTAATGGTTCGCATGCTTCAAAGTGTTCGTGCATCTCCTTGGGAAGTTGCTGGTACAATTGAGTACCTTTTGATTTCCAAGCAATCATTTCATCTGATACTTGCTTAATTATTTTTGCGGGGTTTCCTACAATTAAAGATCGAGAAGGAAAATGTTCATCTGCTTTTATAAAACTCATTGCACCTACAATGCATTCCTCTTCTAATACTACATTATCCATGATAACCGAATTCATACCAATCAAACAATTGCGACCAATGGTTGCACCATGAATGACCGCACCATGACCAATATGCGCATTCGCTTTTAATAAAACGGTAGTACCCGGAAACATATGAAGGGTACAATTCTCTTGCACATTGCAACCATCTTCAATAATAATAGCACCCCAGTCTCCTCTGATAGCAGCACCTGGACCAACATATACATTTTTACCAATGATTACATTGCCTGTAACAGCGGCTTGAGGATGTACAAAAGAGCTTTCATGTACAACGGGTATAAATCCTTTGAAGGAATAAATCATAAAGATGGTTTTACCACTGGTTTACCTGTTCTGAAACAGTTCCCTTTAAAGATAGATACCAATTGCTCATGTTGATTCAAAATGGTTATTTGATACAATCCTGTTGATCTACCATTGTGCAATTCTTTTGCTTCTGCAATCAAAGTATCGCCCACATGCACGGGCTTTAAAAAATTAATAGAAGTATCCAAAGCAACCGATAAATTATTTCTGTTGTTGCATGCAAAAGCAAAAGCGCTATCCGAAAATGCAAAAGCAATGCCCCCATGCACAATGCCCAAGCCATTCAACATTTCGGGCCTTACCTGCATTTTAATTTTACTATACCCTTCTTGAATGGCTAATACTTCAATGCCTAACCACTGTGAAAACAAATCTGCTTTCATTATTTCATCAACAATATGTTGTGGTGTCATGGTGTTTCGTTTTAGGGTTATTGTCCTTTGTATTGTGGTGCGCGTTTGGCCAAAAATGCATCTACGCCTTCTTTGAAGTCTGTAGTAGCTGCTGCTTTTTGTTGTAAGGTATCTTCAAGTGCCAGTTGTGAAGTAATATCATTGGTTGTAGAAGCATTCAATGCTTGTTTAATATAGCCCAATGCTTTGGTTGGCATTTGTGCTAATTGAAAAGCAATTTTTTTACTTTCTGTTTCAAATGCTTCGTCATCAAATACTTTGTACAGCATACCCATTTGTAAAGCATCAGTAGCAGATACTTTATCGCCTAACATCATCAACGCACTGGCTCTTTGAAAACCAATTAATCTTGGTAAGGTATAGGTTCCGCCGCTATCCGGAATCAATCCAATTTTTGAAAATGCTTGAATAAATGAAGCAGACGATTTGCTAACTACTACATCGCAAGCAAAAGCAATATTTGCACCTGCACCTGCAGCAACTCCATTTACTGCTGCAACTACGGGCTTTGCGATATCTCTAAGGCGTTGTACAATGGGATTGTAATGTTCACTTAAAATGCGCTTCATACCCGGTCCTTCAGGATCAACCACTTCTGCTAAATCTTGTCCCGCACAAAATCCTTTTCCTGCTCCTGTTAAATATATTGCTCTGATTGAATCATCTGTAGCGCACTGGTCTAGAATGCTTTGCAATTGCAAGGCCATGGCTCTATTAAAAGAATTTAATTTATCGGGTCTGTTCATGGTAATAAAAGCAACACCTGATTCAATCGTAAATAATATTGAGTCCATAAAAATGAATTAATGACATTTAAAATAATCGAAGGGCTCTTTGCATTCTTCGCATTTATACAAAGCCTTGCAAGCAGTACTTCCAAATTGTGATACTAATACAGTATGAGTAGAATTGCATTGTGGACAAGGCACTATTAAATTGTCTAAATAAGCTTGGTCAAAACTTTTTCCCATAGGGGGAGCAATGCCGTATGCTTTTAGTTGCTGCTTCCCATTTTCGGTCATCCAATCTGTTGTCCATGCAGGAGATAAAACAGTTTGAATGGTGGTTTGGTATCCTGCAGCATTCAATGCCATTTTAATATGCATGGATATCATATCCATGGCTGGGCAACCTGTGTAAGTAGGTGTGATGGTAACGGTTACTCGCTGCTCTTCTAATGCAACAGCCCTGATCACCCCTAAATCTACCACTGATAATACGGGAACTTCTGGATCTTTAACAGTTTCCAGAATTTTCCAGATGGCATTGGTAGCAATTGAATTATTTACCATTCGCTGTTGGGGTAAGCCCTTTGTAAGTATTGCATTTCTGCTAAAATATATCCAAGGTGTTCTGTATGCATTCCGTTGGCTCCTCCTTTTTGTACAAATGTTTTTGGGGGAATGCTTAGTCCTGCTTCTTCAAAAACAGCGGAAACTTTTTGGTTCCATGCAGTTTGAATAGCTGAATAATTTAAACAAGCTGCTGTTGCAAATTCGGGTTGAATAAAAAGTTCGCCAGTGTAAGCCCAAATATTTTCGATGGCTGTTTGCATTCTTTGTTTGCTCTCTTCTGTTCCATCACCCAATCTTAGCACCCAGTCTTGGCTCCACTTTAAATGGTAGCTAACTTCTTTAATTGATTTTTCTGCAATTGCGGCAACTTGCGTATCGCTATGTTGTAGCAACTGCGTAAATAATTGCAATTGAAATGTGCTTAATAAAAATAATCGTAGCGTGGTTTGTGCCCAATCACCATTCGGTATTTCGGTAATGAGTAGATTCTTAAACTCTCGTACATCTCTTAAATAAGCCAGACTGTCTTCTGTTGCGGGCAACACCATATCATTTCCAGTAAGTGTTACACTTATGTTTGTTGGTTGCTGATTTATTAGTTCAGCCGCATGCTGATAAAAATTCCTAGCTTGACCAATATAATCTAATGCAATATTGGTGATGGCTATATCTTGTTCTAAAATAGGTCCATGACCGCACCATTCACTATTACGGTGTCCAATAATTAGTGCATTATCTGCTAAGTGAAGTAAAAAATCAATCTCGTTTTTCATAGTCGCTATTACATGTATTTTACTTCCTCAGGTAAATCATAAAAAGTAGGATGCCTATATGCTTTATCATTCGCTGGATCATATAAAGATCCTGCTTCGTCAGGATTACTGGCATGAATGTATTTGCTTTCCACTACCCAAAGGCTTACGCCTTCCATTCTTCTGGTGTATACATCTCTGGCGTTTTCAATAGCCATTGCAGCATCTGCTGCATGCAAACTTCCTGCATGTTTATGATCTAGTCCTTGTTTACTCCTGATAAAAACTTCCCATAAAGGCCATTCAGCAGCGTTCTGTTGAGTAGTTGAAATATCGGCTGCTCCGTTTTTGCTTTCGCCGTAGTCGCCGTAATAGAGTTTATTTATTTGAAAGCTCATGATGATTTATTTAGTTGTTAAAATCGCGCATTATTTTTAGGCAGCAGCTTGTTTTTGTTTGGCTTTTTTGTTGGCATAAGCTAATGCAGCGTCTCTTACCCAAGCACCTTCTTCCCATGCTTTTTTACGTGCATCCAAACGTTCTTTATTGCATGGACCGTTGCCTTGTACTACTTGCCAAAACTCATCCCAATTAATTGCACCAAAATCGTAATGACCCCTTTCTTCATTCCATTTTAAATCATTATCTGGAAGTGTAAAGCCCAAAACTTTTACTTGTTCAGCGCATACGTCTACAAATTTTTGTCTGAGCTCATCGTTGCTGAAACGTTTGATTTTCCACTTCATACTTTGAATAGTGTTTGGGCTTTCATCGTCTTTAGGACCAAACATCATTAAGCTAGGCCACCACCATCTATTAATGGCATCTTGAGCCATTTTGCGTTGTGCTTCAGTTCCCTTGCTTAATACATACAATATTTCAAATCCTTGGCGTTGGTGAAAACTTTCTTCCTTACAAACACGTACCATTGCTCTTGCATAAGGTCCAAAACTGCTTCTGCATAAAGGCACTTGGTTCATGATGGCTGCACCGTCTACCAACCAACCTACTACACCCATATCGGCCCAACTAAGGGATGGGTAATTAAAGATGGAAGAGTATTTAGCTTTGCCCGTATGCAATTGATCGTACATCTGATCTCTGCTAATGCCCAAAGTTTCAGCAGCACTGTATAAGTATAAACCATGCCCTGCTTCGTCTTGTACTTTTGCCAATAAAATGGCTTTCCTGCGCAATGATGGGGCCCTGGTAATCCAATTACCTTCCGGTAACATACCAATGATTTCACTATGGGCATGTTGACTAATCTGTCTGATTAATGTTTGCCTATATTTTTCTGGCATCCAGTCTTTTGGCTCAATTCTTACTTCACGATCAATCTTGTCTTGAAAGATTTTTTCTAAATTCTGTTCCATAAATATTGGTTATTTAACATCAAAATCAATTAATACATTTTCTGTTCGTGGATGAGATTGACAGGTCAAAATAAAACCGTGTTCAATTTCTTCCTGCTCCAATCCATAATTCACGTCCATATCTACTTCGCCGTCTACTAATTTAGCTTTGCAAGTGCAGCATACTCCACCTTTACAAGCAAAGGGTAAATCTGCTCCATGTTTTAAAGCAGCATCTAAAATGCTTTCTCCTTCAAATCCTAAATCGAATTCAAATGTTACTCCATCTTGCTTTACCGTAATATGGCTTTTAACTTCTTGTTTACTAGTGGAATTATTACTACTTGCTTTTTTAACTTTAGCACCTGTAGTAAATAATTCAAAATGTATTTTTTTGTTGTCTACTCCGCTTTCTTCTAACGCTTTTTTAACACCAAAAATCATTTCTTCGGGGCCACACAAAAAGTATTCATCAATAGTGGTAGGCTTTAAAATATTGTTACAGAGTTGTTGAAACTTCTCCTGATCAATCCTTCCAAAATGAATGGGTGCATCTGTTTTTTCTCTTGATAAAATATAAACGATGCTAAATCGGCCCATGAATTTATTCTTAAGCGATTCCAATGCTTCTTTAAAAATAATGCTATGCCTATTTCTATTTCCGTAAACCAATGTGAACCTGCTTAATGGTTCGGTAATTAGCGTTGTTTTGATAATGGATAAAATGGGAGTAATGCCACTACCAGAGGCAAAAGCAACATATTGTTTTTTGGCATTGGCATCTAATTCAGTGAAGAATTTGCCCATTGGCGGCATCAGTTCTAGCTCAGTTCCAGCCTTCAATTCTTCATTGGCCCAGGTAGAGAAAACACCTCCTGGAACTTTCTTCACTGCAACCCTTAATTCATTATCTAATGGACTACTACAAATAGAATAAGACCTCCTAACTTCTTCGCCGTTAATGGTTGTTTTAAGCGTAATATATTGGCCCTGCTTAAATGCGAAAGTTGATTTTGCTGTTACTGGAACATCAAATGCAACTGATACGCAGTCTGCAGTTTCTCGCCTTACTTCTTTAACATGTACTGTTTCAAACTTAGACATTCTTTAATCCTCCCACTAAAATGGTAATCATATTATTGGTTAATTCTTCTGCATTAATTTTTTGAGTTGATCTATGCCAACTTTCAATTCCACTAATGGCGTGTAGAATAATCAACACTGCAGTTGGGGCATCTATTGATTTTATTTCTTTGTTTCGAATACCCGTTTCTATAATTGCAGCAAATCTTTTGCGATACATTCTTCGCTGATTCTGAAAATTGGATAAGTACGGATCAGACAAATGCTTCCATTCTCTATCACTTACATATACTTCTTCGTAGTGGTTCACCATTTCGTTGATATGAAAGCGAACCAGCTCTTCTACTTTTGCAATGGAGCTTGTTTTTTTAGACTCCACTTCATCCATATGTTGCATGAATCGATTGGCCACTCCAAAACATAGTTCGTGCAATAGCTCTGTTTTAGATTTGATATGATTATACAAGCTAGCTGCTTCTACTCCAACAGCTTCCGCTAAGTCGCGCATGCTGGCTGCTTTAAACCCCTTTTCTCTAAATAAGGAAGCAGCTTTGCTAACAATAACCTCTTTTCTGCTACTGTTCTTTTCAATTTTTATTCTGGCCATGTAGCGAAGATAATATACTAACATATGTTAGCAAAGAAAATCGTCAATTAATCTAGTTTTGTTAGTTTTTTAATGCTTTTATCGCATTTGGCTTGGGTTATCCGATAAACCATTAATTTCGCTGACTTATTATAAAATCAATTTATGTCTTTAGTAGTTGTTGGTTCTATGGCTTTTGATGCCATTGAAACTCCCTTTGGGAAAAGTGATAAAATTATTGGTGGTGCTGGTACTTATATAGCCTGGTGCGCTTCTAATTATACTCCAGTTAAGCAAATTTCTGTTGTTGGGGGAGATTTCCCTCAGGCAGAGTTAGATATCCTAACTGAGCGTGGAGTAGACTTAGAAGGAGTGCAGATTAAAAAAGACGAGAAAACATTTTTTTGGAGCGGTCGCTATCATATGGACATGAATACACGTGATACTTTAGACACCCAGTTAAATGTATTGGGAAGTTTTGAACCTGTAGTTCCAGATAGCTTCCAAGATTGCGAGTTTTTGATGCTCGGTAACCTTGCTCCCTCTGTACAAAGAAGTGTAATTGAACAATTAAAAACCAGACCAAAGTTGATTGTAATGGATACCATGAATTTCTGGATGGAAATTGCCATGGATGACCTGAAGCAAACTTTAGCAATGGTAGATTTATTAATGGTCAACGATAGTGAGGCACGTGAGTTAAGTGGTGAATATTCTTTGGTTAAAGCCGCTGCGAAAATAATGCAAATGGGTCCTAAGTATTTAATCATTAAGAAAGGCGAACATGGAGCATTATTATTTCATGGCAGCAAAGTATTCTTTGCGCCTGCATTGCCTTTAGAAGAAGTATTTGATCCAACTGGTGCTGGCGATACTTTTGCTGGTGGCTTCATTGGCCATATTGCAAAAACAAAAGACATTTCATTTGAAAATATGAAAACGGCCATTATAGTGGGTAGTGCAATGGCTTCTTTTTGTGTAGAAAAATTTGGTACACAACGTTTAAGAGAAATCAATAAAGCAGATATTGATGCAAGACTAGACGAATTTGTGCAGTTGGTGAATTTTGATATTCAGTTGGGTAATTAATTCAAAGATTGTATATTCGTTTTTAGATGACAATGATTAAAAATATAAAACGTAATAAAAAACCACGCTAAGCGGAAGGTGTTTGTATGTTTTAAACTGATTCATATAACGGGCCTTCCAAATTTGGAAGGCCTTTTTTTTTAACACTAAAACTCCATCAAGGAGACAGGGGGGAACAAAATGAAAGTAGCAGTAGTAGGCGCAACAGGGTTAGTTGGAACTAAAATGTTGCAGGTATTAGCAGAAAGAAATTTTCCGGTAACTGAGATAGTGCCAGTAGCTTCAGAAAGATCGGTTGGTAAAGAAGTTGTATTTAAAGGTAAAGCGTATAAAGTGGTGAGTATGGCGGATGGTATTGCAGCAAAACCTGCGGTAGCAATATTTTCTGCAGGAGGTAGTACTTCATTGGAGTGGGCTCCACAATATGCAGCAGCTGGCATTAGAGTGATTGATAATTCTTCTGCTTGGAGAATGGATCCTACTAAAAAATTAGTGGTTCCTGAAGTAAATGCTGGAGTTCTTACTAGTGAAGATTATATTATTGCGAATCCCAATTGTTCTACCATACAGATGGTTGTTGCATTGCAGCCATTGCATTTAAAATACAAAATAAAACGTGTGGTGGTCAGTACTTATCAAAGTGTAACAGGTACGGGTAAAAAAGCAGTTGATCAATTGTTTAATGAGCGCAAAGGTGTAGAAGGGGAAATGGCCTATAAATATCCAATTGATTTAAATGTGATTCCTCAAATTGATGTGTTCTTAGATAATGGTTATACCAAGGAAGAAATGAAAATGGTATTGGAAACCAATAAGATTATGCAAGACAATTCAATACGAGTAACTGCTACAACAGTTCGTATTCCGGTAGTGGGTGGGCATAGTGAAAGCGTGAATATTGAATTCGAAAATGACTTTACAGTAGAAGATGTAAAAGCCTTGTTGGCGGCTGCTCCTGGGGTAATAGTACAAGACGATTTGCCCAATCAAATTTATCCAATGCCATTATGGGCCCATGAGAAAGATGAAGTATTTGTAGGTAGAATTAGAAGGGACGAATCTCAAGACAAAACCTTGAATATGTGGATTGTTAGTGATAATCTTAGAAAAGGTGCTGCTACCAATGCGGTACAAATTGCAGAGTATATGTTAGCGAATGGATTATTGTAAAACATTCTTTATTCTATAAGCATGCGTCCATTCATTTTATTGTTGTTCTTTATTGGCTGCATTGGCTGCATTGGCTGCGGGAAAAAGTTGGTTTTAAATAAAACTAATTCAAACTTGATTCCAATTACTGGTGAACAGTTTTATCAGGAAGCAATGAAGATGCTGTGGAAGCAACGCGATTCATTTGCAGTAAAAGAAATATTGGCAGGAAATATTCCATCATTTCTTTTGAAATTAATTCCCATTAATGTAACTGCAAAAGACACTATTACAGGAAAGGTTAATCGGGCAACTTATTATGTAATGCCCGATTACCTAAGTGTAGGCACTAATCAAAACTGGGCAAGAATTCCACTAACTCCTATTGCGGCTCAGTTGATTGCAGATAGTTTGCAATGTTTTTTGCCAACCCGTAAAATGGTGAATGATATTTATACTAATGCTGCAATAAAGCTATCTCCTGTACCAATGTACATTCATAGAGATAGTACTGTTACAATGTGGCAGCATCATTTAATTATAGAAGGTCAACGCAAACAGCAAAAGGGATTGATTGCTGGAATAAAAAAAGATGTAGTAATTAGCGACCTATTAACGAGATCTGCTAAAACAAATCGAGTAGCCATTTATGGTTGGCATTTGCCAGATGGAAAACCGATACAACCCTTGTATACAGGTCATGTTAACTGGTATGCCGATTATAGTCATGGTATTAGACTTATATTTCGCAAAATAAAAGTAAATGGGAAATGGATGGACTATACTAAAGTATTGGAACATCCTATACTCAAAAAACTCTTGACTGATGAATCAGTTGGAGATGTCTTCCGATATTAAATAATTGAATATATTGTCTTAATATTTTTTCAATGAAAGCAATTTTTTATCTCTTTGTATCCTTAGTATTAGTCTGTTGTAATAATACTGAATCCGATCAATTAAAGTCTACTACTGATACAATTAGCGTAAAGCAAATAAGCATTTCAGAGGATAGAGCTAATCCTGAAAAAAACCCAATTGCCGTATATGCTGTTCCAGTTGATGATGGAATGGGCAATCTTAATAATTGGAAGTTTGCTGTAAATATTTATGAAACGACTAAAACATTTAATTACAAAGTTAATGTTCAGTACAAAGAAATTCGATCCACTGAGATAATACAGATTCCTAATTTTAATACAATGCCAGCAGTCTCAATCAAGCCTGGAAAGTCTGGATTGGATTGCATGATTGGATTTAACGATTCCAAAGGTTTATTTAAAGAGTATATACAAGTAAGCGTAAAAAATGAACAATTGAAGGTTAAAAAAGTAAATAGTTATGCTGTTCGTTCATATCAACGAAAACTAAATTGATTTATTTACAAACAATTTCATATTAATCTTTATTGTAAATTGTATAGCCAACAATTTATTTATAAAAGATGCGAAGTCTAGCTGTTTGTTTATTCATACTATTTGTTCTAAGTGCTAGTGCACAGAGAAAAGTGGATTCACCAATTGCAGAAAATTCAATTATTTCTCAGCTCTCATTCTATAGTCAAAAGAACGACCTAAAATCACTCAATCAATTATTCCCAAAATATATAGAACAGCTTCAAACACTCAAAGTGAAAGAAGAGTATGAAAAAGTAATCTCAAGCTTTCTAAAGATACGTCAGTTACCCTTTTATAAAAATATTAGTGATTCACTTCAAGCAGTTACTATGATGACTTATGGCATTGTATTAGCAGCTAATCAACAATACAATGAATCATTAGATGTATATGAAGAAATTAACCAAAAATATGGATCTGTTTTAAAAAGAGATATCCCATTGCAAGCACGCCTATACACTGAAATTTCATTTAATCATTCTAGTATGGGTAATCAAAAAAAAGACATTACTAGCGTTGAAAAAGCCATTGATTTAATGGAATCAAATTTTGATAAAATTAAACTGATGGATTATATAGCTGCTTATAATAATCTCTTTTATTACTATGGTGAATATGAAGATAATTTAGGTATTAAAACGACTTTTCAAAAGTTTAATACATTTTATAAAGCACAATTTATTAAGCCATCTAATACACCAGAATATTATTACGCAAAAAGGGTGTATCGTAAAATGCAGGTGAATGTAGCTATAGTAAATGAAGATCTTGTTTTGGCTAATAAAATTGTTCAACAAATCAAAAACGAAATTCAACTTTCTCCCCCAAATGAAAAACTTGCAGATATAAACTATTACTTGTCTTGCATTACTCTTTTATGTGATTACTATAATTATTATTCCGATAATCATAATGAAGGTGTTCGGCTAGGTAAAATGTATTTAGCTGAAGCCATCAAATATGAAGATCCTTTTAGTATGGTTTTGGCTCATTCTAAATTAGCCAATCAGTATAGAGAAATGAAAGAGTATAAACAAGCTATCTATCATGTAAATGCATCCTTGCAAGCATTTGAATTCCCACCTACTAGCATGAGTAAATTTGGATTGGAGACTATGAAAGCCATGAATCTATCTAGTCTTGCAATGCACGACTCAGCAATTGCAATTATGGAAATGAATATCAATACTTTAATTGAGATTCAACTCGGGAAAAAAATACCATTGCTAGAGGTAGATGAACAAAAATTGCTTGATCTGAATAATAATAGATATGTCAATATTTTTATTAGTTCTGCACTCATTTATAATGACGCGTTCAAGAAAACTCGCCAACAATCTTTTATTCAAAAATCTGAGAAACTAACAAAATTAGCATCTGTTTTATTTAATGAATTCTATAGAAAGGGTGCCTTTACGCCCACGCTGAATAATTTGCATAAAAAAATAGTTGAATCATATTTTTTTATTGCACTTGAAAAGTACAAAAATGATCCTGCTTATATCATTAAAATGATTTCTACCATAGAAGCTAATTCTTCTATTCATCTTGCAAAGGAGTTTGAGCAGAAATTGTTGCAGTCTAATACTCCTATTGGTATGCTAAAAATTGATTTAGACGTTTTACAACAACAAAAAGAATTCTGGGTTTCTGAACAAGTTAAAAACGGTAAGCAAAAAAATTATGCAGACAAATTGAAATCAATTGAAACTCAGTTGAATGCATTAAACAAAAAAATCCAAACTTTAAAAAAGGGGTTTGTTGAATTAACTTTAAACGATTATTCTATTGCCAATGTGATGCAATTATTACCTAAAGACGAGGCTATACTTAAGTATTATGTTACGTATAATCATGTATATAAAGCTTATATTACTCATGACAATATTAAAATAGCATTTTTAGGAGAAAAATTACCAATTGAGCAACAAGTTAGTCAATTCGTAAATACACTCAAGAAGCCAAACAAGCAAATTGGTTCGTCTTCAAAAGAATTATATCAATTATTACTTAAAAACGTATCCTCAAAAAATTTAACCATTATCCCCGATAATTTTTTAAATTATTTGCCATTTGAAAGTTTACAAAATCCTTACTCAAATGACTACTTTGTAGCGCAAACCAATATTACCTATAACGCATCTATTGCACTTTGGTACTTGCACAATAAACAAACGCAAACTAATTCTTCTGTTAAACTTGCAACGTTTGCGCCTGTTTATGAAAATACTATTTATAATAATACACAATTTCCGAGTCTGCCCTATGCTAAAACTGAAGCTACTTCAATTGTTAATTTATTTGATGGAAGAGCATTTATAGGCCAGCATGCCACCAAAAATAATTTTCTGATCCAAAATAAATCTTACAGTGTTCTACATTGCTCTATGCATTCTGTGTTATACGATAATGATTTTAATCAATCATATTTGTTATTTGCCAATGCACAGCCAATGTATTTTAATGAATTATATACCAAGGCAATTCCTGCAGAGATGGTAGTATTAAGTGCATGTAATACTGGCGCAGGGAAACTTGTTGAAGGCGAGGGAATAATGAGTTTATCTAGGGCATTTACTTATGCTGGTGTAAAAAGTACTGTAGTTAGTTTGTGGCAAGTGCCCGATAAAGAAACTTCAGAAATCATGCTCTTATTTTATGAAGAATTAAAAAAAGGGCTAAGTAAACATGTTGCTTTAGCTAATGCAAAGCAGCATTTTATCAAAGCTAATCCCCTAAAACGACATCCTTATTTTTGGAGTGGATTTATTTTAATTGGTAATAATAATCATATTGTAGAGGCAACCCCATGGATGATGTATTCGATTTTTACAATAGGCATTTTGTTAGTTAGTATCGTTGTCTTTTTTAATAGAAAAAAGAATAACTAATATTTATTTTAATTTCTTGTACAGTCTTTCGGCTTCTTGTTTAAAGGGTTCTTCTAATTTATTGAAATCTTTAACTATTTCAAGCGCTAAATCAGGTTGGTTATTTTGTAAATAAGCTAATGCTAAGTACCATTTAGCAGTTAAGGAATAAGTATTATTGAGTGCAACGGCTTTTTGTAATGTTTCTATGGCGGCAACACTATTTTTCAATTCTATATTACAAATGCCTATATATAAAGAAGAATAGTTTGTTTTTTGTTGTTCTTGAAGAATTATTAAATGTTTTATGGCTTCTTTAAATTCCTGCCGGTCGTAAGCTGCAAAAGCAATTTGTATTAAAGAATCTTTATCGTTCTTGCTTCTTTCTGAAGGGGAAATAATATTCGGATATTCAGTATAAAATTCTTGAAATAATACTGAAGGCTTCGGATTTTGAGTATACTGATAAACTGCAATAAGCGTAAATGTGATGGTAATTGCAGCAGCTATCCAAGTAAAATACTTTCTCTGTAGGGATGGTTTTATAGTAGCTTTTTCAAATTGTTTGACAGTGGCTTTTATTCGGGCTCTTTCGTTAATATGTATGCTATTCTTTAAATTTTTCCTAAATGCAAGCTCTTCAGCAAAATGTTCATCATTATTCAATAATTCATTGAATGCCATTAATTCACTTGCCGTTAGTGTATTGTCAAAATAACCATTTAGCAATCTTTCTTTATCCATGATTGGTTTCAATTAATTCTCTCAATTGTTTAATACACCTTGATTTTTGACTTTTTACTACATCTTTATTGTCATAACCAAGTGCATTCACAATGTCACCTAGTTTTTTTTCTTGATAATAAAACAGTTCAAGAATTTTTTGACAATGGCTCCCTAGTTTTAAAAAATAAATTTGTAATAAATGAACTTGTTGTTCTTTTTGAACATGTTCCAAATCATCCCATTCTACACTAATCTCAATATCAAACGGTACGAACATTATCTTTTTCTTTTTTAAATGCTTTAATAGCATAAACTTTCCTATTCCAATTAAATAGGTGGATATAGCGCAATTTAGCTCTGATAATTTCCCTTTTTTTGCATGTTCAACCAAAGCAACAATTGCATCCTGATAAATATCAATTATATCTTCATCTGGCAGATTGTATTTTTTGGCAAAAGCTACAAAAACACCTTTATTATCCCTATAAACCTGCTCAAGAACCTTATAATTCTCTAAGGATAATTCCGCTTGAATTAAATCATCACTCATCATTAGTGTAAATATCCTTTAAAAGTAAATCCAAAAATAAAAATTGACTTTCTTGTTTACTTTTTTTTCTATTGAGTACTAATCATTGTATTCAAATATTAAAGTCATTCAAAATGAGCCATTTAAAACTTTTAACAACCTTATTTTTTCTTGGGATTCAATTATTTGCCTATTCTCAAGAAGAGAAGAAGTCTATTTTTCAACGAATAAAAGAGAAAACGAAGGCTACTTCTGAGCAAAGGGTCGAAAATACAGGCGATAAAATTGGCAATAAAGTAGGCGACAAAGCTGATGCTGCAGTGGATAGCTTATTGTCTGGGGCATGGTTTAAAAAGAAAAAAAAGACTGATGCTTCTAAAGACGAAAAAAAGAGCGGTAATGAGCAAAATAAAAAAACCGAGCAAGCTGAAGCGGATATTAATAGAGGAGTAGCAAATGGTGCTTTTGCCGGAAATGCAGTAGGTAAATATGATTTTGTTGCAGGTGAAAAGACCCTTTATTTTGATGATTTTTCAAGAGTTGAGATTGGGGATTTCCCAGCTGATATTAACACTAACGCAAGTGGTGAAATTGTCACTATCAATGGTAAAGAAGGCAAATGGTTGAACCTGACAAAGAATGGCAACTTCTTATTTGATGCCATTAAAACCTTGCCTGAAAATTTCACCTTAGAATTTAATGCTGGTATTCAAAATGATCCAAGTAATAATTACAGTGGTTTGGGACTTATATTTTCTACTGTTAAAGAGGATTTATTAAAACAAAACTTTTTTAGTGCCGGTACTTCTGCTTTATTCTTACATCCAGGAGCAGCCGAAGCCTCTGTAAGTGTAATTAGTTCAAATACAAATGGTGTTTCTTTTGACAATCAAATTAAAATGCCTCAATGGGATGTGGCAGACAATCGTTTTGTAAAAGTATCTATTTGGAGACAGAAAGGTCGGTTAAGGGTTTATGCAAATGAAGATAAGTTAGTAGATATACCACGATTCTTTACCGAAAATGATGGTCAATATCAAATGTCTATTTGTAGAAACTTTTTTAATGAATGTTCTGTGTTTATCAATAATATCAAATATTCCATTGCTGCTCCAGATACCAGAAGCAAATTACTTACTGAAGGGAAATTCAGTACAACCGAAATTTTGTTCGACACCAATAGTGATAAAATTAAACCTGAGAGTAATGCGATTATTGCGGATATAGGTAAAATCTTAATCGATAATCCTGGACTTAAAATTAAAATCATTGGTCATACTGACAGTGATGGTAATCCTGCTGCAAACCAAACACTCTCTGTTAAGCGAGCAGAAGCTGTTAAAATGAGATTTGTATATGGCTTTGGTATAGATGAAACCAGAATTATCACTGATGGTAAAGGGTCTTCAGAAGCTTTGAATACCAATAAAACACCTGAAGAAAAAGCAGCCAATAGAAGAGTAGAATTTATTAAACTTTAAAAATGTATTTATGAAAATAGTTGTTACGATTATATGTCAGTTAATATTAGTTACCAGTTTTGCCCAATTTAGACTACATACTAAATGGGTGAATAACTTAACAGTTTCTTCTGGACCAAATCAAGGCTTACCTAGAATAGCAAGAGAATTAATTTTTGCTACACCCGAAGCAAATACCTTAAAAATGATTGATCCGTTTAGTGTGATTCCAAGACCAACTAAGCCCATTAGTTTTGATATGGAAAATGGGGTATATGTAAACAATGTAGGTAGTTTTGATTTTAAGACATATGATCCTGCTAAGCTTCGTTATGTAATTGCATTGCCTTCGATTAGACTTTCTGATATTATAGAAGGAGGTAGAAAAAAAGGAAGAGCAAAGAGGGTTTATTTAGCGTTTTATAAATTACCATTTGATAGTACTAAATTAGCTGTAGTTGAAAAACATACTAATTTAAGTTGGACAATAGATAACAAATCTCCCCGAATTTTTCCTGTTTCAGGTAGTTTAGAAGACTTTGATAAAATCGCAGTTAATATAGATAGCGTTATTTTTACTGCCGCAGCAGGAACAAATACTGGAATTAATGCTAAGTCGGCCAATAGCATTATATCAAAATTTCAGCCTACCCAATCATTACAAGTTAGTCCAACTAAAACTAAAATGTATGAGGACATTTTTAAGGATATTCTTGAACCTAATGATGAAAACTTATTAAACCCACTTAGAACAAGTACTTCTTTCAGATTAACCATAACCCTTATTGAAAACCTGAGGATTGACAATGCTGATGAAGCTGGTTTTAAGAATCTTAATTTAAGCATGACTAATAAAGGGGAATACTATGGCACTTTAAATGCAACAGTTAAGCATCAGTCATCTGTTATCACTAACTTGACTATTTTTGATAGCCCAATTAAAATCTCTGGTGACTCATACGCACACTTCACATATTGGGGCCCCAACGAAAGAAGACCAGTTGCCAATAGTTCATCCATCTTTACTATTCCAAGAGCAAATTTTGAAACGTCGAAACTGTTTATAATTGGAGGTTTATATGAAGGAAATTTAGTTGCAGGACCAGCTGGTAATTATTCAACTCAAAATAATTTTGCAATAATCAGTTCAACCGATAATTCCAGAAATATTTTTCTAAAAGACCTGAAAAATGGCGCCAATAGCTACATCATTAGTAAAAACGGCGTTGACTACTGGAAAATTTATTTTGACATCATTGCAATCAACTAGTATATGAAAAATGTATTAAGCTTACTTCTTCTACTATCGTCTATTTTATATGCTAAAGCACAAAACTTCAATTGCGACTCTTTAAAAAGACAGTTCAATGTAGAGATTGCCAATGCCAAAAAAAATGGCGCTGATAAACAAACATTGGATCAATTAGAAGCCATTAAAAAGCAAACAATTGATATGTTTTGTAATAGTTCAAAAATGGCAGCTCCTGAATATTCTAGTAATAATAATTCAGTGAAGTCGGCTTTATCAAAAAATGAAAAGAGCAGTCAGTTTAAAGCTGCATTTTCAATTAGTCTTAATATTGAAGCCTATGATGCCGAAACACCTATTAAGGCAATTTTTGATTATGCCATCAACAAAGAAGGTAGTCAAATGCTAATTGATCAAGCTGGATTATCTAAAGCAGGAAAGCTTGCAGAACAAATGCAACACGAAGATGGCACACTTGATGCATGGATTATTGAGCAATCAGGAAAAAGTACTTTTTATATTACTTCTAAGGAAGAGGGGAAGATTGCTTTAATCAGCAATCTTCAACAATATATGATTCGCCCAACGAGTAAAGCCCAAATAAAAGTGACACCCTTAAAACTCAAAAGAAAAATTGCTGGCTATGATTGTATGGCCTTTAAAATAGCTGGTCAAGATAAGGGTGAAAAATTTGATTTGACATGTTGGGTAACAAATCTAGCCCTACCATTTAAACATGGCAATTTTCCAATGTTTAGTATGATGAACGCAGGTCCATTGGGTATTCCTGGTAATCCACTCAGAGCTATTTTAGCTTTTGAAGGTAGTTTGGATAATAAACCAATAAAAATATCAGTTTCAAGGATTGTACCAAATAATCAAACCATTGTTTTAGCAGGATATCAAATCTTAACAACGCCAACCATGTAACAATAGTGGGTAAATTTTTGCCCACTTAATCTTCTATCGCTCTATTTAAGAACTGTAACAAGGGTTGCATGGTTGCAAAACAAGTAATAATTTTTTTGATCAATTTTTTATCCGTTAATTCTTCATCCGATACTGGAACAGAAACAATAAAGTTTTTCAGTTTAATATAATCGATTGCTGGGTTGTCTTTTTCGTATCCCTTGGGCTCCCTTATTAAAGACATGCCCTCTTCTCTTGATAGGTCTTCAAATATTTTCTTAAATGTTTTATTTTCTAAAATGCCTTTAAACTCCTCCCAATTATAATCAATCTCTTGTCTTACTTTTTTAATTTGATCCGGCTCGCCACCATACAATCCACCCCCTATAAAGCTTTTACCCCCTGGTTCACAATGAAAATAATAACCTGCTAGCCAAGACTTTTTACCTCCCTTAACAAAATATGCAGCCATATTATTTTTATACGGGTCTTTATTTTTACTGAATCGTACATCACGATTAATTCTGAAAATACAATCCTTATAGGTTAGTAAGCTAAGCTCTTGATCAAATTGGCTGGTATTAGCTAAGATCTGATTAACTAATTCAATAAAATTTTCTTTGGCTGCTTCATAGTCAGCACGATGCAGATTAAACCATTCTCTAGAATTATTCTTTTTTAATTTAGTTAAGAATTGAAGTGTTTTGGGGTTTAACATTTTTATGGATTAATCAGGTTGATGAATTCTTGCTCAGTAATAATTTTAATGGTATTTATTTTTTTAGCTTTTTCTAATTTACTTCCTGCATCTGCTCCCACTACTAAGTAATTTAATTTACTGCTTACTCCGCCTAAAATATTTCCACCCGCAGCTTCTACCATTGCTTCAGCCTGAGATCTCTTTAGTTGTTCGAGCGTTCCGGTAAATAGAAAACTCTGTCCTACAAGGTTACCACTACTCACCACTTCTCTCTTAGTGTTTTCCATTTGTAGCCCCAAGTCGGCAAGCTCATGTAGCATAGCAATATTTTGAGGGTTTCTAAAAAAACCTTGTATGCTTTTTGCCACTTTGGTTCCAACATCTTCTAATTGTAACAGTTCTTCTTCTGTTTTGTTGCTAAATTCTAATAAGTGTGATACTGCATTCGCAAGGGTTTTAGCAGTTGTTTCGCCAACAAATCGAATACCTAGTGCATAAATTAATCTATAGAGTGGTTGCTCTTTGCTGGCTTCAATAGCTGCTTGTAAATTCTCAATAGATTTTTTCCCAAATCCATCGAGTTGAGTAAGGTCATTAAAGTTTAAGCGATAAATGCTTGGGATATCTTTGAGCAAACCAATTTCATAGAATTTTCGAATATTGGCTTCTCCAAAGCTTTTTATATCCATGGCGTCTTTACTAACAAAATGGATCATTTTTTCTACTACTTGTGCGGTGCATTCTATATTAATACATCTCCAAACAGCTTCACCTTCTTCCTTGAATAGTTGACTATTACAAACGGGGCAATTTTTAGGAAAAATGATTGGAGACTCATTTCCGGTTCTTAAATCAGGTAAACTTTTTACAATTTGTGGTATTACGTCTCCTGCTCTTTCAATTAGAACTTGATCACCTTTTTTAAGGTCTTTTTGTTGTATATAATCTTCGTTATGAATGGATATACTTGAAACAGTAACCCCACCTAAAAAAACAGGTTTTAATTTTGCAACTGGGGTTACTGCCCCTGTTCTTCCTACTTGAAACTCTACTTCTGTTAAGGTGGTTGTTGCTTGTCTGGCTTTAAATTTAAAAGCTATAGCCCATCTAGGATGATGGGAAGTCATACCCATTTTTTCTTGTTGATGTATATCATTTACTTTAATTACCATGCCATCAATTTCATAAGGAAGCTCGTCCCTTTTAGCTTCATAAGCGAGGCAATAATCAATCACTCCTTGTATACCTTTTACTACTTTCTTTTCTTCTTTAGGTGATCTAAAACCCATATCCCAAAGCAAGTTTAAACTGCCTGCGTGGCTATTTAATTCAGAAGTAGGAGTGGCTGTTTTATAGGTTACATAACTTACATGGTATAAGAATGCATCTAAATTTCTTTCTGCTACTTCTCTGGGGTCTTTCATTCTAAGGCTACCAGATGCTGCATTTCTAGGATTGGCTAAAATAGGCAAGCCTTGTTCCATTAATTTTTGATTGTATCTGTCAAAAGAGGCTTTGCTCAAAATAACTTCACCTCTTATTTCTATTTGCTCAATGCCCTTAGTAGAAAAAGGGGCAGACAATGGAATTGATTTAATCTGGCGAATATTTGGAGTAATATTTTCTCCAGCTACCCCATCTCCTCGAGTTATTGCTTTAACTAAAAGGTCGTTTTCATAAATTAAGGAAATACTTGCCCCATCAAATTTTGGCTCTACACAATATTCAATCTCATTTTCTTTAGTTAATTCCCTTGCTTTTCTGTCAAAATCAATGAGATCTTCTGCGTTATAGCTATTGTCTAAACTAAGCATTGGAACCAAATGTGGTGTTGTTTCAAAGCCCTGGTTTAGGCTATTTCCAACTCGTTGTGTAGGCGAGTCTGGAGTAATCAATTCAGGATGGGCTTGTTCAATCTTAATTAATTGTAAGTACAGTTGGTCGTATTCATAATCTGAAATGAGTGGATCATTTAATACATAGTATCGATGCTCATGATATTTTAAAAGGTCCTTTAATTCATTAATTTTTTCTGCAGTATACATAAATGGTTCTTGAGCTGTAAAGATAGAAATTACCCCACAACCCTTAACTTTGTGTATTAACGACGCAATTGCTGGAGTATACTCCAAATGTAAGGCCATATGAAGAAAAATTCCGTAAAAGCGGTGCACCACTTAGTGGATACATATCCCAAAGTGCCGCTTACTGTAGACTGTGTCATTTTTGGCTTTGAAGAAAGCAAGCTAAAAGTATTGTTGATTAAGAGCGATTTGGCTTTTTTTCAAGGGAAGCTCTCTTTATTGGGCGACTTTGTTAAAAATAATGAAGACTTAGACGATGCAGCTTATCGTATTCTAAAAGAACGCACTGGAATGAATAATGTCTTTTTAGACCAAGTAAAAGTTTTTGGCAAACCAGACCGACATCCAGGCGGTAGGGTAATCACCATTGCCTATTGTTCCTTATTAAATATTCAACACCATGCACTTAATATTCATGAAAATGAATTAGACTGGTACGATTATGATGCCTTAAAGGAAATGGCATTTGATCATTTAGAAATTGTAGAAGAATGCCATAGCTGGCTGCAAAAAAGAATTCAAGAACATCCATTAGGGTTTAACTTATTGCCAGATAAATTTTCGTTAAGAGAGCTGCAAAATTTATACGAAGCTATTTTAGGAGTTTCCATGGACAGAAGAAATTTTAGAAAAAAGTTTGCCTCTATGGATTTATTAATTGATACGAACGAAATGGAACAAGACGTTTCTCATAGACCTGGGAAACTCTATCAATTTAATTTTGAGAAGTACGAAAAAAAGAAGCGTAAGTGGATTGGGATTGATTTTTAGTATTTCTGCCAATGTTCCTTTACTTTTACTCAAACACTATAGTATGCTATATTCAATGACTGGTTACGGCCGAGCAGAACAATCCATTGGCGAGAAAAACTTTTTGATTGAAATCAAGTCATTGAATGGCAAACAGTTTGATTTAAGATTGAATATACCTTCATTATTAAAGCCCTATGAGTTTGAAGTTCGCAATATTTTAAATGAGGGTCTGCAAAGAGGTAGCGTAGAATGTAATATCTCTATAAAATTAAATGGCGCTAGTAAGCCAGTTACCATCAATACAGATTTAGCAAAAGCTTATTTTCAGCCCGTTGCTCAATTAGCCAACGAATTGGGGTTAGAAACGGGAGATATTTTAAGTACCATTTTAAAATTACCTGATGTAATTACGCCTTCAACAGAAATGCTAACCGAAACTGAGTGGGTTAGTTTTGAGAAGTTATTAAAAGAGGCAATTGCTCAATTAAATCATCATAGAAAGGAAGAAGGTAAATCAATTGAAGCAGATTTGTTGGTAAGACTAAATAATATTGAATCTCAGCAGGCATTAATAACTACTTTAGAACCGCTTAGAAGAACTAAAATAAGAGAGGGTCTGATGAAGGTCTTAGAAGAGAATGTAGGTAAAGAAAACTATGATCCTAATAGGCTTGAACAAGAGCTCATTTATTATATTGAGAAAATAGATATCAGTGAAGAGCAGGTTCGACTAAACAATCATTGTGCTTATTTTAGAACCATTTTGGCAGAAGAGGGTATTTCTAAAGGAAAAAAACTCTCTTTTATACTACAAGAATTTGGACGTGAGATAAATACAACTGGTTCCAAAGCCTATGATGCTAATATGCAAAAAGCGGTTATTTTAATGAAAGATGAACTAGAGAAAGCGAAAGAGCAGATTTTGAATGTTCTATAATAATGACTGCTGATGTATCTTTACTAAAATAATTCATGTGAGAATTTTTATTGGTATTTTCTTGATTTTATTCGTTTTAACTAGCTGTGAATCTAATGGTGTTTTTGAAAAGACCTATTTTTTCCCAGCCCATACTTGGAAGTCGACCAATAAACCTTTTTTCAAGTTCACCATTACAGATACTGTTTCCTTGTACCATATATATGCTGTAGTTCGTCATGAAGATGCTTATAGGTATAATAATTTATGGGTAAAATTTACCACCCAATCACCAGGAGATACTGCTAAGACTCAGTTACTCAATTTAAGATTAGCTGATAATAAAAAGGGTTGGCAAGGTGTTGGAATGGATGATATTTTTGATCATCGAATTCGAATAACACAAGCTCCATTAAAGTTAAGAGCGGGTAGTTACAGTTTTGGTATTCAACAGGCCATGAGGGAGGATCCGCTTCCTCATATTTTAAATGCAGGTATCCGGGTAGAAAAAATTGCAAAATGAATACGCTTAAACCACCCAAATTAGCAGTTGTAACTTTCGTTTATTGGTTTCTACTGTTATATATGATTGCAGCATTAGCTTGGTGGTTTATTGCACTAGAAAAACAAAATACTGTAATGACTGCTATTCGGATTTCGGAACTCTTAAAAGACGATCCACTATATCTTTCTAAGTTATCCGCTATAGAAGAGATGAGCAATAGAAAAACAGCTCAATATATTGGCGAGGGAATTACTTTTTTAGCATTAATATTGGTTGGAGCAGTATATGTTTACAGAGCTACGAGGCGTCAATTAAAATTTTCCGCGCAGCAGCAAAATTTCATGATGGCCATCACCCATGAATTAAAAACGCCTATTGCAGTAGCACAACTAAATTTAGAAACACTACAAAAAAGAAAACTAGAAGAAGACAAACAACAAAAACTGATTGCAAATACTTTACAAGAAGCAAACAGACTCAATACACTTTGTAATAATATTCTTTTTACTTCTCAGTTAGATGCAGGTGGTTATTCTGTAAACTTTCAAGAACTAAATCTAACAGATATTGTAGAAACCTGTGTGGATGATTGTAAAAGCAGATTCCCCGAAAGGGTTATTACAGAAGCTATTGAAGAAAATAGGTTAATGCAAGGCGATCCATTTCTCTTACAAATGCTGGTAAATAATCTCTTAGAAAATGCCTTGAAATATTCTCCAAAGAATATGCCTATTCATGTCTCACTTTCTTTTACAGCAAATAAAAATGTTTTGTCTATAGCAGATTTAGGTCAAGGGATTGCAGATCAAGAAAAGAAAAAAGTTTTTGATAAGTTTTATAGAAGCGGAAGCGAGAATACCAGAAAAGCACAAGGAACGGGACTGGGTCTTTATTTGTGCAAAAAAATAGCTGAAACACACAATGGCTACATTTCTGTGACAGATAATCAGCCAAACGGGAGTATTTTTACTGTACTATTTAAATTACAATAATGACAGCCGAAAAAGCCAATGTACTTGTGGTAGAAGACGAACTTAATTTGCATGAAGCGCTTAAGTTGAACTTGGAAATGGAAGGCTACGAAGTTACTTCAGCCTTTGATGGAAATGAAGCCCTTAAGAAAGTAGAAAATGCTTATTTTGACTTAATTATTATGGATGTAATGCTTCCTGAGTTAGATGGCATTAGTGTTACAGAAAGTATTCGTGTTCATAATAATGAAGTTCCTATCTTAATGCTGAGTGCAAAAAATGCACCTGCAGATAAAGTACTTGGATTAAAAAAAGGAGCTGACGATTATTTAACCAAGCCCTTTAATTTGGATGAATTATTAATTAGAGTAGCTAAGCTAATTGAAAAAAATAAGCGACTTCAAGTAAAAGAGTCAATTGGTGATCAATATCAATTTGGAAAAAACCTAATAGATTTTAAAGCACAAGATGCCATAACTTGGAATGGATTAAGGGTTGATTTGAGTAAGAAAGAAGCTATGTTGCTGAAGCTTTTAATAGAAAATAAAGGAGAAGTTGTTACCAGAGAAAAAATTCTTCAAGTAGTTTGGGGATACAATGTTTATCCCACTACACGCACTATTGATAACTTCATTTTAAGTTTCAGAAAATACTTTGAAGAAGACAGCCGTAACCCAGTATACTTTCATTCCGTTAGAGGAGTTGGATATAAATATACCGACTAGGTCTTAATTGCAATATTCTTAGTTACTTATTCGTTATGAGGGGTACAAAAACCTGCCCATGTCTCTAGCTTCTTTACTTGATTTTCTTGAACCAGTTAACCTTGCTGAAATTTCGAATGATGAGGGGTTTAAAGATACCCAAATTGGAAAACATATTTTGGTGCATGAAGAAGAGTTGCCAGATATATCAGATGCCGATTTAGTGATAGTTGGCTGTGGTGAAATGAGGGGTATGGGGATGCAATACACCAATACAGAAGCCCCCAATAAAGTGAGGGAACAATTTTACAAATTATATTATTGGCATACAGAAGTTACCATAGCCGATTTAGGAAATATCAAAATTGGGGCAAGCTTACAAGATAGTTATGCTGCAGTTAGAATAGTGGTAAGTGAACTATTACAAATGGGTAAAAAGGTGTTGATTTTAGGGGGTTCTCATGATATCACCACCCCTCAATATGCTGCTTATGGCTCATTGAATAAAATTATTGATGCAGTTACTGTTGATGCTAGAATAAATCTAGACATGGATAGTTTGGAGCCTGCAGATATGTTCTTAGTAGACATGTTTACCGGTATTCCTAATCACTTAAGGCATTATACGCATATGGCTTTCCAAAGCTATTTTATGCATCCAAATATGCTGGAAACCATTAATAAGTTAGGTTTTGATTGTTATAGAGTTGGTAGAGTAAAAGAAGCAATTGAAGAGATGGAACCAGCTATTAGAAACAGTGAGCTAGTTAGTTTTGACATAGAAGCCATACAATACGCTCATGCACCCGCTAATAGAGTAACGCCAAATGGGTTAAATGGAGAAGAAGCTTGTACGTTGATGCAATATGCTGGAATGAGTACAATTTGTAATTCAATTGGAATATATGGATACAATGTTGCCAACGACTCTCATGATATGACAGCCATTCAACAGGCTCATATGATCTGGTATATTATTGATGGAATTCATAAAGGAAAACAAGAAGCTACTCTTGAAAATAAAACAGAATTTAATGAATTTACTATGGCATTTGCCGAAGTAGAAACATCTTTTTTGCAAAGCAAAAGAACTGGAAGATGGTGGATGCAATTACATGATGGCAAATTTGTAGCTTGCAGCTATAAAGATTATATGATTGCTTGTAACAATGATATTCCTGAACGTTGGTTAAGAGCAGTCGAAAGAAGTTAATAAATGCCTTATGCAAAAAGTTTTCTATTTCGTTTGCTTGTTAATTTTTTCTAGTTCATGTAAAGTACAAAAGTCTTTACAGAAAGAAAAAGAAGCAAATCTGTCATCTACTGCTTCAACAGTCAAAACAATAGAGCAACAGGCAAAAACTTTTATTTTAGAAAAGCCAGAACTATTTCCTGCTCATGTGGGCATTAGCTTGTTTGATTCAAAAACAGGAGATTATTTATATAATTATCAAGCGGATAAATATTTTATTCCTGCTAGTAATACCAAAATATTTACTTGTTATGCAGCAATGAAAAATTTGGGTGATAGCATTGTAGCATTTGAGTATTTGCCAGACGATGAAAATATAGCACTGAGATTTACCGGAGACCCAAGTTTTTTACATCCAGATTTTGAAGATCAACGAGCATTTGATTTTTTAAAATTGAACGCACCTAAAATAACAGTAGTTGCACCAAGATATAATGCTACGGCTTTTGGGAACGGGTGGGCTTGGAATGATTACGATGCAGACTACTCTCCAGAACGATCTCCCATGCCCATATATGGCAATTTGGTTTACTTTGGAAAAAATGGAAATCGCATTACGGTAACTCCAAAAGCTTTCAAAGATTCCTTGGTTATTTTTTCAAGCACAGAGGATGGACGCTTTACCATTGACAGAGATAAAGACCAGAATAGTTTTACTGTAGTAAAAAGTAATAGGGTATTTAATGGAACAGCCATACCTTTTGTTGTTAAAAAAGAGATGGATCAGTTAATGATTCCTTTGTTAGAAGACACTTTGAATCGGGTACTGAATTATGCCAGTGCAGTGGCTATTGATCAGCCCAATTGGAAAAAATTCTACTCTCAGCCAACCGATAGCCTATTAAAGATTATGATGCATAGAAGTGATAACTTTTTTGCTGAACAAGCTTTATTGATGGTAGGTAATGAAAAAATTGGGGTTATGGATGACCCAAAAATTATTGATACCCTATTAAAGTCAGATATGTTGGGTATGCCACATAAGCCAAGATGGGTTGATGGAAGTGGCTTAAGCAGGTATAATATGATGACCCCTCAAGATTTTATTTGGATATTGAATAAAATGAAACAAGAACAACCTTGGGAAAGAATCAAAACTATTTTTCCTACTGGCAATACTGGCACATTAGGTGGTTTATATAAGGGGTACGAAAATAAAATATTTGCTAAAACCGGAACCCTTACAGGTCATGTAGCATTAAGTGGTTTTATTATTACTAATCAGGGTAGGGAATTAATTTTTTCTATCATGGTAAATGCACATCAATCTGCAGCAGGTACTATTCGAAAACATTTGGAGCAATTTTTAACAACAGTTATTAACGAATATTAATTAGCGCTCAAATAATTGCTCTAAATAATTTCCCTTGTATTCAATATAGGTTGGCTTACCTGTAGGAGTTATATTGGGTGTATTGCATTCAAACAAAGCGTTTACTAATCCACTCATTTCCTTTTGATCTAGTGTTACACCTGTTTTGATGGATTGTTGTTTGGCCATACAACGAACCAATTTCTCTTTTTTACTAAAGTTTATATCGCTGTTAAAATGTTTGAACTGTTCAATCAACATTTCAATGGCGTGTTTTTCATTTCCCACAACAATATCAGCAGGGGTTCCTTGAATTACAAATTGATGCTGCTCATCTTTTTCAATTTGGTATCCAATTAATTGTAAATCGGGCAATAGTTCTTGTAACAAAACACTATCTGAAGCAGCCAAGTCTAAAGGAATGGGAAACAAGCTTTTTTGTGTAGGAGCTTGTTTAGAATGTACTGCTTGACTATACTGCTCATATAATACTCTTTCGTGGGCCAATTGTTGGTGAACCAATAAAAAGCCTGTTTGAGTAGTAGCAATAATATAAGTCAGTTGTAGTTGCAAATAGTGTTGAATTGTTGGAATATTCAATAGTTTTCCACCTGTATAGGCTTCTTCTAAAACTGGTTCACTTGAATAGCCTCCAATCGTTCCTGTTGAATCGGTTTGCTCGCTTGGTTTAAAAAAGTCTTTCCAACTTTTTAACTCAGACTTTTGGCTAGGCTCTATAAAATGTGCTTGGTGTTTTTGAGAAAAAGTTTTGTATAAGCTAGATGAAACGGCAGCTTCCTGATCGTTTCTAGTAAATGGTTTACTCACAGCATCTAAGCCTTGAATATCTGCATTTAATGAAAAATCTAAAGAAGGGGCAATGCTAAATTGTGCCAATGCATGTTTTACAGCAGCTTGTACAAAAGCATAGATTATTTTTTCATCTTCAAACTTGATTTCTTGTTTGGTAGGATGAACATTAATATCTATTTGAGTTGGGTCTAAGTCAATATATAATACATAACTCGGAAAACTATCTTTGGCAATCATGCCCTCAAATGCTGCATTTACTGCATGATTTAAGTAAGCACTTTTGATAAATCGATTGTTTACAAAAAAGTATTGATCGCCTCTGGTTTTTCTGGCAGTTTCTGGCTTGCCAATAAATCCAGAAATATTCATATAGTCTGTTTCTTCTAAAACATTTACCAATTTAGCATTGTAGCTATTTCCTAATATTTGAACAATCCTTTGTTTATGATTACCTGCTTCTAAATGATATACTTCTTGTCCATTACTATTTAAAGAGAAAAATATTTCTGGATAAGCCATGGCTACCCGAATAAATTCATCCATAATATGCCGCATTTCTGCAGCATTGCTTTTTAAAAAATTTCTTCTTGCAGGAACATTAAAGAAAAGATTCTTCATGCTAATGCTGGTACCTTCTGGTGCAACGCAGGGTTCTTGTTTAATAATTTTACTATGCTCTACTTCAACCAATATGCCTAATTCGTCTTCTGCTCTTTTTGTTTTTAATTCCACTTGAGCAACAGCAGCAATAGAAGCCAATGCTTCACCCCTAAAGCCCATCGTTTTAATTTTAAACAAATCATCTATATGGCTTATTTTACTAGTAGCATGTCTTTCAAATGCCATTGTTGCATCTTCGGCACTCATCCCTTTGCCATTGTCGATTACCTGAATCAATGCTTTGCCAGCATCATTTACCAATAATTTAACCTTGGTAGCTCCTGCATCTACTGCATTTTCTAATAGTTCTTTTACCGCACTGGCTGGTCTTTGAATAACTTCTCCTGCCGCTATTTGATTGGCTATATGATCGGGTAATAAATGAATGATATTGCTCACAATAAATGTCTTTCTACGCTACTGTTCTAATGAATAAAAGTTTGTAAAAATAAGATTCCTACTCCATCTGCAAGGAAGAGTTAAGTAAATTTGCACTCAAATTATTTGAATATGCATCCAAAAGCCAATATAGAGAAGAATCCACGTACATTATTACCAAAAGATTATACCGTAACAGATTGGAATGGATTAGAACCTTTTTTCAAAGAATTAAGTGAAAGAACTATAAATAGTAAGCAGGAATTGGAAGGTTGGTTAGCTGATTTAAGTGAATTGGAAGCGGTAGTAAGTGAAGATGCATGTTGGAGACAAATCAAAATGACTTGTGATACCACTGATAAGAGCTTGGAAGAGGCATTTACCTACTTCTGTATGGAAATTCAGCCTAAACTGCAGCAATATGCCGATGCCCTCAATAAAAAATTAGTGAATTGTCCATTTACAGCTGAGTTAGATCAATCAGCATACCATACCTATTTACGTTCAGTTAAAAAAAGCATTGAATTATTTAGAGAAGAAAATATTCCCATATTAGCAGAATTGAGCGTTTTACAACAACAGTACGGAACCATTGCAGGTAAAATGACTGTTGAAGTTGATGGAAAAGAGTATACGTTACAACAAGCAGCTAAATTCCTAGAAAGTAGTGACCGAAAAATTAGAGAGGCAGTTTATTATAAAATTCAAGAAAGGAGAAAGCAAGATGAACAACCCATGCATGAATTGTATAGTTCATTAATTGCTAAGCGTCATCAAATAGCCCTTAATGCTGGGTTTGAGAATTATCGAGATTATAAATTTAAAGAGTTGGGGAGGTTTGATTATACCAAAGAAGACTGCTTTCAGTTTCATGATGCAGTAAAGCAATACGTGCTTCCTTTAGTGAATGAAATTTATGATCGCAAAAAACAAAAGCTACAATTAGATACCTTAAAACCTTGGGATACCGAAGCCGAACCCGCTGGTACCGAGCCTTTAAAGCCATTTACTACTGGTGAAGAATTGTACGAGAAAACAGTGAAATGTTTTGACCAACTCAATCCTTTTTTCGCAGATTGTTTGCGCAAGATGAAAGAGCTGAATCATTTTGATTTAGAAAGCCGAAAAGGCAAAGCACCTGGTGGATACAATTGTCCATTAGCAGAAAGTGGAGCTCCGTTTATTTTTATGAATGCTGCAGGACAAATGAGCGATGTTACTACCATGGTTCATGAAGGTGGACATGCAGTACATTCTTTTTTGGCACATCCTTTAAAATTGTCTGCCTTCAAGGAGTATCCGATGGAAATTGCAGAAGTTGCTAGCATGGCAATGGAGCTTTTTAGTATGGATCATTGGCAGGCATTTTTTGAAAATGAAGCTGATTTAAAAAGAGCGAAAGAACACCAATTAGAAAGAACCATTACCATTTTCCCTTGGATTGCCATCATCGATCAATTTCAACACTGGGTATATGAGCATCCAACACATACAGTTGAAGAAAGAACTGCTGAGTGGATGCGCATTTTAAATGAATTTTCTACCAATAGTATTGATTATACAGGGCTAGATGAATTTAGAAAAATAGGATGGCAAAGGCAATTACATTTATTTGAAGTGCCATTCTATTATATTGAATATGGTATTGCCCAGCTTGGGGCAATTGGGTTGTGGATGCAATATAAACAGAACCCCAAAATGGCATTAGATAACTATATGAATGCGTTGAGTTTAGGCGGTACTAAAACCTTGCCTCAACTATATAAAACAGCTGGGTTAGAATTTAATCTAACACCAGCTTATATTAAGACTTTAATGGAATTTGTAAAGACCGAAATGGATCAGCTAAAATAATAGTAGGTTATTCGGGCTTAGGTCCATTGGGTGGATTATTGCCTTGAGCAGGTCTAGGGGGTCTATTTTGTTGAGGCCCTCTAGGTCCACGCGGCCCTTGCGGATTATTCTGCTGCGGTCTTCGCGGGCCTTGGTTTGGACCTTGATTAGGTCCTTGCCCTTGTTGAGGAGGTCTATTTGGCCCTCTCTGCGGACCGTTCCCTTGTGGTCTATTTTGTTGTGGTCCGTTTTGGCTGCCTCGTTGTTGGTCTCTTCTTCTTCTATCGTTTTTCTCCAAGGATTTTAAACTGATTTGACCAACTAATTCAACAAATGCAGGTTCAGCCTCTTTTTGTTTGCTGTTAACAATTTCAACAGCTTGTAATTCATCTACTCGTTGCCCTTGTTTGTTCAGTCTTTTTATTTCTTTAACTCTATCAATGGTTAAAGGATAATGCTTGGTATTATTAGGAAGAATATACCACATCAAATTTTTGAAAATATCTTTTTTAATCAAATGAGCCGTACCCATTGCAGTATCTAAAGTATCTGCATAATCAGGGAATTGTTGCAATGCATCTAAATAAGTATCTAACTCATAATTTAAACAGCATTTTAATCTTCCGCACTGACCACTCAATTTTGTTTGGTTGATAGAAAGGTTTTGGTAACGAGCTGCAGTGGTATTAACGCTTTTGAAATCGTTTAACCAAGTACTGCAACAAAGCTCTCTTCCGCAAGAACCAATCCCACCTAGTTTAGCTGCTTCCTGACGAATACCTATTTGCCTCATTTCTACTTTAATCTTAAAGTCGCCAGCAAATATTTTAATCATTTCACGAAAATCTACTCGATCATCTGCAGTATAAAAGAAAGTTCCTTTTTTACCATCAGCCTGAATTTCTACTTCGCTCAACTTCATTTGTAAGTTTAAACTACGAGCAATAGTGCGGCTTCTAGCAAGAATTTCTTTTTCCCTGCTTTTGCTTATTTCGAAGCTTTCAATATCCCTATCGGTGCTTTTGCGAAGAATCTTTTTTATTTCAGGGCTGAATTCGTCTACTTGTTTTTTCTTCAACTGCATCCTTACTAATTCTCCAGTAAGACTTACTTCACCCACATCAAAACCACTAACCCCTTCAACGGTTACGTATTCTCCTTTCTCTAAATATTGTAGAGTAGTATTTCTAAAAAATTCTTTTCTGCTTCCTTGTTTAAAGCTTACTTCAACAATTCTGCAATTGCTTTCAGGATCGCTAAAAGGCAAATTCATTAACCAATCGTGCACGTTTAAACGATTACATCCCCCCGTGCTGCAGCCTCCGTTACTTTTACAACCATTTGGCTTCCCTGTTCCACAAGATCCACATCCCATATATATATAATAATAAGAAGTTCTATAATATGTACCTAACTACTCAAAATTAGGGTTTTGTTCTGAATGATATGGTATAGTTTAATAGTGAGTGCTTGAAACAGCATTTTAGCGTGTGCATTGCGTTCTATATAATAAGCAGCTTTGTCCAGTTCTTCAATGATGCATTCTTGTTGACTAACAGAAGCAATTTTATTAAGCCTTTTGGCAAAGTCTTTTTCAGGTTCACCTAGTTTAACCAAGTCTTCTCCAATTACCCTAATACGAATACTCTGTTCTAATAAATGATTAAAATAGCGTAAAAACTGTTTCTGCTTTTCTCTACCCAGTCTACTAATCTCGTCTATAAATTTAAGTTGAGCAGCAGGACCTGTTTTAAGCATTGCATTTAACCACTCTCTTAATAAGGATTGCCAATCTTCATCGGCATGTTGCAAGAGTTGTAATGCTTCTCTATAATTTCCTTCACAAATACCAGTGATTTGTCGGGCGGTTTCTTCATTTGCTTTCGCACGCTCTATTAATGCTTGTTCAATATCTTTATCTTCTAGAGCAGGAATTCTAACCAATTGACATCTACTTAAAATAGTAGCGAGCATTTGCTCTTCGTTCTCTGCTACCAATAAGAAAATGGTATTGGGAGGAGGTTCTTCAATTAGTTTCAATAATTTATTTCCTTCTTTGCCTAAGTATTCAGGCATCCAGACTAATAGTACTTTGTATTTGCTTTCAAAACTTTTTAAGCTGAGTTCTTTAATGATTTGATTGCATTCTTCTGCAGTAATATTTCCTTGTTTGTTATCTGCACCAATACTTTGCAACCAATCGTACACATTTCCATAAGGCATTGTTTGAACAAAGCTTCTCCACTCTTCAATATAATCGGAACTGATGGGTTTGTCACCAGATTTACGAGGAATCACCGGATAGGTAAAATGCAAATCGGGGTGAACTAGTTTGTCTGCACGTAAATAAGCAGGTTCAGTTCCAATTTGATTTGGGTGGATAAAAGCTGGTGTAGGTGCCAAAGCGGTCATTCCACCAAACAGGTCTTCTACCACAGGGGCTTCTGCAGGAAGACTTACAATGTATTGCGCAAAAGCCATTGCCAATGGAAGCCCACCAGCTCCTTCTTTTGCTAGAAATAACAATGCATGGCTAAGCCTATTGTGCTCTACCATTTCAACTAAATGTTGTTTGATGGCATCATGACCTATAATATCTGAAAAAAGCATTGACCAATTTAAAATAGTGCGCAAATAAAAAAGAGAATGTGCGAACATTCTCTTTTTACAAAAATAGCGGATTAAACTACTTTACAAACTTTAATATTTCATCACTATCAGGCTTTACTTTACTTGGGAAGTATTGCAATAGTTTACCATTTTCATCTAATAAAAACTTACCAAAGTTCCAACCAACTTCTGCATCTAAAACACCATTTTCTGTTTTAGAAGTAAGCCATTTGTAAATAGGGGCCATATCACTACCCTTTACACTTACTTTACTTGCCATAGGAAAACTTACCCCATAGTTGGCTTTACAAAAATCTTGAATTTCACTATCGCTACCTGGTTCTTGACCGCCAAAATTATTGGCAGGGAAACCTACAATCACTAGTTTGTCTTTGTACTGGTTGTACACTTTTTGTAAAGCATCATACTGAGGAGTATAACCACATTTAGATGCAGTATTTACTACTAAAATTTTCTTGCCTTTAAAAGAAGAAAAATCAATGGTTTTGCCTTCAATAGATTTTACTTTAAAACTATGAATGCTGTTTACACCAGGGAAGTTAAAAGCGCTTAGCATAATAAAAGCAGCAATGGAAAGAATATATTTCATGAATTTTTATTTATACAACGAATGTAAGTGGAATTTGTTTAGTTAAATGTTAAACGGTATATGCGGCAGTAGCAATACTTATTGAAGTGCCTTGAACTTGAAGTATGGCTCTACTGCAGGCTTCTAAACTAGCCCCAGTGGTGATTACATCGTCTATTAATAAAATATTTTTATTTTTTATCATATTTGGTTCAGAAGCCCAAAAAGCATCTTCCATGTTTTTCCAGCGATTCAAACGATTGCCCTGTGTTTGGCTGCTGGTATAAATGAGTCTGCTAACCGCTTGCGTGCAGAGTTTTTTTGGCCAAACCTCCATGATCCCTTCACAAATAATTCTTGCTTGGTTATACCCCCGCTGAAATTCCTTTTTGGGGTGTAGGGGTAATGGAATTAATAGGTCAATATGGGCAAATCGTTCAGATTGACGCAATTCTCTTCCCATGCATCTACCTAAAAAACGCCCAGCCGCGAGGTTGTTCTTGTATTTTAATTGGGCTATAAGGTGTTGAACTAGCCCAGATTTGTAAAAATAAAAACTTGATCCTCCGGAAATCAGAGGAATTCTACCTGCAAAAACCTGCTCAACAGGGTTGTTTGAACGTTCAAAAAAATGGGTTATTGGAAGGGTATGATTACATGCTGCACAAAGGAATGCATTATGATGAATATAGTCTGCCCCACAACCACTACAAATATGTGGAAAGAACAATTGTTGAAATGCATTGATGTAAGTATTAATTGGAATTGCCATGATGTTAAACTAGACAATCCAATAAATTAAAATCAACGTGAAAGCCGAAAAGAAAATAGTTTTTTAACGGATGTATTTAAAAGAGTTGTTGATATACTTCATCAACTCTACTCAATGCAATTACTTGAATTGAAAATGCTTTAGGGTCAAAACTTTTTTTATTGAATTTAGAAACGATAATTTTTTCGAACCCTAATTTTTGTGCTTCAGCAATTCTTTGTTCAATTCTATTCACTGCTCTAATTTCTCCATTCAATCCAACTTCGCCTGCAAAGCAAATATTTTTTGGAAGAGGGTTGTCTTCATAAGAAGATAATAATGCGCATATTACTGCAAGGTCTGTAGAAGGGTCTTCTATTTTTATTCCCCCTGCAATATTTACGAATACATCTTTTAAACCAAATTGAAATCCACCTCTTTTCTCTAAAACGGCTAATAACAATTGTAATCTTCTTAAATCAAATCCAGTAACTGTTCGTTGAGGTGTTCCATAAACACTTGGAGTAACTAAAGCTTGTACCTCAATTAATAAAGGACGCATTCCTTCTAATGCAGCAGCAATTGCACTACCACTTAATACTTCTTCTCTTTGTGCAATTAATATTTCTGATGGATTAGTAACCACTCTCATTCCTGCCCCACTCATTTCATATATACCTAGCTCAGATGTAGAGCCAAAGCGGTTTTTAAGCGTTCTTAATATTCTATATGCATAATGTCTATCACCTTCAAATTGCAACACCGTATCAACCATATGCTCTAATATTTTTGGTCCTGCAATGGCACCATCTTTGGTGATATGACCAATTAAAAAGACAGGTGTATTGGTTTCTTTAGCAAAGCGTTGAAAAGATGCAGCACACTCTCTAATTTGTGAAACTGTACCTGCAGATGAATCAATTAAATTTGATTGAATGGTTTGAATGGAATCTACAATAACTAATTCTGGTTTTAGTTTTTTGATTTCTTTAAAAATAATATTCGTATCAGTTTCTGTGAGTAGATAAAAATTATCGTTACTTATTTTTAGTCTATCTGCTCGCATTTTAATTTGTTGTTCACTTTCCTCTCCACTGATATATAAAACTTTTAATTGTTTTATTAAAAGTCCGTTTTGTAAAAACAAAGTACTCTTTCCTATGCCTGGTTCACCTGCAACTAAAACTAAACTGCCTGGAACAATTCCTCCCCCCAACACTCTATTTAATTCTGCATCACTGGTTACAATTCTTTTTTCTTCTTTAAAATCAATATCGCTCAGCGCAATTGTTTTGTTGGTTCGTTTTTTTTCAGGATAATCTTCCCAAGTTGTTTTTTCTTTTGCATCTCCACTTTGAATTATTTCTTCTGAAAAAGTATTCCATTGATTACATGAAGGACATTTTCCAATCCACTTGGTGCTTTCATATCCACAGTTGCTACAAAAAAAAGCGGTTTTAATCTTGCTCATAAATGAAAATATAAGGGACTTTTCAGGGAGATATTTTAAACGCAAAAGGGCCAACAATGATGTTGACCCTTTTACTTACTAACCCATTAAATTCTACCACTAAATTACCAAAATAGGCCAAACTGCAAAATTAATTTTTGTTCACACAATCTGTTTTATGCACCGCTGAATCATTAATATTGTTGAATATCAAATAAATACAAATGCTGTAATAAAAATATATAAAAAAAATCTATTCATAAAACTTTTGCTCGTAAGTTTTTATATTTTGAAAGAGGGAACCCGCTTTTAACTGTATTCTTGGTTGTTTTAACCGTTCAACACTTGAACAAACCTTAAAAAAACCTTTAACAATTTCTTTGCAAATGAAATTTATGTTAATTTAGGGCTTCATTGGTTTATTAACCAATGGTGAACTAAAAAACTAATTATGAGAAAAAAACTGCTAGTAGGGCTTTTTGCCCTCTTCTGTGTTGTGGTGGCTCATGCACAAACCACTGTGTCTGGTAAAGTTACCGACGCAGCAAACGGGGCTCCTTTAGGAGGTGTAACCGTAAAAGCAAAGGGTACAGCTGTTACCTCTGTAACAGGTGCCGATGGTGCTTACAGCATTAAAGTTACTTCAAGTGTAAAAACATTGGTATTCTCTTATGTAGGATACAGTGATGTAGAAGCTCCTGTAAGAGGTGTATCTGTAGATGTTGCCTTGAATTCAGCTGTTTCTAACCTTAGTGAAGTAATTGTTACAGGTTTTGGTGGCGCTCAAATTAAAAGAGAAGTTACCGGTAACATTGCTCGTGTAAAAGGTAAAGACATTGAATACATGCCAACCCCAAGTGTGGATGCTGCTCTTCAAGGAAAAGCTGCTGGTGTATTTGTGAACAGCCAATCTGGTAAATTAGGTCAGGCAGTAACCGTACGTGTAAGAGGTAACTCTTCAATCAGTGCGAATAGCCAGCCTTTATATGTATTAGATGGTATTCCAATGACTTCTAATAGCCAAAGTTCTTATGGTGGTGCAACCAATCCATTGGTTGACCTTAACCCGAACGATATTGAGTCTATTGAAGTATTGAAAGATGCATCTGCAGGAGCCATTTTCGGATCTCGTGCTGCAAATGGGGTAGTTTTAATTACTACTAAAAAAGGACGTGCAGGTAAAACACAAGTTACTTTCAACTATCAAACTGGTGCTGCTGAAGCAACCAAGCGTTTGAAAATGTTGAATTCTGAGGAATATGCTACCCTTATTTTAGAAGGAGCTAAATACCGTGATGATTTAGATGGTACGCCAATTACAGACCCTAATAGCTGGACAGCATATGTTAAAGACGGGGTAATGGATTATTACAGTTATGGCAACTGGTCTAAAGATCCTAAAAAAACCTATGACTGGCAAGATGCTGTTTTTCAAAAAGCACCTTACAGACAAGCTGATTTACAAATTAGAGGTGGTTCAGATAAAACCAAATTTTTCTCTTCATTCCAACATTTAGAGCAAACTGGTACCATGATTGGTAACGAATTGCAAAGAACAACTGGTCGTTTAAATATTGACCAAAAAGTAAATGATTGGTTAGATATGGGGGTTTCTTTAAGCCTTTCAAGAACCTATAACAGACGTTTACCAGATGACAATGCATTCTCTAATCCATTGCAGGCAATCGCATTGATGCCAATGAATCCTTTTACCGATCCAAATACAGGTTTACCTTCTGGTACCCCTCCTGGAGATGTAAATATTCCATTGTACTACAACCCAATTTTGTCTGTAAACTATGCTAAGTACACACAAGATGTTTACAGAACATTTGGTAATGCTTATATCAAAGCTTATTTAGCTAAAGGATTAACTTTCCAAACTGAGTTTGGAATGGATTACTTAAGCCAAAATGAGGAAGGTTATTTTCAAAATCAAACAGTTAGAAACCAAACCAGGGCTTCTGCAGGATTAGGTACTAATAGAGGCGCTTTTGTAACAAATTACAATACACAGTCTTACTTCAATTATAGTACAGTAGTTAAGAAGCATAATATTAGTGCTACTTTAGGTACTCAGTACCAACAGTCTCAGGCTAAATATAACTTCGCAGAAGGTACTGCATTCCCTTCTAATTCTTACCAGAAGATTGCAAGTGCTGCAACCATTTCTGGTGGTAGTTCATCTCAAACTGATTTCCGCTTCTTATCTTATTTCTTAAGAACCAACTATACTTTCGATGAAAAGTATATTGTTGCAGCTAGTGCACGTATTGACCAATCATCTAGATTTGGTAAAAACTCAAGATCTGGTTTCTTCCCAGCAATTTCTGCGGGATGGATCATGAGTAATGAGAAGTTCTTACAAGACAGCAAAATCTTTAGTTTCTTAAAATTACGTGCTAGTTACGGAATCGTAGGTAACGCAGAAATTGGAAACTTCCCTCAATTGGGTTTATTCTCTGGAGATGCTGGTTATGCAGGTGCTGCGGGTCAGCGTCCTTCTCAACTTAGAAACGATAACTTAAAGTGGGAAACCACTAAGCAGTTCGACATTGGTATCGACTTCGGTATCTTGAATAACCGTATTACCGGTGAAATTGACTACTATGTTAAGAAAACCGATGGTTTATTATTGAACGTGAATATTCCTGCAACAACTGGTTTCAATAGTCAAGTTAGAAACGTAGGTAAATTAGAGAATAAAGGTTTTGAATTTGTATTGAATACACAAAACTTAATTGGTGCTTTCAAATGGAATACGAGCTTTAATATCGCTCGCAACATTGGTAAAGTAACTGATATTCAAGGTCAAATTATTGAAGGTGGTATCAGCAGCATGAACCGTGTGCAAGAAGGATATGCAGTGGGTGTTTTCTACACACCACAATATGCTGGAGTTGATCCTGCAAACGGAAACGCTTTATTCTATTTAAATACCAAGAATGCAGATGGTTCTTTAAATAAAGGAACAACCAGTGTTTATTCTCAAGCACAACGTATAGTAGCAGGAGATCCGAACCCAGACTATATCTTAGGTATTACCAATAGTTTCTCTTACAAAGGATTTGATGCATCTATTTTCTTTAATGGGGTATTGGGTAACGAGAACAATATCTATGGTATGGGTAGATACTCTTCTGCAAGTATGTTATACGAAGACAATAATACTGCAGACCAGTTAAGAAGATGGCAGAAGCCTGGTGATATCACCGATGTTCCTCAAGTACGTTTGTACAGAGTGAATGGTTCTCAGGCAAGCAGCCGTTATATTGTTGACGGTTCTTATATCCGTTTAAGAACAGTTTCTTTGGGTTACACTTTCAATGCAAAGCAATTGTCTAAATTTAAAATCGAGCGTTTAAGATTGTATGTATCGGCTCAGAACTTGTTAACCTTTACCAATTACACTTATTGGGATCCAGAAGTTAATGCTGACTCTTTCGATTCAAATATTGCTAAAGGAAACGATTTCTATACATCACCACAACCAAGAACTATTTTATTTGGTGTGAACGTAGGTTTTTAATTAATTAATACTAACTATTATGAAAATATTAATCAACAACATGAGTAACTACTTTAAAGCAGCTTTGCTTTTAGGTACTATTACTTTGGTAAGTTGCGAGAAGAGATTGGATATTGCTCCAACGGCAAGTATTGCTGATAACCTTGCATTAAACACAGAAGGTGATGTATTGGTAACCCTAGTAGGTGCTTATGACGGTGCACAAAGTGCTGCAGCCTATGGAGGAGATATCATGGTATTGAATGACCTGATTGGTAATTCAACCAATATTAACTTCACGGGTACATTCGCTGGATTATCTGATGCTTACCAAACACAAATGGTGTCTGATAACTCTTTCGCTAGAGATACTTGGGCAGCTTGTTACAATACCATTAATCGTTGTAATAACGTTTTGTCTGCTGTAGCTAAAGTAACTTCTTCAACTACTAAAAGAAATTCAGTAGAAGGGGAAGCATTAATGCTTAGAGCGTCAATGTACTTTGAATTAGTAAGATTGTATGCAAAGTTTGTGGGCGATGGCGATTATGCAACTAACCCAGGTGTTCCTTTGGTTTTAACACCAACTGGTAACGTAACTGATGCAAACTATCCAGCTAGAGCTACTGTAAAAGCGGTTTATGACCAAGTTATTGCAGACCTAGTTAAAGCGGAGACTTTATTGCCAAATTCTAATGGCAACTACGTTAGCAAATGGGCTGCTGCTGCACAATTAAGCCGAGTATATTTAATGGTAAAAGATTATGCTAATGCAAGAGATGCTGCTAACCGTGTAATTACTGGAAGCGGTAAAAATCTTGCGGCTAATTTTGGTAGCAACTGGTTCACATTCCTTAATAATGCAGGTGCTACTCCAGGAGAATACTTATTCTCTTTGAAAGTAACTGCACAAGATGGCACCAATTCTCAGAACACTTATTTCGGAAGAAACGTAGGTATTGCTGGAACCAATGGTAGAAGTGATTGTAAAATCAGACTAACACATATTAATGCATATGAAACGGGTGATTTTAGAAAAGGATATTTCACATTAAGCGGAGGTAACTATTACACCAATAAACATTTAGATCGTTTTGGTGATGTAGCAATTATTCGTTTGGCCGAAATGTTCCTTACTCGCGCAGAATGTAACCAACGTTTAGGAACCATCATAGGAGCAACTCCTTTGGCTGATATCAATAGAATCCGTAACAGAGTTGGTTTGGCTTCATTGCTAACTGTTTCATTGGCTGATATTACCAAAGAAAGATCATTTGAATTAGCTTTCGAAGGACATACTTTAATTGAAGCTAAGCGTTTACAAACTTCAGTGGGTACTTTGGCTTGGAACGATGCAAAGTTGGTTTTACCAATTCCTAGAAGAGAAACAGATGTAAACAAGAATCTTGTTCAGAACGCAGGATACTAGTCGTTTACTAAGAATAACTTTTGTAATAAATAAAAACCCGGTCATTTTAAATGAACCGGGTTTTTATTTTGGATAAACCTTAAAATTGAATAGTGATCTTAAAAGTATTACAATTGAAAATTGAATCGCTATAGTTTTATTTCTTCTTCGTGTTCATTAAAGAAACGGAACTCTACAATATGATAATTGGTATTGGCTTTAATGCTAATTTTTGTCTTGAATTTTTTATTCCATTTTCTAATGATAGAACTAAAGAAAAGTCCTTTGGTTAAATGAGAATAAACAATTGGATTAACTACCAACGTGAGGTTTTTATGCGCATGGGATGTTAAATAATACAAACGCTTTTCAATCTCATCTTCTAATAAAAGGGTTGAAGTGATTTTGCCAGAGCCTTTACATACTGGGCAAACTTCCGCAGTATTAATGTTGACTTCAGGTCGCATGCGTTGACGGGTAATTTGCATTAACCCAAACTTAGATATTGGAAGAACTGAATGCTTGGCTCGGTCGGTCTTCATAAAACCTTCCATAGCTTCTTGTAATTTTCTTTTGTTATCGGGCAATTTCATATCTATGAAATCAACCACAATAATTCCGCCGATATCTCTTAGTCTTAACTGCCTAGCCATTTCTTCGGCTGCTTCTAGATTAGTTTGAAGCGCGTTTTCCTCTTGATTGTTGCTTACACTTTTGTATCCGCTGTTTACATCAACTACATGTAAAGCTTCTGTATGCTCAATAATTAAATATGCACCACTTGGTAAATTAACTGTTTTGCCAAATGAACTTTTAACTTGCTTTGTTATGCCATAGTGATCAAAAATGGGAAGACCATTTCCTTGGAACAGGCTTACAATATCTTGTTTATCTGGTGCAATCCTTTGAATATAAGATTGGATATCATTAAAAATCGTAGTATCGTTTACAACTACTTTATTAAAGTCTGCACTAAGCAAATCTCTAAGTATACTGGTTGTTTTAGTTTCTTCACTTAAAATCCTAACAGGAGCTACAGCTCCTTTTAATTTTTTCTGAATGCCATTCCAGTTCTCAATGATACTTAATAAATCTTGGTGTAATTCAGCTGTACTTTTACCTTCAGCAGCGGTTCTTACAATAATTCCGAAGTTTTTAGGACGAATTGCTTCCACAATTTTATGTAAGCGCTTACGCTCATCACCAGAATGTATTTTTTTAGAAACAGCTACTATTTCATTGAATGGTGTAACTACTACAAAACGACCAGGCAAAGAAATTTCACAACTTAAACGAGGACCTTTGGCAGCAATGGGCTCCTTTAATATTTGAACTAGCACATTGGGTTTACCATTTAATACCTCATTAATTTTTCCTGTTTTTAAAATTTCAGGTTCGGTTTGAAATTTTGAAAAATCAAATCCATTTGGCTCTTTGTCGTGCATGGCCAATTGGGTGTATTTAATGATTGACCTGGCATAAGGGCTTAAATCGGTGTAGTGAAGAAACGCATCCTTTTCGTATCCAACGTCTACAAATGCAGCATTTAGACCAGGAATGAGCTTCTTTACTTTTCCCAAATAAAGGTCGCCCACAGCAAAGTTCATATCGGTACTTTCGCTATGAAGCTCAACCAATTTTTTATCTTCTAGTAAAGCTATTTCTACACCGGTTGTTCCGGCATTGATAATTAATTCTTTATTCACAGGTTCGCAACTTTAAAATACAGTAATAGGTACCTAATTGCAGGACCTATCATCTACTTAACCTAAACAATGCTGCTGAAGAAGGAGGAGGAGTAAAGTTGCAGAAAATTAGGAGGCAACAGCAAATGGTAGATAAGTATTAAATGCATTGCACCCATTGGTACAATGCATTTAAATATGTGCAAAAGGAGAATTATTTATTCTTCTTCTTATGACGATTCTTTCTTAGACGTTTTTTTCTTTTGTGCGTCGCAATTTTATGACGCTTTCTTTTCTTACCACAAGGCATACAAAGAGATTTAAATAGTTAAAAAATAATTTATTTTTTCAATTCCATGATTCTGTTGTTCAGTTCCTCTTTAGCCTGCGGAATTTTCACCAATTGTTTTGCTTTTTCGTAATAAACAATTGCATTTGGTTTGTCTCCTTTAAGGTCATAACATTCAGCTATATGAAATATGGCTTCAATATTGTCTGGTTCCTTTTGCACAATTAGTAAAAAACGTTCAATTGCTTTATCGTATTGACCGCTTTTTTTACCTCCGAGCGCAAGCATCATCTGCCCATAAATATTTCCAGGGTCCTTTTCTACTACCTGGCGAATCATATTAATCCCTTCCATAGGGTTAGAACTAATATTGCCAAATAGGTAACATGAACCTAGTCCAATTCTGCTTGAATCATTTGCAGGATTGACTTTAAGGGCATTCTCTAAAAGAACTTTCGCATTGTTTGCTAACCATGTTTGCATGGCTGGATCGCCAGACATCATCAGGCGGTCTAAAAACAAGCGGGCGGCAAAGGTGAGGCTTTTTTCAGAATTTTCCAACTTCGCAGCTTCAGAAGTATAATATGCGTATAATTCAAACTTTCTGGCAGAGTCTAACCAGAATCTAGCCATTTCATGAAATGCATGAATTTGCTGCTCTTTTACATCACCTCTGGTGACAGAATTTTCCAAAGCAGTCAATCTTTGGGCCTGAATGGGCGTAATATTAGCCTTAGCTGACGCTAAAATAGTTTTAAAATCAATTTTTTGGGGGGATTCAGCAGAATGGTCGTGTCCATCACCTTCTGTATGGGTTGTGGCTGCTGTTTTATCTGGAACTGTTTTGCCGCCTACGTAAAGCGCAATACAAAGAATCAATGCAATTGCAGAAAGAACGTATTGTTGTTTTTTCACTTTTAGTTCAGTTTCGGCAAAGGTAACTACTTACGCTTGCTTTTTACTTCACTAACAAATTCTTTAGCAGGTTTAAATGCTGGAATAAAATGTTCAGGAATTTCAACAGCCACATTTTTCTTGATATTTCTACCAATTTTAGCAGCTCTCTTTTTTGTAATAAAGCTACCAAACCCACGTATATAAATGTTTTGGCCTTGAGACAGATTTTCTTTTACTTCTTTAAACATTGTCTCAAGCGTCACCAAAACATCTACTTTTGGGATGCCTGTTTTTTCTGAAATGTTATTGATGAGATCTGATTTTCTCATTATTAATTGTTTTTATAATAAGTTGTTGGTTTAAAGTAACAAAAAAAAGGTGAATTACCCAAAAATTAGCCCTTGTTTTTTGTGACATTATCAAATAATTCAATTAGTTACGATTGTAAATTTGATTATATATTAACAAAATGAACGGCCAAATAACCTGATATGCTCATTAAAAATAGCTTAAAGTCGAACTCAAATGCCTTTTTTACGGAACAACTCATGCTATGGGATAAAAAGGAGAATAATAGAAAAATGCCATGGAAAGGAGAAAAAGATCCTTACAAAATATGGCTAAGTGAAGTCATGTTACAACAAACTAGGGTAGAACAGGGATTAGATTACTATAACAAATTTATTGAAACCTTTCCTACGATTGACTTGTTGGCTAATGCCAAAGATGAATCCGTTTTCAAGTTATGGGAAGGGTTAGGATATTATAGTAGGTGTAGAAATTTATTGTTTACAGCCAGATATATTGTTTTTGAATTAGGGGGACAATTTCCAGACAACTATGAATCAATTTTGAACCTAAAGGGAGTAGGGCCTTATACAGCGGCAGCAATCACTTCATTTGCTTTTGACTACCCTTATGCAGTAGTAGATGGTAATGTATTCAGAGTAATTGCCCGGTATTTCGGAATTGAAAAACCGACAGATACCAATGAGGGTAAAAAATATTTCACAGCACTTGCTACCAAATTATTAGATCAATCTCAACCTGGCAAATACAACCAGGCTATAATGGATTTTGGTGCAACTATATGTAAGCCTGCATTGCCTTTATGCAATAGTTGTGTATTGGCAAGCAATTGTGCTGCCAAAATAAATAGTCAGGTGAATCAATTGCCTATTAAACTGAAAACCATCAGCCGAAAAAAGAGATGGATTTACTATATGGTTTTTCATTATAAGGGTAGTATTGGTATAAAACAAAGAATGCAAAAAGATATATGGCAAGGACTAAATGAGTTTTATGCTATTGAAGCTTCAGCTGGTTTAGTTTGGAATGAAGAAACTGTAAATAATTGGTTACAAAACCAAATTGGCATTAGTAAGGCAAGTGTTTTAAGTATTTCATCAGTAAGAACCCAGCAATTAACCCACCAACAGATAACTAGTCAGTTTATACATATTCAATTAACACAGTCTCCAAAGGCTTTAAAGGGTCTTATTTGGATAAATGAGAAAGAGCTCAAACAGTTTGCTTTTCCAAGATTGATAACCGCTTATATGGAAACATTTAACAGTTAAATAGTTAGGAAGATAGTAGGTTAATAAAAAAATGGGTATTTTTAAGAAGCAGTTTTTCTAAAACAATTCATATGCGTGGAGTAAATAAAGTGATGCTTATTGGTAATTTGGGTAAAGACCCAGATATCCAGCAATTAGAAGGAAATATTGGCGTTGCTAAATTCCCTTTGGCCACAACCGAAACGTACAAAGACAGGACGGGAAAGCTGGTTTCTCAAACTGAATGGCATACAGTAGTTCTGTGGCGTGGTTTGGCTGATTTAGCAGAAAAATATTTACATAAGGGAAGTTTAATATACATCGAAGGAAGATTAAGAACCAGAAGTTGGGAAGATAAGGATGGGAATAAAAAATTTGCTACAGAAGTAGTTGCAGATAACTTGATTATGTTAGATAAAAGAGCCGATGGAACAGCAGGCCCAGGTTCTGGTGAGCCAGATTATGAATCTCTTCCATTTTAATTGTTGCAGAAACGATATTTTTGCTTTTTAACCAAATTCAGTGGCTTTGGATTATTATCCTGTAACCGATTTACTTTCTACATTTCAAATACTAGCAGCATTGCAGGCACAAGGCACAACTATTTTAGTAATGGTGTTGCTCTTCTTGTTCTTCCTATCTTTTGTGTTATCTGGTGCAGAAGTTGCATTCTTTTCTTTGACGCATAAAGACATCAATTTATTAAGGTCTAAACAAATACCACCCTACCAAAGAATTGTAGATTTGTTAGAAGAGCCCAAATCATTTTTGGCATCATTGTTAATTGCAAACAGTTTTGTTAATATCACTATTATTATTGTCTCCAATTTACTCATTGATGATTTATTCAATTTTGAACAATATGGAGCGGCCTGGGTAGAGTTTGTCATTAAAGTAGTAGCAGTATCATTTATGTTGGTTTTATTTGGAGAAGTGATGCCTAAAGTATTGGCTACCCAAAACAATATTCGCTTTGCAAAAGACTTCGGGGGCATTGTACAAGCAATGACCTATTTATGCACTGGATTAGGAAAAAAATTGGTTAAATATTCTGATAAATTAGAAAGGGTATTGAATAATAAAAATGGCAATGCCTATAGTTTAGAAGAATTAGATCATGCCATTGATATTACTACTGATAATACCGCTTCTGAAAACGAAAAAAATATACTTAAAGGCATCGTAAAGTTTGGTAATATCTCTGTAAAGCAGGTAATGAAAACAAGGGTAGACGTGCATGGGGTTGATGAAGAAATTAGTTTTGCAGAATTATTAGATATTGTAAGAGACCTGAACTACAGTAGATTGCCTGTGTATAAAGAAGGGTTAGACCATATTACTGGGATGATTCATACCAAAGACTTATTGCCTTATTTAGATGAACCAGCTAATTTTAATTGGAAGAGTTTGTTAAGGCCACCATTTTTTGTTCATGAACAAAAAATGATTGAAGACTTGCTGCAAGAGTTTCAAATGAAGCGAATTCATTTTGCTATTGTGGTAGATGAGTTTGGCGGCACAAGCGGTATAATAACATTAGAAGATATTTTAGAAGAAGTAATTGGCGAAATAAAGGATGAGTTTGATGAGGAAGATGCTGGTTATAAAAAATTGGATGAGCATAACTATATTTTTGAGGGAAAAATGATGATTAACGATGTATGCAAAATCATGAATATTGACCTCAATACGTTTGATGCACAAAGAGGGGAGAGTGATTCATTGGCAGGATTGGTATTAGAAATAGCGGGTGAAATTCCTCAGGTAAATCAAGTAGTTACTACTGATGAGTTTGATTTTACTGTGTTAGAAGTTGCTAAGAATAGAATTTTAAAAGTTAAGTTGACCATTAAAGAAGGAACAGATGAGTAAAATAGCAGCTAGTTTTTTTTTTATTGCACTTGTTTTTTTCTATGCTTGTAATAGTTCGTTTACACCCAAGCCAACGGGCTATTTTAAAATAGATTTTCCTTCTAAAAAATACCAGCTTTTCCAAGAGCCGGGCTATCCTTATAGCTTTGAATATCCAGTATATGCAAGAATAACTAAAGACAGTACTTTCTTTGGTGAAACCACTGAAAACCCATGGTGGATCAATATTGATTTCCCACAGTTCAGCGGAAGAATTTATATAAGTTATAAGCAAATTGGTGCTCAAAATAATTTTGACACTTTAATAAGAGACGCATTTACACTAACAGGTAAGCATACTTCTAAAGCATATTCCATAGACGATTCATTATTAGTAAATCCTTACAATGTAGAGGGAGTTTTTTTTAAAGTGGGAGGGGATGTTGCTACTGCTAATCAATTTTTTCTTACAGATTCAAGTAGGCATTTCTTAAGAGGAGCTTTGTATTTTGACGCAACACCTAATGAAGATTCGTTGAATATTGTAAACCAGTTTTTAATGGAAGATATTAAACACTTAATCAATAGTTTTACTTGGCGTAAACAGCCATAAATTAAAGGAGTATCTTTAACCAATAAGAATGAATTCATGATAGCAATAGACCAGATACTAATAAGTGATGAAGTTGTAGAAGAGCATTTTGTATGTGATCTTACTAAGTGCAAAGGGGGATGTTGTGAAGATGGTGACGCTGGTGCGCCAATGGAAAAATGGGAATTGGAAAAATTAGATCAATACTTTAATGAGATTCTTCCTTATATGACCGAAGAGGGAAAAGCGGAAGTAGAAAGAGTTGGGAAATACACGTATGATCGTGAATTTGGTTGGGTAACGCCCACTATAAATGGAGGCATATGTGCTTACGGAAAAAAGGATGCAACAGGCACTATTATATGTGGAATTGAACAAGCATATAATGACGGAAAACTCGATTGGAAAAAGCCTTTGAGTTGTCATTTATTTCCTATCCTAATTAAAAAAAGTAAAAGAGACCCAGATGTAGAATATGTAAACTACCACCCCCGTGAAGATTTATGTAAGCCAGGCTGCAAGTTGGGAAATAAACTAAAAGTACCCGTATATGTTTTTTTAAAAGATGCATTGATTAGAAAATATGGGGAAGAATTTTATGAAACATTAGCTGCCACCGCAGCAGAAATGAAAAAGAACAACAATGAGTAATACTGCAGCAACCTTTATTGCGAAGAGCACCATTAAAGCGGCTGACTTAGAGCATAGAAGAAAAATAAACTTCAATATTGGAAAATACAATGCAGTAGTTCCAATTGGGAAGAAGCAGTTTACCGATGTAATGCAGGCAAGGGAAATAGCAAAGAATAAAAAATGGGATGCCATTGAACATTTAGACCAATATTTATTAGAATTTGAAGAAAAAATTACTGCAAGGGGAGCCAAAGTATTGTGGGCCGAAACTGCCGAAGAAGCGTTGACTCAAATAGGGGCTATTTGTAAGGAAAAGCAATGTAAAACCTTGGTGAAAAGCAAGAGCATGGTCACCGAAGAGATACATCTCAATAGTTATTTAGAAAAAAATGGGATAGAAAGTGTAGAAACAGATTTAGGAGAATATATACAGCAGTTAGACGGAGAAGCACCTTATCATATTGTAACTCCTGCTATGCATAAAAGTAAAGAAGACGTGGCGCGTTTATTTGCTGACAAATTAGGAGTTCCAGGTGGGTTAAGTCCTGAAGAACTAACCTTGGTTGCCAGACAAAAATTGAGAGAAAAATATGTTCAAGCAGAAATTGGCGTTACAGGAGCAAATTTTATTTTACCTGATATAGGTGCAATAGCCATAACTGAAAATGAAGGAAATGGAAGGTTGAGTTGTGCCTGGCCTAAAACCCATATCGTGATTGTGGGTATTGAAAAAGTAATTCCTTCTGTGCATGATTTGGCATTATTCTGGCCGTTGTTATCTACTTATGGTACAGGCCAAAAGGTAACAGTATACAATACCATTATTTCAGGCCCCAAGCAAGCCAATGAAACAGATGGACCAGAAGAAATGATTGTGATTTTGTTAGACAATGGAAGAACCAATTTATTGGCCAACAAAACTGCTAGAGAAGCATTGTATTGCATAAGATGCGGAGCTTGTTTAAATGCTTGTCCTGTATACAAAAATATTGGAGGCCATGCGTATGATACAACTTATAGTGGTCCTATAGGAAAAGTAATTACGCCTTATTTAAAAGGATTGGACGAGTATAAACATTTAAGTTATGCTTCATCACTTTGTGGCAATTGTACAGAAGTTTGCCCAGTAAGAATCAATTTGCATGAATTATTATTAGATAATAGGCATGAAGCAGTAGTACAAGGGAATAGCAGTTTGGCTGAACGAATAGCTTGGAAGGTTTGGAAAACAGCTAGCTTAAATAGGGTTTTGATGAATGCTGGAAATGGAAAAATGAAAAACTGGGTAGTGAATAAAGTATTTCAAGGTTGGACAGCACATCGATCGGAGTTAGATTTTAGCGCCAAAACATTTAATGAATTATGGAAAGAGGCTAATCATTCATGATGAGTATGTCAGCATCAAATATCCTTTTGATTTATGCAGACAAGCTTACACCCCGCTTAGAATATATTGTATCTACTTTATTTCAAGAACAAGCAAGAACTACTATTGATCTTGAATATTTTAAAAAGTATGAAGGGCCTAGATTAAATTATTCCTCTACTAATATTTCCTCCATACCCTGCCATATTTATCCTTATGGTTTATTGGAACAAAGCAATATATGCAAACAAGACATTCTTTTCTCCAAATGGAAAGACCATCCCGCTTTTTTTAATACTGAAGGAACTATTCCATTCGATTTGTTTTCAGCAGCTTTTTATTTAATTACCCGATACGAAGAATGGCTACCACATCAAAAAGATAGCTACGGAAGGTACTTACCGGAACAATCATTGGCATATCAAAATGGTTTTCTACAATTCCCTTTGGTTAATTATTGGTTAGATGAATTAGCAAAAAAATTGAATGTTCAAGTAAGCCGTCAATTCTTCTTCAAGCCCAGTTATGATATTGATATTGCATACAGCTACTTGCACCATAGCAGTTTCAGGAATGCTTTGGGTTATTTTAAGCAACTAGTAAATCTGAAATTTAATGAGCTAGTGGAGCGCTTACAAGTGTTGGCTGGTGTTCAAAAAGATCCTTATGATGAGTATGATTGGCTTCATTTATTACACGAAAGCTTACAATTAAAACCAATGTATTTTTTCTTGCTTGCTTCAAAGCGAGATGCATTGCATAAAAATATTTCACCCAATTCAGGAGCAATGCAATTATTGATAAGGGGTCATGCTAAAAAGTATACAGTGGGCATACATCCTTCTGTAATTCAACATAATTCAATTTCAATTACCGGAACAAGAGAACAAGTTTTGGAAAAAGAAATCAAACTGTTGGCAGAAATTATTCAAGAACCTGTAAAGAATTCAAGACAACATTATGTTCATTTGAATTTCCCTGAAACCTACAGAGCCCTTGTAAATTCAGGTGTTGAAGCCGACTACTCAATGGGCTATCCGCAAATAACTGGGTTTAGGGCATCTTTTACAAAACCATTTATTTGGTTTGATTTGGTAGCCAACCAGCCTACTCCTTTAGTGATTTATCCATTTTGTTATATGGATGCCACCGTTATTTTTAATGAAAAGAGAACCGTAGCTGAAGCCACTAAAACACTGGAGGATATGTATAAATTATACCAAAAATACGGAGGTGTTTTTATTCCGATTTTTCATAATAATTTTTTGACTACACAGCCTGAATTTATTGGTTGGAGAAATATGTACGCTGATTTTTTATTAAAATACTGCACAAAATAAAACGCGTGTATTACTAATAAAGGACAGAAAAGATTAGGGTGTTTTTTTATCTAAACCAGACTGCTTTAGTGCCTTTTGTTTTTTCAAACTTTGGTTAACCATATATACCCCAATAATGGTAATGATTGATCCAACAACAATTTCTTTGGTTAAAGGCTCATGTACTAAATAGGAGCCAATTACAATTGCAACAATTGGGTTAACATAGGCATACAGGGCTGCAACCGAAGCTTCAAGATGCTTCATAGTATACAAGAATGCAACTACAGCAATTAAAGATCCCATGACTACTAAATAAGCAATTGCATACCAGGTTTGTGCGGGAAATTGTGAAAATGGAATCAAGTTATTGGTAACTCCGGCAGTCATAAATAATATCAAGGAAGCAAAAATCATTTCCCAGCCAATAGCATAGTAAGGATTGATATTAATTTGCTTTCTTGCAATAATGATGGTACCCACACTCCAACTGAGCATGGCAATAACAGAAACCAAAATGCCTATCCAATAGTTTGGGCTTTGATGGTGAAAAGCATTGTCGTAAAATACAATGGCAATACCACTAATGCCCAAGAGAATTCCTATAAAAGTAAATAACCCTATGCGGGTATTTTTAAAAAATATTTTTTCTATGATTACCACACTTAATGGGTAAAGCGCCGCAATAAGTGCAGCCAATCCACTAGAAATATATTTTACGCCTACTGTTGCTAAACCATTTGCAAATACAAACAAGAGCACCGACATGCCCGCTAGCCAAACCATTTGTTTAAGGCTAGGGAGTTTTTCACCTTTCAATAAAAAGAAACCAGCAAATAATGTTCCTGCAATCAATTGCCTAGTTGCAGAAACTTGTAAAGCAGGTGCATTTTGTACAGCATATCTACTGGCAACCCAACTGGTACCCCATACAATGCTAGTAACAGAAAGTGCTAAATATGCTTTTTGTTTGGTTGTCAATAGAATTAGTGTTTAAAGTGTCTAGTACTAGTCATAACCATGGCTAGTTGATTAGTAACGCAATATTCAACACTGTCTTTATCTCTTACAGATCCACCAGGTTGAATGAATGCTTCCATTCCCGCTGCGTGGGCAATTTGAACACAATCATTAAATGGGAAAAAAGCATCAGATGCTAATACGGCTCCTTTTAAATCGAAATTGAATTGTTTGGCTTTGTCTATAGATTGACGCAAAGAATCAATTCTACTTGTTTGGCCACATCCTTTACCTACCAATTGTAAATCTTTAACCAATGCAATCGCATTACTTTTTAAATGCTTACAAATAATATTGGCAAATACTAGGTTATCTTTTTCTGATGGTGTGCAAGTTCTTCCACCTACTTCCTCCCATTTTTCAAAGTTTCCTTGATCGGTATCTTGAATAAGTGTGCCATTCAAAATAGATTTCTGCATAATGGCAGTTTTAAAATCCTTTTGATTCAGCTGTAATAAAATTCTATTCTTTTTACTTTTTAAAACAGTTAATGCATCTTCATTAAATGCAGGTGCAACCAATACTTCAAAAAATATTTCATTAATGGCTTCTGCAGTTGCTGCATCAATGGGATTATTACAAACCAATACTCCGCCAAAAGCACTTTCTGGGTCGCCTGCTAATGCTGAATCCCATGCTTGTTTAACCGTTGCTCTAGCAGCAACTCCGCAAACATTGGTATGTTTAATTATGGCAAATACTGCTTCATTGTAATTGCTGAATTCTGCAATCAATTGTATTGCAGCATCTACGTCTACTAAATTATTATAAGAAAGTTCCTTACCATTTAATTGTGTAAATACTTTTGATAAGTCTCCTTTAAAACTGGCTTTTTGATGAGGGTTTTCTCCATAGCGTAACACCTGCTCTGCGCCAGGGTTAAAATAATTGCTGATGGCAATGTCGTAGTGCATCACTACTTCAAATGCTTTTGCAGCAAATGCTTTTCTTTGTTCAATGGTTGTTTCCCCTTTTTGACTAATGAGTAATGTTTCTAATTCAGCGTAACTGTCTTTCGCTGCTATAACAGTAACATCTTTAAAATTCTTTGCAGCAGCACGAATCATGGATGGTCCGCCAATATCAATTTTTTCAATAATCAATTTCTCTTCATTCGTACTCTTCAAGGTTTCCTCAAATGGGTAGAGGTCCACTATAACTAAATCTATTTCAGGAATCTTGTATTCTTGCATCTCTTGCAGATCTTGCGCTTCATATCTTCTACCTAAGATACCGCCAAATACAACTGGATGTAAAGTTTTAACTCGGCCCCCTAAAATGGAAGGGTAAGTAGTTAAACTTTCTACTGGTACACAGTTGATTCCCAAATTTTCTAGAAAAGTTTGGGTACCACCAGTAGAATAAATAGTGATGCCTAATGATTGTAATTGACGAGCAATAGGTTCTAAACCATCTTTGTAAAAAACAGAAATCAGCGCAGAATTAATTTTTTTTTGCATAAGTTTTGCTTTCAGCCCGAAGGCAGTTAAATGGGGCAAAAGTTAGAGATTGTATTCAAACGCACCCTGTTCGGGAACTGAATGATGGCGCAAATGTAAGCGGTCTGCCTCTTTTTTCCATAGCTGTATTTTCCACAGTGGGTTGCTGCTGTCAAAAACCAATATGGTTTTAGGGAATCGGCTTGCAATTTTGGTAAAGGGAATGGATGGCCCTCCTAGAAAGATGATTAAATCAATTTCTGGTATCATATATAATTCAGGAAAAGCTAATCTAGGGTGAACCAACAACACTTTCTTATTGCGACTAATCACAAATGGTGCGCGTAACATCATTGTAGTTTGTTGCAGTGGAAGACCTACTCTATAAAGTGTTCGGGTTGGCGAGAGGTAATTATTTTTTAAAATGGTGTTCCGCTCTAATGCGCGGTCTCCCAAATACCGATGCCCCAATCCCTCTAGAATATCTATGGCCGTATATTTTGGCGCATGGTATACTATTAATTTTTGCTGATTTTGTAACTGAATCAAATCAATGGAACGAATAGCAATAAAAAATAATACACCACTACAGCCCAACCAAAATGACACTCGATTTTTTTGCGCTATCCAAACTGCCCAAGCTAAGATAAATATGTATAAGCAAATAGTTTGTGCCAACGACACTTGAATATATTCGTTGATTGCAAAGGGTAACGTAGCACTATTTTGAATGAAGCTATTCATTTGTAAAATCAACCATTCAATGATTGTACCAATTGGTTTTGCAATAATGCTAAATGGCGCAATTAGCAATAAACCGATCAACAAATAAAGTATACATCCAGAGATTGGTACTGCAATAAAATTGGTAAACAAAAATAAATTGGGGAAGCTATTAAAATAATAAAGCAGTAAAGGGAATGTTAGTAGTTGAGCTGCAAAAGTTACACTGCTTAGTTGCCAACAATAGCGTAATATTTTATTTTCAATATATATCCACTTTTCAATTGGTTTTGCAAAAAGCACTATCCCAATTACCGCAGCATAAGACAATTGAAATCCAATATCCCATAAGAATAGAGGTTGATACAATAAAAGGCAGAAAGCAGACGCAGCAAGGGTATTAATGATATGATTGGGCTTATTTTGATGCGCTCCCAATAATAAAAAACTAAACATGACTGCGGCTCTTAATACCGAAGCCCCTGCACCAGTGAGTAAAGTGAAGCCCCATATAATGAATAAAATAGCGCTGCTTTTTAACCATTGCATTTTTTTTAAGTGATTCATTGGTTTAAATAACCAGCGTAAGAGTGCATAAATCATTCCAAGGTGCAAGCCACTTATAGCAATAATATGTATCACACCAGTATTGCTATAAGCATTCATTAATTCTTTATCTAGATTTTTTTTATATCCAATTAATAAAGCTTCAGAAACGCTTCTTTCTCTGAGATTATGAATATACTTTTCTAATGTTTTTAGTACATATTGTTGGGCTTTAATCAAAAGCGAAATTGAAAAAGATAAATTGGTTTCACCAACAATGCTAAAATCTTTACTTGTTAAATAAATCTGGTGGTGTGTTTTTTGACTTGCAGCATATTCCTTGAAATTAAATCCACCAGGGTTACTAGTATTAGCTATGGGCAATGGTTTTTTATGCAAGTGAATAATGGTGCCTGCATTAAGTAAATGAATATTAGTATATGGGTGAAAGTAAATTAGTAAAAGTGTTTCTCCCATTGCCGCAGTAGTTTGATAGCTATTGGGTTTTTTGATGGGGATTCCTTGCAAAATTACCCTTGCTTTAATTTGAATAGTTGTTTTGGTAGCAAGTTGATATACGCTTATCCCTACACCAATGAAGACCACCAGAATCGATAATCCACTGATCCATCTTTTTTTGAAATAAGCGATCATAGAAAGTTGATCTACCATTATCCAAACAATAATAGATCCACTCAAAATCAATAATAGCAACCATTTCGGAATGAATACATATTTCCCCAATAGAATGCCAACAATCAGTGAGAGGGTAATTCTGGTTAAAGTAAATTGCCACCAACTTTTATCCTTAAAAATAGTTGCCATAGAATAAACCTAAATAAAAAGGCTGCAGTTTTTTGCTGCAGCCTCAAAATCAGGTATTAATACCTTATCTACTCAGGTTCATACTACGCTCTTTGTACAGCGTTCTGAAGTAAGGATCTCTTAGGTCTTTAATAAATCGAATGGCTTCACCAGTACTCTTCATTTCAGGTCCTAGTTCTTTATTCACACCAGGGAATTTATCGAAACTAAATACAGGTTCTTTAATGGCATAGCCTTCTAATTTTTTCTCCATAGTAAACTCAGACAACTTAGCAGCACCCAACATTACTTTGGTAGCAATATTCAAATAAGGAATTTGATATGCTTTCGCAATAAATGGAGTGGTTCTAGATGCACGAGGGTTAGCTTCAATCACATACACTTTACCATTTTTAATAGCAAATTGAATATTGATTAGCCCTTTGATATTTAAAGCACGTGCAATTTTTTCTGCGTAAAATTCCATGGTCTCTATTACCAAGGGTGTTAAATTAAAAGCAGGTAAAACCGCGTTACTATCTCCACTATGAATACCAGCCGGTTCAATATGTTCCATTACGCCCATGATATGAAATTCTTCTCCATCAAAAATGGCGTCTACTTCTGCTTCTTGGCACCTGTCTAAGAAATGATCAATTAAGATTTTATTACCAGGAATATGTTTTAGCAAGCTGATTACAGCCTTCTCTACTTCCTCGTCGTTAATCACAATTCTCATCCGTTGTCCACCAATTACATAGCTAGGTCTAACCAAAACGGGGTACCCTACTTTGTTGGCAACCTCAATGGCTTCTTCAGCATTGTATGCGGTTCCGTACTCCGGATAAGGTATATTTAATTCTTTTAATAAATCACTAAAACGACCCCTGTCTTCTGCAATATCCATGTTCTCAAAAGAAGTACCTACAATTGGAATACCTTTCTCATGTAAACGTTTGGCCAACTTTAAAGCAGTTTGACCACCCAACTGAACAATGATTCCATCTGGCTGCTCTAGTTCAATTATTTCCCATAAATGCTCCCAAAATACAGGCTCAAAATAAAGCTTGTCTGCCATATCAAAATCGGTGGAAACCGTCTCAGGATTACAATTCACCATAATGGCTTCGTATCCACATTCTTTTATGGCTAACAGACCATGTACGCAACAGTAATCAAATTCAATTCCCTGTCCAATGCGGTTGGGGCCGCTACCTAAAACAATTATTTTTTTCTTTTTAGAAGGGATTGATTCGTTGGAGTTCAGTGTAGGGTTCATTTTTTACAAGAATTCTGCAAAATTAAGGTCTCTGAACTATTTTGGCAGTTATTTTTTTTCCTTACCTAATTTGTCCTCTAACCACACCAGATGGTCTCATAGTAGAATGTACATTCACATACAGTGCATCATTTTTAATTGAATTGATAATTGCAGTGGTTGGTGAAAATATTTTTGTTACTCCAAAATCCGCAGCACTGCCACAAATTCCTAGAAGAACACCCCCATTGGTTCCAGCAGCACCAGTATGAATATGCGCTGCGCTTAACGCGTCTGCAGATTCTAAATTGGTTACAGTTACTTTGCTGTATAATTTATTGTCGGCAGTTATCCGTAAAAGAGCCATTCCAGTAGCGGTTGTTGTTACAGAAGGAACTTCGTTAGCGCCAGATAAAGCTACACTGCTAGCAAAAGTAACTTCATTAAATAATTGCCCTCTTACTATACCAGATCCCACTTGTGTTGAATGTATATTGAGGTATAAATCGGCAGTGCCTGCTTTTAAACTATCTATCAAAGATGTTCTAATGCCCTTAACAGATGATTTAAGTGAGCTACCAGTAAATGCAGGCATTAAATCTAATACCACTGGACCATTGGTAACAGGGTCACCCGCATGAATATGCGCTAACGTTAAGTTGTCGGTAGCAGAAAAGCCGGTTAAAGAAGCATCTACCATAATAGAATTATCATTGTAAATTTTAATCATGGCCATTCCTTTTTCCATTCTGCCAGCAGGTTGCGGATTTTCATTGGCAGCTGCCAATGACACCATAATTTCCTTTACTACCTGTGCTTCTGGAGCACTGTCATTTTTTTTACAAGAAGCAAATAAAGCAGTTGCTGCAATAATTGATGCGAATAGTTTAAGCTTTTTCATAGTTTTTATTTTTACTTACGATGAATTATTCGCTTTGGTTTTCATCATTCATTTTAAATGCCAATTGTTTAATTTAAATTTGATGAAGCGTCAAATACCATTTACAAAATATTTTACATGAAACAGCTCATTATAATCCTTTTCTCTGTTAGCCTAATTGCTTGTGCCAGCCCTAAAGTATTAGACGTGTCTACAGCACCAGAAGCTGACTTTAGTAAGTATAAAACCTTTGCATTTTATGAACTCACTGCGTTTGGCGATACCATTACCGAAGTATTTAATGACCGTGTTGGCTACTTAAAAAAAGTTATTGCATCAGAAATGGAGCAACGTCAGTTTAAACAAGTGAGTAATAATGCAGACCTCTTGATTAATATTGGAATTGCTATTAAGCTAGAAGTACAAACCAGAGAAACCGATTGGAGAACAGATGGAATGATGAAGTACATGGGGCAACGCAATTACAAATGGGAGGCTAAAGAAATTGAAGTAGGCAGGTATAGAAGAGGAGCGATTACGCTGCATATAGTTGATGCAGCTAAAAATCATATGTTATGGACAGCTACCCTTCGGGGATCATTGCCTGATGATAGTACCAAAGTGGCTGCATTTGCAGACAAAGGCGTAAAGGCATTATTCGGCAAATTTCCAGTGCAGTAAATTGTAGTATCGCGTAAAGAATAATTTTTTTTCGCAAGCTTATCGAACCGTACACAATTCTTCCCAACGCGAAGTGTAGCGAGGGCTCCGAAGTTCTTGACGCATTTTCCAGTTGCGCTGGGTGCCTGCGGTAGCAAACTGAATCATATCGTTGCGCATGGCAAAATTGATATTGTCGATGGTGCTCATGAGTAATCTATTTTGTTGAGGAACTTTTGGTGCAAACAAATTTCCTTGAACGGATTCATCTGGAACAATGCTGCTCAAAATCACGCCAGCTTTTTTATAGATGCATCCTTCTTCAAATAATTGATCTACCAGTTCCACTGCAGGTTTAATCAATTCATTAGTAGCTGCCGTTGCAAGTGGCAAATGAATGTATCCACCTACACTATTTCCATGCCTGAATTTTCCTCCATTGTTTTCTTGTTTGGGTACCACAAAAACATAAATGACCGAAGCAGCACTTTGTTGTCTTCTTAATTTTTCTGCAGCCCTAGTAATATAAGTAGCAATGGCTTCTTTGATATGTTCTTTGCTGGTTACATTTTTACCAAACATACGAGTAGTAGCAATCATTTTTTTATTGAGTAATGGGTCTTTCATTTCAATACTCTTGATGCCGTTTAGTTCTCTCAATAGTCGTTCTCCTACAATACCCCCCATATTTTTTTGTACCCATGTAGCGGGCATGCTGCGTAAGTCAAAAGCCGTATTGATATTGTATTTGCGTAATTTTTCAGCATACTGTCTACCCACGCCCCAAATATCTTCAACAGCAGTTTGTTGCAATGCGTTGGCAATGGTTTCTGGTGTGTCAAGTACCAGAATACAATTGGTGGCCACTTTATTTTTTTTAGCCAATCTGTTGGCCACTTTACTCAATACTTTAGTGGGCGCCACACCAATGGATACTTTAATGCCTGTCCATTGCTCTACGGTATCTTTTAGGTGGAGCGAAAACGCCGCCAACTGTTCCCTCGCAATATGGTCGAGCGTAATAAAACATTCATCTACCGAATACACTTCTACTGCACCAGGGGGCAAGAGCTGCCGCAGGGTTTCCATTACACGCCAGCTAAGATCCCCATACAAATTATAGTTGGAAGAAAAAGTATGAATGCCTTTTTGTTCAATCAATTGTTTGGCTTGAAAATAAGGGATACCCATACTTACACCTGCTTGCTTGGCTTCGTCGCTGCGCGATACAATGCACCCATCGTTGTTGCTGAGTACCACTACAGGCGCGTCTTGTAAGGCAGGCAAAAAAAGTCGTTCACAAGAACAGTAAAAACTATTACAATCAATTATTCCAATCATCTTGTTTAGATAATAAGCATACTCTTGAATGATTACACCGCATGAATAGAATAGGTAACTACTCCCCAAACCTGGGCACGTTCATCAAAACCATTGAGTTGGATATCCGAAAACTTTTTGTTCTCGGCCACCAGGGTTAGTTGATTAAAATTTTTGTGCAATCTTCTCACCAGTAATTCTCCATCTAAAATGGCGATGATGATTTTACCGCTCATCGCTTTGATACTTCGGTCTACCACCAGGGTGTCTCCGCTAAAAATACCTGCGCCCGTCATAGCATCACTGTTCATCCTAAAGAAAAATGTGGCCGGTTTATTGTGTACCAACTGTTCATTTAGGTCGATGCCTCGCTCCATATAATCGTCGGCAGCAGCCCCAAATCCGGTGGCATTGGCAGTGGGCACTTCCCATTGCGTATATTGCTTAGAGCCCTTGTAGGCGGCCCCATACCCGATTTCCCCATCCATAAAATAAATTTTTACTTACTAAATAATTTAGTAAATTTATACTAAAATAGTTATCAATTAAATTTTTGTTTATGCAGGCAGGATATGTTTTGAACAGCGCTCAACAGACCACTATTAGTAGTGAAAGGGAGCAGTATTTACTAATGGCTTATCCTCGTTTTGCCGATGCAGCGGTCCTCCCCATTGAAATTGCGGTATTTGAAGCCACCGAACAAATGGAAGAAACGATTATCCGTTGGATGCATCGAATCATCAGCAATAAAGAACAATTTTCCATTCAAATAGAACAACAAATAGACGATGCCACCGGCAGATTGCAGGTGCGCATTGCAGACACCACACCCTTTCAGCAACTGGCCACGCAATTAAACGTAGTGAGTCAATACATCAGCAGTTACCAGTGCAAGGAAATTTATTTTAGTGTAAGGCCTTATTTACGCATTAACCAACCTTGTTTTGCGGCATTATTTACCATTACCGAATTGGTGCTGATGCGCAAGCGTTATGAGCAAGACGATTATCGCCAAGTAAATGTATTTGGGCTTAAACCCTGATTGATGCCCTTGCTTTGAAGACTTAGCTTTATTTTCGTTAAAACAGCAAGGTTTAATGGAATCAGTTATAGCAGCAATTGAAGCACTTTGTCAGCAGGCAGTAGGGCTGGCGCCCGATCGAATTGAAAAACTACCACAAAGTGGAAGCGACCGAATTTATTTTAGGGTATATGCGGGTGAGCAAACATGGATAGCCACGTATAATATCAATACAAAAGAAACTGCCACATTTGTTTATTTCAGTAAGCATTTTAAGCAAGCTAATTTACCTGTCCCAGCTATTTTGGGTGTGAATGACACCAATACCATTTATTTACAAGAAGACTTAGGAACTGATTCTTTATTGAATAAATTAGAAGCCCACGGGCATGGCGATTATTCGTATCAATTATTTCAGCAGAGCTTGGCGCAATTGGCCAAAGTGCAAGTGTTAGGACATAAAGGGTTAGATTATAGTTGGTGTTTAACTGCAAAAGAATTTGGCAAGCAGGCCATCATGAGTGACCTCTTGTATTTTAAATATTATTTTTTAGATACCCTACAATTGCCTTACGATAAGCAGGCAATGCTAGATGATTTTGATGCACTTAGTACTTATTTAACCAGAACGCAGAATAAGTTTTTTATGTTCCGCGATTTTCAGAGCAGGAATATTATTGTACAAAATGATCAGGTACATTTTATAGATTATCAAGGAGGCATGCAAGGGGCATTACAATATGATGTGGCTTCTTTATTATGGCAAGCAAAAGCAGAATTAAGTGAAGAATGGAAAGATAATTTGCTAGCATATTATATGGATCAAGTAGACCCATTGTTAGAAGAGCCAGTAGACCGAATTACTTTTGTAAGTCAATACAATGGATATGTATTGATTCGTTTGTTGCAAGTATTGGGTGCTTATGGATTTAGAGGTTTATTTGAGCGGAAAGCACATTTTTTAGCGAGTATACCATTGGCTTTGCAGAACCTTAAATTTTTTATTGAGCATAAGCGAGTCGGCATTGTTACACCTGAATTCGACAGAGTGTTAAAGCTAGTGGTAGATCAAAATATGATCAATAAGTTTGTTGCTCCTCAAGCCAATGAAAACACCCCATTAACAATTGAAGTAAATAGTTTTAGTTACAAACGTGGCATACCCGTAGACGATACAGAAAATGGAGGAGGCTTCATGTTTGATATGCGCGGTATTTTAAACCCTGGAAGATTTGATGAGTATAAAAAGCTAACAGGTAAAGACAAACCTGTGCAAGATTTTTTAGAACAGCGAACTAAAATGGATAAATATTTAAATAGTGTTTGGGATTTGATCGATATAACAGTAGAAGAATATTTAAGCAGGGGATTCGCCAATTTGATGATCAATTTCGGTTGCACGGGTGGACAACACAGAAGTGTATATGCAGCAGAACAAACAGCCAGACACTTAAGAAACAAATACAAACTGAAAGTTAATTTAACACATACCAATAGCGCCAATTGGGTTAAATAAAGCATCGTATGAAAGCAATGATTTTTGCAGCGGGATTGGGGAGCAGGCTGAAACCTTGGACAGATAAGCATCCTAAGGCATTGGCCCAAGTAAATGGGAAGTCGTTATTAGAGCGGAATATATTGTACTTACAACAATATGGAATTAAGGAAGTGGTAGTGAATGTGCACCATTTTGCTAGTCAAATAATTGAAGCAATTGAAACCAATGATGGATGGGGATCTACTATTTTTATTTCAGATGAATCAGATGAAGTTTTAGAAACGGGTGGAGGTTTAAAGAAAGCAGCGCATTTTTTTAAAGATGAAGAGCAGTTGGTTATCATGAATGCAGATATTTTAACGAATATGCAATTAGACCAAATGATACAGCAACACAAGCAAACAAATGCATTGGCAACATTGGCAGTATCACAAAGAACCACTTCAAGGTATTTTTTGTTTGGAGACGACAGCAAATTAAAAGGGTGGAAGCACGAAGGAACAGGCGAAGTAAAGCCTGCAGGCCTTGATACCAGTGGCTTACACAGTAGAGCATTTAGTGGAATTCATGTTGTACAACAATCCCTATTTGCAAAAATAAAACAAGAGGGAAAATTTTCGATGGTAGATGTTTACCTAGACTTATGTGCTACAGAAAATATTTATTGTTTTGATCATACCGGTGCATTATTACTAGATGTAGGAAAGCCTGAAAGTTTAACCAAAGCAGCCAGCTTATTTTTTTAATGCATACACCTATTCATTTTGCACTGATTGGTTGTGGCAATATTGCTACAGAACATGCTACACAAATAACCCGTGTAGGAATTTTGGTTGCAGTAGTTGATACCAATCTTGCTAAAGCCAAAAAAATGGGTGATCAATATGGGGTTCCATTTTTTGAAACCAGTTCAGCATTATATACTTCAGTACAAAAATTAGATGTAGTGGTAATAGCTACTCCCAACGGATTGCATGCGGAACAAGCCATTGAAGCAATGCAAGCTGGGTATCATGTTTTAGTAGAAAAGCCCATTGCACTTACAGGAGCAGCCATTCAACAAATGCAATCAGTAGCTAATCAAACCGGAAAACAAATTTTTTCGGTCATGCAGAATCGATTCAATCCACCTGTGAAACTGATTCATGAATTATTGCAAAAGAAAGTATTGGGTAATATTGATCATGTTCAAATAAATTGCTTTTGGCATAGACCGGCCAGTTATTATACAAATAGTTGGCATGGAACAATGGCATTAGATGGAGGCACTTTGTTCACCCAGTTTAGCCATTTTATAGACCTGCTTTGTTGGTTATTTGGAAGGGTAAAAACTGCAGAAGGACAATTTAAAAACAGGAATCACCAGGGATTAATTGAATTTGAAGACGAAGGACATATTCAATTGGAATTTGAGTCTGGAATAAAAGCTAGCATGGACTACTCAGTAAATGAACCTTCTGTAAATAGGGAAGGGTCACTTACTATTTTTTCTTTGAAGGGAATTGTTAAGGCTGGCGGTTCTTATTTAAATACATTGGAGTTTGAAGTTGATGATGTTGAGTTGGCTTCTATATTGCAAATACAATTGGATACAATCAATAAAGAGCAGTTTTCAGCCAACGATTACGGTCAGTATAAAGGCAGCATGCGAAATCATTATCAGGTATACAATAGTTTAATCAACACCCTGTTGCATCAAACTCCTTATTACACAACAATTGAAGAGGCTAAGGACACGATTGACCTGATTAATCTCATATATCAGGCACGATAATTGAATTAACTTGAATAAAATTCAAGTACTATGTTACCTACTTTTAATTTAATTGAGTCATCTGTTAGAGAGGTTCAATTTGGAAAAAATGTAACCGTTGTTGGACCTGCTAATATTTACGAATGCCATATTGGGCACGACTCTTTTGTTGGGCCATTCACCGAAATTCAAAAAGACGTGTATATAGGCGAGCGATGTAAAATACAGTCGCATAGTTTTATTTGTAGTTTAGTCACCATAGGAAATGATTGTTTTATTGGGCATGGCGTGATGTTTATCAATGATTTATTTACAGAAGGAAAACCTGCAGGTGATCAAACAAAATGGCAACCAACACGCATTGGCAACCATGTTTCTATTGGCAGTAATGCCACAATTCTGCCTGTACATATTTGCGACCAAGTGGTCATAGGGGCAGGGTCGGTGGTAACTAAAGATATTACAGAGCCGGGCGTATATGCAGGAAATCCAGCTCGGAAAATTCGGTAGAATAATTTTGAAAATTGTTTCGCTACAAAGTATTTTGCTGTTACACTTTGATATAGATTTTTTTCTTGTCTAGTACATAAACGATGAGCCAATAAAATCCAATCATTAATAAGGCGTAAACCAATGAGCCTACTCTAGGGTCATTGGCAATGGGTTTGCATAAAGTATTGTAAAACCAGGGTAAGAAAGAAGTGTAATGTTTGGTACCATCGGCATCCGTTTCATTTACCCATCTAAACATTCCTAATACTCTAGGTAAAAAACCACTTAAAACAAAAATGAATAAAGGGTTTTTTCCAAATACATCAAAGAATCTACTCCAAGCACCTTTAGCCCCTTTAAACTCAATAGCATAAATCATTACTCCAATGGTTAGTATGGCCAAGCCAGTGGTATAAATGGTGTAACTACTGGTCCATATTTTTTTGTTGATAGGGAATACTAAGTCCCAGCAATAGCCTGTAAAGGTTAAAACAAGACCCGCCACTAATAAACCACTCAACATATCGGTATTCTTCCCTTTTAATTGAATATACTGACCCACCAAAAATCCAAAAATTACTTGCACAATGGCAGCAGGGGTACTCATAAATCCTTCGGGATCAAAAGGAACCCCTTCGCCTTTATAAATATGGGTAACACCTAAAATATCAATATCAATGGGGTTGCCAAACCAACCCTGCAAACTATAAGGGTCTCCATCTGCTCCCAAGGCATAACAAGCGAACCAATAAAGTAATAAAATAGACATCCCAATAATATACGCTCCCTTGGTTTTGCCATAAAAAACGATCACAGAAGCAAAGAAATAACAAAGTGCAATTCTTTGAAGAACACCTAAAATCCGCACATTTTCCCAAGATTTCCCTACCAATTGATCGCCATCCCATTTAATAAATGGACTCCAATGTAGTAGTACCCCAATTCCAAAAATGAGTAAAGTGCGTTTAATCACTTTTTTCCAAAACTCAGCAGCACCAGCAGCTTCAAAGCGCGGCATTACAAAAGCCATTGCATTTCCAACGGCAAATAAGAAGAACGGAAACACTAAATCGGTAGGCGTTACACCATGCCATGGGGCATGTTTTAAAGGCCCAAAAATATGGCTCCAACTACCTGGATTATTTACCAAGATCATGAGTGCCACTGTAGCCCCCCTAAAAACATCTAAGGAATAGTATCTATTACCCATAATTAAACTGTTGTAGCTAAGATAATTCAAATGCTTTAGTGAGCCAATTTATATAGATATGCATTTAAGGTTGCATATTTGCATCAATTCAGTGTCATGAAAAAAGCATTAATAACAGGGATAACCGGACAAGACGGTGCGTATTTAGCAGAATTACTGCTGAAGAAAGGCTATGAAGTACATGGGATCAAGCGCAGAAGTTCTTTGTTTAATACACAGAGAATTGATCATTTTTATGAGGATCCACATATACCCGATCGTCATATGGTATTGCATTATGGAGACCTTACCGACAGCACTAATTTAATAAGAATTATACAAGAAGTGCAGCCAGATGAAATTTACAATTTAGCTGCAATGAGTCACGTGCATGTTAGTTTTGAAACCCCAGAATATACTGCTAATGCAGATGGAGTTGGGGCGCTTAGAATTTTAGAGGCCATTCGATTATTGGGCTTAACTAAGAAGACTAAATTTTATCAGGCATCTACTTCTGAATTGTACGGTTTAGTACAAGCGGTTCCACAAAGTGAAACCACGCCGTTTTATCCAAGAAGTCCTTATGCGGTAGCTAAATTATATGCTTATTGGATTACGGTTAATTATCGAGAAGCTTATGGTATGTATGCTTGTAATGGAATTTTATTCAATCATGAAAGTCCATTGCGCGGAGAAACATTTGTAACTAGAAAAATTACTAGAGCAGTAGCCAGAATTTCGATGGGGTTACAAGAAACCCTTTACCTTGGAAACCTAGATGCACAAAGAGATTGGGGGCATGCTAAAGATTATGTAGAAGGTATGTGGCGCATGCTACAACAAGAAACGCCAGAGGATTTTGTTTTGGCAACAGGCATTACCACTTATATCAGAGATTTTGTAAAAATGGCATTTGCAGAAGTGGGGGTTGAATTAAGTTTTACAGGAGAAGGGGTGAATGAAGTTGGAGTGATCAGTAAAATAAATAATACAACCACCCAAGGAATGAAATTGGGACAAGCTGTTGTAAAAGTAGACCCACGTTATTATCGCCCAACTGAAGTAGACTTATTAATTGGCGATGCAACCAAGGCAAAAACAAAATTAAATTGGACGCCACAGTATACATTAGCCGAAATGGTAAAAGAAATGGTGGCAGCAGATATTATTGTATTTAAAAAAGAACAGTTGTTGCAAAACAACGGATTCACTATAGAGAAAGAACATGAATAAGAATGCAAGTGTATATGTAGCAGGCCATAGAGGAATGGTTGGAAGTGCTATTGTTAGACAATTAAAAGCAGCGGGATTCACTAATATTATTACACGAACTTCTGCTGAATTAGACTTGAGAAATCAACAAGCTGTAGCCGATTTTTTTGCAACCCAAAAACCAGCTTATGTTTTTTTAGCTGCAGCCAAAGTAGGTGGTATAGTTGCCAATAATACTTATCGGGCAGAATTCATTTATGATAACCTAATGATGGAGAGCAATATTATTCATCAGAGTTATGTTAATGGGGTAGAAAAATTATTGTTTTTGGGCTCCTCTTGTATTTATCCAAAAATGGCGCCACAGCCTTTAAAAGAAGAATACCTATTAAGTGGTTATTTAGAGGAAACCAACCAACCTTATGCGATTGCAAAAATTGCTGGCATCGAATTATGCGATAGTTACCGAGCACAGTATGGCTGTAATTTTATTTCTGCCATGCCCACCAACTTATATGGCCCCAACGATAATTACGATTTAGAAAAAAGCCATGTGCTGCCTGCAATGCTTCGAAAGTTTATCACGGCTAAAGAAAATAACGACCCATCGGTTACTATTTGGGGAACTGGAACACCCAAAAGAGAATTTCTGCATGTTGATGATTTAGCAGAAGCATGTATGTACTTGATGGAGCACTATAATGAAAAAGGATTAGTCAATATTGGAACAGGTATAGATGTTACTATTTTAGAATTAGCCCAAATGGTAAAGCAAGTAACTGGTTATACCGGAGAAATTGTGTTAGACTTATCCAAACCAGATGGTACTCCTCGAAAATTAATGGACGTCACGAAGATTAATCAATTTGGCTGGAAAGCTAGGATAGACTTGCATCAAGGCATTTCAATGGTGTATGAATTGGTTAAAAACGCACCATGGAATAATTAGGGTAAAAAGTTAAACAAGCGTACAAAATAGTACCTTTATATTATTAAGAAATACATTATGTCTAAAAACATTGTTATCACTGGTGGAGCAGGATTTATTGGCTCTCACGTTGTAAGATTATTTGTAAATAAATATCCTGAATACCAAATCATCAACCTAGATGCCCTTACTTATGCGGGCAACTTAGAAAATTTAAGAGATATAGAAAACAAGCCCAATTATCGTTTTGCCAAAGTGAATATTTTGGATGTAAAAGCGGTGGAGGAATTGTTCGATCAATACCAGGTGACCGATGTAATTCATTTGGCGGCAGAGTCGCATGTAGACCGCTCTATTGTTTCCCCTTTAGATTTTGTATACACTAATGTAATTGGCACGGTAAATTTATTAAATACTGCTAAGCAAAAATGGGCAGCAGATTTAAACAATCATCGTTTTTATCATGTATCTACCGATGAAGTTTATGGAAGCTTAGGTGCCGAGGGATTGTTTACTGAAGAAACTGCGTATGATCCACGCTCCCCTTACTCAGCAAGTAAAGCCTCATCTGATCATTTTGTAAGAGCGTATCATGAAACCTATCATTTACAAACGGTAATATCTAACTGCTCGAATAACTATGGACCATTTCATTTTCCGGAGAAATTGATCCCCTTATTTATCAATAATATCATACAAGGCAAACCATTGCCTGTTTATGGAGATGGATTATATACCCGTGATTGGTTGTATGTAAAAGATCATGCAATTGCCATTGATATGGTTTTTCATAAAGGTGTAACAGGAGAAACTTATAATATTGGCGGATTTAACGAATGGAAAAATATTGACTTAGTAAAGTTATTGTGTACCCAAATGGACGAGAAACTGGGTAAGCCAGCAGGTACCAGTGAGCAATTAATCACTTATATTAAAGATAGACCTGGCCACGATAGAAGATATGCCATTGACGCATCTAAAATAAATCGTGAATTGGGTTGGAAACCAAGTGTTACCTTCCAAGAAGGATTAAGTGAAACCATCGATTGGTTTTTAGCCAACACAGAATGGTTAAACAATGTAACCAGCGGCAACTATCAACACTATTATGAATCTATGTACAGCAATAAGTAATCATGCAAATTGAATATACCCCCATTGAAGGTTGCTTTATTATTCACGACACATTTTTTGGTGATAGTCGTGGTTATTTTTTTGAGAGTTTTAATAGAAATACTTTTCTAGAAAAAACAGGAGTGGCCATTGATTTTGTTCAAGATAACCAATCCAATTCCTCTAAAGGGGTGTTACGTGGATTGCATTATCAAAATGGTGAATTTGCCCAAGCTAAATTGGTAAGGGTGTTGAGTGGATCGGTGCTGGATGTTGCTGTAGACCTCCGCAAAGATTCTAAAACCTTTGGTCAGCACGTTGCAGTAGAATTAACGGGCGAGAGCCGAACCCAATTTTTTGTGCCACGCGGGTTTGCACATGGATTCATTGTATTAAGTGAACAAGCCACTTTTTTTTATAAAGTAGATAATTATTACCATAAAGCATCAGAGGGCGGAATCATATACAACGATCCAGATTTAGCCATCGATTGGAAATTATCACCAGATGAAATTAAGTTATCCGAAAAAGATTTGACTTTGCCTTTATTGCGCGATACAGTAAATACTTTAGAATTTTAATTCAACGCTTAATACCAATATTATGAAAGGAATCATTTTAGCAGGCGGATCAGGAACTAGGTTATATCCTATCACCAAAGGAATCAGTAAACAGTTGATGCCTGTTTATGATAAGCCAATGATTTACTATCCCTTATCGGTATTGATGTTAGCAGGAATAAAAGAAATCTTATTCATTACTACACCACAAGATCAAGACCAGTTTAAAAGACTCTTGGGAGATGGTTCAGAAATCGGATGCAGTTTTTCTTATGAAGTACAGCACGAGCCAAATGGGTTGGCACAAGCTTTTGTAATTGGAGAAAAATTTATCGGGAACGATAAAGTTTGTTTGATATTAGGCGACAATATTTTTTACGGTGCAGGCTTTAGTAAGTTGGTACAAAGTTTCAATGATGTAAATGGAGCAGCTGTTTTTGCTTACGAAGTAAATGATCCAGAGCGTTATGGTGTGGTAGAATTTAATGAACAAAAGCAAGCGATTTCAATAGAAGAAAAACCCAAGCAGCCTAAGTCTAATTATGCAGTGCCTGGCTTATATTTTTATGACAACAGTGTTGTAGAAATAGCTAAAAATATAGCTCCTTCACCTAGAGGTGAATATGAAATCACCGATGTAAACAGGGTTTATTTAGAAAAAGGAACTTTGCAAGTAGGTATCATGAATAGGGGTACCGCCTGGTTAGATACGGGTACTTTTGATTCATTTGCTGACGCTTGCGAATTTGTTCGCGTAATAGAAAAACGCCAGAGCCAGAAAGTAGGTTGTATTGAAGAAGTTGCCTACAGAATGGGCTTTATTGATAGAGCGCAATTGATGCTTTTAGGGGAGAAATATGCTAAGAGTGGGTATGGGGAATACCTAAAGCGTTTAAAGGTTTTGTAAATCTTTTAAACAAATCTGGATTCGCAGCGTTACTATGGTATGAATGCCTTTACAATCAAAGATTTAGAAAACCTGTCGGGTATTAAAGCGCATACCATCCGTATTTGGGAACAGCGGTATTCGTTCCTAAACCCACAGCGCACAGAAACCAATATCCGTTACTATTCAGGTGATGAGTTAAAGACCGTACTCAATATTGCATTATTGAACAAGTATGGGTTTAAGATCTCTCATATCGACAAGATGAGTATCGCCGAAATGCGCGATAAAACACTCTCTTTAAACCAAGCTCAAGCTCAAATTGAGCGAATGGTAAATGAGTTAATCAGTTGTATGGTTGATATGAAGATTGAGGAGTTCGAAATGCTTTTAGATGGTTATATCAAATCTAAAGGAATTGAGAAAACAATCCCACAAATCATTTTCCCTTTCTTGGAACGCATCGGAATATTATGGATAACCAACCATATCAACCCTGCGCAAGAGCATTTGGTAACCAATATCATCCGTCAGAAATTGATCATGGGTATTGAAACCTGTCAATCAGCTTTAAACCCCAAAAAGACCGTATTGGTATTCTTGCCTGAAGGAGAACACCATGAACTAGGGGTCTTATTTACTTATTATCTATTTAAAAGCAGGGGAATTAAAGTGATTTATTTGGGTGCCAATGTTCCCTTAAAAGATGTGGAATATGTGGCCACTTTAAAAAAGCCCGACCTTTTATATTCTCATTTAACCTCAGTGGCCAATAATTTCAATTTTGAAAAATTCCTTGTAAATGTGCAGAATAGAATACCAGAGTTTCAGGTAATTGTTTCAGGTGCATTAACCCAAAATTATAAGAAGCGAATTCCAACAAATGTATCATTTAAGAAGTCGTTAACCGAAGTTATGGAGTACATGACTGCGCTATAACATAAAAGTCTAATGTTTAAACAGCAATCAATCAACCCGCTATCAGCGGGTTTTTTGTTTCACATTTCTTTAGTAAAAATTAAACAAAAATATCTTTGCATACCGAATATTATGTTTAGCTTTATGCTCTAATAAATTAAACAATACGCCATGTCTACGCTAGATTTCAATCAAATGCTGGTTAATAATGCGGATTTTTTGAAACCATTTGCGGTTACCTTAACACGCGATCAAGAAGCGGCCAAAGACCTTTACCAGGAAACTTTGTTTAGGGCATTGGCTAATAAAGACAAGTACAATGTTGGCACAAATATTAAAGCATGGTTGTATACGATTATGCGTAATATTTTCATCAACAACTACAGAAGAAAATCTAAGCAAGCAACTATTTTCGACAATACTCCCAACGAATTCTTACTAGATTTTAATCAGGGTGCTGTTGCCAATGAAGCCATTGCTGGAATAAATATGAAAGAGGTAAAACAAGCCATTCATGATTTACCAGAGATTTTCAGAAATCCATTTTTGTTGTATTTCGATGGCTACAAGTACCATGAAATTGCAGAGATGTTAGAAGAACCTTTGGGTACCATCAAAAGCAGAATCCACTTCGCAAGGAAACTGCTAAAAGCGCATGTACAGCGTTTCTAAGAAATTTCATTAACTTACGTTTCAAGTGAAGAATAAGCAAGCGATCGTTATCGGAAGTGGTTTCGCGGGCATGTCCGCGGCTTCCTTTCTAGCCAGATCGGGCTGGAATGTTACCGTACTAGAAAAGCACGAATTACCAGGTGGGAGGGCTAGAAAGTACACAGCCCAAGGATTCACCTTTGATATGGGACCAAGTTGGTATTGGATGCCCGATGTATTTGAGCGATACTTTGAACAGTTTGGAAAAAAAGTAAGCGACTATTATCAACTTACCCGATTAGACCCTTCTTATAGGGTATATTGGCCAGATGATGTAACAGATATACCTGCTAATTACCAAGAATTAAAAGCCTTATTTGAAAAATTAGAACCAGGTGCAGGGAAGCAGTTAGACTTGTTCATGAAAGAAGCTGCTTACAAATATGAAGTAGGGGTAAACAAGTTGGTTTTTAAACCAGGGCAATCACTTACTGAATTCTTAGATATTGATTTAGTAAAAGGAGTTTTTAAATTGGATGTGTTCAATTCAATGAAATCTCATGTGGGCAAGTATTTTAAGAATCCCAAACTGGTTGAATTAATGGAATTCCCTGTTTTGTTCTTAGGTGCTTTACCCGAACATACCCCAGCATTATACAGTTTAATGAATTATGCTGATATCAAAGGAGGAACCTGGTATCCTAATAAGGGTATGTACGAAATTGTTCAGGGGATGTATGATTTAGCGGTTTCATTAGGAGTTAATTTTAGGTTTAACCATAGTGTAAATCAAATCAACGTAGAAAATGGTATAGCAAAATCGGTTTCTTGTATGGCTAATACACCCGCAGGAAAAGTAATGATTGAGCTTGAAGCAGATGTTATAGTTGGCGGAGCAGATTATCACCATGTTGAAACAGATTTATTGCAACCTAAATACCAAACCTATACTCCTTCCTATTGGGATAAACGCGTAATGGCCCCTAGCTGTTTGCTGTATTATATTGGATTAAACAAACGCTTAACTGGGGTTCCTCATCATTCGCTATTTTTTGATACCGATTTTGGACTACACGGTAAAGAAATTTATACTACCAAAGAATGGCCAACAGATCCACTGTTTTATATGTGTGTACCTTCAGTTACAGACCCTACTGTGGCGCCAGAAGGTTGTGAAAATTTATTTTTATTAATTCCTGTTGCAACTGGCTTGTCTGGTGATACAGATGAATTAAGAGAAAAATATTTTAACTTGATTGTAGAGCGGATTGAAAAACAGATTGGCCAGTCAATCAAAGACGCGATTATTTATAAAAAAACCTTTGCTCAAAGCGATTTTATTAGCGAATACAACGCTTTTAAAGGAAATGCATATGGTTTAGCGAACACTTTACTACAAACTGCTGTTTTAAAGCCGTCATGCAGAAGTAAGAAAGTAAAAAACCTTTTCTTTACAGGGCAACTTACCGTTCCTGGGCCAGGAGTACCTCCTAGCTTAATTAGCGGTGAAGTAGTGGCTAAAGAAATTTCGAAATTATATGATTAAACTGTTTCACCAAGTAAGTCAAGAATGTAGCAGAATTACTACAGAGCTGTATAGCACTAGTTTTTCTTCGTCAATTCGTCTCTTGCACAAAGACCTTAGAACACCCGTATTCAATATTTATGGGTTTGTAAGATTTGCAGATGAGATTGTAGATACATTTCATGACTTTGATAAAGAAACATTACTCGCGGAATTTAAAGCAGAAACCTATAAGGCAATTGACCAGAAAATTTCTTTAAATCCCATTTTGCACAGCTTTCAATTAACGGTGAATGAGTTTAAAATTGATCGCCAATTGATTCATGCTTTTTTGCATAGCATGGAAATGGACTTGGGTAAGAAGCAATACGACAAATCGGGCTATGAAGAATATATTTATGGAAGTGCAGAAGTAGTTGGTTTAATGTGTTTATATGTTTTTTGCAATGGCGATCAAAGCAGCTACGAACACCTGAAACCCTATGCTTGTAGCCTAGGATCAGCATTTCAAAAAGTGAATTTTTTAAGAGATTTAAAAGCAGATTTCGAAGGATTAGATAGAATGTATTTTCCTGGATGCGACTTCAGTAATTTTACTCAGGCAGATAAGTTAAAAATAGAAGAAGACATTCAAAGAGATTTTGATCATGCTTATGAAGGCATATTACAATTACCATTGAAAGCCCGTTTTGGGGTTTATGTTGCGTATAAATATTATTTGAGTTTGTTTAAAAAGATCAAGAAGCTTCAGCCACAAAAAGTTCTAGATACAAGAGTTAGAATACCAGACCACGGTAAGATGTTTATCTTGGCAAAAGCGGGTATTAGAAGTCAATTAAATCTGCTCTAAATACATGTTAGAACAAGTGATTCTGGTAAATGAAGCCGATCAGGAATTAGGCTTTATGGAAAAAATGGAAGCACATGAAAAAGCGGTGTTGCATCGAGCTTTTAGTGTTTTTATATTTAATGATGCTGGTGAAATGTTGTTACAACAAAGAGCGAGCAGCAAATACCATAGTGCTAATTTATGGACGAATACTTGTTGCAGTCATCCCAAGCCAGGTGAACTAACCAAGAGTGCTGCACATAGGAGATTGCAAGAAGAAATGGGCTTTGATACTCCCTTAGAAAAAGCCTTTGATTTTGTTTATAAAGCCCCATTCGACAATGGGTTAACCGAATACGAGTTCGATCATGTATTTGTAGGTCGGTATCAAGGAAATATTCATCCCAATCCTTTAGAGGTTAAAGACTATGCTTTCCGTACATTTGAAAACATCAATCAACTAATTGCAACAGCACCTACGGAATTTACCAGCTGGTTTTTAATTGCTTTTCCTAAGGTACAAGCTTGGTGGTTGCAGCAAAATAAATAAAGGATATGAGTAATACCATCCCAACTAAAAAAGCAATCGTAATTGGAGCAGGTGTTGCTGGTTTAGCAGCAGCTATTCGTTTGCAAGTGATGGGATACGGGGTTAGCGTTTTTGAAAAGAATGATTATCCTGGAGGCAAGTTGAGCCATTTTGAATTAGGTGGATATCAATTTGATGCTGGTCCTAGTTTGTTTACACGTCCTCAATTAATAGAAGAGTTATTTGAATTTGCAGGCGAGCCTATTGAAGACTATTTTAGTTATGAAAGGGTGCCTATAGCTTGTAATTATTTTTACGAAGACGGAACAATCATTAGCGCTTTTGCAGATCATGAAAAATTTGCAGCTGAATTACAGGCCAAAACCAATGAGCCCGCAGAAAATTTGCACAGGTATTTGAATAAGTCTGCTGACGCATACAACCATATTGCCGGAATATTCTTACAGTATTCACTACATAAATTACAAACACTTTTTAAAGCACCCATTTTTAAAGCCATTCAAACGGTAAAATGGCCTTATCTGTTTAATTCGTTAAACAGTTATAACCAACGATCATTTAAATCGCCCAAGTTGGTTCAACTATTTAATCGGTATGCAACATATAATGGAAGCAACCCTTATAAAGCGCCAGCTATGCTCTCTTTGATTCCACATTTGGAACACAATGAAGGAACTTTTTATCCTAAAGGGGGAATGATCAGTATTACCAATGCATTGTATCAATTAGCTTTAAAGAAGGGGGTAGAATTTCATTTTGGAAATGGGGTTGAAAGAATTATTCGTACACAAGGAGTAGTAAAAGGAGTGGTAGTCAATAATGAAAATCATTTTGCTGATATAGTGGTAAGTAATATGGATGTATATTTCACGTACCAGCAATTATTAGGTGATCAGATTAAAGCAGCTAAAGTTTTACGACAAGAAAGAAGCAGTAGCGCTTTTATATTTTATTGGGGCATTAATAAAAATTTCTCGCAATTAGATTTGCATAATATATTTTTTAGCAATGACTACGAGAAGGAATTTGAATCGTTGTTTAAAACAAAAAAACCATTTGAGGATCCAACAGTTTACATCAATATAACCAGTAAAAGAGAACCATCTATTCAAGCCCCAATAGGTAAGGAGAATTGGTTTGTAATGGTGAATGCACCTGCTAATAAAGGGCAAGATTGGGAGTCTATTAAAGACTTCTATAAGAGCGCAGTACTCAAAAAATTGAGTAACTTATTAGGAGAAGATATTGAACCACTTATAGAAGTCGAAGAAGTATTATCTCCAGTAAGCATAGAATCTAAAACAGCTTCTTATATGGGTTCTTTATATGGAACCAGCTCTAATAGCAAAACTGCGGCATTTATGCGACACCCTAATTTTAGCAATACCACAAAAGGGTTGTATTTTGTAGGTGGGAGCGTTCATCCAGGAGGAGGAATCCCACTCTGTTTGTCAAGTGCAGCCATAATGGCCAATCTGGTAGACCAACAGCAAAAATTAAAGCATTAAGCGAACATGTTATACGCAAAGCCAAGAATACCACTGTTTTTAGCAATATTATTTCATATTACTGGTGTGATAGGGATTCTGTTTACCCCATATAAAGATTGGTTCATTAATAATACACCTTTCACTTTGTTGTTAATGGGTGTATTGCTTGCAGCAAGTCAAGAGCGGCTAGAAAAAGGATTTGTAGGATTTTTTTTATTAGCTTTTGCAACAGGAATGGTTACTGAAATGATTGGGGTAAATACAGGAATATTATTTGGAAACTATACTTATGGAAGGGTTATGGGGCCAAAGCTAATGGGCGTGCCATTTTTGATAGGAATGAATTGGTTTGTGATTGTTTTTTGTTGTGGGTCTTTAATGCAACAATTGAATAAAGTAATGTTGGCAAAATATGAAGCACCCATTCCAAGGTCAATTATCAAATGGTCGGTTGTAATTGACGGTGCAGTGATGGCTACTTTTTTTGATTGGTTAATGGAGCCAGTTGCTATTCAATTAGGGTTCTGGACATGGGAGGGAGGTGCCATTCCTATGTTAAATTATGCATGTTGGTTTGTAATAAGTGCTATTTTATTGGCTATTCAACAACAGCTGAAAATAAAAGCACAAAACCATTTTGCCATACATTTGTTGATCATACAGGCTTTATTTTTTCTATCACTTAGAATTTTCTTATAAGATGATTTATGTATTAGTGACCTTATTGGTATTTGTTGTAATGGAGGGGATTACCTGGCTAACCCATCGATATGTAATGCATGGATTTTTGTGGTATTTGCATGAAGACCATCACCAAAAAGGTCCGGGATTTTGGGAAAAGAACGATGCTTTTTTTGTAATTTTTGCCATACCCAGCTGGTTATGTATTATGTTGGGGAGCATGAATCAAAATTATTGGGCTGTTAGCATTGGAGCAGGAATTGCTCTATATGGCTTCGCTTATTTTTTAGTACATGAAATCATTATACACCAGCGCATTAAATTATTTACCCGCAGTAATAACCGATACATTAGGGCTATTAGGTGGGCGCACAAAATGCACCACAAACATTTGCACAAAGAAGAAGGTGAGAGTTTTGGGATGTTAATCGTTGCTAAAAAATATTGGGATAAAATCAGGAGAGACGAAAAGTTAAAAGCAGTATAGTCTTTGCAAAAACAATACGACTATATTATAGCTGGAGCAGGTTGTGCGGGCATGAGTTTATTGATGCGAATGGTAGTTGACCCATTTTTTGCTTCAAAAAAAATATTAGTAGTTGATGCAGATGCTAAGCAACAAAACGATCGTACCTGGTGTTTCTGGGAAACAGCACCTGATCTTTTTGAGCCGATAGTACATCATCAATGGAAAAAACTTGATTTTTATTCCAATCATTTTTCTTCTGAATTATCCATTGAACCGTATACTTATAAAATGATAAGGGGGATTGATTTTTACAACTATGTAAAAGCCAGTGTCTCTAAATCACCCAATATTGAATGGCGAAATGCCACAGTTAACAAATTAGTAAATACCACTTTTGAATTTGTAGGCTCAAACGAAATAGCGGGTATTGAATTGGTAGATGGTGAAATCATTTATGCGGATTATGTATTCAGCAGCATTTTATTTGAACCCATCAAAGCAGCTGCTACAGAATACCATTTTTTACAGCATTTTAAAGGATGGGAAATTAAAACAGCAACAGATTGTTTTGATTCAAGTAAAGCCGTATTCATGGATTTTAGGGTATCGCAAGAACATGGAACCACTTTTATGTACGTGTTGCCCACTTCTCCAAATACAGCATTAGTAGAATACACTTTATTTACCGAACAGCTCATAGAAGATGCAGCCTATGATATGGCGCTTAAAAAATACATTGGTGAAAAATTGCAAATAAACGACTACCAAATATTGCACGAAGAAAAAGGCGTGATTCCTATGACCACCAAAAAATTTCCTTATTACAAAGGTGGAAATATATACATTGGAATTGCAGGCGGACAAGCCAAAGCAAGCAGTGGGTATGCATTTAAGTTTATTCAAAAAAGAACAGCTGCTTTGATTGATGCCATCAAAAAAGGTAAAGATCTTTCTTTTGGGAAATCGTTGAAAGATTCAAAAGGACATTTGTACGATGCTGTTTTATTGAATGTGTTACACAATCGTAAAATGCCAGGAGATGAAATTTTCGCATCTATTTTCAAAAAGAATAAAGCAAGTAATGTATTGGCTTTTTTAGATAATGAAAGTAGTTTAATGACCGATTTGAAAATAATGAGCAGTGTTCCAACAGGTATATTCTTACCTGCTGCTTTTCATGAGATGAAGCAATTGATGTAATTTCATGCAATGGCAAATATTGTAACCATTACATTGAATCCAGCACTAGATAAAAGTATTTCAGTACCCGAACTGGTTCCAGAAAAAAAGTTACGTGCACTATCTGCAAAAGTAGAGCCGGGCGGTGGCGGTATCAATATTTCAAGAGCTTTGAAAAAATTAGGAGTGGCTTCCGAAGCAATTATTTTATCTGGTGGATACACAGGAAAAACATTAGAAGCTTTATTGTCTAAGGAACAAGTTGCTTTTACTGCTATAGAAACCGAAGGGGACACTCGTGAGAATTTTGTGGTGTTTGATGAAGATAAAAAATTGCAATATCGATTTGGAATGCCAGGGGAGCGTGTTTCTGATCAGGAGTTAGGATTGTTAATGCAAGCCATAGGAAATTGCGCACATGTTGATTATGTTGTATTGAGTGGAAGTTTACCTCCCGGAACATCAACTACAGTATTTCACGAAATAGCCATTATTGCGCAACAGTTAAATGCAAAATTAATTGTAGACACATCAGGTGATGGATTAAAAGCCGCAGTTAAAGAAGGCTTGTATTTAATCAAACCCAACTTGCGCGAATTAGCATCTTTAGTAGGTAAAGAATGGATTGATATGGCTGATGTTATTGTAACAGCCCGTCAAGTAATTGTAGCAGGTGCTTGTAAAGCCATGGCAGTTTCAATGGGAGCAGATGGCGCTATGTTAATTACAGCCACAGAACATTATAAAGCGGCTGCACCTCAAGCGCCTGTATTGAGTACAGTAGGGGCAGGGGATAGCATGGTGGCAGGCATGTTGGCAGCTTTAACTAAAGGATGGGGATGGGAGCAGGTTCTACAATACGGTGTAGCCGCAGGTTCTGCAGCTACTTTACATAAAGGAACAGAGCTTTGCTCATTATCAGATACCGATCGCATTTTTGCAGAGATCAAGAAGAATTAATTTGCTTCAATTACATTTGCAACAATTATTGGTCTCGTAGTACAATGGATAGTATAAGAGTTTCCGAAGCTCCAGATCCAGGTTCGATTCCTGGCGAGACCACAAACCCTCGCAGCGAAAGCTGCGGGGGTTTTTAGATTGCGAACGTTACGAGTTTACTCGTATAAGTGAGCAGACTAAAAACCCGCAGGGCAACCGAAGGTTGACGTGCGAAGGGTTTGAGTAAGTTCAATACGGGAGGAAGGCGGTCTTCGACCGACAATCTTGGCGAAGACAAAAATGGAACAGACTAGGCAACCGAAGGTTGCCGTAAAGGCTTTGAGTAAGTTCAATACGGGAGGAAGTCAGCTGAACGAAGTGAAGCTGACAATCTTGGCGAATAAGGAAGTCAGCCGCAGGCTGACAATCTTGGCAAAGACAGGAAGATGTCCTGGCAACCCCCGATACATATGCACCCCATATTTGATAAAATATTCTCTCTCAATAAATTCTACCGCATTTGATAATTGTATAGCTTACGACAGTTTAACGATTATAAATAAGCTGTATGAATGCATTGCACCAAACCGATTACTTGGTATTTCTATTCTATTTTATTCTTGTTGCTGGATATGGTATTTGGGTATACCGAAGAAAGAAAGCAAAGGAAGCCAGTTCTAAAGACTATTTTTTAGCAGAAGGATCTTTAACCTGGTGGGCCATTGGCGCATCGTTAATTGCTTCTAATATTTCAACGGAGCAATTCATTGGAATGAGTGGAAGTGGATTTAAAATGGGTTTAGCTATTGCTAGTTATGAGTGGATGGCATCGGTAACATTAATAGTAGTGGCCATTTTCTTTATGCCTGTTTATTTGAAAAACAAAATATTCACGATGCCGCAGTTTTTGCAGGTACGTTACAACGATACCGTAGCAATGATTATGGCCGTATTCTGGTTGCTATTATATGTATTTGTAAACCTTACTTCTATTTTATTCTTAGGCGCATTGGCCATTAGTAGTATTTCCGGAATCTCTTTCACGGTATGTATGTTGGCACTCGGATTTTTTGCAGTACTCATTACATTGGGGGGAATGAAAGTAATTGGATACACCGATGTAATACAAGTATTCTTTTTAATCTTAGGAGGATTGGCAGCTACTTATATTGCATTGAACTTGGTAGCAGAGCAAAACGGAACAAGTGGAATACTCAATGGCCTAGCAGTATTAAGAGAAAAAGCAGACGACCATTTTCATATGATTTTGAAGCCAGATAATCCAAGCTTTACCGACTTGCCAGGTCTTACTGTTTTGATTGGAGGATTGTGGATTGCCAATTTAAATTATTGGGGATGTAATCAATACATCACACAGCGTGCATTAGGAGCCGATTTAAAAACAGCCCGCAATGGTTTGTTATTTGCGGGGTTCTTGAAATTGATTATGCCTGTAATTGTAGTGTTACCGGGTATTGCAGCTTATGTGATGCATCAACAAGGCTATTTTCAAACAGAGTTATTGCAAGATGGAGAAGTAAACCCCGACCGCGCATATCCAGTATTATTAAATTTATTACCGGTGGGATTAAAGGGGCTGTCATTCGCAGCACTTACCGCAGCAGTGGTTGCTTCATTAGCAGGAAAAGCCAATAGCATTGCAACTATATTCACTTTAGATATTTACAAAAAGAAAATCAACACAGCAGCAGGAGAGCAAAAGATGGTGAATATTGGAAGAATTTCTATTGTTGCTGCAATGATATTAGCAATGATAGTAGCACCATTTATGGGCATAGATAAAAAAGGAGGATTCCAATATATTCAAGAGTATACAGGCTTTGTATCACCGGGAGTATTTGCGATGTTCTTCTTAGGATTCTTCTGGAAGAAAACCAGTTCTAATGCTGCATTGTTTGCAACTATTGGTGGATTTGTACTATCCATCATTTTTAAATTCATGCCCAATTATGTAGACCTTTCTTGGTTGGCCACTTCTGGATATGCGGTAGCGAATGGGGAAGGTGTATTTGAAATTCCATTCTTAGATAGAATGGGAATTGTATTCTTGATTTGTTTGGTGGGAATGTATTTTATTAGCATGAACGATATTAGAAAAGGTGTTCAAACCAATGGATTAGAAGTAGACAGAAGCATGTTCAAATTGCATCCAGCATTTGTGGTAGGCGTTTTAATATTATTTGGAATTATTGCCGCATTGTATACCATACTTTGGTAAATAGCATTACTTACCAAATGCTGCAATATTCGTACTGAATATTTTAACAGCAATAGCAATCAGGATTACGCCAAAGAATTTTCTTACGGCTAGTAATCCTGATTCGCCTAGTGCACGTTCAATCACTTTGAGCAATCTTAAAGTAATGTAAACAACCACCAGATTAATCAGTATTCCAAACAAGATATACATTTCATCGAAGTTGGCTTTTAATGACATGATGGTGGTAAGGGTACCTGAACCAGCAATAATAGGAAATGCAATGGGTACTACACTTCCACTTTTTGCATTGTTGTCGCCTTTAAAAATTTCATGTCCTAAAACCATTTCAAGACCTAGTAAAAAAATGACAATTGAACCTCCAACGGCGAAAGACCGAATATCTAATCCAAGAATTTTTAGAAAAGGTTTGCCAGCAAATAAAAACAAAATCATTAAGGCGCCAGAAATCAATGTCACTTGAAGCGAACGAATACCTCCGCCCATTTTTTCTTTTAATGAAATAAGCAAGGGAATAGACCCTACAATATCAATTACCGCAAAAAGGGTAAATGTAACTGTCAGCAGTTGATCTACTTGAAATTCCATGCGCATGTTTTTTTAAAGATACCAATTTTACTAAACAGTGGGTCTATGCCATTCTTTGCCTTGTCTAGAGTAATTATAGAGCAATTCATGGGTCATGCTATCTTCTGTTACTTGAATTTTTACCACACAACCATAGTGTAAAGTAAACGCGTCAAAAGATTCTTTTAATGGGGTGGAAGTAATATGAGACAGGATACTTCTGAGTACACCACCATGTGCCACTATCACTGCTGATTCTTGTTTGGAAACAATTTCATTAAAACGCTTCACTACTCTATTGTGTAAGTCTACATAACTCTCTCCTTTAGGAACTGCTACGTTTACAAAATCATCCATCCAAGGTTGTATCTCTTCTTTTGGTATATCATTCCAAGGAAGTAATTCCCATTGGCCACAATTGAGCTCCATTAAATCATCATGAACATCAATTGCTAATCCATCAAATAAAGCATCAGCCAGCTTTTTACAACGTTGCAATGGACTACTATATACTTTTATTTCATCAGAAGGCAAATGAGGTTTAATGGCTTCTACTTCTTCTAAAAAAGTTTCGGTAATATCTAAATCGGCCTGTCCGTAGCAGATACCTTTTTCTACTTTAGGGGTGGTATGTCTAATTAAATAAATTTCCATAAGAGTAAACATCCTAAATAAAATGCAATTTCACAAACCTGTTGTGTGGCACCTAAACAATCCCCAGTATAACCACCAATCCATTTCATAAAATAATTACCTGCAAATATTTGAACCAAGTAAGCTGGAACTTGAACCCAAAGAATAAAAAAGAATAACCAGCTGGCGAACCCATAACTAAATAGTAAAGAATCTAGTTGATCAATTGGGCTATAGATTAAAATAAAAACAAGGGTAAGGGGAATTAAAGAACCCAAGGCCAGTATGCCCATTTCTGCTTTGGTTAGTATTCGATCTGCCAAAGGTTTTGATTTACTGGTATCGATGTCTTGAACATAGGGTAGTTTTTGCATGATAGTGGTAGCCCAAAATCGACTATTGGCATGAGCTGCTATTAAAGCAACTGCAACCAATTCAATAGGAAAAAATTGCATTAATTCTAGTAGTAATAAAAATTTTAAAGACAGGATCAAGATTAATCCAACTACCCCGTAAGTGCCTAGACGACTGTCTTTCATGATGGTCAATATTTTTTCTTTGGTCCATCCTCCGCCAAAAGCATCGCAACAATCTGCAAAACCGTCTTCATGAAATGAACCCGTTAATAAAATGGTGGCAATCATTGAAAACAAAACAGTTAGTGCAGGAGAAAAAAGCAGATCGGCCAATACCAATACAATCGCACCTACTATTCCAACTACAATGCCTGCCCAACTAAAATAGCGGGCTGAAGCTTGCAAGTGCGCTTGTTTAAATGGAAGATTGCCCACAGGGATGCGAGTAAAAAACATCAACGCTGTTTTAAATAGAAGCCACTGGTGTTTCATGAAAAAATTTGAATGAAGATAATTATTCTGACGCAGTGCTTACACCAGCTTGTTCAAAAGAAGCCATCTGATTTAAAAAGGCAACAGCCGATTCAATTAATGGGATGGCCAATGCTGCACCTGTTCCTTCCCCAAGTCTGAGGCCTATATTCAGCAAGGGCTTCGCTTTTAAATACTGCAACATATTGGCGTGACCTTGCTCATTGCTGTTGTGTGCAAAAATGCAATTATTCAATACAGTAGGTTCCATTTGTACAGCAACCAATAAAGCTGCAGTAGCAATAAAACCATCTACCACAATGACCATTTTTTCTGAAGCTGCAGCTAAGTATGCACCCACCATCATAGCAATTTCAAAACCACCCACTGCACTTAATAATAGCAGGGGTTCGTGCCTTAGTGAATTTAGTTGATGCAAACTGGCAACCTTTTCAAGGGTATTTATTTTAGTATTCAATTGGTCGTCATTGGAACCAGTACCCCTGCCTACACATTCGGCCAGAGGAGTACCCGTAATCGCATGCATAATTAAAGCAGCTGATGAAGTATTGCCTATTCCCATTTCGCCAAATCCAATACAATTGGTACCATCTTTTGCAACAACTGTAACCAGTTCTTTTCCTTTTTTAATACAACTCAAAGCCAAATCCATAGACATTGCTGGAGCAGTTAAATAATTGACTGTGCCCATACCTTGTTTAGCTTGAATAAAATTCGGTTGTTCAAGATGGCTCAAATTCGCATTTACACCCGCGTCTACAACAATCAACTGCAATCGATTCATTTGGGTAAATACATTTATGGCTGCACCCCCATTCAAAAAGTTCAAGACCATTTGTGCAGTAACAGATTGTGGGTAAGGATTCACCAATCCTGTTTCGGCTATGCCATGATCAGCTGCAAAAACCATAATGGTAGGTCTTGCAATAAAAGGTGCTGTGGTCTGCTGAATTAAACCTACTTGTAATGCAATCTCTTCTAGCAAACCCAATGCACCCAAGGGTTTGGTCTTGCTATTTATTTTGTTTTGCAGCTGATCTTTAAGCATAGTGTTTATTATAGATGGATACTAATACCTGAGTTAATTAAAAATGGAATACTATTAAACCCTCTTAAATCGGTGAATTTCTTGCCCGTGATATTTTGTGCGTCTACAAATAATTTTATTTTTTCGCTAAAACGATATTCTGCATAAGCACCCAAAATAAAATATTCAGGTAACAATACATCGGCCCTTCTAAATCCACCAATATCTGATCGGCTGCCTACATATTTTCCTATGATAGAAACAGTTGCTTTTTCATGCGTATAGCTTACGCTCATATTGCTTTGAAAGCCTGGTCTTCTTAGTCCATAAATATAGCCAGTGTCTTTAAAATTGGTTCTGCTTTGTGTAGAATCGATCATGCTTAGGTAACTAAAATTCATATTCATTTGCAAACGATTACTCAATCGAATACTGGTTTCGTATTCAACCCCAAAAGCGGTTTGCTTTATGAAATTGTAATACTTGTTGCGCACATAATCGTAGTCTATTCCATTATTGGTATTTCTATAAAAAGCCACTAACCTGCTGGTAAAACCCGTATAGCTATGCGAAAATCCTGCTTCAATAGTAGTGCTGGTTTCTGCTTTTAAATCTCTTCTTCCACTAAATGAATCAAATAGTTGAAACAAGGAAGGGGTTTTAAATGCAGTAGCTACACTACCAAATAGGCGCAGCTGTTCTGAAACCGCAAATGAAGGATTAAAAGTAAAAGTGCTGCTGTTCCCGTAAATAGAGTGTTTATTCAACCTAAATCCTGCATCTGCAAAAAACCCTTTCTGGTTATTGAATTGTAAAGAACTGTACACAGATGACTGATGAATACCCGTGTCTTTAAAACCCGACTTAAATGGGCCAAAACTACTTACCGATTCAAACTGATTATTCATGCTGGCAAAACGGTATTCAACACCCTGCAATAAAGAGAATGATTGATTTAATTTAAACGAAGCGTACAATTCTGCAAACTGTGTTTTACCAAAATACTTGTTGCGTTGATAAAAACTAAATACTGCTTTATCTGCACTATCTCTTTCATATCCTCTATTGGTTTGACTGAATTGATAGTTGGCAGTTACCTGCAATGATTTGGTTTTATACACCAAACCAAAGCCCGTATTCAATAAATTGTTTTTCAATAGATACTGCTTATCATCACTAAATACACCTGCATCAATGCTGGCCTGGTATTGGCTGTACATTCCAAACCCTTTCAATAATAATTGGTTGTTTACGGCATATTGAACTGCAGCACTGGTACTATTGCCCTTGTATCCGTCTGCGTCATAGTTTCTAGTGCCAATAGTATCACTGGCTGCACTAAACCCATTGGTACGAATACCGGCATTACGCAAACTATAAGTTAGTTTTTTGTACTTACCATACAGCTGCAAGTTGTTTTTAAAACTATTTAAATTACCTGCAGTTAAAGTAGCTTTTACATTGATGGGTTTGTTTACATTTTGCTTTACAGTAATAATATTAATTACCCCTGCAACCGCATCACTTCCATATACGGTACTTTGGGCACCTCTGCATACTTCAATTCTTTCTACATCATTAATAGAAAAAAGGTTCAGGTCGAATTCATTGCCAATTTGCGAAGGATCATACACAGGAATACCATCCATTAGTATCAACGTTCTACCGCTATTGGCCCCGCGCATAAATACGGTTTGATTGGTGCCCGCATTGTTCAGCGCTCCGTTGATGGTGATACCAACGGTTTCATTCAATACTTGGCCCAACGATTTGCCCGAACTTTTAGACAATTCAGCTTGTCCAATTACGGTAATCACTTTACCTGTAGTACTTTGTTTTTGTTCCTGCTTATTGGCAGTTACCACTACTTCGTCTAGCACACTGGTGCGTAAACTGTCTTTTTGTGCATACAAGCCAGCGCTTGATAGCAGGGTTAGGAGGAGCGTTAATTTTTTGCTCATTGTCCATTTAATTTAAAGGTCAACAATGAGCTTCCAGGAAAATAAAAAAACGGCGAAAAATAAATTACTGCTGCAGCAGCACTTTAGATTCCATGCTTTTCACCCGAAAGCCGTGAATACTTGTTTGCTATTGGCAGGTCTTCTGGCTTCCCACCCTTTGAATGTCCTTCCCATCTCTTTATAATCGAGACAGTGGTTGTAGTGATTCAAAAGTTTGCCTTGCGGCGCGGGTTACAGCTACGGGGATAGCGCCGGAGTTACACCGACTTCCCTTTTAATCATCTGACTGAGGCAGATGAACCAGTAACGCAGCAAATGTATATATTTATCCTTATGAAAGGGAACCAGCAATTAAATGTTTTTAGTTTCACCATGATTGTGGTGGGCTTAGTAATAGGGATGGGGATTTTTAGATCTGCTGCAACCAGCGCCCAGCATGCCATTGAGCCCTCTGTATATTTTGCAGCTTGGTTAATTGGCGGTTTCGTAGCCCTCTGTGGCGCGTTAACTTATGCAGAAATCGGGAGTAGGTTTCCGGTAACTGGGGGTTATTATAAAGTGTTTTCTTATGCCTATCATCCCAGTATTGCATTTGCCATCAACTGTATTATTTTAATTAGCAATGCTGCTAGTTTAAGTGTGGTGGCTATTATTGGAAGTGGATATATTGCTAAACTTTTTCCTGGTACACCTTGGACAGATGTAGACAAAGCCTTGTTAAGTGCAGGAGCCATCATTTTATTTTACATTATTAATTTAAGAGGGCTTAAAATGAGTTCTCGTGCGCAAAATATTTTAATGGTCATCAAAATCAGTATGATCTTGGTATTGATTGCGGCTTTGTTTTTCCCATATGAATCTTCTACAGCCGCAGCGGTTGCTGAGTCTGCATCAGCTACAATCCCTCCAACCCCTCAAATGAGTTGGATACAGAGTTTGGGGTATAGTTTAATTGCAGTTTCATTTACTTATGGCGGGTACCAACAAACCATCAATTTTGGAAGCGAAGTAAAAGACCCTGCACGCAATATTCCTAAAGGAATATTTTTTGGAATTGCCATCATTATAGGGCTGTATTTGTTGGTTAATTTTAGCTATTACCAAATTGTAGGTTTTGAGCAAATGAAAGGAGAAAAAGAAATTGCTTATGTGGTTATAGATAAAGTATTTGGTGAAAGAGGTGCAGCTATTTTTTCTTTCTTTTTGTTCTTTGGTGTATTGGCTTATGTAAATGCCCTATTGATGAGTAATCCTAGAGTCATGTATGCCATGAGCGATGAAGGAACCATTCCAAAAATATTTTCAAAGCAAAACGAAAAGAATGGGGTATTGGTAGTATCGCTAACGGTGTTTACCCTTACCTGTTTGCTGATTTTATTTTTTGCCCAAACCTTTGATGCTATTTTAAATTTTACCATTTTCCTTGATTGTTTTGGTATGGTGGCTTCAAGTGCAACCATTTTTAAATTAAGAAAACAAACCAAACATTTAGACGGTACGGGTATTTATAAAATGAAGCTCTTTCCAATATTGCCTTTAATATTTATGGCAACCTATTGTTTTGTTGGGGTGAGCATAGCCATACAAACACCCAATACCGCTATAATTGGCACGGCTGTACTGGCTGCATTTATGGCTATTTACTTCATTACACAACGTTTTAAAAAGCCAGTATAGGGCTATAAGCTGCCTTTCATACTAATTTTAACACAAAACCATCCCTTTCCTTTCCGTCTGTCTAAATTCTGTGAAAGCCTCGCCGAATAACTTATTTTTGTTCTATGAGGAATTTACTATTACTAATGGTCGGTTGTTTTACGTTCGCTGGGCAAATTGTTGCTCAGGGTTCAACAGACAAATGGAACCTTCAGCGTTGTGTAGAATACGCTGCAAAAAACAATATTTCGGTAAAGCAAGCCGATATACAGGCAAGACTGGCTGCATTGGAAGTGGAGCGGACCAAATTGTCTCAATATCCATCGGCAAGTGCCAATACCAATTTGGGTACCCAGTTTGGTAGATCCATTGATCCTACTACCAACTTGTTTACAACCACACAGTTGTTGTTCCAACAAGTAAATTTGAATGTGAATGCCACTGTATTTAACTGGGGAGCTCTAAAAGCAGATCGTCAGGTTGCGGGGTTTAATGCACAAGCAGCAATAGCCGATATTGAAAGAATCACCAATGATGTATCATTAAGTATAGCTACATTTTTTTTGCAAGTAGTGGCGGCTAAGCAACAAATTGCTATTGCTGAAGTACAAGTTGGCCAAACCCAATCTCAGTTAGGTTTTACCCGCAAGCGAGTAGAAGCAGGGGCGTTACCAGAATTAAGTGCTGCTGAAATTGAAGCACAACTAGCAAGAGACAGTACTTCATTAGTTAGTGCTAATGCAACATTTCAACAAGCCGTAATTCAGTTGAAAGCTGCCATCAACTTAGATATGTCTGTTTCATTTGATGTAGAAATACCAGCAGTAGATAATATTCCATTGCAACCATTGGGAGAATTGGATCCAGCATTTTTATACCAATTGGCGTTGAATAATCAACCCGCTCAAAAAGTAAGCGACTTAAGAATTAAGTCGGCAGAAGCATCTATTAAAAGAGCGCGCTCTGCATTTTATCCAACCATTTCTGCTTTTGGTGGATTGGGGTCTAACTTTGCTAATGCCGCTACCACTATTACTGGTGCAAATGTGATTGGTACAAGACCTACTACTAATTTTGTAACGGTGAATAACCAGAACTATCAAGTATTTCAGCCAGATATTCAGTTGACTTCTTCTAAAAGAAACTTCTTTCAAATGTGGAGCGGTTGGGGTGGACAACTAGAACAAAACTTTAGGCAAAACTTTGGGTTAAACGTTCAGATTCCCATTTTTAATGCAGGTTCAGCTAAATTAGGCTATGAGCGTTCTAAATTAAATTTAAGAACAGCACAAGTATCAAGACAACAAGCAGATTTAACCTTGCAGCAAAATATTTATCAAGCACATACCAATGCAATGGCTGCTATTCAACGTTTTCATGCGAGCGATAAATCGGTAGAAGCATCTCAAAAAGCTTATGATTACGCACGCAAACGTTTTGAAGCTGGTTTGTCTAACACGTTAGATTTGATTACTAATCAGAATAATTTGCTAAGAGCAAAACTAGATAGATTGAATAACCAGTTTGATTATATTTTTAGAATTAAACTACTAGAATTTTACAAAGGTCAAGGCATTAAATTATAAAAAACAAATCATGAGTAAGAAGTTAATCTGGATTATTGTAGGCCTAGTAGTAATCATAGGCGTTATCATAGGCCTAAAGAAAGCAGGAGTAATAGGTAAAGAAGAAGGAATAAAAGTTACTGCTGAAGCGGTACAACGCAGAACAATTATTGAAACAGTAAATGCGAGTGGAAAAGTATATCCTGAAATTGAAGTAAAAATAAGTCCCGACGTAAGCGGTGAAATAGTTGAATTAACTGTTGCTGAAGGTGACACTGTTAAAAGAGGACAAGTGTTGGCTAGAATTTATGCAGACATATTAAACTCTCAAAGAGATCAGGTGGCTGCAGGCGTTAGTCAGCAACAAGCACAGGTTTCAAACACAACCGCGCAGTCTGCGGCAATTAAAGCCACATTAGATCAAGCTGAAACACAATACAATCGCCAAAAGAAATTATTGGATGAGAAAGTAATCAGCCGCTTAGAATTTGAACAAGCTGAGCAAGCAGTTAAAAGTGCAAGAGCCAATTACAATGCTGCAATGGAAGGAATCAAAAGCGCAAAAGCGGGTGTGCAAAGTGTTCAAGCGCAATTAAACAGAGCCAATAAAGATATTGGAAGAACATTAATTACTTCACCAATGGATGGGGTGATTAGTTTGTTGGCTATTAAAAAAGGAGAGCGTGTTGCAGGTAACAGCTTTAACGTTGGTACCGAAATGATGCGAGTGGCAGATATGCGTAGTTTTGAAGTAAGGGTTGACGTGGGTGAAAATGATATTCCTAAAGTTAAATTAGGCGATACAGCTATTGTAGAAGTAGACGCCTATACCAGCAGAAAGTTCAAAGGCATTGTATATAAAATTGCAAATCCTAGCACAGGTAATACACTTACTGCCAATGCAAGTGCCGAAGTAACCAACTACAAAGTGCATATTCGTTTATTGCAAGAAAGTTATAAAGACTTGGTTATTCCTGGTAGATCTTTTCCTTTCCGTCCGGGTATGACTGCAAGTGCTGATATACAAACAAAGAGTAAATACAATGTACTGTCTGTTCCTTTGAATGCCGTTACCACAAGAGATAGTAAAGAAGACCAGAAAGAGAAAAAAGACGAGAAGAAAACCGACAACAAAGTAGCTCAAGTTGAAAAAGTAGAACAAAAATCTGTTTCTTCTGATGACTCAATTGAAGAAGTGGTATTTATTTTGCAGGCAGATAATAAAGTGAAGAAGGTAAAAGTAAAAACTGCCATTCAAGATTTGAACAATATTGAAATTACTGAAGGTCTGAAAGAAGGCGATAAAGTAATTACTGGTCCTTACTCTATTGTAAGCAAGATGCTAAAGGATGGCAACTTGGTTACTGTTGTAGAAAAAGACAAGTTATTTGAAGAAAAGAAAAAAGATTAATTTTTTAGATAATATTTCAACAATGGACGGCTAATTACCGTCCATTTGTTTTTCTGTATGTTTGCTGAATTATTAGCGATAAAACAGCCATATGCAGTTTGGAATTATTGGAGGTGGAAGCTGGGCAACTGCTTTAGCTAAAATTCTCACCGATAGCGGCAATACCATTCATTGGTTTATCCGAAACGAGGATAGTATTCATTATTTTAAAAAGAGAAAACACAATCCTCATTACTTAAGCACCGCTTATTTTAATCCCGCACAGTTACAATTGACTACTGATATTAATGCGGTAATTGAAGCCTCAGATGTAATAGTAATTGCCGTTCCTTCTGCTTATGTGGAAGATGCTTTGATGCAGGTTTCTGCAGAAAAATGGGTGGGTAAAAAAATTGTTTCTGCCGTAAAAGGAATTACGCCTACTAAGAACCAATTATTACACGAGTATTTAGCAGAGACTGTTCAGTTTCCATTGAACAATTATTTTACTTTATTAGGACCCTGTCATGCTGAAGAAGTAGCTGCGGAAAAATTATCTTATCTCACTTTTTCAGGTGCCGATGAAGTAGAAACTGCTGCCATTGCTGCATGTTTTAAAACTGATTATATTAATACGGTAGTGAATACCGATGTAGTAGGAGTGCAGTATGCAGCGGTAATGAAAAATATTTATGCTTTAGGTGCAGGTATTGCGCATGGCTTAGAATATGGCGATAATTTTCTGAGTGTATATATTGCCAATTGTGCCAACGAAATGGGCGGATTTTTAGAAAAGGTTGCCCCTGGAACCTGTATCGAAAAAAATTATACGGCTTCTGTTTATTTGGGAGATCTATTGGTAACCTGTTATTCTTTATTCAGTAGGAACCGCACATTTGGTAATATGTTGGGTAAGGGGTATTCAGTTAAATCGGCACAACTTGAACTCAATATGTTGCCCGAAGGCTACTTTGCCAGTAAGTGTATTCATAAAACCAATAATACGATTTTAGCCAATATGCCTATTGCCAGTGCCATCTATTCCATCCTATGGGAACAACTGCCAGCAGAAGATGGGTTTAAACAAATTGAAAGTTTTTTAATATAGTTTTAAACAAAATATATTAAAATATGTAATTAATAGCTAAACTATCAACAGTGCCAGAAACGATTATAAGAAAAGTAAGAGAACAAAGAAATTACACCCAAGATTTTGTAGCAAAACAAATGGGTATCTCTCAAAATGCATACAGCAAAATCGAGAATGGTTATACCCAACTTACCGTGAAGCATATCAAAGAGTTGTCTAAAATTTTAGAGGTTTCATTAATGGAATTATTGAGAGACGACTTTGAAATACATAAGCCCAATCATATTCATACTGAAAGTATAAATAAAGACAATTTGTTAATGGCCATCAATCAGATTGCCGACAAGTTGAATGAGAAGCATCCACAGAAACACGATTTCTATCCAATTGTCATGAGTTTATTGCAAACAGTAGATACAACCGTTGACAATATTCACTAAGATTAATTGGCTTCCTCCTCTCTAAATAAGTGCGCAGCAATTCCATCTGCCATAAACTTGCCAGCAGATGAAAGGCATAAGTGTGGATGATTATACACCAACAAGCCGTCTTTTATATTGTGGGCGGCATCTTTTAAAATGACATCAAAAGTTTCTTTGCCAGCAATAGCATCCAATCTATTTGCATCAATACCCTCAATGGTTCTGAGGGCAGTCATGATGTATTCATTCGTTTGTTGAACAAGGGTTAGTTCTTCCTTTTCGAAAGGAACGGTACTTTGGGCTAAAGATTTAATATATAAAGCATTATTACTAATATTCCACTGCCTGCTTAGGCCGTTAAAAGAATGGGCAGCAGGTCCAATCCCTAAATAAAATTGTCCTGACCAATAATTGGAGTTGTGTATACTTCTTTTGCCAGGCAGTGAAAAATTGGAAATTTCATATTGTTCAAATCCAGCAGCAGCAGTCATTTCTTGTAAAATGGCAAAATGAGCAGCTTGGTGTGCAGCATCTACATTGGGTAGTTCTTGCTTATTAATTTTATGCGCTAGTGCAGTTTTGGGTTCTACCGTTAAAGCATAACAGGATAAATGGGGAACTCCCATTTTAATGGCAATTTCAAGATTCTGTATCCAATCTTTATTCGATAAACTTGGTCCACCATAAATTAAATCAATCGAAATATTTTGAATTCCTGCTGATTGTGCTAAACCAATACAAGCCAATGCTTGATCAGCATTGTGCGCGCGCCCCATCCATTGAAGATCTTCTTCTCTGAAAGACTGAATGCCGATACTCAAACGATTAATGCCTAATTCAACCCAATAATTTAGTTGCTCATCATTAATATCATCAGGATTAGCCTCCAGTGTTATTTCTGCATGAGGCATTAAATTGAAGTGCAGTTTAACTGCATCCATGATTTTAGCTAAATGGGCTCGATTCAACAATGACGGGGTACCTCCCCCAAAATAAAGGGTTTCAATGGGTTCAGAGAGATAGGTTTTTTGTAGTTCTATTTCATGAATAATTGCTTTAATCACTTGATCAATCAATTGATGATTGGTAGAAAAATGAAAATTACAATAGTTGCAAGCTTTTCTACAAAAAGGGATATGAATATAAATACCTGCCATTTGCTATTTAAAAATTAAAATTAGCATTGTTCTGCTAACCTGAACGTTTAATCATTATCAATCAATAATTTTGTAGGAATGCAGCTGCGACTTTTTTTGATTTTATTTTTTGCAACAATGGGGCTATTGGTTTCTGCGCAGCAGGATACAAGCCTCTTGCCATTTCATCCATACCTACCATTAAATAAGCGCGCTATTTATATGGTGGTAGATTATCACCAAAAAGAATCGAAGGACGCGCTTTTTTATACCCTGGTTGTCTTGGTTTTTTTATTAGGTTTTATAAAGTCGGCCTTTCCTAAATATTTTCAAAATCTATTCAAACTGTTTTTTCAAACTTCATTAAGACAAAAGCAAACTAAGGAACAGTTAACACAGGATAGTTTTGCATCCTTGCTCATCAACTTACTTTTCTTGCTATCCACTGGAATGTTTATCACTCTGGTAATTCAATACAACCAGTGGGCAAGTTTGCAATTTTGGTTGCTTTATGCATATGTTACTGCTGTTTTGGGTATTATCTATTTAGGTAAATACCTTTTTATTTCATTTGCAGGCTGGGTTTTTAATAATAGCGCATCTGCTGCATCCTATTTATTTTTGGTTGCAGTTGTAAACCGAATAATGGGAGTGGTATTGCTCCCCCTAACTGTATTATTGGCTTTTGCTGACCCAACAATTGGCGGGATTGTTGCCACCATCTCTTTCGGTGTTGTAACATTGTTATTTATTTACCGGTACCTGGTGTCATTTGGCCTTCTTAGAACTGATCTTCAACTGAATCCTTTTCATTTTTTCCTTTACCTTTGCGCCGTGGAAATTTTACCAATGGCCCTGATTTATAAGCTATTGGTAGAAAATATGGGCTGATATTTTACATTTGCAAAATACAAGAGCAAGCAATGAGCAAAAACGGATCTAAGCAAGAAGTAAATTCGAAAACAGCCAGAAAGATTCTTATTTCACAGCCAAAGCCAGAGAGTGAAAGATCTCCTTACTTTGACTTAGAAAGAAAGCACAATGTTGAATTGGTATTTCATCCATTCATTGTGTTAGAAGGAATTCCTGCTAGAGATTTTCGCAAACAAAAAATTGATGTGCAGCAATACTCTGGCATCATTTTCACCAGCCGTAATGCCATCGATCATTTCTTTAGAATGAGCGAAGAATTAAAATTGAGTATTGCTCAGGATACCAAGTATTTCTGTATTACTGAAGCGGTGGCCCTCTATTTGCAAAAGTTTATTCTTTATAGAAAGCGTAAGGTTTTTTATGGTGCAGATGGTACCAATAAGAGCATGTTAGACGTAATTAACAAGCATAAAGAAGCCGAGAAGTTTTTATATGTATGCAGTGAAAACCAACAGGACAGTGAAATTTGTAGTTGGTTAAAAAACAATAAATGCGACTTCCAGTTGGCATATATGTACCGAACCATCAGCAATGATATCAAGCCCGTTTTACAAAAGAACGATTATGATATGATTTGCTTTTTTACCCCAAGTGGAGTAAAAAGCTTATTGGATAATTTTCCTGACTTCAAGCAAAATGGTACTGTTCTCACCGCATTTGGTAGCAATACTTCAAAAGCTGTTGTAGAAGCTGGCTTCAATCTAGAAATTCAAGTACCCAGCCCACAACGACCCAGCATGGTGGCTGCTTTAGACCAATTTTTAGCTGCTGCGCCGGTAGTAAAGTCTGCCAGTAAAAAAGCCCCAACAAAAAAATCAGCAAAAGCAACAAAATAATTGTTTAAGAAGAACCCCTCTAATGAGGGGTTTCTTTTTATCAACAGGCAACATTTGGCCTTTTTTTCCGTTCTAAACTATCTTTAGCAATTATGTAACAACTTTATAAGTAATTTGCTTTGGACAGGCCCTATGAACAAACCTATTTTACTAGAAATTAATTAGTTACTATTGATTGTAAATTTTACTTAAAAACCAATAAGACAAGGCACTTTTAGTAGTACCAAGTCATTTGAAACATATATTTGCTCCTGTCAAAATCAATTGTGGTCATGAAAAGACATTTTTATTTGGTTATTACGGCATTTTGTGCGTTAACTGTTACCTCGTGTGGCTTAATCAAAGGGAAGGGTGCCAAGAAGGGATTGCCAGACGATGGCCAACTTCATGGGGTTTCGCCTAATGCAAAGCAGAATATGAATCCTCCAAGGAATATGGTGTATATACAACCAGGGACCTTTCATATGGGACCAAGCGATGAGGATATCAGCTATCAATATACTACTAGAAACAGACAAGTGTCTATTCCAGGTTTTTGGATGGATGCCACAGAAATCACTAATAATGACTATCGCCAGTTTGTAAACTGGGTGAGAGATTCTCTTTCTTTCAAGATTCTATTTGGACAAGGGATTAATAAAGATGATGATACCATGGCAGTAGATTGGGCCAAGGTAAAAACCATTAAGTGGGATAGAAAAACAGTGGAACAGTTAAACGAATTAAACCTAGCTCCAGACAACCGTTTATATGGGAAGCCAGAAATTGATCCTGATAAATTGATTTATAGAATAGAATATTTTGACTTAGCAGAAGCGGCAAAAAGAGAAAATGCAGGACAGCCTCGCAAAAACTTTATTGTTAAGCGCAATCAAAAAGTATATCCAGATACATTGGTATGGATGAGAGATTTCTCTTACTCTTATAACGAGCCAATGACTAAAAGATATTTCTCTCATCCATCATTTGGAAACTATCCAGTGGTTGGTGTTACTTGGAAACAAGCCATGGCTTTTTGTAGCTGGAGAACGCATTATCAAAATGCTTATTTAGGTAAAAAGAACTTGGCATTTGATGGAGACTATCGTTTACCATCAGAAGCAGAATGGGAATATGCAGCTCGCGGTGGAAGAACCAATTCTATGTTCCCTTGGGGTAACTATTATACCAGAAATAAGAAAGGATGCTTATTGGCCAACTTTAAGCCCGGCAGAGGTAATTACGCAGAAGATGGAGGTTTCTATACAGTAAGAGCAGATGCTTATTGGCCCAACGATTATGGCTTATATAATATGAGTGGTAACGTTGCAGAGTGGACTGGTTCTTATTTCTATGAAGGGTCTTATAATTTCCTTTCTGATATGAGTCCTGATGTTCGTTATGATGCAAAGGATTCAGACCGTCCTCGCGAAAAGCGTAAAGTAATTAGAGGTGGTTCATGGAAAGATACCCAATACCAAATTCAGGTAAGTACTCGTAACTATGAATACCAAGACACGGCAAAATCATATATAGGTTTCCGTTGTGTGATTGATTTGGCTCCAAAAATGAAAAAGTAAAAAATAAACTACAAAAAATAAAGTTATGGCTTCAGGTGTTTCTCCTACAGTTAATCGCGCGGTAAACGTTGTTGTATCTCTTGGTGCAGCCGTGGTGATCTTTGGTGCAATGGCAAAAATACTTCACTTATCTTGGGCAGACTGGGCATTAAAAATTGGTTTAACAACCGAGGCTTTGATATTTATTATCTATGCGATATTGCCTCCTCCAGATATGGGTGCACCTGCAGTAGCAGCAGATGCGGGTAATCCTGCATTAAAAAGCATGGAAAAAATGTTGGCTGAAGCCGATATTACTCCTGCCAACTTAGGAAAGTTAAGCGAAGGCTTTAAGAAATTAGGAACCACTGTAGAGAAAATGGGAGAAATCAGTGATGTAGTAAAATCTACTGGTGATTTCTCTGCTAACTCAAAAGCAGCAGCAACTGCATTGGGTTCTGTAGCTACAGCAGTAAATGGTGCAGTACATTCATTGTCTAGCTTTGAAGCAGCAGCTGAAAGCAATAAGCAGTTTCATATGCAGGTTCAAGGGTTAACTAAAAACTTATCTTCTTTAAATACTATTTACGAATTAGAATTACAAGAGAGCAATAATCACCTTAAAGCATTAAACCAGTTTTATGGTAAGTTATCTGCGGCTTCTGAGGCAATGAATAATACTGCAGAAGATGCAAATAGAGCAAAAGAACAAATAGCAGCATTGGCCAATAACCTGACCAAATTAAATCAGGTATATGGTAGTATGCTTACTGCAATGCAGGGTAGATAAGCTGAATAGTAAACTGAATTGATCAAACGTATTTAGATAAACAAAAGATAGTATGTCATTACCCAAGGAACCGCGGCAGAAGATGATTAACATGATGTATCTCGTGTTAACGGCTTTGCTTGCTTTGAACGTTTCTTCAGAAATATTGAATGCTTTTAAAACCGTAGACAAAAGCCTGATGACGGCTACTGGTGTTGCGGAAAAAAAGAATTCAGAGATTTTTAAATCGTTCCAGAAAAAAATTGAAGACCCAACTACTAGAGATAAAGCAGAAGTATGGTTGCCAAAAGCACAAAAAGCAAAAACACTTTCTGATGAAGTGTACAACTATATTGAATCTTTAAAAGCAGAATTAAAAAGAGAAGCAGGCCTCAAGATGGTGGATGGTAAGGAAGATTTTAAAGAAGATGATTTGGATGCGGCTACTCGTTTGTTTGTTTCTGCACCCCCATCGGGAAAAGGAAAGGGCAAAGAATTATTTGATAAGTTAGATAATTTCAAAAAACAATTATTAGCCATTGACCCTGAAATGGCTGCTGCTATTGGTGCCAACTTGCCTTTAAGTTTACCAGCAGTAAAAAATGAAAAAGACAAGGAAGAATGGGCCTATACTTTCTTTCATATGACACCTACTGTTGCGGGTATCACTATGTTAAGTAAGTTTCAAAACGATATTAAGAACAGTGAATCACAAGCGGTTGAATATTGCCATAAAGAAATTGGTGAAGTAGAATTAGTATACGACCAGTTTCAGGCAATTGCTAATGCGAATGCCAGTTATGTAATGCCTGGAGAAGAAATTATTATTAATGCTGGTGTGGGTGCTTTCAATAGTGCTTCTCAACCAAAAGTATCAGTAGATGGTGCATCTGCAACACCTACACCTGATGGCTCATTCGAATACAAGTTTAGACCAACAGGTAGTGGTTCTAAAAATGTAACCATTTCATTTGTTAAACCAGACGGTACAACGGCTTCAGTAACCAAAGAAATTAAATACACCGTAGGTGTTCCTTCAGGATTAGTAGTATCTACCGATAAAACCCGTGTATTTTATCAGGGCTTAGACAATCCATTAAGTGTTACTGGTGGAAGTGGAGACGAGAAAGTGAATGTATCTATTGAAGGAGCAGGAATTGGATTCCGTAAAGCCGGTCCTGGTCAATATATAGTTACTGCTTCTGCATTGGGTTCAGCCACTGTGAATGCAACTGATGGTAAGAATACCCAGAAGATTGTAATACCTATTAAGCGTGTTCCCAATCCATTAGCAACAGTCGGCGGTAAAGCCGGTGGACCAATTGCTGCTAATGTATTTAGAGTACAAAAAGGGGTGGCCGCAGAATTAAAAGATTTCGTGTTTGAAGGGGTTAGATATGAAGTGGTATCCTTCACACTTATTTGCACAGGTCGCGGCTTTGAAGAAAGCGGATTTGGTATTGCTGAAGTAGGTGGTCAATATTTTAGTGCTGAAGCAAAAGCTTTATTAAATAAATGTCAGGCTGGATCAACGGTGGTGATTGACGAAATTAAAGTGAACGGTCCAGGTGGAACTAGATTATTGGATCAAAATATTTCATTTACTCTACAATAATGGTGCGTATGAAAAAGATTGTTTATTCAGGATTATTGATGACTGCTGCTTTGGTAGTAGCAATTGGTGCGATGGCGCAGTCTAAATATAAGAAACCTGCAACCGCTAAGCCAGCTACAACTACTGCAAAGCCTGCAGCAACCAAAACAGCTGCAAAAAAGCCTACATCAAAATATGCAGCTGCTAAAACCAAGATCAATCAGGTAAACCCTGCTGCAGATACTACAATAACACCAACAGAACCTGTTACGGGAACTTCTAGATATAGAACTACCAATAATAATACAGCACTAGGAACTGGTACCACAACTACTAATCCTTCTGCCCCTGTTACATTTAGTTTTGATACTACGGTTCAAGGAGGTTTTGATGCAAAGCCTGAAGTTTCGTTAAGAAACAATTACGCAATGCTTAGAACGCAGGTGAGAGATCGTAAACCTTTGGAATATGAAGACCTGCGTGAAGACGATGCGGTATTCAGTCATTTTATTTGGAGAGAGATTGATGCTAGAGAAAAAATCAATCAATCATTTATGTATCCAGGCAAAGATGATAATGGTGACCAACGCTTTTTCTCTTTATTATTAAGTGCAATAAAAAATGATAGTGTAACTGCGTTTTCTGCAGACAACGATCGATTCACCACCCCGCTTACCACTTCTCAAGTGATGTCGATGGTAAGTGGTGCTTTAGATACTGTTGATGTGGTTGATCCTGCAACTGGAGCAGTTGAAAAAGTAATCACTAAGAAACCTAAGTTTAGCCCTGACTCTGTATATACATTCAGAATTAAAGAGCAAATCATATTCGACAAAGAAAGCAGCAGAATGTTTACGCGCATTTTAGGAATTGCTCCTATTGCTAAACAAGTAGTAGCTGGTAAGTCTTTACCAAGGGTTTTATTCTGGGTATATTATCCAGACATTAGAGCATCTTTAACCAAATTTGATGTGTACAACCCAAAGAATATTGCTGCTAGAATGACTTGGGAAGAATTATTTGAAAGCCGTTTCTTCAGTAGCTATATTATTAAGAGCACCATTAATAACCCAGGTGACAAATCTTTAAGTGCATTCATAAAAGATCCTTTGTTCAGGTTGTTAGAAGGAGAGAATATCAAGGCGAAGATTATGAACTACGAGCAAGATTTGTGGGCTTATTAAGTCTATTTAATATCATTTGTTTCCACAAAAAGGGGCCTTCGGCCCCTTTTTTATTTTCAAAATCTTATTAACAGTAAATGGATAAAGTTTTTTTTATATTTTATAAAGGAAACTGTAATTTCACCTCGGTTTTTCATAGGATATTGGATTTTAAAAACGGGGCTGGATTTCTATCCTGGCCCTTTTTTTATTCCTTACCCTTAAAATACTTCGTTAGAATGGTTGCTCTATTAACGCCAACCACCATTGCCAGCGCTTGTTCAGATTGAAGTTTAATATTTTTTACCGATTTAAAATTTCGCAATAATTCATCAATGGTTGCTTTTCCTATACCAGGCACTTGTTCTAACTCATTTTTGAATGTGCCTTTTGAACGTTGGTTTCTATGAAAAGTGATGCCAAAACGATGCACTTCATCTCTAATTCTTCTAACTAATTTTAATGAGTCGCTACTCATGGGCAGTTTAAATGATTCCGAATCTCCTGGGAAAAATATTTCTTCTTCATTTTTTGCTAAGCCTACAACGGTAGTTACACCTACTATGTTGAGTTCTTTAAAAGCCTCCATTGCAGAGCTTAGTTGCCCCTTTCCACCATCTATAATCACTAATTGAGGAAATGGCAGGGCTTCTTCTTTTAAGCGTTTGTAGCGCCTGTAAACCACTTCTTTCATGGTAGCAAAATCATTTATGCCTTCAACTGTTTTTACATTGAACCTGCGATAGTCGTTTTTAGAAGGGATGCCATTTTTAAAGCAAACCATTGCACTTACCGGAAAAGCACCTTGAAAATTAGAGTTATCAAAGCATTCTATATGAATGGGTACTTCATCTAATTGTAAGTACTGCTGTAATTCGTACAATACCTTTTTTTGCTCGTCATCTGTTTTGCCCTCCAATCGTAATATTTTTTTCTTTCGCAACTCTTCTTTAAAATAAGCGACGTTTTTTAAAGAGAGGTCTAATAATTTTCTTTTATCACCCGCTTTAGGTATGGTAATGATAATTGAAGGATCAGGATATTCAATCGGGAAGGGAACAATCAGTTCCTTGGCCATACTATTAAATGTGTTGCGCAATTCTCCAATTACCCAAACCAAAACTTCTTCTTCTGTTTCTTCTAATTTGGTTTCAATGGGAACAGAATGGGTTTGAACAATGGTACCATTTTGAACCATCAAATAGTTTACATAAGCTTTGTTATCGTCCTTGGCAATACTGAATACATCAATATTGGTTAAATGCTTGCTTACCACTACCGAAGAAGATTGATAGTTTTCTAAATGATCAATCTTTTTTCGAATTAATTCGGCTTTCTCAAATTCAAGACCCATTGCATATTGCTGCATTTCTTCTTTAAACTGCGCAATCACCGAACCAAGATTTCCTTTTAGAATATTGCGCATTTGTTGAATACCGTTTTGATAATCTTCCAAGGATTGCAAACCTTCGCAAGGCCCTTTGCAATTGCCTAAATGGTATTCTAAACAAACTTTAAATTTTCCCGCTGCAATATTTTCTTTACTTAAGTTGAGCTTACAACTTCTTAATGGAATATATTGCTTTACAAATTCTATCAGCTCTCTTACTTTACCAGCAGAAGTGAATGGTCCAATATATTCTGACCCATCATTAATTTTTCTACGGGTTAAAAATATTCTTGGAAATGCTTCCCGTTTTACAACTATATAAGGATAGGTTTTGTCGTCCTTAAGTTCAATATTATACTTGGGTTTATATTCCTTAATTAAAGCGTTCTCTAATAAAAATGCATCTTGTTCAGAATCTACAATGGTGAATTCAATTTGATGAATTCGTTTAACCAATTCATGCGTTTTATATCCAACAAAACTTTTACTAAAATAGGAGCTGACTCTTTTGCGTAAACTTTTTGCTTTTCCTACATACAAAAGCGTATGCTCTTTATCGTAGTATTTATAAATACCGGGTTGTAAAGGAATCGTATGGGCTATTTGTTGAAAAGCTTCTTGCGTCATTATTGATCTTGGTTTTTCCAACTAATTTCCTTGATGCTACTTTCAGTATAGCCTTGTTGCGTTCTTTTAGAACTATTTATAACAAATTGCTTATTGGCTATCCAACTGAATTGTTCCGTAATGGTAGTATCTGCGGATTGTTGAATTACTCTTATAAACAAACGCTTGGGCAAATTGGTTTGCTGATTCAAAAGCAGATCAATGTTTTTGATAGGGGCTTTAGAACTGCTGTAGTTGATGGTATAACTTTCAGTACCAAGGTCTTGAAAAACAGATTCTATGAATAAATTTTTATTTGCTGTAAACCACTGGGCCTGTTGTAATACAATTGAAGCAGCAGAAAGAAAATCGTCTTTGCTTATTTTGCGTGAACTGGTATCGATGCCTTTGGATATCTTTTCTACAATAGTAAAATTGCGTAAGTCTACATATTTCATTTCGTCTGAAATAAAATTAGCAATCGGATAATATTTGGCAGTATCCGCCACTACTTTATTGCTCAAGCTATCGGCGGGCTTATTGTTATTACAAGCCATAATCCCCCAGTATAAAAAGCAAAATGAACCAATGCGAAGAAAAATATTCATGGAGCAAAACTATCCAAAAACCAGCAATTAGCGTTGCTTAGTAAATGCCAAGCGAATACCATAATCCATTAGGTATTCTTTAATTGGATAGCGATTGGTATAAGTTGGCAAGTGTTGGTACCTGATTTGAGGACCTAACTGCCAAAGGTTGGAACCCGATTTAAAGTTGACATGAATACCTGCACTGGTATTGATATTCCACCTGCGTACAAAATCATTGCCATCGGCATAATTTTTAAAATCGGTAGAAAGTAAAAATACATTTGAGTTAAAAGAATAAGTGGGTTGTACGGTTGCTTCTGCACTAATACCAAATTGTTTCCCTTTTATAATATCCCATTGAACACCTACGGGCAATGCAACTTGAAAACTCTTATTGTCTAATTGTTCTTGTTTAAATCCACCAGCATTATTATAATTCGAGAACATGTTGAAGTTTTCTACGTTCCCATTGTTAAGTAACGAAACAGTGGCTAAACCGGTATTGGCCCTGAATGTTTCAATATGATAGTGGCGAATATTTACTTGAATACCTGTTTTAAATTTCAATCTTGAATTGATATTATATAATGCCGCTAATCCAACTTCTAAGCCCATTCCAGGACGATGACGAACTACTTCATTTACCCCAGCAGTATAGTTTAAAGCCAATGGTACGTTTTGTGAAGCCGCTATATTATTTGGCTGATAAATTTCTTTAACCTGTGCATCGGACAATGAACGATAACTGGTTGAAGGAGTTATGTAAAATTGAAATCCTATGCGCTTATTCGGGATAGGTACACTGATGGTATTATTTATTGGCTGTGTTCTTTTTTCATCATTCAAATTAATACTCAATGCATTTTCTTCTGCAGATTTAGCCAATTGCAATTGACTGATTCCACTAAGGGTAGCAGCCGTACTAGAAATTGTTTCTGTTGCATTTAGTTTTAATGCTAAAGGAAGTGCTTCAACATTTTCTTCTATTTCTTTCTTTGTTTCATTTTTTACTACCAATACTTCATTCATTGCAGGAACGGTAGTGATTACACTATTATTAATGGTAGTAATCCCCATCTGCCAATCTGTATTAGTTCCAGTTGGAACAGTTGCAATAGGTTCTCTTAAATGCGTAATTGTTTGCTCTGTAATATGGTTGGGCTCTATGGCATGATAATAAGCTTCTTCCGGAGCAGGAGCATGCATGCGTGTTTCAACGGGTGCAGCAATTGATTTGGTGGGATTATTGCTGACTACAAAACGGAAACGGTCTGCAGAGGGTGCAATTAATAAAGTGGAAATAGTTAAGCTAACAATTACTAATAAAGAGATTACCGTAAGCGCAGGCCAAGCAGGATTACCATGCATTTGAGTACGGATATTATTCCACGCTTCATCTGCAGGATACATGCGATGATCCTTCAGCTCTTCTTGTAAGAATTGCTCAAATTCGTTGTCTTGGTAATACTTGCGATCCATATACTAAATGCTACTTCTTAAAAGCAGCCGCCCAATTGAAACGTTCTCTTGGTTGTTCTATAATTCTTTTCTTAATTAAAATACCTTCTAACATCACTTTTGCCCTGGTGTATTGACTTCTGCTGGTGCTTTCTTCTATATCGAGCATGTCTGCAATCTCTTTATGACTATAGCCTTCCATTGCATATAAGTTCAACACCGTTCTATACCCCAAAGGCAATTGTCTAATACATTCTATAATTTGTCTTGCCTGCATTACTGAAGGCATGGTTTCTTCTTTTACTTCTAAATAATCTGCTTGATCAAGATCAATACTGTTGCTGAACTTTTTATTCTTCTTTAAAAAATTAATACAAGTATGAACAATGATTCTTCTAATCCAACCTTCAAATGCACCCTTGTTCTGAAATGTATGTATTTGCGTAAAGATTTTAATAAAGCCTTCTTGCAACATGTCCTCTGCATCTTCTCTGCTATTGCCGAATCTATAACATACACTCAGCATCTTAGGACTGTATCGATTGTACAGTTCCCGCTGCGCTGAGGGGTCATTATTTATACAGCCTACCAGAATGGTTTGCTCGGTCATTTGGGGGTTTATTTCCCTAAATATAAGACAATTTTAATGTTAAAAAGCTGCATAAAAGCTTTATTTAGCGTCATACTATTACCAATTCTGCATATGGATAGCCAATTTATACCCCCACCACTTACTGGACTTACCCCTTACACAGGTAATTTTACCCAGCTTGAATTACAGCATCTATTAAAGCGAACCATGTTTGGGGCGAGTAAGGATGACCTCACTTATTTTAGTGGCAAATCATTGGCGGTTGTATTAAATGAACTACTGAATCCAATCACTACCGCACCAGCACCCCCAATTAAAGAATATGCTACATCAACCTCAGCATCTGCACCCGATACAGCCATTGCACAAGGAAGCACTTGGGTGGGCGATTTAAATAATGATGGAACAGTTCAAAGCCAACGCAGGGCTTCTTTTAAAAAATGGTGGATGGGATTAATGATCAACCAAGACCGATCTATTTTAGAAAAAATGACGCTGTTCTGGCATAATCATTTTGCTACAGAGTCGAATGATATTGGTAACGCGCAATATATTTATAGGCACCATCAGTTATTGAGAACCCATTCATTGGGAAATTTTAAAGTGCTAACAAGAGCCGTAACAGTAGATTCAGCCATGCTGGTTTATTTGAATGGACAATTGAATACAAGAACAGCACCCGATGAAAATTATGCCAGAGAAATACAAGAATTATTTTGCTGTGGGAAGGGACCAGACTCATTATACACAGAAGCCGATGTTAAAGCAGCAGCAAGGGTTTTAACGGGATGGAGGAACAATAATACCACCATGACTTCTTATTTTGATGCTACCCGACACGACACTACTCCTAAAGCATTTTCTTCTTTTTATAATAACACTGTCATTGCAGGAAGAACGGGTGCAACTGCAGGTGATATTGAATTGGATGAAATGCTGAACATGATTTTTAATGTGCAGGAAGTAGCTAAATATATTTGCCGACGTATTTACAGATGGTTTGTGTATTACGATATTGATGCATCAGTAGAATCCAATATTATTACCCCATTGGCCAATATTTTTAGAAGCAATAATTATGAAATAAAACCAGTGCTTCAAGCATTATTGCAAAGCGAACATTTTTTTGATACATTATCACGCGGATGCCAAATTAAAAGCCCAGTAGATTTAGTAGTGGGCATGTGTAGAGAATTTAATATTCAATTTCAACCGAGCAGTGATTATGTAACCAACTATGCGCATTGGAATTATATGGTTACATGGGTGAGCAATATGCAACAAAATATTGGTGATCCGCCCGATGTAAGTGGCTGGAAAGCGTATTACCAAGAACCACAGTTTTACCAAATTTGGATCAACAGCGATACGCTTCCAAAACGAAATCAGTTTACCGATACCATGATTGTAAGTGGATATAGTTTTGGAGGAAAGCGAATACAAATTGATGGTATTGCATTTGCTAGAACCCTTAGCAATCCTGCAGATCCAAACGTTTTAATTAACGATTTAACTGCGCATATTTTTAGACTCGATATTTCCGATGCATCTAAAACGCAATTAAAAAGAGATATTTTATTAAGTGGACAAAGCAGTGATCATTATTGGACCGATGCTTGGAATTTATTTATCAGTACACCAAGTAACACTGCTAATGCAACAACAGTGCGCAACAAAGTACGCGACCTCATCAAATATTTAATGAACCTGGCCGAATACCAACTCGCCTAAAACCAAATCTATGAAAAGGAGAGACTTCTTAAAAAACACCGTCCCTGCTGGTATTCTGCTGCCCTCGTTAGTGAGTGGCTTTTCATTCAAAGTATTTGGTGCATCTTCTGTTTTTGCAGCAGCACTACAAATGCAAGCTGAAGAGAATGATCATATTTTAGTCATCATACAATTGAACGGCGGTAATGATGGATTAAATATGGTGGTGCCAATTGAAAACTTTGCCAACTATGCCAATGCACGTCCCAATATTTTTATTCCAGAAAATAAAGTGCTAAAGTTAGCAGGAGTAGATAAAGCAGGATTGCATCCAGCCATGACTGGATTACAAAGTTTGTACAACGATGGAAAAGTAAATATTATACAATCGGTGGGCTACCCACAACCTAGTTTCTCCCATTTCAGGGCCACAGATATTTGGATGAGTGCAAGTGATTCAAACACAGTAGTGAATAGTGGATGGGCGGGTAGATACCTTGATTATCAATATCCTAATTTTCCAACAGGATACCCCAATGCAACCATGAAAGATCCATTGGCCATACAAATAGGATCGGCTACCAGCCTTACTATGCAAGGGCCTGCAGTGAATATGGCCATGAGTATTAGTAACACCAATAATTTTTACAACTTAATTAATGGAGTGCAAGATCCAGCACCAGCTACACCAGCAGGAAAAGAATTAACTTATATAAGACAGATTACCCAACAAACACAACAGTATGCAACAGTTATAAAAGAAGCAGCTGCAAAAGTGCCTACGCAATCAACTTATCCAACCAACAATTCTTTGGGTGATCAATTAAAAATTGTAGCTAGATTAATTAAAGGTGGATTGCAAACCCGTGTGTATATGGTAAGTACGGGAGGCTTTGACACGCATGCATCACAAGTAAATGCTGGCGACACTACAACTGGAAATCATGCAAATCTATTAGCAAGAGTAAGTGATGCCATTAAGGCTTTTCAAACTGATTTAGCATTTTTGGGAGTGGATGATAAAGTAGTGGGCATGACATTCTCAGAATTTGGAAGACGCATCAAGAGCAATGCAAGTAGCGGCACCGATCACGGCGCAGCCGCACCCATAATTGTATTTGGCAAACAAGTGATTGGGGGCATAACAGGTAATACCCCCAGTTTTGGCGCAAGCGTAGGAGTGGGCGACAACGTTCCTTTCCAATACGATTTTAGATCGGTGTATTCTACGCTCTTGAGTAATTGGTTATGTGTAGACGACAACGATTTACAACAAATCATGCTCAAAAATTACCAGAACCTTCCTTTGGTAAGTGGAGCTGCATGTAAGAAACCACAGCCATTGGCAACAGAGCAATTGGTAAGTAATTATCCCAATCCATTTACGTCAAGTACCGTTATTACTTTCAAAACAGCCGGCGGACATACACTGATACAAATTATTGACACAAGCGGAAGAGTGCTAGCAGTGTTAACCGATAAAGAGTATCCAGCAGGAACTTACACGGTTACATTCAATAGTGGCTTTTTACCAACCGGAGTCTATTATGCCCGCTTCCAAAACCTTTCCGTACAGCAAGTAAGGCCTATGCTAAAAGTCAGGTAAGATCCATTTATAAAAAAATTTGCAACAATGATGTAAAAATTCAAATGCATCCCTATATTTGCAACATAGTAGCAAAAATAGAAGCATATGAAATCAATTGTGTTGACCATGTTTTGTTTAGGTTGGATTACAGCCACCGCTTTAGCCAATGGTTCATTAAAAGGTAAAGTGACCGATGCGCAAACGGGCAAGCCATTGGTGGGAGCGTCCATTTATTTACATGAGTTAAAAACGGGTACCATCACAGGGGCTGATGGAAGTTATCAGACAGCCCAAATCCCTTCAGGAAAATATTTGGTTGAAGTAAGTTTTATGGGGTACAGCGCATTCTTAAAAACGATTGCCATTTCCCAAGATCAGGTTTTAGACATTGCATTAAAGCAATCAGTAGTAGAGCACGAAGCGGTAACTGTTACAGGGGTTGCATCTGCTGTTAGAATTTCACAAAATCCACAAGCCATTTCCGTTATCAGAAAAACCGATTTGATGCGTGGAAGTTCAACCAATATTATTGATGCATTGAGCAAATTAGTGCCAGGTGTGGGCGCATTGAGTACAGGTCCTGCAATTAGCAAGCCCATCATCAGGGGATTAGGATACAATAGAGTAATTACAATCAACGATGGAGTTAGACAAGAAGGACAGCAATGGGGAGACGAACATGGAATTGAAATTGATGAAGCCAGTGTGCAAAGAGTAGAAGTATTGAAAGGGCCAGCCTCTTTATTATATGGATCAGATGGAATGGGAGGAGTAGTTAATATTATTACGAACGTACCAGTAGAACAGGGCCGCATTAGAGCCAATTACAATGTATCAACCAATAGCAACAATGGATTGATCAGCAACAATTTTAATACTGCAGGTCATTTTAAAAATGGATTTAATTACAATATGTATGGTTCATTTAAAAGTGCAAAAGACTATCAAAATAAATACGATGGCAGGGTATTAGGAAGCAGATTTAATGAGCGAAACTTTGGTGGATATATTGGCATCAATAAAAGTTGGGGATACAGCCATTTGATGGTTAGTAATTTTAATCAAAACCTTGGATTAGTAGAAGGAGATAGAGATGATGCAACTGGAAAATTTATTTTGTTTGCAGGTTCCCCACTCGAGAGAATTGCAACTGATGCAGATTTGAATTCACGCCAGTTACAAACTCCATCACAAGGCATTAATCATTTCAAAATTGCATTAGATAATAATATTGCATTGGGATCAGGCAGACTTCAATTGAATATTGGCTATCAAAGAAACCAAAGAAAAGAATTTGGAGACCCTGAAGCGCCCACCAGTCCTGAATTGTATTTTGATTTGCGTACCATAAATTATAATCTACAATATCATTTTGCAGATATGAACGGATGGAAGACCAGTATAGGTGTAAATGGAATGCAACAACAAAATCAAAACAAAGCAGATGAAGTATTGATTCCTGAATACAAATTATTTGATGCAGGGGTATTTGTGTATACACGTAAAACATTCAATGATAAATTAACATTGAGTGGAGGACTAAGAAGCGATTATAGAAAATTAAACAGCGAAGGATTTACTGAAGGAACAGAAGTGAAGTTTAATACTTTCAGCAAAACCTTTAGCAATATCAGTGGATCTGTAGGATTAAGTTACAATGCATCTGAAGCAGTAACACTAAAAGCGAATTTGTCAAGAGGCTATAGAGCGCCTTCTGTATCTGAGTTAGCGAGTAATGGTACACATGAGGGAACGAATAGATACGAACATGGTGATCAAAATTTGAAGAACGAAACTTCTATACAAGCCGATGCGGGTATTGAAGTAAACACCCAACATTTTAGTTTTCAAGTAACAGCGTTCTACAATAGCATCAGCAATTATATTTTCTATGCTAAGTTGAATAGTGTGTTTGGCGGAGATTCTTTGGTAAATGTAGATGGAGAAGATATGATGGCATTTCAGTTCAGACAAAACAATGCAAGATTGTATGGCTTTGAAACCAAGATAGATATACATCCACATCCATTAGACTGGTTGCACTTGGCGAGCACTTTCTCTTATGTAGCAGGTAGATTCAATACCCCTTACGAAGGAAACAATCGCTTGCCTTTTATACCACCTGCAAGATGGACCACTGAATTAAGAGGTGATTTTGGAAAAGCAGCCAATGGTGCATTAAGAAATTTTTATGTGAAGCTAGAGTTGGATAATATGTTTACACAAAACCGAGTGTTCACTACTTACAATACAGAAACTGCTACACAAGGATTTTCTTTACTCAATTTCGGAATTGGTGCCGATATCCAAAGCAAGGGAAGAACATTTGCTACCATCAATTTAGCAGCAAATAATATTACCGACGTAGCTTATCAAAATCACTTAAGCAGATTAAAATATACAGCAGATAATTTAGTAACAGGCCGTGCAGGTGTATTTAATATGGGCCGCAACTTTACCCTAAGATTAAACATACCACTAGAGTGGAAATTAAAATAGTTTTTTTTTGTTGGTTTGGTTTTACAAAGATGAAAGAGCGTCCTTCGATAGAAGGACGCTCTTGTTTATTAACGACCGATAACGTGGTAGGCGATTTGGTAATTTAAACCTGTTGATATTGGTGTTGTAGCAGAAATAATAAAAGTCGTTGTTGTTGTATTTGATGGCATGCAATAAATATTTGTATCAAGTAATCTAGAGGCTGTAGATCCTCCATTTTGCATAGCTTGAATAATTACAACCGGAGCAGTCTCATATGCACTGCCAAATGTTAAAGTAATAAAATTTCCTGCCCCAACACCACCGGATGTTGAAAAAGTAATTACACCTGCAGCATCGTTTCCAACAAGGCTTAATGTGCTAACACTTGGATCGCTTGATGAAATTGTTGTTGCTACTGTTCCTGCTTTCCCTACAAATTTTGTGGCATTCATTGATCCAGATGTATTTACCTTGGTTATTGAGGTGTTCCCAAGTTGCATTGTATTATTCCCATTACCTACTGCGTTATAACCAATTACGATTTCATTTACACTTACATTAGAAAGTGATCTAGTATTACTTCCAATCATAACACCTTGTGAAAAAGTGTTAACTGTATTACCATCAATAAATGTGCTACCATAATTTCTTCCTGCAATATATCCTAATACAGTTGCATCTTCACCATCAGTAACACTTTCTATCGCTGATCTACCAATTGCTGTATTCCTATTGCCTGCAGTATGTAACCTAATTGCGGCTTGGCCAACTGCAGTATTACTTGTACCTAAATTTACATTTAAAGCACCTTGGCCAACCGCAGTATTGTTATCACCATCGGCATTATTTTCTAATGCACCTTGGCCTATTGCTGTATTATCTTCCCCATTTATAGTTGTGAATTTAAGAGATCTAAATCCAATTGAAGTATTATTAGAAGTATTGGAGGTTGCTGTATTATTCAAACCAGATTCATATCCAAAACTTGTATTAGTAGTAACTGGATTAATTTCTCCTGCCCAAATATCGTTGACTTTAAATCTTAATGGTGCAAAATCTCTGGTACCTAAAAAATGCGTTCCTGCTGTCAGACCAGTGTTTCCATTTGTTGTCCATCCAGAATAACTTGCCCAAGATGGAATACCTGATGCTAATGTTAATACTTGTCCATTACTCCCTGCGGGCAATGCAGTTGCATTTCCAAGTGAATTTCTAAATATAATATCACCAGTTGCGGACATGGGAGATAAACCATTAAATGTGTAAGTAGGAATATTTAAAGCGCCAGTTGAATTATCATAAGTTGCGGAACCACTACTTCCCGTTGTAGTCAAAGCTAATGCGGTTCTTGCTCTTGAATTAGTAAAGTAAAGATTTGTCGAGCCTTCAGTTACTGCATCTGAATTAAGCGTTTGCCAAGTTTTGTCTCCTCTCCAATATTGCGTAGCAGTCCCTGCTGTAATGCTTGGTTCGCCACCTAAACCTCCAATTGTATAGTTGGGTATATTTAATGTGCCACTTGCATAAGTTGCAACCCCACTATTATTATTAGTTGTTAAAGTGATTGCATTCTGAGCTCTTGCATTTGTAAAGTAAAGATTTGTTGAGCCTTCTGTTGCTGCATCAGAGTTTAAGGTTTGCCATGTTTTATCACCTCTCCAATATTGAGCAGTTGTCCCTGAAGTAATACTTGCTTCGCCCCCTAGTCCTGCGAGTGTGTAGTTAGGAATAGTTAGTACCCCTGTAGCATTATTATAGTTGGAAGCTCCGCTAGTACCGGTAACACTTAAACTCAATGCAGTTCTTGCTCTTGCATTTGTGAAGTAAAGATTTGTTGAGCCTTCAGTTGCTGCATCTGAATTTAGCGTTTGCCAAGTTTTATCACCTCTCCAATATTGGGCTGTTGTTCCGGCCGTAATACTTGGTTCGCCACCTAAACCTCCTATCGTATAGTTGGGAATATTTAATGTGCCACTTGCATAAGTTGCTACCCCACTATTATTATTGGTTGTTAAAGTAATTGCATTCTGTGCTCTTGCATTTGTAAAGTAAAGATTTGTTGATCCTTCCGTTGTTGCATCAGAGTTTAAGGTTTGCCAGGTTTTGTCGCCTCTCCAATATTGAGCAGTTGTTCCTGGAGTTATACTTGCTTCGCCGCCTAGCCCTGCAAGTGTATAGTTAGGAATAGTTAGTACACCAGTAGTATTATTGTAGTTGGAAGCTCCACTAGTGCCAGTAACGCTTAAACTTAATGCAGTTCTTGCTCTTGCATTTGTGAAGTAAAGATTAGTTGAACCTTCGGTAGTAGCATCAGAGTTTAGTGTTTGCCAGGTTTTATCGCCTCTCCAGTATTGCGAAGCAATTCCTGCAGTAATTGCAGCTTCTCCACCTAAACCTGCAATTGTATAGTTTGGAATATTTAAGGTTCCTCCAGTATAAGATGCTACCCCACTATTATTATTTGTTGTAAGTGTAATTGCATTCTGAGCCCTGGAATTTGTGAAGAATAAATTAGTTGATCCTTCGGTTGTAGCATCAGAGTTTAGTGTTTGCCAAGTTTTATCACCTCTCCAATATTGAGTGATACTTCCAGGAGTGATTGCTGTTTCACCACCTAGTCCACCTAATGTATAACTAGGAACATTCAAAATACCAGTTGCAGGGCTATATACTGCAGAGCCACTAGTGCCAGTTGTGGTTAAGCTAATAGATGATCTTGCTTTTGCTTGAGTAAAATATTCATTTGTTCCTTCAGGAACAATGGTAGTATTTAATGTTTGCCAAGTTTTGTCTCCTCTCCAATATTGTAATGAATTACCAGCAGTAATGCTTGGTTCTGCCCCTAAACCTGTTACTGTATAATTGGGGATATTTAAAACACCTGTTGTGTTATCATAAGTAGATAATCCACCTGTACCAACTGTTGTTAAGCTTATTGAAGTTCTTGCTCTTGCAGCAGTAAAATATTGTCTACTTCCTTCTGCAATATCTGATGTACTAAATGTTCTGTCAGCCGATAAGTCTAAACCATTAATTAATCTGCTAGTAGGTACACCACCTAAACCATTTAATGTGTATGCAGGTATATTAAATGCACCTGTTGAACTATTATAAGTTGCAGCGCCATTGCTTCCACTAGTAGTAATGGAAAAGGCATTTCTTGATCGGGTATCTGTATAATAAAAATTAGTTCCTTCAGGTACAACCGATGAATTAAGCGTTTGCCAAGTTTTATCACCTCTCCAATATTGCAATGTAGTGCCTGGGACAATTGTATTTTCTCCACCCAATCCTGCAATGGTGTAATTCGGAATATTCAACACATTCCCGCTCAAAGTGGCTACACCACTGGTTCCTGTAGTAGTAAGGCTGGCTATTCTATTGGTATATGCTGCATTAAAATTGGTGTAATCGGTACTACTGATTAAGCCTCTAGCAAAAACAGAGGCGGTGGGAATATTAAATGTATGTACTGATCCTACTGAACTAATATTAAAATCTACACCAGTGGTTCCTGTAGCAAATGTTTGAGAGCCTCCTAATGTTAATGGCAATGTATTGAGTGTAACACTGTTATTAGTGAGTCCTATATTTCCATTTGCATACGTGATATTGGTGCCCGCACTTAATTGATTTCTTACATCAGTTTGAAAATTACTTAAGGTAAGATCTCCTCTGAAATATTGTGCTGCTGATCCTAATGGAATAGCGTTTTGTTTGTTGTTGAAAATATTCCAATCACCTACGGTGAGTAATCCACTAGTGATAGCAGTTGCAGTAGGAATGGGGTTAGCAATTACATTGGTTACCAAACCTTTGTTGTTTACTGTAATAGAAGGAATAACTATATTGGTTCCATAAGTACCTACTGCACTATTTACTGTTGCAAGGGTTAAAGGCAATACAGGAGCGGTTCTGCTACTAGTAGAAACACCTGTTGCATCTCCGGTTGCAGTAACAATAATGGGTTGATTCTCTGTTAAATAAATATTATTGTCAACCGATCCATCGGCTTTTAAAAATTGTGCAGCTAATCCACCTGCTCTAATGATGCGAGCCGCAGTGATATCATTGTTGAATGTTTTATTTCCTCCAATGGTTTGTGCATTGGGTGTGATTAATCCTCTATTAGCAATAGACGCATCCGGAAAATTAAATGTATGGGTATTACCTGCGGAAACAATATTGACATCAATACCATTGGTGCCGATGGCAAAATCTTGTGCGTCACCCAAGTTTAATATCAAGCCATTCAATGTTACTCTGCTGTTAACTAATTTAATATTTGCAATGGTGTTGTCTTGAATTTTTGCATTAGTTACTGCTTGGTCTGCCAGCTTAGGAGTTGTTACATTTAAGTCTGCAATTTTTGGAGTAGTGATTGCTTGATTGGCAATTTTTCCTGTAGTTACAGCAAGAGGGGCAATGATGGGATTGGGGTAGGTTGATCCCAATAAGTCTCCGCCTGCAGGGCCAACAGGGTAAGCGGCGTTGGCAAACAATGCATAGGGTACAGCTTGTAATTGTGAAGTGCCTGCTTGAAAATAATTGGTTCCTCCTTCAGGATCAATTTCTACTTGTAAATATTTATTGCCACTGATCCAATTAATAGATGCCATGCTTCCTAAAACATTAGTTGCTCCAGGGCTTCCTATCACCACGGTAAACAAACCAAATTGATTGGTTCTAATATTTCTTGATTCGGAAAAAACAATCGATCCATTCGGAGACCCATCTCGTATACTCAATCGAATACCTACATCTCTAAAAGTGAGCGCAACGCCATTGGCATTTCTGGCAATTGCTTGGTAGTTTAGTTGTTGTGCATCGGCTTGCATCATCCCAAATACTACCAACATCAACATAATCACAAAAATTCTCTTACACATAATTTGATATTTACTTACCGTAATTTTAATATTTTAAACACACTGTGTTTTTTTAATTGGCCCTTGCTGTATAGTGAAAGCATCAAGTAATAGGGTCCTGATGCATATTTGCTGAAATCGATTTTTTGGTTAACGGGTAATGTTTTGTATTCAAATTCTCTTACACCATGCGTATTGCCTAATAAATCTAGAATTCGTAAGACCACTCTACCTGTATCGTTGCTGAATAAGTCAAATTGTAGTTGAGTGCTTACCGGGTTGGGATAGTATTTTACTTCTTCTTTGTTCCATCCTTGAATGGGTACAGTTTGTAAATCCAAGGGTACAAAGGGTTGTAGCACTCCTTGTGTAAGCAAGTACATTCCTCCATTAACAGAAAAAGTTTCAATAAGGGTAGATTCACCTACACTCCATACTAAACTAAAATTGGGAATAGTGGGGGCTCCTCTAAATACATAGTTGCCACCAGTGGAATTAAGGGTTCCAGGTTCTAATAGTTGAGCCTGCGCATTAAATGCCAGCATCAACAATGCAGTCAGTTTTATAAATTTCATAACCGGGGGGGTCTGAGTATTTTATAAACGCTTTTATGAACGTTTTAGTTTCAGCAAGATAAAATATATCTATTCCCTGCTGCCCCTGATTTTAAACGTTTTTAAAGGATTTCATGTAGGTTTTCAACTACATGATTGTTTCAAAAAACCCTTTTACTTACGCACGTTAGTAAGGCAAGTTTTGATATGGTTAAAATATAAATTTGTAACTTGAACTATATGGACATAAGCATCAATACTCCTGCACTTTTATTCCCTGCAATTAGCTTAATTATGTTGGCATATACCAATCGATTTCTAGCATTGGCAACACGAGTAAGAAGTTTACACGGTGAGTACAATAAAACGGAAAACAATAAAGTGGTACACGGACAAATTAAAAATCTCCGTTTTAGAATTAAGCTCATCAAGCAAATGCAAGCGCTGGGAGTGATGGCATTTTTAAGCTGCATCATCTGTATGTATTTTATTTATATTGAATGGATGATCATGAGCCATTGGGTTTTTGCCTTCAGCTTACTCAGTTTTTCTTGTTCGCTGGCTTTATCACTCTGGGAAATTCAATTAAGTACCAAAGCCCTCGAGCTAGAATTAAGTGATATGGAGGGATTAGAAGACCCAACCGTTATAGAATACATCAAGAGCAAGTTTGATAAAGACAAGGATTAGGAGTATATTTGACTTCTAAATATCATGATAATTAGAACTATTACCTCTAAATATCATGTAATATAGTAAGTAATTTATTGGCATATGTTCACAAGAAAGCAAGTATTTGAGGGAGCTGGTAAAGAAAGCCTTTTCCTTTGGGGTGCCCGTCAAACTGGCAAAAGCACCCTTTTAAAATCGCTTTTCCCTAATGCTATTTGGTTTGATTTACTTAAATCTGACATATATAGAAGATATCAAGCAAACCCTGCTCAGTTTCGAGAGACCATATTAGCAAGTGAAACAAATAATATTGTAATTGTTGATGAAATTCAAAAAATTCCAGAATTACTAGATGAAATACATTGGCTCATTGTGAATCATCCCATTCAGTTTATATTGAGTGGATCTAGTCCAAGAAAAATTATAAGAGCAGGTTCAAATTTATTAGGGGGTAGGGCACTTCGTTATGAACTATATCCGCTATTGCAATCTGAAATTCCTGATTTCGATTTAATTAGAGCTTTAAACAATGGGTTGTTGCCAAGGCATTATTTATCAGACAATCCCAAAAAGTTGATAGATGCTTATATAGGTAATTATTTAAAAGATGAAATTATTGCTGAAGCAAAAATTAGAAATATCAATGCATTTACTCAATTTTTAGAAGCAGCTGCTTTTTCAAATGGGGAAATGGTTAATTATTCAAATATAGCATCCGAATGTGGTGTAAGCTATCATACTGTAAAAGACTATTTTCAAATTTTAGTAGATACATTAATTGGTCGATTCGTGCCTGCTTTTCAGAAAAAGCCTAAGCGTAGAGTTATTGTTGCACCTAAGTTCTATTATTTCGATATTGGAATTGCAAACAACTTATTAAAGCGTGGTAAAATTGAAATGGGCAGTGAGTCTTTTGGACATGCATTTGAACATTTTATTTACCAAGAGTTGTATGCACACAGCAATTATGCTGATATAAATTACCCGATTTCATATTGGAGAACTACTTCACAAATTGAAGTTGATTTTATATTAGGCGACCATGAAGTTGCTGTAGAAGTAAAAGGAACAGATAATGTTCAATCTCGTCATATAAAAGGGCTCAAAAGTTTTTCTGAGGAGTATAAAGTAAAGAAATTAATAGTCGTAAGTAACGATCCACTTGAAAGAAAAATGGGCGATATAACAGTGATGCCATGGAAAGTTTTCTTAGAAAAGTTATGGGCTAATAAAATTATTTAATTACTCATTCTCCACTCTAAGCATAATCTCCAGCAATGCAATATTCTCCTTGTCTATATAGTATTCAAAGAAACGCTTATCTGCTTGGCTTCTGATATTGCAAACCAGTTCAGTATCGCCATCTTGTAAGAAGTTGAATTTTTCATTGATGCTTTTCATTACATCACTCCTTACTTTTTTCTGCAGGCCTACATTCTTGTCTTTGATGCCCAGTACATAATTGATCTCTGCAATAGTAGTGGTGCTGTTTTGCTTAGATTTCTCTAGTAATAAATTAAGCAATTGCTTCTCTGTTTCATTGAACTTTATTTTTACAGCAGAAGAGATAGGAACCTTATTGGCAGCATCTTCGAGGAGTTTTTTTCTTCTTTTTTGAACTTCTTTTCTTCCTGCTGCTCCACCAAAAAGAACAATCAGAATAATCCAAAAAGTAAAGAATCCATTGTTTTTCTTCCAAACTTTAAAATTCGCTTTCTCAAATTTTGAAGTATCTACTTTTACAGAATCATATAGCCAAGTCTTTCCATTCAAATAGTAAATGGTTTGGTTATGATAATAGGCAAGATGATTGTTATTAATTCTTTCTAAGCTTTGTGCAAGGCTTGGTTCAGTATATTCTTTAATGATATTTTCTTCAAAATTGATTTGATATACTTTGTGGTTAAAACAGATAAGTTGACCAGAATCGGTGGCCAATACCCATTTTGTTTTTTGTAACATGTCAAAATAATCAGGATGGGTTTTGCCCAATTTTTTCCAAGTCTTAGATGATAGATCTAAGCGATAAACATTTTTTACTATTTCATCATCTTTATCAATTGATTTAATACCTGAATTGATAATGGTTTGATATGGAATAAATAAATATTGCGTTTGGGTATTAAACCAGGACAGCTGACCAGAAGTTCCTAGTTGGTTGGCGTATGGCAAATGAATTTCCTGATCAATAGGCTCAGCATCCCATTCTTGATCTTTTTTATTGTATTTTCTGAGAGTGCCACTGGAGCGCCAGAATCCATATCCCCCAATATTGTATATCTCCCTTTGATGGGTAAATAGAAAAGCTTCAATATTATAATTATAGTTTTCGGTATCGTCTATACGCTTAAAAGTTAAAACGGAGTCATTGGGATTGTCCAATTTGTACAAGAACCCAGACCCGTTAAAATGAATAAAAAAGTCGGGGCCGCTTTTAAAAAATTGGTAACGCCTGGTTTTCAGGTGCTTGAACTCGGGGTTTACAAAATTGAATTCAGGAGACCGTAATGGTTGAATAAGTGCTTCTCTCCGAATCAAATCAGTAAAAAACGGTGAGTTCTTGAGTATTAATACGCTATCAATCTCCTCGGAAAACACGGAACCTGAAACAAGTAGCCCTATTAATAAAACAAGCAGTTTTTTCATTTGATTGCAGGAATTGGTCGAAATCTTCTGCAAAATATAGGAAATAACCTATTTGTTTACTGGTTACTTAACCTTTATTATTAGTTAGGGGGATTATAATCGTTTATTTAGTGTCAGATTTTGACAATCTAGCCAGCCACTGACCAGTGAAGTTTCCGGGGGGGGATTGCACTAGAAGGTGGTTGGCTTTTTTTCAAGCTTAGGCCAATAACCTATCCCTTCCTTTCTCCAATTTGTTGGCGCCACATGGCGTAATACAATCCTTTTTCAGTTAGTAACTCGGCATGGCTTCCAGTTTCTACCACTTTGCCCTTTTCTAGTACATAAATGCGGTCGGCATGCATGATGGTACTTAAGCGATGGGCAATCATGATGGTGATTTGCTCTTTTAAAGCAGAAATAGAACGGATAGTATTGGTAATTTCCTCTTCGGTAATACTATCTAAGGCCGATGTGGCTTCATCAAAAATCAAGAGTTTGGGTTGCCTAATTAAGGCTCGGGCAATGGATAAACGTTGTTTTTCGCCTCCACTTAATTTTAATCCGCTTTCGCCAATTAATGAATCAATGCCATCGTTGGCTTTGGCCAATAGGTTATCGCAGCTGGCTTTATGTAATGCGGCTTTTATTTCTTCATCAGTGGCATTGGGCGCCACAAACAATAAGTTCTCTTTTAAGGTACCCGCAAACAATTGAGTGTCTTGGGTTACAAAGCCAATTTGATTGCGGAGTTCTTCCATATCAATCTCATGGCCATGTATGCCATTGTAATCCACGGATCCCTCTTGGGTATGGTATAAGCCTACTAATAATTTAACCAAGGTACTCTTGCCCGCACCGGATGGTCCTACAAAAGCAATGGTTTCTCCTTTTTTTGCCTGAAAGGATATTCCATCCAAAGCGTAGAATCCTGCAGTTTGGTGTTTAAAACGAATATCATTGAATGCTAAATGGCTAATTGGGCCAATAGCTTTAGGACTGGCAGGCTTAGGTTCTGATGGCTTTTGCATCAACTTGTGAAAATTATTCAAGGATGCTTCAGCTTCGCGATAACTTAAAATGATATTGCCAATTTCTTGCAATGGTCCAAAAATAAAGAAAGAGTAAAATGTTAATGTCATCACTTCTCCTGCTGTTAGCTTTCCTTGAAATACCAACCACAATAAAGTGAACATAATAATTTGTCTGAGTAAGTTTACAAATGTGCCTTGCACAAAACTGAGTGATCGAATACTTTTTACTTTTCTTAATTCTAGCCCTAAAATTTTGTAAGTGTTTTTATTGAGTCGGCTAATTTCTTGTTCGGTTAATCCCAAACTTTTCACCAACTCTATATTGCGCAAACTCTCTGTGGTTGTGCCCGCTAGAGTAGTGGTCTCTTTTACAATATCTTTTTGTATGGCTTTAATGCGCTTACTTAAAAAGCTGGTAAGCAAAGAAAGAAATACAATCCCCACTGCATAAATGGGCATGATGCTCCAATGCAATCGGAATGAGTAAACAGAAATAAATACAATACCTACTAAAATGCTAAAGAGCACATTAATAAATGCGATGATAAATTTTTCTGTATCAGTTCTTACTTTAGAAAGAATAGACAAGGTTTCGCCACTTCTTTGATCTTCAAATTCTTGATAAGGCAACTGCATCGAATGCTTTAATCCATCCGTAAAAATTTTAGCACCAAATTTTTGAACAATAACATTGCTCATATAATCTTGAAAAGCTTTAGCAATTCTTGAGATCATTGCTACACTAATCAATATGCCTAAAAAGCCCAATACGCCCCAAATAAATTCAGATTCGGTTCGAGTGCCTGTTGCAACAAATTGTTTTTGTTCATTAAAGTAACCGGTTTGCAAAGGATGCATTCCATATTGGTCTAATAGCTTTCCAAAAAAGTATGGATCGAGCATGCTGAAACTCTGGTTGATGGCCGCCAATAGCAATGCCAGACCAATCAGCCATTTATAAGGTTTGAGGTATTGTAGCAGTAATTTCATGATAGGGGCAAAGTTACCATTTGAGGCATTATCCACCACTGTTAATAATAAGATGATATGGATTTGCGGTAATAAGGGCTTTTAGTTGGTAACTTCAGAAAACCCTATTTTATGCGTTGGAGAAAATTCAATGGAGAAAACATCGTATTACCTATTAAAGATGCGGTAGAAGAAGCCATCAAAAGAGAAACCGCAAATGGCACTAAACTAAAAGTTTGTATTGGCACCGACAGCCAGGTTAAAGGAGAAGACACCGAGTTTGCAACTGTGATTGTATTCTTGCGCGAACACAGTGGTGGCTTTATGTACATCCACAACGAAAAAACCAAACAGCGGTATCATTTAAAAGAAAGAATGCTTACCGAAGTGGCCAAGAGCATTGAAATTGCCTACGAACTTTGCCCTTTGTTTATTGAGCATCATATTGAAATGGAAGTGCATGCCGACATCAATACCAACCCCATGTTTAAAAGCAATGATGCATTGCGTGAAGCAATGGGATATATATTGGGAATGGGTTTTGCCTTCAAAGCCAAGCCAGATGCATTTGCCAGCAGTTGTTGTGCAGACAAAGCAGTGAACTAAAAAAACCTTATTAAAAGTTCTGTAATAATGCCCGCAAAGATGCGGCTAGCAGGGCTTGTTTTTTTACTTCAAATAATGGTGCCTTATCTTTTGGTAAGCGCATGGAATATTCTTTTCCTGCAGACAAAGCTTTTTCAAATCCGGGGTTCCATTTATTAAACTGTTGAATGTCTAAACTAAGCTCGTTGGCAATCACCAATGATTGATACCTGCCAGTAATTTTGATTTCTGTAGAGTTGGCCAATTCTTCTGCACTTAATAAAGAAGTATTTCCGTTTTGTGGCGTATTCTCTTTCTGGTATTTGGTTTCCGCTGCGGTCATGGTTGTCCATCCACCACCACCTTCCATTACATAATGCGTTGCAATAAATTTTTTTACATGATTGCGAGTTTCTTCTGGTAAATGATATTGTAATTGCCAAAAATCTCTACTGCCGGTTTTGCGTATAGCTTGCTTAACCCTTCCTGCGCCTCCGTTGTAGCCTGCTACGACTAAGAGCCAATCGTTAAACTGCGCAAATAATTCGCGCATAATTTTAGCTGCCACATGGGTGCTCTTGTTGTAATCCATGCGTTCGTCTGGATTGCGCACACTTAATCCAAAACGCTTTGCCTCAAAGTCCATGATTTGCCAAGGGCCTGCTGCACCTGCCCAGGAAACTACTCCTGCACCTAAATTACTTTCGATAACGCTGAGGTATTTCATTTCTTTAGGAATGCCATATTGCGCCAATACTGCATCGTACAAATCAAAATAGGGCTTGCCCCATTGCTTCATTTTTTCTAAAGATTTGGTATGCTTACGCATATATTCTTGCACAAAGGAAACCGCTCTGGGATTGAGTTGTGCGGCATAAGGCTTGGATGCATCAAACTTATTTTTGAATAAAGACTTAAATCCAAATTTATCGGTCGTGCTGTCTTTTTGTGCATGAGTACTAATGGTTGGAAGCATGCACAATCCTAATAATATTGCTTGCACATAGATGCGCAATAGATTTTTTATTGGTGGATTATAACTGCCCTTTTTCATGATTTAAGCTTCATCAATTGAGCACTCAATTGTAATAGATTCATTTCATCAAAAGAACGCGTCATGAGTTGCAAACCAAAGGGCATTCCATTGGGATGTGTAAACAATGGAATGGAAATAGCGGGTATACCAACTAAATTGGGATACACCGTGTAAATATCTGCTAAGAACATTTCAATGGGGTCATCCGATTTTGCGCCAATAGCAAATGCGGTTGCTGGAACAGTTGGAGATAGGATGGCATCGTATTCGCTGAAAATGGCATCAGTACGTTGTTTCAACAATTGACGAACTTGTTGTGCTTTGGTAAAATAAGCGTCAAAAAATCCTTCACTCAATACAAATGTTCCAAGTAATATTCTTCTTTTTACTTCTTCTCCAAACCCCTCAGAGCGAGAAGCTTTGTACATTTCGGTTAAATCAATTCCTTCTTTATTGGTTCTATGACCAAAGCGAACTCCATCGTATCTAGATAAATTGCTAGATGCTTCTGCAGTAGTTAATACATAATAAGTGGGCACTACGTATTCCAATAAATTAAAATCAATCGGTTCAACTGTATGCCCTGCTGCTTGCATGCTTTGTATGAATGACAATATTTGTGCTTGTATTGCTGGGTCTAAGGAAGGATGATACAGTGCTTCTTTAAAATAAGCTAGTTTATATTTTTTTGCACTGCTGTCTGATTCGCTCGCAGCAATAGACATTCCACTCGCAACTGCTTGGCTATAGGGTTCTACTGGTCGTTGAGAAACCGTACTATCATATTCATCGGCACCCGCAATTACTTCCAATACCAATGCGGCATCTTCAACTGTGGTAGAAAAAATTCCAATCTGATCAAAGGAAGAAGCATACGCAATCAACCCATATCTCGAAATTCTTCCGTAGCTGGGTTTAATTCCCACTACGCCACAAAAATCTGCTGGTTGTCTTACAGAGCCGCCTGTATCGCTGCCCAAACTAATCATGCAGAGCCCTGCTTGCACGGCAACTGCCGATCCCCCCGATGAGCCTCCGGAAACTTTATTGTTATCGGCTGCATTGAGCACCGGACCGAATGCAGAATTTTCATTGCTGCTGCCCATGGCAAATTCATCGCAGTTTTGACGACCAATAATAATGGCTCCCGCGGCTAATAATTTTTCGGTAACAGTGGCGTTGTAAACGGATTCAAAATTGCCCAACATTTTTGAGCTCGCAGTTAATGTATGCCCTTTATGGGCAATCACATCTTTTAGCCCCACTACCACACCGTGTAATGGACCAGTCAGCGCTCCACTGGCTGCTGCTGCATCTAACTGCATTGCTCTTTCTACTGCTTCGGTTTCATACACTTCCAAAAATGCATTTAAGTGTGCATGTTCAGCGATGGCCTTAGTATAAAAAAGAACGGCCTCCACACAAGTGGTTTGGCCGTTTTGCAATGCTGTATGAAATGCTTTGATTGTAGTAAAACCAAACATTACGCGGTTGTGCTGTCTTTTTCTTTAATGCCTTCTTCTAATTCTTTCTTCACGTTGTTCTTGGCGTCGTTAAATTCACGGATACCTTTACCAAGACCTCTCATGAACTCAGGAATTTTTCTTCCACCAAATAAAACTAGGACTACGATACCAATGATCAGTAATTCCTGAAAACCTAAACTTCCCATAGTATATTATTTAATGCCGTAAAGTTAAGGCAAAACTGTACCACAAACCCAATAAAAAAAGCGCCTCGATAATTCGGGACGCTTTTTTATATAATTTATCGTTCTACTAGAAACGTTTTTCTTTAATACGAGCACTTTTACCGCTTCTTTCACGTAGGTAAAACAACTTCGCACGACGTACTTTACCTTTTTTGTTTAAGATAACTGACTCAATATTTGGAGATTGGATGGGGAACAAACGCTCAACACCTACACCATCAGAGATTTTACGTACGGTAAATGAAGCAGTAGCTCCTACACCTTGTAGTTTAATAACATCTCCGCGGAAAGACTGGATACGCTCTTTACCACCCTCTACAATCTTATAGTTAACGGTAATATTATCACCAGCTTTGAAGCTAGGTAATTCTCTTTTCGTGGTCAATTGTTCGTGAACAAACTGTACTGCTGCCTGCATAACATTTATTTTTATCGGACGGCAAAGGTAATGGGAATATTTTAAAAAATGCAAATTTTCATGAATTTTCTATCGAGCTACGTTTACAGCCCTCTTTTCCCTAATTACCGTCACCCTAATTTGACCTGGATAGGTCATTTCTGTTTGTATTTTTTGTGCTATTTCAAAACTGAGTTTATCGCTGTCTACATCGCTTACTTTATCTGCTTCTACAATCACGCGTAACTCACGTCCTGCTTGAATTGCATACGCTTTTTCTACCCCTTGGTAAGCCAATGCTAGGTTCTCTAAATCTTTAATTCTTTGCAGGTATTGCTGCATAATTTCCCTTCTAGCACCAGGTCTTGCACCACTGATGGCATCACAAGCCTGAACAATCGGAGAAATCACGTACAACATTTCCATTTCATCGTGGTGAGCCCCAATTGCGTTTACAACCGCAGGGTTTTCGCCATATTTCTCGGCCAATTTAGCCCCTAATAATGCGTGACTCAATTCGGTTTCTTCATCAGGAACCTTGCCTATATCGTGCAATAATCCCGCTCTTTTAGCCAGTTTAGGGTTCATGCCTAACTCGGAGGCCATAATCCCACATAAATTGGCTGTTTCACGGCTATGCATCAATAGGTTTTGGCCGTAAGAAGAACGGAAACGCATTTTACCTACAATTCTAATTAGCTCTTTGTGTAAACCATGGATGCCCATTTCAATCACAGTGCGCTCTCCAATTTCCATTACCTGGTCTTCTAATTGACGACGGGTTTTCTCTACCACTTCTTCAATACGTGCTGGGTGAATACGTCCATCGGATACCAAGCGCTGTAAACTCAATCGGGCAATTTCTCTTCTAAGTGGATCAAAACTGCTGAGTATAATGGCTTCCGGCGTATCATCCACAATTAAATCAACTCCAGTAGCGGCTTCAATGGCGCGGATATTACGACCTTCTCTACCAATGATTTGACCTTTTATTTCGTCGGTTTCTAAGTTGAAAACGGTAACGGTATTTTCAATAGTATGCTCTGCAGCGGTACGTTGTATAGACTGAATAACAATCTTGCGAGCTTCTTTATTGGCTTTTTGTTTGGCGTCTTCAATAATTTCTTGTTGCAATGACAAAGCCTGTGTGTGCGCTTCCTGCTTTAAGCTTTCAATTAACTGGGCTTTAGCGTCCTCAGCAGTTAAGCCAGCCACTTTTTCTAATCGGCGGATATGCTCTTCTTGGTGCTTTTCTAATTCTGTTCTTTTGATATTAACCAACTCAATCTGACGGTTCAAGTTTTCTTTGATGGCGTCGTTTTCTTTCACCTGCTTTTCAATGCTGGCTTCCTTTTGGTTAATGGTAATTTCTTTTTGCTTGATGCGATTTTCTACTTCGCCAATCTTGCGATTGCGCTCATTTACATCGCGCTCGTACTCCGATTTTAATTGTACAAACCTTTCTTTTGCCTCTAATTGCTTCTCCTTTTTAATGGTTTCTGCTCTTAGTTCAGCTTCTTTTAAAATGGTTTGTGCCTGTAATTCGGCGTCTTCTACTTGTTTTTGGGTGTTTTTTGCAAAAATGACTTTACCCGCTACAACACCCGCTACTAGGGCTACTACAGCTGATATGATGGAAATAATTATTGGATCCATGTTCTTGGCAAGGGTTTAAAACGTTCACAATTCTATTTAACAGATCAAATCTCATTTATATATAATAAGTAATTGACTTGCTACGAAGATAACAAGAAGATAGGAGATTTTTGAGTACAGCAATAAATTAGGGGTGATCTTCCAATGCTTTATCAATGGATTGTGCCAGTTCTTTAATTTGTTTGGCGGTTTCATCGGCCAATAAAGCCAGTTTGGCATTGTCTTTTTGCTCGGTTGCAAACCAAAGCAGTACCATGGCTAAGTAGTCTTGGGTGTCTTTGCCTGCAAAATCTGTTTTGAATTGGGCTATTTTTTCGTTGATGGTTTGGGCAGTCTTGCGCACCATTTCTTCGTCTTCCGCTTCAATTTTTAATCGGTAGTTCCGGTCGGCAACAACAATATTTACAGGTATTAATTCAGACATGGTATTAAGCGTGCAGCAACGCCAGGCATTTATCTATTTCTTTAAGATAGGTATCGATTTGTTTTTGCAATTTGAGTTTTTCTTCGGGATCCCAGCTGCCTGAACTCATTCTGGCTGCTGCCAATTTTTGTTCCAATACAGATAAAGCAGCTGTATTACTCGCTTGCAACTGTTGAATGGTGCTCAACTCTTTTTCAAGTCGTTGGTTCTCTTTTTGAACCTGGCGATAGGCTTTCAACAGTACCTGCAGTTTTTCTTGCAGTTCAGTAATATGTTCATTCAATACAGCCATAGTAGAAAATTAGGCGTTATTTTCTGATTTCAGCATTTATTTCCTTTTCAAAACACTTGATCAATTTATTCATCATTGCATCAATCTCGTTATCAGTGAGTGTTTTTGTATCGTCGGAAAAAGTGAAGTTAACTGCCATTGATTTTTTATCGGCACCGAGTTTATCGCTTTCGAACACATCAAACAAATTCATCTGTTGCAGCTTATTTATTTTAAGCCCTTGCACTGCTTTTTCAATTTGCTCGTAACGGGTTTGTTTGTTTACCACCAATGCTAAGTCTCTTTGTACAGCTGGAAACTTATTCACTTCCTTGTACACTACTTTTATTTTCTGTACCGCTTTTACCAAATTGGCGAAAGGAAGATCAAGCATATAAACGGGCTGCTTTAAATCAAATTGATTCAATTTGTTTTTGCCTACCATTTGTAAGGTTCCCAACATTTGTTTATTAGCGTAAATAGCAACGGTATCATCCGTTTCAGCCAATTCTTCCATGCTAATATGTTGTAGGCCACACCACTGTAATACAGCAGTAGCCAATCCTTTCATGCTATAAAAATCTATAGGAGTTGTTTTGTTTCTCCAACCTTGTTCCGCACTATTACCTGTTGCGAAAATGCAAAAATGTTCTTCTTCTTTAAAGCCTTCGCCGTCTACTAAATAAGTTTTACCAAATTCAAATAACTGCAAATTGGTATTTCTTCTATTCACATTGTAAGCAATAGTTTCTAATCCACTCTCTAACATAGATGGGCGCATCACGTCTAATTCTGCGCTCAAATTATTCATCATTTTAACCACATTACTAGAATGTGCTTCGTCAAAATATTTACTATTCGTAATTGAATTGGTTAATATTTCTGTGTACCCTTTACCTACTAAGAAATGGGCAATTTTTTCTTTTAAGTTTTCTTTGATGCCCAGTTTTTCTACTGAAGGGCTGATGCTGATCATGGTCGGAATGTCTACATTGTCTAAACCATCTATGCGTAAAATTTCTTCTACTAAATCGGCTGGAATGCTGATGTCTGGCTTGCTGTAGGGTACTTCTACCATTAGCTCGTCTAATCCCTCTTTGGCTATTTCAAAACCCAATGAAGTTAAAATTCGCTTCACTTTATCGGCATGATAATTCTTGCCACTTAATTTTTTGAGATAGTGATTCTTAATGGTTACCGTTGTTTTTGGTTTAGGGTTAGGGTAAACATCTATAAGGTCACAAGAAATGGTTCCGCCTGCTACTTCCTTAATTAAGAGCGCTGCACGTTTAAGCACATTGGCCGTATTAGAGATATCAATCCCCTTTTCAAAACGAGTTGCTGCATCGGTTCTTAAACCATGGCGCATAGATGTTTTGCGAATGGTAGTTGAATGAAAACATGCACTCTCTAAAAAGATGGCCTTAGTTTCATTGTTTACACCACTCTTGCTTCCGCCAAATACACCTGCAATACACATACTTTCGTTGGCATTGCAAATCATCAAATCTTCTGCATGTAAACTTCTTTCTTTATCGTCAAGGGTAGTAAACTTTGTTCCGGTGGCCACATTCTTTACAATGATTTCATTGCCTGTAACGGCTTTCAAATCGAAAGCGTGTAAGGGTTGGCCTGTTTCGTGTAAAATATAATTGGTAACGTCTACAATATTATTAATGCTTCTTACCCCAATAGCAGTCAACTTATTCACCAGCCATTCAGGGGAAGGTGCAACGGTAACACCTGAAATAGTTACCCCTGCATACCTTGGGCAATCATTGGTATTTTCAACGGTTACTTTTATGGGTGCATCATTGTTATCGGCTTTAAATCCATTGGCATAAGGTTGCTTAACGCGGGTTTCTTTTTGATGGTGCGTTAAGTAAGCAGCCACATCACGGGCAACGCCTAAATGACTCATGGCATCCATTCGATTAGGCGTAAGTCCAATTTCAAAAATATAATCTGAATAAGGTTTAAAGTATTCTGCAGCAGGGGTGCCTGGTGTTAAGTGGTTCGGCAATACCATAATACCATCATGGCTGTAACCCAATCCCAATTCATCTTCTGCGCATATCATCCCCTGGCTTTCTTCGCCCCTAATTTTAGCGGCTTTCATGGTCATGGGTTCGCCTGTCATTGGATAGATGGTTGCTCCCACCGTTGCCACAGCTACTTTTTGCAATGCTGCTACATTGGCTGCGCCACAAACTACTTTCAATGGTACTTCTTTACCAATATTGATAGTAGTCAACTTTAGTTTATCTGCATTGGGGTGCTGCTCACAAGTCAATACCTCTCCAATTACCACTCCCGCTAATCCGCCCTTAATTTTCTCATATTGCTCCAAACTCTCTACTTCTAAACCAATAGAAGTAAGGATTTTAGACAATTGAGCAGGTTCTATTGCATCTGGTAAATATTCACAAAGCCAATTGTAACTGATAGTCATAGTAAAGCGACGATGGTTAAAAATGCGAATTTAAGGTATTCGGCGTAAGTGAGCGAGATTGGGCTTTATGTACGATTTTTGCAAAATCATCAATCATTTCAAAATGAAGCAGGTAAACACTTTTTTTAAATCAATTCTCCTAGTGCTTATCATATTACTAGCTTTTCAACAAGCAAATGCTCAATCTAAAGAAACCATCACTAGACTAGCAGTATTGGAAGTTGATTCTGCTTATTTAACTGAGTACAAATCTTTTTTAAAAGAAGGCGTGGAGCAAGCACTAAAAAAAGAACCCGGGGTGCTCACCATTTATCCAATGTCTGAAGTTTCGCGCCCCACTCATTTTACCATTTTAGAAGTATATGCCAGTAAAGCCGCATATGAATTGCACTTAAAAACACCTCATTTTTTAAAGTATAAAAATGGCACTTTGCATATGGTTAAATCGCTTCAATTAATTAATGTAGACCCACTAACTCCGCAGTTTACAATTAATCAAAAGCGAAAAGAGTAAGAAGTTGACTCAGGTATTCTTTTGTTTTAAAATTAACCTGAGAGATGTGTCTTTGGTAAAATAAGCCCAAACCCAATTAATAAAAATGATGAGTTTGTTTCTTACGCTTAAAATGAGCATCAAGTGTAAGAACATCCAAACTAACCAAGCAAAATATCCTTTGAAATGGTAAAAGGGTAAATCTACTACTGCTTTGTTCCGACCAATGGTGGCCATAGATCCGAGGTCTGTATACTCAAATTCTTTTTGAGGAGTATTATTCGCTTGGCGCTTCAGATTTTTTGCCAAGTTCTTGGCTTGATTGATTGCTACATTGGCTAATTGTGGATGACCTTTTGGGTACTTGGGTGTTTCCATTAAAGCAATATCTCCAATTGCATAAATATTTTGACTGCCATCAACTAAATTGGTTCTGTTAACTGCTATTCTATTTCCTTGTTTCATAGCGGTTGAAGGCAGTCCAATTATTTTGTTACCAATTACCCCCGCTGCCCAAATAACTGTTTTTGATTGCAGTGTATTTCCATTACTTAATTCAAGTGTAAGCCCATCATAATTTTTGACAAATGTTTCTGTAATGATGTGAACGCCCATTTCTTCTAGGTATTTTCTAGAAGTCTTTTTTGCAAGTTCACTCATGCTATTTAATGTATCCTTACTGCCCTCTATTAAGTTGATACTGAATTGCCCAAAGTTGATTCCTGGATAATCTTTAGGTAAGATATCTTTTTTTATTTCTGCAAATGCTCCAGCTAATTCAACCCCTGTTGGTCCTGCGCCCACAATGGTTAAATTTAATAAAGCAGCTTTGTCTTTTTCTTCTGCAGAAATAATGTCTTCAAAGGTTTGAAGGATATGATTTCGAATTTCTATTGCATCATTAGTTGTTTTCAAAGTAAAACTGTGCTGCCTTATTGTTTCGTTCCCGAAAAAGTTGGTGGTACAGCCAACTGCAAGTACTAAAAAATCATAATGGAATACCCCAATTGAAGTTTCAATTGTATTAGCTGAACTATTTATTGAAAGTAGTTCTGCTAAACGGATTTGAAGGTTTTTCTTGTATTTAAAAATATTTCTTAAAGGGAAGGAAATGCTTGCTGGTTCTAACTGGGAAGCTGCTACCTGATAAAATAGTGGTTGAAATTGATGGTGATTAATTTTATCAATTAATAATATATCAAATAGCTTCTTATCTAAATTTTTAATGAGTTGTACTCCTGCAAAACCACCCCCCACAACAATGATTTTCTTTTTTGTATTTAGTTCCAAAATGGATCGGTTGTATTGTCAATAAAGGATTCACTCGTATGTAATGCTTCTGTCATGGTAATTTGTTCTGGTGTTGCTTTTGCTTGAATTTGATTAAAAAGAATCCGCTCTTCAAATCGAATATGGTTTACCAAATCAATGGCTATTTGTTTTAATGCCATTTCTAAATTATCTGTTTCGTTAAAAAGTTGAGCAAGTTGTTGATGTTCTTGAATTGCTTTTTGTATTAAAATATTGTCATTACCTAATATGGGAAATACGTACTTTTCTTCCTCTTGAAAATGTCGTTTCAAATGTGCTGTATAAAACCAATCAGTATATTTTTTTATACGTTCAGCTGGTATTTTTTTAGAAAAACCTGTCTTTATTTTCCAGGCCAGTAGTAATCCATGGTGGTGTTCACGGCTTAATTTTTTTAAATATTCGGCACGATTAATTGGTTTTGCAGGAGATGCATTTTTTTCTAGCTTAGCTACAATTTTGGAAGTAGCCCCATCCGCATATATGCCATATGCATTTAATAGCGTTCCTTTCAAGTTGTGCTTTATAGAAGAAATGGCAAATACAATCATTTCGTCTGCAGGATCAGTATCTCCTTCAAAACGATAGGTTTCTACAATTTCAAACTCTTCGGGAGATAGCTGTGTCATTGTATTGGTGCATATTAAACAATCTGCATCTTCATGTATATTGAAGTCGTGTGTAAAGCCCCGCTTTGCTAAGTCGTTTAAGGCTTCACTTACTGTATCGTAATTGTATACTTGTATCATAGGTTATAAAGGTAGACTAAGTTTTAGCCATTTGTCTTTATACTTAGTTTATTCCCTTGAAACCAGCCCTATTTTTCTGAATTTTCTTTGTTAACCAAGGAATGTTAATTTCTCCAAATAATAGAGGAAAACTTTTGAAAATGGGGGATAAGCTTAGTACTTTGTGTGAATAGACGGGTAATTGCTGTGGATAAGCAGGGAATTAGCTGTGGAATAAATAGAGCCCAAAAAAATTTCCAGTACCAATTCCATACCATTATATTCGCTCCCCCTTACTCAGCTGTTAACAATTCGGTAACACTGGTTTGGAGGAATCATCTGGAGTTTTTAAAAGAATAAGCAAAATTGAGCATGGAGATTACTAGTTTAAATAAAGACAGAAAAAGAAGAAAGCCAGCTATAGATCTAAGCACTATGGTATATGGTAAAGTACCCCCTCAAGCAAAGGAATTAGAGGAAGCTATTTTGGGTGCATTGATGTTAGAGAAAAGTGCTTTTGATACGGTATCGGAAATTATTAAGCCTGAGTGTTTTTATGTAGACGCACACCAATATATTTTCTTGGCTATGCAAAGCCTGCAACAAAAATCTATACCAATAGATATTTTGACGGTGGTGGAAGAATTGAAAATGCAGGAAAAATTAGATTTGATTGGGGGGCCTTATTTTGTTACCAAGCTCACCAACTCAGTAGTTTCTACTGCGAATATTGATGCCCATGCTCGTATAGTACTGCAAAAATTTATTCAACGTGAATTGATTAAAATTAGTGGTGAAATTATTGGAGATGCTTATGAAGAAGGTACAGATGTTTTTGATTTATTAGATGAATCAGAAACCAAAATGTTCAATATCACCAATAACTATTTAAAGAAAAACTTTGAAGATATAGGAGGTGTTTTAATTGAGGCCATCACTCGTATTGATGAACTAAGAACTAAAACAGATGAGATTTCTGGGGTACCTAGTGGCTTTGCTTCATTAGATCGAGTAACTTATGGTTGGCAGCCTACCGATTTAATTATTTTGGCTGCGCGTCCATCAGTAGGTAAAACAGCTTTTGCCCTGAACCTCGCTCGTAATGCTGCTTTGCATCCAACTAAACCTGTAGGAGTTGGTTTCTTCTCCCTTGAAATGAGTGCTGCGCAATTGGTGCAGCGTATTTTAAGTGCGGAAAGTGAAATCAAAATGGAAAAAATTAGTCGTGGTAAATTGGAAGACTATGAGTACCAGCAATTGCATAGTAAAGGGATTAAGAAATTAGAGAATGCACCTTTGTATATTGATGATACGGCTGCCTTAAATATCTTTGAGTTTCGTGCAAAAGCCCGTAGAATGGTGAACAAGCACAATGTGGGTATTATCATTATTGACTATTTGCAATTGATGAGTGGAAGTAACGATAGAGGAGGCAATCGTGAGCAAGAAATCAGTAATATCTCTCGTAATTTAAAATCGCTGGCCAAGGAATTAAAAGTGCCTATTATTGCACTGAGTCAGTTAAGCCGTGCTGTCGAAACCAGAAAGGAAAGTAAAATGCCTCAGTTGAGTGACCTTCGTGAATCGGGAGCCATTGAACAAGATGCGGATATGGTAATGTTTATTTATCGTCCTGAATATTACGAAGTAAACAACAATGAAATGGGCGAAAGCATAAGCGGTGAAACCCATATTCGAATTGCCAAGCATAGAAATGGTTCTTTGGAAACCATTAAACTTCGTGCGAAATTAGAGATTCAGAAATTTGAAGATATGGAAGCAGAATCTGGTCCTAGTAATTGGAAATCAGTAGGCCCAACTGCCGCCTCTCAGGGAAATGGAGAAACAGCATTCTTTATTCAAAAAGGAAGTAAGATGAATAACTCTGCTGATTTTGATGAAGGCATAGACAATGATCAACCTTTCTAGTAAAATCCTTATGTCTATTCCTTTTTTTTACGAAGCACTATTGCCACCAAACCCAGGTTTGTTCACGCTTTCTGAGGAGTCTAGTAAGCACTGTAGTATTGTTTTGAGAATGAAAACAGGAACTACCATTGCATTAACCAATGGTCTTGGTTTAAAATGTTTAGGTGAAATAGTTACTGCTGATAAAAAAAAGACGGTTGTTCAATTGTCTGCTTTTGAACAAATGCCTTCACCCAATCCTCAAAACAGTATTGCTATTTCTTTTGTAAAAAATGCAGCTAGAATGGAATGGTTTCTAGAGAAAGCCACAGAAATTGGTATTAGTGCATTCTATCCTTTAATTGCAGACAGAACTGAGCGAACCCATTTTAAAAAAGAACGTTGGGAACAAATTTTGGTATCGGCTATGTTGCAAAGTCAACAAACGTATAAGCCTGTTTTACACGACCCTATTCAGTTTAAACAACTGATTCAACAACCGCATAATGGCCAACTACTTTTAGCACATTGTGAGCCTGGCGAGAAAAAATCCATTCAATCGATTGACCAGTCTGTAAATACTTTGTTGCTCATTGGTCCAGAGGGGGATTTTACCCCAAGCGAAATTGAAATGGCCGCTAAAGCTGGGGCTTCCATGATTGGTTTAGGAAATACTCGACTCAGAACTGAAACTGCTGGAATTGCAGCTGCTGTGCTTTTACAACATAGATAATCCTCTTACAATTTGTACCTTAGCAGCATGCGTAATCAGTTGGTATGTTATTTGGGTATTCTGGTATTTCTTTCTTTTTCTTGTAATTCGGGTTCAGCAAAGAAAAAAATTACAAGAGATAGTACCATTACTCTCGCTACTTCCTATAATCCACTTTTTTTAGATAGCATTTCTTTGGTCCAATTTATTTCTACAAATAGTTGGGTGAAAGAATTTGAGCAACAGTTGGTTGATTTTTATACTGATCGAAATTTTGAATATGCTTGGTTCGATTCTACTGGACTATCTGAGCAAGCACACCATTTTTACAATTTGCAAAACGATCATATTACGCGTTTATCGGATAGCAGTTTATTTAATAAACAGTTTCAACGGCTGTATCAGGTTTATGCCAACAAGCCTGCAAATGCCATTAGAGAAAATAAAGATGTACTAAATACAGAACTACTTTTTACTGCACAATTTTTTAAATATGCAGCCAAAGTATACAAGGGAGCCGATATTAATTTAGCAGATTTAGGATGGTATATTCCTCGAAAAAAAGTGAATCTGCATGCACTACTTGATTCTGTAATAGAAAAGAAATCGAGCATACCTATTAATTATGCACCGGTGAGTTTGCAATATCCTAGAATGGAGCAATGGTTGTATCGTTTATTGGATATGCAAAAAAATGAAGTACTCGATTCTTTGCCTAATTTAAAAAAATCCTTGAGAACCGGTGATAGTAGTGAATTAATTGGACGCATCAAAAAGCGATTAACTTTTTTGCAAACAGACCCTCTCACCAACAATAATATATATGATACCACCATGGTATTGGCTGTTAAAAAATTTCAGGAACGACATGGAATTGATGTAGATGGAGTTATTGGGAATAAAGTAATTGCCGATTTAAATATCCCACTTAAAAAGAGAGTAGAGCAGTTACTCATTAATATGGAGAGGGCTAGGTGGATGCCGCCGCAACAAGACAGCACGTTTGTTTTAGTGAATATCCCAGAATTCAAATTGCGTGTTTTTGAACAAGGCAAAATTGCACTACAAATGAATGTAATTGTGGGTTCATCTGCCAATAACACTGTTATTTTTAATGGCAACTTACAGTATGTAGTATTTAGTCCTTACTGGAATGTTCCAGAGAGTATTGTTCGCAATGAAATTTTACCTGCTATCAGAAGAAACCCAGGTTATATTGCTAAGCATAATATGGAAATAACCCAATACATTGGAGGGCTCCCCCAAATTCGCCAAAAGCCGGGTGCTAATAATGCATTGGGTAGGGTTAAGTTTTTGTTTCCGAATAATTTCAGCATTTATTTACACGATACTCCAAATCGAAATTTATTTACACAAACCAATAGAGGATTAAGCCACGGTTGCATAAGAATTGCGGAACCTAAAAAATTTGCTGAATTTTTATTGCGTGATCAACCTAATTATACCAGCAAATCCATTGATAGTTTAATGTATTTGGAAAAAGAAAAATGGGTTACTTTAGAAAAGAAAATCCCCGTTTTTCTGGTGTATTTTACTGCATGGGTAGATCAATCTGGTGAGTTGCATTTTAGAAGAGATATTTACAAGCACGATCAAAAAATGGCTGAAAAATTATTTCAAAAGTAAAGCAAAGGGTATGCAAATAGTAGAAGTAAAAGATGTAGAACTAGGCAAAGATTTTTTGGCAGTAAATGCAATCATGAATGCGGAAAACCCCTGCTATATCCGTGCTTTAGACAATGAAGTGAATGAAGTGTTTGATCCTGCAAAAAATAAAAATTTTAAATGGGGGCAAGCTAAGCGTTGGGTTGCCTATACAGATAATGGAGATCTGGTTGGTAGAATTGCAGCCTTTACCAATGACAAATACCTTAATAAAGGAACTGATTTCAAAACAGGTGGAGTTGGATTTTTTGATAGCATCAATGATCAAGCTACAGCCAATTTATTATTTGATACAGCCAAAGAGTGGTTAAGCTCAATGGGTATGGAAGCCATGGATGGTCCAATCAATTTTGGTGATCGTGATAAATGGTGGGGCTTAATGGTGGAGGGCTTTAACAAAGAACCCATGTATGGGATGTCATTTAATCCCGCTTACTATGAAGCCTTGTTTGAAGGATATGGTTTTAAGAATTACTACAATCAGTATTACTATTACATGAATGTAGACGATCCATTGCCTGAAAAATTTCCAGAACGGTATGCTAAGTTTAATGCTAAGCCAGATTATTCAGCCAAGCACGTAAAGTTGAGTGAACTAAATAAATATGCAGGTGATTTTGCAACTGTTTACAATGCAGCATGGGCACAACATGGAGAGGCTAAAGAAATTACTAAAGAACAGGTAATGAAGCTGTTTAATAAAATGAAGCCCATCATGGATGAGCGAGTGGTTTGGTTTGCATATTACAAAGACGAGCCCATTGCCATGTTTATTAATATTCCCGATTTAAATCAATATTTCAAACATTTTAATGGACAGTTTGGACTATTCCAAAAATTACAATTATTATGGATGAAATGGAGGGGCACCAATAAACGATTAACCGGATTGGCTTTTGGGGTTGTGCCAAAATACCAAGCATTGGGGGTAGACAGTTACTTAATCTATGCAGCAGGGTTACATCTACAAGGCAAAGGTTGGTATGAACAATATGAAATGGGATGGGCGGGAGATTGGAACCCTAAAATGGTGAATATTTACAAAAGCCTTGGAGGAACGCAGAGCCGAAGAATGGTTACTTTCCGTTATATATTCAACGAAAAATATCCTTTTGAAAGGCACCCCGAGATGGATTATAAATAAGTTATATTGCAGCAATTTCTATGGATAATTTTATAGTATCAGCACGTAAGTATCGTCCCCAAAACTTTAATACAGTAGTGGGGCAACAACATATTACCACTACGCTAAAGAATGCCATTCGCAATAATCAGTTGGCGCATGCATTTTTATTTTGCGGACCAAGAGGAGTGGGTAAAACAACCTGTGCCCGTATCTTGGCTAAAACCATTAACTGTACCAATCAAACAGCAGACGGCGAAGCTTGTAATACTTGTAATAGTTGTGTATCTTTTGATGCAGGTACTTCCATGAATATTCATGAATTGGATGCGGCCAGTAATAACTCGGTGGATGATATTCGCGCACTAGTAGAACAAGTACGTTTTGCTCCACAAGCAGGAAAATACAAAGTATATATAGTAGATGAGGTTCATATGCTCAGTTCAAGTGCATTCAATGCATTTCTGAAAACACTGGAAGAGCCACCTCCTTATGCTATTTTTATTTTAGCTACTACAGAGAAGCATAAAATTTTACCGACCATTTTAAGTCGGTGTCAAATTTTTGACTTCAAAAGAATAACCAACAACGATACGGTTGAACACTTACAAGAAATTGTAGACAAAGAAAAAATCAATGCAGAGAAAGCAGCACTGCAAGTAATTGCTCAAAAGAGTGAGGGCTGTATGCGAGACTCATTGAGTATTCTTGATAAAATTGTCAGCTTTACCAATGGTACGGTTACTTATCAAAATACACTTGAGCATTTAAATATTTTAGATGAGGATTATTTTTTTCAACTGCTAGATTGTATGCAAAAGCAGGATATGGCAGGAGCAATGCTGCTGTTTGATCAAATTAATCGCAAAGGATTTGAAGGTGATTTGGTATTAAATGGTTTTGCAGAATTTATTCGTAATCTTCTGGTATGTAAAGATGCTAAGTCGGCTTCTTTATTAGAAGTAGTAGAAGGAATGCAGGCCAAATATGTTCAAGTTGCTGGTCAAACCTCATTAAGCTATTTAGTGAGTGCATTAAATATTTTAAACGACACTGAAGTCAATTATAAAATGGCGCGCAATAAGCGCTTACACGTGGAGCTTGCATTAATTAAGCTCAGCTTTTTGCAACAAGCCATAGAACTCACCACCGATAAGGGAACTGTAGTTAAAAAAAAACGACTTGACGGACCCATTGCCTTTAAAACAAAAATGATTCAGTCGCTGGCACCACCAGCACCACCTGTATCTTCTAGGCAACCTGCTGTGAAGCCCGCTAGCAATGCATCGCAGCCAATTATAAATGCGGAACCCGGTAATACAAATACTTCAGCTGGTGCGAAATTGTTTGTTGCGCAAACCGCTGCACCCGCTCCCGTTGGTACAATTAAAACTGGGCCTAAGAAATCTTTATTAGAAGCACTCAAAGAAAAAGCGGGCAGTAATTACCAAATTGAAGAAGTTAAAGAAGCCATGCCTTTAACTGAGGAAAGTCTTCGTGCTTTTTGGGATGCTTACATAGTTCAATTGGAACAACAATTAAAACATTCTGCGGTTGGTACATTCAGAATTGCCAGTTTAGAAATTGAAAGTGATATCCATTTTACCGTTCGCGTTTCTGCAGTTACTGCACAGAAATTTATTGAGAGTGAAAAAATGGTTTTGATAGATCAGTTACAAACGCAGTTCAATAACAGAGCCATTAATTTTACCATCTTAGTAGAAGAAGGGGAAAGAGAAGACGTGCCATTGCATATGCGATTAAACAGTAAGCAAAAATTTGAACGCATTGCTGAGCAGTATCCATTGGTTAGAGAACTGCGCGATAAGCTACGATTGGAGATTGATTATTGATCCTTATATTTATGTTCCAATAATCAATCTATGTTAAAGTCTTATTTCTTTATCCTTTTGGCATTATGCTCAGTTGGTGTATTTGCACAGCCTCATTTTTCTACACTTACTTTTGAAGAAGCTGCTAAAAAAGCTGATAAGGAAAATAAATTAGTAATGCTGGTAATTACATCGGAAAAATGTGTTCAGTGTAATGACGTTGCCGAAGCAGGATTGGTGGCTGCAAAGAAAAGTATAGATAGCAATTGTATTTTAATACGTCAACCTCGTTTTCCTGTTGAGTTGAATGTAGCAAATTCTATTTATATAGTACCTAAAGATTTTTTTGGTATTATTTGGTTTGATGCACAGTTGAACATTTTACAAATATTACCTTCAAGCTCTACAATGGCATATCCCTATATTCAAGGTATTCAACGTGCCATTGCAGAAATGCGTTCGAATACTGGTTCGTTTAAAGAATTGAAACACAATTACTATAATAAAGTTGGTGATTTTGTAGTGATTCGTAAGCTTGTAGATAAAGTATTAAAGATTGGATTTGAACCTCATCCCGATCTTATTGACGAACTCACACAAAAAGCACCTGATGATTCAGCAACTGCTATTACTTTTCTTCAATATGTTTTGAGATGCGCACCTATTGTTGGTTCTATTGCACAAAAATTTGTAGAAAAGCAAAAAGATAATTACATGATAGCTTGGTATAATATGCCTTTGAGAGAACGTCAGGTCATTAATAGTAGAATTACCTTTAAGTCTATCAATAAAGCAATTGAAGATAAAAACCTCCCTTTTGCGTATCAAGTTGCTGCATTTAGGCAAAATACTTTTACTACCGATAAACCTGAAGAAGGGCCTAAAGCCAATATGCAACTAATGCTTACCTATTATAAAGGCGTTAATGATACTGTTAATTATATGCGTAATGTATTTTCTTTTTATGAACGTTACTTCATGAATATAAAGCCTGAAGATATTCGCAAAGAAGATTCATTGGCGCAAATAAAGTTGCTCAAAACTGCTGGTTCGGGAATTCCTCCTGAAATTTTTGCTCAAATTCCCGATAGCATTCGTATTAAATTAAATAAAAACGCTCCTGTTCAAGGCGTACAACGTAATATGATACAATTTACACCCCGAGGACAATTTTATGCCAATGCGTTGAATGAAGGCGCATGGGATGTATATACTTTTTCTAAAAATCCTGCATACTTAAGTAAGGCCTTATTATTAGCTAAACGAGGATTAGAGTTTTTTGAATCAGCAGAATTGATAGATACTTATGCAAGGTTACTATATAGAACAGGCAATAAAGTGGAAGCCATTAATTGGGAAGAAAAAGCCATTAAACTAAGATCTACTATGCGTTTTTCTACTGCAGCATATGAAACAGTATTGAATAAAATGAAACAGGGCGAAGTAAATATCGATTAAGGTTTTCTTTATTTATTTTTTATTACAAGTTGGGCATACAATAATGATCTGCTCGGCAAACTTGGGGCTGATACTGTGCTTCTTGCCATTTACTTCAATATCAATTTGATTATCGTAAGCTTGTTTTGCTTTTACCTTGATGGGTTGGTTAATAGATAGGCCTAATTTATCTACGTATTTTAAGAATTCTGCTGAATTATCTTTTACACCTACCATTTTACATTGATGCCCTACTAATTCTTCTATTAAGGTTTTACGGGGAAGAATACTGAGCTCGCCCTTTGCATTGGGAATAAGATCACCATGTGGATCTGCTGATGGATAGTTTAGAAACTGATCTAATTTATCAATTAATTTTTTGCTTTGTATATGTTCTAACTGCTCTGCAACTTCATGCACTTCGTCCCAGTTAAATGCTAACTTCTCGTGTAAAAAAGTTTCCCATAATCGGTGCTTTCTTACAATCTCAATAGCTCTTTTTTTACCCTCTTTGGTTAAAGAAGATTTACCATAACGTTCGTAATGAATAAGCTTTTTATCCTTCAGTTTCTTCAGCATATCGTTTACCGTAGCGGGCTTTACGCCTAAGTGGGTTGCAATTTCATTGGTACCTGCTTCGGTTTTATCGGCCATTTCAATGGTCAACTTAAAAATCCCCTTTAGGTAATTCTCCTCCGTATAAGAAAGTACTTGCATGCCCTAAAAATAAGTGAAAATCTAAATAAAATTTGTTAGGCTAGTCTAACAATTATACTTTTACGTTCAGAAAGATGAAATTTTCGGCAATTATATCGGTCATATCATTGGTAATAGGCAACAGCTTTAGCACTATGGCACAGCTGCCTGCCGATACTTCTCGCTTGCTCAAACCCATGCAAGCAGAGTTGGCTGAAGTAGTAGTTACAGGCACTTTAAAAGAAGTGAAAAGAGTGGAAAGCCCAGTTCCTGTTGAAGTATATTCAGCTGCTTTCTTAAAGAAGAATCCTGCCTTTCATATTTTTGAAGGGCTACTCCATGTGAATGGAGTAAGGCCGCAAAGCAATTGTAATATTTGTAATACAGGCGAAATCAGAATCAATGGACTACCTGGTGCTTATACCATGGTATTAATTGATGGAATGCCCATAGTAAGTAGTTTATCTACCGTTTATGGTTTATCGGGTATACCTGCTTCCATGGTTGAAAGAATTGAAATAGTAAAAGGACCAGCATCTACTTTATATGGGAGTGAAGCCATTGGTGGACTCATTAATGTGATCACTAAAAAAACAGGAACCGCTCCTCATATATCTGCAGATATGATGGCTACCACTTGGGGGGAAGTCAACACCGATTTAGGTTTTACTAGCAATGTGGGGAGCAAAGCGACCGTGTTAACAGGCATTAATTATTTCAATTACAGTAATCCCATCGATAACAATAAAGATGGATTTACCGATTTGACTTTGCAGCAACGCGTCTCCCTTTTTCAAAAATGGTCAATTCAACAAAAGCAAAACAGAACCTTGAATCTAGCTGCTAGATATTTTTATGAAGATCGTTGGGGCGGGCAAATGAATTGGAACAAAGGTTTCAGAGGAACAGATTCTGTTTATGGAGAAAGCATCTACACCAACCGTGTTGAATTATTAGGCAATTATCAGTTACCCACTACTGAAAAAATTAGTCTTGCTTTTTCGTTGAATCACCATCATCAAAATAGCATGTATGGCAATACTTTGTATATGGCCAAACAACAAGTAGGTTTTGCGCAAATGGTATGGGATAAAACAATTAGCAAGCATGATTTCTTATTAGGTACTGCATTACGTTTTACTTATTACAACGACAATACCCCTGCAACAGGTTCAACAGATCGCACTAAAATGGGAACGTCCCCACAGCGAATTATTTTACCAGGCATTTTTGCACAAGATGAAATTAGTTTTAACAATCAACACAAATTATTAGTAGGGCTTCGCTACGATTATAATTCGGCGCATGGAAATATTTTCACGCCACGCATTGCTTATAAGTACACGATTAACAATCAACAGTTCCTTCGATTGAATATGGGAACTGGTTTTAGGGTAGTGAATTTATTTACAGAAGACCATGCGGCATTATCAGGCGCTAGAAAAGTAGTATTGACTGAACAACTCAAACCAGAACAATCTTTCAATATCAATTTGAATTATATCCATAAAATCTATGGAAAGGGCACAGCTGCCACAACCCTTGATTTTAGTGCGTTCTACACGTATTTTAACAATCGAATTGTAGGCGACTTTGAAACTGATCCTAATCAAATTATTTATTCCAATTTAAAAGGACATGCCATAAGCAAAGGCGTTTCTGCCAATGCAGATATTGCGTTGAACAATGGAATCAAACTAAATATTGGTGCTACTTATATGGATGTAGCATTGTACAATAACCAACAAAAAGAACAACAAATATTAACTGAACGATTTTCTGGTACTTGGTCTTTGTCTTATCGTATTCCTTCCATTCATTTAGACATTGATTACACGGGCAATGTTTACAGTCCTATGCGTTTGCCTTTGTTAGGACCGCTCGATCCACGGCAGTCTTACTCCCCCTGGTATAGCTTACAAAATATCCAGTTTACTTTTCATTATTGGCATGGTTTTGAATTGTATGGTGGTGTAAAAAATCTCTTGAACTTTTTACCCACTCGGTATAGCCCATTTTTGATTGCAAGGGCCAATGATCCATTTGATAAAGCAGTACAGTTTCAACCTAATGGACAAGTTAGAGCAACCGCAGACAACCCCTACGCACTCAGTTTTGATCCTACTTATATGTTTGCGCCTAATCAGGGTATTCGAGGTTTTTTAGGAATACGTTACACCATCAAATAAAGCCTTCGTATCTTTATTGCATGGAACAAGAACAAGCAATTGTAAAAGACGGTGTAGATATTTTAATAAAGCCATTGGGCCCGATTGTAATTACTTCTAAATCTTATATTCATAAGCCTGATGGTACGGTGGATGTAAAAGAGAAAGTATCGCTTTGTGGTTGTGGTATGTCTATGAATAAACCTTATTGCGATGCTTCGCATAAGCAGTTGATTAAGGAGAACGAATAATGAAAAAAACATTGGTCCTTGGTGCGTCTGAAAACCCCGCCAGGTATAGTTTTGAAGCAGTTACGCGTTTGCGTAAACATGGGCATGAAGTAGTGGCTGTGGGAAGAAAAGCCGCTGTGGTTGCAGGAGTGCAAATTGAAACAGAGCCACCGGTAATCAATGATATTGATACGGTTACTTTATACTTAAACCCAACTGCGCAAAAAGCCTACTACGATTTTATTTTGTCGCTCCATCCCAAGCGCATCATCTTTAATCCCGGAACGGAAAACGAGGAACTCGAAGAACTTGCTCAACAAAACGGCATTGCTGCTATAGAAGCATGCACATTGGTGATGTTGAATACGGGTCAGTATTAATATTTTAAATCGAGTAAGGTAACTTTCCCATCCATTGTAGCCGCTACTAATTCATTGGCATTGCTAAGGTTGATGGTATTGACCATTGAATTATCAATTCGGTAACGCCATAATTTTTCTCGGGTATAAGGATCTATTCCATACACGATGCCATTCTTGGTACCAAAATAAACTTTGCCATCTTTTTCAATAGGCATGTTGGGCACATGTTCATATCCAAAGCCAAAATCTTTTTTCCAAGCCAATGTTTGCAATGTTCTTCCTGTTGGAAATACCGCAAATCCATCCGACATAGTTTTGCAATACAACCATTTACCATCAGCAGAAATACCAATTGATTCTCGTACACTTACTTCCTTTGTTCTCCATAAAGTATTGCCATTGTTTAAATCGATGGCTGTTAAAAAACGATCGGGAGCAACTATGTATACAATATCATCTTGCACCACAGGAATACAAGAAGCGGGTGCAAAATTCCGCACCATTGAACCATTGTTCCATTTCCATGAAAGGCTTCCTGTATAAGCATCTAATGCATATAAGTGACGATCCCAAGAACCAAAAATAATTTTACCATTACTGAATACAGGGGTACTCACCACTGGTCCGTCTAACTCCCCAAAACTCCAACGCTGTTTGCCAGTGGCAAGGTCGATGCACCTAAAATGATGATCACTTCCACCTATATAAACTTTGTTGTCATGAATTAAAGGAGAGCCTAATACAGCAGTTTCCGCTTTGAATTGCCAAATGAGTTTTCCATTATTGGAATTTAAACAATAGATACTGCCATCACCTGAAGCAACTACTACTTTATTTTGTACAATAGCAGGGCTTGAATAAATAGCACCCTTTGTTTTATAAGACCATTTCTTTTTTCCTGTTGATTTTGAAATGGCATCTATGCTTCCTAAACTATTTCCAAAAATGACTAAGCTGCTAGTAACTGCAGGTGTTGAAATTACATTGGCATCAGATGCATATACCCAACGAGCTTTTACAGATGGAAAGCTATCGTTCATGGAATAATCAGGGCGATAATTTTTTTTGTTGGGGCTAAAATCTTTCTTGGTTAAGTCTATGCCTGTCCATGCTTTTTTAGTTTCAATGCCAGGTGTGCGTTCTGCAAAAATCATAGAGTCTAATCGTACGTCTACCAAATTATATCCGCCATAAGCCGCTTTGGCCCTAAGATTGGACCTGCCCACTACTGCTGGTAAATCTTCATACTGCATTCTTCTATTGGTATGCCAATGTCCATTCAATACGGCCAATGTGCGATGGTTCTTTAAACGATCTACTGCTTCATACCAATTATCTAAATCTTTGTCTAATGGATAATGATTTAAAAAAACAACGGGTTGATTGGTTTGTAATTTTTTTAATTCTAGGTCTAACCAATTCACTGCATCACGTGGAATATGACCATCACTCATTCTAACATAAGGACCCGAAGCGCAACCAATAAATTGAATGCCATTGAAATTAAAACTGAATTTATCGTAGCCGAAAATTTTTCCAAAACTAACGCCACCACTCTCACTCCAACCAGTATCATGATTGCCCGCTATGATATAATAAGGTACTTTTAATTCAGCTAGTATTTCTTTGGCTAATTTAATTTCTGCATCCGTTCCTAATTCGGTAATATCTCCAGTGAGTACAACAAATGCAATATCATTCATGCTATTGATATCAGCTACCGTTCTGCGTAAATCTTCTTCAGCACTTCCGTTAGGAGACCCAATATGTGTGTCTGATATAAACGCAAAACGAAAAGGTTTCCACTGTGCATTTACTTGCACCATTGCAATCAACAAAATGAATAATAGCCACCGTTTTTTCATGGGCGAAAGTTAGGTATAAACACCAATAATTATACCAGCACAAATGCTGATTTTGTGCTATTAAAACAAGAACATGTTTGTTAAAGCATTTGGCAGTTCGGTGCAAGGGGTAGATGCCATCACCATTAGTATAGAAGTAAATGGAAAAGTGCAATCACTAAGTACATTTTAAAAGGGAGTCACTTTCTAGCAGGAAATGGCATACAAGCCGACATACTAAAAAGATTATTAAAGAAGAATGAAAATGGGAGCTTAACTATACCTCAATATATTCTTTATGATAAGTTCAAAAATAAATATTACATGAATTTATCAAGGCCTAGTTCAAAGGATATTTTATACGAAGAAGTTAAGAAAATTGTTTCTCTTGCAAATTAGTCAACTTCTTGATCAAATTAATCTTTTAGAAATCTTTGGAATTTCTATGGTTGATTTTTTTCAAATTTCCGCCCTTTTTAAATTTATGAATATTACTAAAATCATTGTATAGAAGTGGCAACAGGCTAATAGTATTTGCCCTTATAAAAACTATAATTCAAGCTTACCTAATCTCTTTGAAAATTGAATAGTATACTGTATTTTTTTAAACTCATCTTTTGTTATAAGTTCTCTTTGACTCATTATTAAAGCATATTTCTTTAAATGTAATTTTAAATTTTTCTTAAGTATTTGAGATTGGCTAATTAAAGCGGGCAAAAAGAACTTCGGTCTAGGTATAATATACGACAAAACGAGGCTGTCTAATAAAGTAAGATCTTCTACTCGCTTATTAAAGTAGAACATAGCTGCATTTTTAATTCCATATAAAGCCGGGCCCATTTCTATTCTATTGAAATATAATTCAAGAATTTTATCTTTTGGAACATGAAGCTGATCTTCAATAATCCACGTAAGAATAATTTCCTCCATTTTTCTACTAAATGTTTTACTATTGTCAAGATAAAGATTGCGAATCAATTGCATAGTAATTGTACTGCCCCCTCTTGCTAATTTTCTGGTTTCTATATTTGTAGCCAACGCAAAGCCAAAACAGTCGATATCAAACCCATTATGAAATAAAAAATTGGGATCTTCAGTTGTAATAATAGTTTTAAGTACTATGTCAGGAATATCAACTATGGATATGAATTCCTCGTCCATTTCATTAAATAAAAATGTTTTTATATTGTTATTATTGTCAATTATTGTGTGAGCTTTGTTGTTTTGCAAGTAATTAAATTCGTGTATATTTTTACTATTAACTTCATAAACACCAGTTTCATTATATTTAAATGAATAATTCATTGGTTTATTAGATGCATAAACAAATTGTAATTGAAAAGTTTTTCTACCAGAAATCTTAATATTTTTCAGCTTAGGGAAGCTTAGTCTTTGAAAAATCGATAGTATTTGTTGTATAGCTATTCCTCCAGTATTTATATTAATTGCAACTGTTTTAGCAATAAAGTTTCTTGCAATCAAGGTTTCTATTATGAACTTTTTGATTCCTATTTCATTACGTATTATTACTTTAATGCCCACTAAAGAAGGAATAACACTTATTCTGCAGCTACAATCTTGCAGGCTAATGTCTAGTGAACCATTATTGTAAATATTAATTTGTTGAGTGTAGAATTGTAAGGAAAAAGGTGAAGAAACTTTAATAGTAAACTCTTTCAACTCAATTGAAAAGCTATTGATTTTATTTACTTGTAGTATATCTAGAACAAACTTAGTAGGGAATAAATATTCAATAGAACTTACATTCAAATGAAATATACCTTGGTTGTTTATTTTATCAATCAAATATTGCTCTATTTTTCTTATCCCTTTACCATTTTTTAAAATGGTAAGAAATAGCAATAAAAAAAAGTACAACAAACATTTAAAGTATCTCATCATATTACTTTATCTGTAGATAGTTTAATAAGCTCAATATCTGCCAATGCAGGATCATCATCTAGTAAATATTCATAATCATATCCCTGTTTTTTCGCTTCTTTATCTTGGGACTTATATAAATCATATTTTCTTTGTCGTGTTTCTTTATCCATTAATCCATAATGCAAAATTAGAATTGGCACAGATTGAGTGTTTTTCAAGAAAGGTACAGCAGTAAAATATATTTCTCTATTACTGTAAATTTGCATCCAACCCTTATTCCGAAACATCCTACACCGAGACATTATCCCATTACTACCTTCAGGTATATCAACTCGATATTTTTCGGCTGAGTCCCATAAATGCACACATTTAAATTCAAGAACATTTGCTTGGGTTCTTTGTAATATATCCTTTAAATTATCATATTTATGGTGAAGTCTTTCATCTGCGTCTAAAAAAATGAGCCAATCAGATTTGAAGAAAAATGCCATCTCTAATAACAGATTTCTATTCTCTAGGTCATTAAAGCCTTTATTTATATTTTTCTTCTGAGCTTTACATAGTAGTTTTGGTGTAGTTGCAATTTCAAAGGTTTTATCTGTACTTCCATCGTCTAATAGTATTATCCCGTCGAAATGTTCTGAAAAATGATCCAATGCTTCTTTAATGATGAGAGCTTCATTTTTAACTTGTAATAAACAGATAATGTTATGCTTATTTTTTATTTTTTGTGGAGGATAAACTATAAGCTTTTTAAACTTATTGCTTATTAGTTTTATATTACTTGAAAGCCCATTAACAGGATCTACAGAAGGCTTATTTTTTTCTATTTTAGTATGATTTTCAAAGTGTTTTATTGAAGGTTTGATAAAGGTTTTGGGGAAATAGTTATTACAGACTTCATCTCTTTTAATTTCTAATTTTCCAAACTGTCCCAATAAGACTCGAACACTGTCAAAAAACTGATTGGTGTTTGAGTATACGTAGTTTTCTAATTTTATCTGCTGAATATCTACCTTAGATAGCAATAATGATTGTGCCATATTCTGTTTCTGAGTATTAGTTACTCCCACAGAAAAAATATAACTATTAGAATAGTTTTTTTTTAGTCGGAGTAATTCAAGCAATGAAACATTCGATGCAATATTTTCAGGAGTTATTAGTAAAATATTATTAAAAGACGATCTTCGAATCCCATTATGATAACAGTCTGTAATTGAAACTGAGTCTAAAAAAATAACTGATAAATTTGCAGGCAAGGCCTGAGAAATCCAACTTTCTATTTTAGCTCTATTTTTCGTCTTGGTAACAATTATTAACTCTACAAAATTACCAGTTCTAAAGAAGGTATCGTTTTGAATCCAAGTTTTATGCATTCTAGAAAGTGTAAGCAACGGTAGTATTATACTCACTTCCATTTGAGCTGAAAGCTCCAAATCGCTAACTCTTAGCATAAAGAATAATTATTTTTTTATCCCACAATACAGATACCATTAGCCAGAAGTCTTTTATAGGAATTGCTGCTTTGTTATAAGCTTCCTTAGAGGACCTCTTTTCTAAAAGATATTTAAAAAACAACGCCTCTACTTCGTTAAATGATGCCATAACATCGTTTATATGTTGTCGAACTAAGAAAGTTTTCTTGCCATTTGTAAGTATTTGAATATTACTAGCTAACTGCATATCCAATTGCCATCTCCTTTTGATATCACTAATCCAATACTCAATACTAAACAATTCTAAATGATTATATAAAGTATCGTAATCGGGAATTTGATTCTTTTTTATTAGTGCCTGTATTTGCTTATTTTGGTTTATTAATATCCTACTATGTTGCACTTCAAGTATTTCTTCAGCAAGTAATTCAATAGGTATCTCCTCATTATATGCACCACCAGGCCTTCCCATAAACCCCTTTTTTAACAGAAATTCGAAATTTTCAGGTGTGATATGACCGCCCAGTCCATATGTACCTACTATAATTACGGGTAAACCTGATTTCAGAAAATGAATTGTCGAAGAGCCAAAACATAGAATTACTTCTGTTTCTAGTTGTTGTTGCTCCTCTCTTAAAACAAATTCAATTCCTTCATTCGATATTTGCTTTAAGTATTCAATATCAGTCTTGCCACAATAAATCGTTCTTTGAATAGAAGACATTTTATTAAATAAAGAAATAATACGCATGAGAAAGTATAATTCCTCATTATCTCCACTATTTGAAATATATGTTACTCTTAGTTTGCTCTTTTTTTCTAATGATTTCTTTACTTGAAGTCCATTACAGTTATCATAAGCTTTGTAGGTTAATTCTTCTGGGAAGCCTGATTCATGAGGCTTTAACAACCAATTAGTTGTAAGTACATAACTAGTTGTTAGATTCTGAGGAGGGAAAAATGTTAAGTATTGGTTCTGAACGGTTACTATAGGCATACCCAAAATTCATTAAACTGAGTCCGATAATATTAGACTCTGCTTTTTGAAATTGCATTTATTGTTAACCAAAAAAATATAAAAAATGAAAACAATTTCTTTCGAAAAAATGAGCTTTGAAAGTTCAGACATCCTTACTCGTTTGCAAATGAAAAAAGTAAAGGGTGGGCATGACAGTTTTTGTGAGTGCACTTGTACTTACGGTTCAGGTCAATGGCATTATACTGCTCATAATGAGCCGAATAGCCCTGCCCAACCGTCTTCACAAGCTATAATGAATGATCTTACAGTAAATTGCGAAGAAGGTATTGGAACTTGTACAGGTTGTACAAACTTTTAAAAAAAAGGCTATCTTAGGATAGCCTTTTAAATTTTTACTTTTTAAGTTAGTTTATGAAAATCAATTTGATTTACTTTTTATTCGGAGTACTATTAGTTTCAAACTGTATTGGTCAAAAATCGTTAATAAATATTCGAATTCATGGATCTAATAATAATACAATTAAATATAGTAATTATATACATAATGATTACTTTTTGGATTTAGCATATTATGAAGGTAGTATAACAAAACATATGGATTCAACTATGCAAATAGAATTAGATCGAAATTCAGAAATCTTTTTTAGATTACTTTTTAATAATCAGAGAGGTGCAATATTGGCTGTTAATCCAGGTGATACAATTGATGTTGATGTTACAATAGCAAAAGATTCAGATTTAAAAAATACTGGCAAACCTAGTTATAAAATTAGTTTAGCAAAATCAAATTATGTGGCTCATAATATTTATAGAGATAGATTTAATCCTATTTCAAAAACATTTCCTTCAATTGACAGCATAATAAATGAATCTAGTAACGAAAATATTTTTGAATTGTATGAGAAGTATAAAGAAATTTTAAATCAGAAATTAAAGGTTTGGGATTCATTATTAATATTGAAAAAAATTTCATCACCAGTTTATAATTTATATTTTTCTGACACAAAAGCAGGTATGAATCGTTACCTTGTTAGGTATTTTTTAAACAAAAAAGCAAGATCAAAATCAAGTTCCATGCTAAATCTTTACGATTCTTTAATTCAAAAGATATTTATAGAGCAAGGGGCTTCAGATAAGTATTTATTAAAAACTTATATAGGGAGTAGGTTTCATGAAACATATTTAACAGAAAAAATCAAAAGTAATTTAAAAATAAAAGATACTTTATTAAAGAAAATCTATGAAAATTATTTCTTTTTATTTGATAGTACTTACAGGGAAAACGCATGGGGAAACTCAGTTTTATTACCAGCAATCATATCCCCTTATAATGAAAATTTGTCAAATAAAGCAAATGCTATAGTATTTGCTAAGTACTACCCAAATTCTATGTACTTGAAAAAAATGAATGCCATTTATGACTCAATAAAAATGGTTCGACAAAAAGCATATAGCCATCAAGAAATAATATTAAAAAATTATAATTCATTAAAAGAGATTTTCAATTTTCATAAAGAACGATTTTTCTTTATTGATGTTTGGGCTACTTGGTGCGCACCTTGTATTGGTGAATTTGCTTATACAAGTCAATTAGAAAAACAATTAGACTCTTTAAAGATTAAAAAAATTTACTTATCTATTGATGAAAGAAGGGATTCAACGAAGTGGAAAGAAATAATAAAAAAATATTATTTAAATGGCTACCATTATATTGCAGATAAGAAAATCCAAGTTGAAATTTTAGAACATCTTTTACAAAGGAAAGAGTCAGGAGGATTGAATATACCTCAGTACTTTATTTTCGATAAACTAAAAGATAAATTCTATATGAATTTATCAAGACCAAGCTCAGAAAGCGTTTTATATGAGGAAATATTGAAAATAGTTAAAATGGAATAGACCCAATTATTCAGTTTAATATTTCGATTAAATTGCATAACTACTTTGCATTGATTAACTTAATAAAACAATTAATTTTAAGCTAGTTACTTCGCAAATATTAATCTTTCAAAATATGCGCCAGTTCATTGATTGAATAGTTTTTTGGTAATTTATAACCGTTAATAAAAACAATAGGGGTAGCTGAAATATTATGGTGGTTGCACCAATTGCTCATAGTTTTAATACAATCATCAAGTCTTTCGTCTTCTAAGTTGTCTACAGGGTATTTTTCAGCAAAGGCATCATACAGTTTTACCGGTGCTGTGTACCAGTCATCTAATGCATGGTTTAATGAATGATTTGCTTTGCCAGAGTTGGCGATGGCTAATAAATGTTTCGTTGGTAAATACCGCCTGTCTTTAGTATTTAAAGGTGTATTAAATATAATTTGTACTGATACATCTTTAAACTGCGCCAATAATTGCTCAAGTTTTACATGCATTTTGGCACAGGGGCCGCAATGCGGGTTGCATATTTTTACAATTCGATGTTTTGCATTTTGATCTCCAATTATGATTCCTAAGTTTTTAGGCAGTTCTCCAATCTCATCCTGCTTTTCTAGAAGTGTATTAAAAATAGCGGGGTCGTTTTTAATTCGAGATAGCGCTGATGTTGCAAACCGGCTCTCTTTGGCTTTTTTAATTGTATCGGAGATGAAGTACCACATTACCAAAGGAGCAATAAATAACAAAGCTAGGCTCAATAAAGCAGTTCCATTATTGAAAAGTATATTTGATAGGTTAACATGGTTCGAGTTTAGCAAATAAATACTTGTAATTCCTTCCAATAATAATACCACCTGTACAAGTAAGCACAATGGGCACCATTTTTTGATTACATTGTATTGAACAAATAATGAATAAGGTATATAAACTAAGCTAACAATACTAGTAGCCATTAATAGTATTTGATGAACCCCACCTAACCCATACACTATTAAAACGAATAAGCCTGATAAAAAATAAGCAAAGCCAATTTCACTCCAAGAGATAATGCCCAATAACTTGGCCGATTTGGAGGCCAATACAGAATTACAACTACTTTTTTCGCCAGCTCCCGTGCAAATTTGCTGAAGAAAAGGGTTATGATTATCAATTTCATACCAAAGTAAAAGAATTGATATAATTAACCCCAATAGTTTTAAAAAATAATAGAGGGGATAAACAATTCCATACACAGTTGAATTCAAATCATAAGAAATGAGGGGGGAAATAAAAAATATTATGGCCAAAAGAATGGCTAACCCAATTGTCCACATTAGCTCCACTATTCGAAATATATGTTACTCTTAGTTTGCTCTTTTTTTCTAATGATTTCTTTACTTGAAGTCCATTACAGTTATCATAAGCTTTGTAGGTCAATTCTTCTAGGAAGCCTGATTCATTCGGCTTTAACAACCAATTAGTTGTAAGTACATAACTAGTTGTTAGATTCTGAGGAGGGAAAAATGTTAGGTATTGGTTCTGAACAGATACTAAAGAAATACTCAAAATTCAGTAAATCCAGTCCGATATTGCTGGACTATTAATAGTCCGAGGGTAAACTGTGTTTTATATTCAATAAAATAAAGGAGAAATTTTATTAAAATTACTCAAGATGAAATTTTGGATTAATTTTAGTTCAGGAAATAAAAAAGATGTTTGCAGAAAGAGACTAAATATCTAAGTAAATCTGATTTAAAATAGCTTCAGCAGTTCATCATTTAACTTTTTTTCACTAGGTCGGGGTGCATTAGGTAAAAGTAGCTTGCCCTCTTTATCAATCAATATATACCTAGGGATTGAGCTTATTCCAAAGTAAGTAGCAAAATTTGAATTGAAATTATTATCTAATAAATAAGAATTTTTTTGAATATTTAGTGCCCGCATTTTTCGGAGCCAAGAAAAATTACTCTTGTCAAATGAGAGATAAATAAAATCGATTTTATCACCATATTTTTTCTCTAAAACTTTTGAATAGGGCATTTCTGTAATACATGGGCCGCACCAAGATGCCCAGCAGTCTATTAATATTGGCTTCCCTCGCAATAGTGAATTGAATTTAAACTTAACACCTGTTGAATCAAATAAATCTGATAATAGTACACTATCAAACGTTGGTTTTGCTGCAAGTAATGAGCTGGAAAAAAGGGAATCAATTCCCTTTGTATATTTAGATTTTGGAAATTTTTTTTTGAATGTAAGAAAAGTTGCGTTAAAAGAAGGGAATAATTTGTTATAATAAGTTGTTAATTGTTGCGCTAATAAGTACTCGGTAATTTCTCTTGGATAACCTAGATTAATGATGAATTGATTAAATGAAACAAACCCAGAATCTGTATTTTTTTTAATATTATTCTTAAAGCTCGCATAAGCATAAATATAATCTAGTGCTGCAATTCCGTACTGTGCTGTTTTTTTGAATGCATAAACATCGGTAAATGAAACTTTTTCAAGTGTATTCTGATATATTGAGGGTAATTCAAAAACACTCACCCTATTGTTCCCTTTTATTGGATATATCAAATTGATGATATATGCAGACCAACATTCAGCCAACGCAAGTTTTTTTATGTTTTGAGGGATTAAATATTTACTACAGTATGTGTTAATGTAAGAAATTCTATTGTTGTACCTTTTCGTGATAGAATCGTAAAAGGATTGAAGTGATAGTTCATCTTTTTTGAACCCAATAAAATCAAAGTTTATATTTCCAGTATTGTATCCTACTGAATCAAATAATCTATAAATGGTTTGATTTTTTCCAGTATATGAAAATTTAGTAAACCAATAACTATCATACTTATCGTTTAGTTTCCATTTACCATTTCTTTTCTCCATTTTTTCCATAAAAATATTAACAGACCCACCAGGAAGTACAAAAATTTCGTGCCCAAGTCCCTCAAAAATAAAAGCGGTCGTAGTATCACGAATATCATAAACAACTGTTGTAAACGAAGTATCTTTTTTGACAAAAGAAATAATTTTATAAGGATACCTTTTAGCATGGTTTATTGTAAGTTCATCATTATAAGGTGCTTTTATTGAGTAATAAGCACTATCCTCTTTGGTTCCTGTTAAATAGGAGTAAGTAATTCTAAATTGAGCATTTAAAAGAATTGAAAAGGACACTAAGCTGAGTAATAACACTATTCTATCAAAAGGAAATTTTTTCATAAATTTTAAATATATCGTCAAGATAGATTACTATACTATTTTCCACCTATAAATAGGTTCAAATTATGCATTTAGATGCGCAAAGTTGAATAATATTATCTCCCAAAAATATAGTATAATAAAGCAATAATTTGCTTTATTATACTGTATATGCTTCCAAAATTTTAATTGACTTGTCTACAATCTACATCCGTGCAACAATTGTTTGGTCCACATATTAAGTCCACGACATCTTGGCAAGATTCGCCAGAACCAGTACATTCAAAGCTCGATGTTCCACCTTGACAGCCATTATCGCCATCCCAAGTAAATACACAAAGACTTGTGTGACCACCTTTTACTTTCTTCATTTGTAATCTTGTAAGAATGTCTTCTTTTTGAAACTCACTCTTACTAAAGTTAATTGATTTCATAATTAAAATTTTAATTTTTATTGCCTTTTATAGGCTCGGCAATATTAAAGCCATAAAAGAAATGCTAAAGGGCCCTTTTAAACATCTCTTCTAATATTTTAGTCTTTTAATATATACGCCAGTTCATCGATTGAATAGTTTTTTGGTAATTTATAACCATCAATATAAACAGTAGGGGTAGCTGCAATATTATGGTGGTTGCACCAATCGCTCATAGTTTTAATACAAGCATCAAGTCTTTCGTCTTCTAAGTTGTCTACAGGGTATTTTTCAGCAAAGGCATCATACAGTTTTACCGGTGCTGTGTACCAGTCATCTAAAGCATGGTTTAATGAATGATTTGCTTTGCCGGAGTTGGCGATGGCTAATAAATGTTTCGTTGGTAAATACCGCCTGTCTTTTGTATTTAAAGGTGTATTAAATATAATTTGTACTGATACATCTTTAACCTGCGCCAATAATTGCTCAAGTTTTACATGCATTTTGGCACAGGGGCCGCAATGCGGGTTGCATATTTTTACAATTCGATGTTTTGCATTTTCATCTCCAATTATGATTCCTAAGTTTTTAGGCAGTTCTCCAATCTCATCCTGCTTTTCTAGAAGTGCATTAAAAATAGCGGGGTCGTTTTTAATTCGAGAAAGCGCTGATGTTGCAAACTGGCTCACTTTGGCTTTTTTAATTGTATCGGAGATGAAGTACCAAATTACCAAAGGAGCAATAAATAACAAAGCCAGACTCAATAAAGCAGTTCCATTATTGAAAAGTATATTTGATAGGTTAACATGGTTCGAGTTTAGCAAATAAATACTTGTAATTCCTTCCAATAATAATACCACCTGTACAAGTAAGCACAATGGGCACCATTTTTTGATTACATTGTATTGAACAAATAATGAATAAGGTATATAAACTAAGCTAACAATACTAGTAGCCATTAATAGTATTTGATGAACCCCACCTAACCCGTACACTATTAAAACGAATAAGCCCGATAAAAAATAAGCAAAGCCTATTTCACTCCAAGAGATAATGCCCAATAACTTTGCTGATTTGGAGGCCAATACAGAATTACAACTACTTTTTTCGCCAGCTCCCGTGCAAATTTGCTGAAGAAAAGGATTGTGGTTGTCAACTTCATACCATAATAAAAGTGTTGATACAATTAATCCAAAAAATTTCAGAAAATAGTAAAATGGATACCCAGATCCATACATAGTTGAACTCCAATTAAACCCTAATAAAGGTGAAGAAATGAATAAAACTCCTAAAAGAATACCTAAAACAATTATCCAATTCCGCTTCTGTTGTTCAAGTATGTGTTGTTTATACTCCGCTATTGGCTCTTGAGATGCAGCGGTGGCTTCAACCAACAATAATTTACCGGTCCAGTCACTTGTAAATACTTCTTTTGATGTAGTTATATCCTGATCCAGATTATTATTCCAAATATTAAGCTGTTCTCCGCTTATTTGATATACTATATTGTAATATTCCCCTCGCTTATTTTCATGTATACTAACAAAAGGAGTTGGGAGGGTACTCAATTTTTCATACCCAAATTTTAGTCCAAGTGTATTTACATTAAAAACATCCAAACAATCTGCAATACTTAATAAACTCGGGTAATCGGGGTGTTGCTCCAGTTTCTCTTTTACTGCTGTATAGCTAATACGGAGCTTTAGTGTTCTTATAAGCTTCCAAGTGGCTTCAATACATTTATTTTTTTCTGAATAGTATTCAGGTTTAATTAATCCAAATATCATACTGCAAATAACAATCCCCCAGTCTAATAATACAGGACTTAACCATTGGTGTATAACATTTCCATTTTATCATTAATCTCTTTCCAAGAATATTTTTCTAAAGGAGATGAAATGTTAGTGAGTTGTATATGAACAGCATCTTTAAATTCCACCCAATTATATCCAGCTGTAAGTCCAAGTTTTAGCGCTTCATGAGCATATATTTCATATCCAGAAATTCCATTAATAGTTTTAGATATATCCCATTCAGGTGTTTCGCCTACAAGCCAAAAACAATCCAAGGCCTCCCCCCATTGATGCCATGAAAGCCCAGGGAGTGCACTTGTGATAATTTTTGATGATTCTTCTGGTATGCCGGCTGCTAATATCTCAGCTAGATAGGGGGCATGATTCGCTTTTAAAAACTCAACTTTATCGCAAATATCTTTCTCTGATCTTCCTTTCCCCCAATATAGGGCTTGTATTTGGGGTGATCTATAACCACAGAAAGGGTACATCGTATAACCCAATCTGTCGCAGGTATCTAATAATTCTAATACTTTACTTTTAAACGGAGGAACTAAATATTCGAAATATTGCTCAATCATACCCAAATATTGAATTGAGTATTTTTAATTCTAAAACATTCATTGATCCTCCTTTAATTCTTTTCAATTCATCTGGGTCTATTTCATAATCGAATAAGGAGTCCCTAAATTTTATATTCTCAGTATAGTAGTAAGAGTTGCGCTCCCTTGAATAAGAAATAGGAAACCCTAACTCTTTCATTTCTTTTAAGTATTCATTGAGCATGCTTCTGCTCAAATTTGCCTTTTTAGCAAACTCCTTTTGGCATCCTGTTCCCTTCCGTTGTATGAGAGAATGTAAGTATGAAATTTTCTGTAGGTACTTTTGAAATAGCATTTGAGCTAGTTTTTGGTTATTTTTTTACTTTTTTGTGTGTGGCTGCGTCAATCAAGTCCGTTAATGAATAAATTATTCTGTTTAGAAGCCTAGTTTTTTTTGTAATAATTTCCATGGTACCCGTCATACCATTTTGGATATTGATAACTATTTTTTTATCGGTTTCTAAAGTATTCGGTAAAGAAATTGCTACATAATATTTATTGGCTTCATTTGCATTTTGAGCAAGAAAGCTTATTTCACCTATTAACTTTCCAAATTCCTGAAATGGGTATCCATCAACTTTAATGATTGTATTTTGGTTGAGTTTCACTTTACCGAAATTTTGTTGACTCAATAATGCCTCTCCATAAAATTGTTTCCCATCTTGATGAATAGACACTATTTCCTCACCTGCTTTAAGATATTTATTTTTGAAAAGAAGTGTTGGCATATCAATTGTCCCTGCAACTGGTGCTTTAAACACATACTGCTTTTCCCATTGTTTAATGGCTTCAATTAATGAGTTTACTGCTATATGATAATTCAACTTATAATTGTTCATTTGCTGATCTAATTCAGTAAGCTCATACCTTTTGGTGCTAATATCTCTATCTAAAGTAATTTTTGCATTACTGTTGTTTATTATTGGGCTCTCTTTTAACAAAAGTTTACTTTTCTCTTGTTGAAACTCGAGAAGAGATATTACTTTTTCATTGAATAAAAAACTCTTTGCTGAAAAATCTTGTTGTGAAATATTATAGTCTTTCTGGTAAATTGCCCTTTGAGTATCAAGATAGAGTTTTGTTTTATCAAGGGTTAGTAATTGCGTCTGAATATTTGCCAGTTTTTTATCATATATATGATCCCTAAGAAAAAACTTAAGGGGCAAATACGCAGAAATAAAAGTTTGAAATGCTGGTTGTAACTCCCCTAAATTAGAAAAATCAATGAATGGATAATCAGTTATTTTTTTCCAATTATCGTTTTGAATATTTTTATATGCAAACTCAAGAATTTCTTTCATTCTATAAACTTCATGCACGGAAGCTGTCGTTTCTAAATAGCCAAACACTTGGCCTTGTTCTACTTTTGAACCCTCTGAAATCAGTATATTTTTTATGCGCCCATCTGAAATTGCCAAAATTTTTACAGGTGGATTTTTTGAAATTAATTTCACTTCACTTACTACGGTTTCATTGTATTCGATCTTGTATGCGAGAACTAATGAGAGTAATACTATTCCAAATATGGAAGCCATACCCCATCGAATAATAGTTGGCGGTTGTTTCCCAACCACTTCTTGAATTTCTTCGCTTTGTGCATTTAATAATTCTATTTTCTGAATTTCAGTTTCCATAAATTACGCTCCAAGTTCTAATTGGTTTTTAACTAAACGATAATAGTCTCCTTGAAGACCAACTAGTTCATCGTGTTTACCCATCTCAACTATTGATCCTTTATTAAGTACAACAATTTTATCTGCATTTTTTACTGTACTTAACCTATGTGCAACTATAACAACCGTTCTTCCTTTAAAGAACTCATTCAAATTATTCATAATAATCATTTCATTATTTGCATCAAGCGAATTTGTGGCTTCGTCGAAAAAAATGAAATCAGGGTTTTTATATACAGCCCTTGCAATCAATAATCTTTGCTTTTGCCCCTGACTAATACCTGTACCATCAGATCCAATTCGTGTATTATAGCCCAGTGGCAATTCTGTAATAAACTCATGAATATTAGCAACTTTAGCTGCTTCTATTATTCCCAATAAATCTGGATGCTCTTCCCAAACAGCAATATTGTTTGCTATGGTGTCAGAAAAAATGTACCCCTCTTGTGAAACAACGCCAATTTTAGACCTTAGCATACGATGGCTTAAACTTTTAAGCTTAGTACTACCTAAATTTATTTCGCCTTCTGCAGATCCGTAAAACTTCATTAGTAATTTTAGTAATGTTGTTTTACCACTTCCGCTCATACCTACTATTGCAGTAATTTCCCCCTCGAGTATATCGAGTTTAAGTTTATTCAATACATAATCATTGTCATAACCAGGATACTTATAACTTAGACCATGTATCCGAAACGATTTATCTTCAGGCATTTTATTTAATAGTTCCTTTGATAAAGGTTCTTCCTCCTCCATTTCGTGAATTTCATTAATTCGTTCCATACTCATTTTTGCATCTTGCGAGCTTTGTATAAATTGAATAAATTGCTGCACAGGGGCATTTAATTGTCCTATTATGTATTGAATGGCTAACATGGCACCCAAAGTAATTTCTCCATTTACAACTGCTTGAGCCGACAAAAAACTGATCGCAATGTTTTTAGATTGATTAATAAACAGAGCCCCACCCTGTTGAAGTTGATTTAATTGTAACGAACTTAGATTAAGTTTAAAAAGCTTTGCCTGAACCCTCTCCCATTCCCAACGCTTAATGGTTTCTGCGTTGTTTAATTTTATTTCTTGAATACCTTGTATTAATTGAAGTGTAATTCCTTGGTTTTTAGCAGATAGCTCGAATCTCTTATAATCTCTTGTTCTTCTTGAACCTAAAAAGGCAAGAATCCACAAAAAATATAATACACTTCCTATTAAGAAAAAAAAGAAAATATAAGGACTATATAGTATTATTAAAATTCCATATAGTATAAAATTAATAACAGAGAATAGTGTGCTCATAGTAGAAACTGACAAATAGTTTTCTATCCTAGAGTGATCACCCATTCGTTGAATGATATCTGCAGTTTTTTTAGAATCAAAAAATGATATTGGTAAGTGTAAAAGTTTAATTAAAAATTCGGATAATAGAGAAAGATTGATGCGTGCACTAATATGTAGTAAAATCCAACTTCGAATAAAATCAAGAACTGTTGATCCTAAAAAAAGCATTACTTGTCCAAAAAGAACCAAGGTTATAAAATTTAGGTCTTTGGTAGCAATTCCTTGATCCACTACAGATTGGGTTAAGAAAGGAACTAATAGTTGTAATATACTCCCTGTAATCAACCCAAGAAACAACTGTATAAACAGTCTTTTATGTTTGAGGAAAGTTGTTGCTAATTTTATATAACTAATTCCTTTTTTGCCAGTTTCCTCAATTTGCTGAAAGTTAAGGCCAGGCTCAAGGATGAGTACGATTCCCTGTTCATTGTTATTGTTTTTCGTGCTTATCCAACCTTTGATAAAATCTTCTGAGGATAATTTTACTAATCCTTTAGCAGGATCTGATACAAAAAAATTTCTACGGTTTATTTTATACAATACAACAAAATGATTTTGTCGCCAGTGGACAATACAAGGCAAAATTGCCTCTTGAACTAGTTTTTCAATTGATAATTTTACCGCAACGGTTCTAAATCCAATTTGCTCAGCAGCTTCACTTATGCCAAGCATTGAAACCCCTTCTCTGTCAATTCTGCATCTGTCTCTTAAGTTTTGCAATGAATAAAACTTTCCGAAGTAAGCAGCAATGATCCTTACACAGGTTGGTCCACAATCCATGCTATCATGTTGTCGATAATTTGGAAATCTTAGTATATATGTTTTTTATTACCTATGTGCAACTTATTGTAAATAAATTTTTTTGCTAGGGTGATTTGTCACCTGCCGAGTTTTTTTTCTAAGTAAAGGGTGATATTTCACCCTCTTTTTCATTTTTTTACACATTATTAACAAATAAAATATCTACTATTGATTAGTTATTTTTTATATAAACATTATTCTGAATATTTTTTAAGATGACATCAGTTGTTGTATGTGATGATTTTGCATTGTTAACACATTTCTTTCGAAATGAAATTGAGTCATCTTCAAATTTTAAAGTAATAGCTACTGTAAACAATGGTGCAGATTGCTTGAAACTATTTGAGTCTGGGTTTTTGCCTGATATTTTAACTTTAGATATTTCAATGCCTTATGGTTTAAATGGATACGATGTCGCTAAGGTTATCCAAAATAAATACTCAAGTATAAATGTTGTAGTTATTACAATGAATAATAATTTGGATGTATTGCATGCGTGTATTAGGCTTGGAGTAAAGGCATTTATTCCTAAAGATTGTATAAAAAGAAATTTGGTTGAAATTTTAGAAATAGTAGCAAGAGGAGGTTATTATTTTCCTAAAGAATTTAATTTAACTCATCAGGCGATAAAAAAATTACATGATACACCAGCAAAATTAATTGAGTCAATTACTTATCGCGAAAAAGAATTCATGCAACATCTTAGTGCTGGTAAATCATATAAAGAAATAGCAAAGGAGATGAAAATATCTCAAAACACTGTAGAGAATAAAAGAGTTAGTCTTTTTGCAAAAACAGGTGTAACTAGTAAAACTGCATTACTTTCTATGTTCAAAAAATTAGGAATTGATTAGATATTTAGCGTCTTTAGAACGATTTTGATGTATAACAAAAGACCTCCCAATCATTCAAAAAGATAGTAGTTAAAAATTTTGTTTCTTTGCTCTTTTTTTTCATCTATTTTGAAAATTTCTATTACACCTTTCTCAAAACCTCACAGGTAACATTGCATTGAGCCATTGTTCCATTTCCATCAAGCTCTCCAAAACTCCAACCCGTATCATGATTACCTGCAATGATATAATAAGGTACTTTTAATTCAGACAAAATATCTTTGGCTAATTTAATTTCTGCATCCGTTCCTAATTCGGTAATATCTCCAGTCAGCACTACAAATGCGATATCATTCATGCTATTAATAATAGCCACCGTTTTTTCATGGGCGAAAGTTAGGTATAAACACGAATAATTATACCAGCACAAATGCTGATTTTGTGCTATTAAAACAAGAACATGTTTGTTAAAGCATTTGGTAGTTCGGTGCAAGGGGTGGATGCCATCACCATTAGTATAGAAGTGAATGTAAGTATGGGCCAAGGCTATGCAGTAGTGGGTTTGCCCGATAGTGCAGTGCGGGAGAGTTTACACCGAACCGAAAGTGCTATTAAGAATATGGGCTTTCATATGCCAAGAACCAAAGTAATTGTGAACTTGGCACCTGCCGATATTCGCAAATCGGGTTCTGCTTTAGACTTGCCCATTGCATTAGGCATATTAGGCGCGAGTGAACAATTGGACCATGCGGAAAAACTAAAAGATTTTGTGGTCATGGGTGAGTTGGGTTTAGATGGAACAGTCAACGGCATCAAAGGGGCATTACCCATTGCCATACAAGCAAGCAAAGAAGGATTCAGGGGATTGATTGTTCCTAAAGTAAATGCGAAGGAAGCCAGCATGGTGAATGATATAGAAGTATATGGTGTGAATTCGTTGAAAGAATTGGTGGAGTTTTTTTCTTTCGAGCAATTGTTACAACGAGAACAAATGGATATTCGAGATCAATTTTTTAATGACCGATTTTTATTTAATACCAACTTCAATGAAGTAAAAGGACAGGCTACAGCAAAGCGTGCAATGGAAATTGCAGCAGCAGGTGGACACAATATTATTTTAGTAGGTCCGCCAGGTGCAGGCAAAACTATGTTGGCAAAAAGATTGCCTACTATCTTGCCCCCACTGAGTTTGGCAGAAGCATTAGAGACCACGAAAATTTATAGTGTGGCAGGTAAGCTTCAACACAATACAGCATTAATTAGCCAGCGACCTTTTCGTTCGCCGCATCATACGCTTTCACATATTGCCATGGTAGGGGGTGGATCAAACCCGCAGCCTGGCGAGATTTCCTTGGCACACCATGGCGTACTTTTTTTAGACGAATTACCCGAGTTTAATCGATCTGTATTAGAAGTGTTAAGACAACCATTAGAGGAACGAACTATTAGTATTGCAAGAACAAGGGTGTCACAAGAATTTCCAGCCAGCTTTATGTTAGTCGCTTCAATGAATCCATGTCCTTGTGGGTATTATAACCATGGTCAAAAAGAATGCACTTGTGAATCGGGTCAAGTAAATCGTTATTTAAACAAAGTGTCTGGCCCTTTATTAGATCGAATTGATTTGCATATCACCGTTGGTTCAATTGAATTTAATGATATGACTAAGGATACATTGGAAGAAGATTCATCCATTATTCGCGAAAGAGTCATCAATGCAAGAGCCATTCAAGCAGAACGCTACAAAGGGAAATCTGGTATTTATACCAATGCACAAATGACCACACAGCAATTGAGGAAATACTGCAAAATAGACCGCACCAAGTCAGTTGAGTTAGAAGACACTATGAAAAAAAATCACCTCAGTGCAAGAGCTTATGATCGAATATTAAAAGTCAGTAGAACCATTGCAGACTTAGCTGGCAGTGAACAAATTAGTTTTGATCATTTTGCCGAAGCAGTTCGTTATAGATGTTTAGATAAAGAGGGGTGGGGAACTAGCCTTAAAAAAATCAATCACTAGTATAAGTTTACAATGAATTCTGTGGTTTATTCAAGGAATTCATTGAACTATAATAATCAAAAAATGTTTGAATGTTTGGTGAAAATTGATCAATTGAATGAAGCCTAAAACGAATTGAATAATTAATAGATTTCACATTTTGAATTGATTCTTTGAATGACAATTTTATATCAACAACTTTTCCTTTAAACTCATTATCCCATTTACTACTTAATCTAGCTAAATATAAATTTCGGGAACTGTCTACTTGAATATTCACAGTTACGATTGTATTATTTACTTTAGATGGTTTAAATTGACTACTAAGTTCTTTCAGAAAATTTGTTGATGATTTTTCTTCTTTAAATACAGGATTTGAATCAGGGATTAATCCACTGAGTTCGAAATTATGTATCCAACTATCCTGAAGTAATGAATCAATATTTACAATCGATTGAGGCTGTGAAGAATAAAAATTAAAAAATACACCTCTACTACTGTCTTTATGGTAGATTACATAGAGGTTACGTTTTTCTTCAAAAGCGAGCTTTTCATTCAAAGTATATGCATAAATTTTGGAGAATTGGAATAGTCTTATATCTCCTAAGAAATATTGATAAATAGTGTCAGCTGTGGTTTCAGAAATATTTTTTTTATTAAAGCCTTTTGGGTACTCATTAATGAATTGGTAGGCATTAATTTTAGAAATCTTATTATTTTGACAATTACTAGAATTTGAAATAATGAAATTTACTAGAATTAAAAAATATGTACGTTTCATTTTTTAATTAATTATGTGCATTTAGATCTGTATTGTTTGTAACCAAAATAGGACTTCCAAATCTGTAACCAAAAACACAAGACATTGATGCTTTAAATTCGGCTTGGATACTTACAGAACATTTCCCTTGATCTCCACTATGAATCATTTGTATTTAGTTTAAATCTAACTCCAGAGTAATGAGCAATTCCATTATATCTCACATAAAAACTATTCGATCCAAATTTTACAGAGCCAAACTTCCAAGACTTTGTGATTGCTTCTTCAATTTTTCCATCGTTTAGAATGGTTAATGCTCCGGGGATACCGTCAACAACCTCATTTACATACATTTCTTGAAAACTAGACAGTATATCATCTGCTTCTTCTTCTGAGTAGTTACAAGTAGATTGATTTAATGAAGTATTTTGACTATTCCCATTACCTCCACAATTCCCAGTTGAAAATATGTATTCTTCATATAATATTTCATTTGTATCCTCATCATAAACAATCCAATACCAATCAATACATTGGTTTTCTTCTGGATCAACTACTCTATTGGGTTCAATAATACTTAGCTCAGAACTGTTAGTTAGTTGATTTTGTGGTGTATTTTTTTTATTTATCTTTTTTAATAATTTCTTTTTACAAGATTAGCTGTTTATGTGTGCATAAAAAACCGTCTTTTCACGGTTTTTTATTTAAACTATAAGGATGTAAAAAATTAGAGGAGAAGTGAAAAAAGGAAAAGACCTTATGAATAACGTGAGGGATCAATATATTACGTGTAATTATTGTTGCCACGTTTTCTTATTATAACTATGACACTACTGACTTTTCAGGTGAGTGGGATTTCGAAGGCACAGATACAGATTTCAGCCTCACGATAATCCAGAATGGAACGGCCATATCTGGAACACATTGCTCTGTCCTTTACGGAGGGAAAAAGATTGATTGTTCCATTGACGAGTCCGACCCTCCTTCATTAACTGGCACAGCTTCAGATGATGATTCAGTCATAGTAATTTTTAAATCTACCGTTGCTGACAAGGTTGGGCAGGCAACAATCAAACGAATCAGTGCAACCCAAATTACATGGAACATCACGCAAGAACCGGAAGGTGAGTATTTTATTCCCAAGTCTGCAACCCTTACCAAAAAGTAATACATAGGGAGCAAACTGGTTGAGTATACGTGCTGCTTCTGCTTGATACAGTCCCCATGTCCATTCGTTTCATTTTGATATGTTCACCAAGTGTAGCTGGTTGATCTGGATAGTCTTGTGGGGTGGGTTTTGGTACTGATTTGGCATACGTATAAAAGGGCAACACAACTGTGTCCTTACTACAAAATATCAAATACAAAAAAATGCATAATTTCCCCACCCCATTTTGGGGAAAAGCACCAGCTATTTATGAATAAATAATAAATTTATTATCAATACAATAAGAACCTATTATTAGAGTTTATGGACTAAATCTCATGTGAAAATTTGAAAAAAAGTTATATATTGTAATTGCTTCTCGGAAAATGCCCCATATTCTTAAACATGATTGAGCTTTTGTTTCAATATTAGCGGGAAAATTAGTGTTCCAAAGTCATAGTTGATATAATTAAAGAACTAAAATCGTGCTTCGTCTTATGAGGAAAAAACATATAGTCAATTATCAAGAAAAATGGAAAGAGCATAAGATTTCCATTAATGACTTGGTTTTGGACACTAAAAATGTTCGTCTTGGGACCGAATATAATTCTTCGGATGAAATCATTAATGATCTCTTTGTTAATGAAGACGCAATGCAAATTCTCGAAAACATTGCTCAAAACGGATATTTTCCAGATGAACCACCTGTTGTAGTTAAGGAGCAAGGCAAGTTTGTTGTGTTAGAAGGTAATAGACGCGTTGTGTCCTTAAAAGCAATGATTGATCCAACCATGGCGCCCACAAGATATGCTAGTCGAATAACAAAATTGATGGAAGCTAAAATACCCATCGAGTATGTTATGGTTCATATCGCCACATCACGAAACGAGGCTATGGAGTACTTGGCAGCAAAACATACCAAAACAACGAGAAAACCGTGGTCTGCACTCCGCCGTGCTTATTTCTATTATGCGCAAAAAGAAAGCGGCCAATCAGTAGAGGATTTGATGGAACGGTATCAGGGTGTTGATATACCAAGCTACATTAAAATGCACGAAATGCATAACGTAGCAATGTCACTCAAAAATATTTCAGAAGATATTCGAAAAAAGGTATCTAATAAAGGAATATTCAACATCACTACACTTGAAAGGTTCTACTCCGACAAATATGTTCAAGAAAAAATAGGATTAGACTTTAATAAAAAAACTGGCGAAGCTATGATTCCTGCAACGCCAGATTTCGACAAAGTGTACTCACGCGTTGTTACAGATATTGCCGCAGGAATCGCTACGTCACGAAAAGAACTCACAAAGGAAAATGACAGAAAAAAATACATAAACTCTGTTGTAACGGAAGTGTTGGAAGGGAAGGAGTTCAACAAAAAAGGAAAAAAATCAGCTTCCAGTTTTCGTCCAACTAAACCCGTTATAAGTAGCCAAAAAGGTTTAATACCAAAAATATATGAAGACACTTTAAATGCGCCTGGTGTTGGTCGAGTGTTGTGGGAATTGCAAAATATCGACTATGCAAAATTCCCCAACGCTACTGCTGATCTACTAAGAACTTTTCTTGAAATAACATTAAAAAAATATTTACAAGAAATAGGAAGTATGCCAATACGGAAAGGTGGACAATTTATCTTTCTAAAAAACGTATTAGATAAAATGAAGGCTGATTTACAAAGAGATATGAACCCTCAATTAGTTCAGGTTATCACCGAGATTGAGAACAACAAATGGTATTTGGATAGTATCAATCATAACCCTGATGTATTTGCCGTTGAAGGAAGAGTTAAAGACGCTTGGGATCAGGTATTACCTTTGATAAAATTCGTTTTCGATGATTACAGAAAAAGAACAGCTACCTCATAAAAACAATATGAAATTCTATTCGCCATTAAGATACCCCGGAGGAAAAAACAAGTTAGCAAAATTTGTTGCGTTAGTCTGCGAGAAGAATAACATTAGTGGGCATTATATCGAGCCATACGCTGGCGGATCTTCCGTTGCGTTACATCTCCTTATTAATGGGTATGTCAAAGAGATTACCATCAATGATTTTGATCGATCAATTTATGCGTTTTGGCATTCAATATTGAATGAGACTAACACCTTCTGTAAAATGATTAGAGATGCGGAGATCACTATAAAAAACTGGAACTCGCAAAAAGTGATTCAGCAAAATAAAGTGACTGCCAGTCTTATAGAATTAGGATTTTCTACCTTTTTTCTTAATAGAACAAATAGATCAGGGATTATTAACGGAGGAGTTATTGGCGGTGTAGAACAAAATGGAAATTACAAAATTGATTGCCGCTTTAATAAAGAGGAGTTGATCGAAAGAATACGATTTATTGCTATCCATAAGAAAAATATCCATTTACACAATTTAGATGCTGTAGAGTTGATTGATATAATCAAAAAACAGACGAGAAGTAAAAATGTAATTTACTACTTCGATCCGCCATACTTTTTGAAAGGACAGTCACTCTATATGAATTCATATGAACCAAACGATCATAAAAAGGTGAGCGAAAAAATAAAAGCTATTAAAAACGCACGATGGATCGTTTCCTACGATAACGTACCTCAAATTCAGTCTCTCTACAAAGACATAAACGTTCAAAAGAAAAACTACACCTTCATTCATACTGCATATCAACCAAGAGAAGGAAAAGAAGTACTATTTTTCAGCAAGGGCTTGATTATCCCCGCCGTTGCACATCCAACACGCATTTAAAAAAAGCTTATGCCAAAAAAAATAACATTCGTAAACCCAACCGACTTAACCTTAGACATCGATAACCCTCGATTTGGAGAACTTTATACTGGTAGCCATAAAGAAGGTGATTTAATAGAGTATTTGTTATTCAATGAATCCGCAGCATCATTGGTGGATCGGTTAAGCGTAACAAAAGAATTTTATGTAGATAAACCTTTGCTTGTTTTAGAGGACGGTAAAAAGTTGATAGTTAAAGATGGAAATAGGCGTTGTGCAGCAGTGAAGGCTTTAGAAGATCCAAAAAAATACGGTCTTACAACTCTACCTCATAAGTTTACCCAATTACCCGCTGTTATATATAAGAGTAAATTGGAAATAGAAAATAGAATAATTGAAGAACATACAAACAGTATGTTTAGGGAATGGGATAGAATGGCAAAAGCCATCGAGGTTTATAGACAATATCAATCAGGCTCTTCCATTCAATCAATGGAAGAGATAGATAGTAAACCATCTGACTTAGTTAAGTTAGCGAGCTTTTACTATGAAGCCGTAAAAATTAGTGGTGACGATTTAAAAAAGTTATTAAGAAAGGGGCGTGGAAATACTGGTGGGAAAACAACAATATTTGAACGTCTATTTAAGTATGCGAGCCTTTGCGGATACCGTTTTAAAAAGAAACCTGAATATATTATTGAGATAACAGATAAAAAAAGGTTTACGGCTTATATAAAAAGCGTTGTTGCATATTTGACGAAAAATCCATTAACAACATATAGGGAAGTTGACGATAAAGATGAAATTTTTTTTAAAGCCATTGGTTTGCCAACAACGCCAGCAAGTGGTTCAACACCTCCAGCAGGAAATCCTCCAGCATCGCCACCCCGTACTCCAAAAGGATCAACTCCGCCCCCAGCGACTGCAACACCAAAACATAAAAACAAAGCGCAACTTAAACCTCAATATAACAGAACTATTCCAGGCCCTTTAAAGAAAATTATTGACGAGTGCTACGATTTAAACGAACAAACGTTTACAAACTCGAAAATAGCTATGAGCAGAGTTGTATTTGAATGTTGTTTAAAATATATAATTGAAGAAACAAAACATAACAATATCCTCTTAAAAGACAAACCATATTTCTCGAGTGCTTTTCAACCAGGCAAATGGACAAATTTCACAACACTTAAAAGTCTATTTCAAGACCTCGTTAAGAATAAAGGCAAAAAGCAAGCATTTAAACAATTTGATCTTGAAACACCGCATCAAATTATTCACAACTACAATATTGCAGGACTTATCCGAGATGCGAGAACACTTGGTGACAACTTGTTGCCATTAGTAGAATTTATGCTCGATACGGAAGCTAATTTATTAGGCAGCCTTGATAATTCAAAACTGTAAATAAATCTCTATGTACTATTTTGCTTATGGCTCCAACATGTTACGAAGTAGACTTGAAAAAAGGGTGGGTACAGTAGATGATTTAGGAAACGCAATGTTGTCTGGTCATAAAATTTTCTTCAATAAAATTAGCTCTACTGATGGGACCGGTAAGGCAAATATTATTTCTTATGAAGAGGAAAATGTAATGGGTGTAGTTTATTCTTTGACTGCAGAGCAAATAGACATTCTTGATAAAAGTGAAGGCGGTTACAATCGAATTACAATTCTTGTTATGTTAAATAACAATCTTGTAGAAATGGAAACTTACATAGCAAAAGCAAATCGAATCAATAATGAACTTCTGCCAACAAAAGAGTATCGGCAGTATTTAATTGATGGTGCAAGCGAGCATGTATTCCCACAAGACTATATTGAGATGTTCAACACCCATGAAACAAGTGACTAACTGGAAACTTGTGAATTACCAATCGTTTTTATCCTTATTCTTGCAATCCTCTTGAAGCGAGGTTCGAACATTGTCTAACGTCTTCCGCAACTCGAGACAAACGGATGCAAAAACATCTGTTTGGTTTTTATCTGCAAGCGTACTTTTGAGTTCGAAGTGCTTATTTATAGCCTTTGCCTTATGTATTATAAATAAGCTTCAAAACGAGTTTAGGGCTAATAATTAAAAGCTTTTCCTCATCCCATTGGAGTTTCGATGTAAAACGCCCCAGAACGGCTCTTTGTGAGTCAATAGACCCGTCATTGAGGACATAGATTAGTTCCGCGCCAAGTGAAACCATTTCACATGCTTTATCAAGCCATTTATTGGTTTCTTCGTTTGAAGCCTCAATTGATCCAATCTCAGTATTTATGTCTTTAACATCAGAGAGGTACTCTTCTTCTGTAAAAAGACCATTGCAAGCATATCCCTATACTTTGCTTTTTTGGTTTCCAGTTCCTTTCTTCGTTTTAATCGATTTTCAAAGACTGATCTTTTATCCGCTTTTTCTTGATCTGTTATTTCCTGAAAATGGTTTATGCACCATCCAAAAAAATCTTGACTTAAAAGTAAATTGCCCGTTACGTAGTCTATTAGAGCTTTTGTTATTTCTTTTTCAGAAATATATTTATACGGTTTCCCGCTTGATGCTTTTGTTAAATTTCGATAATAGACATAATATCGATATGTAGTTTTTTTTTTAATTTATCAAATACATCTTGGGCAATTTGTCCTATTCAAAAAAGAAAATTTCTTACCACAATCGCACGTTAGGTGCATTTTAACATCAGCTCCTACGAGTTCTTGGTAAGGTGATTTTATATGCCCACGATAAAGAACATCATGTTCTTGAGTTTTAGGAGCATCTTTGTCGCCAAGCATTCTTAGTATTTTTTGGTGTTCACCTTCACTAATAGCGCGCGGTAAATCAGTAGCTAATTCATACTTGACTCCTTGTACATAAAAAACACCTGCGTATATCGGATCACGCAATAGACGGTAGACAGCAGCACGGGAAACAAGTCTACCACCGCTTGCTTTACGTTTTTGCGTAGTTAGTTTTGCGGTGTGCGCAGCCCATTCATAAATATCACCGCCAGAATAGTTTCCCGTCAGATTCATTTTATTTACTAAAGGAAATCTATTTTTGTCTACTATTCATTTTCGTTTACCCTTTTCGCCATTTTGGTCATTAATAAACCCCATGCAAGCAAGGCTTGTTGGGTATCCACTTTTTGCTTTCTTCTCTTGTCCTCTTTTTACATTTCCAGATAATCAAGTATTATTTAATGCCAATGGCACCTATGAAGTCAATGAAAGTGCAACGAGGCAATCGCCATGAAATCCCTTTATCATAGAAACAGGTGCATGGCGGTTTGCACAAAACGAAACACTTATTATTATTACACCTACAGGGTCAACGCGCAGAGACGGAACAATCGAAACCCTGAATACAACAACCTTTTCACATTCATTTACTGGTATAAATAGCAGTGGGACGTATACGATCAAGGAGAACTATAGGCATTGATTGAAGGCTTAGTATCACACCCGATACGCTGTTCGTTTGATCGGCGTTTTTTGTGTTCGTTAATTCAGCATTACTGTTTCCCTCTCAAGAATGAGAGGTATTAATAATCAAGAACCTTTTATGTCGCTCCCAATTTGCAACCGTTCCCTCATCCATCCTTAGCATCTTAGCGAGCTAAATGTTAGAGAAGGCAATAGGTTCATTATAATTTAATATGCCACCTGTACTTTTAGAACTCATACAGCAGTTTTTATTAAATAAGATTAAAAAGGTGCTTCCGTTAAAAAACGGAGGCTTGTAGTGATAACACTACAAAAAATATTTAATACTCAACATGAAAAAAGAATCTAAAAAAGTAATTATATTCATATTATACAAGTTTAAAGCAATTCCAATAAAACTAGTATAAGAATCAAATAAACGATCACAGCCCAAGTAACTTACTTTATTTGAATAACCATTAGTCTTTATGCCTATTATATTATAAGTTATTGGGTTTTTTAAATTGGTTAATTCCCTATTATACAGTAAAACTTAAATTCTTTTAATGCTATGTCGAAAAATTTTATTTGTACAGTCAAAAAATTAGACCATTTAATATGCAATGCAAATACAGGTAGTGCACAAGACTTAGCTAGGAAAATGCGATTATCCACTCGCTGCATTTATAACTATATCAATATTATGAAAACAAATGGCGCCCCTATTATCTATAATAGATCAAGGAAATCATTTATTTATCAGAAAAGTGGTAATTTTTATTTTGGATTTTCTCAATTAACAGAAGTGAATTCAGCCATTAATGGATAATGAAAATGACAAGAATTTGTTTTTTACTACTTTTTATTACCACTGCTTTTACTACTTCAGCACTGTCGCAGAGTACAATAAAGGGTACTGTTTTCGATACAACTGAAAAAAAATATCTTGCAAATGCAGTAGTTCTCGTGATGCAGGAAAAAGATTCTATGTTGGTAACGTTCACACGTACTTCTACAGACGGTTACTTTAATATTCAAGGATTGCAAAGTGGGAACTATATTCTTTTAATTTCCCTAAATAATTATACTGATTACACTCATACATTTACTGTCATTCAGGACAAACGAGAACTTAGCTTAGGCGTTATTCCGCTTATTACAATAACCCACCTACTCCAAGAAGTGATTGTGAGTCAAAGTATACCAAAAATAAAAATTAAAGGCGATACTACAGAATACAATGCTGATAGATTTAAAGTAGAGCCAAATGCAACGGTAGAAGATCTACTAAAGGTCCTTCCTGGAATAACTGTAGATGCAAATGGAAATATAACAGCTAATGGAAAACGTATCTCTGAGGTTTTGGTTGACGGCGAACCCTTTTTTAGTGATGACCCTGTGCTTGTAACAAGAAACTTAATATCAAATATGATTAATAAAGTACAAGTCTATGATAAAAAGAGTGACCGTGAAGCTTTTTCTGGCGTTAGCACATCTCCTCCAAAAACGGTGATTGACTTAAAAATAAAACCAAACAAAAAAAATGGTTATTTCGGAAATATTTTATTTGGACCGGGATCTAGCGGATACCATAACTCAGAAATTATGTATAACAAATTTAAGGGGAAAGAAAAAATGTCTTTTTTTGCATTAGTGACTAATACATCAGGAGCAGGGCTATCAAGCTTAAATATTGAACGATTTTCTGATAACTCAGCCTTTACTAACGTTCGTGCAATGGCTGATCCTTTTGATACATGGGATGGCAATTTTTCTGGAGAAGGATTACCATTACTCCAAACAGTTGGGTTTCATTATAACAATAAATGGAATGGCGATACTCAATCAGTTAATGCAAATTATAAAGTTGCAAATCTCAAAGTTGAAGGAAGAAACAATATTGATGTAATTCAAACTTTACAAACAGGAAAAACTGTTGAGAGCAAAAGTGTTCAGGAATTTAATAATAGCCGCTTCATAAACAGAATTAATGGATTTTATCTATATAATTTAGATTCCACATCAACTTTGAAACTAACGTTAGATGGTCATACATCACAAAAACAAATTGCAAGTAATTTTGAATCTCAAGCTTTAGAAGATGGGATAAATCTATTAAATACTCAATCTCGAAGAATTTCATTCACAAATACGAGCACTACTTTCTTTGGTGATATTATTTGGCTAAAGAAATTGAAGAAATTAAGAAGAACTTTAGCTATTTCTTTATCTGGTGAGAATAATAAAATTAATTCATCAGGAAAAGTATATGCACAAACAAACTTATATAATAGCACTGGGAATTCAGTGGCAGTCATAACAGATCAACAGAAGCTTAATAACTCCAGTGAATCAAATATTTCTTCAACTATATCTTATACTGAACCAATTTCGCCTAGTGCAATTTTAAGCTTTGAATTAGGTCAAGCTTTCTACAGAGGCAATTCAACTATAAACTCATTTAATAAAGCAGTGGATAATTCTTACTCAGTAGTGGATTCATCAAATAATAGTAATTTTTCAATAACAACACCTAGGCAAAAACTCAATATTCAATATATTTTAACTAAGAAAAAATTTCAATTTTCCATCGGAAATGAATACAATACCGACAAATATCGTCAAACTGATAAAAAAAACCTACAGGAATCTTATCGTCGCTTTAATTATAATAATCCACTTCTGTCATTTAGATATTCGGCAAATGCTCAAACATCATTCTCTTTACGCTACCAAGGAGTCACCAATGTACCTTCTTTTCAGCAACTTCAACCCTTAATCCTCAATATTAATCCTCTAACTCAGTTTGAAGGAAATCAAAATCTTATACCTACATATACACATGCTTTTTCTATTGGCTATCTCAAGTTCAAAATGGTAAGAAACCAGGCTTTTTCCTACAATATTAGGTTCAATAAAATTGACAATAGCATTGGCCTTAGTAGTATCATAGACACTTTCGGTCGAACATTATATAAATGGATAAATATTAATGGTAATCATACTGGAAGTGGTGATATAAACTTTTCAACGCAAATACCTAAACTGGGTGTATTTGCTTCTGTAAGGTGTGGCATTCAAATTGAAAAAAATGGAGGCACTATTAATGGGCAATCTTTTTTTGCAAGAACTGCAAACTATACTACAGGATTTCTTATTCGCAAGTCAAAAGAAAAAAAATATAGCATTTCGATTGGTTCAAGCTTTTCATATACAAAAGTCGAGTACAATGTTCAGACAATCGTTTCTAATAGTTTTACAACATTTCAACCTAATTTTAATCTAGATTTATATCCAATAAAGAAATTACAATTGCATATTGATGGCAATGTGTTAGTAAGGCAACACGTTAAGGGGTTTGAAAAAATTCCACCTGCCGTTTTCTTGAATAGCTGGATGGGGTTTAAATTATTTAAAAAAGAAAACCTTATCCTAAAAACAACAATTAATAATGTATTTAATTCAAATGCTTTGAATACGCGCTATGTAGGTCCAACATATACTTCACAAACTAACTATACTGTAATTGGACGGTATTTATTTTTATCCCTTGCATGGAATTTTGTTTCAAATTCAAATCAATAAAAAAATATGCAGAAATTATACTGCCTCACATTATTCGTAGTGTCTCTAAATATTGGACTATCACAAACAGCACCACTATTTAAAAACGGTATTATTACTTTTGAGAGGAAAGTAAATCTTTTTGCAAATAAAAATTTGAGCTCAGAATACAAAATACAAAACAATCAGTTTAGAACCACTTATTACCAATTACATTTTACTAAAAATATTACTTCATTCATTCCGTCTATCAACAATCTACAATTGGACCGAGTAGGTATTCAACCTGCTGAAAATAATCGGGTTTATATGGATCAAAAGACAAAATCTTATCAAAGTATAAAAAAAATATTCGATGAGCAGTATGTAATAGAGGATTCATTGCCAAAGATTTCATGGAAAATCACTAATGAAAAAAGAATAATTGCAGGCTTTGAGTGCAGAAGGGCTAATGCTTTAATTTTTGATTCTGTTTACATAGTTGCATTTTACTCTGATGATATACCTATAAGCTCTGGGCCAGAGTTATTTAACGGTTTACCTGGAATGATACTTGGATTATCATTGCCACATTTGCATATTAACATTTTTGCAACTAAGGTTGTTAACCAAGAGGTAAATGAAACAACATTAGTCAAAATAAAAAGTCCCGAATCACCTATTTCCGCACTGGTTTTAAAAAACAGGTTATTGAAATCTGCAACATTTCAAGGAGAGGATGCCTTTTCCTTTTTAATACAAAGCCTTTTATAAGTTATAACCATTACAAAAACATTTATTAAATAATACTGAAAAGTATGTTTAATATGCACAATTCATGCATAAAATCTAGGTAACTTAGCTAGCTGTATATGCAATATGAAATACTTCGATATTTTATTTGTGATTGTCTAAACTCTCTAATTATTTAGAATTAATGATCCCTAACCGTTATGCGAACAGTAAGCAATATTTAAAGATTAATATCGCAGTTTTTTTAATATATTTTTTTTCTTTGAGTTGCCAAAATGAAGTTGATGATGCTAAGTGGGTTAACCAAATGCCACCTTATCCGGACTCCCTTACCTTACAGAAAATTAGTTCAAAAGAACTTTTGCTGGACTCTTCTACCATTCTGAAATACGAAAATTTTCAATATATAGAAAATGAAAACTCCATTCTAAGTTATAATTCATTAAATAGCGAATTGGTATGTTTTGACTACACTTCAGGCGAACTAAAATGGAAAATAGATTTAAAAATATTTAAAATAAGACCTCGAAATAAAGGAACTATTAAGCCTTACAGCTTTCATGCTATTTCATACGATTCTATTTTCTTTTACGATAACATCCGTAGCAAGGTAATCCTATTTGACACAGCAAAAAATGTTTTGAAAGAATATGTGGTTGCCTCCAAAATGAATTCATATTCGAAGGGAAATCCCGTTATGGGTGAAGATCTTGCTGTTAGTAGCGATTCCATTTATATATCTTCCTCTCCTGGTGGCCGCAATACATCAATGATGGAATCTCCACTAAACAATAATCTATTTCTTTCAATATCAATTAAGGATGGTAATTCGAAGCCCATTATTCGATATCCAAAAATATACAGAAAGGCAGTATGGGGAACTTATTCCCATATATCATATAGTACCTATAATCCTAATCATAATAAACTAGTTATCAGCTTTCCCATTGACCATAATTTGTCAGTATATAAAACAAATGGAGAAATCGAGCTTCACTATGCGGGAAGCATTCATGTTAGTAAAGTTAATCCATTATTTTTTAGTGCCGGTAACAATATAATAAAGCAAAAAGATGAAATTCTTAATACATTAACTCAAAGAAGTTATAAAGCCATTTTATATGATAAATATCGTAATGCATACTACCGTTTTGTAAGTTCTTCAATTCCCAAGAGGGATTACGAACTATCTCAATCCTCAGATTATAAAGTAGAACCAATGTCAGTTATTATTTTAAATAGTGATTTAATTAAGGTAGGGGAAGTCCCGTTAGATGCTAACAAGTATTCTCTCATTTCTATGTTTATTAGTAAAGAAGGGGTCTGTATTCCATTGAAAAAATCTAATGACGATGTTATATATTTTGATGTATTTAAAATTATCAGAAAATAGTACCTACTATGAAAAGAATCTTATCAGTTATTGTTGTATTGTATACCTTATTTGCTTGCAATACTAAGAGTGAGACTAAAGCACAATTTGATCAACTATCAATTTTTAATACCACTGTTGATTCTTTATTCAATAATTCAATCGAGAAACCATTAGCTTACATTGTTCTACCTAATGCCGGGTGCAGTGGATGTATTTCATCAGCAGAGAAACTATTATTTGAGTATGTAATAGACACTATACCAGTAAAGTTTATTTTGACCAATATTAGCTCTTACAAAGCATTAAGAAATACTTTGGGCGATTCCATCCTTTTAAATCCATTAGTTTATGCGGATAAATCAAATCTATTTTATAATAAATTTTCTCAATTGTATAAAATATATCCTATAATATTTTATACCGATAACACTAAAAATGCCAATCATTTCGAATATGTCAATCCTGACAATCCAGATGCAATAGAAAAATTAAAAAAATACATTGATTCAAGTATGAACACTTTCAAATGATAGACTCCTAGGCTTTGAAACAAAAAATGGAAAATATACACTCTAAAATAAATTATCAAGTGTCCCAAAATAAATATGCTTTAGAATAAAGCCATTCTACGAATAGTTTTACTCTAAAGCACTACTCTCTACATTTCTGGAGTCTGCGGAGGACAAACACATTTCGCGTCTGTAGATCCATCAACACATGAATAACTTACAATTTCATTGTTTACAATATTTGCTCTACAATGGCATTTTCCTGCAACATCTAAGGTGCAGGTTCCAGATCCTTTAGTAGCAAAAGCTGATGCCAAAATAATGGCTAAACTTAAAATTCTTTTTCCCATTGTTTAATTTTTAGGGTGAATAATACTTTGAAGTTAACCATCCATTGTGCACGAGGCATTCAATTTTAAACTAATAGATAAAACTCTTTGGGAGTAGAAATAGAACTGATGAGAAGCTTCTTAAACAACAGAACAAAAAAGTTTAAACGAGTTAAGTATAAAAGAAAACACCCTATCAAAGGGTGTTTTTATTGATAATAAATAGAATAGAGTCTATATTCCGTTTCAACGGCAACCGTTTATTCCTCTCCCAATTCGCAACCGTTCCTTCAACCACACTCAATGCTTTTGCAAGCTTCTCATTATTCAATCCATACTCGTATTTATACTTTCTGATCTTGCCCCCAATACTCTATGTTTCGTAGTGAAAGGGATAGTAACCGAGGAACGATATAATTGCAGGATAGAATCGAATCTGTGGAGTATTCTTTCCATTCTCCCAATAACACAGACAATCTTCTGATACAGACAACAACTTTGCAACCTGTCCTTGATACAACCCTAAATCCATGCGGCGCTTTTTGAGATATTCGCCAATAATTCGTGGTTGATCCGGATAGCCCTGCGGACGAGGTTTTGTGTCGTTTTGCTGTATCGGGAAAAAGGCAGCACATTAATGTCCATGCGGATATTACGGTCATCACAACAAAGAATGCACTTGTGAATCGGGTCAAGTGAATCGTTATTTAAACAAAGTGTCTGGCCCTTTATTAGATCGAATTGATTTGCAAGAGCCATTCAAGCAGAACGGTACAAAGGGAAGTCGGGTATTTATACCAATGCACAAATGACCACAAAACAATTGAGGAAATACTGCAAAATAGATCATGCAAATACTCATGAGTTAGAAAGCACCATGAAAAGCAATCATCTTAGTGCAAGGGCATACGATCGAATTTTAAAAGTCAGTAGAACCATTGCAGATTTAGCTGGCAGTGAACAAATTAGTTTTGATCATTTTGCCGAAGCAGTTCGTTATAGATGTTTAGATAAAGAGGGGTGGGGAACAAAGCATACAATAAAAAAGATTGGTACTGAGATTAAATGATTTCTCTAGCCGCCCTTTCCCCACTTCTAACAGCGCCTTCCATATAACCATTAAATTGGGTACTGGTTTCTGTGCCTGCCCAATGAATGCGTTGGAAAGGAGTGGCTAGTGAGGTTTGCAATTGGGTAATTACGCCTGGTGGAAACATACCCGCATAACAACCCTTGGTAAATGGTTCTTCGGTAAAACTTTTATCGGTATAGTATTCTATATTGGCTGCTTCTGGTCCAAACATTTTTATAAAAGCAGCTTTCACGATTTCTTTTCTGCTTGCTTCGTCATGCTGCATTAACTGCTTGGCTTTTTCTGCTAAACTGAATCCCATCAAAATTCCTTTGCTGCCATTGAATGGTGAGTTGTCAAATACTACACTGGTTAGTTCGTCTGGAGCTGCTACCAATCCATTTTTAAATTGTTTTCTCCAAAATGGGCTCGGATACACGGCATAGCATTTTACCACAGTTCCCATAAAACTGGCTTTCATCAATTGCCACTGTGTTGTTGGAACTGCTGGGGTATAATTGATTTCAGTGGATACAGTAGGAGGAACTGCAACAATACATTTCGCTGCAGTATAACTAAACCCATCTCCACTCACTGTTACGCATGCTTCATCTTGGTGTATATGCGTCACCACTTTTTCATAATGAATGGCATTGCCTAAAGCTGCTGCCATTTTGATGCAAATGCTTTGTGCGCCTCCTTTAATACGATCTTGTTGTGCACCTTTGTTTACATTCATTAAAAAATCAAAATTGGTATTGCTCTTAATGTAAAACAGTGCATGTAAAAAAGAAATAGTAGATGCATCGGTTGCAAAAACAGCTTCTGTTGCCACCGCAAACATTTTTCTAGCTGTTTCATTTTTCATTTGACTATTCATCCAATCCTGCAAACTCATGGCATCCCATTTAGCTGCACAATCAGATTGATAAGGATGTTCTAGATCAATGGTTTTGGCCAGTTTATTTATTTTTCGAATGGCCCTATCTAAACTTAATAAAGCAAACAATGGGAGCGGCGGAATCAACCCTTTGTACTGTTTTAATTTGTTGTTCAAGAGTAGGGTACTCTTTCCACTATCATAGGTATGAAAAGTATCAATGCCAAACTCGGCGGCCAGTTGATACATTCTTTCATGCCCAGGGCCTATCCACTGGCCGCCTAAATCGGTGTATTCCTGGTCACTAAAATATTCGGTTAAAATTCTGCCACCGCATCTATTGCGGGCTTCTAATAAAAGAATGTTTTTTCCAGCTTTTTGTAATGCAAGGCCAGCAGCTAAACCTGCATAACCTGCACCTATTACAATGGCGTCGTATTGCATGAATCTATTGTAGCCATTGATTAACAATTCGGCCAGTAGTTGTTGTAGGAGGTAGCACCGATAAATCGTTTTGATCTAAAATAATGACTCTTCCTTCTGCTTTTTTACCCCACATATTTCCAGTAAAGAATACATTCATTCCGTAAGCAATTCCTGCATTCACCGATCTGGGCCCCATTGAATATTTTTGCCAAGCTTCCCCTTCTGTTATTTTTTTGTAATCCGCAGTGTCTACATCATTGGGCGCTTTAAATCCATTGTACCCATTCCAAGGCGCATTCCAAACAGAATCAACTGCACCTAAAGAAGGAACAGCAATCATTTTAATATCGGTTCCTAATTTGGCATAAGCAGAAGGATACCAACTATCAGCACAAATTAAAACCGCTAACTTTCCTGAAGGGGTATTAAATACAGGTACTTGTGCAGTATCTCCACTAGCAGTAAATCCAACTTCTTCATCAATTGGGAATATTTTCTTTACCAATGGACCTTGTATTTTTCCTTCCGGATTGTATACCACACTGGTATTGTATAATTTGCCTCTTTCAATTTTAAGTTTACCCATTTCATTAATGGAAGGTTCGGGTAAAACAATTGAACCAGCAACAATAGTTACTTTAAATTCTGAAGCCAACTCACTAAAAATCTCATCATAGGTTTCAGCAATTTGTTTGGCTTTCATTGCAAAAGCGGCGTACTTATCTTTTTCGGTAACCCCATCTGGAACAGTCATATAAGCAACCAGAAACTTAAATAAATTGGCAGTAATCACTGCAGTCATAGCATCGGTTAAATTGGCTTTTTCGTACACATTGCTTTTCTGTTCCATTGCCACCAACCAACTACCGATGTATTCTGGGAATACGACGATTGTTTTGGGGGTAATTAAACCCCTAGCTCTTGCAGCTTGCATATAGCTGCGTAAATTATCTCGAAGCGTTACTTTATTAGCGTAATGTATGGGTTGTAAAGCGGGTTGAATCCCCAATAAATTCCCTTTGCCAGAATCAACACCTGCGCTTACAATGCTATTGGCTTCAACAGCACTGGTGGCTAATACTTTATAAGTAGGAGGCACATCAATTACTACCCATAAATTGTAAAGGGCAACAATAATCATTGAAATGCCTACAAATCTTACAAGGAATTTCATGTTGTATTAATTTATAGTCAAGGTACTATAAATTTTCTAACATTGATACCACCCCTTCTCTTTTTAAAATAAGGTAACCAAGGCGGTCATTGCTAATGCCTTCTTTTAATTGGTAGCTGAACACCAATTGGTCATTGTTCACGGCTGTTTCAAAATAGCGAAACTGAATATTGGGGTGGTGTTTAAGGTTATGGCCTATTTCGTACAAATGAGTGGAAAGGATAAACAATGCGTTGGGTAATTTTCGTAATCCTTCAATTACTACAGTGCTGCATTTAACTGCATCTTCTTGGTTGGTCCCTTTAAATAATTCGTCAATTAGGATCAACCATTTTTTTCCATCACTAATTCTTTCAATGGTTTTTTTAATTCGTTGTACTTCATTAAAAAAGAAACTCTCGCCTTTTAAAATATTATCACTTACCTGAATATTGCTGAGTATACCATCTAGCCTACTTAATTTCATTTTTTTTGCAGGAACACCCATCCCAATATGGGCCATATATGCAGCCAATCCTGCTGCTTTAATAAAAGTACTTTTACCCGCCATATTAGCCCCGGTCAAGAAAATAAAATTAGCCGACTGATTCAGTTGTACTTCATAAGCTACAGGTACTTCCAATAAAAAATGGTACAGGCCTTCTGCTTCAATACAAGGCTCATTGGTTTCAACAACTGTGGGGTAGGTAAAATGGAATTTTTGTGCAGCTTTAGCCAAACTTAAGTAAGCATCTAACTTACTATGAATCTCTATCAGTTCCTCTGTAGCACTGCGGTATCGGGCTCTTAGAAATTTAGCATATTTAAGAATAGTGGTAGTGGATAGGTTTTTTTTATTGGCCAGTAACATTTCAGGTACCATATCTCTATTGAGCAACTGACGTATACGTTCTGCCTTTTGTGAAAGCCATGTAGAACCATTTTCAAGCGAAATTAACTCGGCTATTTTTTCCATTCCTTGCACAAAATCCAGCGCATGTTCTATGGTAAATTTGGACAAAGAATAATCTGCCAAATTCAATAATTTGTAAAGCAAAGCAGTTACCAAACCAATATCGGATGGATAATTATTGATGGGCGACTCATAAAATTTTTCCATAACCAACACCGTTCCATTAGATGGGCTGATGGGGTATTGGTTCATGATACTACTCAACTGTTGAATAGTCAATTGAGTTTGCTCAATGGCTTTGATGCTGTCTAGTGGGTGGGCCAATAGATAACGCAAGTGCTCTCGGCCACCATTGGTTAAGGTTAAATTAACATGATGAAAAACCGATTGATATTCCTCTGAATGAAATACAGACAGATCGTGTAAAGTAACTTTATCAACTTGCATAGGCTGCTGGCAGTTATAGCTGGTTTAATCCCTTCTGAATTCCATTCTTGCTCCCCACTTAGATTCATCAAACACTCCATTTCCATAAACCATATGCCCATTTAAAAAAGTTTTTTCTATGCTTGCCGGCATAGTCATCCCTTCCATGGGGCTCCAACCGCATTTATACAAGATATTTTCTTTGCTGATGGTATTGGGTTTGTTTAGATTAACCATTACTAAATCGGCCATATAGCCTTCTCTGATATAGCCTCTTTCATGAATTTGAAAACAATCTGCCACTGCATGACTCATTTTCTCTACCACTTTGGGTAAACTAATACGGCCTTCTTTTACATAGTGTAACATCAATTGTAAGGAATGTTGCACCAAGGGTAAACCTGCATGTGCATGCTCGTAATCTTCTTGTTTTTCTTCCCAGGTATGCGGTGCATGATCGGTGGCAATAATGTCTAATCGGTCGTCTAACAGTGCCTTCCATAATGCTTCTTTATTAAATGGCGCTTTAATGGCAGGGTTGCATTTGATTTGATTACCTAAACGATCATAATCATCTGAAGTAAAATGTAAATGGTGCACACAAACTTCTGCTGTGATTCTTTTGTCTTTCAAAGGAATCATATTGGTAAACAGTTGCAATTCTCGTTCTGTACTAATATGTAGAATATGTAAACGACTATTGTTTCTTTTTGCAAATTGAATGGCTTTGAATGAAGATTCAAAACAAACTTCATCATTGCGAATAATAGGATGATCAGCTGCTGTTAATTTTTTACCAGTTGCCTTTATGGCTCTTAAGTTTTCAGTAAAAATGGTTTCTTCTTCGCAATGGGTAGCAATCAATAATTCTGATCCTGCAAATACTTTTTCTAATTGCAAAGTATTATTCACTAATAAATTTCCAGTAGAAGAACCCATGAAAATTTTTACTCCACAAACCTGGTTCTTCTTTTTATTGATTTTTAAAATTTCTTCTAAATTATCATTAGAAGTACCCATGAAAAAAGAATAGTTGGCTAATGAGCATTCAGCAGCCCTGCTATATTTCTGTTCTAATAAATCTACGGTGATGGCAGCAGGTGAAGTATTGGGCATTTCCATAAAAGAAGTGGTACCACCTGCTACTGCTGCTTTTGCTTCCGTATAAATATTGGCTTTATGCGTAAGACCAGGCTCTCTAAAATGCACTTGGTCGTCTATCACTCCTGGTAACACATGTAATCCAGTACCGTCAATTTCATTGGCCTTGGCTTTTATATCAATACTGCCACCAATTTTTTCTATTCTATCATTGCTGATCAGTAAGTCGCCTTGAATAAGCATTCCTTCATTAACAATGCTTGCATTTTTTATAATGGTATGTTGCATGCTGCAATTTATTTAATCTGCAGCATTTTGTCTTAATCTTCAATGTGCAAAGAAAAAACAATCATTCTAGATTGAATTTTGTCTAAAACATTGGAGTATTTAAGGGCTGCATCTGTTTGATGCAAGTTAGATAATCCATAGCTTATCTTGATCTCGGGTGATAGGGTTACAAACGGTAAATAAAAGTTAAAACCAATACCTGCTTCAACACCAAAATCATTTCTTTTTAGTTTAATGATATCGTCTGCATTTCTTGCAGTGGAATTAGAAGAGAGGTCAATATCATATTTAACACCCCCCATTATATAAGTTCTGAAATTGCCTATTCTATCGGAGTTGAATTTCAACTGAAATGGAAAGCTCACCAAAGTAGAAGGCAGTCGTTGAATTTGAGCATTGCCTTCCCCTGATCGGGTACTTCCTAATTGATAAGAAATACTTCTTGCACCACCAATGATTAACTGAGGATTGGCCCTTACTTGAAAATGTTCACCCAATCTTCCAGTGGCCATCAATCCCATGGTAATGCCACCACTAGAGCCAGGCTCGGCCAGTAAAATACTATCCGATTGCGTAAACAAATTTGATTTGTTTACTTGCAAGTATGAACTGTTGTATCCCAGTGTTATACCAAAATAATACAGTTGATCTTCCCGGTTCATCCGGTAGAGTTGTTTTTGAGCATAGCTATACTGTAAAAGACCCAGTAGGCCTATCACGAGCAGGACTATTTGCTTCCGCAATAAATAGTGCATATTCCGAAACTTAGTTTCTTCAAATAGGTTTGGGTAAAGCCTGCGTCATTCAGTATATTTAAAAATTGAGCTCCTTCCGGAAATGCCTGAACACTGTCGTTCAGGTATTGGTATGCATCTTTATTTTTAGAAAAAAGTTTACCAATAGAAGGAGTGATATAGTTCATGTAAAACTGGTACAATTGTTTAAAGCCAACAGAGCTGGGTTTAGAAAATTCTAAAATAACCACTTTGCCTCCAGGTTTCAAAACCCGATGCATTTCTTTTAAACCTTTACTTAGGTCTTGAAAATTTCTTACGCCAAATGCAACGGTGATGGCATCAAAATAATCATTGTTAAAACGAATATTTTCGCTGTCTCCATTTAATAAAGTGATGGTATTTTCTAAGCCCTTTGCTTTAATTTTTTCTCTGCCAAAACTGAGCATCCCATCGGAAATATCAATCCCAACTATTTCAGTTGGTTTTAATAATTGCTCAGTTAATAATGCTACATCAGCGGTGCCAGTGGCAACATCTAATATTTTTTTAGGAGCAATACTTTTAAGTTCCTTGATAGCTGTTTTTCGCCAGCCCACATCAATCCCCACACTCAAAAAACGGTTCAAAAAATCGTAGCGATAGGCAATATTATTGAACATATCGGCTACCTGGTCTTTCTTTGCCAGCTCACTCTCTTTAAAAGGCACTACATCATCGTGCGCAAATTTTGCCATGGGCCAAAGATATTCATTTTAATCCCTTGAATGGGTTCTGTTAAGCACTCAAGGTCTTTATTTGGGTTAATATTTCGCAAAAATTGTGCTTGCTGCTAGTATCTTCGTATCTGTGAAGGCCAAAATATACAAATCAACCGGTAGCTGGTATGTTGCTAAAGCAGCCAATGGACAATTCTATAATGCGCGTGCAAAAGGGATATTTAAAATTGATGGCCATACTTCAACCAATCCAATTGCAGTAGGAGATGAAGTGGAAATGGAGATAGAAGACGTACAAGAGGAGTCGGCCATTATTCACCAAATTCATGATCGGCGCAATTATGTGGCCAGGGTGTCTCCGCATAATAAACGAATGCACCATATTATTGCTTCCAATTTAGACCAGAGTTTATTATTCGCTACCCTGCGTGATCCAAAAACTTCACAAGGGTTTATAGATCGATTTTTAATTTCTTGTGAAGCGTATCATATACCTGCCATTATAGTTTTTAATAAAGCAGACTTGTATAGAGCCAAAGAAATGGAGAAGTTTCAAGAGCTGAAAGATATTTATACCAATGCAGGTTATCAAGTTTTGCTAACTAGTATCGAGAACAATCAAGGACTAGAAGAAGTAAAAGCCTTGTTAACCAATAAGACTACTTTATTAAGTGGGCATAGTGGAGTAGGAAAATCAACTTTTATTAATCACTTGTTTCCGCAGTTTAATTTGAGAACACAAGAAGTAAGCGATTGGAGTGGGAAGGGATTACACACCACCACTTTTGCTGAGATGTTCGATATAGATGAACAAACCCATATCATTGATACACCAGGAGTAAGGGAGTTAGGGATTGTAGACGTTAGCAAATTAGAGCTCTCGCATTATTTTCCGGAAATGCGCGCCTTATTGAATGATTGCCAGTTTAACAATTGCATGCATATTAATGAACCTGGCTGTGCAGTTAAAAAACAAGTGGGAGTAGGTTCAGTTTCAGAAGATCGCTATGTGAGTTATTTAACCATCTTAGACACGATGGAAGACAGAAAATATTAATAGTCAAAAGACTTTCCTTTTTTGAATTTAGGTGCTTTAGCAACTTTTTCTCCAGACAATAATTTCTCTGCTCCTACATTGCGACCATCAGTTGGGCATCCCTTTTTTCTAGATCCGCCACCAATGCCCATTTTAGCCAATAAATTACAAGATGACAGCGCAAACAATAAACAACAAACTATTACGAAATTCTTTTTCATAAATGGTCATTTATTGTTTTAAAAAATTATTGTGGTTATAGTCTTTAAACCAGGAAGCGTATTTAACATAGTTATTGGCAATTCGATCAATCTCTCCATGTACCATATCGGGTGATAGGTCTTTTACTTTTTTAGCTGGAACACCTGCATAAATAGTGCCTGACTCTACTACCGTTCCCTCTAATAAAACAGCACCAGCGGCAATGATCGAATTGGAATGTACGACGCAACGATCCATCACAATGGAACCCATACCAATCAACACATCATCGTGAATAATGCAACCATGCACCATGGCATTATGTCCTATAGAAACACGGTTCCCAATTTCAGTTGGATTTTTTTGATAGGTACAATGGATGATTGCCCCATCTTGAATATTTACTTTGTTGCCAATTTTAATATAATGCACATCTCCTCTTATAACAGCGTTAAACCATACACTGCATTCATCGCCCATTACTACATCGCCTACAATAGTGGCGTTGGGTGCAATAAAACAATCTGCACCCATTTGAGGGTGTTTGCCAAGTACAGGTAAAATAGTAGCCATAGTAGAATTTGCAATGAAGATATTAATAATCGGCAATCTTATTATAAGTTTGGGCTCAAATGAATAATCGTCAATTATTTTTAGACCATGTAGCGCAAACATCCCCTAAACCCATTGGCATTGAAATGGCCAGTGCAGAAGGGGTGTGGCTAACTGATACCAATGGGAAAAAATATATTGACGGCATTGCAGGATTTAGTGTCTGTAATATAGGTCATGGTAATCCTGCAGTTATAAAAGCCGTGCAAGAGCAAGCTGCGGCGTACATGCATGTGATTGTATATGGGGAGTTTATTGAACAACCACAAGTGGCCTATGCAAAACTGCTCACGCAATATTTGCCGCCCGCTTTAAACTGTGTGTACTTTACCAATAGTGGTGCAGAAGCTACAGAAGGTGCAATGAAGCTGGCCAAGCGAATTACCAATCGCACTAAAATTATTGCAGCAAATAATTCATATCATGGCAGCACCCAAGGCGCATTAAGTGTAATGGGTGATGAGTATTTTAGAAATGCATTCAGACCCTTGTTGCCAGATGTATACCATTATGATTATGGTTCTGATGAATTGATTGAAGCCATCGATTCTGCAACAGCCTGTGTAATCATTGAAACGGTTCAAGCGGAAAGCGGCGTCACTGCTCCCTCCGAAAAATGGATGAAAGCTTTACGCGCAAAATGCGATCAACATTGTGTGTTGTTGATATTAGATGAAATACAAGCTGGCTTCGGTAGAACCGGAACTTTATGGGCTTTTGAACAATATGATATTGTACCCGATATTTTATTATTGGGCAAAGCCTTGGGTGGAGGGATGCCGCTGGGTGCATTCATTGCCTACCAGCGACTCATGAACACGTTAACTTATGCACCCGTTCTGGGACATATCACTACATTCGGAGGACACCCCGTTTCTTGTGCAGCAGGTAAAGCGGCGTTTGAAGAATTGATTGCACACACTGAATGGATTAACAATATTCCGAGTAAAGCAGCTATTTTAAAAACACGTTTACAACATCCTTCCATTGTTTCAGTGAATTGTTTTGGGTTATGGATGAGTGTACAATTTGCTTCTCCTAAAATGACCCAAGCCGTAGCGCATGCCTGTGTTCAAAATGGATTGGTCACCGATTGGTTTTTATTTGCTCCAGATAGAATCCGAATTGCGCCTCCATTAATTATTACAGAAGAAGAACTACACCGGCTATGTGATATGGTGTTGAAGAGTATTGACGAACAGAAAAAATAGTCATTCAATTTTTTAGTCATATCTGTATTCTTTCTTATATTTAATATACCCCAATTGTTTACATACTTGACTCAAATTAAGTTAGCACAAACTGACAATTCAAAGTATTGCTTGGGAGTCAGGAGGCGGTGCTGTAATAAGAATGTAGAAATACAAAAAGTATAAGGGCATTCACGCAACGACAATTCAAAAACTATAATCATAAACACTTCACATATAATGCTACCGTTTTCTATTTCAAAGATTGAGTAGCGTATATTTAAGTGTTGAGGCGAAATTCGTCAGCTGATTAAAATTTTTCGATAGATATTTAGATTTTTATGTTGAAAAAAGTTAAGTTAAAAAGTCTTAATACTGCAAGCCTTTAGTCGAAGGCGCCGCAAGCTTGCTAGTGAAGCGCCGTAGGCAAAAGGCTTGCATGAAGCTAAATATTTTCATTACAAGATTCTGATTATTTAGAATGGATTTATACTTAACCTGAATGTTTTATCACCCAATAGTATTCAAAGTAACATATCTACTAAAGCAACAACATAAACTTCTTTTATGTCATTGCTTTAGTAGTACTATCAAATACAGAATGGTAATTCAGCTGACGAACTCCGGTCGTCATTTAAGACCACTCAAATGATAAAAGGCAGACGACCTTCGCCCAACATTGGTATTGATACTATCGGCGAAGCCTAAAGTAATTAATTAACTAATTTTAGCCGACAGCATCAATACCTTAACGTTAGCTGTTATTTTATGAAGACCGTTACAGAACAAAATTTTGAAATAATAATTAAGGATTGTTTCCAGACAATTCTTAAGCCATTGGGTTTTAAAAAGAAAGGGAACAATTTTTATCGACAACTTCAAGACCTTGGACAAATTATAAATGTTCAGAAAAGTTCATTGTATTCAAAAGACCATATCTCTTTTACAATTAACACAGGACTTTTCATCCCTGAATATTGGTTGACTTTTTATACTTACCACAACGGAACAATTCCGGATTATCCGACAGAACCAATTTGTGCAATCAGACAAAGAATTGGCAAACTAAAATATAATATTGACAAATGGTTTGACTTAGACCCAAGTACAGACATTGCTGCACTGAAGAATGAAACTATAGACAATATTCTCAACCACATTCTTCCTTATTTTGAAAAAGCAAAAACTAAGGCTGACATTATACAATTATTGCAGGACGAGAATACTCCACTGGACAAGTTTGGTAGACTTATAATATTTGGTGAGTACAACCAGTTAGAAAAAGCTCAAGTAGAGTATGACAGACTTAAACAAGACAAGTACACTTTTGCAAATATGAAATCAACCTTATTTGAGTATAGAGACAAATACAAATTGGTGGACTAAAAACAACAGCTAACATTGGTATTGCTTCAAGTGTGGCTTGACGTTGGTATCATCGGCTGCTGTTCCCTATCAGCAGCGGTTTCGGCGGACGAAATTCTGTTGAGCTTACCGTTTTTATCTTGTACTTTTAATTCTTTGTTGGGCAGCTGTTTGGGCAAGACGAACATTGAATTCCACACCTGCAGCAATACCTGTTCGTTAGCTGCCACTATCTAAAATGTCTATGACAAATAAAAAACTCATTCCACTATTTATTACCCTCTTGATAATTTCTTTTTTTGCATTATCTCCTTTTTTACCTGGGCCTTCTTTTTTGAGTGAACCTGCAAAATTTTTCTATTCTGCAGCGCTGCTCTTAAGTATGTTTGGGATTTTAATTTTGCCGGTTGGACTTTGGCTTACAGTAGGTGAGATAAGGCGAAAAGCTGCAAATAAAAATTACTCTTTTCGCTTGACCCCACTTTTTCTATTTGCAATTCCTCTTACACTTATAATCTGCATATTCTTGAGTTACCCACTACGAAATATTAGCCGCAGTATAGCAATTAAACGCGCTAGTAAAATTATAGAGGCTATTGAAGCCTATAGAAATGAAAGAAATGAATACCCTAAGAATTTAAATAATCTTCAACCGAAATATTTAAAAGTCATTCCCAGTTCCTTTATAATAGGGATTCCTAATTATCAATATCAATATTTTGACAGTTCATACAGTTTGACTTTTGAGCAGGAGGTATTGTTTGACTTAAATTATGAAGTAGTCACTTATTATCCTTTTCATGAAAACCAAGCAGACGGTGAAACATTAGAGACAGGTTTCAAACATTGGAGTTACTACATTTTTGACTGACGTATAGCGGCAGCTAACAAAAGGCTTTACGCAAGTTGGGCTTCATCAATGGCCCATCAGCTTTGGTAGTGCTAATCAACTTCAGTATTTTGGCTTTTAGCTAATCAAGTTTTTAGTGGCCAAGCGAGCAGTAGGAACAACTATTCCCCACCCTGCGTAAAGCCTCGGCCGTTGTGTGAAATGCATTATCAATTTCAGTATCACTATATTTTTGTTAGCTTTAGATTGAAAATTATCATAAGTGCCAAATCTCTATATTATTTCTGGTTGTAATGGTGCAGGAAAAACAACTGCATCATTTACGATACTTCCGGAAATGCTTAATTGTAAGGAATTCGTAAATGCTGATGAGATTGCAAAAGGACTTTCTCCTTTCCAACCAGAAAGTGTCTCATTCCAAGCAGGCAGAATTATGCTTGAAAGAATAGAGGAGCTTGTAAATAGCGGTGTTGACTTTGCATTTGAAACAACATTGACAACTCTCTCATATATAAATACTATCAAAATAGCAAGGGAGAAGGGATATTCAATAACATTGCTATTTTTTTGGCTAAATGATGTAGACCTAGCCATTGAACGTGTTAAGATCAGGGTAAGCGAAGGTGGACACAATATTCCGGAAGAAACAATTCGCAGAAGATATTTTCGAGGGACTAATAACCTAATTAAAAAGTTTATTGAGCTTTGCGATTTCTGGATTATTATAGATAATTCAAGCAAACCATTTAAATTTGTAGCGGAAGGTCAAGTTAATACCCAAATAAAGATTCATGATGAATCAATTTGGCAAATAATTAAAAAACAGAGGGATGAAAAAGACTGAAATCGACATTCAAAATTTTCGTGAACTTCTTCGAAAAGGATTAGACTTGACTTTTAAAAAGCTTCTTACTCAAAAGAAGGCTCAAAATGGGTTCCTTATATTATCTGAAAAAGGGGAAATCAAAAAAGTAAGTGCAGCAGAAATAAATAATTAACTCTAGCACTTCACACAACAAAAGGCTTTACGCCAGTTGGAGGTTCCGCAATGGCCCATCAGCTTTGGAGTTTCAAATCAACTTCAGTAATTTGGCTTTAGCTAATCGAGTTTTTAGTGGCCAAGCCAGCAGTAGGATCACTGATTATCCAAACTGCGCAAAGCCTGGGACGTTGTGTGCTATATTGATTCAGAGACTATGAAACTTATTATTCTCCTATTTATTTTCCCAATATTCTGTTTTGGGCAAATTAGTATAACTGGTAAGGTTATTAATAAAAGAACCAAAGAGGCAATTGCGTTTGCAACTGTGGGTCTTGTTAAAGAAAATATTGGCACAAATGCTGTTGAAGATGGTAGTTTTCATTTGCAATCTATAAAACCAATTCTAAATGACACTTTAATTATTTCTTGTCTTGGTTTTGTAAGAGTAAAATTACCTACAGTTAATTTAAGCAAAGGGAATAATATTATTGAATTGGATGAGCATCAAATAACTCTTGATGAAGTATCAGTTAAAAGTAGGTCCAGTTGGACATATGAAACGCTTAATAATTTTTCAAATTGTGGGAATCATTTTATTACATCCGGTGGTTATCAAACTCAAATAGCACAACATCTTATCGCTTTAGAAGAAAATTCGGTACTAACCGAAGTGAAAATTTGCAGAATGAGTTCATTTATTATTGATCCTGAAAAAACAATATTTAGAATTCGTATTTATGATATTGACTCTTTAACAAAGTTACCTTCGTCTGATCTTTGCGACCAAATAATCGAAGTCAAAACAAGAAGTAAAACTGTCACCGTTAATCTTGAAAAATATAAAATTCGTATTCCTAATAAGGATTTCTTTGTTGCTGTTGAATGGTTAAAAATTCCTTACAATGAGAGCAAATCAACTATAAAAATTAATGGGAAAGAAACTGAACACACTACATACAGACCTAGTATTGGATGGACTGATAAACCTAATCCCCAAATAGAAGCATGGATGCTTGACTATAAAAATATCTGGCGTAGAATGTTTAAATCAACTTTAAGGACAAGTGTTTCTATTTCAGCCACGGTTAAATATTGATAAAATAAATTACGCAAAGCCTCTTATGTTAGATGCAAATGTGAACGGTCATAGAAAATACCAAAAAGCGAACTCAAATTATTTTATGGGCTTAAAAAAATCTTTATTTCTTTTCTTTTTAATATTAATTTCAAAGGAGACTTTTTCATGTAGCTGTATTAATACTCCATTACTTGAAAAGTACCAACGTTCAGATTTTGTTGCCAAAATAAAAATCACAAAAGTTATACAAGACAAGAGTAATAAGGATTATCACGACATTGATTTTGAGCTGATAAGTATTTATAAAGGAGAATCTATTAACAAGATAAAGATCGTAAGTGTTTTAAATACCTCCTGCTCTTTTCTTCCTTCAGAAAACACTACATGGTTAATTTTTGCTTCAAGAGACCGTAATGGTTTTTTAAGTTCTGGTGCTTGTTCGGGGAGTGAACAAATTGACCAAACGTTTGATCTTGTCATGTACCCAAACTTAGATGTTAAATACAAAGAAAGTATTGACTTAAAATTGGAGGTTTTAGAATATATAAAAGGGAAAAAAATCACAGTTGATAATAAATTTATATTAACACCAACTGATTATAGACTTTGTTTAGATGACTTAAAAGGGTATGAAGAAAAAAATCGATTTGCTGTGTATCAAGTAATTGTAAATCGTGACTTATCAATCAAAAACATTAAAGTCATAAAGCGTTTCAACAACAAGGATTTATCAAAGAAACTCACAGGTTGCTTGCAAGACAATATGAAAATATCAGCTCAAAATATGAAAGTAATTCCTGAGAAGGCAAAAATGATGATTATTTACTTCTATTATTTGGCTGAGAAAAACAATCAAAGCTTTGTTAGTATATGGGACCTATAAAATTAAAAATGAAACTTAATCTGCTCCTTTTATTTTTATTGAATGCATCATTCGTTTTTAGTCAACAAATTATTGTTGAGAAAGTAAAATTGATTGAAACTATAGACAGTCAATTTGTATCTGAAATACCAAGAGTAAAAGATTTAAATAATAAAAACAGTAAAATTGTCGAAAAGATTAATGCTGAGATACTTGACAGATTCATGATAAATAGCTTTAATCAAAGTGAATTAGATGAATTTCGATGGCACGAGGTAGAATGCGGTTCAGAGCTAAAAGGTGATATTCTTTATATTTGGTTTAAAGGTGGATATTACGGTCCATACCTCAGTTATGGTGAAGATGATTTCTATTTTAGTCTCAAGACCGGAGAACTCCTAAAGCTAAATACAATACCTTTTCAATCATTATTTTCAGTATCTGGCTATTTAGATTTTTTAAACAAGTATTGGCTAGATGGAGTTAAGAAGGAGTTTGAAACCGCTATTAAATGTGCAGAGCTTGAACCATATTGCAGCTATTATGATATCTACTCATATGCTGTCGAAAAAGATAAATTAGTTATTGATTTAATTGATGATTGTTATCCACATGTTGTTATGGCTTGCTCTCCAAATTACCGAAAATCAATTAAGCTTGATTCCATTAAACCTTTTTTAAGTGATTTAGGTCGGTATATGCTCATTGAAAGCAACTATATGTCAAAATCAATTATAGAGAAGTTCAATGAGAATATTTTACTTAAACCTCGAATGCCTAATAATTTGTTTTTTTTCGGTAAGATAGATAATAAATACGCTTTTAGTATGGCCATAAATATTGACTCAACTAAGAAAGTTACTGGCTATTACTATTACGATAATAAGCGAGAAAAGATTTCGCTAAAAGGACAAAGTTTTAATGAAACTATAACGCTTGTTGAAACACATAGTCAAAAGACGACTGGATTTTTCGAACTAATGATTAGTAAAAATCACGATGCAGATGGGTTATTTATCTATGATGATGAAAATGACTATAATAGTAAATATTTGACTGGAAAATGGTTTAGTACAGATAAAAAGAAAGTTCTTAATATAAAGTTTACAGAGTTAAAAACAAACCATAAATATTAATCTTACCAAAACTATTTCCAATACCAAGAAAATAACTTTAGTTAAAAAATGACAGGAGACAATACAATTAAGAATTTTGAAGATGAGCTTACCGGAGAGCAAGCATTAATCCTTCAAAATAAAATACATCAAGAAAAGAAAGTATTCAATTACGGATGGATTCTTTATCTTTTCTTGGCATTAGTTGGCCCTTTTCTTCCGCCTAAAATACCTTCATTTAAAGACACAAATACTAACTATTTCCCTTCAGTACTTTTTCATTTCCTTTTTTGGGGTTCATTTTATTTGTTTTCGTTAAGAGACCTATTTAGATTGAATAAAGACTTCAAAAAAGGAATTAAACTAAATACAACAGCGCGAGTATTGAAAAAAAGAATTTCAAAAAGTTTAACTTCAACAAAGTATTCTCTTAAACTTTATGTTGGAAACAATGAAAAAATGAATTTTGAAGTAAGTCAAAAATTGTTTGATAAAATAGAGGAAAATGAGCATGTATTGATTTCATACACCCCTCATTCAAAAACAGTTTTAGAAGTAGAAAAAATATGATATTGCTAGCAATCTGTTTTGTCTAAGTCAATCATCATTCAAATCATGCCCTTGAAGTATTAATCTAAAGCCCACACTGAAAAAATAAGCCTTTTAATTTTTTGAATCCTATGAACAAACTCATATTAACCCTCATCCTGTTTTTATTTTCAATCATTTCATTTGCCCAAATGAAATGTACAATCAAAGGAAAAATAATTAATCGTGAAAGTAAAAATATACTACTGAGGAAATGCTCCGAAGGATATAAATTGTTCATGAATAATCCTACCAAAATTCCAATCAAGAATGGACAATTCAATTATACATTTTCTATCAAAACGGTTGAAGCTTTTGAATTAATTTTTGAAGATGAATTTGAAAATGGAACATGGGTACCCACTTTGTTCTTTTCTACAAATGGCGTCATTCAATTTGTACTTAATCCAAAAGACCAATCGAACAAGAACACAGTCATTGGCGGTGATTTAAATATGGCGTATACCAACTACCAGTCTGTCAATAAAACAGCGTTTGAAAAGGCAAAGTCGGTATTGATGGGTATTCAAAAAGACTTAGTAGAAACCGATGAATATGAAAGTGATGAGTTTAAGGAGGTATTAAAAAAACTCAGGGCCACACAATCTGGTGACCATGATGCTAAAGTTCCTATCTACAATAAAATGGAGGAATTAGAAAAGACTTATGCTCGTTATACTGAAAAAGCCAAAACGCTATTTGCGCTGCCTTATGATTCACTAATGAATGTTGAACTCAAATGGAAATATGAATACATTCAGAATAATATCTCTATTGTTGGGTACTATCTTATTTGGAGAGATGTTGAAATGCAAATGAAAAAGAAACAGCTGGTTGCGCAGTTAGTAGCGGAGGTTTTTCCTTTGTATCAAAAAAAATATCCTGATCATATTTATACAAAATTGATTGAAACACAGCTTGCTGGTCAACAAACAATCACCATTGGAGGGAAATACATTGATTTTAAAGCGCCAACCATTAGCACCGGCGACTCCATTCAATTATCCAAAGTCATTCAAAATCAAATTGCATTGATTGATTTTTGGGGATCTTGGTGTGGCCCATGTATTGCTAAAAGTAGATTGGTTGTGCCCATCTATGAGCAATACAAAGACAAGGGATTTAAAATAGTTGGCATCGCTCGAGAATTCGGCAACACAGCAGAAGTAAAAAATCGTTTAAGTAAAGAACAATTTACTTGGTTGAATTTGGTTGATTTAGACGACAAATTGAATATCTGGAATAAATATGGTATCAGTAATGGAACTGGGCTGATGGTCTTGGTTGATAAAGACGGAACCATTTTGGCCATTGATCCTAAACCAGAGGAACTCAAGAAAATTCTGCAGGATAAACTGAATTAATTGGTATCATTCTGTAGTTCTTATAAACTCATCCTACAAAACCTGCCGTATAATTTTTCGTAAATCGGTATAATATTTTTGATATCAAATAACGATGCTTGCGCATAAGCCGCTTCTTTCATTTCTGCCAATCTAGGTTCATCTTTTAATAGTTCAATGGCAAAACTACTCATGGCTGCTGTATCACCTACATCGGCCATAAAACCTGTTTTTTCTTGAATATTGATTTCACCTAATCCTCCTGCATTGGTGCTGATTACAACGGTTCTGGCTGCCATGGCTTCTAGTGCGGCTAATCCAAAGCTTTCGTATTCGGAAGGAAGTAAGAATACATCGCTTACTGCTAAAATATCTTCAATTTGTTCTTGCTTTCCTAAGAAGCGAACATCGTGTTCTACCCCTAATTCTCTTGCCAACTCTTCGCAAGCAGGTCTTTCTGGGCCATCACCTACCATCAGTAATTTAGAGGGCACTACTTTTTGCACTGCAGCAAATACCGTAATGACATCTGTGACTCTTTTTACTTTTCTAAAATTACTCGCATGCATCAAGATCTTTTCTCCATGTGGAGCAATTACTTTTCTAAATGCATCAATCGGTTTTTTATTGAAGCGACTTACATCTACAAAATTGTAAATGACTTCTATTTCTTTTTCTATTGCAAAAGAATGATAGGTCTCGTCTCTTAGGTTTTTGGATACTGCAGTGATGGCGTCACTTTCATTGATTGAGAAGGTAACTACGGGTTCATAGGTTTTGTCTTTGCCCACTAGTGTAATATCTGTACCGTGCAACGTAGTAATGAATGGTACATGTCTGCCCGTTTTCTTTTGTACTATTTGACGCGCCATATAAGCAGCAGACGCATGCGGAATAGCGTAGTGAACATGCAATAAATCTAAATCATAGTTCATGATCACATCTACCATGGTACTGGCCAATGCTACTTCATAGGGTGGATAATCGAATAATGGATAAGTGGGCACCCTTACTTCATGATAAAATATATTGGTATTAAATACATTCAGTCTTACGGGTTGCTGATAAGTAATAAAATGAACCTGATGTCCTTCATCGGCCAAGGCTTTACCTAATTCAGTAGCCAAAACACCTGATCCGCCAAAAGTGGGATAACACACAATACCTATTCGCATAATAGCTTAATTAATCAATGTAAAGAACGGCTTTTTTTTGCTTTTGTTCGCTCCGTTCATCAAAGCATAACAAATCAATCAAATCGTTAACTTTAGCCAATGAAGCAATTATTTATATTGGCAGCATGCATTCCAATGCTGCTTTCTGCACAAAGCAATGCAGACTCCGTGTATATTAAAAAAATAAGTGATGAAATCATGCGCAATGGCAAGGCACATGATTTATTGCGTGAACTCACTAAAGGAATTGGTGGCCGTTTGGCTGGTTCTGTACAGTACACCAAAGCAGTAGAATGGGGTGAAGCATCCCTTAAAAAATTAGGGGCAGACAAAGTGTTTTTGCAGGAATGCATGATGCCCAATTGGAAAAGAGGTGGCAAAGACCAGGCTGCTGTGGTAGTACAAAACGGTAAAAAAACCAATCGTGCATTAGATGTGTTGGCATTGGGAAATTCTTTGGGTACGGGTGGTAAACCATTGGTAGCCGAAGTAATTGCCGTGCAAGATTTTGATGAAATGGAAGCCAAGAAAGACCAGTTAAAAGGGAAGATTGTTTACTTCAACAACAAATTCAATCCAACCAATATTCAAACATTTAAATCGTACGGAGAAGCAGGTCAGTACAGAAGATCAGGACCTAGTCGTGCTGCAAAATATGGTGCAGTGGGGGTGATGATTCGTTCTTTAACCGAAGCCACCGATAATAATCCGCATACGGGTACAACAGGTTATGATGAATCTTATCCGAAAATTCCTGCAATTGCTTTGGGTAATGAAGACGCCGATTTTATTTGGTCTACTACTAGAAATAGTTCCATTAAAGTTTCAATGACGACCAATGGTTCATTTGGCCCAGATGTAGTAGGGCATTCGGTAGTGGCTGAATTAACCGGTACCCAATTTCCGAATGAATATATTACGGTAGGAGGTCATTTAGATAGTTGGGATGTGAATGAAGGTGCACATGATGATGGTGCGGGTATTGTTCAAACCATCGAAATTATGCGTGCATTAAAAGCGTTGGGGTATAAACCAAAAAGAACCCTTCGCTTTGTGTTATTTGCAAATGAAGAAAATGGCATGCGTGGTGGTAACAAATATGCAGAAGAAGCCAAGAAGAATAATGAGAAACACGTTTTTGCTTTAGAATCTGATGCGGGCGGATTTACACCGCGAGGTTTCGGTTTTACCGTGTCTCCAGCACAGTTAACTAAAATCCAAAGCTGGTTGCCTTTATTAAAACCTTATGGTACCGACTTCTTACAAGCTGGTGGGGGCGGAGCTGATATAGGTCCACTCAATAGAACTTTTGGAACACCTATTGCTGGTTTAATGCCCGATAGCCAGCGTTATTTTGACATTCACCATGCTCGCTCTGATGTTTTTGAAAATGTAAATAAAAGAGAATTAAATTTAGGAGCAGTGAATATGGCTGCATTAATCTACCTTGTTGATCAATACGGATTATAATATGACCATGAAAAAATTTGCCTGGAGTGCTGCTACTGTTGTCATTTTGTTACTAGCCGCATTTATATATTGGCGCTTTTATTTTGTGTACTCAGAAGGTACCAAAGCTGGAATACTAAATACCTTTCAACAAAAAGGATTTGTATTTAAAACCTATGAGGGCAATTTAATTCAGAGTGGTTTTAAAGCCAATGTACAGAGTATTGAATTTGAGTTTAGTGTAGAAAATGAAAAAGTTGCAGCCGTCTTGAATCAAAATTCAGGCAGAGAAATTAATGTACATTATAAACGCTACCTGGGTGCATTACCTTGGCGTGGTGTTGAAAAATACATTGTAGACAGTATTTTAGAAGTTAGGGGTTTGGGTAATGAAACCATTATTGCACCTAAGAATAATTAATTCGCCTACGTCTTGTGGTAACTTCACTTAATTAAGCTTGAATTAAAAAGATTACCGGAATTTTATGGAGTTCCGGTATTTTTTTTGCCCAGTCCTGAACAGTTTTAGTTACAATGGTTTCGTCGGGAGCAGTAATATTTTTGGCTATACAAATACGGGTTGTTGGTTTGCAGCTTTGTAAAAGATCTCCTAGTAATTGATTATTTCTATAAGGAGTTTCAATAAAAATATGGGTGCATTGATTTCGTTGTGAATCTTCTTCGAGGGCTTTTATTTTTTTCTTTTTCTCTAAAGAGTCAATGGGTAAATAGCCATTGAATTGGAAGCATTGTCCATTCATTCCACTGGCCATTAAAGCTAGTAAAATTGAGCTGGGTCCCACTAAGGGAGTTACTTTGAATCCCTTTAGCTGTGCGGCTTCTACTAGAATTTGTCCTGGATCTGCAATGCCTGGGCAACCGGCTTCACTTACAATGCCAATAGTTTGTCCTTTTTCTAATACATCAATAAATGCTTTGGTTACTGCTGTTTCTGCTTTATGAATAGTATGCCATTGGTAATTGTCTATGACCATTTCTTTCCAAAGCTTTTTAAAAAATCTTCGTGTTGTTTTTTCGTTTTCAACAAAAAATACGGTACACTCTTTAATGGCTTCAGTAATATAAGCTGGTATGGTATGCAATGCTTCTTCGTGCAATACCGTTGGGATCAAAATGACTTTACCCGTTTTTTGCAATGGATTGTTCAATGGCCTCTTTTTTTAAAGGGTATATGCTTAAAGTTGCAGCAACTACTGCGTAAGTAGGGGCTAAGATCCAACCGATAATAGGTAAAAAATGAAATAGATAAAACACCATTCCATTTCCTACGGCCAATCCTTTGTGTGCACTCACAAATGCAATGCTTTCACCCTCTGTTTTTTTATGTCTTTCCATACTATAGTCTAACATAGAAAACCCATAATAATAACATTCTAATAATAAGGCTAAGAAAGGGGTAAGCCATCCAACCAGTGGAATTAAACTTAAAAAAATAATACTGAGCAAATAAACGGTTTGCCACAAACTATTCCGAATAGAGAGTTTGATTCCCCTAATCATGTCTTTAATAAATTGAGCTTGATTAAAAGGGAAGTCCTTCTTTTCTATAATGGCTTCTGTTTTTTCACTCAAATAAGCAAATAAAGGGGCGCCTACTATTAAGAATAAGTATTTAAATAAGGAAAAATAAAAGAGCATTAATAACATCCATAATAACATGCTTCCCATGGTAAATAAGAAACCTAGGAAACCGCTATCTAGTGTGTCTAACCAGCCTTTTAAGCCAGTTCTTAGTGCTATCCATTCAATGGCGTTATTGGCGCTCTGACTAAAAAAATACATGCCCGTAATGAATAACAACATGTATAAAATGCCCGGCACAATAATCCATTTCCACAATTTATTGGCTTTAATAAATTGATGTGCTGCACCGTAAGCTTGTATGGATATAATAATTTCTTTGAACAATCAGGGGGTGTTTCGCCAAAGATAACAAATAGCAGGCTAAAACTTTGGACAGTTCACTGGTCGGTCTGTATTTGGTCTTCTTATATAAATAAGTGATACTTCAATTCCACCTCTATTGATTGAAGCTGTTCTTAATGAAGATGTATTGTAGTCGTAACTAGCACCAATTCTGATATTATTGAATTCAATACCAACATATGGTATAATGGCGTCTTTTAAACGCATCCATGCACCAACATAAATACTGGTTGCATTGGGATCTTCAGGGGCTGTACTTAATTGTACTGCACCTCCAATGATTGTTTGACTTACTTGTGCCTGAAAACTTTGTGATCCACTTAAATGCAATGTTGTGGTAGCACCTAAAGGAAAATAAGTGCCTGCGTGTATATTGGTTCTGGGTTTTAATAAATATTCGGCTCCAGTAAAAGATTGTTTGGGTCGATTAATATGATACATGCTTACACCAAAATAAAAATTGTTTCGATCATTGGTGCTTCTATTGTATAATAAGCCTGCATTTAAATCTACATAGCTCGATTTTAATGTGCTAGAATTAAATATCTCAGAAGTTAATCCAGTAAATCCTGCAGTAGTTAGTTGATCTTCAAAACTGAGACGATTGGTGTTAATGAGCATATTTGCATAAGTGGCTTGTACACCTAATCCAATTTGGTGCATGCCATCTTCGTCTAAACTTTTATGATAAGCAGTTGAAAATGTTCCGTAATTAAACTGTACTGCACCATTGCTGCTATTGTCGTTAAAGCCCATGAATCCAACACCCCAACTGTCTCCTTGAGACATTTTGTTTTGCATTACTTGAAAGTCTACGGATGCAGTGGCAGAAGTAAAAGCATTATTGATATTAGGCCACTGGTTTCTGTAATTACCTGCCACTCTATAAGTGCCGAAAAATTTTCCGGTGAATGCTGGGTTTAAAGTAAGCGGGGAAGAGAAAAATTGTGAGAAATGCGGATCCTGTGCAGTAACCACCACAGCAACGACCAACCCCATCCACATAAGCAATATCCTTCGCATACACCAAACTTGGTCTTAAAGATACAAATTATACTATGCTTGCAGCTTAGAACCAAATGCTAAATCGCCCGCATCGCCTAATCCTGGAACGATATAGGATTTTGCAGTCAATTCTTCATCAATATCTCCACACCAAATGGTGATATCATCGCCACATTCTCTTTCTAGGTACTCAATACCCACTGAACATGCAATGGCTACTACCACATGAAAAGAGGCAGGGTTTCCTTCTGCTTTCATATGCTGTATGGTTTTAACAACCGATGCACCTGTTGCCAACATGGGGTCTGATATAATTACCACGCGATCATTTAAATCGGGACAGCTCATGTATTCCATACTGATTTCGAAACTACCATCGCGATGATGTTTTCTATACGCTGAAACAAATGCATTGTCGGCTTTGTCAAAATAATTCAACATGCCTGTATGCATAGGTAATCCAGCTCTTAAGATAGTAGCTAGTACAGGTTGTGCTGCCAATACTTTGCTTTCATGAATACCTAATGGAGTGGGTATTTCTTTGGTTTCCCAAGGCAATTGCTTGCTTATTTCGAAAGCAGCCACTTCTGCAATGCGCTCTAAATTTCTTCTGAATCGCATGCGGTCGCCTTGTATCTCCACATTTCTTAACTCAGATACCCAGTTGCTTAGCAGGCTGTGCTGCTCACTTAAATTAATTACCATTAGCTAGTATTGAGTTGCGAAAATACGAGTTTATAGAAACGCAAAGCGGTCTCCATCAAATATTCCTTTATCGCTCAATTTTAAATGGGGTATCACCAATAATGCCATAAAACTCAAGGTCATAAATGGTGCGCTTAAAGAACTGCCTAAACTTTTAGCCATAGCATCTATTGCGGTATATTTCTGTGCAACCACAAACCCATCTTCGGTACTCATTAAGCCTGCTACTGGCAAGGGTAACACTAGGGTTTGATTATTGCTGTCTACACAGCTAATTCCTCCTTCTGCTGCAATAACCGCATTAATAGCTGCCGCAATTGCTTCATCTGTTGCACCTACTGCTACTATATTATGGCTATCGTGTGCTACCGTGGAGGCGATGGCGCCGGTATGGAAGCCAAAATTTTTAATAAATGATTTTGCAACCGGCGCCATATGGTACCTGTTCACCACTACCATTTTTAATATATCATCGGCGGTATTGCTTACATAACAATCATCTACGATTGTTGCTGGTAAGTATAATTTATTGGTGATGAGTTGTCCATCCAATGCTTCAATAACAGGAATAAGCCCATCTTGATTGGGATAAGATGCAACAGGAACAGACAAATCAACTTCATTTACCGGCGCACAGGTAAAATGATTGATGGGCGTTGCGGGAACGGATTTAATCAACGATTTTTTTCTTGAGGTTGTTGCGTTTAAAGCGGAGGGCGCTGATGGTGTAGACAGTGCTGAATCGGAATCAAGATCAGTTGATAAAAGTGCTTGCCCGTCAATATAGGTTTGCAAGACCTTGAAATGAGTTAAGTCTTCTACAATGATAAAGTCGGCGGGGTCTCCCACGCGAAGCGTTCCAATATTTAAGTTATAATGTTTTACAGGATTGATGCAAGCTGCTTTCAATACATTAAATACATCCAATCCTTTCGCAACTGCTCTTGCACAGAGTTGATTGATATGTCCTTCTACTAAACTATCCGGATGTTTATCGTCGCTGCAGAGCATAATCATATTCGGATGATCGTCTATTAGTTCGGCTAAGGCCTCAAAATTTTTAGCAGCACTTCCTTCGCGAATAATGATTTTCATTCCGTAGGATAATTTATCTACGGCTTCTTCTAGTGTAAAGCATTCATGGTCGGTGGAGATTCCTGCCTCTATATACTGTTTGGCTGATGCTCCGGTAAGGCCGGGGGCGTGCCCATCCACGGGCTTACCGGCCCGGTGTGCTGCTGCAATTTTTTTCATGACTTCCAGATCACTGTGCAGCACGCCGGGGAAATTCATCATTTCACTTAAGTACTTAATATCATCTGAAGCAAGCAATGCCTCCACATCTTGACTATCCAATGCTGCACCTGCAGTTTCAAATACGGTGGCAGGCACACAGCTGGGTGCACCGAAATTAAATTTGAAAGGCACTTGCTTACCGTTATTGATCATAAACTGTATGCCTTCTAAGCCACAAACATTGGCAATTTCATGTGGATCACTTACAGTACCTACAGTGCCATGCATCACTGCTATCCGCGCAAACTCACTGGGAATAAGCATACTGCTTTCTATATGCACATGGCTATCTATAAAACCAGGCATTAAATATCCAGTTGTTTTTAAAGCAGATTCATCTATTTTTTCAATGGCAACAATCCGATTATTTTGAACAGATATTTTTGCAGGATAAATAGTTCGTTGATAAATATCTACCAACTGAACAGCTAAATTAAAAGTTGACATGCCTTAATTTATTTGCTGATTTCTAGATTCGCCTACAACTCTATGAATGGCTTTGTCTAATTCCTTTGCCGCTATTTCAAGTTGTGATGTTAAATAAGATTTTTCTTCATTTGTAATATCAAAATTTAATAATTTGGTAATTCCTAAAATATTTGTAAGTGGTCCTCTTACTTGATGGCTTTGATCTACTGCAATTTTATTAAATCTGGCTTCAATTTCTTTATCTTTTGTGATATCCTTTTTGATAGCAAGAAAATGTTTTATTTCACCAGAATTATCCCTAACTGGTGATATTGTAACATCTTCCCAGAATAAGGAACCATCTTTCTTTTTATTTAAAAACTCACCATTCCATGTTTTACCAGATTTAATTGTATTCCACATTTCTTTATAAGTTAATTTAGGTGTTAGTCCAGATTGAAAAATACGTGTACTTGCACCTATTGCTTCATCAACAGTATATCCTGTAATTTGAGTGAAAAAGTGATTTACGAATTCTAAATTCCCATCTAAATCCGAAATTACAATACTTGAAGTACTTTGTTCTACTGCTTGAGATAATTGAATTAGTTTATCTAAATCTCTTTTTCTTTCTGTTATATCTCTTGATAAAACTATAAATCTTTGTTCATCGTTTATTGGAAGTTCAATAGGGGATACCGAAAGCTCGAACCATAATTTATTATTGGGTAAAACTAATTCATATTGCCTTCCAATTGAATGTCCATTTTCTATTGCTTCATTTAATGAAACTTTTAATACTTCGTTAACAGAATTGGGCATTATGTCGAAGGTGTTGAGCCCAATAAAATTTTCAGGTAAAATTAGAAGGGTATCTATTTTTTTTGAGTAATAATTATAAATTTTACCAGATAAACCTATTTCAAAAATCAAATCTGGGATGGCTTTTAATATTGCTTCTAGCTTATTTGCTAAAATAGTAATTTTTTTTAAAGCTTTTTTTTGTTGGGTAATATTTGTACAAAATCCATACCAAGTAATAGATTCATCAGTTAAATTTTCTGGAGTAGATTTTGCTAAAATCCATTGAACAGATTTGTTCGGAATACAAACTCTAAATTCACAAATAAATTCAGTTAAATTATTTGCTGAGTATTCAATTTTTTCAATTAGAAGATTGCGGTCTTCTGGATGAATTACTTTTAAAATAGGATCTAAATTCTCCTTAACATCTTCGGGTAAACATCCAAAAATATTTTTTATACCAATTGAGGCAATAGGAACACAATAACTTTTATCGGGTCTTCTAGTAAATTGAAAAATCAAATCTGGAAGATGTTTTGAAAATTTTCTAAATAGGTCTTCTGAAAAATTTGCAAAATTATCCATGGTTTTACTATTAGATTCTATACAAATTATGTTAATTTACTGATTGAATAAGAAAACATGAAAAATATTATACTTACACTTACCTTTATTTTTGCTTGCATCTCAATTCAAGCACAAAAAAAGGAAAGAACCAAACAAGTTGCTGCTCCTAAAGAAGATCAGTCAGATCAACTACTTTCAAAAGTAAAATATCGTTCCATTGGTCCTTATAGAGGTGGAAGAAGTGCTGCTGTTGCAGGTAGTTACAAAAACAGAACTACTTTTTATTTTGGTGGAACAGGTGGAGGTGTCTGGAAAACCACAGATGGTGGTAGTAATTGGAAAAATATTTCCGATAAATATTTTGGAGGAACAATTGGGGCAGTGGCTGTTGCACCAAGTGATGAATCAATTGTTTATGCAGGCGAAGGTGAAAACACCATGCGCGGTAATGTTGCAGAAGGTTTGGGTGGTGTATGGCGAAGCGCAGATGCCGGAAGAACTTGGAAGAATATTGGTTTAAATGATGGAAGACATATTATTCGATTAGTGATTCATCCTAAAGATCCCAATACAGTTTGGGCTGCAGTGGTAGGTCATTTATTTGGCCCTAACGAAGAAAGAGGTGTTTATAAAACCACTGATGGAGGTAAAACTTGGAAAAGAACTTTATACATCAATAACCAAACAGGTGCTTCCGATTTAGTAATGGAGCCTGGTAATCCAGATGTATTTTATGCAGGTATGTGGAGAGTGATTCGCACACCTTATAGTATGGAAAGTGGTGGAGAAGGAAGTGGTTTATATAAGAGTACAGATGGGGGAGAAACTTGGGTTCCATTAATTAATAAAAAGGGAATGCCGAAGGGCTTATGGGGAATTGTAGGAGTAGCAGTTGCTCCTTCTAATCCTGAAAAAGTGTATGCGATTATCGAAAATAGCAATGGTGGATTATACAAAAGTGATGATGCTGGTGAAACCTGGTCTTTAACCAGTAGTGATAATAATATTCGCCAACGTGCTTGGTACTACACCAAAGTATATGTTGATCCTAAAAATGAAAATTTGGTTTATTGCCCCAACGTAAACTTCATGAAGAGTTCCGATGGTGGAAGAACATTTCAATCCATTAATACCCCACATGGTGATCACCACGATTTGTGGATTGATCCAGAAGATGGCAAGCGCATGATTGTAGCAGATGATGGTGGCGCTCAAGTAAGTTTTGATGGCGGTAATAATTGGAGTACCATGGACAATCAACCAACAGGTCAATTCTATAGAGTAACAACAGACAATGCAGTTCCTTATAGAATTTTAGGTGCACAGCAAGACAATTCTACTGTACGTATTAAAAGTAGAACAACTGGTGCTGGAATTACTTCAAGAGATTGGGATGTAACTGCTGGCTCTGAAAGTGGCCATGTGGTTGCAGATCCGTTGAATCCTGAAATTGTATATGGTGGAAACTATGGTGGTTATTTATCTAGACTAGATCATCGTACTGGTGAAAACAGGGCCATTAATGTTTGGCCTGATAATCCAATGGGTGCAGGTGCAGATGTATTGAAATACAGGTTCCAATGGAATTTCCCTATTTTCTTCTCTCCACACAATCCAAAGAAATTATACACTGCTGGTAACCATTTATTTTCAACTGAAAATGAAGGACAGAGTTGGGAAATGATTAGCCCAGACTTAACTACCAATGATAAAATGAAACAAGGACCTAGTGGTGGACCTATTACCAAAGACAATACCTCTGTTGAATATTATTCAACCATTTTTGCTGCAACAGAATCTGCCTTAGAAAAAGATGTTCTTTGGACTGGTAGCGATGATGGGTTGATTCATGTAAGCCAAGACGGAGGAAAAAATTGGAGCAATGTAACTCCGGCTGATGCTGGAAAATGGATGATGTGGAATTGTATTGAAACCGATCCTTTTAGAAAAGGAACTGCATTTTTTGCTGGAACCAAATACAAGTCTGACGATTATACACCATATTTATTTAAAACAACGGATTACGGTAAAACCTGGACTAAAATAACAACCGGTATTAATAATATGCATTTTACTCGCGCTATTAGGGCAGACAGAAAAGTGCAGGGTTTATTGTATGCGGGTACAGAGTTTGGCATGTATATCAGTTATAATGATGGACTGAGTTGGAAACCCTTTCAGTTAAATTTACCCGTTGTGCCAATCACTGATATTGCTTTAAAAGACAATGATCTCATAGTGTCTACACAAGGTCGTTCGTTCTGGGTGATTGATGATTTGACCATTGTTCAACAAAAATCAGCTTCTATTTTAGATAAGAACTTACATGTATTTCCAGTTAACGATTCTTATAGAACAGAAGGTGGCGGAAGAAGAAGACGTGGTGCTACTGCTGCAGAACCTAATGCAGGAGCCAATCCTCCGCAGGGTACAGTAATCAACTTTTATTTAAAAGGTGTAACGGATAGTTCAAAGTTGGCGATTACTGTAATGGATAAAAAAGGGAAACCAATTAAAACTTTCAGTAGTACTACTAAAGTTACTGAAGACAAAATTGAAATTACTGAAGGAGTAAACCAATTTGTTTGGGATCAAAATTATCCCCCTGCTGAAAGAGCGGACGGCATGATTTTATGGAATGGAGGTATTGGTTCCGCCAAAGCCGCCCCAGGTAAATACACAGCAAAAGTTAAATACGGAAATGATTCAACTGAATTTTCATTCGTAATAAAACCTAATCCTGTATATCAAGCTACTGAAGCAGATTATGATGCCCAAGTTTCTTTCTTATTATCTGTTCGAGATAAATTTAGTGAAGTACAAAAAGCCATTAAAAATATTCGAACTGTTAGAACCCAAATTTCTGATCTTACTGCAAGGGTAGATGCAAAATTGAATAAAGAATTAAAACAGTTTGCTGATAGCATTAGCAAACAACTAACATCAATTGAAGAAGCTTTGTATCAAACCAAAGCAAAAAGCGGACAAGATGTTTTAAACTTTCCTATTCGATTGAATGATAAAATTGCAGGATTATATGGAGTTGCTTCTAGTGGTCAAAATGCACCTAGTAAGCAAGTTCGTGAAGCATTTGCTGAATTGGGTGGACAAGCAAATATGCAATTAATCAAATTGCAAAAGATCATGGATACCGATTTAAAGCAATTAAATAAAATGATTAACGAAAAACAAATACCTGTAATAGGTATTAAATAAGTTTTTATAGATTAAGCCAATAGTTCAACTTAAATACGAGCGCTCTATTTCTACTTTTAAATAAAGGCGATGTAAAATAATTGTCTGTATAAACTAGAAATAGATCGCTCATTGGCTTAAATCGATACTGCAATCTACTGTTGATATTCATGTTATTTCGTTGGGTATTATACTGGAAAAAAGTAGTCCAGAATACCTTAGTAGAAAAATTGATTTCCGTTCTTTGAGAAATCAAGAATAATTCAGTAGACCCATAAGTGCCAGGAAATTCTAGTTTATTGTATTGAAAGTTTAAGTCCAAATTAGTATTAGGTAATTTCCTGAATGTAATGCCTGCTGATAAACTTCGATTGGTTCCATTATAAAAACCACCAGTTCCACCGCTTACCCTGAAACTAAAAGGTCTTCTGAAATCTGATCGATAATTTACTTCTATATTTCTGTACTTGTATTTATTTACTGGCAATGGAGTAGCATCTGTAAAAGAAATGGGAAATAATAAATCTACTTCTGAATCATTAATGCCATAGCTAACTCTAGAAGTATTCCTAAATTCTATGCTATTGCTGAAGTTCGTATTTCTTTCGTTAAAACTATTGTCTTGGTTGAAAACGATATAATTTTCTAACTCAAATCGAATACCTATTAGCTTTCCTTTTGTTGGTATAATTTTGTATTCTGCGTTGGTATACGAGTGTTTAAATCCAACTCTAATACTGGTATCTCTTGAAGCGTCATAATTTTCAATTCTTTCAATAAACCCCATATCGGCATAATAATTCGTACCCAAATTGGTAAGGTCTTGCATGAAAGAAAAATTGCGACTATTGTATGAAAATCCAAGATTGTAAAAAGCGTTGTCTTTTTTAATATTGGGTTTAAAAGATTGATGATAAGTAGCCCAGGCGCCCCATTTTCCCTCTAAATCGGAATAGTTGTATTCTATTCCCGCATTTCTACTAAAAGCGTCCAATGGGTTGGCTGCTTTTTCAGCATCAGTCATAAAATTAGTGCGGTTTAAAAAATAGCCCTTAATGACCGATCGATTAAATACGCGTTGGTCTACAGAAAACGCGGTATAGTTTTCAGGAGCATAATCACCCTGTCTACCGGTTTGCATATTCATGAATCCAATACGTGTTTTCTTAGTAATATTTCCGGTCACTCTTGCTCCAAACAAAATGGGAATTTTGTTCCCGTTTTTATCAAGTCCTATTCTTCTTGAATAAAAAGGCCTGATTGGATCTATACCATATCCAGAAAATAAATCTGCATTTTCTAAAAAGAAAGTTCTTCTCTCTGGGAAAAAAATATTGAAACGAGTTAAGTTGGTTACTTGTCGGTCTACTTCAATTTGGGAGAAATCTGGATTTACTGTTAAGTCTAAATTGAGGGAAGAAGTTAATCCAATCTTTGCATCAAAACCTGCATTCGGTTTGGCATTTATTGGATCACCGTTTAATCTATTCTCTGTTACTTCTGTTGTAACAAATGGAACAAATACCGTATTGGCTCCAGGCTTTGGTGGAGCATCTTCCCAAATTAATGCACCAGTGTATCCTATATCGTGTGAAGAAAAATTTACAGGAACATTGGTCCAAGTAGAATATTCGTTGGTTTTAGTATCTACTCTTACAAAGTTAATTCCCCATTGTTTTTTATCTGCAGGATAACGGATTGATTTAAATGGTATGGCTATTTCAGCAGTCCATCTGTCTCCGTATCTCTTTGTTTCTGAAAACCAAGTTTGATCCCAACTGAAAGAAACACCATCCCCGGCAGATGTAAGTTGATCTTCACTTTGAGCATTGTATGCATTTACTACAAAGAAAAACCCGTTGTTCCTGGTATTCACTGGATCAATGACCAATGCAACACAATCGTTTCCGTCGTGTCCTATATCTCTTTTAAGACTTTGTATAAATACTTTTCCTGAGTCAAAAGCGGTATATGCTACATACAAGAATTTGTCGTCGTATGCGGTTTGAACCTCGGTAGCGTGTTTGGCCTTTTTTTTATCGTCTGGATATTTTTCCCAAAAGGAACTTACTTTTTGTGCTCGGCTCCATACTTCTTCATCGAATAACCCATCAATTTTAACGGGTGTGCTTGTTTTAGCAATTTTGATTTGGTAATCCTTTTGAAAAGTTTCTCCATTCCGCACTTGAGCAGTTAATGTAGAAATAAAAGCAGTGAATAAAAAAAGTACGAAAACTCTCATAAACTTTAGCGGCATGGAATGGTCGGTTTTAGCCGCTGCAAATTTGATATAATTTATGCTAGAAAGTCTTATTTATTATGGTTAATGGCAGAATGAACGGATAAACGCCCAATTAATCTTCCTTAAAAAGATCAGGTCTTCTTGTTTTGGTTCTTTCTACGGATTGCTCAAAACGCCAGTCTTCCACTTTTTTCGGGTCGCCTTGTAGCAATATCTCGGGCACTTTCATTCCCCTAAAGTCGGCCGGACGAGTATATACAGGTGGGGCTAATAAATTATCTTGAAATGAATCGGTAAGGGCTGAAGTTTCATCACTTAAAACACCTGGAATCAGTCTTCCTATTGCGTCTACTACCACCGCAGCAGCTAATTCACCACCACTTAATACGTAATCGCCAATTGAAATTTCCATGGTAATATACTGGTCTCTTATTCTTTGGTCAATTCCCTTATAATGACCGCAAATAATTAAGAGATTTTGTAACATAGATAATTGATTGGCCATGGGTTGATCAAATGTTTTGCCATCAGGGGTCATGTAAATTATGGCATCATAGGAAGTATTGATTTGTAGCTCTTCAATGGCATTGGCCAATGGTTCGCACATGAGCACCATGCCTGCACCTCCACCAAAAGGATAGTCGTCTACCTGTGCATGTTTATTGATGGCCCATTTTCTCAAGTTATGCGTACGTACAGTCAGCAATCCTTTATCCTGTGCCCTTTTCATGATACTATGACTAAAAGGACCTTCCAATAAATCTGGTACCACTGTAATAATATCAATCGTCATCATAGTCAACAATTAAAAGGATTCTTTAATCCATGAATTCGCCCAAATCTCTTCGATCTCTTTTGGTAGGCCTGCCTACTTTACTTAACCTTTTACCGGTATGAAAACTTGATGCTTCAAATTTAATTCGATCTAGTTCTTCTGCTGGTGTTATATCAATATAATGCTTAATAGCTTCCGGATAAGCGGCCCTAGTATGCAAGAGGCCTGTTACTTTAATCACCCATTTTTTTCCCTCTGTTTTAACTTCATATTCATCTCCAATTGCAACCACCCTAGATGATTTTACTGAATCTCCATGGTATTTTACTTTCCCCTTGCTACAAGCATCCCCCGCTTGGCTTCTTGTTTTAAAAAGCCGAATACTCCAGAGGTATTTATCTATTCGTAATTTTTCTTTTTCAACCGCCATGCTTATTGTTTCATTTCTGCAAAATAATGGTGGAAGTAAGGAATGGTTTCAATGCCTTTATAGTAATTTTCTAAGTTGTATTTTTCATTAGGACTATGCAAATTATCGCTGTCTAATCCAAAACCTAAGAATACAATTTTCAATCCCAATTCTTTTTCAAACAGTGCACAAATAGGAATACTTCCTCCACCTCTTACGGGTATTGGTTCTTTACCAAAACAAGTTTCAACCGCTTTTGCAGCAGCTTTATATTCTATAGAATCAATAGGAGTCATATAAGGTTCTCCGCCATGGTGTTCAGCTGCTTTAACAGTAACACCTGCAGGTGCTATGCTGTGGAAATAATCCAATACTTTTTTAGTGATGATTGCTGAAGATTGATTGGGCACCAATCTGCAAGAAATTTTTGCGGTTGCTTTAGAAGGCAAAACTGTTTTAGCACCTTCTCCTGTATAGCCGCCCCAAATTCCATTCACTTCTAATGTTGGTCTAATACCAGTTCTTTCATTGGTGGTGAATCCTTTTTCACCCCATAGTTCAGTAATGCCTAAGTCTGCTTTATAGGCTGATTCATCAAATGGTGCTTTGGCCATTTTTTCTCTTTCTGCTGGGGTTGCTTCTACTACATCATCATAAAAACCAGGTATGGTGATATGATTGTTTTCATCGTGGCATGAAGCAATCATTTGCGCAAGTATGGTAATGGGATTCGCTACCGCTCCTCCATAAACACCACTGTGCAAGTCTCTGTTGGCAGCAGTGATTTCAACCTCTATATAGCTTAATCCACGAACACCTATATCAATGGAAGGATTTTCCATACTCAACATAGAGGTATCTGAAATGAGTATTACATCTGCTTTCAAAAGCTCTTTATTGGCCTTAACAAACTCAGCCAAATTAGGACTGCCTATTTCCTCTTCGCCTTCAATTAAAAATTTAATATTGGTGCAAAATGAATTGGTTTTTGTAAATGTTTCCAATGCCTTTACATGCATATAAAACTGCCCCTTATCATCCGCAGATCCTCGAGCGTAAATTTTCCCATCTTTGATTACGGGCTCAAATGGACCGCTATGCCATAATTCTAAAGGATCTGCTGGTTGCACATCATAGTGACCATACACCAGCACCGTAGGTTTACTTTGATCAATTATTTTTTCTGCGTATACGATTGGATGACCTTGAGTAGGATAAATAGTAACCGTATCTGCACCTGCTTCTGCTAGTCTTTGTTTTACCACTTCGGCACAATGCAACATATCCGCTTTATTCTCAGATCGAGCACTAATGCTAGGTATTTTTAATAAGTCAATTAATTCCGCTAAAAATTCTTCTTTGTGTGCGTCTTGGTATTGTTTCCAACTATCCATAATCGTATTATTTGAGCATGCAAGTTACCTATTTTAAACCTGCTTGGCAAGACTGTGTTTTTGATTAGAGACCACATTCTCAATGGTCCAATTCAATTGTTGTTGAAATGGTTGGGTTCTTACCTCGCAGTCTTTTTTGGTGCAAATAGCGCAACTGAAATTTAAACAACCGTCTGTATGTACAAAAAGTTCAATAGCATCTCCAAAATTGGTCTTGATTAAATTAGATAGTTCATCTATTTCTACATGGGCTTCATGAATATTCAAATACCAGGGCAAGGTTAAATGACAATCAATATGCAATAAATCTCCATACTTTATTACCCTAAGATTGTGCAAGTCTATCCAATTTGTTTTTTTATTTGTTTGTAGTACTTGTATAAATTCTTTAAGCATTTGTTCATCTGCCTCATCCATAATTCCGGCTAGCGATTTACGTAAAATAGTATATCCATTATACATGATCCAGCCACTTAATATAAATGCAATCACTTTATCAATCCAATATAAATGAGTAAAGTACATTAGACCAATAGCTAATAATACCCCTACAGTTGAGAAGGTATCAATTTGCAAATGCTTCCCGCTGCTTTCTAATGCCAATGATTTATTCTTTTTGCCAATTTTGATACATATTGCTCCAGCTATATAATTGAGTACAGCAGTTGCCCCCACCAACCACATACCTTGATCCAATTGTTGTACGGTATGATTGGCCAACATATTTACGATGGTTTCGTAAATAATTAATATTCCGGCTGCTATAATAAGGCTTCCTTCGGCAGCTGCGGATACAAATGCTGCTTTTCCATGACCATAGGGATGGTCTTCGTCTCTTGGTTTAGACGCTACGAATAAGCTATACAATCCAATAAAACCAGCTACTATATTCACAATGCTTTCCAATGCATCAGATAGTATAGCAAGGGAATCGGTTAAATAATAAGCAGTGATTTTTAGCACAAACAAGATCACACTTAGCCCTGTAACCCACTTCTGAACCACAAAATTCTGTTTACTTTGGTACATAAAAGCCTTATTTAGTGGGTATTAAACAAATTTGCTTTATTTTTAGCATCCAAATTAGGGTAATTTATTTGGAACATTAACCCCCGAAATGCGTAAACCAGAACAACGAGAGAGAATACCTTCTAGGCCGCCGCTAATTGCACCACTGCACGATGAAACCGATCAACCTATTTGGTCGGTGATGATTGCCGTTGACAATACCTTCACTTATTTAAATACTACTTTATTATCCATTTTAGAGTTAGATCAAGGAATTGGTATCATGCAAATGTTGGTGGTAGACGATGCTAGTACCGACGGAGATGTAGAGCAGTTGGTTAAAGACACTGGCAAAGGAAGGATTGGGTATTTTAGACAACCCAGCAAAGTAGGGCGATTAAGAAATTTAGAGACTTGTATTAAACTTTCAAGAGGAAAGTACGTACACCTTTTATACGGCGACAATTACGTAATGCCTGGTTTTTACGATGAAATTTTATCGTTGTTTAATGAGTTTCCGAGAGTAGGAGCTGCTTTTACTGAATTCCAATACATTAATGAAAGAGGAACCCCAATTTGGAAACACCAGCCTTTGGCTAAGGAAAGGGGTTTATTAAAAAATTGGGTTAAAGCCGTTGCCCTTAGGCAAAATACCGAGCCATCTGCCATGGTGATAAAAAGAACTACTTACGAAAAATTAGGTAGTTATTTTGGAGCTGAGCATGGAGAATTCTGGGAAATGACGGTAAGAATAGCAGCTCACGCAGAATTAGCTTATGTACCTAAAGTATTGGCCAATTTTAGAATCCATGGCAAAGCATTATACTCAGAAGCTTTGAAGTCTGGTAAGAATATTGAAGACGTAACCAAAGTGATTGGCATTATCCGAGCATACTTACCCTTGGATGTTAGAGACGAGGTAAATGCAATGTCAAAAAAATATTTCTCTCAACACTTTGCGCAATTATCGCATAAGATTTACCATGAACTCAACGATACAGAAGCTGCCTTAAAGCAAGCTTGGGGTGCTTTAGTACTAGACATCAATTGGATATCATTCAAATACAGTATGCTTCTGTTTATTAAATACCTCATTGCTTACAAAGTGATTCGCAAGTGGGTAGAAAAATTAAGCTAAATTAATTGTGTACTATAATTGATGGGGCAATGTTTAGCCAACATAGCAGATATACCACAATACTTATCCATCGATAAAGAAACTGCTCTCTTCAATTTGTCTTCATCTTCTGGTTGAACATCGCAATGATAAACCAAATCAATATGGGTGAATGTTTTTGGATGTTCTTCTGTTTGATCTGCTTCAGCAGTAACTTCTAATTTGCTGAACGTCACTTTCATTTTGTTCAAAATATCAATCACGTCTATAGCGCTGCAACCGCAAAGGGATGCTAATAACAATCGCTTAGGATTCATGCCACTGTCTAATCCTCCACTTTCTTTAGATGTGTCAATTCTTACTACATGACCGTCTTCTCCAGTTGCATCAAAAGCCAATGCTTCTTTCCAATTCAAACTTACTTTCATAGTATATTATTTTCTTTTTTTTTAATCTTATGGGGAATTTAGTACTTAGATAAGCTGCTTTTCTACAAAGCTCCAGTCTACTAAATTGAACCAATTATTGATATAGTCAGGACGTTTATTCTGGTACTTTAGGTAATAGGCATGCTCCCAAACATCCAAAGCTAATAAGGGCTTCCCTTTTAAATCGCTTATATCCATCAATGGGTTGTCTTGATTAGGCGTTGAACCACAAATTAATTTTCCATCTGCTTTTTGAACCAGCCATGCCCAACCACTTCCGAATCTATTTTTTGCAGCATCAGAAAATTGTGCTTTAAATGCCTCAATTGATCCAAAAGATTGATTGATGGCTGTTAATATTTTTCCAGAAGGCATACTGCTTGTTCCTGGTTTCATGCATTTCCAAAAAAATTCATGATTAAAATGACCACCTCCATTGTTGCGCATCTTTGCAGAATATTTACTAATATTTTGCATTAATGATTCCAATGAAACAGAAGCAGTATTTACTTTTTCGGACACACAAGCATCTGCTAAATTTTTTGCATAAGCAGCTGCGTGCTTGCTGTAATGGATTTCCATTGTGGTGGCATCTATAAATGGCTCTAATGCATTGTATGCATAAGGAAGGGCTTGTTGTGTAAAGCTATTGCCCTCTGCTGCTGAAACAATCTTAGGTAGAATGCTCATGCCAATACCTGCCGCTAATGTTGCTTTACCACTGTTTTGTAAGAACAGTCTTCTATTGTATCTACGCATGTTAATCATTTTTTTGTTTCTTAAAGGTAGCCAAAAATTTACGCAGTCCTTTAAAATTGCGATAGTAGAATTCTTGGTTAAATAGCTGTGAATCGTGCATAGCTTTATAAATCAAAAACACACTTATAGGAACCAAAATAAATGTACTAAGCCACATTCCAATAAGGGCATTGGTTTGACCTGAGCGAACAAATTTTTCACCGAACGTATTGAGTAAGTGAAACAACACAAAAAATACAATGGCAAAAACCATCGGCGTTCCCAATCCCCCTTTACGAATAATAGACCCCAACGGTGCACCAATTAAAAACATTACCAAACATGCCACCGATAAAGTGAATTTCTTATGCCATTCAATTTCATGTAATTGCATCGACAAATATTTGGCTTTGTAATCTTCTGCCATTACAGCCACCGACCCTTTAACTGTTGCCAATTGATTGGCTGCAGCGTCTATCAGTTGTTGGTTCAAGCTGTCAGGAAATATTTTGGCTGGTTTTACTTTTGGTAACGGCTTCAATATTTTACTCCATCCAGTATCTGCATATCGAGTAAATCTTAAATAAGGACTTACTTCTAGCTTTGCTTTTTTTGCATAAAATGTATCAATATGATCCAAAGAATCAATGGCTAAATTGAGTTGTCTTACACTCAACATTTTTGGATCGTAAAACGCAGAGTCTTCAGTTTTATTCATTTGAAAACTCTTGAGGTCGAACACTTTTTTATATTCCTTGAAACCCATTCTAGTGAACTCTGTTTCTATCACGCCTCTTGGTCCTTTCTCTTGATACCTCCACCCATTCTTTAAAATAAACTCTAAAAATTGTTTGTCTTTAGATACCCGCATCACCCCACTTTCAGCTACCATGATATTGTCTTGCAAATAGTAGCCTTTCTCAAAAATGACTACATCATGAATGATGCTGTCATTCTTTTCTTTTTTACCTAACTTAATGATGAAGCCATCAATCTTATCGTAAAATATTCCTTCCTTAATATCAATAGATGGTTTAGAAACAATGATATCATATTTAAGTGCAGATAATTTTAATTGCGTAACGGGTATAATATTGTTTGCAAATAAAAATGCAATACCACAAACAAAGAAGGTAAACACCAACAATGGTCGCATGAAACGGGTAAGCGAAATGCCAGCTGCTTTAATTGCAACCAATTCAAATTTTTCACCCAGGTTTCCAAAAGTCATGATAGAGGAAAAGAGTAAGGCAAGGGGTAATGCCATGGGTACCCAGAACAAAGCTACCAATCCCACCAATTTCAAAACAGTAATTAAGTCTAATCCTTTTCCAACTAGATCGTCAATGTATAACCAGAAAAACTGCATGGTTAGCACAAAGAGGGAAATAGCAAATGCAGCAATAAAAGGACCAATAAAAGATCGAATAATTAATATGTCTAGTTTTTTTATCACGATAGCTGTCTTAATATTGCTGTATGAGCGCTGCAAAAGTAACACTTTCGCCAAAGGAACTGGAACTGGTTAATAATGCCGACTGGATTTTAACAAAGAACCATATTATTCAGAAAGTAAATGAGCTATTTAGTTCCCTTGCAAACGGGTATAGGCAAGAATATATGCAGCATAACGCATTTGCCAAAAGCCCCGTTTTTGAAATTCCTCCTAAAATTTCAAAAGGAGAGCAATACCAATTGTTGCCCTATATCATGTTAGATTTTCCAAGGTGTTTTACCGATACAGATATTTTTGCTATTCGAACCTTCTTTTGGTGGGGCAATCATTGCAGTATCCATTTGATTTTGAAAGGTAAATTCTTAGCCCAATATGGTCCATCAATCGACCGCTACTTTCAGTTATATGGAAAATATGGCGTTGAAACCAAAGATTGGTTTATAGGTATTGCACAAGATCCTTGGCAACATCATTTTGAAAAAGACAATTACGCATCCATTCAAGATTGGAATGGATACAGTGTAACCATGTTGCCATTTTTAAAGTTGGCAAAAAAAATCCCACTCGAAGAGTGGGATGATATAGAAACTTTTATGATGAATCATTTTAAAAAGATGTTGACCATCTTAACCGACTACTAAGAACCCAATCTATGGAATAGCTCCTTAGTTTGGTAGCCCCATAATTGGCTCTGGTCTTTAATTTCGCTCTTTTCAGCAAAATCTTTTACTACTAAAATCGTCTGATTAGAAATCTCTGTTTTTTCGATTTTGAATTCAAAATATTCATTCTTATCGCTGTGTAACCAACGAAAACGAATAAACTTATTTTCCTCCTTGTCTAATACTTCTGCTTTTTCCGGAACTCCTCCATCCCATGAAAAACTGTAGACGTTTTCCCACTCATCTACCTTGTCTGCAAACCATTCTTGCAAGCCAGCAGGAGTTGCTAAAAACTCATATAATATAACAGGGGAACATCTAACCGGGAATTCTAATGTAAATAGTTGCTTCTTACTCATTATTACGCTTTTACCATCTAGGTATGTGCAATGATATTAAATAATACCTATTACCCAAATGTTTTTTTACAAAAACCAAATTTTAATGCTATAAATAGTTGTATAAAAAAACAATTAATTGTTTAATTGACTTATTATCAAATTGTTATCAATTTATTTTTTAAAAACTGTGGAAAATGTTAAATTAGGATAGTTCATTATTTACCAATCTTAATCTAGTTGTTATGGGTATGCGCCAACTCAAAATAACCAAGTCGATCACTAATCGTGAATCGCAGAGTCTAGAAAAATATCTACAAGAAATTGGTAAAGTAGATTTAATTGAGCCCGAAGAAGAAGTTCAATTGGCGTTAAAAATTAAAGAAGGAGATACCAAAGCATTGGATCGGCTTGTTAAAGCAAACCTACGTTTTGTAGTATCTGTTGCTAAACAATACCAGAATCAAGGGCTTACTTTATCCGACTTAATTAATGAAGGCAATTTAGGGTTGATTAAAGCCGCTATGCGATTTGACGAAACCAAGGGATTCAAATTTATTTCTTATGCAGTGTGGTGGATCAGACAAAGCATTCTTCAATCTTTGGCCGAGCAAAGTCGTATTGTTCGATTGCCATTAAATAAAGTTGGATTAACCAATCGCATCAGTAAAGCCTATCAATTTTTAGAACAGGAATACGAACGAGAACCAACTCCACAAGAGTTGGCCGATTTTTTAGAATTGCCAATAGATGAAGTAACTGCAACCATGAAAGCAGGGTTTAAACATGTTAGTATGGATTCTCCCATCAGTAATGGAGAAGATATTACCCTGATAGACTTATTAGAAAATACCAACGAAGCAAAGACAGATGAGAAACTGGTTTACCATGAATCTTTGCATGTTGAAATTGAAAGAAGTTTGGGAACATTAACAGACCGTCAAAAGAAAGTGCTTTGTTTTTTCTTCGGAATAGGAGTAGACAGAGCGCTGAGCTTAGAAGATATTGGAACACGCTTTAATCTTACCCGCGAAAGAGTTAGACAAATAAAAGACAAAGCCATTAATAAATTACGATCTGCCAACCGCGCCAGACAATTGCGTTACTATTTGGGTTGATTTTTCTAATTGGGTACAGTTGAAGTGCTCCCTTTTTCAATTAAAGAAGTAATCGTCTTGTCTATCCAATTAGGCAAAGACAAACTATAACCCGTTGCATGAAACTGTACGATTCCATTTTGATCAACAACCACGTTGGTAGGAAATGTGTTGATCCCAATTTCAGCTGCAATCCATCTGCCAGCATCTACAATGGCGTAATTGAATGGGGTTGTTTTTAAAAAATCTTTTAAATCTGATTTATCGTCTAAAGCAACCGCAATAAAAACCACATCGTTTCTGTCTTTGTATTTATCAACCAATCTATTTAATTCGGGAATTTCTTTCTTGCATGGCGGGCAGTTAATAAACCAAAAATTAAATACCACAATCTTACCTTTCATTTCCTGAAGGTTCAATTTATTGCGATTGATATCTGTGGTTTTAAATTTTCCAAAAGGAGAGCCAGTAACAAAATAAGTAGACTCTTTGGGTTTGGGGGTACGCTTAATCATTTCTTCCTTATCCTTTTCAGTTAATTCGAAAAGAATAAATTGATCATTGTCGTCATTGAATGAAACAGGCTTAAGGCTATAATTACCTGATTGTATCAACTTACTCCAGATAGCATAAGGATAAATCATACCGCTGCTGTCTTTAACGATCGATTTCTCTGTTAAACTCATCTTCTTGGGTTGTGCCTGAAGGCTTTGTGCTTGAAGGGCTTGCGTACTGAACAACCCTAAAATGAATAAGACTATAAAAATTCTCATCGTTAAAATTTATAATATAAAAATAAGGAATGCGTGCAAATTCCCCAAGCTAGTATATTTGCACCTCGTTCATCAATAAGTGGGTAATCATGTTTCAGAATTTATCAGAAAAACTAGAGTCAGCGTTTAAGAACCTCAAAGGGGAAGCAAGAATTAATGAACTCAATATTGCCAATACAGTAAAAGACATCCGAAGGGCATTATTAGACGCCGATGTGAATTTTAAAATTGCCAAAGAATTTACCGATAAAGTAAAAGACAAAGCAGTTGGTGCAAAAGTGCTGAATGCAATTAGCCCAGGCCAGTTAATGGTGAAAATTGTTCAAGATGAACTAACCGAATTAATGGGTGGGCAAGAAGCGGTTTTTGAAACAGAAGGAAGGCCTGCAGTTATTTTAATTGCTGGCTTACAGGGTAGTGGTAAAACCACATTCACTGGAAAATTGGCCAACTACTTAAAAACCAAAAAGGGCAAGAGTCCATTGGTGGTTGCAGCAGATATTTATAGACCTGCGGCTATTGATCAGTTAACGGTTTTAGCAGAACAAATTGGGGTAAGTGTTTATAGTGAGCGAGAAAATAAAGATGCAGTAGCTATTGCATTAAATGCCATCAAAGAAGCCAAGGCAACCAATAAAAATGTAGTCATCATAGATACCGCCGGTCGTTTGGCCATAGACGAGGTAATGATGAATGAAGTGGCTAATATTAAGGCGGCTGTTAATCCCTCCGAAATATTATTCGTAGTAGACTCGATGACCGGTCAAGATGCGGTCAATACAGCTAAAGCATTCAATGATCGCCTAGATTTTACCGGAGTAGTATTAACCAAATTAGACGGCGATACCAGAGGTGGTGCTGCACTTTCTATTAAGTACACAGTAGACAAGCCTATTAAGTTTGTCAGCAGCGGAGAGAAAATGGACACGTTGGATGTGTTTTATCCGGAAAGGATGGCACAACGAATTTTGGGAATGGGTGATATTACCACTTTGGTAGAAAAAGCACAGGCCCAATTTGATGAAGTAGAAGCAAAAAAACTCGAAAAGAAAATTCGCAAAAATCAATTTGATTTTCAGGATTTCTTAGACCAGTTACAACAGATTAAGAAAATGGGTAACCTAAAAGACCTGATGGGGATGATTCCAGGTGTAGGGAAAGCCGTAAAAGATATAGACATCAAAGACGATGCGTTTAAGGGGATTGAAGCCATGATTAGTTCAATGACTCCGCACGAGCGCGCCAACCCCGATAGCCTGACTCCTTCTAGACGAGCTAGAATTGCCAAAGGGGCGGGTAAAGACTTAACCGAAGTGAATGCTTTTATGAAGCAGTTTGAGCAGATGAAACAAATGATGAAAATGATGAATAATATGCCAATGGGAGGCCGTTTCCCCGGTATGAAACGCTAATCTTTGGTAAATTATCTAGAATATACTAGATTTGCGCTCCCGGTTTCTACTGGGATTAACCCTATTTAATAACGCCTTTAAATTTCTATTTAACATGGCAGTAAAAATGAGACTTCAAAGACACGGAAGTAAGAAGCGTCCTTTCTACTTTATAGTAGTAGCCGATGCTCGTGCACCAAGAGATGGTAAGTTCATCCAAAAAATTGGAACTTACAATCCATTAACAGTTCCTGCAAGCATTCAATTAGATCGTCAAAAAGCTTTAGAGTGGCTTAACAAAGGTGCTCAGCCAACAGACACTGTGCGCAGAATCCTTTCTTTCAAAGGAGTATTGTACCTAAAACACTTATTACGTGGTGTTAAACTAGGATTGTTTGATGATGCAACTGCAATGACTAAGTTCCAAGAATGGCACGCAAGTCATGAAGAAAACATCACTCGCAGAAACAGTGAACACAAGAGCAAGCAAGTTGCTAAAAGAGCCTATGTCCCTGTAGTTAAAAAAGTAGAAGAAAAACAAGAAGAGTCTGCTGCCCCAGCTGAAGAATCAGCTCCTGCAGAAGCTTAATTGTAGAATTCATACATCTGTTAGAGGGTCCAGTTAGCTGGACCCTTTTTCATTATCCCTATTCATTTTGTAACTTGCGCCCATGAAGGAATATATTCATATTGGAAAATTAGTAGCCGTATTTGGTGTGAAGGGTGAATTAATTCTAAAACATTCATTAGGAAAAAAATCCAATTTAAAAGAAGCATCTGCCATTTTTGTGGAGGAAACTAAAGGCTCTTATATTCCTTATTTTGTAGAAACTGCGAAAGCAAAAGACGAAGAAGAAACTTTTATAAAATTAGAGGGAGTCAATAGTAAAGAGGCAGCTGCAAGATTTACGGCAAAGCCTGTTTGGTTATTAGATGCCGACTTTAGAAAACTAGCAGGAAAAGATGCCCCTATTTCTTTATTGGGCTATGAAGTAATAACAGATGAAGACGAGAATTTAGGCCCCATTGAAGAAGTGATTGAACAACCGCATCAAGTATTGTTGCGAGTTACTTTAGAAGGAAACGAAGCCTTGATCCCTTTGCACGCAGAAACCTTAGATAAAATAGACCGTGTTGCACAAAAAGTATATGTTACCTTACCAGATGGGTTACTAGATATTTATAGAGGGCTATAAAAGTCTAGTCTTTTGAATTGATCCATTCTTTAGCTTTCTCTAACACTGCATCTTTATTTTTTGTAGGAAGTACCAATACATCAGGTAAAATAGCGTCGCTATTCTTTTCATTTCCATCTGCTCTAAAAAACATTTTACTGGGTCCTCTAGCTATGATTTGACTATTGGGTAACATGAAGTTGAACATTTCTCCATAATCATTTCCTGGTTCAGCAGTTGGAGTTCCAAATACCTTGGCTAACTGATAGGTTTTAATTCCATCACTAAACATATTGGCGCTACTGAAAGTATTTGGGCCAATTAATAAAGCTGTTTTCCCTTTAAACCTTTGTGAATTTTCTAATGGCTTTTTTAAGTCTTTATTGTCGTAAAAATAGACTGATCCATTTTGCATAGTAAAATAGAAAGCAGGTTCTTCTTTTCCTCCTTGACTTCCCTTCATAAATTGTTTGTATGGTTCGCTTACTTTCCATTTCATACCCGCAGTAAGTCTATACGGTTTGTTACTAAAATAGGGAATCATTAATTCGGCCAGTGCAGAATTACCTCCGCCGTTTTCTCTAATATCAATAATTAGCCCTTTAGCTTTTGCTGCATTTATTTTAGTAAAACTCTCTGCTAAAAATTGTGAAAATGGGTTGCTGGGGTCATTGGTCATATTATTATAACGGATATAGGCAATGGAGTCTGGTAATAGTTCAAAACTATAAGGGATTATTTGAGTCCTTTTTATTGATGCCATTGCTTTATTGATGCTATCAGCTTGTTGCTGATTGTACCCTTTTACTTTAAACTGAATCTTTTTTCCTTCTGCGTTTACAGCGCTAATATAATAGGGACTTTTAACTCCATGTAAGAATAAAAGCTTTCTAATATAAGTGGCAACTTGCTGATTTTTCCAACTAGCTAATCCGCCAAAATACTTGCCGTATAGTTGATTAATCGCAGCTATATTTTTACCATTGATAGATAAAATAGTCCCTCCTTTTTTTAAATATTGTTCTTTACTTATATCCAAATCAATTTCCCATCCAAGTTGATTAGACGATTTTATTAAGTATGGAAATCGCAGCGATTGTTGAAATAAACTATCTGAAATTTTTGCAGATGGTAAACCGAGATGACCTTCATTTAAAGCAGCAGCCATCTTTCCTATAACTAAGATTGCTTGGTTTATGGAAACTTCTTTGGGCAGTTGCGTGAGTAATTTATTTTCTAATTGATTAAGTGATTCTTTACTTATGGCATGGTACATATTTACATGCGATGCTTCTAAGGTTGTTTTCCAAAATTGAATATCTTTTATCAGCGCTGTTTTTGAAATAGTTAAGGGAGCTTTTTCTTTTGTGGTTGCTTCTTTATATAATACAAAGGATTGTGCTGTTGCAAATAGCATGCACCAAGAAAAGAAGGCTGTAATAATTCCCTTTTTCATTTTAATGATTTAGTGCAAAAATAGCTTGATTTAAAATATGTGTCCATCACATAAAAAGGTGATATTGCTACCAATATTATGCAAGGCCCTCAACGATATATTGCTCATTTAGATTTAGACTCCTTTTTTGTGAGTGTAGAAATGTTGAACAATCCTAGCTTAAAAGGGAAAGCAGTGATAGTAGGAGGTAGTGCTGATAGGGGTGTAGTAACTACTTGTAGTTACGAGGCACGTAAGTATGGTGTAAGAAGTGCCATGCCAATGAAAACAGCCATGAAGTTATGTCCTCATGCTATTTTGGTAAAAGGCACACGTGGAGAATACAGCAGGTACTCTAGATGGGTTACGGAAATTATCGCTGCTAAAGCACCATTGTTTGAGAAAGCTTCCATAGATGAATTCTTTATTGATCTAACGGGTATGGATAAATTTTTTGATCCATACCAGTGGACCATTGATTTGAGAAATGAAATTATGGAGACCACTGGATTGCCTATTTCATTTGGTTTAGCAAGTAATAAAATGGTTGCTAAAATTGCAACAGATGAAGCAAAGCCCAACGGCTTTTTATTTGTACAGCCTGGAATGGAAAAAGAATTTTTAGCCCCATTGCCTGTCAATAAATTTTCTGGTGTTGGTGAATCGCTTCACAGTAAGCTCAATCAAATGGGTATTTATACCATCCAACAATTGAGTAATACGCCTATGACCCTTTTAGAAAAAATATTGGGAAAATCAGGAGCAGATCTTTGGAAAAAATCGCAAGGTATTCATGAAGGAATTGTGCAGCCTTATCATGAGTCTAAGTCAATTTCAACAGAAAATACTTTTGAAGAAAACAAAACCGACGTGGCATTTTTGTTGAGTGAGTTGGTAAGAATGACTGAAAAAGTAGCGTATGAATTAAGGCAAGATGGAAAGTTGGCAGGGTGTATTGCAGTTAAAATACGTTATCCCAATTTTGATACTACTTCAAAGCAAATCGCTATCAGTTATACGTTACGCGATGATGAATTGATACCAGTTGCCATTGATTTATTTCATAAACTTTACCAAAAAGGTCAACCCATTCGATTATTAGGCGTTCGTTTGTCTGAACTTACTTCGCACAAATTGCAAGGTTCATTATTTGATGAAACAGACAAAAAGGATGATCTCTATAAAGCCATTGATGCGGTAAAAAATAAGTTTGGCAAAACTGCATTACAAAAAGCCAGGACAGTAAAATCTCCTGAAAAAGACAATCCAACTAAAGGATAATTTATTAGTCTACTAAATTAGTAGGAATATCATATATTCGCTTTCTAAATTCAATACTATGGCTTTAAGACTTGGCGATATCGCCCCCAATTTTGCTGCACAAACAAGTGTAGGTCCAATTGATTTTTATGAATACTTGGGCAATAGCTGGGGAGTACTTTTTTCACATCCTGCCGATTATACCCCCGTTTGTACAACCGAATTGGGCAGAACTGCTGCTTTAAAAGAAGCTTTTGAAAAGCGAAATGTAAAAGTTTTGGCATTGAGTGTAGATAGTTTAGAAAAACATGCTGGTTGGATTGGCGATATCAATGAAACCCAACATACGCTGGTTGATTTTCCAATAATTGCCGACGAAGACAGAAGCATTTCTCATGCCTATGATATGATTCACCCAAATGCTTCAGAAACTTTTACGGTCCGCTCATTATTTATCATTGGGCCAGATAAGAAAGTGAAATTGATGATTACTTATCCAGCTTCTACCGGCAGAAATTTTAATGAAGTATTGCGGGTAATTGATTCTTTACAACTTACTGCTAAATTTAGTGTTGCTACGCCCGCAGATTGGAAAGAAGGAGAAGATGTTATTGTGGTTCCAGCTGTAAGCACGGCTGAAGCTATTCAACGTTTTCCAAAAGGAGTAACAGTGGTAAAACCCTATTTGCGTTATACTCCTCAACCAAATAAATAATTTTTTAGTTGTTGATTATGCCCGGCAAATGCTGGGCTTTTTTTTGTTCAGTATAGAATGCTTAACTTCCTAAAAATCCTTTTATGCGTAAATACTTTTTGGCTGCAGCTTTATTAATCGGCAATGCTGTAATGGCACAACGAACATTGATTCATTGTGGTCAATTGATTGATGTAAAAAATGCTACTCAACTACCTGCAATGACTATTGTGGTAGAGGGGAATAAAATTGTTGAAGTTCAAAAAGGGTATACAGCTGCAACAGCTGGTAGTACAGTGATAGATTTAAAGAAGCTAACCGTAATGCCAGGCTTAATTGATATGCATGTGCATTTAGAATCTGAAACTGGACCAGCTAGTTATTTAAACGGATTTACTTTTAACCCCGCAGATTATGCGTTTCAATCGGTCATGTTTGCTGAAAAAACTTTGATGAGTGGATTTACTGCAGTAAGAGATTTAGGGGGTACCAATGTAAATATTGCATTAAGAAATGCCATCAATAAAGGTTGGGTTGTTGGACCTCGGGTGTATACCGCCGGAAAATCCTTGGCTTCCACTGGAGGGCATGCTGATCCCACCAATAATTATAGAAAAGATTTAATGGGTGATCCTGGTCCAAGAGAAGGAGTAGTAAACAGTAAAGAAGACGCGGCAAAAGCGGTACGTCAAAGGTATAAAGATGGAGCAGACCTAATCAAAATTACGGCAACTGGCGGTGTACTAAGTATGGCCAAAGATGGCAGTGGTGCACAGTTTAGCATTGAAGAAATAAAAGCCATAGTTCAAACTGCCAATGACTATGGATTTAAAGTTGCTGCACACGCGCATGGTGCAGAAGGTATGAAAAGAGCCGTTTTAGGAGGGGTTCATTCTATTGAACATGGTAGTTATATGTCTGAGGAAGTAATGGAATTAATGAAAGAAAAAGGTACTTATTTAGTGCCTACTATTGTTGCTGGTAAATCAACCGCCGACTCTGCAAAAAAACCTGGCTATTATCCAGATATTGTTAAAGCCAAAGCCTTAGTGATTGGAAATTTTATTCAGGGCACTTTTGCAAAAGCTTATAAGAAAGGGGTAAAAATTGCATTTGGTACCGACGCAGGCGTATATGCACATGGAAAAAATTGGATGGAATTTCAATACATGACCGAAGTGGGTATGCCTATTTTAGAAGCCATTAAATGTGCAACCGTGAATGCTGCCGACTTATTAGGAGACGACAGCATTGGAAGTATTGAAAAAGGCAAAATGGCCGATATTATTGCGGTGGACGGTAATCCTCAACAAGATGTGAGCAGCATGAGCAGAGTACAATTTGTAATGAAAGGAGGCAAAGTATTTAAACAATAACGTTTACCCCTTCCATTTTTTTAATTGTTGCAACACAGCTCGCAAGTCCTTTGGCAATGGTGCTTCTAATTGATAAGCAATTTCATTGTAAGTAAAATTCAATTGGAAAGAATGCAAAGCCAATCTTGACAAAATTGGTTTTTCTTCTTCTGCAACTTTTGCCAACTTGAAATTCTTTTTAATAGAAGAAAGCAAAATGGGTTTGGCATCTCCATATATTTCATCGCAAACAATGCTATGGCCAATATGCTGCATATGCACCCTAATTTGGTGTGTTCTTCCAGTATGTATTTGAAAACGCACCCACGAAAACAACCTAAATTGTTCTACCACTTCATAATCAGTTAAAGATGGTTTGCCTTTTACATGAGTCATCATTTTAGTGGTTTTCCCAGGATGTTCCATAATAGCAGCATCAATGCTTCCACTCGGGTTCATCATTTGACCATTCACTAATCCCAGATAAAATTTTTCCATTTCCCTGCTTTCAAAAAGTTGGGAGAGGGCTTTATGTGATTCTTCGTGTTTGGCAAAAATGATAATGCCACTGGTATCTCTATCTAAACGATGGACCGTATAAATATTTCCGTATCGTTGTTTTAATAGGTCTTTTAAAGACTTTTCTACGCCCATTCTATCGGGAATACTCAATAAGCCTGAAGGTTTGTTTACTGCAACAAAATCGGCTGTTTCTACTATGATATCAATGCTCATGCGTTTTCTACTGACTTGTTTTTTCTAAGAAAAGATTTGTTCATGAATTTAAGTAAACGCACTTCTTTATCGTTTAAAAAACGCCACTTACTTCTCTCTACATTTTTCTTGGTAAGATTGGCAAACATTACTCTATCTAATGCTTTAACATCGTATCCTAAGTGTTCAAAAATTCTACGTACAATTCTATTTCTACCACTATGAATTTCAATGCCTACCACATTCTTGCTTTTGCTATCGGCATATCCAACAGAATCTGCAGCAACAAAACCATCTTCTAAAGTGATGCCACTTACTATTGAATCTAAATCTTTTTTAGTAACGGGTTTATCAAGGGTTACCTCATAAATTTTCTTTACTTCAAATGAAGGGTGGGTCAGCTTTTGCGCTAATTCTCCATCGTTGGTTAACAACAAAACACCGGTGGTATTTCTATCCAATCTTCCAACAGGATATACTCTTTCTGGTGTAGCACCCTTGATTAAATCAAGCACTGTTTTTCTTCCTTGCGGATCGCTTGCAGTGGTTAAATAATCTTTGGGTTTATTCAATAAAATATAGACCGAATTACGTTGTAAAAAAATGGGTTTCCCTTTTACTAAAATTTTATCTGCCTGAGAAACTTTGTAACCCGGTTCAAAAATTTTATCGCCATTCACGGTTACTTTACCTTCTTTAACCAATTCAGCCGCTTCTCTTCTTCCACAAACACCTGAATGCGCCACATATTTATTAAGGGGGATTAAAGACTCTCTGGTAGTGGCATCTTTTTTATCGGCATCCATTGGATTGCCAGGATAGGTTGCTTTTGCTGGTTTAGCTGCCCCTTTTTCGTTTTTGAATGCTTTATAAGAACCAGCTGCTGGTTTTGCAGAGCCGGCTGCTGCTGGTCTACCTGGTCCTTTTGCTGCGTTTACTGGTCTTCCTGCTCGGCTAGTAGGTTTGTCAGATGGAGCCGATTTAGTATGAGCTGATTCTCTTGGTGGTGCAGCAACTTTTTTTGGATCTATATATTCTTCTCCACGAGCTTTTGCTTTTTTTCTTGCCCTCATTTCTTCGCCCGCAGCTCTTGCATCTGCTTTGTTCTTTCTTTTTTCTTGGCGATAGGCTTCTTTAATGGCAGCGCCTTTTTTCTTTTCGGCAAATTTGCTGAAGTTGTCTGTACGTTTTTGCATGGTGTTGATTTGCTGTTTTACAACAGGATTTAAAATTAAGTATATGTTGAATTAGCCTTTATTAGCCAATTGCCCGCAAGCTGCATCAATATCTTTACCCCTGCTTCTTCTCAATCTTGCATTCACTTTATTAGCCGCAAGAATATCCATAAATGTTTGGGTATCTTCTTCGTCTGGTTTGGTAAACTTGAATGCATCAATGCTATTGTATTCAATAATATTGATCAAGTCTGCGGGTATTTGTCTGAACACTTTCGTTAACTCTTCTGCATCTTTTGCAGAGTCGTTTAGATTTTTAAATAAGATGTATTCTAGGGTAATTTCGTTACCTGTTTTCTTATAAAAATAATTTAATGCCTCCGTTAAAACCTTGATATTATTGGTTTCATTGATCGGCATAATTTGATTTCGTTTAGCATCATTGGGAGCATGCAAAGACAAAGCCAATTTAAACTTCACTTGATCATCGCCCAGCATTCTAATTTGTTTGGCAACCCCTGCTGTGGAAACGGTGATTCTTCTAGGACTCATAAACAATCCATCTTTTGCAGAAATGCGTTCAATGGCTTTCAACACATTATTATAGTTGAGTAATGGTTCGCCCATTCCCATGAATACAATATTGGTTAACTTTTTTTCGAATACCTGTTCACTCTGTTGGTTAATCAAAACAACTTGGTCTACAATTTCATCGTAAGTTAAATTTCGCTTACGTTCCATATAACCAGTTGCACAAAATTTACAACTTAAACTACAGCCAATTTGAGAAGACACACAAGCTGTTTTTCGATCATCTGTTGGAATTAATACTCCCTCTACTAAATGTCCATCAAAAGTTTTAAATCTACTTTTAACGGTTCCATCATTGCTGTATTGGGTAGCATCTACACGCAAAGCCGGCAGGGAAAAATCGGCCGCCATTTTAGTCCGCAGTTCTTTGCTAAGATTACTCATATCTTCAAAACTGTGGGCGTGCTTTTGCCATATCCATTCCTGCACCTGCTTGATCCTAAATTTCTTTTCGCCAATGCTTTCAAAATAAGTCTCCAAATCTTGTTGGCTTTGATGGCGAATATTGGGTAAAGAGGCACTCATTCTGCAAAGATAACTTATATCTTGCAGCCTCAACCATCCTGTATGAGTAAAGCTTGCTATATCATAGACGCAGTACGTACGCCAATTGGGCGTTTTGGCGGAAAATTGAGTTCAGTTAGACCAGATGATTTATTGGCCACCGTTATTCGGGCCTTGGTAGAACGCCATCCCAGTATAGATCCTACGGCCATTGAAGATGTAATTGCAGGAGCGGCCAACCAAGCGGGTGAAGACAACCGAAATGTAGCTAGAATGGCGGCGCTCTTGGCAGGATTGCCTACTACAGTTGCTGGGAGCACGGTAAATCGGCTTTGTGCTAGTGGTTTACAGGCAATTATGGATGCAGCAAGAGCCATTCAGTGCGGCGAAGGATTATTATATATTGCCGGTGGTGTAGAGAGCATGACTAGGGCTCCATTTGTAACTGCAAAGGCCGATTCGGCTTGGAGTAGAAAAGTGGAGACCTATGATTCTAGTTTTGGTTGGCGTTTTATTAATCCAAAATTGTCTGCCATGTACCATCCGTATACGATGGGCGAAACTGCAGAAAACGTTGCAAAAACATGGGGTATCAGCAGAGAAGCACAGGATCAATTTGCTTTTAATTCTCAAGAAAAATATTTCAATGCAGAAGCAGCTGGTTTATGGAACGATGAATTGGTGGCTGTTGAAATGCTAGAAGATCGTATGGTTAGCTGGTTTAATAAAGATGAGCATCCTCGTAAAACCAGTTTAGAAAAATTGGCAACATTAAAGCCTGCTTTTATTAAAGAAGGAACAGTAACTGCTGGTAATGCTTCTGGCATTAATGATGGAGCAGCTGCTGTATTGTTAGCCAGTGAAGAAGCGGTTAAATTATTTAACCTTCAACCTATTGCGAGAATCAGTAGTATGGCTGTTGCGGGAGTAGATCCTGCTATCATGGGTATTGGCCCTGTTCCTGCTTCGCAGAAGGCCTTGAAAAGAGCTGGACTTACTCTAGATCAATTGGGCTTGGTAGAATTAAATGAAGCTTTTGCATCGCAAAGCATTGCTTGTATTAAAGATTTGGGGTTAAATGAATCCATCGTTAATGTAAATGGCGGTGCAATTGCTTTGGGGCATCCATTGGGCTGTTCAGGTGCGCGTATTTCGGCAACTTTGCTCCACCAAATGCATAGAACCCAAACTAAGTATGGCTTAGCTACCATGTGTGTTGGAGTAGGCCAAGGGGCGGCCATTATTTACGAAGGCCTTTAATTAAGATTAATTTTGTTAAACGGTTTCTCGTATTATTATTGAAATGCTTAATTTGTAGTTCTTAAAAAGTTATTGAAAAATGAAAAAGATTTTATTATTCGCTTTTATGTTAGTTGGATTCGTAAGTGCATCTAATGCGCAATCTGCTCCAACAGATACCACTGTAAATCAATTAGTGGGCAAATACAAATTTGCAGAAGGAAGTCCTGTTGCAGAAGTAACAGTTGTTTTAGAAAACGGTGTGTTAATGATGAACTCTCAAGCAGGTTCTTCCACCTTAGAAAAATCTGCCGAAGATGTGTATGTAATTACTCAGTTCCAGGGTACTGCAAAATTTACTCGTGACGAAAACAAAAAAGTAACTGGGGTTACTATTTTAGCCATGGGTTATGAGTTGGTAGGAACAAAAGAACCAGTTTCAACAGTAGCCTTTTCCATTAAAAAAGCTGTGTTACTAACTCCTGTTGTGAAATAGTTTTCTGTTCTCCGTTTACAATGTTTTTTATAATGCAAGTTCCTTCTGTTAATTCGGTACTACCGATAATCACAACATAAGGAACTTGTTTTTTTTCTGCATACTTGAACTGTTTGTCGAACTTACTTTGCTCGTGATACAATTCTGCGGTAATACCACTTTCCCGTAATTCTTGCATTAAATAAAAAGCAGTTTTACTTTCCTCATTTCCTAAATTAAAGAATAATACTTTAGTTCCTTTTTCTACCGCTTCAGGAAATAATTTTAGCTCTTCAAGTACATCATATATTCTATCAACTCCAAAGCTAATACCAACACCAGGTACATTAGGTACTCCAAATAAGCCTGTTAAATCATCGTAGCGACCGCCACCACCAATGCTTCCCATTTGTGCACCAATGGCTTTGATTTCGAATATTACCCCAGTATAATAATTCAAGCCTCTTGCTAAAGTAAAATCAACAACTATTTTGGAAGAATATTTAGTGGAGTGATAAGCAAGAATATATTCCAATTCTTCAATGCCTTTTATTGCGGTTGGATTATTGCCCATCAACTGTTTGAGTTGCTCAATTTTTGCGTCATTGGCTCCATCAATTGATAGGTATTTTTCGATAATCAAAATTTGATCTTGGTTAATGCCTCTTTGTAATAATTCCTCTTTAACTTTTTCGATTCCTATTTTATCTAGTTTATCAATTGCGACTGTGATAGGTACCATTAATTCTTGACCGCCGCAAAGTTCTGCTAACCCTGCCAAAATTTTTCTGCTGTTGATTCTAATTTCAACGGGTAATTGTAAACGTTCAAAAACGGTGGCATAAATGGCTGTTAATTCCACTTCATTCAATAAACTATTGCTGCCTACTACATCGGCATCACACTGATAGAATTCTCTATACCTTCCTTTTTGTGGTCGGTCTGCTCTCCAAACAGGTTGTATTTGGTAGCGCTTAAATGGCATGGTTAACTGGCCATAATTCATTGCTACATAGCGGGCAAATGGAATGGTTAAATCGTATCGTAGTGCACGCTCTGTAATCCCCTTATTGTTTTTGCCTTCTAGAATTTTATTAAAATCTTCAATAATTTGAGATTGTTTTGCAGGGTTGTCTAAACCATTATTGAGTATTTTAAAAATCAATTTATCGCCTTCTTCTCCATACTTGCCCATCAAAGTATCCAAGTTTTCCATTGCAGGCGTTTCTAAAGGCTGAAATCCATACAGTTCAAAAACAGTTCTGATGGTTTGAAAAATATAGTTCCTTTTTTGAACGGTGGCTGCGTTAAAATCCCTTGTTCCTTGTGGTATACCTGCTTTGTTACTCATATGGCAGCAAATTTAACGCTTGTGGTTTAATTATCCTTTAAGCATTCAGACGATCATATATAAACGATTCTTTAACTAACGGTCATTAGTTTAAAACCAATTTTATGTAAAGTTTTTATGGATTTTTAATTTTAGTGCATCTCACGTAAAATATTTACTAAATTGCCCATCCCGTAAAGTGATTGTATGGAAAATACTTTTAGAGAAAGGAACCAAAAACGGTACAGTATATTCAGAAGGATCTATGATATTTCGATGTCGCTGTTGTTTTTGGGTGTAGGGTTGGCTGTATTTTTTATAGAAAAATTGGGGATGGATCTGGTGTTTACGGCAGAACCAGTGTATCGGAATTTATTCGGTAGCATTTGTTTGTTGTATGGCGCATTCAGATTGTACAGAGGCATTAAGCAAGAATATTAATTATGAGGAAGTACAGTTTGTTTGTGTGTATGCTGGGTGTTTTGCTCTTTGTTTCTTGTGATTCAAAAGAATCAAAAAACGCTTTTCAAGATAATACGGAGGAAGGTACTATCCGCATTAGTGTAGACGAAAGTTTTAAGCCTGTAATTGAAGAGCAGCTTAAGGTTCATCAATCTTCCTATCCAAAAGCCAATATCATTGCATCATACAAATCTGAAGCAGATTGCTTTCGTGATTTGCAAAATGATAGCACTAGAATGATTATTGTAGCAAGGGGCTTAGATGAAAAAGAAGCGGAGTATTATAAATCCATTTTGTCTTATCCTCCACAGTATGCAGAACTAGCATATGATGCCGTTGCATTGATTGTAAATAACAATGCAGCTGACAGCATTTTTAGTTTTCAGGATGTGAAAGATATGCTGAGTGGGAAGCATAAAATTACCGCTGTAATGGATGGTAAGTCTGCTACTAGTACTGTTCGATATTTAAAAGACAGTGTGTTGAAAGGCGGAAATTTTGGTGCCAATGTGGTTGCAGCCAATAATAGTAAAGAAGTAATTGAAATAGTTACTTCAAGAACGGATGTGATTGGTTTTGTAGGCATGAGTTGGATAGGGGATGTGTACGATAAGCAGCAACAATCCTATCTTACCAAAATTAGATTGGCTAGGGTAGAATGCACTGCATGCTTAGAAAAAGGCATTTTTGCAAAGCCTTCTCAATCAACCATAACATACGGTCAGTATCCTTTGGCACGACCTTTGTTTTATGTGTTAAAAGAGAATCATGCGGGTTTAGGAACTGGGTTCATGAATTTCATGAGTTTAGAAAGAGGGCAGTTAATATTTAGAAGATCTTTTTTAGCTCCGGCTAAAATGGCTTTTCATAAAAGACAGGGAAGTATAAAATAGGAATAACAAAACAACTAATAAAAAAGAGAGAACATGAAGAAGTCTGTTGCTTTGATGTTTGCAGCTGTATTTGCTGTACAGTGCTTAACGGCTCAGGTTGCCGAAGGCATTAAGCTGTTGCATTATGAAAAAAACAAGAGTGCAAAAGAGGTACTGCAAAAAAACTATGATGCCAATTCAAAAGACCCTCAAGCCATTTATTGGTTGGGTCAAGCATTTCTAGCTGGCAACGGTATTGAAGTGTCTAAGGAAGATGTGGCTGCTGCAAAAGCATTATACCAAAAAGGTTTACAAGAATTAGGTAGTGATGCTTGGTTATTGGTAGGGATGGGGCATGTTGAAATACGTGAAGGCGGTGATCTTAATTCAGCCAAACAAAAGTTTGAACAAGCCATCACTGCAACAACTCCAACAAAGGGAAAAAATAGAGGTAAACCAGACGCTGGAATCCTCACTGCAATTGGTCGTGCCAATGCAGATGGAGATAGTAAAATGGGAGACCCTCTGTATGGTATTGAAAAATTAAAGCAAGCAGGTACGCTTGATTTGATCAATCCTGATATTTTCATCTATATGGGTATTAGCTACCAGAAAATGGGTGGTGAAAATGGTGGTGAAGCAGTTAAAGCTTACACTGAAGCTATAGCTCGTGATCCAAAGAACGCATTGGCGATGTTTAGGATTGGCTTAATATACAGAAGCCAAAATAATGAAGAATTATTTAACCAATATTTTGATAATGCAAAAACTGCAGATCCTGCTTTTCCTCCAGTGTATTATGCCTTGTACTTGTATTATTCAGAGAGAGACGTAACTAGAGCAAAGGGTTATTTAGACCAATACGTTCAAAGTGCTGACAAGGATTCAAGAAATGAATTGTACCAAGCAGATTATTTATTCCGTGCGGGTAAATATGATGAGTCTTTGGCTAAAGCAAAAGAATTAGAAGCAGCAGTTGGTTTAAAAGCAGTACCAAGATTAGGGGTAGTGTATGCTTATAACTATTTAAGAAAAGGAGATTCTTTGTCTTCTAAAAAATACATTGAGGAATTCTTGGCAACAGCTCCTGCTACAGAAATTCAAGCCTCTGATTATAAATTAGGGGTAGAAGTATTAACCAAATTCCCTGGCAACGAAACAGTTGCTTCAAGCTATATTGAGAAAGCATTATTGGCTGATACAGTAAAAGCAAATAGAGTTGCTCTTATTAACGCAGCAGCTGATATGTTTGGTAAAGCCAAATCATATAATGCTCAGTTGAGTTGGATGAAAAAAGGTATGGAGCTAAAAGGAGAATTAACTGAATTTGATCATTACAAGTTAACTTCATCTGCTTTTGCTGCAAAAGCATACGATCAAGTAATTGAATTTGCGAAGCCTTATATGGCTGCTCATCCTGATAAACCACAACCTTATAGTTTCTTTAAAAGAGCAACTATGGCCAATGGTACAGATACCGCAGTCATTATCAGCAACTTAAATTATTTAGATTCTGTTTATGCTACAGTAGATTTAGAAAAACATAGAAAATCCATTTTCTTAGATGAATACTTTAAGATCAACTACTATGTGAATCTATTCAATGAAATCAAAAAAAGACCTGATTTCAAAATAACTACAAAAGGGGACCGATCTCCTGCTGTAGATGAATTCTTGGCTACTTGTCAAAAAGCTATTGAAGTGGCTGATAAAATGTTGGCTTTATATCCTACTGCAGGCGAAGAAAACAATAAGTTTGCCCAAGATGTTAAAGCAACCATTCAAAAAAACATCGATTATTACTCTAATCCTGGTGCAAAAGGCAATGCTTCTGGTGCTAAAACTGGTAGCTAAGCCCTAGCCTAAAAATTAACTTAAAGAAAAAGCTCCTCAAATTGAGGAGTTTTTCTTTTATATCTATTACTAGCGTATTTTTGCGGACTTAAACAGAGCTATGGGTATTATATACACTTTGTTAGACGCCAGTGCATCCAATTCGGCATCCAATTATTTGCCAATTGCGATCCAATTAATTTTTGCAGCTGGTTTTGTGGCCACTATGATTGGTATTTCTTCATGGGTAGGCCCAAAGCGCAAAACAGCTGATAAATTAGAAAATTTTACCAGTGGTATTGAAACCCATGGTAATGCCCGCCAACCCATGGCCATAAAGTATTTTTTGGTAGCCATTCTGTTTGTTTTATTTGATGTAGAAGTCATTTTCTTTTACCCTTATGCTGTTAATTTTCGTGAGCTAGGATGGAATGGATTCCTTGCTGTAGTGATGTTTGTTGGGTTTTTCCTGATTGGATTCACTTATATCATCAAAAAGGGTGCTTTAAAGTGGGAAGATTAAACCGAACTAAAAGTTTCGGAAACTGTTTGATAGTTCAATAGGTCTTAAAATTTTAATATAAAGGAATATGTCACGTCCAGTTAGATATAATATTCATCCAATTGAAGCCAATATTGCAGATTCAGTAACCTATGTTGATGCACCAGATGGCTATGGTGGGGACGGATTTTTTACCACTAAACTAAGTGATGTAGTAGGGCTAGCTCGAAAAAACTCACTTTGGCCAATGCCATATGCTACTTCTTGTTGTGGTATTGAGTTCATGGCAACTGCAGCATCACATTATGATTTGTCTCGTTTTGGCGCGGAACGTATGAGTCACTCTCCTCGCCAGTGCGATTTATTGATGGTAATGGGAACTATTGCCAAAAAAATGGGCCCAGTTTTACGTCAAGTCTATTTACAAATGGCTGAGCCACGTTGGGTAATTGCGGTAGGTGCTTGCGCATCTAGTGGCGGAATATTTGATACCTACAGTGTATTACAGGGGATTGACCAAGTGATTCCTGTTGATGTGTATGTTCCAGGTTGCCCTCCAAGACCAGAAGCTATTTTAGATGGTTTTATGAAAATTCAAGAACTGGTAGGACAAGAGAGCATCAGAAGAAGAAACAGCGATCATTATAAAGCATTATTGAACGGATACGGAATACAATAAGATATGGCAATTAGCAACGAATATATCCAGCAAAAACTGACCGAAAAGTTTGGAGACCAGGTCTTCAACTTTGAAGATACTTATGGTATGCTTTGCTTTGAAGCACCTAAAGATCTCAACTTAAAAGTATTGCAATACTTATACGATGAGCCTAGTTTAGGCTTTCAATTTTTGACCGATTTATGTGGGGTTAATTTTCCAGAAAACCCCAATAGGGAGTTGGCCGTTGTTTACCATTTACACAATTTGGTAGAAAATACCCGTCTTCGTTTTAAAGTGTTTACACCAGTTGCAACCCCAGATGTTTTTACTGCAACTCAATTATTCTCCTCTGCCAACTGGATGGAAAGAGAAACCTATGATTTCTTTGGAGTCAATTTTGTGGGGCATCCCAATTTGAAGCGCATTTTGAATGTGGATGAAATGGATTATTTCCCACTAAGAAAAGAATACCCATTAGAAGATCAAACCCGTATTGACAAAGACGACGAAATGTTTGGACGCGGATAAAAATAAAAATATGAGTGATCATAATATAACATTAGCAGAAGACGCAATTGAGCGGAAAACCACTACCATTAACTTGGGTCCTACCCATCCTGCAACGCATGGGGTATTCCAAAATATTATGGAGTTAGATGGGGAACGCGTTGTTTCTAGTGATCAAACTGTTGGATATATTCACCGTGCATTTGAGAAGCTGGCTGAAAGAAGACCCTTATATCAAATCACTCCAATAACCGATCGCTTAAATTATTGTAGCAGTCCTATTAACAATATGGGATGGCATTTAACCTGCGAAAAATTATTGGGTGTTCAAACTCCTAAGCGAGTAGATTACTTGCGGGTTATAATTATGGAGTTGGCTAGAATTGCCGATCACTTAATTTGTAATTCTATTGTTGGGGTTGATGCTGGAGCGTTTACCGGTTTCTTATATGTAATGCAATACCGCGAATTAATCTATGAAATATATGAAGAAGTATGTGGGTCCCGTCTTACTACTAATATTGGGCGTATTGGCGGCTTTGAAAGGAATTTCACAAATACAGCGTTTACGAAACTCGAGAAATTCTTAAAGGAATATCCAGTTGCATTAGGCGAGTTAGAGAGTTTGTTAACTCGCAACAGAATATTTATGGAGCGCACCATTGGTGGCGGTCCTATTAGTGCAGAACGTGCCTTGAATTATGGATTTACTGGTCCTAATTTACGTGCCGCTGGCGTAGACTATGATGTTCGTGTACATAGTCCTTACAGCAGTTACCAAGATTTTGAATTCGATATTCCTGTAGGTAAAACAGGCGATAACTATGACCGTTTTTTAGTACGTAACCAAGAAATGTGGCAGAGTATGCGCATTATTCAACAGGCATATAATAAAGTACAAGAATTTAAAGGAACGGATGCAGAGGTATACCATGCAGATGTTCCTGAATACTATTTGCCAAAGAAAGAAGATGTGTACACCAAAATGGAAGCATTGATTTGGCATTTTAAAATCATCATGGGCGAGGTAGATATGCCAAAGGGTGAAGTGTACCAGTCTGTTGAAGGCGGTAACGGAGAGTTGGGATTCTATATGATTAGTGATGGAGGAAGAACGCCGTTTAGACTGCATTTCCGCAGACCTTGTTTTATTTACTATCAGGCATACCCTGAGTTGGTAAAAGACAGTATGTTGTCGGATGCTATTTTAACCATGAGTAGTTTAAACCTGATTGCAGGAGAATTGGATGCTTAATAATATTAGCGTATGAGTAAGTTTAATGATGAACAACTGAAAGAGTTTAGCCGATTGGTTGCTCGCTATCCCGAAGGCAAACAAAAAAGTGCCTTACTACCTGTGTTGCATTTAGCACAAGATAGTTTTGGTGGATGGTTAAGTGCAGAAACCATGGACTATGTTGCAGAGATGTTGCAAATCAGCCCTATTGAAGTGTATGAGGTTGCCACATTTTACAGCATGTATAATTTGAAACCAATTGGCAAACATTTATTCGAAGTTTGTCAAACTGGTCCTTGTATGATTAATGGATCGGATGATATCATTGAATACATTGGAACCAAATTAGGTATAAAGCCAGGTGAAACTACCACTGATGGTATGTTCACACTAAAAACGGTTGAATGTTTAGGAGCTTGTGGTTATGCGCCAATGATGCAAATGGGCAAACATTATCAGGAGCATTTAACCAAAGAAAAAATAGACGCCATTATTGATGAGTGCAGAAAAAATGCTGCCGCAAATAATTAAGAATATGGGTGTAAAATTATTATTAGATAAAGCGCATGTACCTGGGATTCGTTTCTTTGAAACGTATCGTAAAGAAGGTGGATACCAAGCGGTTGAAAAAGCACTGAAACAAATGGATCCCGCTTCAATTGTCGAAGAAGTAAAGAAGAGTGGTGTTCGTGGTAGAGGTGGTGCAGGGTTTCCAGCAGGAATGAAGTGGAGCTTTATTGCAAAGCCCGAAGGTGTTCCTCGTCATTTGGTATGCAATGCCGATGAAAGCGAACCGGGTACTTTTAAAGATCGTTATTTAATGGAGTTTTTACCTCACTTATTAATTGAGGGATTGATCATTTCATCTTTTGCATTAGGGAGTAACGATACTTATATTTATATCCGTGGGGAATATGCATGGATTGTTGATATTTTAGAACAAGCAATTGATGAAGCTAAAGCAGCTGGCTTTTTAGGAAAGAATATTTTAGGTACTGGATTTGATTGTAATATTTATGTTCAAAGAGGTGCTGGTGCTTATATCTGTGGAGAGGAAACTGCTTTGATTGAATCATTAGAAGGTAAAAGAGGTAATCCAAGAATCAAACCTCCATTCCCTGCTATTGAAGGATTATGGAAAAGACCAACCGTTGTAAATAACGTAGAAACCTTAGCAGCCGTGGTTCCCATCATCAATATGGGTGGCGATGAGTACGCTAAAATTGGTGTAGGTCGTTCTACTGGAACCAAATTAATTTCTGCATGTGGTAATATTAACAAGCCGGGTGTTTATGAAATTGAGATGACACTTTCTGTAGAAGAGTTTCTATATTCTGATGAATATTGTGGTGGTATCGCAAATGGAAAAAGATTGAAAGCTTGTATTCCAGGCGGATCATCTGTTCCCATTTTGCCAGCCAATCTTTTACTCAAAACAGCCAAAGGCGAAACCCGTTTAATGAACTATGAAAGTTTAAGCGATGGTGGTTTTGCAACAGGTTCTATGATGGGTTCTGGTGGATTCATCGTTTTAGACGAAGACCAGTGTATTGTAAAAAACACCTACACATTGGCTCGTTTTTACAGACATGAAAGTTGTGGACAGTGTTCACCATGTAGAGAAGGAACTGGTTGGATGGAGAAGATCTTAAAGAATATTGATACCGGTAAAGGTAAGATGAGTGATATAGATTTATTATGGGATATCCAACGCAAAATAGAAGGCAATACCATCTGTCCGTTGGGTGATGCTGCTGCATGGCCTGTAGCTGCTGCCATAAGACATTTTAGAGATGAGTTTGAATGGCATGTGAACCATCCGGAAGAAGCACAAAAAAGAAATTATGGATTGGCACATTATGCAGATCCTATTCATGTACCAGCTTAATTAAGTTATGTCTGAACAAACATTATTTAAAGTAACCATTGATAATATCACAATAGAAGTTCCAGCCGGAACAACTATTCTAAATGCAGCGCGTAAGATTGGCGGAGATATTGCTCCCCCTGCAATGTGTTATTACAGTAAGCTAGAAGGCAGTGGTGGTAAATGTAGAACCTGTTTGGTTGAAGTAAGCAAGGGCTCAGAAAAAGATCCTAGACCAATGCCTAAATTGGTTGCAAGCTGCAGAACTACTGTAATGGATGGAATGGAAGTGAAGAATATTACCAGTGATCGTGTTATTGATGCCCGTAATGGGGTAGTAGAATTTTTATTAATTAATCATCCATTAGATTGCCCAGTTTGTGATCAAGCAGGTGAGTGTCATTTACAAGACTTGAGTTATGAGCATGGTAAAGCGGGTACTCGTTATGAGTTTCAGCGTAGAACATTTAAGAAGCATGATTTAGGTGACAAGATTCAGTTGCACATGACTCGCTGTATTCTTTGTTACCGTTGTGTATTCACAGCAGATCAATTAACCGGCAAAAGAGAGCACGGTGTTTTAGATAGAGGAGATCACGCAGAAATTGCCACTTATATAGAAAAGAATTTAGACAATGAATTCATTGGAAACGTGATTGACGTTTGTCCGGTGGGCGCATTAACCGATAAAACATTTAGATTTAAAAACAGGGTTTGGTTTTTAAAGCCAGTAGATGCACATAGAGATTGCCCAACTTGTAGTGGTAAAGTTACTTTGTGGAATAGAGGAGACGAAGTATACAGAGTAACAGCACGCAAAGACCAGTGGGGTGAAGTGGAAGATTGGATTTGTAATACTTGCAGATTCGATAAAAAACAAACCAGTGATTGGGTAATTGAAGGCCCAAGATTGATTGACCGTCATTCGGTTATTGCACAAGGGCATTATGCAGGAACAGTGGGTACACACAAACCAACAGAAACATTTGAAGCAGTTCATGCGGGTAGACAACCAAAATTGTTGATGGATATTCATAGCATTAGTGAAGTGAATCAAACCAATATCACATTAAGCAAATTGGATAGACCAGCGCATTCAACCGACTTTAACCATAACAAAGACTAATTACCAGAAGCATGACACTATTGGCCTTAGATTGGATATTGATGCTAGAAAAACTAATCCTGATTGCGATTATTGTTTTTGCTAGTTTGGGTATAGCCCTTTACACCACTTTTTCGGAGCGTAAAGTTGCTGCTGTTTTGCAGGATAGACCGGGACCTAACCGAGCTGGTCCAATGGGTTTATTACAACCTTTGGCGGATGGATTAAAGCTCATCATGAAGGAAGAAATTATTCCTAATTCGGCGAGTAAGGGATTATTCATTTTAGGACCTGCAATGGCAATGACTGCTGCATTAATGACTTGTGCCGTTATACCTTGGAGTAGCTCTGTAGAATTATTTGGACGCAAAATTGATTTGCAAATTGCTGATATCAATATTGGTATTCTATATGTATTTGGCGTAGTAAGTATGGGTGTTTATGGCATCATGATTGGTGGATGGGCTTCTAATAATAAGTTTTCTTTAATGGCCGCATTAAGGGGTGCCTCTCAGGCCATCAGCTATGAATTAGCTATGGGTTTAGCATTGATTGCGGTATTAATGATTTCTGGATCTTTAAGTTTAAAAACCATTGTTGATCAACAAATGGCTCCTGGCGCTTGGTGGAATATTGTTTACCAGCCCTTGGGCTTTATTTTATTTTTCATTTGTGCAATGGCAGAGTGTAATAGAACCCCATTTGACTTACCAGAAGCAGAGAACGAATTAAATATGGGATACCACCAAGAGTATTCCTCTATGAAGTTGGGTTTTTATCTTTTTGCTGAATATGTAAATATGATTATGAGCAGCGCGGTTATGGCTAGCTTGTATTTTGGTGGGTATGATGTTCCGTTTTTAGACGAGTCTACATTGGCCCCTAATATTGCTGCTATCATTGGTGTATTGTCGTTACTAACAAAGATTGTTATTTTCTTATTCCTTTTCATGTGGATTCGTTGGACCATCCCTCGTTTCCGCTATGATCAGTTAATGAATTTAGGTTGGAAGAGTTTAATACCACTGGCGTTGGTGAATATGTTGGCAACGGGTGCGGTGATATTATGGCAACAGGGTTAAGATCAATATTATACATTTGTGAACCTTTTATATAAAAGAATAAATGCAAGCTTTAACAAACAGAGCAAAAGAAGTAAGTAGGGAGCCAATGACTTTCATGGAGCGCCTTTATTTGCCCAATATCGTAAAGGGCATGGCCATTACTTTTAGCCATATTTTTAAAAAGCAGCCTACTATTCAATATCCAGAACAAAAGCGTGAGTTTAGTCCTGTATTTAGAGGATTACACGTTTTAAATAGAGACGCTGAAGGAAGAGAGAATTGTACTGCTTGCGGATTATGTGCTGTTGCTTGCCCTGCGGAAGCCATCACAATGGAAGCAGCAGAACGCATGCCTGGCGAAGAACATTTATATCGGGAAGAAAAATATGCAGCTAAATACGAAATCAATATGCTTCGTTGTATTTTCTGCGGATTATGTGAAGAAGCTTGTCCTAAAGATGCTATTTATTTAAGTGAAACTTTTGCTCCAGCAAACTTTACACGAAAAGGATTCATCTATGGAAAAGACGATTTGTTAATTCCAGATAAGAATAAAGCACCGGAAGAATATGCTGCAGCAAGAGGGGCTGCTCGAGGATAAAATTTTTGCCTGTTTAATACAATCTAAGAAATGGATACGATTCAAATTTTGTTTTTCTCTTTAAGTGCACTGGCCATATTCAGCGCTATTATGGTACTGGTTAGTAAAAATCCAGTACATAGTGTACTTTGGCTAATAGCTGTATTCTTTGCCATATCTGGTCATTATATTTTATTGAATGCACAATTCTTGGCAATTGTAAACTTGATTGTTTATGCAGGAGCTATCATGGTCTTATTCTTGTTTGTGATCATGTTAATGAATTTAAACTCAGAAGGCGAACCAAGAAAGAATTGGTGGATGAAATTAGCAGGGGTTGTGTCTGGTGGATGTTTTTTAGTGGTATTGGTTTCATTGGTAAAGCAAGCAACTGAGCTATCTGGAAAAGCAGCTTTGATGAAAACCGGCGATATCGGTTTAATTAAAAATTTAGGTAAAGCATTATTTAGTGATTTTGTAGTTCCATTCGAAATAAGCAGTGTACTCTTCTTGAGTGCAATGGTTGGAGCTGTAGTAATTGGTAAAAAAGATTAATTAATAACAACGCAATTATGCCGATACAATATTATATCTATTTTTCATTAGCCTTGTTTAGCATTGGTATTATTGGTGTACTTACAAGAAGAAATGCCATTATTGTTTTCATGTGCATAGAACTGATGTTGAATGCAGTAAATCTTTTATTGGTTGCATTTTCAAAAATGCACCATGGAGCAGCTTTGTTAAATAATGCAACTGCAACAACTGGAGTAGAAGGACAACTCTTTGTATTTTTTATCATGGTGGTAGCTGCCGCTGAAGTAAGTGTGGGATTGGCCATCATTGTGATGATGTATCGAAATACCCATTCTGTAGATATTAATTTCTTGAACCGATTGAAAAACTAGCACCCGCAACTTAGTATATGAGTAAAATTGCTTTTTTAGTACCATTGTTTCCCTTGCTGGGTTTCCTGATTAACGGATTGGGCAGGCAGCGCTTGTCTAAATCTGCTGTAGGTATAATAGGGTCAGGAATGATTTTCTTGTCTTTCTTAACCTCCTGCTTTTTATTTGGACAAGTGTATGGAGCTGCTGCCAATAGCGGTGGTGCACCCATTAATTCAGTAGTTACTCTGTTTAATTTTATTCAAACAGAAGCGTTCACTATTCCATTTTCATTTCAAATTGACCAATTATCTGTACTGTTTTTATTGATTATTACCGGAATAGGTTTCTTAATTCATTTATATTCTACCGCGTACATGAAAGAGGAAGCGCCTCATCATTTTGCACGCTATTTTGCTTATTTGAATTTATTTGTGTTCTCCATGTTGTTGCTCGTAATGGGTAGCAATTATGTGATCATGTTTATTGGATGGGAAGGAGTAGGATTGTGTTCTTATTTATTGATTGGATATTGGTTTAAAAACGGTGATTATAATTATGCTGCTAAAAAAGCATTTATCATGAACCGTATTGGAGATCTTGGTTTTCTGTTAGCAGTATTTTGGTTGATTTTTAAGTTGGGTACGGTAAATTACACAGATGTATTTGCTGGTATTTCTCAATTATCCGCTTTTGATATTACCGCTATAACTACCTTACTATTTGTAGGTGCAATGGGTAAGAGTGCGCAAATCCCTTTGTACACATGGTTACCTGATGCCATGGCGGGTCCTACACCGGTATCGGCTTTAATACATGCGGCAACTATGGTAACTGCTGGTATTTACATGATTGCCAGAAGCAATATATTATATACCATGGCGCCAGCTACACAAACACTGGTTGCAGTTATAGGTTTGGCCACAGCCATTTTTGCAGCTACCATTGCACTAAAACAAAATGATATTAAAAAAGTATTGGCTTATTCAACAGTAAGTCAATTGGGTTATATGTTTTTAGGATTGGGTGTAGGTGCTTACACAGGCGCAGTATTTCATGTGATGACGCATGCTTTCTTTAAAGCATTGTTGTTCTTGGGTGCTGGTTCCGTAATTCATGCTATGCATCATGAACAAGATATTCGTAAAATGGGAAACCTTAAAAAGTATATGCCCATCACGCATATCACTTTCTTATTGGCTTGTTTAGCAATTGCTGGAATACCACCTTTCTCAGGTTTCTTTTCTAAGGATGAAATTTTAGTGGCGGCTTACAGCAGCAATCCATTGTTCTATTATATTGGTGTAGGAGGAGCTTTAATGACTGCATTTTATATGTTTAGATTGTACACCCTAACTTTCATAGGAAATTTCAGGGGAACACATGAACAAGAACATCATTTGCATGAGAGTCCATCTGCAATGACCATTCCTTTAATTGTATTAGCTGTTTTATCTGTAGTAGGCGGATTTATAGGAATACCTGCTGTGTTTGCAGAGAACCAACATTGGCTTCAAAATTTTCTTGCGCCTATTTTTGCTGAATCAACCAAATTAACAGAAGCACACCACTTAAGCCATTCTCAAGAATATATTATGATGGGTGTGGTGACTTTATTAATTGTATTGGTGATTGCATTTGCGGTTAAGTCTTTCAGAAATTATACGAATACAAACGAAACAGAAGAGCGTGGATTGGGCAAGCTATTAATGAACAAGTGGTATGTAGATGAATTGTACAATACCGCTATAGTAAATCCATTAAATGCCTTGGGTGGTATTTTGAAAAATGTAGTAGAGAAGTCGGGTATTGACGGGGCAGTGAATGGAGTAGGAAAGTTGGTTGCTTATGGTTCAAGGCAATTGAGATTAATTCAAAGTGGACAGGTAGCCAGCTATTTGCTCATCATGATATTATCCATGGTAGTGTTTTTCATTGTATGGTTTAATGATGCCACTATTACTCGTTTTTTAGATAAAATATTTTAAATCGTTCATCAAGTAGCTAGCAATAATGATTACTTTATTACTCATATTAACACCTCTGGTAGCCGGCTTAATTGCGTTTGTATTAAAGCAAGGTAATTCGGCTAAAACTTTTGCTTTGTTGGCATCAATCGCAACTTTAGCAATTGCATTGGTTGCCGTATTTACTCCAGGAGAAATAGGATACGACGCGGCTTGGTTAAATAATTTAGGAAGTAGAATCACTTTAAAAGCAGACGGCATGGCTAAAATGCTGAGCTTGTTAACAGCTGTTTCCTTCCCTTTAATTTTTACTGCTGTTTACAATAATGAATATAAAAATTCAGCTTCTTTTTATGGCTTGATGCTGTTGTCTCAGGCTGGATTGATGGGTGTATTTCTTGCATCTGATGCATTATTATTTTATTTTTTCTGGGAGTTAGCATTAATTCCAGTTTACTTTCTTTGTTCTATTTGGGGAGGAGAAAAAAGAATTGCTGTTACATTTAAATTCTTTGTGTACACTTTTATAGGGTCTTTATTGATGCTAATTGGTTTGTTGTTCATGTATTTTAACACAGCCGATCAGTCTTTTTCATTGCAGAGTTTTTATGCAGTAAAATTAACCGCTCAACAAGAAACACTGATGTTCTGGTTATTCTTTATTGCATTTGCTATAAAGATGCCCATTTTCCCTTTTCATACCTGGCAACCAGATGCATACGAGCAATCGCCTACTGCTACAACAATGGTAATGAGTGGAATCATGGTTAAAATGGGGGTATATGCAGTTATTAGATGGATACTTCCAATGTTCCCTAATGCTGCTGCACAATCAGCAAATTTGGTAATTATACTTTCTATTATTGGAATGATATATGCTTCATTAATTGCCATACGTCAAGATGATATTAAGCGTATGATAGCTTATTCTTCCATTGCACATATTGGTTTAATGAGTGCAGCCATGTTTACCAATAATCAAACGGCAATGGACGGAGTGATGATTCAAATGTTTAGTCATGGAGTGAATGTGATTGGCCTTTGGATTATTGCCGATTTAATTGAAAAACAATTAGGCACAAGAAATATGAGCCAGTTGGGAGGCTTAGCACAAAAAGCACCAGTGATGGCTATTTTATTAGTAGTCATGGCTTTGGCAAACGTAGCGTTGCCGCTCACCAATGCATTTATTGGAGAGTTCTTAATGTTTAATGGGTTGTTTCAATACAATATGGTAATGGCTGCAATTGCGGGTATTAGTATTATTTTGGCCGCAGTATACACATTGAATATGGTGCAGCGTGTAATTTATGGTGAGTTAAATGTTATTACGGAGAAAGCAACAGATATTCCTTTGAATGTAAAATTGGCATTAGTGATCATTACTTTACTGGTGCTTGTTTTTGGTGTATTCCCGCAACCATTGTTGAATTTAACTGGAGACAGTGTTTCAGCATTATTTGTAAAAAAGTAAAAGACCGATTTAGTATTTATGAACGCAATTATATTTTCAGCAATTCTAGGTGTGGTAATGATGTTTACAGGCATTTTTACCGATAAAAAACCGGTCATTACTTTAACTGCAATTATTTCGTTAGTTGTGTTACTAACCGTAAATATATTAAATAGCTATGGCTTGTTTTCTATTCAAATAGATACCAAAGACTTATTGCATTTTAATAAAATGGGTTTGTTCTTTAATACATTAATGATTGCTTCTACGCTAATCTTTGTTTTATTAAGTGGATCTGAAATAGAAAAAATCGGAAATAAAACAGCTGATTTTTATGCGCTTATTTTCTTTGTATTATGCGGAACCGCCATTCTTACTTCTTATAATGGCATGTTGATGTTGTTTTTAGGAATTGAAATCTTGTCTATTCCATTGTATATATTAACAGGAGCGGATAAGCATAATCTTAAAAGCAATGAAGCTTCTCTCAAATATTTTTTAATGGGTTCGTTTACAACTGGCATCATGTTGATGGGTATTGCTTTGTTGTATGGCGCTACAGGTACCTTTGGTATGGCTAGTGTTGGAACAGGAGCCCTGCCTCCATCATCAGGTGTTCAAGGCCCTGCATTTTTACAAGTAGCTGGATTACTTTTGCTTTTCGGTGCAATGTGTTTTAAAGTGTCTGCAGCACCTTTTCATTTTTGGACGCCAGACGTTTATGATGGAGCTCCAAGTGTTTTCACTTCGTTCATGGCTACTATAGTAAAGTCTGCTGCTTTTTTTGCATTCATTAAATTGTTTGCTTCCAACGCAACTTTATTGGGACCCACTTGGAATATTTTGCTCTCCTTTGTAATTGTTGCTACATTACTAGCAGGGAATATAACCGCTGTTTTTCAACGCAGTATCAAAAGGATGTTGGCCTATTCTAGTATTGCGCAAGTAGGATTTATGTTATTTGCTTTGTACAGCAATAACGATTTAGGTACAGAGGGAATTATATTGTACACGGTTGCCTATAGTTTAGCAACCATCGGATTTTTTGCTATACTGATGAAAGTGAAAGATTATACTTTCGATGGATTTAACGGGCTTGGATCTACTCAACCAGTTTTAGCATTTGTTGCTACCATCTGTTTATTGTCATTGGCTGGTATTCCATTAACTGCCGGTTTTTTTGCTAAATATTTCATGTTGGCTTCTGTAGTTAAAGCTGGTGGTCCCATCTGGATGGTTATAGTAGCTGTATTATTTGCAGCGGTAAGTGCTTATTACTATTTCAAAGTAATACAAGCAATGTACTTTAAAGAAGGTCAACCAGAAACAAGTGAAATCTCTGGGGGATTCAAGTTTGGCCTGCTATTAGTGGCTGCTGCTATAGTACTAGTTGGCGTTCTTCCTTCAATAGTGCTCAATTGCTTCTATTTTTAACCACTCTTCATAATTAGACTGTTTACTGTAAAGGGTTTAATCATTACGCTGTACCTTTAATTTATGACAGCTTTTGACTCATTCACATTGGCATGGCGTACGGTAAAAAGCAATAAGCTTCGTGCGGGTATTACTATAGCTATTATTGCTTTTGGTATTATGGCATTAATAGGGATTATTACTGCTATTGAAGCCATGAACCAAAGTTTGAAAGAGAGCTTTTCATCAATGGGTGCCAACTCCTTCAGCATTCGTTATAAGGATGCCAGGGCAAGAATGGGACCCAATAGTGATGAAGTGAAAAAAACCAAACGAGGGTTAAAAGAAAAGAAATCCAATCTAAATAAACCACTTCGATTAGAAGAAGTGGAGCGTTTTAAAGCCAATTATACTTTCCCGGGTGCATTGGTCAGTATTTATCGCAGAGGACCTGGCGGTCAAGAACTAAGATATGAGGACAGGAAAACCAATCCACAAATACTGGTTTGGGGGGGAGATGAAAACTATTTACTAGTTAATGGGTATACAATTCAACAAGGAAGAAATTTAAATAATCTTGACGTACAAAGTGGAAGAAACGTTTGTTTAATTGGAAGCAATGTGGCTACACGATTATTTGGCGAAAGACCAGAAAGATCTTTAGATAAAATTATTAAAGTAGGTAGTACACCTTATAGAGTGGTGGGTTTGCTTAAAAGCAAAGGTTCTAGCTCTATGCTCCGTCAAGATGATGTCATAGTAACTTCTTATACCAATGTACGTAGGTATGCCAATATTGGACCTACTTATTTAATTGGCATCAATGTGACCGATATTAATGTGATTCCAGTTGCAACCGATGAAGCAACTTCAGTATTTAGAGCAATCAGAAAACTTCAGCCTACAGAAGAAGTGAATTTTGTGATTGAAAAAAGCGACAAGTTTGCGGAAATGTTTATTGGCTTTTTAAGCAGTATTACAGGTGCAGCAAGTGCCATTGGTTTAATCACTTTAATAGGTGCTGCAATTGGATTAATGAATATTATGCTGGTGGCTGTAAATGAGCGAACCAAAGAAGTTGGTTTAATAAAAGCAATTGGCGGCAAAAGCAAATATGTACGTCAGCAGTTTTTGTTTGAAAGTATGATCATTAGTTTGTTGGGTGCCATTTTCGGAATCATCCTTGGAATATTGGTAGGGAATGTGTTTGGAATAATATTAGACACAGGTTTTGTTGTTCCTTGGACATGGGTGTTTATTGGAATAGTTATCTGCTCTGTAGTTGGTTTGGCAGCAGGTATTTATCCTGCTATGAAAGCAGCTAAACTGAATCCAATTGTAGCATTGAGATACGAATAAGCTAATTGCGTTTTTTGTCTTCCTTCAATTTATCGTTGATATAGTATTTGATATCTTCTTCTTTAGGATGTTTCCTTAGCCATTCGTAAGTTGGTCTATGACGCTGTACAAAATTTTGTAAAGCTTCATTTTTTAAACCACTGTATTTGGTTACGATCGATGCTGAAAAGCGATAATTGATGTATGCTTCTTTCTCACTATTGTTAAATAACTCAGTGGCTTTTCTTTTACTTTTTTCTCTGCTTGAAAGTCTATTTAAACTAATTCCAAAACCGGCTCCCGAATTAGATAATTCAACCGCTTTAACTGGGGGGCTAACCATTGATTCTTTAAAGTCAGCTATTCTTTCTAAACTGTCTAAACTATACTGACTAACACCAGAGTTTTGAACAGTCACATTGTTCAGGTTGCGACTGATGGGAACCAAGAACAATTCTAATGTATCGGAGGCTGCAATCAACCCACTATATAAAACAGTATCGTAGTGATAGCCTACTGCTGAAATGGATAGGATATCATTTTTACTGATATCAATTTTGAATATCCCTTTATTATTAGTTACAACTGTTTTCTTTTTGTTGGTATTGGTAACGCTGGCTAATTCAATTGGCTCATTGCTGATGCTGTCTCTTAAATATCCCCAAACAATTTGTTGTTGAGCATTTGCTGCAAAACCAACCAATACCAATACCATTAAAAACAATATCTTTTTCATACTGTAAAGATACAAATTACCCAAGGCATCTGCCTTTTTTGCTTAGTAAACACAACAAAAAACCCACAGGCAATTATACCTGTGGGCTATATTCAATTTCAAAAGACTTTATTTAGGGTCTAATGCAACTTTAATCCTTTCAGCTAAGTCAGCTAAATGAATTTTACTCATTTTGTCTGCTGCTGTTGCAGAAGCACTATTTAGTTGACTACGAAGACCTACTAATTGTGCACGTACAATTGCAGTAACGTCTGATTTCTTTGCATCAATACCTGCACTTGCTGCACCCCCAAAACTAATGGTGATTCCACCACCGGTTGTAGGAGCAGGGTTAATGATAGAAGTTAAACGATCTACATACACTCTTTGCAACATTCTCTTGTAAGTATCAATGGCTTTCTTGCTGCTTAATTCATTAAATACGGTGCCTTGAACATCGTTCAATAATTCCATTGCAGTATAAGCTTTATCTGCGCCAAATCTTTCTGCACTTAATTGTAAACGACCTAAACGATCGGTGCTAACAATACTATTTAATGTTCTTTCTTGTAAGCTCATTATAGGATCTGCGCTAATAGGATTATTAAACTTATTCCACATTGCACGATCTACTAACCATGTTGGCGTTTCAAATACATTTTTATTGATAAATCCAACAGCTTCTTTCTGACGTGTTTTAGGAACAATTTCATAAACAGCTTCATTTTGTTCTACTGTTTTAAATGTTTCATAAACGCCACCAATATTGGTACTTACATGACCAATATATCTGTTAAACTGACCTAATGTTTGGCCATACATTGTAGCTAAATTATTGTACTGGTCACCTTCTTCTTTGGTCCACTCAGGTAAACCTTTCATTACACGCTTTAAATTCATTACACCATATTCACTGGCTTTAACAGAATTATCACTTAAGTCTTCGCTTTGACTTCTAGGATCAACTCTATTACCACTTTCGTAAGTGCCAAACCAATGACGAGGATTTTCTTTTAAAGCAGCAGTAACCATTTTATTACTGTTCAACTTAGTTTCTTCTTCGGTGTTACCTGGAATATAACCATATCCCCATTTCATTGCCCATTTGTCGTAATCACCAATTCTTGGATATAATCCTTTTCTGCTGATATTGTCTTCTGGTTGTGCAACGTAGTTAAAACGAGCGTAGTCCATAATTGAAGCTGTGTGTCCATTTGCTTCAACCCACTGCTTATCTCTTAATTTTTCTACAGGAGTTTGGCTACTGCTTCCCATATTATGACGAAGACCTAATGTATGACCTACTTCATGTGAAGAAACAAAACGAATTAAATCGCCCATTAATTGATCATCATATTTCATGCTACGAGCACCTGGATCATTTGGTCCTGCTTGTAACATATACCAATCATGAACCAACTTCATTACGTTGTGGTACCAACCAATATGGCTCTCTAAAATTTCTCCACTTCTTGGATCGTGCACATTTGGTCCGTATGCATTGGCAATATCAGAAGCAAAATATCGTACTACAGAAAAACGAGCGTCTTCCATGCTCATAGTAGTGTCGTTTTCTGGCCATTCTTTTCCAACAATTGCATTTTTAAATCCAGCTTTTTCAAAAGCTGCTTGCCAATCGTTAATACCTGCAATTAGATGAGAACGCCATTGCTTTGGTGTTGCAGGATCTATATAATAGATAATTTGTTTTTTAGGCTCAACCAATTCACCTCTTCTCCATTTTTCCCACTCACCATCTTTAGGCTCTAATCTCCAACGTACTGCAAAACTTACGTCTTCTACTTTTTGTTGAGAATCGCTATAGCGTACAAAATCGTCGGTAAAGTATCCAACTCTTTTATCTGCAATTCTACGCTGCATTGGAACTTTTGGTAATAGCAATAAAGAAGTATTGATTTCCATTGTTACTGCACCTGCATCTCTTGCAGCAGCAATTCCAGCTGCTGGAGGTAAACCTGGAATGCTTGGGCCAGCAACAGGAGATGACTGATAAGTTTTTACAGTCACAATCTCTGTATTGATTGGGTAGGTGCTTATTTTAGCAACATATGAACGGTCTTGTGCTAGAACACTTAGACTATATCTTCTTTTGATGTTAGGATTAATGCTTACTGCTTGGTTATCACCTTTAAAGAATTCTGTAACATCAATGACTACTCCAGAAGAATCTTTGCCAAAAGCTGCAATTGGAAAAGCTGAAGCAATTGCGTTTAGGTTAGAATTAGTAACCGCTTTATAGATGTCTTGATTTTCTTCGGCTTGGTTTACCAAAGTAATGGTACGTAAGAAGACATTGTTATTGGGTCCTCTTTCAAATTTGATAGTCTGCTGGTTAGCAATTTCACCACCATAACCAGCGCCTGCTGGTACTTTAGCAAAACGTACAACCGATAAAATCTCTCTCCCTAAAATTGAGTCTGCAATTTCAAAGTAGTATTTGTCTTCTACTTTGTGAACAGTAAAAAGACCCGTTTTAGAAATTGCTTTTGATGTAATTACATCCTTGTATGCTTTAGGCCCTTGTCTTTGAGCTCCTGGCATATTAGGCAAATTACCCATATTAGGCATTTGAGTACCCGTACCTGGTGTTTGAGGTGGGGTTTGAGGACGCTGTTGTGCAAACACGGATAGTGCAAGCATTAGCGCTGTGCTTGAGAATAATAGTTTTTTCATTGTCGCAATTAGAATAATTTTAAAAAATGCCTATAAAGATAGGGCTGTTGAGTTACCAACAATCAATTAGGGAGGCGGATTGGATGAATGGTGAACTTTTGAAATAAATCGGTAAAATACAATGAAAGAATATTGTTCGCAAATTTGCTGCTTTAAATAAAATCCCTAATTTGTAACCCCTTTACGATGCGGATTTAAATTGTTTTGATGAATTTCAAACAAATTGATAATTCAGAATAATTTTCATTAGCATTGTGAAGTAATTTTTTAAACCATTTGTTATTTTTTTTAAAAAATCAAAAACCATTTGAGTCATGGCTGAAACAAAACCAACCGCTGCAGTGAAAAGTGCAACTTCTACTCAACCGAAGAAGAGCAGCAACATTATTTCTTGGATTGCTCCATTTGCTGGAGTTTTATTAGGGTACATTCTTTGGAGATTTGTACTAGGTACCAACAGTAATTTTACCAATCCAGATTTGGCTGGTGGTTTCTGGCCTAACCACAAAGGACCTTTAACTGGATTAGCTAAAATGTATGAAGGTGGTATCGTTGTACCTATCTTGATTGGTAACTTCATTATTGTATTGATCTTCGTTATTGAGCGTATGCTTACTGTAGTAAAAGCTACTGGTACTGCAAACAATGCAGAATTTGTTCGTAGCGTGCAGTTTCACCTTGCTAACAAAGAAGTAGACAAAGCTTTGGCTGCTTGTGATAAGCAAAAAGGATCTGTAGGTAATGTAATGAAAGCAGGTCTTAAGAAGTACAAAGAAATGATTACCAATACTGAATTAGAAACTGAGCAAAAAGTATTGAACATTCAAAAGGAAATTGAAGAAGCAACTGCACTTGAATTACCAATGTTAGAAAAGAACTTAGTATTCTTATCTACTATTGCTTCTGTAGCAACCCTATTAGGATTGTTCGGAACGGTATTAGGTATGATTAAGTCTTTCTCTGCATTAGGAGAAGAAGGTGGTGGTGATGCTGCTCGTGAATTATCAAAAGGTATTTCTGAGGCATTGTTCAACACTGCATTGGGTATTGGTACTTCAGCTGTAGCGATCATTTTCTATAACGTGTTCACCACTCGTATTGATGGTATCACTTACGGAATTGATGAGTCTGGATTCACTTTAACTCAAAGCTTTGCTGCTAACTACAAATAATTTCAAATTATTTGTGGAATTGGTAAAGATTTGAATCTAATATAAGTGAACAGTAAAAAACAAAACAATGGGTAGAGCCAAATTACCTCGGAAGAGTACAAACATCGATATGACCGCAATGTGCGATGTGGCCTTTCTCTTGTTGTCGTTCTTTATTTTAACGACCAAGTTTAAGCCTGCTGAAGCAATAGCAGTCACAACGCCAAAATCAGTTGCTGCAAAAGTGGCGCCCCAGAAGGATTATGTGATGGTAATCTTAGATGCAAATGGCAAAGTGTTTCTTGAAATGGACGACGAGTCTAAAAAAGAAGCAATCGCTAATGCACTTAATTCATCTCGAAATCTGGGTCTAAACACTGCTGCTTTTAAAAAGTCGCTGTTTTATGGAGCTCCTTTCGGTAGCCTTGCATCATTCCTCGCCTTACCTGAAGATCAGCGTAAAGGCGATAAATTACCCGGTATTCCTGTATTGGATACGGCTAACAATGAGTTGGTTACCTGGATGAGATTAACTAAAGATGCTTATTTAGGTGAAAAAGAGCCTGCATTCCTTTTAAAGGGAGACAATATGGCTAAATATCCTGCTTTCAAAGCAATCATAGACGCTTTCAAGAAGAATGATATCTTGAAGTTTCAAATGGTTACTAGCCCAGAAGCAGCACCAGTAGGAACGGATCTTTGGAAATTGAACCAGAAAGGGGAAAAACTAGAAGATTAAAGGAAACTAATTTATAACGAAAACTAAATTCTACCGACATGGCAGAAATGGATACCTCGGGCGGCGGTGGCCACAAAAAAGGACCCGGCGTCAAGAAAGGAAAAAAACTATCAACCAGGGTTGACTTAACACCCATGGTGGACTTAGGTTTCTTGTTGATTACGTTTTTTATCTTCACTACAACCATGAGTCAACCAACGGCTATGAGACTCTTTTTACCAAAAGATGCTGATAAGCCCGAAGACCAGAATAAAGCAAAAGAGTCAGGTGTTATCACTTTGTTACTAGGCAAAGACAACAACGTCTTTTATTATGAAGGCCAATTGGAAGTAAATGGATCTAATTTTAAATCATCCAACTTCAAGGAAATCAGAACTATTTTGATTGATAAGAAGCGAAATACTCCTGAAAAGGATTTGGTGGTTATCATTAAGCCTTCTGCAGATTGTACTTATAAGAATGTAGTGGATGTATTAGATGAAATGGCTATTAACGTGCTTAAAAAGTATGCATTAGTTGATATTTCCGAAGGCGAAGCCGCTTTGGTAAAAATATCTGATGCAAGCGGAAGTGCAGGAGCTGGCGCATCGAATTAGGATCAACAAGCAACTAACAAATAACATTTTTAACAATGGAGCCAAATAAAATTCAATCAGCCGATATTCTCGACATCATCTTTGATGGCAGAAACAAGGAGTATGGAGCTTATGAGTTGCGTAAAACCTACAATAAGCGTATGACCAAGGCGTTGGTAGGAACCGTGCTTATTCTACTACTAGCTGTGCTGGGTAACATACTTGCTAATACTGTTGGCAAAGAGAGTAAAGAGTTAATCGTACAAGACGTGTCGTTGGAAAACGTGACGCAGGAAGAGAAAAAGCCTGAGCCACCACCTCCACCGCCACCACCAAAACAAGAACCTCCAAAAGTGGAAATCACTAAGTTCACTCCTCCTAAAATTGTTAAGGATGAAGAAGTGAAAGAAGAAGATGAAATTAAAGAGGTAGAAAAATTGGAAGATACCAAGATTGGTACCATTAATCAGGAAGGTGCAAAAGACGAAGGTATAGTTGCTCCTCCAGTTGAAAGTGGTACTGGTGTGGTAGAAGCACCCAAAAAAGAAGAAGATTACGACAAGATATTTACCGTGGTACAAATACCAGCGGAATTCCCTGGTGGTTTGCCAGCATGGGCTAAATATTTGGAGCGTAACTTAAATAGAGATTTACCAGTTGAAAATGGTGCGCCTCCAGGAAAATACACAGTTGTTGTATCTTTTATCGTGGCTAAGGACGGAGCAATAAGCGATGTTGTTGCTGAGAACGATCCAGGCTACGGAACAAAAGCAGAAGCAGTTCGTGTAATTACTAGAGGACCAAAATGGAAGCCTGCGGTTCAGAATGGTAGAAACGTAATCTATCGTCACAAGCAGAGTATTACTTTCATGGTATCAGAAGAATAATTCAACATGACTTTTTAATAGAGCCCCGAATCAAAAAGATTCGGGGCTTTTTTATTGCTGTTTTTTATGGAAATACAGCATTGCTGTATCCTAGTAGTAAACATATTACTATGGATAAAAATCAGATCCTTCAGAGCGAGTGGCTCGATATTTTATTTGATGGGAAAAATAAAAGTTACGGAGCATATGAATTAAGAAAGACTTACAATGGTAGGTTAAAGAAAGCAATGATTATTTCATTCAGCATCGCCGCTTTATTTGTTACGGTTATTTTAATGGCTAACGTAAATACTACTGTTGCAAACACACTTAGTGTTATTGATATTTCACTGGAGAAATTCAAAGAAGAAATTAAAAAAGTAGAAATAGTAGAGCCAATAAAAAAAGAACCAATTAAGGTAGAAACAGTTTCAGTAACTCCACCTAAAATTGTAAAGGATAATGAAGTAAAGCCAGAGGAAGAGGTAAAAACAATTGATCAAATCGAAAATGTTCAGATCAATAATTTTAATCAGGAAGGAGAGAAAAATATAGATATAGTAAATCCTCCAATTGAAAAATCAATTGCGGGAGTATCATTGATTGCTAAAGAAGAGGATGGCGAAAAAATATTTTATGTAGTACAAATACCAGCTGAGTTTCCAGGTGGCATGAATGGTTGGAGAAACTATTTAGAAAGAAATTTAAATAGTGATATACCAGTTTCAAATGGAGCACCTGCTGGAAGATATACTGTAGTAGTATCATTCTTGGTAGATAAATCGGGTGTAATCAGTGATGTTATTGCTGAAAATGATCCAGGCTACGGAACTAAAGCCGAAGCAATAAGAGTAATTGCTAAAGGTCCTAATTGGAAACCAGCCATTCAAAATGGGAATAAGGTGATTTATAGACATAAGCAGAGCATCACTTTTATGGTTTCAGAAGAATAATTCAATAGCATTAACTTTGCGTAATGAGGATGCAATTACAAGGTTGGGACGACACCATAGTAGCAATGGCTACAGCGCCAGGAATTGGGGCAATAGCGGTCATTAGAATTAGTGGGCCTAAATCATTTGATGTAATGAATGAATTATTTCCAAAAAAGGATTTATTCGTTCAAGCGTCGCATACCCTTCATGTTGGTCTTTTAAAAGATGGAGATATTGTTTTAGACGAAGTAGTTTTGTCTTTGTATAGAGGGCCTAAATCTTACACGGGCGAAGATGTAATAGAAATTAGCTGTCATGGTTCTCCTTATATACAGGAACAAATTTTGCAAGCCATAACAAAACGGGGTGTAAGGCTAGCGAAGCCTGGTGAGTTTACACAAAGGGCTTTCTTAAAAGGTAAAATGGATTTAGCCCAAGCAGAAGCAGTGGCTGATTTAATTGCGAGCAATACCGAAGCAAGTAAGAGAGCTGCATTACACACTATGCGCGGAGGTTTCTCTTCCGATTTGAGTCAATTGCGCGAAGCCTTAATTAGTTTTTCTGCATTGATAGAATTGGAATTGGATTTCTCACAAGAAGATGTAGAATTTGCAGATCGAACACAGTTTAAAAATTTAATAACCCAATTAAAAGAAGCTACTGCAGCATTGATTGGTTCATTTAAATTAGGTAATGTAATTAAAAACGGAGTACAGGTAGCAATCATTGGAAAACCTAATGCAGGTAAGTCAACTTTGCTTAATACGCTATTGAATGAAAACAGAGCGATTGTAAGTGATATAGCAGGAACTACTAGAGATACCATCGAAGAAGTATTAAATATTGATGGGGTTTTATTTAGGTTGATTGATACCGCCGGTATACGCGAACACACTGATGATGCAATAGAACAAATTGGAGTAAGTAAGAGCAAAGAAAAAATGCGTGCAGCGCAAGTGGTTATTTATTTATACGATCTCTTAAATATGAATGTCGAGGAGTTGCAACAAATTGTAAATGAATTTGAGCAAGAAAATATCAACTATATATTGGTAGGAAACAAAGCTGATACTGCTACTGCTGCAATAATGACACAGTTTGTTGCATTTAAAAACAGTATGTTTATATCTGCGAAGAAGAATGTACAAATTGAAACGCTTAAAAAGTTATTAGTTGAGAACACCATTCACGGAAATATTAATACCGAGTCAACCATAGTAACCAATGCCAGACATTACGAAGCATTAGTAGGCTTGATACAATCATTGAATGAGGTAGAGCAAGGATTAAGCAATCAATTACCCGGAGATTTATTGGCTTTAGATATACGTCAGTGCTTGCACTATTTAGGAACGATAACGGGCAGCATTACCCATGAAGACCAGTTGGATTATATTTTTAGTAAGTTCTGTATCGGAAAGTAACTATCTTTCCTTTGTTTCATAAATGCCTGTTATTGTTAGCTTTTAGCTGATTTATCTTTCCTTTATTTGTTGCCCAACTCCACTTTTTTACCTATATTTGGTGCCTGATTGTTGCCCAGATTTGTTGCCCACAAATCAGGCAACACTCGGGAGAGAACATGCTACATACAGCTACAAGCTGCTACATGTAGCAACAACAGGCAACAAAATGAGCAGCAACATTCGTCTACAAAAAACTTGTCAGCACTGCGGTAACCGGTTTACCGCCAAGACTACTGTTACACAGTTTTGCTCAGATACCTGTGCTAAGAGAGCATACAAACAACGGAAGCGGGATGAAAAAATTGAAGTGGCCATCAAGGAAGAAACCGAGAAAGCCATGTACAACCCTGCCATTTCTCAAAAAGAATTTCTAACCGTTGATGAAGCCTGCCAGTTAATCAACGCCAGCCGATGGACCATATACAGGCTCATCGACAAAGGCGAACTCAAAGCAGGTAAGTTGGGCAGAAGTACCCGTATCCCCCGAACAGCTATCAACGAACTATTCAAATTAACTGAAGCATGACAGTAACTTTAAGACAACGCAAAAAGGGCGATAAAATCAGCCTGTATCTTGATTACTATGGCGATGGTAAAAGAGACTATGAGTATTTGCAATTATACATCATACCCGAGCCGGAGAAAGGCAAGCTCACCAAAGAGCAGAAAGAAGAAAACCGTAAAACAATGATCCTGGCAGAAGCCATCAGGTCAAAACGATTGCTCCAGATAAAGAATGAAGAATATGGCTTTCGGGATACCGATAAAGCCAAAGGCAGTTTCATTGCCTACTTTGAAAGGCTTACCGAGAAAAGAAAAGGCAGCGAGGGTAATTGGGGCAATTGGGATAGTGTACTGAAACACTTAAAGAAGTTCACCAAGAATGGTGCATCATTTAAAGACGTTGATAAAAACTGGCTGGAAGATTTCAAAACCTATCTCATATCCGAAGCCAAGAGTAAAACCAATAAACACCTTTCACAAAATTCGCAGTCTTCCTATTTCAGTAAAGTAACAGCAGCTTTGAAGGAAGCGGTAAAAGAAGGCATCATTCAAACCAATCCGGCAAATCAGGTGGAGGGCATCAGGTCAGATGATCCCGATAGAGAGTTCCTCACTTTGGAAGAATTACAGGCAGCTGCAAAAGTGGAGTGTGAAATGCCGGTGCTCAAAAATGCTTTCATCTTTTCTGCATTGAGTGGTTTACGTTGGTCGGATATTGAAAAGCTGGTTTGGTCAGAAGTGCAGCACTCCGAGCAGTCCGGGTATTACATCCGTTTCAGGCAGAAGAAAACAAAAGGAGCCGAAACATTGCCCATTTCAGAACAAGCCTTTTCGCTTTTAGGCGAAAGAAGAAAGCAGAATGATAAAGTATTTGAAGGATTGTATTACAGTGCCTGGCATAACTTAAAACTCCGTGAATGGGTAATGAAAGCAGGTATCACCAAGCACATCACTTTTCACTGTGCAAGGCATACCTACGCCACCTTACAAATTACATTGGGAACGGATATTTACACGGTTTCAAAACTCTTAGGTCACAGGCATTTAAAAACAACCGAAATTTACGCTAAGGTAATTGACCATAAAAAACAGGAGGCCGCCAATAAAATTAAATTAGACTTATAGCGATGGAAGTAAAAGTATTAGACAGCATCATGCACGGTGTATTGAAGCCGTGGAAATTAGACACCACCAACACAAGGCGGTTCACTGAATTGGTGAAAGCTGCAAAAGCAGCTTCACCCAGCACCAACGCAGAGTTGCTTTCGCAACTCATAGCATTGTTGGTTGATTACCCAACACTTCAAAAAATAGTAGCTGATGAAACCATAGGCAATGCATCATTGCAGCCGCTTTTATACAAAACCGATTTGCCAAAGTATAAAGATGCCGTTACCCATTTTTATTATTTCATCATCACCGGAGAAACACTTCGTGTTTTCAATGCAGTATTGCAGCAAGCTGCAAACTGGACAGAGTTAGTTGATATTCGCTATCAGGTTGGCAAGTCACTTACCAATGTGAGAGTATTAGCCAAGCAGGTTACCACAGAATTAAATGAGCAAGGCTTTACAACGGTTCCTGATGCACAAAGCAACGTTGTTCACTTCGCTTTGTATTACTTAAAACATAGCCTCATTCAGCTTTATTTCAGCATTCAGGAACAGTTCAAGGCAAGCCTTTCACAAACAACAACACTTGAAGATTTTTATGTGTTGGATTTGGAAGAACCATTGTCCACAGTTCAGCAATTAGAGTATGTAGGACCGCCAGCAGCAGATGAAAAAGGCAGCACCGAGTACAACGACAACCAGGAGGCAATTCACTTCGGTTTCAAAGATGATATTGCAAAGCTCACAACGGTAGTTAATCAGTTGTGCCATCAAATTGAATTATTGAATGATGATGTTACCAGTGCTGATGAATTGATAAAGGCATTAACAGCAAAAAGCATATTACCCGGTGCAGTTAAAATTCAATTAGGCTGCGAAACAAAGCACTTCCGCTATTGCATTGATAAGTTCACACCCTACTTCAATAGCCTGTCATTGTCGAACATTGAAAAGTCAAAAATCTTCTATTCCAAAAAGGATACACTGATAACTGCAAACAACCTTTCAGCAAGTGGTTCAAAGAACAAAATTGAGCCAAAGGAAAAGGCAAACATTGACAAGATTTTTAAATATCTGCAATAAAAAACATTAAGATTATTCAGTAATGTGAGTAAGGGATTAACCCCTTAACCATTGCCCCTCTTGCATTCAAGAGGTTTGTGCCATCATTCTAAAAATTATAAAAAGATGGCACACGAAGAATTAATCTTAGACAAGCTCACCGAAATCGCTAACAAGCTGGATGAGCAAAACCTGTTACAAAAAACAGTACTGAACTTTAATGAGGCTTGCAAATATTTAGATGTAAGCCCATCGCATTTGTACAAACTTACCAGTACAAAGCACATTCCCCATTTCTGTCCTCAGGGCAAAAAACTCTACTTCAAACGGGAGGAGTTGGATACCTGGTTACAACGTAACCGCAAATCAGCAGCAGATGAAATTGATCAGATGGCTGCCGATTATGTTATCCGCAACAAACGCAAGAAGTAAGATTTTTTTATTAACTGAAAGAACAGAACAATGGCATCAAGTACCATATTTAAAAATTTCACCGTGCCGGTGGAAAAGAAATCATTGCTTTTAATAGCCAATGATATTGCCTCCGGCAAATACAAAGCGGAGGTTGAAGAAATCAGGGCATTGCTGGAACAGGGCAAAACGGAAGAAGCTGCCAATAAGAAAAAGCAATTGTTGGCCTTTACTCCATCCGCAGTATTCAGCGAGAAAAGGCAAATGCCTTTCCTTGAAATGTACAGCGGCTTTGTACACCTTGATTTTGACAAGCTGACACCGGAACAGTTGGATGCAGCCTTCAAAGTCATTGCCGAAATTCCTTACACCTTCTTATGCTTTATCAGCCCAAGTGGTAACGGTCTTAAAGTGTTCATTGAGGTGAATACTGAAATTGAACACCACGACATTGCCTATTTGCAGGTGCAGAAGCATTACGAAGATGCAACAGGATTAAAAGCAGACCCAAGCTGCAAGGATATTACAAGGCTTTGCTTTATGAGTTATCACCCTGGGCTGTTTAAGAACATCCGTAATGAAAAGTTCAAAGTACAGTTACCCGAAATCTTCACACAACCGGAAGCTCAACCAAAAGCACAGCCGGTAATCCCACCAGTTCAGGTCGAACCCGAAGAGGATCTGAACATCGCTTTTATTTTCAATCAACAAATTCAATTCACCAATCAAAAAACACAATACACCGATGGAAACAGGAACAATTATATTTATCGGCTTGCTTCTAATTGCAACAGAGCTGGTTTATCGCAGTCCGATACTGAACTTTTATGTACGCAACATTTTGACCTACCTGAAAGAGAAATTAAAGAGGCAATAAAAAGTGCATACTCCCACCACAAACCCGAGTTTGCAAAGTTTGCAAACACTGCAAAGCTGCAAAGTGCAGAACAGCAAACACCGCAGGAAGACTATTTAAAAGCCACTCCAACCATTCCAGAAGAACTGTATTTGCAAATGCCTGAAATATTGCAGCACGGTGCAATGGCATTTACAGATGAAAGAGAACGGGATGTTTTCCTTACAGGTGCATTGGCAATTCTCAGCGGATGTTTGCCCGGTGTAAAAGGAGTGTATGCAGGTAACGAAGTTTTCCCGAATGTTTTTTCATTTGCTATTGCCCCTGCTGCCAGTGGAAAGGGTGCATTAAAATTCGCAAAAATGCTGGCAGACGAATACCACAGCTTTGTGCTGAAAGCAAGCCGTGAAGCAGAATCACAATACAATCAGGAACTATCCGAACACAAACAAAAAATCAGCAGTAAGAAAAAGGGCGACACCTCCACAGAAGAACAGCCCACCAAACCCACTTTTAAAGTGGTGTACATTCCAGCAAATACAAGCTATGCAAAAATCCTTTGGCACTTGGAGCAGAACGAGGGCACAGGTATTATTTGCGAAACAGAAGCCGACACCCTGGGCAACGTATTTAAGCAAGAGTGGGGTTCCTATTCCGATATGCTTCGCAAATCGTTTCACCACGAAAGGCTTTCCAGTTCCCGTAAAGGCAATAATGAATTTACAGAGGTAAATGCACCCAGCTTGTCTATCGCTTTATCCGGCACACCCAATCAGGTAACGGGTTTAATATCTTCTTCCGAAGATGGCTTATTCAGCCGTTTCATTTTCTATGCTTTTAAGGTGGAGCAAAAATGGAAAGACGTTTCCCCCAATGCCAATAACATCAACCTCACCGAGCATTTCAAAGTATTGTCTTTAAAGGTGTTTAACATGGTCCAGTTCCTGCAACGGGAAGAAACCATCGTAACATTAACCAATCAACAATGGCAGCAACTAAACCAAACCTGTGAGGCATGGCTCAATGAAGTTACCATGTTCACAGCCGAAGAAGCCGCCAGTATTGTAAAACGTTTGGGCTTGATCCTGTACCGTATGGCAATGCTATTTACCGCCTTGCGGAAATTTGAAAACGGAGAGGCAGCAAACCAGGTAGTTTGTACCGATGAAGATTTTAGCACCGCTTTGCGGTTGGCCGGAATCTACCTCCACCACAGTATTTTAATGTTCAACAACCTGCCAAAGCAAAGCGAAGCCACCCAATTCAAAACAGGCGACAGCAAACGCAAATTCTTTGATACTTTACCATCAGAATTTACCCGCCAACAGGCCGTTGAAACAGGCAAGCAGTTTCAACTTTCTGCCCGTACAGTGGATGACATTCTCCACAATGCTACTGGCAAGGCTTTGGAAAAGCTGAAGGCCGGGCATTACCGCAAAATCTAAGCACATTTCCCTTTCCTGCATTGCTCCCCATACTGCCAAGCGGATGGGGTTTTTGCATTGTTTGCAGACTTTGAAAGGTTTGCAACTTTGCCAATTTTGTTAGCAATGCTATTCTTTTGTTTTCTTATATTTGCCAATATTTGACAAGTCAATATTAAAACGATGAAAAGTCAATTTGGTGAGAGAGTACGGACACTCAGGGAGAAGCAAAATTTGTATTTGCGGCAGGTTGCACCATTGCTTGAAATGGACACGGCTCAACTGAGTAAAATTGAAAAAGGTCTTCGGCAATTAAAACGGGAGCAGCTTCCAATCTTAGCCGAAATACTGAAAGTGGACAAAGACGAATTATTGATCCTGTGGCTGGCTGACCAATTATATGATGTTGTCAAAGATGAAGATGTTGCCTTAAAAGCAATGGAAGCAGCGGAGGAAGTTATTATCAATATAAAGAAGAACAGAAAGAAATAGTTTAACCACTTATAGTAAACAAACAGTATGGCCTTTAACGAAAATACAAGAGTAAAAATTCCGGCAATCCTGCACCTGTGCAGGTTAGGGTACGGTTACGTTTCGCTGTCAAAGGCTAAATGGGATATTACTACAAACATATTCACCGATATTTTTAATGATAGCATCAAGCGTATTAATCCAGACATTGAAGAAGGCGATATAAAAAGAACCTATGAAAATATCTGCCTGGCATTAGACAATGAAGATTTGGGCGAGGCTTTCTCCAACATGCTTAATGCAACATCAGGTGTTAAACTAATAGACTACAAAGATTTCAATAATAATACTTTTAATGTTGTTACCGAACTCACTTACAAAAACGGTGATGATGAATTTAGACCGGATATAACCTTGCTGATAAACGGAATGCCGTTGGCATTCATCGAAGTAAAAAAGCCCAACAATCAAGAAGGTGTTCTTGCAGAACGGGACCGTATCAATGTGCGGTTTAAGAATAAGAAGTTCCGCAAGTTCATCAACATTTCGCAGGTGCTTGTATTCTCTAACAATATGGAGTACGACATCGAATCTATTGAACCCATACAAGGTGCATTTTATTCCTCCACTTCTTATTCCTCTGCAAACTTCAATTGTTTCCGGGAAGAAGAAACATTCGATTTGGCAACCCTGTTAAAGCCGGAGGATGACCAACTGGAGAATATTGTTTTGAAAGACAATAATCTTTCGGCCATCAAACATTCACCGGAATTTATTACCAATAAAGAACCCAATGCACCCACGAACAGAATAATCACTTCGCTGTTCAGCCGTGATCGTATGGCAATGTTGTTGAAATATGCCATTGCCTATGTGCAGGAAACAAACGGATTGGAAAAACACATCATGCGTTATCCGCAGTTGTTTGCAACAAAAGCAATTGAAAAAAAGCTGAATGAAGGAATAAGGAAAGGTATCATTTGGCATACGCAAGGCAGTGGTAAAACAGCTTTGGCATTTTACAATGTGCAATACCTCACTGATTATTTTCAGCGAAAAGATATTGTTCCCAAATTCTACTTCATTGTTGACCGCATAGACCTGATGATTCAGGCACACCGGGAATTTAAATGCCGTGGGTTGGTAGTGCATACAGTAAATTCAAAAGAAGAACTCTTAAAGAATTTCAGGCAAAAGCAAGCCATCCACAACCTTTCGGGCAAAAGAGAAATTACAGTCGTAAACATTCAGAAGTTTAAAGACGATACGGATGTACTAAGAACCAATGATTACGACCTCAGCACTCAACGCATTTACTTTTTAGATGAAGTTCACCGCAGCTACAATCCAACAGGTAGTTTTCTGGCAAACCTTTTTAACTCCGATAGGAACGCCATACTCATTGGCTTAACCGGAACTCCCCTAATTGGCAAAGACAGAACTTCAAAGGAAACCTTTGGCGATTACATCCATAAGTATTACTACAATGCTTCTATTGCCGATGGCTACACTTTAAAACTCATTCGGGAGGATATTGAAACCAGTTATAAAATCCAACTGAAAGAAGCCCTGAAAGAAGTGGAGATACTGAAAGGCGATGCAGACAAACGCATCATCTATGCACATGCAAAGTTTGCTGAACCCATGCTTGAATACATTGTGCAGGATTTTGTAAAAAGCCGTATCCGTTTTGGCGACCATACTATTGGGGCAATGATTGTGTGTGATAGTGCAGACCAGGCAAGGAAACTGTTTGAGATTTTCATTAACAAGTACAACCCAACGCAAAAGGTAATTGAAGAAGTACTTCCGTATTCAATGGCTGCCGAACCTGCGGTTGAATATGGTAATTACATCAAAGACCAAAGCAAGAACCTCACAGCTTCTTTAATCCTGCATGATGTAGGCTCTAAAGACGACCGCAAGGAAGAAGTGGAAGATTTTAAAGATGGCAAAATTGATTTCCTCTTTGTGTACAATATGCTACTAACCGGCTTTGATGCCAAGCGGTTGAAAAAATTATACATAGGCCGTTTAATAAAAGACCACAACCTGCTGCAAACATTAACAAGGGTAAACCGTCCATACAAGAAATTCAGATACGGCTATGTGGTTGACTTTGCCGACATCAGCGGTGAGTTTGATAAAACCAACAAAGCTTATTTTGATGAACTGCAAGGAGAACTGGGCGATGAAATGCAGCACTACTCCAACCTCTTTAAATCTAAAGAAGAGATTGAAGAAGAAATCAAAGACATCAAAGAAAAACTGTGGCATTACGATACCAATAACGCAGAAATATTCTCACAGCAAATAAGCCAGATTGAAGACCGCAAAACGGTTCTCGATATAAAGAAGGCTTTAGAGAGTGCAAAGAACCTTTACAACCTTATCCGCTTGTATGGGCATTTTGATATGCTGGAGAAAGTTGATTTCAAAAAACTTAATCAGCTATACAACGAAACAGCAAGACATTTGGAATTGCTGAACCTAAAAGAATCCGTTCAAAACAATGTGGACACCACCAACCTGCTCAACGTAGCATTGGAGAATGTACTGTTCATGTTCCGTAAGGTATCAGAAGAAGAAATGGTAATTGCCGACCAGCTAAAAGATATGCTTCGCAAAACCCGTGAAGCATTGGGTGGCAACTTCGACCAGAACGACCCGGAATTTGTTTCGCTGTACGATGAACTGAAAAGATTGTTTGACAAAAAGAACCTCGATGAAATTACACAGGAGGACATGAGAAACAACATCGGTTCCCTTCAACAGATTTATGATAAGGTTACAGAACTCAATCGCAAGAACAACCTGCTGAAAGCGAAATATGAGAACGATGCAAAGTATGCACGGATGCACAAACGCATTGTAGAGCAGGGTAATATTTCCAAAAGAGAAAGTGAAATCTGCGAAACCCTGATGGATATTAAACAGCAGGTGGATGACAGGGTTTTAATTAATACACAGATGTTAAACAACGAAAGCTATTTTGATAAGCTGATGATACAAATGGTAATTGGCAGTTTTGGCAAAAGCAAAATTGAGTTAGATCCCGATTCAGCTAAGTATATCAATAGCTGTTTGGTAAAAGAATATATAAACGAATATCAAGGTAAATACGCATGGTAACACAAGATTTTACAGCACAAACGAAAGAGCTGATTGATAACCTGAAAGGTGTTTGTACCTCGTATGGTTTAGGAAACGATGGCAATGAATTTAAAATCATTACCCAGGTGTTTTTGTATAAGTTCATGAACGATAAATTCGGCTATGAAGTAAAGCAGTTAGAACCTAAACTGGCAACGGCAGAAAGCTGGGAAAAAGAAATTGCTCAATATAGCGAGAAGCAATATGAAATGTTGCTGTTGCGGATGAACCCCGATAGTGCCAAACTAAAAAGGGAACATTATCTCTCCAATCTATTCAACAGGCAGGACAAAGAAGAATTTGCAAAGTTCTTTGATGATACCCTCCGGGATATTGCCATTTTCAACAACGAAATATTTTCCGTTAAAACAGGCACAGGTGCAAAGATTACTTTGTTTGATGAACTGAGTAACTACATTACCGACAGCAGCCAGCGGGATAATTTCTGCAAAGCCATCATCAACCAGTTGGTGAATTTCAGTTTCGAGAAAATTTTCAATCAAAAATTCGATTTCTTCTCCACCATTTTTGAATACCTCATTAAAGATTACAACAAAGACGGTGGCGGTAAATATGCAGAGTATTACACCCCACATGCCGTTTCAAAAATCATGGCTTCTATTCTGGTAGATAAGCCGGTGAGCAATGTAACCTGTTATGATCCCTCCGCAGGTTCAGGAACCTTGTTGATGAATTTGGCCCATGCCATTGGCGAAGACAGGTGTACCATTTTCTCTCAGGATATTTCGCAGAAGTCATCCAGTATGCTGCGATTGAATTTGATATTGAACAACCTGGTACACTCCATTCAAAACATCATTCAGGGAAATACCATAAAAACCCCTTACCATAAAGCAGGGGACAAGCTGATGGCATTTGATTACATCGTTTCTAATCCTCCATTCAATCTTGATTTCAGCGATTACAGAACGGATTTGGATTCAAAACAAAATAAGGAGCGTTTTTTCGCAGGCATTCCAAACATTCCAAAGAAAGATAAGAATGGCATGGCAATTTATCAGCTATTCATACAGCATATTATGTTTTCGCTTTCTGCAAAAGGCAAAGCGGCAATAGTTGTTCCCACTGGCTTTGTTTCTGCACAAACCGGTATTCCAAAAAAGATACGTGAAAAACTAATTGAATCTCGAATGCTTCGTGGTGTTATCTCCATGCCGAGCAACATTTTTGCAACTACTGGAACAAATGTTTCAATTCTTTTTATTGATAAGGCAAATACTAAAGGAGATATTGTCTTAATGGATGCTTCTAAGTTAGGGACAACAGTGAAGGATGGCAAGAACCAGAAAACATTGCTTTCACATGATGAGGAACAAGAGATAATTAAAACGTTCAATAAACATGAAGCAAAGGAAAATTTTTCAGTGGTAGTTTCTTACGAACAAATAACGGAAAGGAATTACAGTTTTAGTGCTGGTCAATATTTCGATGTTAAAATTGAATACACTGAAATTTCAGCGGAGGATTTTAAGAATAAAATGGATGGTTTTAAGAAAAACTTAGAATCATTATTTTCTGATTCTAAAGTTATTGAAGCAGAGATTAAGAAGCAGTTGGGAGGTCTGAAATATGAATAAGCAGTTGACATTAAATCAGGCAGCTTTTTATTCAGAGGATAGAATAAACGGCTCTAAAGTTTCAAGGGACAGTTTTGTAACTACTGATAGTATGTTGCAAGACAAAAATGGTATCACAACAACACCTGTACTCCCGAAAGGAAGTTTAATAGCATTTTCAGAAGGCGATATTCTTGTAGGTAACATTAGACCATATCTAAAAAAAATTTGGCAAGCAGATAAAAAAGGGGGATGTTCTCCTGATGTGTTGGTTCTAAAAGCAAAGTCAGGGATTGACCCAATATTTCTTTACTATTCTCTTTTCAGGGATGATTTTTTTAACCACATGATGAAAGGTTCTAAAGGAACCAAAATGCCCCGTGGTGATAAAAATCAAATCTTACGATTTCATATTCCTGAAATTTATTTTACAGATCAGCAAAATATAGCAGCCATCCTTTCTTCGCTGGATAAAAAAATTGCTCTAAACCATCGAATTAATGAAGAATTAGAATCAATGGCTCAGATGATTTATAATTATTGGTTTGTGCAGTTTGATTTTCCTGATAAAAACGGCAAGCCTTACAAATCAAGTGGAGGTATAATGCGTTTGAGTGATGCATTGAAAAGGGAAATACCTAATGATTGGGGTGATGGTTCTCTTCTAAGTTTAGGTGAAATAATTGGGGGAAGTACGCCACCCCGTGAAGTGGCAGATTATTTTACTTCTGATGGAATATCATGGATTACTCCAAGAGATTTAGCCTTTAATACAAGATATAAGTTTATAACCAAAGGTGAAAGTGATGTAAGTGAAAAGGGAATAAAGGCTGCATCCTTAAACATAATGCCAGCCGGTACAATACTTCTTAGTTCAAGAGCACCAATCGGATATTTAGCTATTGCAACAGAAAAGGTCACAACTAACCAGGGTTTTAAATCTTTTGTACCAAATAAAGGGATCTCTACCGAATTTATTTATTACACCGTAAAGAGCATGATCCCTGCAATTGAGAATAATGCTGTCGGCTCTACTTTCAAAGAGGTGTCCGCATCAACTTTGAAATCTATACCAATATGCCTACCCGACAATCTTGTTTTGAAGAGTTATTCTGCTATAGTTGAGAATATTTTTAAAAGGCAATCTGAAGCGGAAAGGGAGATTAAACAGCTTTGCGAACTAAGAGATTGGTTACTGCCAATGTTGATGAACCAGCAAGTAAAAGCCAGCGGGAAGCCCAAATGAACCTAAAATATTGAAAGTCAATTAAATATGAAATGAAAGAAAGTTTCAGTAACAACAATAAACAATCAGGCAGCAAGTAAAAGAAGCAAATAATTTAACTTACACTTGCTGTTAACCAAAATATAATTACCTTTGCAGTGGAAATAACTTTTACAGATAAGAAATTGGAGAAACTTTCAGCCGATTATAATAAGTGCCGTCAAAAGATGGGCGACAAAAGGGCAAAGCTATTCGTAACAAGGCTCAACGCCTTGCGGGATGCCGCAACCCTGGAAGATGTAAGGAACTTGCCCGGCAGGTTTCATGAACTAACGGGTGACAGAAAGGGGCAGTGGGGCTGCGACTTAGACCATCCTTACAGGTTGGTTTTCACACCTCATGAAAACCCAATCCCCACAAACAAACACGGCCAATACATTTGGTTGGAAATCTCAGGAGTAGAAGTTGTTGAAATAGTGGACTATCATTAAAAAACAAACAAATGGCAATTGAAGCGTAGCGGAAATCGCCATTACCAATAGAAAATAAACAAACCAATGGCAAAGCAAAATCAATATTTCCCTTCAGTAGTTTTTCACCCGGGCGAAACCTTAGAGGAGAAACTGGAAGAAATGGAAATGGGTCCGAAAGAGTTTGCACTCCGTACCGGAAAGCCTGAAAAAACTATTATAGCCGTTCTAAATGGCAAAAGCTCCATTACTCCCGATATGGCGGTGCAATTTGAGAATGTTACCAAGATCCCTGCAAACTTTTGGATGAACCACCAAAGAAGCTATGATGAGTTTATTGCAAGGGAGAAAAGGCAAACCGTTATTCAGGAAGCAGTGGCATGGGCAAGGCAATTTCCTTTGGCAGATATGATAAAGAAAGGTTGGTTGCCACAAGTGGCCACCATTGAGGAAAAAACAATGGAAATGCTTGCCTTCTTTGGCTTCTCCAATCACACAGCCTGGGAAGATTACTATTGTAAACAGGAACTGAAAGTTGCTTTCAGGATTTCATTATCCAGCACAAACGAACCATTTGCTATATCTGCATGGTTAAGAAAAGGTGAATTGCAGGCAGCAGAATTAGAAGCAAACGACTATTCAGAGAAGAAGTTCAAAGAAGCACTACCTGAATTAAAATCAATAATGGCTGAACATCCAGATGACTTCTTTATAAGGTTGCAGAATACCTGTTTAAAAGCAGGTGTAAAGCTGGTTCACACCCCAACCTTGCCCAAAGCCCCTATTTGTGGCAGTACACGTTGGTTAAATGACACACCATTAATTCAGTTAACTGGCCGTTATAATCGCAACGATAGTTTCTGGTTCACTTTCTTTCACGAAGCAGGGCATATTCTCTTACATGGCAAAAAAGATATTTTCTTAGAGAAAATTGAATATTCTGACAAAGACAAGGAGAAGGAAGAAGAGGCTGATGCATTTGCATGTAAATGGACATTAACGGAAGATGAAGAGGCGGAGATATTAGCAGCAGCTCCACTCAGTGAAGAAGACATTCGGGATTTTGCAAAACAGTTCACAACGCATCCGGCCATTATTATTGGAAGGCTGCAACACAAGAAGTTAATTCCTTACTCATTGGGCAGAGAATATTTTGAGCAGGTAATTTTTGAATAACAAGCAATGACAATAAAACATGGTTCAGTCGCTTCAACTAAATATAATTCCATTCACAGCCCCTGTTCAGGAGGCTGGCTTTGCCTTTTACACGGCAAAGCAAGATGGCTATTGCCCCATACACAAAGACGATTTAAACGGAGCAATTGAAGGTTTAGTTGATGAAAGCGAACTGCATTATGGAAACTGGCTCTACACCGATTTTGCACCTGCAAAAGAAAACGCCATTATCATTTCGGTAAACCTCAATGAATGTAAATACTTTGCCCAGCACTATTACAGGCATTTAATCCGAACTCATTTCAAAGGAGTTGCGGACATCATGCGGAAGAACTTCACCAATGAAATTGAAGTTTGGTTTCACAATACAAAGTCAAGCAGCACAAAATTCAAAGTGTACAATCAGTTTACACTGAAAGTACAGCACAACAGAGTTACCGAAGGTCCCGAACTGGTTGTATCATTTGATGGCACAACCAAAGTGCTGAATAAAAGCATTGCCGAAATTCACAACTTCAAAACAGAGTTATACAACTGGATAAACTGCAACGGTGAATTGAACAGGTGGAAATACCTTACCGATGAACAGAAGCTGAACCATGAAAAAAACTATCCGGTAGTAAGCAACACATTAAAGCCTCACTTCGATATTGCTTTTGATGTGCCTGATTTCAAAAACCGTTATCCAAAGTATTTCACCCTGCTCAACGACTTTTATAATAATTATCTCAATACAGATGCTTTCACAGCAATCCTGCCGCTTTCAGCGGACGGATTTTTCAAACCTAATGGTTTGTCTGTGCAACGCATCAACGGCACATCCAATGAATTGCAGTTTGGAAATGGTGTAGGAGTTGAACCCAAGAGAGATTTAAAACGATTGAAGCCTTACAAGCCGGTTCCAAAGCCAAGCAATGTAAAGTTCTTTTTCATTTACCATAAGCCAGACAGGGAACATGCAGTAAAGAATATTTGGCAGTACTTTAAAGATGGCTACAACGGCCAATATCCATTTCCAAAAATGGAAGAATACATCAGCCAGCCGTTTGAATTGGAAGAGAACGGCAGCATTTCATTTGATAATATTGATGATGCAGTTTCAGTAGTCCAAAAAGCAATCAAGAATAAAGACCGTTTACCCGATACAAAATATTTTGCGGTGTACATCAGCCCGGTTCCTAAGTGGGAGAAAGACCCTAAGAGGAACAGCATTTACCACCGCATGAAAGAAATATTGTTGTACGAAGGCATTAACTCACAAGTAATTTGGAAAGAGAACATTTCCAAACCTGCATTCAATCTATTCCTGCCTAACATTGAAACAGCCATCTTAGCCAAGCTGGGCGGTGTTCCCTGGAGGCTGAAAAGAGATACCACCAATGAATTGATTGTTGGCGTTGGTGCATTCTATTCCATTACCCGTAAATCAAAATATGTAGGATCAGCTTTCTGTTTCAACAACGAAGGTATTTTCAAAGGCTTTGATTGCTTCGGTGCAAATGATACAGATAGCATCGCAGGTTCAATCAGGGAAGCAGTAGGCAAATTTATTGCCTCCAATTACAAAGCCACAAGGCTTATTATCCATTTCTACAAAGACCTTAGTAAGAAGGAACTCAAACCCATCATTGACACCCTCCATGCGTTGGGCTTACCTATTCCGGTAATTGTAGTAACCATCAATAAAACAGAGAGCAAAGAACTATTGGCATTTGATACCAGCAGTCAAAAGCTGATGCCTTACAGCGGAACCATTGTAAAAGTGGGGGCAAAAGAATACCTGCTATTCAACAATACCCGCTACGAAGAAGCATCTGCACCAACAGACAGAGAGCATCATTTCCCGGTAAAGATTTCATTCTTCAGCGACAAAGCAGAATTATTAGATGACCCTGCATTGATAAACCAACTCATTGACCAGGTATATCAGTTCAGCAGAATGTATTGGAAAAGCGTAAGCCAGCAGAATCTGCCGGTTACCATCAAATACCCCGAAATGGTGGCCGAGATATTCCCATACTTCACACATGACAAACTACCCGACCGCGGCAAGGAGAGCCTGTGGTTTTTGTAAAATTATTTAAATAGGATATTTTTAATTCATGACTTCCAAACTCAACATAAAAGATAAAAGCGAAACAGGTAAGCTAATAAAAATTGCACCGTTCAGGAAGGAGATAAAAAAAACAGAACCGCACAAACACAACAGTTACTTTGAAATTATATACTTGTCAAAAGGCAGCGGCACACATACCATTGATTACAATAGTTACAAGGTGCAACCACCTGTTATTTTTTTTGTTCGCAAAGAACAGGTGCATCATTGGGAATTACTCACCACACCGGAAGGCTTTGTACTTATTTTAAAGAAAGCATTTATTGATAAAAGCCTGGACAATGAATTAAAATCATTGCTCACTAAAGTAAGCAGTCTTTCATCCTTACAGGTAAAAGATACAAACACCATCAATACAATTTTTCAGCTACTCACTAAAGAAGGAAATATCATAAGCGAAAGCAATTTTCATGTGGTTGAAGGCTTGCTGAAAGCATTGTTGGCAAAGATGCTAGAAGTAGCAAAACCTCATTTAGCAAAGTCAAAAACAAATTCAGACCTCTTTCTATCCTTCAGGGAATTACTCAGCCAAACAACAGACATAAAAAATAACGTAGCACATTACGCAGCTTTGCTGAATACTACACCTCAAAACCTGAATACCGCTTGCCGCAAATCCGCTAATCAATCAGCATCCGATATTCTTTCAGAGCATATCATCAGCGAAGCAAAAAGACAATTGATTTATACCGACAATACAGTTGCCGAAATATCCTTTTCACTATCATTCAACGACCCCTCTCATTTTGTAAAGTATTTCAAACGCTACACAGGCTTCACTCCGCAGTCGTTCCGCACCCAATAAAGTGCATACCACAGTATTTTCAAATATACCACGATAGCTTTCTTTTATTGTATCACTTTTGTAGCCTGAATAATTGGTTCATTTCAATAGCATATCGGGTATGAAATACTTAATGGTTTTAACAACATTGTTTTTTCTTGCGGCTTGCAGCCAGCAGGGTAACAATACGCAGCAGTTACAGGCACAGATAGACAGCCTGCAACACAAACTGGACAACACCTATAAACCCGGCTTTGGTGAGTTTATGAGCAGCATACAGGTACATCACAACAAACTCTGGTTTGCAGGAACGAACAACAATTGGAAACTGGCAGACTTTGAAATCAACGAAATCCAGGAAGCCTTAAATGATATTCAACAATTCAATACAGACAGGCCGGAAGCCAGGGCAATAGGAATGATTAACCCTGCTATTGATAGCGTAAATAATGCAATCAAACAGCAGAACAAGTCGCTATTCAAGAGCAGTTATACCTTGCTTACCAATACCTGCAACAACTGCCACAAAGCAACTGAGCATGAGTTTAATGTTGTAACAATTCCGTCACATCCACCAACAAGTAATCAGAGTTTTAAACCAGTTCAATAATTATGCTACGCAAAATCATTCAAACAGACAATGCCAGCACGACAATTATCATTCGCCTGATGGTTGGTGCAGTATTTCTTTCAGAAGGAATACAGAAGTTTATTTTTGCTGATAAATTAGGAGCAGGCCGTTTTGCAAAAATAGGATTACCCACACCTGATTTTTTAGGGCCATTTGTCGGCAGCTTTGAAATTATATGCGGCTCACTTATTTTAATTGGCCTCCTCACACGTCTTGCAGCCATTCCATTAATCACCATTATGTTAGTTGCCATTGCTTCTACCAAAGCACAGCTTTTAGCCGACAACGGTTTCTGGTCAATGTTGCACGACAGCCGTACAGATTGGGCAATGCTCTTAGGAAGTTTTTTTTTAATCATTAAAGGTGGAGGCAAATGGTCACTTGACCATAAAATCATGAGTAAATAATGGAAATAATTATACTATCATTAGCTGCATTTCTTATAGCCATTCTCACTTTCTTCTCAGGATTTGGTTTGGGTACTATTCTTACACCATTGTTCATGATATTCTTCCCGGTCGATTTAGCTATTGCTTTAACGGGTGTTGTACATTTTTTCAATAATATTTTCAAGCTGATTCTGGTAGGCAAAAAAGCAGATAAGCAGGTGCTGTTACGTTTTGGTATTCCCGCTGTTATAGCAGCTTTTGCAGGAGCATGGCTATTATTACAAATCACCGATTTACAACCCTTATTTTCTTATTCTATTGGCAGTAAAACATTTGAAGTATATCCGGTAAAATTCATCATTTCTATTTTGCTTATTTTCTTTGCAGTGATTGACCTTGTGCCTTATTTCAACAAACTGCAATTCGGTAAAGACAAGTTACCTGTGGGCGGTGCTTTGAGTGGTTTCTTTGGAGGGTTGTCAGGCAACCAGGGTGCTTTACGTAGTGCTTTTTTAATTAGAGCAGGCTTATCTAAAGAAGCCTTTATTGCAACAGCGGTAGTGGTTTCCACCTTTGTAGATTTTACAAGGCTTTCCGTTTATGCTACCCGTTTTTCAAAAGCAGGATTGCAAGAAAATCTAACATTGGTTATCAGTGCTACACTTGCAGGTATTGTAGGTTCATATATTGGCAATAAACTTTTGAAAAAAGTCACCTTAAAATTTATGCAGATACTCGTAGCCGTAATGCTTATAATTATTTCATTGGCATTGGGTGCAGGCCTCATATAAAGAGAAAATAATAAATCAACTATAAAATGAAGCTACAAAGAATAGCAAGCATAGTCATATTCAGCATGGTTATGCTGATTTGCTTAAATGCTACCGCACAGCGACAATCGAATACATTGACTCAATTGTTGCAATTAGCAGAAAAAAACTACCCATTGCTGAAATCAAAAATTCTTGATATACAGGCTGCACAAAAAAGTATAGATGTAAGTAAGAGTACTTTGATTCCTTCACTGGATGCATCTTATCAAATGAACTATGCCACGTATAACAACATTACAGGAATGGCTTATCCGCAATTTCTTGTGCCTATCAGTGGCCCGCCTTCAACTGGCAATAATATGAATGCAGTGTTTGGCAGTGCTGCAAGCCTTTTGCTTAACTGGCAACCTATAACGTTTGGTCAGCGGAATGCACAGGTTGATTTTGCTAAAGCTGGCTTGCAGTTTACAAATGCCGATGCACAGAATGAAATATTCCAGCACAAAATAAAAGTCATCAACGCATACCTTGATGTTTTGACTGCGACTGAATTGGTGAAAGTATATCAAAACAACCTGCAAAGGACAGCAACCAATTTGCAGGCGGTGCAATCCCTTGTCATTAGTGGTATAAGACCGGGTGTTGATACAGCATTATTCAAAGCTGAAGTTTCTAAAGCAAAAGTTGAATTGCTGAACAGTCATAAATACAAAGAACAAACCCGTATCTATTTATCTCAGTTACTTGCTTCCGACAATAATTTATCATTTACTGATACAATGTATTTTGTCAAACTTCCTCTGAATCTTCCGGTAGCAGATTCAGTTAAACATCCATTGATTAATTTATACAACTCCAATATTGCTATTGGGCTTGCCCGTAAGAAGGTGCTTTCAAAAACTACCATGCCAACATTAGGTGTATGGAGCACCCTTTATGCAAGAGGTTCCGGCATTTCATATAATGGCACAGTAAAAGCTACAGATGGTTTAGGATTACAGCGTTTTAATTATGGAATAGGTTTGCAGTTGAGCATTCCGCTTTTGCAATCAGTAAAAATAAAGCCGCAATTACAGCAGCAGGACTTTCTGATTCAGTCTAACCAGGAAAAACTCAACGAAATTAAACTACAGCTAAAAAAGCAAAATGAATTGGCCGATACTACCCTCAATAATGCTTTTGCAATAACAAAGGAAAGCCCTTTGTTTTTAGAATCGGCACAATTTTCTTATAAGGCAATGCAATCACGATACCAGTCAGGACTTGCTAATATTTCAGATTTCATGCAAGCCCAATATGCGTTGATAAAAGCAGAAACCGATTACAAACTATCATATATGGGCGTTTGGAAAGCCTTTCTGTTTAAAGCAGCAGTGAATGGCGACTTAAACTTATTCATCAATCAGGTTAATTAAAAATAGTTATGAATTTATTAAAAGGAGCATTACGAAAACCTGTTACGATAGTAGTATCCATCCTGGCTATTCTTTTCTTTTCGTACATGGCTGTCAAAAAAATGAAGATAGATATTTTCCCTCAGTTGGGTTTACCAACCGTTTATGTTGCTCAACCTTATGGTGGTCTTTCTCCTGAGCAAATGGAAGGCTTTGTCACTTCTTATTATGAGTACCACTTTTTGTATGTAACAGGAGTGAAGTTTGTTGAATCAAAATCTATACAGGGAGCAGCCATTATTAAAATACAATTTCAGGAAGGAACAGATATGAGCCAGGCAATGGCAGAAGTTGTCGGTTATGTAAACCGTGCAAGGGCATTTATGCCACCCGGCACAGTACCGCCTTTCATTACACGTTTTGATGCAGGTAGTGTTCCCGTGGGGCAATTAGTATTCACTTCCGAAACCCGTTCATTGGGTGAGATACAAGATCTTGCCCTTTTCAAAGTAAGGCCCATGTTTGCCACCCTGCCAGGTGTATCTGCACCGCCACCATTTGGCGGCAATCAGAAAACAGTTATCGTAAAAGTTGACCCCGATAAAGTGAGAGACTACAATCTTTCGCCAGATGAAATAGTACAGGCATTGGTGAAAACAAACAGCATTACTCCTGCGGGTAACGTAAGAGTGGGTGATGAAACCTTAATTACTTCTCAAAATGCTGTGGTAGAAAATGTGAAAGAACTGGAAAGTGTGCCATTAAAAACAGGTGCAGGGTCCGCTGTTTACATTCGGGATATTGCAAGTGTAGAAATTGGTTCAGATGTAACTACCAGCTATGCATTAGTAAATGGGAAACGTTCAGTTTATATTCCAGTTACCAAACGTTCCGATGCTTCCACCTGGGATGTTGTGCAGCGGGTAAAAGCAGCATTGCCGGATATGCAGGCTTCCGTTCCTGATGATATAAAAGTATCTTATGAGTTTGACCAGTCGGGTTATGTAATCAACTCTGTAAAAAGCCTTTCGTTTGAAGGGGGATTAGGAGCTATACTTACCGGCTTAATGGTGTTACTTTTTTTAGGCAACAGAAGAAGTGCTTTAATAGTTGTGCTTACCATTCCACTTGCATTGCTTACAGGCATTACCATGCTCTACCTGTTTGGTCAAACTATTAATATTATGACGTTGGGAGGTTTGGCATTGTCTGTAGGTATTTTGGTGGATATGGCAACGGTAACCATTGAGAATATACATCAGCATTTGGAAAGAGGTGAACCCAAAGCAAAAGCAATATTATATGGTTGCCGGGAAGTAGCAGGGCCATTGCTGTTAATCTTATTCAGCATATTGGCTGTGTTTACACCTGCTCTATTTATGTCAGGTGTTCCAAAAGGAATGTTCATGCCATTGTCTTTGGCTGTTGGTTTTTCATTAATTGCATCTTTTTTTCTGGCACTCACATTTGTACCGGTAGCTGCTAACTGGTTATTAAAAAATGAACCACATCTACAACATGCACATAACAAAGAAAGCAGGTTTGAGAAATTCAGGCATCGCTACATTCACTGGCTCGAAAAATTTATAAAAAGAGGTAAATGGAAATCATGGGCGTATGTGCTTGGTTCCGTTGGATTAGTTGCTTTGTTATTTTCTGTTATAGGCACAGAAATATTTCCGAAAGTAGATGCAGGTCAGGCACAGGTAAGATTGAGGATGCCTGTTGGTACAAGATTGGAACGAACTGAAGAAGCTACTCAAAAATTACTGCATGTTGCAGATAGCATTACAAAAGGAAACATAGAAATCAGTTCCGCATTTGTAGGTACACAACCATCCAGTTATCCCATCAACAATGTGTATTTATGGACAAGTGGCCCGCAGGAATCTGTTATTAAATTCAATCTCAATAAAGAATCAGGTATTGGTATTGAAAACTTTAAAGAGCAGATGAGAAATGCAGTCAGCAAATCATTTCCCGGTGCTTCAATTTCTTTTGAGCCGGGTGATTTGGTAGAGCAGGTATTAAACTTAGGTTCCAACAACCCGATAGAAATTGCAGTATTAGGTAAAGACCTATCACTATCGAGAAAAGTAGCAGAAGAATTAAATTACAAATTAAAAGGCATAAGCTATTTAAGAGATGTTCAGATTGCAACACCTCTTGATTACCCCGGCATCAAAATAAACATTGACAGAGTTAAGGCAGGCCAGTTAGGATTAACGGTTGATCAAATCAGCAAATCAACAGTAGCTGCCACTTCATCAAGCCGTTTTACACAGCCCAACTATTGGTTAGACAGAACTTCAGGTACAGCCTACCAGATACAGGTTGAATATCCACAATACAGGATGAACAGCAGAGACCAGTTGGAATTAGTACCTGTTTCGGGTAATGTTGGTAATCCTGTTTATTTGAGAGACGTTGCAACAACGCAAAAAATTACTTCTCCAGGTGAATATGACCGTATCAATCAGCAACGATATATTACTGTTACTGCAAACATTTATAATAAAGATTTGGGAACTGCTCTTAAAGAAGTAAACAAAACAATAACATCTTTAGGGCAGCTTCCACAAGGGATTAAGATCATGGTGAGAGGTCAGGCAGAATTGCTTAATCAAACCATGAGTGAATTACAATCAGGTCTGTTGATTGCAATCATTGTTATTCTTTTGATGCTGGCTGTAAACTTTCAATCGTTCAAATTATCTTTTGCCATTCTTTCTATCATTCCGGCAGTGGTAGCAGGCTCTGTATTGTTATTATTGATTACAGGAAAAACTTTGAATATACAATCCTATATGGGAACGATTATGGCAGTAGGTGTAGCGGTGGCAAACGCCATTTTATTTATTACCAATGCAGAGTTTCATCGCAAGCATGACCACTCATCAGGTTATGCTATCATAGGTACGTTTAACCGTTTGCGTCCCATATTAATGACAAGTCTTGCAATGATTGCAGGGATGATACCAATGTCTTTAGGTTTGGGTGAAGGTGGAGACCAGACAGCACCATTAGGTATAGCAGTAATTGGCGGCTTGATATTTTCAACTCTAAGTACACTGATATTCTTACCAATGGTATATGCACAGGTAATGGGAAAGAACCCATATAAAAATCCATCACTGGATCCCGAAGATGAAAACAGTATTAATTATGAAGCAAACAACGAACAACTTACTTAAATATAAAATCAGGAACAGCATGAAAATTTTAAATAGAATATTGGTTACAATAATCATTGCAGCAGTGGCCGTGACAGGCTGCAAAAATAATTCAGCAAAAGAACAAACATCATCAGTTAAAAAGGATTCTGTTGCTGTATTCATTCTGCAAAAGGAATCTTTTAATAAAGAAATTTCATTTCCCGGTGAACTACTGCCTATGGAAAGAGCAGAAATATTTGCTAAAGTATCCGGCTATATAAACAGTATCAAAGTGGATATTGGCGATGCAGTTCAAAAGGGTCAGGTGATTGCTATTTTGGATGCACCTGAAATGATTGCAAATTATGCACAGGTAAATTCAGATGTGCAAACGGCAAGGTCTAAGTATGTTGGAAGTTTAGATGCTTATAAACGCATCACCAATGCGGCAAGGGTTGAAGGTACAATAGCTACAGGCGAATTGGAGAGGATCAAAAGCCAGATGATGGCAGACAGTTCCAGCTTAGAAGCTGCAAAATCTAAACTCAATGCTTATGCTCAATTAAAAGATTACCTTATTATCCGAGCTCCATTTAGTGGTGTGGTCACCCAGCGTAATGTTGATGCAGGCACATTGGTGGGCACAGGTAATATAAAGCCCATGCTTGTCATTGAAAATAATAACACGTTGCGTTTACGATTGCCCGTTCCTGAAGCCTATACATCTGCAAATCCTGAAGCCTCCACAGTTCATTTTACAGTAGATGCTTATCCGGGTGTACAATTTGAAGCAAAGTTATCCCGTAAATCAGGTGCGTTAAATCTTACTAACCGTACTGAATCATGGGAATTTCTCTATACAAATAAAGGCAACCAGTTAAAATCAGGCATGTTTGCCAATGCAAGTATTAAGTTTGCAAGGTCTGTACCATCTTTTTTAGTTCCGTCCACAGCAGTTGTTACCAATCAGGAAAAACGCTTCGTTATCAGGTTAAAAGATGGGAAAACAGAATGGGTGGATGTTCGCAATGGTATTGCTATTGATAATAAAACAGAAATATTCGGAAATATTTCAGAAGGAGATACTTTGCTTGTGAGAGGAACTGACGAAATAAAGCCAGGAAAAGAATTGATTCCAAAATTTCTATCAAAATAAAATGGAGAATTTAAAAAGTCATTGGGAAAAAGTATTTGCAACCAAAGCAGAAAATGAAGTGAGCTGGTTTCAGGAATACCCTAAAACATCAGTTGAATTTTTTGAGCTATTCAATCTGCCTTTGGATGCCAACATTATTGATATTGGTGGTGGCGACAGCCATTTAGTTGATGTTTTTTTGGAAAAGGGCTACAAGAATATTTATGTGCTGGATATTTCGGCAAATGCTTTAGAAAGAGCAAAACATAGATTAGCTGATAATGCAAAGTCCGTTCATTGGATTGTTTCAGATGTGGTTGATTTCGTTCCTCCGGTTAAGTTTGATTTTTGGCATGACCGGGCAGCATTTCATTTCCTAACATCCGATGAAAAGATTGATAAGTATGTAAGCATTGCTGAAAATAATATCAAGCAAGATGGCTATTTAATTTTAGGTACGTTCTCAGAGAAGGGTCCTGAAAAATGCAGTGGTTTGGAAATTAAGCAATATTCTGAAACTTCTATGTCTTATCGTTTTGAAAGTGGTTTTGAAAGAATAAAATGTATCACAGAACAACACCAAACACCCTTCAACACCACACAAAACTTCTTGTTTTGTAGTTTTCAAAAGAAATAATGATTAGGGCATTCCCCTGCGGGTCGGGCTTTCCGCTGCAATCTTTTTTGAGATAAAAAAGGATTTCCGCTGCAATCCCTAATGCAAAGAGAAGCGGTGTTCGTTCCTCACGGATGTATTGAAGCCCCCCAGCCAGCCCACAAGCACGGCTTATGCAGTGGCTAACACACAAAGCCAACCCTTCCACTGCATCTATGGTGTTGCCGCCATTTTTAACTGTCATACTTTTTGTGGCTATGCTCCCCACGCTTTTGGCACATTGCCTGTTTCGCTTAGCTACACAGCCAAAGAGCCAAGCCAACACAAGCATAGCAACAAAAAGATGCTGCACTCCAACCACCACCACCGTTTCGCTTATGCCAGTATAAAAATTGGCGGAAGCATACTTAAACATAATGCGGTCTTATGTGTTCGCTTCGCACAGCCACCCATCGCTTATGCAAGCATCCCACCGCAGTGGCTGTCACATAAGTCGCCATTATGTTAAGTAGCCAACACCATAGCATCCCGTGAAAAACGGGATGAAGCCGTGCTTTTTGCCACCGCACCCCCCAAAAGCCACTCACCCCTCCACCCTTTCAATGGTGCAGTAAAAAATAAAGCATGATTTGTTTAATGGCCATGTGCTTGCGGTAGGTTCATTCACTTCATTTCCATTCCGTTCAGGCGTTCCGTTCTTTCCGCTTCGCTTCATTCTCTACACTATTCTTCACTACATTCCGCCTACGTTCATTTCACCAACCTCAGCACCGCACAGCAAAAGCAATTCCTTCTCTGCATTCCGCAAAGCCATCACACAGGCTTTCCGTGTCATGGCGTTTGCTTATCCCTCCCCACGATGGCTTTTGTTTTTTGAAAAGTTACAAAAGCCGCCAACGCTTCTAAGCAAACTGCTCATGCCACTCCAAGCCACCAGCCCGGTTTGCTCCATTCCGTTCAGTCATTGCATTTGCTCTTGACCCACCGCACGATTGAAAGCGGTATGCTTTATTTTTTCCTGCGAAGTGTTTACCCCAGCCGACCCACGAAAGACATCTCCGTTCCAATTGAAATTTAATAGCGATTGATAAGCATTGTAGAAATACAATTCGGATTTCTTTTTTCTAAAGAAGAATAGAAATAGAAAAGATGATCCTGAAAAAAATAAAAATAAAAAGTGCAGCAAAGTTAGGTGGCTGGCACAGGCCAACGCTTGAAAAAAACCAAAAGACTACGGCATAATGAAAGGCAAATAATCTGTTTATTTTTTTATTGGTATTTGCCTTTCACCCTTCGGGACTTATTCCGTTTCCTTTTGGTTTTTTAGCCACGCCACCTCTGCGATTGCTTTCTTTTTTTTTCTGTTTTTTTTCTTTGTCAAATTATATATGTGTTGCGTAGCGTAAGCGAAGCAGGGCAGTTGCAAAGATTCAAAGCAGCTAAAAATTTAAAGCTACAATCATGCACAGTCCAAAGTTTCAAACGTACAGTCCAAAAAATCAAGCCACAGAGTTTGAGTTTTACATCCTTTGCAAAGGATTAAACAGCGGTAAGCCACTTACTGCACCTTGTCCAAATTCATTTGTTTGCATCTGCAAAAATCAAAAGCAAAAGGATTTTTATTTCTGGCTGCTATTCGGTTTGTGGAAAGCAAAACATTTTCATCAGTTGCTCACTGGTTCCGTTATTCCGTTTATTCGGATTGCTGAATTTAAGCAAGAGGTAAGCACTCAGGCAGCAGTGGTAAGCACACAGGAAAACGAATACACCGCAACAGTTGATAAAATCAAGCAGCTGGAAGAAAGGGAAAAGAATATCCGGCAGCAATTGGCTTTAATCAATGATTTGAAAAGAGCAATGATATACCGGCACTTAAAAAGCAAAATTTAGGGCAGCCTCTTACATGATACTGCTCGTTGCATAAATAAATTTTCATGTGCAAAGGTAGCATGGCGGGCAGACGCACAAAGCCAACCTAAAAAAACCAAAAGACTACGGCATAAACACAGACCCACCGCACAAGGCTATCATTTATTCCGTTTCCTTTTGGTTTTTTTATCCGCCATGCTGAGAGATGCACATAAAATTTATTTATTATGCAAAAGCATCCTCGTATCAGTTCCGGCAGCCATCCAGGCATTTGCCCATTTACTCCGCAGGTCCTTCATCAGTTCTTGCAGCTTTCACCTCATGCATATAGCCGCTATGTTCGCAAGTCGGCTATCATTGCCCAGCATCACACAGGCGTTAAGGTTTATCGCCTTCCTTGTGGTTGTTGCCTTTGGCGTTATCCATCAGGTGTTCGCCAGCTTTCAGCATTGCCCTTTTAGGGGCTTTGCTTAAAAGAAAAAGCCCCACCAAATCGGCAGGGCTTTTTCCTAACTGAAAGAACGAACAATTTTTATGCAGCATCAACGATGTTCAATACGTTGTATGAGCCATTTTTAAGCGAATACTGAATACCATTCACTGCCTGAAAGAACTCAATCAGCAACAGGTAAAACTTAGTGCCAGTACCAGCGGGAACACCGGCAGGAGTAAGTGTTACAGGAGTGTTGGTTCCATCAATCGGCAAGTTGGTAACAGGACTGTACTCAATTGCACTGATTTCGTTGGTGAAGTCAACATTTGCAAAAGCACCTTTCATGCTGATATGTGTAGCCCCTGAAGGATACGAAATATCATTAATCGGTACAAAGGCAGGGATGTTGATTACCCCGGTAAGAGGCACAACAGTAAACGGTGCGAACATTACACCACTCAAAAGAGCTTTGTCGTTGAAATCAAAATCTTTCAACAACGCCAATGCAGCAGGATCAGCAATACCATCGGCAACGGTGCGTTCGCCACGAACAGAAGCCACATCGTAATTTTTGATTTGCGTCATGATTTGCGTTAAACGACTGGTAACACGATTGTCAGCAGCATTCATCATCAAATTACGAACCGCATTGCGGAGAACTTTACCGGCAGTTGCGGAGCTTCCAAATTCAGAACCGTTTTCACGGGTACGCTGAAAGTTTGGATCATTTGCAATACGGTCAGCAGATACACCACCTTTGGTTTTCACCAGGTGACCATCTTGTGTTTTGTAGAAGGTCAACTCATCCAGAGTTCCTTCAATTTTTAGAATACCTTTTAATTTTGCCATTGCTTAAAATTTTTATGAGTTAGTAAAACCGTTTCTTTTTTAGCTGTTTTATCAGCATTTGAAAACAAAAATAGAAGCAGTATTTAGGCTATGCAAAAGTTGAAAGTCATCCGTTCCGTTTCTTCCGCATTATTCCAACAAACACACTTTCACCGCCTATAAAAATGATTTATATTTGCAGTATCACTTTCATATTTGAAGTATATCATCGGTATGGATAGTGTATAAAGAAGTATAATTGAAATAATGAATAGACTGTGCATTTATCCGAAGGACATTCAGGTAATCACAGGCAGAAGCGACAGGTATGGAAGAAACCTCATCAAGAAGATTAAAGATCACTTTAAGAAGCAGCAGCACCAGGTTGTTACTGTTGATGAGTTTTGCCAGTACATGGGCTTGCAACCGGAAACAGTTGCAAAGCAACTTAGGTAAGTAGAAATCTTATCTTTGCTTTTGTCTATGATAAGGCACAGCACACCCTTGCATGAACAAAGATTTTTCTTTTCTTTGTGTAGCGTTTTCCCTTGCTTAATCAGTTGTTGTTGGCTATTTGTTGCCCAATCTTCGGAAAGCCCTGATATATAAGGGTTCACTATTTTTTGTATTGGGAAGTGATTTTCACGAACGAAGTGTGTGAAAATTATCCCGACTTAAGTCGGGATGACAGTTAGTCGGGATAAAATATGAATCATATGTACGAATTATTTCTTCAGCATTTCAATACCAAAGTTGCCCTTACAGCGGAAGAGGAAGCGTTACTAAAAACTTATCTAACACAAAAAAAACTCCGAAGAAAACAATACCTGCTTCAGTCTGGAGATATATGCAAGGCTTTCGCTTTTATAGAAAAAGGGGCCATGAAATCTTATACAGTGGATGATGCTGGAGTGGAACATATTATTCAATTTGGTATAGAGGGATGGATTATTGCAGATCTCTATAGTTTTCTTACTGGTGAGCCTGCTTTGTATAATGTGGATGCAGTAGAAGACGCTGAATTGGTTTTGATTAGCAAGTCTGCTCACGATGCTTTGCTAAAAGTATTACCTAAATATGAAACATATACTAGGTTGAATTTTGAAGGGGCTTATATAGCCATGCAAAGAAGGTTAACGTCTATCATCAGTAATTCTCTAGAAGAACGATACGAGCAGTTTACTGCTCAGTATCCAGAGATTGCACAACGTTTTCCTCAACATATGATTGCTTCTTATATGGGGCTTACTCCAGAAACATTAAGTAGAGTCAGAAAAAGAATTTCAGTCAAATAGGTCTTCATTTCTCACTCTTTTCTCTTGATTTAAATCAATACATTTTCTTGCTTCAACGCAATGTCATAGGAGTATGACCTGTTTTAACTTTGCCTCAAAATAATGAGGATGGGCGTTAATAATAATCTACTGAATTGTGATATAGAAACTGGTATATGTGAAGTGCCAAAGTATGGTGTAAGCCAACAAGAACAGGCTCCACAAAAGCCCGTTAAGCTCTTGTATTTTACGGATCCGATTTGTTCTTCTTGCTGGGGAATTGATCCTCAATTAAGAAAGCTACAACAGGAATATAGTCATTATTTTGATATAGAGTATCGGATGGGTGGGCTATTAAAAAGTTGGGCTGAATATGGCGGTTCAGATGTGAACGGACCAGCGTCGGTGGAAAAACATTGGAATGAAGCAGGGGCTTATTATCAAATGCCTATTGATGGAAGTGTCTGGAACCGAGATCCTTTAGAATCATCCTATCCTCCTTCTATTGCCTTTAAAGCTGCTCAGTTGCAGGGAAACAAAAAGGCTGGTCAATTTCTGCGTCGAATAAAAGAAATGGTTTTTACAGAACAAATAAATATTGCTCGAAAAGAAAATTTACTGTCTGCGGCAATTGATATTGACCTTAATCTTCAACAGTTTGAATCCGATTTAGAACAACGTGCAATTCAGTTATTTGAAGAAGACCTTGCCTTTGCAAGAGCAAAAGATGTGAGAGGGTTTCCTACTATTTTTTTCATTGATAACAACAATAATCAATTTAAAGTATATGGAAGTAAACCATACGAAGTATATGAATCTGCCTTACTTAAATTAATTGAAGGACCAGTTGTAAAAAAATCCACTGGTGAATTGACAGATATATTTAAGTATAATCCAACGGTTACATTGCGTGAATTCGAAGTGTTTTACAACTTGAGTAAAGAAGAAGCGCATTTAGCTTTAAATAAGATGGTGTTAGAGAATCAATTAATTAAGTCTGAAACCAATGCTGGACCAATATGGAAAGAGGTAAATTTATAGCGTCCATCTTTTTAACAACAACAGCCATGACAACATTATCATCATTCAAAAATTTTACAGATACTTTAAAAGAGCAGGAGCAATTAATGCCTGTATTATTTATTGGTCATGGTTCGCCAATGAATGGAATTGAAGACACTATATTTAGTCGTAACTGGACGCAAATGGCCAAGGATATCCCAACGCCTAATGCAGTATTGGTTGTTTCTGCACATTGGTTAAGCAGGGGTACAAAAATAACGGCTATGGATTTTCCAAAGACCATACATGATTTTGGTGGGTTCCCTCCAGAACTTTTTGCGGTTCAGTATCCGGCGCCAGGTAACCCTATATTGGCAAAAGAAACAGCGGGTCTAATTCATTCAACCCAAGTTGAACTAGACCATGATTGGGGCTTAGATCACGGCACATGGACCGTAGTAAGACATATGTATCCCGATGCAAATATTCCAGTTCTACAATTAAGTATAGATTATACTAAAGCTCCACAATGGCATTATGATCTAGCAAAAGAGATTCATGCACTTCGAAAAAAAGGGGTACTGATTATTGGCAGTGGTAATATGGTACATAATTTAAGAATGGTTGCTTGGGACAAATTAAATGAACCTGAATATGGGTATGATTGGGCATTAACAATGAATGAGAAATTTAAGCAGTTAATTTCTTCCCGAGATTATACATCATTAATCAATTATGAATCCTTAGGTACAGCTGCAAAATTGGCGATACCTACATCAGAACATTATTTACCCTTGTTATATACGCTTGGGTTGAGTGATTCAAAAGATACAATTTCATTTTTCAATGACAAGGCAGTAGGCGGTTCGCTTACAATGACGTCGGTGAAGATTGGATAAAATTCAACCTTGAGGGGTAATTGATTCATAGTATAATCACCATGAATTTAGCCTATTAACATAGCATAAATTAGTATAGACGATTCGCTAAACTTTTATGCATATGAAACTTTTGACTTTTTTGATATCAGGCTTTCTGCTGATCACCACTTTAGTTGCTTGTAAAAAAAGCACTGATCAAACTACTACGCCAACACCTACACCAACTCCACCACCAGTAACAGTACCTCAAGGCAATTACTCTGGCCAATATTTAACCCTTTCTACAGTAGAAAATGTTGCTTCTCCTTGGACGGAGTTGAAGGCTGATACAGTATACTAGAAAATAATTTACTCTGTTTGCTACGTTTGTACCCCTTTTTTGGGAAGAAAGTGTTGCGGTATTAAGATAATTTAGTAAATTATATTGTAGCAAATATTTTAAAATACTCTTTATGTATACCAAAAGACATCGCTTTTTATTAGTTGCAATTGCACTTTTAAGTTTGATGAATATGCAGGCATAAATAATTAAAAAGCCAAATATTATTTTAATTTATACAGATGATTTAGGTTATGGTGATGTAAGTGCATACGGAACCTCTGCAATCAAAACACCTAATATTGATCGTCTTGCTAAGAATGGTGTTCGTTTTACCAATGCACATGCAACTTCCGCAACTTGCACTCCATCTAGGTTTTCATTGTTAACTGGAAAATATGCATGGCGTAAACAAGGAACAGGTATTGCTCCTGGAGATGCTTCCTTATTAATTCCTGTTTCTACTAAAACATTGCCTGGTATATTACAAAAAGGAGGATACCATACTGCTGTAATTGGTAAATGGCATTTAGGATTAGGGGATGAAAAAGGAGCAGACTGGAATGGAAAAATAGCCCCCGGACCAATAGAGATAGGATTCAATTATTCTTTCTTAATTCCTGCAACAGGAGATCGGGTTCCTTGTGTATTTGTAGAAAATCACCAGGTTGTCAATTTAGATAAGAATGATCCAATCAAAGTAAGTTATAAAGAACCATTAGACCCTAATGCTCCAACAGGAAAAAAGAATCCTGAGTTATTAAAATTGCACCCTTCACATGGTCATGATATGACCATTGTAAATGGAATCAGTAGAATAGGATATATGTCAGGAGGAAATGCAGCACTTTGGAAAGATGAAGATTTTGCAGATATATTGGTTCAAAAAGCAACAACATACATTGCTCAGCAAAAATCAAAACCATTTTTTCTTTACTTCTCAACACATGATATTCATGTTCCCCGAATTGCAAATGAACGTTTTGTGGGTAAAAGTGGAATGGGAGCAAGAGGTGATGTATTGTTGCAATTAGATTGGACTGTAGGACAAATAGAAGCGGTGCTCAAAAAGAATGGGCTTTTAGAAAACACCCTAATTATTTTCACGAGAGATAATGGACAAGTAATTGATGACGGTTATAAAGATGAGGCGGTAGAAAAATTAGGTATGCACAAACCCAATGGAATTTTCAGAGGGGGTAAATACAGTGCTTTTGAAGCGGGCACTAGAGTGCCGTTTATTGTTAGTTGGCCAGCTAAAGTTAAAGCAGGCAAAGTGAATGATGCCTTATTTAGTCAGATTGATTTATATGCCAGTTTAGCACAATTGGCTGGTGTTAAAATAGATGAAGGACAAGCTCCGGATAGTAAAAATGCATTACCTAATTTATTAAATCAAAACACGGAATCCAGAGAATTTTTGGTAGAACAGTCGCTCAATTCTACGCTTTCTTTATTGGTAGGAAATTGGAAATACATTGAACCATCTAAAGGCCCTAAAATAAATAAAGACACCAATACAGAGTTGGGTAATTTACAAGAGCCACAATTGTATAACTTAGCTGAAGATCCAGGGGAAACTAAAAACCTTGCATCCATTTACCCTGATAGAATAAATGAAATGAAAACAATGTTAGAAAAGATTAAAATAAAATAAATTGGGTTTAAAACGAATTCATTTTGGCTTCTTTTGTTTTGTTGTTTTATTAGTTGGATGTAAGAACAATGAAGAAACTGTATTAACAGATGCGCAGAAGGATTCTGCCCACGCTTGTATGCAAGTGCCTCAGCGATTTGGAACTCATTCCGATTCAAGCATCGCTTTTGGAGGAGACAGTTCTTATGCAAATATGGTGTTGATTCCGGGTGGTAGTTTTGAAATGGGTGGAGACAATGATCAAGCAGCCGAAGATGAATTCCCTAAACATAAAGTTACTATTGCGCCATTTTATATGGATGTAACAGAAGTCACCAATGCGCAGTTCAAAAAATTTGTTGATGCAACAAAATATATTACAACTGCAGAGCGTAAACCCAATTGGGAAGAGTTAAAAAAAACGGTACCACCTGGAACACCTAAACCAGCTGATAGTTTATTAGTAGCTGCTTCATTGGTTTTTAAACAAAGTACAGGTCCTGTTAATTTAAATGATTATAATCAATGGTGGAGTTGGGTTACAGGAGCCAATTGGAAACAACCGCAAGGACCAGGAAGCTCAATTAAAGGGAAAGAAAATTATCCTGTAGTACATGTAAGTTGGGATGATGCAATGGCTTATTGTAAATGGGCAGGAAAAAGGTTACCTACAGAAGCAGAGTGGGAATTTGCTGCAAGAGGTGGGCGCATCAATCAGATTTATCCTTGGGGTAATGAGCCCGTTAATCAAGGAAATCCTAAAACAAATAGTTGGGAAGGAAATTTTCCCTATTACAATGAGCAGAAAGATGGGTATCTAAAATATGCGCCAGTAAAAATGTTTGGATGTAATAATTATGGCTTATTTGATATGGCAGGCAATGTATGGGAATGGTGCAGTGATTGGTATCATCATGATTATTATAAGACCCTTGCAAAAACCAACAGTCTTAATCCCTCTGGGCCTAATAAAAGTTATGACCCACAAGACCCATATACACCCAAAAGAGTGTTGCGTGGTGGAAGTTTTTTGTGCAATGATGCATATTGTAGTGGGTATCGTGTTGCAAGAAGAATGAAGAGTAGTCCTGATACGGGCTTAGAACATACAGGCTTTAGGTGTGTGCGTGATATTGCAAAGCCATGATATTAACAATTAAATGGAGAGTGATGATTAAAAGAATATTTGCCATTATTTCCTTGTTGCTTTGTTTGGTTAGCGTTAATGCGCAAAAGCAAAATAACCCTCCCAATATTATTGTAATTCTAACAGACGATTTAGGATGGGCAGATTTGGGTAGTTATGGAAGTACGTTTTATGAAACACCTCAACTAGACCAATTGGCTAAAACAGGTATTAAGTTCAGCAATGCTTATTCAACCAGCCCTGTGTGTAGTCCAACTAGAGCCAGTTTGATGACAGGAAAATATCCTACAAAAACTGGAGTAACAGATTGGATACCTGGGAGAAGTGAAGATGGGAAAAAAAGGGACTATGAAAAAATCAAGCCACCACCAACTGCTTTTCAATTGCCTTTGCAAGAAAAAACAATTGCTGAATATGCACTAGAAAATGGCTATCAAACTTTTTTTGCTGGCAAGTGGCATTTAGGGGAGGATGAAAAATACTGGCCAGAGCACCAAGGCTTTCAAACAAATAAAGCCGGTTGGAGTAAGGGTGGTCCTACTGGAAGAATTAATGATAATACAGGTGGTTTTTTTACTCCCTATAAAAATCCTTTATTGTCAGATGGACCAATGGGAGAATATTTAACGGATCGTCTAACCAATGAATGCATACAATTTTTAGAGAATAAATCGGATAAACCATTTTTCTTAATGTATTCTATGTATGCTGTACACAATCCATTGCAAGCACCTAAAGCATTGATTCAAAAATACCAGTCTAAGCAAAAGCAGTTGGGCTTGAACGATCAACAAAGATTTGCAAAAGATGAGGAATGGATGAAGCCAGAAGCAGGATGGAAAAGAAGATTGGTTCAAGACAATCCAGTGTATGCAGCAATGATCAAAAATATGGATTGGAATATCGGTAGGTTATTGGATAAATTAAAATCACTGCATCTTGATGATAATACCATGATTGTTTTCACTTCCGATAATGGTGGATTGAGTACTGCGGAAGGAAGTAATACGGTAAATGGTCCATTCAGAGCAGGAAAAGGCTGGTTGTATGAAGGTGGAATAAGGGTTCCTTTTATCCTATATTGGAAGGGAAAAATAATGGGCGGCGCTACCCATGATTTTCCAATAACAGTTGCAGATATATTTCCAACATTGGCAAGTGTAATAAATACACAATATAAAAAAGATCGATTGGTTGATGGAGAAAATATTCTTTCAATGATTCAAGAGCCAAATAAAAAAAGAACACTTTTCTGGCATTATCCTCATTACAGTAATCAAGGCGGAAAGCCAGCCGCAGCAATACGTTCAGGCGATTATAAATTAATTTATCATTACGAAAATAAAGAGGTAGAGCTATTTGATTTAAGAAATGACGTTGCTGAAAAATACAATATTGCAAAAGAAAAAAAAGTACTAACGTCACAATTAAAAAAACAATTAATGAGTTGGTTAAATCAAATTGGTGCAAAAAAATCTTTGACAGTAGGTTTATCTTAAATTTGTAATGATGAAAGTAATACTTACTGTTTTATTTTTTTTACTACTGAGTACTCAAGTAGTTTTATTGGCGCAAAAGCAGAAGCCCAATATTATTTTTATTTTATCGGATGATTTGGGGTATGGCGATTTGGGATGTTATGGTTCTACACAAATTAGCACGCCTAATATAGATGCACTTGCAAAGTCTGGAACAAAATTTACACAGTTTTATGCTGGGAGTACTGTTTGTGCACCCTCAAGGGCATCGTTAATGACTGGTTTGCATACCGGTCATGTATCCATCCGAGGGAATGGCGAAGTTCCCTTAGCTGCAACCGATAGCATACTTCCTCAATATTTACACCAAGCAGGATATAAAAATGGATTAGTAGGTAAATGGGGATTAGGGCAGACTGGAACTACCGGTGTACCTGAGAAAAAAGGATGGGATTTCTTTGCAGGATTATTACATCATGTTGAGGGCCATTTTCAGAAACCCGATTCAGCATGGAAATTATTGAATGAGACCACTACTCGAATAAAAATTCCCGAAAATCAATACAGCAATGAATGGTTTACAAGTCAGGCAAAAATTTTTATTCAAGAGAATCAATCTAATCCCTTTTTTTTATACCTGGCATATACATTGCCACATGCCGAACTTGTAGTACCAAAAGCAGCTATGCAGCCTTATTTAACAGAAGATGGTGCGAGTAAGTTTGGGCAAGAAAAAGGGCATCCGATAGGACAACATTATGGGGCACAAGCTTTTCCCAAAGCAGCCTATGCCGCAATGGTATCTCAGATGGATGAATACATCGGACAAATTGTTGCTTATTTAAAAGAACAAAAATTATACGATAATACTATTATCGTTTTTACAAGCGATAATGGCACACATAAAGAGGGTGGTAGAACGAATCAGGATATTCAATTTTTTAATAGTAGTGGTGGATTAAGAGGAGCAAAAAGAGATCTATATGAAGGTGGTATAAGGGTCCCGTTTATTGTAAGTTGGAAAGGGAAAATAAAGCCAGGTACGATCAATCAGCATATTGGAGCGTTATGGGATATACTTCCCACATTCAATGAAATTGCAGGGGTAACTGTTAAACCTCCAACCGATGGTATTTCAATGATTAAGGCATTAAAAGGTAAAAAGCAATTGGCGCACAATTTATTGTATTGGGAGTTTTATGAAGGAGGGTTTAAGCAAGCCATCTTGCAGAACAATTTGAAAGCCATTCGATTTTATAAAGGGACTACCCCAATTAGAACAGAATTATATGACCTAGCAATTGATAGGGGTGAAACCATTGATATTGCAGCACAAAACGAGCAAAAAGTAAAATTGATGGAAGCGTTGATGAACAGAGAAAGAACTACATCTAGCAATCCCTTATTTCAAATTAAGTAAGCCATGAAAACCCAATTAGCCCAATATTTTTTTGAGCAATACCATCATCAACCTACTGTTATTGTTCGATCTCCAGGCAGAGTAAATATTATTGGTGAGCATGCCGATTACAACAACGGTTTTGTATTACCAGCCGCAATTGATAAGGCAGCATATTTAGCGGTTTCATTAAGAGATGATCTAGAAATACATTTGACTGCTTTAGATTTAAATGAACAATTTTCTACTACAGTTGATGAATTAAAACCAATAGGAGACGTAAGTTGGCCTAATTATATTTTAGGAAGTGCAGCTCAGTTCTTGAAGCATGATATTCAATTGCCTGGCTTTAATGCAGTCTTAACAAGCAATGTGCCTATTGGGGCAGGATTGTCTTCTTCAGCTGCTGTGGAGTGTGCTACTGTTTTTGCATTGAATCATCTATTAAAAACCAATATTGAAAGAGTGCCAATGGTTGCAATGGCACAGAAAGCCGAGCATGAATATGCTGGAGTAATGTGCGGAATCATGGATCAATTTGCATCAATGATGGGTAAGGCAAATCAGGTAATAAAATTAGATTGTCGTTCACTCGAATATGAGTATGTACCCTTTAAATTGGATGGGATAAAAATTTTGTTATTAAACACCAATGTAAAACATTCATTGGCCTCTTCCGAATATAATACGCGTCGTTTAGAATGTATGCAAGCGGTAGAGATGATTCAAACAAATCATCCTGAAGTACTTTCTTTAAGAGATGCAACTATTGAAATGCTTGATCAATATGTATTGCCATTTAACGATTTAGTGTATCAACGGAGTCGATTTGTGGTAGATGAAATGGAACGCTTGAACCAGGCTTGTCAATTTTTGCAAGACGATAATATATCGGCACTGGGTAATTGTATGTTTAAAACCCATGATGGATTGAGTAGACAGTACGAGGTAAGTTGTAAGGAATTAGACTACTTAGTAAATTTTGTAAGATCTCGCAATGAAGTCATTGGTGCTAGAATGATGGGTGGCGGGTTTGGAGGCTGCACCATCAACTTGGTACAAGAAGATAAAATTGAATCCTTAATTAGTGTTATTAAACCAGCTTATGAAGAAGCAATGGGATTGCCATTGGATTATTATATAGCAACCATACAGAACGGTACAGAAATAATTTAATTATGTTTAGCAGTACAGAGCATCCGCATACCCGATTGAATATTTTGACAGGAGAATGGGTCTTGGTTTCTCCTCATAGAATGAAAAGACCCTGGCAGGGGAAAGTTGAAACAGTTCCTACTGCTCAACCAGTAGCTTACGATGAAAGCTGTAATTTATGCCCAAGTAATAAAAGAGCAGATGGAACTATTAATCCCGAATATTCCGACCCTTTTGTGTTTACCAATGACTTCTCTGCCCTATTGCCTTCCATCCCAGAAGGAGGAGAGAATATCAATGATTTATTAGTGAGTAAGAGTGAGACAGGTATATGTAAAGTAATCTGTTTTTCTCCTAATCATAGCTTAACGCTTCCGCTAATGAGTGAAGTAGAGATTCAGAAAGTAATTCAACTTTGGAAAGATGAATTCAAATTGCTAGCTGAAAATAAATCAATCAAGTATATTCAAATATTTGAAAATAAAGGAGAGATCATGGGTTGCAGTAATCCGCACCCGCATGGCCAAATTTGGGCATCCTCTTCAATTCCGGTTGAGCTGTCTAAGGAAACCGAACAACAAGAAAAATATTTTGCGCAACACCAACAAACCTTATTGAGTGCTTATCTAGAGATTGAATTACAAAAGCAAGATCGTATTGTGGTAGAAAATGAACATTTTGTTGCATTGGTTCCATATTGGGCTGTTTGGCCTTATGAAACGATGATTGTATCAAAAAGACCCATTCAACAAATTACTCAATTTACGGCAACCGAAGATGCTGCTTTCGCTTCTATTCTAAAAACGCTCACCATTAAATACGATAATCTTTTTGAGGTTTCTTTTCCTTATTCAGCTGGGATGCACCAGATGCCGGTGAATGATCAAGACTATAAGGGTTGGCATTGGCATATGCATTTCTATCCTCCATTATTAAGAAGTGCCACAGTTAAAAGTTTATGGTTGGTTACGAAATGTTGGCAAATCCTCAAAGAGATATTACACCAGAGCAGGTAGCTAATACATTGAAAGGATTACCTACCATACATTATTCAGTTAATAAATAAAAACAGTTGATTAGTTAGGTAGCAAGTTCTTATGAAGGAGAAAGGGTGAAATGTAAAGTCAAGCCCTTATCGGTATCAGATTCAGCAAAAATATTTCCACCATGTTTGTCTATGATTCTTTTTACAATTGCTAAGCCTAAACCGTTTCCTTCAAACTTGCTATGATAGCGTTTGAATGGAGTAAACAAGGTTTTCATTTGCTCTTCGTTTAATCCAACGCCATTGTCTTTAACGAAATAATAAATTTGTCCTTCTTTTTTATAAGAGCCAATTTCAATTTCTGGTATCTTTTTTTTAGAAGAATATTTAAGGGCATTAGATATTAAATTGTTGAATAACTGTTTAACTGCGCCTTCATTTGCTTTTGCATCTGGTAGGTCATGAATGCTCAATTGACCTGTGAAATTGGGTGGTAATTGTTGTTTACAAATATCCTGTACAATTTCATTAATATTTACACTTGATTTTTCTAATGCTTGTGTGCCTAATCTTGAAAATGCCAATAAGTCTTGTGTCAATGTTTTCATGCTTACAATGGTTGTTCTAACCATTTGAAGGAATTCTTTATTCTCCTCATTTAAGCTACTAGGGTCTACTAAATCTACAACAGTCAATATTTTATTGATGGGAGAGTTTAAGTCGTGGGCAGCAATGGATGAAAATGCTTTAATATCTTCTATTTTTCTGATTTCATCTGTAATATCTGTGATACTAACCACATAAGCATCACTAGTTCCTTCTTCATTAAAGAGTGCATTTGATTTTATATCTATAATTATTTTTTCCCCATCTTTTCGAATCACTTCTGTTTGATAATCTTCTTGAATACCTTGTTTTCTGTTTTTTAGTCTTTCCAAAAATATGGCTCTTCTATCTTGCGGGATAATCATTTCAACAACCACACTACCAACTAATTCTTCTTCTGAATAACCTAAGATTGTACAATAACTGGGATTGCAATAAACTACTTTCCCGTTATAGTCTATGCTAGCAACACCTTCTCTTAGGGAAGCAACCAGTTTTTTAAATTTCTTTTCACTTTCTGCAAGTTGATGCTCTAAAATAATACTTGCTTTTTGTTTATTATTAAGAAGGTTTGCATAAAAATAGACAAGAATAAAAATGACCAGTGTAAAAATAATAGTATGTAATTCAATGCCTATTTCGGTACTATACAACCCTTTCTTCTCGCCTACAATTCTTAAATAACCAAGAAATGGCGGAAATACGAGCATGAAAAAAGATACTCTCCTTAATAGAGCACTACCCTCTAAAATTGAAGCAAAAAGTTTGGGCATTCCATGCATGATATTGCATAAGAATAGGGACACACTTAATAAAAGGAATACAATTGCGGTACTTAAAGCAATGGTTGAAACACCTTCTACTCTATAAGCAGAATCTCTTCCATACAAGTAACCCAAAACAGAACTATAGCCAATAGCAAAAACAATAATGCTTAACAGTTGTCTGAAATTTAGAACCCATTTATTTTGAGAATGAGAACTAATCATAATACTCCCACTTAATACAAATAAAACAGCAGTAGTAGGAGCTAAATGTGAGTTGATATAACTTGATTCAACTTTGTGTTGAAAAATAAAATGATCGAATCTTAAAATCTCTAAAGAAAAAAAATCGGCTAAACTGTGCAAAATACCCACTAGTAAAACAAAAATGCCCAAAAAAATTGTTTTGTTATTGGCCTTTTCTTCTTTATAAAAATTTAGCCACAAGCCTGCTGCAATGAATGTGATTGCAGTGAGTGGATTCATGGAAGTGATGTCACTGGAAAAACTCTTTAATAATGTGATGTCAAATTGCCATCCGATTAGGTTAAAAAAACCAATGGTTATAATGAGTATTCCACTTGCACGTATATATTTAATTCTGTAATTATGAAACATAATTAATTAATAGGGGGTGATCTGTTTCACATTAAAAATTAATTAAAAGGTGGAACATTGTTTATTCATTCCTTCTAAAAAGACTTTTTACTATAACAACAACCATAAATTTAGTACTTTAATCAAAATAACCGTTAAAACGCAGTATGAAGTCTTATATATTCCTTGCTTTTTTCTTCCTGTTGTCTTGCGATCAAAAACGTCCACTCTTTAAGGAAATCAAGCCTGATAAATCAGGACTGATTTTTTCAAATACCATAATCGAAACCCAAGAGCTAAACGTGCTCAATTATGAATATATCTATAACGGGGGCGGTGTGGGTATAGGAGATTTCAATAACGACAGTTTACCTGATATTTACTTTACTGGTAATCGAGTGCCCAATAAATTATTTTTAAACAAAGGCGATTTAACTTTTGAAGATATTACCCAAAAAGCAGGCGTTGATGGAAATGGGAAATGGAGTAAAGGAGCCAGTATTATTGATATCAATAACGATGGGTTAATGGATATTTATGTTTGTTCAGCAGTCTTGCCCGACAGCAATAAAAGAAAAAATTTGCTCTATATTAATCAAGGATTAAATAAAGAAACAGGTGTTCCAGAGTTTAAAGATCAAGCAGCAGAATATGGATTAGCAGATGCTTCAAATACCCATATGGCTGCTTTTTTTGATTATGATAACGACCAAGATGTAGACGTTTATTTATTGATCAATGATTTAGATGGAACTTACCCCAATGAGTTTAGGCCCATAAGGAAAGATGGAAGTTGGCCTAATACAGACAAGTTGTTCCAAAATAATTTTGATTCCCTTTTAGGACATCCGGTATTCAAAGATGTTTCTAAGCAAGCAGGCATTTTGATTGAAGGACATGGTTTGGGTATCAGCATTGCAGATATTAACCAAGACGGGTATAAAGACATTTATGTGAGCAATGATTATTTATCAAATAATGTGCTTTATATCAATAATCAAAATGGCACTTTTACCGATCAATGTGCTCGTTATTTAAAACATACCAGCAAAAACGCTATGGGCAATGATATTGCTGATATCAACAACGATGGATTAGCAGATATTATTGAAACAGATATGATGCCTGCAGATCATTATCGGCAAAAAATGATGCACTCCGATATTAGTTATCAAACATTTCAAAATAGTGATCGATATGAATATATTTACCAGTATCCCAGAAATACGCTACAACTGAACCAAGGATTTCTTCCAAATGGATATGATTCTATTTCAAGACCAGCATTTAGTGAAATTGCATATTTCAGTGGGGTGGCGCATACCGATTGGAGTTGGGCACCTCTTTTAATGGATATGGATAACGATGGATTTAAAGACTTGTTTGTAACGAACGGTTTGCCTAAAGACATGTCTGATAAAGACTTTATGGCTTATAGGCAAAACGCAGTAGCCAATGCTCCACTAGAAGAAGTGCTTAGACAGTTACCAGAGGTCAAAATCAGTAATTATGCATTTAAGAATAATGGCGATTTGCATTTTACTGATCAATCAAAAGAATGGGGAATTAATAGCCCTAGTTTTTCAGCAGGAATGGCTTATGCCGATTTAGACAAAGATGGAGATTTGGATTTGGTTATTAATAATACCAATATGCCAGCTACATTGTTAGAAAATACCCAACAACAACAACAAGAGCACGACAATTATCTAAGAATATTGCTAAGTGGTACACCGCAAAATAAAATGGCGCTAGGCGCATGGGTACATCTCTATGCAAAAGGTCAGCATCAAGTAATGGAATATTCTCCCTACCGTGGGTATCTTTCTAGTGTTGAACAAGCGATACATTTTGGTGTAGGAAAACAAACAATACTAGATTCAATAAGAGTCATATGGCCCGATGGTAAGTCTACCCTTAAAACCAATATTCAAGCAAATCAACAATTAAAATTTGAGTATTCATCTGCTTTAGATTCAGGGGGATTAGAGCCGTCTATTCGCGTTGAATCGTTCTTGAAAGATATTACCCAAAACGCAGGAATCAATTATGGTTTTTCAGAAGTAGATTTTATAGATTTTGATATTCAAAGACTCTTGCTGCATAAGCTTACCCAATATGGGCCCTCCTTAGCAACGGGTGATTTAAATGGAGATGGGCTAGATGATATTGTATCAGGTGGAGGATCCCCTTTTCACGCATCCATTTTTTTTCAATCAGCCAATGGGAAATTTGTTCGAAAATTTTTGCCAGGAAATAATAACCCACAGTTGCAAGATGATGCAGGAATACTATTAATAGATGCGGATAAAGACGGCGACTTAGATTTGTTCATCGTATCTGGTGGTGCAGAAAATCAACCCCAAACAAAAGCATATGCCGACCATTTCTATTTGAATGATGGGAAAGGAAATTTTTCTGAATTGGAAACCGATTTTACCAATAATCGAGCTACAAAGAGTACAGTTGTTGCTGCAGATTATGATTTAGATGGAGACCTCGATTTATTTATTGGAGGAAGAGTAATACCAGGCCGATATCCAATGCCAACAAGTAGTTTTATTTATCAAAATAACTCGCAAAAAGGTCAAGTTCAATTTACAGATGTAACGAATAAAGTAGCACCAGAATTGGTAAATATTGGTATGGTAACAGCAGCAATTTGGTCTGATGCAGATTCGGATGGGAAAATGGATTTGATAATAACCAAAGAGTGGGGAAGTATTGATGTATTCAAAAATGATGGAATCAAATTGACCAAATTAAAAACTTCATTAGATACATTCAAAGGGTGGTGGAACAGTATTGTATCGGCTGATATGGATAACGATGGCGACCTAGATTATATAGCTGGTAATTTCGGAACCAATTCATTTCTGCATGCTTCCAATGAAGAGCCCTTGAATGTATATGCAAAAGACTTTGATAATAATTTTAGTTTAGATGTAATTTTTAGTCATTGGATAGTTGATCAAGTAGGAGGAGTAAAAAAAGAATTTCCTTTAGCAGGTAGAGATTTATTGTTAAGAGAAATGAGTGTTATGAAGGAACGATTTCCTAATTATGCTGGGTATGCTAAAACCGATATGAAACAATTACTAACTGCAGATCAATTGAAAGATGCATATAGGGCTAGTGTAAATTATTTGCCAACAAGCTGGATAGAAAATAAAGGGAAATTTAATTTTGAAATCCATGAACTACCAACAGCAATTCAGTTGGCGCCTATTTTTGGAATCCTGCCCAAGGATGTTAACAACGATGGCTGGGTTGATTTAATTTTTACCGGTAATGAATATGCAATGTCGCCTTATTTAGGAAGACAAGATGCTTTAAACGGAATGGTATTATTGAATCTTGGTAAAGGAAATTTTAAATCTTTATCTATTGCACAAAGTGGATTTTATACACCCGCAAATGGAAGATCATTAGCAGGACTGGTGGTGAATGGGCAAGCAGCTTTAGTGGCAGGTCAAAACAGAGATTTCATGAAATTATTTCAGCAGACAGAAAATAGGGAACAGCCAATAAAAATACAGGATCAAGAAACATATGCAATGATCTATTTTAAAAATGGATTTAAACGAAAGGAGGAATATCATTTTGGACAGGGCTTTTTGTCGCAATCATCCAGATTCTTGCTGCTTTTTCCCGAAATGAAATATGTAGATATTTTTTCTGGCACTAAAAAAACAAGAACCATACAACCTTAATAAAATGAAAGCATTCCTAAAAAATCAACAATTGTTTTTGGTGATACTTATTGCAGTTTTTTTCGGTTGTAAAACGGAAAAAGTGAAAACCTATTTAGGGGCTGAACTGCAAAATTTTTGTGTTCAGCAACTAACTGATGTGATTGTGTACGATATCAATAATCCACCTGTTGCTGGAAGGATGTATGCATACAGCAATTTGGCTTTTTATGAAGCCCTTCGTCCAATGAATTCAGGCTATGAAAGTCTACTTCCTAAATTAAAAGGATTTTCGAGTATCAATCAATTCAATACATCTTTGAAGATAGATTATCCATTTTCTGCAGGTATTGCTTTCATGAAAGTGGCAGAGGCATTGGTTTTTTCTAAAGATAGTATCCAAAAAAGCAGGGCACTATTGATCAAAAACTTTGCACATCTTGAATCAACTATTCAAACAGCTTCTATTGAATGGGGAGAAAAAGTTGCTGCTATTATATTGGAACGTGCATCAAAAGATGGGTATAAAATTACAAGAGGCATGCCTAAATTTAGTGTGTTAAAAGAAACAGGAATTTGGCAACAAACACCCCCAGATTATGAAGAAGCAATTGAACCCAATTGGAGATATATAAAACCAATGTTGCTAGATTCAGCCTCGCAGTTTAAACCAGTGAGGCCGCCTGCTTTCTCCATGCAGCCCAATAGCCCCTACTATAAAGAAGTTAAAGAACTATTTGCAATGAGTAAAACTTTAACCGAAGAACAAAAAACAATCGCCCGTTATTGGGATGACAACCCATTTGTTTCTGAGCACAAAGGACATTTAACTTATGCGAATAAAAAAACAACACCAGTAGGTCATTGGATGGGAATCACGATTATTCTAGCCAATCAATCAAAAAAGACTGAGTTGGATATTGCTAAAGCGTTTGCATTAACTTCTCTTGCCATATTTGATGGATTCATTTCAACTTGGGAAGAAAAGTTCACTAGTAAAACCGTAAGACCAATTACGGTGATTCGGGAAAATATAGAGTCGGAGTGGAACCCTTATTTACAAACTCCTCCTTTTCCAGAGTATACCAGCGGACACAGTGTTATTTCAGCTGCTGCAGCAACTGTGCTGTCCAATGTTTTTGGATCGAATACTCCATTTACTGATACCACGGAGTTAAAATACCTTGGAATGAAAAGGTCATTTTCTTCTATTAAAGCTGCAGCCAATGAAGTAAGTATGAGTAGAATGTATGGAGGAATTCATTATCGCGCTGCAATCGAAAATGGGCAAAAACAAGGGGAGCAAATTGGGAGTTATTATAATACTGTATTTTTGCCTCATGATTCAGGTAACTAAAATATTTAGATTCGAAACAGCGCATGCCATACACGGCTATAATGGACATTGCAGAAATATTCATGGGCATTCTTATGTATTGCATGTAACTGTGGGTTCAGACGCAGATGATATGGCTTATTTACCCAAACCCGGTTTTGTAATAGACTTTAAAGACCTTAAAAAAATTGTAAATAGGATTATTGTAGAGCAGTTAGATCATCGACTGATTTTATCACAAGATTTTTTAGCAGAACATCCCCATGCAGCTGCATCCGAAAATTTAATTATCTGGGAGATGGAACCTACAGCCGAAAACATCTTACTTTATATACGCAATGTTTTATTAGCTGAACTGCCAAATGAAATCAAATTAAGAAAATTGAAAATTTACGAAACCAGTGACTCCTATGCTGAGTGGCTTAATCAAATAATATGAATCGAAAAAATTTTCTTCAAAAAACAGCAATGGCATCTAGTGCTTTTGTGCTGTCTTCTTCTATTTTAATGGCTAAAACGAATGCCAATAAAGTAAAAATTGTGTTGATTGGAACTGGCCTTCGAGGACAAAATCATTTAGATCTTTTATTGCGTAGAGAAGATGTGGACTTAACAGCCATTTGTGATATCAACGATAAAATGCTTTCTGCTGCTAAAGCAATGATTGAGAAGGCTGGTAAGAAAATGCCTAAAATTTATACAGGTAATACCCAGGCGTGGAAGGAAATGATTGTTAAGGAGAAACCAGATGGAGTGGTGATTGCAACACCTTGGGAATTACATAAGGAAATGATCATTGAATCCTTACAGGCAGGTATTAAATATGTTGCTACTGAAGTAATGTTGGGAATCACCTTACAAGATCATTGGGATGTAGTTAAAGCCGCAGAGCAATACAAGGGTCAGGTAATGATGCTCGAAAATGTGTGTTATAGAAGAGATGTGATGGCTGCTTTAAATATGGTACGCCAAGGGTTGTTTGGCGAAATCGTTCATTTACAAGGAGGTTATCAGCATGATTTAAGAGAAGTGAAATTTAATGATGGAGTAAGGCCTTATGGTGGAGGTGTAGAGTTTGGTGAAAAGGGATTTTCAGAAGCTTCTTGGAGAACCACGCATTCTGTGTACAGAGACGGAGATTTATATCCTACACATGGTATTGGACCCATTGCACATTATATCAATATCAATAGAGGCAATCGATTTTTATCATTGTGTTCTTTTTCATCAAAAGCCAAAGGACTTCATGACTTCGTTGTAAAAAAAGGCGGCTCCAATCACCCCAACGCAAAAGTGAAATTTAAATTAGGCGATGTGGTAACCACTTCAATTGATTGTTTTAATGGAGAAACCATACTGTTGCAACACGATACTAATTTACCAAGGCCGTATTCTTTGGGCTTTAGAGTACAAGGAACAGAAGGTATTTGGATGGACTTAAATAAATCTGTTTATATAGAAGGGAAATCACCAAAACCACATCAATGGGAATCGCAAAAAGAATGGTTTGATAAATACGATCATCCATTATGGGTAAGATGGAGCAAAGAAACTGCAGGTGCAGGGCATGGCGGGATGGACTTTTTTGTGATACATGCATTTATAGAGTCTATAAAAAATCAAACCCCCACTCCAATGGATGTATACGATGCGGCAGCTTGGAGTGCCATTACACCACTGAGTGAACAGTCTATTGAGTTAGGAAATCAAACTGTTGAATTTCCAGATTTTACGGGTGGTCAATGGATGTATCGGAAGCCTGTTTTTGCTTTAAATGATCAATATTAATGATTACTGTTCTGCAAGCATTTGGTTTGTCAACCGATTCAGTGGTAGAGCCAATAACAAGTGGTATCATTAATAGTACCTGGAAGGTAAAATCTGAAAAGGGAAATTATATATTACAAAGAATCAATGATCTTGTTTTTGTAAATCCCGAAGACATTCATGAGAATATTGCAGCAATTGCGCTGTATTTAAAGAAAAATTATCAGCATTATTTATTCCCTGCTCCAATTCTTTCTTTAGAGGGATCAGAGCTGGTACATATTCTTGGGAAAGGGTACTATAGGCTGTTCCCTTTTATAGTAGGAACCCATACTATTAATGTTGTTGAGAATACTAAACAGGCATTTGAAGCGGCAGAACAGTTTGGAAGATTTACCGCTTATTTAGGAGGATTTGATATCACTAAATTAAAAGTAACCATTCCACATTTTCACGATCTAACATTTCGATACAAACAATTTCAGGAATCAATTCAAAATGGGAACGCCGAACGAGTAAAAGAAGAACAATCATTAATTACTCGATTGGTTAAATTAGATTACTTAGTAAAACAATATGGAGTAATTACCCAAAACCCCGCATTCAAGAAAAGGGTTACCCATCATGACACTAAAATAAGTAATGTATTGTTTAATGAGGAAAACAATGCAGTATGTATTATCGATTTAGATACATTAATGCCAGGTTATTTTATTAGTGATGTGGGAGATATGATGAGAACCTATTTATGTCCTGTTTCAGAAAACGAGGAAGATTTGAGTAAGATAGTTGTGAGGCCATCTTTTTATTATGCAATTGTAGAAGGCTATTACAAAGAAATGAAAAATGAATTAACTGCTGAAGAGAAAAACTATTTCTTTTATGCAGCACAGTTTATGATTTATATGCAGGCCATCAGATTTCTGACAGATTATTTTAACGACGATAAATACTATCAGATAGGGTATAAAACGCATAATTTAGTCAGGGCCATAAATCAAACTGTTTTATTTGAAAGGTTGATGGAACATGAAGTTGAATTCAAAAAAGTCAAATTATGATAAGAGCTTCTTTTTTTGTTTTTTTATTTGCGATTGGTATTCAAGTGTCAGGTCAAACTTATCAACCAACAGCTCAAAATTTAGTTGCAAGAAATAAATTTCAAGATAATCGTTTTGGAATGTTTGTTCATTGGGGCGTTTCAAGTATGTTAGGGGCCGGAGAATGGGTGATGCAAAATAGAAACGTCAAAGTAAAAGATTATGCACTTTTAAAAGAAACATTTTATCCAGTTCAATTTAATGCCGCTGAATGGGTAGGTGCTGCAAAATCAGCAGGTATGAAATATATTGTTTTCATCACTAGACATCATGACGGATTTTCTAATTGGGATACAAAACAGAGTGATTGGAAAATAACCAACACTCCTTATGGTAAAGATGTATTAAAGCAATTGGCTGAAGAGTGTAAAAAACAAGGAATGCAATTGGGATTATACTATTCTACTTTAGATTGGTATAGGGAAGATTATCCGTATACAACAGGCAGAACTGGTCAAGGTACTGGAAGGAAGACCGGTGGGGATTATGCTTCTTATCTGAAGTTTATGAAGGCTCAGTTGACCGAACTCTTAACCAACTATGGAGACATAATGTCTATTTGGTTTGATGGACATTGGGATCAAACCAATCCTGAAGGTTCTAAAGATCGAAGCTCAAGGATTAATTGGAAATACAATGAAATTTATGAGCTCATTCATCAGTTGCAACCTGCTTGCTTAATAGGTAATAATCATCACTTAGACCCTTTACCAGGGGAAGATTTTCAAATGTTTGAAAAGGATTTACCTGGTCAAAACCATACCGGCTTAAGCTTTCAAAAACCGTCCGATCAATTGCCTTTAGAAACCTGCGAAACCATGAACAATTCATGGGGATATAATATAACCGACCATGCGCATAAGTCTGTAAAAGAGTTGGTTCATTATTTAGTGAAAGCAGCATCACTCAATACCAATTTCTTATTGAATGTGGGTCCAATGCCAAATGGTAAAATTCAGTTGGAAAATATCGATTCCCTTCAATTATTAGGGAAATGGATGCAGCAATATGCCCCTACTATTCAAGGAACTAGAGGAAATATCATTCCAACGCAAGAATGGGGAGTGCTTACTGCAAAATCAAAAAACCTATTTGCACATGTACTTAAAAAAGTGAATACCGATTTTATTTTTGTTCCGTATACTGTAGGTAAAGTAAAATCGGCAAAATTATTTTCGAACAATATGAATATAACTTTCAAGCAAGTAAATGAAGGCATATTCATTTACTTAAAAAATATTCAGCAAGACCCTATCAATACCATATTTCAGTTAGAATTGGAATAGTAACTGATTTATATCGTTTCATAATCTTTAGGCTAATAAATGAAAAAGACATTATTCGCATTATCTATATTCTTAGTAAGCAGTTTACATGCGGCACCTTCAATGGAATACTATAAACTTATTGTTTATCATTTTTCTTCTAATGAACAAGAGAAAAAGCTGGATAATTTTATTGCTAATCAATTCATTCCAGCTTTGCATTTGAAAGGATTTAAACAGGTTGGTGTATTTAAACCAATCGCCAATGATACTGCGAATGATAAGCAAATCGTACTCTTAATTAACGGGGCAAATCTGAATAGGTTAATTGAACCTATTCAATGGAATATAAAGGAAGGGACTGCATTTAATGAGCCACTATACAAAAGATATGAGCAAATTTTGTTGCGTGCATTCAAGGATATGCCCTTAATGAAAATACCTAACGACGCGTCAAAAAAAGTGGAAAGAATTTATGAGCTAAGGAATTACGAAAGCCCAACAGAAGAAAAGTATTTGAATAAAGTACATATGTTCAATGAAGGGGGTGAAATTAAACTATTTAATGAACTTCAATTTAATGCGGTATTTTATGCAGATGTGTTGTTCGGATCTACAATGCCTAATTTAATGTATATGACAAGTTTTGACAATATTGATAGTAGAAACGAGCATTGGAAAGCATTTGGAGCTTCCAAAACCTGGAAGGAATTAGTAGCAATGCCCTTTTATCAAAATAATATGTCGGCCTTATATAGTCAGCTTATGCGATCGACCCCTTATTCTGATTATTAATTTTGTTGTACCTTTAGTTTATTGAGAAAAAGAATAGCCATATTATTTTTAAGTATATATCTCTGCTCTACTACAGAAGCACATGAATTACTAAAAATTCCAGTGGTATTTCAACATTTTATTGAACACCAACAAGAAGACCCACAAATTTCAGCCATTGATTTTTTGCAAATCCATTATATGCAAGGAAATGTAAAAGACAAGGATTATGAAAGGGATATGCAACTTCCTTTTAAAACTGCTGGGGAATTTTTTGCATCATCCGCCACTCCGTTTGTTCCTTTGAATGCACAAATTGATATTCAATATCCAGATCAGGACATTCTTATTAATTGGTCTTTGCATCAACCTGCATATATTTTTTCTGCTTATCAGGTAAATATCTGGCAGCCTCCCAAAATGGCCTAGTTTAAAGCCTATTAAGAATTAGGGTCTTGCACAAGCGGCAGTCCCAATCAACTTATAATTAATTCAACTAAAATGCTGACAAAAATTATTGAGTTTTCCGTAAGGAATAAACTCATTATTGGGCTATTTGTAATTGCCCTAATAGGTTATGGAGCCTATAACATAACTAAACTTCCCATTGATGCTGTTCCCGATATTACCAATAACCAAGTTCAAGTTATTACGGTAGCGCCTTCCTTTGGTGCAACAGATATAGAGCGTTTGGTAACTTTTCCTATTGAACAGGCTAATAATAATATATCTGGGTTATTAGAAATAAGAAGTTTTTCCAGATTTGGATTGTCGTTGGTTACCATTGTGTTCAATGATGAAACCGATATTTATTGGGCAAGACAACAAGTGGCTGAACGATTGTTACAAGTGCAGTCACAAATTCCTGCTGGTATTGGAACACCTCAATTAGGGCCTGTTTCAACTGGTTTAGGAGAAATTTACCAGTATGTGGTAAGACCCGAAAAGGGATATGAAAATAAGTATGATGTTACCGAACTAAGAACCATGCAAGATTGGATAGTGCGGAGACAGTTATTGGGTGTGAAAGGAGTAGCTGAGGTAAGCAGTTTTGGGGGTAAGTTAAAACAGTATTCTGTTGAAGTAGATCCTTCTAAATTATTGAGTTATAATTTAAGTATTGGAGATATTTTTACTGCTTTAGAAACCAATAACCAAAATACTGGTGGCGCTTATATTGAAAAAGGTCCTACAGTTTTATTTATCCGAACAGAAGGGCTATTAGGTAATATTGAAGACATTCAAAATATAGCTATTAAAAGAACTACAGGCGGAACGCCTTTATTTATTAGAGATGTAGCAGAAGTAAAAATTGGTCATGCTACTCGTTATGGTGCCATGACGTATAATGACAAAGGAGAAGTTGCAGGCGCAGTAGTCATGATGCTAAAAGGAGCCAATAGCAATGATGTAATTAAGCAAGTAAAAGAACGTATTGTTCAAATACAAAAGTCTTTACCAAAAGGAGTAGTAATTGAACCATTTTTAGACAGAACTAAAATGGTTAATAATGCAATTGGCACTGTAGAGAAAAATTTATTGGAAGGAGCACTAATTGTAGTTTTTGTATTGGTGGTTTTTTTAGGAAACTTAAGAGCAGGATTAATTGTTGCATCTGTTATTCCACTGGCAATGTTGTTTGCCATTATTATGATGAACTTGTTTGGAGTTAGTGGAAACCTAATGAGTTTAGGTGCACTAGATTTTGGACTTATAGTGGATGGAGCAGTTATTATAGTTGAAGCTGTAATGCATCAATTAAGCCATAGTAAAAAGTTTAGTGTAGTCAACAGACTAACGCAGGGCCAAATGGATAAGGAAGTGAATCATTCGGCCAGCAAAATGATGAATAGTGCGGTGTTTGGACAAATCATCATTTTAGTAGTGTACTTGCCCATTTTTACTTTACAAGGTATAGAAGGTAAAATGTTTAAGCCAATGGCACAAACGGTAGCATTTGCATTATTAGGGGCATTTATACTTTCCCTCACTTATATCCCAATGATGAGTGCAGTATTTTTGAGTAAAAAAATAGCCCATCAGCCAACATGGTCAGACCGTATTATGGCCAAGTTAGAAGCTAGTTATAAAAAGGCCTTAGAGTATATTTTGCACTTCCCCAAAATGGTATTGGGTTTTGTGATTGGATTATTCATAATTGCTTTAATTATCTTAGGTAGACTGGGCGGAGAATTTATACCTGCATTAGAGGAAGGAGATTTTGCAATAGATACCCGTGTATTAACTGGTAGTAACTTAACAACAACGGTGGAGAGTACCCAAAAAGCTGCATCCCTATTATTAAAAGAATATCCAGAGATTGAAAAGATTGTAACTAAAATAGGAAGTGGAGAAGTGCCAACTGATCCAATGCCCATGGAAGCAAGTGATTTGATGGTTATTCTAAAACCAAAAGAGGAATGGACTTCAGCTAAAACTTTTAATGAATTAGCCGATAAAATGGGAGCAACAATGGCTGCTGTTCCAGGAATCACTACAGGGTTCCAGTTTCCTGTTCAAATGAGATTTAACGAATTGATGACAGGTGCAAGACAAGATGTAGTCTGTAAAATTTTTGGAGAAAATTTAGACACTTTGGCCGCATATGCAGCTAGTATAGGTAAAATTGCAGGAACCGTAGATGGTGCAAAAAGTATTTATGTTGAAGCTGTAACGGGGATGCCGCAAATTTTAATTGAATACAATAGAAGTACCATTGCACAATACAATTTAAATGTGCAAGACATCAACAAAGTGGTTAATGCGGCATTTGCAGGACAAAGTAGTGGATTGCTATTTGAAGGAGAGAAGCGATTTGATTTAGTAGTTCGTATTAAAGGTGAAATGAAAAAAGACCTAAAAGACATTCAGCAATTATTGATTCCAACTCCATCAGGTATTCAAGTGCCCCTTTCGCAGTTGGCAACAGTGGAGATTAAAGATGGTCCTAATCAAATACAAAGAGAAGATGCCAAACGTAGAATTGTAATAGGCTTTAATGTAAGGGGTAGGGATGTTGAAACAATTGTAAAAGAGTTGCAGCAAAAAATAGAAAAACAAGTAAAGTTTCCTGTAGGTTATTATATCACTTATGGAGGTGCTTTTGAAAATTTAAATGCAGCAAAAGCCAGACTAATGATTGCAGTTCCAGTTTCATTGCTGCTCATTTTTTTATTACTCTATTTCGCCTTTAATTCAATTAAACATGGATTGCTTATTTATTCTGCAATTCCTTTATCTGCAATAGGGGGGATCTTTTTCTTAGCATTGAGAGATATGCCTTTTAGCATTAGTGCTGGGGTAGGTTTTATTGCTTTATTTGGAGTTGCTGTATTAAATGGAATAGTACTTATTGCCGAATTTAACCGACTTAAAAATGATGGGATGGATAATTTAAGAACCATTGTACTCACTGGTACCAGCTTAAGATTAAGACCAGTATTAATGACTGCTTTTGTAGCATCGCTCGGTTTTCTTCCAATGGCATTGAGTAATGGAGCCGGTGCCGAAGTTCAGCGACCTTTAGCTACAGTAGTGATTGGGGGATTAATGATTGCAACTTTTCTAACATTATTTGTATTACCTGTTTTATATATGATGTTCGAAAAAGGATTTAATGCCAGTTTACCCATTAATAAAGGAGTAGCCATATTGTTGGGTTGTTTATTTGTGGGATCTGTTGCAATAGCGCAACCCCATAGCGTGCGATTATATAGCGCTCAACCCATTTCTGTGCAATCTGCGGTTGACTCTGCTTTAAAAAATAATTTGCTGGTGAAAAATGAGCAGTTAAAAATGCAGTATCAACAAATGCTAATTGGGACTGCAGGCAACTTACCAAAGACCGCATTTATTGGTGAGATTGGACAAATCAATAGTATTTATTCTGATACTAGATTGGGTATTAGCCAAACCACTGCTTTCCCTACTGTATATAAAAGAGAACGAACCTTATTGGAAGCAGAATTCAAGAATAGTGTGTTGAATATTGCTATTCAAGAAGCCCTATTAAAAAAGCAGGTACAACAAGTGTATTATCATATGGTGTACTTGCAAAAGAAAAAAGAACTCTTGCTTTTTGCAGATAGTTTGTATGCTGCATTTTACCAAAAAGCAGCTTTGAGATTAAAAACAGGGGAGTCTAATATTTTAGAAAAAACAAGTGCAGAAACCTTGTTGGGTCAAATTAAAATACAAATACAGCAGCTTGAGCAAGATGCATCCATAGTGCAATTGCAATTTCAACTCTTATTAAATACACAGCACAATTATATGCCAGAAACAGGCAGAGGCCCTTTATCCCCTGCTTCCTTATTAGACACAGCATTGTTGCGTAATCACCCTATTTTGCAAAGTATGCTACAGCAACAATCTATTGCTTTGGCAAATACCGAAGTAGAAAAAAGTAAGTTATTGCCCGATTTATCTTTAGGTATTTTGAATGGAAGTATCAGAGGGGTAGGTGCCGACAATATTTTTTATAGTGGTAAAAGATTTAATTCGGTTCAAGTAGGCATGGGAATTCCTTTATTTACTAAGGCACAAAAAGCTAGAATAAATAGTGCAGTATTGTCCGAAAAAATGGCTGAGTCAAAATTCCAGCAAGTAAAGCAGCAGTTAACTACTGAATACCAAACGGCTATTGCCCAGTATGCTAAATATTTAGCAACAGTTCAATACTTAGAGAAAACCGGATTAAAAAATGCACAAGTGATAACAGAAACAGCAAACAAACAATTATCTGCTGGATTAATCAATTATTTAGAGTGGGTACAATTAATTAATCAGGCAACCAGTGTGAGAAATGATTACACAGAAGCTGTTAGAAATTTAAACGAATCAATCATACAATTAACCTATTATATTCAACAATAAGAATTATGAAAACCTATTTATATATATTATTTAGCGGCTTATTTTTATTAGCCTGTTCTAATAAGAATCAGTCAGAAACAGCCGTTGCAGAAACTTCTGTTGCAGATACATTGGTATTAACGAATGAGCAATTTAAAAATGCAACCTTAGAAGTAGGACAGATGCTAGAAGTAGAAATGGCTTCACTAATGAAAGTGAATGGGAAAGTAGATGTACCTCCGCAGAATATGGTTTCTATAAGTGTTCCTTTAGGGGGATATTTAAAAACAAGTAAGTTATTGCCTGGTATGCATGTGAACAAAGGAGAAATAGTAGCTGAGATGGAAGACCAACAATACATTCAATTGCAACAAGACTTCTTAATGGCCAAAGTAAAACAGCTGATGTTAGAAAAAGAATTTGCTAGACAAAAAGAATTAAATGCAAGTCAAGCAACCAGTGATAAAATGTTGCAACAAGCGGAGTCTGATTATAAAACACAAAAAATTTTGGTTTCCGCTTTAGCACAAAAATTACAGTTAGTAGGAATTAATCCAAATAGTTTAAACGAGAACAATATCAGCAAGAGTGTCAATATTTATTCCCCAATTGATGGGTATGTAACTAAAGTAAATGTAAATATTGGTAAATATATTTCTCCAACAGAAATCATGTTTGAATTGGTAAATCCTACCGATATCCATTTGGCTTTAAAAATATTTGAGAAAGATGTATCAAAATTATTCATAGGACAACCCCTTATAGCGTATACCAATAATAATCCTGATAAGAAATATGACTGCGAGGTTTTGCTCATTGGTAAAGATTTGAATGCAGAGGGCTATACCGACGTTCATTGTCATTTTGAAACCTATGATAAAGTGTTAATTCCAGGTACATACATGAATGCGCAAATTAAAGTGAAAAATAGAAAGGCTATCACCCTACCCGCAGACGCAGTAGTGAGATATGAAGGAAAGCAATTTGTATTTAAAGAGTTGGCAAAGCAAAAATTTATTTTAACTGAAGTAAATATTGGAGAAACAGAAAATGGGTTAACAGAAATTATTATTGCGGAAAAAGATATAGCTAACTATGTAACCAAAGGCGCTTACACTTTGTTAATGATGCTCAAGAATGAAGCAGAGTAATTAACTTGCGGATAATTAGCCAACATTATGTTTTATAGTAAAGGTATATTTAAGGGGATTTTAGTCGCGCTTTTATTGGTTTTAACTACTAATGCGATGTCGCAAAGTTTAGACCAGCTGGTAAAGCGTGCGTTAGAGCGAATGGCAACTAAAAATTATCAAGGGGCTATTGAAGATTTTACCCTTGCCTTAGAGGAAACCCCTGATGATGTTAATTTGTTTTTGAACCGATCGATCGCAAAACGCGAATTAAAAAATTATGCTGGGGCAATAGAAGATATTGGCTTTGCTTTAGAAGTTACCCCTGCAGACCCCAATTTATTCTTTAGTAGGGCTTTTATTAAAGGACTTTCAGGTGACGCAGCAGGCGCAATTGAAGACTATAACAGAGCAATCAAAATTGGACCCGCTAATGCCAATATGTATTTCAATAGGGGAATCGAAAAAGAGCACTTAAATAATTTGCAAGGCGCTATTCTTGATTATGATAAAGCTTTGACATTGAACCCTAAATATGGGGATGTCTATTTTAACCGAGGGGTAATAAAAGCTAAACTTAATAATCATAAAGCTGCATTATTAGATTTTAATAAAGCCATTCAAATTGAACCAGCTGCGGATTTCTATTTTAGTAGAGCTATTTCTAAAGTTGCGCTGAATGATCACAAAAATGCATTGGAAGATTATAATAATGTGATTGCATTAGATTCTAACGTAGAAAATGCTTTTTTTAATAGGGCACTTTGTAAAATGAAATTAAATGATTTTGCAGGGGCTTTACCCGATTTGGATATTGCTTTAGAAGACAATCAATCTAGTGCAGATATTTATTTTAATAGAGGAGTGGCATTGCGAAGTTTGCAACAGTTTAAAGAAGCAAAAGAAGATTTTGACAGGGCAATTGTTTTGAATCCGACCAATGGAGATCTTTTTGTAAATAGAGGATTAATTCATTTAGAATTAGCCGATACTGCTGCTGCTATTGATGATTTCTCGAGTGCTATTGAATTAAATAAAAAGAATGTAGGGGCTTATTTTAATAGGGGTATACAATATGAAAAGTCAGGTGATTTTGAAGCTGCTTTAGAAGATTACAACAGTGCCTTAAAATTAGATCCCCAATACGGAGATATCTATTTTAATAGAGGGGTAGTTAAAGCAGCATTAGGAGATAAAAAAGGGGCATTAGCCGATTATAATACCTGCATAAGATTAAAACCCAAAAATGCAGGCGCTTGGTATAATCGTGGATTATCAAAATATGCAGCCAAAGACTATTTAGGTGCTATTGCCGATTTTAATAAAGTGATTCTTTTAGACCCTGAAATGCCCAATATCTTCTTTAATAGGGGAATTGCAAAAGGACAGCTAAAACAATATGCCGCTGCATTAGCCGATTACGATAAAGCCATTGAGCAAGACTCTGGGAACGGTGATATTTTTTTAAACAGGGGAATTGTAAAAGTGATTTTAAAGCAAGCTGCGGGCGGATGTACCGATTTGCAAAAAGCAGCCGCATTAGGCAATGTAACAGCGGTGTTAGAAATGGAGAAGTCTTGCAAGTAGTACCGTTTGTTTAATCAATATACCATTAACATATAAAAAACTTTATTTTTTTGCCAAACCTGTAATATTGGTATAAATTTTAATACTTATAAGTCAAATTATTTAAAATAAACTTTTATGAAAAAGATTTTATTCTCGGTTTTAGTAGTTTTTGCTGCAATAGCAAGCCTTTCAGCACAAACAGCTGATGATGTAATTAACAAGTATGTTGCTGCCATTGGTGGTGCAGAAAAATGGAGCAAAATACAGTCATTAAAAGTAGAAGGACAAATTGAAGTTCAAGGTCTAGCCATTCCATTTACCATGCAAGCCGTTCACATGAAGGGAATGCGAGTTGATGCAGAATTCCAGGGTAATGTAATCATTGATATTACTACACCAACTAAAGGATGGTCTCAAAATCCATTGATGGGTAAAAGTAGTTTAGAAGCCATTACTGCCGATGAACTTAAATCTAAATTGGATGAATTAGATGTTCAAGATGAGTTTGTGAACTATAAAGAGAAAGGCTCAACCGTTGAATTTTTAGGTAAGGAAGAAGAAGAAGGAACTTCTTATAATAAAGTAAAATTGACCACCAAAAACGGGAATGAAAAAACCTACTATTTTGACCTTACAACAAACTTGATTTACAAAGAAGAAACTACCATAAAGCAGCAGGGGCAAGAAATGAAGCAAGCTGTAAAATACCTAGACTATAAAACTTTAGAGAATGGTATCAAAATGGCTTTCAAAACTGATATGGGTATGATGATGATGGTTACAAATAAAGTAACTATTAATCCAACTATTGACGAAGCCATTTTTTCAGGTAACTAAATAATTTCAAACATGAAATACCTATTTGCTGTCCTGCTTTCAGGCATGGGCATGCTGTTGCATGCTCAAAACATTCCATCTTTTAATACCGCACAATTTCAGGTCTTGGGAGCAAGGGCGTTGGGGCCATCAACCATGAGTGGAAGAATCACTGCTATTGAAGGAGCATACGCAGATGCACAACTTAATTTATATGTAGGTACTGCTGGTGGAGGAATTTGGAAAAGTCAAAACGGCGGCCAATCTTTCAATTCTATTTTTGATAAGTACCAACAATCTATTGGGGCATTGGCACTAGAACCAGGTAATGCAAAAGTGGTATATGCAGGTACAGGCGAAAGTAATATGCGCAATTCTGTGTCTATTGGTGCAGGAATCTATAAAACAACTGATGGTGGCAGCAATTGGCAAAAATTGGGATTAGATAGTACGGAACATATCAGTAAAATAATAGTAGATCCAACAGATAAAAAACTGGTGTATGTTTCAGCACCCGGTCCATTGTTTAAATCATCTGTTCACAGAGGTCTATATAAATCTACAGATGCAGGCAAAACTTGGGAAAAAATCTTGTACATCAATGAGAATACAGGATGCGCTGATATAGCTATTCACCCAATCAAATCAAATATAGTGTTTGCGTCAACCTGGGAGTTTAGAAGAAAGCCTTTCTCCTTTGTATCTGGAGGAACTGGTTCTGCTTTGTATAAATCTACTGATGGTGGGAAAACATGGAATAAAATTTCTAAAGGGTTACCTGAAGGAAATTTAGGTAGAATTGTGATCACTATCAATCCATCAACACCTTCACAAATACTGGCTTTGGTTGAAGCTAAAGAATCGGGTTTGTATCAGTCTAACGATGAAGGGGAAACTTGGACCAAACTCACTACTGCAACTGGCTTAACTGCTAGACCATTTTATTTTAGCACTTTGGTGATTGATCCAAAAGATCCTAAAAGAGTTTATAGACCTGCCTATGATTTTAATTATTCCAATGATGGGGGAAAAACATTCAGTAATACTGTTATTGGAGGAGTAACTCCTCATGCCGATCATCACGCATTATGGGTGAATCCTACTAATACCGATATGCTGTTTTTAGGAACAGATGGTGGTGTTTATTTGAGCTATAATAAAGGGGTTACTTGGGAATTTTTGAACAACTTACCTGTACCTCAATTTTATCATGTAAGTATCGACAATCAATCGCCTTATAATATTTATGGTGGATTACAAGATAATAACAATTGGATGGCCCCAAACACTGCACCAGGTGGAGTTTCTTCAACAGATTGGAAAGCATTAGGTGGTGGTGATGGATTTTGGGTTCAGCCAGATGCAGTTGATGAAAAAATTGTTTACGCAGAATCTCAGGGTGGAGATATGTATCGTATTAATTTAAGAACTGGGTTGTCTACGGGAATGAAGCCGAAGAAGCAAGCTGGAGAAGAAGACCATCGATGGAATTGGAATACACCCATTGTAACAGCTAAGTCTAACACGAAGTCTAGTACAGGAAAAATTCAAAGCAATTTATATGTAGGTGCGCAGTACTTATTTAGGTCTAGAGACAATGGGAAAAATTGGGAAATAATTTCTCCTGATTTAACAACCAATAATAAAGCCATTCACAATAAACCAGAAAATAGTGTAAGCGTTACTGGCGATAATACCAGTGCAGAAAATCATGGTACTATTTTTACTATTGTACAGCATCCTCAAAACGAAAATATTATTTGGGTAGGTACCGATGACGGTAATTTAATGTTTACCAATAATGGAGGAAAAACTTGGACCAATAAAAATGCAGGCATTACAAAGGCAGGAGTTCCTGCGCAAGCATGGATCAGTAGTATTGAATTGTCTTCGCACAATCCCAATAAAGTGTTTGTAACACTAGATCATCATATGTATGGAGATAACAACACTTATGCAGTAGTGAGTAATGATGGAGGAAATAGTTTCACCAAATTTGAGTCTGAAGAATTCAGCGGTTTTGCTCATATTATACGAGAAGACCCTAAAACCCCTTCACTGATTTTTTTAGGGACAGAGTCTGGATTCTTTATTTCATTAAATGCGGGAAAAACATGGATGAGAAGTAGGTATCAAAATTTACCTTGGTATAGTTTGGTGAGAGATATTAAAATTCATCCTACAACCAACGACTTAATAATTGCAACACATGGACGAGGAGTGTATATTATTGATAATATCCAGCCGCTCAGAGAAATGGTACAATCCGATTTAAGTAAACCATTTTTATTTTATCCTATTCAACCATTCAAATATGAATTTGGTGCACAGTACCCACAATCGGCGCCTAATTTAATAGGCTATGCGGGTGCAGCTAAATCATTGGCCCCTACATTTTATTATTATTTAAAAGAACGAAGTAATGATATTGTTAAAATAGAAATTTACAATTCGGAGAATAAAAAAATAAAAGACATCAATGGATCGGGGCTGAAGGGATTGAATAAAGTTTTTTGGAATCTAACAGCAAATCCTCCACGCGTTGCCAAAGGTGGATTTATTGCACAATCTTCAGTACAAGCCGCAGGATTCTTAGGTCCTAAAGTGGCAGCAGGAAAATATAAAGTTGTAGTAAAAGCAGGTAAAGACAGCAGTGTACAAATCTTATCTGTTTTACCAAATCCTGCAGCAGGCTTAAGTGAGATGGCATTACAGAAATTGTACCAGCAAAGTATGCGGTTATTTGTATTAGAAGAACAATTGGCTGATATAGTAGATACAATTGATTCGAAATTGTCTAATTGGAATAAGCAAACATCAAATGATGAATTGAAGAAAAAAATTACCGAATTGGATAGCTTTAAAAGAGAGTTAATAGAACTCAATCGTAAATCTATCTTTTTTGATGAAGAAAAGTATAGAAGGCGAATTAGTGATTTTTACCTAGATATGATAAGAGCTTTAGAACCACTTTCTGAAAGCCAAGAAAAGGGAATTAATGTGCTAGAGTCGGAAATGAAAGTATATCAAAGCAGATTGAAATCATTGCTATAAATTACTCCTTCACTAAAAGCCGCAATTATCTGTATGATTTTTGCGGCTTTTTAATTTATATGAGACAAAATATTGCGGGTATTTGCCAGTTATTGGTTTTTATCTTTTTTTAATCTCGGTAGTGACACTATTCCTTACATATTTGCGTTTTAATTGTCCGCCTTACTTATTAAAAATGTTTGCTATTGATGCAACATAAATTTGAGTGACGTGGTCATAACTCAGGTACAAATCATTCATATATAGGTGTTGAATAAATTTTTTTGAAAATTTTCTAAAGAATTAACAAAAATTTTATTTAAACCAAAAAATGTGTATTTTGTACACGCTTAATAACCAGTAAACTGCCATTTATGAATCTAAGACTGCTTGCTAGGCCCATATTATTGGGTGCCTTCGCTTGTCTGTTTGCCATCTTCTCGCATGCGCAAACAAAAACAGTTACCGGTAAGGTAACTGACTCAAAAGACGGATCACCACTTTCTGGTGCATCTGTAGTAGCTAAAGGAACTTCAACAGGTACCCAAACGGGTGCAGACGGTTCCTTCAAGTTAAACGTTCCTTCTACCGTTAAAACACTTGTGATTTCATTCGCAGGTTTTGGTAATGTAGAAGTGAATATTTCTGCAACCAATACGGCCAATGCCAAATTAACATCAACCGCTGATGCGTTAACTGATGTAGTGGTGATTGGTTATGGTTCTAGAAAATCAAAAGACGTAACAGGTTCTGTTGCGCGTGTAACGGAGAAAGACTTTAACAAAGGTCAAATTGCTTCTCCAGATCAGTTGTTGCAAGGACGTACTCCAGGTGTGTTGGTTACTCCATCAACCGGTGAGCCAGGTGCTGCTGCAACAATCAATATTAGAGGTACAGGATCTATTAGTGGTGCTCAAGAGCCATTGTATGTAATTGACGGAGTTCCGTTGATTCAAGGTGGTACACTTGGTTCTGCTAGTGGTGTTGAAGGAAGCACAACTCCTAAAAACCCATTGATTTTCTTAAACCCGAATGATATTGAAAGCATCACTGTATTAAAAGATGCATCTGCTGCTGCCATTTATGGTTCAAGAGGTGCAAACGGTGTAATCTTAATCACTACTAAACAAGGTAGAGGTGGAAAAGCCGGCATTTTTAATTTTGGTGTTACTACAAGCATGGCTAACACAGCTCGTCGTTATGACTTGATGAATGCACAAGATTTCTTAATAGCTGCTAAGAAAGCTAATATTGATGGTGGTGCTGATCCAGTTGCTGCAGGCGAAGCGGTAAAAGGAATTGACAATGGTGCAAGCACCGATTGGCAAGACCAAATTTTCCGTCAAGCAATTTCTCAAAACTATAACCTAAGCTGGGCATATAGTAATAAAGGAACTACTGCTCGTTTAAGTGCTTCTTTAGATGATCAACAAGGTATTGTAAGAAACAGTGGATTAAAGCGTTTCACTGCTCGTGCTAACTTGGGTCAGAAATTAATGAACGACAAATTAAAATTAGAAGCGAATATTACTTATTCTAATACTAAGAACCAATATGCACCATTGTCTAACAATGCTGGATACCAAGGTTCTTTATTAGGTGCTGCTTTACAATTGAATCCAACTAACCCTGTTTATAACAGAGATGGTTCTTTCTTCCAGCCAGGTGATCAGCGTAACCCAGTACAAATGTTGGCTTATTTTGATGATCGCGACTTTATAAACAGGTTCTTGACCAACTTGTCTGCTACTTATCAAATTACACCAAGCTTATCTTATAGAGCGGTACTTGGTTTAGATAATTCAAAATCTGAGCGTACTTCATTTGCTGATCCTCGTTTAGGTTCAAATGCATATGGTGGTACAATCAACGTATATGGTAGAGATTACCAAAACCCAATTCAAGGGAATGGTCGTGGTACTAGACAAAATCTAGAAACCAAGTCTACTTTGATTGAACATTATTTTACTTATGATAAGACATTTAACAATGTACATGCTATCAACGCAGTTGCAGGTTATTCTTATCAGAGTTTCCAAACCAGCTATACTGGTAATTTTGGATGGGGATTAAACACTCCAGTGGTTACCCCAACTGATGTATTTGTTAGAGATTACAGCAAATTCAAAAACTACGCAAACTTTGTTCCTGGATTTGACAGAAACGAATTGCAATCAGTTTTTGCTCGTGTTAACTACACATACAATGACAAGTATTTCTTTACTGCAACAGTAAGATCTGATGGATCTTCTAAGTTCGGTTCTAACAACCGTTACGGAACTTTCCCAGCGTTTGCTTTTAAGTGGAGAGTAATGGAAGAATCTTGGGCTAAAAATACCTTAGGTAAATTATTTAGTGACTTCAACATCAGAGCTAACTACGGTAAATTGGGTAGCCAAGATAACCTAGGTTCTTATGCAGCATTAAACCTTCAACAAACATTTGATGTAGGTAACGGTCCTGTAACTCGTTTCATTCAGCAAGGTAACCCAGATCTTAAGTGGGAAGAAGTTGCAACTACTGGTATTGGGGTAGACTTCACTTCTAAGAATGGTCGTTTATCTGCTACAGTAGATTATTACAAGAACGAGCGTACTAATATGTTGTTCTTTGCTCCAACTCCAGGTGGCTTTGCTCCACAATCAAACTGGTGGATCAACTTACCTGGTAATGTTACCAACAAAGGATGGGAATTTAGTGTAAACTATAAAATCATTCAAGGTAGCAAGTTCAACTGGGATGTTAATGCTAACGTAACAACTGTTAGTAATAACGTAACTGGTTTACCAACTCCAATTAATACTGGTGCGGTAAGTGGACAAGGTTTAACTGGCGCATTTGCTCAAACCTTAACCAACGGAAATCCAATCTTTACTTGGTCAATGCCTGTATTCCAAGGTTTTGATGGTAACGGTAACGCACGTTATGCTGCAGGTGCTGCTAACCAATTGGTTGGTACTGCATTGCCTAAATTGTTTGCTGGTTTAACCAACAACTTCTCTTATGGAAGATGGAATTTAAGTGTATTCTTAAATGCTGTATCAGGTCATTATATTTACAACAATACTGCGAATGCATTGTTATTGAAAGGTAGCTTGCGTAACGCACGTAACGTAACTAATGTAGTTGGTAACGGTCCTGAGAATCCATTTAACCCAGGTTCTGTATCAACAAGATTCTTAGAGAAAGGAGATTTTATTCGCTTAGCCAACATGAACTTAAGCTATGCTTTCGATATCAAGGGTAAAGCAATAAAAACTTTAACTGCTTTTGCTTCTGGCCAAAACTTGGCATTGTTTAGCAAATACTCTGGTATTGATCCAGAAGTTAACGTAGACAAGAGCATCAACGGTATCCCTTCTCGTGGATTTGATTATACTCAGTACCCAAGACCAACAGTTATCACTTTAGGTATTAACGTAGGGTTTTAATATAGAAAAACAAAAACATTGATCAATATGAAAAATTTAATAAAAAGCTACATACTACCAGCTGCTGCGGTAAGTGTACTTGCGATCACGTCTTGTTCCAAGCTTGATCCAAAGTTGGAGTCACCAAACTCCATAGCTCCAACACAAGCTGGCGGTGCGCCCACAGCGCCCTCTATTGCTGCTGTTTACGAGCAATTAAACCAATTAACCGGTGGCCAGGGTAACTGGTTTGGATTGCAAGAGCACTCTACCGATGAAATCATGGGGCCAACACGTGGTACCGACTGGGATGACTTTGGTACATGGCGTCGTTTGCACCTTCACACTTGGGGACCTGACCATAACCAAATCAATGATACTTGGAATGGTCTAAACGGTGCATTGTTCCAAACAACTTTAATTGCTGAAACTAAAACAGGTTTAGAGAAGGCAGAAGGACAGTTCTTAAGAGCTTACTTCCGTTTCTTGACTTGTGATATTTTTGGACAAGTTCAATCAAGACCTGCAACTGCTGCTGCAAGTGCAATTCCTGATGTATTAACCAGATCTGCTGCTATTGATGCAATTATTGCAGAACTAGAAGCTGCAGTTCCTGCATTACCTGCATACAATGGTGCAAACCGTGCTCAAGCAACTAAAGAAGCAGCATGGGCTTTATTAGCTAAAGCATATTTAAATAAGGCTGTTTATAAGCAAGCGCCAACAAGCCCTGCAGGTCCTTATACTTTTGCTGCTGCTGATATGAATAAGGTAATTGAGTATTGTAACTTAATTGCTGCAAATACCAACTTAGCTATTGACTCTTACTACTGGGATAACTTTAAGTGGGACAATGGTACAGCATCTTCAGAGAACATCTTTGTTCGTAAACCCGGTGGTGATGCAAGAGCTGGTAATGGCGCAAACCTTGTATGGCAAACTTGCCAAAGCTGGCACTATAACCAACGTCCATCAAGCTGGAATGGTTTCGTTACATTGTCTCAATTCTACGATAGCTTTGAAGGTAACGACGTTCGTAAGAGCGATACCTTGGCTGGATACACTAATTTAGTTGGTCCAACTGCTGGTCTATTAGTAGGACAAGCTCGTGGTCCGGTAAAACCAGGTAGTCCTAAAGAACCAGGATCTATTGGTGATCCAATTGGTAACTTGTTCGACAGAAGCGGTAACCCATTAGTGTTTACTCGTAACGCATCTATCTTCTTTAATGGTGAAGCAAGTGGTATTCGTGTAAATAAATTTCCTCTTAATCCAGCCGAAATCAATGGTGGTGGTTGGGGAAGTGCCAACGAGTTTCCTTTCTTCCGTTTCTCTGATGTTCGCTTAATGAAAGCAGAAGCTTTATTAAGAGGTGGTACAGCAGGTGCTAACGGCGAAACAGCTTTATCAATTGTGAACGATTTGCGTTCTAAGCGTAGAGCTACAGCTCTTGGATCTGTAACACTAACTTCATTGTTAGCTGAAAGAGGTCGTGAGTTATACTTAGAAGGTCACAGAAGAACAGACATGATTCGTTTTGGTGTATTCAACGCTCCAGTTGAAGAAAGACCAAATGCATCTGATGCATATAAAGTTGTTTATCCAATACCAACCATTTCATTGTCTTCTAACCCTAACTTGAAGCAAAACTTCGGATATTAATATCCTTGGTTAATTTATATGAATCCCTCCGAGATCAATTGATTTCGGAGGGATTTTTTGTTGTTAATCTCCGTAAATATTTAGGTTTAATTTAAATAGATGAATCGGCGCTTTCTCAAGTGCCTTTGTGTAATTTAGCATATGCGTATGAAACAGATGCTGGCACTATTTATAGCCATGGTTTTTTTATGGTCATGTAAAAATCAGTCTAAAGAGACTCTATTTGAAGAAGTGAAAACCAATATTCAGTTTACGAACACGTTAACTGAGTCTGATGCATTTAATGTATTTAAGTACCGTAATTTTTATAATGGTGGCGGAGTTGCAACAGGTGATTTAAATAATGATGGATTACCTGAAGTGTTTTTTACAGCCAATCAAAGTGCCAATAAATTATATTTAAACAAAGGCAATTTTGAATTTGAAGACATTACGCAAAAAGCCGGAATTACTTATGATGGAGAATGGAGTACAGGGGTAGTGTTTGTAGATATTAATGCAGACGGGTGGTTGGATATATATGTTTGCAATGCAGGAAATATGTTGCAAAAAGAAAAGCGAAAGAACAAACTATACCTCAATAATAAAAACAATACATTCACAGAATCTGCGGCGAGTTATGGCTTAGACAATGATGGTTACTCTACACAAGCCAGTTTTTTTGATTATGATTTAGATGGTGACCTTGATTGTTTTTTGGTGAACAATAGTCCAATTCCTGTAAATACATTGAATTACGCCAATATGCGTAATATACCGGATGCTGAAGCGCCTTTTGCGGAATTTTTAAAAGGAGGCGGTGATCATTTATATAAAAACGAGAATGGCAAATACATAGAAGTTACAAAGGAAGCAGGAATCTATGGTAGTATTATCAGCTTCGGCTTAGGGGTTACTGTGGGGGATGTTAATTTAGATGGATATCCTGATGTATATGTATCCAACGATTTTTTTGAGAAAGATTATTTGTACATCAATCAAAAGAATGGGACGTTTAAAGATGAATTGTCTAGTAGAACGCAACATATTAGTTTCTCCTCAATGGGAGCAGATTTGCAAGACATTAATAATGATGGCAAGCCAGATATTTTTACTACAGATATGTTGCCAGGGGATGATTATAGATTAAAAACCAATACTTCTTTTGAAGGATATGATGCGTACATGCTCAAAAAAAATCAGGACTTTTTTAATCAGTTTACGCAAAATGCATTGCAAGTTAACAATGGAGAAGGTAAGTTTTTAGAGACCGCATTTTATAGCGGAGTTGCAGCAAGTGATTGGAGTTGGGGAGCATTGATGTTTGATGCAGACAACGATGGATTGGCAGATATTTTAGTTTGTAATGGAATTTATAGAGATGTAACTGATCAAGATTTTATTGACTTTTTTGCGAATGATGTAGTGAATCAAATGGTATTAAATGGCAAAAAAGAAGCGGTTAATAATGTAATTGATAAAATGCCATCTGTTCCCATTCCTAATAGTATGTTTAAGAACCAAGGTAATCTTAGGTTTACCAATGAAAGTACCAATTGGGGTTTAGATAAGCCTAGTTTTTCGAATGGGGCGGCTTATGCAGATTTAGACAATGATGGCGACTTAGATTTAATCGTAAACAATGTTAACCAATTAGCAACCGTATATAAGAATAAAAGTAGAGATCAAAATAAAGATGGCTTTTTATCGGTCGAATTAAAATATCAGGGCGCTAACCCATTTGCAATTGGAAGTACAATAAAACTATTTCAAAATAATCAAGTTATAACCAGAGAGCTCATACCTAGTAAGGGCTTTCAGAGTTCAGTAGAGTATAAGCAAACCATTGGAGTAGGAAAATCAACGCCAGACTCTATGCAAATTATATGGCCTAATAGAGCCATTACTACTTTACAAAAGCCGGCAATTAATCAGTTGCATAAAATTGTATACGATATTTCTACTGCAAAGCCTCTTGTGCCCAATGCAGAAAAAACTGAAACGGCACTATTCCAAGAAACAGCATTACAATTAAACAAACATAACGAAGACGATCATGTAGACTTTTATATTGAAAGAAATATTCCTTTTATGCTCAGTAAATTGGGACCAAAAGGAGCAACTGCAGATATTAATAAAGATGGATTAGAAGATCTATTTATTGGAGGAGCCAATGGACAGGCCAGTCAGCTTTATATTCAAGCAAGCAATGGATTTAAATTGCAGCAGATACCTGATTTTGAAAAATATAAATTTACCGATGTAACTGCAGCATTTTTCTTTGATGCAGATCAAGATGGAGACCAAGATTTATTTGTAGGAGGAGGTGGGAATACAGCCCCAGCTGCTTCAGATATTTATCAGAATCAATTGTATTTGAATGATGGGAAAGGCGGCTTTGCATTAAAGTCGGGAAGTTTCTTAATCAGTCATACCAATTGCGGAATTGCCATTCCATTAGACTACGATAAAGATGGGAAATTAGATATTTTTATTGGCAGTAGGAGTGAACCTCAACAATACGGCATTGCTCCTAAGAGCTTTTTATATCATAACGAAGGGAATGGAAATTTTAAAGAAGTAAGTGCTACAGTAGCTCCTTTTTTAATGAATTTGGGAATGATCACAGGAGCTGTATATGCCAATGTGATGGGTTCCGCAGAACCTGAGTTGGTTATTACGGGTGAGTGGATGTATCCACATATTTATACTTTTAATGGCAAGCAATTCATTGAACAAAAATCTGGTTTAGAAAAACAGTTGGGATGGTGGCAAACAGTTGTTGCTGCCGATATTGACAATGATGGAGATACCGATTTAGTATTGGGAAATTTGGGAGAGAATTTTTATTTGCGTGCAAGCACCAATGCGCCAGTGAAAGTATTCTTGAAAGATTTTGATAAGAATGGCACTATTGAAAAAATATTCAGCCATACTATTAACGGAGAAGATATGCCGGTTTTTTTAAAGAAAGACATAACCGAACAGCTTCCTGCCCTGAAAAAAGAAAATTTAAAGCACCAAGATTTTGCTCCCAAAACAATGCAAGCTTTATTCCCCAATAATCTTTCCGATGCAACAGTATTAACAGTAAATACCGCAGCTTCCATTATTGCCATTAATAATAGTAATAAAGGATTTGCCATTCAATCGTTGCCTTATCAATTACAGTTGTCTAGCATACAGGCATTAATAGTAGATGATATCAATAATGATGGGAATAAAGATATTCTAGCAACAGGTAACTTTTTTGATTTATTGCCACAGTTCTGTAGTGTTGATGCATCTTATGGAAATCTATTATTAGGGAATGGCAAAGGAGGCTTTATTGTTGCCACGCCTCAACAGTCTGGAATTAGCATAAATGGACAAATAAAGCAAGTATTGCCTTTACAAATGAAAAACCAACCTGGTTATTTGTTCTTACAGAATAACCAGTATCCTGTGTATTTACGCAAAACAAGTGTAGGAAAAAAATAGTGAATATGAGGAAATTTGATTTGATATTATGGTTTCTTGGAAGTATTTGCTTCGGTTTTATTGCATGTAAGAATCAAAATGGGGAGAGTGTATTTACTCCAATTTCATCTGATAAAACTGGATTGGATTTTACGAACACGCTTACACCAACTCCCGCATTTAATCTGTTCTCGTATATGTATTACTATAATGGAGCAGGAGTAGGAGCAGGTGATTTTAATAATGATGGAAAGATAGATTTATTTTTTGCAGCCAATCAGCAGGCCAATCGATTATACTTGAATAAAGGACAAATGCAGTTTGAAGATATAACAACTGCAGCAGGGGTACCAAATGATGCGGCATGGAGTACAGGAGTGTCAGTGGTAGATATTAATAATGATGGGTTACTCGATATTTATGTTTGCAGAGTAGGTAATTACAAGGTATTGAAAGGAAAAAATCAGTTATTGGTTTGTACTGGTGTAGATGAAAAAGGAATACCCCATTATCAAGATCAAGCAACACAATACGGGTTAGATTTTTCTGGATTTAGTACACAAGCTGCTTTTTTAGATTATGATGGAGACGGAGACCTCGATTTATTTTTACTGAATCACTCAGTTAATCATGATGGCAATTACGCGCCAAGAAAAAATTTTGAAAACACATTCGATTCTTTAGCAGGACAAAAATTTTATCGCAACGATTCCAAAATAAATTCAGGAAGAATAACCGATGTAAGATTTACAGATATTACAAGAACCGTAGGTATCAATGGATCTAAAATTGGTTATGGCTTAGGGGTTGCAATAGCAGATATCAATTTAGATGGATGGCCAGATATATATGTAGGGAATGATTTTCATGAGAATGATTATTTATACATCAATAATCAAAAAGGACAGTTTGAAGAAAAGGGAAGAAAGCAATTAATGCATACCAGTCAATTCACAATGGGGGTAGACATTGCAGATGCCAATAACGATGGGCTTCCTGAAATTGTTTCTATGGATATGCTACCATATGAATCGTATATGCTCAGAAGGTCATTGTCTGAAGACGATTACAATATTTTTCAAAATAAATTGGCATTTGGTTATACCTACCAGTACGCTAGAAATAATTTACAATATAATCGAGGGAATGGGCAATTTAGTGAAGTAGGTCAATATGCAGGTATTCATGCAACCGATTGGAGCTGGGCATCATTGTGGATGGATTTTAATAATGATGGAAATAAAGACTTATTTGTATCAAATGGAATACCCAAGAGAATGAATGATATTGATTATATCAATTTTGTATCTGGAGAAGCCTTGCAAGAAAAATTAAAGAACAATAGTTTAGAAAGTAAAGACCTAACCTTAATTAACCAGTTTCCAGAAATAAAAATTCCCAATCAATTTTTCTTGAATAAAGGGTCGTTGAGTTTTAATAATATCAGTAGTGATATTAACAATAACCCAAATAGTTTTTCCAACGGAGCAGTTTATGCAGATTTAGACAATGATGGCGATTTGGATATTGTAGTCAATAATATTAATGACCCAGTACTTGTATATCAAAACAATACCAATAAAGATACTATCGCTAATAATTATGCAATAATTGAATTAGTGGGTTCAGCAGAAAATCGTTTTGCAGTAGGAGCGAAGCTGTTGGTATATGCAAAAGATAAAGTGTATTCACACGAGCAGTTTCCGGTACATGGTTTTTTATCTAGTATGCAAACCTCATTAATGGTAGGTCTTCATGAAATTAAACCAGATTCTGTTTTACTGATTTGGCCTGATCAAAGTTTTCAACGAATTCAATTAAAAGTGGGAAGAACACAGAAAATAATTTATCAAGCTGGTTTACCTAAATATAATTTTGAAATTAATGGGTTTGATCAACAAAAGAAAGTTCCTTCTTATTTTGAAGATATTACCGAGGCAACAGGATTGAATTACCAGCATCAAGAAAACCCTTTTAATGAATTTGATCGAGAACCGTTGATTCCTTATATGAATTCTGCTGAGGGACCAGCTTTGGCAATTGCAGACATAAATGGCGATGGGTTAGAAGATGTTTTTATAGGAGCATCCAAAACATTTCACAATGCAGTATATCTACAACTAGCAAATGGAAAATTTAAAGCAATGCCACAGCCAGCATTGTTACAAGATTCTATGTGGGAAAATACAGATGCCATTTGGGCTGATGTAAATAAAGATGGGTCAAATGATTTAATTATTGCAAGTGGCGGTAACGAATATTATGGGGAAGATGCTCATTTATTGCCTCTCTTATATTTAAATGATGGTAAAGGAAATTTAACTCGAAAAGCAGATGCATTCAAAGCCATCTATACTACACAGAGTCAAATTGTGGCAGATGATATAAATGGAGATGGACATATTGATTTATTTATAGCAGGAAGAGTTGAGCCCTGGAAATATGGAGTTGCGCCTAGGAGTTATTTGTTACAGAATGATGGCACTGGAATGTTTACAGATGTAACCAGTAGTTATTCGTCATCTTTACTAAATCCAGGGATGATTACAGATGCCCAATTTGTAGACTTAAATAAAGATGGGAGTAAAGATTTGTTGTTGAGTAGTGCATGGGGAACTATTGATGCTTTTATTAAAAAAGGAAATAAGTACGAGAAACAAACCCTATTGAATCAAACCGGATGGTGGCAATCACTTACTGTAACAGATATTAATGAAGATGGCAATCTTGACATCATTGCAGGTAATTTTGGTTTGAATAGCCGATTAAAAGCGAGTGAACAGGAGCCAGTAAGAATGTATGTTAATGATTTTGATAATAATGGCAGAGCAGAGCAAGTAATTACCTATTATTTAAGAGGGAAAGAAATGCCCTTTGCTAGTAAAATTCAATTAGAAAAATCTTTGCCTGTTTTAAAGAAGAAATTTCTTTACGCAGAAGATTTTGCAAAAGCTTCATTAGATCAATTATTTGATTCAGATAAACTGAACAAATCGCTTCAATTGAAAGCAACTCAATTTGCAAACATTATTTTAATCAATAAAGGCAAGGGGAAATTTGAACCAGTTGAAATGCCTATGAATGCTCAGTTGAGTAATTATAGAGTAGTAATTCCATTTAAAGGAATTACGAAAAAGCAACAGTTGGCGCAAAGTACTAGTCGAGCAAATATGGGGAACAATTATTTACTCTTAGGAAATTTTGGTTACAACAATATTGAAATAGGAAGGCAAGATGCAGACTTTGGTACATTATTGGAATGGAATCAACAAGGAAGTCCTGAAGCTTCTGCAATGAAAATGCTAATAGAAGGTGAAGTAAGAAATGCAGCTCCAATTAGCATAGCTAATGCCCAGTGTTGGATACTAGCTAAAAATAATGGCGCATTGCAAGTGCTGAAGCTCCAGTAAATTATTCATAAACAGGATAGTTAATGGTTGTTCTCCACTTAGTACTGTCTCTAAAGGTTCTTCTATTGGTAATAAGTCTTTCAAAAGAAATAGCAGGACTGGTTTTGCGATAGTCTTGCACATAGTTTTTCACCGCTTCATTGCATTTTTGAATAACGGTTTTGTCACCAGTTACTTCACAAACTACAACATTACCCAGCATCATATTTTTGAGCATGAATTTTCCATTTGAAGGGATATCTCTTTCAGTAGCCACTGCAACCATTAGCGTATAATTAGTAGAATCTTCTTTAAAAATATTCATGATAGGAAAGTTCACAATCTTTACTTCAACACCATCTATAAACTCGTTCACCTCATCTATAAGCGCATAAATTTCGTCTGTAGTTGGTTCATGATCATATATTTGTTTAGTAGACACATAGGAAGAGTTGGGTACTTTTTGCATTCCAATAGGGTACCCATAAACCTTTAATACATCAGAAAAATAATCCTGTATTTGATAAAGCAATCTTTTACTATCGTCTTCTGCTGCATTTAATGATAGAAATTGTTTAAAGCGTAAAATGGGATTGAAGGAAAGCTTCATTACCGTATTCAATGTAAAATCGGTACGAGCATTTTTACCAGCAATGAAAGAAAAATCAAGGCTAATATTCATGTCTTTATTAATCATAGTACCCTTAAACCCATTCATTAACACTTTATGAATGGTAATTGGTGCTTCGTAATAGAGGTAAGTGGAATCATTTTTTTTGGTGCCTGGGAACCATTTAGCCCATTCTTGTTGGTTGGTCATGACCCTAGTTACTGCATCTACGGGCATTGGAACAGAGACCGTTTCGGTTGTTACTTTTTCATTGGGTAATAAATACGAAATAATCACAAAAAATAGTACAGGAACCAGTATATACAATCCTTTTTTCATTAGGCTAATTAAATATTTATCAATGTTAATACTACAAAAATAAATTATTTAAAATGTAAAAATTTAAAGTATTTTTAGGGAACTGAAAAGGATTTTTACCATACTATCCCTGTGTTTGCTGCTCTTTAGTTGGGGCGGATACAACCTTTTATTGGATTATTTAGAAACCAAGTCAGATCAAGACTTTCAATCTAGCTTATTTCAAGATCAATATGATGAGGCCAACTTAATTCATATTAAAATTGCTGCAAGTACCCCCTATGGTTCCAATTCCGAACTGTATGAGAGTGCCACGGGAGATGTTGATATAAATGGGGTCACTTATCATTTTGTAAAGCGTCGATTTTTCAAAGATTCATTAGAATTACTTTGCGTACCCAATATCGATAAAATCAGTATTCGCAATGCAAGAGATCAATTCTTAAGCTTAGCAGCTAATTTTAATAGTAATACCAATAACGAACAATCAAACAATCAGCATACAGTTCTTAAGTTCTCATTGTCAGACTTTACAGGTGACCATTGCTTTACCTGGCAGTTTCGTGATGGAGACATTCCTAAAGCCTTTCAATTGAGTAACCCAATGCTTGCTTTAGCTGATTATACTTCATTCTTAGAGCGTCCGCCTCAAGCCTAATGCTGGCATATTAAGCATTCCTTTTATTTACTTTTTAATTTTTAAATTATGTTAAAGCGCTTGGCGGTGCTTGGCTTATTTATTATAGCCTTGATATCTTGCAACAACAATACTGAGTATAAAACTTTTTTACACGACCCTATCTTATTTAGTAAAACCGTTCACGAATTGAATACGGTAGTAATGGGAAATAATTTTCCACCTATGGTGGCATCGCGTAATTATGCGTATGCTGCAATAGCCGCTTATGAAGTAATGGCAGCAAACAATACAACTAAATACCACTCACTAGGAGGTCAATTAAATGGATTACCCGAAATCAAACTACCTACTACTTCTGAAGATACCGATTGGAAATTAGCTGCGCTATTAGCTTATGCTAAAGTGGGTGAGTCGGTTACATTTCCAGAGGGCAGCATGCAAGTTTATACGGATAGTATTTTGGAGTTGGCAAGAGAAAAGGGCCTTCCGGCTAAAGTGGAGAAAGCTTCAAAAGAATTGGCAGATAGCGTGAGTGTTGCAATAATTAGATGGAGTAAAAAAGACAACTATTTAGAAACCAGAGGGGCCGAAAAATATACAGTAACCAAGGAGCCAGGAAGATGGGTTCCAACCCCTCCCATGTATGCTTCAGCAGCAGAACCTCATTGGATGGAAATTAGAACCATGGTGATAGATAGTGCGAGTATTTATGATCCTGTTCCTCCGCCAGTTTTTAATATTAAAGATAAAAACAGTAAGTATTACCAAGAAGTAATTGCCATCAAAAATGCAATAGATAGTTTAACCCCTGAACAAAAACATATGGCTGAATTTTGGGATGATAATCCCTTTAAGATGAATGTGACGGGGCATGTGATGTTTGGAAGTAAAAAGTTTTCTCCTCCAGGTCACTGGATGAGTGTAGTTGGTATTGCTGCTAAGCAAGCAAAGAGTGACTATGCAGAAACCATTTACGCAACCACTTCAACTGCTATTGCTTTATTTGACGCATTTATTCAATGCTGGTATGTTAAGTATAAATACAATACAGTACGTCCGGAAACAGTGATTAATCAATACATCGATATCAACTGGAGACCCTATTTGCAAACCCCCGCTTTTCCAGAATACACTTGTGGACATTCCACTATTTCTTCTGCAGCAGCAGAAGCCTTGACCAGTGTATATGGAGATAATTTTGCTTATACAGATTCAACAGAATTAGAATTTGGTATTGCCAATAGAAGTTTCAAATCTTTCCGGCACGCTGCTGACGAAAACAATTGGGCCAGATTTTACGGTGGTTTACATTTTCACAATTCCTGTATCATTAGTACAGATATAGGACAAAAAGTAGGTAAGCATATTGCTACTAAACTAAAAATGAAAAAGTAATCATCATTTATTTATTTCCTAACAGAAATCATTTATGAAAAATATATTTTTAATGGCACTCTTGTGCGTTGTTTACAACACACAAGCAGTAGCACAAGGCTGTGTGGCCATCAGAGGTGCTGGCGGATCAAGTTGCAGCATTACCGGACATTTAATGCATGCAGATACATCAGGGTATACACTAAATATCAATACCCGATATTTTAAGTCTTACAAACATTATGTAGGTACCGATGAACAAAAACATCGAGTTGCTTTAGGAACTGAAGTAATTAATCATACTTTAAGTATGGATATTGGATTAACCAAAACCATCAATAAAAAATGGAGTGCAGCAATTTATATACCTGTTATTGCCAATGATCGTTCCTCTTTGTATGAACATGCCAACAGAGGTAGATTCACCACTTCTTCATTTGGTATAGGTGATATTAGAATAGCCGCATATACCTGGTTAAAAGATCCTACCAAAATGCCTAAGTTTAATGCACAAGTAGGTTTTGGCGTAAAGCTTCCAACTGGGGATTACCGTTATACTGATCGATTTACTACCGCTACAGGCACTGTAATTGGACCAGTAGATCAATCCATACAATTGGGCGATGGAGGTACTGGATTTACTTTAGAACTCAATGCCTACCAGCGTTTTGGAAAGCGCTTAAGTGCTTATGGAAATTTTTATTATCTCATTAATCCTCGTGAGCAAAATGGAGTATCCACTGCAAGAGGTGGAACAGCTAGTGCTACTGCAGTATTATATACAACCGATGTGATGAGTGTTCCTGATCAATATTTAATCAGAGGAGGACTCAATTACCAAGTACGTAACTGGACTTTTTCTGGAGGATTAAGATTTGAAGCTATTCCTGCTAAAGACTTAATTGGGGGCAATGAAGGATTTAGAAGACCTGGTGAAGTATTAACGATTGAGCCAGGGATTACTTATATGTTTTCCAAACTCAACTTATTCTTAACAGTGCCTACGGCCATTATGCGCAATAGAACCCAAAGCTATCCCGATCAAATTCGTTCTAGTTTAACAGGAACGAATTACAAAGGAGACGCAGCATTTGCGGACTACTCAATTAACCTTGGGTTTAGCTTGCGATTATAAAAATAATTTTTGTCTGGTGCCATAGTTTTCAACATGTACAAACTAATTGAGTAATTCAAAAACAGCAAACTGGTAGGGTTCCATTACGAGGTATTCGTGATCGGACCCTACTTTGTGTTTTTTACCAGACCAAAGATCTACTAATTCAATTGGGGCTAAACCATGTTCTTTAAATAAGAACCAAGTAATATAAGCCGCTTTATTATTGAAATTAAATAGGCAATACATTTTCTTTTCTTCATTATACCTAATAAATCCAGCAACATGAATATTGTGCGGACTTAACCAAGTAATATTTTTAGTGTCTGAAAAAACAGCCAATGATTTTCTTAGTTGTATTAATCTTTGTGTTGCACTAAAGATTCGATTTTCAATCGTTCCTTTTTGTTTGGCCAATGCATTCTTTTCCCAATCAATAATAGGACGATGCATCCAACGGTTGTCATAACTTTTGCCGGGGTCGCCTAAATAACTGTAGTCATTGGTATAGCCCACTTCGTCTCCATAAAAAAGCATTGGAATGCCACCCAAAAACATCGACTGAGCTTGCATCAAAATAATTTTTGCTATAGCTGCATCTATTTCGGAATTATTTTGAATAGCGTCTTTTACATTGGAGTCAGATTGATTATTATTTTTCGGCACACTTAAAAGTGCTTTCTCTAATCCGCAAAGCGATGCTAAACTTCCACTAATTCGCGCATCTTGTGTTTTAGGATTCACCGAAAACAACGCACCTTTTGCAGGTGAATTTTGGAAAGAGCCTGAGTAATACTCTTTTAAAAATTTGCGATGCTCATACGCATTAAATCCAGCTGCAGCAATCATGGAATCATCGTACCCTAAACCAATATCATCATGACAACGGGTATAGGTAATCCAAGTAGTACCAAAAGGTTTTTGTAATAGTTCGTGCTGCGCAGCCAACATTACTCGAGTATCTCCAGTGGCCAATGCGTCCCATTGTAAAGCCATTTGAGTGGCATTATAGGCTACATCACATTCTTTTGCAGTGAATGACTCAGTGCCAAAATATTTCATGATTTCTTTAGGCGCAACAATTGCTTCACCAAGAATGGCCATACCAGGTGTGGCTATATGAACACACTGTTTTATTAAACGCAATAAAGTATGCGCTTCTGGTAAGTTTTGACAAGTAGTGCCCAATTGTTTCCAAATAAAAGCGGGTGCATCAATACGCAAAATATCAACCCCTAAGTTGGCATAGAAAAAAACATTGGAGAGCATGGCATTAAAAACTGCAGGGTTGGTATAATTCAAATCCCATTGGTAATTATGGAAAACCGTCATTGCCCATTTGTTGCATTCAGGCACATAAGTGAAACTGCCCGGAGATGATTCTGGAAAAATTTCAGGCATCGTTGCATCAAACTGATCAGGTATTTCACGACTGTCGTACATATAGTAATAGTCCTGAAATTTTTTATCGCCTGCTTTGGCTTTAAGCGCCCATTCATGGTGATGAGAAGTATGATTCAATACAATATCAATCATCAGGTACATGCCAGCAGCCTGCATTTTCTCTTGTAATATTTTGAACTCGTTGAGTGTGCCAAAACGGGCATCAATTTTTCTAAAATCTGATACAGCGTAACCACCATCACTCTCGCCTTCAGGGCTTTCGAACAACGGCATTAAGTGTAAAAAATTTACCCCTAGTTCCTGTAAATAATTCAAACGCTCTGGCATTGCTTTTAAGCTTCCTGCAAATCGATCTACATACAAACTCATCCCAGTAATTTGATTACTGGTAAACCAAGCAGATTGCTGTTCTTTTATTTGATCTTTCTTTCTAAATACCGGTTTTCGAAGTTTATACGACTCAATAATTAAAACCAATAGCGCATCAAAATCTTGAGTTGCATTTTTTTGGTTACCGTAAATGGTATTGTATAAATCTTGTAAAGCATTGGCATTGGCAATGAATCTAATATAGAATGCATGGTCTACTCCAGCAATATCTAATAACTGTTCGTTGCAAATTTTTTTAATCTTTTGATGAAGCAAATATTGAAACACGTGTAAAATGATTTACTGAAAAATTTGATTGTTTAAGAATTTAAAAGCTTCCATGGCACCCATATATTCGCAAGTTCTGGCACCCGCTTTATTGGCATTGGAAATTATTTTATTCCATTCTTCCAATGAAAGCGATTGTATTGCTGATTGATTTAAATGACTTAGTTGGTACAAAACTGCACCCACAAAAGCATCCCCTGCGCCCGTTGTGTCCACTGGTTTTACAGGTATTGACTCAATGATATATTGCTTTCCATTTAATCCCAATAAAGTACCATCTTTCCCTAAGGTTATAGTAAATACGCCTGAAGTTTCTTTTAATAAAAAAGCCGTGGCATCTTCTAGTGTAGAAGTATTGGTTAATAGCATAGCTTCTTCATCGCTTACTTTAAAAAAATTACAATTGCGCAAGAAATGCCAACTCTGATTAACAAAAGAGTCGGTATTATTGGGGAATAATAAATGTCTATAGTTGGGATCGAAGCTGATATAAATTTTATGGTGCAGCGCTTTTTGCAACAAGTGTAAATAAGCAGCTTGCAATGGGCCGGGTAAAAAACCAGTGGCCGATCCAAAATGAATAATTCCTACATTGTTCAAATTAATGGCGTCTACATCGTCAATAGATAATTGACCATCGGCACCACGATTAAATACGAAGTCTCTTTCACCATCGTGCATTAATGAAACAAAAGCAAATGTGGTAAAATGATGCGGGTCTTCTAACATCGCATGCGTACCTACACCAAAGGATTCCATGGTTTGAATGAGTTGTTTGCCAAATGGATCTTTTCCCACTTTGGCAGCCAATTCAACTTCTCCTCCTAATGCAGCAATTGCAGCGGCAACATTGGTTGGAGCACCCCCCGTTTTTTTTAAGAAATCGGATCCTTCAGCCAATGACATGCCTTTATTTGTGCAGATCATATCAATTAGTGCTTCACCTATGCAGAGAATTTTCATTAATGTAAATTTCGTTTTTATAAATGGGTTAATAGCTCCAGCTGAATACCATTTGGTTAAATTTTAATGTCCACCTACCGATACAGCTTGAATTTCTTCTTCTGGTTTTACGTCTTTAATTAAAAGTGTTGCAGCACAAGCCATTAGCAATAAGACTCCTGCAAATGAAATGGCTTTGCCAGAATCATTTCCTAAAAAATTGTTTAACACCCAACCAAAAGTAGTGGTCTGCAATATCATCGGTATTACAATCATCATATTAATGATGCCCATGTAAACGCCATATTTTTCTTTGGGAATATCATTCACCACCATTAAATAAGGAATGCCCATCATGCTGGCCCAGGCAATACCAAAACCTGCCATTGGAACAAAGAGCAAATACTTATTTTCAATTTGCGGAAAAGCCAACAAGGCAATCCCTGCCATGAGCAAACAAATAATATGCACTTTTTTGGGAGAGAATTTTTTGGCCATCCAAACCAATCCAAACGCAGATAAAAAAGTAACCACATTGTACCAGCCATTCACCAAACCAGCCCAACCAACTGCTTCTTCATACAAGGTTTTATTTTGGGATGGACTGGTTTTCCAAACAGATTGTGCAATGCTTTTAGAAGCGTTCTGCCAATAACAAAACAAAGCATACCATTGAAATAAATATACCAACGCCAATTTCCACATTACTGCAGGCATATGCACGATGGCTTCTCCAATTTCAATAAAGGGTTGCAATATGCCTTTTTTCTGTGCACGCAACACAGCCAATTCCTCAGGAGTTGGAGGAATTTCTGGTGTTTTAGTAATGCTCCACATCACTGAACTAATAGAACAGATTGACCCTAAAAAGAAAGAACCAAACACCCAATAAGGAATGGCACCGTGCTGACCAGGAATATATTTTTGAAAAAAGAATAGAGAAATATTTGCAAGGGTAATACCTAGCCCAGTAAAAAAGCTTTGGGTTAAAAAACCAGTAGCCAATTGTGGAGCAGGTAATTTATCGGCTATGAACGCTCTGTATGGTTCCATAGCAGTATTATTGGCCGCATCTAATACCCATAATAATCCTGCAGCCATCCACAGCGAAGTACTAAACGGATATAGGAATAAACAAAGGCTACAAAACAATGCGCCAATAAAAAAATAGGGTTTTCTTCTGCCAAAACGTGGATGCCAAGTGCGGTCGCTCAATACCCCAATAATGGGTTGAATGAGTAAACCAGTCATTGGTCCTGCTAAATTGAGTAAGGGAATTTCGTCGGGCTTAGCACCTAAAAAATCATAAATTGGATTCACAGCACTTTGTTGTAACCCAAAGCTGTATTGAATTCCAAAGAAACCCACATTCATGTTGATGATTTGCATGAAGCTGAGTTTGGGCTTGCTCAATTGCATAGTTGAATAGTTAGTCTTTAAAAATAGCTAATTTTGTGTCATGCAACACGCTTTTACCTACGACAAGAAAAAAGTAATTCAAGGACTGCGCTATCACTTTGTGCAAAGGCCCGAAGTGAAGGTATTAGTCGTGCTAGTAAATGTTTTTGCTATTGTAGCTGCCATTTTATTTTATAGTAAAAAAATTAGGCCTGAGCCTTTTTTATTGGGCTCTTTTATTTGGATAATGATGATGGCCAGTTTTTGGTATATCCTGCCTAATTCCATTTATAAAAAAGCATTAGATACTTTTAAAGACCAATTCACCATTGCATTTAAAGACAATGGAGTTACGTTAGAAAACGAGAAGGGATTTATTCATTGGGATTGGAACCAGTTTAGCCATTACTTTGAAAGTCCTCATTTCTTTCATTTGTATTTTAGCTCAAGGTCTTTTTTTATGGTTCCTAAAGATGGAATGGGAGAAGAATTTCGGCACGAATTAAGAGCAGCTTTAAAAAAAGGAATCAATACAAAATAAGGATACCGCCCAATAAACGGAGGCTATAATCCACCCCAAACCTTGTTTATCTGTTTATAATTCCTTGCCCATAACCACATGCGGAATGGTTAATTCTATAAAGGGTTCACTTTGTACTTCATACCCCAGCTTCTCAAAAAAATGAATGGAGTCTTGGCGGGCATGCATAATTATTTTCTGGTAACGATTGTCTCTAGCTAAGTTTTCTGCAAACTGAACCATTGCTCTACCTATTCCCTTGCCCTGTAGGCCAGATAGAACAGCCAGTTGCCTAAGCCGAACAGTTTGGGAATCTATTTTCACCAACATGCTGCAAGCTTCCATAATTCCCTCATCGGTATAAGCTAAAAGAATATTATTGCTTTCTTTGGCCAATTCCTCTTCAGTAAAATGCAGCCCCAAAGGTTTACGAAGCAATTGGTGCCTTAATGCTACCATTTGTTCGTATTCCCCAGAACCGTGTTGAATCATTTTTAAAGCCATATTACTAATATAACCATAAAATGTATATTTTTGCCGCAGTAAACAAAAACTTTAACAATGTCAGACATCGCAACAAGAGTAAAGAAAATCATCGTAGACAAGTTGGGCGTAGACGAAGCAGAAGTAACGAACGAAGCTTCATTTACCAATGATCTAGGTGCAGATTCTTTGGATACCGTTGAATTAATTATGGAATTCGAAAAAGAATTTAACATCTCTATCCCTGATGAGCAGGCTGAAACCATTACCACTGTTGGTCAGGCAGTTGCTTATTTAGAAGAGCACGCTAAGTAAGAATATCTATTTAGTAAGGAATAATTTTAATCCGTCTTTTGAGGTTTTACCACAGAAGGCGGATTATAACATAAACAGGTTTGTTGTATGCAATTAAAGCGCGTAGTTGTTACTGGTATAGGTACCATCACTCCAATTGGTAATAATCTTGAAGATTATTGGCAAGGACTACTCAATGGTGTACCTGGAGCAGCTCCCATTACTTTATTTGACGCAAGTAAATTTAAAACCCGTTTTGCCTGTGAAGTAAAAGGCTTTGATCCTACCAGTTTCATGGAAAAGAAAGAAGCTAGAAAGCTAGACCGCTTTGCTCAACTCGCACTATATGCAAGTGATATGGCCGTTGTAGACGCCCAAATCAATAAAGAAAATGTAGATGCAGATAGAGTAGGGGTGATATTTGCCAGCGGTATTGGTGGACTAAGAACTTTTCAGGAAGAGGTACAGAATTTTGCAACCGGAGACGGTACACCAAGATTCAATCCATTCTTTATTCCTAAAATGATTTTGGATATTGCGGCCGGACAAATTTCTATGCGTCATGGATTCCGCGGTCCAAACTTTGCAGTGGTAAGTGCCTGTGCATCTAGCACCAATGGCATTATTGCTGCAGTTGATACCATTAGACTGGGCAAGGCTGATATCATTATTAGTGGTGGATCAGAAGCCGTTATTAGTGAAGCAGGTGTAGGAGGTTTCAATGCCATGAAAGCCATGAGCGAAAGAAACGATGATCCTGCTACTGCAAGCCGTCCTTACGACAAAGACAGAGATGGATTTGTAATGGGAGAAGCCGCAGGCTGTTTGGTATTAGAAGAATATGAACATGCCATCAAGAGAGGCGCCAAAATTTACTGTGAAATCGCCGGAGGCGGAGCTACTGCCGATGCATATCACTTGACTGCTCCACATCCAGACGGATTGGGTGCAAGAAATGTAATGATTGCAGCCCTTAAAGATGCAGGAATGCAGCCTGATGAAATAGATTATATTAATACACATGGAACTTCCACTCCTTTAGGAGATGGTGCTGAAGCCAAAGCCATCACCGAAGTATTTGGTAGCCATGCATATAATTTAAATATTAGTGCCACCAAATCTATGACAGGCCATTGCTTAGGAGCAGCGGGTGTTATAGAAGCCATCGCATGCATCCAGAGTGTGATCTACGATATTATCCCCCCTACTATCAATCACTTTACAGACGATCCTGAACTGGATCCAAAATTAAATTTCACATTCAATAAAGCGCAACAAAGAACCGTGCGTGCTGCATTGAGTAACACTTTTGGTTTTGGCGGACACAACGCATGCGTTATCGTGAAAAAATACGTAGCATAATAAAGTGCAATTTTTAATAAAGTTATTTAAACCAAAAGCAGCAACTGATTTTGAAGTTCAGTTGAGCAATATGTTGGGCATACAACCTGGCAACTTGCAACTCTATCGCAGTGCATTAAGTCATCGTTCTGTTAAGGAAACACCCGATGAAAATAATGAGCGCTTAGAGTTTTTGGGGGATGCAGTCTTAAGCACAGTCGTAGCAGACTACTTATTTAAATTATACCCCTATAAAGGCGAAGGTTTTTTAACGGAGATGCGATCTAAAATGGTGAATAGGCAACAGTTGAATGATATTGCTTTGAAAATGGGGTTGCGCAAACTCACTTTTTACAACAAATTCGATAATGCCTTAAAAGCCAGTCAAATTTTTGGCAACACGCTAGAAGCCTTGATAGGAGCGGTTTATCTTGATAAGGGATATGCCAAAACGCAAAATTGGATCTTGAAACAAATTGTGATACCGCATTTGTTTATGGAAGACTTAGAGCTGATTGATATTAATTTGAAAAACAAATTAATTGGTTGGGCCAATAAAAACGGGAAGACCATTACGTTTGATATGGCCGAAGAAAAATTAGAAGGCAATCGCCGCGTATTCACCATGAATGCAGTGTTAGATGGTGAAGTATTTGCACAAGGAAAAGCGGGCAACAAAAAAGACGCCAGTCAAATAGCCGCACAGGTTGCTATAGAAAAGCTTGGATTATAATGCAAAACGAAAAAGACCAATTCAATTTTCAGGTAAAGAAAAAACTCAGTTTATTTTTAGGAATCTTTTTGGTTGGGGTTTTAGTAATCGCTTATTTCAGTTGTAATTAATTGATCTCTTGGCAAAGTTCAATGAGCACTCCGTTGGTTCCTTTTGGGTGTAAAAAGCAAACCAATTTATTATCGGCTCCTTTTTTTGGGGTTTCGTTTAAAAGGGTAAAACCTTCCGAAACCAAACGACTCATTTCGGCCTGAATATCGGTAACATCAAATGCAATATGATGCATGCCTTCCCCTTTTTTATCAATATACTTAGCAATTACCCCTTCCGGGTCTGTGGAAGCTACTAATTCAATTTTAGATTCGCCTGTTTTAAAAAATGCCGTCATTACTTTTTCAGAAGCCACTTCCTCGGTTTTATAACAAGGACTATTCAGTAATTTCTCAAAAAGAGGAATACTGTTTGCCAAATCTTTCACTGCTATGCCAATATGTTCAATTTTATTCATTATATTTTAATTATATACGTGCTTACGATTTGAGGAAAAACAACTGCTGTGTAACATTGGAGGCCAAAATTATAGAACCTATTGTTATACTTTTGTGTTATTAGAAAAAACTAGCAAGCAATATGTTGAAGTTACCTGTTTATTTAGATAATAATGCCACTACGCCCATGGATCCAAGAGTATTGGAAGCCATGATACCTTATTTTACCGAGCATTTTGGTAATGCAGCCAGCCGTAACCACCCGTTTGGATGGGAAGCAGAAGAGGCAGTAGATTATGCCCGTGAGCAAGTTGCCAAATTAATAGGTGCAGATCCTAAGGAAATTATTTTTACCTCAGGAGCTACCGAAGGCGATAACCTTGCTATTAAAGGGGTGTTTGAAATGTATGCAACCAAGGGTAACCATATTATTACAGTTACTACAGAGCACAAAGCGGTGTTAGATACTTGCAAGCATTTAGAGCGCGCTGGGGCTGAAGTAACTTATTTAGAAGTACAAGCAGATGGATTAATAGACCTTAAAGAATTAGAAGCGGCTATTAAGCCTACTACTATTTTGATTGCCATCATGTATGCCAACAATGAAATTGGGGTAATACAACCTGTAAAAGAAATCAGCGCCATCGCTAAAAAGCATGGGGTGTTGTTTTTCTCTGATGCAGTTCAAGCAGTAGGAAAAATACCAGTAGATGTAAACAAAGATGGTATTGATATCATGGCGTTTACTGCACATAAAATGTACGGTCCAAAAGGAATTGGTGCATTATATGTACGTCGTAAAAATCCAAGAGTAAAAGTGACTGCCCAAATGGACGGTGGCGGACATGAGCGTGGCATGAGAAGTGGTACGTTGAATGTTCCAGGTATTGTAGGATTTGGAAAAGCTTGCGAATTAGCTCGATTAGAAATGGCCGATGATGCAGCACGTTTAAGCAAATTGCGTGATAAATTAGAATCAGCGTTGGTACAATTAGAAGAAGCGTATGTAAACGGAAACCGTGAACATCGCTTACCACATGTAGCCAATATTTCATTCAAATATGTAGAAGGAGAAGGATTGTTGATGGGCTTTAATAAAAATATTGCCTTATCATCTGGATCTGCATGTACTTCTGCATCACTAGAGCCTAGCTATGTATTAAAAGCATTGGGTTTAGGCGACGATTTAGCACATAGCTCATTACGATTTGGTTTAGGAAGATTTACTACCGAAGACCAAATTGATTATACTATTAAATCAGTAAGTGAAACCGTATTGAAACTAAGAGATATGAGCCCATTATGGGAAATGTTTAAGGAAGGAGTAGATATGGATAAAATTGAGTGGGCGCACCATTAATAGTGGCTTGAATCCCTCAAAAAAAACAAAAACATTCAATAACAAAATTTAAATAAACATACCATGGCATATTCAGAAAAAGTAATTGATCACTACAGTAATCCTAAAAACGTAGGAACACTAGACAAATCTAAATCCAATGTGGGTACTGGTTTAGTAGGAGCTCCTGAGTGTGGAGACGTAATGCGTTTGCAAATTGAAGTAGACGATGCTTCTGGTGTAATTACCGACGCTAAATTCAAAACCTTTGGATGTGGATCTGCTATTGCATCTTCTTCTCTAGCTACAGAATGGTTAAAAGGTAAAACTTTAGATCAGGCAGTCGCTATAGATAATATGGAGTTAGTAGAAGAATTGAACTTGCCTCCAGTAAAAATCCATTGCTCTGTATTGGCTGAAGACGCTATTAAAAGCGCTATCAACGATTACAGAAAAAAGAATGGTTTAGAAGAGTTGGTGTTCGAAGAAAGAATTCACTAATACCATAACACAATAGTATGAGCGAAACAGCAACAGAAAATAGTATTTACGTAAGTGAAAAAGCAAAAGCCAAAGTGAAACAGCTGATGGAAGAAGCTGGTGTGGCAGGAGATGAAAGCTATTTTTTAAGAGTGGGTGTAGTTGGCGGTGGTTGTTCAGGCTTGAGTTATAAGCTAGACTTTGACAACGAAGTTAAACCCATGGATCAAGTGTTTGAAGACAATGGCGTAAAAGTAGTGACCGATCTTAAAAGCTTTTTATACTTAGTAAATACCGAACTAGATTTCTCGGATGGATTAAATGGGAAGGGTTTTTATTTTAGTAACCCCAATGCCAGCCGTAGTTGTGGGTGTGGAGAAAGTTTTGCCGTATAACTTTGTTAAATAAATTTAATTGCTATAGTAAAACCCCGATTCGTCGGGGTTTTTGCATATAAAAACTTTAGTTTTGAGGCATGTGGATGATCTGTAAAAAAGAGTGGCAACAATTTTTTGCTTCCCTAACCGGATACCTAGTCTTGGGCATATTTTTAGGGCTCACAGGACTTTTGTTTTTTGTTTTCCCCGATACCAGTTTACTCAATTTTGGATATGCCAGTTTAGCTCCCTTTTTTCAGTTAATGCCATGGTTGTTGTTGTTTTTAATTCCGGCAGTTACCATGCGCAGTATTTCAGAAGAAATAAGAACGGGTACCTATGAAATATTGCAAACCCTCCCACTTAGTTTAAGACAAATCATTATTGGAAAATACTTGGGTGTGCTATTCATTGTATTAATTGCATTGGTGCCTACTATTATTTATGCATTCTCTATGCAAGCCCTTAGCATAACAGGGGGCATTGATATTGGTGCAACCCTTGGCAGTTATATTAGTTTATTTTTACTGGCAGGGGTGTTTGCAGCAATTGGTATATATGCAAGTAGTGTTACCAATAATACCATTGCGGCATTTGGTTTGGGGGGATTACTCTCGTTCGCTTTGTTTGCAGGATTTACTGCCATAGCCAAGCTTTCTTTATTCAGTGGCGGTGCAGATTATTATATAGAATTAATGGGGATTCAATTGCATGCAGCCAATATTAGCAGAGGCGTTTTGGCAGCATCCGATATCATTTACTTTATTGCCGTGATCGGATTCTTTTTGTATATCACGCAACTACAATTAACCAAACAGCCTAAAAAATTAACAAGGGCATTGGCTGCAATTGCACTGCTGGTAAGCATTACAGTGGCAGGGTCATTAATCAGTAATCGATTAGATTTAACAGAAGACAAGCGATTTACACTAAGTAGTTCAACTGTAGACTTATTAGAAAAAATAGATTCAACCATAACAGTAGAAGTTTTTTTAACGGGGGAATTACCAACTGATTATAAAAAGTTGAGCATAGCCACGAACGATATATTGGCCTCCTTTAATAATTATGCCAACAACCAAATCAGGGTCATTTTTCGTAATCCAGGAGAGGGTTTGCCCAATGATACTGCCAAAGCTGTTTTGTACGACAGCTTACAAAAAATGGGCGTAGTGTTTGAGCAATTGAACGTTGAACAATCAACGGGTGATGCCACCATTAACCAATTAATTATTCCAACTGCGTTGGTATACTATCAAAAAAATCAGTTACCCATTGCCGTAGATTTAAGAAGCAGTAGAAAAATCTATAAACAGTTTAATGTACTTACTGAAGAGCCGCAAGAAGATATAGAAGCAACACGCAATGCAGCAGAAGCGTTACTCGAAAATAAATTTGCAACTGCTATTGATAAGTTGATTCGAAAAGAAGTGCCCACCATCGCATATGTAGTAGGAAATGGAGAACCCACCGATTTAACGGTGAACGATTTAGGAGAAAGCTTACGCAATGATTATCGGTTGGGAATATTCGATTTAAAACAAGCTTATCCAGATCCATCTGTTATCAAAACGATGATCATAGTAAAACCCAAACAACCCTTTACCGAAGAAGACCTTTTGAAGTTAGACCAGTATGTAATGAACGGTGGCAATATCATTTGGTTCATCGATAAATTACATGCGGAGTTAGATAGTTTAAAAAGAACCGAAGGTCAATATACTGCTTTCGATAGAGGACTGGGTTTAGATGAATTGTTATTTAAGTATGGCGTAAGAATTAATGGAGATTTATTGCAAGACCTTAACTGTTCTAAGATTCCATTGGTGATAGGAAAAAATCCAGATGGAAGTATTCGAATGCAGCGTGTGCCCTGGCCATATTATCCATTGTTGTCGGCAAGAACACCCAATCCTATCTCGGCCAATTTAGACAGGGTATTGCCCATTTTTCCATCGAGCATAGATACTGTAATGGCAAAAGGAATACAGAAAACCATTTTGTTGGCATCAGATACCAATAGTAGAATATTGCCATCTCCTGCATTGGTTTCATTAAACAGTGTGCAAAGCCAGGAAGACTTATACAGCTTCAATAAAAGTTTTGTACCAGTAGCTGTTTTATTAGAAGGAACATTCAGTTCGCTATTTAGCAATCGATTACCCAAGGCAGTGATGGATTCTGTAAAAGCAAATACTGGTAAGCCCTATTTATCAAAAGCGGCTAAAGCAGGAAAGCAGATAGTGGTAGCAGATGGTGATATTGTAACCAATGAAGTCAGCAATACCACAGGCCCATTACCAATGGGGTTGATACAAATGGAAAATTATCGCTTTGCCAATAAAGCTTTTTTTCTGAACAGTATAGATTATCTTTCCTCCGATAATTCATTGTTTAAGAGTAGAAATAAAACAGTGGTTTTAAGATTACTCAATAAGCAAAAGTTGCAGGAGCAAAAAACAATCTGGCAATTGATCAATGTATTGTTGCCTGTGGTATTGGTATTGATTATTGGTTATTTATTTCAGTGGTGGCGTAAAAGGCGCTACAGCATTTAATATTGAACGATTATTATGAACGCACATCAAATTGTTTATTTAGTTTTTGGAATTGTTTTGTCGGTAGCATTGATTTTTGACTTAGGGCTACTGAGTAAAAAAAATAAAAGCATTACCATTAAGCAAGCGCTCAACCAAACCATGTTTTGGGTAGGTCTTGCAATTGCTTTCTTTATTTTTTTGTGGATAGAAGGTCCAGCATTAGCAGCAGATAGTGGCGGTGCAGATGTGAGTAAACACCAATTGCCATTTGAGTTTTTAAGTGCCTATTTAATGGAGTGGAGTTTAAGCATTGATAATATTTTTGTGTTCATTTTAATTTTCAATTCATTTGGAGTAAAAGAAGCATATTATTCAAGAGTGTTGTTATTAGGAATTTTAATGGCCATTATTTTCAGGGTCATTTTTATTACTTTAGGAGTAGCACTGGTTGCTAAATTTTCTTGGTTGCTGTATATTTTTGGTGGGTTTTTAATTTACACAGGCTATCATATGTTCAAAGCCAATGAAGAAGAGCAGTTTGATCCACATAATTCTAAGATTTATAAGTTTTTAAAATCCTTTTTACCATTGGTAAACCATGATGGCGGTGGAAAGTACATGATTCGCGAAAATGGTAAGCCTGCATACACCACACTATTTGTGGTAGTGATATTATTGGCAGCCATAGATTTGGTGTTTGCGTTAGACTCAATCCCTGCAGTAATGGGTATTTCAAAAGACCCATTGATTATTTATACGTCTAATATTTTTGCTGTATTAGGATTGCGTTCTTTATTCTTTTTGTTACGAGGAGCGGTTACCAAATTTGATTATTTACAACAGGGTATAGCCATTGTGTTGGTATTTATAGGCGTGAAAATGTTGGGTGAACACTACTTAAGTATGTGGATGAGCAAGACCAGTCAAGTGGCATTGTCATTAGGGGTAATTGTATTATGTATTTCAGGTTCCATTTTATATTCTATTGTGTTAGAAAAAAGAGGAACCCCCAAAGACGTAGTAGATGATTCAGTTAAATGATATAGCAGCAATTTTGAAACAGCCCATACAAGGCAAAGGCAATGCAATTATTCAATACCTGGTAACCGATAGTAGGAATATCGTAGATCCTACAAAGAGTATATTCTTTGCAATTAAAGGACCTAGAAGAACTGGTACTTCCTTTATTGCAGACGTTTACCAGCAAGGCGTGCGAGCATTTGTAATAGACGAACCCATTAACACTAGCGAATTTACCGAGGGAGTATTTTTTAGTGTACCCAATACCATCAAAGCATTACAAGCTATTGCTGCCTATCACCGGTCTAAATTTTCTATTCCAATTATTGGCATTACTGGAAGCAATGGCAAGACCATCGTGAAAGAATGGTTGTATCAATTATTACAACCCGATTTTAATATTGTAAGAAGCCCAAGAAGTTACAATTCACAAATAGGTGTTCCCTTAAGTGTTTGGCAAATGAATGAACAACACGAACTCGGAATATTCGAAGTGGGAATTTCAGCAAAAGGGGAAATGCAATCCTTAGCAGAAATAGTGCAACCAACTATTGGAGTGTTCACTAATATAGGGGATGCGCACAATGAAGGTTTTGCCAGTGTAGTAGAAAAAGTAGCAGAGAAAACAAAATTATTTTCTAGTGCAAGTAAAATAATAATCGCATCTGATTATATTCCATATGCATTGCCAACAAAAGCAACTATTGTTTCTTGGGGAGCAAAGCCGCTGCATGGTTCTGCAAGCCAAGCAAGGAATGGAGCTAATAAGCTTCCAGATTTACAGTTAATTGAGCAGAAGAAATCTGCCACCCAAACCGAACTCTTGCTGCAATACCAGCAAGAGCAATTTCAATTGCAAGTTCCCTTTACAGACAAAGCTTCATTGCAAAATTTACTAACCTGTGTATTGGTTTTATTGCAATTGAATTATCGAATTTCAGTAATACAACAAAGAGTGTTACAATTAACGGCTGTAGAAATGCGCATGCAATTGCGAAGGGCAATTAATCAGAGTTATGTATTAAATGATAGTTACAGTAACGATAAAATTTCTTTATCGTTGGCATTGCAATTTCTAAAAGAGCAAGCCAATCAACAACCCATTATAGCTATTGTATCGGATATTGTAGATACAGGCGAACCTGCAGAACAGTTGTATCAACAAGTAGCACAAATGTTGAGTAGTAGTGGGGTTAAGCAACTATATGCAGTAGGTAGGGAAATCAGTCTTTATTTTACACAGCACCAAAACGAGCATTTCCCTTTTAGTATTCAATTGTTTACTAGCACACAAGACCTTTTACAGCATTTGCATGAAACCATGTTTCAGCAAAATTATATTTTACTAAAAGGAGCTAGAAAATTTGCATTTGAGCAATTGGCACATTGGTTAGAACAACAAGTACATCAAACCATCATGGAAATCAATTTGACTGCCATGGTGCACAACCTAAAAGCCTATCAGTCACTGCTGCAACCCAATACCAAATTAATGGCCATGGTAAAAGCCTTTGGGTATGGAAGTGGGGCAGGAGAAGTTGCCAGAAGATTGCAACAACAACAAGTAGATTATTTAACAGTTGCTTATGCAGACGAAGGAGTAACCTTACGTAAAGCAGGTATTCATTTACCAATCATGGTAATGAGTGCAGATGAATATTCATTTGATGCAATGGTGAATTATACTTTAGAGCCAGAACTATTTTCTTTTCAAATACTCAAAGCTTTTCATCAATATATTACCCAACAAGGATTGCAGCAATACCCAATTCATATCAAGTTGAATACAGGAATGAATCGCTTGGGTTTTGATAAAGCAGAAATAGATCAATTAGCCAATTGGTTGAGTAGCCAACAAACACTAAGGGTAAAATCGGTATTAAGTCATTTGGCAGCAAGTGAAGATGAAAAAGAAGATGCATTTACCGAGCAACAGGTATCCCTTTTTAGTAATGCTTGTGAAAAAATTGAAAGCGCAATAGGATATGGTTTTATCAAACATATTGCTAATACGGCAGCCATTCGCAGAAATCCGAACTGGCAATTTAATATGGTGCGATTGGGTATTGGATTATACGGAGCAGACAATATACAACAAGCAAATTTGCCATTGCAAACAGTAGCTACACTCAAAACAACAGTGGCGCAAGTGAGAATATTAAAGACAGGTGAAACAGTAAGTTATAATAGATCAGGTGTTTTACAAAAAGACAGTATTATTGCAACAGTTAGAATTGGATATGCAGATGGATATCCCAGAAGAATGGGAAATGGTGTAGGTAAAATGTGGATCAAAGGAGCATTGGCTCCTACAGTTGGAAAAATATGTATGGATATGTGTATGATTGATGTAACTGATATACCCAATGTAGCACCTGGCGATGCGGTGGAAATATTTGGAAAACATATCTCCATTCAAGAAGTAGCAAAGGGCGCAGAAACAATTTCTTATGAAATAATGACTGGCATTAGTTTACGTGTAAAGAGAGTATATATTGAAGAGTAATTATTTACAAGATTGTTTTTTTATATAGTCTGCTTGAATACTTCCTAAACGAACCGCGGTAGAAAAATCTGCGCAACTACCAGGTTTGTCGTTCAATTTTTGTTTTGCCAAACCTCTCTGTAAAAAAAAGCTGGCATCTTTATTATTAAACGTAATGGCTTTAGAATAAAATTTAATCGCATTCTTAAAGTCAGAAGCACTAAAGTAAGTGTTGCCCAATTGAAAGAAAATAAACTCATTACTGTCTTCAATTTCAAGGGCATGATTCAAGTCTAAAATTGCAGCACCAGGGTTTCCCAAAGCCAATCTTATATTGGCTCTAATCATATATGCTTCAGTAGCATTTTCGTCTTCATCAATGGCTTTGGTGCAGTCTTGCAAAGCACCATTGATATCATCTAATCCTCTTTTAATAGAAGCTCTTAATAAAAGCGCATCCACATAAGTAGGATTTGCTTTAATCACTTTATTCAAATCTTCCAGTGCCAAAGCATGTCTATTTAGTTTCAACAAAGCTTTACCTCTGTTCATATAGGCATCCAAATAAGTCATGTTTTTTTGAATGGCTGTATTAAACTCAACTAGGGCTTCTTCTAATTTTTCATTATCCATCAACAATACCCCTTTATTTTGAATGGCTTCTACGTTGTTCGGGTCTAGTTGAATGGCGTAATTATAATCTGCCAGGGCATCTTTAAACATGTTCAATCCAGCATGCGCTTTGCCTCTTAAACAGTAGGCTTGTGTTGCATAAGTGCCAGCTGTTTCTTTGGCCACTATTTTATTCAAATTAGCAATAGCTTCTTTGTAGTTTTTAAACAGGATTTTGTTGTTAGCAGACTTAATTAAATCTGCAGTAGTTTGAGCATACACCAGTTGCCCCAAGAGTAGGATGCTGCAAATGAATAGCAGGTACTTTTTATTCATAGTACAATAAGTATCAATAAAGTGGCCGGGGGGTGGTCTTTAATTAATGCTGATTACCTAGATATAGGTAAATCAGCGACAAAATATCAAAAATCCTTGAGAAGTTAACTAAATTTTATATTTTTAAGCCATATTCAACTATTTATGAAATTACATATTCTGCTTACCGCAACCCTTTTAGCTTGTACAACCCTTGGTGTTTTAGCACAGGAAAAAGACAAAAAAAGAAAGGAAATTGGATTTATTGTAGGATTGCAAAGATCTAATTTAGATTACAACTCAATTATCACAACCAATGTTGCTGAAGAGGCCAAAACTAATATTGGCGGATCATTCTTTTTAAACTCAAGATTGATTGGACATTTCATTACACTAAGAACAGAATTAGGATTTTATTCTAAGGGAGGAACTTATACTGGAGCAGGAGCTGCTTTTTCAGAAACCAATTTATCATACGTTGCTGCGCCTGCATTATTATTGCAAACCAAAATTGGCTTCTTGAAAGCCTATGCAGGTCCTCAAATGGGCTTCTTAATTACCGCAAAATCTAAGACAGGCAACATTGAAAATGACGTTAAAGCGGCTTTTAAAACAACAGAATTATCTGGTGTTATAGGAGCTGAAATGAATTTGCCTTTACGTTTGATGGCAGGAGCTAGGTATAATTTTGCAATCAATAATATCAGCGAAATTCCACAAGGTACCAGTAGACCAGGTATGTTTATGATCTATGTAGGTCTTAGATTACGCAAATAATTGGCCCTCCCCCCAGGCTGGAATATTCAAGAAAATTTTATGAAGATGAGTAAGCTTTTAATGCTTGTATTTTCCATAGCATGTTCATTTACGCAAGCTATTGCACAAAAAAAGGTTCAAATAAGTATAGTAGTAACCGATGTGCACTTAAAATATTCCAATAAAAGCGGAACAGATCCCCGTATAAAATTTTTTAATAAACAAGACAATGCTTTACTGAATAATAAAGACAATGAAGGATTCAATTGTTTTCATTTGGTCGATTTTAAGCAAACCGATGCAATGGTAGATTACCCATTGAAAAATATAGAATGGGATCTAAGCAATGGCACAGCGGTAGGATTGAAAATGGAGGCATTTGAAAAAAACAAGAAGAAAGGAGATTGTGATTTCGACGGAAGTGGATTGTTCAATAAAGATAAAATGCACGAGTTTGGCGAATGGGTAATTGATTTAAAAACGATTAAGCCTGGAGTGTTTTCAAATAAAATGACGGCAACCACTGCTGGAGGAAATTTTGCCATAGAGTATAAGGTAAAATATACCTTACCATCAGCCGATGAAATTGTTACAGATATTGCGTCAGCAAAATATTGTAGCAATACAAAAGTTAAATTGAGTTCAGGTGCTTCTTTGTTACCTAATAAAGAAGACGTTCTATATAAATGGGAATACCAATTAGAAGGATCTACCGATTGGAGTTTATTGAGCACAACAGGTGCACCTGAATTACAAGTTTCATTGGGTGATGTATTGAAAGCCGAACCAATGGGTAACCAAAAAGTGAACACGAGGGTGTCATTAATGGTTGGTACAGAATTAGGAATGCCTGCTGCAAAATCATTTGTATTTATGCCTGCAGCTCCTTCTTTACAGCTGAGCGATATTGCAGTTAATAATACTTGTAAAGACGCAAGCGAAGGAGTTATCTCTATTAATAATATCAAGGGATTCACAGAAAAATATTTATTGCAACTAAAGCCTTCCGATAAAACGGTGCGCAGTACCGATGGAACCGCAAAATTTACTGGTGTTGCTAAAGGAACTTACCAATTGTTTTTAACAAACGACGATGATAATGCGGGAGCATGCAGTGTAAACTATCCTGTAGTTATAAATGAACATCCTAAATTAGAAGAAGTCAATAAAAAAATTGCTGCGGTAACCTGTAATGGTTTATCTGATGGATCGGTGACTGTAACACTTAGAGGTGGTAATCCAGCAGCGCTGAATGCTACTATATTACCACAAGCAGGAACATTAACAATTAAAAATAGAGAAGTTGTATTCAGTGGATTATCTGCAGGCAAGTATGTAATACAAGTGACGGACTCTTGCAACAATAAAATTGAATTTGCTGCAACATTAACAGAGCCAGTTGCTGCAAAAATTAATGTTACCAATATTGTAAAAAGCAGTTGTACAGAAACCCCTAATGGTTCTTTCACCGTAAGCATTACGCAAGGAGTAGGTCCATTTAGATATGTGTTAATGAAGCGAGACACCAACAAAGAGATTTTCCGTTCAGAGTTTACCAACTTGCCAACTTGGATGTTTAATAGTTTGGCAGCAGGAGAGTACAGTGTATTGGTTTATTCTAATAACAGTGATGTTTGTAAGCCAGTAGAGAGGAAATTACGTATTGAAGAATCTGTGTTAGAGGTAGATGTTAAAATGACCAAGAGTGTTTCAGCCACAAGTGATGATGCAAAAAATGGAATTTTACATTTTGCTGTTACCGATGCTAAAATTGCTGTTCAATTTATATTAACCAATTTAGTGAACAACCAGGTATACAGTAACACAACAGGCTTATTCGACAATATACCTGCAGGCCGCTATTCATTGGCTTTAAAGCGTGCGGATACCAATTGTGGAGATATGCAGAAGATAACTGAAATCTTTACTATAACATCTACTCCAGTGCAGATTGTAGAAGATACAACTGTTAAAAAAGACACTACGGGAACAGGTGGTAATTAAAGATGCCACCTTTCCTTATCTTTGTTTTTACGATAAAATTGAACCGTGAAAGCAAAGCAGATTATTCTTATTATACTTACTATTATTTTAGTAGACCAAGCGTCTAAGTTTTACATTAAGCTGAACTACTACACAGGTGAAGAGCACAATGTGTTAGGTACTTGGTTTAGGTTGCATTTTGTAGAAAATGAAGGCATGGCCTGGGGTTGGAAATTTGGTGGAGATTTTGGGAAAATAGCCCTCACTTTATTTAGATTAGTAGCGGTTATTTGGGGATCATTCCTGATACGCAATTTCATTAAGCAAAAACAACACAAGGGCTTTCTAATTTGTGCAGCCCTTATTTACGCGGGTGCGCTCGGCAACTTAATTGATAGTTTGTTTTATGGCATCATCTTCGAAGCAAGCAATCCATTTACACAGAACGTAGCTACATTCTTGCCAGCTGGCGGTGGTTATGCGGGATTGTTCCATGGCAAAGTAGTGGATATGTTGTACTTCCCAATAATTACCAATTCACATTATCCAAGTTGGATACCGATTGTAGGGGGAGAGGAATTTGAATTCTTTAGACCAGTCTTTAATATTGCTGATATGGCTATATCAACAGGGGTGATTACCATATTGGTTTTCCAAAACAAGTTTTTTAATAGGCCCGAACAAGAACAACACCACACGGTTGTAACCAACGCAGAAGTAAACGATAAAACTCAGATATTTTAATCGATTCCATTTTTGCATTTTTTTGTAAATATGGAATTGGATTCCATTTTTGCATATATTTGTAATTATGGAGTGTGGCTCCATTTTTGCAAAAAAATAGTGCAAATGGCTAATTTGATTCAAAGAGATATTCAAGCGGAAGCAGTATTTAAGCTTACTCAGTTCAGGGCATTGTGTATTACAGGCCCTAGACAAAGCGGTAAAACTACTTTGAGTAAAGTGCTGTTTAAGGATAAACCCTATGTAAATTTTGAAACCCCTACTACTCAAGCCGCATTTGAAGCAAATCCTTCAGCCTTTTTAAAAAAATATGCTTCAGGGGCCATTTTTGATGAAGTTCAACGGGTGCCATTGCTGTTTAGATTTTTGCAGGAAATGCTCGATAAGAACACCAAGAGAGGTCAGTTCATTTTAACAGGGTCCAATAATTTTTTGCTTCAAGAACAAGTTTCACAATCATTGGCAGGAAGAGCGGGATATTTGTCGTTGCTGCCATTGAGCTATGCAGAAATAAATGAAAGCAACATTGCTATTGATTCTGTTGATGAATTAATGCTGAGAGGTGGATATCCTGAAATTTGGAATGAACAATTAAAGCCTACTAATTGGTTAGAAAGTTATGTGCAAACATATGTACAAAGAGATGTTCGCTTATTAAAAAATATCAATGATTTAGCCGCGTTTAATCGGTTTGTTTTCTTATGCGCCAATTTTGCAGGTCAGCTTTTAAACAGAGAAGAGATTGCAAAAAAAACTGGGGTTGACACCAAAACAATTCAATCTTGGATGGGGTTATTAGAAAGTAGTTACTTAATTTTTATGCTACAACCATGGTTTGTAAATGCGAATAAGAGAATGGTAAAAAGTCCAAAATTGTATTTTCATGATACAGGCTTACTCTGTTATTTATTAGGCATTCACAATAAAACTGCATTAAAAAAGCACACACAATATGGAGCTATATTCGAAAACTGGGCTATTACGGAGATTCAAAAAAATCGATTGAATCAAGGTATCATTAGTCCGCTTTACTTTTACAGAGATAGTGCTGGAAACGAAATAGATTTAGTGGTAGACAAAAATGAGGAACAATTTGGAATTGAAATTAAATCAGCTAAAAAAGTAGAATCTACTATGTTCAAAGGACTCAATCATTGGAACAAATTCAATCCATCTGCTAATACTTTATTAATTTACGGAGGTGACAAAGCAGATGAAATTAAACCCAAACAAACAGTACTTCCTTGGAATCAAATTAATCAGTTTTAAAAAATCCATATGAATAAATTTTTGCTCTTCATTTTAGCCGCAACTATCACAGCATGCAGTAGTAATCGAGTAGATACGATTGTACACCATGCAGTGATTTACACCGTTGACTCTGCATTCACTGTGGTGGAAGCAATGGCCATTAAGGATGGAAAAATTGTAGCAACAGGAACCAACGATGCAATTACAGGGAAATACCAAGCAGACAGTGTGGTAGATGCAAAGGGAACAGCCGTTTATCCAGGACTAATAGATGCACATGCACATTTTATGGGCTATGGAGCATCTTTATTTCAGGTAGAATTATACAATACTAAAACTTGGGAAGAAACAGTAGACCGAATTGTAGCGTTTGCAAAAGCACATCCTGAAATTAAATTTATTAGAGGACGTGGATGGGATCAAAATAAATGGCCTGGTAAAAAATATCCTACCAATGAATTATTGAATCAACGGTTTCCAACAACACCAGTGTTAATTGAAAGAGTGGATGGACATGCTTCTATAGCCAATGCAGCAGCATTAGAACTCGCAGGTATTAAGCCAGGCGATAAAGTGGTAGGCGGAGAAATTGAAACCAAAAATGGGGTGCTCACTGGAGTGATGATTGATAATGGAGATGCAGCAGTGAATGCTAAAATTCCAGCACCCACTAAAGAAGAATTAACTGCATGGTTGCAGGCCGCAGAAAAAAATTGTTTTGCACAAGGGCTTACTACTATAACCGATTGTGGACTCAGTCATCAAGACGTAGACTTTATAGATGGCTTACACAAAAACAATCAGTTGAATATGCGTTTGTATATAATGCTATCTGATAAGGACGCGAACTATGAAGCCTTTCTTAAAAAAGGACCATATAAAACGGATAAGCTTTTTGTAAATGGATTTAAAGTGTATGCAGACGGCGCGTTGGGTAGCAGAGGAGCTTGTTTGTTGAAACATTATTCGGATCAACCAGGATGGGGTGGATTTTTATTACGTAATAAATCGCATTATGATTCATTGGCCCAAGTGTTGAGTAAGACCAATTTTCAAATGTGTACGCATGCAATTGGAGACAGCGCCAACAGAGAAATCCTAAACATTTACAACAAGTACTTACAACCGGGTAACGATAAGCGCTGGAGGATTGAACACGCGCAAATAGTAGCACCCGAAGATTTCAATTTATTTGGTAAAGTAAACGTAGTTCCTTCAGTGCAACCTACTCATGGAACCAGTGATATGTATTGGGCAGAAGCTAGACTAGGCAAAGAACGAATGAAGGGAGCGTATGCATTTAAAGACTTATTAAAACAAAACGGATGGTTGCCATTGGGAACCGATTTTCCGGTAGAAGATATCTCTCCTTTCAAAACATTCTTAGCTGCAGTTGTTCGCAAAGACGCAGCAGGATATCCAGCAGAAGGATTTCAAATGGAGAATGCACTTACTCGTGAAGAAACCATTAAAGGCATGACCATCTGGGCCGCAAAAGCTGGTTTCTTAGAGAAAGAAGTAGGCAGCTTAGAAGTAGGTAAAAAGGCTGACTTTATTTTATTGGATAATGATTTGATGAAAGTTGCCGAGCAAGATATTTTAAAAACAAAAGTCACTGCTACATATTTAGGAGGGAAGAGGGTTTATTAATTTATTCACGCAAAAAGCCAAATCTTCGCTACCCCTAGATTTCAATATCTATAAAAGAGTGAACAAATAAATTCTCTCGGCTTTTTAATTCTAGCTTTTATAAATAACGTTTTGTGAAAATTGTAGCAGCAAGAATTAAAAAAATGTTCGAATTTTCTTGTTCACTCTTCTCATATTAATATATCTGTGCTGAATAGTTTAGTGCTCTTATAGTTTTAAAATATTGAATCAGTAAAAACAGTAGAATTAACCTGAATTTGTATAACTCATGCGTTGATGAATAGCTGAACCTTTGCGCCATAACAATATATTAAAAATGAAAAAGACCATTTTAATTACAGGTGCAAGTAGTGGTATAGGTAAGGCAACAGCCCTTTACTTTCAATCTAAAGGATGGAATGTGGTAGCTACCATGAGAAATCCTGATTCAGCTTCGGAACTAAAGCAACTAGACCATGTATTAGTTGTTCCCATGGATGTGCTGGATTTGGATTCCATCGAAAGGGCAATCAGTATAGGCATTAACCACTTTGGAACAATTGATGTATTGCTCAACAATGCTGGGTATGGTGCATATGGGCCTTTAGAATCTTTTAAAAGAGATCAAATACTCCGCCAGTTTAATACTAATGTTATAGGACTCTTAGATGTAACCAGGGCTATCTTGCCTCATTTTAGAGCGCATAAAAAAGGAATGATTATTAATATATCCTCTATAGGCGGAAAGATTACTTTCCCATTGGGTAGCTTGTATCATGGAACTAAATTTGCCGTGGAAGGTATTTCTGAGTCTTTACATTATGAAGTAGAGCAATTTGGTGGTCAGGTTAAAATTGTAGAACCGGGGATGATTGCAACCGATTTTGCAGGAAGATCATTCGACTTTAGTAACGACGAAAATATGTCGGAATATCAACATATTGTAAGTGCATTAATGAATGCAATGCCGGGCATGTCTCAAAACGCTTCACCTGCAAGTCTTGTAGCGGAAATAATTTACGAAGCAGCTACTGATGGCAAGAATCAGCTGCGTTATTCTGCTGGCGAAGATGCAAAAGTATTATTGGAGAATAGACAACAATATGATGACGCAACTTTTATCAATGGAATGAAAGCGCAATTTGGCCTTTAATTATGCAATATCTTACAAGTGTATGAAACCGATTATTCATCTTCAAAGTATTGCTGATTTATTTAAGTTATTCAACTTAGGTCATCATGAACATCCATTGATAGCCGTGATAGATTTTAGTAAAGTGAGTGAACAATTAGAGCAGGACTCAAAAATCACTACTGATTTTTATTCTATCATGTTTAAAAACTATTGTAAGAACCATATCAAGTATGGAAGAAAAACCATTGATTTTCATGAAGGAAATTTAATTTGTATTGCGCCTCGTCAAACAATTGAAATAGATGTTGAAGTAGAGCAGAAAGAAAACATGTTGGGCTGGGGCTTGTTCTTTCATCCCGATTTAATTAGGGCAACATCGTTGTACGAAAAAATAAATCAGATGAGTTTCTTTAGTTATGAAATTACAGAAGCACTACATCTATCAGATAAAGAGAAAAATATCTTATACGAAGCCGTACAAAAAATTAAACTAGAGCTGCAAGAAAACATAGATAATTATAGTCAGCAAATTTTAGTTTCTACCATTGAGTTACTATTGAATTATTGTTCTCGATTTTATGGCAGACAACTCATCACAAGAAGTCAGTCTAATAAAACGATAGTAGCACAGATTGAATCCCTTTTAAGGAACTATTTTACTGCAGTTGATTTAAGTGCATTGCCTAGTGTAAAACACTTGGCAGAACAAGTACATTTATCCGCGAATTATCTGAGTGATTTATTGAAAAAAGAAACTGGTAAGAACGCACAAGAGCATATTCATTTCTACTTGATTGAGGAAGCAAAATGTCGATTACTTAATTCACCAGCATCTATTAATGAAGTCGCTTACTCATTAGGGTTTGAGTACCCACAATACTCTACTAAATTATTCAAACAAAAAACAGGTCACACCCCACAAGAATACCGACACTTAAACTAACCCCACAACACGGTATCAAAGCAACCAAATGTAAAAAAGCAAAACATACAATACGAACATTTTCCAGATTTTAGCTTGCAATTTTTTGTAGTGTTGCAGATTAAACAGGCTAAAATCTGGGGGCCGAGAGTATTGTATGTTTTGCTTTTATTTTACTTTAGGTTACTTTATCTCCCCAACCATATCCGCAGGAATCACCCATGCATCAAACTCCTCCGCAGTTAAGTAACCCAGCTTAATGGCCATCTCTTTTAAAGTAGTTCCTTCTTTGTGTGCGGTCTGTGCAATTTCTGCTGCCTTGTAATAACCAATTTTGGTATTCAATGCAGTCACCAACATCAAAGAGTTGTTTACATGCTTTTGAATATTGGCTTCAATAGGCTCAATACCTACTGCACACTTATCGTTGAAGCTTACACAACCATCTCCAATTAAACGAGCACTGTGTAAGAAATTATAAATCATTACTGGCTTAAATACATTCAATTCAAAATGACCGTTAGAACCACCAATACCGATGGCTACGTCATTTCCCATTACTTGTGCAGCAATCATGGTTAATGCTTCACACTGTGTAGGGTTTACTTTACCAGGCATGATAGAAGAACCAGGCTCATTGTCTGGAATAAATAATTCTCCAATGCCGCTTCTAGGTCCAGAAGATAACATGCGAATATCATTCGCAATTTTCATCAAACTCACTGCAACGGTTTTTAAAGCACCATGTGCTTCTACTATCGCGTCGTGTGCAGCCAATGCTTCAAATTTATTTTCAGCAGTAACAAAAGGTAAACCAGTTAGGTCTGCAATATGCTTGGCAACATTTACATCATATCCTTTTGGTGTATTAATGCCCGTACCCACCGCAGTTCCACCTAGAGCCAATTCACTTAAATGTGCCAATGAATTCTTGATGGCTTTTAAACCATGGTTCAATTGAGACACATATCCACTTAATTCTTGACCCACTGTTAAAGGCGTAGCATCCATAAAATGGGTGCGACCAATTTTAACTACGTGCATAAAAGCTTTGCTTTTAGCAGCAAGCGTGTCGCGTAATTTTTCAATACCAGGGATGGTTAGTTCTACTAAAATTTTATAAGCTGCAATATGCATTGCAGTTGGAAAAGTATCGTTACTGCTTTGCGATTTATTTACATCGTCGTTAGGGTGTAAGAATTTTTCTTTATCGGTAAGATTACCACCCTTCAATACATGCCCACGGTAAGCAACCACTTCATTCACATTCATATTGCTCTGTGTACCGCTACCTGTTTGCCAAACAACCAAAGGAAACTGGTCATTCAATTTACCTGCTAAAATTTCATCACAAACAGTTCCAATTAGTTCTGCTTTCTCTGCTGGTAAAACACCTGCGTCACGATTGGTTAATGCTGCTGCTTTTTTTAAGTAAGCAAATGCCTGAATAATTTCCTTTGGCATTTTATTAATGTCTTGTGCAATTGGAAAGTTTTCAATACTGCGCTGTGTTTGTGCGCCCCAATAAACATTGGCAGGTACTTTCACCTCGCCCATTGTATCTTTTTCTATTCTAAATTCCATATACTAGTTTTTGACGGTTTAAATAATGGGTAAACTTACTTGCCTGAAAAATTTGCTTTTCTTTTTTCTAAGAATGCAGTAGTGCCTTCTTTCATATCATCGGTGCCAAAGCATTTTCCAAACTCTGCAACTTCAACAGAATAACCATCTAAGTTTTCATTGAATACAGCATTGGCACTCATAATGCAAGCAGCAACTGCTAATGGTGCTTTTTCGTTCACAACACTTAATATAGAAACTGCTTTCGCAATCAGTTCTTCAGCTGTAACAACATAATTCACTAAACCATATTGTAAAGCAGTAGCTGCATCAATCATACCCGCGCTCATTAATAATTCCATGGCACGACCTTTACCAATGAGTTGAACCAAACGTTGTGTGCCACCATAGCCTGGAATCAATCCTAAGTTCACTTCAGGCTGACCAAATTTGGCGTTGCTCGATGCAATGCGGAAATGACAACTCATTGCCAGCTCACATCCACCTCCTAACGCAAAACCATTTACGCAAGCCACTACAGGCTTAGGTGAATTTTCAATTTTAAAGAAAATATCCTGTCCTTTTTTAGCCAACGCCATTCCTTCTGCAACAGTAGCTCCAGCAAATTCACTAATGTCTGCTCCGGCAACAAATGCTTTAGGACCAGCACCAGTTAAGATCACACTTTTAATGTCGGCATTGTGGTAAACCTCGTCCATTGCACTATTCAAGTCGTTCATGACTTGTTGATTCAGCGCATTTAATTTGTCCGGACGATTAATAGTAATGGTGAAAATCCCTTGATCAAGAGAAGTCAATAAGGTCTGGTAAGCCATATCGTAAAATTTGCCGCAAAGATAAGCTAGAAAGGTCTGTTAATCCCTACCCATTCTCCAATATATTGAGCAATATCTGTAGTAGGAGTGCCTGGTGCAAAGAGTTTACCCACTCCCATTTGGTTGAGTGTTTGCATGTCTTCGTCGGGTATAATCCCCCCGCCCGTTAAGAGTACATCGTTCATGCCCTTTTCTTTCATGAGCGTAATAATTTTTGGAAATACCGTCATATGCGCGCCACTTAAAATGCTGATGCCAATGGCATCCACGTCCTCTTGTAATGCAGCATTCACCACCATTTCAGGGGTTTGACGTAAGCCGGTATAAATCACTTCCATTCCTTCATTGCGCAAAGCAGTCGCAATAATTTTTGCGCCACGATCGTGTCCATCCAATCCAACTTTTGCTACTAAAACCCGTATAGGTCTTTTCATAATGACTGGTTAATTATGTTCAAGTATACTCAACACTTTTTGAATTCTATTAACTGTTTCTTCCTTACCAATAATGGCTGCAATATCAAACACACCTGGTCCAAATTTACCACCAACCAACATGATGCGCAAAGGCAACATGAGTTCGCCGGGTTTTAAATCGTGTGCCGCTGCAATTTCTTTAAACGTTTTTTCTAAATCATGTGCTTCCCAAACAATGCTGCTTTCAAAAGCTTTCGACAACTCAATGAAAAACATATTTTTTTGATCAGTCCATTTGGGTTGGATCGAAGCTGTATCAAATTCAGAAGGGCTCATAAAAAAGAAAGAACCCTGCGTAACAAAATCAGCCATCAGCGTGCAGCGCTCTTTCACTAAATCAATTACGCGCAACAAAACTTCGCGGTTCGAAGCAGTAGTGCCTGCCGCAGCAAGGGTTTCCGCAACTTGATCCGCCAAATCCGCAGCAGTAGCGCGTTTGATCCACTCCTGATTATACCACAATGCTTTTTCATAATTAAACTTAGCGCCCCCTTTATGAACACGCTCCATCGAGAATGCAGCAATCAATTCATCTATGGTAAATACTTCATTATCGGTGCCATCGTTCCAACCCAACAAAGCCAATAAATTCACGAAGGCTTGGGGTAAAAATCCACGCTCTTTAAAGCCAGTTGTTTTTTCACCAGTTTTAGGATCGGTCCAATCCATTGCAAATACTGGAAAGCCCAAACGATCTCCATCGCGCTTACTTAATTTGCCATTTCCATCTGGTTTTAAAATCAATGGAAGATGCGCCCACTCAGGCATTTCAGCCGACCAGCCCAAATATTTCCACAATAAAATATGAACGGGAGCACTAGGCAACCATTCTTCCCCACGAAAAGCGTGGGTGATTTTCATTAGGTAATCATCTACCACCACCGCTAAGTGATAAGTAGGCATACCATCTGCTTTCAACAATACTTTGTCGTCTACCTGTGAAGTATTAAAACTCACTTCGCCACGAATCATATCAGTAAAAGAAACGGTTTCATCTAAAGGCATTTTAATACGCACTACATGCGGTGTGCCAGCAGCCAATAACGCAGCAACTTCCGCTTCAGAAAGCGTGATTGAATTGCGCATTTTAGTACGCAATAAATGATTGTATTGCGGCGAAGGATTTTCGTCTGTTTTATATTGCGCTCGCATTTGCTCCAAATCTTCTGGCGTATCAAATGCATAATAAGCAAAGCCTGCATTCACCAATTGATCCGCATATTGTTTGTAACTGGCTTTGCGTTCGCTTTGTCTGTAAGGCGCATAAGGTCCGCCATGCAAAGGACTTTCATCAGGGGTCAGCCCACACCAAGCAAGGGTATTAAATATATATGCTTCCGCACCTTCTACAAATCTTGTTTGATCGGTGTCTTCAATTCTTACAATAAAATCTCCCCCATGCTTTTTTGCAAAGAGGTAATTAAATAAAACGGTTCTAACACCACCTAAATGCAAACCACCTGTTGGTGATGGTGCAAAACGAACCCTAACTTTCTTCTCCATGCTGCAAATATAAATCATTCATGCAGCCCTAATGAATATCTTTGGAGTATGTATTTGGTAAAAACTCCATGGTGGTTAAGAATGATTTATTCGGGCTATACTTGGCGCATGCCCGCCACCGAAAAAACCATATACCTCAGTTTTGATGATGGTCCGCATGAAATAGCCACTCCATTTGTATTAGACACGCTAAAACAATACAATGCCAAAGCCAGTTTTTTTTGCATTGGTAAAAATGTACGGCTGCATGGGGAAATTTACCAGCGCATATTGCAAGAAGGACATGCAGTAGGGAATCATACAGAAAATCATTTAAATGGGTGGCATACCCCGAATAACGAATACCTCAACAATATTCAACAAGCCGAAGAAGTCATTCAAAGCAATTTATTCAGGCCACCTTATGGAAGAATCAAGCGATCTCAGGCCAAAGCTCTGAACAAGCAAATTATTATGTGGGATGTATTAAGCGGCGATTTTGATCCAATCCTAACCCCAGAAGCATGCTTGGCTTATTGTATTAAACATACCGAAGCAGGGTCGATTGTGGTATTTCATGATAGTGCCAAAGCCTTTCCAAAAATGAAATATGCATTACCTAAAATGCTTGATTATTTTACGCATCAAGGATTTCAGTTTAAGCGACTATAAAAATGGAAGGCCAGGGTAGAAACCCCGGCCTGTTTTTAATCCGTACCCTATGAAAACAAAGGTTACTGCTGCAGTTTTACAACATTCGCAGGGATTCATTTAATATCTTCAATAATCGTCTTATGGTTTAAATGCCTGTCGTGCATATATAAACGCAATGCCATGAACTTTATTTTAACAGCACTAAAAAAAATGTGGAATTTTACCGAATGAAATTGATAGATACGCACTGCCATTTATACGTAGAAGAATTTAAAAATGATGTAGATGCAGTAATAGCAAGGGCTCAAGCGCAAGGGGTGGAGCAGTTTTATTTACCAGGCATAGATAGTGAATCAATACCCGCAATGTTGGCTGTAGAAGCCAATTACCCGGGTGTATGTAAAGCCATGATGGGATTGCATCCCTGTTATGTAAAGGAAAATTATTTGCAAGAGCTCAATATTGTGCAGCATTGGTTGGAGCAACGAGATTTTCCAGCTATTGGAGAAATTGGGCTAGACTATTATTGGGATACGAGTTTTAAAACGCAGCAACAAGAAGCATTTGAAACCCAAATGGGATGGGCACTTGAAAGAGGGCTACCTATTGTAATACATACCCGAAATGCTATGCAGGAAACTATCGAAATGGTGAAACCTTTTGCAGCAAAGGGTTTGAAAGGAATATTCCATTGTTTTAGCGGATCTTTTGAATCGGCCAAGCAAATAGTGGATATGGGCTTTTTACTAGGGGTTGGAGGGGTGATTACATATAAAAATGCTGGACTGCCCAAAGCACTAGAACAAATTGGGGTAGAGCACTTGGTTTTAGAGACCGATGCGCCTTATCTAAGCCCAGTGCCCTATCGCGGAAAGCGCAATGAATCTGCATACCTTATGCATATTGCAGAAGTACTGGCAGGTGCCAAGGGGATTACGGTTGCTGAATTAGCAAGCATTACCACAGCCAATGCAATGGCTTTATTTAAAGGCTGATTTTGGGCTTTTGCGCTTATATTTGCAGCCCCATAATAAACAGAGAGGTGTCCGAGTGGTTGAAGGAGCACGCCTGGAAAGTGTGTAAACGGGAAACTGTTTCGAGGGTTCGAATCCCTTCCTCTCTGCAACTTTGTACAATCTATTTTTATAAAAGAGAATGTTTTTTAACATTTTCTTCTTTTTGTTGCGGATTAATCTATATTTACCGCAGAATTTTTAATGGAATAAATCACCTCCTCATTTTTATTCCTTTACTCAACCATTTTATTTATTGCTAAAACCCAACAAGTACTTTAATGTACCTGCTATAATTTTTTGTAATTATATCAATAACCTCCCCTTGCTTAAACCAAACAACATGAACAAAATGTTACACAAAATCTCCAGTTCGGGATTCCGAAACGTCCGGACGGTGCTAATGCTCACGCTGCTTTTATTTGCAGGTGCAGTTGAAGCAGCTCACTTTAGAAGTGGAACCATCAGTTGGCGCCCTATTAGTGGCAATACTGTTGAGTTTAAAGTTTCTCAATCCTATGGTGGTTGGGCTTTTGGATCTGGCTATACTTTGGGGAGCACCCAAATCATGGACTATTTATATACTGGAAATGGTTACGCTAGTGTTCCAATTCCATTAGTTGTTACATCAATTAATGCTGCCGAAGGGTGGTGGTATGGAGAAGCAACATTCCAGTATACATATCCTTCAGCGGGTAATTATGCTGCATATTTTTCAAGTTGTTGCCGTATTAGCAATTTATCTAATAATGGCGATCAAACATGGAGAAATGAAACCATCGTAAATGTTGGCACTGGGAATAGTTCTCCTGTGTCTACGATTGCAGCAACGGTAAACCTACCAACAAGTTTAGCTGCTGCAAATTTTCAAATTCCTGCTTTCGATCCAGATGGGGATGTCTTAAGTTATAGACTAGCTACATCAGCTGAAATGGGAGGCGGTTCTAATCCTTCAGGATTATCAATCAATTCTTCTACAGGTGTAGTAAGTTTCAATACAATTGGCAAAGCAATTGGCTCATTATGGAATGTGGCTTTTACTATATCTGATGGAGTAGGAAAAACAAAAGTGACGGTTGACTTTGTTATAAAAATCACACAGAATTCAACACCTCCTGTTTTTGATTATTTAGTAACTCCAGTTAATGGAAGAGTTTATCAAGGGGCTCCTGGCCAAACCATTTCATTTCCAATTAGTGCATATGATAATGATGCAGGAAATGTGGTAACCTTATCTGCTGTTGGATTACCTCCTGGGGCAACCACTTCTCCAAGTTTACCAACCAATGGAAATCCAGTAAACAGTAGTTTTTCTTGGACACCAACTGCTAGTCAATTCGGATCTTATGTAATAAACTTTACAGCTACAGACAATGTTGGTGTTCAAAGTACTTCATCTGTAACAATACTGATTAGTCTTAAGCCAGTATTTAATGTGCCTCCAACTCCTGCGGCAAATTCAGAAACCTATTTAGAAACAGGAGTAGCACATCAGAATACTATTACTGCAAGTGATCCTGACCTTAATGATGTAGTTCAAATCATGTCAGTTAGTGGATTACCAGCAGGAGCTACACTATCTACAAATTTACCAACTGTTGCAGCGAATCCAAGTTCAATCCAATTGAATTGGACACCAACACCAAGTAATTTTGGAATTCATACAGTTATATTTACTGCTAAGGACTCTTATAATGATCAAACCACTCATAGCTTTAAATATTTAGTAAACACAAAACCTACATTTACATCTACACCAACAACTTCAGTTTTTGTAGGTCAAAATTATACTTATACTATTGCAGGAATAGACCCTGATGTAGCATATGGTGATGTGCTAAAATTAATAGGTGGTACTATTCCTACTTGGTTAACTTTTACCAATAATGGAAATGGAACAGGTACACTTTCTGGTACACCATCAATGGCAAACTTAGGGATGCATCCTGTAAGTCTTAAATTAGAAGACACTTATCACCATGATTACAGTCCAATAACTACACAAAGTTTTACTCTTAATGTTAGTGGAGTTGCACCTTCAATTGTAGTGCCAGCCAATATTGTAAGCTGTGATCCTGTGGTTAATTTTGCTGCTACTGAAACAGTTGGTATACCTGCGTCTACCATTACCTATTCAATTGCTCCTGGATCAACTTTCCCAATAGGGACAACAATCGTAACAGCTACCGCTACTAATGCAGTAGGTACTTCTACAAGAACTTTTAACGTTACTGTAAGTAAACCAATAGCAGATATAGCAGCTAGTGGAGCAACTACTATTTGTGAAGGAAGTAATGTACCATTAAGTGCCGCACCATATGCTTTACAGTTCAATGGATCTAATCATGTAAATGTTGCAAATAGTTTTGCAGCAACTGATGATATTACCATTGAAGCTACCGTTACACCAACAAGACTAGCTGATGGTACTTTTAAAGTAATCATGAATCACAACAGTTGGTACACAGGTACTATTCACTTCCAGTTTTTCCCTGATGGTCGATTGCAGTTTGCAATTAATGGTGCTACACCAGCAGATCAGTATTGTACTTTTAATTTTATTCCAAATACAACTTACCGCATTGCAGCTGTATATTCTAGATTTGGAAATTATGTGAAGTTTTATGTTAACGGAGTTTTAATCAATACTGGTCTTTACTTTTCAACAGTTCCAGTTGTAGGTAACGCAGGATATAGCATTGGTTCATGGAATGGCAATGAGCGATTCTTTAGTGGAACTATTGATGACTTTAGAGTATGGAATGTTCAGCGCACAGATGCACAAGTGTTATCTGATGCAGCAGCACTTCCAATTCCAGCAGGCACTCCTAATTTAGTTACTTATTATAAGTTTAATGAGGGATCAGGAACTTCAACTGCTGATGCGGCTAGTAATGGCAATGGCACGCTAGTTAATAATCCTACATGGGTGTCTACAGCACAAGCTGGGCAAACCTATTTATGGAGTAACGGAGCAATCACTCCGTCAATTGCAGCAACTGTTGAGGGACCGTATACTGTTACCGTTACTGATGCTGCAGGATGTTCTTCAACTTCAGCACCAATTAATATAACAGTCAATAAAGCACCTGTATTTACAGCTTGTCCTAGTAATTTAACTGCAAATAATGCGGTTGGATTAAATAGTGCAGTGGTGTCCTATACTGCAACTGCAATTGGTTCACCAGCTGCTACATTATCTTATACATTTAGTGGAGCAACAACCGGTAGTGGAGTTGGTACAGGATCAGGTGAGTCATTTAATATTGGTGTTACTACGGTAACAATTACAGCTACTAATTCATGCGGATCAACTGTATGTTCATTTACTGTAACGGTAAATGATATTACCCCACCTACCATTGCAACGCTTGCTGATATTAATACTATTGCAACGTCAGCTGCTGGAGTAGTAGTAACCTATACTGCACCTGTAGGAACAGATAATATTGTTGGAGCATCAACATCACAAACAACAGGTTTGGCAAGTGGTGCTACATTCCCGATTGGAGTAACTACTAATACTTTTGTAGTTACGGATGCAGCGGGTAATACTGCAACATCAAGCTTTACGGTAACAGTTGTAGGGGTGCCACCAGTAATTGTGGTTCCTTCAAATATCACTGTGAACAATGATGCTTCAAATTGTGGCGCGGTTGTAAACTTTACAGCAACAGAGACCACTGCAATTCCAGCGTCTACAATTACTTATTCTCGTGCACCTGGATCAGTATTCCCAGTGGGTACTACAACAGTTACAGCTACTGCAACCAATGCTGTAGGAAGTTCAACTGCAACATTTACTGTAACTGTAAATGATAATGAGAAGCCAATAGTAATAACAAGACCAGTAAGCGTAACATTGGTGAATGGAGCTGCAAGTGTAACTGCTGCTGATGTAAACAATGGTTCTACAGATAATTGCGGCATACAATCTGTTGTGTTATCTGGCAAAACCAACTACACCTGTGCAGATTTGGGTATGCATACCGTAACCTTAACAGTTACCGATATTCATGGTAATGTACAAACTGCAACAGCAGTAGTAACAGTGAATGGTCAATTACCAACAAGCTCTATTGTATCTCAACCAACGAGCAATGTATACACTGGTGGTAATGCAAATAATATTTACTTAGGCTACGGTGCACAGAGTACAGTATTAAAAGTGAATGCAACTGGTGGAAGTTCTTACACTTATCAGTGGATCGGAGCTGCCTCAAGCATGTTGAACAGCACTACCAGCGGTATGCCAGTATTCACACCAACTGTAGCTGGTACTTATGTCTTCACTGTAGTAGTGACCAATAATTTTGGATGTACCACTACTTCTAAGATCACGATTTGTGTGAAAGATGTAAGAGTACCAGGTTCTAAGGGTGCAGGTAAAGTGTACTTATGTCATATGCCTCCAGGCAATAACCAGAATCCACAAACACTAGAGATTAGTGTAAATGCAGTAGCATCTCATTTAAGTGGACATTCTGGCGACAGATTGGGATCATGTGCAACAGCAGCATGTGTTGAATCAGCACCTACTGTAATTAGTACCAATGCCACCAGCTTCAGCAAAGCAGAAGAGGTAGTAGCCGACGACTTAAAAGTGGTGGTTATGCCAAACCCAACATCAACCTACTTCACATTGAAACTAGTAAGCAAATCAGACTTACCAGTGAATATTAAAGTAGTAGATGCAGCAGGAAGATTGGTAGAAGGCAAAGCCAAGCAAGCGGCTAACAGCACTTTACAATTGGGTCACAACTATGCAACAGGAAATTACTTTGCAGAGTTCATCCAAGGCAACCAACGTAAAGTGGTTCAGTTGATTAAGATCAAATAGGTTAATAACTTAAATAAACCAAGGGGGCTGCTTAGCAAAAGGCGGCCCCCTTTTTTATATGAATTTTTCAAAAAAATGATAATTAGGCTATTTAAATGTCCTAATTAATGTAAATTGCGACAGTAGGCTAGCCTAATTTATATAAATATGGACATTCCTCGCATTGTACAAGATCAAATTGAGTCCAAAATTGGACAACAAAAAGTGATACTATTGTATGGTACTAGACGTACTGGCAAGACTACGATCATTGAAAAAATTGTTCAAAAATTTTCAAGCGATGCATTGCTTTTGCATGGAGAAGATATGCAGATATCAGCTATTTTACAAAATAGAACCATTGCTAATTATCAACAGCTAACTAAGGGCAAAAAAATCATTATTATAGACGAAGCTCAGGCAATACCTGAAATTGGAAAAATTTTAAAGTTATTAATTGATACCATAAAAGGTATTACTGTTATAGCAACTGGAAGTAGCAGTTTTGATTTGGTGAATAAAACGGGAGAGCCATTAGTTGGACGGAATTTAGCGTTTTATTTATACCCCATAGCACAGGCAGAATTATCAACCATAGAAGAATTCTTGACGACTAAGCAAAACTTAGAAGAACGACTTATCTACGGTAGTTATCCAGAGCTTTGGCATTTAAATAATTTACAAGAAAGGGAAACTTATTTAAAGCAAATGGTCAATAGTTATTTGTTGAAAGATTTACTGTCTTTTGAAAATATAAAAGGAGCCGATATACTTTTTAAACTATTACAAATGCTTTCGTGGCAAGTTGGAAGTCAGGTAAGCACTGTTGAATTAGCCACCAATCTGCAAATTAATAAAGCTACAGTTGAAAGATATTTAGACTTACTTTCTAAAGTATTTATCATCTATCCATTATCAGGATATAGTAATAATCTGAGAAAAGAAGTTTCAAAAAGTAAGAAATGGTATTTTTTTGATAATGGAATAAGAAATGCATTAATTAATAATTTCAGCCCAATCAATCAGCGTAATGATATTGGTCAATTGTGGGAGCAGTATATTCTAAGTGAAAGAATTAAATTCAATCGCTATAGTAATTATCAACCACAATATTATTTTTGGCGTACTTATGATGGGCAAGAAATTGATTTGATTGAATTATATAATGGTCAACTACAAGCCTTGGAATGTAAATGGAAAGACGCTAAAACTAAAATTCCAACTGCATTTGCGAAAGCTTACTCTGAAGCAAAATTTGCCATTATTAATAAAGAAAATTATTTGGATTGGATTACCTCTAATCAACCTATATGAATTAACCAAGTCTATACATATCTTAACCAATAGGTGAACTGCCCATAATTGGGTATGCATATAAAGTATATTTGAAAACATAGGTCACGCTTATATTTTCAAGTAAACTTTTTTACGATGCTAAAATTTTGTTCTGTTTTAATAATATCATTTACTTTTTCTTTTGCTGCTTTTGCACAACCGAATAATATTAAAAATCCTGAACCTTTTGCTCAGATTAAAAGGGCTGGAGAAAAAGAAGTTTATATACCAGGTAAAGTTTTTCGTACCCCTGATAACAATAATTATTTAAGTGATACCAGCGAGTTTAGTTTTAGCAGAATGGCTGAATCTAAAAATATAGTTGCTTTTTGGGCGAAGGAATTTGGAAAAGATCCAATGCTTAATCCGATTGAACAAAAGCGTTTCAATATTTATGATGCATTAGTAGAATTAGAGCGATTTTATGAGTTTTATGTAAATCAATTGAAACTAGTATTAAAAGGGAAGTCACTAACTGATCAATATAAAATGGTGCTTTATATAATTGGAGGAGATGGTGGTACTGCATTTGGAGGAGGTGCTGAAAATAAAATTGGTATGTTATGGACACCAGCTGCAAGAATGACTAAAGCCCCTTATGGTGCATTGGCGCATGAATTAGGTCATTCTTTCCAGTTTATAATTAGAGCAGATAATGGAAGAGGACCAAGGGGTTCAATTTCGGAAATGTCTGCTCAATATATGTTGTGGCAGGTTTACCCAGAGTGGATGACATTTGAAAATTATCATTTGAAAGATTTTATGAAGAAAACACATTATGCTTTTCTTCATCCTACAAATATGTATCATTCTCCTTATGTATTTGAATACTGGTCTAATAAACACGGGATTGAGTTTTTTGGAACTCTCTCTAGGGCTACATTAGATGCAGAAGATCCAGTAGCCACCTATAAACGCATCACCAATATCTCACATGAACAATTTAATGACGAAATGTTTGATGCATCTCGCAGATTCATTACATGGGATATGAAGCGAATTGATTCCGTTGCAAGTCCATATGCGAATCAACATTTTACTGAACTTAAAAATGCGAAAGAGAAAGATTGGTATACTATTTCAGCTTCCAATTGTCCTCAGAATTATGGTTATAATGGGATACAATTAAAAGTGCCCAAGTCTGGTACAAATATCACTGTCAATTTTGAGGGGATGGCTGGAGCAGAGAGCTATAATTCAGTAAATATAGATAAAGCCGGATGGCGCTATGGATTTGTAGCCTATCAGAAAAATGGGAATCGCGTATACAGTGCAGTAGGAAAAAATACAAAAGGGGAATTAAAGTTTAAAGTACCCAATGACACAGAATATTTATGGTTAGTGGTAATGGGTGCTCCTACTGAACATTGGCCAGTTACTATGGGAAGACAAAGAACAGATGCAGATGCTAAAAAGGAAGAGCAATGGCCTTATCAATTTAAATTAACAGGGAGTGAGCCTTTAAAGTTGGTTTCTTAATTCAGCTTACCTTCATCCTCTAAATCGTTTAATAGCATAAAATATGCTTATGACTTATATTGTTATGTAAAACCAGTCTTTTATGATTCAAACAGCTAAAGCCTATATATTCGACCTAAACGGCACTATGATTAATGATATGGATTATCATACTCAAGCATGGCATGAAATAATCACTAACGATTTAAACAAGCAGTTAACTTGGGATGAAGTGGCTCCAGAAATGTATGGAAAGAATAAAGAAGTGTTGACCCGTATTTTTGGTCAGCATCATTTTACCGATGATGAAATTGTTCGTTTATCTACCCAAAAAGAAAAAAGATACCAAGCATTATATAAGCCCAAATTAGAAGGGCTAACAGGATTAATTCCTTTCTTAGAAAAATCGAAGGCCGATGGAATTAAAATGGGGATTGGTTCTGCAGCAATTCTAGATAATATTGAATTTGTTGTGGAGGGGTTAAATATTCAATCCTTTTTTGATTCTATTGTTGGCGCAGAGCATGTTCAAGAGAGCAAACCCCACCCTGAAACTTTTTTAAAAGTTGCAGCCGACTTGCAAATTAATCCAGCAGATTGTATTGTTTTTGAAGATGCACCAAAAGGAGTGGAAGCTGCATTGAATGCAGGTATGCAATGTATTGTGTTGACCACATCTCATACAATTAAAGATTTTGAGGGGTATTCAAATATTTTGTGTTTTGCACAAGACTATCATAGTTTAATGTAAAAGAAAGTGGCCAGCATTATTTTGCTAGCCCCCTTCTTATTAAGAGAATATTCTTACCAGAATCGAACGTATAGAACTGTTAATAGTAATAAAGTAATAACAATTAATACAATCACCGACTTACTAACGGCAAACATACCCTTATCAAATATGAATGCTTTAGGATTAATTTTTGGTCCACTAAAGCTAATCACCACCATTAATAAAGTAGTGAAAAAGAAAGACCAACCCATATTAATCAAGAAAGGAATTTCAAATCCACCCTTCCCATTTGGATATGCTGTATATAAAATAGTTTCATTACCCAATACACTTGGTGCATAGTTGTTAAAGAAGACCGATAATAAAAATCCACATATAACACCCGCTATGGCTGCAGATCCAGTAGTTCTTTTCCAGAACATACCTAATAAGAACATCGCAAATACTCCTGGGCTAATAAAGCCTGTATATTTTTGAATAAAAGTAAAGCCACCTTCTCCACCAATACCTAATGTATCATTCCAAGTAAATAGTACACTTACAAACATGGCAACTAAAATGGTAATCCTTCCAATCCAAACCATGTTTTTTTCATCCGCATTGGGTTTGATGTATTTTTTAAAAATATCTAAAGTAAAAATGGTAGAGATACTGTTGGCTTTTCCAGCAAGTGATGCAACAATGGCAGCGGTTAATGCTGCAATAGACAAGCCTTTTAATCCACTTGGTAAGAAACTTAATATGGCAGAGTATGCTCCGTCTTTACTTCCGCCTTCTAACTGTGGTAAATGACCATTCTTATACAGAACAAATGCAGCAATACCCGGTAACATTACAATTACAGGCATCATTAATTTTAATAAGCCTGCAAAAAGAATTCCCGTTCTAGCTGTTTGAAGATTTGCACCTAGTGCGCGTTGGGTAATATATTGATTACAACCCCAATAATTCAAGTTTACAATCCACTGTCCGGCAAAGTACATAGACAAACCAGGAAGTACTAAATACTTATTAATTTCTTCTTGGGTAGCATTGGGTCCTGGTTTATCTAGTATCATATGAAAATGATCGGGTGCTTCTTTAAGCAAAGTATTAAATCCAGCAAGTACACTACTTCCCATTCCGAATTTTTCACTTACAATCAATAAAGCCATATAAGTAGTGGCCAATCCACCAATGATTAAAACAGCCACTTGAATCACATCCGTGTATCCAATTACTTTCATTCCTCCTAGGGTAATGAATAAAGCAAATACAGCCAATAAAATCATGATCACGTGCAAGTATTCACCACCTACTAATCCATTGATAGCAACAGCTCCTAAGTAAAGAATAGACGTAAGATTTACAAAAATGTATAAGAACAACCAAAACACTGCCATGATTAATGCCACCGTTTCATTGTAACGGTTGGTTAAAAACTGCGGCATGGTAAAGATTTTATTCTTCAAATAAATCGGCATAAACCAAATGGCAATAATGATTAAAGCTAATGCAGCAATCCATTCATAAGCGGCAACTGCAATCCCTACAAAAAAACCCTCGCCACTCATTCCAATAAACTGCTCTGCAGAAATATTAGAAGCAATAAGTGATGCACCAATTGCCCACCAGGTGAGTGAGCCCTCGGCTAAGAAAAAATCTTTAGTATCAGCAGTTGCTTTCTTTTTGCGTTGATAAATCCAATAACCATATCCTGCAACAAGAATAAAATAAAAAAGAAAAACAATTATATCGATGGTGGCAAGTCCTTTCATATTGAAGTTTCTTATGTTGAATAAATGGATGGATTATTGATAAAATTTATCGTTCCAGCGGAGTTCATTTTTAAACTGATACATTCTGGTTTCGTTATTGATGCAAACAAATTCAATTCCTGCAATAGAAGCAAAGTCTTCCATTTGCTCAGCCGAAATATTTTGCGAATAACAGGTATGGTGTGCACCGCCCGCTAATATCCAAGCTGCACATCCATTGTGCATATCTGGATAGGGTTTCCATAACACTCTAGCAACGGGTAATTTAGGTAAGCTGGCAATTGGTGCAATGGCCATTACATTATTTACCAATAAACGGAATCGATTTCCCATGTCTACAATGGATGCATTGATGGCAGGACCAGGTCCTGAATTAAATACCAATCTTACTGGGTCTGCTTTTCCGCCAATGCCCAATGGGTGAATTTCGCAATGGGGTTTTCCATCAGCAATAGACTCACATATTTCGAGCATATGCGCACCTAATACCAATTTATTATCAGGATTAAAATGATAAGTATAATCTTCCATGAATGAGTTCCCTCCTTTTAATCCGCTACCCATGACTTTCATTGCTCTAACCAAAGCTGCTGTTTTCCAATCTCCCTCTCCAGCAAATCCATATCCTTTTGCCATCAGTCTTTGTGCTGCAATGCCTGGTAATTGAGCCAGTCCATGTAAGTCTTCAAATGTGGTAGTGAATCCTTTGAAATTTCCCTCTACTAGAAATCTTTCAATTCCTAATTCAATTTTCGCTGCTATTCTTAATGATTCAAACTGTGCACCTCCTTTTTTCAGGCTATCCATTAATTGATAGGCAGTATGGTATTCATCTACTAACGCATCTATATCAGCAGTAGAAACTTGGTTAATCACTTCTACTAAGTCTCCTACACCATAGGTATTCACTGAGTAGCCAAATTTTATTTCTGCTTCAACTTTATCGCCCTCCGTTACTGCCACAAAACGCATATTATCTCCAAAACGCACAAAGCGCGCGCCTTGCCAGTCGTGCCATCCAGCGGCGGCTCTAATCCATCCGTTAATTTTTGCAATACATTCCTGATCGCTCCAATGTCCTACAACTACTTTTCTGTCTAAACGCATTCTACTCATGATAAAACCAAATTCACGATCACCATGTGCACTTTGATTGAGGTTCATGAAGTCCATATCAATAGTAGACCATGGGATATCTCTATTAAACTGCGTATGAAAATGCAGGATAGGTTTTCTCAATATTTTTAATCCACCAATCCACATTTTAGCAGGAGAGAAAGTATGCATCCATGTAATTACACCAATACAGTTGGTTGCATTATTGGCTTCTTGACAAATCGAAAAAATTTCTTCTGTTGATTTTACCGTTGGTTTATATACCACCTTAACAGGCATGCTGGGTTCGTTGTTTAATGCAGTTGCAATTACAGTTGAATTTGCTGCGACTTGTTTTAGTGTTTCTTCTCCATATAAATGTTGGCTTCCGGTTATAAACCAAACTTCAAGTTGTTTCAAATTAATCATGGTGCTTGTCTTTAAAGTTGAATAGGATGATTATTATTGACCATAATATGCGTCTGGTCCATGTTTTCTTTCGTAATGTTTTTTGATTAAAGTTTCTTTTAAACTTGGGGCTGTAGGATTAATTTGTAAAGTAACAAAAGCCATTTTAGCTACTTCCTCTAGTACTGCAGCATTGTAAACTGCTTTATGTGAACTGGCACCCCAAGTAAACGGAGCATGATTACCTACCAGCATCATTTCTGTTTCACTTGGATCTAATTTTCTTTCATTAAAACAGTTGATGATTTGGTAACCTGTTTCTGTTTCATAATCTCCTTGAATCATTTCATCGCTCATCGGTGGTGCACAAGGAATAACTGAAGTGGTATGATCTGCATGGGTAGTGCCTAAGATAGGGATGTCTAATTGTGATTGAGCCCAAGCAGTTGCATAAGTAGAATGGGTATGAACAATGCTATTGATTCCATTCCAATGTTTATATAAAACAGCATGTGTTTTGGTATCAGAAGATGGACGAAGTGAGCCTTCAATAATAGTGGCATCAAAGTCTACAATAACCATTTTCTCAGGGCTCAATTCTTCATAGGGAACGCCGCTTGGTTTTATTGCAAATACCTTTTTGTTATGATCTGCAACACTCACATTTCCGAAAGTAAACAAAACCAAACCCAATTTTGGCAACTGCATATTTGCATCATATGCTTCTTGTTTTATCGCATTATATTGACTCATTACTCGATTTTATTTATTATTGGGTGCATGATTTTCTGTGAAATTTCCTGCTACTATATATTGAGAATACCTTTTCTCATAATAAGCTTTTCTGGATTCGTTGGGATAATAAGCGCCTTCAAATCCTTGCCCCATGTACTTCATGGCTTCTTCTACTTTTGCGTATACACCTGCAGCGGTGGCTGCAAACATAGCAGCACCTAATGCACAGGTTTGTTCGCTCTTATGAATTCGAATAGGCATATTCATCACATCGGCCATTACTTGCATAATATACGGAGATCTTTTTGCAACACCGCCTAATCCAATCAATCCATTTACTGGAACTCCTTCTGATATAAAACGATCAACAATTCTTTTTGCGCCAAAACAGGTTGCCTCTACCAATGCTTTAAAAATAGAAGGGGCTGTTGATCCTAAGTTCAATTGATGAATACTTCCCGTTAGGTATTGGTTAGCGTCTGGTGTTCTTCTTCCATTAAACCAATCAAGGGCTAATTCATCATCTTCGTTAAGTGGTAATAATGCAGCTTTATTGGATAAATGTGTAATCAGTTGATCAGATAATTCTTTGATCAGTTGTTCTGCTTCATCGTGTTTAATTGCATCAGAATGCTCAATCATTTCTTTAATCGGAGACAGTATCATATTTTTGAACCATGCATAAGTGTCCCCAAAAGCAGACTGTCCTGCCTCTAATCCAAGCATGCCTGGTATTACCGATCCGGTAACTTGACCACAAATGCCTTTTACTGTTTTATCTTCTAAATCAGCAGTAGGAGCTACTAAAATATCACAAGTTGAAGTGCCCATTACCTTACTAAGATGATAGGGTTCAATTTGTCCGCCTACTGCACCCATATGTGCATCAAAAGCACCTACTGCAACTACTACATTTTCATTTAATCCTAATTTACTTGCCCATTCTTTAGAAAGCGTTCCTGCAGATTTGTCTGAAGAATAGGTAGTGTCACCAAGGGTTAGAACATATCCATCTAGTAAGGGATCCAATGAAGTAAAAAAATCATTGGGTGGATATCCATTAAATTGTTCAGACCATAATCCTTTATGTCCTGCAGCACAAACACTTCTTTTTAATTCTTTGATATTATTGCCCCCGGTTAACATAAAAGGAATCCAATCACAATGTTCTACCCAAGAAACACAGGCTTGCTTGACAGCGTCATCGTTCCTAATTATATGTAAGAGTTTCGCCCAAAACCATTCGGAGGAATAAATACCTCCCACGTATTGCAAATAATTAGTTTCAAATTTTGTAGCATGCTGATTAATTTCTGCAGCTTCTCTTACACTGGTATGGTCTTTCCAAAGCACAAACATGGCATTTGGATTCTCGGCAAATGCTTCTTTTAATGCCAGTGGAGTGCCTGTAGCATCAACTGCTACAGGAGTAGAGCCAGTGGTATCAACTCCAATAGCTACAATATTTTCAGCAACTAATTTTCCTACTTGCTTTAAACAGTTGGTGATGGTTTCTGTTAACCCTTCTACATAATCTAGCGGGTGTTGCCTAAAAACACTTTCTGCTGCATTGCAATACAGTCCTTTTTTCCATCGTGCATAATGATGCACAGCAGTGGCAATTTCTTCGCCAGTAGTTGTGTTTACAATAATTGAACGCACCGAATCGGTGCCGTAGTCTACGCCAATTACAAAAGTTTCTTTTTTCATCTAGCAAGCAATGAATTGTTACAATTCGTGTCAAATTAACACTTAAAGATGAAAATCAAAAATTATTGATAATAAATTTTGCCAATTATTTCAGATTACCTGGGTTGGGAATCAAATTTAAGAATGCGTGAAAGTTTGCAGCGTAACGTCTCTTATCTAGTTTATAGTAGTAGGCTCCCTTTTTAGAGCTTTCTTTGTCTTTGTCTTTTTGTTTTATTAAAAGCTTGGTCGATTGCAATTTTCTACTAAAGTTTCTTTTGTCAAACTGCGAATCAAAAATTCCTTCGTATAAACTTTGTAGCTGTGGAAGGGTGAATTTTTCAGGTAAAAGTTCAAATAAAATGGGGTGAAAAGCTGCTTTATACCTCAACTTCTCTTTGGCCATGTCTACCATTTTTTGGTGGTCAAAAATGAGCTTTGGGGTATTTTTAATAGGGAACCATTCAGCATGATAGTCTGTATTGATTTGCTTTTCGTACTGATGTATATCAATTAAAGCAAAATAGGCAACCGATACAGTTCTTTCAATAGGGTCACGGTTTACGTCACCAAAGGTAAAAAGTTGTTCCATGTAAACCCCTTCTAAGCCGGTCAATTCTTTTAAGATACGTGCCGATCCTTTTTCAAAATCTTCATCCTTTTGAACAAATCCCCCCATTAAGCTCCATTTTCCTTTTTCGTATTCAAGCCCTCGCTGAACAAGTAATAATTTTAAGTTGGCCCCATCAAATCCAAAAATGATACAATCTAGGGCAACCAATATGCGGGTTTGTTTGTGATACCTAACCATATGTTCAGCTTCAGACGTATTTTACATTCATTAAACAATTAATTAAATATCCGAATAATATTGAGTTTCCTAAAAAAATAATAAGTGTTTTTTTTACAATTAATATTTTTTTGCTAATTTGGTAAACAAGAAATTCACTTGAATCGATTTCTATTACTAATAATATTTGCTTCAATATGAAAAAAATCCAACTCATTGCCTTCATTGGTTTGATAAGTTTAATGGTACATTGTAGCGCTGATAATGCTTCAAATGAAAATGGCCAAGTGCTTGATTCCACTGCATTAAAATCAGCTTATACTAAAATAATTGACAATCAAAAAACGGGAATTTATTTTCTTAAAAACGCCAACAACATTACAGTCGCCATAACGAATTATGGTGGTAGGATTGTGGGATTGGTCGTACCCGATAAGAATGGACAGTCAACAGATATTGTACTGGGTTACGATAGCCTAGATCATTACTTGAATAAGCCAGAAGCTTATTTTGGTGCCATTATTGGTAGATATGGCAATCGAATTGCAAAAGCTCAATTCAAACTAAACGATACCCTGTATCAACTTGTGGCCAACAATGGTCCTAATTCATTACATGGTGGACCCAAGGGTTTTCACAACCAAGTTTGGGAAGTTGTTAGTCATCAGCCAAATCAATTGGTGTTAAGTTATTTATCTAAAGATCGAGAGGAAGGGTATCCAGGAAATTTATTGGTAAAAGTCACCTATACACTCACCAATGAGAATGAATTAAAGATGGAGTATGATGCTAGTACCGATAAAACGACTGTAGTGAATTTAACCAACCATGCATATTATAACTTGAATGGGCAAGGAGACAGTACCATCATCAATCATGAATTAACTATTTTTGCATCTAACTATTCAGCAGTAGACAGTACATTAATTCCAGTAGGTGCACCAGTAACTGTAAAAGGAACTCCTTTTGATTTTATGCTCCCTAAATTAATTGGAAAAGAAATTGGAGTAGAACATGTTCAAATTAAAAACGGTTTAGGGTACGATCATAATTTTGTTTTAGATAAACAAACGTCAGCTGAGCTGGTAAAAGCTGCAATAGTGTATGCTCCCAATACTGGAATTACAATGGAAGTATTTACTACGGAGCCAGCCATTCAATTCTATAGTGGAAACTTTTTAGATGGTAGTTTGATAGGGAAAAAAAATAAGCAGTACCCTTATAGATCAGCGTTTTGTTTAGAAACACAACACTATCCAGATGCACCCAATCAGCCTGCATTTCCTAGCACACAATTAGCAGCTGGAGAAAAATATCAAACCACTACTATTTATAAGTTTGGAATCAAAAAATAATTAAGTATCACCAATTAAACATTCTGTCATGCTACATTACAAGAGTAAGGCCTTATTTGCTGGAGTTGTACTTTCGATTAGCAACTTAATGGCACAGGGCAATAAAGATTATCCAATCCAACCTGTTACGTTTAATCATGTGCATGTGAACGATCAGTTTTGGGCACCTAGGATTGAAGTGAATGCCGAAATAACCATTCCATATGTATTACAGAAATGCAGGGAAACAGGAAGGGTAGATAATTTTTTGAAAGCTGCTGGAAAAAAGCCACCTACTAATCTTACTGAATACCCTTTTGACGACTCGGATGTTTTTAAAGTGATTGAAGGTGTTTCTTATTCTTTACAAACTAAGACCAATGCTTCTCTTGAAAGGTCTCTAGATACTTTGATTCAAATTATTGGGGAAGCACAAGAACCAGATGGCTATTTATATACTTTCCGTTCGATGAAGCCAGAAAAACTGCATCCATGGATTAGTCAAAAACGTTGGGAAAAAGATTCCGATTTGAGCCATGAATTATACAATTCTGGTCATTTATTTGAGGCTGCTGTTGCGCATTATTTATCAACTGGAAAAAAATCATTATTGAATATTGCTATCAAAAATGCTGATTTAATTGTGAAAGATTTTTTATATGGCAAAGCGCCCTATTTCCCAGGACATCAAGTAATTGAAACTGGATTATCAAGATTGTATAGGGTGACTGGTAAAAAAGACTACTTAGCATTAGCTAAATACTTTTTAGACATACGTGGAAATGGGGTTGTTAAAGGTTCAGAATATAGCCAATCACATAAACTAGTAACTGATCAGCATGAAGGAGTTGGACATGCGGTTCGTGCAGCATATATGTACACTGGCATGGCAGATGTAGCAGCACTTACAGGGGATCAATCCTATATTAACGCAATTGGTAAAATCTGGTCTGATGTAGTGTATAAAAAAATGTATTTAACAGGAGGTATTGGTGCTACCGGTGCGGGTGAAGCATTTGGTGCAGCATACCATTTACCTAATATGTCTGCTTATGCCGAAACCTGTGCTTCTATTGCCAATGTGTATTGGAACAATCGTATGTTTTTGTTACATGGCGATGCAAAATACATTGATGTGATGGAAAGGGTTTTATACAATGGAATGTTATCGGGTATTGCACAAGATGGTAAGAAATTCTTTTATCCTAATCCATTAGCATCCATGGGCCAACATCAGCGCAGTGCTTGGTTTGGTTGTGCTTGTTGTATTTCAAATGTAACCCGATTTATGCCATCGGTTCCTGGTTATGTTTATGCACAAGACAAGAATAATGTTTATGTTAATTTATATATGTCTAATAAGGCAGACATTCAACTTCCTTCAGGTAAATTAACCTTGTCTCAAGAAACAGCCTATCCTTGGAAAGGGGACGTAAAAATTTCGCTTAATCCAGTAAAGCAAATGGCTTTTGCAATGCGTGTGCGTATCCCAGGATGGGCAAGAGATGAAGCCGTTCCAGGCGATTTATATCGTTTTGCGAGTCTTCAAAAAGCGAATAAGATTGTAATTGCTGTGAATGGAAAACCAGTTGATTACCAATTAGAAAAAGGCTATGCGGTATTCAATAGAACATGGAAGAAAGGTGATGTTATTTCTTTCGAACTTCCAATGGAAATAGAGAAAGTAATTGCCAATGAAAAAGTGAAAGACGACCAAGGTAGATTCGCTTTACAAAGAGGTCCAATTGTTTATTGTTTAGAAGGACCCGATCACGCAGATCAGGCAGTACAAAATATTGTAGTAGAAGAACAAACTAATTTTACAGCTAATTATAATCCTTCTTTATTAAATGGTATTTTAACCTTAGATGGAAAAGGAAGCGCCACTTCAAGACAAGTCAACAGCAATCAATTATTAAAGAAAGAACTACCTGTAAAAGCGATTCCTTATTATGCTTGGAACAATCGTGGTCCTGGCGAAATGGTGGTTTGGATTCCTTCTCAAGAATCATTGTCACGCCCCAAGCCTGCTCCAACAATTGCCTCAAAAAGTAAAATAAGTGGCTCTGTAAGTAGCCAACGTATGTTAAGCTCTTTGAACGATCAGTTTGAGCCATCCTCTTCTGAAGACAAGTCTGCATTGTATGTTCATTGGTGGCCTAAAAAGAATACCGAGGAGTTCATTGAATATACTTTTGATCAAGAATATACCATCAGTGAGTCAAAAGTATATTGGTACGATGATAGTCCATTTGGTGGTTGCAGAATACCAGCTAATTGGGAAGTTTTATATAAGCAAGGAAATGATTGGGTGCCAGTAAAAGCCTTAACTCCTTACGAAACAACCAAAGACAAATACAATACCATTCAATTTGAACCAGTAAAAACAACAGGTGTAAGAATGAAAATTAAATTACCTGTGAATCACGCAACGGGTGTTCATGAATGGATAGTTAAATAATCATTCTATGTTTAGAACCAATTTGAAATTCCGATTGACCATATTGGTAATAGCTGTTTGTATTTCGCTATTGCATGCGCAAGAGAAAGCCACTATGCAAATATTTACCAATAAAGTAAAGAATACCGTTTCGCCCAATTTGCATGGTATTTTTTTTGAAGAAATCAGTCATGGTGGAGAAGGTGGTTTATATGCAGAAATGATACAAAATCGTGGATTTGAAGAAAGTCGAATTCCTCCTGGTGCTGTATTAGAGGGGAATATGCTTAATCCCAATCCAAATAAAAAACCACATTATAACTTAAATGGCAAAGCCAGCAATTTTAAATTGCCATGGCCTGTTAAATCGGCTATGCCTTATTGGAGCACAAAGTCAACAGGTGATGGAAGTGTTGAAGCAATTTTAAGAGAAGACAATCCTTTAAATGCAGCAACACCTCAGTCTGCACAGATTAAAGTGAATAAGCTGTCTAACAATGGTGCCGATTATTTTTTGAATGAAGGTTTTTGGGGAATCAATGCTAAAAAAGGTGAAGAATATCAACTTAGTTTTTATACTAAAACAGGAGAAGATTACAAAGGTCCATTATCAGTAGTTTTATTATCTGCAGATGGAAAGGAAATAGCCCAATATACTTTTACAAAATTGACCAATAAAGCATGGAAAAAATATACTTGTAAACTTATTCCAACGGCCACCGATGGGGCAGCTTCATTTGCTTTTAAATTTGGTTCAACTGGAAGTATTTGGTTTGATTTCGTTTCCTTGTTTCCTTCAAAAACATTTAAGAACAGACCCAATGGGTTAAGGTCCGATTTGGCTCAGTACTTAGCTGATTTAAAACCAGCTTTTGTGCGTTGGCCTGGTGGTTGTTTTGTAGAAGGAATTAATGTAGAAAGTGCACCCAATTGGAAAACATCTATTGGACCTATTGAACAAAGGCCAGGAACATTTAGTGTGTGGGGCTATTGGTCAAGTGATGGATTTGGTTATCATGAATACTTGCAATTTTGTGAAGACATCAATGCAGACGCATTGTATGTATTTAATGCGGGCGTTTCTTGCGAATTTAGAAGTGGAACATTTATTAGCGAAGAAGCATTACAACCTGTAATAGATGATGTATTAGATGCCATAGAATATGCCATTGGTCCGGTTAATTCTAAATGGGGAAGTGTTCGTGCAAAAAATGGACATCCCAAACCATTCCCATTAAAATATATTGAAGTAGGAAATGAGCAGCACGGACCTTGGTATGCCAAGCGTTACAATCGTTTCCATGAAGCGATTAAAACAAAATACCCTGATTTGAAAATTATTTCTAGCATGGGTATTGGCGACGTGAATAAACGAACGTTGGATAGTATTAAAGTGACCGATATGGCAGATGAACATGCATATAAAAGTGCTTATTGGTCTTTTACCAACTACGATCATTTTGATAAATATAAACGAGGGGATTACGAACTCTATGTAGGCGAATATGCTACTAATGCTGGCGTTGGATCGGGTAATTTACAAGCAGCATTGAATGATGCTACTTATATCCTGAGTATGGAAAATAACGGAGACCTTGTAAAAATGTCGAGTTATGCGCCATTATTTGAAAACGTTAATACCAAGCATTGGCCTGTGAATCTGATTAAATTTAAATCGGATAGTTCTTTTGCAAGAATATCTTATTACACTATACAGTTAATGAATGATCACCGAGCGGATGAGAATCTACAAGTGCAATTTAGCTTGGCACCAACTTCAAGTAAAATTCCCAAATATAAGGGTAGTATAGGATTGGCTACCTGGGATACGCAAACGGAATACCGAAATATTGAAGTGATTCAAAATGGTAATACGGTTTATAAAAGTGATTTTACCAATAATTCTCAAGAGTGGAATATGGTAAGGGGTTCTTGGGAAGTAAAAGAGAATGCAATAGCACAAACTGCTCAAGGCCCGCAACGATTGATGGTATTGAATAATAAAAGTTTTGATACATACACACTTAAGTTACAGGCAAGAAAATTATCCGGCACTAATGCGTTTATTATTCCTTTTGCCGTAACAGATGCCAATAATATGCTGCGTGCACATATTGGGTCTTATGTAAATGCAAATGCAGTATTCGAAATTGTTAGCGATGGTTCAGTGTCAAATATATCGGCTTCTAAAAGATTACGTCAACCAATAGAATCGGGTAAATGGTATGATATTCAGTTGGTAGTTGAATTAGATAAAGTAAGTTGTTATTTGAATGATTCATTACTGATGACTTTTACTGAGCCTCAAAAACTATTTGGTTTAGCAGGGAGAGATAAAACAAGCGGGGAGTTAATTATTAAAATGGTAAATGGTGCAGATCAGGATTATGAAACTGAATTTGATTTAAATGGTGAAACCGAATTGAATGGACAAATTACTGCATACACTATTCAAGCTGAATCGGTAAAAGCAGAAAATTCATTTACAAATCCAAGGGAATATATTCCTGTTAAAACACAAACCCCTATTACAATCGGAAAAAAATTCAAGTATCGTTTCCCTAAAAATTCAATCACTGCTTTACGAATTCCAGTAAAAAAATAATCAGTAAAAACGTTTGTTTATGAAAAGAATGCTGCTTGCTTGTTTGATGGGTACACTTTTATTAACCGTTACTCAAGCACAAAATAAGCCGTTACCTGCTTTTTCGCCCACTCGAACCGAAATGTTGCAGCGATATAAAGTGGCAACAGAAAGAGACAGCATGGTTAGAAAAACAGCATTTAAACTTAGTGTCATGCCTAATTGGAGTGGTTCCTCCGCATTCTGGTATAGAAATGTTTTGGCAGACAGTATAACGCAATATTTTTTAGTAGACCCTATAACTATTAATAAAAAGCCACTTTTTGATGTAGATAAATTAGCAGCAGCATTAATTAACGCAGGACATAAAAATATCAGTATACAGAAACTACCCATTAAAAATGCCTATTTACACCCCGATCAAAAAAAGTTAGCTATTGCAGTAGAGAATAATTTTTACGAAGTAGACTTGTTGCAATACCAATTAACTAAAATTGATAGTCTTCCCGTTGATAAAACCATTTATCCAGGTCTTACAAGGGCTGCAAATAGATGGCAACGAGGTAGAATGGCAAAAACTTCCCCAGATCAACAATGGAATTTGGTGGTTAAAGAGCACAATATATATTTAGAGCCTGCTAAAGGTGGAACACTCATTCAGTATACCACCGATGGAACTGCCGATACACCTTATGGTGAAGTTAGCTGGTCACCCGATAGCAAGCATTTGATTGCCTATAAAATTAAACGAGTGGTAGATAAGCCCGTTTTTTATATTTTAACTTCATTGCCCAATACCACGAGGGGAGAAGTAAAAGAACGTCCGTATAAGCAACCAGGTGATGCATTTACTACGTATGAAATGTTTGTTATAAATGTTGCTGATAAAGCAATCAAAAAAGTTCAAACAGATATCATCGACTTTTTTGATGCACCTAAACTCAACTGGAATGCAGGAGGTAATACCCATTTTATGTTTGAGCGAGTAGATCGTGGACACCAAAGATTCAGAATTATAGATGTAAATCTAGCTGATGGAAGTACTAGAAATATTATTGATGAGCAAACCAACACTTTTATTTACGAGCAAAAAATATTTACTCATTATTTGCCTGCTACTTCCGAAATTATTTGGATAACCGAAAAAGATGGTTGGAGACATTTGTATTTAGTAGATGCTAAAAAGGGAGCGGTAAAAAATGCTATTACGAAAGGAGAGTGGGTAGTTAGAAATGTAGATAGTATTGATGTAGCCAAAAGAGAAATCTGGTTTCAAGCAAGTGGCATGAACCAAGGAGAAGATCCTTATTTTATTCATTATTATCGAATTGGTTTTGATGGTAAAAAAATGGTAACACTAACAAAGCCAGGTTTTAATCATCGCATTGTTTGGTCGCCAGATAAAAAATACTTTATTGATACCTATTCAACTGTAGATCAAGCGCCTGTCTCCATTTTAGGAAGAGTTGCTGATGGAAAACAATTAATGGAATTAGAGCAAGCGGATATTAGTTTGCATAAAGCAGCCGGTTATCGATTACCTGAACCATTTAGTGCAAAAGGAAGAGATGGTGTTACAGATATTTGGGGGGTAATATGCAGACCATCCGATTTTGATCCCAATAAACGCTATCCAATTATTGAAAATATTTATGCAGGTCCACAAGATTCATTTGTTCCTAAATTGTTTGCTACTACCGGTGAAATGCAGAGTATGGCAGAATTAGGATTTATAGTTGTGCAAATTGATGGTATGGGAACCTATAATCGTTCTAAAGCATTTCATGATGTATGTTGGAAAAATTTAGCAGATGCAGGATTCCCCGATCGCATTGCATGGATGCGTGCATTGGCGGCTAAGTACCCACAAGCTGATACGAATCGGGTTGGTTTGTTTGGAACATCAGCGGGTGGACAAAATTCGTTGGGCGGATTATTGTTTCATCCTACTTGGTACAAAGCGGCAGTTTCATCCTGTGGTTGTCATGATAACCGAGTAGACAAGCAATGGTGGAATGAGCAATGGATGGGTTATCCTATTGGGAAACATTATGATGAACAATCCAATATTACCAATGCGCATAAATTGAAAGGCAAATTATTGTTGATTGTAGGAGAAGCTGATACGAATGTTCCTCCAGAATCTACCTATCGGGTAGCCGATGCTTTAATTAAAGCTAAAAAGTCATTTGAATTTTTGGCTGTTCCAGGAATGGGACATAGTGATGGCGGTACTTATGGAAGAACAAAGAAGCGAGATTTCTTTGTGAAGAGTTTATTAGGCATTGACCCACCCGATAGAAATGCCGATGAACTAGAGTAAACCATTCCGAAAATAAAAAGGAGCAGCTCAACTGCTCCTTTTTTTATGGGGTCAACTCAATTTCATAGGTACTCTTGAAATAGTCATCTACATATTCATGTGGAGATTTTCCAACAACAGTTTTAAATACACGGTTAAAATGAGTAACTGTATTAAATCCACAGTTGTAGGCAACCGTAGAAATACTAATGCTATCCCCATCTCCTGATGTCAATTTTTTGCATGCTTCGTTAATGCGCACTTCATTTAGAAAAGAAACAAATGTGTGGTGGGTTCTTTTTTTAAAGTACCTGCAAAATGCTTGCGGTGTCATATGCGCTTGTTGGGCAACATCTTCCAGCGTAATATTGTTTTCATAGTTGGCCATGATAAAATGGTAAATTTCGCTTAAGCGAACACCTACGTTTTCACTCACTGTTTCTAACATAGACGAGCTAGACAGTTCTTTGAGCTTTGGTATACTCGAAAACTTTTTCAAAATTTCAATAAACGCCAACATTTGTTCTACCCCCTTCGATTTACTGATAATCTGAATTTTATGCGCTACATCTGTTACATGAATAGGGGGAATCATGAATCCATTATTGTGTTTCAGAATAAAAGTTTGAATATGTTTCATCTCTGCCAAATCAAATAAACCAGCTAGTTTTCCAGTTGGATTAAAATGGATGGTAATGGCTTCCACTGTTTTTTTACTTTTTTGCGAAAAGTAAGCAGGGTCACTTTTAAAAACATGCGGTAAATTGGCACCGATATAATAAATTTCATTGGGTTTAAACGGATACATATTATTGTCTACTACTAAAGTACCTTCTCCTCTAATAATCCAAGTTAATTGAATTTCATCATGTCTATGTAAATATTGATAAAAATAGGGAAGTACATCATGTCTGATAATGATGTTTTTATCTCCCGGTATGGGAATAGTAAACTGTAATACTTTCATTGCAGCAGTTTTAGACAAGTGTAATCGACAAACATTACCAATATTAGCTTTAAAAACCCGATTTATACCCAAAGACAGGTAAGATACATAAAATGCTGCGTTTATTATTGTCTAAATTACAATTAATAATTTTCAAAATGATTAGCAGTTAAAATAGGTGCATAAATTATTAATTGATGAAAATAGCGATAATAAGAAGCCAAGTAGTTTTACATTTCTAATTATTATAACTATGGCTAATCTAACATGGAAGGGTGTATATCCAGCTCTTCTAACCCCTTTTAAACAAGATGATTCAATTGACTTTGAAGTGTACAACAAAAATTTACAAGCGCAAATTGCTGCGGGTGTTGATGGAATTATTTTAGGTGGATCTTTAGGAGAAGCAAGTTCTTTATCCAATGAAGAAAAACGAGACTTGTTATTTTATTCTAAGGAAAATATCCCATCGGATTTTCCTGTAATCATAAATATTGCAGAGCAAACTACCAAAGCTGCAATAGCATTGGCACAGGATTCTGAAAAAAATGGTGCAGATGGATTAATGTTATTACCGCCAATGCGTTACTATGCAGATAGTCATGAAACGCTAGAATACTTTAAAGCGGTAGCTAAGTCAACTAGCTTACCAATCATGATTTACAATAATCCAGTGGATTATAAAATTCATGTTACATTGGATATGTTCGAATCAATGATGCCTCATCAAAATATTCAAGCTGTTAAAGAATCTACGCGAGATATTTCTAATATTACCAGAATGATTAATCGTTTTGGTGATCGATTCAATATTTTATGTGGAGTAGATACTTTAGCAATGGAGAGTCTTTGTATGGGGGCACATGGATGGGTAGCAGGATTGGTTGATGCATTTCCGAGAGAAACAGTTGCTATTTATCGATTAGTAAAAGCAGGACAAATTGAAGCGGCCTTGCCTATCTATCGTTGGTTTTTACCTGTATTAGAATTAGATATACATCCTAAATTAGTACAGTACATCAAATTGGCTGCAACCCATACTGGTATTGGTTCAAGTCATGTAAGAGCACCTCGACTTCCTATTGAAGGAGCAGAATTGAAAAGAGTTACAAGCATTATAGAAACGGCATTGGCCAATAGGCCTATATTGCCAGATTATTTGAACCTGAAACACACAAAAGATGCTAAATGGGCATAATGTAATTGGATTTGAAGAGTCCGCTAAAGGACAAAAAACTTTTCAATCTTTTAGTACCATTCAAGGTAGTTTTTTGTCCTTTAGCGGACTCTTC